>Ga0182745_1000003_pt1 | contig 799635 bp, 734 predicted proteins | sample eDN3rd30CKraftBY_FD_128523 | JGI IMG/M metagenome (GOLD analysis project Ga0182745, IMG submission 128523) | Enriched backyard soil microbial communities from Emeryville, California, USA - eDNA 3rd pass 30_C Kraft BY (version 2) (version 2) | ecosystem: Environmental > Terrestrial > Soil >... | reverse complement strand
GAGAGCTCGCGCCGCGCGACCGCCTGTCGCAGATCGTTCTCGGTGCGCAGCCGCTCGACCGAATGTTCGTTCATGGCGCGGGCATAGAACGTGACCCGGTTGCGCCCATTCTGCTTGGACTGATGCATCGCGGTGTCTGCGTTGCGTACCAGCTCCCCCGCGTCGACGCCGTCTTCGGGGAAGAGGCAGATCCCGATGCTGGCTGACACCGCCAGGTTCTGGCCCGCCAGCGTCACGGGCCGCAGCACCTCGTGCAGGAGCTGTTCCGCCACCCTGGCGGCGGCATCGGGGCCGGCAAGCTGTTCCAGGACGATGACGAACTCGTCTCCTCCCATGCGGGCAACAGTGTCCGAGTGCCTCACCACCGAGCGGATCCGCCTGGCCACCGTCTGCAGCAGTGTGTCGCCAGCGTCGTGCCCGATGGAGTCATTGATCTCCTTGAAGCGGTCCAGGTCAAGGAAGCAGACGGCCAGGCGCTGGTTCTGCCGTTGCGCCATCTCCAGCGAATTGCCCAGCTGCTGGACCAGCTGCGCGCGATTGGGCAGCTCCGTAAGCGCGTCGAACCGGGCCAGCTGGCGCAGGTGCTGTGCCTGCGCCTTGTATTCGGAGACATCGGAGAACACGCCGATGTAATGGGAGACGCGGCCGTGGGGCTGGCGCACTGCATTGACAGTGAGCCACTCCGGAAAGACCTCGCCATTCTTGCGCCGGTTGCAGACTTCGCCCGACCAGTGCCCCGTTTCGCGCAGCAGGCGCCACATGTCGGCGTGGAAGTCCCGGCCCTGGCGCCCGGAGTCGAGGAATCCGGGAGTCTTTCCGGCCACTTCCGCCGCCGTATACCCGGTGATCCTTTCAAAGGCCTGGTTCACGACCACGATCCTGCCTTCAGGGTCACACACGATGACGCCTTCGCTCATGGAACTCAGCACGGCGTCCCACAGGCACAGGCATTCCTCCGTCGACGGAGCGTGCTTTCCGGGCGAGGCGTCGCGATGGCCTGACCTCTGGTCCGGCTGCAGCGACCTGTGGGGACGTGCGTTCATGACTGGCTTGCCACCCTCAGTCCAGCCGGACCCGGAACACTTCGGCCAGCGATACATGCCCTGATCGCGCAAGGCCAAGCGCCTGGTCGGTGAGTCGCACCATGCCAGCGGCCACCGCCGCGGCCTCGATCTCCTGGTGGCCTGCGCCCTGCGCGACCAGCTTGCGCAGTGAAGCATTCATTTCCAGCAACTCATAGACGGCCACCCGCCCTCGCGTGCCGGTGCCGGCGCATTCGGCGCATCCCTTGCCGCGCCAGAACTGCTCATCCTTGCCGACCCCAAGGACCTCGCGGATGCCTTGATCCGGCTCTTCGGGAACCCGGCAGCATTCGCAGTTGCGCCGCACGAGCCGCTGCGCGAGCACACCGGCTAGCGTGGCATTGACCAGGTAGGGTGCGACACCAATCTCGACCAGGCGCGTCACGGTCTGCGCCGCGCCATTGGTATGCAGCGTCGACAGCACCAGGTGCCCGGTCAGCGCGCTCTCCACCGCGATCTTCGCGGTCTCGGCATCGCGCACTTCGCCGATCAGGATGATGTCCGGGTCGTGGCGCAGGATGTTGCGCAGCACCTTGGCGAAATCCAGGTTGATCGCAGGATTCACCTGCACCTGCGCGATGCCATCAAGGCGGTACTCGACCGGGTTTTCCACCGTGATGATGTGGAACTCGCCGGTATTCAGTGTCTGCAGCGCCGCATACAGCGTGGTGGTCTTGCCGCAGCCCGTGGGCCCGGTGACCAGCACCAGCCCCTGGTTGCGGTTGATCAGCTGCCGGAAGCGCTGGCCGTCGGCGTCCGAGAACCCGATGTCCTCCAGGCGGCGAAGCCCCATGCGTGGATCAAGGATGCGGATCACCACGTTCTCGCCGTGCACCGTCGGCATGATGGAGATGCGCATGTCCACGACGCCGCTGGGGGCGCGGAAGCGGATCGCCCCGTCCTGCGGCAGCCGATGCTCGGCGAGGTCCATCTCGGCCAGCACCTTGATCCTCGCGACCACTCCCGGCAGCAGGTTGCGATGCAGCTCGCCGATCTTCACGAGGGCGCCGTCGATGCGCAGGTGCGCGATGCCGCACTTTTCCATCGGACGGATGTGGATGTCGGATGCGCGGCGGAGCACGGCGTCGGCGAGCAGGGTATTGACCAGCCTGACGATCGGCTTTTCCTGGGCCATTACCTCGATGGACTTGCCTGGAGGGGCCTCCGTCGGGGTTCGCGTGAGCTGGGCGGCTTCGGCTTCCAGCGCAACATCGCCCATCGCCGGATAATACGTGGCGATCGCCGTGGCGAGATCGTGCGGGTTGGCGAGCACAGGCTCAAGGGCCATCTGGCAACTGAACCGGACCAGGGACAGCTTTTCGGAATCAGCCGGATCATCGGTGGCGACGACCAGGCGCCCCTTGTCGAGGAGCAGCGGGAGCACGCGATGTTCGCGCACGACGTGTGCAGGCAGCGCGGCCAGCGCCGCCGGCTCGGCGGCAAAGTCGCCCAGCCTCACATAGGGGACGCCAATCTGTTCGCCCAGGGCCCAGTACAGGCTTTCCTCATCGACCTCGCGCGCGAGCAGAAGTCGCTTGCCGACTTTCATCACGGGCTCGCCTGACATCTCCTGTGGCGGCCGGGCCGCCAGGACGCGCTGCAGGCCGGTGTCGTGGATGGCTCCGGCGGCAACGAGCAGCTCGCCGAGCTTCAGCCGACGCGGGCCACGGGGCTCGCGCAGTCGTGCGCGCAGATCCGCCACCGTGGCAGGTGGCTCGGGCTGGTCGGCTCCGGAGTCCTGGACCCCCGCAACCCGCTCCACCAACTGTCTCTGCAGAGCCTTCATGGTTCTCCTCGTGCCGCGGCCGGCATGTGGAGCCATCGTGCTTGAGGCCACGGCACCAGTCCGTGACCCGCGCACCCGTTTATCGAGACTCAGCGATTCCCCTAGTGAACCTCCGTGCAGGACCAGGAATACGGTGGCCCTCTCAATTCATGATCTTCCGCCGGTGGATCAGCCATTCCCCGTCGCGCTTCACCAGCTCATCCTCATAACGGCCCTGCGCGGCGATGCGGAAGCTGTACATGTCCGGACCACCGTTGACCGTCATCCAGTATGAGCGGTGCGTGGCGGTCGTCGGGCTGGTGATGTCGATGACGGCATTTGTCATCACATGGTGCATGCTGGGCGGCGGATCATTGGCGGGGTCAGCATCGGCGGAACGCTTGGCACGGTCGGCCACCATGTCGGTGATGACCTTGCCGATCTCCGCGCGACCGCGATAGACGGTGTCTTCCATCGCAAACTCGGCGTCTTCGGTGAAGGCCGAGGCGTAGACACCGGCATCGAAGGTGTCGAGCCCGGTGGAGTAGCGCACCAGCGTGGTTTCGATGGCCTGCCGGTCGAGGTAGTTCTGGACCGCCGTCTGGTCACCGGACGAGGTGCCGCAACCCGCGAGGCTGGCGGCGACGGCAAGGAGGCTGATGCGCACGGCGCGATCGATGTTCATGTCTTTCGTTTCCCCTGGAGATGTCCAGGCAGCGGCCTGGCTGTTGTCATTGTGGAAGGCGTGCTTCCGGGTCGCAGTCTCGCGCCAAAGCTGCCACAGCGCCAGCCGAGGCTGGGCGCCCCGACCCTTCGCGAGCGCAATTGACCCCCGGGGTGATAACCGCTCCCGCGCCGACTTCTCCATCGCGTTGTTGCGAGGCCGCGACCGGCTAGTAGTCTCTGGCGCAACAGTCGGCAGTTCTTTTCGGGGGAGTCCAGATGAAAATCTTCAAGGCGTCAGTCCTGCTGGTCGCAATGCTGGGTTCGGCGGTGGCGTCGGCTGCCGGCATAGACGGCAAGTGGTCCGGCACGGTGGGTGAGTCGCAGATCACCTTCGAGTTCAAGACCCAGGGCGAGAAGGTGACCGGCACGCTGGACAACGCCGCCCAGCCCGGCGCGGTGGAACTCAAGGATGTGAAGGTGAAGGGGGACGAGGTCTCCTTCCACGTGCTGCGCAACCTGAACAATGCCGAAACGAAGGTGGAGTGGACCGGCAAGCTCGCAGGCGATGAATTGAAGCTCCAGCGCGGTGCGGTGGCCGGCAATGCGGTGGCCGAGGTGGTGGCGAAGCGGGTGAAATAGCCCGCATCACGCCTGCTCAGGCGTCGGCGGGCCTGTGGCTGTCCGCCAGGTGCCCGTCGCAGGCGTGCCCTGCTGCCGCAAGGTCGCGCGCAATCCGCTGCTGCACACTGCGCGCGGCGATCTCCAGTGGGCTGTCCCGGTACCCATGGCGGGCATAGGACAGCAGGAAACTCAGCCAGGTCGCGCCGCGGCGATACTGGCCCACGTGAACCAGCTCGTGTCCCAGCAGCGCGAGGCCCTTCGCCGTGCGGGGCGTGTAGGTGCCCGGCCGGAAGTACACATGGTTGCCCCGCGCGATGCCTATGTAGCGACGCGGCAGGTAGCGTGGCACGACGCCGTCATGGATCCGCACGTTTTCCAGGTCAGCCTGCGGAATGTAGGGCCGCAGCGCTTGCACCTCCTCATCCGTGAGGGGGCGCGCTGAGGCGCCCGATGCCGGCTCAGCGGCCGTGCGCACGCAGCGCCACCCCCGCTCGCCAGGCGAACCACGCCACCACGCTGCCGGCCAGCGAGATCACCGCCAGGTACTGCAGGTTGCCGTCAAGCATGGGCGCCACCATGCCCATCACGATGGCGCCGATGCCCAGCGCCACGAAGGACTGCACCGAGGCCGCCGCGCCCCGCGCCTCCGGATGCATGTCGATCATCTCCAGCGACAGCACCGGATAGGTGAGCTGGGCACCCAGGGCCATGGCGAACCACAGCAACTGCACGAGGAAGATGGGCACCTCGCCCGGCAGCGCGTGCGCCAGCGCACCGATGCCCGCCGAAGCGCACAGCAGCGCAAAGCCGATGCGCAGCTGCATGTCGCGCTCCACAGTGCCGGCCATGCGGCCGCTCATGAACGAGGAGATCATGAAGCCGGCAACGATGGGCAGGAAGATGTAATGGAACTGCGTTTCCTTCAGTCCCCAGCGGTCCAGGATGATGGCGGGGGCCGACCCCACGTAGATGAACAGCGACGCAATGGCCAGCGCGGCGGAAAGCGCCATCAGGAAGAATGCCGGGCCGCTGGCCACGCGCCAGCAGTTGCTGATCAGTGCGCCGACGCGGAACGGCGTGCGCCGTTCAGGCGGATGGGTCTCGGGCAGCAGCAGGAAGCAGGTGACCATCAGCACCCCGCCCATCACCACCAGCATGCCGAACACCCAGCGCCAGCCCAGCGACACGTGCACCCAGCCACCGATCACCGGCGCGACAGCCGGCGCCAGCGAGAACACCAGCATCATGCTGCTCATCAGCTTCTGTGCGTTCGGCCCGTCGAACATGTCGCGCACCACTGCGCGCGCAACGGTGGGGCCGATGCCCGCAGCCAGTCCCTGCAGCACGCGGCAGAAGAGCAACGCACCGAAGCTGGGGGCGAGGAAGCAGCCGAGTGAACCGGCCGTGTAGAGCACCAGCCCGCCGATCACCACGCGCCGCCGTCCCAGCGCGTCGGAGAGCGGACCATGCACCAGCGCAAAGCAGGCGAAGGGCAGCAGGTACGCGGTGATGATCTGCTGCACCTTCCAGTCACTGATGCCGTATTCCGCCGCGATGGTGGGGAAGGACGGCAGGAAGGTGTCGATGGACAGCGGACTGATCATCGACAGGCTGGCGAGCATCAACGTGATGCCCAACGCGGGTGCGCCGCGTGAATTGGCGGTCCTGATTCTCAAAGTGGAGCCCCGGGGAAAGCCTACTTTCCGCCGCGCAGGCGCCGCAACAGTCCGGCCGGCGAGTCTCCCTTTTCCATGGTTTCGATAACCGCAGAGCCCACCACGACGCCGTCCACATGGGGCGCCAGCGCCACCACCTGTGCATGCTCGCGGATACCGAAGCCTGCGCACACGGGCACCGGGGACAGCTTGCGCACCTGGTCGAGGTAGTCCAGCGTCTCCTGCGCCACTCCTGCGGTGCCAGCGCTGACGGAACGGCCTGTCGTACCGGTCATCGATACGGCGTACACGAAGCCCTGCGCGTTGCGGCACAGCTGTGCCAGCCGCTCTGGCGGCGTCACCGGCGTGACCATGCGGATCATCGCGATGCCATGCGCGCCCAGCGCGCGCTCGAACTCCGCGCTTTCCTCGATGGGCAGGTCCGGCACGATGAAACCGCAGATGCCCGCCGCCGCCGCGTCGGCGGCCAGCTTCGGCAGGCCGTAGGCCAGCATCGGGTTGAAGTAGCCCATGAACACCAGCTTCGCCTTCACCTTCGGCATCGACTTCAGCGTGTCGAGGATCCACTGCAGCGACACGCCCTGCGCCAGGGCCGCGAAGCTGGAACGCTGGATGGTGACGCCATCGGCCATGGGATCGGTGAACGGCACGCCGATCTCCACCACGTCGGCCTCCCCGGCCAGCGCGATGAGGTCGTCGCGGAAGCGATCCTTCGACGGGAAGCCCGCGGTGAGGAAGGCCACCAGCGCCACGCGCTCGCGGCGCACTGCGCGCAACGACTCAGCCAGTTGCTGTGCCGGTGTCTGGCTCATGCGGCCCCCTTGCCGGCGAGCAGCGTGGACTGCAGCGTCGGCATGTCCTTGTCGCCGCGACCCGAAAGGCCGACGAGGATGCGCTTGCCGGGATAGCGCTTCGCCAGTTCACGCGCGCCCCACAGGGCATGCGCGCTCTCCAGCGCCGGCAGCACGCCTTCGTAGGTGCTGCATTCCTGCACGCAGTCCAGCGCATCCTTGTCCAGCGCCATCAGGTATTCGGCGCGCCCGATGTCGCGCAGCAGGGCGTGTTCGGGACCAACGCCGGAGTAATCGAGGCCGGCCGACACCGAGTGCGTCTCCTGCACCTGGCCATGTTCGTCCTGCAGCAGCAGCGAGTACGTTCCGTGCAGCACACCGGGACGACCGGTGGCCATGCGGGCCGCGTTGTCCCCCAGTCCCGGGCCGCGACCGCCGGCTTCCACGCCGAAGATCTTCACCGACGCATCGCCGAGGAAGGCATGGAACAGGCCGATGGCATTGGAGCCACCACCCACGCAGGCCACCAGCACATCCGGCAGGCCGCCGGTGCGCTCCTGGATCTGCACCCTGGCCTCGCGGCCGATGACGGCCTGCAGCTCCCGCACGAGATAAGGATAGGGATGCGGACCCAGCGCCGAACCCAGGCAGTAGTAAGTGTTGTCCGGGTCGGACACCCAGTCGCGGAAGGCTTCGTCGATGGCCGCGCGCAACGTGCGGTCGCCGCTGGTCACCGGCACGACATTGGTGCCCATCAACCGCATGCGGCCAACGTTCGGCGCCTGGCGCGCCATGTCCACCTCGCCCATGTACACGGTGCAGGGCAGCCCGATGCGCGCGCAGGCGGCCGCGGTGGCGACGCCATGCTGGCCGGCGCCGGTCTCGGCGACGATGCGCTTCGCACCCATGCGCCGCGCCAGGATCACCTGGCCCAGCGAGTTGTTGATCTTGTGCGCGCCGGTGTGCGCGAGATCCTCGCGCTTGAACCACACCTCTGCGCCCCAGCGGCGGCCGAGATTGCGCATGGGCGACAGCGCGGTGGGACGGCCCACCCAGTCGCGCAGCTCGCCAGCCAGCTCGGCGCGGAAGTCATCCGAGGGCAGGATGTCCTTCACCGCCGCGGTGAGCCGGTCGAAGGCCGGCACCAGCGTCTCGGGAATGTAGCGCCCGCCGTAGGGACCGAACCGTCCCTGGCTGTCGGGCAGTTTGCCCGCCAGCAGTTCCGCCAGCAGGCGATCCGCATCGGCCTTGTTCACAGCATTCATGTCAGCTCTCCCATGCCGGCGCGCGCGAAGGCGCCGCGCGCACGGACTACAAAATCCTCGATGAGCGCCGCGCTCTTGCGGCCCGGCGCCTCTTCCACGCCACTGGACACATCCACGCCGAAGGGCTGCACGGCCGCGATGGCCTCGCCCACATTGGCGGGCGAGAGCCCGCCGGCGAGGATCAGCTCGCATTGCGAGGCCAGGGAGCGCGCGGCGCTCCAGTCGGCCACCTTGCCCGTGCCGCTCTTCGGTCCCTCGAAGAGGATGCGGCGACCCTGCAAGGCTGCCGCCGCCTGCGATGACGGTGCGCCACGCAGCACCGGCCAGACAAGCATGCCGTCCGGCACCTCGTGGCGCTGCAGGTCCTGGTGATCGGTCTGCCAGGCATCGGGGCGGAAGATGTGGAAGATCTCCTCCAGCATCTCGCTGCCGGGATGCTGCGTCACCGCCACGCACAGCGCGCGGCCGCGTGCGGGACGGGCCAGCTCCACCGCCTGCGCCGGAGTCACCTGGCGCACCGAGGGGGCGAACACGAAGCCGATGGCATCGACGCCCGCTTCCAGCGCCGCGGCCACGGCGCGCGTGTCGGTCATGCCGCAGATCTTGATGAAGGCCATCAGCGCGCTCCGCGGCCGGCGGCGAGCATGGCCGCCAGCAGCGCGGCAGGATCGGGCGCCGTCATCAGCGCGCTGCCGACCAACGCCATCCCGTAACCGGCGCGCGCCAGGCGCGCCGCATCGGCGGCGTCGGCAACACCGCTCTCGGCCACGCGCGGCACGCCGGTGGGCAGCAGGCCCACCAGCTCCTCAAGCCGGCCCGGCACCACCTTCAGCGTGACCAGGTCACGGCTGTTGATACCCACCAGCAGGGGCACCCCGCGACCGCCATGCGCGTCGAGCAGGTCGCGTGCGACGCGGATGTCGGCCTCATCGAAGGTCTCGATGAGCACGAAAACGCCCAGCTTCGCGGCGGTTTCAATGAGGGCGTCCAGTTCCGCCCGCTCCAGCATGCGCACGATGATGAGGATGCCGCCGGCGCCAGCCAGCCGCGCCTCGGCCACCTGGTAAGGATGGACGAGGAAATCCTTGCGCATGGCCGGCACACGGCCAGCCGACTGCAGCGCGCGCGCCGCCTGCTCCAGGTGATCCAGCGAACCTTCGAAGCGCTCCGGTTCGGTGAGCACGGACACGGCCGCGGCGCCGGCGCGGGCATAGGCCGTGACGCGTGCTGCCACATCCTCGTCACCGCCCTTCAGCTGCCCGACCGCGGGCGAGCGCAGCTTCACCTCGGCGATGACGTCGAATCCTGCTTCCGAAAGCAGCAGCCGCGGCGGCGGCGGCGAGCTTTCGGCCCACCGCCAGATGTCCGCATCGCTGTGCAGCCGCCGCGCTTCCTCGACCCGGCGGCGGCTCGAGGCTGCCATGGTGGCGAGGAAATCAGCGCTCACGGTGCACCTGAGCTGCGTGCGAAGGCCGCCAGCTTCGCCAGCAGGCTGCTGGCGCGGCCGTCGTCGATGGCGGCCGCGGCGAGGCGCGCCGCTTCAGCGGGACCTGCAGCGCGGCCGGCCACTTCAAGTGCCAATGCAGCACTCAGTACCAGCGCATCGCGATGCGCGCTGTGTTCCTCGCCGCGCAGTACGCGCGTCATGGCGGCGGCGTTGTGCACGGCGTCGGCGCCCTGCAGCGCATCCTCCGGGCAGATATCCATGCCGTATTCACGCGGGTCGCGGCGATGCTCGGTGACACTGCCAGGCCGCACGTCCAGCAGCAGGAAGGGCCCCAGCGGCGTCGGTTCATCCCATCCACCGCTGCCATGCACGACGAAGGCACGCTGCAGCGGCAGGCCGGACATGGCCTCGGCCATCAGCCGCGCGGTGGGCTCATTGAAGGCGCCGATCACGTGGAAAGGCGGCTCCGCCGGATTCGACAGCGGCCCGAGGATGTTGAACACCGTGCGCACACCCATGGCGGTGCGCACCGGGCCGATGGCCTTCATCGCCGGGTGGTAATGCGGCGCGAAGAGGAAGGTGAATCCGGTGGCGGCCAGGCACTCGGCCGCGCGGGTTTCATCCAGCGGCAGCTTGAGGCCCAGGGCTTCCAGCACGTCGGCGCTGCCGGCCTTGCTCGACACCGAGCGGTTGCCATGCTTCACCACGGGCAGGCCCGCCGCGGCCGTGAGCAGCGAGGCGCCGGTGGAAATGTTGAAGCTGCCGGACTTATCGCCGCCGGTGCCGACGATGTCCACCGCGGCGAGATTGCGGTCGATGGCCGGGCGCCGCGCCAGCGAGCGCATGCCCAGCGCGAAGCCTCGCAGCTCCTCGGGCGTGATGCCCTTGGCACGCACCGCCGCCAGCAGCGCACCGCCCAGCGCCGGCGGCAGCTCCGGGTCGGTGAGCCCGATCATCAGTTCGCGCGCTTCGTCTGTGGACAGCGAGCGATGCTCCAGCAGGGCATCCAGCCGCGCGCGCATCAGCGCGAGATCCGCCCCCATGGTCAGCTCCCCTGCCCGCCGCGCAACGGCGAGGTGAGCCGCAGGAAGTTGCCCATCAGCTGCGGGCCCTGTGGCGTGAGCACGCTCTCCGGATGGAACTGCACGCCTTCAATGGTGTACTTGCGATGGCGCACGCCCATGATCTCGCCTTCGGCTGTGGACGCCGTCACCTCGAGTTCGGCAGGCATGGTGCCCGGCTCGGCGATCAGCGAGTGGTAGCGGCCGACTTCCGCCGGCTGCGGCAGGCCCTCGAACAGTGTCTTGCCGTCATGCTTTACCAGCGAGGTCTTGCCGTGCATCAGGCGCGGCGCGCGCACCACATCGCCGCCGAATACCTCGACGATGGACTGGTGGCCCAGGCACACGCCGAAGATCGGCAGCTTGCCGGCAAAGGCCTCGATCATCGCCATCGACACTCCCGCGTCGCGCGGCGTGCCGGGACCGGGGGAGATGCACAGGTGCGTGATGTCCATGCGCTGCGCCTGGTCAATGGTGACCTCGTCGTTGCGCAGCACACGCACCTCGGCGCCCAGCACCAGGAAGGCCTGCACCAGGTTGTAGGTGAAGGAGTCGTAGTTGTCGATCAGCAGCAGGCGCGGCTGGTTGGGCTTGCTCATAGACCGTCCTGTGCCATCGACAGCGCGCTGCGCAGCGCGGCGCTCTTGGCGAACACTTCGTTGAACTCGGATTCCGGGTTGCTGTCGGCGACGATGCCGGCGCCGGCCTGGTAGCTGTACTGGTCGCCCTCGAACACCAGCGTGCGGATGGTGATGGCCTGGTCCATGTCACCCTGCGCGCCGAAGTAGCCGATGGTGCCGCCGTAGAGGCCGCGGTCCACTGGCTCCAGCTCCTCGATGATCTGCATGGCGCGCACCTTCGGTGCGCCCACCAGCGTGCCGGCGGGGAAGGTGGCGGCGAACAGGTCGAAGGCATCGCGGTCGGGCGCGAGCATGCCCTGCACCCCGCTGACGATGTGCATCACATGGCTGTAGCGCTCGATCACGCGGTAGGGATTCACGTGCACGGTGCCCGCGGCCGCTACGCGGCCCAGGTCGTTGCGCGCGAGATCCACCAGCATCACGTGTTCGGCGTTTTCCTTCGGATCGGCGAGCAGGCGCCGCTCGTTGGCAAGGTCCGCTTCCGGGTCAGCCATGCGCGGCAGCGTGCCGGCGATGGGCCGCAGTTCGGCGCGTCCACCCTTGAGCTTCACCAGCGCCTCGGGCGAGGAACCCACCACCGTCACGCCACCCAGCGTGCAGTAGTACATGTAGGGCGAGGGATTGATCAGGCGCAGCGCGCGATACACCTGGAAGGGATCCAGGTGATGGTGGCCGGAGAACTTCGAGGACAGCACCAGCTGGTACACATCACCGGCGGCGATGTATTCCTGCGCGCGCCTCACGCCGGCCATGTAGTCCTCGCGGCCCAGTGACACCACCGGATCACTGAAACCCTTCTGCACGCGCGGGAACAGGATGCCGCCGCGCAGTGCTGCGATCACTTCCTTGCGCAGCACCTGCCGCTCGGCCTCGGTGCCGGCGTGCAGCAGCGCAATGCCGCGCGTGAGGTGGTCGAACACCAGCAGCGACTGCGGGGCGACGTAGTGCAGCACCGGCGCTTCGGGGCGCCGTGCATGGCGCATGGGCAGGCGCTCGAAGAAACGCACCACGTCGTAGGCGGTGAAGCCCACCAGTCCGCCAGCCAGCGGCATGCCAGGCAGTTCCGGCTGCGGACGCGGTGCGCGGGCCAGGGCTTCGCGCAGGCGCAGCAGCAGGCCTTCCTTTGATTCCGGCACCGGATACACATTGCCGCCGATGGTCAGCGCGCGGGCATCCAGCCTGACTTCCAGGCCCTCACCGAAGCCGATGAAGGAGTAGCGGGCCAGGCGCTCGCCACCCTCGACGCTTTCCAGCAGGAAGCGCGGGCGGAAGGAGGCCAGCTTGGCAAACGCCGATACCGGCGTGTCCAGGTCCCCTGCGATATCGAATGGCGGTTTCAGAAGATTTCCCCTGCTCAAATTTTGCGGACAACAAAAAACCCATCCCGGTGGTGCCGGAGATGGGTTCTGGTGTTCGAGTCTTTGGCTTGTCTAGACGCGCAACAGACGACCAGCACCCCACTCCGTCAGGAGAGGGGCCACCACCAGCGCGGTGCTGCAAGGGTCGTCTTCATTGGCAGCAGTATGGCTAGAGCTTTCCGGGGGCGTCAAGTCAGCCCCGGCGAGGCGCATTTCCGGCTCATTCAGCCGGATTGCTGCCGCCGTAAATGATGATGGAAAGCATGCGGATGGGGGTCTTCAGCAGCTTTTCCGGTCCATGGGGGACATCGCCGCGGAAAGTCAGGGTATCCCCCGGCTTCAGCAGGAAGGTTTCGGTGCCGTGGCGGTAGCGCAGTGAACCTTCGAGCACGTGGATGAACTCGGTGCCGGCGTGCTCGAACTCCGGGAAGAGCTCGCTCTTGTCGGTGAGTGTCACGAGGAAGGGCTCGAACACCTTGCGGGGGCCGCGGTCGGAAGCCAGCAGGTGGTAGGTGTGGCCGCGCCGCGTGCCCCGGCGCACCACCTCCAGTCCCTCGCCCTTGCGCACCAGCTGCGCGTCGCTGGCCACCTGGTCCGGGTCGCGCAGCAGCGCGGCGCAGCTGGTACCGAGCGCATCGGCCAGCGCCGCCAGGGTGTCGAGACTGGGCGCCACATCCCCGTGCTCCAGCCGGCTGAGCATGGCCTGGCTGATGGCGGCCGAGCCGGCGAGCTCCGCCAGCGTCAGGCCCTGGGTCGCGCGCAGGCGCCGCACCGTGGCACCCACCTGGGCCACCAGACCAGGCAGTGGTCGGTCCTTCCTACTTTTACTCATACGCAAAATCCTTGACCCCAAGTAAATCATCATCCAAGAATTGCCACCAGCATGGCATGGCGACTCCTGAAGATCGGGCTTTCCGGCAAGTACAGCGAACCGCGCATGTTCCGCCAGCCCGAGCGCCTGGCGCCAGCCTATGACGTGGTGATCATCGGCGGTGGCGGCCACGGCCTGGCCTGTGCCTGGAACCTGGCCAGCCGCCATGGCATCCGCCGCATCGCCGTGCTGGAGAAGGGGTACATCGGCAGCGGCAATACCGGCCGCAATACCACCATCATCCGCTCCAACTACCTCACGCCCGAAGGCGTGCGTTTCTACGACCGCAGCGTGCAGATCTGGCGCGACCTGGGCGTGGAGCTGGACATCAACCTGTTCTACTCCACGCGCGGGCACTACACGCTGGCGCACACCGACGCGACGCTGCGAACGCTGCGCTGGCGCGCGGAGGTGAACAAGCACCTGGGCGTGGATTCGCGCATGGTGGGGGCGGAGGAAATTGCCCGCGCACTGCCGATGATGGACATGACGGCGGGCGGACATGCACCCATCCTCGGCGCACTGCTGCATGCGCCGGGCGCGGTGGCACGCCATGACGCGGTGGCCTGGGGTTATGCGCGCGCAGCGGAGCGGCTGGGCGTGGAAATCCACCAGCAGACCGAGGTGCTGGGCATCGATGTGGCCGCCGGCCATGTCACGGGCGTGCGCACCACGGCGGGAGACATTGCCACGCGCTGCGTGGTGTCGGCGGTGGCCGGCTACACACCGCGCATCCTGAAGATGCTGGATCTCACCAGCCCCATCTACGTGCATCCGCTGCAGGCCATGGTGTCCGAGCCGCTGAAGCCCTGGCTCGATCCCATCATCGTTTCCGGCTCGCTGCATGTGTACGTGTCGCAGACGGCGCGCGGCGAGCTGGTGATGGGTGCGTCGCTGGATCCGCGCGAACTGCATACGCCGCGCTCGACCCGCGAGTTCACCACCGACCTGGCGCAGCACATGCTTGATCTCTTCCCCTTCCTCGCGGGCGTGAAAGTGAATCGTCAGTGGGCGGGGCTGGCCGACATGACGCCGGACTTCGCGCCCATCATGGGCGTGACGCCGGTGGGCGGGTTCTTCCTCGATGCGGGCTGGGGCACCTGGGGCTTCAAGGCCACGCCGGTGTGCGGCGAGACCATGGCCGCCACCGTGGCCTCCGGGCGCAATCATGCGCTGATCCAGGCCTTCGACTGGGGGCGCTTCGAGCGCTTCGAACTCACCGGCGAGAAGGGTGCCGCATCGGTGGGGCACTGATGAAATTCATCCCCTGCCCGCTCAACGGCCTGCGTCCCGTCGATGAATTCGTGTACGGCGGCGAGGTGCGGCCCATGCCCGATCCGGCGGCCACCGGGGATGCGGCCTGGGCGCGCCATGTGTTCCACCGCAGCGGCGTGCCCGGCATGAAGCGCGAGTGGTGGTGCCACACGCCGTCCGGCTACTGGTTCATTGCCGAGCGCGACACTTTGACGGATGAGTTCGTCGCCAGCTATCCCGCGTCGCGGCTGCGGGAGATGGGCCCATGATGCGCCGCCTCGCACAGGCGGTGCCGGGCGAGTGGATCGACCGCAATCTCCCCCTGCGCATGCAGTTCGAGGGGCGCGGCATCGACGCCTTCAAGGGCGACACGCTTACCTCTGCACTGGCGGCGGCGGGCGTGATGGTCACGGCGCGCAGCTTCAAGTACCACCGGCCGCGCAGCGTGTTTTCCGCGGCGGGCCACGACGCCAACAACCTCTTCCAGGTGGGCAGCGAACCCAACCAGCGCGGTGACGCCATCCTCGCGCGCCATGCGCTGGCCTTCAGCGCCGTGAATACGCGCGGGGGAGTCGCTCACGACCGCGCCGCCGCAATGGGCTTGCTGTCGCGCTTCCTGCCGGTGGGGTTCTACTACAAGGCATTCATCGGGCGACGCAGCTTTCCGTGGTTCGAGCGCGCCATCCGCGCCTTCAGTGGACTGGGCAAGGTCCAGCCCGATGCAACGCCCCCGCAGCGGCGGCGCGAGTACGCCCACTGCGAGGTCGCCGTCGTCGGTGCGGGTGTGGCGGGACTCTCGGCTGCGTTGGCGGCCGCTCAAGCCGGCGCCCGGCGCGTGGTGCTGGTGGAAGAGTCACAGCAGCCCGGCGGCCGCGGCCTGTGGCAGGCCCGCACCCGCAGCGAAGACACCGCGCGCTGCCAGGGGCTGGTTGCCGCCGTGCGCGCCAGCACGGCCATCGAGGTGCGCACCTGCAGCAGCGTGGTGGGTTGCTACGCGGACAATGAACTGGCCATCTCCCGCATCGATCACGAGGACGGCGGTCTCACCCTGCTGCGGGCCGGAGCAGTCGTACTGGCCACCGGCTGCATCGAACAGCCGCCGGTGTTCCGCAACAACGACCTGCCGGGCATCCTGCTGGGCAGTGCCGCGCAGCGGTTGCTGTACCGCTACGGCATCAGCGTGGGCGAACGCATCGCCATCCTGGGCGCCAATGATGAAGCGGTGGCACTGGCGCTGGACCTGGCCTCGCATGGCCTTGCAGTCACCGACTTCATCGTGCCCGTCGGCGCCCCGCTTGACGGCGCGGCGCTGCCGGAGGACAAGCTGCGCGCTGCGGGTGTGCGCGTGCATTCCGGCGTGAGTGGCATCGCGGCCCAGTCCGGCTCCGGCGGCGCCCTGTCCGGCATCGAGCTGGCAGGCAGTGCGCGGTCGCGGGTGCAATGCGATGCCCTGCTGCTCTCCACCGGCTGGATGCCGGCGCTCCACCTTGCCCTGCAGCGTGGCGCGACGGTGCGTTTCGATGCGCAGCTGGGCCAGCATGTGCCGGGATCGCTGCCTGCCGGGCTGTTCGTGGCTGGCAGCGCGAATGGTTGTTTTGCGATGGAGGCCAGGGCGCGCGATGGCGCCACCGCCGGCGCCAGCGCCGCGCTGCACGCCGCCGGAGCAAAGGGAACATCGGCCGCCACCCGGGTACGCGACACACATTCCCACTCACATCCTGATCCGCTGTTCGCCTCCACCGGCAAGGAGTTCGTCGACCTCGACGAAGACCTGACGCTGGCCGACCTCGCCAACGCGGCGCAGGAAGGCTTCGACAGCGTCGAACTGCTCAAGCGCTACAGCACGGTGGGCATGGGCCCCTCGCAGGGCAAGCTGTCCAACCTCAATGCCGCGCGCCAGCTCGCGCGCGTCACCAGGCGCGACCTGCCCTCGCTGGGGCTCACCACCGCGCGCCCGCCATGGCAGCCGACAAGCCTCGGCGCGCTGGCCGGCGCCCGCTTCTCGCCGCTGCGTCGTTCGGCGCTGGATGCGTGGCACGACGCGCACCATGCGGTGTGGATGCCGGCCGGCGCCTGGCGCAGGCCGGCGCACTATGGCGGCAATGCCGCAGCTGCCAGCGAGGCCATCGAACGCGAGGTCGCCGCCGTGCGCAGCGCAGTGGGACTGATCGATGTCTCGACGCTGGGCAAGATCGAGGTGATGGGGCCGGACGCCGGCAACCTGCTCGATCGCATTTACACGGGACTGCTCAGCAACCTCCCACCCGGCCGCACGCGCTACGGCCTGATGCTCGATGAAGCGGGCATCGTGGTGGACGACGGCGTGGTGATGCGACTGGCCAACGGTCGCTTCTATCTCACCACCACCACTGGCGCGAGCGCCACGGTGTATCGCGAGCTGCAGCGGCGCGTGGCCGAATGGGGCCTGGACTGCACCCTGCACAACCTCACCGGCCACATGGCAGCGATGAACCTCGCTGGGCCACAGGCACGCCAGGTATTGGCCCGCTGCACCGGCCACCCGCTGGACGACGCGGCCTTTCCCTACCTCGCGCTGCGCGAATTTCCGGTGGCTGGCGTCGCTGCGCGCGTGGCGCGCGTGGGATTCGTGGGCGAGGCGGGGTTCGAGATCCACGTACCCTTCGCGCAGGCCCAGGCGGTCTGGGATGCGCTGTCCGGGGCAGGAAGGCCGCATGGCCTGCTGCCCTTCGGCGTGGAGGCACAACGCGTGCTGCGCCTGGAAAAGGGCCACATCATCGTGGGCCAGGACACCGACGGCCTCACCAATCCGTTCGAGGCGGGCATGTCGCGCCTGCTGCGCCTGGACAAGCCCTTCTTCGTGGGCCAGCGCAGCCTCGCCATCCTCCGCCAGCGCGGCGATCGCCAGCGTCTCGCCGGTTTTGCACTGGCGGCAGCGCGAGCCCCGCTGGCCGAGTCACACCTGGCCATCGAGGATGGCCGCATCGTCGGGCGCATCACCAGCATCGCCTGTTCGGCGACGCTGGGCCGCACCATCGGGCTGGCCCTGCTGGCTCCCACGCATGCGGCCATCGGGCAGCGACTGACGTTCCGCGATGACGCTGGCGTGCTGCATGCCGCACAAGTGGTCGAGATACCTTTCTATGACCCGCAGAACCTGCGCCAGCGGGAGCCAGCGCCATGAGCGTCGCCGCCTCGACTTCAATGCAGGTTCCGGGTGTGCTCCCCGCACTGGCCCGACGCTGGGGCGTGAAGGGAGCGGGCGGGCTGGCCTGGCTGCAACGCTGCGGCATTGCCGTGCCCGGCGCGCCGAACCGCGTGATCCACTGGCACGATGGCCGCTGCCTGCGCCTGGGCAACAGCGAATTCCTCATCGAGCAGGATGACGCCACCGCAGCGCCTCTCGTTCCCGACGAAGCACCCGCGGATGCCAACGCCTGGGTATTGCTGCGCAGTGACCGCAGCGTGGTGCTCTCCGGCCACCCCTGGCCCACCGCGCTGGCACAGGGCTGCTCCCTCGACTTCGAACGCCTGCGCACCGAACCAGACCTGGTGGTGATGACACTGTTTGCCGGCATCAGCGTCACCTTCGTGCGCGAGCCAGTTGCCGGCACCGACGCACCGCTCTCACTGCGCCTGTGGTGCGACGCCAGCCATGCCACCTTCCTCGACCAGTGCCTGCAGCAGGTCGCCGCCCCCCGCCTCCCTGGAGACCGAGAATGAAAGCCGAAGAACTCCTCAATCGCCTGCGCGCCGAAGGGATCCGCTACGTACTTGCCCAGTTCGTGGACATCCACGGTGCGGCCAAGGCGAAGTCCGTGCCGGTGGAGCATCTCTCGATGGTGCTCAACGAAGGCGCCGGATTTGCCGGCTTCGCGCTGTGGGGATTCGGCATGGGGCCGCATGGGCCGGACTACATGGCCGTCGGCGATCCCTCCACGCTGCAGACGCTGCCCTGGATGCCGGGTCATGCCCGCATCGTCTGCAATGGCACGGTCAAGGGCTCGCCCTGGCCCTACTGTTCCCGCGTGGCCCTGCAGCGCCAGGTGGACAAGCTGGCCGGGGAAGGACTCACGCTCTACACCGGCATCGAGCCCGAGTTCATGCTGCTCTCGCGCGCCGCCGACGGCACGCTGGCACCCCACGACACCACCGATGGCCTGGAGAAACCCTGCTACGACTACAAGGGACTCTCGCGCGCCAGCGCCTTCCTCGACGAGCTGGTCAGTGGCCTGCGCGCCACGGGCGTGGACGTGTACCAGATCGACCATGAGGATGCGAACGGCCAGTTCGAGGTGAACTTCACCTATTCCGATGCCCTGACCTCCGCGGACAACTTCACGCTGGTGAAAATGGCGGTCAGTGAAGTCGCGCGCCGCCACGGCATGGTGGGCACCTTCATGCCCAAGCCCTTCTCCAACCGGACCGGCAGCGGCGCCCATTTCCACATCTCGATGGGCAACGCCACGACGAAGAACCTGTTCCAGGACGACGCGGACCCGCAGGGACTGGCGCTGTCGGAGATGGGCTACCACTTCCTGGGCGGATTGTTGCACCACGCACGCGCGCTGGCGGCCATCTGCGCCCCCACCGTGAATTCCTACAAGCGTCTGGTCGTCGGGCGTGCCTTGTCCGGCGCAACCTGGGCCCCGGCCTACATCGCCTATGGCGACAACAACCGCACCGGCTGCGTGCGCATTCCCGGCGGCCGGCTGGAATTGCGACTGCCCGACGCCGGCTGCAATCCCTACCTGGTTGCAGCCGCCATCGCTGCGGCCGGCATGGACGGCGTGAAACGCCGGCTGCATCCCGGCCCCATGAACAACTCCAACCTTTACGAGGCCACGCCCGCCGACCTGAAGGCGCGTGGCATCGGCCTGCTGCCGCAGAACCTGCTGGAAGCCATCACCGCGCTGGAGCAGGACGAAGTGGTGCAGGACGGGCTCGGCCCCGAGCTGGCCGCCGAGTTCATCACGCTCAAGCGCATGGAATGGACCGAGTACGCGCGGCACGTCTCGGACTGGGAAACCCGCCGCTATGTGGAGTTCTTCTGATGTGTGGCATTGTCGGACTGCTGCTGAAGAAGCCCGAATGGGACGCAAGGCTGGGCGAGCTGCTGGTGCCCATGCTCACCGGCATGACCGAGCGCGGCCCTGATTCTGCCGGCCTTGCGGTGTATGCCTCTGCGCCGGTACCCAAGCTGAAACTCAGCCTGTTCCAGCTGCACGGTGATGCGGACTGGGCCGCCTTCCTGCGCGGGCTCACGGCCGCACTTCCCGGCGAGCATGCGCTGCAGGACTCCGGTCGCCACGCCATCCTCACCACCGCCGCGCCACTCGGGAAGGTGAAGCATCACCTCGAGACCGCAGCCCCCGGCCTGGTGCTGCTCTCGCAGGGCCATCGCATCGCGCTGTACAAGGACACCGGCGCCCCGGCCGACATCGCCGCGCGTTATGGCTTCCGCGAACTGACTGGCAGCCACGCCGTGGGCCACACCCGCATGGCCACCGAATCCGCCGTCACGCCCGCGCATGCACATCCCTTCACCGCGGGCGAGGACTTCTGCCTGGTGCACAACGGTTCGCTGTCCAATCCCCATGAGGTGCGCCGCAAGCTCGAGCCGCTGGGAATCCACTTCGACACGGACAACGACACCGAGGCCGCCTGCCGCTTCCTGGAATGGCGCATGCGCGAGGGAGATGACATCGAGGCGGCCATCGAATGCGGCTTCACCGAACTGGACGGTTTCTTCACCTTCCTGATCGGCACGCAGAACGGCCTGTCGCTGGTGCGTGATCCCTTCGCCTGCAAGCCGGCCATCGTGGCCGAAACCGATGACTACGTGGCGGTGTCTTCCGAATTCCGCTCGCTGGCGCATTTGCCGGGCGTGGCGAACGCGAAGCTGTTCGAACCACAGCCGCGCACCATCTACCACTGGGAGCGGACATGAGCGTGGTGCCACTGGAATTCGACCTGGGCCGTGACCAGGGCGTGCGCGCGCTGAACAGCTGGCTGCACCAGAACGCCGGCCCGCGGCCACCTTCAGTGCGCGTGCTCAACCCCGACGGCGCGCACAACATCGCGGTGGGCGCCAACGCGCCTTTCGATGTCGAGGTGATGGGCCACGCCGGCTACTACGTGGGCGGCATGAACCAGCTGGCGCGCATCACCGTGCATGGCAACGCCGGCACCGGCGCGGCGGAAAACATGATGAGCGGCGAAGTGCGCATCAAGGGCTTTGCCTCCAATGGCGCCGGCGCCTCGGCACACGGTGGCCTGCTGGTCATCGAGGGGGATGCCTCCCTGCGCTGTGGCATCTCGCTGAAAGGCGGCGACATCGTGGTGGGCGGCAGCGTGGGCAGCTTCTCCGCCTTCATGGCGCAGGCCGGCCGGCTGGTGGTCTGCGGTGATGCCGGCGACGCGCTGGGTGACTCACTGTACGAGGCCGTCATCTACGTGAAGGGCAAGGTGGGCTCGCTCGGCGCCGATGCGCGCTTCGAGCCGATGACCGCAGCCGATTTCGAGGCACTGGTCGCGCTGCTCGAGCGCGCCGGCCTCGCGCATGAACCGCAACTGTTCCGCAAGGTGGCTTCGGCCCGCAGCCTTTACCACTGGAACGCCGACGCCAACCAGGAGTACTGACCGTGGAAGAATCCGCCACTTTCGATCGCCACACGATCGACTACATCCAGCGCGCCTCGGCCACCGGCCTGTACGAGATCCGCGGCATGGGCGCCAAGCGCCGCCTGCCGCACTTCGATGACCTGGTGATGCTGGGCGCATCGATGTCGCGTTATCCGCTGGAGGGCTACCGCGAGAAGTGCAGCACGAAGACCGTGCTGGGCACGCGCTTCGCCACGAAGCCGCTGGAGCTGGACATCCCCATCACGATTGCGGGCATGAGCTTCGGTGCGCTGTCCGCCAATGTGAAGGAGGCGCTGGGTCGCGCGGCGACAGCCGTTGGCACCTCAACCACTACCGGCGATGGCGGCATGACCACTGAGGAGCGGCTGTCTTCGAAGCATCTCGTCTACCAGTGCCTGCCTTCCCGCTACGGGTTCAATCCCGATGACCTGCGCCGCGCCGACGCCATCGAGGTGGTGATCGGCCAGGGCGCCAAGCCCGGCGGCGGCGGGATGCTGCTGGGCCAGAAGGTGAATCCGCGCGTGGCGAAGATGCGCACGCTGCCGGAGGGTGTGGACCAGCGCTCGGCCTCGCGCCATCCGGACTGGACCGGCCCGGACGACCTCGCCATCAAGATCCGCGAGCTGCGCGAGATCACCGACTGGGAAAAGCCCATCTACGTGAAGGTGGGTGCCACGCGCACCTTCCACGACGTGAAACTGGCCGTGCATTCCGGCGCCGACGTGGTGGTGGTGGACGGCATGCAGGGCGGCACCGCCGCCACGCAGCTCACCTTCATCGAGCACGTGGGCATTCCCACGCTGGCCGCCGTGCGCCAGGCTGCCGATGCCCTGGAAGACCTCAACATGACCGGCGTGGTGCAGCTCATCGTCTCCGGCGGCATCCGCTCCGGCGCCGATGCGGCCAAGGCACTGGCGCTGGGCGCCGATGCCGTCTCCATCGGCCAGGGCATCCTCATCTCGCTGGGCTGCAACAGCGCCACGTACCTGCAGCAGGGCCAGCACGTGGATGCCGGCGCGGACTACGCCGCGCTCGGCACCCGCCCGGGCTTCTGCCACCACTGCCATACCGGACGCTGCCCCGTGGGCGTGACCACCCAGGACCCGGTGCTGGAACAGCGGCTGGAGGTCGAAACCGGCGCGCGCCGCGTGCGCAATTACCTGAAGACGCTCACCATGGAACTCACCACGCTGGCGCGCGCCTGCGGCAAGCAGGACGTGCACCACCTGGAGCGGGAGGATCTGGTCGCGCTCACCGTCGAGGCGGCAGCCATGGCCGGCGTGCCGCTGGCCGGCACGCAGTGGATTCCGGGGAGGAGCGCCGCCCACGAGTAAGGCAGGCTGAGCGGCGCGTGAAGGCTTCCATTATGCTTGGCAGCCCGCGCAAGGCCTGCCCATGACCAACGACTACGAGAAGCTCGGCGCCTTCTACCTCGGCAAGGTTTTCGATCCCGCCACGGGCCGCAATGCCGGGGAACCCCTGCTCTATGATTCGCGCGACCTGACGACACACGCGGTGTGCGTGGGCATGACGGGCAGCGGCAAGACCGGCCTGTGCCTCGCGTTGCTCGAGGAAGCCGCCATCGATGGCATCCCGGCCATCTGCATCGATCCCAAGGGCGACCTGGGAAACCTGCTGCTGACCTTCCCGGCGCTGGCGCCGCAGGATTTTGCGGGCTGGGTGGATGCCGGCGAGGCGGCACGCCGTGATCTTTCGATTGAACAGTACGCCGCGCGGGTCGCCGAGCAGTGGCGCGGCGGTCTCGCCGAGTGGGACCAGCCGCCGGAACGCATCGGCCGGCTGCGGGATGCGGTGGACATTGCCATCTACACGCCCGGCGCCGACAGCGGGCTGCCACTGTCCATCCTGCAGTCGCTGGCGCCGCCGCCGGCAGAGCTGCTTGCGGATGCAGGCGCGCTTTCCGAGCGCATCGGTTCGGTGGTGTCCGGCCTGCTGGCCCTGCTGGGCCGCGATGCCGATCCCCTGAAGAGCCGCGACCACATCCTGCTGTCCAACATCCTGGGCCAGGCCTGGGGGGCCGGGCAGTCGCTGGATCTCGCCGGTCTCGTGGCCGCAGTGCAGAAGCCGCCCATGCAGAAGCTGGGCGCGCTGGACCTGGAAACGTTCTTCCCTGCAAAAGACAGGATGGAGCTGGCCCTGGCCATCAACGGCCTGCTCGCATCCCCGCGCTTCGCCAGCTGGACGCGCGGTGAACCGCTGGATGCGCAGCGCCTGCTGTTCACGCCCGAGGGCAAGCCGCGCATCGCCATCATCTCCATCGCGCACCTCTCCGACGCCGAGCGCATGTTCGTGGTGACGCTGCTGCTCAACGAGGTGATCGGCTGGATGCGGCGGCAGAGCGGCACCTCCTCGCTGCGCGCCATCCTCTACATGGACGAGATCTTCGGCTACTTCCCGCCCACCGCGAACCCGCCGTCGAAACCGCCCATGCTCACACTGCTGAAGCAGGCGCGCGCCTATGGACTGGGCGTGGTGCTGGCCACGCAGAACCCGGTGGACCTGGACTACAAGGGACTGGGCAACACCGGCACCTGGCTGATCGGCCGCCTGCAGACCGAGCGCGACCGCGACCGGCTGCTCGATGGGCTCAGCGCCGCGATGGCCGGCAGCGGCCCCACGCGCGAGCAACTGGCGGGACTGCTGGGCGCCCTGACACAGCGCGTGTTCCTGATGCGCAATGTGCACGACGACGCGCCGGTGCTGATGAAGAGCCGCTGGGCGCTCTCCTACCTGCGCGGACCGCTGACGCCTGCGGAGATCTCACGGCTGATGGCGCCGCGCAAGCAGCAAGGCGGCGCGAGCGCATCCAGCGGCGCCGGTGCTGCGAACGCAGCCGCACCGGCCGTCCCTGCCGGCGGTGCATCGGGTGCGATCGTCACCCGTCCCGTACTGCCCGCCGATGTCACCGAAGCCTTCCTTCCCGCGCAGGGCGCAGTGGACGGCATCACCTATCGCCCCGGCGTGGTGGCCTCGGCCAAGCTGCATTACGTCGACAAGCCTGCTGGTGTCGATGCCTGGCACACCGTGAGCCTGGCCGCGCCCTTCGATGATGCCGGGGCCGAAGTGCTGTGGGGCGAGGCCACTGCACTCACCGCACCGCCCGCGCGCGAGCCGTTGCCCGGCGCCACCTTCGCCGAACCGCCCGCCGCCGCGCTGCGCGCCGCCAGCTACGCCCGCTGGAGCAAGGCGCTCGCCGCCCACCTCTACGAGCAGCAGCGCCTCACACTGCTGGCCTGCGATGCGCTCAAGCAGGTCTCGCAGCCTGGCGAGAGTGAAGGCGACTTCCGCGCGCGCCTGCAGCTGGCCGCCCGCGAGAAGCGCGATGCGGAGGCTGAAAAGCTGCGGCAGAAATACGCGCCTCGGCTGGCGACCTTGCAGGAGCAGAAGCGGCGCGCGCTGCACAAGGTGGAAACCGAGCGCAGCCAGGCTTCGCACCAGAAGCTGAACACCGCCATCTCGGTCGGCGCCACGATTCTCGGCGCGTTCCTGGGCCGCAAGGTCGGGTCCGCCTCCAGCGTGGGCCGCGCAACGACGGCAGCGCGCAGTGCCTCGCGCATCGGCCGCGAAAACGCCGATGTCGCCCGGGCCGAGGAGTCGGTGGAAGTGATCGACAAGCGGCTGGCGGAGCTCAACAGCGAGCTGGAGTCAGCCATCACCAGCCTCGACAGCACACTGGATGCCGGCTGCATCGCGCTGCGCGAGATCCTGGTCACGCCCCGCAAGTCCGACCTCGCCGTGGGCAATGTTTCCCTGCTGTGGACGCCCTGGCGCAAGGGTGCCGATGGATTTCCCGTGGAGGCCCGCTGATGCCCTCTTTCGACACGGTTTCCGAACTCGACGGCCACGAGATCACCAATGCGGTGGACCAGGCCAACCGCGAAGTGGAGCAGCGCTTCGACTTCCGCGGCACCGGCGCGCGTTTTGATCGCGAGGCGAAGGAGCCCTTCGTGATCACGCTGAAGGCCCAGGCCGAGGTGCAGCTGAAGCAGATGCTCGACATCCTGAGCCTGCGCCTCTCCAAGCGCGGCATCGACGTCAACTGCATGGAAGTGAAGGACGTGGACACCAACCTGGGCGGGGCGCGCCAGAACGTGGTGCTCAAGCATGGCATCGACAAGGACAATGGCCGCGAGATCGTCAAGAAGCTGAAGGAATCAGGCCTGAAGGTGCAGGCGCAGATCCAGGGCGACAAGGTGCGGGTCACCGGCAAGAAGAGGGATGACCTGCAGGCCGCGATGGCGCTGCTGCGCAAGGCGGGGCTGGGCGTGCCGCTGCAGTTCCAGAATTTCCGCGACGACTGACTCTGCCGCAGCCTGGCCTTTCAGGTCACAGGTTCGACCACCACCTCGGTCTTCACCGAATTGGCGATGTAGCACTCCTCGTGCGCCTTGTGGTGCAGGGCGTCCAGGTCTTCGCGCGAAGGCTGTTTCGGGCCTGAAAAGCTCACCCTTGGCCGCAGCGTCACGCGCGTCATCGCGAAACGGCGCTCCGCATTGCGCTCCAGGATGCCGCTGGCTGCGTCCTCATACCGGTCGACAATGAAGCCGCGCTTCGCTGCGATGGCCAGGAACCAAAGCATGTGGCAACTGGACAGCGAGGCGACGAAAGCTTCCTCCGGATCCACTGCGGCGGGATCGGAGCCCGGCGGGGGCACGACCGAGGGTGAGGACGAGCCGGCGATTTCCGCACCGCCGTCAAAGCGCCAGGCATGGCGGCGGCTGTATCGGTTGCTGGCGAAATCCTGGTCGCCGCGCTCCCAGAGCAGTTCAGCGGTGTAGGTGGACATGGTTCTCCTGGCACTGGCGCCCGGCCGGCAGCCGGGCTTTGGCTAGAATGCCACGCTCCCTTACTCCCATCCTGGGCACCACCATCATGACTGCCAGCCAGACCAATGCCATCGACTCACTGCTCTCGCGCACCTCGCTTGCCGGAGCCTTCATGCAGGCACCCGCGCCCAGCGACGAGGAGCTGCAGCTGATCCTAGGTGCCGCCCAGCGCGCCTCGGACCATGGCCGGCTGCGTCCCTGGCGTTTCTGGGTGGTGAAGCCTGCGCACTACGAGGTGTTCTTCGACCGCCTGGCCGCGGCCGCCACCCGCGTGGGCGGCGATCCGGAGCGTTACGAAATGAACCGCGAGAAGTACCGTCTCACGGCACGCGCTCCGCTGCTGGTGGTCGCTGCGGCGAAGATCAACCCGGCGCACAAGGTGCCCGCCATTGAGCAGGCCTTTGCCGCCGCAGGCGCCACCCAGCTGGTGCTGAACGCGGCGCATGCGCTGGGATACGCCGCCTATCTCTTCTCGGGCCTGGGTGTATTCGACCCGGCCTTCAAGTCGGAACTGGGGCTGGGCCAGGATGACCACCTCATCGGCTTCATCTGCCTCGGCACCCCTGCAGGCCCGGGCAAGCCGGGTCCAAGTGCGGAACAGGCTGTGCGGGATGGATTGCAGCAGACTGTGAAACAATGGTCACCTTCATAGCGAGAATTGTTGCACTATCTTCTGACTCACTGTCCAACTATTGACGTTGTGTCAATCCCTGACGTACCGTAATATACATGGGCGAGCTGACAGCACGCAGGCAGGAAGAAAAGGACCGCCGCCGCAACGAGATCCTCGATGCGGCGGCGTCCGCTGCCGCCGAGGCGGGCTTCGATGCCATCACCATGGAACAGGTGGCCCGCCGGGCCCGCCTCTCCCGCGCCCTCCTCTACGTTTACTTCGAAGACAAGCACGCCCTGCACCTGGCCCTGTGCGAGCGCGCCATGGAATTCCTGCTGGACCGCTTTGTCGCCGCCACGAGTGACGCTCCCACCGGTCTCGGACGACTCGAAGCCATGGGCAGTGCCTATGTGCGCTTCGCCCGCGAGCTGCCGGTGTATTTCCAGGCGCTGGCCCTGCTGGAGGCGCGCGTGCCCGAAGACGTGCAGAAGCACCTGCGCTGCACCGAACTCGGCAATGTCTGCCACCAGCACATGACCCAGGCGATCCGCGACGGGATTGCCGACGGTTCCATCCGGCAGGACATTGGCTCTGCGGATGCCACCGCCATCGCGCTGTGGGGTTTCATGCACGGGGTGATCCAGATCGCCAATACCAAGGGTGCGCTGCTGGTCCACCGCAATACCGATACGCTGCAGCTGTACGAGCACGCGCTCGCTCTGATGCGGCGTGCCATGAGCACGGCCCCGTGAACCCCGCGCGCCTGGCAGGGATGCTGGCGCTGCTGCCGCTGCTTGCGGCCCCCGACGTCATCGCCTCCCAGCCTGCGCGCGACGCCACCACCGTGGCGGAGGAATACGTGGCCATCGCCCTGCAGGACAATCTCGCGCTGCAGGGCCAGGGGCTGGAGGTCGAGCGCGCCGCGGCGGCGCTGGATGCGGCCCGCGCGCGCTTCTACCCGGAGCTCGCGCTGCAGGCGCGCTACACCCGCGCCGACGGCGGAAGGGACTTCGAGGTCCCGCTGGGCACATTGCTGAACCCCGCCTACCAGACCCTGAACGAGTTGCTGGAAGCGCAGGGACAGCCGCCGCGCTTCTCGCCGCTGCCTGACCAGACCATTCCCTTCCAGCGCGAGCGCGAGCAGGACACTCGCGTCACGCTGCGGCAGCCGCTGTACCAGCCGGCCATCCCGGCGGCAGCCAATGCGCAGCGCGAGCTGCTGCGCGGTGCGCGTGCGGGGGAAGAAGTGCTGCGCCGACGCCTGCGTCGCGATGTCTGGCTGGGTTACCTGGACTGGCTGAAAGCCTTGCGCGGCAGAGAAGTGCTGCGCGCCACCGCCGAGGTGCTCGACGAGAACCTGCGCATCAACGAATCGATGTTCAGCAACGGACGCGTCACCGAGGACCAGGTGCTGCGTGCACGCACCGAGCAGCTCGCAATCGCGCAGCAGCTGCGCGAGAACGCTGCACAGGCCGACCAGGCGCGCAGCTATGTGAATTTCCTGCTCAACCGCCCGCTGGCCACGCCGCTGGAAGATGCAGGCGTGCCAGCGACAGACCTGCCCACCGGCAGGACCGCACCCCGACCCGAGCTTGAGCAGGCCGACGCCCAGGGCGCCGCCGCAGGCGAGCTGCATCGTGCGGCCCGCGCCACGCTGAAGCCTTCACTGTCGCTGGGCATCGATGCGGGTACGCAGGGCAAGGACTGGGATCTCGGCCCCGGCTACAACTATGTCTCCGCCTCGCTGGTGCTGAGCTGGAAGTTCTTCGACGGTGGCGCCAACCGTGCGGAAGCCGAGCGCGCGCGCCTCGCGGCGCGGCAGGCGCGCCTGCAGCAGGAATCCCTGCTGCGCCAGATCAGCCTCGAACAACAGCAGGCCGGCGACCGGCTGGCTGCCGCCACCGATTCCATTGCCGTGGCCGAGGCCCGCGCCGAGGCCGCACGCGCCGCGCAGCGCATCGCCACCCGCAAGCGCGATGCCGGCACCATCAGCCAGGTCGAGTACCTGGACGCCAGCAACGCGCTCACCGCCGCGGAGCTGTCGCTCAACGTGAACCGCTTTGAAGTGCTGCAGCGGCGCATCGAAATGCAGTTTGCGGCTGGCGAGACACCCGGCCTGCCCACCAATGGCAACAGGAACACCCCGCCATGAGACCACCGTCCGTTCCTGCCCCGCTGCGGCGCGCGGCGCTGGCAGCCTTGTCGGGCACCGCCCTGGTTGTGTCCGGCTGCGGCCGTGAACCGTCGCCCGTCGCGGCCGAAATCACCCCGGTGCGCGTCGAGGCAGTGCAGGCAGGACCGGCCGTGCCGCCCGTCGAGACCACCGGCATCATCGCCGCCCGCGATGAACTGCGGCTGTCCTTCAAGATCGGCGGACTGGTGCAGCAGGTCAGCGTGCGTGAAGGCGACACGGTGAAGCGTGGCCAGGTGCTTGCGCGGCTGGATCCCACCGAGATCGCCGCTCAGGTAGAGCAGGCGCGGCAGCTGGCCGACAAGGCCGCACGTGACCTGGCGCGCGGGGAGGCCCTGCACGCGGACCAGGTGATTCCGCTGGAGCAGCTGCAGAACCTGCGCACACAGGCCGACGTGGCGCGCGCGCAGTACCAGGCGGCCCGCTTCAACGAAGCCAGCGCCACCATCACTGCGCCCGGGGATGGCGTGGTATTGCGGCGGCTGGTGGAAGAGCGCGAGAACGCCGCACCCGGCCAAGTCGTGCTGGTGCTGGGACGGCAGGACAGCGGCTATGTGGTGCGCCTCGCGGTGGCCGACCGGCACGTGGTGCGCATCCGCCGCGGCGATGCCGTCACGCTGGTGCTGGATGCCTGGCCGGGTGAGCGCTTCAGTGCCAGCGTCACGCAGGTGGCCAGTGCTGCCGATCCCGCCACCGGGCTCTTTGCCATCGAGGCGCAGCTGGCGCCGACGTCGCGCCCGCTGGTCAGCGGACTGGTCGGCCGCGCCAGCGTCGTGCCGGGTGATGCCGCGGCAACGCTGCCCTATGCGCCCGTGGGCGCAGTGCTCGAGGGCAATGGCGACACAGCGGCGGTGTTCATCGCCGATGGCACGGTGGCACGGCGCCGCGATGTAAAGGTGGCATTCATCACAGGCCAGGGCGTGGCCATCCGCGAGGGGCTGGCTGTGGGCGAGCGCATCATCACGGCGGGCGCGCCCTACGTGGATGACGGCGATCCCATTGACGTGAAGCCGTGATGCCGCGCTGATGAGCGTCATCGAGTTCCCCATACTTCGCCACCAGTTCACGCCTCCCCGATGAACCTCATCGAGTTCCCCATACGTCGTCACCAGTTCACCCTGGTGGCCTTCCTGTGCGTGGCCGCACTGGGGATCACCTCCTTCTTCGGCATGCCGCGCGAGGAAGACCCCTACATCAAGGCCCCGGGCTTCCTCGTCACCGGCATCTATCCAGGCGCGGACCCGGTGGACCTGGAGCGGGAATTCGCCAAGCCCGTGGAGGACCGTATCGCCGAGCTCGATGACGTCAGCCGCATCGAGACCACCATCGGCGATGGCGTGGCCGTGGTCGCGGTGGAGTTCGAGGCGGACACGGACGTGGACCGCAAGACCGACGAGGTGACGCGCGAGGTCAATGCCCTGCGCCCGCAGCTGCCGGCAGCCATCCGCCAGATCGAGGTGAAACGCTGGGGCCCGACCCAGGTGAACATCGTGCAGCTGGCGCTGGTGTCGCCGGATGCCCCTTTTGCGGAACTCGAAGACGCCGCGCGCGACCTGGAAGATGTGCTGAAGGCCGTGGATGGCGTGCGCAGCACCGCCTCCTGGGCTTACCCGGAGCGCGAGCTGCGCGTGCAGCTGGATCCGGCGCGCATGGAGCGCATGCGCGTGACGCCGGCGCTGGTGGCGCAGGCCATCCAGGCCACCAATTCCAGCCTGCCTGCCGGCGTGGTCGACCTGGATACTCGCAGCTTCAGTGTGCAGACCGGCGGCGGCTACGACAGCATCGAGGCGCTGCGCGCCACGGTGGTACGCACCGCCGGTGGCCAGACCGTGCGTGTGGCTGACGTGGCGGATGTGTCCTGGAACGAAGCCCAGCACACACACCTGGGCCGCTACCGGGGCGAGCGCGCCGTGTTCGCCACGGCCACGCTGCAGCCGGGCAACAACATCATCGCCGTGCAGCAGCGCATCGACGCCGCGCTGGATGAGTTCGAGCCGACGCTGCCGGCGCGCATCAGGCTGGAGCGGGGCTTCTCGCAAAGTCGCAATGTGGCCAGCAGGCTGCAGCGGCTGTACACCGACTTCAGCATTGCCATCGGCCTGGTGCTGCTCACCTTGCTGCCGCTCGGCCTGCGCGCCGCCGGGATCGTGATGCTGGCAGTGCCGCTTTCCATCGCCATCGGCATGGCCTCGCTGCACATGCTGGGCTACTCGCTCAACCAGATCACCATCGCCGGCTTCGTGCTGTCACTGGGCCTGCTGGTGGATGACTCCATCGTGGTGGTGGAAAACATCGCCCGCCACCTGCGCATGGGGCATTCGCGCACCGAGGCCGCCGTCCTGGGCACGAAGCAGATTCTGGAGGCGCTGCTCGGCTGTACCGCTGCGCTGGTGCTGGCCTTCGTGCCGCTGGCGGTGCTGCCCGGCATCCCCGGCATGTTCATCCGTGTTCTGCCGGTGACCATCATCTCCACGGTGCTGGGCTCGCTGTTCGTGGCGCTGTTCTTCATCCCCTTCCTGGCCAGCCGCGTACTGGGCCGCGGCAATCCGCAGGGCGAACCAGAGCACAACAAGCTGCTGGAACGCGTGATGGGCATGATCCACCGCTACTACCGTCCGGCGCTGCACTACTGCCTGGCGCGACCGCGCGCCACCGTGGCGACGGCACTGGGAGGCGCGCTGCTGCTCACGGCCGTGCTGGTGCCGGCGGTGGGCAGCAGCCTGTTCCCCAAGGCCGATACGCCGCAGTTCCTCATCGGCATCAGCACGCCCAATGGCAGCAGCCTCGCCGAGACAGATCGGGCACTGCGCTACACGGAAGAGGTGCTGGGTCGCCACGAGCAGGTGCGCGGCTGGTTCGCAAACCTGGGCCACGGCAATCCGCAGATCTACTACAACCACATGGTCACCAACGACGCCTCGAACCGCGCCGAGGTGTTCGTGCAGCTGCAGGAGTTCCATGCCCGCCGCACACCGCGGCTGCTGGATGAGCTGCGGCGCGAATTCGCGCAGTACCCCGGGGCGAAGATCACCGTGAACGAATTTCTGCAGGGTGAGCCGCTTTCCGCACCGGTGGCAGTGCGCATCCTCGGCGAGGACCTGGAGCAGCTGGAGGATCTTGCCGCGCAGGTCCAGGACCTCATCGAAACCGTGCCGGGCACGCGCGATGTCACCAATCCTCTGCGCGTGGCGCGCACCAACCTTGAACTCGCGCCTGACCCCGAGAAGGCCGCGCTGCTGGGCGTGCCGATGGCCGGCTTCGACCAGGCGTTGCGGCTGGCGCTGGCCGGACAGGCCGTGGGCAGCTTCCGCGCCGACGACGGCGAGCAGTACGACATCGTGCTGCGCTCGGCCACCGGCGGGCGCGCCGACTGGGCCACGCTGCAGGAGGCGCGCATTCCCAACCAGGAGGGACGGCTGCTGCCAGTGGACCAGCTCGCCGAGCTGGAATTCGCGGCAGCCCCCACGCGCATCCAGCGTTTCGACCGGCAGCGCGCCGTCACCATCGATTCGCAGGTGGCCACGGGCTACAACACCGCTGCAGTCACCGCGGATGTGGTGGAGAAGCTGGATGGCTTCGACTGGCCGCGCGGCTACCGCTACCGGCTGGGTGGCGAGGCCGAAGCCGGCGCCAAGGCCTTCGGAGGCATCGGCATCGCCATCATCGTGGCCCTGTTCGGCATCTTCGCCATCCTGGTGCTGGAATTCGGCGACTTCCGCTCCACGCTGATCGTGCTCACGGTGGTGCCGCTGGGCGCGGTGGGCGCGCTGCTGATGCTGCTCATCACCGGCTACACGCTCTCCTTCACCGCCGCGGTGGGCCTGGTGGCGCTGCTGGGCATCGAGATCAAGAACTCGATCCTGCTGGTGGATTTCACGAACCAGCTGCGCGAACAGGGCACCAGCCTGGATGAGGCCATCGAACAGGCGGGCGAGATCCGCTTCCTGCCGATCCTGCTCACCTCGGCCACCGCCATAGGCGGACTGCTGCCGCTGGCCGTGCAGGGATCAGGCCTGTATTCGCCCATGGCCTGGACCATCATCGGCGGACTGATCGCCTCCACGCTGCTGGCGCGACTGGTGACGCCCGTCGTGTACAAGCTGTTCCCGCCGGCGGTGCGCACCAGCCCGTGATGGCGCCCCACTTCGCATTTCCGGGCGCGACCACCAATCAGCCAGCTGCCTTCCGATAGAATCAGCCTATGGCTGACCTGAAGCTCAAGGACCTGCGCTACCTCGTCGCGGTGGCAGACACACGCCACTTCGGCCAGGCGGCAGCGCGCTGCTTCGTGAGCCAGCCCACGCTGTCGGCGCAGATCAAGAAACTGGAGGATTACCTCGGCGTGCAGCTCATCGAGCGGCATCCGCGGCGCATCGCCCTCACCGACGCGGGCGCCCAGGTGGTGGCGCGTGCACGGCGCATCATCGAGGCCAGCGACGAGATCGTCGCACTGGCCGAAACACGGCGTGATCCGCTGGCCGGCAGGCTGCGCATGGCACTGCTGCCCACCATCGGCCCCTACCTGCTGCCGCTGGTGGCTACGCGCATCCGGCGCAAGCTGCCGCGCCTGGAGCTGCTGCTGTACGAATACCAGACCGGACCGATGCTCGATCACCTGCAGGCCGGCGACATCGACGTGGGCATCCTCGCCCTGCCCGTGGCTTCCGAAGGCCTGAGCGAGCGGCGCCTGTTCGACGAACCCTTCAAGGTTGCCGTGCCCGAGCAGCACGCGCTCGCCCGCCGCCGCAGCGTGAAGGCGGCAGACCTGAATGGCGAGACCCTGCTGCTGCTCGAAGACGGCCACTGCCTGCGCGAGCAGGCGCTGGACATCTGCGCACGCACCGACGCGCAGGAAAAGCAGGACTTCCGCGCCACCTCGCTCGAGACATTGCGGCAGATGGTGGCATCCGGCGGTGGCATCACGCTGCTGCCACAGCTGGCCAGCACCGGTGCCTACGGCAATGCGCGCGGCGTCGCCATCGTTCCCTTCGCCAGTCCCGCGCCGGTGCGCCACATCGGCGCGCTGTGGCGCCGCACCTCCGCACGCGGCGCCGCCATCGCGGCGGTGTGCGATGTGATCGCCGAGACGGCGACGAAGCAGGTCGCCGCGTGAGCCACGGCGCCGACGTCTCCGCATACGACCGCCTGGTCTGGCCCGAGGGACAGGTCGAGCAGTGGCTGGCGGCCGGCGAGCACCGGCGCGAACTGGTTGCCTATTTCGGCGAGGCTGAATACGAAAACCTGCGTCGCCTTGCCATCGCCGCCGCCGCCGTCACGCCCGATCCGCGGCGCATCGTGTTCTTCCTGCCCGGCATCATGGGCACACAGCTGTCCCTGGCGCGCGCGCGTCCCGCTCCCGACAACCTGCTCTGGCTGGATCCCACCGACATCCAGGGCGGCCGGCTGTCGTTGCTGGCGGTGCCCGGTGAGACGCTGGTCGTCTCCGGCCCCATGCTCTACACCTGGCTGCCGCTGAAGCTGGCCCTGCATGCCGCAGGCTTCACCATGCGCAGCTTCGCCTATGACTGGCGGCGCGATCTCGGCGAATCCGCTGCGGCTTTCGCCCGCCTGCTGGCTGATTGTCCCGCAGGCGAGATCAGCGTCATCGGCCACAGCATGGGCGGCCTGGTCGCGCGCGCCGCACTCGCCACCGCGGCCGGCGATCGTGTGCGCTCGCTGCTTACGCTCGGCACGCCACATGGTGGATCGTTCGCGCCGGTGCAGGCCGTGCGCGGCGTCTATCCACTGGTGCGACGGCTGGCACAGCTGGACGCCGCAAATGGCCCCGAGACCCTGGCCCGCGAGGTGTTTTCCAGCTTCCACAGCCTCTACCAGATGCTGCCGCGTGACCACGAACCCGACCTCATCGAGCCGCGCAACTGGCCGCGCACCGGCCCGCAGCCCAATGCAACGCTGCTGGCACGGGCGCCGCTGTTCGATCCCGGCGATGCCGATCCGCGCATCCAGGCCATTGCCGGACACGGCTTCCTCACCACGGTGGGCGTGGCCGAAGTGCGGGAGGAGTTCTGGTACCGCTACGAATACAGCGGCGATGGCACCGTACCGGTGGCGCGCGCGACGCTGCCCGGCTGCCCCGCCTGGTATTGCCCCGTGGCACACAACGAATTGCCGCGCGATGCCACCGTGCAGGCCGCCGTGGTCGAACTGCTCTGCGGACGCAGGCCCGCGCTGGCCACCGCGCCACCCGCACGCCACGACCAGCCCGTGAGCGCGTCCGACGGTGAGCTGCGCCGCCAGCTCAACGACAAGCTGGACTGGGCGGCAATGGATCCGGACCAGCGGCGCGCATTCCTCGATTCATTGAACGCACCACCGCCACAGGCAAGCTGAGGGCCACCATGCGCCACAAGGCATTCCGCTTCTGCATGCTGGTCGGCGCGGCCGCATTGCTGGCCGTGTCGATGTACCACTTCTTCCGCTACGGCATCGAGCTCAACATCGCGCTGGGCAACAGCAGCGTGAAGCCGTCACTGCAGGCGGCGATCCGTTCGATGTGGCTGGCGGTCGCCTTCCAGTCGCTGCTGGTCGGCCTGCTGTATGTGCTGGTGGCCTTCCGGCCCCGGTCGGTGTCACGTGAGGTGATCGTGATCTTCGGGCTGCTGCAGCTGGTCGAGGCCGTGCTGCTGTTCCACTTCGCCGGCGTGCTGTGGATGGCCACGCTGCTGGTGGTGGTATCCGCCTGCGTGATGCTGGGCGCAGTGCTCTGGCCCAGCGCCCTGCCCGCGGCGGATACCTCCGCCGCCACGGTTCCTACAACAGTTCCGGAAGAGCCTCGCTGACACTGGCCGCGCCACCGGTCACGATGCGCGCCAGGCCCAGCGCCTCCGGCAGCACCTGCTCCGCATAGAAGCGGCAGGTCACCAGCTTCTGCTGGTAGAAGGCATCCGTCTCCGGGCCCGCGCTGGCCACGCGCGCCGCCCGCGCCATCAGGCATCCTGCGATCACCAGGCCGCAAAGCCTGAGATAAGGCACGGCCACCGATTGCGCCAGCTGCTGGCCCTTCGCCTGCAGTTCGAGCACGGCCGCGGTGGCATCGCGCAGCAGCGCCAGCCCCTCGAGGGCGGCAGTGCGCGCCGCTGTGGCAGCAGCGCCGGTGGCGCCAGAGCCCTCGAGCTCTGCCAGCAGGTCGGTGACCAGCGCGGCCATCGCCGCGCCTTTGTCACGCCCCAGCTTGCGCCCCGTCAGGTCATTGGCCTGGATGCCGGTAGTGCCTTCATAGATGGAGGCGATGCGCACGTCCCGCAGGTACTGCGCGGCGCCGGTCTCCTCCACATAACCCATGCCGCCGTGCACCTGCACTCCGGTGGAGGTGACGTCGATGGCCGTCTCCGTGCACCAGGCCTTCACGACGGGGATCAGCAACTCGGCGCGCATCAGTGCCGCGCGACGCGCCGCCTCGTCAGGCAGGTGCAGCCCCTTGTCCAGCTCCAGCGCGGCAAAGCTGCACAACGCGCGCATGGCCTCGGTGCGCGCCTTCATCGACAGCAGCATGCGCCGCACGTCGGCGTGCTCGATGATGGGCACCGGCGCAGGCTTGCCCTCCACCTTGCCCTGCAGGCGCGTGCGCGCCCATTCCAGCGCGCGCTGCAGGGCGCGCTCGGACTGCGCCACGCCCTGCCCGCCCACGGACAGCCGGGCGGCATTCATCATGATGAACATGAACGACAGGCCCGCGTGCGGCGGACCCAGCAGGTAGCCGATGGCGCCCTGCTTCTCGCCGAAGCTCATCACGCAGGTGGGGCTGGCATGGATGCCCAGCTTGTGTTCGATGGAGATGCAGCGCACGTCATTGCGCTCGCCGCGCGAACCATCGGCATTGATGAGGTACTTGGGCACGCAGAACAGCGAGATGCCCTTCACGCCTTCCGGCGCACCATCCAGCCGCGCCAGCACCAGGTGGATGATGTTGTCGGTGAGGTCGTGCTCGCCGTAGGTGATGAAGATCTTCTGGCCGAAGAGCCGGTAGTGGTCACCCTCGGGCACCGCGCGCGTGCGCAGCAGCGCCAGGTCCGAGCCGGCCTGCGGCTCGGTGAGGTTCATGGTGCCCATCCACTCGCCGGTGACCAGCTTCGGCAGCACCAGTGCCTTCTGCTCCCCGGTGCCGGACGCGGAAATGGCCTCCACCGCGCCACGCGCCAGCGAGGTACCCAGGAAGAAGCTCATGTTGCCGGCGAACATCAGCTCTTCCACCGCCGTGTTCATCAGCTGCGGCATGCCCTGCCCGCCCAGCTCCGGCTCGATGGACAGCTGTGCCCAGCCTGCCTCGACATAGGCGGCGTAGGCCTCGCGGAAGCCCTTGGGCGTCACCACGCCTTCCGGCGTCCAGCGCGCGCCCTCGCGATCGCCGCTCACATTCAGGGGATCAAGCACGTTTTGCGCGAACTTGCCGGCTTCTTCGACGATATTGTCGGCAAGCTCGCGGGAATATCCGGCTTCGGGATACAGGGGAGCCAGCACGGCCTCGCTGCCCAGCAGCTCATGCATCACGAACTGCAGGTCGCGTAGCGGGGGTTGGTACATCAAGTCACTCCAGGGCGGCGCGAGGTGGCGCGGGTCTCCGGAGCCTCGGGCGCCCCGGCAAGGGCGGGCACTATATTCGCAGCGAGGAAATCAATGAAGCTGCGCACCTCTGGCGACTGCGCGCGCGCCGCCGGAGCCACTGCCGTGAGCTCCACGGCGTCGGCCACCTGCCATTCGGGCAGCAGCCGCACCAGTCGCTTCATCGCCAGCCCGTTGCGGCACATGAACTCCGGCAGGGCACCGATGCCAAGGCCAGCCGCGACGGCGGCATGCAGCGCGGTGAGATCCTGCGCCACCAGCCGCGGCGTGCCGGGAACGGTGACATTGCCCCCGTCCTTCGCCAGGCGCAGCGGCGTGTCGGCGCGGGTGCCGGCCCACAGCAGGGCATGCCGGGCCAGCTCGCTGGGAGACTCGGGAATGGCCTTGCCGGCCAGGTACTGGGGCGCGGCACAGAGGATCATCGGCGGCGTGCCCAGGGAACTGGCCACTTCGCCCTCGCCCAGGTGGCTGCCGGTCCTCAGCTCCACGTCGAAACCAGCCCCCGCCGCCACCTCCTCGGCATTGAGCAGCCGGAGGGTGACGCCCGGGAAACGCTCCAGGAAGCGCGGCACCAGTGGCGCCACCAGCAACCGCCCGAAACCCTGGTCGATCACCACCCGCAGCTGGGCGCCGTCGGCTACGGGCTGCAGGGCTGCCCGCGCCGCCTCCACCTCCAGCGCCACCCGCTGGCAGTGGGCCAGGATGGCTTTGCCGGCCGTCGTCAGTCCTATGCGCCGCGTGGTGCGCTCCAGCAGCCTCACCCCCAGCGCCCGTTCCAGCGAGGCCACTGCGCGGCTGACCCGCACTTTGGGCACGTGCAGGCGCCTGGCCGCGGCCGTGAATCCATTGTGTTCGACCACTTGTGCGAAGACCGCCATCTCATCGGCAATCATCAGGGAGTGATGCATGTCTGGCACCAATGAGGCAGTTGATGCCCCCTATTGTAGCGCTTCAGTCGGAATTCGCAGCCTGCGGGGTGCGTCACGGCGGTGCAGGCCCCTTGCCGCGACACTACCGGACATGAGCGGCGGCGCAGACACCACGATCAAGACCATGCGCACCAAGATCGCCGAATCCGCCCTGCTGCTGGGTGAGGCGCTTGCGGGGTGCAAGATCCGCCGCCTCTCCCTCCACGACGCCACGGGGCAGGCTGCCTGGAACAGCGGCATCCCGCTGGATGCCGACGAGCAGGAGTTCGTGCTGGATGCCCTGGACTCCTTCGCACTGGAACCCTCACGCCTCACCTTCGAACGTCACAGCAGCAATCCGGTGGGGCTGGTTGCCTTCGCCGCGCGTGACCCGCGTGGCGCCCTGCACGGCGCAATGCTCATCGACGTGGAACTGGATTCACTGAGCGGTCGCGCGGGCGACCGCACCGTGCCGGCGCGCGTCGAACGCCTGCTGCGCCAGCTGGCGCTGCGGCTGGATGGCGCGGCGCCGCCCGTCAACGTCCCGCAGGGCGCCGGCTTCAACGGCCAACCCCTCACGCTGTATGTGCAGCAGCTGCAGAAGCTCGGCGGCAATGGCCGCACGCGTCGCTATGAAGTGCTCCTGCGCGGCAGCCAGTCTGCCAATGGCAAGGTCGAGCTGCCGCAGGCCCTGGTGGTTGCAGCCGAGCAGCCCAACTCCGGCGGCCAGCTCGATCGCGCCGTGCTCGCCGAACTGTGCCGCTGGCTGATCCAGCACCGTCCGCAGTTCGATGTGGAACCGGCGGCGTTCTCGATCAATCTTTCCACCGGCGCCTTGCTGGACAACGCCTTCCCCGCCTTCGTGGCGCGCACCCTGCGCGAAGCGCGGCTGAACCCGCGGCTGATCGGCTTCGAGATCCGCGAGCAGCAGTGCCGGGCGTTCCCGGGCGCGGTACAGGATTTCGTCGCCCGCTGCGAAGCCATCGGCTGCTACGTGGTGCTGGACGACTTCACCTTCCACTCCGACGTGCTGGGCCTGCTGCGTGCACGCGCCGTGCGCATGCTGAAGATCTGTTCCAGCCTCACGCTGGAAGGCCTGCGCGACAAGGTCTCGCAGGCACAGGTGGCAGCGATCTCGCAGGGTTCGCGCGTGCTGGGCATCCACAGCGCGGCCAAGCGCATCGAAACACCGCAGGCGCGCCAGTGGCTGGCCGCAGTGGGCATCGAGTTCGCCCAGGGGTACCTGTTCGAGAGTCCCGTGCCGCTGGCGGACCTGGCTGCCTCGCCCCTGGCCGAGCCCCAGGCGCGCCGCTGACCCGCCGCTACCAGGTGTAGCGCACGCGGTACCGCACCGTGCGGCTGCCGTTCTTCGGCACCCGCGCCTTGAAGGCAATGGTGCGCGCGTCTTCCTTCTCGAACGCCTGGCTGCTGGAAAGGATCTGCCAGTCGCTCCAGCGGAACAGGAACTCGCGCACCTGCACTTCCACGTCGGTGTCCTTGTGGTTGCGCAGCGTGACCTCGACCTCTTCTTCCATCCACCGCGCGCGGGAATCGCTGCGGAAATCCACCTGCTTGCGCTCGCCCACCACATCGAAGGCCGAGCCCAGCTTCACGCGCACGCGCTCGTCGCGCGGGGTGTGGCCGATGGCATCCTCGCCGATGAACTCCAGCGAGTTGTCGGAGGCGTCCAGCCGCGACACGCGGATGCGTCCGGCCGGCAGGGGGATGCCGAGGCCCGAGGCGCGGTCATTGCGGAACTCGAGGTAAGTGTCGACCTTGCCGTCGCCGGTGAAGGGGAAATTGGGATCCTCGAAGCGGCCGCCGCCGAAACCCATGGCCGCGGTGTTGGCAAACACCAGCAGACGCTGCGCCGGTACCTTGCGTGCCTGGTCGAAGAGCTCGATCTGCTTGGTGGAGTTGTTTGGCAGGGTGGTGCGCCTGCCCAGGGAATAGAGGTGGAATTCGTCGAAGGCCTGCTCCTGGAATCCCCCATCCGCGAGTGTCAGCGTGCGCTCCATCGCAGCGCGCGGCGGACGCGCCGGCTGCACGCGGTTCACATCGCCGGCGATCAGCTTCAGGCGGGCCTCCGGATAGGCCGCACCGGACTGGTTGATGATGCTCACCCAGGCCGACAGGTCGACGAATCCATTGTTGGCATCCTTGCCGTCGCTGAAGATCAGGTTGTAGTCGGCCCACCAGGTCACCCCGCCGGTCTGGTAAGTGACGCGCGCACGATGCGTGCCGGCGCGCTGCGAGTTGATGTCCCAGAGCAGCGTGGGGCGCGTGATCAGGCCGCCGGGCAGGTCGGGGAACTGCAGTGCCGAATAGTCGCGCAGCGCAGTGATGTTGCCGTCGGCACCGCGCAGCACCAGGCCATCCACCGAAGACAGCAGCGTGCCCGAGGTCGTGGTCGTGGCGCCCTGCTGCGTGCGCTCCACGGTCAGCGGCTGGTCGATGAACTTCTGCAGCAGCTTGTCGGTGCTGACCAGGTCGAACTGGAAATTCTGCTCCAGCACGCGGGCCTCAGGGTCGGTGAGCGAGGTGAACGTCACCGTCGTGGGGTCGATGAGCGCGGCCACATCGGTGAAGCGCAGCTGTGAGCGACCCTGGCCCAGCTGCACCTCGCGCTCGGTGCGCACCATCGCGTACCCCGGCACGCCCATGGCCTGGGGTGTGCCCTGCCCTGGCAGCGGACGGTAGTACTCGGGCGGGATCGCACCCGGTCGTGCCGAGCTGTAGATGGTGATGGCTGTGTCCTGCGCCACAGCGGGGGAAGTTGCCGGGGCCGCGGCGTGGACGGCAGCGGCCGCCGTGACGCTGGCGATGGTGACGGCAGAAAGCGACAGGCGAAAAGCAGGTGACTTGGCGCTCTGTTTGGACATGACGGATTCCCCGGCGTGGCAAAGTGTGACTGTGGTCGCATCGGGTCGGGATGCACGAGGCACGATACACCCAAATGGACGTGACCTTTATCCAGCAGAACCAGATCATCGAGCGCTACCTGATGGGCAAGCTGCCCTTGAAAGGCGCGCAGGAATTCGAGCGCTGGTGCCGCGAGAATCCCGACACGGTCGCGCAGCTCGGGCTGTCCGACCGCATCAACTCCGCGCTGCGCCTGCTCGATGCCGCAGGCGAACCATTGCCCTGGACAGAAAAGCCGCTGGCCCCCTGGCAACGCCTGCCGGTCGTTGCGGGCATTGCCGCGGTGGCCGTGGCTGGCATCATCGCCGCGCTGATGCTGTTCTCCTCGGTGCAGGAGAAGAATGGCGAGATCGTACGGCTGCAGAAGGCCGTTGCCGAGAAGCCGCTGCAGCCCTTGCAGGGCACGCGCCCGCTGACGGTGGAGCTCTCGCGCACCGGCCCGGTCAACCGCAGCATGGCGACGGTTGGGGGCAGCCGCGCCGAGCTTGCGGACTTCAAGTTCGATGTATCGTGGTCGAAGTACAGCCTCTACATCGTGACCATCGATCGCGTCGACCAGGGGCGCGTCGCTGTCGTGAGCAACCTCGCGCGCGATTCCAACGGCCACCTGAAACTGGGAATCAACACCTCGGCGCTGGGGCCGGGTGACTACACCGTGCAGGTGGAAGGCCTGGACCTGCGGCGCGGCACCGCACCCCAGGGGTGGACACGCTTCAGCGTGGCCCGTTAGCCCCGCCCTCCAGCTCAGCCCTGGCGCAGCGTCTGCATGGGTGGCAGCGCCAGCGCAGATCTCGTGGCCAGCCAGCCTGCGCCACAGACCAGCACGGCGCCCGCGAGGCCACCGGAAATCCACAGCAGTGGATCCGGACTCCAGGGAATCTGCAGCATGAACCGCGCGATCAGCCAGGCGCCGGCGGAGGCCGCGGCGGTGGCAACGATGCCGGCCATCAGGCCCACACCCGCGAACTCCACCAGCACGCCGGTGCGCACCGTACGCCGTGAGGCGCCCAGCGTGCGCAGCATCGCACTCTCGTAGCGGCGCTCGTCCCGCGTTGCCTGCACGGCCGCCAGCAGCACCACCACGCCGGCCAGCAGGGTAAAGAGGAACACGCTCTGCACGGCCAGCACCGCCTGGTCGATGATGGAGCGTACCTGCGCCAGCAGGTCGTCCATGTCGAAGATCGACACGCCGGGGAAGGCGCGCACCAACCCGGCCACCTCGGCGGGATCATCGGGCCGGAACCGTGCGCTGCCCATCCAGGTGCCGGCAGCACCCTCGAGCAGGCCGGGGGGGAACATCAGGAAGAAGTTCGGCTGCAGGCTGTCCCACTGCACGCGGCGGAAGCTGCTCACCGTCACGTCCACCATTTCGCCCGCCACGTCGAAGGTCAGGCGGTCGCCCAGGGCGAGCGGGATGGACTCCTGCATGTCAGTCGCGACGGAAACCAGCGGCTTGCCATGGTCCTCCCCGGTGAACCAGCGGCCGGCTGTTATCTCGTTGTCGGGACCGATCTCGGCCGACCAGGTCAGGTTCTGTTCGCGGGTGGCGAGTCCCTCGCCGCGCGGTGTGAGGAAGTGTCGCTCGCCCACCGGCTCGTCGTTGATGGCCACCATGCGGCCGCGGATCATGGGCAGCATCCGCGTCATCTCCCCGCCCTGCTCTGCCAGCAATGAGCGAAAGGCCTCACGCTCTTCGGAGGGGATGTTCACGAAGAAGTAGTTCGGCGCGTCCGTCGGCAGGCGCGCCTGCCAGTCGTCGATCAGGTCGCCGCGGATGATGGTCAACATCAGCAGCGCTGACAGTCCCATTCCCAGCGCGACGATCTGCACGATGCTTTCCGCGCGACGGCGCGCGAGATTGGCCACGCCGTAACGCCAGGCAGCGCCCATTCCGCCGCGCAGGCGGCCGGCCAGCGTCACCAGCAGCCATCCCGCCAGGGCCAGAAGGCCCAGCGCCACCGCGAGTCCTGCGATGAATCCCAGCGAAATGCGCAGGTCGCGGGTTACCCAGTGGATGAGCAGGGCGATTGCCAGCACCGCGGGACCATAGGCCAGCACCGTGCCGAGTTGCGGCGGCCCGATATCACGCCGCAGCACCCGGATCGCCGGCACGCGTGACAGCTGCAGCATCGACGGCAGGGCGAAGCCGGTCAGCAGCAGCAGCGCGGTGACGAACCCCATCGCCACCGGTTGCCAGCCGGCGGGTGGCAGCTCCGTCGAAATCAGGCCGCTCAGCAGCGACAGCAGGCCCTGCTGGGCGAGATACCCGGCCAGGGCTCCCGCCACCGTGGCCACCAGCGCGATGCACACCAGTTGCGCGAGGCTGATGGTGAGGACCATGGCCTGCGACGCACCCAGTGTCTTCAGCAAGGCGGCGAGGTCGAGATGGCGCTTCACGTAACGGCGCGCCGTCATCGCGATGGCCACTGCGCAGAGCAACACGCCGGCAAGGCTGGCCAGCAGCAGGAAGCGTCCGGCGCGCGCACTGGCGCTGTCCACTTCCGGACTGGCCTCGGCAATGTCGCGCAGGCGTTCGGCGGTGGTCTTGTTGGCTTCGAGCCAGGCGGAGAATTCGCTGACGGCCCCGGCATCGCCCGCGTAAAGCGCGTTGTAACGGGCGCGGCTGCCGGGCTGAAGCAGCCGGGTTGCCGCCAGATCGGCATCGTTCATCAACAGGGACGGGGCGAGATCGGAAAACCCCGAACCCTGGTCAGGCCGTGCGATCAGCACGCGCGCGACGCGCAGGGTGATCTCTCCCACCGAAAGCTCATCGCCCACACGCGCATCCAGCGCTGCAAGCAGCCGCGAATCCGGCCACAGCTCACCGCGCGCCGGGATGTCTTGCGCGGGCGACGCCGTGCCGAAAGCCTGGTCTGCCACGCGCACGCGACCACGCAGGGGATATCCCCCGGTGACCGCATGCACGTTGGCCAGCTGCGTGCGATCACCGTTCAGCACCACAGAAAGCGTTGACGTGACCCGCGCGTGGCGAAGCCCGCGACGCGCCGCTTCCTCATCATGGCCGCTGCCAATGGGATCAGCCGAAACCAGCCGCAGGTCGGCGCCCAGCACCTCGCTGGCCTGCAGCTTCATCGCGCGCTCGATGCGATCGACGAGGAAGCCCACGCCCGTCAGCGCCATCACGGCCACGAACAATGCCAGGAACAGCACGGCCAGGTCGCCGGAGCGCCACTCCCGGCCCAGCGTCTTCAGTCCCAGTGACAGTGCGGTGCGCATCTCAGACCAGTCGGCCCGCCGCCATCGTCAGCCGCCGCTCGCACCGGGATGCCAGCTGCGCCTCGTGCGTGACCAGCACCAGCGTGGTGTTGGATTCGCGGTTCAGGTCGAAAAGCAGCTGCGTGATGCTCTCGCCAGTGGCCGTGTCCAGGTTGCCGGTCGGCTCATCAGCGAAGAGCACCGCCGGCCTCGTCACGGAGGCACGGGCCAGGGCCACGCGCTGCTGCTCGCCACCGGAAAGCTGGCGCGGATAGTGGCCAAGGCGCGAGGCCAAGCCCACGCGGGTGAGCATTGCACGCGCTGCCTGCGCCGCATCGCTTGCGCCGGCAAGCTCCAGTGGCAACATCACATTCTCCAGTGCGGTGAGCGAAGGCACCAGGTGGAAAGCCTGGAACACAAAACCCACGCGGTTGGCCCGCAATGCGGCGCGCGCGTCTTCGTCCAGGCGCGTGAGTTCCTGGCCATCCAGCCAGATCTGTCCGGACGTAGGCACATCGAGCCCTGCCAGCATGGCCAGCAGCGTGGATTTGCCTGCGCCCGACGCGCCGACCAGCGCTACGGTCTCTCCCGCGGCAATCTGCAGGGAGACACCGCTGACAATGGTCAGTTCGCCCTCCGGACTGCTAACCTTTCTGGTGAGATCCCTGGCTTCGAGAACGGTTTTGCGATCCATCCGGATTCTGCTGCTCGCGCTGTTGTCGATTGGTGTGGCCACTGCCGCCGCGCCCCGCGAACGTACCCTGCTGGTCTTCGGCGACAGCCTCAGCGCAGCCTATGGCCTGCGGGCCGAGGAGGGCTGGGTGGACCAGTTGCAGAAACGGCTGGCAGAACAAGGTTACGGGTACCGTGTGGTGAACGCCAGCGTCAGCGGCGAAACCACTGCCGGGGGGCGTGCGCGCCTCGCACGCGCCATCGAGATGCACCGGCCGCAGCTGGTGATCCTGGAGCTGGGCGCCAACGATGGGCTGCGCGGACTGCCCGTGAAAGATGCCAGCGCCAACCTCAGCGCCATGATCGGCAACATCAGGCAGGCGAAATCCCACGTCTTGCTGGTCGGCATCCTGCTGCCGCCGAACTACGGCACGCGCTATGCCAACGACTTCGCCGCCATCTACCCTGCCCTGTCGAAGGAGCATGGCGTGCCGCTGCTTCCCTTCCTGCTTGATGGCATTGCACTCGAGGCGCGCTACATGCAGGCCGACGGCCTGCATCCCAATGCCGCAGGCCAGCCGCTGGTGCTGGAGAATGTCTGGAAGCACCTCAAGCCCCTGCTGGAGCGCTGACCGTGGTTGATCGCATATGGTTGAAGTCCTATCCGCCGGAAGTTCCTTACGACATTGATCCTTCCGCGCATGCTTCGCTGACAGAAGTGATCTGCGACGCCATGCGGCGCTTCGCGGACAAGGAGGCGTACATCCTGCTGGGCCATCCGGTCACCTATCGGGAGGTTGACGCGCTCTCTGCCGCGTTCGCCTCCTGGCTGCAGGCCCGGGGCTTGACCAAGGGTGACCGCATTGCGTTGATGCTTCCCAACGTGCTGCAGTACCCGGTCGCGATGTTTGGTGCGCAACGTGCGGGACTGGTGGTGGTCAACACCAATCCCCTGTACACCGCCGACGAACTGCGACACCAGCTGAGCGACTCCGGCGCAGCCGCCATAGTGGTGCTGGAGAATTTCGCCCACGTGGTGCAGAAGGTGCTGCCCGACACGCAGCTTGAGCATGTCGTCGTCACCGGCGTTGGCGACCTTCTGCCGACCCTGAAGGGCGGCGCGGTGAATTTCGTGTTGCGGCATGTGAAGCGCGAAGTGCCGTCCTGGAACATCCCGGGCGCCCACCACTTCAAGGCCGTGATGCGTGAACATCGTGGCAGCCAGCCTTCCCCCGTTGCGCTGGGGCGGGACGATCTCGCCTTCCTGCAATACACCGGCGGCACCACCGGCGTTGCGAAAGGGGCGATGCTCTCCCACGGCAACATGATCGCCAACCTGCTGCAGGCCGAGGCCTGGTTCCGGCAGATCGCCCTCGACAACGCCACGTTTTACTTCGCGCTGCCGCTGTATCACATCTTCTCGCTGCTCGCGAACTGCCTGCTGACGCTGCGCTGTGGCGGCGTTGGCATCCTCGTGCCGAACCCGCGGGACTTCCGTGGATTCGTGAAGCTGCTGCAGAAATATCCGCCCAACTGCTTCCTCGGCGTGAACACCTTGTTCAACGCGTTGATGAACACTCCCGGCTTCGACCGCATCGACTTCAGCAAGCTCGTTGCCACGGTTGGCGGCGGCATGGCGGTGCAGGCTGCCGTGGCCAAACGATGGCTGGAACTCACCGGCAAGCCGCTGAGCCAGGGATGGGGCCTCACGGAAACTTCTCCCGTGGTGGCCGTATGCCGCCTCAAGGACCCTGAGTTCACCGGCGCCGTCGGCCTGCCGGTTCCCTCCACAGAGGTCACCGCGCGCGATGACGACGGCCGGGACCTGGGCCTCAATGCCTCCGGCGAGATCTGCGTGCGCGGCCCCCAGGTGATGCAGGGTTACTGGAACCGCCCCGAGGAGACCGCGAAGGTGATGCTCCCCGACGGCTGGCTGCGCACCGGGGACATCGGCCGCATCAATGATGAAGGTTTCGTGTTCCTGGAAGACCGCAAGAAGGACATGATCTCTGTGTCCGGATTCAAGGTTTATCCGAACGAGGTCGAGGACGTTGCGGCGCGCCACCCTGGCGTATTCGAATGCGCCGCGATCGGGGTGCCGGACGAGAGATCCGGCGAGGTGGTGGTGCTCTACGTGGTGAAAAAGGATCCAGCCCTCACGGCAGAGGAGCTGATCTCATTCATGCGCAAGCATGTGACCTCGTACAAGGTGCCCCGGCACGTTTACTTCCGGACCGAGCTGCCGAAATCGAATGTTGGGAAGATACTCAGGCGGGCGCTGAGGGAGGAGAAGTAGTCGGAACGCGACGGCGCGCCGCTAGCCCTTTCGTCCTGACGGGCAGCCCTGCGACTGCCGAGTTGCCTTCCGGCAGCCTATCTCCCAAGTATGCGACAACGTGAACGCCTGCTACGACGCCTTTCTGCCCTCGGCGATCGAGGCTACGCATCCTTATCACTCTCCGTTGTTCCATCCAGTCGTCAACGGCCTGCAGATATGCCATACCTTGCAATCTAGTGAACTCCGCAAACGACTTGCGGTCACTTGGATTGAGATCGGATACGTAGGCGTATCTCTCAATTAGAGGCTCCTTTCGACCTGCGGCGCTCGTATTCCTCCGCATTGTGTTGAACAGCCTCACTACTGATTTCACGAGATGCTCTACTACGAATGAGTCATTCTGCGTGATAGTGCCGGCCTCGGCCGTGGGCAGGTAGCGGCCATCGGGGGTCCTTTTAATCAGCTTGGCGTCCTTTAGGAAAGTGATTACGGAACTCACGTCCACCTTCTTGTGTAGGCTCAGAATGATTGCTCGGATGCTATTTTTGCCTTTAAGTAGCTGAAGTGGTCGGGGAGCCGCGTCAACGTCGGAAATATATCTACCGTCTCGATGCCAAGCTCTCAGAAGATCAGCGGAAACGTCACCGTTCTGAAGATAGCTACCATCCGCGTATTCAGCTCCTCGCCCTGAACGGAGATCGCGCGATTTTTTTAGCCCACACCGAAAGGCCTCCTCAATGGCCGCGTCCGAAACGCCCGCTCTTGCCATGAACTCCACAACTGTCCCTAACAGCTTTCGCTGCAACTCCTTGGACATGCTCTTTTTCGCCTTCATCTTCTGATCGCTCCCTTATCAGAGCCGGCTTGACCTATTCTTCCAAATCTTCTGTAACCAGCATCACTCGCGTTCTGGATACTTTTGCTGCCTGCCGTTTGCTGGCCGGAGAGTCAATCGAGGCCGCAATGCCCGACGCCTGAATGCTGGCGAGAAGCGCGGAGAGCTGTTCTGACGCCCTTCTGTGGAGGAGCAAGCGCCCCTTATCCGAAGCGGAGGGGTAGGTAACTTCAACGTTTAGAGTACGCAGCGAAGTTGGCGTTGCGCCGCGCGGACCGATCAGCAGTGACCGAAGTGCGCGAGCCAAGGCATCGATACGGGCTTCTTCGCGAGTCTTTTGCACTGCGCGCCGAAGTGAAACGTGTCCGTCGCGAATAGTCACATATCCATGCCTCTCCATCTCGCGGAGGACCGCTTTATGTGGAATGTCTCCCCCATATTTGCGGACAAGCAATTGGAAGGTCACACCTCGTCCAGATATCGGCAAGCGTCGTGACGATCGATTGCGGTTGGCAAATTTTTGATCACCGACCCACCCTTCGATCACGTTCTCTATCTGATCTGGTTTCGCCGGTAGATTTGGATGGGACTGCCTTGCGAACTTTCGGACTTGCAACCTTGTCAGTCCAGTCATCGCAGCAACTGACGATTGATTGAGTCTTTCGTTGGAGAGCTTGGCACTTGCTGAGGCAGCTTGAAAGAATGCCAAGCGCATCATGGCGGAGAAGCGTTGATTCTTGATGCCAGCTGCCAGCAGAAATTCAGCGAATGCGGAGAGAAAATCTACGATTGGAGATCCGATCTGCGCCGAACCCGAAGCTTTTCTCCTAGGCATGCTGAAACGGTGGGGACTGAATTTTTATTTCAAACATGACTATTGTCGTGCACCCCACCGGACCGAAGGCAACGCGCATTTCTCGCGAAATCGATTAGAAATGCAGCACCAATAAAAAACGCCGCCCGAAGGCGGCGTTGCGACGCTATCCAGCCCCTGGCAGATCAGCTGCCGGTGGCACCGGTACCGATCTGGCGGCTGCCCGTGGCACCGGTACCAATCTGGCGGCTGCCCGTGGCACCGGTACCAATCTGGCGGCTGCCCGTGGCACCGGTACCGATCTGGCGGCTGCCCGTAGCGCCGGTTCCGATCTGACGGCTGCCCGTGGCGCCGGTTCCGATCTGACGGCTGCCCGTGGCGCCCGTTCCGATCTGACGGCTGCCCGTGGCACCGGTACCGATCTGACGGCTGCCCGTGGCACCGGTACCGATCTGGCGGCTGCCCGTGGCGCCCGTTCCAATCTGGCGGCTACCGGTAGCTCCAGTTCCGATTTGACGAAGCGACTCAGCAGACCCGCCGGTAGCTATGGCTGAGGAATCCGAAAGCTGCCGTCCCTGCTTTTCGCCTGCAACTGCAGCCGAACTCAACGCGACAGCGACAATGAGAGAGCCCAAAGAAACGGAGAGCGACTTGTTAGTCATAATTTTGCTCCAAAGACGTACGCAGTCCCGGATTCCGCCTATCCGTGACGTGCATCACATAAGGGACAGCTTATGTAACGTACTGGGCAACTTATGTGACGAAGATCACTTCGTCAAGAGGATATGTAAAGAACTTCCTGCCTAGTCAGCGAAATCGGGCTTCTTCCAGCCAACTCGCTCCGGTGTGCTCGTCCAGGCTTTAGGAGATTCTGCATCTCGCCGATCCATTAGCGACTCAAGCGGAGTTGTGTCGTATGGCTCAGCTACGTGGTGGAACACTGTCAGTCCCGTGGGAACCCGTCTTGCGGGCTCAGTCCAATGTACTTTGCTGCTACTGATCCAGTCGTCGATATCGTTAAGAAGCTTCTGAACCTTTTCCTTCAGCAATGCGTCGAATTCAGGCAACGCGTACTCAGGCAAGTCGTCTTCTATCACCGAGCGTTGCAATCTCTTGCCGCTCGTGGTGTCCGCCCTGATGTTGTGCAAGATCGTGTTTGCTAGATCGGTCATGGCGGAACCAAAGTATTCCAAGGCCTGCGGGGTCAGCACATCAGAAAACACCATGGTTCTAGCGACTGGCCTGAAATGACGTGAGCCGACAGGTTTTACGATTCCCCAATCGACCATGTCTCGAACTACTGCTGCGGGATTTGCAGAAGGATCTGCGCGATATACCAAAATGCTTAAGTTCTTTCCCGGCGTAGCCTCCAAATCCAGCTCGAGAGGGAGTCCGTAAGGCCCGATATATTCGTTATCGGTGCACCACAAGAACAAGACCTCGGAAATGATTGCGGCGTTGGTTGACTCAGGCGGCGCCAACAACCTCGGATCATCAATAAACCTGTTCACATCCGCCAGCGGCACCTCCGTGTAATCGGAGATCATCGCCCTGGTCAGCGGCCCCTCGTGCCCTGGAATCTTGTCCCTCACCGCCGCCTCGACGTAAGCGCCCTTCAGCACCTCGCGAAACTCCAGGTAGGGCACGCCGGCCTTCAGCAGGATCCTGATCATCGGCTTCAGGATCTTGCGGAACGAGAAGATCAGCTGTGCCCTGGCGGCATCGCGTAGACGCATCGTCAACTCCTCTCGGCGGGCATGAAGATGCGATCGTGCTCGACGATGGCGTATCGATCGGTCATGCCGGCGACGTAGTCGGCCACGGCGCGCGCCCGGCCGGCGGGACCACGCTCGGCCTCGAGCCGCTGCGCGGCGGCGCGGTGCTCATCGGGCATCAGCAGCAGGTCCTCCATGAACACGCGGAAAAGGTCGGTGACTACGGCGCGTGCCTTGCGGGTCATGCGCTGCACGCGATAGTGACGGTAAAGATGATCGCGCAGGAATGTTTTCAGCTCCAGGTGCTCCGCGTGCATCGCATCCCCCATCCGGATCAGGGGCGCGCCGGCTGCGCGCACCGCGTCGATGTCGGCAGGGGAGGCATCACGCAACAGGGCCGCACTGTGCTCGATCAGGTCCACGACGATGCCGTTGATCATCCGCCGCACGACCTCGTGAATCTGGCGCCGCCCGGACAGGCCGGGATACTGCGCCTCCACGGCGCGCAGTTGCCGCCCGAAAATGGGAACTTCGCGAAGCGACGAAAGATCCAGCAGCTCCGCGCGCAGCCCGTCGTCCACGTCGTGGTTGTTGTAGGCAATCTCGTCTGCGAGGTTGGCGATCTGGGCTTCGAGCCCTGGCTGCGTGCGCTCGATGAACCGCCGGCCCAGTTCACCCAGCTCGTGCGCGTTGTTCAGCGAGCAATGCTTGAGGATCCCCTCGCGGCACTCGAAGGTGAGGTTGAGCCCGGGAAACTCGGGGTAGCGCTCCTCTAGTTCATCCACCACTCGCAGCGACTGCATGTTGTGCTCGAAGCCGCCGTAGGGGCGCATGCAGGCATTCAATGCATCCTGGCCGGCATGGCCAAAGGGCGTGTGCCCGAGGTCGTGTGCCAGGCAGATGGCTTCGGTCAGGGTCTCGTTGAGATTCAGCGCCAGTGCGATCGAACGGCCAATCTGCGCCACTTCCATCGAGTGGGTGAGGCGCGTGCGGTACATGTCGCCTTCGTGATTGACGAACACCTGGGTCTTGTAGACCAGGCGACGGAAGGCGCCGGAGTGCACGATGCGGTCGCGGTCGCGCTGGAACTCCCCGCGGTATTTCGGCGCGCTCTCCGGGTGGCGGCGCCCGCGGGAATGTTCATCGTGCGCGGCGTACCGGACCAGCATGCGTTCAGCCGAAGTGGGCGGCCAGGGTGGATTGCAGGGCGTCGTCGGCATAGTCCGCGGTGAACCGCGCCGCGCCGAGACGTTCGAGCAGCACCAGGCGGATGCGGCCTGACTTCACCTTCTTGTCCACGCTCATGTAGTCGAGCGCACGCTGCGCGCCGAAACGCGGGGGATCCACTGGCAGGCCGATGCGTGCCAGCAGGCTGCGAACGCGCTCCACGTCTGCCGCCCGCAGCATGCCCAGCCGGGCGGACATGTCGGCGGCGACGACCATGCCGGCTGCCACGGCCTCGCCATGCAGCCACTCGGTGTAGCCGGTGCCAGTCTCGATGGCGTGACCGAAGGTATGGCCGAGATTGAGCAGGGCCCGGTCGCCGGTTTCCCTCTCATCGCGACGGACCACGTCGGCTTTCAGCTCGCAGGAGCGATGGATGGCATGCGCCATGGCCTCATCGTCGAGCGCCAGGAGGCGCTCCACGTTGGCCTCTATCCACTCCAGGAACGCCAGGTCGAAGATCAGGCCGTACTTCACGACCTCGGCCAGGCCCGCGCGCAGTTCGCGCGGCGGCAGCGTACGCAGCGTGGTGGTATCGGCCACCACCGCGCAGGGCTGGTGGAAGGCGCCGATCATGTTCTTGCCGCCGGGGTGGTTCACGCCGGTCTTGCCGCCGACCGAGGAATCGACCTGCGCCAGCAGCGTGGTGGGCAGCTGCGCAAAGGCCACGCCCCGCTGGTAGCAGGCGGCGGCGAAACCCGCGAGGTCACCCACCACCCCCCCACCCAGCGCCACGACGATGCAGTCGCGGGCAAAACGATTGGCGATGGCAACATCCAGCACCTGCTGCATGTATTCCAGCGTCTTGTACTGCTCGCCGTCCGGCAGGCGCACATCGATGATCCGGCGGTCGGTCAGCGCAGTGCGTACCCGCCCGGCGTACAGCGGCGCCACGGTGGTGTTGCTGACCAGCAGCAGGTCGCGGGCGGGCAGCAGGCGGGCCAGCTGCGGGCCGTCATTCAGCAGCCCGGGGCCGATCAGGATGGGATAGGAGCGTTCGCCCAGCGAGACATTGAGAGTGCGCACCGGAGAATTATAGGCGCGGCCGCACGCTCAGGACGCCTTCTGCAGGCCCAGCTCCCGGAGGATCAGCTCCGCCACGCGCGGCACGCGCCGGTTGTCGGTGGTGAGGGTGATGTCGGCGGCCTCGCGGTACAGCGGATCACGCACCGCCCGCAGCTGTTCCAGCCGCGCCAGCAGTCCCGGGCCGCCATCCTTCAACAGGGGCCGCCCGCGTCCGCTGCCCACCCGCTGCAGTTGTTGCTGGATGGAGGTCTCGAGGAATACCACCACACCGTGCTGCTTCAGCAGCTGGCGGTTGGCAGGGTCGAGGATGGCGCCACCGCCAGTGGCCAGCACGACAGGCTCGCGCTGGCACAACTCGGCCAGCACCTGGTGTTCGCGGCGGCGAAAGCCACTCTCGCCTTCCTCATCGAAGATGTAGGGGATGTCCACTCCGGCGGAGCGCTCGATCTCCGCGTCGCTGTCGATGAAAGGCACACCCAGCAGCCGCCCCAGGTGCTTGCCCACCGCAGTCTTGCCCGTGCCCATCGGGCCGATCAGGTAGATGTTGCGCTTGCCGAGCATGCTGGAGCGGATGATGCCCCAAAACGCAAACGGCCGCCCTTGGGCGGCCGCTGCGCGTCAATCAGCGTGCTGAAGGTCAGCGGGTCGTGGCACCCTCGCGCACGATCTTCGGCGTCACGAAGATCAGCAGCTCGTCCTTGTTGTTCACGCGGCTGGTGGACTTGAACAGGTGGCCGAAGATGGGCACGTCGCCCAGCAGCGGCACCTTCTTCACCGACTCGCGGCGCTCGGTCTCCAGGATGCCGCCCAGCACCACGGTCTGGCCGTCATTCACCACCACGCGGGTGCGTATCTCGCTGGAATCGATCGAGGGGATCTGGCCGCCGCCGATGCCCACCACCAGCTGGCCGACACGCTGCTTCTTCACGGCGATGTCGAGGATCAGCCGGTTGTCCGGGGTGATCACCGGAGTCACGGACAGCGAGGTCTTCACGTCCTTGAACGACACCGAGGTGGCGCCGCTGGAGGCCGCTTCCTGGTACGGGATCTCCGAACCCTGGTCGATCATCGCCTCCTGCTGGTTGGTCACGGTCAGCTGCGGCGAAGAGATGACTTCGCCATTGCCCTCGGACTGCGCCGCAGACAGCTCCAGGTCTACCAGGTAGTCGCTGCCCAGCACGAGGAAGGAGATGGCGCCGGCCGGGCTCGGGGCCGGCAGGTTCACGTTGTAGCGGCTGGGCGCGAAGGGGGCGCCGCCGGGGAAGGGAGCGCCGCCGGCACCGAGGATGTCCTCGTTGGCCAGCGCGGTGCCGGTGCCGGAAATGAAGCCGTCTCCGGTGGTCTGGATGCCGGTGGCGCCGAAGCGCACGCCCAGGTCACGCGAGAAGTCCTCGCTCACGGCCACGATGCGGGCCTCGATGCGCACCTGGCGCACCGGGATGTCCAGCTGCTGCACCAGCTCGCGGATGGCCGTGATGCTCTCGGCGGTGTCCTGGATCAGCAGGGAGTTGGTGGCCGAATGCACGGTGAGGTTGCCGCGCGCGGACAGCAGCGAGGAACCCTCGCCGCCGGTCGATCGCAGCAGCGAGGCGATGTCGGCGGCCTTGCCGAAATTGATCTGCACGAGCTCGGTGCGCAGCGGCGCCAGCTCCAGGAGTTCCTTGCGCGCGGCCAGCTGTGCCTTGTCGCGGTTGGCCAGCTCGGCGGTGGGACCCACGATGATCACGTTGTCCGTGACGCGCTTGTCCAGGCCCTTGAGCTGCAGCACGATGTCCAGCGCGTGGTCCCAAGGCACGTTCTCGAGGCTCAACGTGACGTTGCCGCCCACCGAGTCGTTGATGACCATGTTCTTGCCACCCGTCTGCGCAATCAGCATCAGCAGGGTGCGGGCCGGGATGTCCTGGAAGGTGGCCGTCATGCGCTCACCCGTGTAGACCGGACGCTCGACGCTGGCCGCGCGCGGCGCACGGCGGGCCTGCACCTCGATGACGTACTGGTCTTCGGCCTGGTAGGCAAGCTGCTCGAAGTCGCCGGAGGCGCTGATGACCAGCTGCGTGCCATTGGGCGTGCCGATGGCATTGAAGCCCGTCACCGGCGTGGCGAAGTCGGAGACATCGAAGCTGCGGCGCAGCTGCTGCGGCAGGTCGGCACCGACGAAATCAACCATCACCTGGTTGCCCTGCTGGCGCAGGTTCACCGGAGTACGGGGATCACCCAGGCGCACGATGATGCGACCGGTGCCGTCGGGCGAGCGACGGAAGTCGATGTTCTGGATGCCGCGGCTCAGGCGCGGCGCGGCTGCGGCGGGCGCAGCACTGGTGGCGGCGGCAGCGGCCACAGGGCCAGCAGCGGCGGCGCCGCCTTCGCCCAGCGTCACGATGATGCGGTTGCCTTCGACGCGGGTGCTGTAGGCCTGCATGCGGTCCAGGTTGAGGACCAGGCGGGTACGGCCGTCAGCCTCGGCGGCGAGCACACTGTCCAGGCCATTGGTGCGCACGTCGATGCGCCGCTGCGACAGGCCCAGCGCGGTGCCGGCCAGGTCGAGCGAGATGCGCGCCGGGTTCTCGATGGCGAAGGCATTCGGCTGCGGTGCCGCGCCGCTGGTGGTCAGCACCACCTGCACGCCCTGGGTTCCCAATGGCTGCACATCCACCGCCTGCAGCGTGTTGGCTGCGGCCGCTGCCGACGCGGCGGGCGCGGCTATCACGGCCAGCGCCGCCAGCATGAGCCGGCACAGCGTTGTGGGAATGGCGATACTACGGTTCATTCGCATCTCTCCTGCCATCATTCGGCCAAGGCCAGCGTGGCCGGGCGTTCAATGAATCCACCGAGACCGTCGGCGATGATCTCGCTCAAGGTGATCCTCGAGGGCTCGATCTTCACGATGCGGCCCTCGTTCTGCCCCATGTAGCTGCCGGGCAGCACGCGGTGCACCAGGCCGTCGCGCGTCTGCACCAGGGCGTAGGTCCGGCCGCCGATCTGCAGCGTGCCTTTCATCGCCATGGTGTCGAGCGGGAACTGCTCGAGGTTTTCGCGGGCGCGGTTGCTGTTGGGTCGCACGCCCGAACTCGAGTTGCCCGACCCGCCGGGCATGAACGGCGAGCGCAGGTTCTGCGCCGCGTAGGTGAAGGTCTCCTGCGGCTTGACCTCGGGCAGCGGCTTCACGCCACCGGGCTGTTCCTGCTTGGTGGTCTCGATGAAGCGCTGGAGGTCGGCGTCCTTGGAGGAACATCCGGCCGCGAGCGCCAGCACCAGCAGCGGTATTGCTTTCCTGATCATCGGCGCTTGTTGTTCCGGGTGTTGGCTTTCTTTTCGCTCGCCTTGGCCGCCTGTTCCTGTTCGTCCAGGTAGCGGTAGGTGCGGGCGGTCACGTCGAGCGTCAGGTCGTCATTGCCGCCGCGCCGCGTGCTGATCGCGGCATCGTGCAGGGTGACGATGCGCGGCAGGGCGGCGATGGTGCTGACGAATTCGGCCAGCTGGTGATAGCTGCCGGTGACGCGGATCTTGATGGGCTGCTCCGCGTAGAAGTCATGCAACACGACCGCCTGCGGCTGGAAGAGCTCCTGCTGCACGACGCCGTTGCCGGACTGGGAGATGTCGTTGAGCAGCGCGGGCATCTCGGAGCTGCCAGGCAGCTGCCGCAGCATGGCACCGAAGGAGCGCTCGATGTCGGCAAGCTGCTGCTTGTAGAGATCGAGGTTCACCGCCTTGGCGTGCTTGTCCTTGAACTCGGTGCGCAGCTTGGTCTCTTCGGACTCGTAGCGGGCCAGCTCATCCTTGCTGCTGTTCCACACGCCGAACCAGAGCAGCGCGGCGCTGGCAATGACGAAGAAGATGGCAATCGCGCCAACCCGGACCGGAAACGGCCAGCGGCCAGGATCCTTCGGGTCGAGTTGCTTGAGTTCGTCGAATGTCATGTGTCGTTCCTGGCGCCTACTTGGTGGCCGCGGGCGCGCTGGCCAGCTCGGCGTTCATCACGAAACTCTGCTTTTCGATCTTCTCGACGTCGGCCTTCGTCAGCCACTGGGAGGCATCGATGGCCTTCATGAAGTCGGACACGCGCGTCGAGGATTGGGTGACACCCTGGAACTGGAACTTCCTGCCGGACTGCTTCAGGGAGGTCAGGTAAACCCCGTCCGGCACGACGCGGGCGAAGGTGTCGAACACATGGACGATCTCCGGCCGCGACTGCTGCAGCTTCTCGATGATCTCCATGCGCGCGATGTGCTGCTGCTTCTGGGCCTCGAGATCGTTGATCTCCTCGATCTTCTTGTCGAGCACCTTGATCTCGGCGCGCAGCAGGTTGTTGCGGTCCTGCTGGGCGTCGATGGTCTGCTTCATCAGGAACCAGCCGATGCCGGCCACCACCAGCGCAGCCAGGAACGCGCCGAACATGCCGACGGCAAAGGCCTTCTTGCGTTCGGTGCGCTGCTGTTCGCGCCACGGGAGTAGGTTGATGCGTGGCATGTCAGTCGAAACTCCGCAGCGCCAGACCGCAGGCGGTCAGCAGTGAGGTGGCATCGCGGTGCACGTTCTGGGCGCGTGCGCGCGAGGAAATCTTCATCTGGCCCAGCGGGTCGCCCTTCTCCGCCTCGATGCCGATGCGGCTCTGCACGACGTCGGCCACGCCGGGGATATTGGCGCAGCCGCCGCAGATCAGCACCTTCTCGGGCTGCTCGCGGCCGGTGCCGGAGGCCAGGTAGAACTGCAGCGAGCGGCTGATCTGCTGCGTCATGTCGTCGATGAAGGGATCGAGCACGTCGGTCTGGTAGTTGGCCGGCAGGCCGCCTTCCTTCTTCGAACGCCCCGCTTCCTCGAGCGAGAGGCCGTAGGTGCGCATGATCTCCTCGGTGAGCTGCTGCCCGCCGAAGGCGAAGTCACGCGTGTAGATAACCTTGAGGTTCCTCAGCACGCTGAAGGTGGTGGTGCTGGCGCCGAAGTCGACCACAGCGACCACGCGGTCGATGCCGCCGTCGGGCATCTGGTGCGTCATCAGCTTGCAGGCGTTCTCGAGGGCGAAGGCCTCGACGTCGACCACGCGGGCCGAGAGGCCGGCCGCGGACACCGCAGCGCGGCGCTGGTCCACGTTCTCGGTGCGCGAGGCGACCAGCAGCACGTCGTTGGAATCCCCATCGCGCTCGGAGGGACCGAGCACCTCGAAGTCGTAGGCCACCTCTTCCATCGGGAAGGGGATGTACTGGTCGGCCTGCATCTCCACCTGGGCCTCCAGGTCCGCGTCCTTCAGGTTGCGCGGCATCTGGATGACCTTGGTGATGGCGGCGTCGCCGTTGATGGCCACGGCCACCTCACGGGTGCGGGCGCCGGCGCGGCGCACGGCGCGCGCGATGGCCTCGCCGACCGCATCAGCGTCGACGATGGCCTTCTCGTTCATGGCGTTCTGGGGGGTGGCCTCGGCGGCATAGGAATCGACCACGTACTGCCCGCCCGACAGGCTCAGTTCGATGAGCTTGATGGACGAAGTCGTAATATCAAGGCCAAGGACCGGGCGGTGCCTGCGCAAATTTAGGAACACAGTTCTCCCTTACCTTTCAGCTAGTTAGGCGCCGAAACGCTTGTCCTGCCTGAATTTCCGCCAACTATAACCCACGAAACGGTTAAATTGAACGCGAAGCCCGGCCCTGCTTTCCGTGAGGCCGTCCGCAGTTCCGGACGGCTGCCTTGGCGGGCATTGTTCAATCACTCCGCGGGAGGGAAACTGCACCCGCAGCCCCACCCTGCGCAATAAGGGCATGTTAAATCCGTGAACCCCATTCTCCTTCGCAGCCTGCGGTGGGCTGCAATCGGCCTTGGCGGGCTGGTTCTGGCGTTCGTTTTTGCCCTCGCCTGCACGTTCGTGTACCTGGCGCCATCGCTGCCAACGAAGGACAACATGCACCGGCTGCTGCAGTTGTCGGTGCCGCTCACGGTCTACACCGCCTCGGGGGCCGTAATGGGTCGTATCGGGGAGGAGCGGCGGATTCCCGTGGAGTTCGAGGACATCCCCCTGATCGTGCGTCAGGCCGTCCTGGCGGCTGAGGATGACCGCTTCTTCGAGCACCGGGGCCTGGACTGGATGGGCGTGGCGCGGGCGGTGTTCAAGACGGCCACCGGCGGCTCCTCCCAGGGTGGCAGCACCATCTCGCAGCAGGCGGCGCGCAATGTGTTCCTGAGCCTCGACCGCACCATGCGGCGCAAGATGTCGGAGGTGTTCGTCACCTGGCGCATGGAGCGGGATTTCAGCAAGGAGGAGATCCTTGCCATCTACCTGAACAAGATCTTCTTCGGTCAGCGCAGCTATGGCATTGCGGCCGCGGCGCAGACGTACTTCGGAAAGCACCTGGATGAACTGACCGTGGCGGAGGCGGCAATGCTGGCCGGCATCATCCAGTCGCCGGCGATACAGAACCCGATCCGCAGCGTGAAGAATGCGGAGTCGCGTCGCGCCTATGTATTGCGGCGCATGGCCGAGCTCGGCTTCATCGATGAGGCCACCCACGAGGCCTCCCGCAATGAACCCATCGTCTCGCGCGACCATGGATCACTGACGGACGTGGAAGGGCCCTATGTAGTCGAGATGGTGCGGCAGTTTGTCGTGGACAAGTTCGGTGAGGCTGCGCTGAACTCAGGCTACAAGGTGACTACGACTGTCGATGACCGGGCGCAGGCCGCCGCCAATCGCGCGATGCGGGTGGGCCTGCTCACTGTCGACCAGCGCAAGGGCTACCGCGGACCACTGGGGAAGGTGGAAGTCCCCGCCGCATCGACTGATGCCGAGCTCGATGTCCTGCTGGGCGAGTTCCGTCCGGTAGGCGTGCTTGAACCTGCTGTGGTGCTGCAGGTGGCGGCCACCACCGCCGAAGTGCACATCCGCGGCAGGGGCAAGGCGCGCATTTCATGGGAGGGCATGTCCTGGGCGGCAAAGGCCCTGCGCAATGGAGTCGGTGCCGCGCCGAAAAAGGCTGCGGACGTCCTGAACCGCGGCGAGGTTGTCCAGGTGATCGCCGATGGCCGCGGCAATGCGCGGCTGGCGCAGGAGCCCAAGGCCCAGGGTGCGCTGGTATCCATGAACCCGGTGGATGGAGCCGTGGTGGCGCTGGTTGGTGGCTTTGATTTCTACCGCAACCAGTTCAACCGCGTCACCCAGGCCAACCGTCAGCCCGGCTCGAGTTTCAAGCCGTTCCTTTATTCCGCTGCGCTGGAGAACGGCTTCACGCCCGCCACGACCATTTATGACCTGCCGGTGATGGTGGATGACAGCGAGACTGAACAGGCCTGGCGGCCGCAGAACTCCGGAGGCGAATTCGGCGGATTGATGCGGCTGCGCGAGGCGCTGGTGTATTCGCGCAACCTGGTGTCGATCCGCATACTTCAGGACATCGGCGTCAACAACTTCATCGGGTATGCGTCGCAGTTCGGTTTCGACGCGAAGAAGATGCCGCCCAACCTCACGCTGGCACTGGGCACGCTGTCGGCGACGCCAATGCAGATGGCGCGTGGATATTCGGTGTTCGCGAATGGCGGGTTTCGCGTGGAGCCGTACTGGATCCTGCGGGTCGAGGATGCGGCCGGCGAGGTGGTGTATCAGGCGGAGCCGCTGCTGGCGTGCGCTGCGTGCGAGGCGCCGGAGAGTTCGCCGCTGGTGACTGCGGGCCTGCCGCCAGGGGTGGCGGGCGAGGCCGTTGAATCCAGTGAGCTGGATGCGGCGGAACCGCAGGATATTGAAGGGGCGCAGACCCTGCCGGTGGTGATGGAAGGTGGCTCGCCGGTGGACGCGGCGAACCCTGGCGCGGGGCTGCTGGAAGCACCGACTACTGCGTTGTTCGGCATGGAGGACATTCCCGAAGGAATGCGCGAGCTGGCCAGCGTCCAGGGTGGACGGGGATTCCTTCCGGAAGAACGCCTGGCGCCTCGGGTCATCACGCCGCAGAACGCCTGGTTGATGAGCGACATCATGCATGAGGTGACCACGCGCGGCACAGCCAGGCGAACACGGTCGATGGGACGGGACGACCTTGCCGGCAAGACCGGCACGACCAATGACGGGCGTGATACCTGGTTCAACGGGTTTACGCGCGATCTGGTGACCAGCGTGTGGGTGGGTCATGACGACAACTCACCCTTGGGAGATCGGGAAGAAGGCGCGACGACGGCTGTGCCGATCTGGATGTATTTCATGGGCGAGGCGTTGAAGGAAACGCCATCGTCCCGGCCGCCGCGTCCGCCGGGGCTGGTGGACGTGAGGATTTCGCCGGTAACGGGGCACCGGGCCCATCCGCTGGATCCGGGGGCGGTGGTGGAGAAGTTCTTTGTGGATCGGCTGCCGAAGGAGCCGTCGCCGGGTGAGGGGTATGTGCCGGCGGAGGGTGGGGGGAGCAGCGGGGCGCCGATATTCTGAGGGGCGCGGCCCCAGGGCGCACAGGCGGGCCAGGCCGATGGGCTGGCCCGCCTTGTCAGGTCAGAGGCGCCCGTCTACCTGATTGCGCCGGAACAGGTGCTTGATGTCGTAGATGACACTCTTCGGCTTCAGCAGCCGGCGAATCGCCTGGATGCCCATTTCGCGGAACTGGTTGTGGGCGACAGCCAGCACCACTGTGTCGTACTTTGTCCGGCCCAGTTCCTTCAGCGGCTTCACGCCGTATTCGTGCCGGGCTTCCCCGGTGTCGATCCAGGGGTCGTGCACGTCGACCTTTGCACCGTACTTTTCCAGCTCGCGGATGATGTCGATGACCTTCGAATTCCTGAGGTCGGGGCAGTTTTCCTTGAACGTGAGCCCCAGCACCAGGATCCGCGCGCCCTTCACATGGATGCGCTTGCTGGTCATCAGCTTGACCACCTCGCTGGCCACGTACAACGCCATGTTGTCGTTGAGGCGCCGGCCCGCGAGGATCATCTCCGGGTGGTAGCCGATTTCCTGGGCCTTGTGGGTCAGGTAGTAGGGGTCGACACCGATGCAGTGACCACCCACGAGGCCGGGGCGAAATGGCAGGAAGTTCCACTTGGTGCCGGCGGCGAGCAGGACTTCCTCGGTGTCGATGCCGAGGCGGTTGAAGATCAGGGCCAGCTCGTTGATCAGGGCGATGTTGACGTCGCGCTGGGTATTCTCGATGACCTTGGCGGCCTCGGCGACCTTGATGCTGGAGGCCTTGTGCGTGCCGGCGGTGATGATGCTGGCATAGAGGCTGTCAACGAAGTCAGCGGCCTCCGGGGTGGAGCCGGAGGTGACCTTCTTGATGGTGGGCAGGCGATGCTGCTTGTCGCCCGGGTTGATGCGCTCGGGGCTGTAGCCGGCGAAGAAGTCGCGGTTGAACTTGAGGCCGGAGACCTTCTCGAGGATGGGAACGCAGACTTCCTCGGTGCAGCCGGGATAGACGGTGGATTCGTAGATGACGATGTCGCCCTTCTTGAGGACGGTGCCGAGGGATTCGCTGGCCTTGACCAGGGGGGTGAGGTCGGGGCGCTTGTAGTCGTCGATGGGGGTGGGGACGGTGACGATGTAGACGTGGCAGGATTTGAGGTCCTTCACATTGGCGGTGAAGGTCAGCTTTGCGGCGGTCTTCAGTTCGGTCCGCGAGACTTCCAGTGTACTGTCGCGGCCGCTGGAGAGCTCCTTGATGCGGGCGGATTTCACGTCGAAGCCCACCGTGCGGTACTGCTTGCCGAACTCCACCGCGAGCGGCAGACCGACATAGCCCAGACCTACTACACCTACGCGGCACTTACGCAAGCTCAGCAAGTGAACCTCCAGGAATTGATACGGGAGATTATCCCCCCAAGACGGGTCGGTATGGAATGCAAGGACTCGCTCCGACCGCTGCAATGTGACAGACTTCCAACCGCCGGAGCCACTCCTGCACGCACCGGCGGCACAGAGTAGAGAGCCATGGCCAAGCGCGCTCCCACCCGCTCCGATCACCTGCGCAGCGCCGTCGCACAGGAGGCCGCCAGGCTCATGGTAGAACACGGCATCCAGGACTTCCTCATCGCCAAGCGCAAGGCTGCCGAGCGCTATGGCGTGTTCGATCGCGCCTTCCTGCCGAAGAACACCGAGATCGAGCAGGCACTGATGTCGCACCAGCGGCTGTTCGGCGGACATCAGCACGAGCATAGCCTGCACGAGCAGCGGCGTGCCGCGCTTGCGGCCATGCAGCTGCTCGCCCGGTTCGAACCCAGGCTGGTCGGCGCAGTGCTCACAGGATCCGCCACCGAATTCACGGACATCCAGCTGCACGTGTTCTCCGACAGCGCAGAGGCGGTTTACATGCACCTGCTCGACGGGCGGTACGAATACGAGGTATTCGAGCGGCGCATCCGCCTGGGCCCGGAGCGCCAGGTTTCCGTGCCCACCGTGCGCTTCTCCCTGGGCAGCCAGACCATCGAGGCCTTCGTGTTTCCCCGCGACGGCATCCGCCAGGCTCCGGTCAGCCCCGTGGATGGCAAGCCCATGCGCCGCGCCGACCAGCGGGAGCTGGCAGGAATGATTGCAACCAGTCCCCACGCAGATGCATCCGGAACCCGCTGAGCGGCGCGCCGACGGGCCTGCACGTGGCGATGTCCCCGGCGCCAGGCGCCAGGCATTGCCCCGTCTGGCCATCGTCGTGCCATGTCACAACGAAGAGGAACTGCTGCACACCACAGTGGCGACGCTGCTGGCCCGGCTCGAGTCGCTACGCCAGCAGGCGCTGGTATCCCAGGACAGTTACGTCTGCGTGGTCGACGACGGCAGCACCGACCGCACCTGGGACCTTGTAACGCAGCTGAATCACGCCCAACCGGGTGTGCAGGGGCTGAAGCTTACGCGCAACTTCGGTCACCAGAATGCCGCGCTCGCCGGCATGCTCGAGTGTCCGGCAGACGCGGTAGTCACCATCGACGCAGACCTTCAGGACGACGAATCGTGCATCGAGGAGATGCTGCGGCAGCATGCGCGCGGTTGCGACATCGTGCTCGGCGTGAGGAGTGAACGATCCAGCGACAGCCTGGCCAAGCGGACGACCGCGCAGGGCTTCTACCGGCTCCTTCGGGCGCTCGGAGTCAACGTGGTATTCAACCACGCCGACTACCGGTTGCTGTCGCGGCGGGCGCTCGATGAGCTGCGGCAGTACCCGGAGAGCAATTTGTTCCTGCGCGGAATCGTCCCCCTGCTCGGCCTGAGGACGGCCACCGTGACCTATGCCCGTGCCGCACGTACCGCAGGACGCTCCAAATATCCTGCCCGCCGCATGCTTGGTTTCGCATGGGAGGGAATCACCTCGTTCTCCGTCGCGCCCCTGAGGCTGGTGGCCGCCCTGGGTGTGCTGATCGCGCTGGGATCGCTGGCCGTGACGGCATGGGCGCTGGTGGTGAAGTTCAGTTCCGGGACGGCAGTACCGGGCTGGGCTTCCACGGTAGTGCCGATGTATTTCCTCGGCGGCGTGCAGATACTCTGCCTTGGAGTGATCGGCGAGTACGTCGGGAAGATCTACCTGGAGTCCAAGCGGCGGCCCCGATATGCGGTGGAGACGCGCCTCGAGCGCTCCTGATCTCAGCGCGCTCCCTTGCCCATCAACACCACTTCGACGGTCTGCACAAGGATGGTCAGGTCGAACAGCAGGTTGTGGTTCTTGACGTAGTAGAGGTCGTACTGGAGTTTCTGTTTTGCATCCTCGATCGAGGACCCGTATGGATAGCTGATCTGCGCCCAGCCGGTCAGGCCCGGCTTCACCGTGTGACGGTAGGTATAGAAGGGAATCTTCTCCTCCAGCTGCGTCACGAATTCCGGCCGCTCGGGCCGGGGCCCCACGAACCCCATGTGTCCCCTGAGCACGTTGAACAACTGCGGCAGCTCGTCGATGCGCGTCTTGCGCATGAAGGAGCCCACGCGCGTGACGCGCGGATCGTCCTTGCGCGCCCACTGCGCACCACCAGCCTCTGCATCCGCGCGCATGCTGCGGAACTTCGTCAGGGCAAACACCCTGCCCTCCAGCCCGACGCGATTCTGCCGGTAGAAGATGCCACCGGCCTTGCGGCCATCCTCCAGCCAGATGGCCAGGGCCGCCATCAGCATGATCGGCGAGGCCAGCAGCAGCAGGATTCCGCTGGCAATGAAGTCGAGCGCACGGGAGGTGAACAGGCGCAGGCTGTCGCGCCGGAAGCCATCGCCGAAGATCATCCAGCCGGGTGACAACAGGTCGAGCTGGATGCGACCGGTTTCCCTCTCCATGAAAGAAATGAACTCGATCACCGAGATCCCGGCCAGCCTGCACTGGAGCAGGTCCTTGACGGGTAGTGCCTGCCTGCGGTCCCGCAGTGCTACCACTACTTCCTCGACATCGAGCTTCTCACACAATGCCTTGAGGCCATCTGGCGCTTCGAACACTGGCTCCCCGATGGGGTCGGCGGAGTCTCCCGGGTGGTGCACCACGCCAACCAGGTGGTAGCCGGCGCGGTCGCTGCGCCGCCTCATGCGCGTGAAGGCAGCCATGCGCGGACTGTCGCCATAAACCAGCACGCGCTTCTTGATTCCCTGCAGGTTCATCAGCCGGAACGCCAGCGCGCGCAGGCAGCAAACCAGCACCGCAGCCAGCAACGTCGCCAGGGCCAGCAGGCCCCGCCCGATCTCAAGCGCGGGCACCAGGTAGGACAGCGTCGCCACGACAATCAGGCTTGCCAGCAGCGCGATGGCGACGCGCAGGCCGATACCGAAGACTCCCAGGCGGTCGCGGATGCCGTAGAGTCCCAACGCGAGGAATGACACCGAACAGGCAGCCGCGAACATGAGCGCCCGCGGAAGCAGCGGTCCGTTGAGGGCCTGGATTTCCGCGAAATCGGTGCCCAGCCGCAGCACCACGGCAGCTGCAAAGGCCGCCATGAAGGCAAACAGCTCCGCCAGCACCAGTACCAGGAGCGGCAGGTGCAGGTGGTGACCAAACAGACGTATGCGCATGTGAACGTATTCTAGGGCGGCGCCGGACACCGATAGTGTGACAGTGTCGGCAAATGCCCGCCGGGCGGCGTGCACCCGGAGACCCGGGGTTGCATGCTGCGGCCTTGCCCCGACCGCGGCGCAGCCGGGTGGCAGGGCACGCACGCTACAATGCAGGCAGCAACCGGATAACCTGAGGACCCACTTCGTGCTAGTTACCGTTTTCGGATCAGGATACGTTGGACTGGTGACTGGCGCCTGCCTCGCGGACGCAGGCAATCATGTGGTCTGCGTGGACATTGACGCCGCCAAGGTCGAGCGGCTGAATCGTGGCGAAGTACCGATCCACGAGCCGGGCCTGGAGCCGATCATCCGCCGCAACATGGCAGCGAAGCGGCTGGAGTTCACCACCGACGTCAGGAAGGCGGTAGCCCACGGATTGTTCCAGCTCATCGCCGTAGGCACGCCTCCGGACGAGGATGGATCCGCCGATCTCAGGCACGTCCTGGCTGTGGCGCGAAGCATCGGCGAAAACCTCCAGAAATACGCCATCGTGATGACCAAATCGACGGTGCCGGTGGGCACCGCCGACAAGGTCCAGGCTGAGGTGACGGGCGCCCTGCAGGCGCGCGGCGCCGCCATCGAGTTCGATGTGGTCTCCAATCCGGAGTTCCTGAAGGAGGGCGCGGCAATCGCCGATTTCGTGAAACCGGACCGGATCGTTGTCGGAACCGGCAATCCGCGCACCGTGGAACTGCTGCGCGCCCTGTACGAACCGTTCACGCGCAACCACGATCGCCTGGTCGTGATGGACGTGCGATCTGCCGAACTCACCAAGTACGCTGCCAACGCGATGCTTGCCACCAAGATCAGCTTCATGAACGAGCTGGCCAACATCGCCGAGCGGGTCGGCGCCGACATCGAGAAGGTACGCGTCGGCATCGGGTCCGACCCGCGCATCGGCTACAGCTTCATCTACCCCGGCACGGGATACGGCGGCTCCTGCTTCCCCAAGGACGTGCAGGCGCTGGTGCGCTCGGCGAAGGACGTCGGCTATGGCGCCCGCATCCTCGAGGCAGTCGAGGCCGTGAACACCGAGCAGAAGTCATTCCTCGTCCGGAAGATCGGCAGGCATTTCGGCGGCAAGCTGGCGGGGCTGCGTGTCGCGCTCTGGGGCCTGGCGTTCAAGCCGAACACCGACGACATGCGCGCGGCCCCTTCCGTCGTGGTGATCGAATCACTCCTCGCCGCGGGAGCCAGCGTGCAGGCCTTCGATCCCGTCGCCGCCCAGGAGGCGCAGCGGATCTTCTCCGGACGCCAGGGCGTCGCGATCGCCGACGACGCCTATGATGCCCTCGAGGGAGCGGATGCGCTGGCCATCGTCACCGAATGGCAGGAGTTCCGTAGCCCCGACTTCGGCCGTATCAAATCAGCGTTGCGCAGTCCGGTGATCTTCGACGGCCGCAACCTCTACAGCCCGGAGCTGATGGCACAGCTCGGGTTCAGCTACTACGCAGTGGGTCGCGGCCGGGCGTGATCCGCAGGGGGAGCCTGCCGGCTATGCCAGCAGGCCCTGGGCGACCAGGCTCTGGCGCATGGGTGCAAAGCTGAACTGTCCCAGCAGGTCGCGCAGCCGGCCTTCGCATCGCGCGAGGTTGGTGTAATGACGCAGCCTCGATTTCAGGCTTGCCTGCCGCATGCGCGGCTGGCCGGGATCGATTTCCCACGGGTGCAGGTAGAACGTGAACGGTCGGCCCTCGCGGTTGATCCGGCGGAGCAGGGTTCGCACGAGAAAGTAGGGGAGAATCCGGAAGTATCCGCCGCCGGACACCGGCAGGTTCATTCCCAGCAGTGGTGCCACTGCCATCGGGAATTCCACCAGCTCGCGCCCCGAAGGTGCAGCGATGCGGAAGGGCGCGATCTGCGCGTCGGGCACCCCGTAGTTGTCGTGCCTGACAGGAAAGATGCTGGAGTCATACGTGAAACCCAGGTCGATCAGGCAGTCGAGCGCCCACATCGAGCTGCGCACGATCGAGAAGCTGGCGGCCCGGTAGCCATGGACTGCCGTGCCGGCAATGTCCTCGAGCAGCGCCTTGGATTCGCTGGTTTCCTGGCGGAACTCGGCTTGTGTCTGCCGGTAGATCAGGCGATGGGACATGCCATGGCATGCGATTTCGTGGCCGGCCTGCTGGATCTGGCGCACCAGCCCGGGAGAGCGCCTGGCCACCCACCCGAGCACGAAGAACGTCGCCTTCACCTGACGGTCGGCGAACAGCTCCAGCAGCCGCATCACATTGCTCTCGCAGCGGTATTCCATCGAATTCCATTTCTCGCGCGGAATCACCCGGGAGAGGGCTTCCACGTGGAAGTAGTCCTCCACATCTATGGTGAGGGCGTTGCAGATGGCGGTGGAGTTGTTCACGCGGCTGCCCTGGCTCCTGTGCTGCCTGCCGGAAAGGTGGGGCTGGCTGGCAATTATGTCGATTTGTGCGGCCAGCGCACGAATCCAGTTCCCGAAACACTATAATTCGCGCACGGCAAACACATGAATCAAGACTTCTGGAAGAACCGGCGCGTAGCCGTGACGGGCCATACAGGCTTCAAGGGCCCCTGGCTGTGTGCCTTGCTCAGGGCCATGGGAGCCGAGATCCACGGCTATTCGCGACCTCCTCCCACCACACCCAGCCTGTACGGACTGGCCGGCGAGTCCGGCCTGGTCGAAAGCGACACCGTGGGAGACATCCGCGATACCGCTGCGTTCACGTCCTTCCTGGAGCGCACCCGGCCGGAAATCCTGCTGCATATGGCGGCGGAATCCGTCGTGCTCGACTCCTATCGCGACCCGGTAGAGTTCTTTTCCACCAACGCCGTGGGCACAGCGAGCATCCTCGAAGGCCTGCGGCGCTCTGCGCTGCGCTGCGCTGTGGTGAACGTGACCACGGACAAGGTCTACGCCAACCGCGCCTGGGTATGGGGATACCGCGAAACCGATGCGCTGGGCGGCAACGACCCCTATTCAAGCAGCAAGGCATGCGCAGAACTTGTGGCGCAATCCTTCCGCAGTTCGTTTTTCCCCCCCGATCGCCTGGCTGAGCATGGCGTGGCGATCGGCACGGCCCGGGCGGGCAATGTCATCGGTGGCGGGGACTGGACACCTCACCAGCTGATCCCCGCAACTGTTGCGGCATTCGCCCAGGGACAGCCGGTGGTCCTGCGCAACCCGGGCGCAACCCGTCCCTGGCAGCATGTCCTCGACTGCCTGTCCGGTTACCTGACTCTCGCGGAGCAGCTTGTGACCCGGCCGCAAGTCGCATCCGGCGACTGGAACTTCGGGCCATCGGACCGACTTCCTCCCACCGTTTCCGAGGTGGTCGAAATTCTCGGACAACACTGGAGCCTGCGTGAGCCCTGGGTCCGCAGCGCCGCCGAACATCTGCATGAAGAGCGGGCACTCAGCCTCGATTCTTCCAAGGCCGAAGCCATGCTGGGTTGGCGCGCCCGGCTCGACGTGCGCCAGGCTCTGGACTGGGTTGCCAGCTGGTACCTGGCCTTCGGTCGCGGAGAGCCCGCGGCCGCGCTGGTATCACGCCAGGTGCAGCAGTACCTGCAGCTGCCCGTACCGGCCCGCTGACCGCGGGCTGTCGGCGCGGCCGCTCATCACCAGCGGAAGCACACCTTGCGGGCGTAAAACGCCTCGGCGAAGCCCTCTGGCGCGTTGCACTCGATGCCGCGGATCCGCATGATGCCCCGGAAGGTGTCGGGGGTGAACCAGGCCTTGCCGGCCTGCGACGGGAATGCCTGCATCAGCAGCCGGATCTTGCGCTCCACCACACGCACGGGCAGCTCGTGGAAGACCGCCGGCGCCCCCATCCCGCCATCGTACTTGGGAATCTCGTACTCCAGGATGGGATGGTTCCTGAACGTGTTCCAGACGAGCTCGCCCACGACACGATGGTCCTGGTGCAAGTCGTCCCGGTAGTGGGCAAAGACGATGTCGGGGTCCAGCATGCGCCGCACCTCGCCGAAGTAGTCCTTGATCCCGGCCATCTGCGCCGGGAAGTAGCTTTCGCGGAAGTCACGGATCTCGACCCGCTTGCGCCGCACCCCTGCCAGCAGCTTTGCCGCAGAACGCCGCGCTTCACGCGCGCGCTCTTCATTGGAACTGAGCACCACCCAGAGCACCTCTGCATCCGGGCGCTGGCGCAACAGCTGCATGACGGTGCCACCGCAACCAATCTCGATGTCATCGCAGTGTGCGCCGATGAAAAGCACGCGCGGCGCCCGCCCGGTGTCGATCGAGAAATTCAGCACGCTATTTCTTCCAGACCATCCAGGGGCAGTTGCCCTGCGCTTCCATGCGGTCGTAGGTGATCTTTTCCTTGAAAGTGTCCATCTGCTGCCAGAAGCCGCGGTAACGGTTCACTTGCAGCTTCTGCTCGGCGATCAACCGCTGGAACGGCTTTTCCACCAGCTCGTCGCCATCCTCGATGTAGTCGAAGATTTCCTGGCGCAGGCAGAAAAAGCCCGCGTTGATCCAGAACTCCGCGTCGCCAATCTGCCCGAAGCCCGTGACCAGGCCGTCGTCGCCCGCATGGACGCAGTGGAAGCTCTGCGACGTCCTCACGGCGATGAAGGTGGCAATTGCGGAGGACTTCATGAAGCCGTCGACGTGTGCATCCAGCGGCAGGTCGGTGAGGCCATCCGCATAGTTGGCCATGAACACTTCCTCGCCACGCAGGTGCTCGCGCACCCGCAGCAACCGCTGCCCGATGTTCGCATGCAGCCCCGTGTCGACGAATGTGATGCGCCAGTCCTGCATGTCCGTGCGGTGGTGCTGGATCTTCCGCCCCCCTTCGGAGAGGGTGAAGTCGTTCGACAGGCTCTCGTCGTAGTCGAGAAAATACTGCTTGATCATGTCGCCGCGATAGCCCAGCGCCAGGATGAAGTCCTTGTGCCCGAAGTGCGCGTAGTAGCGCATCAGGTGCCAGACTATGGGGCGCGGGCCGATGTTCACCAGCGGCTTGGGTATCGTGTCTGAATGCTCGCGCAGGCGGGTACCCAGGCCACCACAGAAGAGGACTACTTTCACCAGGATCTCCCGCTAGTTGAAGCGACGGTAAACAGGCTTGATGGATCGTCCGTGCAGGTATTTCTCCACGCCGTTCTGGAGCGCATCGCGATACACCAGCAGGGACTCCGAGACGATCTCGATGGTGCGGTCGATGTCGGCATCGGAGTGGGAATAGCTCATGATGAAGCTCGGCGCGAGCAGGCCGCGGCGCAGCGACTGCTGCAGGAACAGAGTGCGGAACGGCTGGGAAGGCTTCTTTTCCTGGTCCCGTGTCCCGTAGAACAGCGAGCAGTCCCGGCCGTCGATCGTGAAGTGGTCCTGCAGCTTCAGCTCGCCCACCGTCTTCAGGATACCGCGCCTGAGCCGCTCCCCCTGGCGATGAAGCACCGACGGAACATCGTGCTCCTTGTAGTACTTGATCACCGCGAGCGCCGCGGCAAGTGCCGAGGATTCGGCGCCGTGGGTGGTGGACAGCAGGAAGACCCGCTCCTTGTCATGGTACAGGCCGCCCTGGTCCATGATCTCGCGCTTGCCAGCCAGCGCGGAAAGTGGATAGCCGTTGGCCAGCGCCTTGCCCCAGGTGGAGAGGTCGGGCTCCACGTCATAAACCGCCTGCGCTCCGCCATTGTGCCAGCGCAGGCCGGTGACCATCTCGTCGAGGATGAAGAGCGCTCCGTGACGATGCGCGAGCTCGCGCAGCTTGTGCAGGAAGCCGTCCTTCGGCGCCACCGTGCGCTCGCCCTCCAGCAACACGGCGCAGATCTCCCCGGGATGCTCCGCGAACAGCTTCTCGGCACTGGCAAGGTCGTTGAAGCGGAAGGACAGCGTCTCCTGCCGGCGGCTCTCCGGAATGCCGCCCGGAATGCCGGTGCTGACCATGAACCAGTCGTTGTAGGAGAAGAATGGGTGGTCGGCGCAGACGGCGATCTTCACCCTGCCGGTGTGGGCGCGCGCGAGCTTGATCGCCGCCGTCAACACCGTGGATCCGTCCTTGGCGAACTTCACCTGTTCGGCCCTGGGCACTAGGGAAAGCAGCTCCTCCGCCGCCTCGACCTCGATCACGCTCGGGCGGTTGAAGTTCAGGCCCTTGCGGATCTGCGCTATCACGGCGTCGTCAACCGGATCGAAGCAATGCCCGAGCGTCACCGCGCGCAGGCCCATGGCGTACTCGATGTACTCCTTGCCGCTGCGGTCCCACACGTGGCATCCCTTGCCGCGCACCATGAACCCGGGAGCATCCTCGGGGAACTGGTCATCGCCCTTCGCGTAGGTATGGCAGCCGCCGGGAATGAGGCGGTGGGCCAGCTCCTGGAGCTGGGGGTCGGAAAGTTTTTCGTAACTCATGGGCGTTCAGCTTCCTGTGCGGGAAAAGTGTGCTGCCTGCTCGAGGCGCAGCTTGTCGACCAGCCTGCCGGGAGGCAGGTCGACGTCGGAATAGCGGATGGGGGAATCCTTCGGAACGTCACGCTTCATCCGGCAGTCGATGGAAATGCCGATGGGGAGGTAATCCTCGCGGCTGCAGGTTTCGTAACGCTCAACCAGGCCGTAGGCGCAGAAGCCCCCCATGCCGTCGAGCACTTCGCCCGCCTTCAGGTCACGCTTGGCATAGGAGACGCTGTCGCAGACCGGGGCACCGCGGGGCGCGATGGTGGCGTCGTTGAACAGCACGGCCCTGGCCGCGGAGTGCTGCACCTGCATCGGCGGCAGGTGGTACGGCGTGTAGAAGACATAGTAGGGTCCATTGCCCATCTTCAGGTATGCCATCAGCTCGCGCTTGAGTGGATGCTCGTTGTAGCAGACGACGAATGCACCGGTATTGGGCTCAGAAGTTCCCAGCGTGTATTCCACCAGGCCGCCCTCTGCGAAGTCGCCGTGATTGAACTTCTCCAGGAGCTCCTTCACATGCGTGCAGCGATGGCCGTGCATGCCGCGCACCTGGGGCACGAAGCCCGTGGCATTGCCGGTGAGCGCAGCCTCGAGCGCCAGCTTCGAGCCATCCGCAAACGAAGCCAGGATGGCCGGGTTCTGGCCAAGCTTGGCGGCCAGTTCGGCCTGGGTCTGCGGATTGCGGTACCGATCGAGGAAACCCTTCACCTGGCCGATCATCACCGGGCGATAGCCGATGTTGTCGCAGAAGCGGAACAGGTTCATCGCCACACCCGGCTCATCGCCATCGGTGTAGGTGAACACGACCCCGGCACGGTCCGCCATCGCCTTCAGGATGGGGCCGACGCTTGCGTCAACCTCGGCGCTCATCATGACCACGTGCTTGCCGTTGCGGATCGCTTCATGAGCGACTTCGGTGCCGACAGCGCCGTGCCCGGTGGCCTCGATGACCACATCCACCTGCCCTGCCCGGCATGCCAGCAGCAGGTCTTCCGTGACGGAGTATCGGCCGCCGTCGATGGCGCGCTCGAGCTCAGCCGTGGTGGTCACACGCTCGACCGAATTGACGCCGCCATCCCGGTAGGCGCGCTCGGCCTTCGACAGCGTGCGATTGGCGATGACAACGAGCTGCAGGCCACGTGCAGCGGTCAGCAACTGCAATGCGCTGGTGCGGGCAGCGAAGCCGGCGCCGACCAGGGCGACGCGGATCGGCTTTCCGGAATCTGCGCGTCTTGCGAGCGCGACATCGACTATCTGCATGGTTTTCTCTCGGACGTCAGGAAAAATCGGGCCAGGCGCGATCGGCTGCGGACACCACGGAGACCTCGCGCGGCCAGTCGATGGCAAAGGCGGGATCATCGAAGCGCACGCCGGTGGCGGCGGCAGGTGCATACGGAACCGACGCGAAGTACATCATCTCGGTGTCAGGCAGAAGGGTGAGGTAACCGTGGGCGCAACCCTCCGGCAGGTAAAGCATGTCTCCGTTCTCGCCCGAGAGCGTGGCGCCGACCCAGCGGCGGAAAGTGGGCGATCCGGGACGCAGGTCGATCGCGACATCAAAGGCCGCCCCGCGCAGGCAGCGGGCGATCTTCACCTCCGCGTGGGCGCCGGTCTGGAAGTGCATGCCGCGAAGTGTTCCGGCGAGGCGACTCACCTGGGTATTGATCTGGGCGACACGCGCGTCGAGCCCGCGTTCGCGGAGCTCCCTTTCGCACCAGAGCCTGGCGAAGAAGCCGCGCTCATCCTCGCGTCGCTCCTGCTGGATGAGATGGACGCCGGCAACAGGGAGAGCAGTGAACTTCATTTGACTTCTCCCGGGTGTCCCGGCAGAAGCCGCTGCCCGGGTCCAGGCAGGTACCGCAGTTCCACTTTCGACTCCCTTATGACCGATCCTCGTCATGATGCATGACCGGGCACCTGCCCCTCAACCAGCGCACCGGAATTACGTGCACTGATCGAGTCATGCATGCCGGTTCGCCCGTCAGGCGCCGGCCTGTTCCGGTGGAAATCCACGCACCGAGAAGGCCATCACAGGCACAGCATATGTCACCATATATCATGCAGGCCGCCCATGAACCCGTTCACACTCCGATTCGTGGTCCCGGAATGCTATCGTGCGGTCCCGCCGGAGATCGACCATCCACCATGCCTGCCTCACCCGTTGCCATGATCAGTGTAGTCATCCCCACGTACAACCGCGCAGCCACCATCACGCAGGCCATCGCCAGCGCGCTCGCACAGGAAGTCCCGGACCTGGAGGTGATCGTCGCAGACGACGGTTCGACCGACGGTACTGATCGGGTAGTGCAGGCCATCACCGACCCTCGCGTGCGCTACGTGCGCAAGCCCAACGGGGGCTGCTCCAGCGCGCGCAATTTTGGCGTCGCCAGCTCCACGCGCAAGTACGTGGCCTTCCTCGACTCCGATGACGCCTGGAACCCCGGCTGGCTGGCAACCGCGCTCGCCATCCTGGAGGGCGACGCCGGGATCGGCGGCGTATACGGCAGCATTCTTTCGGAGACGAAAGAGGGGCGGTTGCTGGGAACCTACGACCTCACCGACGGCGGCCGCTTTGCCGAGGCCACCGTCCCCTATGTGCTCGAGAAGTGCATGGGACTGCTGGGCTCCAACATCATTGCCCGCCGCGATGCAGTGAATGCGATCGGCGGCTGGGATGAGTCCTTCCCCACTTCCGGCGACCTCGACTTCGGGCTGCGCCTGGCGACCGACTATCGCGTGGCACTGGTTGCCGAGCCGGTGATCCGCCTGCGCGAGACGCCGGGCTCGCTGAGCAAGAACGTGAACACCGGGAATCGCCTGCGGGTTCTTGACCGGTTCGAGAGGCGCCGGCCCGATCTTGCAAGTCGCCATGCCGATATCATCCGCAAGTCGCGTGCGCGGATATTGAGAAGCTACGGGGACGACCTGCTGGCATTGCGCAGGATCAAGGAGGCCGAAAGCCGCCTTATATCTTCGCTGCAGACTTCCGTGTCACTTCCGGCGCTTTGGCTGCTGATCAAGGCCCAAGCCCTGAAGATGATGCCTCGCTGAGCGGCGCGACGGCGGGCTTGTCGAGGAGACCTGCGGCTCCGGTACTACCGCTCGGTCAGACTCGATTGACCATGTCTAGCGCCACGGGCGATCCCGCCCAAGTTCAAGCACGTACTGGTCAGGGAACTCCGCGATGGCGGCTTCGACGTCCTTCAGGACCTTCTTCATGATTTCCGCATCCCGTTCGAGCTCTGATTCCTGCTCAGAGGTATAGGGCCCGAGGATCCGGATGGTCACGTCCCGGCCTTTCGCCGGGGTTGGAATCATCAGCAGCAAGGGGCAGCCCACAAGCCTGGCGGCTCGAGCTGCACCGGTGGAAAAGGTGCGCGCCGCGAAGCCCGCGAAAGGCACTGTAATCGTCTCCCCATGACCCTTCGACCAATGAGCATCCACATTCACGAATAGCATGGCCGGCTTCTTGCGCATCTCGGACAGGACATGCGCCAGCGCGCGCCCCCTGTACACAGCCTGCACCCAATCCTTCGGCGACCACGCCTTCGTCGACCTCAACGTCAGTTTGAGCTGCACAGCGATGCGCCACTCATGCGCATCGCGTGGAGCAGAAGGAGGTTCGGCAAACGCAATGAACATCCGGCGACGACCGACCTCGGGGACAGTGATCCCCAACGTCGCCGGCCCGCGGAGAAAGTGGCCAGAAGCAAGCACGAAGGATTCTGTGCCATCCATGATCTGCCGAACGGCCTCGGAGCACTCGACGCGGAAGCGGTAGCGGCCTGGCGGATCCTTTCCGGCAATAATCATGTGTTGCCAGGAATGCTCGAAGAATCTTCGTGCCTGCTGGAGCCAGTACAGGCGGATTCCCTGCATGGCTGACCCAACTGTCGTCCGGTATTGTCGCCCGGTACTCCCAAAACCATCGAGGAGCACAAGGACGGCGGCACCCAGGCCCGCGAGCACGCCGATTACCGGTACCGGCAAGAAATAGGCGGCAGGGCGGAAAATATAGGAATACATGACAGCACGCGCCGTATCGACTCGTGCGTAGTACAGATTCCTTATCGCGTCACTGACATTTGAAATCGGCTTTGCCGAGTCCACCACTTCTTCTCTATGAGGCCCGGGAGATCGATGCGACTTGGTCCCCAGACGCGGACTTGGAGGTGTTTAACAGGCACCTTGCCTTACGGCAGCAGACGGGTCGCCATTACTGGCCAGCTTCCCCAAAGCACTGCTTGTCGCGTATGGCAGAGCACTCCGCCGAGTATGCTCGCCAACGCGACTTGGCGGCAATGGTCTTTTTCGAGCCGACTCGGGTCGCCCCCGTCCTGGGGCGACCCAAAGAAGTCCGACTGCAGGATTTTTACTGAACTGTGAACCCTGTCGGTGCATTGGGGATGTGCACCTCGGGCGTGGTCCAGCCGATCTTGGATGCGACATAACTCCCGATGCCCTGCGTGCCCGCGCAAAACCCTCTCGTTACGCCTGCGCACATCTCTGACTTCCAGCGGGAGTCATTGAGAAACGTCATGTTCAATTGCAAGTTGGATCCCGACGTCCTGTTCATGGAACCCTTCCATGCGCCCACTTCCTTGTCGGTATCGAACCGGGTTGCCGTTGTCGTTCCAGAAACGTTCCTCGTCAGCCCGTACTGGAAGCTGTTGCCCTTGGCGACGCTGTCCAGGATCGTCACATTGTGCGAGCCCCGTCCATCACTCGCGAACCTGCCGTAGTCTCCGCTGGCTGTGATGACCGAATGGCTGATGGTCCCGACATTTGTGTGGCTGTTATGGGTGTTGACGACTTGCCCGCCAATGTTCTCCGAGCCCTGTGCTTCGGAGATCGCGTCCACGACTATCGCGCCCTTGATTGAAAATCCCTCGGTGTCATACATGTTGTAGGCGGCATGTGGCTCCGCCCCGCTGCATCCTGATCCCTGGCCCCAACCACCATCCGGACGGAAAATCACATCCTCGATGACAATGCCGCCGCGCTCCTCATAGGCCAGGAGCAGATAGCGCCCCCCGCGGCCGTAGAAGGCTGACTGGTATATTTTGGTATTGCTGCCAATCAGGGTATTGACCGTATTGCCGCAAGAAGGCCCGCCTACGAAAGACATGCGGCGATAAGTGTTGCCAGATCCCAGGGACTTCTGATCGGCAGACCGGACGACGATCCCCCGCATTTCAAATCCGGCATTGCCAGGATTGAAGTTGCCGGTAAACCGGACCTTGCCATCGCTGGCCGCGGCTATGACGGTGTTTGCCTTTACACCGCTGATTGAATCCCCGTATTCGCCGTCGGCGATCAACAAAGTATCACCGGATGACATCCCGGCTATGCAAGACGAAACGCTGGAGCAGTTGCCCGGCATGTTGAGCGTAGCGGCAACGGCCTGGCCCGCAACTCCCGCGCCGGCTACACCGCAAAGCGCTACCAAGCCCGCTCGAATCCCAGCCCGCAATCTGTTCATGGCCAGACCTCTCCGCTACGTGGAAAATTACACCCGTTGCGCCGGATGGGAAGCGCTCCGGCAGATCGAATTGCTATCGGCTCCACCGACAACTTGAAGGAATTATCTGGCTCTGCAAGGCTCGAAAACAATCTGTCGCGGGCAGCCGACGAGAAGCGGCACAATGCTTCTTTCGGATTATTACGTCAACTGCAGGCCCGCGTGGGAGCCCTTCCGAGGCGGGAATGTGACGAGATCGACATGTCGCGCTAAGCACGCGTGAGGGGCAGCAACTCAGCAATTCCCTGATACTCGGTCTGCAGCTGCCGCCGGAAGGCTTCCACAGTCGCCCCCAACCGGATTCGCTGCTGCGGGCCATCGGCAAGTTGTGCAATGGCAATGCTGCGAAGCTGATTCGCGTCGAAAGTCTCGAGGTCGACGCAGGCGCCACCGAGTCCGACATCCGCCATCAGCTGTGTAACCTTGCGACTGTAGGAGATCGCAACCACGGGTGTACGCGATACGACCGCAAGGATCAGCGCGTGCAGGCGCGAGGCGACAACCAGCTGTGCGCAGGCGATCTCCTTCAGATAGTCGTCGAGCCGCGCACAGAGCCTGACCTGCAGACGCGGCGAGAGGAGGCCGCGTGCTTCGAGGGATGCGGCAAACTCCGACAGCAGCGGTCCATCCAGATCCACCTGGGAGTTGGCCAGGTGGATTTCGAAGCCGCGCGCCGCCAGATCAAGACAAAGTTCGCGCAGGCTCTCGAGATACCGCGCGTACGCCTCGTCACCTGAATGGCGGAAGGCACGCCTTGAAATGGGGCACACGACGACCACCGCAGGGGACTTCGGCACCGGCGCAGTCGACAAGTAGCTGTCGGGCAAGCTGAACGCCAGATCCGGACACACGCTTCCCTCGCCTTTGAAACCGATGCTGCGGACCCCCAGCAGTGTTCCTGAATCCCGGAACGACCTGCGGCTGGCAAGACTCAGCGCAGCGCGGACGAACATCTTTCCAAGGCGCGTAGACAAGTCATCGAGGCCCGTAGCAAGTACCGCCACTTTGCGACCGCGCAGCCGGAAGGCAAGCGACCAGGCGAACAATGCCCAGGCGTGGCCCCACGGTCCGCCCCAATAGTCTTCTAGCTGGCCGCTGCCCGACACCACAAGCAGGTCGACCTGCTTTGCCACCCGGTGCATGCGGCGCCACTGGGCAAAACGACGCAGCAGGAGTCGCGGCGTGCTGATGTCCTTCTCGAGCCGTGGCTCCTCTGGCAGGCCCTCGCCTGCCTGGAGGTTCCAGCCCTCGATTCCCAGCGCCTGCAGGGTATCGACTGCGTCATGGCTGATTCCTGCGATCCGGACGGCGGGACAGAGGCTGCGCAGGTTGTGAATGGCGGCGCTCTGGATGGCAATGTCGCCGAAATTGCGGCTGCTGTACGCACCGAGTAGCGCGATAACCGGGAGCGGGCTGGCTGTCGCAGGATTGCGTGTCGTCAGCCGCTGTTTCAACTCGCGCCATGCCAGGCTGCGCTGCCACCAGAGTTGCCGGAGCACGAACGCCGCCGATTCTGCGCGCTCACGCATGCCGATGGGGGCCCGGACCACGGATCGAAGCAGCGCACCGGTGGACGGCCAGACCGTGTATTCGACCCGGCCGACGGTCGCCGGGTCGCGGAAGGCGGCCCTCTCGGTCGCATTCATATAGCGGGTTGTCGAGTTGCGGCCCATGCGCCGGTAGAAGAGCACCTCCGGAAGCAGACGAAATCCGCCGTGCAATGCCAGTTCGGCCATCAGCACCATGTCGCCTTCGGGGAAGGCTCGCTCAAGGCCTGTTGCCCGCAGCTCACGCAGTCGGATGACCGCGCTCTGGGCGTTGTTCAGGTGCATCTCCATACAGGCACGCCGGAATCGCGCACTCGCACGCGCCTCCCTGAACTGCCGGTCCCGGTCGTACTGTTCGAACACGCGGCCGTCGTCGTCAATCAGCGCGGTGCGCCCATAGCAGAGGACCAGGGAGGTATCGGCCTCGAGAGCCTCCACGCAGCGCCGCAGGAGATCGGGAGCACACAGGTCGTTGGAGGAGGACCAGCGGAAATAGGTACCGCGCGCGGCGTGGACGAGGTAGTTCCAGTTAGCGACGGCGCCGATGTTGCGCGGCTGGCGCAGGTAGCGAATGCGCGCGTCGCGGGCAGCATAGCTTCGGCAGATGTCGCTGGTGCCATCTGTCGAGGCATTGTCAGAGATCACCAACTCGAAGTCGCCGAGATCCTGCGCCAGCAGCGAATCCAGGCTGGCCGCGATGTAACGCTCGCTGTTGTAGGCGGGCATGCCAAGCGTGACCAACGGTGCTACGGCTCGTGACGCGGTCGTATCTGCTTCAGCCATGTACTGGATTCCAACCGGGCATCTTCGGATCTTCAAACACTGCGTCGGAGTGGCGGGCGGGCGCGGTACGTCCACCAGCGCCAGATCCATTCGACAGGCCCCATCCTGAAGTGGCGCAACCAGACATGACTGAGGGCCACCTGCGCCACAAACAGGAGGACCGATAGCATGAAGCATCCGGCCGGACCGACCCGTCCCATCAGTCCCAGGCCGAAGCCGCAGAAAAGCAGATAGCACAGCGGAGTCTGCAGCAGGTAGCTGGTCAGGGCCGTGCGCCCAATCGGCACCAGGAGCATCAGGGCGCGTCGGGCGGGACTACACTGCCATGCCAGCGCGAATCCAGCGATATAGGCGGCCGTCATTGCCAGCACGCCGAGTGAATTGAAAACGTGCCCCAGCAATGCGTTCAACTCAGCGCCGACGACTAGATCGGTACGGTTCAGCCAATCCCGCAACAGCCAGTCGCGCTGCGCGAACAACCCTACTGCGATTCCAGCCACGACGAGCACCGCGAGCTGCGGCCGGTACCTCTCCGAATGCTGCAACCACCCTTCGCGCGCGACCGCGAAGCCGACCATGAACCGGCCTAGCGCGTGCACCACGGCCGCGAACCAGACTCCCGTGAGGATCTGCGGCAGGATGTCCTCCCGCATCTGGATGCGCACCACATCGACCAGACCGCCTGACATGAAGGTATCGAAGCGGTAGCCAAGCTGCACATCACCAGGGACGAAGCCAGTACCAATGCCGGTTGTGAGCAGCGCCAGCGCGCGCCCTAGGACCGGTCGGGCAAGCAATGCCACTAGCAACCCGACAATGACCAACGTTCGCGTCCGCCAGCGCTCCATCGCCAGCAGCACGAAGCCGCCGATCGCGTAGACGTGGAGAATCTCGCCAGACCAGAGGAACACCCAGTGCGCCAGACCGAGTGCGAGCAGACCGGTCATGCGCCTGGCATAGACGCGGCGCGCGCCCGGGACATCCCGCTGGCGGAGCGAATGGATCTGCAGCAGGAAGCCGAATCCGAACAGGAAGGTAAAGATGCCGATGGATTTCGCAAAGAACAGCAGGTCGATCGCCGTTTCTGCAAGCTGGTCGACGGCCGGCGCCGTCAGCGCCGCCACCTGCGCTTCGTTCAGCGTATTGTCGAACCCGGCGAACCAAAGCATGTTCACCAACAGAACGCCAAACAACGCCGCGCCACGCAGGGCATCGACGAGTTCCAGCCGCTCCTGATGGGGACAGGGCGTACTCATCGGTCATTGCTCACGCGGAACCCAGGCGCGAACGCAAAGCCGCAATCAACTGACCGCGCTCAACACGGCCCAGCACGAGAAATGCACCAACAATGGCCACCGGAATCACCAGCGCGACCTGGAGCACGAAGCCCAGCAGGCCTGCCGGATGCAGGTGCGCCTCAACCGCCCATGTCGCCAGAGCGAATGGCACCATGAATAGCGTGGGTCTGGCCAGCGCATGCATGAGGTAGCGACTTACCGGCGCGCCCGCCACTTCCCGCAGACAGCGGGGCACCAGCACGAGACTGACCAGAAGTGCGGGCAGCAACGTACCCACAGCCACCCCGATCAGCCCCAGGGTCCGCACAAGGACCAGGCTGAGCACCAGATTGCAGATCGCTTCGAATGCCAGAAGTGGAATGAGCTTCCGGTGCATGTTCAGACCAATGATGGCGGCACAGGCCACGGTTCTTGCGCTTCCGACCCAGATTACGAGCGCCAGCACCTGCAGGACGCTGCCGGAAGCGGAGCCATATTCCGGCCCCATCCAGAGGTTGATGAAGGTCTCACCTCGCAGCACAAAAGTGATGGCAATCGGCAGGGTAACCAGGGTCGCCGCCCGGGCACCGTCCAGGACGGTAGCCGCGATGTCGTGTCCCCCGGCTGACTTCATTGCACTGACCCGGGGCGTGAAAATCTTCGACAAGCCGCCTGTGACCTTCATCGCATAATCGACCAGCGTCCCGGCGATGGCGTACATGCCGACAGCGCTGATGGGCAGCACCGCTCCGATCACCAGCGCATCGGTGTAGAAGATGACGACGGCCAGCACGTGGATGATGCTGAGCCAGGCGCTGAAAGAAAGGATGGTCTTTACCCAGGGAAGCAGTCGCTCTGCGAACAGAAGCCGCAGGTCCGGCATGATCCGGTGCACGGTTATCCGCATGCCAAGAAAGTACAACCCGGCGGAAGCCAGTTGTATGACAGCCAGTGCAACTAGTCCGTAACCCATCTTCAACACGATGTACACGGCTGTCGATCTCACCGTCGTCAGTCCGATCTCGATTCCGCCACTGATGTCGAATCGCTCGAGTCCGGTGACGACTCCGCCATACACGGCGCCGACGAGCGTGACCAGCACAGTGACTCCGCCGATCGCCAGCACCGCGCGCGATTCAGTCATCAGTTCAGGCGGGATGTTGAACAGCAGAGGCGCACCCCACGCCACGCCGCATGCAATCAGCACCGCCAGCAACCCCAGCATCCCGAACAACATCATCGCGGCGGTTGTGATGAGTGAGGACGACCGCAGGTCGCCAACGGCATGATGGTGCGCAATATAGCGGGTCACTGCGCCGCGTACGCCGAAGTCCAGCAGTCCCAGGTAGCCGACTACGGCGACCAAAAGCGACCAGACACCGTAAGCCGCACTGCCGAGAGAGCGGACCACCACGGGTGCCAGAAAAAAGCTCACGGCAGCGACGTAGAAAAGCGTCGCCCAGTTGATCATGGCATTGCGGTAGATGCCAGGGCCCTTGCGGGAGGTCATGGAATTCAGGGCTGAATCCTGCGACGCGGGGCCCGGCCCAGCGATGCTATCGCTGTCTTGCACGCGAGGAATTGCGCGGCCAATACACAATTTCCAGCTGCGCGGAACTGACTTCGTAGTCACCGTCCAGCACCTTGCTGTGCCGCTCCCGGCGATATACCGCCAGCCTCAAGTCCAGCTTCGGCTGCAAATGCCAGGTGGAGCCGATCTGGACAAACACGTTCTCGTCTCGCCGACCGAACCCTCCCAGGTTCCGGCGATTGTATTCAGCGGCCATGTCGAGCGACCACGTCGGCCGGATACGTCGCTCAATGCCGACGCCAAAGCTGGCGTACTCCTGGTTCCCGAGCAGGTCAGCGGATCGCTCCACGTCCACCTTGTTGTAATTTGCAGTGAGGTAGGCCGTGGTCCGGATGCCGTCGTAAAAGAGGCCTAGATCGATAAACCGGTCGCGCATTGGACTCGCTGTATCTATGACGTCACCACGGGGGTCGGAAATCCCGCCAGAACCCTCTCCAGCAGCATCCTGCAGTCGCTGGAAGCGGCCAAGACTGTCCTGATACTGGATGCCCCCAGCAATATCGAGGGATATGCGTGGAGTGACTCTGCGGACGAATCCCACCCGCGACAGAGGTGTGGTCGAGGAGTCACCTTCGGCATCAAGACGCGTTGCCCCCGCCTCCGCGTATATCTCGCTGCGCGCAGCGCGGCGAGATATACGCAGGAATGCCTCGCCGAAGTCGTAATCAAAGGCAGATGCAAGAGGAGCCGCATCCGGATCCTGGCGGATACGGCGCATGCGCACGTTGAGCGATGACTCCGTAACTTGAGTCGCAGGCAGAATCAACGCGAAATCGCCTGAATACTGCTCGTTGTCGGGAATGTCGTCCGCACCAAAGTCGGCGCGTCCGTAGAGGAAGCTGCCCCGTGCGTGCAGCTTCGCAACGTTACCGACGACGATCTGCGGCCCCGTAGTTACGTAGTTGTCGTAAGTCAGGTTGTCGGGCCGCTCGGCGGAGAGCGGATCCTCAAGCACCGCACCGTAGTTGTCGGTAACGATCCATGCGACATGCCCGTTCAGGAAATTCAGTATCAGGCTGCCATTGGCGCCGCGCCTGAACTGGCTGTCATAGGTGTTCTGAAGATAGTTCAGGTATGTGAGGTCGGCGGTGAGATGTGCCTCGAGCCTTTCCCTGCGTGTATCCAGATTGATCCTGGTGGCGAGTCCGGCGACGTGGTCATCCTCAGGCGCGCTGCCAGAGACATTCACGTTGTCGGTGTATGTATCGCCGGCGCGCAAGGATATGTCCAGAACGGGAGCCGCCTCGGCTGCCGCGCCCACTGCCGGCGCCCCTCCAAGTACTGCGCTCGCCAGCAAGCGTAATGTAAGTCTTGAGTACATGGGGTGCCTTTTGCTTCCTGCGCTGTCCCGGAGCTACACAGCGGGCGCGGCACTGGCATCGCTGTTGCCGTAGTAGTCCCGCGTTGGAAGCTCACCGCGATACTGGTTGAGTACGACGCCGACCTGGCGGCCGTCACCAATCAGCGCAATCGCGGCCTCCACGTCGGCTCGCAGCGTGTGCTCAGCCCGCACCACAAACACGATCTGCCCTACATTGTCGGCCAGCGCCCTCGATTCTGGCGTCGGCAGCACCGGGGACGAATCGAATACAGCCAGCAGGCCAGAATTGGCCTCCTGCAGACCACGGACGATTTCGCGCATCCTGGCACTTGCCAACAGTTCGGTGGCATTGTCCACCAGCGAGCCGGCCGGAATGAATAGCAGACCCGGCACGGACGTACGGTAAATGACGTCGAGCAGCTCCCGGGCCGGATCCGTCAGGACGTCGACCAGGCCGGGCTGGCCCTCCAGCCCAAGCGCGGAAGTGAGGTGGCGACGCGCAACATCCGCATCGATGAGCAATGTAGTCCAATCACGCTCCGTGGCCAGGCTTCGCGCAAGGTTGTAGCTGGTGAATGTCTTGCCTTCGCCGGCTTGGGCGCTGGCCACCATGATCAGGTTTCGATCTGGCCCACCCTCGCCGTCTGCATGCGTCAGTGCGGAGAGCAGAGCACGTTTGATTTCCCGGTACTGGATCATCAGGCGGCGCTCGTCAGGCGTTGGCGGGAGCATTCCGTGTTCCCGCAACCTGGCCGGCTGCAACTGAACCTCGGGCCTTGCCGCGATGCGGGCCGCAAAGGACCCCTGCTCGCCCGCACCGCCCCGCGACGATGCGGCCGGGTGAGGCCGGCCAGCCGGGGGGCCATTGCCCCTCAGTTTCTCCAGCGTGTTTTCGACGATGCTCATGGTTAGTTGCCGCTCAGCCGGTGATCAGATGGGCAAGCCCCGCGGTCCAGCGCCGCAGTATCAGGGCTGCGCCGAAGAATGCCAGCAGCGCCATCGCTGCCAAGGCGAAGCGAATGTTGTCAGCGCGCGCTGCCGCCGCGCCAGGCGGGTTGATGTAGGGCACCACTCCGAGCACCGGCAGGCCCAACTGCGCAGACAGTGCAGGGATGCTGCTGAACACAGGCCTCATCTGGTGCAGGCCAAAGGCCAGAGCCCCACCGCCCCCCAGGGCGGCGACGAGGACAGCCAGCAGCATCACAACGCGCTTGGGACCGACGGGCTTGGACTTTACCGCCGGCGGCTCGATTTCCTGGAACTGCACCACGCCGGTTTCCTCAGCGCTTTCGGAAATCCGGGCGCGCTGCAGGCTGGCCAGCATCGACTCGTACTGCGATTTCGTGACCCCATAGTCGCGGTTCAGGCTGGCCAGTTCGGCCTCGACGCGCGGCGTGGTATCAATGGTCTTCTGCAGCTCGCCGATGCGTCGCTCGTACTGGCCCACTTCTTCGCGCGCCGCGGCGACGTCTACGTCGAGACGGGAGATCTGCTGCTGGAGATCCTTGTAGAGGGGGTTGTCGCTGGTAGCCAGACTGCCGCTGCCGGTGCCGCCGGCCCGCAGGGCATTCAGTTCCTCCTGGCGGCGTGCCTTCAGGTCGGCGATGGTCGAACGAAGCGCGCCCACCTGAGGATGGCGCTCGGTGTAGCGCAGCAGAAGCTCCTCCAGCTTGGACTCGGATTCCCTGATGCGCGTATCGAGGTCCTTCTGCCCTGGACTAAGCAGATCCCCCGAGCGCGCGCTGGCGACCAGCGGTGTCTGGCCGCGCAACTGACCGTTCAGGGAATCGCGCTGGCTGAGCAGCACCCCGAGCTTGTTACGTGCCTTTTCAAGTCCGTCGCGCTCGGTCTGCAGACGCGAAAAGAAGTCCCCACCCTGGCCGGGCAGCGAACCGGAATTCTGCCGCTTGAACTCCGCAAGCCGCGTTTCCTGTTCGATCAGTCGGGCCTCAAGGTCCTTGAGCTGCGTGGTGAGGAAGGTTTGGGCCTCATTTGCCTTGCGCACATTGGTGCCACGCGCCTCTTCCACGAAACTGTCGACCAGCGACTTCACCACGAACAGGGCGATCTGCTTGTCCGGATACTCGAAACTGAACTCCATGAGCAGGCCCCTGCCCATCTCGCCGCCTCGCACCGGCTGGATGTTGACGGTGTCGCGGAGGGTATCGACCAGGTCAGCACGTTCGTCCGCAGACATGTTGTACTTCGCCAGTTCGGGCGAAGCGGCCAGCTCCGTCAGGTGCGGCCGGCTCATCATCATTTGCCGGATGTAGGTGGATTGCGCATCCACGTTGGTCTCGACAGCGAGTCCCTGCACAAGCGGGCTCAGCCTCGAGGTGGCATCGACGAAGAAGCGTGAAGAAGCCTGATATCTGTCGGGCAGGAACGAAACAGCCAGGCATCCCACGACAAGCACGGCCCATGCGACGCCCATTGCCGGCCAGCGGAAGCGCCACAGGCCGGCCAGTTCTTCCTTGAACTGCTGCGCGAGCGCATACAGTGATTGACTGTCATTCGACACGGAGGTGCCTCGGGGGAGTAGAAAACACGTTCAGAAACGGGCTTGCGGAACGACCAGCAGATCGCCGGGCTGCAGTTCTATGTTCTGCTTCGCGTCACCCTTGTTGAGCAGATCGCCGAGCCGTATGCCGATGTCCCGGGTCCGGCCATCGCCGATATTGCGCACCACCTTGGCGCGATTGGGTGCGGCAAAATCGCTGAGCCCCCCCGAAAGCAACACGACATCGAGCACGCGCAAACCCTTGCGATAGGGAACGCTCTGCTGCGTCTTCACCTGCCCGATGACCTGCACCTGGCTGAAGGTGCCAGCCGCGTTCTGCAGGATGACATTCACGGTGGGACTGAGCACGAACTCGCCCAGCACCTGCTCCACGTCGCGGGCCAGCTGGGCCGGCGTCTTGCCGACCGCCATCATGTCTTCGACCAAGGGAGTTGATATCCGTCCGTCCGGACGGACGGGCACGATGACCGAGAGTTCCGGATTGTCGAGCACGAACACCTGCAGACTGTCCCCGGGTCCGATGATGTAGTCATTGCGTGGCGCTGCCGTGTCGGGCGCCTGGGCTGTTGCGAACACCGGATGCAGCAGCAGCATCGCTGCCACGGCGGAAAGGATTCGAGAACAAGGCCTGGATGATTGCACGTGGACGCCCATTCCTTAAGCAACTACCTGGACTGGAAACGAGGACACAGGGTTGACAGCATTCTACCATCGACCGGAGAGCCCAACTGCAGGACGGATTCCGCCCCGTTTGCGGGAACAGTTACCATATGCCACGACACGCGTATCCGGAGCGAACTGCGTCACACTGCTGCGATGCGGGACTATGCCGGGCACAGTCCTGTATGCCACCCTAACCTTCCGTCTTCCTTCCCGAAGACGGGCCACGCCAGGCGAAAGAATCAATGTGCGGTTTTTGCGGCGTTTACGATGCCTCCGGCAGGAATGCGATCGACCATGACCTGATCCGCCGGATGTCCGCGCTGATGCGCGAACGTGGTCCGGATGCCGAAGGATTCCACTTCGAACGCCATGCCGCCTTCGGGCACCGCCGGCTGACCATCATCGACCTTTCTGCGGGGGAACAGCCCGTATTCAACGAGGACCGCACGGTACTGGTGGTCTTCAACGGCGAGATATTCAACTACCAGGAACTGCGGGAGCAGCTGCAGAAGCAGGGCCACACCTTCCGCACCGCCACCGATACGGAAGTCATCGTGCATGCCTGGGAGCAGTACGGGGAAGCCTGCGTCGAGCACTTCCGCGGAATGTTCGCATTCGCCATCCATGACCTGCGCGACGGCTCGCTCTTCCTCGCCCGCGACCGCCTGGGCATCAAGCCCCTCTATTATTCGCGCAGGGGCGGTTCAATCCGCTTCGCTTCCGAGATCAAGCCGCTGCTGCTCGACCAGGGCGGTGTGGCCGACCCGGATCCCGCAGCCGTTGACCTCTTCGTCTCGGTCGGCTACGTGCCGGGCGAACAGACGATGTTCAAGGGCATCCGCAAGCTGCTTCCCGGCCACTGGCTGCGCTGGAAGCGTGGCGAGGCCGAGCCCGTCGTGCAGCGCTACTGGGACGTGCCCGGCGGATCCCCCGCAGCCATGGAGCCGGAGGAGGCGCTGGAGAGATTCGGTGCGCTGCTGCGCGAGAGCGTACGCCTGCGCATGATCAGCGACGTGCCGCTGGGTGCCTTCCTGAGCGGTGGCGTCGACTCCAGCGTGATCGTCGCCCAGATGCAGGAACTCAGCAGCCGGCCGGTCAGGACGTTCTCGATCGGCTACGGCGATTCGCCGGAGCACAACGAACTGCCGTTCGCCCGGGCCGTTGCCGATCATCTCGGCACCGAGCACGTGGAGCACGTGCTTACCCATGGCGATTTCTTCGCGAACATCGATGCCTTCGTGTTGCGGTCGGAGGAGCCCATCGTCGAGAGCGCGGGCATCGCCTTGTTCCACCTCGCGAGGCGCGCGCGGCAGGACGTGACGGTGGTGCTGTCGGGCGAAGGGGGCGATGAAATCCTCGCCGGCTATCCCCTCTACCAGCTGATGCGCAAGGTCGATGGCGTGCGCAGGCTCGCGGTCCCGACGGGCGCGGCCGCGCTGGCGCGGCTTGCGGCACGCTGGACCGCCAGCGAGAAGGCAGCCAAGTACCTCGACTGGATCGGCACCGCGCTGCCCCACAGATACCAGGGCATTTCCAACGACGTCACGCCGGCCATCCGCAAGCGGATGTATGCACCGGGTTTCGCGGACCAGGTGCGCGGCAACACCGATGCCTGTTTCGCAGAGCTCTTTGCCCGACTGCCGGAGGCATCTGAGCTGAAGCGCATGTCGTACGTCGACCTGAAGTCATGGCTTCCCGATGACTTGCTGGTCAAGGCGGACAAGATGACGATGGCGGCATCGGTGGAACTGCGGGTTCCGCTGCTTGACCACAAGCTGGTGGAATTCTGCCTCGCGCTGCCCGACGCGCTCCGGCTCAATGGCCACACCGGCAAGTACCTGCTGAAGCAGACTGCGCTGCGCTGGTTGCCGCCGCAGATCGTCCACCGCAAGAAGCAGGGCTTCCCGGTACCCATCTCCCTCTGGTTCCGCACCGGGCTGCACGAGCGCATCCGCGAGGTGCTGCTCGACCGACGGTCACTGGAGCGTGGCTACTTCGATCCGGACTACATCCGGGGCATCCTCGCGCGCCACAAGGAAGGAGCGGCGGACAACAGCCGCCGCATCCTCACGCTGGTCATCCTGGAACTCTGGCACCGCAATTTCGTGGACGGTGTGTGCGCACCGATCCGCAACCTGGACACCGCGGCTACCGTGCGGGCGAACGTGGCGTGAAGGTACTGCTGCTAAGCAACCTGTTCCCGACCTCCTCCGATCCGAACCGCGGCCTGTTCACCGCGCAGCTGGCCGCGGAGATGCGCGGGCACTGCGACCTGCGCGTGATGGTGCCACTGCCCTGGACTCCACAGGGTGCGCTGGCGGCCAGCATCCTGCCGGCGCGCTATCGCGAGTTCGCACTGGCAAGCAAGCAGATGCTTGTGCGCGGGGTCGAGGCACAATACCCGCGCTATCCGCTGCTGCCCCGGGTTTCAGAACGCTGGCATCCGGCGCTCATGCGCCTGACGCTGCGGCGTCGGCTGGAAAGGCTGCGGCGGGAGTTCCCGTTCGAAGTGATCCTGAGCCAGTGGCTGTACCCGGACGGCGTCGCGGCCGTGGCGATCGGCCGGGAACTGGGCGTGCCCGTGGTGGTTTCCGGCCTGGGCTGCGACGTCAATGAGTACCTGTTCCATCCCGAGAAGCGCCAGCAGTTGCTTGAAGCGCTGCAAGGCGCCGCCGCGATCACCGTGGTTTCCTCCGAGCTCGCCGACGTGCTTTCCGGAACCGGCATTCCCGCCGGTCGCATCACGGTGATTCCCAACGGCGTGGACACAACCCGTTTTCACCCCGCCTCGCGGGAAGCAGCCCGCGCCGCGCTCGGGCTCGATGCGCAGCGTCCGCTGGTGGTTTGCGTGAGCCGGCTGAGCCCCGAGAAGGGAGTCCAGGTACTGGTCGAGGCAGTTCCCCTTCTCGCCAGGCTCAGGGCCGGCATCCACGTCGCGGTGGTGGGTGACGGACCGGAACGATCCACGCTGCTGGAGCGGATCAGCCGCGACGGCAGCGCTGATTCGATCCGCATGGTCGGCGCCGTGCCGCACGAGCAGGTTGCGACCTGGCTGGCAGCGGCCGACGTGGTGTGCATGCCCAGCCTGCGCGAGGGCCATCCCAATGCGGCGATGGAAACGCTCGCCAGCGGCCGCCCGCTGGTGGCGAGCCGTGTCGGGGCGCTGCGTTCAATGATCAACGATGGCGTCGGACGGCTGGTTCCCCCTGGCGATGCGGACGCACTGGCGCATGCGCTGGACGACGCGCTGGGCATGTCCTGGGACGAGGCCGCGATTTCGCGCACCGTGGAGGACAGCAGCTGGAGCGCCGCGGCCAAGCGCTACCTCGAAGTGCTCGCCCGCCACGCGGCGAGACCAGACAAGGCGGCGTGATGGGCCTGCCGGCGCCCATGACGTTGTTGCGCCTGCTGGCGCCGTGCAGCGGCGGACGCGTGCGCTTCAGGCTGCAGCCCCGACGGCAGCTGGCCCTGACCTTCGACGACGGCCCGCACCCTGACACGACACCACCGATACTCGATGCACTGGCTGCTGCCGGCGCGCACGCGACCTTCTTTGTCCAGGGCAGCGCGGCAGCCACGGCGCCGCACATCATCCGGCGGGCTCACAGCGAAGGACATTGCATCGCCTCGCACGGCATGACCCATGTGTCGGCGCGCCGGCAACCTGCGGCGGAGGCGGTGGCCAATGCGACGCAGTGCCACGACCTGCTGCAGCAGGTGCTCGGCGCGGAGCTGCCGCGACTTTACCGGCCACCCTATGGCGAACTGTCCCTCGGTGCGCTGCGCGGACTGCTGGCATCGGAATTCCGCCTGGAATTCTGGAGCCGCGACAGCCTGGACTCGTTCGTGGATTCCGCGGCGGAGCTCCGGCACCGCTTCACGCAGTCACCGCCCGCCGACGGCGACATCCTGCTGTTCCACGACGACTACCGCCTCACGGCAGAGGCACTGCCGGACCTGCTTCGCCAGATCAGGGCTGCCGGGTTCGCCACCGTCCGCATGGACGGGGAAACTAGCTGAGAGGACCGGCCGCGGTCGCCTCGTCGAGCCTTCCAAGGATGCGCCTTGCGGCGTTGGTCCAGGTATAGGTTTCCGTGAGCATCGCATAGCCCGCGTCAGCCAGCTTGCGCCCGCTGTCGGGATGGTCGACCACCCGCGCCAGGGCAGCGGCAGCTTCCGCGACGTCCAGTGGCGTGAACAATTCGGCCGTGACGCCGTGCTCGTGCACGTCTTCGATGGGTGGCAACCGCGGCAGCACCAGCGGCATGCGCAGCGCCATCATCTCGAACATCACGATGGGTGAGCCGAAGTCGTTCGAGTGCGGCAGCATGCCAACATCGAAGGTCTGGATGTAGTCGTAGACTTCGGCGCGCGGGATGGCGCCGGTGAGCTGCACGTCGCCGCGGAATGGCGAGGACTCCAGTCGTGCCGTGAGCCCGGCGATCGCCGGGCCGGCGCCCACCAGGCAGAGCCTGAGGAAGGGCCGGGTTCGTCGCAGGTCCTCGAACACCTGCAGCATCAGGTCCAGCCGGTCCCAGTGGTCGAACCAGCCCGCGAATCCAATCACCGTCTCGTCCCGGTAGCCAAGATGCGCCCGCATCTGCTCGCGTGAGCGCGCAAGGCGCAGGCGACCCACGTCGAAACCGTTCGGCACCACGGCAAGACGCGCCGGATGGAGGCCAGCTCCAAGCAGCAGGCGCCCGAGGCTGGATGAGACGGCGTGCACGGCCGTGCAGCGCCGCAGCAGGAACTTCTCGAAGCTCGCACACAGCCTCGGGAACGACTGGTGGCGGGCGCGGTTGCGGATGCCGCAGGCTTCATTGGCCTCGAGCAGGAAGCGGCAACCTGCCTGTCGCGCCGCGATGGCTCCGGCAACCAGGTAGAACGCATAACGCTCGAACACCAGGTCGTAGGAGCCGTCACGCAGGGCGCGGCGCAGCCGCAGGAAGGCCGGCACGTTGTAGATGATCTCGCCCACTTCGAACAGCCAGTTCGGCATGTACAGGCTGACCATCTTCCAGGCCGACGCCCAGCCGCGCGTGCGGGTGCGCGCCTTGTCCACCGGAACCGAGGCACCGGCGCTGAAAGGATCCACGCCGGGCGGGGAGAGTACGTCCACGGTGTGGCCCAGGCCGCGCAGTGCCGTCACGATGCTGACGATGTGATTGCCTTCTGCGCCGCGACCCTGGGTGCGGTGGTGGTAAAGGATTCTCAGCGGGCGTGGACTCACCGGATCGCCTCGCCATGTGCCAGCCCCTTGATGATCCCGTACATCTCCCAGGCCGTCACATAGCGCAGGGTGACGCCCGGGGCATCGCGATACTGGCGCTCCAGTTCGGTCCACATCAGGTCCAGGTCGCCCCCCAGCAGCGAATCCATGGTTGGATCCTCGGCGCCGTGGGTATGCAGCTTGATGAAGACGTGCTGCCCGGCGCCGGGGATGCGCGGCGCCAGCCTGGACCAGAGGGATACACGCTCCGGAGTCGGCCGCGCGTCGGCGGATATCTCGGCATTCTCGATGCGCGGCACCACACCGAGCTTGCGGGAACGCCAGTTCAGTCCCAGCGGCCCCTGCACGATCAGCAGTTCCTCCGGCCGGGCCCAGTCGCCCGTGACCAGCTGGCGCCCGGTGTCGTGGGACTTGCGGCAACCGTCACGCCCCCGGGCGAAGTAGATGGAATTGATCGTGCGCGTCTGCGTGTCGCTGGGGGCGGAAGGCAGGGTGAAGTCGGCGACACAGCCGGTGTCGACCAGCACCTTCAGTTCGTTGTCGACGCCGCACCAGCGGCCATCGGGCCGGGAATTGTCGAGGGCCCAGTTGCCGTGCACGAAGCAGTACGGGATGCGGCCATCCGGTCCGGTCGGGCGCAGCAACAGCCCGTGGCGGTGGTGCAGTACGTCAACGAAGCCGAGCAGCGCGGCGGCCAGCTTGTCGGCCGTATCCCCGTCGTGGTGATAGTGGACGTCCACATCGCCGAAGCCGCGCCTTGTCAGCTCCGCGAGCTGGTCGAGCACCGCGGCATCGTATTCCTCGATGGGATAGAAGTGCGTGTGCTGGGGATGGCGGCCGGTGCTGTCCGCATGCCGGGCCGCTATCAGCGGATATTCCCTGCACCAACGCTCCACGCGCGCTGCAGCCCTGGCGGGCTCGGCCTTGCCGCCGAAGGGTTCGAAGTGATCTGCCACGGCGACGTACACGGTGGTGCCGGGCGACAGCGCGCCTTGCGGGGCGGGCCGATGGCGCAGGTACGACGGCAGCCAGTAGTGCATGTTGCGGCTGCGGATGCCGATGAAGATGAGCGCGGCCAGCGCCAGCAATACAGCCGCAGCCCCCGACAACACCACGACTGTCACCGCGCCGCCTTCGCCCACAGCGTGGACTGCCCGCCCCTGAAACAGCGGACCATGGCCGCCACGGCGGCAATGTTCATCAGCAGGAAATAGAAAGGCACGTAGAAAGGCGTCGGCCTCATGCCTGCCCTGTTCAGTCCCCAGCCCACGGCTGCGAGGGCGTAGAAGGCGACCTGCGCCAGCAGCAGCGCCCGCAGCACGCTGCCGGGGGCGGACGCGATCGCACTTCCGGCGAGCGCGAGCAGCAGGAACAGTGGCATGGTCCACCGCAAAATCTTGTGGCTGACGAACTTGAGCGCGAACGACGGGGAGGAGCAGATCGCGCGCCACTCCCGGCGCAGGTCCTGCAGGCCGCCCGCTATCATGCGGACCTTGGTGCGGTAATCCTCGAGCATGGTGAGCGAGGCCTCCTCGGTAGCGGTCGCACGCGGCTCATACACCACGGCCCCACCCTGCTCCACGATGCGCAGGGTAAGGAAAAGGTCGTCATTCACCACGCCAGGGGGAATCGGCACATACGCGTCGCGACGCAACGCGAAGACCTCGCCATCGGCAGTCACGGTGCCGCCCAGCCCGCTTTCCGCGGCCTTGATGCGTGATTCATATCGCCAGTAGAGTCCGTCGCCGCCACTGGCCGCGCGCTCCCTGGAAGCCACGATGCGCTTGGCGCCCGAGACACCCGCCACTCCGGGCTGCGCCAGGCGTGCGACAAGCAGGCGGATGGCGTCCGTCGAGTAGTCGTTGTTGGCGTCGGACAACACCAGCACGTCGGCCTGCGCCGCGGCCACCGCGCGGTTGAGGGCATGCCCCTTGCCGCGCCGCACGGGGTCGAAGAGGCAGGTGACCCGCTCGTCCGCGAAGGCGCGCACCCGCTCCGCAGTCGCATCGCTGGATCCGTCGGCAACGACGATGATCGACAGCAGCCCGGGCGGATAGTCCAGCGCCAGACTGTTGCGGAGCTTCGCGGCGATCACCTTCTCCTCGTTATATGCAGCGATCACCATGGCTACGCGCGGCAGGCCCGGGGGCGCAGGGTGCGGACGCTGGCCGCGCAATGTGGCCAGCAGGATCACCAGCAGCGGGTAGCCGACGAAGTGGTAGGCGCCTGCACCCAATCCCACCCAGGCGGCAACCGCCGCCGCGTGCGTGACGGCGTCCATGGAAGTCACGGGGACATGGCGCCGCGCAGGTCGCGCGCCACCCGGTTGATCCGCTCCATGGCACCCCGGTCGTCCGCGCCGTAGGCATACCGCAGGCCGATGTGATGGAGGAACATCGCCGCCAGCGACTCCCAGGCGTGGCGCGCGGTCATATGGAACCGTGCCATGTAGTTCCGGACGTATTGTGCGGCCATCGGACTCCAGGCATGGGGCATGCCCCGTGAAAGAACCTCGAGAATGTCATCGGAGCTGCCCAGCGTGATCTCCCGGTAGCCGATGAGGTACAGCAGGTCGACCATCGGCAGGCCTGCTTCGCAGGCCAGCTCCCAGTCTATGACAGCTTGCACGGCACGAGTCCGCCGGTCGAAGACCAGGTTCTCAAGTTTGAAGTCCCCGTGCGACCACACGATGGCGCGTGGCTGGCCATCCGAGACGCTGTCCAGCAGGGTCTGCCGCAGCCCGGACAGCGTGGCGGATGCCGCTGGATAGCGCGCCACTGCTGCACGCGCAGCGCGATCCACTGCATCTTCCAGGAGCCCGTTGCCCAACGGCGCCATGCGCAGGGATTGTTCGTTGAATCGCACCAGCACTTCAAAGGCGGCATCGAACAGACGTGACATGTGCGGCACTGGCAGGTCCACGGTCACGCCGTCGAACGCCTGCATGCTGAATGCGGGCCTGCCGCGGAAAAGGATTTCCTCGCGGAAACCCGGCACCAGCCGGGCAATGTCCAGGCCGGCGCGGGACAGCCGGTCCAGGATGCCGAACTCGGTGCGCCGGCGTTCCACGGTCAGCAGGTCGCCGGGCAGCACGTGCATGCGCGCCCCGGTACCGCGCGGCTGGTAGAAACTCTTGGCGGGATTGATGATGAAGCGTTCGAATTTGCCGTCGGTCGCGCCCGGATCCAGTTCCTGGAGCGCCGGGGCCTGCAACATGCAGCGCGAGGCAACCACCACCTGCGCCGGCGCGAGCCAGCGCGCACCCGGCCCGAACAGGACTTCCTTGGCAGACTCGGCGCGGCGCCAGGAATTGCGCGCCGAGCGATACCCTGCAGCGGGCAGGATTTCCGAGATGCTTCCGCGATCGCACATCGCAGCCCACGTCCTCTGGTACGTGAAACCGCGCTGCCTCAGGAGGCCGAGCATCCTGCGCAACAGCTGCGGCCGGCTGCTCCAGCCGGTGTCCCCGGCATCCAGGTACAGCAATCCATCCGGCGCCAGGACCCGGGCGCACTCATCCAGCAACGCCTGTGCGGTGCCGGGAAACCAGTCCGCCCCCAGCATCCGGCACAGCACCATGTCGAATCCGCCGGCAGGCCCGGGAATGGCGGGATCGTCCGGCTCCACCACGTGGCGGGTCACATGGGCATCCATGAAGTACGCGAGCGGCGCCGCCGAGTCGCGCGCCGGCGTGTCCACGCACAGCACGCGGGCGCCCTGCGGCTCCCGCGACAGCAGGTGCAGCCAGCCGGTGTTCCGGTCGGGAGCCGGCGCCGTCATCCTGCGCGCTCCCGGTACAGGGCCTCATAGGCAGAAACCATCTTTTCCATGCCGAAAAGCCCACGCGCGCGCGCATGACCGGCATTTCCCATCTGCTTCCGCAACGCACCGTCACTGGCGAGACGCTGGATGGCATTGCTGAATGCGGCCTCGTCACCGGCGGGAACCAGCAGCCCGTTCAGGCCGTGCTCCACCAGCGCCGGCACGCCGCCCACCTCGGTGGCAATCACCGCCCGCCCGTTGGTCATGGCTTCCAGCAGCGACATGGGAATTCCCTCGGACAGCGAGCTGAGCAACATCACGTCCGCGCCGCGGATCAGCGGATCCGTGTCGGTGCGGAATCCCAGGAAGCTGATACGTGCGCCCAGCTGGAATCCTGCGGCAAGCTGTTCGAGCATGCCGCGCTCCGGACCATCCCCCACTATCACCAGCCGGGCCGCGGGTAACGACCTGCTGGCGTCGGCAAAGGCCCGGATCATCAGCTGGAGGTTCTTCACCGGCGCGAGCCGGCAAACGGCGATGAAGACCACTGCAGCCGGATCGGCGTGGCCCGGTTCCGGCGGCACGGCCTCGACGGCCACGCCATTGGCTATCGAGCGGGTTGCTTCAAGGGGAATGCCGACCTCTGCAGCCACGTGGCGGCGCAGGTCCTCCGATACACATACGATGTGCGCCCGGCCCGCCATGCGGCGCTCGAAAAAGTGGCGCATGCCGCGCTTGGCGCGCGCCCATGATCCTTCGCCGCCGGTCATGTAGAGGCCATGCACGGTATGCACGTTGACGCTTGTGCCGGACAACCGGGACGCGAGCATCGCATCGAGGAACACGCCCCAGTCATGTGTGTGGATGACGTCTGGCCGCTCACGTCGGAGCAGGCGCACAAGACGCACCAGCGCGGCGGGATCCGCTCCCTCGCGCTTGCCGATGGCATGCCAGGGCACCGAAGGACTAAGCTGCTGCGCCAGGGCACCGCCCTGCTTCAGGCAGACCACCGACACCTGGTGCTCCCGCGCCAGCGCATTGGCCAGTGTGACGACGACACGTTCGGCGCCGCCGACCTCCAGCGATTCGGTCACCTGGATTATCCGCATCGGCCCGCGACCCTATCCGAGGTAGAAGATCACGAAGACCTGCATCATCACCAGGAAACCCACGACACCACCGCCGATGAACATCAGGTCGCGCTTTTCGGCGCGCACCGGTTCGGGCTGGTAGCGCCCCACCGCCGCACAGACAGCCAGCAGCAGGTACCAGGTTTCATACTCAAGCGTGACGAACATCGCGCTGATGAGGTACCCGAGGATCGACAGGATCATCGCCACGTAGAAGTCCCTTTCCTTCGGGTCTTCCGTGCGCCGCCAGGCGAGTACCAGGGACTTGATGGCGAAATAGATCATCCCGAACCAGATGAACAGGCCGACCATGCCCATCTCGCCGCCGATTTCCACGGCCGAATTGTGCGCAATCAGCTTCGACGTGTAGGCGCGGAAGTTGCCGCGGCCGATGCCGAAGGCCGGATCCTGCTTCACCATGTCCAGGCCCTGCGCCCACATCTCGACCCGGTATTGGGTCGAGTTGCTGGAGTCGCGTACCGTGGTGAGGTGCGAGGGCGCTGCGCTGAACAGCAGCGCGACCACTGACCCGAACATCACCAGGTGCTTGATGGACACTCCCGACTTCAGCGCAATGAAGATTCCCAGGGTGGCGGCCGTGGCCAGCAACCCGCCGCGCGAGCCGATGAAATAGATGGCGACCATGTAGAGGGCCGTCAGCAGGAGGGCGAAGAGCCGTGTCGCGCCTGTGTAGCCCCGGCCGAGCTTGATGATCAGGAACGGCAGGGCAATGGAGAAGAGCACGGCGAAGACACCCGGCCCGTCGAAGATGCCCACCCACCGCGCGCGCCCCTTGCCCCCGGCGGCCAGCACTTCCGGATCGATCCACGAGAATGTCTGCCCTGCCCAGCCCCTGCCGTCAGGGCTGAACCGGTGGAACATGACCTCCACCGCCAGGACCGTGACCAGAAACACGATGAACCCCATCATGCGGCGCGCGGCCCTCGGGTCCGGCAGCAGCGCCACCACAAGCTTGAACAGGATGAACCACTTGAAGTAGTTGACGAGGTGCGCCGTGCTTTCTGGCGTCAGGTTGCTCAGCACGGCGCCGGCAGCCATCCAGATGACGAAGAGCAGGAACAGCCCGTCGTGGATCGAGAAGCGCAGCAGTTGCGCCAGGCGACCCGACAACACCACGGTGATGAACAACAGCGGTATTGCGATGAAGTCGGTGGGCAGGTTCACCAGGGGCCCGAGCCAGAGCTGCGGCGCCATGATCAGCGTGACGAGGTAGAACCCTATGGCGAACACGATGGACTGCCCTGTGAAACCCGGATGGAGGCGTGGCTGGAGGGCGCAGATGGTTGCCCATGCCGGCCTGCGCCACGTTGACATGTGTTCTGGTTCTGATATCCGGCGTTGAATATTACATAATATGAGTGCACGCTTGTTCCAGCATGTCGGCGCCCCGAGACAGGTTTGCCAAATCCGCGCAGGCGGTTGAAACTGCACGCAGCAATGGCAAACCCGCTGCAAGGCGGGGACGCAAAGCCTCCGGTCTGGCGATCGATGCTGATCAGCAGATAGCGGGGCTGCCGGTGGTGCGCACCGTCAGCAACTGCTCAATGCCTTTCTGTCATCCGCCCCGTCGGCCTTGCATGGGGAGATGGATGGTAATGGGTTCCACGCGCAGGATTGCGATTCTGTTTGGCCTGTCCGGCGTCGCGCTGTCCGGCTGCCTTCCACAGGAATCCGTCGGCCTGCCCGCAGCCTCGCCGGCTGAGACTCATGCCAACATTCCACCCGTCATGTCTGGCGTTCCGGGCACATCCGCCGTGGCAGGCAACCCGTATTCGTTCCAGCCGGCGGCCAGCGACCCGGATGGAGACGCACTCGGGTTCGCCATCAGCAACAAGCCGGCATGGGCGAACTTCAGCACCTCCACCGGCGCCCTCACCGGCACTGCCCAGGCGGGCACCTATTCCGACATAACGATCACCGTCAGCGATGGTCACGACTCCGAATCGCTGGTCTTCAGCCTCGTGGTGACCGCTCCTCCGGTAGTGACCGCTCCTCCGGCGGTGGTCAGCACCGCCATACTGAACTGGAGTCCGCCGGTGCAGTACGTGGATGGTGGCGCCCTGGGCCCCGGCGACCTGGCAGGATTCCGCCTGTACCACGGCACCAGTGCAAACACCCTCAATGATGTCGTCGAGGTGTCTGATGCAGGTGAATCCACCTACACGTTCCGCCAGCTGGGGCCGGGGGTCCACTATTTCGCGGTGAGTGCCATCACGGTGCAGGGCGCCGAGAGCGCCCTCACGCCGGTGAAGACCAAGACCATCCTGTAGGTCAGCCGACGGTTCCCTCCCGGCCGTACCGGTCATCGAAACGCACGATGTCGTCCTCACCGAGGTAGCTGCCAGACTGCACCTCTATGATGTGCAGCGGGATCTTGCCGGGGTTCTCGATCCGGTGCCGCTGCCCGACGGGGATGTAGGTGGACTGGTTTTCCTCCAGCAGGAACACCTTCTCGCCGCAGGTAATGCGTGCCGTGCCCGACACCACGATCCAGTGTTCGGCCCTGTGGTGATGCAATTGCAGCGAGAGCTGCGCGCCGGGCTTTATCGTCAGGCGCTTCACCTGGAAACGATGGCCATTGTCGATGCTGTCGTAGCTACCCCAGGGACGATACACCTCGCGATGCAGGGAATGCTCCTGGCGGCCGGCGGACTTCAGTCGCGCGACAAGCTTCTTGACGTCCTGCACGCGGTCCTTCGGTGCGACCAGGACCGCATCCTTGGTCTCGATGACGACATGGTTTTCCAGCCCGACCGCGGAGACGAGGCGGCTCTCCGCGTACAGGTAACATCCCGCTGAATCCTCGATGATCACGTCGCCCCGGGTCACATTGCCCTGCGGATCGGCGGGAAGCGATTCATGCAGTGCCGACCACGAGCCGACGTCGCTCCAGCCCGCATCGAGCGGCACGACCACGGCATCGGCGGTTTTTTCCATCACCGCATAGTCGATGGAGTCGGCCCGGCACTCCTCGAATGCGCTCCGCCCCACACGCACGAAATCAAGGTCTGGCTTGGCCCCGGCCAGGGCCGCGCGGGCCGCCGCGAGGATGTCGGGGGCATGCCTTCCCAATTCCTCAAGGTAGCGGCCTGCCTGGAACAGGAACATGCCGCTGTTCCAGAAATAGCCGCCCTCCTTGAGGAAGCCCTGGGCACGCGCAGCGTCCGGCTTCTCGATGAAGCTGGAGATGGTGAAGGCACCACCCTTCGTGGCCGCACCCGCCTGGATGTAACCGTATCCGGTTTCGGCCGTCGTAGGGGTGATGCCGAAAGTCACCAGTCTTCCTTCCGCGGCGGCGGCCTGTGCGGAACGCACTGCTGCATGGAATGCCGGCACGTTGCGGATCAGATGGTCTGCCGGCAGCACCAGCAGCAACGCCTCGGGGGCGGCCTGCAATGCCGCCAGGGCGATGGCAGGAGCCGTATTGCGTCCGACCGGCTCGAGGACAATCGCCTCCGGCTGCACGTCGATCTGCCGCAGCTGTTCGGCCACCAGGAAGCGGTGCGCGTCGTTGCACACGATAATGGGCCGGCCCACTTCGAGGCCGCCGAGCCGCAGCAGGGTTTCCTGCAACATGGTCCGCTCGCCAACGAGCGGCAGCAGCTGTTTGGGATAAAGCTCGCGCGACAGCGGCCAAAGCCGGGTGCCGGAGCCACCTGAGAGCACTACTGGCGTCAGCATGCGGCGAATCATATAGCAGCAGCCAGCGCGCGGGCACCGGACTGGCGGAACACCTTCCTCTTCATCGACCCCACCATGCACTGGTTCCTTGCCAGCATGTAGCGCGTCTTCTGTCGAATCCGCATCCGTCCGGACCAGCATGAGTCGATCGGCACACGCGTCGCGTGAAGTGACGTGCCTGTTCCTGCGTCAAATCAGGGAAATGATGAGGGCCCAACCGGACCTTTGTCTCAGGACTGGAGGAAAACAGCGCATAGCATGACCACGCATTATGTCGTCGCCATGTCTGCCGGTTGAGACATTGTCTGTAACCCAAGACATGTTGTGCGACGGTCATTACGCGCGCATAAATTCGTCTCATAGGCAAACCCGCCGCAAGGTGGGGACGCAAAGCCTCCGGTCTGACGGTAGCGACTACTGTGCAGATAGCGGGGCTGCCGGCCGCTCGAAGGCAGCCGTCAGTACCTTCTATTCCGCACTCCGTCCATAAACCGCTCCGACCAGAAGCGCCTTGCGCTGGAACGGGAGAATGGAATGAGAAAGCGGAACTGGCATGTCGGCATCGCTGCGGTACTCGCGGGAGTTGCACTGGCAGGGTGCCTTCCCGAGGTAGATGGCGTTGCGGCGCCCGCACCGGCGCCCAGCGAAACGGTCGCGAATTCACCACCGTCGATCAGTGGCGCACCGGTCCCATCAGCCGTCGCGGGCACTTTGTGGCAGTTCCAGCCGGTTGCATCCGATGCCGATGGCGATGCCCTGACCTTCAGCGCATCAGCCATCCCCTCCTGGCTGAACCTCAATGCCCAGACCGGACGCCTGTCCGGCACCCCGGCCGAAGCGGACGTCGGTAGCAGCGCATCCATCGTCATCTCCGTATCCGACGGCGAGGCCAGTGCGGCGTTGCCCGGGTTCTCCATCACGGTCGCTTCGGCACTGCCTTCCACGCCACCGCCCGCCGAGCCACCGCCCTCCCAGCCGCCTCCTCCCGCCAACACCGCGCCCCGGATTTCCGGCACGCCTGGCAGCTCCGTGCAGGCAACAACCGCCTACACCTTCACCCCCGCCGCCACCGACGCGGAGACCCCGCAGTCCCTGGCCTTCTCCATCTCCGGCAAGCCGTCCTGGGCCTCATTCAGCACCGTCACCGGCAGGCTCTCCGGCACCCCGTCGGCCACCCAGGCCGGCACCTTCGGCAACATCGTGATCAGCGTCAGCGACGGCGCACTGAGCGCCTCCCTGCCCGCCTTCTCGATCACCGTCACGCCTGTCCCCAACCGTGCCCCGACCATCACCGGCACGCCCGGCACCAGCGCCACAGTCGGCACTGCCTACTCCTTCCAGCCCAGCGGCGCAGATCCGGACGGCCAGACCCTTTCCTACACCATCGCCAACAAGCCAGCCTGGGCCAGCTTCAGCACCACCACCGGCCGCCTGTCGGGCACGCCTGCCGATGCCCATGTCGGCACCACGTCCGGCATCATCATCACTGTGAGCGACGGCACTGCCAGCACGGCGCTTGCCCCGTTCTCCATCACGGTGGCCGCGCGCCCCAACAGCGCCCCGACCATCACGGGCACCCCTGCCACCGGCGCCACCGCCGGTACCGCCTACTCCTTCCAGCCTTCCGCCTCGGACCCCGAGGGCCAGACGCTTTCCTACACCATCACCAACAAGCCGGCCTGGGCCACCTTCAGCGCGACCACGGGCCGGCTCTCCGGCACGCCTGGTGATGCGAACGTCGGCACCGTCTCCGGCATCGTGATCACGGTCAGTGACGGCACGCTGAATGCCTCGCTTCCCGCCTTCACGCTCACCGTTGCCGCCCGCGCGAACCGCGCGCCCACGGTCTCGGGCGCGCCCGCCACTGCGGCCACGGTCGGCAGCGCGTACCGCTTCGCACCCACCGCCAGCGACCCGGATGGCGATTCACTGAGCTGGTCCATCACGGGCAAGCCCTCCAACGCCACCTTCAGCACCGCCACGGGTGAACTCACCTGGACTCCCACGGCCGCGGGCACTGCCTCGAACATCGTGATCAGCGTGACCGACAGCAAGGGCGCATCGGTATCGCTGGCGGCGTTCTCGATCACGGTGGCGGCGGCGCCGGCCACGGGATCCGCCACGCTGAACTGGGCATCCCCGGCCCAGTACACCGACGGCAGCCCGCTGCCCGCGGGGCAGCTCTCCGCCTTCCGCATCTACAAGGGCACCAACGCGTCTAACCTGGCGCGGATCGCCGAGGTGGATTCACTGACCACCACGTTCGCGGTGCAGAACCTGGGCTCTGGCACGCACTACTTCGCGGTGACCGCCGTCGCCACCAATGGCGAGGAAAGCGGCATGTCATCCGTCGGAAGCAAGACCATCCCCTAGCAGCCCGCCAGCTGCACGGCACCGGGTGGCGCCTCGCGGCCCACCCGGATCCCTTCCCTCCGGCACGCCGGCGACACCCACGACCACGGCCTCTTCCCGCCGCGGCACACGATCAACCCCGAGCGCATCTTCCCCATGCGCATGCTGCCGCACACCGCCTGGCTGTTGCCGGCGTAGACATAGCCGACCATGTCCATCCCATCCTTGCAGGCCTCACGTGCCCCCGTGAGCACCAGCGCCGCATAAAGGCCCTTGCCCCGGTGCGCTGCCCTGGTCTTCGCCTCGTGCCCGTAGACGCGATCCGGCGGCACATTGATCGTCAGCCCCGGGACCAGCGGCCCGCTGCGCGCACTCCACGTGCACGACACCAGCCTGCCATCGAGGAACGCGGCCATGCAGCGCTCCCCGCGTTCCAGCTGCACGGTCACGCGGGGCAGATCCATCCATTCCGGTTCGTAATCCGCGGCGGCGGCCAGCACCTCTTCGGGCGTGGCCCAGCGCAACTCATAGGGTTCGATGCGGGGCTGGGGCAGCCCCAGCACCCATGACCGCTCATGGGTGCTGACGATGAAGATGTGCACCCCGACCCGATAGAGGATCCGGTCCACCAGCCATACGGCGGCATAGCCAATCCCTGCGTGTTTCCACACGCGCCAGCCATTGGCTAACGGGTTGCGCACATTCCTATCGCTTCCTGATCTCCACGTAATCGCGTTTTGCCGGCCCCGTGTAGAGCTGCCGTGGACGGCCGATGCGCATTGTCGGATCGGAGATCATTTCCTGCCAATGCGCCACCCAGCCTACTGTGCGTGCGACGGCGAACATCACGGTGAACATCGAGCGTGGTATGCCCAGCGCGCTGTAGATGATGCCGCTGTAGAAATCCACGTTCGGGTAGAGCTTGCGCTCGACGAAGTAGGGATCCTGCAGCGCGATCTCTTCCAGGCGCACGGCCAGCTCGAGCAGCGGATTGCTCTTCTGCCCCAGGCGCTCGAGCACCTTGTAGCAGGCGGCGCGGATGATCTTGGCGCGCGGGTCGAAGTTCTTGTAGACGCGGTGGCCGAAGCCCATCAGGCGGAAGTGGCTGGACTTGTCCTTGGCCATGGCCACGTACTTGGGGATGTTCTCCACCGTGCCGATCTGCTCGAGCATGGCGAGCACGGCCTCGTTGGCACCGCCATGGGCCGGGCCCCACAGCGCTGACACACCAGCCGAGATGGCCGCGTAGGGATTCGCACCGGTGCTGCCGGCCAGGCGCACGGTGGAGGTGCTGGCATTCTGCTCATGGTCCGCGTGCAGGATGAACAGCAGGTCGAGCGCCTCGGCGGCCACCGGGTCCACATGGTAGGACTCGCAGGGCACCGCGAAGAACATGTGCAGCAGGTTGGCGCTGTACGACAGGTCGTTGCGCGGATAGACGAACGGCTGGCCCAGTGAATGCTTGTAGGCCGCCGCCGCCACCGTGGGGATCTTCGCAATGATGCGATGGGAGAAGATCTCCCGGTGCCGCGGGTTATGGATGTCCATCGAGTCGTGGTAGAACGCGGACATCGAGGCAATCACCGCCGACACCATCGCCATCGGGTGGGCGTTGTGGTGGAAGCCGTTGAAGAACCGCAGCAACGACTCGTTGATCATCGTGTGATGACGGATGTCGTCGTTGAACTTGTCCAGCTGCTCCTTGGTGGGCAGGTTGCCATTCAGCAGCAGGAAGCACACCTCCATGAAGCTGGACTTCTCGGCCAGCTGCTCGATGGGATAGCCGCGGTGCATGAGCACGCCGGCGTCGCCATCGATGTAGGTGATCTTGCTCTCGCAGGCCGAGGTGACGCCGAACCCGGGATCGAAGGTGAAGACATCGTGGTCTTTCGCGATCGCCGCGATGTCGAGCACGTCGGGCCCGATCGTGCCGGATTTGACAGGAAGTACGCTCTTTTTGCCGCTCGCGGTGTTGATCAGTTCGAAGTTCTTGTCGGCCATGGTTCGATCCTGGGAGGAGTCCGGAAAGCCTACACGCTCCCGGCATCGAATCACAGGCTTCCGGCGCGGCCGGCGGCCTACTCGACGACCTTGATGTATTCGCCCACCGGCAGGGGCTTGTTGGGATAGACGCCGTTGATCATCTCGAGCTCTTCCTCGCGGTATTTCTGCGCGGGAATCTGCTCGGCGTATTCGGACAGGCGGGTGCTGGCTGTGGCGCGCAGGATCTTCAGCTTGTAGGGCTCGGCCAGCGGGAACTCGGCGGGCCTCAGGTCGCGGATGGTCTCGGCGATGGAGCGGAACAGGCCGTCGGCCTCTGGCCGGCCGTCGCGCGAGGAACGGCTGGCACCGGCAATGGTGAACACGCTGCCGCCACGGTACAGCGCGATGAAACGGATGGGGCCCGAACCGCGGTCCAGCGGGGAGCCATCACGGGTGAGCACCGAGAAGCCCTCCATGCCGTTGATGTTCACCGACTCGCCGCCGTGCAGCGTCGCCCCCTGCAGCATCTTCAGCAGGAAATCCCGCGGCGACTGGTTGGGCGGCCGGCTCTCCACCATGATCTGCATGATGGTTTCCTGGCTGCGCGTGTAGGCGAACAGCCGGTCGCGATGGTTCTCGATGATCCACCCCTTGGGGAAGGCCAGCGTGATGCCCATGTCGGCGTGGTAGAAGCGGTTGTCGCGCACCACGCCCTGGGCGCGGCTGGAGCCGAATGCCATGCCGTCGATGGCCTGCATGTAGGTGTTGCGGTTGAGCGCGAAGCCGCCCTCGGGCTGCGAGGCGGCGGCGGCATTGCGCGCGGCGGCAATGGCGCGGTCATCCGGCGCCGGGTGCGAGGAGAAGATGCCGTGGTAGATCTGCGGCTGGCGCCCCTCGGCCCGCGCGGTGTTGATCTCGAAGGCCTCCTGCGCCTTGAAGGTCTCGAACACATTGCGCGCGGCGCGCGGGTCGTAGCCGGCGCGCACCATGTATTTCATGCCGATGGCATCCGCCTCGGACTCGGCCTCGCGTCCATAGCCCTGCACCCAGGCGGCGGCGCCGATGTTGGCCATGTCGGCCACGGCGGCGTTGCCGGTGAGGATGATGGCAGCCAGGATGCCCAGGTTCGCCCCCACGCTGCGACTCTGGCCGCGGGCCGGATGGCGCGCGGTGACATGCGCGATCTCATGCCCCAGCACGGCCGCCATCTCCGCCTCGGAGTTGAGATAGGCCAGGAGGCCCCGGTGCACGTACACGTAGCCGCCGCCGGTGGTGAAGGCGTTGATGGAACCTTCGTCAATGACAGTGAAGGTCCACTTCATGTCCGGCATATCGCTGTTGCGGGCGATACGCTGGCCCACCGCGTTCACGTACTCCTGGACCGCCTGGTCCTCATAGAGCCCGTAGTAGCCGATGATCTCGTCGTACCAGCGGCGCGACTGCTCGATCTCCCCTTCCATGGTGCTGAACACCACGTTGCGGCCGCCGGTGGCCGGATTGCTGCCGCAGGAAACCAGCGTCGCGGCGACAAACAGCGCGGCGACGCAGCGGGTCAGGTAACGGTGGGTGTGCTGCCAGGACATGGCAGCATTCTATGCCCGGGGGGCAGGATGGGAAGCCGCAGGTGGGCGGCTTCCCCGCGGGCCTCAGCCAGCCGCGGCAGCGCTCTTGGAGGCGTACTTGCGGCGGAACTTGTCCACGCGGCCGGCGGTGTCGACCATCTTCTGCTTGCCCGTGTAGAACGGGTGGCAGGAAGAGCAGACTTCGATCTGCAGGTCCTGGCCCAGGGTCGAGCCCGTCTTGAACGCGTTGCCGCAGGAGCAGGTCACGTTGATCTGGGTGTAGGCAGGATGAGTATCGGCTTTCATGACGGGCGCACATTCCACAGGGGGCGCGCAGTCTAGCGGCAGGCGCGCCCCTGGGCAACACGATTCGACCCCCTGCCCTGGCAGCCGTTCACTTATCCCCAATTTCTGTGGATAAGTCTGTGCATGACTGGACCCCCACGCTGCCGAAACAGCCGGAATATTGCATTTCTGCGCGATTGATCAAAATATGACCAGGGAATATGTACTTGTCCAATCAATAGGTTACGGGCGATACATCGCGTTGTGTGACGTAATTCGCATGTAATTCTTTCAATCGCGGAAAACCCCTGAGTGCTGTGGATAGATGGAGGCGCGCCGCGGCGCGGAATCGCCTAACTGCGCGCCTGCATTGGCGAATTTTCGCCCGGCAGGAAGCACTGCAGCACCTCGTTGAGGAACTGGAAACCGCGGGGGGTGGCGCGCCAGTGGCCGGCGCTGGTTTCAAGGAGACCCCGGGCGGCCAGGTCCTGCAGCCGGGACTCGATGAGCTGGGGGCTGAGACCGGTGGTGGCGCTGAAATCCTCCAGGCGGAAACCGGCGGTGAGGCGCAGGGCGTTCATGAGGTACTCGAAGGGCAGGTCCGCGGCGGGGACGATGCGCCATTCCGGACCAGCAGCCGCGCTGGCCAGGTAGCGGCGCGGCTCCCGCAGGTGAGTGCTGCGGGCCACCCCGCCGTGCGTGAGCTTGCCGTGGGCGCCGGCACCCAGGCCCAGGTAGTCGCCGAACTGCCAGTAGTTGAGGTTGTGCCGGCTCCGGCGGCCGTCGCGCGCGTAGGCGGAGACTTCGTACTGCCCGAAGCCGCGTCCGGCGAGCAGCGCCTGGCAGGCCAGCTGCATTTCCCAGGCGGCGTCGTCATCGGGCAGTGGCGGTGGCCGCGCGGCGAACAGCGTGCCGGGCTCCAGCGTGAGCTGGTAGTGCGAGAGATGCGCGGGGTCGAGCGCCAGCGCGGCCTCGACATCATCGAGTGCGCCCTGCAGGGTCTGGCGCGGCAGCGCGTACATCAGGTCGAGATTGAAGTTGGCGAGTCCCGAGGAGTGCAGCTCCCCGGCAGCGCGCAGCACGTCGCCGCGCTGGTGGATGCGGCCCAGGGCCTTCAATGTTTCATCATCGAAACTCTGTGCGCCCAGGGACACGCGATTGATGCCTGCTGCGCGATATTCCGCGAAGCGACCGCGCTCCACCGTCGCGGGATTGGCCTCGAGGGTGATCTCGGCAGCGGAGTCGATGAGGAACAGTCGGCGCAGCCCCTCGAACAGGCGCGCCAATGCATCGGGCGTGAAAAGGCTGGGCGTGCCCCCGCCGAGGAACAGGGTGTTGATGCGGCGGCCGGAGACGCGCGGCGCCTGTACGGCGGCGTCGGCGAGCAAGGCGTCGATGTAGCCCGTCTCGGGCAGGGCGTCCTTCAACGCATGGGAGTTGAAGTCGCAGTAGGGACACTTGCTCACGCACCACGGGAAGTGGATGTACAGCGAGAGCGGAGGTGCGGTGGCGTTCATCGCATCAGCTGCAGCAGTGCGGCCAGCGCCTGGCCACGGTGGCTGAGCGCGTTCTTGGCGGCGGGATCCAGCTGTGCGGCGGTGACCTGCAGGCCCTCGGGGATGAACAGCGGGTCGTACCCGAAGCCGCCCTCGCCGGCCGGGGCGGTGGCGATGTGCCCCTCCCATGAGCCCCGCGCCAGCAGCGGCGCGGAGTCGTCGCCGGAACGCACGAAGGCAATCACGCAGCGGTAACGGGCGCGCCTTGCGCCGGCGGGTTGGGCGGCCAGCTCCGCCAGCAGCAGCGCATTGTTGTCGGCATCGCTGGCAGCCGGTCCAGCGTAGCGGGCGGAGAAGACGCCGGGTCGCCCATCCAGCGCCTCGACCTCGATGCCGGAGTCATCGGCCAGCGCAGGCAATCCCGCGGCGTGCGCGGCATGGCGTGCCTTCAGCAGGGCATTGGCCTCGAAGGTATCGCCGGTCTCTTCGGCAGGGGCAATGCCCAGGGAGGCCTGCGAGATGACCTGCAGCCCCAGCGGCGCCAGCAGGGCGGAGAACTCGCGCAGCTTGCCCGCGTTGCCCGTGGCGAGCACCACGCGGCGCGGCGTGGCCACGGCCGCTATCCGGCCAGTGCCGCGCGTTGCAGCGCGAACAGTTCGGCGGTGCCGCGCGTGGCCAGCTCAAGCAGCGCGTCCAGCTCATCCCGCCGCATGGCATGGCCTTCGGCGGTGCCCTGCACCTCGATGAAGCCACCGCCGCTGTTCATCACCACGTTCATGTCGGTCTCGGCGGTGGAGTCTTCCACGTAGTCCAGGTCGAGCACGGGACGGCCACCGACGATGCCCACGGAGACCGCGGCCACCTGGCCATGCAGCGGACTGGCGATGCCTTTCTGCGCGACCAGCTTCGCGCAGGCATCGGCCAGCGCAACGTAGGCGCCGGTGACCGAGGCCGTGCGCGTGCCACCGTCGGCCTGCAGCACATCGCAGTCGAGCGTCACGGTGCGTTCACCCAGCGCGGCAAGGTTGAGCGCGGCGCGCAGCGAGCGTCCGATCAGCCGCTGGATTTCCTGGGTGCGGCCCGACTGCTTGCCGCGGGCAGCCTCGCGTCCGCCACGCGTGTGCGTGGCGCGCGGCAGCATGCCGTATTCGGCGGTGACCCAGCCCTGTCCCTTGCCGCGCAGGAAGGCGGGTACGCCTTCCTCGATGCTGGCCGTGCAAAGCACGCGCGTGTGGCCGAACTCCACCAGCACCGAACCCTCCGCATAACGCGTGAACGAGCGGGTGAATTTCACCGGCCGCAGCGCATCTGGCGCGCGGCCATCGTGTCGCAGCGCGCTCACAGCACCCTCAGCGCGACGGCAGTGGCATTGTCGGCGCCGGGACCGGCGCGGCGCACGGCGAACTCGCTGACCGCCTGCAGCGCGACCTGCAACTGCACACCCGAATACATGGAAGCGGCCACGTCCTCGTCGAGCAGGTTGGCCCAGAAGCCATCCGAGCACACCAGCATGATGTCTCCTGATCGCACGCCCACCTGCCGGCCCACGTGCATCTCCGGCAGCATGGCATCACCCCCCAGGCAGCTCTCGACGAAGTTGCGCATGGGATGGGTCTGCGCCTGCTGCGCGCTGATCAGTCCTTCCTGCACCAAAAGCTCCACATGGCTGTGGTCGCGCGTGCGGCTGAGCACCGCGCCATCGCGCAGGTGGTAGATGCGGCTGTCGCCCACGTGCACGGACCAGGCGATGCCATCCTGCAGCAGGCAGGCTGCGCCAGTGGCGCGCGGCCGGTGTTCCAGCGGCAGCTGCGCGCCCAGCGTCACCATGTCGGTGTGGGCCGCGCCCAGCGCCATGTGCATGAAGGCCAGTGGATCGAGCACGGGATGCGGCGTGGCATTGAATCGCGACAGCACGGTCTGGCGCGCCAACTCGGCGGCGCGGGCCCCATCGGCATGGCCGCCCATGCCATCGAAGACGGCGACCAGTGCCGTCTGGCCATCCACGGCGCTCGCTATGCGGTCCTGGTTCTCCTCACGCGCACCGATCAGGGAGATTTCCGCCAACTCGAATTGCAAAACCGGCCCCCGGGGCGTTTCAGCTAGACTGCCGGCCATTATGCATTGCGCCCTGCGTGAAGGGCAGGTAACTGATGATCGCCAGCATGACCGGCTTCGCCCGCTGCGAAGCCAGCGTCCCCACCGGCTCCCTGGTCTGCGAGCTGCGCAGCGTGAACCACCGCTTCCTGGAAGCCTCGCTGCGCCTGCCCGAAGAGCTGCGCGCGCTTGATCCGGAGCTGCGGGCGCGGCTGCAGAAGGAGCTGCGGCGCGGCAAGGTGGACTGCACTTTTACTTATCGCATGGCCAGCCAGTCGGACCGGCCGCTGGAGATCGACAACGCACTGCTCGACAAGCTGCAGCCGCTGATGGTGCGGCTGGTGGAGACGGCACGTCCCACCGGCGCCTCGCCGCAGGTGAACCTGATGGACCTGCTGCGCTTTCCCGGCGTGATGCGCGAGGCCACGGGGGATCCGGAGGCGCTGCTGGCGGCCGGCCGCGAGCTGTTCGGCCGCGCGCTGGCGGAGCTGAAGGCCATGCGCGCGCGCGAGGGCGCCCGGCTGAAGGACCTGCTGCTGCAACGCTGCGAGCAGCTTGCGGTGCTGGTCACGCAGGTGCGGGCACGGCTGCCTGAAGTACAGGCGGCGATCCGCACGCGTTACGCCGAGCGCATCGCCGAGCTGGGCGTTGCCGCCGACAGCGAACGCCTGGAGCAGGAAATCGCCTTGCTGTCGCAGAAGATGGACGTGGCCGAGGAGCTCGACCGGCTCGATGGCCACGTCGCCGAGACGCGCTCCATCCTCGCTGCCACCGAGGCCGCGGGGCGGCGGCTGGACTTCCTGATGCAGGAGTTCAACCGCGAGGCCAACACGCTGTCATCCAAGTCGCAGGACCTGGCGACCACGCGCGCGGCGGTGGACATGAAGGTGCTGATCGAGCAGATGCGCGAGCAGGTGCAGAACATCGAGTAGCTTCCGAGGGCTTCCGACGACTTCCGCCGATTTTGCTTTAACTGCCTGAGTTTCCGGTGTTTTTCGCCGGATTCGTCCACTATCGTCCAACCCGCTCCAGGTTAAACTTGTAGCTCGATCTGTAGCTGGTTTGTAGCTAGACGCGTAGCTGGCAATCGACGAGCAAGGCGGGTTTTGGAGGCGTTCAAGTGGCGGCACGTACCAGGCTCACGGCGCTGGCTGTGGAACGGGCACATCGTTCCGGCAAGGCGGTGTTGCTCAACGACGGCGACGGTCTGTACCTGCGCAAGCAGACCCGCGACGGCGCCTCGTGGACGCTGCGTTACCGCTTCGCCGGCAAGGAGCATTGGCTCACGCTCGGCAACTACCCCGACATGGCGCTCGCCCAGGCACGCATCGAGGCGCGTCAGGCCCGCGTGCTGCTCGACCGGCAGCAGAATCCCCTGAGCGTGCGTCGTGCGGCGCTGGACGAGGAACGGCAGAAGGGATCGTTCAAGGCACTGTGCGAGGACTGGTATCGCACCGAAGTCCAGGCGCGCGGGTTGAAGCACCCGGGCGTGCCACGGCGTTATCTCGACAAATACCTCGTGCCGAAACTCGGCCGGATGGCGGCGAGCGAAGTCACGCCTGCGGATGTGGCCCGCCTGCTGGACTGCATCAAGGGGCGTGCACCGACCGCGGCGAACGATCTGCTGCGCTTCACACGGCGTATCTTCGCCTTCGGTGTGCGCCGCCGCCTCGTCACCAGCAACCCCGCCGCCGATTTCTCACCACGTCTCGATGCGGGCGGAACCGAGCGGCCGCGCAGCCGGGCGCTGAGCTTCGACGAGATCGCGCGACTGTTCGAGAGCGCCCGTGAGACGCCGAACTTCTGCGAGGACAACTTGCTTGCCATCAAGCTGCTGCTGGCGCTGTGCGTGCGCAAAGGCGAACTGCTCGGCGCGCGGTGGGAGGAACTCAACCTCGACGGCAAGACCCAAGCCGGCGCAGTATGGCATCTGCCGGCCACACGCACCAAGACGGGCGAAGGACTCGACATTCCTCTGGCGCCGGCTGTCGTGGATTGGCTCAACGCGTTGCGCGGCATGGCCTCTGGCAGCGAGTTCGTTTTCCCCAAGCGCCGCCGCGATCCGCGTGAGCGTGTGCCACACATGGGCATCGACACGCTGAACGTCGCACTCGGTCGCGTAAAGCACGGATTGCCGCACTTCACGCTTCATGACTTGCGCCGCACGGCCCGCACCCACCTCGCCGCGCTTGGCGTGCGCCGCGAAGTCGCCGAACGCTGCCTCGGCCACAAGCTGCGCGGCGTCGAAGGCACCTACGACCGGCACGACTACTTCAAGGAGCGTCGCGCGGCACTTGAGCAGTGGACGAAGCTCATTACGCAGGCCGACCTCGGAGAAAGCAAAGTGATTCCAATAAATGGGAACTCAATGCGCGCGGCAGGCGAGTGACTCCATCTGACAACGTGGACAAGAACCCAACCCCACGAGGGCGGGCTATCTCAGCGCAAGAACATCCGTGTAGAGCTTGCGCAAATGCTCATCCGACATATCCAAAATTGGCTCATACATAAACGAGTTCAGGTGGATGTTCTCCGGCGTCATCAGTGCCATGCGCTGTAGCACCTGAATGTTCTCAGCCTCGTTGGCGAATTGGTTCATGAACCTAGATAGCAACGCCTGCGATTGATTGGAGGTAATACCGGCGACGTATTGGGCATCAGCGATCTTCGTCACCATGAATTTCTCGGCATCAAGTCGTATCGCAATGGAAAGCACAATCTTGTTCTCGAAATTAATGCCATCTGCAGCGGCAACGCACGCCTTTGCTTGCTCGGTAATCAGGTCGGCCACGAACTTGGCCGGGTTGGTAGATGCGCCTGTCGCGCCAAACGTCTTGTTATAGATGGCATCTAGGTCGCCAACGGTGATGGCGCCGGAATCCGCCTTCCAATGCAAGAGCGAGGTCAGCTTTATGAAGTCGGCGTCCGCATCTCCGCGCGTATACTCGACCAGATTGCGGATGAACGGGATGCTTGCAATCTTCTTCCGTTCGTCCTGATAGAAGTGGTTTTTCCAGTCTTTAACGAAAACATTCCTAATCCCTACGGCCTGCTTCAACGTGACGCCCGCCGCGCTCCTCTCAGCCATAAGGCAGGCGGGGTACTTCGCTAAGGCTCTGCTGTTCACCGTTCGGAAGAAGTCGAAGTTATGGGTCAGGACGATTTGCTTGAAGTTCGGCCTCTTCGCGATGTCCAGTAGGTACTGAATGATTGCGTACTTGTTCTTGTAGTCGAATGAATCCGCAATGTCGTCCACAACAAGAAGCGTTTCCAGACCTGCCTTCGTGCGGGCTTCAATCTCGAAAATGATGTTGAGGATATAGAGCGCCTTCTTTTCTCCCGTGCTCAGCGCCTGCATGAGCTGTGACTTTTCGACGGATACGGACTCGGTGCCGTCGGAGAATGTGAACCCGAGGCTTAAAATCGGCTCGCTCCCCAGGATGACGGGGATGCGATTCTTGGCAATCAGCTTGAACGGCACAAAGAAGCGGTCGTTAAAGATGTCGATGACGCCCTCCCAATCGGTGCGCTGCTTGCCGGCTTCCTCCTCAATTTCCTTCTTGCGTTTCTCGGCGTCCTGATACTTCTGCAAGAGGTCGAGGTACAGATCCTTCTTTGACGCGATGTAGGCCTTCCAAAGGTCTTCTTTCAGCGTCGCAAGATTGGCCAGCCCTGGCAGGAGCTTGTCGTTGGCCACCAAATAGGCGTAGAAATCGCGCGTCTGCGCGTTCTTGTTCAACAGCTTTTCTATCTCGGCAAACTTCTTGCGAAGATCCTTGTCATTGCTGATCGCCTCCTTCTCCTTGGCGACGAGTTCATCGAGCTGCTTTTCACTGGTGATTTCGATCGATTCGGTCGCGTTGAGCTTGACCGTATGCTTCGCGTTGAAGAAACCGTTGTCGGCAAGGTTCTTCGCAATCTGTCCCGCGTTGTAGTAGTCGAACGTGCCTTTCTTGAAATACGTCGATTTGGCGATCAACTCGTTGTATTTCTCGACATAGTCCTTTATGGCCGTCTTCGTATCTTTCGTATTGAGCGCGGCCAGCACTTTGTCGTCAAAGATGACGTCATACTGAACATCCGCATACGGGCCCGGCTCCTGACTTGTGACTTCATCCCTGATGCGCGTGAGAGCGCGGAAAAACTCGGCATCGCTCGTCGTAAATGCGGAGGAAACTTCCTTTTCAAGGTCCTTCTTGGATTTCGAATGCTCTTTGAGAGCCTTGAGGAAGGTTTCCTTGGCCTTGTTTATCTCGATATGAAGGGTTTCGTATTCCTTGCGGAGATTTGCATCGACCAGCAATGTCGATACCTTTTCCGTGTGCCCAAGCGTCTCGTCATACGGGGCGATTACGAGTACGTTATCCTTTGTGATGTCGGCGCCGTTTTCATCGGTGATCTTCCGCACCGCCGCGCGCTCGGGAAAAATGACATCTTTGGACGGCGTGCCGTTGGCCACATCTTTGAATGTGTGGGCAAAGGACGATTTCATGACCCCGTTGGCGGCATATATCGCATAAGCATTGTGCTGCTCGAAATCAAAAATGGCCTTGAGGCTCTTGATGCCGTAGCAATTCGTCAGTTCGATGTACAACTTCTTCATGCCTTGAAATCCCCAGCTTGAACGAGCCACGCCGCCTTCGGGTCGCAGACGTATTGCGTGATGGCGCCATCCTCGATGCGCTCGATAGCCTCGCCGATGACGAAGACAGGCAGATACTTCGGCGGGAGGTCCGTTATGTCTTCGCCCTTCATGGCGTCTACAAATCCCCCTTGACCACCTTCACCGCAAAATTCGCGAAGAACTCCGACGCAAGCCGAACGCCGATCACAAGCAATCGGTTGCGCGCGGGTGCAGGCGACGTCGAGGCTTCCCGCCATGAGTTCTTGTCCTTGCCGGCAATATGGCATAGCGGTCCCCTTCATTCCAAGAACCACTCTCCCGTTCCGGTATTGGTTGGGTAGGCAGGGCCAATGCTCTGCCGCTGTCACAGTGTCATCGCCTCTCGCTGTCGCGTCCGCGCCCTCACAGCACCCATGAATTCCCGCGCCATCCACTCCCGATCCGTCAGCGGCCCGGCCATCTTTCCAACGAACCGGACGACATCGGCGGCCAGCCTCTGTTCGCCCTGCTCGGCGAGTTTCTCCGCGACGACCCACCATCCGCTCTGCACTGCGGCCCGCGTTTCCAGCAATGTCCTTTTGCCGGGTTCCGGCCGGACGCCGCCGTTGATGGCCAGCTCTTTGACCACGGATTCCGTCCGCGACTTCATATAAGTAGAGTCACCCCGCAGACGCGCCCGGTAGGTGCCATCCTTCATGGAATTCCGGCGCTCGCCGCGCACCGCCCGCTCGGTGGCATTGGCCTCCACACCCTGCGCGCGCAGGTGCCGGGAGAACTGCGACCGCCAATGCCGCAGGGTGGCCTTCTTGATATTGAGCCGCACGCCGTCCTCGCTCATGACCTTGAGAACCAGATGCACATGCGGGTGCGGCTCATCGGTGTGCAGCACCATCGCGTAGCGGTGCTGACCGTAGAACTCCTCCCGCGCGAGGTTGCGCACCGCCCCGAACACCTTCTGCGGCGGCGTGCCCGGCGGCATGGAGAACACCAGCTTGTGGACCAGCTTCGGGGGTTTGCGGCTGCCCAAAGAAGTGAGCTTGATCTCCCGCATCTCCTCGTCGAGTTCCAGCCCCCAATCCTCCACCAGCGCCTTCCCGCCCAGCCCCGGTAACCGTTGACCGTCATCGCCTTCCAGCGTCAGATCGCCCTTCCTACCGATGTAGTCAAAATGCCGGCCAACAGCCTTCGAGTCGCTGCTAGCCTGGGACAGCACCTTCACCATCACCTCGGGTGCGCGGTTGACCGTCAAGCGGATATGCTCGATCTGCGCCGGCGCCAGTCGGTCAGTCGCACGCGGCCCGCCGCGCGCATAGCTGGCAATGTTGAGCAGGGGCTCCTGCCCCCTGGGGAGCCTGAAGGGTCTAGCCAAACCCGCTCTCCCAACTGGTGACGTTCTTCCTCAGCAACGCCTTGGTGTGGTCCCGCAACCCCTCGCAGATTTTCAGCATGGCCCAGAACTCCTCACGCACCGTGGCCGGCATCTGGCAGCCCTCGTTCTCAGCCCTGGCGATCTGGTTGATATTCCGACCGATAGCCGACAGCTCGTTGATGCTGTGCCGGAGGGCCAGCCGCTCCTGCGTCGGCAACGGCGTCAGCCGCCGCAGGTGGCTGCGCGTCAGGACCGATACATAGGTCGCTGGGCGCATCCCGTGCGCTTCGGCACGGGCGTCCAGCAGCAGCCGATCCTCGGGCCGTAGCAGCACCAGCACCGGGCGATCACAGGGGCTGCCCTTGCGCCTCCCGTGGCGCCGAGCGACCTCTGCGTTAAGCATCGCAACCGGCATTGCCGCCGGATCACGCGCCGCCTGCAACTCCCGAACGACCAGCCGTTTCAGCCACGCCGACTCGGACAAGCTCTCGCGCTCGGCCGCCGCAGCGATGTCTCGCTTGATCTCGGCGGTCACGCGCGCCCTGATGACTTCCGTGCAACTCATGTAGCTCAATGTGGCACGACACTAAGCCGCAGGCTATCCGGCGTTTCAGGGGATTTACCCAGAAACCTCGATATGATCTCTTGTCCTTGTCGAAGTCTCTATGGTTATTGCCGGGAAACTTGACCTCGTATCATGCGAGCACGGCAGATAGTCTTTATCCCGTCGAATCGTTCAGGCGCCACTGGAATCATTCAACGGGATCATCCTCATGCCTGCTCACTTCTCCGCGTCCATGCCACCAGTGCAGATTCTGCGACTACCGCAGGTCTGCAAGGTCACTGGCCTAGGACGCTCGATGATCTACCAGCTCGAATCCGAACGCCGGTTCCCTTGCAGGGTACGAATCGGAGCGCGGGCCGTGGGGTGGGTGGAGGCGGAAGTACAGGGGTGGTTGGCAGGGCGCATAGAGCATCACCGTGCATGAGTGGATGCGGCATCTTCCTCATGACCTCGCCACGCCACAGCGCTCTCCGTCCGAATGTGGATTTCAACCGCAGAGTACTGTATATTTATACAGCTAGGTGCGGGCATGTCCAAACATCCCGGTAATATCCCGGCGCCGAGATTCCACAGGTCATCAACCAAAAGGAGGTCTACGGTGGCAACTCATTCCGTATCTTCCCTCCTGAACCGCCTTTCGAGAGGAGGGTTCAAGCGAGACTTCGTGCGCTCGGCGATCCTGCCCGACTGGTGGGATGACTCCCTGCAATCGGACGCTCGGCTCCTTCCCGACATCGAACTGCGGGTCGCCCGGTTCCTCGGTTTGCCCTTGGCCGAGGTGAGAAACCCCTCGCATCCGTTGATGGCCCAGGCCGCACACAGCACTGTGCTGCGGAAAACCCAAGGCACGAAGGTTGAATCGCTGCATCCGGCGATTCACACCGCGCGCCGCGTCGCGGAAGCCGTCCTGCGGAACATGCAAGACAAGCCGGCAGGCTCGATTCCCTCGACGCCCGAGGACTGGCGGCGAGAACTGGTGTCCGGCACCAAGCCAGTCACCTTGGAAGTCATGCTGCGCGACCTCTGGGGGAGGGGGATTCCCGTCATTCCCTTGGAGAACCTGCCGCCCCCTGCCTTCCAAGGCATGGCATGCCTGATCGGAGGTCGTCCGGTCATCGTCATTGGCCAGAAGCACGACGTACCGAGCCGCATTGCATTCTTTGTCGCGCACGAAGCCGGGCACCTTGCCGCTGGCGACTGCGCCAATGGGCAAACCATCGTGGATGAATCCGAGACCGGCGCAGATACGTCGGAAATGGAGAAGAAGGCTGATCGCTTCGCATCGCGCGTGGTCCTCGGCGGCGTGGACCCAGCCAAGTTGTCAGGTGCAGACCATCGAGACCTGGCGCTGAACGCCTACACGCTCCAGCAGCAAACCGGCGCGGATGCCGGTGCGCTCATCTTCCACTGGGCTCGGCGAAACGGGGACAATTTCACGACTGCCACCCTGGCGGCGAAGGCACTCTATCAGGACAAAGGTGCACGAAAGGCAATGGCCAGGTTCGTGACCAGTAACGTCAGCACGGAAAACGCATCGGAAACGGATCGTGCGTTGCTAAGTTTGGTGACTGGTGACGCCGCAGCTCCCGCAACTACTGGTTGATACCGACGCATTCTGTAAGTTGGCGGCTGCTGATTTGCTGGATGAGGTATTGGGGCTGCTCGGCGTGAGCCGGGATCAGTGCGCGGTACTGCCAGCCCTCCCGTACATGCTCGGGAAGGGACCACTGCGGAAGAGATATGGCGATGCCGCGGCCGAAGGCTTGCGCGGACTCACCGGCGAGTTCCCGGTTGCACCTGCGGCTTCCGAGGAGTGGCTGGACTTGCTCGCTGCCGTGCCCAGCATCGACCCCGGTGAGGCACAGCTCTTTGCCCTGGCCGCAGAGCACGGTATCCGAATCCTGACAGGTGACAAGCGGGCACTAGAAGCACTGGCGAAAGTCAGCAGTATCCATCCGCACCTTGAAGGAAGGATTGTTTCACTGGAGGCGGCGCTTGCGGGCTTGACCAAAGAGAAGCCAGAAGCGCAACTGCGGCAGAAAGGCACAATCTTGGGGCAATACGACCAGATGGCGAAGGCGGTATTTGCTTCCACGGGTTCAGACCTCGGCGAAGCACTGGATTCCTACATGCGTGATCTGGAATTCAAGGTGAAGCCTCTTGTTCTGTGGCGTCATCGGGAATGATGGGGGTGGATGTGAACTTCGGACCAAATCACTACGTCCCTGTGCTGAAGATTAAGCGCGGCGAAAAGGGCGCACTGGACGACCTTGGCGCCAAGCATCCCGGTGCGTTCACGCCACTGCTTGAAGTGGTGTCCAGGAAATCAGACAAGACGCTTGAACAGCATATCGACACGACTTTCGACAAGCTGGCACAAAGCGTCGCCAGACTCAGCCCCTGCTTCCTCGATACCAGAGAGCTGGCAGCCGATGGTGAAGCCGCGTCGCGGGCCGTCTTCCAACGCGCCCATGCTGAAAACATTAGTTTCGTTCCCGTGGTGGGTATTACGCGCACCGTCGGGAATACGGCCGCCCTCCAGCATCGGGAAAACGGCGTGGCGCTCCGCATCACGCTCAAGGAAATGGAGGCAGGAGGACTTGCCCACGATATTCAGGACTTTCTCCAGGCCAACGCACTGAATGAACGGTCCGTGGACCTGATAATGGACATGGGTGACGTTAGCCAGATGATTTCGGCCGGTGTGTCGGCACTGGCCGATGCCTTCTTGCAGGAAGTGCCGGACCACGCGAAGTGGCGGACCTTCACACTATCTGGATGCGCCTTTCCACGCAGCATGGCCGTGGTCGGCGGCAAGAATTCCCACCGGCTGTGGGACAGATCGGAATGGGTGTGTTGGAAAGGGCTCTACACCCAGCGTGCCGGTCTGAGCAGATTGCCAACATTCAGCGATTGCGCAATCCAGCATCCGGATGGGGTGGAGGGGTTCGATCCCATTAGGCACCAGGCTTCGGCATCAGCTCGTCACGCAACCGGGGATCACTGGTTGCTCGTGAAGGGCGAGAGCACCCGGGTCAAGAAATCCAGCCTTCAGTTCCCGCAGATCGCCAAGAGCATTGTGGCCAACAAATACGGGAATCACTACAAGGGCGCAGGACACTGCACCGGATGCAAGCTGATAAGCGATGCCGCGAATGGTGCACCAAAGCTCGGCAGTTTGGAGAAATGGCGCCTGATCGGAACCATCCACCACATTTCTACTGTGCTGAAAGAAGACCTATCCGCCCTACGTTGGCCTTAAGGTGGGCACGCACGGCGTCGGCTATCTCCTCAAGCCCCAGGATTTCCGCTGCACGATCCCAAAGCACTTCACGCGGCTTTGACCGAAGACCCCTGGCCGCCCCTTTCTTCTCCAGCAACGCCAAGGTTTCCTCGCGCCACAGGAGTTCGATGAGCGCGCGGGCTTCGCGTGCCGGATTCTGCTGACCATATCGCACGGTCTGGAACTCCGGCCCGTCCTCGCCAGGTGCAACGCACAGCAATTCCCACCATTGAGGGACAGCCTTTTTCGCCAACTCCAGATGCTTCTGGCCCAGCACCAGGGATACACGGTCGAAGCATCGCCCATAGTGCTCGGCCTGCCTGGTCAGGCGACGCAAGCTGTCGGCATCGGACTTGATCTCGTAGGCGTGGATAATGCCGTTGACCACGGCCACGTCCACCCTCACGGCGCCTTTGTTCAGGCCGAGTTCCTCGATCACCACGTAGTCCGGCGAGCCGGCCTCCAGCTCCTGCACCCTCCGGCGGAGCGCGGGGCGGATGTCGGCATCACGAAGCACGGCGTTCATGTCGGGCGCGTTCATAGCATGGCGACGAAACAGGGAACAAGTCGCCGACGAACACTGTAGCAACTGCCCACGTCAATGACCCTCGTTTCCGTTGCGCAGCAATCCACGAAGCCTGGCCAAGGCCGTGCTCACCGTCTCCCCGTGCGCCGCGATGGATTCGATGATCTCGGCCGGCGTGCGATCATCCACAACGGCCACGGCATTGGGGTTCACGGCTTTCAGGTCGAACACTGCCGCATCGATGGTGGCGGCCTCGGCCTCCAAATCACGCGCCGTGCGCTCTTGTTCGCGGATGGTGGTTTCCAGCACCTCGACCTCGGAAGCGGCGGCCTTGTCCTTCTTCAACCGCTTCAGGTCTTCCTTGAGATCGACTACGACCGCCTTGATGCCAGCGGCCTTTTCCAGCAGCGGCTGCATGTCCTCGCGGGCCTTGGCACGGCGCGCAGCGAAATCCACTGTCCAAGAATAGCGACCGTCGCCCTGCGACGTACCCCGGTGGGGCAGCATGCTGGCATAGCTCGGGAATGGCTTGCCGGCATTGGCCTCGTCGCCCTGCCACTCGGCCACCAGTGCGGCCGGCAGCGCGTCGTCCGCCAACGCCGCGCCATCCTTCCCGAAGCCGAAGTGCGCCAGCGTCAGCGGCGTCTTCTTACCGACCTTCACCCAGGACAGATCGTAGTACCAGATGCGTTCGGTCCGGCTGCCCTTGGTGAAGAACAGCAGGTTGGTCTTCACGCCCGCGCCGGCCGTGGAGAACACGCCACCCGGCAGGCTGACGATGGCCCACAGGTTGCATTCATCCAGTAGCTTACGCTTGGTCTCGACGAAGGCACTCTCGTTGGTGCGGAACAACAGCCCTTCGTCCAGCACGATACCGCACGTACCGCTGGGGGCCAGTTCGCCCAGGATTTTCTGCACGAACAGAACCTGCGTGGCGCTGGTCTCGTAGGCGAAGTTCTTCTGCGCGTCCTTGCCTTCCTTGCCGCCGAACGGCGGATTGGTGAGAACCACATCGAACTGGCCGGGCGCATGGTCAAACAACGCGCTGTAGGTTGCGCGGCCGGTGAGAGAGTTGCCGTGCCAAAGATTCGGCTGGTCGATACCGTGCAGCACCAAATTGGCGAGTGCGATGGGGAATACCAGATTCTCCTTCTCGCGGCCGAAGAATGTTTCGTGCTTCAGCTTCTCGATGTCCGTACTGGCCGCCGCATTGCCGAGTGCGCGCGCGATGTGCTCATAAGCCACCGCAAGGAAGCCGCCCGTGCCGCAGCAAGGGTCATAGACCGTCTGACCCAGCGACGGGTCCACGGTATGCACCATCGCGCGGATCACCTCACGGGGAGTGAAGAACTGGCCACCGTCGGAGTTCTTCTCGCCCATCTTCAGCAGCAGGTCCTCGTATACCTGCGAGAGCGTGAAGAAATGGGTGTTATCGATGTGGTCGACGCTGATTTCGTGCACGCGGTCAAGGATGTCGCGCAGATTGGCCTCAGCATCCACCCGCACCTTCTCCACCGCCGTCATGATGCGGCCGATGATGCGCTGCTTTGACGTAGCGGCCGGGTTCGGAAGACCGGTGCGCAGATCGATATCCAATCCGTGCAGATGCGGCAACAGTTCCTTGTTGATGAATTCGAACAGCTTGCCGTCGCCGGCCGCGAACAACTCTTGGCGCTTCCAGCCCTGCGGCTTGCCATCGCTGGTCTTCGGATAACTCGGCTTGTCCGACCACGGCGCTGCCCAGTCCTGCCAGCGATACGGACTGCGCAAAGCTGGCGAGAACATTGCGCCCACGGCCTCGGCCTGTTCTGCATCGCGGGCCTCCTGCGCATCAAGGATGCGCAGGAACAGAATCCAGGTCAGCTCCGGCACGTACTGCAACGCGCTCGCGCAGTTGGAGCGGCGCATCACGTCGCAGACACCCTTAACGAAGGCGGACAGCGATTGCGTGCTGGCTATGGACTTGGGCTGCCTTTCAGCCTTCTTCTGGCGTGCCATGTTCAGTGCGTAAATGCTTGGGCGAGGAGACGTTGGGGAAAGCGTTCGACTTCCTCCAGCTGCGCGGCCGCCGCCAGAGTGATAGCGTCGGCATCGGCTAGCTTGGCCTTCAAGCTGTTGACGATCTCCTGCTGCTCAGGGCGCGATGGCATACAGATATGAAAAGACTCCAGCGTCGGCATGTAAATAGTCTTGTGCGTAGCCCCGGTTGCAAGATCACGCAGTTCCTTCCGGGCACGGATGAGGGCGTACATTAGGAATTCAGGCTCCAGTTCATCGCCGCACACCCAATTAGCGAAATCCTGGCTGGTCGCCATTGGCCTAGCCATGATCGTGACAAAGCCCACCGACGCCGTGCGTGAAAAACAAACGGTCCCCCTTGGCAAGATGCGGGCCGCGGAGTTGGCGATGCCAGCTTCGTTGGTTCTGATCTGCGTGCTATCAACCCATTTCCCGTCCAAAGCGCGAATTTCTGTCAACGAGACCCACGACACATCTCCGCCCCACCAATCCGGCCGCAATCGACTGGGCGTATGCCCACTTTCCAATCTCGCAACCCCTATCAACTTTCGCCATTTCCATTGCTGCCGGGGGGGGGTAACAGCCTTAGTCAGTGAAATGGGCACGATATGCCGGAAGGCATCGCGATAGATGGCCGTGCGCAAAGCTTCGATTTCCTGCACTTGCGCCTGTGTCGCCCGCTGCGCAACTTCCACCTCAGCCAATTGTGCTTTCAACCGCGCGGCAATCTCCCGTTGTCGCGGGACGGGTGGCAACCAGATCGGAATCGCCCTAATTACGTCCTGCGAAATATTACGCATCGAATCGCTCGTGCCAGTGGCGAAGTGCTCGATATGTTGCCTAGCTTCGGCGGAGCGCAGGGCGAAGAGTAGATACTCCTTTGCAGCGCGGACCTCATCAACAATCAGACGCAGTGTCTTGTCCGAAAGCAGGCGCAGCGGATAGTCCCGCTCAACCGATACGACGGCCCCAACAAGCTCCTTGGTGTTGGCCCGCGAGATCAGCAAGTCACCTCTCCTGACCCTGTGGTTCTCGTCAGGGGTGTACTCTCCCAATAAAGCCTTGGCCTCGTCAGGAAGAAACTGCGACCACGATACCGCACTTACCTTGAGCACGCCGAGCTCGTCTGGTCGAGCCAAGACCTCCGACGTTAGAAGACTCTTACCGGTCTGAATATCGGTCAGCACATCGCCGAGCACCGTGGTTCCGCTCATGCGCCAAACAACCTTGCCTTCGCCTCCAGCATCACCTGCATTGGCTGACCAACAGGGCGCAATGCATCCAAGCCTCCCGCTAGCCTGATCTCCGGCACGTCCCACAGCGAGGGCGTCTCCAGCGCGTCTGTGCCGCCCTTGGCGAACTGCGTTCCCAACCCTTTGAGCACAACGGCGGCCTTGCCATCCATGCCCTCGAACCACGGCCGATTGTGGCCAACGTACTGCGCGCCACGCTCGGAGCGCATCAACGCTCGGGCGTGGTAGCCATACTTGCCGAAGAAGTCGTAGAGGTCGAAATCGCCCATCTGGTCGATTTCACGGATTACCTCCGGGCTCAGGTGATCGCCCAGCAAATGGTCGATGAGCGCCCGACGCTTCTGCGTGGTGATCCACAGGGAGCGGAACTCGTCGAGGTTGTGTGCCTCCGCCAATACACGAGAGATGACGGCACGACGGTATTCCTCCACGGGAATCGGCGTGGGTTTGCCGTCCCGCACACCCAAGATGAAACGGCCCTGTGCGTTTACGATGACGGACTGGCCACCCATGACGGGCACCGGTATGGAATCACCCGGTGGTGGATCTTCCGGCCCCTCGCCACCGCCGCCTCCACCACCGCCACCGCGCGGCGGCTTTGTGATGAACTCTGTACCGAAAAGGTCTGTGACGCCGGTGTAGTCGTACAGCCAGAACTTGTACTTTCCAGTTTCCTCGTGGATGCGTGTGCCGCGCCCAACCATCTGGTAGAACTTGATGGCCGATTGCAGGTAGCGGAAAAACACAACAGCGTTCAGGCGCTCGATGTCGACGCCTGCCTCCAGAAGATCGACCGTGCAGGCGACGAACGCCCGCTCGCCGCTGCCGCGCATGGGTTCAATCAAGTCCGCGCCATTGTTCGCGCCGCCCATGCACTTGAAGGCATACAGGTCCTTCGGCGTCTTGTCGTTCTCCTTGCACCAGCGCGAGTACAGGTTATTCAACTGCATCGCTACGCGGTCGGCGTGGATCTCGCGTGTGCAGAACACGATGACCTTCTGCTCTGGTCCACCGTTTTCGCACAAGAGCTGGAACAGGTCTGCGCACATGCGGGGCGTGCGCAGGTCGATGAACAGCTCGTCATCGAAATCCTTGCCGGCGTACTGGTCCTTGGTGAGGTCCGTCGCAGTAAGCAGCTTGCCCGTCTTGATGTCTTTCGCCCCTGCCTTCAGGACTTCCTCACGGCTGAACACCTGGCTGTCGATGCTTGCCTTGCGCTTCACGATTTCGCATGCGGCGAGATAGCCATCTTCCTGCGCCTGCGTCAGGGAATATTCATAGACAGGCTCGCCGAAATATTCGACGTTGTGCGCAGTGATGGCTTCGTCCGCCTTCGTTTCGTTGCTGTCGTGCTTCGAGCCTTCCAGCTTGCGCGGCGTAGCAGTCAGACCGATGTGGATGGCATTCGGGTTGCGGCGCAGGACTTCCGACCACTTACCCCAGGCCGAGCGGTGGCACTCGTCGATGATGACGACGGAGAACGCATCCTCGCCGTAGTGCTCTGTGAGGAAGCTGGCGTCGCCTGCTTCGTCGATACCGAGCGTTTGATAGGTGGCAATGTGGATGCGGGCATTTCTCGCCGCGTTCTGTCCGCGCTCGGTATGCACGATGCGGGCGTTTTCGCCGAAGGCGGCCTTGAGCTTGGTGTAAGCCTGTTCGCGCAGTTCGTCCCGGTCACAGAGGAACAGTGCGGGCTTGGGCAGTTGGCCGGCCTGAGAAAGCCGCCACAGCAGGTTGGTAGCAATGATGGTTTTGCCCGCTCCGGTGGCAAGCGTCAGCAGCACGCGCGGCCCATGGCCTGCCTGCCGGTCACGGATGATCTTCTCGAAGGCCGCGCGGATAGCAGCATCCTGGTAGTAGCGAGACTTCGACCATGCCGGGCTGTCCGCCTGGAACAGCGCCGCAGCTTCCGGCTTCGTGAGATCGATGCCCTTGTCCTTCGCGTACCGGGCGCACAGATCGGGGTGCAGCGGGAAGTCCGGCAGCGGATGCGGACCCGTCTGCTGGCCGCTGGGCCGATCAAACTCCCCGTAAAGGTGGCCGTTGGATGCAAAGACGTACTGCACGTCGAACCGCTGGCAGTCCGCATAGCCTTTGGCCTGTTGCATGCCCTTCAGGGGGTCGGCGTCTTCGCGCTTGGCCTCCAGCACCGCCACCGGCAGGGGCTTGGGCATGTCGCCCACCTGCACACACAGCAGGTAGTCGGTGCGCCCTGATCCCTTGCGGCGGCGACCCTTCGGCCCGGTGGGCTCCACAGGAGCCGGGGTCTCCAGACGGATGCGCTGGGGGTCGTCATACCCCTTGCCGCGCAGGACCGGATCGATCAGGTGGAAGCGGGTTTCTTCTTCGTTGAAAGCCATTAGCCGCCGATCTTGGCAAATTTCGAGCCTCGAAGCTCGCTGATGGCCCTATTTCGCGGAATCGGTGGGGCGGCCCGAACGCCTTCCGCAGGGCTAGAATGGCGCCCAACAACACCCGCCACGCCTCTCCACGGAAGCGCACCAAGGCGGGTTTTTCGCTTCGGAGACACCATGAATCCGCTGATCGAGAACAATCCAGCCGTGATGATGGGCAAGTCGGTCATTCGGGGAACCCGGCTCACCGTGGAAGGCATACTGGAGAAGCTGCGTGCCGGTGAAACCACCGAACAGGTGCTAGCCGCGCATCCTGGCCTGACCCGCGAGGCAGTCCTGTACGTCTTGGAAAACATCCGCCGTGGCCAGATCGACGCCGACAATGGCGACAGCATCACGCTGCAGGAACTGCGCCGGGAAATGCAGGAATGGTGAAGCGGAACGAACTGTGCTCGCAGGCCGGCAGCGGCGGCGTCCCGGCTTCGCACGCGGCCGTTCTCGCCGAACGCCTGCATAGTCTCGACCGCGGCAGCGAGCCTGTCTCGTCTTGGGCGGAAGCCAAAGCGCGCATCCGCGCCCAAACCAAGACTAGCTACGCGGCGGCTCCTCGCACTTGTAGCTAGGAATGTAGCTAAACCAGCCTCACCCGAAACAAACCCCTAATGAATCAAAACGATAGCCGCACTCCTGACGAGCAGGTGCAGAACATCGAGTAGCCGCGCCGCTCAGCGCGTGAGCTGCAGCAGGCCGGCCACTGTGGCCACCAGCTCCCGGGCCTCGATGGGCTTGGAAAGATGCGCGTGGTAGCCAGCCACCAGTGAACGCTGGCGATCTTCCGGACGCGCGTACGCCGTGATGGCCACCGCCGGCAATGCCTTCCCGCGCCGGGCATCGAGCTTGCGCGCCGCGCGGATGAGCTCGTATCCATCCGTGCGTGGCATGCCGATGTCGCTCAGCAGGATGTCTAAGTGGTTTGACCTCAGCATCTCCAGCGCCTGCTCGGCTCCATCCGCTGCCACGCACTCGGCGCCGCTGTCAGCCAGGATGCGCACCAGCAGCGCGCGGCCGTCCGCCTCGTCATCCACCACGAGGATGACCGCCCCGTCCAGCCGCGGCAGCTCCATGGTGTCGAGCGCAGTATCCACGCCCTGCTCCGGCTGGGCCACGCGCTCGGGCGCCGGCCGCACATGCGGCAGCGGCAGCGCGACGATGAAGGTGGTGCCCTGGTTCTCGCCGCGGCTCTTCACCCGCACGGTGCCGCCATGCAGCTCGATGAGGTTCTTCACGATCGACAGCCCCAGGCCGAGGCCGCCGTAATTGCGCGTGGTGCTGGAATCGGCCTGGCGGAAGCGGTCGAAGATGTAGGGCAGGAAATCCTGGCGGATGCCGATGCCCGTGTCCTCCACCGAGATCTCCACATGCGAGTTCACCCGCTCCAGCACCACCTGGACGCGGCCACCGGAGGGGGTGAACTTCACGGCATTGGTGAGCAGGTTCCACAGCGCCTGCTGCAGCCGGTTCGGATCTCCCCGCACGAAGCCGATGGAGGTATCGAGCAGCGTGTTGATGCGGATGTTCCTGGCTTCGGCCGTCTGCCGCACCGTGTCGACCGCGGCCTGGATCACCTGGTGCAGCTGCAACGCCTGCACTTCCAGGGCGACCTTGCCGGACACGATGCGGCTCATGTCCAGCAGGTCGCTGATGATGCGGGCCTGCGCACGCACATTGCGCTCGATGACCACCAGCGCTTCCTGCTGCTGCGCGGTGCTCGGTCCGCGCAGCAGCAGCTGCGTCCAGCCCTGCACGGCATTCAGCGGCGTGCGCAGCTCGTGCGAGAGGGTGGCGAGGAATTCATCCTTCAGGTGGCTGAGCCGCTCGGCCTCGGCGCGCGCGCTGCGCTCGGACTGCAGGATGCGCTCGCGTTCGGACAGCAGCTGGCTGAGCGTGGACTCGCGATCCTTCAGCGCCTGCACCAGGCGCGAATTGTCGATGGCGATGGCCGCCTGGCTGGCGATGCCGGCCACCAGGCGCTCGGCACGTTCGTTGAACCTGGCGCGATCGCCGTGGCCGAGGAACAGGCCGCCGATCAGCTGCCCGGTCTTCGACGTGACCGGCATGGCCAGGTAGCTGCACACGAACAGCCCTGCCGGCGTCGTCGCTGCGGCGAGACCGCCGAACATGGGATCGACCCGGATGTCATCGCTGCGCACGCTGGCTTCGCCGCGGAACACTTCCGGGAAATCCGATGGTGCGGGGAAGCCCTCGCACTCCTTGCGACCCGCGCCCGAGGTCGCGAACAGCCGCCAGGGGTGCTCTGCCTGCGCGGGCACGTGTTCGTAGAAGGCGCCGCAGCTGGCGCCGGATATTTCCGTCGCCGCATCGATCACGCGCTGCACGATGGTGTTGAGGTCGAACTCCGAGGCCACGCTGCGACCCACCTTGCGCAGGGTCTCCAGCGCATGGCCTTCCTCGGCCAGGGCCACCAGGGCTGCCTCGGCACGGCGCCTCTCGGTGATGTCGTGCGCGATCTTCGACGCGCCGACGATCCGGCCCGACGCGTCGCGGATCGGTGAAATCGTCAGTGAGACATCGAACAGCGTGCCGTCCTTGCGCACGCGTGTGGTTTCGTAGCGCTCGATGCGTTCGCCGGCGCGCACCTTGGCAAGGATGGTGGACTCCTCGTGCTGCAGTGGCCCGGGAATCACCCGCAGGATGGGGCTTCCCACCATCTCCTCGGCAGTCCAGCCGAACAGCCGTTCGGCAGCGGCGTTCCAGGAGGTGACCACCCCCTGCAGCGATTTGCTGATGATGGCGTCTTCCGATCCGGCGATGATGGCGGCAAGCAGTGCCCGTTCGATATCCGCTGCGTTATCCGCCAAGTGCCCAGCTCCTGCACAGAACTCCCTGATTTTTTCGTATAGCACGGGGTGTGCCGGGTGTATGCAGGATCAGGCCGCCTTCGGCAGGCCGTAGGATGCTTCCGACCCTCGTCGATAGCGCCCAGCCGATGGAGGGTCCCTCCGCCAGCTGCCAGCCTGCACCCATGGGGCAAGACGCACCAACGGGAGAACTCGCTATGAACGCTGTGGTGGGACGCATTCTGATGGTCGCTGCCGTGGGCATGGGACTGATGGCGCTGGCCTGCCGCGCCAACAGCCAGTGCCGGCGCCAGCACACGGATGAAGTACTGGACGACGCGCTGCAGGACACGTTTCCCGCCAGCGATCCAACGGCGTCACAGGATTTTGCGATTCCGGTGAATCGGCAATAGGAGGATCAGCGGCGCGGACCCGTGGTGATGGACTGCAGGGCCTTGACGGCCTTCGCCAGGCCCTGCCGCGAGCGTTCGTAGGCCTTCCAGGGCTTGTTGCCGATCCCGAGGCGATCCTGGAAAGAAGAGACGCTCCACGCCACCGGTCCTTCGAGGCCGGGCAGTTCCGCCCAGTCGATGGGCGCCGAGATGCCCATGCCGGGACGGGCCCGCGCGGACCAGGCCGCCGCCGTGGTGGCACCGCGCCCGTTGCGCAGGTAGTCGACGAAGATGCGTCCCACCCGGTTGTCCGGCCCGCTCTTGGCGACGAAGCGCTGCGGAATCACCTTCGCCAGGTGCCGCACTACATCGCCGGAGAACTGCTTCACCTCATCCCATCCCAGCGCCGGCTTCAAGGGCAGCACGACATGCAGCCCCTTGCCGCCGCTGGTCTTCAGGAAGCTTTTCAGCTCCAGCTCATCGAGCAGCGCCCGCAGCAGGGTCGCGGCCTCCTTCACCTGCTGCCATGAGACCCCGGCGCCCGGGTCCAGGTCGAATACGAGGCGATCCGGCTTCTCGATGGCGTGGCGCGTGGCATTCCAGGTATGCAGCTCGATCACGTTCATCTGCGCTGCGGAAAGCAGGCCCTGCTCCGAGGAGATGGCCAGCAGCGCGCCGTGACCAGGATCCAGTGAAGGCGGCAGGCGCTCCACATGCGGCAGCGTGCGCGCCTCGGCATGCTTCTGGAAGAACATCGCCCCAGTGACACCGGCGGGCGCGCGCAGCAATGCCACCGGACGATCGGCCAGGTGGGGCAGCATCAGGTGGGCGACCTGCGCGTAGTAGGCCACCAGCTCACCTTTGGTCACCCCGCCCTGCGCGTCGATCACCCGCTCCGGATGCGTGATGCGCATGTCCGGGAGCCTTGGGCGCGGCTTGGCCCTGACGGCGCCGGGCGCCTTTGCCTGTTCGACCGTGATCTGCTCCGGTGGCTTGTCCTCGCGCAGGCCCTGGAACACGCCTTGCCGCACATGCTTGCCGGCCGTCCAGCCAGCGAATGAGATTTCCGCCACCAGCTTCGGCTTCACCCAGTGCGGCACCGCGCGACGCGTGGTCCCCACCTTCTGCGGACCGCCCTCGAAAGGACTTGCAGACGTCTCCAGCCGCACCAGCTTCTGGTGCAGCGCTGCCAGGGTCTTCTCATCGAAGCCGCTGCCAACGTTGCCGGCATAGCGCAGCGCGCCGGATGCATCGTGCACACCCAGCAGCAGCGAGCCCAGGCCGGTGCGCGAGCCCTGCGGGTCGGTGAAACCGCCGATCACGAACTCCTGGCGCTGGCCATTCTTCAGCTTGATCCAGTCGCGGCTGCGCCCGGTGCGGTAAGGCGCGTCGGCACGCTTGCCGATCAGTCCCTCGAATCCGGCCGCGCGTGAGGCCGCCAGCAACTTCGCGGGCGCACCTTCGAGCGTTGCGCTGAACCGGACCAGCGCGACGCGCCGGTCAGGCAGCAGGCGGCGCAGCCGCTCGCGCCGGACACTTTGCTCCTGGTCGCGCAGATCCTCGCCGCCAACGAACAGCAGGTCGAAGACGATGTAGCGAAGTGCCGCGGTGCTGCCCCGATCGAAGGCGTTCTGCAGCATCTGGAAATGCGGCACGCCTTCTTCATCCAGCGCCACCACCTCGCCATCCAGCCAGCAGGGCGGCAGCCCCAGCTCGCGGACGGCCTGCACTATGCGCGGCAACCGTGACGACCAGTCATTGCCGTTGCGGGTGTAGCAGCGCACGTCGCTGCCATCCACGCGAGTGAGCAGGCGGTAGCCGTCGAGCTTCAGTTCGTATTGCCACTCACCGCCCTTCGGCGGCGCGCTCACGAGCGTTGCCAGCTGTGGCGCCAGCAGCGGCGGCAGCGCGGCACGCGCGCGCTTCCTGCCGGTGATCACGCTGTCACCCAGGGCTTCCACCACATCGAATTCCGCTGTCGGCCGCGCAAACCCGTCCTTCTCCTTGATGAGAAGCCACGACGGCTGCCGCTCGTCATCACGCCCGCGCATGCGCACCAGGGTGAAGCCGCCACGCAGCTTCTCGCCCTCGAGCGTGAACTTGATCCTTCCCTCGCGGAATCCCTTTGCCGCATCGCCCACAGGCTCCCACTGCCCACGGTCCCATACGATAACCGTGCCGGCGCCATATTCGCCCGGCGGAATCACGCCCTCAAAATCCTCGTATGAAACCGGGTGATCCTCCACCTGCACCGCCATGCGCTTCACGGACGGGTCCAGGCTCGGCCCCTTGGGCACCGCCCAGCTGCGCAGCACTCCCTCCCACTCCAGGCGGAAGTCATAGTGCAGCCGCCGCGCCGCATGCTTCTGCACCACGAAGCGCCCGGCTCCGCGTGCGCCGGTGGACTTGCCCGCCGGCTCCGGTGTGACGCGGAAATTGCGCTTGCGGTTGTAGGTGGCGATGTTCCCGACGGCCATGGCTCAGGCGGCGCGGCTGCCGCGACGCCGCGGCTTTGTTTCACTGCGCGCACCGCCTGCACCGCGCGATCCGCGTGATGGCTTGCCATCCTTCAGGCTGCGCTTGAGCAGCTCGGTGAGGTCGATGATGTCCGCCCCGCCCTCGGGCAGCTTCTCCTCCGGTTCGCTGACGGCATGCGTCTTGCCCGCCTTGGCGCGGCGCGCCACCAGCTCCATCACCTGCTCGCTGAAGCGGTCGGAGAAGCCCTCGGGGTTGAACTCGCCACTCATGCTCTCGATGAGCTGCTCGGCCATCTGCAGCTCGCGCGACTCCACGCCGGCGGCCTTCACGCCTTCCTTCGGGATGCCCAGCTCGTCGAATTCACGGATGTCCGAATGCCAGCGCAGCAGGTTGAGCACCAGCACCGGCCCCGCGGGCAGCAGCGCCGCGAAATGCTGCTTGGTGTGGATCACCACACGCGCCAGGCCCGCGCGGCCGCTCTTCTTCAGCGCCTCGCGCAGCAGCGCGTACACCTTCTGGCCCTTGCCCGTGGGAGCAAGATAGTAGGGACGGTCGAAATAGAGGAAGGGGATGTCCGCGACCGGCACGAAACTCTCGATTTCGACCATCTGTGTGGAGCGCGGATACACATCGGCGATCTCCTTGTCGGTGAGCACCACGTAGTTGCCGTCGCTGTGTTCGACGCCCTTGACGATGTTTTCCCTGGCGATCTCTTCCCCGGTGCGCTTGTTGATGCGCTTGTAGCCCACCGGATCCATGCTGCGCTTGTCCAGCCAGTCGAAGTCGATGCCCGTCTCGCCGGTAGCCGGGTGCAGGCTCACGGGAATGTGCACCAGCCCGAAACTGATGGCGCCCTTCCAGATGGATCGCTTGCTGCTGCTCTTCGGCTTGCTGGCCATGGCCACCTCCTGTCTCGCGGGGACAAGTGGTCACCAGAATAGGAGTGCCCCGCGCGGGCGTGGATCGCCCGCGCGACAGAACAGCTGTGGGATGGCGCCTACGGCCATGCCGCAGGCGCGCCGCTCACCAGATGGCGACGCGCTTCTGCCCCGCATTGACCATGGGATCAGTGTCCTTGCAGCCGAACGCAGCCGCAAAGCCCGGGTGATTGGCCACTGGGCCATTCACGCGCGTCATGGCCGGGGCATGCGGATCGGAGGCCAGCTGCACCTTCAGCGTCTCCGGCCGGTCCTGCTGGCGCCACATGGCGGCCCAGCTGTAGTAGAAGCGCTGCTCACGGCTGAGGCCGTCGATCTTCGGGTCTTCCTTGCCCCCGGTGGCCCGCTGCAGCGCATCCCAGGCGATGGAAATGCCGCCGAGGTCGGCGATGTTCTCGCCCAGCGTGAGGTTGCCGTTCACCTTCAGGCCCGGCGCCACTTCATAGGCGTTGTACTGCTTCACCAGCTGGCCGGTGAGCGCCTTGAAGCGCTTCTCGTCATCGGGTGTCCACCACTGCTCGAAGTTGCCGCCCGGTCCGAAGCGGGACCCCTGGTCATCGTAGCCATGCGTGAGCTCATGTCCGATCACGCCGCCGATGGCCGCGTAGTTCACCGCATCATCGGCTGCAGGGTCGAAGAACGGCGGCTGCAGGATGGCGGCCGGGAAGACGATCTCGTTGAGCAGCGGGTTGTAGTAGGCATTGACGGTCTGCGGCGTCATGTTCCACTCGGTCCTGTCCACCGGCTTGCCGATCTTGCTGGTGTACCAGCGCTGGTTGAACGCGACCGTCGCCATGACATTCCCGAAGTGGCTGTCGCGCGAGGTGGCAAGGCCCGACCAGTCGCGCCACTTCGACGGATAGCCGATCTTCGGCGTGAACGCCGCCCACTTCTCCAGCGCGCGCTGCCTGGTGGCATCACTCATCCACGACAGGTTCTCGATGCGCGCCTTCAGCGCACCCGAGAGATTGGCCACCAGCTCATCCATGCGGGCGCGTGATTCCGGCGGAAAGGCCACCTGCACGTAGAGCTGCCCCATGGCCTCCCCGGCGGAGCTCTCCAGCGTGGCCAGCACGCGTTTCCAGCGCGGCCGCTGCTCGGCCTGCCCGCGCAGGGTCTTGTTGTAGAACTCGAAGCGCTGCTGCTCGAGGTCCTCGCTGAGGAAGCGCGCGGCGAAATCCACCAGGCGGAAACGCAGGTAGCTCTGCCACTGCGCCACCGGCACGTCGGCGATCATGCGGCTCACCTCGCGGTGGAAGTCCGGCATGGCCAGGGAGAATTTCTCCGGCGCCGGGATTTCCAGCGCGGCGAAAAAGCCGGTCCACGGGAAGTTCGGCGCCAGCTTGTCCGCTTGCGCCAGCGTCACCGGGTTGTAGTACAGCGATACATCGCGCGAGATTTCCTCCTGCGACTTCGAGGCGCGGGCCAGGCGGGTCTCGAAGGCCATCACGTCGCGCGCCTGCAGGGCCGCATCGGTGGCGGGCACACCGGAGAGCTCGAGCATCCTGGCCACATGCGTCACGAAGGCATCGCGGATGTCCTTCTTGTCCGCATCGAAATAGTAGGTGCGGTCGGGCAGGCTGAGCCCGCCCTGCGTGGCGTAGCCCATGTACATGGTCGAGTCGTTGAAGTCGGCCTCGGGCCCGAACTCGAACAGCAGGTTCTCGCCGCGCGCGCCAGTCGACTTCAGGTAGGCCGCCACCGAGGGCGCGTCGGTGAGCGCAGCGATCTCGGCCAGCCGGCTCTCCAGCGGCTTGATGCCGTCGGCATTGCGCCTGGCCTCATCCATGCCCGTGACCCAGAGGTCGGCGACAATCTTCTCGATGCCCGCTGGCGAGGGCTTTGCGGCCACCTGTTCGGCCAGCTGGCGCTGCACCTGCAGCGAGCGCTCGGCCAGCAGGCTGAAGGCGCCCCAGCGCGTCTGGTCCGCGGGGATGGGATTGGCGGCCAGCCACTTGCTGTTGGTGTGCGCGGCCAGGTCCACGCAGGCATTGATGGCCGGATCGATGTCCGCGGCAGCGAAGCGGATGGGCTGCAGCAGTTGTCCCTCGTCGAGGTGGAAGGCGGGCTCCGCGGCGGCCTGGCTGGCCTGCTTCTGGCAGCCGGCCAGCGCCAGCGCGGCGGTGGCCATCGAAAGGAGAAGCGGACGGTAGGCAACAGACATGCGTGAACTCCCTGCGGATCCCGGCTGGTGGGCGAGTGTAGCGGCCCGGGGGGACGCTTTGCGCCATCGTCCGGCGCCTGCCATGCCAGAATGCCGCCCCCATGAATGCACGCCTGTTCGTCATTTCCGCGCCCTCCGGCGCGGGCAAGACCAGCCTGGTGAAGGCGCTGCGGGAACGGCTGCCGCAGCTGCGGGTTTCCACCTCGCACACCACCCGTCCGCCCCGTCCCACCGAGCAGGACGGGCGCGAGTACTACTTCGTCGACGTGCCCGCATTCCAGGGGCTGGTGGATGAGGGCGCCTTCCTCGAGCACGCCGTGGTTTTCGACAACCACTACGGCACCAGCCACCACCAGCTGCGGGAGAAGCTGGCCGCCGGCCACGACGTGATCCTGGAGATCGACTGGCAGGGCGCCCGCCAGGTGCGCGCCGCCCTGCCCGGCTGCCGCAGCATCTTCATCCTTCCCCCCTCCCGGGAAGCCCTGCGCCAGCGCCTGACGGCCCGCGCCACCGACAGCCCCGCCGTGATCGAGCGCCGCCTGGCCGACGCCGTGGCCGACATGTCCCACTGGGAGGAGTTCGACTTCGTGGTGGTCAACGATGACTTCGGGCGGGCCGTGGACGAGCTGGCGGCGATCATCCGGGGACAGGGGGAAGCCCTGGCCGCCCGGCGCCCGGAACTCGCCCCGGTGCTGGCAAATCTGCTAGAATTTCCAGTCCCTTAGACCCTATTTCCCACCCGGAACACCATGGCCCGCGTAACCGTCGAAGACTGCCTGCCGAACGTCGAGAACCTCTTCCAGCTGGTGCTGCTGGCCGCTGCCCGCGCGCGCCGTCTCGCCAATGGTGCCGAGCCCACCGTGCCCGTCGACAACGACAAGGTCACGGTCATCGCGCTGCGCGAGATCGCCGAGGGCAACATCACGCCCGAGATGCTGGTCGAGCCGGAGCCGGTACCGGAGCCGGTGGTGAACGACATCGACGCCCAGCTCGAGAACTTCCGCGCGCCGCAGTTCGGCCTGGTGGGGGAATAAGACCGCGCGTCTATGGACTATGCGTCATCGCTGCTCGGCCTGATCCCAGGCACCAGCGCCCGGCGCACCCCCGGCCTCAAGGAGCTGCTCGCCAAGGCCGAGCTCTATCTTCCCCCCGAGCAGGTCGACCGCATCCGCGAGGCGGCCGACTTCGGCGCCACGGCGCACCAGGGCCAGAAGCGCCTCTCCGGCGAACCCTACATTGCACACCCGCTGGCGGCCGCGCAGCTGCTGGCGGACCTGCACCTGGACGCCGACACCATTATTGGCGCCATCCTGCATGACGTCATCGAAGACACGCCGGTCGCGAAAGACGAGATAGAGCGCCGCTTCGGCAAGGACGTGGCCGAGATCGTCGACGGCGTCACCAAGCTCGACCAGATCAAGTTCAAGAACCGCGAGGAAGCGCAGGCGGAATCCTTCCGCAAGATGCTGCTCGCGATGGTGCGCGACCTGCGCGTGATCATGGTGAAGCTGGCCGACCGCACGCACAACATGCGCACCATCGGCGCCATGTCGGTGCCCAAGCGGCGGCAGATCGCCCGCGAGACGCTGGAGATCTACGCGCCGGTGGCCGAGCGCCTCGGCCTCTACAAGATCAAGCTGGAACTCGAGGACCTGGGCTTCCGCGCGCTGTACCCCCAGCGCTACCGCGTGATCGAACGCGCGCTGCGCAAGGCCCGCGGCAACCAGAAGGAATTCCTCGGCAAGATCGAGAAGGTGCTGCGCGAGGCGCTGGAGAAGGCCGGCATCGCGGCGACGGTGGAGTCGCGCGAGAAGCATCTCTACAGCATCTACAGGAAGATGCGCCGCAAGCGTTCGCTGCTGGCGCAGGTGGTCGATGTGTATGGCCTGCGCATCCTGGTCGACGCCCCCGACACCTGCTATCGCACGCTGGGCGTGGTGCATGCCACCTACCGTCCCATGCCGGGGCGCTTCAAGGACTACATCGCCATCCCGCGCGTGAACGGCTACCAGTCGTTGCACACCACCCTCTTCGGGCCCAATGGCGTGCCCATAGAGGTGCAGATCCGCACCAGCGACATGCACACCGTGGCCGAGGCGGGCGTGGCCTCGCACTGGAAATACAAGGTGGGGGCGAAGACCGGCGGCGCCGACTCCGCGCAGCAGGAGCGCGCCCGCGCCTGGATCAACCACCTGATGGAGATGCAGTCCAGCGGCAACGCCGAGGAGTTCATCGAGAGCGTGAAGGTGGACCTGTTCCCGGACAAGGTCTACGTGTTCACGCCCAAGGGCACCATCCTGCGCCTGCCGCGCGGCGCCACCGTGGTCGACTTTGCCTACGCCGTGCACACCGACATCGGCAACCGCTGCGTGGCCGCCAAGGTCGATCGTCGCCTGGCGCCATTGCGCACTGTGCTGCGCAATGGGCAGACCGTGCAGATCATCACCGCCAAGGGCGCCTCGCCGAATCCGGCCTGGGTGAACTTCGTGGCCACCGCCAAGGCGCGCAGCGCCATCCGCCATTACCTGAAGGCGCTGCAGCGTTCCGAGGCGGTGGAACTGGGCGCGCAGCTGCTGAACTCCGCGCTGGAGGAATTCCAGCTCAGCGTGGACAAGGTCGAGCCGGCGGTAATGCAGCAGGCGCTGCAGGAATTCAACATCAAGGACCGCGACGAGCTGCTGGCGCAGCTGGGCCTGGGCGAGCGCCTGGCGCCGCTGGTGGCGCGCCGCCTGCTGCCCGGCGGGCATGACGACAAGGGCAAGATCACGCCGCTGACCATCGCCGGCACCGAGGGCCTGCTGGTCACCTACGCGCGCTGCTGCCGGCCGATTCCGGATGACCCCATCATCGCCTACCTCTCGGCCGGACGCGGCATCGTGATCCACCGCGAGGCCTGCGGCAACGTGGAGGATTTCCACAAGCATCCGGAGAAATGGCAGCCGGTCACCTGGCAGAAGGGCCTGAACCGCTACTTCAGCGCCGAGGTGCGCATCGAGGCCGCCAACAAGATCGGCATGCTGGCCAGCGTGTCGGCGGCCATCGCCGGCACCGACACCAACATCGGGCAGGCAGCGGTGGAACAGCGTGACGGCGAGGTGTCGCTGATCAAGCTGGAGGTCGAAGTGAAGGATCGCAGGCATCTGGCGCGCATCGTGCGTACCATCCGCCAGATGCCCGAGGTGCTGCGCGTGACGCGCCACCTGGCATCACGACGCAGCCGCGAGGACGAATGAAGCAGGTCATCAGCACACCCCACGCTCCCGCCGCCATCGGCACCTATTCACAGGCCATCAAGGTCGGCAACACGGTGTGGTGTTCCGGGCAGATCCCGCTCGACCCGGCCACCATGCAGCTGGTCACCGGCGACATCGACGCGGAGATCGCCCGCGCCTTCGACAACCTGAAGGCCGTGGCCGAGGCCGCCGGCGCCAGCCTCGACCATGCGGTGAAGGTGAACGTCTACCTCACCGACCTCGCCCACTTCGGCAAGGTCAATGAAGCCATGCAGCGCTACTTCACCCAGCCGTATCCGGCCCGGGCGGCGATCCAGGCCGCGGCGCTGCCGCGCGGCGCCCGTGTGGAAGTGGAGTGCGTGCTGAGCCTGTAGCGGAAGCGGCCGCCGGCGCCGACCCGCTCTTCCTGCTGCCGCATCGCTACGAGGACCGCACACGGGTCACGGCGGTGGGCGCGCTGCTGGCCGGCATGCGCGCGGTGGTGGAAGGCGAGGTGCAGCTGGCGGATGTGGTGTACCGCCGCCGCCGTTCGCTGCTGGTGAAGCTCTCCGACGGCTCCGGCTTCCTCACGCTGCGGTTCTTCCATTTCTCGCGTGCGCAGCAACAGCAGCTGGCGCGTGGCATGCAGCTGCGCTGTTTCGGCGAGGTGCGCCGCGGCCCGCAGGGGCTGGAGATGGTGCATCCGGAGTACCGCCGCATCGGCAGCGCGCCAGAGCCGCTGGATGACCGGCTCACACCCATCTATCCGCTGCGCGAGGGACAGACGCAGGGGCGCGTGCGCGCGCAGGTGAATCGTGCGCTGGCAAGGCTGGCAGCCAACCCGGCCGAGGACCTGCTGCCCTCGCACATCGTCGGGCAGCTGCACCTGCCGCCGCTGCGCGCGGCTCTGGAATTCATGCATCACCCGCCCGTGGGTACGTCGCTGGATTCACTGGCCGCCGGAAGGCATCCAGCGCAGCGCCGCCTGGCCTTCGAGGAACTGCTGGCCCACCAGCTCTCGCAGGCGCAGCTCAAGCAGCGCATCCAGTCCGAACCCGCACAGCCGCTGCCGGATGCAGCAGGCCTCGCGGCACGCTTCCTCGCCTCCCTGCCGTGGAAACTCACCGGCGCGCAGCAGCGCGTGCTGGCAGAGGTGAACGCGGACCTCTCCGGCGCGCGGCCGATGATGCGCCTGGTGCAGGGCGACGTGGGCTGCGGAAAGACCGCGGTGGCCGCCGCCGCCGCTGCGCGGACCGTGGGCAGCGGCGCCCAGGCGGCCTTGATGGCGCCCACCGAACTGCTGGCCGAACAGCACTGGCGCACGCTCGACGCCTGGTTCCGCCGGCTGGGCATCACCGTGGTGCTGCTCACCGGTTCGCAACCCGCCCGCACACGTCGAAGCGCGCTGGAGGCCGTCGCCAGCGGCGAGGCCCACATTGTCGTCGGCACACACGCGCTGTTCCAGGAAGGCGTGCGCTTCCACCAGCTGGCGCTGGCCATCGTCGATGAGCAGCACCGCTTCGGCGTGCAGCAGCGCATGCAGCTGAAGGAGAAGGGCGAAGGCGACGGCCGCACGCCGCACCAGCTGATCATGACGGCCACCCCCATCCCGCGCACGCTGGCGATGACCGCGTATGCGGACCTCGACGTCTCGGTGATCGATGAGCTGCCGCCGGGACGCACGCCGATCCGCACCATCGCCATTGCCGAGGAGCGGCGTGGCGAGATCGTGGCGCGCATCCACGCCGCCTGCCAGGAAGGCCGGCAGGCCTACTGGGTGTGCACGCTGATCGAGGAATCCGAGGAACTGCGCGCGCAGGCCGCCGAGGAAACCGCCGCCGCACTGGCCGCGGCGCTGCCCGACATCCGCATCGGCCTGGTGCACGGCCGCATGCCTGCGCGCGCCAAGGATGCGGCCATGCAGGAGTTCAAGTCCGGCGCCGTGCAGCTGCTGGTGGCCACCACGGTAATCGAGGTGGGCGTGGACGTACCCAACGCCAGCCTGATGGTGATCGAGAACGCCGAACGCCTGGGCCTCGCCCAGCTGCACCAGCTGCGCGGACGGGTGGGCCGCGGCGCAGTGGAATCCACCTGCGTGCTGTTGTATCGCGCCCCACTGTCGCAACTGGGACGCGAGCGCCTTTCCATCCTGCGCGATTCCACCGACGGCTTCGTGATCGCGCAGAAGGACCTGGAACTGCGCGGCCCCGGCGAGCTGCTGGGCACGCGCCAGACCGGTCTTGCCGAATTGAAGGTGGCCGACCTCATCCGCGACGCCGACCTCCTGCCGCAGATCCGCTCGACCGCCGAGGAGCTGCTGCGCGAGAATGCCGCCTGCATCGCGCCGCTGAAGCAGCGCTGGATCGGAAACGCCGGAGCATATGGACGGATCGGCTAGGCAAATCCTCTACGGTTGGCCGGGCGCGCCGCTGCTGCGGCGCCTGGACCACTACGCGCGCCTGATGCGGCTGAACCGGCCCATCGGCATTGGCCTGCTGCTGTGGCCCACGCTGTGGGCACTGTGGGTGGCCGCGCGGGGCCTGCCCGATGGCCCGCAGTTCCCCGACGCGAAGCTGCTGTGGGTGTTCATCGCCGGCACCGTCGTGATGCGTTCGGCCGGCTGCGTGATCAACGACTTCGCCGACCGCAACATCGACCCGCATGTGAAGCGCACCCGTGAGCGGCCGCTGGCGCTGCGCATGGTTTCTCCCCGTGAAGCGCTCACCCTGTTCGCCGTGCTGGTACTGCTGGCGCTGTGGCTGGTCACGCGCCTGGACTGGAAGACCGTGCAATACGCTTTCGTCGGCGCCGCGCTCACCATCAGCTACCCGCTGATGAAGAGATTCTTCCCCCTGCCGCAGTTCTACCTTGGCGCCGCCTTCGGCTGGGCGGTGCCCATGGCCTTTGTCGCCACGCTGGGCGGCGTGCCGCAGCTCGGCTGGCTGCTGTTCGTGGTCACCCTGCTCTGGGCCGGTGTCTACGACACACAATACGCCATGGTCGACCGCGACGATGACCTGAAGATCGGCGTGGAATCCACGGCCATCGCCTTCGGTGACATGGACCGCGTGCTGATCGGCGCCATGCAGCTGATGGTGCTGGCAGGGCTGGCCTTCACCGGCCGCGCCCTGCTGCTCCACTGGCCCTTCTGGCTGGCGCTGGCTGGCGCCGCGCTGCTGTTCGCCTGGCAGCAGTGGCTCACCAGGCGCCGGGAACCGGCCAGCTGTTTCAAGGCATTCCTCAACAACAACTGGGTGGGAATGCTGGTGCTGGCCGGGTTCATTGCCGGCTGAGCCTCAGTTGAAGTTGCGCGTGAAGCTCAGGTACCACTCACGCGGACGACCCGGCTGGCCTTCGGTGTGCGGCTGCCCGAATGCCGTCAGGTCGAACTTGTTGAGGAAGTACTGCTTGTCGGTCACGTTGGTGGCGCCGGCTGCAATGGTCCAGGTGCGTCCCGGATTCGCCCACTCCACGCGCGCATTGAGCAGCCCGTAGCCGCCGGAGCAGCTGGCGATCGTGGAGTTGGTGCACACCTGCGACTGGCCATACAGATCCACCCGCGGAGTCACCGTGCTGCCGCTGCCCAGGTTGATCACATAGCCTGCGCCCACCGACCAGTTGGAGTCCGGCACGTAGAACGGGGTGCCACCGGAGTCGATGTCGTCGGACTTCCAGTCCAGCACGCCGTACACGCCGTTCAGCGTGAGCCCGCGCCAGGGCTGCCAGAGGAGTTCCACCTCACCGCCCATCACCTCGCCCGGCTCATTGTCGTAGAAGGTGCGCGACACCGTGGTCATGCACCAGTTGCCCAGCGAGTCCTGCACTGCCCCCGGCGTGGAAGGATCCACCGTGTCGTATGCCGGCGGGGGCGCATCGTTGGTGACCAGGCACTCGGTGCCGGCCACTGGCAGGATGCGCGCCTTCCAGTCGGTGTAGAACACCGCGGCATTCACCCGCAGGCGCCGCCCCAGGAGGTCTGCCTTCACGCCGGCCTCATAGGCCGTGGACTTCTCCTGGTCCACCGCCACCACCTGGGTCCACTGGAAGGGACGCGGGTTGTAGCTGCCGGGACGGTAGCCGGTGGAGGCGCTGGCGTAGGTCATCAGGTCGTCGGTAAGCTTGATGTCGAGTCCGACGCGCCAGTCCAGCTTGTCGCCTGCGACCACCACGCGCGGGTTCTGCACGCGCGAGTTGTCGAAGGCCACCACCTTCCGGTCGTCCGAGTAACGCAGGCCGGCGGTGAGCGACACCGTTTCCGTCATATCCCAGACCGAGTGCAGGAAAGCCGAATAGTTGCGGCTGTCATGCACGTTGTGCGCATTGACGAAGGGCTGGCTGGGGTCGGTGGGCGGCACGCCATCGGATACCAGGCTCAGGAAGGGGATGCTCACGATCTGGTCATTCACCGAGTCGCCGCTGTAGTAGAAGCCGCCTGCCGTCCAGTTCACCCGGTCCATGGCGCGCCCGCTGACGCGCAGTTCCACGGTGTGGAAATCCACGGTCTGCACGCCGTAGGTCTGCTGCACATTCAGCGGCGAGCCATCCGCATCGGACACCAGCGAGGTGGTCATCTCGGTGTAGGCACCGATCAGCGAGGCCCGCATACCGGAACCCAGGTCCCAGTCCGCGCGGCCGGAGAAGAACTTCTTCTCCAGCGTGTTGCGGGGCTCAAAGGTCAGCCCGCTTTGCGGATCGTTGTACGTGGCGTAGGTGACATAGGGATTGGGAGGAATGAACCGCTCATCGTAGGGCACCGCCGGATTCAACGACCAGGGGCTGCCCGGCACCACATTGACCAGGGCATCCGCCTTCGGCTCGGCGTCGGACTTCAGGAATTCGGCGGTGACGCCGAGCTCGAAGCTGTCGTTGGCCAGCCAGCTCAGGGTGCCGCGACCGCCCAGCACATCCTCCCCGCCCTGCGTGCCGCGCTTGCAGCCGCGTGCCTGGTTCACCGGCATCACGGGCAGGCTGCCCGCCTGGGCGGGGAATGCGCAGGCGAAATCGATCACGTCCTGGTAGCCGCCGCGGCTCGAAGACACACCAGTCACCCGCGCAAAGAGCTTTTCGGACAGCGCGAAGTCATACGAGGCGCGCAAGTCCAGCCGGTCGTACTCGCCAACGGTGAGGCTGATCGAACCGGTGTCATCGCCGCGCGGCTGCTTCGTGACGAAGCGCACCGCGCCACCGATGGAGCCGCGGCCGAACAGCGTGCCCTGCGGGCCGCGCAGCACTTCCACGCGCTCCAGGTCCAGCAGTTCGATCGAGGAACCCAGCGTGAAGGGGTGGTACACATCATCGATGTAGATGCCCACGCCGGGCTCGAAGGCAAAGTCGAAGTCGTTCTGGCCGATGCCGCGCACAAAGGCCGTCATGGTGTTGCCGAACGCCGCCTGCGCGGGGCGGAAGGAGGCATTGGGGACGGTGTAGGCCACTTCATAGGCGGAAGTGACGGCGCGCGCCTCCAGGTCCTCGGCCGTGATCGCCGTGATGGCGATGGGCGTCTCCTGCAGGGATTCCTCCCGGTACTGGGCGGTGACGATCACTTCCTCCAGCTCGACCACCTGCTGTTCGGCCGCCGGCGTCACACCGGCGGCCAGCGTTCCGGCCAGTGCCGTCCAGGCGCCGCGCGCGAGGATCTTCCGTATGGATACGTCAATGGTGTTCATGAATGCCTCCCTTTACTTCACCGGACCGGCGCTGATGCCCGGCTCAGAACCGCAGCCGCACTCCCGCCCGGTAAGTCCTTCCGAGCGTGTCGTAGAAGACGCCGTTGACGCCGCCGATGCCGCCGTTGGAGAACGGCGGATCGCGGCCCAGCAGGTTGTTGATGGACACATAGAGCTGCGAGGACTTCGCATTGCCCAGCGGCAGGTCCACCGATGCGTTGAGACCGAACACGAAGTAGTTGCCCACGGTGTTGTCATCCACGCTGCCCACCAGCGCCGGGTCGTAGTCCGGATCATCCGGGCCCGTCCATGGCACTTCATTGTTGAGCTTGCCCGAGCCGGTCCACTGCGACAGCAGCGTCACCGTCACCGGCGCGAGGCTGTAGGTGGCCGAGAAGGTGCCCACCCACTTCGGCGTGGGCGCGTAGTCGGCGAGGAAGCCGGCGCTGCCCACCTGGCCCACCACGTCACGCACCTCATAGTTCGGATACTCCAGGTACTCCAGCTGCGTCTTCAGCGCATTGGTCACCGAGGCACGCAGGAAGACGCGGCCCGCACCGCTGGAAAAGAAACGGTCCACCGGCGTCGCGTAGTCCCAGGTGATGTCCAGGCCTTCCGCGCGATAGGGCCGGCCGTTCTCGTAGGGCGCGCGCAGCGCGGTGATGTCGAAGAACCCCTGGCTTCCGTCCGGCCCGGGCACGGTCACGCCGGGATCACCGGGTGTGCCGGCCACGCCGGCCGTGCCCTCGATCAGGCTGCAGTAGAACGCATCGCCGTTGTAGCAGTTGGAGATGGTCCGCTGGATCAGGCCGCCGGAGATGCCATTGACCAGCTTGATGCGATACCAGTCGATGGAAAAGTGCATCCCTTCGGCGTTGCCGCCGGGGCTGAGCACAAAACCCGCCGTGGTCGTCGTTGCCTTCTCCGGCCGCAGCGAGGAGTTGCCCGAGAGCACGACCACCGCTGGATCGAACGGGTCGCCAAAGGGACCATCCGGCAGCCAGGGATTGGTGGCACCGCCGAAGCCGAAGCCGGTTCCCGGCGGATCGGCGGGAATGCTCTGCGAGTAGTACAGCTCGCGGAAGCCGGCCGCGCGCAGGTCGCGCGAGCGGCTGCCGCGGATGCGCAGCCAGCCCACCGGATCCCACACGCCGGCCAGCTTCCAGGTGGTGACATCCACCTTGGTGTCGGGGTTGGTGGCGACCAGGTCATCCTCGGTCTTGTAGCTGGTGCGGCGCGCCGCGGCGTTCAGCTGCAGGGTCTCGGCGAAGCGCACGCCGGCGAGCAGCGGCATCTCCAGCTCCACGAAGCCTTCCCTCACCTGCGTGGTGCCGGCGAAGGGATCCCCATACTGCGCGGCGAAGTCGGTGCGCTGGTAGAAGGGCAGGTCGGCGGCCTCGTTGGTCAGTTTCTCGTGCCGGTATTCCACGCCCGCCGCGGCGGACAGCGGCCCGTATCCCCACCCGTCCCACAACGGACCGGAGACATTCAGCGCCAGCACGTTCTGCTTGATGACGTTCTGCTCGAACAGCTCGCCGAAGGCGTAATTGCGCTGCGCATCGGTGAGCGGCTGGTTGCCGAACAGGCTCAGCGGCACGCAGCCTTCCGCCAGCGCCACGCGTGCCGGATCGATCACGCCGCCCGGGGGCGCCTGCACGCCATCGCGCGTGACCCGGCACACCGCGTTGCCGCCACCGTCGAGCACCGCATCCAGCGCCATGTCCATGCGCTTGCTGGTGTTGTTGTCGTAGAGGATCTGCGTGCGTCTGGTGCGGCCGAACTGGTAGTAGGCGTCCCAGCTCCAGCCCGAGGAGCCCATCTGTCCGTTGAGGCCGGCGACGCCGCGCCAGGTCTTCGTGTCCGTGGTCACACGCCGGTCGATCTGCGAGTACCAGTCCTTGCGCACCAGCGTCTGGTCGGGCAGGCATCCCGCACCGAAGGGCGGTGGTGCGCGGTCATCGTTGCCGGCCGCGCCCAGCACGGCTGCGCCCAGGTCACCGGTGAGGTAGGCATTGTCCGGTCGCACGCAATACGAGGTGAGCACGAAGCCCGGTCCGCCCTGCGTGACGAAACCATCGACATTGCCGAACGATGCTTCCACGAAACCCTGCATGGAATCGGTGAGGTCGAAGCTCAGGTGTCCGAAGGCGGTCTTGCGCTCGATCTCGGGATACAGCGAGGTGATGGCCGTGGTGGGCACGCCGTCGCCGCCGATCACGGTCTGCGTGGGGCTGAGGTCGCCATATTGTCCGATGGCGAAGCTGCCGGTGCCTGTGCCCGCCGCATCAGCGGAGATGGCGGTGCCGGCGCCCGGCGCACCGTTGTAGATGACCCCGTACTGGTTCACCTGGTTGACCCGCAGGTCCTGGGCGCGGAAGCGATAGGGACGGCTGGGGTCGACGGGCGCGTAGGGACTGCCCTCCACGTCGAATGGCCCGCCGCCGTTTTGCAGCAGGCCAAGGGAGCGGCCGCACCACCGCCGTGCCGCGGAGCAGTCATCGATGGACTCGGAGTTCTGGTACTCCCCTCCCAGCACCAGGTGCCCGCGGCCCTCGAAGAGATCCGTGCCGAAGGCAACGCCGAAATTCTGGTTCTCGCCGTCACCCTCTTCGGTCATGCCGAGGCTGCCATCGAACTTCCAGCCATCCAGGCGCTTGTCGAGGATGATGTTCACCACGCCCGACACCGCATCCGAACCGTAGGCGGCGGAGGCGCCACCTGTCACCGTCTCCATGCGCTGCACCAGCACGGTGGGAATGAAGTTGAGGTCGACGCTCTGTCCCTGGTTGGTGGGCACGAAGCGGCGCGAATCCACCAGCGTGAGCGTGCGCGTGCCGAAGTAGGGATTCAGGCCGCGCAAGTTGGCCAGAGTGGAGCCGACGAAGAAGGGATTGCCGCCCTGGTTGGCCGGCTGGAAGCTGGAGACGTTCACCGGTATCTGGGCCAGCGCATCGCCGAGATTGACGATGCCCATCTGCTCCAGCTGCTCTGCATCGAGCGTCTGCACGGGATTGGGCGAGATGTAGTCCTCGCGCCGGATGCGCGTGCCGGTGACCTGCACCTCTTCGAGTTCGGCCAGTGGCTCATCGGCCGCAGCGGCCGCACTGGCCACTGGCGTGATGGAACTGGCGATGGCAGTGCCCAGAACCGCCGCAACGGAAGACCGGACCGCAAGGCCCGCAAACTGGTTCAGCTTGGACATTTTCCCCCCGCAGTGGCCTGCGGCGGGACCCCTCCTGCCGCGGCCGTGATTGAGCGCACGAACAGCGCCAATCTCCCCGCGTTGCAGGAGGTCGAAAAGGAAAGAAACGGCAATATGCGTGTAGGAATGCTCCGTCGGAGCATTCCTACACCTGCGCCAGATGGGCTACGCCCTGCGCAGCGCCCGGTTCAGCGCCAGCGTGGCCAGCAGCAGCAGCGCGGCGCCGGCATTGTGCGCCGTGGCAAGCCACAGCGGAAACCCGCGCAACACCATGAAGATGCCGAAGCACAGCTGCAGTGCCAGCGCGCCCAGCACCAGTGCCGCGGCCAGTCGGCTGTTGCCCTCGCGCCGCCGCACCAGTGCGGCGATGGCCGCCACCAGCAGCGCCAGCGTGGCGACGATGGCGCCCAGTCGGTGCGTGAAATGGATGGCCACGCGCGCCGGGTGGTCGAGCACGCCGCCCTCATAGTTGATGCCCAGCCCGCGCCAGAGCACGAAGGCCTCGCCGTAGTCCGCATCAGGCCACCAGGAGGCCTGGCAGCGCGGGAAGTCCGGGCAGGCCACGGCGGAATAATTGCTGCTGGTCCAGCCGCCCAGCAGGATCTGCACCGCCAGCGCGACCAGCCCGACCAGCGCCAGTCTGCGCAGCGCGTGCGGTGCCGGCAGCAGCAATGCCGCAGCACTGCCACCACCGCGCGCCTTCACCGTACCCGACCAGGGGTTGGAAGAGCGCCGCCGCAGCGTGAGCCACAGCCACCAGAGCATGGACAGCGTGAGCATGCCGAAGGTCAGGTGCAGCGTGACGATCAGCGGCTTCAGCAGCAGCGTAACGGTCAGCATGCCCAGCAGTCCCTGGAAGCACACCACCGCCAGCAGCATCCACGGCAGCACCACCGGCACACCGGTGTGCCGCCGCCAGCGCAGCGACAGCACTGCCAGCGCCACGATGAGCAGGCCCAGCGTCGAGGCAATGTAGCGGTGGATCATCTCGTTCCACGCCTTGCCGGCATGCACCTCGGCATCGAGCCGACCGGCAGCCACCGATTCCACCGCGCCGGCGGGCGTGATGTGCCCGTAGCAGCCAGGCCAGTCAGGACAGCCCAGCCCCGCATCGGTGAGGCGCACATAGGCGCCGAACACCACCACGCAGAAGGCCAGGATGGTGGCGGCGAGTGAGAGTCGGCGCAGGATGACGATACTGCGATGCATGGCTAGCCTATGTGCGAAAGCTTCAGGAGCTTCTTCATGTCGTCGAGCAATCCCCTGGGATTCTCCCGCGTGTCGAAGCGCATCAGGATGTTGAGGAGGGGATCGACCACGAACAGGTCATGCGCGTGATCCCCGGGCGGCAGCAGGGCCAGCAGTTCGCTGCGGACGGAGGGAGCGCTCACATCGAGCACCTTGATGCCCGTGTACCCGGCTTCGAGGAAGGCTGTGTCGCAGCAATTGTCGGTGGCCAGCAGCACACGGTTGATGCGGTCCATGTCCTTGTTGAGCAGCAGGTGGATCTGGCGCGCGATATGCAGCGCGTTGCGGCAGGGTTCCCCGCAGCTGCCGTCGCCCACGTACACCAGCGCCCACTTGCCTTCGAGTGATTTCGCTGCTGCGGGCAGCTGCCGCAGCGGCTTGAGCAGTTCGCCGTGGTTGGTGCCGCCCGAGGGACGCCAGCCGCTGTAGTACAGGGCGAACGAGGCCGCCAGCGGCAGGAAGAACACCGCCAGCAGCAGCATCAGCATGCGGCGTTGCGGCTTCACGGGAACGGTCTCAGTCATCTCTCTTCTTCAGGTTCACGCCAATGAACAATCCGGCCAGCAGCACGGCAAGCGCCCACCACTGCACCGCGTATCCCACATGCCGCTCAGGCGGCAGTCCCGACGGCGCCCAGTCCCGAAGATAACCGGGGGTGGCACCGTCATCCAGCATCAGCACCACCGGCAGCAGCGGCGCGCCATAGGCCGCCTCCAGCTGCGCCAGCGTGGGAAAACTCGCCACGCGCGGCCAGTTTCCCGTCAGCGGCGGCCCCACCCGGCCCGAGGCCAGCCCCGCCACCGGCAGGGCGCCGATCCTGCCGGTGATCGTCCATGACGCGGGCGCGTCTTCCGGCAGCCGCACATCGGGCAGCTGCTCGCGAAAGCCGCTGAACGGCACCCAGCCGCGATTCACCAGCAACCGGCTGCCTTCGGCGAGCCGCAGCACCGTGAGCACGTAGTACCCCGGTGCCCCGCGATGCGAGATGTTCTCCAGCAGGAACTGCCGCCCGCCATCCGGTTCGCCCGCGATGCGCACCCGTGCATACCGCGGCAGCTGCGCCAGCGATGCGGCGCTGGCGTCGATGGCCGGCGCATCGCCGCGGGCGAATTCATCCCACTGCGCCTGCCGCGCCTGCCCGCGGTTCCACTGCCAGAAGCCCAGCGAGATGAACAGCGGCAGCGCCAGCGCCGTCAGCAGCACCGAGTACCAGCGGGGCGTGAACCGCCAGGCCATCCTATAATCGCTCCATGGATGCACGACTCATTGTCATCGCCGTACTCGCGCTGGTCGTCGCATCCCTGGGCTCGGCCCTGTTCCAGCTCGCCCGCGGCGGCGATTCCGCGCGGCTGCTGCGCGCCCTCACCTGGCGCGTGGGCCTTTCGGTGGGCCTGTTCCTGACGCTGCTGTTGCTGTGGGGGATGGGTGTCATCCACCCCCACGGCGGCCCCTGACCTGCGTCAGATCCAGTAGACGAAGACGAACAGGATCAGCCAGACCACGTCGACGAAGTGCCAGTACCAGGCCACCGCCTCGAAGGCGAAGTGCCGGTCTGCCGTGAAGTGGCCGCGCATCGCGCGACCCCAGATCACCGTCAGCATGATCGCGCCCACCGTCACGTGCAGGCCGTGGAAGCCGGTGAGCATGAAGAACGTGGCGCCGTAGATGCCGGTGCCCATCGTCAGCCCCAGCTCGTGCCAGGCGTGCATGTACTCGGTGGCCTGCAGGTACACGAACACGAAACCCAGCATCCAGGTGGCAGCCAGGAAGGTCTTGAGCACCGCGCGGTTGCCGGCACGCAGCGCGTGGTGCGCGATGGTGATGGTCACGCCGGAGGTGAGCAGGATGATGGTGTTCCACAGCGGCAGGCCGAAGGCCGGGATGGTCTCGAAGCTGCCGTCGGCCTGGCCGCCCACGGTGGCCGGGCCATTGGTCGGCCAGGCGGCGTCGAACTCCGGCCACAGCAGCAGCCCGTTGAAGATCTTCACGCCCTCGCCGGACAGCCAGGGCACTGACAGCTGGCGCGCGTAGAAGAGGGCCCCGAAGAACACCCCGAAGAACATCACCTCGGACATGATGAACCAGATCATGCCCATGCGGAAACTGCGGTCGACGTCGAGGTTGTAGAGCCCGCGCTGGTTCTCGTCGATCACGGTGCGGAACCAGAAGAAGAACAGCGAGGCCAGCAGCAGCGCGCCGGGGATGAACGACCAGGCGCCGGTCCAGCCATTGAGGAAGGCGACCACGCCGGACATCAGCACGAACAGCGTTGCCGAGCCATAGATCGGCCACGGGCTGCTGTGCGGAACGTAATAGCGGCTTGCGTCGTGCGCTGCGGTGTGTGTGCTCATATCCCTGTCGTCTGTCGCGGAAAGTGATCAGCGCGCCGCCACCGGCGCCTGCGTGTCGTAGAAAGTGTAGGCCAGCGTGATGCGTTCGACGTGTTTCGGCAGTGCCGGGTCGACGAAGAACCGCACGGGCATGTGTTTGGTCTCGCCCACCGTGAAATGCTGCGGGGTGAAGCAGAAGCACTCGGTCTTGCGGAACCAGGCGCTGGCGCTGGCCGGCGCCACGTCGGGCACGGCCTGCGCCCAGGTGTCCGCGCCGGTGTTGTTCACCGCCAGGAAGTTCGCCTCGTAGAGCCGCCCCGGATGCACCTGGATGCTGCGCACCTCGGGCTTGAAGTCCCACTTGCCCACGCTGGGCAGGTTGGCCACGAAATCCACCACCACCGTGCGCGATTCATCGACGGTGGACGGCAGGCTTGCCGCGGTCACGAGGTCGTCGCGGCTGCCGGCGCCGGTGATCTCGCAGAACACGTCGTACAGCGGCACCAGCGCGAAGCCGAAGGCGAACGCGCCCAGCGCCACCACGCCCAGCTTCAGGGCCAGGCGGCGGTGGGCGGCAGGCTTGCGGTCAGGAGCGTTCATCCGTTGCGGTTGATGAAGGCGATGATGAAGGCCACGTAGACGAACACGGCGAACAGCGCCAGCTTGATGGCCGTCGAACGGGCCCGCTTGCGGCGGGCCGCGATCGCTTCCGGACTCATGTCAGGCTGCATCGCCACGTTCATGCTCAGTGGGCCGTGCCCTTGGTGCCGCGCGCGACCATGTCGGCGCTGGGCGGGTCGGACCATGAGTGGTACGGCGCCGGCGAGGCGAGTTCCCATTCCAGGCCATACGCGCCTTCCCATACCCGGTCGGCCGCCTTCTCGCCGCGCTTCAGGCACTGCAGGATGGCCAGCGGGAACAGCAGCTGCGACAGGCCGAAGCCGAACGCGCCGATGGAGGACACCATGTTCCACTCCGAGAACTGCGTGTTGTAGTCCGGGATGCGGCGCGGCATGCCGGCCAGGCCCAGGAAGTGCTGCGGGAAGAACAGCACGTTCACGAAGATGGCCGACAGCCAGAAATGCGCCTTTGCCAGCGTCATGTTGTACATGCGGCCGCTCCACTTCGGCAGCCAGTAGTACACCGCGCCCATCAGCGAGAAGATCGCACCGGGCACCAGCACGTAGTGGAAGTGCGCCACCACGAAGTAGGTGTCGTGGTACTGGAAGTCCGCCGGCACGATGGCCAGCATCAGGCCCGAGAAGCCGCCGATGGTGAACAGGAACAGGAAGGCGATCGCGAACAGCATGGGCGGCTCGAAGGTGATCGAGCCGCGCCACATGGTGGCCGTCCAGTTGAACACCTTCACGCCCGTGGGCACGGCGATCAGCATGGTGGTGAGCATGAAGAACATCTGGCCGGCCAGCGGCATGCCCACCGTGAACATGTGGTGCGCCCACACGATGAACGACAGGAAGCCGATGGACGCGGTGGCGTACACCATCGACTCGTAGCCGAACAGCGGCTTGCGCGAGAACGCCGGAATGACCTCTGACACCACGCCGAAGGCCGGCAGGATCAGGATGTACACCTCGGGGTGCCCGAAGAACCAGAAGATGTGCTGGTAGAGCACCGGGTCGCCGCCGCCGGCGGCGCTGAAGAAGGTGGTGCCGAAGAAGTGGTCGGTGAGCAGCATGGTCACCGCGCCCGCCAGCACCGGCATCACCAGGATCAGGAGGTATGCGGTGATCAGCCAGGTCCACACGAACAGCGGCATCTTCAGCAGCGTCACGCCGGGGGCGCGCATGTTCATGATGGTCACGATCACGTTGATGGCGCCCATGATCGAGCTCACGCCCATCAGGTGCACCGCGAAGATGGCCATCGGCAGCGCATCACCACCCTGCACCGTGAGCGGCGGGTAGAGCGTCCAGCCGCCGGCTGGCGCGCCGCCCGGGACCACGAAGGTCAGCAGCATCAGCAGGAAGGCGAACGGCAGGATCCAGAAGCTGAAGTTGTTCATGCGCGGCAGCGCCATGTCGGGCGCGCCCACCTGCAGCGGGATCATCCAGTTCGCAAGGCCCACCCATGCCGGCATCACGCCGCCGAAGATCATGAAGATCGCGTGCATGGTCGTCATCGAGTTGAAGAACTGCGGATCGACGAACTGCAGGCCGGGCTGGAACAGCTCGGCGCGGATCACGAAGGCGAACAGGCCGCCGATGAAGAACATCGTCAGGCCGAACACCATGTACAGGGTGCCGATGTCCTTGTGATTGGTCGTCAGCACCCAGCGCTGGATGAAGCTCTTCGGCGGGCCGTGGTGGCCGTGGTCATCGTGTGCGGCGGCGCCGGAATGGTCGGTGTGCGTTGCGTGGGCCATGATGCTTGCTCGTCTCTCGAATTCGTTTGCGTGCGGTTACGGTCAGCCGGCAGTGCCGGCCACCGGCGCGGCTGCGACAGCGGCGGTGCCGCCAGCGGCCGTGGCGCCGGGGGACTCGGCGGGCTGGGCCCGCTTCGATTCCAGCCAGGCTGCGTAGTCGGCTTCGCTCAGCGCCTCCACCACGATGGGCATGAAGCCATGGTCGCGGCCACACAGCTCGGTGCACTGCCCGCGGTACACGCCGACCTTGTCCGGCTGGATCTGGAACCACATCTCGTTGACCATGCCCGGGATGGCGTCCTTCTTGATGGCCAGCTCCGGCACCCACCAGGCGTGGATCACATCCTGCGAGGTGACCAGCAGGCGCACCTTCTTGCCGACGGGCACCACCAGGCGGTTGTCCACTTCGAGCAGGTAGTTCGGCACATCGCCCGGCTTCACTGACGAATCGCGCTGGCGGGCGGCGTTGCTGTCACGTGCCAGCGTGGAGAAGAAACTCACGCCCTCGTCCAGGTATTCGTACTGCCACTTCCACTGGTAGCCGGTGACCTTGATGTTGATGTCGGTGGCGCTGGCATCCTCGATGCGGATCAGGGTGCGCGCGGCCGGCACGGCCATTGCCACGAGGATGAGCACGGGAATGCCGGTCCACAGGATCTCTGCCTTGGTGCTGTGGAGCAGGTTCTGGTCGGCCACCGCTCCCTGCGACTTCCGGAACTTCACCAGCGAATAGATCATCACGCCGAACACAGCCACGCCGATCAGCGTGACCACCCAGAAGATGGTCATGTGCAGGCCATGGATCTCGCCCGACAACGTCGTTGCACCCTTGTGCATGTTGAGGCCGGACCAGGCGGCATGAGCGGGCGCGGCGAGCGCAGCCAGGACTGCGGCGCAGCCTGCGAATACGGATTTCCGAAGCATCTCTGAACCTTGAATAAGTCGGTGATCTGTATGGGGCAGGCACCGTTCTGGCCCCCGCCCATCATTGACTGGGCAGTATACCCGTTGGCGCGCTCCACAGCAGCGGGCATGGGAGGCGCTCGAGCAGGGAATCGCGGCAGGCGGGGCCATCGTGGAAGGCGGGGTCGACGGGATTGGCGATCCAGCCGGCCAGCGGCAGGCCGCTGGCGCGGATGGCCCCGGCGGTGAGCAGCGCATGGCTGAGGCAGCCCAGGCGCAGGCCGACTACCAGCACCACGGGCAGGCCGAGGCGAAGTGCGACGTCCTGCATGGTGGGTCCGGGGGTACCCGGGGCCACGGGGGTGCCCACCGGGGCCAGCCAGCCACCGGCACCTTCCACGACGATCACGTCAGACAGAGCGCGTATCGACTCAAATGCCGACCTGATCTTGTCCAGATCGATGGCCACACCGGCGCGCGCCGCTGCCAGGTGGGGCGAGGTGGCTTCCGGCAGGCACACCGGGTTCACCAGTTCGTAGGGCAGGCGGACATTGGCAGCAGCGGCCAGATCCAGCGCGTCGTCGTTGCGCCAGCCATGCGGGGTCATTTCTGCACCTGCGGCCACCGGCTTCATGCCTGCGGCGCGCAGCCCGGTGGCAGCCAGCGCGGCCAGCAGCCGCGTGGCCACCCAGGTCTTGCCGATTCCCGTATCCGTGCCGGCGATGAACACGCTCTGGCGCAGGACCGGATGCAGCCCGGGCAGGCTCATCGGCGGCGGGCCAGCTGATCGCGCAGGGACTGCACGTCGATGCGCGTTTCGCCGGCGGTGCTGGCAGGGGCCGGTTCCGGACCGTGCTCCGGCGCCCAGGCTACCGCGTACACCACCTGCCAGGTGGCGGGCAGGCCCGCGGGACGGCGCAGTGATTCGTACTGCGCCTGCATCCGCGCGAAAGCCGCACGACCGGTGAGGCCGCGCGCGCGCCGGGCATCCACGTTGCGGGCACCGAGTGACTTCAGCTCGCGCATCAGCGCGCGCGCATCGGCGTAGTGATGCAGGTGACGGTCCACATCCAGCACCGGTTCGAGGAAGCCGGCGCGTTGCAGGGCGCCGCCCAGGTCATGCACATCGACGAAATCGATCACGTGCACGCCATCATCGGCCGCACCCCAGGCTGCACGCAGTTCCTGCAGCGTTTCCGGACCGAAGCTGCTGAGCAGCAGCAGGCCGCCGGGCCGCAGCACGCGCCGTATCTCGGCCAGCGCGGCATCCGGTGGCTGCAGCCATTGCAGCATCAGGTTGCTGAACACCAGGTCGAATCCCGCGGTGTCGAATGGCAGCTGCCGCGCATCGGCTTCAACGCAGCGGATGCGGCGCCAGAAGCGGCTGTGGCGCCGCGCGGCGCGCACCATGGGCGCGGCGATGTCGGCGGCGGTGACCGCCGCACGCGGGAAGCGGCGCTTGATCGCCAGCGCCGCAAGACCGGTGCCGGCGCCCAGGTCGAGCACGGCACGCGGTGGAGACTTCAGCAGCGTGAGTCGCGACAGCAGCTCTTCGCGCGCCTGCGCCTGCAGCCAGGCGGCTGCATCGTAGCTGTCGCTGGCCGCACCGAAGCTGCGCGCCACTGCGCGCGGATCCAGGTCCGTCATCGCATCGCTCCGGGCGGCAGGGTGTCGATGAACCCGCGGATGGCCGCTGCCACCTGCGCGTGGTGCGAGATGAACGGCGCGTGGCCCGCGCGTGAAATTTCCAGCAGCTTCGCGCCGGGCAGTGCCTGCGCCAGCCAGCGCGCGGCCGCGGGCAGCGTCACGCGGTCGTTGCGTCCCGCGATGATCAATGCCGGCTGGCGCAGGCCAGCCAGCATCGGGCGCAGGTCCACCTCGCCAAGCAGGCGCAGTCCGTCCAGCAGCGCTTCGCGACGCGGTTCACCCTGCGCCTGCAGTGCGGCCTGCAGTTCGCCCAGCGTCTCTTCGGCCTGCTGCGTGCCGCGCACCTGCAGCCAGAGGAAGTCCTCGATCAGCTGCTGCCAGTCACGCTGCACCATGTCCTCGAACACCTGCAACGTGTGCGGATCCGCGCCGGCCGGCCAGTCTTCGCTGCGCGAGAACCTGGGCGAGGCCGACATCAGCACCAGGGCCGGCACGCGCGAAGGATGCTGCGCTGCCAGCGCCATCGCGATCTTTGCTCCCATGGACCAGCCCGCCAGCACGCAGCGCGGCGGCAGCGCGGCGAGCACGGCGGCGCACTGCGCCTCGAACCCGGCGGCACCCTCCGACCAGGGGCTGCGACCGTGGCCAGGCAGGTCGATGGCCCAGCTGTGCAGCGGGACATGCCGCGCATCCGGTGTGTCAAGATCCGCACGCAGGCGGTCGAACACGCGCAGGTTCATGGCCCAGCCGTGCAGCATCACGATGGGCACGCCGGCAGCGTCACTGCCTGCGCTGCGCTCCACGTGCAGCGGCAGGCTGCTCATGGCGCACCCTCCGCGCGTGGGGTTGTGGCCGCTGGCGCCTCCGCAAGGCTGGCCTGCAATGCATCCAGCAGACCATCCACCTCTGTCTCGCCGTGTGCCGCCGAAAGGGTCACACGCAGCCGCTCGGTACCGGCAGGCACGGTGGGATGCCGGATCGCACTCACCCAGTAGCCACGCCGCAGCAATGCTTCGCTGGCGGCCACGCAGGTGGCAGCGCCGGGCACTTGCAGTGGCTGGATCGCGGTCATGGAGTCAGCCAGCGGCAACCCCCGCGCCTGCGCGCCGGCGCGGAAGCGCGTGATGAGCATTGCCAGCCGCTCCCGCCGCCACGGCTCGGCGCGCACGATGGCCAGCGCCGCCCGCGTGGCTGCTGCCACTGCCGGCGGCAGCGCGGTGGTGAAGAGGTAGCTGCGCGCACGCTGCATCACCAGCTCGATCACTTCACGGTCGCCGGCCACGAAGGCGCCGAAGCTGCCGAAAGCCTTGCCCAGCGTGCCCACCAGCAGGGGCACGGCCTGCGCGTCGAGCTGCGCCTGCCCGAGCACGCCGCCGCCATGTTTGCCGAGCACGCCCAGCCCGTGTGCGTCATCGACCAGCAGCCAGGCGCCGTGGCGCCGCGCGATGGCCGACAGTTCCGCCACGGGTGCCACATCGCCGTCCATGCTGAAGACGCCATCGGTGGCGATGAGCGCCAGGCTGGTCTCCTGCTCCGCCGCGATACGCCCGGCTTCCTGCATGTCGTTGTGGCGATAGCGCAGCAGCCGCGCCCCGCACTGGCGCGCGCCGTCGATCAGCGAGGCGTGGTTGAGACGGTCCTGCAGCACCACTTCACCGCGCCCGGCCAGGGCCGTGATCACGCCGGCATTGGCCATGTAGCCGGTGGAGAACAGCAATGCGGCCTCGCGGCCGGTGAATTCCGCCAGCTCCTCTTCCAGCGCATGGTGTTCGGCACTGTGGCCGGTGACGAAATGCGCCGCGCCGGCGCCGCTGCCATAGCGGGCAGCGGCCTTGCACATGGCCTCGGCAAGGCGCGGATCACCAGCGAGGCCGAGGTAGTCATTGCTGCAGAAATTGGCCAGCCGCCGGCCGCCGACCACCGGAGCGGTGAGGGCATCCGATGCGTACGCCTCCACGCAGCGGCGCGCGCGCCGCTCGCCGCGCGCGTGCAGCGTCGCCAGCGCGGCCGACACCGCTGCCCCGTTGCGCTTCATGGAATGTGCGTGCGCCCGGCCACCGCCCCAGCTAGCCGCGCGAGTCCGTCTGCTGCTGGGTTTCCGGCTCGATCTGCAGGCGGGCCAGCAGCTGGCGGTCGCGCTCCACGTCCGGATTGCCGGTGGTCAGCAGCTTCTCGCCATAGAAGATGGAGTTCGCGCCGGCCAGGAAGGCCAGCGCCTGCAGTTCATCGCTCATGGCCTCGCGTCCCGCCGACAGCCGCACCTGCGCCTGCGGCATCAGGATGCGCGCCACGGCAATGGTGCGCACGAACTCGAAGCCATCCACGGCCTGCGCTTCTTCAGCCCTGCCTTCCAGCGGCGTGCCCTTCACCTGCACCAGCTGGTTGATGGGCACGCTCTGCGGATGCTCGGGCAGGTTGGCCAGCGTGGCCAGCATGCCGGCGCGGTCGCGGCGGGTTTCGCCCATGCCCACGATGCCGCCGCTGCACACCTTCAGGTTGGCATTGCGCACGGCTTCCAGCGTGTCGAGGCGATGCTGGTAGGTGCGGGTGGAGATGATCTCCTTGTAGAACTCCTCGGAGGAATCCACGTTGTGGTTGTAGTAGTCGAGGCCTGCGTCCTTCAGCTCGCCGGCCTGCTCCGGGGTGAGCATGCCCAGCGTGGCGCAGGTCTCCAGGCCCAGCGCTCCCACCTCGCGGATCATCGTGGCGATGCGCTCGATGTCCTTCTTTTTGGGCGAGCGGAAAGCCGCGCCCATGCAGAAGCGCGTGGCGCCGGCGGCCTGCGCCTTGCGCGCGGCGTCGACCACCGCCTCCACGGGCATCAGGTCCTCACGTGCCACGCCGGTGTCGTAGTGCACGCTCTGCGGGCAGTAGGCACAGTCCTCGGGGCAGCCACCGGTCTTGATCGACAGCAGCGTGCTCATCTGCACGCGGTTGGGCGCATGCCAGGCGCGGTGCACCTGCTGGGCGCGGAAGATCAGGTCCATGAAGGGCAGCGCGAACAGCGCCTCCACCTCGGCGAGGCTCCAGTCATGGCGCTGGGTGCTGAAGGCCTGGGGGGAGGTGGTGTCGGCGGCGCGGGTATTCATGGCCCGCGATGCTCCGGGTGGCCGTGAGAGGTGTCAACCGAAGGTTGCGCCCCAAGTTGACAATCGAATTGATCGTTTCATTTATGCGTGAAGTCGACAGATTTGTGTTCATCATTGAACCTCCACAGCTGCCAGTCTGGCGGGATGCAACCCGACCGGCACACCACGCAACCCCGACACATTGTCCGGGGCCTCGCCCGGAACCTGGCCCGAAACCTCGCGCACCTGATCGCCCCGCCGGTCTGCATCCTCTGCGGTGGCCCGGGCCAGTCGCTGGATGAACCCTGGGGGCTGGACCTCTGCATCCACTGCGAAGCCGCCTGCCCGCGCGCCCCGCCAGAGCCCCCGCCCTGGCAGCACGCCTTCTGCCTCTTCCGCTACGAGGACCCGGTGGACCTGATGATCCAGCGGCTGAAGTTCCAGCGGGACATCGCCCAGGCACGGGTACTGGGCACGCTGTTCGCGCGCGCCTGGCGGGCGGCAGGGCGGGATCGCCCGGAGTGCATCGTGCCCATGCCCCTGCACCGCTCGCGTCATGTGGAACGGGGTTTCTGCCAGACCACTCTGCTCGCCAGGCACATCGCCCGGCGCCTGGGCCACCAGGGCCGGCCCCTGCCCGTACACAACAACCTGCTGCTGCGGGTGCGCGCGACCCGCGCGCAAAGCGGTCTGGACGCGGCGGAGCGGGCCAGGAACCTGAAGGGAGCCTTCGCCTCTCCGACCGGCAAGCGCCTGCCCCGGCACGTCGCCTTGCTCGACGATGTGCTGACCACAGGTCATACGGCTACTGCCGCCATCGCCGCGCTACACGAGGCCGGCGTCAGGCGCGTGGACCTGTGGTGCTGCGCCAGGGCCCTGCGCCTTGACGGACTCGACACCGCACCTGCTATAAACTAGCTATCTAACTAGTTATATGGACATGGCCATGACCGAGGTCGGCGTATTCGAAGCCAAGACCCGCCTCAGCGAGCTGCTGGAGCGCGTCGCGGCCGGCGAGGAAATCACCATCACCCGCCGGGGCCAACCCGTGGCCAGACTGGTCGCGCCCGGCAAGGCCTCCCCCGAGCAGATACGGCGAACCATCGACGAGGTGCAGCAGCTGGCCCGTGGCCAGCGGCTGGAAGGACTGGACTGGAGGGCGCTGCGCGACGAGGGCCGCAACAAGTGACCGGCTTCGTCCTCGATGCCTCCGTCGCGATTGCCTGGTGCTTCGCCGATGAATCTTCCGGGCCCAGCCGCCAACTGCTGGAATCCCTGCAGTTCCGCGCCGCCGTGGTGCCACCGCTCTGGAACTGGGAAATCGGCAATGCGCTGCTCACCGCAGAACGCCGGGGGCGCATCGAGCCCGCTGCAGCGGACCTTTTCCTGCGCCTGCTGCGGCAGCTGCCCATCCACGTGGACGCAGGGTCAGCCGACCGGGCACTGGAAGAGACCCGGCGGCTGGCGCGCGAGCACGACCTCACCACTTATGACGCCTCCTATCTCGAACTGGCCCATCGACGGGGCTTGCCCCTGGCCACCCGCGATGCAGCGCTGGCCAGGGCGGCGGCCGCGGTGCAGGTGTCCCTGCTGTCGGCCTGAGGAGAGAGGCAGACCCTATCTGCTACCCTTGGCCGCCCGCCCCTGCGCATTTTCCGCCTTGGCCACCCCGCACCACATCACTGCCGCCCACGCCCCCGGCCGCTGGAGGCTCTACTACGAGCTGACCAAGCCCCGGGTGGTGGCGCTGATCGTGCTGACCTCGGTGGTGGGCTCGCTGCTGGCCGTGCCCGGCATGCCGCCGCTGGACCTGCTGCTGTTCGGCAACCTGGGCATCGCCATGGCCGCCGCCAGCGCGGCCACGCTGAACCAGCTGCTGGATGCGCGCATCGACTCGAGGATGGCGCGCACCCGCACCCGCCCGCTGCCCACCGGGGGATTGTCCGAAAGCCAGGCGCTGGGTTTTGCCGCGCTGCTGGGCGCGGCCTCGATGCTGATGCTCTGGCTGCTGGTGAATCCGCTCACCGCGCTGCTGACCTTTGCCTCGCTGATCGGCTATGCGGTGATCTACACGCTGTGGCTGAAGCGCGCCACGCCGCAGAACATCGTGATCGGCGGCGCCGCGGGGGCGGCTCCGCCAGTGCTGGGCTGGGCCGCCATCACCAACACCGTCGATCCTCATGCGCTGCTCCTGTTCCTGATCATCTTCGCCTGGACGCCGCCGCATTTCTGGGCGCTGGCCATCGCGCGCCGTGACGACTACGCGAAGGTGGACATCCCCATGCTGCCGGTGACGCATGGGGTGGAATTCACCCGGCTGCATGTGCTGCTCTACACCATCATCCTGGTGCTGGTGACGCTGCTGCCCTGGCTCACCGGCATGACCGGCCTGATCTACCTGCTGGCGGCGGTGGGGCTCAACGCGGCCTTCCTGGCCTATGCCGTGAAGCTCAAGCGCTCCACCCAGCGCGAGCTGCCCATGCGGGTGTTCAGGTTTTCCGTGCAATACCTGATGTGGCTGTTCCTGGCGCTGCTGGTGGATCACTACCTGCCAGTGCACGTGGTGTAATGAGGCCCGAGGAGACCCTGTGATGAAGATCGCGCGACTGCTGCCTTCCCTGCTGATGCTGGCCGTGCTCTGCGCCCCGACGCCGCTGCTGGCGCAGCTGCGCTTCCAGGAAGGCAAGCATTACACCACCGTGCCAACGCCGATGGCTGCCGGGCTCGCGCCAGCAGGCAAGGTCGAAGTCACCGAGGTGTTCTCCTACATCTGCAGCCACTGCTACGAGTGGCAGGGCCTGGTCGAGGGGCTGAAGACCGCGCTGCCGGAAGATGCCGCGCTCACCTACGTGCACGCGGGCTTCAACCAGTACTGGCCGCTGTTCCAGCGCGCGCACCTCACGGCGCAGAAGCTGGGGGTCGCCGACCGCAACCACAAGCGCATGTTCACAGCCGTCTGGGAGACGCAGGAGTTTCCCTTCCTCGACAAGACCACGGGTCGCCCGCTGGCCACCCCGCCCACCATGGCTGACTTCGCCCGCTTTTATGCCAAGGGTGGCGGCGTGACCGAGGCAGAATTCCTGAAGACCGCCACTTCACCCGCGATCAACGCCGCAGTGGAACGCGCCGAATCGCTGGTCAAGGGCTGGCGCGTCAGCGGCACTCCCTCCTTCCTGGTCGGCGGGCGTTACATGGTGGCTCCCGAATCGGTCTCCAGCGAGAAAGAACTGCACGACCTGTTCAGCTTCCTGGTGTCCCTCGAGCGCAGCCGCCTGAAGAAGGCCGCGGCGCCGGCAAAGTAGGAGGCTCCCGTGCACGTCGAACGCCTCTGGCCGGACACCAGCCTGCGCAACTACCACTACCTGGTGGTGTGCACCGAGACCGGTGATGCGCTGGCGGTGGATCCCTTCGATGCACAGCTGATGCTCGACACTGCCCGCCGCAATGGCTGGCGTATCACGCAGATCCTCAACACGCACCATCACCACGACCATGTGGCCGGCAACGAGGCCGTGCGCGCCGCCACCGGCGCGAAGGTGCTGGCCCACGCGGGGGCTGCGGCGCTGATCGGCGGCGTGGACGTGGGGCTCGCCGATGGCGACGTGATCCGCATCGGACGCAGCATCGAGCTGGAAACCCTGGACACGCCCGGCCACACCATGTCGCATGTGTGCCTGTTCGCGCATGCGGAGCAGCCCGCACTGTTCTCAGGCGACACGCTGTTCAACGCTGGCGCGGGCAACTGCCACCAGGGCGGCGACCCGGTGGCGCTGTACGAGACCTTCGCCACGCGGCTGCTGCACCTGCCCGATGCCACGCGCATCTACCCCGGCCACGACTACCTGCTGAACAACCTCGGCTTCACGCTGTCGCGGGAGCCGGGCAATGGCGAGGCCCGCGAACTGCAGCAGAAGCTCGCCGGCACCGGTCCGCTCGAACTGCCGGTGACCACGCTGGGGGAGGAGAAGAAGTTCAACACCTTCTTCCGGCTCGGCAGCGCCGAGATCATCGACGGGCTGCGCGAGCAGTTCGCCGACCTGCCGCGCGAGCCCGCACCGCGCGAGGTGTTCGTCGCGCTGCGCGCCCTGCGCAACAAGTGGTAGCCGGGTGAACGGGGAGGCAGAAAGCCCCAGGCTGCAGCGCTGGCTCACCGGCGGTGCACTGGTACTGGTGCTGCTGGCCGTATGGCTGATCGTGCGGCCGCTGGCAGTGCCCATCGTATGGGCGGCCATCCTCGCCTTCCTGCTCTCGCCGCTGCAGGAGAAGCTCACCAGCTCGCTGCGCGGCCGCCGCTCCGCTGCGGCCGGCATCCTCACCGGGCTCACGCCGGTGGCCATCTTCGTGCCGCTCACGCTGCTGGGGCTGGCCTTCGCCAACCAGATCGCCTCGCTTACCTCCCAGGTCGAAGCGGATCCCGGTCTCTTCAGCCTGGCCGAGTGGACCGACCCGGTGCGCCACCCACGCCTGGCGGATATCGCCTCCTGGCTGGACCGGCGCTTCGACCTGGAAGTGGCAGACGCGCAGGCCTACCTGAAGCAGGGCGTGCGCGACTGGGCCACCGTGATCGCCCGCTCCAGCGGACTGGTGGCACTGGTCACTGCAGGGGTGATCCTGCGTTTCTTCGTGATGCTGTTCGTGCTGTTCTTCATGCTGCGTGACGGCGCGGTGTGGTTCCGCCGCGCGGCCTCGCTGCTGCCGCTGGATTCGCGCCGGCGCGATGTGCTGCTCACGCGCCTGGGCAAGGTGCTGCGCGCCGTGGTCTATGGCTGCGGTCTCACCGCGCTGGTGCAGGGCACGCTGGTGGCCATCGGCTTCGCCATCGCCGGCATCCAGGGGTTCATCGTCTTCGGCGTGCTGGCGGCGGTGTGCGCGCTGCTGCCATTCGGTGGCGCAGGGCTGGTGTGGGTGCCTGCGGTGATCTACCTGTTCGCCGCCGGCAAGTTCGGCTGGGGCGTGTTCATGCTCGTGTGGGGCGGCGTCGTGTCCACTTCCGACAACTTCGTCCGCCCTGTCATCATCTCCCGCTACACGCCCGTGCCCACGCTGGTGGTCTTCCTCGGCGTGATCGGCGGCGTGGCTGCATTCGGCCCGATGGGATTCATCGTCGGGCCGGTGATCCTGGTGCTGGCCATCGAGCTGTTCCGCTTCGCCGAAGGATCGATGGCGCGTCGCGACTGATAGAATGCGCGGGATGGACCTCTCGCCCATCCTCAATCCCCTCAACGACGAACAGCGCGCGGCCGTGACCGCGCCCGCAGGCGCCACGCTGGTGCTGGCCGGCGCCGGCAGCGGCAAGACGCGTGTGCTCACGCACCGCATCGCCTGGGCCATCGGCGCGCTGGGCGCCGTGCCCCACAACATCCTGGCCGTGACCTTCACCAACAAGGCCGCCGCCGAAATGCGCCACCGCATCGAGACACTGCTGGGCGTGCCCGGCGGGGCGATGTGGGTGGGCACCTTCCACGGCATTGCCCATCGCCTGCTGCGCCTGCACCACCAGCTGGCCGGCCTGCCGCCCGGGTTCCAGATCCTCGACAGCGAGGACCAGCAGCGGCTCATCAAGAAGGTGATCCGCGCGCAGGAGCTGGACGAAACCCGCTTCGTGCCGCGCGAGGTGCAGCACTACATCAACAAGCTCAAGGACGACGGCATCCGCCCCGCGCAGGTGAAGCCGGGCTTCGATCCCATGCAGCAGGTGCTGCAGAAGCTCTACCAGAACTACGAGGAGACCTGCCACCGCAGCGGCGTGGCCGACTTCGCCGAGCTGCTGCTGCGCGCCTACGAGCTGCTGCGCGACAACGCCTCGCTGCGCGACCACTACCGCCGCCGATTCACGCATGTGCTGGTCGATGAATTCCAGGACACCAACGCCATCCAGTACGCCTGGACCCGGCTGATCGCCGGCGACGACGGCAATCCCTTCGTGGTGGGCGACGACGACCAGTCCATCTACCGCTGGCGCGGCGCACGGGTCGAGAACCTCAGGCAGTTCACGCGCGACTACCCCGAGGCGCAGATGTTCCGCCTGGAGCGCAACTACCGCTCCACCGGCAACATCCTCGGCGCCGCCAACGCGCTGATCGCCAACAACTCCGGCCGGCTGGGCAAGAACCTGTGGACCAGCGACGGCAAGGGCGAGCGCATCCGCCTCTATTCCGCCTTCAACGAGCGCGACGAGGCCGACTTCGTCGTCGGCCGCATCGCCGAATGGCAGCGCCAGGGCGGCGCGCGGCGCGAGGTGGCCATCCTCTATCGTTCGAACGCGCAGTCGCGCGCACTGGAAGAATCGCTGCTCACGGCGCGCATTCCCTACCGCGTGTATGGCGGCCTGCGTTTCTACGAGCGCGCGGAGATCAAGGATGCGCTGGCCTACCTGCGCCTGGTGGCCAACCGCAATGACGATCCCTCCTTCGAGCGCGTGGTGAACCTGCCCACGCGTGGCATCGGCGCGAAATCGCTGGAGGGCCTGCGCGAGTCCGCGCGCGCCACGAACAGCTCGATGTGGCAGGCGGCCGCGGCCATGCTGTCGGGCACCCCGGGCTCACCGGGCATCGGCGAGCTGGGCAACCGCGGTGCGGCCGCGCTGCTGGGCTTCCTGAAGCTCATCGACCAGCTCGATGCCGACACGCAGGGCCTGCCGCTGCACGAGCAGATCGACCATGTGATCCAGAACACCGGCCTCATCGAGCACTACCGCAAGGACAAGCAGCAGGACAAGGGCGAGGCCCGCATCGAGAACCTCGACGAACTCGTCAGCGCCGCGCGCGGCTTCAATGCCGATGAGATCAGCCCCGACAACGAGGGCGAGAAGCTGCCGCCGCTGGCTGCCTTCCTGGCGCATGCCGCGCTCGAATCCGGCGAGGGCCAGGCCGAGGAGTGGGAAGACTCGGTGCAGATGATGACGCTGCACACGGCCAAGGGGCTGGAGTTCCCGCTGGTGTTCCTGGTGGGCATGGAAGATGGCCTGTTCCCGCACCAGCGTTCCATCGATGACCTCGACGGGCTGGAGGAAGAGCGCCGCCTCTGCTACGTGGGCATCACCCGCGCCATGAAGCAGCTGTACATCTCGCATGCCGAGCAGCGCCGCCTGCACGGCATGGACAGCTTCGGCACGCCATCACGCTTCATCAGCGAGATCCCCGAAGACCTGATCGAGGAGGTACGGCCACGCATACAGCACAGCCGGCCGGTGATCGGCCAGGCCTGGCGTCCCGCCCAGCCCGCCGCGAGGCTGCGCGACAAGGTGGAGGAGACGGCGGCCCCCGGCATCAAGCTGGGCGCCCGCGTGCGGCACGGCCGGTTCGGCGACGGCGTGATCCTGAACCTCGAAGGCCATGGGCCGCAGGCGCGTGTGCAGGTGAATTTCGAGCGGCAGGGTTCGAAGTGGCTCATGCTCTCGTACGCCAACCTCGAGGTGGTGCGGTGATGGACACATGAAGGTGCTGATACTGGGCGCCGGCCAGGTCGGCCGCACCGCCGCCTACCACCTCGCGCGCGAGCCGGACAACGAAGTCACGGTGGTGGACTCCAACGAGACCGTGCTGCGCGAGCTGCAGAGCCGCATCGACGTGCGCACCGTCGCCGGCAATGCCTCCTTCCCCGTGGTGCTGGAATCCGCCGGCATCGCCGACACCGACATGCTGGTGGCGCTCACCTCCTCCGACGAGGTGAACATGGTGGCCTGCGAGATTGCCCACGCGCTGTACCGCACGCCCACCAAGATCGCCCGCATCCGCGCACCCGAATACACGGCACACGACCGGCTGTTCGGCAAGGGCATGCTGGCGGTGGACGTGTGGATCAGCCCCGAGCAGCTGGTGACCGAATACGTCGAGCGGCTGATCCGCAATCCGGGCGCCCTGCACGTGGCCGATTTCGCCGACGGCCGCGCCAGGCTGGTGGGCATGCAGGCGCGCCCCGGTGGCCTGCTGGTGGGCCAGCAGCTGCGCACGCTGCGCGACCACATGCCCAATGCCGACGCCCGCATCGCCGCCATCTACCGCGGCGGGCGTTTCATCACGCCCACCGGCGAGACCGTGGTGGAGGAAGGCGACGAGATCTTCTTCATCGCCGCACGCGACAACATCCAGCGCATGATGAACGAGATCACGCGCGCCGAAGGCCCGGTGCGCAAGGTGGTGATCGCCGGCGGCGGCAACATCGGCTTCCGCCTCGCGCAGCTGCTGGAGAAGACCCACCAGGTGAAGCTGATCGAACGCGACACCACCCGCGCCTACCGCGTGGCCGAGCGCGTGGAGAACACCGTGGTGCTCAACGGCGACGCCCAGGACGAGGAGCTGCTGATCGAGGAGAACATCGACGGCACCGACGTATTCGCCGCCGTCACCAACTCCGAGGAAGCCAACGTGCTGTCGGCCATGCTGGCCAAGCGCCTGGGAGCGCGCAAGGTGCTGGCGCTGGTGAACCGCCCCACCTACGGCAACCTGATGGAGAACCGCAGCATCGACATCGTGGTCTCGCCGCAGACCGTCACCATCGGCTCGCTGCTGGCGCATGTGCGCAAGGGCGACGTGGTGAAGGTGCACTCCCTGCGCCAGGGATCAGCCGAGGCGCTGGAAACCATCGTGCACGGCACGCAGGACAAGTCACGCGTGATCGGCCGCCGCATCGAGCAGATCGAGATGCCCAATGGCGCCTCCATCGTGGCGCTGGTGCGGGGCGAGAAGGTGGTGATCGCCCACCATGACACGCAGATCGAGACCGAGGATCATGTGATCGTCTTCCTGGCCGACCGGCGCCAGGTCGACGCCGTGCAGAAGCTGTTCCAGTCCGGCTGAACCCATGCGCTCGATCCTCGCGGTCGTCAATGTGCTGGGCGCCCTGCTGGCGCTGTTCGCTGCCTACTACCTGCTGCCCATCGTCACCGCGCTCGTCTATGGCGAATCCGATGCGCTGCGCGCATTCCTGGAGAGCGCCGGTGTCACCCTGGCGCTGGGCGCAGGCTTCTTCTACGGCACCCTGCGCTACCGCGCGGAACTGAAGCCGCGCGACGGCTACCTGCTGGTGAGCCTGTCCTGGCTGATCATGACGCTGGCCGCGGCGGTGCCCATGATGCGCACCGCGCCGGAGCTGTCCTTCACCGATGCCTACTTCGAGGCCATGTCGGGCCTGTCCACCACCGGCTCCACGGTGATCACCGGCATCGACCAGCTGCCGCATGCCGTGAACATGTGGCGCCACGCCCTGCACTGGCTGGGCGGCATGGGCATCATCGTGCTGGCGGTGGCCGTGCTGCCCCTGCTGGGCGTCGGCGGCATGCAGATGTACCGCGCCGAGGCGCCGGGCCCGGTGAAGGACGCGAAGCTCACCCCACGCATCACCGAGACGGCCAAGGCCCTGTGGATGGTCTACGCCGGCATGACGGTGCTGTGTTTCCTGGCATTGTGGGCTGCCGGCATGTCGCTGTTCGATGCCATCTGCCACGCCTTCTCGGTGATGGCGCTGGGCGGCTTTTCCACGCACGACGCCAGCATCGGCTGGTTCCAGTCACCGCAGATCGAGCTGGTGCTGATCCTCTTCATGCTGCTGGCGATGGTCAACTTCGCCACGCACTTCACCGCGCTGCGGCGGCGCGACCTGTCGGCCTACCGGCGTGACCCGGAAGCGCGCTGGGGAGTCATCTGGCTGGCCGCAGGACTCGTGGCCGTCACAGCCATCGTCTCCGGCGCCAACCTTTACCCGGATTTCCTCACGGCCCTGCGCCATTCGGCCTTCAGCCTGGTGACCCTCGCCACCACCTCCGGCTTCGTCACCGAGGACTATTCGCTGTGGCCGCTGTTCGCGCCCATGCTGATGCTGTTCCTCTCCTGCGTGATCCCCAGCACCGGCTCCACCGGCGGCGGCATCAAGCTGTTCCGCGCGCTGATCATGATCAAGCAGTGGTTCCGCGAGTCCTTCGCGCTGGTGCATCCGCACGCGGTGATCCCGCTGAAGATCGGCGGCCAGGTGGTGTCCAACCGCGTGGTGAACTCGGTGCTGGCCTTCGTGTTCGTGTACTTCATGACCATCGTGATCCTCACCTTCACGATGCTGGCCACAAGCATGGATTTCATCACCGCATTCACCGCGGTTGTCGCCAGCATCAACAATGCGGGTCCGGGCCTGGGCCAGGTCGGCCCGGCCACCAACTACGCCGCGCTCAGCGACTTCCAGATATGGATCTGCACCCTGGCGATGTTCCTGGGGCGCATCGAGCTGTTCACCTTCCTGGTGCTGTTCACCCGCACGTTCTGGCGGAAGTAGCCGGCCCTCACTGCGCCTGCAGGCGGGCAGCCACCTCGCCGAGATTGCGGCACACATTCTCCGCCCCGATGACCTGGATCAGCCCGGCGCGCTGCACGCTGTCGGCCACGCGCTCGTTCATCCCGCAGAACAGCACCCGCACGCCGCGCCGCTGGAAACGCTGCACCACCTTTTCGAGCGCCCGCATGCCGGTGGCATCCATGAAGGGCACGGCGCCGAGGCGCAGCACGAAGCTGCTGACACCCATGGGCGTGCGTTCCAGCGTGCGCTCCAGCTTCTCGGCCGCGCCGAAGAAGAACGGGCCATCGATGCGGTAGACCAGCGCGCTCTCCGGCAGCGCGCCTGACGCCGCGGCGGCGATGTCCTCTGCCGCCTCCGGCTGCTCCTTCACCTCGACGTGGTCGGACATGCGGCGCATGAACAGCAGCGCCGCGATCACCACGCCCACGTTCACGGCGACCACCAGGTCGACGAACACCGTGAGGCAGAAGGTGACCAGCAGCAGCGCGCGGTCGGCGTTGGAGGCGCGGCGCAGCAGGTTCATGAAGATGGGCAGGTCGGCCATGTTCCAGGCGACGTGGAACAGGATGGCCGCCAGCGCGGCCAGCGGAATGGCGCTCGCCAGCGGGGCGAGCAGCACGATCACCATCACCAGCAGCAGGCAATGCACCCCGGCAGCCACGGGACTGTTGGCGCCATTGCGGATGCTGGTGGCGGTGCGGGCAATGGCGCCGGTCGCGGCGAAGCCGCCGAACAGCGGCGTGAGCATGTTCGCGATGCCCTGCCCCACCAGTTCCTGGTTGGGGTCGTGCCGGGTGTTGGCCATGCCATCGGCCACCACGGCGGTGAGCAGCGACTCGATGGCGCCCAGCAGCGCGATGGCGAAGGCCGGGCCGATCAGCTGCAGCACCTGGCCGAAGCTGAGCTCGGGCATCGACAGCGGCGGCAGCGCGCGCGGAATGCCGCCGAAGGCAGAGCCGATGGTAGCCACGCCATCGAACTGCCAGATGGCCTGCACGGCGGTGGCCAGCGCCAGTGCCAGCAGCGTCGCCGGCACGCGCCGCAGCTGCGTGGCCGCCAGCAACCGCGTGCCGAATACCAGCACCAGCAAGGTGCCGGCGCCAATCAAGGTGGTGGCCAGGTGCATGCCGGGCAGCGCCGCCCCCAGCGCCAGCAGCTTCTCGTGGAAATGCAGTCCCGACTCCGCGGGAGCGAGCCCGAAGAAGTCCTTCCACTGCCCCACCCAGATGATCACCGCGATGCCGGAAGTGAAGCCGACGATTACCGGGTCGGGGATGAAGCGCACCACCCCGCCCAGCCGGGTGAGGCCCAGCACCAGCAGGATGGCGCCGGCCATCAGCGTGGCCACCTGCAGCCCGGCAATGCCGAACTGCGCGGTGATGCCGGCCAGCACGGCGATGAAGGCCCCGGTGGGGCCGGAAATCTGCACGCGGGTGCCGCCGAACAGCGCGGCGGCCAGGCCGGCGATGATGGCGGTATAGAGGCCCTGCTCGGGCTTGGCGCCGGAGGCGATGGCGAAGGCCATGGCCAGCGGCAGGGCGACCACGCCCACCACCAGCCCGGCGGTGACATTGCGCCAGAGGTGCTCACGACCGAACAGCCCGGCGCGGTGTGCCTCGAGCAGCGCGATCATGCAGATGTTCCGACGGACATGTCCGCCTAGTCTAGAACAGGTCGATGTCCCCTTGTGGGACCACCGTACGGTCGCCGGTGCCCGGCACCTTTGGCCGGCTGGCCAGGAAGTCCACCGAGAAGTTGCGGCCGAGGTGGATGCGGTGCGTATCAGACAGCAGCCGGTCGGCCAGCTTGCGGTTCAGCGTCTCGAAGGTGGCAGACGAGGAGGACAGCTGCTCCACAGTGCCGGCGAGGTAGTCCCGCACATGGCACAGGTGCTGCGTCATGCGGTCATAGAACTGCAGCCCGGTGACGGCGCGGGCCATCTCGGCCTTCACTTCGGCCAGGTCGGCCGCCGCCCCGGGGGTGTTCAGGTCCTTTGCCAGCAGCAGCGCCAGGCGCTCCAGGCTGCTGCCCAGCGTGTCCACCGCCTTGTGTGAGTCGAGCAGGGCCAGCCCGATCTGTTCGCTGGCGGCGCCCAGTACACGGGCCAGGTCGTGTGCCTTGTCGGCATCCATGGCTCAGGTCCCCGTCCGGCGCAGGGCGGGGGCACGGCTGGCGGCAAGGCGCAGCAGGCCGGGCACGTCGAGGATCAGCGCCACGCTGCCCTCCCCGAGGATGGTCGCGCCGCCCACGCCGGGGATGCGCGCATAGTGGGTCTCCATCGACTTGATCACCACCTGCTGCTGGCCCAGCAGCGCGTCGATGAACAGGCCCGCGCGGCGGCCATCGCCCTCGACCACCATCAGCAGGCCGTCGGCCAGGTTGCGGCTGCGCGGCTCGATGCCGAACACCTCGTGCAGCCGGATCACCGGCACGTAGTCGCCGCGGAAGTGGAACACCTCGCCGTGTTCGTACACCTCATGCGCCGCGCCATCGCGCAGCTGCAGCGACTCGATGATGCCCACCAGCGGCACGATGTAGGTCTCGTTGCCCACCTGCACTGTCTGCCCGTCGACGATGGCCAGCGTCAGCGGCAGCGTGATGGTGGTGGTGGTGCCCTTGCCCGGCTCGCTCTTCAGCTCCACGTTGCCGCCGAGCTCCTTGATGTTCCGGCGCACCACGTCCATGCCCACGCCGCGGCCGGAAAGATCCGTGGTCTGCGCGGCAGTGGAAAAGCCGGGCATGAAGATCAGTTCGTTGACCTGCTGGTCGGTGAGCACGGCATCCGCGGCGATCAGGCCTTTCGCCCGGGCCTTCTCCAGCAGCCTTTCGCGATGCAGGCCCTTGCCGTCATCGCTGATCACGATCTTGATGGTGCCGCCCTTGTGGAAGGCGTTGAGCGTGATGGTGCCCTCGACCGGCTTGCCGGCGGCAAGGCGCTCCTCCACGGTCTCGATGCCGTGGTCCACGCTGTTGCGCACCAGGTGTACCAGCGGATCGCCGATCTTCTCCAGCACCGTCTTGTCCAGCTCGGTCTGCTCGCCGGACAGCTGCAGGCGGATCTGCTTGCCGAGGCGCGCCGAGAGATCGCGCACCAGGCGGGGGAAACGACTGAACACCGAGCCCACGGGCAGCATGCGCACGCGCATCACGCTTTCCTGCAGCTCGCGCACGTTGCTTTCCAGCTGCGCGAGGCCGGCGCGCAGCCGGTCGGCGTTGACGCCCTCGAAGTCCCTGGCGAGCTGGCCGAGCATGGACTGGGTGATCACCACCTCGCCCACGACATTCAGCAGTTCGTCGATCTTCTCGATGGCGACACGGATGGAATTCACTTCGACGGTGGCGGCCACGGGCGCGGGGGCTGGTGCCGGTGTGGCAGCCGGCGCCGCCGCAATGGCCGGCGCTGGCGCGGGAGCAGCGATGGGTGCCGGCTCGAGCGGGGCGGATGCGGGCTGGGCGACCGCGGATGCCTCCACCCGCTCGATCGCCAGTTCGCAATCCCCTTCCGCCCAGTCGAATATCAGTTCGATCGATGCGCGCGGCATCGGCGTGGCCAGCGTGAGTGCCCAGCGGATGCAGCAATGGGCGGGATCAAGATCCTCCAGCGCCGGCAGGCCCGAGAGGTCCGCATCCACGGTGACCTTGCCCAGGCCGGCGAGATCCTCGAACAGCCGCACCGGATCCACGCCGCGCACCAGCAGCGCCGGCAATGGCGCGAAGGAAATCCGCCACGTGGTGATGCCGGGGGCCGCAGGCCTTGCAGCGGGCTGCACGGCGACCGGCGGCACATCAACCGCCGCAGTCGCGGGCGCAGCCGCCGCGGGGGCCGGCTCCACCATCTCGCGGAACTGCTCCTGCAGCGCCTGCGCCTCTGTCGCATCCCAGGGCTGCTGCTTCTGCTGCGCGGTGAGCATGGCGCGGATCAGGTCCACCGAACTCAGCAGGCCGTCGCACATGGGCGCGGTAACCTGCATGCGGCCGGAGCGCAGCTCGTCCAGCAGCGTTTCCAGCGTGTGCGTGAACGAGGCAATCTGGTTGAAGCCGAACATGCCGGCGCCACCCTTGATGGAATGGGCGACGCGGAAAATGGTGTTGACGGTTTCCACGTCGGCGGTGCCGGGCGTGAGGCGCAGCAGCGCAGCCTCCATCGCATCGAGCAGCTCGAAGCTCTCGGCGAAATACACCTCGTGGAACTGGTCCATCTCCAGGCTCATGGCGGTGCATCCGCCCCGGCCGGCAACGACAGCACGGCGGCCAGCCCCAGGCGCCTGCCGGCGTCCTGCAGCACCGGCGATGCACCCGCCCAGGCCAGCGGCCGGCCGGCCTTCGCTTCACCCTGCGCGAACGCGGCCAGCAGCTGCAGGCCCGCAGTGTCGATGCGCTGCACGGCGCTGCCGTCCAGCGTCGCGCCCTGCGCGCCGGGCTTCAGCCCGAGCAGGCTGGACTTGAGGCTTGTGGCCTGGCGCAGGGTGCAGTCGGCCTGCAGCTTCACCGAAGCACGCCGCGGCTTCGCCCTGGCACCCCTGGGCATGAGCGTCAGCTCGCTGCCCAGCTGGCGAGCACCTGGTCGATCCGTTCCTTGAGCGCCTCGGCGGTGAAGGGCTTCACCAGGTAGCCATTCACGCCGGCGTGGATGGCCTCGACGATCTGCTGCCGCTTGTCCTCGGCAGTCACCATCAGCACGCGCAGGTTGGCCAGTGAAGGATCGGCACGCGCAGCCTTCAGCAGCTCGATGCCCGGCATGCCGGGCATGTTCCAGTCGGTGACCAGGAAGTCGATGTTGCCCTGCTTGAGGATCTGCAGGGCGGTGGCACCGTCCTCGGCTTCCGTCACGTCCGTATAGCCCAGATCATTGAGGAACTTCTTCATGATGCGACGCATCGTGGAGAAGTCATCGACGATCAGGAAACGCAGATCTAAACCCATCGGTCTTGCTCCCGGATCCCAGTCACGCCATGTTCGCCCGGCGCAGGGGGTCGCGCCGAGAACCGCATAGCAATTTGACAACCTTTCTTGACGTAAGACGCCGCCATCAGACTGCCCGTCTTGTGACGTCTGTCCCAGCCGCGCGCTCCAGCACCCGGCCGGCGATGCGCGCCAGCGGCAGCACCTCTTCCGCGGCACCGATCTGCACCGCCTCGCCAGGCATGCCCCACACCACGCTGGTGGCCTCGTCCTGGACGAGCGTGGCGCCACCGGCCTCGCGGATCTCCTTCAGGCCCAGTGCGCCATCGCGACCCATGCCGGTGAGCAGCACACCGATGGCATTGCGGCCGGCCTGCTGGGCCACCGAGCGGAACAGCACGTCCACCGAGGGACGATGCCGGTTCACGGCCGGGCCATCATCGAGGCGGCACTGCCAGCGCGAGCCGGTATGCACCACCATCAGGTGCAGGTCGCCGGGCGCGACATAGGCGTGGCCGGGCAGGATTTCCTGGCCATCCTCGGCCTCGCACACCGCCAGCGGACAGACGCGGTTGAGCCGCTCGGCAAACGGCTTGCTGAACACGCGCGGGATATGCTGCGCGATCACCACACCCGGACCATCGGGCGGAATGCCCATCAGCAGTTCGCGGATGGCTTCGGTGCCACCCGTGGAGGCGCCCACGGCGATGAGCCGGTCACCGGAGGCAAAATTCAGGGGCGTGAGCCGCGGCACGATGACCGAGGCGCTGTAGCTCTGCTTCCAGCGGCCGCTGAGGTCCGCCTGCGCAGGCTGGTTGATGCGCGCGCGCGCAGCCGTGAGGATCTTCTCGATCAGCTCATCGCGGTATTCGTTGAGGCGGATGGCCACATCGAGCTTGGGCTTGGCCAGGTAGTCCACAGCTCCCAGCGACAGGGCATCCAGCGTGACCTCGGCGCCCTTGTCGGTGAGCGAGGAGACCATTACCACCGGCATCGGCCTCAGGCGCATCAGGTTGCGCAGGAAGGTCACCCCGTCCATGCCGGGCATTTCCACGTCCAGCGTGAGCACGTCGGGATCCAGGGTCTTGATCTTGGTGCGCGCCACGAACGCATCTGGCGCGCTGCCGACCACGTCGATGCGCGGATCACTGCGCAGCAGGTCGCCGAGCAGCTTGCGCACCAGCGCCGAGTCGTCGACGACGAGCACGCGCACCGGCCGGCCGGCTGGATCTTCGGCGGCCACGCGCTATTTCTCCTGGTCCCGGAACAGCACGATTTCGCCCACCAGCGGCTGTGCCGCCACGTCGCCCAGGTAGCGACGCTCGTTGTTGACCACCTCGCGGCTCTCCAGCGTGCGCAGCTGCTTCACCTTCACGGTGCCGCTGGCCGGGAAATACACGATGCGACGCGGCACCTTGCCGCCCACGTCCTCCGCCAGCACGGGCAGCCCTTCCGTGGCCAGCCAGCGGTGCGCGAAGTCGATGTTGCGCAGGCCCACGGGCATGTCCATGTCCAGCACCTGGCCGCCACCGAACAGCTTCACCTCCAGCCGCTCGCGGCGTGCGCCCAGCTTCAGCAGGCCGTTGATCAGGCTTTCCATCGCGTAGGAGCCATAGCGCGTGGCCAGGCCCAGCGCGCCGCGCCAGTCATCGCGCCCGTGCTGCCCGTCCTCGGGCAGCATGAAGTGGTTCATGCCGCCGATGGCCGCATCCGGGTCGCGGATGCAGGCCGCCACGCAGGAGCCCAGCACCGTGGTGATGGCCTCGTCGGCATGTGCCACGGTGATGTAGAACTCCCCCGGCTGCACCTTGGTGGTCCAGCAGCCCAGCGACGCATCGAAGGCGCGCGCCGCGGTGGTGGTGCCGCCGGCTTCCGGTCCGCGCGTGTTCAGCATGACTCCACCCGCCGGTAGATGGTGCGGCCGACCAGGCTCCAGTCGGCCGATACCTTGAACAGCCCCTCGGAATGGCCCAGGAACAGCAGGTCGCCGGGACGCTGCAGCGGCGCCATGCGCCGGAACAGGTCGCGCTGGGTTTCCTTGTCGAAATAGATGATCACGTTGCGGCAGAAGATGACGTCAATCGGTCCCTTCATCGGCAGCGGCTGCGTGAGGTTGAGCGACCGGAAGCTCACCATGCGGGCCAGTTCCGGTCGCACCTGGTAGCGCACCTCCGCCCCATTGCCTTGGCGAACGAAATGCCGTTCCAGCTGGCCCGGGGCGAACTGGCGCAGGCGGTCGAATGGATAGGCGCCATTGGCGGCGGTGCGCAGCACGTTGGTGTCCAGGTCGGTGCCGAGGATGCGGATGTCCCAGCGCTCCCAGTCGGGAATGGCGTCGGCCACCGTCATCGCCGCCGACCAGGCCTCCTCGCCCGTCGAGGCCGCCGCACACCAGATGCGGATGCGCCGCGAAGCCATGGGATCAGCCGCGCGCGACCTCAGGAGGGCGTCGCGCAGGTAATCAAAGTGATGCCGCTCGCGGAAGAAGGCCGTGAGGTTGGTGGTGACCGCGTTGGTGAACTCGCGCAGCTCGGCAGACCCTTCGGGGCTGGCCAGCAGGAGTCGGTAGTCGGCAAATGCGGTCAGGCCATGGTGGCGCAGCCGGCGCGACAGGCGGCTGTAGATCAGCTCGCGCTTGCAGTCGGCCAGCGAGATGCCGGCCACCTCACGGACCAGCTGCCGCAGCGAATTGAAATCCGCATCGGTGAACTCGAATTCGCGTACACGCCTCAGCCCGCCAGGCATCTGGTGGATCCTCGGGGGCGGCCTCGTCCTCACAGCCGCCCCGGCAGTTCAGCCCAGTACCTTGTCGATCGTCGCCAGCAACCGGTCCGGGTCGAAGGGCTTGACGATCCAGCCGGTCGCACCCGCGCTCCGGCCTTCGTGCTTCTTTTCCGTGCTGGCCTCGGTGGTCAGCACAAGTACCGGCACGCCCTGGTACTGCGGCAGGCGCCGCAGCTCGCGCACCAGCGTCATGCCATCCATGTTGGGCATGTTCACGTCAGTGATCACCAGGTCCACCGCGGGACCGGAGCTGGCCTTGGCCAGGCCGTCGACACCGTCGACCGCGCTGATCACGTCATGCCCGGCGGACTTCAACGTGAGGCCCACCATCTGGCGCATCGACGCCGAGTCATCCACTGCAAGTATCCGCGCCACTCCCGTTCCTCCGGTTCTTGTTGGTATCAGAACTCTTTCCAGACTGCGTCGGACGCACCGGGCTCCGCGCCCGCAGCGGTGGTCGCACGCGACCACGGTCGTCCGGCCTTGCGCCGTTCCACGTTCTGCGGGGGCACCGCCGGTGTGGGCTGATCCCCCGCATCGTGCGCACGCCGCGCCTCCACGTTGTAGTGGCGCATCAGTTCATTGAGGCTGCGCGCCTGGCCGGCCATCGCCAGGCTCGAGGCCGAAGCCTGCTCGACCAGCGCGGCGTTCTGCTGCGTGAGGTCATCCAGCTGCATCACCGCCCGGTTCACCTGCTCGATGCCGGCGGACTGCTCGTGGCTGGCCGCGGCGATCTCGGCCACGATGTCGGTGACCTTCTTCACCGCGGCGACGATCTGCTCCAGCGTGGCGCCGGACTGCGTGACCAGCGTCGAGCCGTCCTGCACCTTCTGCACGCTGTCATTGATCAGCGCCTTGATCTCCTTGGCGGCCGTGGCCGAACGCCCGGCGAGGTTGCGCACCTCGGTGGCCACCACGGCGAAGCCGCGGCCCTGCTCGCCGGCGCGCGCCGCTTCCACCGCGGCGTTGAGCGCCAGCAGGTTCGTCTGGAAGGCGATCTCGTCGATCACGCCGATGATGTCGGCAATCTTCCTGGAGGCCTGGTTGATCTCCGCCATGGCCTGCACGGCCCTGGACACCACCGCGCCGCCCTTCTCCGCCTGGTCGCGCGCCGCGACCGCAAGCTGGTTGGCCTGGCCGGCGTTCTCGGCGTTCTGCCGCACCGTGCTGGTCATCTCCTCCATGGAGGAAGCCGTTTCTTCCAGCGAGGAGGCCTGCTCTTCCATGCGCTGCGACAGCGTCGCATTGCCGGTGGTGATCTCGTCGGCGCCGCGGTTCACTTCCTCGGCCGCGTACTTCACCTGCGAGACCATGCCCGCCAGGTTGGTGGTCAGCTGGTTGATGCCCGTGGCCATCTTCACCATCAGGCCGGACTTGCCCTCGGTCTGGATGCGGCGGTTGATGTCGCCCTCGTTGGCGGCGCGCACCAGCTCCTGCACCTCATCCACCACGGCAGCCACGTTGGCGGTGAGTTCATTGATGCCCGAACCCAGCTTCACGGTGAGCCCCGAGCGTCCGCCGGTGCGGATGCGCCGCTCGAGGTTGCCATCGTTCACCGCGGCGACCAGCGACTGCACCTCGCCCACCACGGCGGCCATGTTCTCCACCAGCGCGTTGATGTCGGTGGAGAGGTCGCGTATGTAACCCTGCTTGCCCTCCAGCGCGATGCGCTGCTCCAGGTTGCCCTTGAGCACCTCGGACACCACATGCTGCAGTTCCACCTGCACCGCCACTTCCTGCGTGCGGTCGCCCCATTCGGCCACGGTGCCCAGGCGCTTGCCGGCATCATCGAAGATGGGATTGGCAATGATGCGCATGGTGCTGGCGCCGAAGGTCAGCTCGGCGGAGAAGGCCTGCTCCAGCGAGGCCAGCGACACGCGTTGCGTGGCCAGCACCGGGTCGAACAGCGACACCCTGGCGCCGATCAGCGCCGCAGCATCGAAGTGCGGCATCACCTGCTGGAAGTCCGCCTGCGCCGACAGCATCAGCTGCCGCGCGGTGCGGTTCATGTAGAGGATGGTGCCGGTCTCGTCCGCCACCATCACATTGGCCGTGGCCGCATCCAGCGCCTGCCGGATGCGTGCGCTTTCCATCGCCGCGGTGCGCAGCGCCGCGGTGCGCGCGCGCGTGGTCTCTTCCAGCGCCAGCTCGGCCGTGCGGTCCACCCATTCCACCACGCTGCCCATGCGGCGCCCGTCGGCGTCCAGCACGGGATTGGCGATGATCTTCATGGTGGCGCCACCGAGGCGCATCTCTGCCGTATGGGTGCCGGTGAGTCCGGCCAGCGTGTCATGCAGCCCGGCCTGCACCGCAGCGGTCAGCGCCTGCGCCGTGCAGTTGGCGTAGATGACGTTGTTCTTCCGGTCCGTCACCATCACGTTGGAAGTGGTGGCGTCGATGGCACGCGAGAGGCGATCGTCCAGGCCGCGACTGCGCGCCAGCAGCCATGCGCAGCCGCCGCAGCAGGCCAGCGCGATGGCGAGGATCGCGATGTCGGCGATGCCGCGCGCGCCGTTGACCACGGGCGCCAGCGCGAAGGTGCCCGTGGCCAGCAGCACCACTGCCAGCAGGCACACCAGCGGTGTGTGGCCGATCTTTCCCACGGACTTCACAGGCGTGCCGGTCAGGCTGCAGCGGCCGGGTCGTCGGCGTGCAGGTCCTGGGTGACCAGCTGGTCCACGTTCAGCAGGATCAGCATCTGCTCGTCGACAGTGGCAATGCCCGCGATGAAATCCCTGCTCTGGCCGGCCTTCAGCGAGGGCGGCGGCTTCACGGAGTCCGGCGCCACATCGACCACGTCAGAGACGCTGTCGACCACGACGCCACAGTCGCGCTGGCCGGCTGCGGTCTGCAGCGACAGCACGATGATCACCGTCATGGGCGAGAAACCGGCCTCCGGCAGTGCGAAACGCAGCCTCAGGTCGATGATGGGCACGATGGCGCCACGCAGGTTCAGCACGCCCAGCACATGCGGCGGGGAATGCGGGATCCTGGTCACCGCCGACCAGCCGCGTATCTCCTTCACCCGCAGGATGTCCACGCCGTAGGTGGCGTTGCCGAGCCGGAACGTGAGCAGCTGGCCACGCACCGAACCTGTGGCCTTGTCGATTTCGTCGTTGGTCATGCGGGCACCGGTTTCCAGGCAGGGCTGGGGTACCGCATATATCAGCCATCCCGGGTCCGGGCGGGCGGGGTGAGTTCACACTCTTGAGGCCATGCCTCCGGCGCAATATGGAAATGGGAATCCGCTCGCAGTTGCCCCGGCAGCGACCAGCCAGGTCAGCCCTGTATGTAGCTGCGCAGGTCGTCAATTGTGTGACGCTGTTCCTCGATCACGCTCTTGACCAGGTCACCGATCGACACCACCCCGACCAGCTCCGCACCCCGCACCACCGGCAGGTGGCGGATGCGACGCGCCGTCATCAGGCGCATCGCGTCGTCGACAGTCTGGTCCGGCGTGATGGTCACCACCGGCGAGCTCATGATCTCCCGCACGGCGGTGGTGCTGGAGGAACGTCCGGAAAGCACCACCTTGCGGGCGTAGTCGCGCTCGGAAACGATGCCCTTGAGCCGGCCGTCCTCGATCACCAGCAGCGCGCCGACGTGGCGGTCCGCCATCTGTCGTATGGCATCGAGCACGGATGCGCCCGGCGCCACGGAGAAGACTGCATGTCCCTTGGTCCCCAGCAACTGCGACAGCATCGTCATGACGACCTCCCGGGCGGACTACTGGATGTTCTGCACCTCGAGCACGGTACCACTCACGCCAACCACCTTCACCCGCGCGCCGGCCGGCGCATCCGGGCCGCGCACCAGCCATACGCCGTCTCCCACCTCCACCTTGCCGCTGCCATCCTGGATGGCCTCGGCCAGGTGGAAGGTGCGGCCGATGTATTGCGCGCCGCGCTGGTTGAGCATGGGCTGCGTGGATTCCACCTCGCGCGAGCGGCCGAAGCGCCACCACAGCATGGTGACCGCCACCGACAGCAGCCCGAAGAGCACCAGCTGCAGCTCCCAGCGGATGGGCACTGCCAGCAGAACCATGCCCAGCACCAGCGCCGCGCCCGCGAACCAGATGGCCAGCGCGCCCGGGATGAAGGTCTCTGCCGCCGCCAGCACGGCGGCGACGATCCACCAGTGCCACCACGTCAGCGATTCCAGGAATTTCAGCATGTGAAGTTCCTCACTTGCCCGTCTGCTTCTGCATCGCATCCTTCGCCAGCTCGGCGATGCCGCCGATGGAAGCGATGACGCTGGTGGCTTCCACCGGCAGGAAGAACACCTTCTGGTTGCTGGAGTGCGCAAACTCCTTCAGCGATTCGATGTATTTCTGCGCCACGAAGTAGTTCAGTGCATTGGTGTTGCCGGCGGCGATGGCGCTGGACACCATTTCCGTGGCGCGGGCTTCGGCCTGCGCTGCGCGCTCGCGGCCCTCGGCGTCGCGGAAGGCGGCTTCCTTGCGACCCTCGGCCTCCAGCACCACTGACTGCTTCTCGCCCTCGGCCTTCAGGATGGCGGCCTGGCGGAAACCCTCGGCCTCCAGGATGTTGGCGCGCTTGTCGCGCTCGGCCTTCATCTGCCGCGCCATGGAATCGACCAGGTCGGCAGGCGGCTGGATGTCCTTGATCTCGATGCGCGTCACCTTGATGCCCCAGGGCGAGGTGGCCTCATCCACCACGCGCAGCAGGCGGTGGTTGATCTCGTCGCGCTTCGACAAGGTCTCGTCCAGGTCCATCGCGCCGACCACGGTGCGGATGTTGGTCATGGTGAGGTTGATCACCGCGAGCCTGAGGTTGTCCACCTCGTAGGCGGCCTTGGCAGCATCCAGCACCTGGAAGAACACCACGGCGTCCACGCCGAGCATGGCGTTGTCCTTCGAGATGACTTCCTGGCGCGGCACGTCGAGCACCTGCTCCATCATGTTGATGCGCCGGCCCACCTGCTCGAAGAAGGGCACGATGAAGTGCAGCCCGGGCCCCATGGTGCGCTTGTAGCGGCCGAACTTCTCGAGCGTGTATTCGTAGCCCTGCCGCACCGTGACGACCGCGCGCACGAGGATGACGATGATGGCCACCAGGATCGCGATCGATACATAGTTGAAAAGCGACATCCCTTACTCCCTGACTTCGTTGTTGGCGGGGGCCTGCGTCGCGATCTGCGCGCGGAACTCCCGCAGTTTCTTCTTCACCGTGCGTGTGTTGTCCACACCCATGCGCAGCAGCAGCTTCTGTCCCGGCGAGCGCGCCTCCAGGTCCGGGTCTGCATACACATAAAGCACCTTGGGCTGCTCCAGCAGCAGCGGGCCCTGCGGCTCCGGCGTGGCGAGCAGGTGGTCGATCACGCTCACCAGCCGGTCGTTGAAGTAGCGCCCCGGGTAGCCCAGGTCTTCATAGGCCGCCTGCAGCTGCGGGTAGATGCGCCGGTAGGCGGCAGCCGCGATGGCTGCATCGGAACGTGCCAGCAGCTCGACCAGCGGGGCGTAGCGCGCATGGTTGGCGCCCGACAGCGTGATGCGCTCGACGCCGCCAACGGCATCGATCACCTCGCGCTGCACCTCGAAAGGCGCGGCGGGGGGACGCAGCGGGCGGATCTTCTCGATGCTGGTGCTGCGCGGCAGGTTGTCCACCGTGGCCACCAGCCGCCGGGCAATCTGTTCCGTGACCAGCCAGTCGGCGAGCGTGGCGCCGAACACTTCATCCAGCGCCTGCTGCGCAGCCGTGTCGGGATCAGGCGGCGGCGCGGCTTCAGCCGTGGCGGAAGGGGCCACTGGTTCAATGGGATTCTGGATCGGCGCCGGCTCCGCGTCGGGCAGCGCGCCCACCGTCGCCACCTCTTCTTCGATGGCCACCGGGGGCGGCTCGGCCGCGGCCTGCGAGCGCTGCCAGTACCACCAGGCACCGCCGCCCACCACCAGCACAAGCACGAGGCCGATCGCGATGCGGCCCGCCTTGCGGTCCTCTTCCATGCCGTAGTTCATGCGCGCGCCGCCCTCCCGCGTTTCATGTGGATCATCAGCAGCGACACGGCGGCGGGCGTCACGCCCGGCACGCGCGCCGCCTGCCCCAGCGTCAGCGGCCGCACTTCGGCGAGGCGCTGGCGCACCTCGTTCGACAGGCCGCTGACCTGTGCATAGTCGAGATCCCCGGGCAGCGGCGCGGACTCATGCTCGCGCGCACGCTCGATCTCGTCATGCTGGCGTTCGATGTAGCCGGCATAACGCGCACGCACTTCCAGCTCCACCACGCGCTGCGCCGCGATGCGATCGTCGAGCGCTGCCGCATCTGGCGCTGCACCGGCCACCTCGACGAGGGTGGCATAGTCCACTTCAGGACGGCGCAGCAGCTCGAAGGCCGGCAGGTCACGCGTGAGCGGCGTGCCGAGCACGCGCTGCTGCCACTCTGCCGGCACGACAGCGGCGCGCAGCAGCGTGGATTCCAGCCGTGAAGCCTCGCGGGCGATGGCCTCGTACTTGTCATTGAAGAAACGCCAGCGCTCATCATCGACCAGGCCCAGCTCGCGGCCCAGCGGCGTGAGTCGTGCGTCGGCGTTGTCTTCGCGCAGCAGCAGCCGGTATTCGGCGCGGCTGGTGAACATGCGGTAGGGCTCGCGCGTGCCCTGCGTGGTGAGGTCATCCACCAGCACACCCATGTAGCTGCTGGCGCGTCCGGGCAGCCATTCACGCAGGCCGCAGGCCAGCGCGGCGGCGTTCACGCCGGCGATGAGCCCCTGCGCGGCGGCTTCTTCATAGCCGGTGGTGCCGTTGATCTGCCCGGCGAAGAACAGTCCTGCCACCGCGCGCGTCTGCAGCGTGGGCATCAGGTCGCGGGGATCGAAGTAGTCGTACTCGATGGCGTAGCCGGGCCGCGTGAGATGCGCGCGCTCCAGGCCCGCGATGCTGTGCACGAACTCCTGCTGCACATCGAAGGGCAGGCTGGTGGAGATGCCGTTGGGATACACCTCGTGCGTTTGCAGTCCCTCCGGCTCCAGGAAGATCTGGTGTGACTGCCGCTCCGCGAAGCGCACCACCTTGTCTTCGACCGAGGGGCAGTAGCGCGGGCCCACGCCTTCGATGATGCCGGTGAACATCGGCGAACGGTCGGTGGCGGCGCGGATGATGTCGTGCGTGCGCGCGTTGGTGGCCGTGATGTGGCAGGAGCGCTGCTGCGGATGATCCGTGCGCCGGCCCAGGAAGGAGAACACCGGCCGCGGCTCATCACCGGCCTGTTCGGCGAGGCGTGCGTAGTCGATGGTACGCCCGTCGATGCGCGGCGGCGTGCCGGTCTTCAGTCGCCCCGTGCGTGGCATCAGCTCGCGCAGCCGCTGCGCCAGGCGATTGGACGGCGGATCACCGGCGCGCCCGCCGGCGAAATTCTCGAGCCCCATGTGGATGCGGCCACCAAGGAAGGTGCCGGTGGTGAGCACCACCGCGGCGGCGCTGAAGCGGATGCCGGCAGCAGTGACCACGCCCGTGACCCGCCCGTCGCCGACCAGCAGGTCGGCGACTTCCTGCTGGAACACCTGCAGGCCCGGCTGCGATTCCACCGCGCGGCGGATGGCCTGCCGGTACAGCTGCCGGTCGGCCTGCGCACGCGTGGCGCGCACCGCCGGACCCTTGCTGCCATTGAGCGTGCGCAGGTGGATGCCCGCCGCATCGGCGGCGCGCGCCATGATGCCGCCGAGGGCATCGATCTCGCGCACGAGGTGGCCCTTGCCAATGCCCCCGATGGCGGGATTGCAGCTCATGGCGCCGACGGTCTCGATGCTCTGGGTGAGCAGCAGGGTGCGCGCGCCACGGCGCGCGGACGCCAGCGCAGCCTCGACGCCGGCATGGCCGCCGCCGATCACGATCACCTGGAATTCTGCCGCTTGTCCCATCCCCTTATTGTAGGCCGAGGGGGCGCGGCCTTACGGCTTTCGGGCCGGGACTGGCGCGCGGCGGCGCCAGCGGCCGCTGCAGGATCAGGAAACCTGGGCGCTCAGCGCAATCACCGGCATGCGGGCGGCCTCGGCCGAAACGGCCAGGCTGGCATCGCGCAGCGCCGCCAGGTGGCGGGCAACCAGCTGTGTGGCATTGGCTTCACGTACGTGCACGGAGACATTCAGCGCCGCCACCACGCGTCCGGCCGCATCGCGCACGGGGACGGCCAGCGCGACGGCACCCGGGGTGACCTCTTCTTCGGCGGTGGCATAGCCTTCGCGCCGCGCCGTCTCGACCTGCTGCATCAGCGTGGCGCGGTCGGTGATGGTCCGGTCGGTGAAGCGATCGAGCTGGGCCCGCTCGAACCAGGCAGTGAGCCGCTCGGGGCCGAGGCCCGCCAGCAGCACCTTGCCCAGCGCCGTGGCGTGGGCAGCCATGCGGCTGCCGACGTGGGCTTCGAGCGGCAGCTGCTGCGTGCGCACCGAAGCGCGCGCCGCCACCACCACGCCGGTGCCGGAGAGTACGGCCAGCATCGAGGACCCGCCCGTGGCCAGCGCCAGCTCCTCGAGCTTGGTCTGGGTGAGGGTCTGGATGCCCATGGAATCGAGGTATACCGCGCCGATTTCCAGCACGGGCGGCCGGAGCAGGAACTGGCGGCCGTTGCGGGCCACGTAGCCCAGCTCTTCGAGTGTGTTCAGGCAGCGGCGCGCGGTGGCCGCAGGCAGGCCCGCCCGCGCAGCGATCTCGCTGAGGGTCATGTGCGGCTTGGCGCGCGAGAAAGTGCGCAACACCTCAAGCCCCTTCGCCAGGCCTCCCATCACTTCCCGCCGTCCGGACGGCGACACATTCTGCTGCGGCATGTCCATTTCGCTCTCCGATACCCCCATGAAGCCCCTTTGCGGGGTCTGTGAGTACATAGAGCGTGCTTTTGAGAATTGGTTCGATTGTCGAATGTATTTCGAATAGCGGTAATGGCAGCCACAGCGTGGGCAGCAAGCACCGGGGCAACGGTGTCGTGGCAAGCAACGCCCGGAAACCATGCCCAAAAACAAGGGCGCCGTGTTGCCACGGCGCCCTTGCTTCGCATGCGAAGCGGTCGGACCTTACTTCAGGCCCTGTGCGCGCCAGCTGGACTCGCCGGCGTAGGACTTCTGCACTTCCTGCACATACGGGGCCTTGCAGACCTTCGCACGGATCTGGAACTGCCTGTGCGGACGCTCGACCGTCGGCTTCAGCGAGCCGCCGTTCTCCTCGCCCCACACGAAGGTGACCTCGGTGCCTTCGGTCGCGAACTCCGGTTCGAGGTAGGCCAGGGTCAGCTCCTTGCGCTCGTTCGAGCTGTAGCCCACCCAAGTCGAGATGCCCACGACCTGCTTGCCGTCCTTCGACAGCACCTTGTCCTGCGGGTACATGCTGTACACGGCAGACGGGTACTCGAAGAACTTGCCGCGCTCGCCCGCGTTGTCCTTGTTGTCGTACTGGGAGGCGATGACCTTCTGCACGTCCGCGGAATTCAGCTCGAGCGTGACCTTGATGCGGTGGTTCTGGGTGTGGATCTTCTCCAGCGCCTCGCGACCGATGAAGTCATGGTCGAACTTGATCATGAAGCCGTAGCCCAGGTCATAGGGCGTCACGTAGTGCTCGTCGATCTTCTTCGCGTAGTAGCTGCCACCCAGCGAAGCCATGGCTTCGAAGGAGTCGGCCTTCAGCCACTTGCGGTACTTGGCGTACTTCTCGTCGCCCGAGTAGATGCCCGGCATCGGCGAGGGAATCCACGCGGATTCCAGCGTGTTGGACGAGTAGGCGCGGCCGCCCACCAGGCGCAGGCCGAACTCTTCGCCGGCCTTCACGATGGCGCTGTGCACGGCCTCGTAGTCCTTCATCGGTCCGAACAGCTCGAAGCCCGGCTGGCCGGCCATGCCGTGGCGCAGCGCACCGACCTGCTTGCCGGCGATCTTCAGGTACGTCCAGTTGAACATCTTCAGGTCCGGCGGAGTCTTCTTCAGAAGCTTCGTCGTCACCTTCATCGCGTTCGGGCCCTGGATCTGGAAGCGGTAGAACTTGCGCGCCCAGGGGTTCTTGCGGTCGGCCGAGCGATCGTCACGGACCAGCTTGACCTGCCACTTCTTGCCGGTGCGCGGGTTCTTGCCCGTCTCGGCGTGGTAGGTGATCCAGTTGATGACCGGCGGACGACCCACGAGGTCGAACTTGTTCTTGGCCAGGTACACCAGGATCACGTCGCCGATCACGTGGCCGTCCCAGGTCACCGGCACGTACTGCTTGGCCTTGCCGGGCTCGAAACCCTTGAAGCTGTTGATGCCGTGGTAGTTCAGGAACTCGAAGCTCTCGGGGCCCGACACGAAGAGGTCGGCCATGTGGAAGCTCTGGTTGAACAGGATGGCGGTGTTCTGCCACGCCCACTGCTCATCACGCCAGTTGGTGTACTCGGGCTTCACCACCGGGTACGGGTTCGGTCCGGTCTGCGAGTCGCGCAGCAGTTTCAGCGGGCCACCAGCGGCCTTGATGCGGTCTTCCAGGGTCTTAACGGCCATATTTACTCCGTGAGGCGCGTGCCCCCTCGAGCCGCGCGGTGGATTGCAGGAATGTCACGTCACTGGACGGGGCGGGCATCTTGTTGTAGTGGATTTTGGCTGTCAATTTGAGTAGCGGGCAGCCATTGCCCGCGGCAGATTTCGCTTTCTGGATGCGCAAATAGCAGCCGCGGCCGCGTTTTCCTGCACGCGCACACACACTGCGGCAGGGGGTGCCGAACCTGTCCAAGGCAGGTAACCTATCGGCCCTCCGCGAAGACGGACAACCTGGATAAAGGGGTATCTCGAATGGCCACGCCAGCTACACAAGTGTCGAACACAGTCCGCACCGCCCTCTTCATCGGCGGCAAGGAACGGCAGACCACCGAGCAGATGGCCATTGCCGATCCGGCCAAGCCCGGCGTGGTGGTGGGTCATGCCGCGCATGCCACGCCCAAGGACGTGAGCGACGCCGTGGCCGCCGCCAAGGCCGCCTACCCGGCCTGGTCCGCGCTCACCCCGCAGCAGCGCGCCGAGAAGATGCTGGCCGCCATCGAGGGCGTGCCCGATTCACCCAATCCCTTTGCCTCCGAGGATGGCGCCATCCTCTCGCAGGAGAACGGCAAGATCCGCCTGGAAGGCTGGGTCGATGCGCTGGTGCTGCAGATCCGCTGGAAGCTGGCGCTGATGCACGCGGATGAGGTGAACCAGTCCAAGGTGCTCAAGCCGGTCACCGGCCACATTCCCACCGAGACCACCGTGAGCTACCAGTCGCTGGGCGTGGTCAGCATCATCGTGCCCTTCAACTGGCCCATCGCCATCCTGGGCGCCGCGCTGCCGCATGCCCTGCTGGCCGGCAACACCGTGATCGTGAAGCCGGCGCTCACCGCGCCGCTGGCCACCGCGCGCGTGGTGCAGCGCATCGCCGAGAAGCTGCCGCCGGGCGTGCTGAACGTCATCACCGGCCCCGACGCCAACATGAAGGGCCTGGTGCAGAACCCGGACATCGCCAAGGTGTGCTTCACCGGTTCGGTGGGCGGCGGCAAGAAGATCATGGAGCTGGCGTCCGGTTCGCTCACGCGCGTAACGCTGGAGCTCGGCGGCAACGACCCGGCCATCATCCTGAAGGATGCCATCCTCGACGACACGCACCTCGATCGTCTCTTCGCGGCCATCTACGACACCACCGGCCAGATCTGCATGAACGCCAAGCGGCTGTACGTGCACCGCTCGCGCATGGATGAAGTGGTGAACGGCCTGGCGGAGCGCCTGAAGAAGACGCGCCTGGGTTACGGCCTCGACCAGAACACCACCATGGGCCCGCTGCACTCCCCAGCGCAGAAGAAGTTCGTGGACGAGCTGATCGCCGAGGCCAAGGCCGCTGGCGCGAAGGTGCTGGAGTTCGGCGAGCTGCCCGGCGGCGACATGAAGGGCGGCAACTTCGTGCGCCCCGCCATCGTCGTGAACCCGGACCCGAAGCTGCGCGTGGTCACCGAGGAGCAGTTCGGCCCGGTGATCCCTGTCATTCCGTTCGACACCGAAGAAGAAGCCGTCAAGGCGGCCAACGACACCTGGGCCGGCCTCGCCGGTTCGGTGTGGACCGCGGACCCTGCCACGGCCAACCGCGTGGGCGGCCAGATGGTGTGCGGCTACGTGTGGGTGAACGACCACGGCGCGACGCGCCTGGACCTGCGTGCGCCGTTCGGTGGCATGAAGTCGTCGGGCATTGGTCGTGAGCAGGGAATCGAGGGCATTCGCGCGTTCCAGGATACGCGGTCGATCTCGCATCTTGACGCGGCTACGCTGGCGACGATGCATCACTGAGCGTTGGCGCTGCATCTGGCAGGTGGAGAGCCCCGCTTCGTGCGGGGCTTTTCATTTCTGCGATGGCCGGTGGATTGAAGCCCTATTGTCGGGACGCGCGGGCGCGGTACAGGCCCTGACCGCGCTGCGGACAGCCGGCGCCACGAAGGTAGAGTGGAACTTGAGGGTGCCTGGCGCCGGAACTTGCGCGGCCAGGGCCTGTACCACACCCACGCTTCGCGGCGATTGGTCAGCGGGCCGCCGGGCTTGGCAGCGATGAAGAGCGGGGCGATGCGTGTCAGGCGAACCTGGAGATGAATTCGCTTACGTGGCGTGGGAGTACACGAGCGCTTTCGCGCGCAAGTTCCGGCGCCAGGCAGCCTGGAATTCGATTGCTACCGTCGTGGCGCCGGCTGTCCGCAGCGCGCGAAAGCGCTCGTGTGCTCCCGCGCTGCCCAACATGATCGCCTCTTGTTCCCTTGCCACAACCTCATTCGTTGATGCTCACCGGCTCATACCCCGACTGGCACACCTCAACGATGCACAGTGACTCGAGCGTCCGGCCTTCAGGCGGTGCCTTGACCCCGGCCTTCTGCATCAGCTCGCGCAGAACCGTGGCGGTCTCGGGATGCGCGATGGCCGACTGCACACCGACGCGCACGAGGCCATCGGCGTAGTCGATGGGCAGCCAGGTGCGCGTGGAGAGTTCGGGGCTGCCGCGGTTGTCGGTGTTGCCGAAGTCGCGGACGTCCATGCGGGCACCGGCACCGACCAGCAATTTCACGACTTCGGTAGCGCCCTTGTGTGCGGCGCCGTGCAGCGCGACACGCCCGGTGTCGGCCTGGAAGTTGGGGTCGATGCCGAGGGAGAGCAGCAGCTTCACGGTTTCCACTGTCTGCGCAGGGGAGTGTTCGCGCGTGACGCCTTCGACCCAGCCTATGCCGGCAGCGACGGCCAATGGCGTGACGCCCAAGCGGGTGTTGATCTTGGGGTCGGCTCCGTGTGCAAGCAGCAGCTTCAGCAGTTCGATGTCGCCGGACTGCGCTGCACGAAGGAAGGCGGTGGCGCCGTCTTCGTTCAGCCACTGGTTGGTGAATACGGTGCGGGTCTCGGTGCTTTCGGTGATGCGCGCGTTGACGTCGGCGCCCTTCTCCAGCAGCAGCTTGATGAAGGCGAGGCTGTCCATGTCGGCGGTGCGGGTGGGGTAATCGCCGCCTTCGATGTTGCGGTTGTCGGTGGCCAGGTACAGCGGGGTCCAGCCGCCCTTGTTGGCGAGGTTCACGTTGGCGCCACGTTCGATGAGGAACTTCGCCATCTGGTAGTTCTGGTTCTGCGTGGCGGCCAGCAGCGGGCTCCAGCCGTAGCGGGTCACCTGGTTCACGTCCGCGCCCCCGTCGAGCAGCACGCGTGCGGCGTCGATGCTGCCGGCGCGTGCGGCGTAGACGAGCGCGGTCAATCCGCCGCCATCAGGTTCACGTTGCGGAGTACGGCTGGCGCGGGCGGGAGGCGCGTCCTCGCCATTGCCTTCCGGGAGCGGATTGCCTTCTGCATCCAGTTCCACCTCGCCACCAACGCCCGCACCGGCGTTGCCGCCGGCACCGTCGATGGTGACGAAGCCAAGGCCGCTGCGCCGGATCCCCTTGCACAGTTCGGAGGCCGGCAGGTTCCGCTGGCTCTCACCGAGCAGCAGCACGCGCTGCATGCGCACCTGCTCGAGGTCAGGCTGCTTTGCTTCGCACAGCACGGCGATGGCCTGCTGGCGCACGGCGCGGCGGGGATCGTTTGCATTGCCCAGCGCAGCCGAGCGGGCGTCGCGCGGTACGGACTTCGACACGGCAGCGACATCGGCGCCGCGCTGGACCAGGAGCTTCACTACCTCCGCGTGGCCCTGGTCAGCCGCCTGCATCAGCGCGCTGGTGCCCCGCTCCGACTCGCGGGCGTTCACGTCGGCGCCGTGTTCGAGCAGCGCCTGCACCGCGTCGGGCTGGCCGGAACGCGCCGCCAGCATCAGCGGACGGCGGCCGAGGGGCAGTTGTTCATTCGCGGTGGCGCCGCCCTTGAGCAGCGCGCGGATCACCGCGGCGTCGCCGCGCGACGCGGCCAGCCACAGCGGAGTTGCTCCATTGTGGTTGGCGGCGCCCGGCTTCGCGCCAGCTTTCAGCAGCAGCGCTGCGAGAGCTGCGTCTCCGCGATAGGCGGCCCAGTGCAGCGCGGTGGCGCCATCGCCCTGCTGGGCATTCACGTCGGCGCCGGACTGCAGCAGGCGTTCGACCGTCGCGCGGTCGCCACGGCTGGCTGCGTCGGCCACGTCAGCCTGCGCGAACGCGGTGCCAGCCGCCATCGCGAGCAGCAGCGCTGGAATCACTCTCTCTATCAGGCTTCGCATGCTGCCCGCCGATGTGGTCGTCAGGCCAGACCCGACAGATGCCCGGTGCTGTCGCCGAAGCTGTCGCGGGCAATGTCGAACTGGTCGAGGATGCTGAGCAGCAGGTTGCCCGTGGGCACCTCCTTGGTCGGGTACGCCAGGTGGCGACCGCCCTTCAGCCGCCCGTTGTTTCCACCTATGAGGACATGCGGCACGTCGTAGTGCACATGCTGGTTCGGGTTGCCCATGTTGCTGCCGTAGAGCAGCAGGGAGTGATCGAGCAGTGAACCGTCGCCATCATTTGTGGCGGCCAGCCTGGCGGCGAAGTACGCCAGCATCTTCACGTGGTACTGATTGATCTTCGAGAACTGGTCGATCAGTTTCGGATCCTCGCCGTGGTGCGAGAGACCGTGGAATCCTGCTGTCGGCGCCTCGCTTTCCGGATAGACACGTCCCGTCAGATCCCGCGCAAACAGCATGGTGCCGACGCGGGTGATGTCGGCCTGGAAGCCCAGCACCAGCAGGTCGAACATGATCTTGATGTGCTGGTCGAAGGACTGCGGGATGCCGGGTGGCACCGCGAAGTCTTCGGGGGCCGCAGCAGTGGCGCCGGCAGCGATCTGCAGCCGGCGCTCGATCTCGCGCACGTTGTCGGTGAAGGCATCCAGCCTTGCGCGGTCGGGGGCGCTGATGCCCGTGCGCACGCCTTTGATCTTGTCATTGACCGAATCGAGGATGCTCTGGTTGCGCTGCCGGCGCAGGGCGCGCTGCTCCGCGGTGCTGCCGCTGCCAAACATGCGCTCGAACACCACCTGGGGATTCAGCTCCATGGGCAAGGGCGTGGTGGGCGAGCTCCAGGCGATGGTGTTGGTGTAGACGCAGCTGTAGCCCTCACCACAGTTGCTTGAACCCGAGCCGGGGTCTTCCACCGAAATTTCCACCGAGGGCAGCAGCGTCTCCTGTCCGTAGTGTGCGGCGATGATCTGGTCGATGGTCTGGCCGGCGTATACATCCGCGCCGGCAGTCTTGCGTGGCTTCTGCGCGCAAAGGAACGCCGCGGCCACCCAGTGGTCCGCGCCGGTTTCACCGGGAGGCGGCTCGGAAGAGCGCGAGTGCAGCCCCGTCAGGATGTTGAGGTGCTTGCGGAAGGGCTCCAGCGGCTTCCAGATGAAAGGCAGTTCCGCGGGCAGCGCGCCGGTCTTTTCCGGAATCCAGTACCCCGGCGCGGCGCCGTGCGGCACGAAGCCGCCAAAGAAACGTGGCGGTGCCTTCGCCGCTGTCTTCGCTTCTGCCGTCAGCGCGGGAATCATGGCATCCAGCAGGGGCAGCGCCAGCGCGGTACCGGCACCACGCAGCAGGGTACGGCGGTTGATGTGTTTCCTGGCAATGAACATGGCTCAGCTCCCCGGCCCGGCAGCCGCGGCTTTCGTATTCATGGTGAAGGCCGGGCTCTGCACGACGCCCATCACCAATGTCGAAAAGCGGTAGTTGTCTTTCGCCGCGCCATGCGCCAGCGACCGCACCAGAGGCATGTCGGTATATTCAAGGCCGCGACCGATGGCATAGGTCAGCAGCTTCTCGATCACCACCTCGGCGAACAGTTCGCGCTTGCGCACCGTGAGCTCGCGCAGGCCGCGGATGCCCTCGATGCGGGTGCCGTCGTTGCTGACGGCGACGGAATCGATGGGGTGTCCGACCTCCATCGTGCGCCATTGTCCCACCGCGTCGAAGTTCTCCATCGCCAGGCCCATGGGCTCGAACTGCATGTGGCAGCTGGCACAGCTGGGGTTGGTGGCGTGCACCTTCAGGCGTTCGCGCATGGTTTTCGGCGCCTGGCCCGGCACCTGGGCCAGCTGCGTCTCCACACCCGGCGGGGGATCCGGCGGGCTGACACCAAAGAAGGTCTGCAGGAACCACTTGCCCCGCTTCACCGGCGAGGTCCGCGCCGCGTCCGACGTGATGGTGGCCAGCGCGCCCTTGCCCAGCAGGCCGCGGCGCATGTCCTGGCCAGGGCCCAGCGTCACGCGCCGGAACTGCGGGCCGTAGACTCCCGGGATGCCGTAGTGCCGGGCCAGCCGCTCGTTGACGAAGGTGTAGTCGGCCGTGAGCAGGTCATCCACGCTGCGGTCTTCCTGGATGATGCTGGCGAAGAACAGCTCCACCTCGCGCCGGTAGGCCTCGCGCAGCGTGCTGTCGAAGTCCGGGAACATCTCCACCACGGGTTCGCTGGCGGCGATGCCGCGGATGTTTAGCCACTGGCCGGTGAAGTTGCGCACCAGTGCCTGCGAACGCGGGTCCGCGATCATGCGTCCGACCTGCTGCTTCAGGATCTTCGGCTCATGCAGCTTGTTGGCGGACGCCAGCTGGATCAGCTCCGCGTCAGGGATGCTGCTCCACAGGAAGAACGAGAGCCGCGAGGCAAGCTCCAGGTCGCTGATGCGGTATGACGCGCCGGGCGCCACGCCGGGCGGCTCGATCTCGGCGCGATAGATGAACTCCGGATCCGCCAGGAGACGCTGGATCACGGCCTCGATGCCGCTGTCGAACCGTCCGCCTTCCTCACGCCCGCTGCGGAAGAAGGAAGTCATCACCTTGATATCGGCCTCAGTGGCCGGGCGGCGAAACGCCTGGGTGGTCAGGGTGGTGATGATCCGGCGCGCACAAGCCGCTTCCTCGTTCGTCTGCTGCGGGTAGCACTCGAATACCTTGCGCCGGCTCTGGGTCTCTGTGGCCGGCTTGCCCTTGAACGGTCCCTCGATGAACACCTGCCCCACATGCGGGTAGAAGGTGTAGCCGGAGATGGAGCCCGGCGAGTTCATCGTGCGCTGGAACGACTTGTTGAGGCCCGTGTCAGGCAGGTCGCTGGTGGCGATGAAGGCCACACCGATCCGGTGAAAGCCGGCCTTGACCGGCACCGGCGTTGTCCTGCCTCCATCCCCGCGGCGGGTGGCGATCTCCTTGTCCCAGTCATAGAGGTACACGCGCTGGCCATCGACAGTGACTTCCAGCTTTTCGCCCTTCACATTGCCGAGCACGGCGGTGAAGTAGCCGGTCATGCCCTTCACGGTGAAGGTGTACTCGCCGTCGGCCGGGAACTCGTGCTCGATCAGCATGCCCCCGCGGGTGCCGAAGGGCAGGCCTTCGACGTATTCGTTCTGGCTGGTGTCGTGGGGCGCGTCGAACACGGCCAGTGTGGGTGTTGTCTCCGTGCCCATCGCGAGACGGCTGATGTTGCCGGCCGCGGAGAGGTAGGCCTCCATCAGGGCCGGCGACGTCGTGAGCGTGCCTGCCATGTTGTCGAAGCCATGGCTGGAATCATCCGAAGGCAGGAACCTGGCAGCGTCGATATTGAGCGCCAGCAGGTCGCGGATGGCGTTGGTGTATTCAGTCCGGTTCAGGCGGTGCAGCCCGGGCGCCGGCAGGTGCACCTGGGCACTGGCCGCCCGGTTGTCGATGCCCTGCGCCAGCATCCGCGCCATCTGCTGCACGGTGTCGTACTGCGGACGGTCCTCTCCCGCCGGCGGCATCATGCCGGCGCGCAGGCGCTTGATCACCTTCTCGCCGACCTCCGGCTCCTCGGCAAGGCTGTGAGGTGTGGCGCCCTGCAGGTCGAGGCCACCGGCATAGTCGGTGGAGTTGTGGCACTTGCTGCAATAGCGGTCCAGCAGCGCTGCAGTGTCCACGCTGGCGCCCTGGGCAGACGACATGAAGAGAGCGGCAGCTGCAAGTGCGCCTGCACCGCGGGTGGCGGCGTTCGCCAGGGCCATCAATCGCATGACGTTCGCGCCTTGCATTGATGACCCGTGAGGCATGGCTACCGCGAGCGGTTGCTGTCCGCCACGCCGCCGCCGGTCATGCGCGCCGGATCGCGATTGTTTTCCTGGCAGAGGTAGTCGAAGGGTTCGTTGCCCTCCGACCAGCGCAGGTTCCAGCCCCCCGACCAGGCGGCCGTGTAGGCGCCGGGATCATCCACCGTGGCCTCGTAGCGCAGCGTGTCGTGGTTGGGGCGCGAGAGTTTCTCGACCAGGTGCAGCTGCTTGGTGGTGGGCACGCCCTCGCGCGTCAGCCAGAAACGGTCGTTGAACCCGACGGTGTCCATCACCAGCGTGTCGCCTTCCCACTTGCCGGTGGTGTGGCCGTACCAGAGATCCTTCACATCCTTCGGATGCGGCCGGCCATCGAGGTAGGCGACCCGCCAGCTATGCGGCGCGCCCACATGCAGGAAGATCACCTCGTTGGTCTCGGGCAGGTCCACGATCTCGATGCCGTAGGGCGTGTGCCAGAAACGCGAGCCACCGGAGGGCTTGCAGCGCGTGTGCGGATCTTCCGACTGGTCCCAGCGCGAGTCATACAGCGCCCGCATGCCGGGCTTGAACGGGATCTCGTCCACGGTCTTGTTGGTGGGCAGGCTCGGGGCCGGCGTCACCTTCTTGCCGTCGACGATGTTGAAGAAGATGGAGGCATTGGCCGGGCCTTCCCAGTTGCCCACGTCGTCCGGACCGCCCGTGAAGCTCACCCTGCCATCGGGCCAGCGCGGGGCGGGTTTCGGGGCCGGGCGGGCGGGCGCAGCCTGCTGGGCCGATGTGGCCAGCTGCGTGTGCAGCAGCACGCCGGCCAGCAGGCCCAGTGCGATGGTTCCGACGGCAATCTTTCGCATGGGATATTTCCTTGGCGCCTATTGCCCGCCCGCGCTGCTGGTCAGTGTCTGGCCGGCGGAACTCGCCGCACCCATCACCTCGCCGGTGTTCTTGCGCGTCACGCGCCGCGCATTGGCGCTGTTGCTGCCATCGCGCGCCAGCCAGCCTTCGATGGCGAGCACCTCGCCGATCTTCAGGCTGTTCTTCTTCCATCCGGATTTCTGCAGCATGTGCGGCGGGCCCATCTCGAAGGCCCAGTTGGTCACCTTGCTGGTGGCCGCATCCGTCACGTCGATGTAGATGTAGACGTGGGGATTGGTCCACTCCAGCTTGGTGAGTGCGCCAGTCATGTTCACCGGCTTGTTGCTGTCATATTGCGCGGCAAAGGAATGATGCGCCTGGGAGGCCGGGATCCCGGCCAGCACCAGCAGCGCGGCCGGCAGCAGTCGCAGCGCGCGCGTCAGGATGGTCTGGTACATCTTGTTCTCCCCGTTCACGGCCGGTTGGTTTCGCAGAACTGTTCCTGGATGTCGCCGGGCACCCACTTGAAGGTCCACGCCGCCTTCCACGGGCGGGTGTAGGTGCGCGGATCGTCGATGGTCACCTCGTACTGCAGCTCTTCCTTCGACACGCGCTTGAAGCGCTCGGTGAGCGTGAGCGCCTCGGTGTGCGGCAGGCCGCCGTTGGACATCCAGAAGCGGGTATTGAAGCCGGTGGAGGTGGCCACCAGCGTGTCCTTCTCCCACTTGCCGACGGCGAGCCCGAGGAAGGTGGCGGAGACTTCCTCGGCCACTGGTGGATCGCGGCCATCCATGTAGATGGTGCGCCAGGTGTGGTTGCCGCCGCCGAAGATCATGTACATGCGCTTGTAGTTGTTGTCCTGGATGAAGCGCACGCCGCCCGGCGTCATCATCTGCCGCGGATTGCCCGGGCCGATGCATTCCTTCATGGGGTCATCTTCGAAGTTGTTCTGCTGGCGGTACTTGTAGAGCGCCAGCGCCCAGGGCTGGAAGGGCGCCACCTGGGCCGCGTCGGCGATGTTCTTCAATTTGCCGTTGGGCAGGAACTCGATCTTCCTGCCCACCTCGACCAGGCTGCTGGTGCTGGGTGCATCCCAGTAGCCCTTTTCGCCCGGCACGCGATCCAGGCGGATCGTGCCATCGGCATGGCGCGGCGCCTGGGCTGCAACGGCCTGCATGGCCAGGCCTCCGGCAACCAGCAGCGCCGCTCCCATCTTCATCCAGCTCTTGTTGTTGATGCTGCCCATGGGTGCCTTATTCATGCACGAAGCGGATGTCGAAACTGCTGGCGCCCTCGGTCCACTTGCCGGCCAGCACGCGGTTGTACTTGCCGAGGTTCGAGATGGTGCCGTTGAACTGGGTGCTCACGCCCTTGGCACCCTTGAACGCCACGGCGAACTTCCAGCCTTCCGGATTGAGCTTGCCGCCGGTGAAATCGACGCTGTCGGGACCGGGATTCATGGTCCCGTTCACCTGCTTGCCGTCGTACTGCATGACCAGCACGATGGTGCGGTGCGAGCCGTCCTTGTTGACGACCTCCCCACGCCAGGTGCCGTCGAGTGGAAAGCCTTCCTGCGCCGATGCAGCGCCGGAGACCAGCAGAAGGAGACTCAGCAATGCATGACGCATCGACCCCGCACCCCCGTCATTTGTTGTTCAGCGCCACGTCCCGCGACGCCCCCGCTATTCACAGGACGTTACAGCGATTCAGCGGCGGGCTGCCACTGCATTGTTTTCGGGGGAATGATTGCTGCAGCAATCACGACCGCGGCAGACGTCCAGGGGCGGCGCGTCAGCTGGCTGCGCGGAGACCGGGTTCGACCTGGACAAGGGGTGCGGTGGTATCGACGCCAGGGTCCTGGATGCCGAACACGAATTTCGCCACCTGCTCCTGCACGCGGCGGGTCTGCTGATCCATGCGCTCGGCCGCCTGCAACACTTCCGCGGAAACCTTGCGGGCATCGCTGGCCGTGCCAAGCGCAGCCTCGATGCCGGCGGTCACCGACCGGGTGGACTGGTTGATGAGCCCCAGGCGCTCGGAGATGTCGAGCGTGGACCGGCACTGCGATTCCGCCGTGGAATGGATGCTGCCCGCGGCCTCACCCAGCTGGCCGATGCACTGTCCCAGACGCGCCAGCACGTCGGCTGACTGCTGCGCGGCATCCGTGACCTGCGAGATCTGCTGTTCGATGCTGTCGGTGGCCTTGCGCGTACGCGCCGCCAGTTCCATCACCTCGGAGGCCACCACGGCGAAACCGCGCCCTGCCTCGCCGGCACGTGCTGCCTCGATGCGCGCGTTGATGGAGAGCAGCGTCGTCTGCCGCGTGATCTCGCTGATGATGCCGGCGATGCTGCCGATTTCCCGTGTGGCATCGAAGAGCCCACGGATGGCGGTGGCTGCCTCTGCGGCCTGGGCCACTGCGGCCTCAGCGCCGGCGCGCGACGCTTCGGCCTGGCCACGCATGCGCAGCGCGTCTTCCGACAGTGCACTGGCGCCGCGTGCGGCCTGTGAGGCGGTCTCGTTGGTGCGATGGGCCATGTCGGCGGCATCATGGCTGCGCTTCGCGGAGTCGCCGGCGAGCCGTGCCATCTGCGTTGCGGAGCCGCGCAGCTCACGCACTGCCACCTGCACCTGCTCGAGGATGGCGGCCACCTGCCACTCGAATTTGCCGGCGAGCTCGCGACGCTGGCGCTCACGCTCTCCGCTCTCCCGCTCGCGCTGCTCGACCTGTCGTGCCTGCTGCCCGGCCAGCTCCTTCGCGCGCACCTGCTGGCGCTGGTGATCCTGTGCCTCGGCCTGACGCTGACGTTCCAGCTCACGCAGCTTCCGGTCGCGCTCCTGCACCTGCAGTGTGTAGTCAGCGGCCGCTTCGCGCGCCGCCTGCTCTGCGGCACCGCGCACGCGGTCCAGTTCCAGTTGCAGGGCCTGCTGGTGCTGGCACTGCAGCGACAGGCGGCTCTCCGCGCCCTGGAGTGCGCGCTGCAGTTCCGCGACACGCCGCCGCGCGCCCAGCAGGCGCGAGCGCAGCCACGCCACGGCGATGACGCCAGCGAGCAGGCAAAGGGAGGCCAGCACGATCAGTTCCTTGCTCATCTGGCGCGAAGATACCGGTGGTAGCGGATCCCGAAGCGTGTGCCGCAGCGCAAGAAGATGCGTGAGGACCAGGGATAGCGGGTGATTCAGGGAATCCCTGACGATGACCGCAGGAAGTGAATGCGCAAAAGAAAAGGGCGGGTGAAACACCCGCCCTTCAGGGCGATGAAAAAAGGCAGATGCTTGCGCATCTGCCTTTTGTCTTGCGCCTCGGGGGGCGCCCGCCCCTTACTTCTTGCCCGTGCGCCAGCCTTCGGCGTAGGCGGTACGCGCGGTCACCGCGTACGGCACCGGCGACACGACAGCACGGATCTCGGTCTGCTTGTGGCGCTCGACCGTGGTCTTGCCAGTGCCGCCGTTCGGCTCGCCCCAGTGCAGCACCACCTCGTTGCCGATCGCCACGTCTTCGTCGACGGTGGCCAGCGACAGGAAGCTGCGCTCGTTGTAGCTGTAGCCCGAGAACAGCGACACGCCCACCGACTTGCCACCGACCGTCAGCAGGTCGTAGTTGCTGTTGGCGTAGTTCGACAGCGGCATCTCGATGTACTTGTAGTGCTCGCCCTTCTCGAGGATCGACTTCTGGATGCGGTTCACGTCCTCGCTGTTCCAGGCCAGGGTCACCTTGCGACGGCCACCCTTGCCACCGTTCAGCTTCTCCAGCGCCTCGCGGCCGATGAAGTCATGGTCAAACTTCACGAACGGGCCGTAGCCGATTTCGTACGGGGTCAGGTAGTAGTCTTCGATGTTCTTCGAGACGAACGAGCCGCCGATCGCGCCGGCAGCCTCGTACGAGTTGGCCGGCAGCCACTCGCGGTACTTCTTCATGCGCTCGTCGGTGTACACGGCGGGCAGCGGCGAGGGCACCCAGCCGGACTCCAGCGTGTTGGTGGCGTAGGCGCGCGAGCCCACCGGCACCAGGCCGAATTCCTTGCCGGCCTCGAGGATCGCAGCGGCGATCTCTTCACGCTCGGCGTACGGGCCCCAGATCTCCACACCCGGCTCGCCGGCCATGCCATGGCGCAGCGTGCGGACCTTGCGGCCCTTGATGTTCATCTCGGCCATGTTGAAGAACTTCAGCTCGGGCAGCGGCGCGCCGTTGAGCTTGTCGATCACGAACTTGGCCTTGGGGCCCTGGATCTGGAAGCGGTAGAACTTGCGGTTCACGGCGTGGCCGTTCGGACGCGAGGGCGAGCGGTCGTCGTACGTGGTCTTCACGTTCAGGCCGCTGGTCTGCGCCTGGAAGTGCACCCAGTTGGTCGACGGGGCGCGGCCCACCATCACGAAGCTGTTCTCGGCGAGGTAGAACAGGATGTTGTCGCCGATCACATGGCCGGAGTAGGAGCAGGCCACGAACTGCTTGGCCTTGTTGGGCACGAAGCCCTTCATGCTGTTGATGGCGAGGCTCTCGATGAGCTTCAGCGCATCCGGGCCTTCGATGAAGAGGTCGACCATGTGGTGCGTCTGGTCGAACAGCACCGCGGCGTTGCGCCAGGCAGCCTGCTCGTCGCGCCAGTTGGAGAACTCCGGCGCAACGACCGGGTACACATAGGCACCGATCTTCGAGTTGCGCAGATGCTCGACAGTGTTGCCAGCGGCCTTCAGCACGCTTTCAAGATTGCTCATGTTCCCGAACCTCTGTCTGGTTGTCTTGCTGTGAAATGGGCTTGAAGAGGCCGGTGGCCGGTCTTCCAAGGGGTGGCGAGTCTCGCACAGGAAACAGCCAAAGAGCCAGCCCATCCCCCGGAAATCACAGGGGTTTTGACGTAGCGCAGCGTGCCGCCGGCAAACACTGCCGGCGGCAGAAAGAGCGCTACTGCTGGTGCTGGTTGCCGCTGTTGTCCACTGGTGGCGCGACTGCGGGCTGGCGATCCAGGGCTTCCTTCACCACGTTGGCGCGCGAGATGAGGTATTCGCGCAGCGCAACGGAATCCTCCGGTCCCACATCCTTCGAGAAATCACCCATGCCCTTTTCGGCGCGGGCGCCGTGGATGATCTGGTCGAAGGCCTGCTGCGAATGCAGCATGGCCGTGGTGGTGAGGTTGGGGAAGGTGCCCCGCGGCTGCACGCCGTCCACGCCGTGGCACACCGTGCAGTACTGCTCGTACACCACGCGACCACGCTCGATCACGGCCGCGGAGGCGGTGGATGGCGGCGGGTTCAGCGGCGGCGGCGTGTAGGGCAGCTTCGCCGGCAGTGCCGCGGTGGCGCCCAGCTTGAACACCAGCATGCGCGCGTAGCCTGGCGCGAAGTAACCCTGGCCGGCGGCGGATCCCCCCACGCTTGCCGCCACGTACTGCTCGCCATCGAGTTCGTAGGTGATCGGTGCAGCGAACACCGAGGTGTGCGCGGGGAAGCTCCACAGCTGCGCGCCGGTCTTCGCATCATAGGCGCGCAGCTCCTGGCCGGCGCCATTGCCGGCAAACACGAGACCGCCGGCAGTGGCCATCACGCCGCCGCTGGGCCGGTCATTGTCGAAGGGCGGGGTCTCCCACACGATCTTGCGCGCCACCGGATCCCACGCGATCAGGCGGCCAAAGATGCCCTCCTTGTTCGTGGGCGCGACATCAGGCAGCGAGATGCCCTGCGGACCGCCGAAGGTGATGCCGAGGTTGAAGCCACCGGTGGACGGCTTGTAGTCCGGATCCTTCTGCATGATGAAGTAGGCTTCCCACGCCGGGATGTACATCAGCCCGGTCTCGGGGCTGTAGGCATTGGGATGCCAGCTATGGCCGCCCTGCACGCCCGGGGCGAGATTCCACGGACGCTTCTCGTAGCGCGCCTCCGGCACCACGGCCGGACGACCCGTCTTCAAGTCCACATGCGTGGCCCAGTTCACTTCAGTGAACTTGTCGGCCGACAGCAGCTCGCCGCTGGCCGCATCGAGCACATAGAGGAAGCCGTTCTTGTTCGGCTGCATCAGCACGTGGCGCTGCCGGCCGTCCACAGTGATGTCGGCCGTCATCATCGGGCTGGTGGCGTCGTAGTCCCAGTTGTCGCCGGGCGTGGCCTGGTAGTGCCACACGTATTCGCCGGTGTCCGGCTTCAGCGCCATGATGGAGGCGATGTAGAGGTTGTCGCCCAGCATCGGATCGCGCGCGCTGGCGCGCCATGGCGTGCCATTGCCGGTGCCGTAATACAGCAGGTCGGTGACCGGATCATAAATGGTGGCATCCCACACCGAGCCGCCGCCGCCGAGCTTCCACCACTCGCCGCTCCAGGTCTTCGCCGCCGCTTCCATCTGGGCGTTCTCGAAACCCTTCGAGGGATCACCCGGCACGTTGTAGAAGCGCCAGACTTCCTTGCCCGTGTCGACGTCGAAGGCGGCAATCCAGCCACGCACGCCGAACTCGCCACCGGAGGCGCCGACGAACACCTTGCCCTTGGCCACACGCGGCGCCATCGTGATCGACAGGCGGTTCAGCGGATCATTGCGGTCCCCGATGATCGTGTCGGTGATCCACGCGGCCTTGCCGGTCTTCGCATCGATGGCGATCAGCCGCGCATCCAGCGTGCCCACGAAGATCTTGCCACCGAAGGCCGCAATGCCACGATTGATGTTGCCGCAGCACACATTGCGCAGCCAGCTGCCATCGGTCTGGGTGTTGTACTTCCACAGCTCCTTGCCGGTCCTGGCATCGAAGGCATACACCTTCGTGTTGAAGGCCGTGGAGACATAGAGGACGCCGTCGACGTACAGCGGCGTGCCGTGCTGGTCGAGGTTGGTGTCGTAGTCGGCAAACCACTGCAGGCCGAGCTGGCCCACGTTCTCCGTGTTGATGGCCTTCAGCGGACTGAAGCGCTGTTCGTTGTAGCTGCCGCCGTAGGTGGGCCAGGCATCGCCATCGGCAGTGCCCTTCAGCAGGCGCTCCTGGGTGATGGCGGCTGGATTGGCCAGCGGGTCGGGGCCGGAATCGGCCTTCTTCTGGCAGGCAGCAAGTCCCATGGACAGCAGCAGGGCAATGCCCAGCAGTGGCTTCTGGATCGACATGTTCAAACTCCTGGGGCTACTGGCCCGCAGCCTCCTGGTGGATATCGCGCGTCGGCTGGGGCGCCGGTGCGGTCGCCCCTGTACCTGCGCGCGATGCCGGCGCTGGCGCGCCTGCGGGACCACCGCGTCCCGGTCCGCCGGGGGCACCCGGCCCACCAAACCCGCGACCGGGCCCGAAGCCCGCCGGTGGCGGCGGCGCGTTCTTGCGCTCATTGGCGCGCGAGACCACATAGGCCAGCACGGCCGCAGAGTCATCGGCCTTCAGCTTGTCGCTGAACGTCGGCATGCCCTTCTCCACGCGCTGTCCCTGCAGCACCACGGTGTCGAAGGCAGCCTGCGCCTGGATGAACGGCGAGGTGCCGAGGTCCGGGGCGCTGTTGCCGCCGCGCCCGCCGCCCGGTGCGGCGTTGGGGCCGTGGCACACGGAGCAATGGTCCGCATAGAGCTGGCTGCCATGCGCGACGATGTCCGCCGACGCAGTCAGTGGCGGCGGGTTGAGCTGGCGCGGAGTGTATTGCGTCTTCGGCGGCAGCTCAGCGGTACCACCCACCTTGAAGACCAGCATGCGCCCGTAGCCCGGCGCGAAGTAGTCGCCCTGCCCTGCGCCACCGACGCTGGCTGCGATGTACTGCACGCCATCCAGTTCGTAGCTGATCGGGCCGGCATACACATCGCCCTGGGTCGGGAATTCCCACAGCTTCTCCCCGGTCTTCGCGTTGTAGGCAGACAGCACCTGGCCGCGGCTGTTGCCCATGAAGACGAGGTTGCCCGCGGTGGCGAGCGCGCCGCTGGTTGCGCGCGGCGCCTTGGGCGTCTCCCAGACCACCTTGCGCGCGACGGGATCCCAGGCCTGCAGCCAGCCCACGTCCTGGCTGTTGTTGTTGGGCTTTACGCCCTCTGGCGGAGGTCCCGGGGAGAAGCTGATCAGCGGCGGGTTTGCGCCGGTGGCCACCTTCTGCGGCGCATTCACGCCGTAGTTCTCCCACGTGGGGATATAGATGAGGCCGGTGACCGGGCTGAAGGCATTCGGGTGCCAGGTGTGGCCGCCAGGCGGGCCCGGCGCCACGTTCCAGGGCTCAGTCAGGTAGCGCGCCGCCGGCACTACCATCGGCCGGCCGGTATTCATGTCGATGCCGGTGTTCCAGTTCACCACGGTGAACGGGTCGCCACTGATGAGCTTGCCGGTCGCCGCTTCGACCACGTAGATCATGCCGTTCTTCGACGGCTGGATGATCACGTGCTTCTTCGTGCCGTTGAAGTCGAGGTCCGCCGTCATCATCGGGCTGACATTGTCGTAGTCCCAGGAATCACCCGGCGTGGCCTGGTAGTGCCAGACGTATTCGCCGGTATCCGGCTTCACTGCCACGATCGAGTTCGTGTACAGGTTGTCGGCCAGCTCGCTGTCACGCACGGCGGAATTCCACGGCGAAGGCTGGCCCGTGCCGAAGAACAGCAGGTCCGTCTGCGGGTCATAGACCACCGCATCCCACACCGCACCGCCACCGCCGGTGTAGGTCCAGTACTCGCCCTTCCAGGTCTCTGCAGCCCTGGCCAGGGTTTCCTTCTGCTGGGGCGCGGCTTCATATCCCTTGGCCGGATCGCCAGGCACCGTCCAGAAACGCCAGACTTCCTTGCCGGTCTCGGCGTCGTAAGCGGCGATGAAGCCGCGCGAGCCGAACTCGCCGCCGGAAGCACCGACGAACACCTTGCCCTTGGCCGCGCGCGGCGCCATCGAGACGGAATACTTGGTGAGATTTTCGGCGCCGACGAGTTCCGCGGGGATGGTGTCCGCCTCCCACACCGGCTTGCCGGTCTTCGCGCTGACGGCCACGAGCCGCCCGTCGAGCGTGCCCATGTAGATCTTGCCGTTCCACATGGCAATGCCCTTGTTCACATTGCCCAGGTTCTGGTGCGGCACCTGCGCCGGCGCGTACTGCCACAGGCGCTTGCCGGTGCGCGCGTCGAAGGCATAGAGATGATTGCGCGAGGCGGAAACGTAGATCATGCCATCGGCATACAGCGGGGAGCCGTGCTGGTTCTGGTTCGAGTCGTAGTCGCCGTACCAGGCAAGGCCCAGCTGCGCGACATTGCTGTCATTGATGGCCTCCAGCGGGCTGAAGCGCTGCTCGTCGTAGCCACCGCCATAGCTCGGCCAGGCCGTGCCATCGGCGGTGCCCTTGAGCATGCGGGCCTGGTCCAGGTTGGCCGGACTGGCCAGCGGATCCCCGGACGAGGGGGAGGAAGAAGAGCAGGCAGCCAGCCCGCCAGCCACGACCGCCGAGGCCAGCAACGCGATGCCGGCAGATACAAGAGTGCGATTGGACACTGTCCCCCCCCGGATGTACTTTTTCGGTGCAGAAAGCCGGGAGTTTATCCCGGAAATCCGGGCGGAACGGCGTCGGGGGAGAGGCGGATGACGGCGCGACCCCGGAACACGTACGTGGAAGCCCTAGCCGCGCATCGGCTGCTAATATCGAAATCATGACGGAAGAGAGTCCTCGTGCAGTCTGCTGGGCCCCCCTCTGGAACCCGGCGCGGACGCACCCCGGGCTGGAGCAAGTCCTGCTGGCCCGCCGGTCGGCACGCGGGGCCGTGCTGGCCTTTCATGAGGATGGCCAGCCTTTCTGCCTGCGCTACCAGCTGGCCTGGGATTCGGCAGGCCTGGTCCGCAACGCTGACCTGCAGGTGGATTGCGCTGCTGGCGGCCGCGCGCTGGGCCTGCGCAGTGATGGGGCCGGCCGGTGGCAGGACATGAACGGCGTGGACTTGCCGCGCCTGGCGGGATGCGAGGACATCGACATCTGGCCCACGCCCTTCACCAACAGCTTCCCCATCTGGCGCTCCGCACTCGCCGTCGGCGAAAGGCGCGAGTTCCGCATGGCGTGGATCAGCGCACCGGACCTCACCGTATGGGCGCAATCCCAGGCCTACACACGCCTGGGCGAGCGGTTGTACCGCTTCGAAAGCCTGGACGGCAGCGGCTTCCAGGCAGACCTGACGGTGGATGCAGACGGACTGGTGACCGACTATCCCGGCTACATTGCGCGCATACCGGTCTAGTGGGCCAGCGGGGTCTCCGTGTGCAGGGCGCATACCCAGCGCCCGTCCCGACGCACCCAGGTCGATGAATCCGCCATCTGCTGGGTAGTGGCTTCGGAGGAGTTGCGCCCGGCGATGTTCTGCGTCACCTGATAGGTCAGGACTGCAACGTCGGGGCGGGGAAACAGCACTTCCATCTCGCCAAGCTGGTAATCCCGCACCATCAGGGGACCCTTGCTCGCCATCTCCCGATACGTGGCATGGTCGAACTTCATCGGACCATGGTCCGAGACAAGCAGCGCGGGGTCTGCGAGGAGGGACACTGCTGTGTCTGCGTCTTCGTCCACCAGAGCCTGCCAGAAGCGCTGTTCCAGCTCGACCAAATCCCTGTGCTCGCTGTTCATCGGCAACTCCTGAAGGTGTCCGTCGCAGACAGTGTCGTCGCCGGGCCGTCACGCGTTGACCGGGCTGCTTCCACGGCCTCTGTAGGCCCGCTCCTACTGCCGATTATGTGATGCGAAAGCACCGGCCACGCACATGGTCGCGCACTGCTATGCTAGGGCCATGACGACGCACCGGGGGGGCTGCCACTGTGGCCGGGTACGCTTCGAGGTCGAAGCGCCTGCTCAGGTAGAGGCACTGGAGTGCAATTGCTCCCTGTGCCAGAAGCTCGGTTTCCTTCATCTTCTTGTTCCGCGCTCACATTTCACGCTGCTGTCGGGGAGTGATTCGCTGACCAGCTACCAGTTCAACACGCGCACGGCCACGCACCTGTTCTGCAAGGTGTGCGGCGTGAAGTCGTTTTATGTGCCGCGGTCCCATCCTGATGACTACAGCGTGAACGCCCGCTGCCTTGACGACGGCACGGTAGAGATGCTGACCGTCACTCCCTTCGACGGCCAGAATTGGGAAGAATCGGCCGAAGGCCTGGAACCACTCTCGGAAGACTGAGAGAAGCAGCTGCTAGGCAGCAGCTGCTTCCGCTTCCACGGGCTGGCGCATCATGTGCTCGAACGCACCCAGCGCCGCCTTCGATCCCTCACCCATCGCGGTGACGATCTGCTTGAACGGCACGATGGTGCAGTCGCCGGCGGCATAGACCCCCGGCACCGATGTCTGCCCGCGTTCATCCACCTCGATCTCGCCGCGCGGGCTGAGCTTCACCGCGCCCTTCAGCCAGTCGGTGTTGGGCACCAGGCCGATCTGCACGAACACGCCGTCGAGCGGCAGCGAGTGCTCCTCGCCACTGGTGCGATTGCGATGGCGCAGGCCGGTGACCCGGTTGCCGTCGCCGTAGACCTCCAGTGTCTGCGTTGCAGTGAGGATCTTCACGTTGGGCAGGCTGGCCAGGCGCTTCACGAGCACGGCATCCGCGCGCAGCGCATCACCGAACTCGATCAGCGTCACGTTGCGCACGAGGCCGGCAAGATCAATCGCCGCTTCCACGCCCGAGTTGCCGCCGCCCACCACCGCCACATCCTTGCCCTTGAACAGCGGGCCATCGCAGTGCGGGCAGTAGGCCACGCCACGGTTGCGGTATTCCTTCTCGCCTGGCACGCCCAGCTCGCGCCAGCGTGCACCGGTGGTGAGGATCACCGAGCGCGCAGAGAGCGTGGCGCCGCCGTCAAAGCGCACCCTGGTCAGATCGCCCGGCACCAGCTCGGCGGCGCGCTGCAGGTTGAAGATCTCCACGCCGTTGGCGCGCACATTGTGCTCCAGCGAGCGCGCGAGCTCGGGACCTTCGGTGTGCTCCACCGAGATCAGGTTCTCGATGCCCAGCGTGTCGTGCAGCTGGCCGCCGAAGCGCTCGGCCGCCACGGCCACGCGGATACCCTTGCGCGCGGCATAGATCGCCGCGGAAGCACCGGCCGGACCACCGCCCACCACCAGCACGTCATAGGGCTTCTGGCTGTTCATCTTCGCCGCGATGCGGGCTTCGACGCCGCTGTCGAGCTTCGCGAGGATCTGCTCCACCTCCATGCGGCCCTGGCCAAACGCCTGGCCGTTGAGGTAAACCGAGGGCACCGAGCGGATGTTCAGCGCGGCCACTTCCTGCTCGAACAGCGCACCATCGACCATGGTGTGGCGGATGCGCGGGTTGAGCACGGCCATCAAATTGAGCGCCTGGACCACGTCGGGGCAGTTCTGGCAGCTCAGTGAAATATAGGTGACGAATTCGAAGTCGCCGTCGAGCGCCTTGATCTGGTCGATCACACCCTGCTCCACCTTCGGCGGATAGCCGCCGACCTGCAGCAGCGCGAGCACCAGCGAGGTGAACTCGTGGCCCATGGGCAGGCCCGCGAACGTCACGCGCGCGGGCTCACCGGCAGAGGCCAGCGCGAAGGCGGGCGTACGCTCGCCCCCGCGCGTCTCCGTGACCGAGACCTTCGGCGAGAGGGCAGCGATGTCCGCCAGCAGCGCCAGCATGTCACGCGACTCATTGCTGGCGTCCGTGTACGCGGTGATTTCCACCGGCGTGACGAGACGCTGCAGGTATTCACCGAGCTGCGCTTTCATGTCTGTATCGAGCAGGGACATCGCTTCCTCCAGTTGGCCTTGTTCAGGCCATCATCATCCTCAGATCTTTCCGACCAGGCTCAGCGAGGGCTTCAGCGTGTTCGCGCCGGGCTTCCAGCTGGCCGGGCACACTTCACCCGGGTTGTTGGCCACGTACTGCGCGGCCTGGGCCTTGCGCAGCAGTTCCTTCGCGTCGCGGCCGATGCCGAGGTCATGGATCTCGCACACCTTGATCTGGCCTTCCGGGTTGATCAGGAAGGTGCCGCGCAGCGCCAGGCCCTCCTCCTCGATCATCACGCCGAAGTTGCGCGAGATCGCGCCGGTGGGGTCGGCAATCATCGGGTACTGGATCTTCTTGATCGTGTCCGATGCGTCATGCCAGGCCTTGTGCGTGAAGTGCGTGTCGGTGGAGACGCTGTAGATCTCCACGCCGATCTTCCTGAATTCGGCGTAGTTGTCGGCCAGGTCGCCCAGCTCGGTGGGACACACGAAGGTGAAGTCGGCCGGGTAGAACACCACCGCGGACCACTTGCCCTTCAGGTCGGCCTCGGTGACGGTGACGAACTTGCCGTTGTGGAAGGCCTGCGCCTTGAAGGGCTTGATCTGGGTATTGATCAGGGACATTTCGAATTCCTCTTTCGTTGGCGGATGGGTTACTGGGGAGTGAGCTTACCGGCAGGGCAGCAATCCCGCTGACGATATTCTTTATCCTTTCGATAGATGGCATCTATCGAAGGTCGCGCGCTAGGCGTCGCCAGCCTCGTCCAGCGCGCGCTGCAGCAGCGCCGGGGGCATCTGCTTGCCACCCGCGGGAGTCACGCCGAGCTCCTTCATCTGCTCGGCCAGCCGGATGGCGTTGCCCTTGCCTTTCACCAGCTGCCCCTCGGCCTGCTCGAATGCGGCCTGGGACTGCTGGATGGCGCGGCCGACGTTCTGCAGGCTCTGCGCGAAGTTGGTCAGCTTCTCGTAGAGCTTGCGGCCGATCTCGGCGATTTCATCAGCCGACTCCTTGCGCTTCTGGAAGGTCCAGATGCCTTCCACCAGCTTGACGACGGCCATCAGCGTGCTGGGCGTGACCAGCACAATGCGCGCGCGGTAGGCATCGCCATAGAGCGCCGGGTCCTTCACGAAGGCGGTGAGCAGCGCGGCCTCCACGGGCACGAACATCAGCACGAAGTCCACGGTCTTCAGCTCCGGCACATCGCTGTAGCGTTTGCCGGCGAGGTTCTTGATGTGGCCGCGCAGGGAGGCCAGGTGCTCGCGCAACAGCGCCTCGCGCTGCGCCTCGTCGGTCACGGCGCAATATTCGGTCCAGGCCTTGTTCGACACCTTGGAGTCGACCACCAGCTGGCGTGACTCGGGCAGGTGGATCACCGCATCGGGGATCAGCCGCTCGCCATCCAGGCCCTTCACCGCCAGCTGCAGGTCGTATTCATGACCCTTGCGCAGGCCGGAGTCCTCGAGGATCTTGCCGAGGATGGTCTCGCCCCAGTCGCCCACCGACTTGGAAGTGACAGTGAGGGCATTGGCCAGCCGCTCGGCCTGCATGGACATGGCCTGGTTCATGCCCGTGAGCTGCTCGATCTGCGCCTTGAGGCTGCCGCGCTCCCTGGCGTCTTCGGCATAGATGTGATCGACGCGCTGGCGGAACTCCGCCAGCTGCTCCTTGAAGGGCGTGACCACGGTCTGCACTTCCTTCTGGTTGAGCTCGGCGAAGGCCTTGCCGCGCTCCTCCATCAGCTTGGCGGCCGCCGCCAGCACGCTGGTCTCGAAGTGGCGGGTCTGGTCGGTGATCCACTGCTTCTGCTCGGCCAGCTGCTGCTGCACGCGCTGCTGCTCCTTCGACAGCGCGTCGCGGAAGCGTTCTTCGGCGGTGGCGAGCGCCTGGCGGGAGCGCTCTTCCTGCGCCGCCAGGGTCTCGCTGGCGCGCTGCTCCTGGGCGGCGAGGGTTTCGCGGGCACGCTGCTCCCCGGTGGCGAGCGCGTCGCGCGCCCGCTGCTGCTCGGACTCCAGTGACTGCCGCGCATGTTCGAGCGAGGCGTTGAGCCGGCTGCGCTCCTCCAGCAGTTCTTCCAGTCGCGATTGCAGGGGATTGGCGCGAAGAAGGACGAAGAGCAGCGCGCCGAGAAGCACGAGCGCGAGAAGGGCGAGGACCAGGGTGAGGGGCGTCATGGGCGAATGCTGGGGCATGCCGAAAGGGAGGGCAATGGTGATGGTTGGTCACCCAGCTCACCGCGGCCGCTGTCGCTTCCCGCAGCCAGATATCCACTGATCTGAAGATCACCCGGGAATTTCCTTTCCAGGGTCAAACCGGGCAGGAACCGCCACCCTGCGGCCCCCAGCTGCGCTCACGCCGCCAGCGCCTCCCGCGTGGCCTGCACCACCCCGATGATGGCTTCGCCATAGCGCTCGAGCTTGGTGGTGCCGATGCCGGAAATGCTGGCCAGCGTGGACTTCTCGCCGGGCAACAGCCGCGCGATCTCGCGCACGGTGGCATCGTGGAGCACGGTATAGGCAGGCACGCCGTGTTCCTTCGCCACGCCCCGGCGCCATTCGCGCAGCGCCTGGAACACCGCCTCTTCGGCCGGGGAGGCGGCGAGCGAATCTGCCGCGGAGCGCTCCGCCGCGAGGCTGGCACCGGTGGGCCGTCGCTTCGGCGTGCGCCCGGACTTCGCCGCGGGAATGGCATCCCTGCGCAATGTGAGGCGCCGCTCGCCACGCAGCACCTCGCGGCTGGCATCGCTGAGGCGCAGCACGTTGTAGTTGTCGTGGTCCACGGCGATGAGGCGCAGCGTGACCAGCTGCCGCAGCACGGCGCGCCACTGCGGCTCGTCGAGCGTGGAGCCTATGCCGAAGGTGGTGAGCGTGTCATGGCCCCGCTGCAGCACCTTTTCCGTGCGCTGGCCGCGCAGCACGTCGATGACATGCTGGCTGCCGAAACTGAAGCCGCTGGCTCGCTCACAGCGATAGATGCAGGAGAGCAGCTTCTGCGCCACCTCGGTGCCATCGAAGGTGGCCGGGGGCGACAGGCAGTTGTCGCAGTTGCCGCAGGGCGCTGTGGCCTCGCCGAAGTGGTCGAGCAGGTATTGCCGGCGGCAGCGCGCCGTCTCGCAGAGGCCCAGCATCACGTCGAGCTTGGCGCTGGCCACGCGCTTGAAGGTGTCTTCGGCCTCGGACTGCTCGATGAGACGGCGCTGCTGCACCACGTCGGCGAGGCCATAGACCATCCAGGCATCGGCGGGCTGGCCATCGCGGCCGGCGCGGCCGGTTTCCTGGTAATAGCCCTCGATGCTCTTGGGCAGGTCGAGGTGGGCGACGAAGCGCACGTCGGGTTTGTCGATGCCCATGCCGAAGGCGATGGTGGCCACCATCACCACGCCATCTTCCTCGATGAAACGGTCCTGGCGTGTCTCGCGCTCCTCGGCGCTGAAGCCGGCGTGGTAGGCCACGGCATCGATGCCGTTGTTCACGAGGAATTCGGCGGTCTCTTCCACCGACTTGCGCGACAGGCAGTAGACGATGCCCGCCTCGCCCGCATGCTCCTCGCGGATCAGGTGCAGCAGCTGGCGGCGGGGGTTGTCTTTGGAGGCGATGCGGTAGCGGATGTTCGGGCGGTCGAAGCTCTGCAGGAACAGCCGCGCCTCACCCAGGTGCAGCCGCTCGATCATCTCGGCGCGCGTGGCGGCATCGGCGGTGGCCGTGAGCGCGATGCGCGGCACCCCGGGATAGCGCTCGGCCAGCACTGCCAGCTGCAGGTATTCCTGGCGGAAGTCGTGGCCCCATTGCGATACGCAATGTGCCTCGTCGATGGCGAACAGCGAGATGCGCAGCGCATCGAGCAGCGCCAGGCCGCGCTCGGTGACCAGCCGTTCCGGCGCCATGTAGAGCAGGGAGATCTCCCCGGCGCGGGCCTCGCGCTCGATGCGCTGCATGTCGCGGAACTCGAGCGAGGAATTGAGGTATTCGGCGCGCACGCCGGCCTCGCGCAGCGCCGCCACCTGGTCCTGCATCAGCGCGATCAGCGGCGAGACCACCACGGCCACACCCTCGCGCAGCAATGCGGGCACCTGGTAGCACAGCGACTTGCCGCCGCCGGTGGGCATGAGCACCAGCGCATCGCCGCCGCCGGCCACATGCGCGACGATGTCGGCCTGCTGGCCACGGAAGGCGTCGTAGCCGAAGACATCGCGAAGGACGCGCGCGGCGTCGGCTGGAGAAGGGACGGAAGGCAAGTCGCGGATTGTAGGGTACACGCGATCACCATAGGCGGAAGGTTGGCCCCCCGCCAGCGGCATTTCTCGCCGGATCGGCGATTAACGCGGCAGGCGCATGATGGCCAGCTCCACGGGCTGGCCTTGTGCGTTGGTGAGGGTCTCGATGCGCCAGCTGCCGGGTTCGCGCCCTGTCTCGCGGCGGATGCGGGGCGCGAGATCGTCCAGCTGCATTTGTGAAGCGATTTCGCCGGACAATTGCACGTTGCCTGCGGCATCGAGCACAACCCAGAGCCGATGCGGCTGCGGGCTGGCGTTCTGCGCCGGAAAATGCTGGCGCAGCAGATCGCCACCGGTGATTGCTGCCGCAGTCGGCGGCGCGGCCGAAGTCATCGCTGCGCCCCGGTCGACGGATATGGCCGGCGCGCGCTGCTGCTGCGCCACCTTCATCTCCTGCCGTTCGCCCTCTTCAGCCATACGAAGTTCAGGCTGCGGCGGAGGAGATGCTTCCTGTGCGCGGGGTGCATTCGCGCGCACCGCATTGTCGAAGACCTGCGTTGTCGGCGGCGTGCGGGATTCAGCCGGGGGGTCCGTCCGCGATTCCACCGCGGATTCCACCCCCTGCGGCGCCGCGGCCTGCCCGACTTCAGGCGCAAGCACTGCATCAGCCTCGGCATCCGCCGCCCGCTCCTGCATCATCGGCGCCGCCACCGGCGTCTCGCCCGGCAACGGCACCTCCGTCTGCCGCCACAGCATCAGGCCCACGCCCACCACGGCCACGCCCGCTACCACCCGCATCCAGTAGCGCGGCGCATTGGCCGCAGGTTCACGCCGCCGTACCGCTGCCGCTGCCGCGGCTTCGGCGAGGATGGCCGCCCGTGTCTTCGCCGCCGGCCTTTCCGCCTCCGCGGCAGTGGCGCTGTGCCACAGCGCATCCAGCTCGTCGTCCTCTTCCTGGCTCATGGTGCGTGGTCCCGCAGCAATGCCTTGAGCTTGTCGCGCGCGTAGCGCAGGCGGCTCTTGGCTGTTTCGAAGCTGGTGCCCGTGGCCGTGGCGATTTCCTCCACGGTGAGGTCACCTTCCACCTGCAGCAGGAAGGCCTCGCGCTGTTCCTCCGGCAGGCGCCCCAGTGCAGCCACGATGGCCCGGGCCTGGTCCATCTGCTCGCTCTCAAGCAGCGGCGAGGGACTGCGCTCATCGGCGAGGCGCCCGAGCAGCGATTCGCCTTCGCCCTCCGCTGCATCCAGGCTCTGCAGTGGCCGCGCGGCACGGTGGCGGTCGATCACGCGATTGCGCGCGATGGCATACAGCCAGGGCGCAAAGCGTCCCTCCGGACGGAAGCGCGGCGCCTCGCGCGCCACCGCGAACCAGGATTCCTGCATCAGCTCCTCCGCCGCCGCGCGATCGCGCACCAGCCGCAGCAGGAAGCGCCACAGCGGCTGCTCATGGCGTTCATACAGCACTTCGAAAGCGCCCACATCGCCCGCGGCGTAGCGGGCGATGAGCGCTTCGTCCGGAATTGCCGCGGCGGACATCCGCGGCATTATCCCCGAAGTGCCGTCGGCCATCAGGGATCGGGCACGTAGCCCAGCCGCGGTGAATCGGGGAAGGGATCCGGCGCGTAGGGGCGCGGCGTGCGGATCACGCCCATCGCCAGCAGGTTCTCGCGGCTGTCGTAGCGGATGCGGATGATCTCGGCCGGCGCGGCCGTGGCGCGTTCGAACGCCACCTGCGTGACCAGGGAACGCTCGCGCCGCCCATGGCCGGTGCCCAGCGAAGGCGCCTGCTTCAACTCGCGTTCGCGGCTCTCCTCGCGGGCCACTGCATTGCCCTCCTGCGTGCGGCGCGACTGCAGCTCCACCGGCGCTTCGGCAGCATCGGCGCGCTCCGGTGCTGGTGCGGCCGGCGCCGGCGCCTGCCGCGTGATCTTCGGCCGCCGCGGTTTTTCCGCGAACAGCGCCACGCCGATCACACCCACATTGTCCGGCCGTCCGGTACGCGCCGCATACGACTTCGGAATCGAAGTGAACGTGAACGCGGCAATCTGGCTGTCGCTCTTGCGCCAGCCGGCCACGTCATAGCCCTGCCAGGGCTCGAACACGTAGCCACGCTGATCGTGTGCGGCAGTCTCGCCGGTGAGGATGTTCACGCCATCCACCGAGGTCACCGCGAGCAGCCTGCGGCCATCCCGGCTGGTGATGCGGACGGCATAGTGCGCGCCGGGACGCCCGGCCACCCAATATTCACCTTGATGGAAGTACGTATCGAGCACGCGACCCGAATCGCGATCGATCACGCTCACGTCGGCCAGATGGCCCGCCGCCAGGGCGGGTGAGGAAACAAGCCCTGCCAGGGCCAGCCAGGTAAATCGCGACATGCTCCGCTCCTTCGCAAGAGGACCCTGGGGTCTCTTACGAAGGGAGCGGCAAAAAGGGGTTGGCTACTGGATCAGGCCGCAGGCGATGCGGGCGCCGGCGTCACCCGAGGGCTGGGTTTTGTAGTCATCCGCCTTGGCGTGCACGATGAAGGCCTTGCCCACCAGGTTGTTCGGGCCGCCGTCGTTCAGCGTCGCCCCGGCAATCACGGCATTCACATCAGCCGTGCCGTTCTCGTTGGCACGGATATTGGGGATGTCGCCCAGGTGACGGGCCGCGGCATCCGGCCCGCCATGCGGGGCAGCGGAGGGATTGAAGTGCCCACCGGCGCTGGAGGCGTCGGGTGCGGAACAGTCGCCATGCTCGTGCACGTGGAAGCCATGTTCACTGCCCGGCGGGAGTCCGGCGATCTCGCCCATCACGCGCACGCCTTCACCAGTGGAGGTGAGATGCAGCTCCCCGCGCACCGGGCTGTCCACCGTGCCGGCGAGCACCGCAACGGCGGCGCCTTCGGCCGGACCGGCCGGCGCGTCCGGCAGCGAAGTCGGCGGCGGCGGCGCCGAGTCCGCATCGCCCGCAGGCGTGCTGCGTTCGGAACAACCGACCAGCGCAAAGCACATCGCGGTCAGGATCAGGGTGGATTTCATGGTCGGCTCCTCGATAGATAAGGTATCCCCGTCGGGGTGCAATGCTGCATGGCGGCGCGGCGCGCATGCAAATCTGTCGTCACTTCGCAATGCGTGGGATTACTCCTACTCCGCACCACTGGTGGGCACGGATACGCCGTGAAGTCCCCGATGCGGACACTGCCGGCAGTGCCTCAAGAGAAGAATATCCATGCACAACCACTCCTTTTCGACCGGTCTGACGGCCTGCCTGGCTGGCCTGCTGCTGGCCGGATGTGCCAGCGCCCCCGGCGGCAGCGGCAGCACCCCCGAGCTGGCCGGCACGCGCTGGACGATCACCCGGGTTGATGGCGGTTCACCCCTCGGTGCCGAGGACCTTACCGCGCAGTTCGGCATCAACGGCCAGCTCGAAGGCAACAGCGGATGCAACCACTTCTCAGGCCCGTGGATCCAGAGCGGCAACACGCTGCGGGTGGGTGAGCTGCTGAGCACGCGGCGCGCCTGCGCCGAAGATGACCGGCAGCAGCAGGAGTCGCGCGTGCTGCGCATCCTCCAGGGCACCACCACCGTGCGGCGCGGGAAGGATGGCCACCTGAGCCTCACCGGTTCTTCCGGCGCGCTGGAGCTGGCGCCGCTGAGCTCCATCGCCGGGGGCACGACGTCCAGTGTGCCGCGCACGCGCCGCGCGATGTATGACTGCGATGGCGTGGCGCTCACCGTGGTCTTCGAGGGCGAGAGTGCCGCCATCACCTGGAGCGGTGGCCATGACGTGCTCACCGGTCGCGACACCGCATCCGGCTACAGCTATGCCAGCGAGCGCAACACGGTGCGCAGCGGCCGGTCCGCCGACACCCTCACCTGGACACAGGAAGGACGGCCGCCGCGATCCTGCGAGGGGCTGCGCTAGCTAACGGCGGGCCAGCGCGCGCTGGCAGCATGAAGAGCGCGCGCACCAGCGCCAGCAGCGCGATCGGCCAGCAGAGGATGAAAAGCAGGACCCAGAGGAGGAACTTGAGCATGGAGACTGGATAGTCCCGCCTCCCCGGGTCCGCTTACAACCCGCACCAGGCGGGGCTTACTGGTTGCGACGGGCGTCGTCGGCGCTGCCGCCATCGGGACGCGAGGTGTTGGTGCCTTCGATTTCGCTGTTCGGGATCACCACGGCATTGCCGTTCTGGTCGATGCTGCGCGCCGGATCGCGGAACTCACCGGTATCGGCACCAGGAGACGGTGCAGACATCGGTGCTTCGCGCATGTCGGAACGCTCGGGTGTATCGGCACGATTGCAGCCGGCCAGGATGGCGGCGGGAACCAGCAAGAGCAGAAGCGAAGATTTCATGATGGCATCCTCGGGGAAGATCAGGGGATGCAGAGCTTGCGCGCCATGGACAGGCGCGCGCCGTCACCGAGGGCTAGGGACTGCGGTAGGTCCACTCCTACCGCAGCGCCTCAATGGTCGCCATGCGGCGACAGCATCAGGGCTGGTTGAGCTTCGCGGCCGTGTCCCAATTCGGGTTCGTGCACAGTCCGCAGCGCTCGCCGACGAAGAGTTTCGATGCTTCCTCGTCGCGCTTGAACTGCCAGCGCAGCCACGAAGAAGCCACATTGGCGAATTCGCCGCCGCCTTTGTGGCGCACCGTGGCCGTGTGTCCTGCGCCGTGGCGCGCACCATAGAAGGTGGGCACGTGCCGGATGGCGTCGAAGGTGGCGCGCGAGGCGCTCATCTGGAAGTCGCGCTCGTGGCCGTTGATCAGCAGCACCGGCCCGTGCAGGTTCTTCAGTGAATCGATGGTGGGACGGCCCGGCTGCGTGGTCGCTGCATCGACGCCGGCATTGAACACCAGGATTGTGTCCACGCGCGGGTCCAGCCCCAGCGTCACGGCCATGATGCCGCCGCAGGACTGGCCCATCGCCGCCATGCGCTGCGTGTCGATGCGGCCGCGCAGCGGTGATCCTTCGCGTGCGTTCTCTTTTTCCGCCCAGTCGAGGCCGGCCTTCAGGTCATCCGCCGTGGCCTGACGCGGACGGCCACCGGCTGGCGTTGCCTCCGCTGATCCCGCAGTGGTGATGACGAGGAACCCGTGCGAGGCGACAGTCTCGAGGATGCCGTAGTTGGCAGGTGCATTCATCGCGCAGCCGCCATGGCCCCATACCACCACCGGCAAGGTGTCCTGCCGGGGAAAGCGATCCAGGCTGGCGGGGCGGAAAGTGACCAGGCCTGCGTTGCCGAAAGCCGGCCCGGTGGTCACCGCGTACGCGCCAGGCACCGCCTTCGGCGCACCCTCTTCCGGCAGCGTGGTGTTGATCATCTCGGGGGTGATGCCCGCGGGCTGGGCGAAGGCCGCGCCCAGGGGCGCGAGGAGCATCAGCGGGATGAGCAGTCTGCGCATGGCGGGGTGACCTCTGGCGATGGACGGGCTGGCTGGAACACCACATCTTGCCGCAATTGCCTGCAGCGACGCACCTGCCCGCCGCCGGTGCCAGCCCCCACCGCCGGAGTCAGCCGTCGCCGGAGACCTGCTGCTGGTCCCCGGGCCGCGCCAGCTTGCCGACGCGGACGCCCAGCAGCCGGATGCGTCGAGACAGGTCGATGCGCTTGAGGCCCAGGCCCGCGCAGCGGCGGATGGCCAGGGCGTCGGCCGTGAAATCCGCCATCGTCGTGTCGCGCGTGACGGTGCGGAAGTTGTCGAAGCGCAGCTTCACGCCGATGGTGCGGCCCACGTAGCCCTTGCGCTGCAGGTCGCCGGCCACCTGCTGGCAGAGTTTCGTGAAGATCTCGCCGAGCTCGGCGCGGTCGCGCACCGCATGCAGGTCGCGCTCGAACGTCGTTTCGCGGCTCATGCTCACCGGTTCGCTTTCGGTGACCACAGGCCTGTCGTCACGGCCCCAGCTGATCTCGTGCAGCCAGGCGCCATGGCTGTTGCCGAAGTGTTCCACCAGCCACGCGCGGTCGCGCGCAGCAAGATCGCCAACGGTGTGGATGCCCTGCGCCTTGAGCTTCTCGTCGGTTTTCGGGCCGATGCCGTTCACCTTGCGGCAGGGCAGCGGCCAGATCAGCCGCGCCAGGTCATCCATCGTGACGATGCTGATGCCATTGGGCTTGTTGAATTCGCTGGCCAGCTTGGCCAGCAGCTTGTTGGGTGCGACGCCAATGGAGCAGGTGAGGCCGGTAGCCTCGAAGATGCGTTGCTGGATCAGCGCGGCCAGCTCGCGGCCGCCGTCCTTTTCAACGCCAGGCACGTGCGTGAGGTCGATATAGATCTCATCGATGCCGCGGTCCTGGACCACGGGCGCGATTTCAGCCACGGTCTGCTTGAAGAGGCGGGAGAAGCGGCGCACCTCGTCGAAGTCCACCGGCAGCAGCAGGCAGTCCGGGCAGAGTTTCGCGGCCTTCATCAGGCCCATGGCCGAGCCGACGCCGAACTGGCGCGCGGGATAGGTGGCGGTGGTGATCACGCCGCGGCCGACGTAGCTGGACAGTCGGTGAAAAACATCGGGAGGTATCTTGCCAAGCGTCCGGCTCGACCAGTCACCGTCCGGATAACGCTCCCGCGCACGCGCGAGCAGGTCGTCCTCGCGACGACGCGCTCCGCCGATCACAACTGGCAGGCCCTTCAGTTGCGGGTAGCGCAGCAGCTCGACGGACGCGAAGAAGGCGTCCATGTCGAGATGTGCGATGCGGCGGGGTGGCGGCGGGGCCTGCTCGGAATTCACCGGCGCAGGATACCGTCGCCGCCTCCCCGGAGCCGCAGATGTTCAGCAGGCCGTCAGCTCAGTTGTCCCGGCCCGGTTCGGTCGGGCCGCGACCTCGGATTTCTTCCTGCTCGAACTTGTCTTCCGCGTCTTCCTCGATGGTGGCAACGGGGATGCCTTCGGGGATTGGTGCCGCGATGTCCACCCGCACTGGTGGCTTCGGTGCTGGCGGCTTCGGTGCCGGCGGCGCAGCCCCGGGCTTGCGGCGGGGAGCTGGGGCGGCGGTGGCCTTGCGCGCCGGCGCCTTGGTCGCCTTGCGGGCGGCTGGCCGGGCGCGGGCTGTCTTGCCCTTCGACTTCCTGGCCGGTGTTGCCTTGGCCCGCGTCGTCTTGGCCCGCGCTGTCTTTGCACGTGTCGTCTTGGCCGGAGCCGCTTTCCTGCGCCTGGCTTTCGCCGGCGCGGCCTTGCCGCGCTTCGCGCCGCGCGAGACGCTCTTGCGCGCTTTTCCGCGCGCCGGTTTCGCAGCCTTGCGGGCCCGCGACTTGCTCTTCTTCCGTGCCGCCATCTGGACTCTCCTTAGTCGTCAGCTCGTGGATGTAAAAGGCTCGCGCCGCAGCGGCGAGCGCTTCGAGTATTCCCCTCCCCCCTGCATGCCGCAACAAAAGGATGGCACCGACACGGCGCGGCGAATCCTGCCTACAGCCCGCACGTCGGCGATTGGCCACCCTGTGTCACCCCCGCCTCGAGGAGACCGCCATGAGTGCGATGCCGGAATTCCCCAAACCCCCGTTTCCCCCGCAGGAACAGAACCTGCCCGGCAGCAGTGCGCGCATGGATCCGGAGCCGGACTACGGCGAGGCCTCCTACAAGGGTTCCGGCAAGCTGAAGGACAAGGTGGCCGTGATCACCGGCGCCGATTCGGGCATCGGCCGCGCCGTGGCGCTGGCCTATGCGCGCGAGGGCGCGGACGTGCTGGTGGCCTACCTGAGCGAGCAGGAGGATGCCCGCGAGACCGAGCGGCTGGTGAAGTCCGCCGGGCGGCGCTGCGTGCTGTTCGCCGGCGACATCGGCAAGCCGGAGGTGTGCCGCAAGCTCATCGAAACGGCGGTGAAGGTGCTCGGCCGCATCGACATCCTGGTGAACAACGCCGCGCACCAGATGACCTTCGAGAGCCTGGAGGAGATTCCCGACGAGGAGTGGGAGCGCACCTTTGCGGTGAACATCTCGGCGATGTTCTACCTGACCAAGGCGGCGCTGCCCCACATGAAGCCGGGCAGCTCGATCATCAACACCGCTTCAGTGAATGCAGATATGCCCAGTCCCCAGCTGCTGGCGTACGCCACCACGAAGGGTGCGATACAGAATTTCACCGGTGGACTGGCGCAGCTGCTGGCGGAGAAAGGGATCCGCGCGAATACCGTGGCGCCGGGGCCGGTGTGGACGCCGCTGATTCCGGCTTCGATGCCGAAGGAGAAGGTGGCGCACTTCGGCGAGCAGTATCCGATGAAGCGGCCGGCGCAGCCCTGCGAGCTGGCGGGAGTGTATGTGATGCTGGCGAGCGCGGAGGCGAGTTATGTGTCGGGCGCGACGGTGGCGGTGACGGGAGGCAAGCCGATCATCTGAGGAGCCGGGGGAGTAGTCAGCGCAACCACTTCCCCAAGCCAGTGAACCCGAGCCCGAACGCCAGCGCAGCAATCGTGATCGCCCATGCGGACGGCGACATCCACGGCAGGCCCGAGTCTGCCGCCGGGCCGGCCGCAAGCCCCGGCGCGATGCTGCCTCCGAACTGCTGCAGGCCGAAGTACCCCAGCAGCAGCATCGTGACGAGGAGCCCCGCGGCATTGCCCGCCCGCAGCCACCGCGCCGCCACGCTGGCTGTGCGCACCGGCGCAGCATTTGATCGACCGGGCTCTTCCGCCCCGGTCTTCTCGATGCGCCGCCACACCGCGGCATCAAACTGCCGATCCAGCCGCGGCACATGCAGCTGCGCCGCCAGTGCGGCGTCGATGCGGGATTCCATAGCCTGCCTGTCGCTCATCTCGCCTCCTCCGCGCCTGCGCTGGCCAATGTAGCCAGGCGCTTGCGGCCCCGATGCAGCAATGCCTTCACCGTACCCGAAGGCATGCCCAGCAGCGCGCCCACTTCATCCACGCTGCGATCCTCCAGATAGAAGAGGACCACCACGCGCCGGTACGGTTCCGGCAGCTGTTCCAGCAATCTTGCCACGTCGTACTCCGCGGCGGCCTGGCCGGCCGAGCCGTGGCCGGAAGGTGCCGGCTCGAAGCCCTGATCGTCGAGGCCATCCCCCTCGCCCACGCTCTCGAGCGGTACCAGCCGCCGTTCGCGCGCCAGCGCCGTGAGACAGGTGTTGCGGGCGATGGCGTAGAGCCAGGTCGACAGCGCCGCGCGAGCATCGAAGCGCGGCAATGCCTGCCAGATCTTCACGAAGGTGGTCTGCGCCAAATCTTCGGCCAGCGCCGGATCGCGCACCAGCGAGATGGCCAGGTGCAGCACCTTCTGGCGGTAGCGCTCCATCAAGCCCTGCAGCACGGCGTCCCGTTCGCCCGCGCGCAGCGCAGCAACCAGGTCGGCGTCGCGCTCCATCGCGGCCGATGCCACAGGCACGCCGGGCGCCGGGTTCATGTCGGGGGCTGCCTGCACGCGGTTGATACTGGCGAGCCATATAGCCGGTTGCACCGGATGGCCGCAACCGGATCGGCCGGTGGCGGGTATCAAGGGCCAGTACGGCATTCACGCAGGAGTTGAACCAATGAATCCCGCCACCCTGGGCGTCTTCATCCCCATCTCTGCCATCGTGTTCGGCATAGGCATCGGCATGCTGGCCATCTGGGTGGGCCACAAGCGCAAGTCGCAGTTGCTCGAGCAGCTGCATCGCGAGCGAATGCACGCCCTCGACAAGGGCCTGGAGCCCCCGCCCATCCCGGAACACCTCGTTGGCAACAGCGAGGGCTCGGCGCCGGACTCGGCCGCGAAGGCCATGCGCAACGGCGTGATGCTGGTGCTCATCGGCGCGGTCCTCTGGATCGGCATCGGCCAGACGGGCGGTGAAGAAGCTGCGTGGTTTGGCCTGATACCGGCGGCGGTGGGCGTGGGCAATCTGCTGTATGCGTTGTCGCAGTGGAAGAAGGAGAGGCGGTCATGAAGATCCTCGCCATTGCAGCCAGCGCCATCCTGCTGCCGATGACGGCCGGGGCGGCCAGCCGAAACCATGATGTCGCGGCGTTCGACATGGTATCTGGTGCGTTTGCCGGCGACCTGCAGGCGAGCACTTCGTCCGGCGGCCAGCTGGAGATCGCGCAACTGAAGGGCGGCAAGGTCCAGACGCGTGCCTCGTCGGGCAGCGGACTGAACGTTGCCGGCAGTTGCCAGGCGCTGGAAGTCGAGACTTCCAGCGGCTCAAACGTCAAGGCCGCGGAGCTGACCTGCGAGAGCGTCACGGTGGAGGCGTCGAGCGGCAGCTGGGCCAGGGTGGCGGCAACGCAGGGATTGACGGCCAATGCGTCGAGCGGCGCGAAGGTGCGGGTGAATGGGGCGCCGGTGGTGGTGAAGGTGCGGAATTCTTCGGGTGGGCGGGTGTATGTCTACAAGGGGGTGGAGTAGTCAGGTGAGATTCGGTGTCCCTTCCGCCGCATTACTTCACCCGTCGCACGGCCACCATCTTGTCCTGGCGCTTCACTTCAAAGTGCTTCGACGCATCCAGCAGATCGCTGAGCTTTCCGTAACCGTAGTTGCGTGAGTCGAAGTCCGGCTCCTTCTTCGTGAGGATGCTGCCGACCGCGCCCAGATGCGCCCAGCCGGCCTCGTCCGAGGCATCGTCCACCGCACCGCCCACCAGTTCCAGAAAAGCGCGATCCCGATCCAGCTCCGATGCGGCCTTGCGCTGCGGCGCCTGGCCTTCCACGTGCGTGAATACTTCGGTGTAGATGAACCGGTCGCAGGCCGCGACGAACGGGCGCGGCGTCTTCTTCTCCCCGAAGCCATAGACGCGCTTGCCGGATTCCTTCAGCCGCGAGGCAAGCCGCGTGAAGTCGCTGTCGCTGGAGACGATGCAGAACCCGTCGAGGTTGCCCGCGTAGAGCAGGTCCATCGCGTCGATGATCATCGTGCTGTCGGTGGCGTTCTTGCCCTTGGTGTAGGCGAACTGCTGGATGGGCTGGATGGAGTGCTCCAGCAGCACCTCCTTCCACTTGGCGAGGTTGGGGGTGGTCCAGTCGCCGTAGATGCGGCGCACGGTGGCGCGGCCGAACTTGGCGACCTCGTCGATCAGGCCCTTCACGATGGCCGGATTGGCGTTGTCGGCATCGATGAGGATGGCGAGGGTGCTGCTGAGTTCGTCGGGAGTGGCCATGGGAAGCAGGGTAGCATCACTCGCGGGCTTACCTCCTCACGACTGGATCCACCTCACCTCCACCCATGGCACTCGGCGCGACGATCTACAACTTCACCGTGCGCCTCTCGCATGTGGACAGGGGCATCTATGACACGCTGGAACTGCGCCGGGCGCGGCATCCTTCGGAGTCGGCGGAGTATCTGGTCACCCGGCTGCTGGCTTACTGCCTGGAGCACACCGAGGGCATCGCGTTTTCCAAGGGTCTGTCGGATCCGGACGAGCCGGCGATCGTGGTGCGCGACCTGACCGGAACGCTGAAAGGGTGGATCGAAGTGCGAACGCCGGAGGCGGCGCGGCTGGAGCGACGGATGGATCTGGATCTGTCGGTGTCGGAGCAGACTTTGTATGTGTCGCTGGGAGCGGAAACGCTCAGCGGGAGTGTGGAGCAATTGCGGCCAGGCTAGCCGCGGATTGATACGACCCTCTCACTCAGGCCGCGGCCCATAATGCGGCGCATGCTTGCCGCGCTCCAGCGCGCCAAGATCCGGAGCCCTCCCGGTGAACCCATCGGTGATGCCGGGAATGACCTGGCCCTTGTCGATCGCAGCAGCACGAGCGACCAGGGAGAAGTCGAAATCCGCCGGATCGTAGAGCCTGGTCGGATTGTTGCGGTCTGGCGGCGTGGCCTTGGTGAAGATGGACCAATCGAGCATCACGCTGTGGGCATCCTGGCCCGTGGCCTTGCTGTATGCGGCAAGCGTGGGGTACTGCACCATCTGCCGGGTGCCGGTGTAGGCCGCTACGCCGCCAGCAGGTTGGCCCCACGAAAACAGCATCGGGCTGTTGCCGAAGGGCGCGAAGCCGTTGTAGTCCGAGCTCGACCATGGCGTGAAGGTTTCCACCCCGAACAGCACCGGCCCTGTGCCCGCCGCCGGCGTGCCGCTCCCCTGCGCGCCCTGCCCCATGATCAGGTTGTTGCGGTAATGCAGATTGGAGAACGGACCCATCGGGTGGGCCTCGGACAGCAAGGTGTTGTTGTACACCAGCACGCCTGCACCATTGGCGGTGAACTTGACCGACCCGCCCTCGGGCGCGTTGTAGACGATGTTGCGGATGAAATAGATCGGCCCTCCCAGCGCCGGCTGCGCGGAGAGCGCGCGGTGGGCCATGTTGAAGCAGCGGTTGCCGATCACGCGCACGTTCTGGGCCGCGCCATCGGCCTCGATGCAGTTGTCATCGACATTGCGGATGTCGTTGCCGACGATGTCGATCGAATTGGGCATGAGCGGGTTGTCGGGCCAGCCATCGGGGTCGCCGTAGCTCGCGAGGTCGATGCCGTCGTGGAAGAACTCGACGCGGTTGTGGGCGACGACGTGACCGGAGCCGTAGATCTTCACCGCATACTCCGACACCAGCGGCACGGGAAAACCAGGCCGATCCCGCCAGGTCGCGCCGATCCAGCCCATCAATTGCGACTTGTCATTGCGGCCGACGAATACATTGTCGGCGATGTAGAAATTCGTGGCGGCGCCCCATTCGCTGAAGACACCGCGCCCTACGTCCTCGATCTTCGAGTTCTTCAGCGTGAAGCCCACCCCGCCAAGGATGCGCTTGCGGCCCAGCAGGAAGGCGGTGTCGGTGTTGCGCACCGTGATGCCCTCGATATAGGTGTAGTCGGCTGCGGTCAGGTCAAACAGTACCGCGGCACCGTCGCCGTCGAAGATCACTTCGCCGTCGCCAGCGCCCTTGATGACGATGGGCTTGTCCGCGGTACCGTCGGCGGTGAGGTAGAAGGTGCCGTCGAACAAGGTGGAATTGGCTCCTGCATATGTGCGACGGTTCTCCTTGTAGGTTCCGGCGTGAATCAGGATGGTGTCGCCCGGCTTAACCCGCGGCTGGAACGAGTTGACGAAATCGGCGCCGTTGGAACCGGTGTTGTAGGCCGCCATCAGGCTGTTGAATGCCGGCTGCTGCCGCTCGCCGGTGTAGCCGCGCGGATAGACGTGATAGACGGCCCCACCCTCCGCAGGACGGGGAACAGGGCGGGTCGTCGCCCTGGTCGTTCTTTGAACCGGTGCGGCGTTCGGGATGTCGGGATCGGTCAGTGTGAGCCGCAGCTCGTAGGTCGTCGCGGGCGCGAGGTCGAAGGCGCTGCCGGCAAACATGTTGGGTGCGGTGTAGTGATAAGAAGCGCCCTGCTGCACCTGCTCGCCGTTCAGCCGCAGCAGCGGCGCGCCGCGGCGCCACTCGGCGTCGCCCAGCTTGCGGTATTCGAGGCCGACGCTGGCGTTGCGGTTGGCGTCACCGTTGATGCGCCATTCGACGCCGAGGGCGTTCAGGGTCGGGGGCTCGACGAGAATGTCGCCGGGAATGGCCCTGTTGTCTGGCTCCTGTGCCAGCGCCATGCCGCCAATCAGCGATGCCAGACCGAACGATGCCCATGGACGCATAAGTCTTCCCCAAGGTGGAGGCTTTCGTGCCTCTCATGACAGCAAACGTAGCGCAAAACCCGACGCAAAGTGCGGCGACGGTGGCCGCGATGCGTTACCGATCCGGATCAATCACCGCGCCCAGCATCCCGATCTCTGCGCGATTGATACCAATCGCCACGGCGCGCCGTTCCCAGGATCTGGCCGCCGTGCGCACCTCCTCCAGTATCTGCGGCGCGCGGTCACCACTGAGACGGAAGAACTCCCGATTCTGCAACAGCAATCTCGTATCCGGTGTGCCCTCATGTCCGTCCAGCGTCAGGACATGGACGTCCTTGTCGGGATTCGGATTCACGTCAAAGGCTGGTGACAGGTGCCAACCTGTCTTCTCCCGCAGGAACCCGTGATTGCGCAGATGATCATCACGGTTGCCCACCAGCACATTGAACACAGCGCGGCGGAACATCTGCTCGAGGTCCGCGGCGATGCGGCCCTGCGCTCCGTGTGATTCGATGGCCTGCACCAGGTCCAGATAGCTCGCCGCTTCACTGTCCATCTGCAGCAATGTGCGGGCGGAGGCATACATCACACGATGTCCGTCCACACGGTCGAAGCGTCGCACCGCGAATGTGTGGCCATGGCGGGAGAGTTCGAGAATCTGCGCTGCTGGCATGTTGATGCCGGCGGCCACCGCGAGCTCGTGGGCCAGGAACTCCCACAGCCCGACATCGTGGCGATCGTCGGCGGACGGAAACTTCGCCAGCCACAGATCACCCCGCTCGTCGACGAAACTCGCCTTGGGCCGGGCACCGCCGAGCGTGACGCCGGGCGCGAGCAACTGGCGCACCCATTTGTCCACCTGCGCGCCCTGGCCATGTTCGACCTGAATGGCCGCTGCTTCCAGCTCGCGCAGCGCCGTCATGGGCGGTGCGCTCAGCGGATGGTTGGCGACGAAGTGATGGGTCTGTGCGTCGGCGAGCCGCATTGCGCCCATTCGCGCCGTGTCATCGACGCCGACGAGGTAGTCCCATGCGCGCAGGGCCCGCGGCCGGCGGCCCTGCTCACGCGCCTCGATGGCCTCGCGCCGATCCATCAGCAGCTTGCCCCAGCGATCGGGGGAGCAGTCCGAGAACACACCGAACAGCTCGTGCGCACCCGCCGCGGCGTATTGCGGGCCCGCGTCGAGTTGCGCCTCGGGATCGATCTGGAAGGAATGCGGGTGGCGCAGCCAGGCTTCGCTGTACTCGAAGCGCACGGCCTCGCCGCCTTTGTTCAGGGAGCGGAACAGCCGGCCGATCAGCAGCCGCTCGGCGAGCCGGGGGTCGTCGAGCCAGACCTCGGCTTCGGTCACGGGGGCGCTCCCTTGCGGCGCGGGTTCTTCAGTTCACTGTCCTGCAGTTGGCGGCCGAGGGTGTCTTCGGCGGCGAGGCGGTCGATGTCCTGGGCGAGGCCCAGCACCACCAGGGCGCGCAGGACGACGGACAGGCTGGTGGTGGGATCGCCCGCCTCCAGCTTGCGGATGGTGGGGATGGTTACGCCGACCCGCTCCGCGAGCAGGGACTGGGTGAGCTTGCGACGGAGACGGGCGGCGCGGAGACGCTGGCCGAGGGCGGCGAGCTGGCGGCGCTGGGCGGGGTGGGTGGGAGGTGTGGTGCGCGGCATAGAAGATATAATTTCATATACATCTTATAAAAGAAATTATATTTGTTTCTGTAGTGGTTGCGGTGATCTCACCGACTCCCCAGCGTGGTGATCGCCTTTCCGACCAGTAGCTGGACCGCTCCATCCGGTCCCGGCTCCGCTTGGACACCCCATGGTCCGGCGAGGCGTCCCGAGGCGAGTGCCACTTCCTTCCCGCCATTCATCAATCCCAGCAACGCCCCCAGGTCCGCAGCATTGCGCTCCACCAGTGGCGCGGCCGTCTTGCTGCCGTGGAACTCATGGATGATGAGCACCGCGCGGCTCGCTCCGTCCCTGCGCGCCCGCAGTGCCGTACCCGCCACCGCGGTGAGCAACTGGTAGCGCAGGGATGCCCAGGGCTCACGCTCCGGCTCGGCCTCCGCGCCGAACACCATTTCAGCAGCGCCCGCGCCCGGCGCACACCTCCCGTGGATGCGCTGCGACTCAAGGCATTGGCGCAGGTGTCGCCGATGGTCTCGCCGAAGGGTTCGTCCGCTTTCGCTTCCACGCACAAGGTGAGGGGCTGCCCGTTCGCCGAACACCTTGCCCACAGGTCGTGATTACGGCCTTCGCCGCGTTCAGGCAGCGGCGTGACATGCTCAGGGCGAACCTCTTCGGCTCACCGGTCCGATTCAGGATTCTTACGGTCTTCATTGAACATATCTCTTCTTGTTGGGTTCTCCCAGCATGGCTCATCCAAGTCTCACTCTTTGAGATTGTCGACTGCTCAAATCCTCCCAAGCCCGAGAAATGCAGTCGACCAAGGAGGATCCCATGCGCTTTACCCTGCACTCCCGCCACCGCATGTCCGGCCGCGGCATCCCGCAGCGCCTGGTCAACTTCGCCCTCCGCTTCGGGCGCGTCGAAGGTGACCGCCACGTGCTGGACCGGCGCGAGGCACGCCGCGTGGTGGAATCCCTGCAGGAGGATCTGCGCCTGGCCATGCACGTGCTCGACAAGGGCGGCGTCACGGTCGTGGAGGATGACGGCCATGTGATCACAACCTGGAACCGCGACCAGCGGGTCCACCGCCCGCACGGCCGGCGGGAACTGCCCTTGCTGGAGATTCGCCAGTGAGCGAGGAGCAGTCCCTGATCCGCAACTGCCGCTTCGCCTTCCGTTGTCACCAGCGTTGGGAGGCGCTGGAGCACACCAGCAACCGCCATGTGCGCTACTGCCACGAATGCTCGCAGGATGTGGTGCTGTGTCGCACCGATGCGGAGCTGCAGGCAGCCCTGCAGGCCAATCACTGCGTGGCGATTGTGCGCCCTGCATCTCCCGCCCTGCACACGATTGGCGTGGTGCTGCCGTACCCGAAGGGAAGTGCCTAAGATGTGCTGCGTCCGGGGAGCAGAAGAAGAAGGTATTGATATAGCAACATGGACAAGTTCGACCGCATCTTCCAGCTGCACGCCATCCTCAGCGCCCGGCGCACGCCGGTGCCGCTGGAGAATCTCATGGCCCGGCTTGAGTGCTCACGCGCCACGCTGTACCGCGCCGTGAACACGCTGAAGGACCAATTGAATGCGCCCATCGTCTATGACGCCGAGCGGGGCGGGTTCATGTATGAGCGCAGCGGACAGGGCGACACGTACGAGCTGCCTGGCCTGTGGTTCAGCGCACAGGAGCTGCAGGCGCTGGCCATCATGCAACGGTTGCTGAAGGATGTTGGCGGCGGCCTGCTGGAGGAGCACCTGACTGCACTCACGCGCCGGCTCGGCGAGCTCACGCAGCATCAGCGACTGAACCTGGGTGAGGCGGCAAGCCGGCTGCGGTTTCCCGCGATCGCCGCGCGGCCGGCCGGTGAAGCGTTCGGAACGGTGGCCGGCGCCACGCTGCAGCGCAAGCGGCTGTGGATCGAGTATCACGCGCGCAGCACCGATGCCATCACCGATCGCCCGGTGTCACCGCAACGCATCGTCCACTACAGGGAGACCTGGTATCTGGACGCCTGGGATGATGAGAAGGATGCGCTGCGCAGTTTCTCGATCGACCGTATCCGTCGCGCGAGAGTACTGCAGGAGGAGGCTTTCGATGTGCCCGAGGCGCTGCTGGATGAGCACTACGCCAGTTCGTACGGGATTTTTGGCGGCAAGGCGGACAAGGTGGCGGTGCTGGTGTTCACGGCGGAGCGGGCGCGATGGGTGGCAGATGAAAAATGGCATCCGCAGCAGGAGGGGCGCTGGCTGGCGGATGGGACGTATGAACTGCGGATTCCCTATCGGGAGCCGCGCGAACTGGTGATGGATATCCTGCGCCACGGGTCTGGCGTCACTGTGCTCGCTCCCGAGGCACTTGTTGCCGCAGTGCGGGCCGAGCTCGCACGTGCGCTCGAATCCTACAGATGAGTCACGACGCATGCACAAGCCTCTGAACCATTCTGTTGGCGACCGCACTGCCCGCGCCATCCTGCAGGCAGCCAAGGTCATCGCCGCTGCAGACGCGCTGCTGATCACCGCCGGTGCCGGCATGAGCGCGGATTCCGGGCTGCCCGTGTTCCGCGGCAACGAGGGCTTCTGGCGCGCGTATCCGCCATTGGCCGCGCGGCGCATCTCCTTCGAGCGCATGGCGCAACCCGTGTGGTTTGCTGATCGGCCAAGCATGGCTTGGGCGTTCTACGGACATCGGCTTCAGCTTTACCGTGATGCCGAACCCCACGCTGGCCATGCCATCCTGCGCAAGTGGAGCGCACGGGCGACGCGTGGCAGTTTCGTGGTCACTTCCAATGTGGATGGCCAGTTCCTGAAGGAAGGTTTTGCCGCGGCGGCCGTGGCCGAGCAGCACGGCAGCATCCATCGCCTGCAGTGCCAGCAGCCCTGTGCGCCGGAAACCTGGGAGACGTCCGCTGTTGACCTGCAGATCGACCTGGACGCGCTGGAAGCGCGCGGCGAGCTTCCCCGCTGTCTTCATTGCGGGCAGGTAGCGCGGCCGAACATCCTGATGTTCAACGATGGGGCCTGGGTAGATGCAGTGACGCGCAGGCAGATGCGCGCGTTCGACCAGTGGCACGCCGCTGTGCACGGCCTGCGCGTGGCGATCCTGGAGATCGGTGCCGGCAAGGCGATTCCCACGATCCGCCGCATCGGCGAGCGCGCCGCCGAGCGGCCGCGAACCACGCTGGTGAGGATCAATCCGGAGGAGCGTGAGGCGGATGAAACTGCGGTCGTAGTGGCGCTGCCGGCGTTGCAGGCACTGACGCTGATCGACGCCGCGCTGGAATCTTCGGGAACAGCACAGGGATCAACGTTCCGGTCCAGAGGAACTGGCGGCGGCACCGCGCCGTCAGATGGCTCGCTCAGTACCCTGCCGTCCGGAACGATGGCTGTCATCGATCCGCCAGATGATCTGATGGCTGCGCGAAAGCCGGCCACCCGCAGCAGTAGCAGCAGTGCTGCGAAGACTGCTCCTGCTGGCATCCATTACGTGGACCTGCGGAGTGGATTCACGCGGGTCATCGAACCCGCCGAACTCACCCCGGCAGAGTTGCGCTACTGCCTCGATCACTGGCACGGCGAGGCCCAGCGCAGCTTCGTGCCGCTGCCCGTGGTGCGCGGTCTTGTTGCCAGCGGTTACACGATGCGTGGACAGGTCGTCGCATCGTCCGCACCGCGCCCGGCAGGTCTTTCCGGTGCGGCATTGCTGCAGATCAGGGATGCGAGGAATGAACTTGTCGTTTCCGTGGGGTTTGCGCGCCGGCAGCGCGAAGGCGCCTACCTCTGGCGTCGCCTGCTCGAACAGGCCACAGCGCCGCTGCAACCGCTGGAGTATCCGCGCGAGCCGTGGATCGCGCGGCGGGTCGAACCGGCAGCGGCAAGGAGTGTCGCGATGCTGGGGACGCTGGCGTTCCTGGAGTACGCCATAGCGGCAGCGTGGCTGCTGCAGGTGGACAACGGATAGGACTGGACAGCTGCTGCTCACGGCCGGATCGACGCAAGACAAGGCATTGTCCCCAAAGAATCTGGGCGCGATTTGACCGAACGAAGGTTGTCAAAGCCCCCGTCCAACCCTATCTTGCCGTCATGCCCGCAGGCCATTGGCAGGTTCCCGGCGAGGAGATCGATGTCACGAACTGGCCTGCGGACGAGGAGCATCCGACCTATCCGGAAGGCTCGCGTGACAAGCAGCTGCTCCGTTGCCCTGATCCTGCGCCACATCCATGGCTGGTGCCCGGCCACCGGTACCTTTTCAAGAAGTCGCGACGCGTCTACCCGGACCAGTTCTGGGCTGAAGTGGTCGCCAGCCGCCTGGGCGGCCTGGCGCAGGTTCCTGTTCCGCCGGCGTACGCCGGGTGGAATGAAAGCACCGGAGAGTGCGCCGCGGTCATCGAATGGTTCTACGACTATCCCGGCAGCTCGCCGCAGGGATTCGTTTCGGGGGGCATGCTGACGCCATGAACTTCATCGAGCACATCCTGGAACCCAAGCGGTTGCTGCTCGTGTGGCAAGGCCAGGCGGGGTCGTCGCGCATCCGCCATACCGTGGCGGAGCTCCTGCGCCAATCGGACGATCAAGTCCGGTTTCGCTACCTGACGGATACACCTGATTTCCACAACGCGTGCGATGAGGGTTTCTTCAACTTCCCCGCGTTCCGGAAGATTGACCAGATCTACGATCTGGGCGTTCTGGATACGTTCATGCGTCGGCTGCCGCCCTCCAGCCGTGGCGACTATGCCCAGTATCTGGAACAGTTCCGGCTTCGGCCCGACCAGACAATCAGCAACTTTGCCCTTCTAGCCTATACGGGAGCCAAGCTTCCCAGCGATGGGTTCAGCATCGTCAATCCCCTCGACGAGGCGACGCATGCCGGTGAGCTGCTGATCGAAGTGGCCGGGTTCAGGCACACCGCCCGGATCCCGCTGGAATCCGTGCACGTCGGAGATTCCGTTCAGTTCCAACCGGAATCGGACAATGCAGTTGATCGGCACGCCCTGGCTGTCCTTGTAAAGGGTCAAAGGATTGGATACGTCCCGCGCCAGCAAGCGCGAGCCGTGCGTGCAATGGTTGAGGTCAACGCATTGAATGCTCGGGTTGAACGGGTTAACGGGAGCCCCGAGCGGCCATTGATCTACCTGTTCGCGGAGATGTTCGCGCCCGCGTTGGGGTTGCACCGGGGCGACGGGTCCCGCCTTCAGCTCCTGGCAAAGTAGCGGCGAGAACGCGACAACCTCGCGATTCATCAGCCTCGGCGGCTGGCGTACTCCTCCGCCCAGCAAAGCGTATTCACCAGCCGGATCTGCCCCTCCGTACTGCACTCCACATCCAGCAGCCGCGGTGAGGCGACGAGGATGGCCAGGCACTTCGCCCGCGACAGCGCGACGTTCAGACGGTTGCGGCTGTACAGGAACTCGATGTCACGCGGCAGGTAGTCGCCGCTCGAGGTCGCCATGGAGACAATGACGACGGCCGCCTCCTGTCCCTGGAACTTGTCGACCGTGCCGACCCGCGCACCGGGGGGCAGGGTCCGCGCCAGCAGCCGCACCTGCAGGTTGTAGGGCGCCACGACCAGGATGTCCTCCGCCGTGATGGCAGCCTCGACGCCCTCGTGATTGCGCCAGCGCTGCTGCAGCAGGCTCTCGAAGATGGCCTTGACCTCCTCGGTCTCCTCCACGCTGCGCTGGCTGCATTCATCGTGCTCCACAGGCCAGAAGCGGATGCCCGTGGCCTGCAGGGCCGCATGTGCACCCGGGCCCGGCAACAGGGACTGCTGCGCGCAACGCGGTGCCGAATGCAGCTTGCCGTCGTAGACCGCTTCGGAGATGAAGCCACATACCGCTGGGTGCATGCGCCAGGTGTCCGAGAGGAAGATGCCGCGCTCCGGTGCAATGGTGGCGGCGCCGTCCAGCAGATAGTCGAGGGTCGATTCGCCGGAGCGACCCGGATGCACGCCCTGGATCGGCTGCGGCAGCTGCATCTGGTCGCCTAGCAGCACGATGTTGCGCGCGGCCAGGCCCATGGCTACCAGGTGACCCAGCGAAACCTGGCCGGCCTCATCCACGAAGAGGAAGTCCACCGCCTGGTCCAGGCGTGGATCGGCGAACAGCCAGGCCGTGCCTGCGATGAGCGGCGTGCCTCGTGTGATCTCTTCACTCCGCTCCACGTTTTCGATCATCGGCCCATCGAAATACTGTTCTGTGCTGCCACGGCTGACCTTCTTTACGCCCCGGAACAGCACGCCCTGCTCCTGTGCGTGCTCGACGATGGCGCCCAGCAGGTTGTTGATGGCCTTGTGGCTGTTGGAGGAGATGCCCACCGTATGACCACGGCGGATCAACTCGACGATCACGCGCGAACCTGTGTAGGTCTTGCCAGCGCCAGGGGGCCCCTGGAGGAAGAGGTAACTGTCGCTGAGCGCCCCAATGGCCTCGATGACTTCGCTGACCGCTACGGGCTGTGCGGAGACCAGAGGTAACCCTGGTGCGCGCCCTTGCAGGCGTGGCATCTCCTTGCGGAGCAGCGAGCGGACGGCGCGATGCCTGTCCTCGTCGCCAGCCACCGCGCTTGCGAAGCGCTGCACGGCGTCGCGAAGCACCTCTGTGCCCACCGGCTCCGGTGGCGTCAACGAGAACTGTTCGCCGCCTTCCAGTGCCCGACCGGAGGGCTTGAGATGCAGGCGCCGGTTCGCCTCATCGATCCGCTGGACCGTGATGGACGCGAGCGTGTCCACCCGCTTGCATCGCGCACCCTCCCGGGTCTTGAATTCCTGTTCGGGGTATTCGCACACCCAGGTGGGCAGCGCATTCTTGCGCGCGCCCGGGATGACTTCGCGGCGGACCAGGCCGCCGATGCATTCGATGTCGTCGAGCAGCTCCTGCTCGGTCATGTCCTGGCACGAAAAGACCTTCCACCACACCGGCTTCTCGCAGCGACGGTGGAAGTCCAGCAGTTGCGCGGTGAGCTCGCGCAGGTGGTGATCGGCGGTCGAGACGGCGCGGTCCGCGGGATTCATCGCAAGCAGCGTTCCCACGAGCGCTTCACGTTCGTGCCGTCGCTGTTCGCGCTCGGCGGATTTCGCGTCCTGCGACTCGTCCTCCTCCTGGCCCGGGTGAGCTTCGCTCCCGCGCCATGGCAGCTCCGGCGGACGGATACCGAGCAGCCACTCATGCAGTTGCGCCGTGGATTCGCAGTCGTCCCGGTTGTAGCGCTCGATGGCATCCAGCAGCGCCGGGTCCTGGTTTTCCCGCCACTGCTCGTAGGCCACGATGCTCGCGCCCGCGTTCTTGACCTCGCCCTCGCGGCCAGGCCGGTAGAAGACCTCGATGTCCTTGATGGAGTAGCTGGGAGTTGAGGCAACGATGCCTTCCGACACCACGCGATACAGGTCCACCAGGCGATGCTCGCGCAGCAACTGGTCGACCTGCTCCTCGCGCGTGCCATGGAGGGACATCAGCTTTTTCAAGGCGGTGTTCTCGTAGGCGGCGTAATGGTAGATGTGCAGGTCGGGATACCGCTGCAGCCGGGCGGCCACGAAGTCCATGAAGCCTTCGAACGCGGCCTTCTCTCCGGCGCGCGTATGACCCCAGAAGGCGCGGAACCGCAGTTCGCCCGCCTCCCGCCAGGTCACGCCGAAGAGGTACTCGAGCCCGTCCTCGTGCAGCGGGTCGCCCTCCATGTCGAAATACAGGTCACCTTCGGAAGGCGGCGGCAGGCGCTGGAAGCCTCGCGCGGGTTCGCTCGGGCGCGGCTCCCAGCATGGCCTGCCATCGGCCTTTCCCCTGGCCTGCAGGCGTGCCTGGGTGCGCAGCTTGTCGAGCGTTGCGGCATTCATGCGCGGGACGGGAGAGGCATGCGGATGATTCGCCAGCGCGGTAAACGTGGGGACGCCGCCGTCGGCAAGCCGGCGCATCTGCAGTCGCGATATGCCGGCCACCTGCCAGAGATGATCGTCCGCGGTGCGCTGCGCTTCGCAGAGCGAGGACCAGCGGCACTGCGCGCACTTCTCGCAGGGGTCGGGATAGGAGTCAGCCGGAGGCTGCGCGGTGTACGCGCTGAGTCGCGAACGCAGGCGCTGGAAGTAGCGCGCGTAGTCCGCGTAACGGAAGGATCGCTCGGCGCCATCGCCCAACACGACGCCCATCATGGTGGGCTCCCTGCCCTGCAGCCCGGCGAGCAGCCAGCTGTAGAAGCAGAGCTGCAGCACATGGCTGGCTTTGGCTTCGCGGGCGAGTTTGGTATCGAGCACTTCGTAGCTGTAGCTGCCCAGCGCCGAGGGCAAGGGCACGCGGCGCAGGAAGTCCGCGCGCCCGAACCAGCCCGGCTGCGCCAGCGCCGCCTGGAAGATGATGGAGGCGCCGGACTGCATGGCGGCATGGGTCTGATCGAGCTGCACCGCGCGAGAAGCATCGCGGGGGATTTCCACGAGGTCCGGATGCGCGGCCTTCAGGCGGGCGAGGTACTGCTGCTCCCAGGCATCGCCCTTCCTCTGCAACAGCAGGAGTTGGGGATCTTCCTCGTTGCCCGGGAGCGGCTCTTCGAGATTGCGCAGATCGAGCGTTGTTAGGTGGCGGCAGGCGAGATGGTTGACCACGTCGCTGGCGGTGAGGGTAAGGCCTTGAGTATCACGGAACATTTGCGTGCGTGCCCTGCTGCGTTGTCGTATGGCAGGAAGGGTAGGCCAGCGAGGTATCAGAACGTGAGACTGTCCGGGATACGCTGCCCGTCGAATCCCAACGCTTCAGCGTCGCATTTTCTGGCTTGCAGCTCGTTGTCCATTGACCCACTTCTCTACCTCTTCCCAAGTCTCGGCGGCCGGGCCATTCACGTGGCGATTGGTTGAGTTGCGCATGACGATGACCTTCTTCCCGGCCTTCCTTAGCAGTTCTATGTTGGTTGGCGAGTCCTCGACGTAGACATCGGCCTCGACAGAGGATTTCTCTGCCATGAAGCACAGGTCCCAATACGGAATGCCATTCTTCTCCAGCCACTCGATGGTCTGATTGACCGCTTGGCGATGGAACCACTCGATGTAGAGGCGGTGGGTGATGATCCGGATTCTTACGCCCTGACGTGAGAGTCGCCGCAGCGCAGCGGCTGCACCCGGAACCACCGGCAGCGTCTCGAACAGGCGCCGCTCCTTGACCGCGTAGCGGTGCAGATCGTTGTAGCCGCGCTTGCCGCCGATTCTCCACTCTGGAAAGCCGTAGCTCACCTCGTCCGTGAGCTCATCTGGGCGTACGCCGAGCCAGTCCGCGGCGATGGGTTTGAGGCCAGCGATGAAGTCGGCGACAACACCATCGAGGTCGACTCCGAATACGAACTCCTTGCGCGCCTTCGTCACCACTTGTCTACTCCTTGCGAATCAATGCGTGGAGCCGTCACGCAACGCCCGACCACAGCGCGCGAAATCGTTTGTACCCCAGCTCAGGACGCTCCGTGCGGTAGTTGTCCTCCAGATCGATGACATGGCAGGTCGCAGTTCCGCCGAACCTCGGCCCGCGAAGTCCACGTCCAACCATCTGCTCATAGAGCACCTGGCTGACCGTCGGCCTTGCCATAACGACGTGCGTGACTTTGGGCGCATCGAATCCCGTTGTCAGCACTTCGCAATTGCAGAGAACCTGCGTCTTGCCGGCCTTGAAGTCACCGATGATCTTGCGACGCGACACATCCCGCGTCTCCCCGCTGACGAACGCTGCCTCTACGCCTTTCTGGCGCAGGAGGAAAGCCATACATTCCGCATCCTGGACGGTCGGGCCGAAGTAGATCACCAATGCAGACGGGTCCGCGCAAAGTGTGACGATGCGATCGAGAATGACAAGCCGGCGCTCAGGCTTGTCGGCCCTGAGTTTCAGAGCGTAGTCGATGCGTTCGATCGTCTCTGACGTGAGGTTGTCGAGATCGAGTCCTTCCGGTGGTTTCATCCGGGTTTCGGTCTGGATCACATCAAAGACGGGACGCGCCAGATAACCGCGCTCCTGCAGCGTTGCACGCGGGTCCTCTCCGAGAACCTCGAGCGGCTCGATGATCGTTCGAAACATCTCCCGCAGCTCAAGCGTTCCGGCGATGGGATCGTTGACCGCGTACTCGGCGCGAAACGGCGTCGCGGTGAGGCCGACAATTGCCGGTTCGTGTGCAGCCTGACTGAAGTGCGTGATGATCTGTTGATAGGTCGGAGCCGCCGCACGGTGCGCCTCGTCAATCACAATGAGGCCCACGAGACGCATGAGCGCGTCCAGAATCGGTTCGCCGTTTGCAATCTTCCCCTCCATGAGGTTGCGCAGCCTCTGGGGAGTTGAAACAAGGACCGCCGGCCTCTGCTCCAGCGTCGACAGCGTTTCGCGATGCTCCTCGAGATCGCGCGTGTAGCCGCCCCAGAACCTGAACAGCAGCACGGGACAGACGTTACTGGACCCCTGCCACACCTCCCGGAAGCACAGCGTCGCCTGTTCGCACAGCTCTTCGGTGTGTGCCAGCCAAAGCACGGCATTGCCGCTACCGGATGCGCTGATCCTGAAGCGACCAGTCAGCCAGTCCCGAATTGTGTCCACGGCTACCCGCGTCTTGCCTCCACCCGTGGGCAGGGTGACGATGGCACGGCCGGCGCGATTTTCGAGTACGGCAAGCAGCTTCTTTTGCACTTCCAGCTGGAAGTCCTGAAGTGCGTGCAGATCGACCCGACCCTCCAGATACTCGAAATCTTCGGGGGTCTCCTCGGCCGGGATGCCGGCATATTCCGCGGGGAACCCCAATGCCTCCACGAACCGCAGCGCCGATGCCTTTCCCGGGTGCCAGCGTCCCGGTGACTTCACTTTGGCGCGTCTTGCGACCAGCTGGCGTACTTCAGTGCCGGCAAACAGGTCGATACCATGTTGGGTCAACAGGGCTGCCGCCAGTTCAGGCTTGCTTCCGCGGCGATCCTGGCCCGTCTGTCGTGTTCTTGCACGCCGGATCGTGTAGACGAGATCGCCCAGCAGCTCCTCCAGGTCAGCGTGCGAGAGCAGCTCCACCAAGCGCGCCGACGCGATGCGTTCGTGCTCGGTCCGAAAGACGGGTTCTGGCACCTCGCCTTCAACCACAGCCGCGGGTCGCTTGTTGAAGCGGGCGATGAATCCACCAATCCTGCGCGGGCCCGGCTCGATGAGCTTCTCGCCATCCAGCATCTGCTTGAGCAGCGCGTAGTCCTCTTCTGAGAGTCCCCACAGACGAAGAATGTCATCCTTGGCGAGGCGTCCACGGTCGAGAATCATCTGGATGATGTCGTGCACTGGAATGGCCTTGCCAGTGTCCATGGGTAGCTGCGACTGTTTCATCACTTGTCCTTACGCCCTTCCCTGCCAGTGCGGTTCTAAGGGTGCCTGCCGACGTGCGCCACGACCGTGGTGCGCGCCGTCTCGTCATAGCCGAAATAGATCCGGACGCAGCGATCGGGGCTCGTTCCTTCCGCCGGCTTCAGGTGAAGATCGAAGTAGCGTCTGCCGCCCGCCCCGTCGCGCCAGGTTCGGCGAGTCTTTTCCGCGGGATTTCCATTCACGAATTCACCTTCTCCGGAGCACGGGACTCCCTGGTCGCGCAGCCAGCCGAGGGGGTCCTTGCCCAGCCCGCCATTGCGGCGAGCGCGGGTCATGTCCGCAAGGACATCCAGACATCGAAGAATCTTGGCGGGAGGTCCCGCATCAGCGGCCACTTCGGCCACCGAGCCATCGACGTCCTCACCGAACACCAGCAGATCGGTGTACAACGCGCGCGCGCGCCCCACTGCTTCCGCGATCGTTTCTGGCGGCGAGTCGGTATCCGGCGCGATATCCCCTGCAACAGCCTGTGTGCCGTAATCCTGGTACCGCCAAACCTGCTCGAGGCTGGTGACCTGCGCCTGGAGGTCTTCGGCTTTCTGGCGTTCGGTGGCCAGCTTTTTCTCCAGACCATCGCACCGGTCAAATAGCTCTTCAGCAAGCGACTTGTAGTCGCCCTCTTCGGCTGCCTTGGCCTTCGCGGCCTGTAGGGCTGCGTGGCTGGCGTCCCGCCGGAGGGCGAATAGCTCGGACGGTTCGTCCACAGCGTAGGTCGAGAGCTCGAACAGCCAGCGCCGCAGCTGGGCACGAATTCTCTCTGCAGCCACCTCAGGGGTGCCGGCCGCTTCGCGGAGCCGATCCATGGTCCACAGTGGGCAATCGCGGAAACTGGTTGCACCCGCGCGCAGAGGCCAATAGAGCCGGATCGCGCCATTAAAGCAGGACCATTCTTTGCCCGCGGCCTCCGTGAGACTCCAGCTGGCTGCGTCATCCAGATCCGCGACGACAGCAAGTGCGCCCAGCTCGCGGGCCAGGTCGGTCGCCAGGGTGGGCGTCAGCGCCTGCCCCTGGAATCGTGAAACTGCTATGACCGGCAGATTGCGCTGGTTGTGCCGGATGACTTTCCACAATTTGGCGCCGGCTGCGTGGCCATGCCAGGGAATAGGCTTCGCCGACGCCATGGTTTCGCCCACCAGCCAATGCCTTGCACCGAGCAGCTGCCCGACGATGCGCGGCGTGCGAACTTCAAAGTGGACGGGCGCCAGGTAGTAGCCCTCGGCGCCGGCTCGCATTTCCAGGAAGAGGTGCACGGCGCCAGACCGCACCCCGAGCAGTAGCCGGGTGAGGAATCGGCGACCATCGCCAGGCTCGTCGTACATCACTTCCCATTCCACATCGTCTCCGACGCGGGTCTGGGTGATGGTCGCCACGGCGTTCCGTGGGCCGCGCGGCACGATCGACCGACCTTCACTCCATTCAGCGAGTCCTTTTGCTGCCAGCCATGCCTTGACGTGGACCAGCAGGCTGTCGATGACCGCGGTGGGAGTTTCCCCACTAGCGATGGCCGAAGACGCGACGAAGCATGCAACGCGCCTCATGATGCTGTACCCACTACTGCGCGACCATCCCTGTCCTGGCGCATTTCCTGACCTTCGCTCCTATTTGGTACCGCTGGCGTTCAGGAGGCCATCCGCCTTGAGCTTCTCGCCCAGCTTGAGCACGGCTTCTGCCAGATCCCGGTAGCGATCCACCGACATGGCGACACCCTGCTTGCCTGGCGCCCATTGCCCGGTCTCGGTCCGGTAGTGCACGCGGATGTTGATGATCTTCCTCCCGCGGAAGTCGTCGACGCTGACCCAGATTTCCTCACGCGAGTTCTTTTCGAACTTGGCGACAACTTCGGTACTGCTGGCCTGTTCCATGCGCAACCTCGGGTAGTGGATCTCAGGCAATCAGTGACTTCAGATCCGCCATGATGGATGGCGTATCCGTGGCACCCTTGAGCGAACGCTCTTCGGATGGCGTCAACTTCAGGCCCAGTTTCAGCTTCAGGAATGAGGAGGTATCCATGCGGCTCTGGCGACGATTGACCACGTCATTGCCGCTCATCGCGACGCCCTGCCATTCCTTGTTGGTTCGCCGCCAGTCGATCGTCCGCAGCACGTCAAGCCTCTGCTTCCAGTCGTCGGGATAGGTCGAGATCAACGCCTGGCCCATGGCGCCGATCGCCCAGAGCATCACGGCATGGGAGTGGATGTATTCCTGGCGCAGCTCCACCGGCTTGAGGATGCCGCTGGTGACCTTGCCCCACTCGGGAATCACGTCGGCGACGGCCTGGAAGTAGTCGATCGCCAGATCGCGCTTCTGGTCGAAGTCCGGCTCCGACACCGAACCCAGCAATGCATTGATGGCATCGTAGATGGCACCGAGCGTGAACAGCTTGGGTGAACGCAGCGGCAGCGAGATGCGGTCCTTGTCCACCATCCCCTTGAACGCATCGACCTTCTCGATGACCGTCAGGGCGATCTGGCTCATCAGATCGCGGTGGTTGTATAGGATGTTGAGGGACTTGGACGTGGTGCGCGCCGTGCGGTTGAGGTCGGAGAACATCTGCTGCATGCGGTCGAGGTCTTCCCAGGGGAAGAGGACCACCGAGATGGTCTCGTTGCCGAGTAGCGGGTTTTCCTTCAGGGCCTCTTCGATGGCGGCACGGCGGTGTTGGCCGTCGTTCACGACCAGATCCGCTTCGAACGGGATCTGCAGCACGCCCATCTCCTCCTGCTCCTGCATCGGGTGAAAGACCGGATCACAGTTGTAGGAGGCAGTCAGCGACGAAAACAGGTAGCCGTCCTCGTTTTCGAGGATGTACTGGGTGATCTCTGGGATGCGCGATTTCTGGATGACGCGTTGCGCCCGCTGCTCGGGGGGTAGTTCAGCCCAGTCGCGAAACTTGAAGAGCTTCGGGATGAGCGACAGCTTCATCATCGCGACGTAATAGTCGCGGCGGCCCATGCGGCCTCTCATGGCGGGAAAAGACAGTTGCACCACACTCTCCAGCTCGGAACGTGCCAGAGTTATACAAAGTCGACGTACAGTACGTCAAGAGTGCGAATTATGTCATGTACGGGCTACCAAACCCTCTCGGCGGCACACGTCTATTACCCTTCGATCTCCTGAGTCTCGATCAGAACGATGGACACCCCGCCCTCATCATCACCCGCGCCCTGCGAGAGTTCGGCCGGAATTCCCGCTTCTCCATCTAGTGTGAACAGCGCGGCCGCTCTTTCACGGCCCAGCGCCTATTCCGCCAGAGAGGCCGACGCGCCCGGGGCGACAAAGACCATCGCGCTTCCGTCTTCGAAGAGCACGGGGCCTCCTGCATGTCGAGGTGCGTTGACACGACCGCTACGCCTCCTGTTGGGATCTTCCTCGTTGCCCGGGCGCGGCTCTTAGAGATTTCGCAGATCAAGGGTGGTGAGATGGCGCAGGAGAAGTGATTGACGACGCCGCTGCCGGTGGGGGTTCACGCTTTGAATCGATTCTCGTTGTGCCAGCGAAGGAAGTCGGCTGTGGGTTGCAGATGAAGGTCACCGGGCAGATGAGCCAGCTTCCTGCCATGCCACGCGTAGTATTCGCGCCCGTTGCTCCAGTCTTCACGAAGCTTGCCACTGACCTCCATGGCCAGTTCCGGAGTTACTGTTACGTAGCCCAGGTCGAACAGCTTGTGCAGATCCGAGCGAAGCAGGAGTCCGTTCTGCACGCGATGCGGACCTTCGCATGCGTAGGGTTTGATGTGGGCAGCCTCCAGCACCGGCAGCGTCTTCTCCCCGGTGACGGCACAGCGGCGCGCGTAGGCATCGGTGACAAGCACCCGAAAGGCACCCTGTCCCAGCCGTGCCCGCGTCAGGTATTCCGACCCGAATCGCGGCGCCTCGTCTATCGGCGAAGTAGCCGGCGATTGGACTTGGTCGCCCAGCCTCCCTGCTTCGATTACGGCCTGCCAGAGCGCGGCGCCGTCGCCGGTCGAGTCGTAGCTGCGACCCTGGACGATGTTCGGTGCCCAACCGGGCGGCACGGGAATCCAGAGGTTACGAGGCAGAAAGAAGGGTTCGGCGAGCACGTTGCAACCGATCATCGGGTCCAGTTCATCGTCCCGACGCCGGTACTTGCGGACTCGCCTCAATAGCTGGTCAAAGGATTCCACTCCGTTCTTCTTCGCAAACGCCTCCCAGGCAAGGGAAGCCGGAAGCGGCGAATGGCGCACGAAGAAGCCACCACCCACGATGAAGTTGTCGGGACTGTGTAGCTTGAAGAGGAAGGGTTCCCCCGGCTGCAAGACCCTGAACGAGCGTGAGGCGCTGGGCTGCCAGAAGTTGACCTCGTCGGGGCGCTGCAGCGCCAGGTACTCGTACCAGTCCTTGTCTGTGACACCCACCCACAGCTTCATTGCCGGGAACCCTTGCCGCTAGAGCTGATCGTACTTCCGGCTGCTGCCGCGTGCCTTGTCGACCGGATACTTCGAGGCATTGATGGCGATCTTCTCATGTGCCGCGGCAATCGGGTCGATGCCCAGCTTGTCTGCAAGTCGAACGAGGTAGAGCAGGACATCTGCCAACTCGTGGCGGATGGCGGTCACCTCGTCGGGCGTGAGTTCATCGCTGCTGCGGTCTGTCCACTGGAAGCGCTCAAGCAGTTCTGCGCTCTCGATGCAGATCGATGCTGCAAGGTTGCGAGGCGAATGAAATTGATCCCAGTCGCGCGCCGATGCGAACTCCCGGAGTGCGTCTCTCACGCCCAACAGGTCTTGTGAAGGTTCGCTAGTCATGCACCGACCCTTTGCCGACTAGTCCTCGTCTTCCTCATCGTCATCCTCCGCCTCTCCTTCAGAGGCTTGTTGCGAGTTCAGGTACTCGGTCCGCAGGTCCCGCATCGACTTCTTCGATTGCAGATCGAGGAGGAAGAAACTCCACCCGTTGATGCTCTTGCCGACGAGGTGGATCGCGGCCGCCGAAAGACTCGGAAACACCTTGTCCTCGACTCCTATGCCCCCGTCTGGCATGACCGTCGCAGTACGGTTACGCAAAGACGCCCGCCGAGGATGAAGTGTCGTGCCGACCTCCAGAACGCCTGCGGCAATCAGGTCTACTACTTCAACCGGTTTCTGCGTCTCGACACGCTCGTGCGCAAATCCGGACTTGTGACCCGGTGGCACCTTCCATATCCGGATGATGTCTCCAATCAGGTCCGTCGTCCGGTTCTTGATGCTCGTTTCAGACCATTGATCGACTGCGTGAGACTTGATGATCGACCGGTTCAGAAGGAACACATCGTGGCCCTCCAATCCGGCGCGCTTGCCGCCCTCGCCCAGCCACGGGCCATTTGACACGCTTGAATTCAGGCGCTTGGTCAGAAGCGTGAGATTGCCGAGCGTGTGCAACAGCCGGTCCCGTTCGTCGGGAGTGGAGCCCGCCAGCGGCCAATGAGCCTGCCACTTTCGCGGCAGCACGTGCTCGATGGCAAGGCTGCCGCGTGCCACGCGTTCGCCACCCAAACCCGTCTTGCCATCCACCCAGCCGCGGGCACAGTCCTCGAGGGTTTCCAGGAGCATCCGAAGCCTGGCGCGCCTGATCCGGCGGTAGACCTGCAGCGCTCCCAGCTCCTGCTGGATCTCCTCGTCATCCGGCCAGTAGCTGCTGTCGCTCGTCTGGGAGGCAAGGAAGTGCTCAATGACGTCGCCCGCTTGTGCCCGAGCATCGCCGGCCAGCAGACGGATCACCTCTGCCACGATCATGTTGTAGTTCTTGGTGGTAGCCCTGACGAGCATGCGACGGACCATCCAGCTTTCGGTCGCTTCCAGTGCCTTTGCGAGCTGATCTGGGGGAACAGGCGGCAGCTCTGGATCGAGGAGCGTCAGGACCAGTGGCCTGACCACCTCGCTCTCGAGCACGCCTGTGCGGTAACCAAAGAGTCCTAGCCTGGAAATTCGGCTGCCCGGGGCGTCGGTGGATTCGAGAAAGCTCCTGTAGACGGCTGCCGCCCGGTGCATCCGCTCAAGCAAAGTCGCCATAGGCACGCCGGAGTCGTCCGCGAAGCGCTTGAAGCGGTGGAAGACCTCGCGAGTCAACACTTCCTGGCCTGTCTGCGAGACCAACCAGTGATTGAGGAAAATTGAGGACCTCGGAAACTTCAGGCGCCCTACTTGAATTTCCGTTTCCCAGAAGGGCGTCTCGAGATCTTTCCAGTACTTCGCGTAAAGCGTTTCGACATCCTGCTTGGACTCCGAAAGGCGCTGAAAAACGAAGTTCTTGACCAGGTCCGCCGCCGTCAGCTGCGCACCGCGGGCGTTGAGGGTTTCGAAGATTTCCTGGGCGTTCTCGTCGACGGCCAGATCGATTACAACGAGCTGGAGAGAGTCCCGTACACAGGACTCGATCGCCGCCGAACGCGCCTCGATCTGCTCCGGCCCTTCCGCCGCGAGCCATTCAGAAGCCTGCTTATAAAAGTACCGATGCGCCAGCACCATCCTCTCGGTCGCGTGGCCGAGTTTGTCGTAGTCGATGGGGATGGCTGCGCTCATTACTGCGTTGAAGGCCGGGCGATCACGATTCGTTGGCCAGACCTTGAACCTGTCCTCGGGAGCCTTGCAGTACGCTTCCGGGTTCTCGACCAGCGCTTCGAGGCGCAGTGCGTTCACGACCGAGCCGCTGGCCTTCAAGGCGCCATGCAGCGCATCCATCAGCAGCTGCAGCGTGGTGAGGCGCTGCTGGCCATCGATGATGATCCGCTCTTGGAGGTGGCCGGTGGGTTTCTGGACTTGCTGAAGCACGACGGCACCGAGGAAGTGGGGTTGCTGCTTGTCTCCGGGCCGCTTCAGAAGGCGCTCGGCGATCCGGGTCACGTCCGTCCAGAGCGGCTGCCACTGACTCTCAAGACTCCAGACGTATGGGCGCTGGAACAGAGGAACCATCAGGCGTTGCGGTTGATTGAATACGCCCTGCGGGGTGCGGACCTGGGTTTCCAATTTTGTTCCTTCCCTGAATGCTTAGCCGGGAATCGACCACTCGGCACACAACAATTCCGCCTGCGCCAACACGGTCTTCACCGCCTCCTCCTGCAAATCAGGTGGGTAGCCGTAGCGGTTGAGAATGCGCTTCACCATGACTTTGATTCGTGCCCGGGCGCTTTCGCGGAGAGTCCAGTCGATGGTGACGCTCTTTCGTACTTGGGTGATCAGCTCCGTTGCGATCACCTTGAGCTTGTCGTCTCCCATTGCTGTCAGGGCAGAATCATTCGCAGCCAGAGCGTCGTAGAAGGCCTTCTCGTCTTCCGTCAGCCCCATCTCCTCGCCCGCCTTGGTGGCGGCGTCCAACTCCTTGGCGAGCTTGATCAGTTCCTCGATCACCTGCAGCGTAGAGATGGCGCGGTTGTGGTAGCCGTTGAGGGTCTTCTTCAGCTTCTCGCTGAACACCTGGCTCTGCACGAGGTTGCGCCGGGCGCGCACCTTGAGTTCGTCCTTGAGCAGCTTTTCCAGAAGCTCGGCTGCGACATTCTTGTGCTTGAGGCCGCGCACCTCCGACAGGAACTCGTCGCTCAGGATGCTGATGTCGGGCCTGGCGAGGCCGGCGGCGGTGAAGACGTCGATCACCTCCCCGTCGGTGGTGATGGCGCTGCTCACCAGCTGGCGGATGGCGGCATCGATCTGTTCCGGGCTGCGGGCGTTGCTGCTGCTGCGCTTGTTCAGCACAGCCTGCAGGGCCTGGAAGTACGACACATCGTCGCGGATCTTTGCCGCCTCATCGGTGGCGGCGCACAGCGCGAAGGCGCTGGACAGCTCCATCACCACCTGCACCCAGCGCGCCTTGCCATCTTCCTGCTGGAGGATGTGCTCCTGCCCAGCGGGCAGCAGCGCGAGGCGTTCCGCCGGCTTGCCGGTGGTCCACTTGCCCCAGTTGAAGCCGTGCAGCATGTCGCAGGCGATGCCGTGCTTCTCCAGCATCACGGCAATGGCCTGCGCGGTGTCGAAGGTCGGGTTCCCCTTGCCGCCGCTCTCGGTGTAGGTGGCCAGCGCCTGCTTCAGCTGGTCGGCCAAGCCGAGGTAGTCCACCACAAGGCCGCCGGGCTTGTTCTTGAACACGCGGTTCACGCGGGCGATGGCCTGCATCAGGCCGTGGCCCTGCATGGGCTTGTCGGCATACATGGTGTGCAGGCAGGGGGCGTCGAAGCCGGTCAGCCACATGTCGCGCACGATCACGATGCGGAACGGGTCCTTGGCGTCCTTGAAGCGGTTGGCGAGCTTGCGGCGCTTGTCCTTGTTGCGGATGTGCGGCTGCCAGTCGGGGCCGTCGTCGGCGCTGCCGGTCATCACCACCTTCACCACGCAGGCCTTGCCCTTTTCGGCCTCGGCGTCGTCGTCCTTCGTGCTTGCCCAGTCGGGGCGCAGGGCGATGACGGCGTTGTAGAGATCCACCGCGATGCGGCGGCTCATGCAGACGATCATCGCCTTGCCGTCCATCGCCTCCCAGCGCTTCTCGAAATGCGCCACCATGTCGGCGGCCACCAGCGCGATGCGCTTCGGGTCGCCCACCAGTGCCTCCAGCGCGGCCCACTTGGACTTGAGCTTCTCCTTCTTTGTGAGCTCCTCGCCTTCGGTGATCTCCTCGAACTCCGCATCGAGCGTCCGCAGCTCGGCGGCGTTCAGGCTGAGCTTCGAGATGCGGCTCTCGTAGTAGATCGGCACCGTGGACTTGTCGGCGACGGCGCGCTGGATGTCGTAGATGGAGATGTAGTCGCCGAACACCGCCCGCGTGTTCGCGTCCGCCTTCTCGATGGGCGTACCGGTGAAGCCGATGTACGAGGCATTAGGCAGGGCATCGCGCAGGTTGCTGGCGAAGCCGTAGGACATCTTGCCGGTATTCTCGTTGACCTTGCCGCCGAACCCGTACTGGCTGCGGTGCGCCTCGTCTGCGATGACCACCATGTTGTGCCGCGTGCTCAGCGCGGGCATCGCCTCGCCTTGCTCGGGCATGAACTTGTGGATGGTGGTGAACACCACGCCGCCGCTGGCCCGGTTCAGCAGTTCGCGCAATTGCTCGCGGCTGCTGGCCTGCACGGGGACCTGGCCCAGCATGTCTGCGCAACGCTGGAACTGGCCGAAGAGCTGGTCATCCAGATCGTTGCGGTCGGTCAGCACCACAAGCGTCGGGTTCTGCATGGCCGGATGCCGCACCACGCGCGCGGCGTAGAAGAGCATGGAGTAGCTCTTGCCGGAGCCCTGTGTGTGCCAGACCACGCCCGCGCGGCGGTCGCCCGGCTTGCCGCCGTGCATCCGGCCCGCCCAGTAGGTGCCCGAATCCTCGCGCACCGCCATGCCGCTGGCACGCACCGTTTCTTCCACAGCCGCGTTCACCGCGTGGAACTGGTGGTAGCCCGCGATGATCTTGTTCAGCGCGCCCGAGTCCGGGTCTTCCTCGAAGACGATGAAATGATGAAGCAGGTCGAGGAAGCGGCGCCGCTCGAACACGCCGCGTACCAGCACCTCCAGCTCCAAGGCGGTCTTCGGCGCGTCGCCTTCGCCATCTATGGTGCGCCACACCTTGAACCACTCCTGGTTTGCCGTTAGCGAACCTAGGCGGGCGTACGTGCCGTCGCTCACCACCAGCGCGGCGTTGTAGTGCAACAGCGAGGGGATTTCCACCTTGTAGGTCTGCAGCTGCCGGTAGGCCGCCCAGATGTCGGCGTCCTCGTCGGCTGCGTTCTTCAGCTCGATGAGCACCAGAGGTAGGCCGTTGAGAAAGACCACGATGTCCGGGCGGCGGTTGTGGTGCCCTTCGATCACCGTGAATTGATTCACCGCGTACCAGTCGTTGGCCTGGACGTCGCCGAAGTCGATCAGTTTCAAGTTGTCGCCGGCGATCCCGCCGTCCGGGCGTGGATATTCCACTGGCACACCGTTGCGCAAGAAGGTGTGGAAGACCCTATTTGTCTGAGTGAGAGACGGTGTCGCTACCCGTAGGATCTTGCGTAGAGCGTCTTCCCGAGCCTCCTCGGGGATAGAGCCATTGAAGCGCCGAATGGCGTCGCGCAAGCGACCCACTAGCACTACCTCGCCAAACGAATCCCGCTCGGCCTCAGGTTCGCCGGGGGCTATGCGCGACCCGCGCTCAACGTCATAGCCAAGATCCTCGAACCATTCGAGTGCAACGTCTTCGACAGTGAATTCGTTTAGACTCACAGCTACTCACGTGGCGCCGGTGCGGAGGGAGTAGGTGCTTGAGCCTTCTGGTTGTCTAGGCTCTGTTGAATTCGATTCGCAACGAGATTTCCCACGACACCCAAAACGAATCCAAGAATGACGAGCGTCCACAGCCACTTGCGAAATCGAGTCACCTGCCTGACTGGCCACAGAGAACTCATCGGTTCCCTGCGACAGACAACCACTTCTAGCGCCAAGTGGCCGACAATGAATAGCACGACACCTATCAAGGCACGTACTGCGCAGATTCCAATGAGCGAGACGAGCTGAGGAACAAATCGGCCCGACCACCAAGCACCGGCAGCCGAGGCGGCTCCGACGATGACTAGCAGAATGAAATAGGTCCACATCGCGCGGCCCTTTTCTGCTACCGCCAATCGGTCTTTCACAGCGCTAAGCTCTGCCGTCCGCGAGGCAAGCTCGGCTCGTGCGGCTTCTTCGGCGGCCTCCTTCTCGCTCTTCACCCTTACAATCTGGGCGTCAACAACGCGCTTCTGTTCCGTAAGACCGACGATACTGTCGTCCCGCCGCTGCAGTTCTTCTCGAAGCGCCCTTGCATTGTCTGCCTCGTATTTAGCCCGCAGCCTGATCTCCTCAAGAAGTGCATCTCGAATTAATGCGATCTCGGCTTCCTCTGAGTTCTCTGTTCCCAACCGTGCACGAAGTCCGTCGTTGAACATTACGTGCGTGATGGTTTCCTGAGATAGGGTCTCGCTTCCCTCAAAGCGGCCGATGCCCTTTAAGATTTTTAGACTCGTCTTCTCTCCTTCAACATCGAATTCCTGAAACAGGAATGGCAATCGCAAGCTACCTAACATCGCTTCTTCGAATTCCTGAGTTCTTGGAACCCAGAATTGAAGAAGCTGAATGAGGGAAGTCGGGTGGATACAAAGTGGAATTCTAGACTTGGACTGCCTTTGCTTGTATTCGTCAAATCCGATGAATCGGAAGTCAACCGTGAGAATCCAATACGCGGCATCAACGGGTGACTCGATGTATGCGGGTCGCTTATCGTTAACAAAGTGCCACAGCACCATGTCATGTTCGACCTTTGGATAGGACTTGCGCCGACTCTCGGGTAGACGCTTCTCAAACTCGAAGACGTCGTGAATATCGTCTATTACGTCTTGGCGGGTGGAATAGCCGTCAAGTTTTTGGTTAAACAGCTCTACTCCCCTGCCTCGCGCGATAGGAACGAAATTTGTCAGGTATGGATCGAACCAGTCTTCGGCTGTCAGAGTTCCGCCCCTTGCCAACCGCTCGGTGAGAAATCGAATGGCCATGCCGGAGACCCCTCCCTGCAAGGCGGCCTCCGAGAAGTTTCGGCCCGGGGGAAGTCCGGTCAACCGCCACTTGGTAGAGGCGATCGAACTCTTGGCCTCCTCTATCGTATCCGGAGTAATGACCAAGTCGATGCGTGGATTACCTTTCAGGTGGCTTAGTAGTTCGCGAAGCTCCTGAGCAGCGGCGTTGGACGGATTCTCGTGAAGATCGAGAAGGGAGAACAGAAAGTTAGTGTCGACAAATACATGGAAGCGAATCTGCTTACCCACGCTGGCATTGAGTCTTGCCAATACGTCTTCCGACAGACCACTAGCTTCCACGCAAAACTGGGCATGCAGCAATCGACTTACATATGCACGAACTTCTGGCTTCTTTGGATCTAGAAATGCCGTTACAAGATCGCGTAACTTGCTGTGTGTGTTGCTCGGAAATGAGTCGAGCCAGCGGTCTACAAGGGCCTTGTCAGCTGTCAGCGCTTCGCCCGCTACTAGCCGATATGCGTTGGCACCGACTTGCTTGATTAAGGGACCTAGGAAATTCTGTACAAAGGTTGCCCACAAAGTGTTTTGCTCGAGTTCGACTAGCTCCTCCGCGAGCTTTTGAAATGCAGCCTTTGCAGCAGCTTCCGCGCTCTCCGATGCAGCGATTTCTCTTTCCAGCGTCGCACGTTGCTCATCTGGGATTCGATAGGCGTCGCTTCCCAAGCGCAACAGCATATTGCGCGATTCCAAGGAGGACAGAATTGACGTCAGTTTCTTGGCATTGAGTTTGAGGCGGAAGCTCTCTTCCAATGACTTAGAAATGGAAGCTGAATCGGCATTACCCCCAGCCAGCCAGATTGCTGCGAGCACGAGCCGGTGGACCGTCTTGTCCCACCATCCCGCCCTGTTTAGCTCGATATGCTGAACAAGAGCGATGGCTTCCTTGGGAAGCAGTGGGTTACTTGTGCTCAAGGCGTGTTGACTCCGTGGAAACCTTTACTGCGCCGCTCAGCAGCTTCGGCAAGAGCGTGTCTCGCAATGCCGCAAGTGTTCGAGACTGCACGCGATTGGCAATAATCCGATCAATTAGCGGGGACATGATGCGAGTCATTGCATCGAGTAGCGGACCTGGCGGGATCAAGACCTTTGCCGCGGACAGGTGGCCGCGTTGGATATGGCCCATCGTGGTGGCCTTGTCGGCTGCGATAAGGCGAAACTCGTCAAGATGGTAAAGCGTCCAAAGGTAGTAGAACCACTTTGGATACTTGCTCGAGGTCACTTTGAAAAGATGTTGGTTTAACGCACCTAAGCCACCGCACCAGAGTTTGACTTCGAGGCTGCCAGACCACGAAAACAATACGTCCCCATCTTGGACGATGTAGCTCGGTGGCAAGTTCGCATTGCAACGCTCGGCGCCGGCTGAGTCGCCCTTCCGCAGCTGTGCAATCTTAATGGCGGGGAGCGTTGAGCCATCCACGGGAGGGTATTTCTGGAGTGCAAGGCCATTCAGGTAGGCAGCGGCATTATCCAGACTCAGGATTTCCCAACCCTTCGGCGTGTGACCAAGTATTGTTTCTTCGAATTCTGAGGGGAAGAGTGCGGCTGTGGCTGCTTTCATTCCCACAGGAGTACGACCGTCGAGTTTGGCCCGAACAGGGTCGAAATCCACGAACCAGCTCTGGAACAGCGCCCGCGCCAATGCCTCCAGCGTCGCGTTCATCTGCTTGTTCAACTCGATCTTATCGTCCAGCGCCCCAAGCACTGCACCGATGGCTTTTTGCTCGGCGAGAGGTGGATGGGGAATTGGCAGCACCTTGAGTAGTGGAATGCGGAGGTTACTCACCGTCGAACCGGTGCCTTCATTCACTTTGATTTCGTGCTGAACCACGTCTGACTGAATCGAGTAGAGCAAGAAGCGGGAATCGCATTTCTTCGGGTTTGGTCTGAGCATCACCATGCGCTGACCAAGGCAGCAGCGGAGGTTTGGAGGAACCAGGCACACTTCGCCCATCGGTGCTTCGCGTGTGAGCACCAAGTCGCCTGCTTTCAATCGCGCCCGTCTGCTTCGTTGCTCGTAGTGTGCTTCGTCGGTGTAGCTAGGCGAACTCAGGTCAAGCCTTCCGCCTCGGATGTTTTGATTCCGAAGCACGATCACTCCGCTATTCGTCCACATTGGCGTGGAGTGCGGGCAGTCGGCAATCTGCTCGCAGAGTTCAGAAAGCGGTGCTGTTACCCATTCACCCGCCATAACCCAGGCCCCTCAGGTTTCCTTTGATGGCCTGCTCCAGTATTGCGGACTCGGCGAACTGGGCGTTCAGTTCGGCGATGAGTCGCGGCACCTTGTCCTCGAAGGGTTCGCCGTCCTCATCGACGTCCTCTGCGCCGACGTATCGGCCGGGAGTGAGGACGTGGCTGTGCGCGGCGATTTCAGCGGTGGTGGCGGATTTGCAGAAGCCGGCAACGTCTTCGTACTTGCCCGCGTCCTCATCTCCCCGCCAAGCGTGGTAGGTGGAAGCGATCTTCTCCAGGTCGGCGTCCGTCAGCTCACGGTGGACGCGATCGATTAGCGTGCCGAGCCTGCGGGCATCGATGAAGAGGGTCTGCTTGCGGCGGTCGCGGAAGCCGCGTCTGGCGTCGGCGGCTTTGTTCTTCGCCAGGAACCACAGGCAGACCGGAATCTGCGTGCTGTAGAAGAGCTGTCCGGGCAGCGCGACCATGCAGTCCACCAAGTCCGCCTCGATGATCGCTCGGCGAATCTCCCCCTCTCCCGACTGATTGGACGACATGCTGCCGTTGGCCAGCACGAACCCCGCATACCCATTCGGCGCGAGGTGATGAATGAAGTGCTGCACCCACGCAAAGTTCGCATTGCCCTTGGGCGGCACGCCGAACTGCCAGCGCACGTCGTCGTCCTTGCGGAACCAGTCGGAGTCGTTGAACGGCGGGTTGGCCAGCACATAGTCGGCGCGCAGGTCCGGATGCAGGTCGCGGCGGAAGGTATCGGCGTGCTCGGGGCCGAAGTCCGCTTCGATGCCGCGGATGGCGAGGTTCATGATGGCCAGGCGCCGGGTGGTGGCGTTGCTCTCCTGGCCGTAAATGCTGATGTCGCCCAGCTTGCCGCCGTGGGATTCGACGAACTTCTCCGACTGCACGAACATGCCGCCGGAGCCGCAGGCGGGGTCGTATATGCGGCCCTTGTAGGGGGCGAGCATCTCGACCAGGCAGCGCACCACGCAGCTCGGTGTGTAGAACTGTCCGCCGTTCTTGCCCTCGGCGCTGGCGAAGCGGGTGAGGAAATACTCGTACACGCGGCCGAGCAGGTCGACGGAGCGGTGGGACTTCTCGCCCTCGCTGGCGGCGGTGAGTTCGATGGTGGCGATGACGTCGATGAGTTCGCCGAGGCGCTGCTTGTCGAGGCCGGGGCGGGCGTAGTCCTTGGGCAGCACGCCCTTGAGGCGCGGGTTGTCGCGCTCGATGGCGACCATGGCGTCGTCCACGATCTTGCCGATGGTGGGCTGCTTGGCGCTGGCCTGCAGGTGCGACCAGCGGGCCTCGGCGGGCACCCAGAAGACGTTCTCGGCTTTGTATTCGTCCGGATCTTCGGGGTTGGCGCCGGCGTAGTCGCCCTCGCCTTGGATGAGCTTGGCGCGGTGTTCCTCGAAGGTGTCGGAGATGTACTTGAGGAAGATCAGGCCGAGTACGACGTGCTTGTACTCTGCCGCGTCCATGTTGTTGCGGAGCTTGTCGGCGGTGAGCCAGAGCTTGGCTTCGAAGCCGAGGGAGGCTGTGGATTTGGCTGCGGATTTGCGGGGCTGTTTGGGCATGGGCGGTTAGTAGCGGGCGTATTCGGTGAGATTGGGCAGATTGGCGGCGTGGCGGTCGACGCTTGGAGCTCCAAACTTGCGGGAATGGACGACTTGCCGGAACTGGAAGTCATCACCGCCCGCATCGTCGAGCTGCGCGGGCAGCGGGTCATGCTGGATGCGGATCTGGCGCGTCTGTATGACGTCAAGACGGAGCGGCTGAACGAGCAGGTGCGCCGGAACGAGGCGAGATTTCCAGCAGACTTCGTTTTCAGGTTGTGCGCGGACGAATGGCGCGCGATGTGGCCGCAAAATGCGACCACATTGCAGCGCACAAGGGGAAGTGAGCCGAACCTCCCGCAATTTGCGGGAGGTTCCCAGAAGCACAGGGATCCTTCCCGGCCTCCCCTCGCCTTCACTGAGCACGGGTGCCTGATGCTGGCCAGCGTGCTGCGATCCGGTCGCGCTGTCGAAGTCAGTGTGCTGATCGTCCGCGCCTTCGTTCGCATGCGTTCGGCGCTGGCTGCGAACTCCGACCTCGCCGCGCGCGTCGAAAAGCTCGCCACGGAGGTCGAGCGGCATGGCGGCAAACTTACCACCCACGATGCTGCCCTCCTGAAGATCCTGGCGGAGATCCGCCGCCTGACCCAGTTTCCGGAGCTTCCTCGGCGGGGTATTGGCTTTACAGCTGAATGGCCGGAAGAGAAGTAGCGGCATTGCGGAATCGGTTTTCATCCCTGGCACCGGAAAGCGAGTAGCCCTTGGAATTCTAGTCATGGGGCAGGCTCGGACTGTGCGGGAGGTCTCCTGTCGGATCAAGGGGTTGCGGTTGGCTGCTTGTTGCGTCCTCAAGTGTGACCAGGCTTCTGGTTTCGTGGACCCCAGGCGGGGAATATCCCGTGCATGGCGACCTTCCTCTCCACCCCCACCCCCCGCGCCACCTCCGGCGAACGCCGCTTCGCCGACCGCCTCCACAACCTCCTCGAAGACGACTACCTCTGCTGGTACGACGTCCCCATCGGCCCCCGCCACCAGCACCCCGACTTCCTGATCCTCCACCCGGGACGCGGCCTGCTGGTCCTGGAGATCAAGGACTGGAACAGGTCGATCATCCACGATGCGAATCCAAGTCACTTCACCATCGATACTGGCGCAGGTCACAAGGTCGTTCCCAACCCGCTGCAGCAGGCGCGCCAGTACGCCCAGGCAGTAGCCGACCTGCTGAGGCAGGACCCCCAGCTCACTAATCCACCGGGCTCAAACTACGAAGGCCAGCTGACATTCCCCTACGGCTACGGCGTGGTGCTGACGAACATTACCCGCAGGCAGTTCGAGTCCGAAGGTCTTGCTGACATGCTTGTTCCGCATCTGGTCCTCTGCAAGGACGAGATGACCGAATCCGTCGACGCCGAGGCCTTCCAGTCCCGCCTCTGGTCCATGTTCAACGTGCGCTTCGAGAGCAAGCTCACCCTGCCGCAGGTGGAGCGCATCCGCTGGCGCCTCTTCCCCGAGCTGCGCATCCACCAGCGCGGGCTGGACCTCGACCCCACCGAGCAGGCCGACCTCCCCGCCCCGCCCGCCGACCTGCTGCAGGTGATGGACCTCGCGCAGGAGGAAATCGCGCGCAACCTCGGCGAAGGCCACCGCGTGATCCACGGCGTCGCCGGCTCCGGCAAGACGCTGATCCTCGCTTACCGCGCGCGCAGTACGGCGCGGTGCTGATCGACGAGGGCCACGACTTCGCGCCCGACTGGCTGAAGCTGGCGGTGCAGATGCTCGATCCCGCCACCAATCACCTGCTGCTGCTCTATGACGATGCGCAGTCCATCTATGGCGAGAAGCGGCCGAAGTCGTTCTCGTTCCGCGGCGTGGGCATCGCGGCGGCGGGGCGCACGAAGATCCTGAGGCTCAACTATCGCAACACGCGCGAGATCCTCGCCTGCGCCAGCGGCTTTGCCAGGGAGCTGCTCGCGCCGGTGGATGCGGATGAGGACGGGATTCCGCTGCTGGCGCCGCAGGCGGGTGGGCGCAATGGGGCGCGGCCGCGGTTTCTGCAGGCGGCGTCGGTGAAGGTCGAAGCGCAGCACATCGCTCGCGAGCTCAAGGCGCAGCAGGCATCCGGAGTCGCGTGGAATGAGATGGGCGTGTTCTACACGGCGCCGTTCTTGGCGGAGGAGATCGCCGCGGCGTTGCAGGCGGAGAACGTGCCATTCGATTGGCTGAAGGATGCGGCGTCGAAGTCCGTCGATCCGTCGCGGCCGACCGTGAAGCTGATGACTCCGCACAGCAGCAAGGGGCTGCAGTATCGGGTGGTGGTGATTGGCGGGGTGGGGTTCTGGCCGTATGCGACGGCTCATCAGACGGAGAGCGATCAGGCCCGGCTGCTGTATGTGGCGATGACGCGGGCGACGCACGAGCTGGTGGTGACGAGCAGCCGGGGGAGCAGGTTCAGCGAGCGGTTGCGGGGGCTTTGCGCATAATCGCCTGATTCGCCCAGAAACCACGGCCACCCGGCTCTTCCGGAATCGCAGACTGTGCTGCGGCCCGCTTCCGCTGCAGGACCTGGAGGGTTATGATCGCTTTACTGAACGCTGATCGATCGGGTGATCGTATGACGACCCTCACCGTCTCCTCCAAGTACCAGATCGTCATCCCCTCGCGTATGCGCGAATCCTTGGGGATCCGCCCGGGCCAGAAGCTGCACGCGATCGAATACCGCGGTCACATCGAACTGGTGCCGTTGAAATCCATCCGCGCCGCGCGCGGCTCGCTGAAGGGCATCGACACCGATGTTCCGCGCGATCCCGACCGGACATGAACCTCGTCGATTCCTCCGCCTGGCTTGAATACTTCGCGGACGGACCGAATGCCTCTGCCTTCGCGCCGGCGATTGAATCCACCAGCTCGTTGCTGGTGCCGACGCTGGCGCTGTATGAGGTTTTCAAGCGGGTTCGACAGCTGGTGAACGAAGAGGAAGCACTCCGGACGGTTGCCTTGATGGAACAGGGGCAGGTCGTCGATCTCGATCGCGCCACGGCGCTGGAAGCCGCCCATCTTTCCCTTGAGCATCGGCTGCCGATGGCCGACAGCATCATGCTGGCAACGGCACGCCGTAATGGTGCGACGTTGTGGACGCAGGATGCAGACTTCGCGAACCTCGCCGGCGTGAGGTATTTCGCCAAGGCGTAAGGGGCCTGCCTCCCTGCCTCGCCTTGAGCTGCGCGCCGAAGGGAACGAAGCAGGATTTAGCCGCAGATTTTGCGGTGATTATATTGCCCTTGCGGCGAAACCGCTGTCTAATCTCCGCATGAATAGCGGAGAAAAACACTACCTCTGGCAGGCAGAAGACTGGCCACGGTGGCGCTACGACCTGGCCGCCCTGTCGACTTCCTTGGCCGACGTCAGCCGTGCCCAAGGTCTGCTCCTGGGCCGGCTGGCCGACGTCGGCATGCCTCTGCGCGATCAAGCCACCCTGGCCGCTTTGACGGAGGACGTCGTCAAGACCAGCGAGATCGAGGGTGAGGTGTTGAATCCGGACTCGGTACGTTCATCCATCGCCCGCCGGCTGGGTGTGGACATCGGCGCTGTCGCTCCTGTCGACCGGCATGTGGATGGCGTGGTGGACATGGTGCTCGATGCCACATCGCGCAGCGCGGAACCATTGACCACCCAACGCCTGTTCGGTTGGCACGCAGCGCTCTTTCCCACCGGCTATTCCGGAATGAACAGGATCCGTGTCGGCCAATGGCGCGACGATGCAGAAGGACCGATGCAGGTTGTCTCCGGCCCGATCCATCGGCGCACGGTCCATTACGAAGCACCACCAGCCGCATCCCTGGAAGTGGAAACGACGCGCTTTCTGGCGTGGGCCAACGACGGCACCGAAGAGCCCGCACTGATCAAGGCAGGCCTGGCGCATCTCTGGTTCGTAACGCTGCATCCCTTCGATGATGGCAACGGACGCATCGCCCGTGCCCTGGGTGATCTGTTCCTGGCCCGGGCCGACAGGAGTCCCCAGCGGTTCTACAGCCTCTCCGCGCAGATCCAGCGGGAACGCAAGGACTACTACGATGTGCTCGAGGCAACACAGAAAGGGACCATGGACGTCACCGCGTGGCTGGCGTGGTTCCTGGGGACGCTGGAACGCGCGGTCAACAGCGCCCACGGCACGCTGGACGCCGTGCTTGCCAAAGCGCGCTTCTGGCAGCGATGGGCTGGCACGCCAATGAACGAGCGACAGATCAGGCTGGTGAATCGATTGCTGGACGGCTTCGAGGGCAAGCTCACCACGGGGAAGTGGGCGAAGATCGCGAAGTGTTCGCCGGACACGGCCCTTCGCGACATCACAGAGCTGTTGGCTTCAGGGGTATTGCGAAAACTTCCGGAAGGAGGACGCAGTACTGCATACGAGCTGGCGACGTGACCCGAGAGACTCGAACATCTCATGTCTTCCTGCTCACGGCGTCTGGACAACGATTCCGGGCTTCGTGCTACCTCAGCGCCGCGCTGTCCAGATCCAGCTTGTCGATCGTGATGGTTTCGAGCTTCGGATACCTGGCTTTCAGCTGCGCTCCAAATTGCGCCGCGTCTCCAACGACAACGATGCTGGCAGCACCCGGATCGAAGTATGACTTGGCCGCCGCCGCGGCCTGCGCGGCTGTGACGCTTTCAACGTCGCGTCCGTAGCTCTGCAGCTTCTGCAACGGCAGCCCGAACTGCGCCAGTTCCGACAGCTGCCCGGCGAGACCACCGACCGTCTCGACCGATCGCCCGAAGTCGCCGACGAGCACAGCCTTGCGGCTCGCCAGCTCTTCGGCCGGTATGGCGCTGGCACCAAGCCGCCTCATTTCCCCGCCCAGCAGCTCCACCACCTGCGGCACGGCATCGTTGCGGGTCTGTGCCGCAGCGACAATCGATGCGCCGTGGCGTCGCGAAGGCAGATCCGACCGCGCGCCATAGGAAAGCCCGCGCTTGATGCGGATCTCGGCATTGAGCCGCGCGGAATAGCCACCACCAAGCACGTCGTTGGCCACCAGCGTCGGGAAGTAGTCTTCCGCTGTGCGGCTCGGCCCCACCCGCCCCATCAGCACCGCGGCCTGACCAATCTTCGGAATGTCGATCACCAGCGGCGCCTGGGCATCAACAACCGCACTGGCTTCCGGCTGCGCCGGCAACGCTCCCTCCGGCTTCTTCCATCCACCGAACGCGGCTTCTGCGAGCCTGAACCCCTCCTCCGCACTCACATCCCCGCTGATCACCAGCACCCCATTGTCCGGTCGCCACCACGTCGCATGGAACTGCGCCGCATCCTCGCGCTTGAGCGCCGCGATGGAATTGGGCGACGGCGTCTTCCCATAAGGCCCGTCTCCATACAGCCGCCGCGCCATAACATACCGCCCCACCGTGCCCGGCTGGCGCAGCGACACCGTCAGGCTGTCGAGCACTTCCTGTCGCACGCGCTCCAGCTCCTCCTCCTGGAAGGCCGGGTTCTGCGCCACGTCCGCCATGATGGCCAGCACTTCGCTGGCCTTGTTCGCCACGGTGAAGGCGGCGAGTCCCGAGGCATCGGCTGTGGAGCTGGCCGTCAGCGACGCACCCAGGCTCTCCACCTGCCGCGAGATGTCCGTGGCCGAACGCGTGGCCGTGCCGCGCGTGGTGAGCTCCGCGGTGAGCGCGGCAAGCCCGGCGCGGCCGGAAGGATCCAGCGAACCGCCGGCGGCGATGCCCAGGTTCGCGGCGATGAGCGGCAGTCCCGGCCGGTTCGCGACGATCACGCGCAGGCCGTTGGCCAGCGTCTTCTCGCTGGCCTGCGGCACCTTCGCTGCGACGGCCGGTCCGGGCGCCGGCGGCTTCACGCGCCTGTCCTCGGGCGCCAGCGCGTAGGCCGGAATCTCCGCCACCGGAATGTCGATCGCGGTGGGCTGGATGGTGGCCGCATCGGCGATTGTGTCGCTCCTGGCACCACCCTCTGCCGGCAGGTAGCGGATTGTTACGCTGCGCGCCTCCTCCAGCAGCGACTTGGCCACGCGCTGGATGTCCTGCGCGGTGACGGCCTGCAGCTGCGCGAGCAGGCGATCCGACGCCGCAGGATCCTTGAACAGGATCACCGAACGCGCCAGCTCGAACGCGCGGCCCTCGGAAGTCTCGCGGGCCTGCAGCGCCTCGGCCAGCACTTCGTTGCGCGCCTCCTCCAGCTCCGCCGCGCTCACCGGGTTGTCGCGCACCTTCGCCACTTCGGCCTGCAGCGCCTTCAGTCCCTCATCCGCCGTCCTGCCCTCGGACAGGATGGCCAGCAGCGAGTACAGCCCGGGATCCGCGCGCACCTCGAAGGTGGAGCCGACTTCCGCAGCCAGCTGCTGCTCGTACACCAGCGACTGGTACAGGCGCGAGGACTGGCCGCGCTGCAGGATGGCATCGAGCAGCGTCCAGGCGGCGATATCCGCGCTGCTGGCGGCGGGCGCGGGCCAGGAGATCGTCACCGCGGGCAGCGGCACATTGGGCGCGTACACGGTGAAGGATTCCGGCGCCGTGCGCTCCGGCTCCACGGCGGTGACGCGCGGGATCGGGCGTTCGGGTGCGGCGATGGGAGCGAAGTATTCATCCACCCACGCATCGAGCTGCTTCGGGTCGAAGTTGCCGGCCACCACGAGGATGGCGTTGTCGGGGCGGTAATACGCGGCGTGGAAGGCCTTCACGTCATCGAGCGTGGCGGCGTCGAGGTCTTCGATCGACCCAATGCCGGGTCGACCGTAGGGATGCACATCGAAGCCGGTCTGCACCAGGTACAGGCTGAAGAGGCGTCCGAAGGGCGCGGCGAGCACACGCTGGCGCAGCTCTTCCTGCACCACGGCGCGCTCGGATCTGAAGTTCGCCTCATCCACCACCAGCGAGCCCATGCGTTCGGCCTCGCCCCACAGCACGCGCTGCAGGTGGTTGGCGGGCACGGTCTCGTAGTAGTTGGTGAAGTCGTCCCAGGTGGAGGCGTTGTTGAAGCCACCCACGTCCTCGGTGAGACGGTCGAAAGTCTCCGAGGGCATGTTGGTGGTGGACTTGAACATCAGGTGTTCGAAGAGATGCGCGAAGCCGGAGCGGGCGGGCGGGTCGTTCTTCGAGCCCACGTCGTACCAGACGGCGACGGAGACGCTGGCGGTGTTGGGGTCGGGAAGTGCGTAGACGCGCAGGCCGTTGTCGAGCGTGCGGGTAATGGGTTCGAGCTTGGGGATGGAGAGGCCCGTTTCGGCGGCGGGCTTCGAGGAGCAGGCGGCAAGGCCGAAGCCGAGGATGGCGGCGAGCAGGACCGGGAGTTTGCTGTGCATGGCAGCCAGAGTAGCGGAACCTGCCGGTTTTCCGGGCGCTGCATGCGGGGGGCTTTTTGGCGGAGAGTTTGATTTATTGCGCACTTTAGTGGTTGTTGGGTCGGCTATTTTGATGTTAACTACCATTCAGCTGCTAATTAACGCCGCTGGGGAACATGGACCTCGAAATCCACCGCGACGGCAGATGGCGCGCGTGCGCCACCCTGGAACCTGCCGGGCCCAATCTGGCCGTTCGTGGACCTGTCCAGCTCAACTACGACCTCGACTATGCTTTGGCAAATCTGGAAGCGCGGGACTTCAGGGCACTGAGCGTCAGGGCGCCTGTAAGCCTGGCATCTCCGCATTTCCCCGCCTGGCCGTCGATCCTGATGGACCTGCTGCCCCAGGGAGCCGCCCGCCGACGCCTGCAGGACACTTTCGGCCACGACCTCAATCCTTGGGAGATGCTCGCGCGCGGTGCGGTCAACCCGGTGGGAAATCTGCGCGTGCGTCCGGACCGCACGAATCCCTGGTCGCCACATCCCGGATTCACGCTGGATGAGATGGCTACCCGCGGTGATGCATTCGTCGACTACGCCTTGTCGGTGGGGGCCACCGTGGCTGGAGCAACCGACACGCAAGGCGAGGCACCGAAGTTCTGGGTGGTTCAGGGTCCGGATGGCAGCTGGCACCCTGATGGCGGCAACCTGCCGTTCGCAATCCAGCGCTACGCGCTGCTGAAGTTCCCCGTGCCCGAGGCCGGAGTCAGGGCCGGCGTGATTCTTCGCCACGAGGCGCGCTTCCAGAAAGTGGCCGCGCGATGCGGCCTTCGAGTTACTGCGAAACTGCCCGAAGAGCTCCCGGCTGCGCCGGACGGCGCACTGCTGCTGCCACGATTTGACCGGCGCTGGGAAGAGGGCCGCGAGGTTCGCCTGGGAGTAGAGAGCCTGTACTCGGTCTGCGGTGTCGTCGACTCGGCGCAGACACAGCTGCGGCACGACCAGGTGCTCATGGAGCTGGCGAAGCATGTAACGGACTTTCCAGCCGAACTTGTGGAGTATGTGCGTCGGGACCTGTTCAACCTTGCCCTGGGGAATCGTGACAACCACGGCCGCAATGCTGCATTGCTGAAAGACATCGACGGCAGGATGTCGCTCGCCCCTCTGTTCGACTTCGGACCTGCATTCCTTGACGCACGCAGCATCGTGCGGGTGATCCGGTGGGATGGAGAGGAACCCGGAGGGCAAGGGGGATGGTTGAAGGTCATGGCCAACCTCGACACGCATTTCGAGGAAGCCGGGTTTTCTTCACCGCGTGCCCAATTTGAACAAGCCATCCGCATGTCGCTGCCGCACTTACGGCAATTGCCCGACATCATGCGCGAATGCGGGGTCGACGAAGAGATCGTCGACATGCGCGCACCGGAGATCGCAAGGCTGGTGAGGGGGCTGCAGGAAACGGGAGTCGCTGAATGAAACGCGTGCGTCGCAAGCTCACACGTGAAGAGGTCGAAACACTGCGACGCGAGCTGGCGTCGCTGGTTCCCGATGCGGGAGAGGGCATTGCCGAGGTCTTGCGGCGCATGCGCTTCATCGCGAAGCTGTCACAGGCGGAGTACGCGAAGCTCTGCGGTGTGTCGCTCGGCACGCTCTCGAAGATCGAGGCGGGTACTGGTGATCCTTCTCTCTCTACGCTCGAAAAGCTCCTGAAGCCATTCGGTTTCACCGTCGGCGTGGTGCGGGACGCAGCGGCGTGGGCGCCAGAAGGCTGATACCAGACTACAGCCTGGGCACACCTTGCGGGTCTACAATCGAAGTCCCTCCAGCGGAAGGAACTCAAGGAGCCTCCCATGCCCTACGTAGACGGATTCATCCTCCCGGTCCCGAAGAAGAACCGCGCCGCCTACCTGAAGATGGCCCGCGTCGGCCGCAAGGTCTGGATGGACCACGGCGCCCTCGCCTATCACGAGTGCCTGGCCGACGACGTGAAACCCGGCAAGCTCACTTCGTTCCCGCAGAGCGTGAAGCTCAAAAAGGGCGAGGAGGTATGGTTCTCGTGGGCGGTCTACAAGTCGCGCCGCGATCGTGATCGCATCATGAAGAAGGTGATGGAGGATCCGCGCATGCAGGGCTGGGGTCCGAAGAACATGCCGTTCGATGGCACGCGGATGTTCTGGGGCGGGTTCAAGATGATGGTGTCGAGCTAGTACCCGCCGGCGTTGCCGCCGGCGCGGCTAGCCGGAGTGGTTCGGCTGTTTCTGGCCGATGAGGGCAGTTTGTCGCCTGCATCTGACGTGCAGCGGTGCTGATACTCATCGGTAGCGATGAATGGTCTCTTCTCGCAAATTGCGGACACAAGGCAGAGCACCTTGCGCCCTTGCCCCGGTTGTATCGCGTGGCGATACACGGTATCATGATCCGCGGTTTCTGCCACAAAGGCCTGGAACGCTTTTTTCTTGCAGGATCCCGGAAGGGCATTGTTCCAGCGCACGCTGTGCGCCTCCGGTTGCAGCTTGCGCGACTCGACACCGCAAGATGTCCACAGGACATGGACCTTCCGGGCTGGCGACTCCACCCGCTTCACGGAGAGTTGCGCGAACATTGGGCCGTCAAAGTGAGCGGAAACTGGCGCATGACATTTGCGTTCGACGGCACTGATGCCGTCTGCGTCAACTACCAGGATTACCACTGACATGAACGCGCGCGTATCCAGGATGCACAACCCGCCGCACCCCGGAGAGGTATTGCGCGACGGCCTCTTTGGGGAGGCCGGGGAAACCGTCACTGCATTCGCGCGCCGTCTGGGAGTATCCCGCGTCGCCCTTTCCCGGGTTCTGAATGGTCAGGCTGCAGTCAGTGCGGAGATGGCGCTTCGCCTGGCCGCGGCGCTGGGCGGCACCGCAGAGTCCTGGCTCCAGCTACAGGCAAGCTACGATCTGTGGCAGGCCCGCAGGTCCATTGGCAAACACATCGGGCGCATAGCCCCCGTAGGCAGCACGTCTTGACGCTGATCGAGGTATTCGGCCGCCGCTCTTCCCTCTACACCCGCATCGCGCTGCTGTTCGCCGAGACGCTGCGCGTGCCCTGGCGCCTCACGCATATTCCTGACATGACCTGCCTCGACACCGCCGCCTACGGCGGCAACCCGGCCCTGAAGCTGCCGGTGCTGCGCCGGGGCGATGAGATGGTGCTGGGCACAGAGAACATCTGCCGCGCGCTGGCGGCGACGGCCGCGGAGCATCGGCCCGTGCACCTGGTGTGGCCGGAGCAGCTTCCTGGCCGCACGCATTGCAACGCCCAGGAACTGATATGGCACTGCTCCACCGCGCAGGTGCAGCTGGCCATGGGCACCCTCCTCTCCGGCCTGCCGACCAACAACATCTACTTCGTGAAGGCGCGCGCCGGCATGCAGGGCTCGCTCGACTGGCTGGACCGCAACCTGGATGAACTGGTCGCAGCGCTGCCGCCGGAGCGGGAGCTCAGCCTCTTCGAGGCCTCACTTTTCTGCCTGATGGAACACCTGGTGTTCCGCCCGACGCTGTCCGTGGCGGGCTACTCCCGCCTCAACGCCTTCGTCGATGCCTTCGCGACGCGCGACGCCGCGCGCGCCACGATCTACCGCATCGAACCGGCCTGAAGGCCGGCGATCCTGCAAAAGAAAATGGCGGAGCCCTCGCGGACCCCGCCATTCCTGCTCGAGCACTCTCACGGGACTTTTTTATCCCGCTGCAACTGCATCGGAGCGTCCATCACTGGACATGGTCGCGCGCGTAGCATTTAACTTGCGCGCATCCCTCTATGGCCTCATGGCCCGTACGAAGTCCCGTTAACGGAGAACCTCGCCACCAGCCAATGCGCCCAGAGACGCGACCAGACCAGCTTTAGAGTGTGCCATTGGATCACCTCCTTTCAGTTGCAGCGGGCTCGAATGGGCGCCTGCCGCCCGCCGAAGCCGGGCGCCCCAAAAGTCTGTCAGCCAAGAATGCCCAAAGTTGTGGCGCAGGGGAAGTTTTCAAGACCGGCCCTGGGCGCTTCGTCGCAGCGGCATGGGCGCGGGGTTCAGACAGTGATGTATTGCCCCATCATGCCGCCGTCCTCGTGCTCCAGGATGTGGCAATGGAACATGAAGGGTTTGTCACGCGTCGCCTGCTGCGTGAAGGTCATCAGCAACTGGCCCGGCGCATCGAGCAGTATGGTGTCCTTGTGGCCGGCCAGGTGCGGCGCCGGCGGCTTGCCGCCGATGGAGAGCACGCGGAACGACACGCCATGCACGTGGAACGGGTGGGTCATCATGTTGGGCGTGACCTCCCAGATCTCGGTGCTGCCGAGCCGCGGCGAGAAGTCGATGCGCTGCATGTCGTAGGCCCGCCCGTTGATTCCCATGGGCGGGCCACCCATTCCACGCGCTCCGCCCCTGCCGCGCATCATGGTGGGTCCCATGTCGAGCGACACGTTGCGGCGTACCGCCACCCTGCCGGCATCGGGGGCGGCAAGCGTGACCAGCGTGCCGGGAACATTCTTCGCTGCAACCGGCTTTGACGCATCCACCTCGAAGCGCATCAGCTCGCCAGCGCTGCTGCCCAGCATTTCTGCCATGCCGCGCATCATCCCGCCGCCCATGGGCTGCATGGCCCGATCATCGGCCGCCGTTTCGAGCAGCGCTGGCTGGCCGCTGGAGAAATCCACCAGGATCTCGAATCGCTCGCCCGGCGCGATGGTCAGCGACTGCAGCGCCACGGGTGCGGGCAGATAGCCGCCGTCGGAAGCGATCACCTGGAAGGAGCGGCCATCGCTGAAGCGCAGGTCGAAGTTGCGGGCGTTGGCGGCATTGAGCAGGCGCAGGCGCACGAGGCCGCGGGGCACTCTGGCGACGGGCGCGAATGCGCCATTGACGATGAGGGTGTCGCCGCGCATGCCCATCATGCGTGAGGGCCCGGCGGCGGCGTAGACGAGAGCGCCACTGCGGTCAAACTGGCGGTCCTGGAGGATGAGGGGCAGGTCATCGATGCCGTAGTTGCGCGGCAGTCCGAGCCGCTCGCCCGTGCCGTCCTCGATGATCATCAGGCTGGCAAGGCCCATGTAGACCTGCCGCCCCGAGTCGTAGTGCGGATGGGCGTGGTACCAGGCGGTGGTCTCGGGCTGGTCGATCTTGAGCACGGGGCGCCAGGTGCTGGCCGGTCTGATCACGACATGTGGACCGCCATCCACCGCGGCAGGCACGTGCACGCCATGCCAGTGCGCCGTCGTGTCGCGATCGAGCCGGTTCTCGACACTGACCTGGACTTCATCACCCTTGCGTACGCGCAGCACGGGGCCGAGACAGGGAGCAGAGAAGCCCAGGGTCCGCGTCGGCGATCCCGGCAGGAATGCGTGGCGCCCTGGCGCGGCAACGAGCTGGATCAGGCCGTTGGCGGCCCTGGCATCACGCAGCTCGGGAATGGGCAGCGCGGTTTCGAAGCGCGCGGCCTGCGCCCCTGCGCCCATGGGGCCGATGAGGGAGCTGGCGGCTGCAGCAGCGCCGCTGGAGAGGAATCGGCGACGCGTCACCATGGCACACTCCTGTTCCGGCGGCGGATACGCAGCCTCGACCACCGGTGCGTTCAGTATACGTCGCGGCGGTAACGTCCCTGCTGCTGCAGCTGCGCCAGCAGCGGCTCGCCCAGGTGCTCGCGCAGCACCTCGGCGACGCCTTCCGCCATGCCCTTGAGGCTGCCGCACACGTAGATGGCCGCGCCGGCATCCACCCATTCGCGCAGCCGTTCGCCTTGCGCGCGCAGGCGGTCCTGCACGTAGCGCTCGGCGTGGCCATCGCGTGAATAGACCAGATCAAGGCGCGTGAGCACGCCAGTGGCCTGCCATGCGGCGATTTCCGCGGCATAGGGTGCGTCGTGCGCAGCCTGGCGCTCGCCGAACAGCAGCCACTGGCGCAGCGCAGGGCCGCCGGCATGGCGCTCCAGTGCGCGCTGCTTCAGGTGCGCGCGCAGGCCGGCAAGCCCGGTGCCATTGCCGATCAGGATGAGGTCGCGGCCCGAGTTGTCACCGAGGCGGAACTGGCTGTGGGAACGCAGGCGGGCCTGCACGAGGGTGCCGATCGCTGCGTCGTGGGTGAGCCAGCCGGAAGCGAGCCCCGCGCTGCCATCTTCGCGCCGCTCCAGGCGCACCATCAGGTGCAGGGCTCCATCCGCGGGAATCGACGCAATGGAATAGCTGCGCGGGTGATCGGGGTCTGCCGGCACTTGTACCTGCAGCAGATCGCCGGACTGCCAGCCGCTGGTGGTCCCCTCCTTTCGCACCAGCTCGATGTGGAACAGCGGGCCGCCGAGGCTGCCGGGATTCAGGTGCTCGCGGGCGCGCAGTATCCAGGGTTCGAAGGGCGGTCCCTGCCAGTCCGGCAGGTCGGGAAGGGTTGCGATGACGCCGAGGCTTTCCCGCCAGGCCTGCAAGGCCTGCGCATCGCCATTGTCCACGTCGATGCGCTGGAAGAGCGGCCGCGCGCCGCGCTGCTGCAGCCATTCGTCCAGCTGCCTGCCGAAGCCGCAGAAGTGACGGTAGCTGCTGTCGCCGAGCACCAGGAGTCCGTAACGCAATCCCGACAGATCCACAGCGGAGTCGCGCATCACTTCTGCAACGAAGTGGGCTGCATTGTCCGGGGGATCGCCCTCTCCATACGTGCTGACGACCAGCAGGGCCTGCGCGGTGGATCGAAGCGCCGCGGCATCCAGTGCTGCAAAGGAGCGCAGCTGCACCGCGACGCCGGCGGCCTGCAATGCGCTGGTCGTCTGCATGGCCAGGCCCTCTGCAGTGCCGGTCTGGCTTGCCCAGGCCACCAGCAGCGCCGGATGCTGCGGGTCGCCGCCTGGAGCAGCCATGCTGGCTGCGACAAGGCGTCGCGCACGCACCCGCCGCCACACGCCGATGCAGAGCAGGATGTATGCAAAGGTGGCGGTCGCAGCCAGCAGCAGATGCGCGGGATCGGTATTCATGACGGTTCAGGCAATCAGCGCGCGGAACGCACTGCTGCAATGTTCGACCACGCCGCCATCCACACGCTCGATCCACTGTGCTGCGAGCTTCTCGGTTTCGGCCACTGCCATGCCGGCCCGGGCACCCAGCACCATCAGCGCCGTGGACCAGGCATCGGCCAGCATGCACTCCGCATGCAGCACGGTTACCGCGCACACGCCGTTGTCCACGGGGTATCCGCTGCGTGGATCGATGCAATGGCTGTAGCGACGACCCGCCGTGCTGAACGCCTGCAGGTAGTCACCGGAAGTCGCCACCGACAGTCCGTGCAGCGCAATGCGCGTGGGGAGGATGGCTTCCGCGCCGGGTGGCAGCTGCACTTGCACCCACCAGGGCTGGCCATCGGGCTTCATGCCCGCGCCGCGCAACTCGCCGCCGATATCCACCAGGTGGTGTGTGATGCCTTCGCTACGCAGGAAGCGGCCGACCTCATCGACAGCAAATCCCTTGGCCACCGCTGACAGATCCAGCTGCAGCCCGCCCGGCTGGTGCAGTCGCATGGCGGCTGTGTCCACCTGCAGGCGCCGCCAGCCACAGCGTTGCAGCGCTGCGGTGACCTGCTCCGGCTGGGGCATTGAAAACCCCGGCTCATGATGGCGCCCCGATGCGCCGAAACCCCAGAGGCTCACCAGCTCCCCGGACGTCGGATCCAGTGCGCCATCGCTGGCCCTCGCCACCTGCAAGGCACAGCCGAGCACCAGCGCAAAATCCAGCGGCAGCGGCAACCAGCTTCCCGGCGCGGCGTGGTTGAAGCGCGAGATCAGCGACTGTGGTTCCCAGGTGCTCATCTGCTCGATGACCCGCGCCAGCACCGCCTCGATGCCGGCTTGCACCCGCCCGCGGTCGATGCGGCCCTCGTCCACCCAGGTGACGGACCAGGGGCAGCCCATGCCGCGGCCAGCGAACCGGTCGATGCGGCTGTCCGCAGCGGGAGCCCTTGCGCTGACCCGCTGGGGAACCAGCACCCGTGTGCTCATCCCGATGCCTTCAGGGCCGATATCTTCAGGGCGTCACCACGAACTCGACCGCACCCAGTTCCGACCTGCCTGTGGTCTTGCCGGACTGCGCGGCGCCCAGCGGCAAGGTGATGGGAATGGACACCACTTCATCTCCGCCATGCTCGCGCGCGGCCTCGACCATCAGCTTGTACTTGCCGGGAGGCAGCTTCGCGAGCTTCGGGTCTGCATCAGTGAAGGTGAGTTCATGCGTGCCGGCCGCGCGACTGGCGCTGGTGAGGCCATCCACCGGGAATTGCAGGTTGTGGCCACTGTCTGCCCACCACTGGCGCACTTCATTCAGCCATCGCGCGCCACCGGCCGGCATGGATCCGAAGCCGGGGGGTGGGCCCATGCCGGGTGGCGGGCCCATGCCGCCGCCGGGCGGCGCCGGCCCCCTGCGGCGCGGGGATTCGATCTGGTACCAGACGGCGAGATCGGAAGCGAAGGAGTTGTCTTCCTTGCGCAGCCACACTGCCACGTAGGGACGGTTTGGTCCGCGCGGCCCATTGCTGGCGATTTCCGGCAGCGTGATCCTGATCGACAGATTTGCTGCCAGCGACGGCGCGGCAGCCAGGACTCCCGCCGTCGTCAGCAGCCAGTTTCTTACCGGTTTCATCTTCGACTCCTAGTGAATGAACAACGCCGCGATCACCAGCGGCACCAGCAGCCCGGCGCCAACCAGCGGCCACGTAAGCGCGCGGTTGGCAGCGTGCATCTTGAGGATCACGAATCCGGTCACGGCGAAGATCACGCAGGCGGCGGCGATCAGGTCGATGAACCAGGACCAGCCGCTGCCCGTGTGGCGCCCCTTGTGCAGGTCGTTCAGGTAGGCCACCCAGCCTGCATCGGTGACATGGTATTCACCGGCGCCGCGCACCAGGTCCAGCCGCAGCCAGGCGTCGCCGCCGGGCCTTTCGAGCGTGAACATGATCTCCTCGGCCTTCCAGTCGGCGTTGCGGTTGGCCGTATCGACGCCGAAAGCCTCGCGGATCCAGTCGCGCAGTGCATCGGTGGGCGGGGCTTCCCCTTCGCCGTTCTGCCGGATGTCTTCCACCAGGGCGGCGACCAGGGCGGGCGGCATGTCCTTGTCCAGCGAGCGGAACTGCTGCTGCGTGGATTCCAGGCTGCTGGCGTGATTGAGCGTGATGCCGGTGACGGCGAAGAACAGCAGGCCCATCAGCGCGACAGCGGAGCTGATCCAGTGCCACTCGTGCATTCGTTTGAGCCAGATCGCGCGCTGGCGTGTCGCTGCTGCGGATTTCACTCGCTACAACCCGGTGTTGCCTTCTGTCGCCACAGGTATAGCGCCGAATTTGGGACGAATTGGGGATGGATGTCGCGACGTGGATTGCTGGCGCGGTGCGATACATGAAGATTCTGCAAGACTCGCCAGACATGACGCAGCTGGCCGTAATGTTTCCTTGATTGGATCGTCTAGTGCGGGGATGAGTGGGCCATCCCACTGCGTTTGATCTCGCAACTGGTTTGCAACAAGCAGAACAAGGTCAGGGATGATTCATGAACCACCGAGCAGTCGCATGGCCCGGCGCCGGGCGTAACTTTTCCTGTGGGCTGTCCGCCATCTGCGGGCTGCTGGCGTTTCCGATGGCCTGGAGTGCCGAAGCCGAGGTGCCGGCTGCGACAGAGGAAGTCGTGGCCGATGAAAGGACCGAGGCGGAACGGCTTGCCGACGAGGAGCTTCCCGAGCTGGAAGAAGTGGTTGTCTACGGCACCAGCGGCAAGGCGGTGGCCGGGCTCACGGCGGAATCCGAGCTCGGGCCCGCTGCTCTTGCCCTTTATGGCGCCAATACAGTGGGTGACCTGATCGGCCAGGTCGCACAGGACGTGGACAACAGCGCCGAGGGCCCGGTGATCCTTATCAATGGTCGCCCGGCCAATGGCATCAGCAGCGTGAACGACCTGCCGCCGGAAGTGGTGCAGTCGTTCCAGGTGCTGCCACCGCAGGCTGCCGCGGCGCTGGGCTATTCACCCACGCGGCGCGTGATCAACGTGGTGCTGCGGCAGAGCTTCGCGCAGGAGACAGCGAATGTGACCATGCGCGCCGCCACCGCGGGGAAGGGCCGCAGCGCGGATGCGAATGTGAGTTCGATCCGCCTGCAGGGCAACAGCATCCGGCAGTTCACGTTGCGGGCGTCAAAGACGGAACCCCTGCTGGAGTCCGACCGGGACATCCTCAGCCAGCCGACGACGATGCCTTATGACCTGCTGGGCAACGTGGTGTCGTTCCCCATCGCAGGTGGCGAGATCGATCCGAACCTGAGCGCGCTGGCAGGAACTCCGGTCACGGTGGCCGGTGTGCCGACGGGCACGGCCGATCCTACGCTGGAAGATTTCGCCGCACAGGCGAATGAGGCACACCTCAGTGACATGGGTCGCTACCGCACGCTGCTGTCGGACCAATACACCTTCGGCTTGAACGGCAACTGGAACGTGCCGCTGCCGCGCGCCATGTCGCTGAGCATGAACATGAACGCGGACCGCAGCCAGTCCGTGTCGCAGACCGGTGCGACCAGTGTGTTGCTGCATGTGCCGGCGTCTTCGCCGTTCTCGCCGTTCAGCCAGGATGTCGGTGTGGCGCGTTACCTGGGTCATCCGCTGGAGCAGCAGAACGACCCGTGGAGCGTGAACTTCAACGGCACGCTCAATTCGCAGCTGGGCAAGTGGCGCACGCTGCTCAACAGCAACTTCAGCTGGCGCGAGTCCGCCACCGTGAGCGAGCGGCGGCTTGATACTTCTGCGTTGCAGTCGGCGATCGACGCGGGCACGGCGAACCCCTTCGGCACAGGGGCACTGGACCTCGTGGGCGACATGCTCACGGACCGCGCCACCTCGCGTGGCTACAACGCGGCGTTGCAGCTGCAGACCTCGGCCACGCTGTTCACGATGCCGGCGGGTCCGGCGACGTTCTCGGCCCGCGGCGAGCTGCGGCAGAGCGAGCAGCGTTCGCGCACGGTGGGCGTCAACAACGTCTCGAGCCGCAACAAGCGGCAGGATGAGCTGGCGTTTGCTTCGCTGCAGGTCCCGCTGTTCGGGCGGCCGCCTTCACAGCCATTTGCCATGAATACTGTGCAGGTGACGCGGCAGGCTGCGGGCGCACCCCCCGCTGGTGCAACACAGGGCGCACCCCCACCCGGAGGACCGCCGGGCGCGCCGCCAGGTGCGCAGCGCCAGCAGGCGGCACCCGCCTCCCGCCCTTCACCCGCCGCTGCACCAACCACCATGCCGCCGCCCAACCCCCTGGCCGCGCAGCCGGCCACTTTCGGCATGGGCGCGGAGCTTTCTGGCAGCGCACGCGACGTGACCGTCGTGGGCACCTTGTTCGACTACGGCTACGGCCTCAACTGGCGCTGGGGCAACCGCCTCACCATGCGCGCCGGCGTGAACCACGAGAAGGTGGCACCGCAGCCGGAGTCGCTCACCAATCCCATCGTCACCATCGACGATTATCGCACCTATGACTTCGTGCGCCAGGAGACGGTGCTGGTGCGCTACATCACCGGCGGCAATCCCGACCTCGAGGTGGAGAACCGCCGGCGCATCACCTTCGGCGGCACGGCCCGGCCATTGGTCAGCGTCGACTTCACGTTGAATGCCGAGTACCAGCGCACCATCGGCCGCGACGCGGTATCGCAGCTTCCGGCGGTGAGCGAGGACGTGCAGCTGGCTTTTCCCGATCGCTATGTGCGCGATGCCGAAGGCCGGCTGATTGAAGTGGATGCGCGGCTGGTGTCGTTCGAGCGCACAGAGACCGAACAGATTCGCTGGGGCGCAAACTTCCGCCGCGCTTTCGCCGTGCCGCAGGTGGCGCCCACGACGCTGGCCAGTGGCCCGCGCATCATCATCAATGATGGCAGCGCCGGCGATGAGCTGTCGGGCGCCGGCTGGCGCGTGAACGCGAACTTCACGCATACCTGGATACTCGCGAACAAGCGCCTGGCGCGCACGGGCCTGCCGGAGCAGGACCTGCTGGCCGGCGGCGTGGGCCTGGGCAGCAGCATCTCGCGCCACAGTGTGCAGGGCCGCTTCGGCGTGGGCCACAATGGCATCGGCATGCAGCTCGCCGGCAACTGGCGCAGCCGCACGCGCATCACCGCCGGCACGTCGGATGATCCCAACGACATCACCTTCAGCTCACTGCTGCGGTTTGATCTCTCCGCATTCGCCAACCTTGGCACCGTGTTTCCCTCCAGCCCGCTGCTGAAGGATTCGCGCGTGACGCTGGGCGTGGACAACCTGCTCGACGCCCACCAGAAGGTGCGCGACGAGGATGGCATCACACCGCTGCGCTACCAGCGCTACCTGCTGGACTCACGCGGCCGCATGGTCTCGCTGTCGCTGCGCAAGATGTTCTGAGGCGGTCCGGGGTTCCCGGCCGTACCCGGTCGTACCCGATTGCGCCCGGCTGTGCGTGATCCAACTGGCCTTCGGGGCGTGTGAGCCGAGTTTTCTTTGAGGCGTGGACGATCGGCAAATTCGGCCCGGCGGAAATTTGCCGATCGTCCACGAGTGGCGCCGTTCGCCGAACTGCGGCCGCTACAGGCCGTGGCCGCCGGATCCTGCTGGCGCGGCAACGGCGGCACCGGCACCGCGGATCAAGGCCGCGCCGAGCGCAGCACCGAGGATGACGAATCCGGCGCCAGCCGCGAAGGCCAGCCGGTAGCCGGCGTTCAGGGCCTCGACGGCAGCGCCGGCCTGCTGCAGCCCATCCGCGGGCAGGGCATTCTGCGTATGCGCGGCAGCAAGGCTCGCCAGCACCGCCAGGCCCAGGGCGCCGCCCATCATGAAAGAGGTGTTCACCATCCCAGATGCCAGGCCTGACTCGCTGGGGGGCACATCATTCATCGCCGCCAGCAGCAGCGGGTTGAAGGCGATGCCGGCGCCGACGCCAAGCAGTGCCATGGCCGGTATCACGTCGAGCCACACGCTGCCGTCCACTGGTGCGCGTGCGAACAGGAGCAGGCCGCAGGCGGCGATCAACAGCCCCGCCACCAGGGGACCGCGCAGGCCGAAGCGCATCACCAGCCTGGCCGAGATCCCCAGCGAACAGGCCGCCATGATGAGATTGGCCGGCAGGAAGGCGAGGCCTACCTCCAGGGGGTCGCGTCCCAGCACCAGCTGCAGGTACAGCGCCGAGATGAAGAACCACGCGAACATGCCCGCCGCCCACAGCACGGCGATGAGGTTTGCGGTGGTGACGCTCTTGCGGCGCAGGAGCGCCGGCGGCATCAGCGGCGCCTCGATGCGCGACTCGATATGGAGGAAGGCCACCATCATCACGGCGGCGATGCCGAGTTTCACCAGGGTGCGTGGTGACAGCCAGCCGACTTCGTTGCCGTTCACGATGGCGTAGACGGCGAGCAGCATGGCGCCGGTGACGATGATGGCGCCGAGCCAGTCGAGTCGTGGTGCACCTGCCATGCCGCGGCCGGCGGGGATCAGCATCTGGCAGGCCACATATACCGCGATGCCGATGGGCACATTGACCAGGAAGATCCAGTGCCAGCCCACCGAATCCGTCAGCAGGCCGCCGAGCAGCACGCCGATGCTGCCGCCGCCGGAACAGACGAAGCCGTAGATGCCCATGGCCTTCGCGCGTTCACCGGGTTCGGTGAACACATTCATGATCAGTGACAGCGCGGCGGCGGAGACCACGGCGCCGCCCACGCCCTGCACTGCGCGTCCGATGATGAGCATGGACTGCGTGGTGGCCAGGCCGCAGGCGGCCGAGGCCAGCGTGAACAAGGCGAGGCCACCCAGGAACACACGCCGATGGCCAAGCACATCACCCAGCCGGCCCCCCAGCAGCAGCAGGCCGCCGAAGGTGAGCAGGTAGGCGTTCACCACCCATACCAGGGAAGTCTCGGTGAACTGCAGGTCCTCGCGGATGGAGGGCAGCGCGACGTTCACGATGGTGCTGTCGAGCACGATCATCAGGACGCCGAGGCAGAGGATGTACAGCGCCAGCCAGCGCTGGCTGTGCGAGATGCCGTGGGCCATGGGATGCGGGGTCGGGAGGGTCGCGCATCCTAGCCCAAAGGGGGTGCGGCGGCGAAGCTCCGGCCCGCCTCTTTTTTCGGCGACCGGGGTTGCGCCACTGCCAGCGGCGGCGCGCGCACCCCGGTTTTTGTCGCCCCTTATTTTTGTAGTCGCCTCCCCCCGTCTGGCGGCGATCATACCCCGCCGGAACCCCTATTTGCGAAACGCGGCGTTTTCCATCCGCACCCTCCGTGCTAAGGTCCGCCGACATATCGCACCCTCGATTCCGGGGTAAGAGAACAACTACATGGCCCGGACCGCACTGCCGCAGATTCCCCGCGAAGAACTGGATCAGCTGCGCGAGTTCCGCCTGCTGCCGAACCTCACCAAGATCCCGCTGTTCGTCGGCCTGATGGCTGGCCTGACCTGGGTGGCCTGGAATTCGGACAATCCCTGGCTGCTGGTGCCGCTGTACATCGCACTGGGGTACCTGTGGATGGGCATGGTCACGTTCATGCACGACGCGCTGCACCACACCCTGTTCCGAAGCAAGGCGGTGAACTGGGCCTTCGGCATCCTCTGCATGCTGCCGATCTTCGCGACATTCGTGGGCTTCCGCGAGGATCACATCGAACATCACCGGCACAACCGCTCGCCGCGCGATCCGGACGCGTTCACGATGGGCAAGCGCGGTGTGGGCGACTTCGTGCTCTTCTATGCATATGCCGCGATCGGTGGCGTGCTCAGCTTCATCCACTTCAACTTCATCTACCCCTTCCAGAAGTTCGGGCTGAAACTGTGGGCCATCCAGCTGTTCGAGCTGGCGCTGAAGGGCACGGTGTACTGGCTGGTGCTGTCGTGGGCGGCGGAGCAGGGCATGCTCGGCAAGGCGCTGGAGGTATGGCTGTATCCGGTGCTGGTGCTTTCGCTGCTGAATTCCATGCGCTTCATCGCCGAGCACTACGGCGCGCCGTGGAACGAGGGGCAGATGGCCGGCACGCGCACGGTGACATCAAACCCCGTGCACTCCTTCTTCTGGAACAACATCAACTGGCACATCGGTCACCACGTGTATCCCACCGTGCCCTGGTACAACCTGCAGAAGCTGCACAAGGTGCTGGAGCCGCAGATCATCGCCAGCGGCGCGCCGGTAGATAAAAGCTACGTGGCGGTGTACTGGGATGCGCTGCGTCGCGGCCCCGAATCGCCGGAGCAGCTGGCAGAAGTACTGGCCTCCCGCAGCCCTGCCGCGCGTTTCGGCGCGGCAGGGGTTGAAGCGGCTTAAGGACTCTTGAAGCGGCCCACGTAGGCCGCCTTCGCCACCACCTTGCCACCCTTGATGGCCTCGAGCAGCTCGGCGCGGCTCGCGGTCGCGGGCAGGTCGAGCCTGGTGTTCAGCGCGTAGAACTCGAACACGTAGTGGTGGTAGCGCGGACCCGCCGGGGCACCCATGCCCATGTAGGCGTTGTCGCGCATGCCCTTGCCCACGACGGAGCCAGTGGGCAGCTTGCCTTCCTCGATCCGCGTCACCGGCGCCGTGGCGGGAATGTTCCACACCACCCAGTGCAGCACGTCTTCGGCATTGGGGCCGAAGGCCACATCGAGGTCATGCATGATGATGGCGATGCTCTGTGCATTCGCCGGGACGTTGCTCAGTGTGAAGTCCGGCTGCGTGTTGCCGCCGGCCATCGAGTACTTCGGCGGGACGATGCCGCCGTCGGCAAAGGCCTTGCTCTCGACCAGCAGCTGCACGAGGGCACCGCCACCGCCGCGCGGCGGTCCGCCGGCACGGGGACCACCAGGAGGACCACCACCGGGCGGACCACCTGGAGCCTGCGCGAGCACCGGGCCCGCGCCCATCGCAGCGAAAGCGAGCAGCGCTGCGCTCTTGATGAATGACCTTCGCATGTCGAACCCCTTCGGTTGGTGATGAGGATCAGGACATCGCGAGTATATCGCCGGCCATCGTGAACTCCGGCTGACGCGCCGGGGCCGTTCGGATCAGCCAGTCATGTGCGCGCGCTGGCGCTGCACTTCATGCACTTCGGCCAGTGGCAGATGGGTCTGCTGCGCGATCTGCGCAAGGATGGCGTGCGCGGGATCCTTTGGCATGCGCAGCTGATGCACGCGTTCCCAGATGCGCACGCGCATTTCAGGGGTGTGTTCGAGCGATCGCTGCGCAAGCAGGTCCTGGCTGCGGCGTTGCTCGGCTTCGAGCCGACGCCGTTCGAGTTGCGCGCGGAAGTCGCTGACGTAATCGGTGGTGATCATCGGGTCTCCGGTGCGCACAATGTGGCGCTGATGTTGATGCGGACGCGGATGGGGCAAGGCGTGCGCTCGTGCGAGGCCTGCAATCGCTGGCCGGGACAGGCAACCGTGACCTGCTTCTGCTGCGCGCGCCGCGCGCCAGCGGTGGCCACTTCGGCGACGTAGTCGTGCAGTCCCAGCTCGCCATCGCAGCCCTTGCAGGGGCAGGCGTAGCGGAACAAGGTGCGCGCGCCGGGAAAGTACGAGTAGTTCTGCTGCGAGGGCGGCAGGGTCGAGCCATCGTCAAAGTCGAGCTCGACATGGAGCTCTGAAACCTGCGGAAAGAGCTCGCGCAGTGGCGTGGCCCTGTTCAGTTCCTGTTTCTGCAGTTTCCTGCTGTCCGGTAGCGATGCCCTGGTGGAGGGACGGCTCACGTCGTACCGCTCGCCGGCTTGGTCTCCGGCGCTGTAAGCGTAGTAGCGGTGTCGGCCACAGGCGCTTCGCCGCGCCGGCGCAGGCGTTCATCCTGACGCTGCTTGCGCGCGAGTTCCCGCTGCCGCTTCTGCTGGCGGAAGTTCACCTTCGCCATTTACCTGCTCCTGAAAGAAAACGGGCCGGCATAGCCGGCCCGCATTCGACTAAGGCTGGGTTACCAGCGGCCGCCACCGCCGCCGCCGTAACCACCGCCGCCGCCGCCACCGCTGCGGCCACCGCCGCCGCCGCCGTAGCCGCCGCGACCACCACCGCCGCCGCCACCGCCGCGGGGCTTGTCCTGCGCCTCATTCACGCGCAGCGGACGACCGCCGAGATCCTTGCCGTTGACGGCCTGGATCGCACGCGCGGCATCGGCGCTGCTCATCTCGACGAAGCCGAAGCCACGGGGACGGCCGGTCTCGCGATCGTTGGGGAGGGACACCGATTCGACAGTGCCGTGCGGTGCGAACAGCGCGCGGACCTGGTCCTCGGTAGCGGTGAACGGCAGGTTGCCGACATAAATCTTGGCCATGTGTGTGAACTCTTCTCTCTATGACTGATGAAATGACAATGGCAGGGAAACGGAGTCGTAGAGAGCCGCATCGCGGCAGACCATGATCCAGTCCTGACACCTGATCGGCAGGCGTTTCGGCTCGAGCGAGTGCACCCGGACAGAGGTGCATGGACGATACAAACGAACGACGATCTGCGGGCAGTCTAGCGGGTTTGTTGGCCTGCGGGGAGAAATCTCACCAGAAATCAGTGATTTCCGGCTGTCATGGCAGCTAATTCCTCATTGCGTCGTCAATTGGCTTCACTCCGGGAGCCGCGGGATAGACCGGTTGCAGCATCGTCGGGGTTGGCACCGGCAACCATACTGGGGTCGCGATGCCGAGACTGACTCCCCTCCATTGCATGCGTTCCGGTGCTGCAGCGGCGCTGGCCCTGGTGCTGCTGGCGTCCTGCGGCGGGAGTGACGGGACGGCGGCGCCACCGGCTGCGCCGCCGCCTGACAGCCTTCCACCAGAGAGTGTTCCAGCGCAGCTGCCCGAACCACTGCGGCGCGGCCCGCCCAGCGACGTGCCTGCCGCGCTGCAATGGCAGCGCTGGCGCATGCTCGACGCGGATGTCAACGCGGTGACTTTCCGCAGCATGGAATCGCTGTTCCCGGTGGCCACCGTTGCACGCAGCGGGCCGGTATGGGATCTGCCGCGCGACGAGCAGGCGCTGGATTTCAATTACCAGTGGCAGGGCCAGTCTTTGCCCGCCTCCTCGTTCGCGGCGCGCACATTCACCAATGCGCTGCTGATCCTGAAGGATGGTCGCATCGTCTTCGAGTCCTATAGCAATGGCAGCGACGCGAGCAGCCGCTTCATCGGCTGGTCGATCAGCAAGTCGGTGACTTCGGTGCTGGTGGGATGCGCGCTGGCGGATGGCAGCATCGCCTCCCTGGATGATGCCGTGACCACCTACGTGCCTGATCTCGCGGGCTCGGCCTATGACGGCGCCTCGATACGCGACCTGCTCGAGATGCGCTCGGGTGTGGCGTATGACGAGACCTACGACTTCACCAATCCGGGTCCTGCCGCGATGAACCACATCGAGGCGCTGGTGCGCAACACCACGCGCTTCGCGGAGATCGCCCGCGTGCTGCCGCGCCGCTTCGCACCTGGTGCGCAGTTCGAGTACAAGACCATTGATACCGGCGTGCTGGGCTGGCTGCTGGAGCGGGCCACCGGTGCGAGTGTTGCCATGTATACGGAGCGATGCCTGTGGCAGCCGCTGGGCGCGGAGGCCAATGCGTTCTACATCCTGGACGGACCGCCGGGGATCGGGCGCGCGTTCAACGGCGCCGGCTTCAACGCCACGCTGCGCGACTTCGGGCGCTTCGGGCAGATGATGCTCGACCTGGGAGTTGCCGACGGGCAGCGCGTGATCCCGGAGAGCTGGGTGCGCGAGTCCACCACTTCGCGCCAGGCGGAGGATCCGGTGACCGGCGGGTACGGGCTGCACTGGTGAACCCTGGCAGGAAGCACTGCCTACATGGCCGTCGGGCTGCAGGGCCAGTATGTGTACGTGTCACCGGAGACGCGTACGGTGGTGGTGAAGCTCAGCCACTTTCCGCCCGGGGACAACAATGCCCTGCAGGGCGAGACCGTGGCATTCATGGCCGCAGCGGCGGCGTGGAATCCCTGATCCGGGCTATTTTCCGATACAGAAGCTGCCAAAGATGCGGCCGAGCAGCTCGTCGCTGCTGACGTCGCCGACCACTTCTCCCAGCGCGCGCTGGGTTTCCCGCAGTTCGAGCGCAGCCAGTTCGCCCTGCTTCGCGGCCAGCTGTGCCGCGGCGGCTGCGAGCCTGGCGGACGCGCGACGCAGCGCCTCGACATGGCGTGCGCGGGCGGAGAAGGTGCCGCCGCCCTCCTCCGCATGGCCCGCGCGCGCGGCAAGGCGCCGGCGCAATTCGTCCAGCCCTTCGCCTGTGGCTGCCGAGATGGGCAGGACCGGGGCGGCGGTGCCTGTGCCCGGGTGTGTGCTCAGCCCCGGAATGTGCCGCTGCGCTTCCGGCACGAGGTCGATCTTGTTCAGCAGGATGGTGACGGGCACGCCTTCCGGCAATGCGGCCCGCTCCTCCTCGAAGGATTGCGCGCCTGGATCCGCGCTGGCGTCGACCACGAACAGCAGGTGATCCGCTTTGGCGATCGCTTCGCGCGCGCGGCGCATGCCTTCGGCTTCGATGGCATCGCTGGTGTGTTCGCGCAGGCCGGCGGTGTCGATCAACTCCACGGGCACACCCTGCACCTGCACGCGTTCGCGCAGCAGGTCGCGCGTGGTGCCGGCCACCGGTGTGACGATGGCGACGTCATGCCCGGCCAGCGCATTCATCAAGGTGCTCTTGCCGGCATTCGGCCTGCCGGCAATGGCGATGGTGAGGCCGCGCGTGAGCACGGCGCCCTGCTCTGCCGCGGCCAGCACGCCGGCCACCCGGCGCTGCACGTCTTCCAGCCGTTCGCGCAATTCCTGGCTGCCGAGGAAGTCGATTTCCTCTTCCGGGAAATCGATGGCTGCTTCCACATACACGCGCAGGCTGGTGAGCGCCGCGGCAGCCGCGTTCACTGCGTCACTGAAACCTCCCTGCAATGAACGCAGTGCCGCCTGCGCGGCGCGCTTCGATCCGGCCTGGATGAGGTCGGCCACCGCTTCGGCCTGCGCGAGGTCGATGCGGTTGTTGAGGAAGGCGCGCTCGGTGAACTCGCCGGGCCGCGCCCGTCGCGCGCCGAGCTCGACGATGCGCTCGATCAGGGCTTCGACGATGACATCTCCGCCATGCCCCTGCAGCTCCAGCACATGCTCGCCGGTATAGGAATGCGGTGCGGGGAAATGCAGCACGATGCCGGTGTCGAGCAGTTGACCGTCCGCGTCCTGCCAGCTGAGGTAGCGCGCCTCGCGCGGCGCCGGCAATTCGCCCAGCAGCGCGCGCGCGATGGCGGGCACGTCCTCGCCCGAGACCCGCACGATGGCCACGCCGCCCCTGCCGGGTGGAGTGGCGGCGGCGACGATGGTGTCGCGCCGGGCCATCGCTTCAGCGCATGGACATCAGTCGCGCACGGGCTGCGCCGCGGCGATGCGGCGGTTGATGTTCCATTGTTGCGCGATGGTGAGGATGGTGTTGGTCACCCAGTACAGCACCAGGCCCGCGGGGAAGAAGGCGAACATCACCGACATCACCAGCGGCAGCACCATGAACACCTTGGCCTGCACCGGATCAGCCGGCGTGGGCTGCAGCTTGTACTGCAGGAACATGGCGCCGGCCATGATCACCGGCAGCACGAAGTACGGGTCGCGCGAGGAGAGATCCTGCAGCCAGCCGAAGAACGGCGCCTGGCGCATCTCCACGCTCTCGAGCAGCACCCAGTAGAAGGCCAGGAACACGGGCAGCTGGATCAGCATGGGCAGGCAGCCGGCAGCCGGGTTCACCTTCTCTTTCTTGTAGAGCTCCATCATGGCTGCCCCAAGCTTCTGCCGGTCATCCTTGTAGGTTTCCTGCAGCTGCTTCATGCGCGGGGCGACCAGCTTCATCTTGGCCATCGAGCGGCCGGAGGCCTCTGACAGCGGATAGAAGAGCAGCTTGAGCAGGAAGGTGATGGCGATGATGGCCAGGCCCCAGTTGTTGAAGACCACATGGGCCTTGTCCAGCAGCCAGAACAACGGGCGCGAGAGGAAAGTCAGTTTGCCGAAGTCCGCGGCACGCCCGAGCTCGGGGTGGATGGCGGTGAGCTGGCGCTGCAGCTTGGGGCCGACGAACAGCGTCTGCGTGATGGTGTCGGTCGCGCCGGCGGCGACAGTGCGCGTGGGGCCGACGTCGGTGGCCAGGAATTCGTTCTGGCGCACGCGCAGCGTGTAGTGATGCTTCTCGTCACCCGGCGGCACGATCGCCGATACAAAGTGGTGCTCAAGCGCGGCGAACCAGCCACCGGTGAATTCCTGGTTGAAGCGCGCGTCGGACTCGTTGGTGATCTTCAGCTTCTCGTACTTCTTGCCGTCGTAGTAGGCGGGGCCGGTGAAGGAGTAGCTGTCGACGTTGAAATAGGAGCGCTTGAGCACCGGCATGTCGCGCTGGATCTGCGCATAGGGCGCCACCGACCAGGCGCCTTCGCTGCCGTTCGTCACCTCGTACTTCACGTCGATGCGGTAGGAACCGCGCCTGAAGGTCAGGGTCTTGGTGACCTCGACCCCGGAGGGCGACTTCCAGGTGAAGGGCACGTGCAGCTCGTCCAGCCCCTCTTCGAGGCGGAAGCTGGTGAAAGGTGTCTCGAACAGCGCCAGGTGCGTGGGGAAGTCGCCGGCGCCCGCGCCGGTGAGACCGGTCTGCAGCACATATTCATCGCCGGGACCGTTGTCGCGCAGCAGGCGCACTACTTCGCTGCCGCCCTTGTGCACCGGGTACAGCAGCAGGTCGGCGCGCACCAGTTCGGCGCCACGCAGGCTGATGTCCACATCGAGTACGTCGGTGGTGACATTGAGCACGCCGGCGGCGGCATCGGAGGCGGGAGTCGCAACGGCGGCCGCAGCGGTCGGGACCGCTCCAGGGGCAGTGGCCTGCGGGACAGCGCCGTCGGCCGGGGTCGCGGCCGGCGTGGCAGCCGGGTTGCCGGCGCTTTCGCTGGTGGGCACCGTGGGCACGGCGGCGGCCAGCGGGTTGTCGCGTCTCTCCTGCTCGAGCGCGCGCTGGGCCTGGGCGGCCGCGGCGGCATCCTGCGCGCCGAACTCCTTTATCCACACTTGCACATTGACGATCAGGATCAGCGCCAGGCCGATCCACAGGGCAGCTCGCAGGTTTTTCATGGTACGGGGTCGATCCCGCCTTCATTGAAGGGGTGGCAACGCAGGATTCTTCGCGTCGTCAGGGACAGTCCCCTGACGGCGCCATGTCTTTCGATCGCCTCCTGCGCGTAGCAGGAGCAGGTGGGGTGGAAGCGGCAGCATTGGCCCAGATGTGGGCTAATGAAGAGCTGGTACCCCTTGATTATTGCGATCATGAAACGGCGCATCGTTCGCGGATCTTTTTCCAGAGTCCATCGAGGCTTTCGCGAAGCTGCGCATTATGCGCCGTCCGTGCCCCGTTGCGGGCTCCGACCACCAGGTCCAGCGCCGGCAGGCCGGCCGCCGCCAGGCGGAAGGATTCGCGCACTACCCTCTTCACACGGTTGCGCGCGACGGAATTGCCCACGGCCTTGGCGCCGATGGAAAGACCCAGCCGGGCGTGGCCCAGCTCATTCGGTGCGGCGTTGACCGCAAAGCAGTCATCCACCACACGCTGGCGGCGCGAGTACACGGTGTTGAAAGCGGCTGACGACAGCAGCCGCTGGTGGCGGGCGAAACCCCGCCGGGCAGGCGCTGCGCCGCTCATGGCGCAGTCGCTTTAGGGGATCAGGCGCTTGCGGCCCTTGGCGCGACGACGGGCCAGCACCTTGCGGCCGTCGGCGGTGGCCATGCGGGCACGGAAGCCGTGCGTGCGGACACGCTTGATCTTGCTCGGCTGGTATGTGCGTTTCGTTGCCATGGCGCTTGAAGGTCGGAAAAATGGGTGCGGCAGGGTACGCAGGGCGGTCGGTGAAGTCAACCGCCGATCGCTGAAGCGGGGAATCTGGCCTCGCGGCAGTGGTGGCCGATTGCAGTATGGCATCTCCCGGCGGGGCGAGTAGACTCGCCCTCCCCCCACGACTGCCATCGCCACCAAGAGCGACGAGCCCAAGTATTTCCATGTCCGAGCTGTGGCCCCAGGTGCTCTCGCACCTCAGCAACGAACTGCCGGAGCAGCAGGTGAATACCTGGCTGCGGCCGCTGCAGGCGGTGCAGGAAGACGGCGTGCTGCGGCTGCTGGCGCCGAACCGTTTTGCGGTGGACTGGGTGCAGAGCAATGCGGCCGAGCGCATCGGGTCGCTGCTGCGTGGCACGCCTGGCGGGAACCTGCGGTTGGTGGTGGAGATCGGTTCGCGCACGGTGAGCGCGCCGGTGAATGGCAATGGCCAGGATGGCGCGCATGGCGGCAACGGTGCAGCGCCGGCGGCGAAGCGCCCTGCCCCGCAGTCCAGCTACCAGGTTGGCGCGCGGATGAATCCGGAATCCACCTTCGACCGTTTCGTCGAGGGCAAGAGCAACCACTTCGCGAAGGCCGCGGCCATGCAGGTGGCGGAGAATCCCGGCCGCGCCTACAACCCGCTGTTCATCTACGGGGGCACGGGCCTGGGCAAGACGCACCTGATGCAGGCCGTGGGACATGTGATCCGCGAGCGTGATCCTTCCGCGCGCATCGCCTACGTGCACTCCGAGCGGTTCGTGGACAACATGGTGCAGGCCCTGCGCCACAACACCATGAACGAGTTCAAGACGGCGTACCGTTCGCTGTCGGCGCTGCTCATCGACGATATCCAGTTCTTCGCCAACAAGACGCAGTCGCAGGAAGAGTTCTTCCACACCTTCAACGCACTGTTCGAAGGCCAGGCGCAGATCATCCTCACTTCGGACCGGTATCCCAAGGAGATTCCGGGGCTGGAGGAAAGGCTCAAATCACGCTTCGGCTGGGGTCTTTCGGTGGCCATCGAGCCGCCGGAGCTGGAGACTTCCGTAGCCATCCTGATCAGCAAGGCGCAGGACGCAGGCCTTTCGCTGCCGGAGGAAGTGGCGTTCTTCGTTGCCAAGCGCATCCGTTCGAACGTGCGCGAGCTCGAGGGTGCGCTGAGGCGCATCGTGGCCAACGCCCGCTTCACCGGGCAACCGGTCACGCTGGACTTCGCCCGCGAGGCGCTGAAGGACCTGCTGAACCTGCAGGCGCGCCTGGTGACCATCGAGAACATCCAGAAGACGGTGGCGGATTATTTCAAGCTGCGGATGTCTGACCTGCTGTCCGAGAAGCGCAGCCGTTCACTGGCACGCCCGCGGCAGATCGCGATGACGCTGGCGCGTGAGCTCACGCAGCTGTCACTGCCGGAGATCGGCCAGGCCTTCGGTGGTCGTGACCACACCACGGTGATGCATGCCTGCCAGCGTGTGCAGGGATTGCAGGAAGCAGACACGCGGGTGCGCGAGGATTATTCAAACCTGGTGAGGATCCTCACGGGTTGATGGAGGCGCTCGCGCCTGTGGACAAGCCTGTGAATGACCCTGTGGACAAGCCTGGGGAAAAACAGGGAGTTGTTTTGGGGATGGATTACCCACAGGGCGCCAACAAGTCGCGGGCGGTCAATCCCCGACATTGTCGTGACCGTTTTGATGCGCAAGGGCATGTTCCACAAGGGCGAAAGTGTTTATCCTCACTGTCCACAGGCCTAATCACGACAGTGATTATTTGAATTCCAAGAAGGTTCTTTCATGAAGTTCAGCGCGACACGCGAGCAGATCCTGGGACCGCTGCAGTCCGTCATCGGTGTGGTCGAACGCAAGCAGACCATGCCGGTGCTGGCGAATGTGCTGCTGGCCGTGAAAGGCAACCGCCTGTCCGTCACCGGCACAGACCTCGAGGTCGAGCTGGTCGCTTCGGGTGAGGTGAACGTGGCGCAGCCGGGCGAGATCACGGTGCCCGGTCGCAAGCTGCTCGATATCGCCAAGTCGCTGCCGGAAAAGGCGGCGGTCACGGTGACCATCGACGGAGAGAAGCTGAAGGTCACGGCCGGGCGCAGCCGGTTCACGCTGTCCACTCTGGCCGCGACGGAGTTCCCGGTGGTGGAGTCGGTGAATGCCACCCAGACCATCTCGCTGCCGCAGGCCGAGCTCGGCCGGCTGATCGGCAAGACGCATTTCTCGATGGCGCAGCAGGACGTGCGCTACTACCTGAACGGCACTTTGCTTGAAACGGACGGGAAAACGCTTCGAATGGTGGCGACTGACGGCCATCGTCTGGCAATTGCAGAGACCACGCTGGCCGATGCGGCGAAGAACGTGCAGGCCCAGCAGGTCATCGTGCCCCGGAAGGGTGTGCTGTAGCTGCAGCGCATCCTTGGCTCCAGCGGGGAAGTGGAGATCCAGATCGGAACCAACCACATTCGGCTGCAGATTGGCGACATTCGATTCACTTCGAAGCTCATTGATGGCAAGTTTCCGGAATATGGGCGCGTAATCCCGGCCAGTCCCGGCAAGATCGTCGTGGTAGAGCGCGATTCCATTCGTGCGGCGCTGCAGCGAACCGCGATTCTCTCCAATGAGAAATACCGCGGGGTGCGGGTCAGCCTGGCCAAAAATTCCGTGAAGCTGCAGGCCCACAATCCCGAGCAGGAAGAGGCGCAGGACGAGGTCGAGGTCGACTACAGCGGTGAAGAGCTGGAGATCGGTTTCAACGTCACCTACCTGCTCGATGCACTGGCGGCAGTCGATACCGAATCGGTGGAGATCGGGCTCACCGACGCGAACAGCAGCTGCCTGATCCGCTCGCCAGGGACTACGGCTTCCCGCTACGTTGTCATGCCGATGCGGCTGTAGGCCGCATTTCCGCCAGTGAGCCTGGCGTCGCTCCGCATCCGTGACCTTCGCTGCCTGGCGGAGGCGGAGCTTTTCTTCGGGCCTCGCCTTAACCTCATCCACGGCCCCAATGGGTCCGGGAAAACTTCCATCCTGGAAGCGGCGTTCCTCATCGGGCGAGGGCGGTCCTTCCGCAGCCGGCATACCGAAACCCTGATCAGGCGAGGCAGCGAGGCGCTGCAGGTCTTCGCCGAGACAGTAGATCCGCCTCATCGCATCGGCTTCGAGTACCGCCGCGAGCAGTCGTACGTCGCGCGGGTGGATGGGGCTGACGCAGGTGGGCTCGCCGAACTGCCTCGCTCCTTGTTCGTGGAAGCCATCGATCCGGAGGTGCATAGGCTGGTGGAAGGCGCGCCGGGCGAGCGCCGGAGATGGCTGGACTGGGGAGTGTTCCACGTGGAACCTCTGTTCCTGGAAAGCTGGCAGCGATTCAGCCGGGCGCTTCGCCAGCGCAACGCGGCGCTGAAGGCGGGGCAGGATCCGAGGTCGTGGGAAGGTGAGTTGGCAGTTCAGGGTGAGGCTGTGGCGCAGGCGAGGGGTCTCTGGTTTGAGCGGCTCAAGCCGTTGCTGTCCGACGCCATTCAGCGGCTCGCCAACCTGGATGTGGAACTCAGCTACTACCGCGGCTGGGGCGCCGACCGGTCACTGTCCGCAGCACTTGAACAGGGGCTCGAGCGGGACAGGGAAAGGGGCTCCACCCTGTCGGGACCCCAGCGGGCCGATGTGTTGCTGCGGGTGGCGGGCAAGGCGGCAAAGGAATCGCTCTCGCGCGGACAGCAGAAACTGGTGGCCGCTGCAATGGTTCTCGCATTGCTGCGCGCACTGAAGGAGGAGGGCGCGCCAACCGCAACCCTTCTCCTGGACGATCCCGCTGCGGAACTGGATGCCGGAAGGTTGGGCGCCCTGGTGTCCATGGTCCAAAGCCTGGACTGCCAGCTGATCATCACCAGTCTGGAATCCGACCGCGCCCCGTTCGGTCATCCCGAAAGGATGTTCCACGTGGAACGTGGCGAGGTGCGGTCAGTAGTGTAGAAAGGAATCTGCCGGCAAAAGCGCCAAAGATGGGCTAATTTGCGGCGATCAGTGAGGTATTTTCGGCCACCAACCTGTGTATCAGGGTCACCAGCGCGTTCGGGCTGTATGGCTTGGTCAAATGCTCCTGGAAGCCCGCATCCAAGGCCCGCTTCCTGTCCTCCAGCCGGGTATATGCCGTCACCGCCACCGCCGGGAGCTGGCTGGCGTCCAGTCCCAGCTCGTGGCGGACGATGCGCAGGAACTGGTTGCCGTCCAGGGCAGGCAGGCCGATATCGCTGACCAGCACGTCGAATGACCCACCGGGCTTCGCTTCCCTGAGCCGTGTCAGCGCCTCCGCGGCTGTACCCACCGCCGTCACCTGCGCGCCATGCTCCTCCAGGATCCGCTTCAGGACCTCGCGCATCTCCGCCTGGTCCTCCACGACCAGGACGCGCACACCCCCGAGTGAGTGCACACCCGGACTGGCCGGCGTGACCTCCACGTTGTGGCCTGACGCACTCCCCACACGCTCCGGCAGCGTCACCACGAAACGCGAACCCAGGCCACGACCCTCACTCTCCGCGCGGATGGTGCCGCCGTGCAGCTCCACGATCTGTCGGGCGATCGACAGGCCCAGTCCCAGCCCGCCATAGCCACGTGAGCGCGCGAAGTCCGCCTGGCGGAAGCGGTCGAAGACATGCGGCAGCAGGCTGGCGTCGATCCCCTGGCCGGTATCGCGCACCTCGATGGTGTATCGCCCCGCGTCGGGCTTCGCGCAGGAAAGCGAGATGGTGCCGCCGCGAGGGGTGAACTTGACGGCATTCGACAGCAGGTTGTCCACCACCTGCCGCAGGCGCGTACCGTCAGCCTGGATCGGCGCCGGTCCCGGCAACGGATGCCAGGCGAGGGTAATGCCACGGCCCTCGACCGACGGCAGCATGCTGGCGTGAACCGAGGCGAGCAGCTCGTTGAGATCCAGCGCCTCCGGCTCCAGTTCGAACTTGCCATTGGTCAGCCGACAGCTGTCCATCAGGCCTGAAATCAGGCGGCCGAGCGAGACGGCGTTCTCGCTGATCACCGCCAGGCCTTTCTGCAGCATCTGCTCGTCCTTCACGAACTGCGTACGCAGCAGCCGCGACCAGGCCACGATGTTTGCCAGCGGGGTGCGCAGCTCATGCGAGACCGTGACGAGGAATTCGTCCTTGGCGTGCATGGCGCGATCCACCTCGCAACGCGCCACACGCTCGGCGTCGAGCAGCCGGGTACTGTCGGCAGCCAGCGTGCGGCAGCGCCGCTCGCTCTCGCGCAGTGCCGCCTCGCTCATCACGCGCTGGGTGATGTCGTCGAAGATGATGGCCACGCGCCGCTGCTGCGGCTCCCCGACGCGGAAGGCATAGACCTCGTACCAGTGCCCCAGGGACGCAGCCGGCAATTCGAAGCGCGCCGGCTCGCCACTGCGGGCGATGCGGCCGTATACGTCAAACCAGTGCTGCTCGAGTTGCGGTGTGAGCTCGCGGGCACGCCGCCCGACCGCGTTGTGCAGGCCGGTGTGGCGTTCAAAGGCGATGTTGGTCTCCAGGTAGCGGTAGTCCAGCACGTGCTGCGCGCTGTCGAACAGCACCTCGATGATGCAGAAGCCCTCGTCGATGGAGTTGAACAGGCGCCGGTACTTCTGCTCGCTCTGCCGCAGCTGCGCCAGCGAGCGTGCCTGCTCCACCGCCTGCCAGGTGCGTTCACCGGTTTCACCAATGAGCGAAATCTCTGATTCCGTCCAGTGGCGCGGCGAGGTCTGGTGGACGTACAGCGCAGCCACCATCTGCGCCTGCCGCACAAGCCGGTAGACCACGGCGGACCGGATATCCAGCGCCGCCTGGGATGGCGGGATCAGCTGCGCAACGGCCTGCGGTTCGACCAGCGCATCATCGATGGCGGAGACCTGCTGGGTGGCAGCCTCAACCTTCCAGGAGCCGAGCAGGGCGGCAATACCCGGACGCCGCCATTCCCCCAGAATGCGCAGCGCCTCACCCTCCGAATCGATCTCGGCATATCCCACCCGATCCACACCCAGACGCTCGCCCAGCAGGCGAACCGCGGCAAGCTGGATCTCGATGGGATCGCTGATGCAGCGCAGGTGATCGGACAGGCCAAGCAGGAACTCCAGCTGCTCCAGGTGGTCGCGCGGCACTGTGGACGTCGCGAGCATTTGTTCTTCTCCGTGGGGCGCAGATCATCGCGCGCGCCCACGGACCTGCGCACTAACCTGCATCACATGGCACCGCCGCGAAGATGCAGGTAAACAGGGTCGAATCCCGCCACCGCTTCCAGCGCATGCCGATCCAGCAGCTGCAGCCGGCCGCCATGCAGCTCGGCAAGGTTGGTGCGGCGCATGCACATCAGCGTGCGGTTCACGTGCACTGCGGAAAGCGCCAGCATGTCACCGAGCTCCGCCTGGGTGAGCGGCACCACGCAGGCATTGTCCTGCGTGAGGCCCAGGGACTCCAGCCGCCAGAAGACTTCGCACAACAGGTGCGCCGTACGCTGCAGGGCAGTGCGCTGGCCGATGTTCACCACCCACTCCCGCGTGATGGATTCTTCCACCGCACCGGCCCACCACAGTGCGCGCGCCAGGCGCGGGTGCCGCTCGAGCAGGGACAGCGCGCTTGCTGGCGGCAGCCAGGCCACGGTCACGGGGCTGAGCGTGGCGATGGAGTGATCCATGCGCCGCAGCAGCAGTACGCCCAGGTCGCTGACGTCGCCGGGCAGCATGAGGCCCACGATCTGCCGGCGGCCGTCGGGCAGCAGCTTGTAGCGGCAGGCGATTCCCTCAAGGATGGCGAAGATGCCCTCGGGCGGGCACCGCTCCTCGACGAAGCAGGCATGGGCACCGATGCGCCTTTCCATGCACAGCGCCGCGAGCAGCGCGCCGCGCTCCTCGTCGTCTAGCGGACAAAACCCCTGCAGCCGGCGGAGGAGATGCCCGGCGTGCTCCAGACTCATCGACGCCTCCGGCGGTATTCTCAGCGGCGGCCTTCGGTATGCGGCGGCAGGTTCACTGTTAACATAAGGGCAGATCGGGAACGTTAACCCAGATCAGTGACCGCCGGGGCGATGGGCGGGCCGGGGGGTGGTGAGCCCGGCGGGAAGGGCGGCCGGCGAAAAGCCCTCTCAGCGGCTATAATAATAAGGTGCAAACTCCGGGTGGCCCATGACCGCTGAAAACACCTATACGTCCAGTCATATCAAGGTTTTGAAGGGCCTTGACGCGGTGCGCAAGCGCCCGGGCATGTATATCGGCGACACCGACGATGGCACCGGCCTGCACCACATGGTGTTCGAGGTGGTGGACAACGCCATCGATGAAGCCCTGGCCGGACACTGCAACCGCATCCAGGTGATCATCCACGCCGACGAGTCGGTCACCGTGCGCGACAACGGCCGCGGCATTCCCGTCGACATCCACCCCGAAGAGGGACGCTCTGCAGCCGAGGTCGTGATGACCGTGCTGCATGCCGGCGGCAAGTTCGATGACAGCTCCTACAAGGTATCCGGCGGCCTGCATGGCGTCGGCGTGTCGGTGGTCAATGCGCTCTCCGACGTGCTTAACCTCACCATCCACCAGAGCGGCAAGGTCCACACGCAGCAGTACCGCCTGGGCACCCCGGTTGCCCCGCTGGCCGCAACCGGCACCACCACCGATCGCGGCACCACGGTGCACTTCAAGCCGTCGCCCACCATCTTCACCAACATCAACTTCGAATACGAGGTGCTGGCCAAGCGCCTGCGCGAGCTGTCGTTCCTCAATTCAGGCGTGCGCATCGAGCTGAAGGACGAGCGCGACGACAAGACCGACGTCTTCGAGCACGAGGGCGGGCTGAAGGCCTTCGTGCAGTACCTGAACCGGGCGCGCACCGCCATCCATCCCACCGTGCTGCATTTCACCGCGCAGGAAGGATCGATCGGCGTCGAGGTGGCGCTGCAGTGGAATGACTCCTACCAGGAGACGATGCTCTGCTACACCAACAACATCCCGCAGCGCGATGGCGGCACGCATCTGTCCGGCTTCCGCGCCGCGCTCACGCGCACGCTGAACGACTACATCGAGAAAGAAGCCAAGAAGGAAAAGGTCGCCACCACCGGTGACGACGCCCGCGAGGGCCTCACGGCCATTCTCTCGGTGAAGCTGCCCGATCCGAAGTTCTCCTCGCAGACCAAGGACAAGCTGGTCTCCTCCGAGGTGAAGGGCCCGGTTGAAACCCGCGTGGCCGAGAAGCTCGCCGAGTTCCTGCTCGAGAAGCCGGCCGAGGCGAAGAACATCGTCGGCAAGATCATCGACGCCGCCCGCGCCCGCGAGGCCGCGCGCAAGGCGCGCGAGATGACCCGTCGCAAGGGTGCACTCGACATCGCCGGCCTGCCCGGCAAGCTGGCCGACTGCCAGGAGAAGGATCCCGCGCTGTCGGAGATCTTCATCGTCGAGGGCGACAGCGCCGGAGGCTCGGCCAAGCAGGGCAGGGACCGCCGCACCCAGGCCATCCTGCCGCTGAAGGGCAAGATCCTCAACGTGGAGCGCGCCCGCTTCGACAAGATGATCTCCTCGCAGGAGGTGGGCACGCTGATCACCGCACTGGGCTGCGGCATCGGCAAGGACGATTTCAACATCGACAAGCTGCGCTACCACCGCATCATCATCATGACCGACGCCGACGTCGACGGCTCGCACATCCGCACGCTGCTGCTGACCTTCTTCTACCGGCAGATACCGCTGCTGATCGAGCGCGGCCACATCTACATCGCGCAGCCGCCGCTCTACAAGGTGAAGCGCGGCAAGCACGAGCTCTACGTGAAGGATGACGCCGAGCTCAACCAGATCCTGCTCAACAATGCCGTGGACGGCGCCGCGCTGCATGTCACCGAGGGCGCGCCGCCGCTGCAGGGCTCGAGCCTGGAGATGCTGGCCCGCCAGTACATGGAGGTGCAGGCCATCATCAAGCGCTGGAGCCGCCGCTACGACGCGCGGCTGCTGGAGCAGCTCATCTACCAGCCGCCGCTGACGGCCGGCGACTTCGGCCATGCCGACCGCCTGCGCGAGTGGGCCGCCGGGCTGCAGGGCGCGCTGAATGCGCCGCAGGATGCCGCGCGGCGCTACCAGATCGAAGTGCAACCGGGACCGGAATCCTCCGAGGCCGCCGCCGAAGACCTGCGCCCCGCGCGCCTGCATGTGCGCCGCACCGAGCACGGCACCACGCACGAGAAGGCCCTGCCGCCGGAGTTCTTCGCATCGGCCGAATACGGCCAGATCGCCGAGCTCGGCCGCACGCTGCAGGGCCTGATCGGCGAGGGCGCCCATGTGGTCAGCGGTTCGCAACGCCGTGATGTCGGCTCCTTCAAGGAAGCGATCACCTGGCTGTTCGACCAGGCGCGCAAGGGCCAGACCATGCAGCGCTACAAGGGCCTGGGCGAGATGAATCCCGAGCAGCTGTGGGAAACCACCATCTGCCCGGATACCCGTCGCCTGCTGCAGGTGAGGATCGAGGACGCCATCGCCGCGGACGACATCTTCAACACGCTGATGGGTGACCAGGTGGAGCCGCGGCGCGAGTTCATCGAGAAGAACGCACTGGCCGTGGCGAACCTCGACATCTGACGACGGCCTCAGCTGGCGACCGCGTCCTCCCAGGAGGCAAAGCGGTTGCGTCCCGATCCCTTGGCCTGGTACAGCGCCGCATCGGCGTGCCGGTACAGCAGGTCGAAACCGCCCTGCAGGTTGGTGGCGATGCCCAGCCCCACCGACACGGTGAAGCGGGTCGGTGATTCCACTGCACGCACTGCTGCCAGCAGCCGCGTTGCGATCTGCTCGGCACCATGCCGGTCGCAGTCGCGCGCGAAGATCAGGAACTCGTCGCCGCCCAGGCGGGCAGTGATATCGCCCGGCCTCACGCTGCCGCTCAGCGCGGCGGCCAGCGCGCGCAGCACGTCATCGCCTGTCTTGTGGCCGAGGGTGTCATTGATCTGCTTGAAGTGGTCCACGTCCACCAGCAGCGCTGCATGGCTGTGCACTTCCGGGGTGGACCACAGTTCATTGATCGCCGCCATCGCGCCGCGGCGGTTTGGCAGGCCGGTGAGCGGGTCCTGCATCGAGGAGTGGTAGTGTCGCCGCACCTCTGCCTGCTGCGCGTGCTGGCGTCGCGCGTACAGGTAGCCCAGCAGCATCGACAGCAACAGCGCCACGCCGCCGCTGACCCGCTCGATGCGATGGAAGTGCGCTTCCTGCGAGAGGTAGTAGTCGAGCCCGAAATCCACGCCCACGAATCCGGCCACCTGGCCCGCGCTGTCGAAGATGGGTGCGTGGCCGCTGAGGAACATGCCGTAGTCGTCGACCTGGAAGCCGGGCGTGACGTACGTCTTCCCCGCTGACAGGCGCTGCAGCCAGTCGTCGCGGTATTCCTCGCGCTGCTCGTACAGCTCCAGGTAGCGTGAAGCCTTCAGTCCGCCGCGACTTGCGGCAAATTGCGCATCCTGCGCGGTGTCGAGGATGAAGCGCGCCTGGCCGTCGATGATTCCCATGGTGTACACGTAGTACGCCTCGGGCCAGCGTTCGTGCAGGCGAACCAGGGGTGTGCGCGCCCTGGCCAGCATGGCCTCGTCGGCGGTGCCGGCGAGCAGCTCGCGGTGCAGGTCGCCATCCACATGGGTGGCTGCCAGGCGCGCCACCTGGTCCACGTCCAGGCGCAGCACCTGCAGGCGTGCTTCGCGTGCGAGGAACTGCGGCACCAGCACCAGCGACAGCAGCGTCACGGCGATGAGCACCGTGGCGACCAGCAGCGTGCGGAGCTGGAATTGCAGCAGCGGCGGGCGGGGCATCAGGGCAGGAATTCGACAGTCAGTGCCAGCAGCAGCAGGCGCCGGTGCGGGTTCTCGAACTCGAAGGTCTTCACCGTGTCGAGTGCGGCGAGGCCGAAGCCATGGCCGCCGGGCTGCTCGCTCACCACCTGTGCCTCGAGCACCTGGCCTGCGTCATTGAGCAGCACATCCACCACGACCACGCCGTCGAGGGCGGCGGCCTTCGCCGCCGCGGGAAAATGTTGTTCCGGGGTGTCACCGCGCAGCAGCCGCAACTGTGCGGCCTGTTCGCCCTCGAGCCGCAGCGCGCGCGGGTTCTCGATGCGCTGGGCCATCGCGGGCAGGGACATCAGCAGGCCCGCAGAGGCCAGTGGCACCAGGGTCTTCATGGGGGCCTTTGCGGAGTCAACTGGTGCATGGGGCAATTATGCCTGCAGGCAGGCTGGGACCCATCGTCGCGGTGCACACTTCCGGACTCCGCCACTTCATTGCTGACTGCGAAAAAGGGCCAGCGCCTGGCGGGCGGCAGGGCCTGCGGCTTCGCCCCGGACCAGCACCACATACAGCGGCATGCGCCGCTCGCCGCCCACCGCCAGGGGCAGCGGCTTCAGGCGTCCGGCGGCGATGTCATCGGCGACGAGATGCACGGGTAGCCAGGCGTAAGCCAGGCCGGCGCGGACCACGGCATGGGATGCCTCCAGCGAGGCCACTGTCCAGCGCTGCTGGGCCCCGAGCCAGCCCTCATCGCGCGGATGCAGGCGTCCGGAATCACGCACCACCATCTGGGTGTGCCGGGCGAGATCATCCACGCCAAGTTCGCGCTGCAGCTGGTGCAGCGGATGCGATGGCGCGGCAACGCCTGCAAGGACCACATCCATCAACCATTCGCCCAGAAAACCCTGCGGCACGCGCGTGGTGACGACCACATCGGCAGTGCCGCTGGTGATCGCTTCCTCCGCACCGGAAAGCACGGCATCCGCATGGGAGAGGGTGGTATCGGGGCAGCCCTCGCGCAGCGCGGCGAGGATCTGCAGCAGCTTCTGCTGCGGAAAGGCGGCATCGACCACCAGGCGAAGCCCGGCCTCCCAGCCGGCGTCGATGGCATGGGCCAGTGCCTCCAGGCGCTGGAACTGATCGACGATGGAGCGGCTGCGCCGGAGCAGGGTGGCGCCGGCGGCCGTCAGCTCGGCCTTGCGGCCGCGGATTTCCAGCAGCTGCACGCCGAGTGACCGCTGGAGCTGGGAAATGGCGTAACTGATGGCGGACTGGCTGCGGTGCAGGCGCGCGGCGGCCTGGGCGAAACCTCCGGCATCCACCACGGCGGCCAGCACCTGCCACTGGTCGATGGAGGTGTGCAGCATTGCGGATTTATCGAAAACCCTGATCTGTCAGGCCGGATATTCGCGCTTTTTAATTGGATCGGCAAATCCCATGCTATGCCTCATCCAGATACCGGGAGAGCGCCATGCAGGATATCCGCCGCAGCGAGGAGAGGGGACATGCCGACCATGGCTGGCTGGACAGCCGCCACAGCTTCTCCTTCGCAGACTACTTCGATCCGCAGCATGTGCAGTTCGGCGTGCTGCGCGTGATCAACGAGGATCGCGTCGCCCCGGGTGGCGGCTTCGGCTCCCATCCCCATCGCGACATGGAGATCATCAGCTACGTGCTCGACGGCGCGCTGCGGCACCGTGATTCCATGGGCACCGGCTCGGAAATCGTGCCCGGCGATGTGCAGCGCATGAGCGCGGGCACCGGTGTGTTCCACAGCGAGATGAATGCCTCGGCCGCAGCGCCGGTGCATTTCCTGCAGATCTGGATCTTTCCGGATCGCAGCGGAATCACGCCTGAATATGAACAGAAGCATTTTGCGCCGGAGGAGAAGCGCGGCCGGCTGCGGCTGATCGTCTCGCCGGATGGCGCGCAGGATTCCGTGCGCATCCACCAGGATGCGCGCATCCACGCCGGGCTGTTCGATGACGATGAGCAGGCGACACTGGCGCTCGCTCCGGGACGGCGCGCCTACGTGCACCTGGTGCGCGGCTCGCTGCGCGTGAATGGCACGCAGCTCGCTGGCGGCGATGCGGTGAAGCTCAGCGATACCAGCGAGGTGAAGCTGGAAGGCGGGCAGGGCGCCGAAGTGCTGGTGTTCGACCTGCCGGGAATGTGAAGTACGGCAGATTGCGGTGGCGTCGGCGCTGCCAGACTCCCGGAGTCCGGATATCGCAATATTCCGTCAAATCGCTTCGCCTCGTGATGGATCACACGCCGACAGAAGTCACCGTCCCGGTCGATACCTTCCAGCTGGCGCAGCCAGACCAGGTGCTGTGTGCGCGGCTCAATGGCAGCTTCGCGCTGTGCATCAGCGATGAGCTGGAAGATGCCGGCGCGCTGATCCATGTGCAGGCCGGCCGCCCCGGTCGCGTGGGCACCAATCCCGATCTCACCGACAACACGCTTTCCACCGACCTGCTGCTGCTGGATCGCTGCCTGCATGAGCTGCGCGAGGCCGAGCCACGCGCACGCCACTGGCAGGCACGTTTCATCGCGCATGCGGATCCGGCGGCGGGCGGTTACGAGCGCCTGTCGGCGTTGCAGGCTTTCGTCGAGGTGTACCTTGAGGACACGGGCGTGCGCCTGACTTCGGCGGCCATGCACGATGGGCCGGTGCGCATGCTGGCCTTCCGCCCATCGCTGCGGCAGCTGCGTTGCGAGGCCGACTCTGTCGACACCACGCAGCGGATGACGCTGCTTCCCTGACGCCCGGGCGTTACCGGCCCGGCTACACTTGGCGCGCCTCACGCACGCCATGAAACTCCCCTTCCTCTCCACGCCCAATCGTCTCTGCCTGGTCCTGGCGCTGTGGATCGTGCTCACCTGCAATGCGGCGTTCTGGAAACTGCTGTTCGCCGTGCAGGGCACTGCGCTGCGTGCGCTGCTGTTCGCCGCGTCACTGGGCGTCGCGCTGGCGGGACTGAACCTGCTGCTGTTGCGGCTGCCTTCGCCGGGGTGGCTGCTGCGTCCCGTGCTCAGTGTCCTGGTGCTGCTCGCCGCGGCCGCCGGCTGGTTCATGGACACCTGGGGCGTGGCCCTGGATTCGGAAATGCTGCGCAATGCGCTGCAGACGGATTTCGCCGAAGCGCGGGATTTCATCGGCTGGCCATTGCTGTGGCGGCTGCTGTGGGTGGCGGGCCCGGCGATCGCACTGGTGTGGGTGGTGGCGCTGCGCGTGCAGGATGCCTGGCAGGTAACGCGTGACTGGGTGCTGGGCTGCCTGGCCGGCGTGGCCCTGGTGTTCATCGCAGGCCTGCCCATGTATGGCCACTACGTCTCGTACTTCCGCAACGAGGCCAGCGCGCGCTACCTGATCGCGCCGGCCAACGTGGTGGTGGGCTCGGTGCGGCTGCTGCGCAAGTCGCTGCAGGTGCAGGGCCCGCATGTGGCGGTGGGGCTGGATGCACGGCGCCCCGCGCAATCGGCGCGGCCGCTGCTGATGGTGCTGGTGGTGGGCGAGACCGCGCGCGCGGCGAACTTCTCGCTGGGCGGCTATGCGCGCGACACGAATCCCGGGCTCGCGCGCCGCGGCGTCTTCTACTTCACCGACGTCACTGCCTGCGGCACGGCGACGGCCATGTCGCTGCCCTGCATGTTCTCTGATCTGCCGCGCGAGGAATTCCGCCTGGGCGAGGCGCGGCGCCGCGATTCAGTGCTCGACATCCTGCAGCGCGCCGGCGTGGCCGTGCGCTGGATCGAGAACCAGTCCGGCTGCAAGGGCGTGTGCGACCGCGTGCCCAACGAGATGGCGGCGCCGTATTTCCCCGCGGCGTGCAGCCGCGATGAATGCCTGGACGAAACGCTGCTGCATGCGCTCGACGCACAGCTCCCGCAGGTCACCGGCGATACGCTGCTCGTCCTGCATGCAATGGGCAGCCACGGCCCGGCCTATCATCGACGGGCGCCCCCCGGCCATGCGCCCTTCCAGCCCGCCTGCGAGACCCGGCGCATCGAGACCTGCAGCGACGAGGCCATCGTCAATGCCTACGACAACACCATCTTCTATACCGACCACATCCTGGCCGGACTGATCGACCGGCTAGCCGCGGCCCGCGAGGTCGACCCGGTGCTGCTCTATGTCTCGGACCACGGCGAATCCCTGGGGGAGCGGGGACTGTACCTGCATGGCCAGCCCTGGGCCCTCGCACCGGCCCTCCAGAAGCAGGTTCCCATGCTTTTGTGGCTTCCGAACAACAGCATTTCCCGCCTGGGCATCGGTACCGCGTGCCTGCGCAAGGGCCTCTCCCAGCCCCGGTCCCATGATCACCTTTCGCATACCTTGCTGGGCATGGCAGGGATTGAAACAAACGCTTACCGGCCAAACCTCGACTTGATTGCCAGCTGCCGATCGGTCTATTGACTGAAATCGGACCTCCGTCACAATGCCGCCTTGTCGTAGCAACACAACAATTGGTTGTGGCGCTCAATGAAGCTATTATTGCCGCGCACCGATAATCGGTGTGTTAACTCAAATCTGGGAGTCACAGGAATGCGTAAGTACGTAGCACTCGGCGTTATTGCAGCGATGGCCCTTGGTGCGCAGACGGCTGCCGCCGAAGGATTCAGCTACAACCTGATCGAAGGTTCCTATGCCACTGGCGACGTCGAGGGCTTTGACCTCGATGGCTTCGGCGTCAAGGGATCCTGGGAACTGGCTCCGAGCATTTTCGTGTTCGGCGGTCTGCAGAATCTGGACTTCGACGGCGGCGGCAGCCTCGACGCGCTGAACCTCGGCGTGGGCATGAACTGGGCGCTGTCCGACAACGCCGACCTGTTCGGTGGTGCCTCGTTCGAGCGTCTGAAGAGCGGCTCGTCCGAATCGGGCTTCGGTGTGCAGGCTGGCGTGCGTGGCCGTGTGGTCGAGCGCCTGGAGCTGAGCGCCGCCATCAAGTACTCGGACATCGGCGATTTCGGTGATTCGTTCACCTACACCGCCGGCGGCCGCTGGTACTTCACGCCGAACTTTGCACTGGGCCTCGACTACAACAAGCTCGACCTCGGCGACTCCAATGCCGACGGCGACCTGTTCAGCGTTGCCCTGCGTTACGACTTCGGCGGCTAAGCCGAAACCGATAGCGGACATTTCGCGTCCGCGCCGACGGGGTGGCTACGGCCACCCCGTCCATTTTCCCGCCAGGGATGACTGGTCCCCTTTCCCACGTGATGGAGTAATCAACATGCGCAAGATCGCAGCAATTGGTGCATTTGCAGCCGCCCTGGCTTTTGGCGCCCAGCAGGCCGCTGCCACGGACTTCAGCTACAACCTGGTCGAAGGCGCTTTCGTCTCGGGTGATGGGTTCGATGGCCTGGGCGTAGCCGGTGCCCTGGAGTTCACGCCGGAGTTCTTCGGCCACGCCGGCATCGACCTCCTCGAGGCTGACGGCGGCGCTGATTTCAGCCTGCTGAACCTCGGTGGCGGCTACAGCCGCGCCATCAACAACAACCTCGACATCGTGGCGACCGCCTCGCTTGTCCGCCTCAAGGTGGACGGTGGTGGAAGCGACACCGGCTTCGGCCTCGGCGTTGGCGTGCGCGGTCGCGTGCTGAGCCAGCTCGAGCTGCACGCCGGCCTGGAATACGTGGACCTGGATGACAGCGACACGATCCTGAAGGCGGGCGGACGCTGGTACTTCACGCCCGCATTTGCCGCAGGCCTCGACCTGCATGACGGCGATGGCGACGCAACCCTGCGTTTCGCCCTGCGCTACGATTTCGGCAATCGCCGGTAAAGATTCGGCGTAGCCGTTCACAGTCTGGAGAGGGGCAATCCGCGAGGATTGCCCCTTCTTTTTTGCCCGGAAACTGCCGGGATTCGGTCAACAACAAGGAGTGATTGAATGCGGAAGATTGCAACGCTGGGCGCAGTAGCAGCGCTGGGCATGAGTGGTGCGGCGCTGGCTGCGGATGGCGTGAGCCACAGCTTCCTCGAGGCCGGGTACGGCTACGGCGAACTGGCCGGCGGCATCGTGGATGGCGACGGCTTCAAGGTGGCCGGCTCGCTGGAGCTGCCCTCGAACTTCGTGGTGGGCGCCGGATACCGGCAGTTCAAGTACACGGATGTCGGCTCGGAAAAATTCAAGGAGCTGAGCGCAGGGGTCAACTACAAGTGGACGCTGGGCTCTTCCTTCGACGTGCTGGCCGGGACCTCGTTCGAGCGGCTGGAAGTCGGCGGTGACGGCGAGTCCGGTTTCGGCCTGAATGTCGGAACCCGCGGTCGCCTGACCGACAAGCTGGAGTTGTCGGCCAACCTGCAGTACGTGGACATCAAGACGATTCCCAGCACCTTCCTCGTCACGGTCGGCCTGCGTCACTACTTCACGCCGGCATTCGCTGCGGGCGTGGACGTGCGCAAGTCGGAAATGCTCGTGATGGCCGGCGAGACGTCGTTCATCGCCACGCTGCGCTACGACTTCGGCAAGCTGTTCTGAAGCATTCAGCACGGGTTCAGCCCGTCGCAGCTTGAATGGGGGCGACCCTGACCGGTCGCCCCTTTTCATTTGCACGTGAAATGATTCCGCGCATCCCACGATGGAGGATCCCATGCGTAAACCCGCAATACCGGCCGCAACACTTGGCGCGGTCGCCGCGTTGCTCGCCGGCCCGGCGCTGGCCGACGGCTTCAGCTACAACAACATCGAAGCCCGCTTCATCTCCACGGAGATCGAAGATGCCGAGCCCGGTGTCGACCTCGAGGGCGACGGCTTCGCCATCGCGGGCAGCGTGGAATTCGGTCCCACCATCCACGGCTTCGGCACGCTCAGCGGCACCGAATATGAAGACACCATCGATGTGGGTTCACTCACCGCCGGCCTTGGCTTCAATCACTCCCTGGCCCCGGCGCTGGACCTGGTAACCGGCATCTCCTACGAGCGCCTGAAGGTCGAGGTGGATGACTCGCGCGTGATCGAAGAGGGCTACGGCCTGCATGCCGGCCTGCGCGGCCGCGTTGGCGACAGGGTGGAGCTCACCGCCGGCGTCAAGTACACCGACTACGGCGACGACCTCGACGACACCACCATCATGGTCGGCGGCCGCTATTACTTCAGCCGCAATTTCGCGCTGGGTCTCGACTACGGCGAGAACGACGACGGCGACACCTGGGCGCTGGCCTTCCGCTACGACTTCGGCAACCGCTACTGAAATGGCATGAGCCGGCCCCCTGTGGGAAGATGGCGGACGCACCGCCAGCCACGGGGGCCAGCATGTCTCTCTACGATATTTCCGCGCGCCGTCTCGATGGCACCGAACAATCCCTGGGCGATTACCGCGGCCAGGTGCTGCTCATCGTCAATGTGGCCAGCCGCTGCGGCTTCACGCCGCAATACACGGGGCTCGAGGCGCTTCATCGCAAATACAAGGATCGCGGCTTCGCCGTGCTCGGCTTCCCCTGCAACCAGTTCGGCGCGCAGGAACCCGGCACTGCGGCCGAGATCGGCGCCTTCTGCAGCACCACATACGATGTGACCTTCCCGCTGTTCGCCAGGATCGACGTCAACGGCGACCAGGCGCATCCGCTCTACCAGCACCTGAAGGGCGCGCAGCCCGGCATCCTCGGCACCGAAGCCATCAAGTGGAACTTCACCAAGTTCCTGGTCGACCGCACCGGCAAGGTCGTCTCCCGCCACGCCCCCAAGGACAAGCCCGAAGAGCTCCAGGGCGTAATCGAGGCGCTGCTTTGATTTGCCGCGCTGGCAACAGCTTTCCCTTTCCCTGATCGAGGAGATTCCACCATGCAACTGAACCGCGCCCGTCTCGTGACTCGCGCCGCGCTCGCCGCGGCAGCGTTGTTCGCGGCCCTGCCTGCATCTGCCCAATGGACGGGCAAGGGAGAAGCCGGCCTCGCGCTGGCCGACGGCAACACCGACACCCGCACCGCCAACGCCAGGGTCGCCGCGACCTACAAGGTCGATGTCTGGGAACATGCCTTCACCCTCGGCGGGCTCTATGTGCGCAATGACGGCACCACTACCGCGCGCCGCTGGGAAGCCGGTGCGCAGACGCGCCGCGATTTCTACCAGCGCAACTTCTGGTACGGCGGCGCCCGTTATGAAGAAGACCGCTTCAGCGGCTTCGACCACCAGGGCCTGGTGACCACCGGTATCGGCCGGCGCTTCATCGACAACGACACCACCAGGCTGCTGGCGCAGGCCGGTGTCGGCTACAAGTTCTGGGAAACGCTCGATGTGCCACGCGACAAGGACAGCAGCATCACCGGCGTGGCCAGCATGGAGTTCGACCACAAGCTCACCGCCACGACCACCGTCTTCGACAGGTTCAACGGCGAGTTCACGTCGGGCAACAATTTCCTGCAGAACGAGATCGGCGTGGCGGTGAAGATGACTGACCGCATTGCCCTGGCGCTGGCCTATGCCGTGCGCCACAACACCGATCCGCCCGCGGGCTTCAAGAAGACCGATACGCTGACTACGGTGAACCTCGTCTACGAGGTGAAGTAACCGCCCTCAGGGCGGACCGGAGTGCGCTTCGATGAAGCGCTGCACTTCCTCGTTGATCTCGCGCGGGTCACGCCCGCGCGGGTCGATGGGGGCGCCAATCACCACACGGATGGTGCCGGGCTTCTTCAGCAGGCCGCGTCGCGGCCAGAAGTAGCCCGCGTTGTGTGCCACCGGCACGATGCGCGCACCAGTTTCGACGGCAACGGCCGCGCCGCCCACGCCATAACGGCGCGTCTGTCCCGGCGGCATCCGCGTCCCTTCCGGAAACACCACGATCCAGCAGCCACGTGCCAGGCGCTCGCGTCCCTGCTCGATGAGCTGCCGCACGGCCGCGCCGCCCGCGCCGCGATCGATGGCGATGCAGTGCAGCTGCTTGATGCCCCAGCCCACGAAGGGAATCCAGGTCAGTTCGCGCTTCAGCACCCACACCTGCGGCGGCAGCAGCGCAGCCTGCGCAAAGGTCTCCCAGCTGGAGGAGTGCTTCATCAGCGCGATGCAGGCCTCGTTCGCGGGAATGTTCCCGGCGCCCTCCACGCGGTAATCGAGGCGGCACAGCAGTCGGCAGGCTCCCAGCAGCGAGCGCGCCCAGTTGCGCGCCAGCATGGTGCGGCCGCGCCAGCTGAGGAACACGCTGGCGATCACGAAGAAGATCGCATAGCAGAAGGTGAACAGCAGGAAGAAGACCGTGAAGACGATCGAGCGCAGCAGCTGCATCGGGTGGTCCTGGGTATCCGGAAGGGTTCTTGTCAGTACTCGAGCCAGGCCCGCAGTGCCGCGGTGATTTCGTCCGGCCTTTCCATCATGCACATGTGGCCGCAGTCGGGAACGATGACCAGCCTTGCCCCGGGAATGCGCCGCGCCATCTCCTCGTGGCGGGCCGGCGGGCTCCAGCCATCCTCGCGCCCGCACAGCACCAGCGTGGGCACTTTGATGCCGGGCAGCAGGGCGGTGCGGTCCGGCCGGTTGAGCAGGGCCTCGGTCTGGGCCTCGAACTGAGCCAGCGGTGCGCGGCCGATCATGGCGTGGATGGCGCCCATCAACCCGGCGTCGTTGAGGCGCGCCGGGTGCACCATGCCGCGCGCCCACTCCTTGCCCAGGGCAAACATCCCCTGCGTGCGCCCGATGTCGCGCAGGCGGTAGCGGCCAGCGCGTTCACGCTCGCCTGTTTCGCCTGCCGCAAGCCCTTCGAACCCCGTGTCGAGCAGGGCCAACCGCGTCACGCGGCCGGGGGCACGGGCCAGGATTTCCAGGGCCACGCGTCCGCCCATTGAATGTCCCGCCAGTGCAAAACGGGCCGGTGCCGCATCGAGGATGCGGCCCGCCATGACCTCCAGCCTGTCCGCGAGACCGTGCTCCGGCACCATCACCGGCCGCTCCCCGCCAAGGGCCGCGGCCTGCGCCCGCCAGACCTGCGCATCGCAGACCAGACCGGGGACCAGGACCAGTAATTCAGGTTCAGCCATATATTGGTAACGCATTGTGATGCGGCCGGATTCTCCAGCCAAATCATGCTTCAATAACGCACTTTTTTGCTTGGAGCCGAGCGGGAATGATTGAACCGGGTACCGTGCTGTGGACGCCTTCGCCGGAACGGATTGCGCGCGCGCGCATCACCGAGTTCCGCAACTGGCTGAGTGCCAACAGGGGCCTCACCTTCCCTGATTTCGAGGCGCTGTGGCGCTGGTCCACCGAGGACATCGACGCCTTCTGGCAGGCCTGCTGGGACTTCTTCGGCATCGAGGCGACCAGGCAGCCCACCGCCGTGCTGGGCAAGCGCACCATGCCGGGTGCCGAATGGTTCCCGGGCGCCGAGATCAACTACGCGCGCCACATGCTGCGCAACGAGAAGCCCGGCGAGGCCGCGCTGCTGCACCTGAACGAGCGGCAGGGCCTGCAGGAGATGTCCTGGGACGAGTTCGCCGGCAAGGTGCGCATCGTCGCCACGCAGCTGCGCAAGCTGGGCGTGAAGCGGGGCGATCGCGTCTGCGCCTACATGGTCAACGTGCCCGAGACGCTGATCGCCATGCTGGCCACCACCAGCCTGGGGGCCATCTGGTCCTCGGTGGGCCCCGACTTCGGCACCCCCGGCGTGCTCGACCGCTTCTCGCAGCTGGAACCCACCGTGTTCCTGCACGTGGACGGCTACCAGTACGGCGGCAAGCCCTTCGACCGCATGCCCGAGGTGGAGAAGATCCTCACGCGCCTCACCAGCGTGAAGCACATCATCCAGTACAACTACCTGAAGGCCGACACGCCGCGCTCGCGGCCCGGCACCGTGTACTGGAGCGAGCTGCTCGACCACCCGCCGGTGTCGCGCGAGGCGTTCCGCTTCGAGGAGGTGCCCTTCAACCACCCGCTGTGGATCCTCTTCTCCTCCGGCACCACCGGCCTGCCCAAGCCCATCATGCACAGCCACGGCGGCATCATGATCGAGCAGCTGAAGCACCTGGCCTTCAACTTCGACATGCACGCCGGCGAGCGCATCTTCTTCTACACCACTACCGGCTGGATGATGTGGAACTTCCTGGTCAGCAGCATGCTGTCGGATGTGAAGCCCGTGCTCTATGACGGCAACCCGGCCTGGCCCGATGGCGATGTGCTGTGGAAGATGGTGCAGGACTCGCGCGCCACGCTGTTCGGCGCCAGCCCCACCTACCAGTCCATCCTCGAGAAGAACGGGGTGGTGCCGAAGAGCAAGTTCGATCTCAGCAACCTGCGCTCGATCACGCTGGCCGGTTCGCCGGTCTCGCCAGAGTGCCAGCAGTGGTTCCACGACAACGTGAAGCAGGACTGCTGGGTTGCGCCGGGCTGCGGCGGCACCGACATCTGTTCCGGCTTCGTGGGTGGCGCCGTGATCCTGCCGCAGCGCGCGGGCGAGATGCAGGCGCGCTGCCTCGGCATCGCCGTGCACGTGATGGGGGAGAACGGCCAGTTCGTCACCAATGAAGTCGGCGAGATGGTGGTGACGCAACCCTCGCCATCGATGCCGGTGGGTTTCTGGAACGACAAGAACGACGAGCGTTACATCGAGACCTATTTCAGCGACTTCCCGGGCATGTGGCGCCAGGGGGACTTCTACATGGTGAACGACCGCGGCGGGGCCTATGTGCTCGGCCGCTCGGATGCCACGCTGAACCGCCACGGCATCCGCATCGGCACTTCCGAGATCTACCGCACCATCGTGCTGGTGCCGGGTGTGGAGGACGGGCTGATCGTCAATCTCGACCTGCCCGGCGGCCACTTCTTCATGCCGCTGTTCGTGAAGCTGGCGGCTGGCCGCGTGCTCGACGAGGCCCAGAAGAAGGCCATCAACGACCGGCTGCGCAGCGAATACACCCCGCGCCACGTGCCGGACAAGATCTACCAGGTGCCCGACATCCCCTACACCATCTCCGGCAAGCGCATGGAGGTGCCGGTGCGGCGCATCCTGTCGGGCGTGCCGCTGGCGAAGGCGGCGAACCGGGATGCGATGGCGAATCCGGCATCGCTGGACGCCTTCATCGAGTACGCGCGCACGCAGCAGGACTACAAGCTGTAGACGCGGCCGGCCGGCCTGTTTCAGGGCCGGCCGAAATATTTCCGGCATTCACTTCCGGTTCAGCTCTCCCCACTCGTTGTACGTGTTGACGCCGCGCTATCGACCTCGATAGCGCGGCGCACAACATACAAGGGGTCAGGGGGTTCACCGTGTCAAGATTCACTTGCGTGTCGTTCGCGCGCACCTCGTTTGTAGCAATTGCTGCATGTTTCGCGCTGACCGGCTGGTCGACTGCACAGGCTGCCGCGGCAGCAGAAGAAGACGAAGAGGAGCTGGAAGAGCTCACCGAGGTGCAGGTCACCGGCACGCGCATCCAGAACCCGAACGTCACATCGGCCAACCCCATCACCTCGATCACGGCCGAGGAGATGCGCCAGCTGGGCATCGTGAACGTGGCCGATGCGCTGCTCACGCTGGTGCCGCAGAACATCTCCTCCTACCAGCCCGGGCTGGTGGGTGACATCCAGAGCACCGCCGGCGGCGAGTTCGGCAACATCGGCACGGGCTTCGGCAACGGCGGCCAGGGCAACAACGACCTGGACCGCGGCTCCTTCTTCATCGGCAACACCATCGCCAACCTGCGCGGCATGGACCCCTCCTTCGGCACGCGCACCCTGACGCTGGTCGATGGCCGCCGCACGGTGTCCAGCTCCAGCCAGGCCGACTTCGTCGACATGAACAGCATTCCCACGAACCTGCTGCAACGCATGGACGTGGTCACCGGCGGTGCGTCGGCCACCTACGGCTCCGGCGCCGTGGCGGGTGTGGTCAACCTGGTGCTCAACAACCGCAAGGAAGGCATCTCGATCGATCTGGGCTACAGCGCCAACCAGGAAGGAGACGGCAAGAGCCCGAACTTCTCGATCAATGGCGGCCGTTCGTTCTTCAACGGCAAGGGCCATGGCCTGCTGAGCTTCGAGTGGCAGAAGACCGATCCCATCGAGAACTGCGCCGAGGCCCGCAGCTGGTGCGCGGATTCGCGCGCCATGCTGACCAATTCGACCAGCTCGCTGATCGAAGACAACTTCAGCTCGCCGGTGGTGGCGCTGCCTGGCTACGAGAACTATCCGGCGCGCTTCCAGATGAACAACGTGCGCTACAGCCAGTGGTCGCCGGCTGGCGTGATCTACGAGAACAACACCAGCGTCGATCCGGCCAATCCCGCCCCGACCTCCGGCGTCCGCTTCACCCCGGATGGCACGGGCGTCGAGGAATTCGCCTACGGCTTCCGCGGTGCCTCCAACTCCAGCTCCGTGATGAACGGCGACGGCCCGGTCACCACCAGCGGCTACTCGCTGCGCGCGCAGAACGAGCGCAAGGTCGCCTTCACGAACTTCGAATACAACTTCACCGAGCGCACCACGGGCTATGTGCAGGCGCGCTACTCGGTGACGGACGGCTACAACCGCAACCGTCCCTCCAACAGCAACGTCTGCGCGCGCTTCCAGACGCCTGGTGTGGCCGCCATCGCGGGTGGCACGGCACAGGCCGGCGAGACCATCTATTTCGGCACCGGCACCATCCCGGCCGATCAGTTCGTGCTGACGATTCCGCCGTACAACCAGCCGGCCACCCCGGGCATCGAGCGCAACCCGCTGTGGAACAACGCCAACTTCCGGCAGTTCCTGAGCGAAGGGGGAACCGCGGTGCCGAATCCAATCTCCGGCGGCCTGACGCTGCGCCCGACCACGCAGCCCAACCCCTACATCGGCGTCGCCGCACCGTCGGTGGCAGGCCAGGACACGCCCGTCAACCCGCCGCCCAGCTTCAGCTGGGGCTCCAACGTGGTGCCGGGCAGCGCGCAGTATGTGTTCACCAAGTCGCCGAACAGCCAGAGCCGCTACTGGCTGCTGGTGTCGATCCAGATCGCCGCCGACTTCGAGGACCCGGGCGTGCCGGCGGTGCTGCCTTCCATTGGGCGCAACTCCTACGCCTTCCTCAACCAGCTGACTCCGGAAGCGCTGAACGCCGTGCAGTCGGCCTTCAACCGCTCGCCGAGCACGGGCGGCACCAACTCCGCCACCGCGGCGCTGTGGGGCACCAACCCCTGCAATGGCTTCACCGCCATCCGCAAGGTGTGGAACCCGCAGATCCAGCAGTCCAGCACCAGCAACTCGAAGACCTTCAGCGGCACCATGGGCCTGAAGGGCCGCTTCGGCCAGGACTGGCGCTGGGAAACCTACTACCAGTACGGCACTACCGACAGTCTCTCGAGGACCTACAACGGCACCACCAACCTGAGCCTGAACTTCGCCATCGACGCGGTGATCGATGACCGCCTCACCGTCGACGGTGCGCCGAACCCGACCTTCGGCCAGCCGGTGTGCCGCATCACGCGTGACGGCATTCCGCAGCTGGACACCAACGGCGTGTTCATCAGTGACACCGAGGGTCTTACGGCGCTGGCGGCCGGCTGCAAGCCGCTGAACATCTTCGGCGACTTCGCCGGCACTCCCACCGCATGGGACGGGCTGAACATGACCCCCGCGGAACTGGCGCAGCTGCAGCAGGACGCCCTGGCCTATGCCTTCAAGGACAGCTCCTCGGCCGGCTCGACCACGCTGCAGAACCTGTCCTTCACCACCAACGGCACGCTGTGGCAGGGCTGGGGCGCAGGTCCGCTGACCGGCGCCTTCGGCATCGACCTCAGCCAGAACACGGTGGACAACAAGGGCACGCGCGGTTCCTTCTACCTGCGCTCGGACCTTGCCAACTGGCAGGATTCCTTCGGCGGCAAGACGCGCACCACCGAGGGCTACTCGGAGTTCAACATGCCGCTGGTGAGCGCCATCGAGGGCGTGAACCTCTGGTCGCTGAACTTCGGCGCCCGCTACACCGACTACTACAACAAGGGTGGCCCCGGCACCACGGGCGCCTCGGCCAACCAGGGCACGTTCAACTGGAAGATCTCCACGGTGTACGAGCCCTTCGACTGGGTGCGCCTGCGCCTGACGCGTTCGCGTGACATGCGCGCCGCCGACTACCGCGAGCTGTTCAACAACTCGCCCACGCTGCCCGACCAGGCCACGGGCCGCAACTGGTGGCGCGAGCAGACTGAAATCAGCACCGAGAACCAGAACGAGCGCTTCGGCTATGTGCGCGTCGGCAACCCTGACCTCTCGCCGGAAAAGAGCAACACCCTGACGATGGGCATCGTGCTTTCGCCGGGCGGCTGGGCGCAGGGCATGCGCATGTCGGCCGACTACTCGACGATCTCGCTGAGCAATGGCATCTACGTGCCCTACCAGTTCTCCAGCGCGGGCAGCATCATCGAGGCCTGCTGGCGCGACAGCGGCAACAGCGACGTTCCGGACACGCCGGGCTTCGGCGCCAACCTGCCGCCGGACATGAACCTGTCCACCTGCAAGGAGATCACCTTCGCGCAGGATTCCCTCGGCAATCCGCAGTACACCGACATCCTGTACGTGAACGCCAGCCGTCCGGCGAATGGCCTGACCTACCGCCAGCGCAACGTGGACGTGACGCTGTCCTACAACTTCCCGCTGAGCCGCGTGATGGAGATGCTGCCGGGCAACATGTCGCTGTCCATCCGTGGTTCCCGGGCGCTGGAAGCCTCGGGCATCGAGCAGACGGTGGACCGTCGCGTGACCTCCAGCGGCGAGCTGAACTGCAACGGCACGCTGAACCGCGATGGCATCCTCATCTGCAACGAGGAGCTGCGGCGCGTGAACCTGGTCGGCCAGCTGCGCTCCAGCCAGTCGGTGCCGGGCGTCTCGGCCCGTCCGAAGTGGACCGGCAACTTCAGCGTGGGCTACGTGGTGGGCGACTTCACCAGCTCGCTGGCCGCCCGCTACATCGGCGGCGCCCGCCTCGACAACACCTGGTGCGATGCCGACCAGTTCGAGCGTGGCGTCTGCAGCACCTACACCGACGAACTGGGCCGCTTCCTGGGCGGCAGCGTGGACCGCAACTGGGTGAAGCCGTACTACAACTTCACGCTGAGCACCTCATACCGCCTGGACGTGGGCAACCTGAAGAAGTTCGAGATCCGCGGCACCATCAACAACCTCTTCGACAAGGATCCGCCCTTCAGCGGCGGCGGCACGCTCTCCGGAGCCAGCCCGAACTACCACGATACGTTCGGACGCAACTTCCGCCTGGGCCTGAGCATGGACTTCTAGAAACACAACGCCGGGCGGATGGCGACATCCGCCCTGAAGGCCTGGAAAAGACTTCTTCGGGGGAAAGACATGAATTCGATGATCAGCGGTGCAAGACTCCTGGCGGCCGCGCTGTGTGGAGTCGTCCTGTTCGGGTGCGATTCGATCAAGAGCGTGAAGGAAGAACCGTATACCGCGCTGCCGGACGATACCGTGGTGCTGGGTGGACGCATCAAGGACCTGGGCACGCGCCGGCCCCTGGTGCTGCAGTACAACGGCACCGACAGCTGCCTGGTGCCCGAGACGCCCAACAATCCGGGTGGCCCGAAGGTGGTGGCCGAATGCCGCTTCCTCGGCGTGGCGAACCAGGAATTCTCCAACTTCAGCTTCGGCGCCGTCGCCGTGGGCACGCCGTACAACGTCACAGTGAAGCGCCAGCCCTTCGGCAAGAGCTGCAGCGTACAGAACCCCACGGGCACGGTGCAGAAGGACATGCCGCAACTGGAGGTCGTGTGCGTCGATGACGCCGCGATTGCGCATTACAACGTGACGGTCAACGTCGATGCTGCGGCCAACAAGCCCGGCCTCAAGGTGATCCTCACCACCGAGAACGGAAGCTGCCCCGTCGAGGCCAATGGACGCACCAGCATCGTCTTCTCGCCGTCGGAGTGCCCCAATGACCCGTCCACGGGCTACCACCAGAACGCCACCTACGTACTGGACAACGGCACCAGCCTGCCGAACTTCCCCTGGGCGGTCACGGCAACGGTGCCCGGGCCCACCGCCACTTCGCCGCCCATCAACTGCTTCGTGACTGGCGGTCCGGTGGCCAACACCGGCGGCAACATCAGCGACAGCGGCGAAGTCGATGCGGCGGACCGTCCGACGGGCCCCGTCAGCGCGACGGTGAATTCCTGCGGCTTCACCGTGCGCGTGCAGGCAGACTTCAGCCCCCACACTGTGGCCGCGCCGGCCATTCCCGCGGGCGAAGGCGTGACGGTTGCGCTGCGCACGCAGCCCTGGGGTGGGGACGTGGCGGTGGCCAAGGTCACCGATTTCACCAACACCTTCATTCCCTTCATGGTGCCCGACGCCAACGGGCAGCCCACCGGCACGCAGTTCGAGGCGCAGAGCGACATCAATGCCTTCTACGAGCTGGTGGTGAAACAGTCGCCCACCGGCATGACCTGCATCCCGGGCAACAGCGTGGCCGGTGGCAGCTCCGCCAACAGCACGCGCACCGTCGGCCACTGGACGGATGCCGGCGCGGTGCTGCTGCGCAAGCCCGCCTCGGCCTATGTGCGCGACCTGTGGCTGGTGGACCGCGTGATCCGCTGCCGCAATGCACCCACCGATCCGGCCACGCAGCTGCGCGGTGCGTACTGGCAGTACACCAGGACCATAACGACGACCACCATCAACAACGGCACACCCACGGTGGCCCCGGTGATCGTCCGCAATCGCAATGTGCTGACCTTCTTCGAGGATGGGCAGTACCTCTTCGGCAATCACCAGTCGGGTGCATCAAGCAACGGCGTGGAGCACGGGTTCTTCAACTATGACCCGGTGGCCGCCACAATGGTCTTCACCGGCATCACCGACACCAACGGCAGCAACGGCATCCACGCCTCCGCCACGGCAGGTTCGCCGACGCCGCGCACCATCACGATGGTTGAAAGAACCGCGGGTCCGCCCGCCGGCATCACGGCGCGCGTGAGCAACACCACGGTCAATGGCGTGGTGCTGGGCACCGGCTCGCTGACCCTCACCGTGACCATCAACAACGGCCAGGGCTTCAACGTGGCCAGCGGCACCTACACCACGGCCAACTTCGCCACCCTGGTATCGAGGATCAACAGCGCCAACCCGGGCGCCCCGGCGGACATGGTTGTCGCAGAAGGTGGCGAGATCAAGATCACCGGCCCGGCCGGCGGCGTCGCGTTCAGCGGTTCGGCCGCCACGGCACTGGGCCTGCCGGTGAGCGTCCCCGCGGGCGCCACCGCGGTCTCGACCAGCGCGGCCACGGCGCTGGCGACCAGCGTGAACACCATCGTCGACTGGATCATGGAAGAGGTGGGACCGGATCCGCTGGTCGACACCATCAATGCCCTGGACGGCTCCTGGGTGACCTGGGATGCATCGCGCGAGGGCGGACCTGTGGAAGACCGCCGGCGCGTCTTCGTGTATCAGCACAGCCTGTACAACGGCCTGCATATCGGCGTGAACGGCATCGCCAACCTGCAGGAGGCCTGTTTCGTGGGCGACTTCGGCCTCACCGGCACCTGGACCCGCCAGGGCGGCCGTTCGGGCTGCCACATGCGTGTCTATACGCTGCGCGGTGGAGAGACGGTGGAGCAGCTGGTCCAGCTCTACCCGGGCAATTGCGGCTTCCCGGCCGGCGCACCCGTGCTGAGCAGCTGCTCGCTGTTGTCCTCCGGGTCCGCAGACATCCCCAACGCCACCGCGGTGCTGAAAGATTACCCCGGCCGCTGGCCGCAGTCGCAGAACCCGGACTTCACCGACGGGCGACCGTACTCCCTGGTGGAATACGAGGTGCGGCTCGCCAACAGCGTGCCCTCCGATCCGGTCTGCCCTGGCGTGGACAAGCTGACGGTGTGGGATACGCAGCACGGCGTGCGCAAGAGCACGCTCACGCCGCCGATCCCGCCCATCGTGCTCTGCCGGATCACGGCGAACTGAGTCAACCGACAGCTCCCGCGGCCAGTCGAGCCAGCGTCCACCCCCAAAGGATGGCAGCCCGACTGGTCGCGGAGAGTTCCGGAAGTTTATTGCTGCCGCGGCAGTACGCGGCAGCGCTTGAATAGCGCGGCAGCTCCCGACAACATCGACCCAATGGGGGGATGGGGCACCGCGGCGGCGCGCTACAGGCGCGTCGCTCCGGAAAATGCGTGCGCCGTTGTTCTGCTGTGCGCAATGCTGGCGGGCTGCGGCGGCGATGGCCGGCCGGGCAAGGCCCCCCTGGAACCACCGCAACGCCTGGTGCTGCAGGGCACGATCACAGGGCTGGGCAGCGTCCGCCCACTGGTACTGCAGTACAACGGCCAGGACGAGTGCCTCGACTCCTCAGACTCCTCGCGCAAGATTCCCTGCCGCTTCTTTGGTGTGCTGGGCCAGGCGGTGTCCACGTTCAGCTTCGGCTCGTTGCCCACCGGCACGGTCTACAACATCACGGTGAAGGTCCAGCCCTTCGGCAAGATCTGCACGGTGCAGAACGCCACGGGAACCCTGACCCTGGCGTCGGCGGTGCCCGCGATCACCTGCGTGAATGATCCCGCAGTGCCACGCTATCCGGTGACCGTGACCATCGATCCCGCGGTTGCCGCAACGCCGGACGTGCGCGTGAAGCTGAGCACCGAGGAAGGCGTGCAGGAAAGGCCCGCGACGGGTGAAACCACGCTCACCTTCCCCGATGCCATCTTCAACAGCCAGTCGGACCTGCCCATCTTCAAGTGGTTCGTCACCGCCACGACCACGGCCGGCAGCACGGTGAACAACTGCAACGTGGCCAACGGCACCAACGAAAGTTTCGCCGCGGGGCAGGACGTGACGCAGCCGCCCACCGGACCGGCGGACAACGTTCACGTCACGCTGTGCAGCTTCACCGTCACCGCCTCCGTGGCCTACCAGGCCGCAGCCGGGCAACCGGCGCTGGCCATGCCCGCCGGGGGCATGGCGCTGGGGTTGCGCCGTTCGCGCACGGGGGAGATCGAGCGCACCGCGGAACTGGCGGACTTCTCCACGGCACAGTTCACCAATGTGCCCAGCAATCGCGACGCCATGCATGAGCTGGTGATCACGCGGCATCCGCAGGGCATGACCTGCCTGGTGGGCAGCGCCAGCCAGTACCAGTGGGGCAGTGCAGTCCTGCTGCTGAATCCGCAGGATGCCAACCGCTCGCCCAGCCACGGCTGGGTGATCAACCGCAATGTGCGCTGCCGGTCCAATCCGGCAACCGAAGCGCAGCTCGTGGGCAGCTACCGCATTTCAATCGTCGGCGATGCGGGCGTACAGCCGACGCGGAACTTCCTTACCTTCTTCGACGATGGCACCTACCTGTATGGCCATCACGCCATCGGCACGAATTGCGGCATCGGCTGCGGCGTGGAGCAGGGGTTCTATGTGTACAACAGCGCGGCGGGCAGCATCGGCTTCAATCCGGTGACCGACACCACCGGCACCACCGGGCTTTCAACCACCTCCACTGGCGTGGCCGTGGCGACGCCGCTCACGAATGTGCAACGTACGCCGGGTCCCGCCGCCCGCATCGATGCCACTATCGGCAGCGCGACGTGGCGCCTGCTGGAGCCGGAGCCGGTGGCGGGGCAGATGGCCGGCGCCTGGGCCACGGCCGACCACCGGCGCGTGTGGATCTATGAAGCCGGCACCTACAATGGCTTCCATGCCGGCGTGAACGGCCTGGGCAATGCGCAGGACGGCTGCTACAACATCGAGACGCTCACCGCGCTCAGCGGCTTCTACACCCGGCGCGGCAACGGCACCACCTGCGAACTCGGCCCCGGCTACTTCACCCTGGATGTGCCCAACATCCTGACGGTGCCCCGCTTTCCGGAAGGGTTCATCGGCAAGTGGCCCCAGTCCACCAGCAACGCCGACGGCCGGCCGTCCTCCCCGGTCAATTTCGACATAGTGCCCGGTGAGCCGGACATGCTCCGGGTACGGGAGACCGTGAACGGTGCCGAGACGCTGGACGGTGTCACGCCGGTGTCGCCGGAAATCGTGCTGTTCCGCATCAGGGCAAATTGAGGCCCGCGAGCTTCCGGAAACGGTTCCTTCATACGTTATAGGAACCGTACTCCCGTGCGGGAGCTTTGACCTTGGACAGCTGTCCCGTGCGGGTAGACAATGAACCGATGGGGGAATTCGACCGGGATCCAGAAGGGCCGGACGACGCCGGCCGCGATTGCCCGGCTGAAGGCGGCGAGGTGCGCGCGCAGGAAGTCGAGCGCCTGTTCCGCGACCACAATGAAGCCCTGGTCCGCTACCTGACCTTGCGCCTGCACTCCCGCCAGGAGGCCCGCGAAGTGGCGCAGGAGGCCTACGTAAGGCTGCTGCAGCTGGAGCGCTCCGACGTGAGCAGCTTCCTCCGGGCCTATCTTTTCCGCATCGCCGGCAACCTCGCCATCGATCGCCTGCGCCGCCGCGCCACCGAGCTGCGCGCGCACGAGGCGGAACTGTTCTCGGGACTGTTCGAGAGACCGCCGGAACCGGAAGCTGTCGCCCTCGAAAGGGAGCGCGTGGAGCAGGTCCGCGGGATCCTCCAGGAATTGCCGGAGGCCGTGCGTGAGGCCTTCCTGCTGTTCCGCACCCAGGAAATGGACCAGGCGACCATCGCCCGCCGGCTCGGCATCACCGACCGCATGGTCCGCAACCACATCACACGCGCCCTGCTGTATTGCCGCCTGCGCCTCGATGGCCTGGCGCCCGCAGAGGTCGCATCCAGGCTCAAAGGACCGACTCTTCGATGAACGTAATTCCGACCGGCGATGCGCGCCTGCAGCGCATGGAGCAGGCCGCCCTCTGGCTGCAGCGCATCCATGCGGCTGCGGATGACGAGCAGGTGCTGGAAGCCTGGCTGGACTGGTGCCAGCGCGATCCGCTGAACCAGCAGGCCTTCGATGAGCTCGCCGTGGTCTGGGAGCTGGGCGGCGCCGTGGGTGCTGACGCACCTGCCAACGATGCGGAGACGGTCCGCGCAGCAGCTTCCGGCAATGAGGCCAGGGGCGGATGGACGCGGCGCGGGGCGCTGGCCGCCTCGCTGGCCGCACTGGTGGGTTCCGGCGTGGCGGGCCTGTGGTGGGCCAACCGGCATTCGGCACAAGAGGTGGCCGGCATCGATTTCAGCTCCCCCACCGGCGTGAACAGCGTGCAGCGCCTGCCTGATGGTTCGGTGCTGGAGCTGGGCGGCGGCACTCACGTCACGGTGCTGATGGATGAGCGCCGGCGCCGCGTGCAGCTGCACGAGGGTGAGGTGTACGTGGCCGTGAAGAAGGACGCCGGGCGTCCCTTCTCCGTGCAGGCCGGCAGGCTGGAAGCCATCGCCACCGGCACCGCCTTCAATGTGCTGCGCACCGAGGGGCGCGTGACCGTGACCGTGGCCGAAGGCAGCGTCGAAGCGCACTACGACCAGAACACCTCGTCCATGCCGAGGAACCGCCTGCAGCCCCACCAGCAACTGGTCTACTGGCATGGCTCGCACAATGTTGACGTGCGCAACGTGGATCCGCAGCTGGCCATTGCCTGGCGCAAGGGCCAGCTGCACTACGAGGGCGAATCGCTCTCGGAGGTCATCGCCACGGTCAACCGCTACGCGCCCCGCCCCATCGTGATCGAGGACAAGCGGGTCGCGGCGCTGGGCTACAGCGGTACGGTGAACGTCGACAACATCCGCGGCTTCCTCAACGGACTGCAGCATTCCTTCCATGTCGCGGTGGTGCAGCTCCCCGACGGGCGGCAACGCATCGATGCGCGACCCGGCATTGCCACCGACTGAAGGGTCGGCATGCGACTGATTGTCGCGCTGCTGCTGTGCTGTCTGGGCGGTGTGGCCCTGGGCGCACAGGCGCCCGATCGTCCTGTTGTCTTCGACATCCGCCCGCAACCGCTCTCCAGCGCGCTGTTGCAGTTCTCCTCCCAGAGCGGCCTGCAGGTGGTGGCTGCCGAAGCGGGCGTGGCCACGCGCCGGGTGCCGGGCCTGCGTGGCCGGATGTTGCCGGGCACGGCGCTGCGTCGCCTGCTGGCGGGCACGGGGCTGACTTTCCGCCGCATCGATGCGGACACCATCGCGGTGGTGCGCATTGGAGAAGCACAGCCGCCGCCGGGTCGCCGCGCGTCGCCAGAAACTCCCTCCGGAACCGCAGGCGCGCCGCCGGAGCTGGCCGAAGTGCCGCCGCTGGAAGAAATGGAAGAGGTGGTGGTCACCGGCACGCGCCTGCAGGTGCCGCCCAACTATTCCGCGCCGAACCCGGTGGTGACCGTCACCGGTGACGAGATGCGCCGGCTGGGCATGGTGAATGTCTCCGAGGCCATCAATCGCCTGGTGCCGCAGAACATTCCCAGCTACCAGCCGGCGCTCACCGGCGATGAGCAGGAGGGCACCATTTCGCGCACCTCCTTCTTCATCGGCAACACCATTGCCAACCTGCGCGGGCTCGACCCGACCTTCGGCTCGCGCACGCTGACGATGATTGACGGGCGGCGCGTGGTGTCCACGTCCAACCAGGCCGACGTGGTGGACCTGAACATCATTCCCTCCAACCTGCTGCTGCGCATGGACGTGGCCACGGGCGGCGCTTCGGCGACCTATGGCTCCGGCGCCATGGCGGGTGTGGTGAACCTGGTGCTCGACAAGCGCATGACCGGTGTCAGCGTCGACATGGACTATGGCGTCACCGAGGCAGGGGACGGCAGGAGCCCGCATGTGGCGATTGCCGGCGGCACGCCGCTGTTCGGCGGCCGCGGCCATGCGCTGCTGGGCGTGGAGTGGCAGGACCAGGCGGCGATCCGCGACTGTGCCGCCGCGCGCGCCTGGTGCGCGCAGTCACGCAACCTGTACAACAACTTCTCTGGTCCCGCGGATGAAGTGGATGCGCTGCTGGAGCCGCTGCCGGGCTTCGAGTCCTACCCGGCGCGCTTCAGGATGGACCATGTGCGCTACAGCCAGTTCGCGCCCACGGCCACCATCTACTCCAGCAGTGCCGCGAACACTTCCGGCTACCGCTTCACCGCCGATGGCACGGGCATCGAGGAATTTGCCTATGGCCTGCGTGGTGGCACGGGCCGCAACACCGTGGGTGGCGACGGGCCGCTGATTTCCAGTGGCCTGGCCATGCTGCCGGAAACCGAGCGGCGCACCGTCTTCACCAACTTCGAGTACGACCTGACGCCCCGCCTCACTGGCTATGTGCAGGGCAGTTATGCCCGCACCGATGCGCTCAACCGCAACCGCTACACCACGGGCACGGCCTGCGTGCGCTTCAACTCGCCCGGCGTTGCCGCCCAGCCCGGCGGCTCTGCGCACGCGGGGGATTTCATCCCCTACGGTGGCAATGGCGAGGCGTTCCAGGATCCCTTCATCGATGGCGTGCCTTATGTGGACCAGGCGCCGGTGCGCAGTGCGCTGTGGAGCAATGCGAACTTCCGCCTGGTACTGGGCAATGCGCCCACGGGACGCGCGCCGCCCTACTACGTTCCTGCCGGGCAGTTCGGCAGCAGCTTCGATGCCAGCACGCCGCCCACATGGAACTTCGTGAATGGCATCAACCCCGTGTGGCAGCGCATCAGGTCGGTGAACGGCACGCACTACTGGAACCTGGTGGGCGTGACGCTCACCGTGGACTTCGAGGATCCGGGCGTGCCGGCCACACTGCCCGGACCGGGACGCAATGCCTACGCCTTCCTCGGCAACCTGACACCCGAGGCGCTGTACGAAGTGCAGCGCGCATTCGGTCGTTCGAGTACCGCCGGCGGCGGTTCCGGCATCAACACGCTGTTCGGTGAACTGCCATGCCGTGGGTTCACGGCGGTGCGCAAGGTGTGGAATCCGCAGATCCAGCAATGGACGGAGCAGCGGTCGGAGACGGTGCGCGCGGTTGCGGGGCTGCGCGGCCGCTTCGGAGGCGACTGGCAGTGGGAGGCCTATTACCAGTATGGCCGCACGGCAAGCACGTCACGGCAGAACAATGTGCAGACCAACTTGAGCTTCGCCTTCGCGATGGACGCGGTGATCGACGACCGCGAGTTCGTCAACGGCGTGCCCAATCCCACATGGAACCGGCCCGTGTGCCGCATCACGCGTGATGGCATTCCGGTGCTCGATGCGCTGGGCCGGCCCACCAGTGATCCGAAGGGGCTTGCCGAGCTGGCGGCAGGGTGCAGGCCGCTCAATGTCTTTGGCACTGAATTCGCGGATGCCGCCGCCGCGCAGCTGCAGCGCGAGGCACTGGCCTATGCCTTCAAGAACAATGTCTCTGACGGCCAGAACAGCCTGCAGACGCTGTCGGTGGGCACCACCGGCACGCTGTGGCAGGGCTGGGCCGGTCCGCTCACCGGCGCATTCGGACTGGAGTTCCGCGAGGACGAGGTGGACAACCAGGGCTCGCGCGGCCCCTTCTACCTGCGCGCCGACATCGCGCGTGCCTGGGGCGATGCCTTCGGCGGCAGGACCCGCGTCACCGAGGGCTACACCGAACTGAACCTGCCGCTGGTGTCGGGCCTGGAGGGCGTGAAGCTCTGGTCGGTGAATGCGGGTGCGCGCTTTGCTTCCTACAACAACAAGGGCGGTGCCGGCACCACGGGGCAGTCCGCCACGCAGCACACGCTCAACTGGAAATTCTCCACGGTGTTCGAGCCCTTCGATTTCCTGCGCCTGCGCATGACACGCTCGCGCGACCTGCGTGCCGCCGGCTATCGCGACCTGTTCCTCAACCAGCCGGGCATTCCCGACAGCGTCGGCGGCAGCCAGGCGCGCAATCCCTGGCGTGACCGCACGGCCGACAGCCAGGAGAACCAGTACGAGCGCTGGGGCACGGTGTCGGTGGGCAATGCCGACCTGAAGCCGGAGAAGAGCGACACGCTGACCTTCGGCATCGTGCTCTCGCCGCGTGGCAGGGCGGCGGGCATGCAGTTCGCCGCGGACTATTACGACATCCGCGTGAAGGACGGCATCTACACGCCCTACGGTTATGACAATCCCGTGCTGGCCTGCTGGGAGAAGAGCGGCAACCGGGAGGCGCGCCATGTGGACGGGCAGGTGGATCCCGCGGAACCCGGCATCAACGGATTGTTCAATGCCGACCTGCCCGAATGCCGCGAGATCGATTTCGCCACGCGCGAGGATGGCGGCCGCGACCTGCAGGACATCGTCTCGCTCAATGCCTCGCGGCCCGCCAACGGCTTGCCCTACCGGCGGCAGGGCATCGACATGTCGTGGAATTACCAGCTGCCGCTGAGCATGGCCTTCGAGCGTCTGCCCGGTTCGCTGTCGCTGACCGTGCGGGCGACGCGTGCGCTGGAGAGCTCCGGCATCCGCCAGATCTGCGACCTGAACGCACAGCTGCGCTGCGAGGACCGCTTCGCCGAAGTGGACCTGGCCGGACAGATCCGCAGCAATGTGTTCATCCCCGGGCTGCCGGCGGTGCCGAAGTGGACTGGCAACATCATCACCGGCTATCAGTTGGGTGACCTCTACGCAGGGCTTTCGGCGCGCTACATCGGCGGGGCGAAGCTCGACAACACCTGGGGTGATGGCCCCGAAGACGCGAATTACCAGGATGCCGAAGGCCGGCTGCTCTACGGCAGCGTGGACCGCAACCGCGTCGATCCCTATTTCAACTTCGCGCTGAACGGGTCCTATGACCTGGACGTGGGCGGCATGAAGCAGTTCCAGGTGTTCGGCACGATCAACAACCTCTTCAACAGGAGCCCGCCGTTCACCGGCGGCGGACTGTCGGGGGCGAGCGCGCAATACCATGACACGCTGGGGCGGTCGTACCGCTTTGGCATCCGCATGAAATTCTGATGACCGAGACAGGAAGGCTGTGATGCGATACATGCAAGAGATCCTGGTGACCATCTCCCTCTGTGCACTGGGGGGAACGGCAATGGCGGCGCAGACCGCCGAGGCGCCGGCGCGGAGCGGTGCGGCGCAGTCGCGCCAGCAGGGACAGCCCTCGAGGCAGGGGCAGGCGCCGCGACAGGGGCAGCGCGGGCAGGGACAGCAGGCCGCTGCCGATGGCTCGCGGCCCGCAGCCCAGCGTCAGCCGGCCTCGCCGCCCTACATCAGCGGCGATGCCAGCTTGTTGTACACGGTGATGGCGCCGGCGCCGAAGGGCGGCGATGCACGCGACGAGGCCGACCGGCGCATCTTCCGCGAGACGCGTGTGCACTACGGCACGCCGCGCTGGCAGATGGCGGCTGATGATGCACAGCTGGGCAATGCGAAGATGCTGGAGCACTTCGCATGCAGCCTGGACATCGAACTGACGCCGGAGGAGGCACCGAAGATGGTCGCCTTCGCGCAGAAGGTCACGCGCGAGGCGGCCGCATCGATGAGCAAGGCAAAGGACTTCTACAAGCGGCAACGGCCGTTCAAGGGGGATGTGGGGCCCACCTGCGTGGAGGCATCCTCCATCGGCGAGAGCTATGACTATCCATCCGGACACACCACTGCGGGCTGGGCCTGGGGCCTGGTGCTCTCGCAGGTGGATCCTTCCCGCGCCGGCCCGCTGCTGGCGCGCGGCCGCGCCATCGGCGACAGCCGCGTGGTGTGCGGCATGCACAACGCCAGCGCGGTGGAGAATGCGCGCATGCTCACCGGCGCGGCGGTTTCGCTGGCCTCGGCTTCACCGCTGTACCAGGCGGACCTGGCCTATGCGCGCGCCGAACTGGCCACGCTGCGTGCGGGCGAGTACAAGAAGCCTGATCCGGCGCGCTGTGCCGCCGAGGCGGAGCTGGTGAAGCCCTACTGGTAGAGGCTACTGCCGGCGCCCGTGGGCGTCGGCGAAGCTGGGGCTCTGCTTCATCCCCGTGGCCGCGGCGCGGGCGACGCGGGCCGGGGCGGTCGTGTCGCCGGAGGCACTGGCCACCTCCAGCCGGCGTTTCACGGCTTCGAGGATTTCGCGCTTCGATGCATCGGGAGGTACGTCGAGCACGATGTACCAGCCGAGCTCGTCCTCTTGCCGCGCAACCACGCTGCTCGTGCGGGACAGCGCCGGCTGCCGCGGCTGGCTGCTGCCGCCCTTGGCGGCAGGGAGGCTGGTACGGAGGGAGGGAGTCCTGCCGGGTGCGCCACGCTGCTGCGGTGACGCCGCCTGCCGGCGCGCCTCGAGTTTCTTGCGCGCTTCCTCGCTGACATCGAAGCCGGGCCCCATCACGCTGGTGATGATCCGGTAGGCGATGAAACCGAAGAAGACCAGGAAGAAGATGGTGCTCATGGTGGCAATGGTGGCGAGGTTTGGCGCGGCGACTACCTGGCCGCCGCGCCTGACCTCAGGCCTTCGCCTTGGGAATCGCCGCAGCCGGCACGAACCAGCCATGCACCTGGCCGGCGATTCGCGTGGGCATCTTCACGGTGGCCACCGGGCCGTTTTCCACGCGCTCGGCATCCAGGATCACCAGGTCCGCGCGGTTGTTCTCCGCGGCGTAGGTGGCCACCGCCATCACGTAGCCCGAGCCTTCCGGCGCATTGGCATTCTTCGGCGCGAAACACACCTCCGCCAGCGAGGCGCCCTGCGGCGCACGCCAGATCTTCGCGGTGCGGTTCTGCACGTCGAAGCGCGCGATGCCGTTGCCGCGGCCACCGCCCGGCACGTTCTCGGCCTCGCTGAAACCGCAGGAAAGGAAGCCGTAGCGGTAATGCGCGGTGTTGTAGCGGTCATCCTGCCGCGGCAGCGCGCCGGTGATGTTGGGATACAGCCGCTCCATCTTGTAATCCTTCGGCGTCTTCGTGGTGAGGTCGGCCGACAGGCGGGTGATGTAGCTGGTGCCCTTCACCGGATCCCAGCGCGAGCCATCATGCATGGGCATGAAGGGGAAGGGGTTGGACTCGGACATCTCCACGTCGACGGCCACCTGCCTGCCATCGTCGAAGGCGCCCATCACATGCGTGGCGCTGCGCTCGGGGCCCTTGATGAACTGCACATCCTTGCCATCGCCACCGCGGCGGAAGAAGCCGAAGTAGGTGGGCTCGCCCGGCCACCAGGACCAGTGGATGCCGCCCTTCTCCATCTGCGCCTGGTCCATGCGCATCGGAATGACGTAGAGCACCACGAAATTCTCGGTGACGGCGAAGTCGTGCAGCATGCCCACGTAGGGCACCTTCACCCAGGCTTCCCAGACCTTCTTGCCCTTGGGCGTGTACTCGAACACGTTCACGTCGGTGGTGCCGTGGCCCTTCGCCTCGTAGCCGAAGCCGACAAGGTTGCCGGTCTTCGAATCCAGCTTCGGGTGCGCGGTGAAGGTGGCGCTCTTCAGCGTGTTGTTGAAGCGGTAGACGGGGTCGAGCGTCTCGAGTGTGTTGAGGTCGAGCGCCGCGGGCGGGCTGTCTTCCTTCAGCGCCAGCAGCACGCCGTTGTGATGGATGATGTGCGTGTTGTGCGTGCCGCGGCTCTTGCCCTTCACCGACGGGTCGTCGAGATAGGGATTGCGGTACATGGGGAAGAGGATGCGGCCGGCCTTCTCCTGCGCGATGTAACGCTCATTGCGCACGAAGCGGCTCTTGTAATGGACATTGCCCTTGTCGAAACGGAACAGGCTCACGTGGCCTTCGCCGTCGAAGGGGATGTTGCCCTGGCGCAGCGGGAACTGGGCGTCGGGGCCGGTGCGGTAGAAGCCGCCGGCCAGATCGGTGGGCACCTTGCCCTCCACCTCGCAGTAGGCGATGTCCTGCTCGACACGGAACAGCTGCGGGCCACGGGCCGGAGGCGCCAGGCGCTGCTCCATGTCATTGATGGGAGGACCACCGGCCGGCGGACGGCCGCCGCTGGGCGGGCTGCCCTGCCCCGGGGGCGGGCCGCCGGGCTGGGCCGCGCCGGCTGCGGCTGCGGCGAGCACGCCGGCACCCGCAGTGATCACCCCGCCCAGGAAGCTGCGGCGGTCGGTGGCTGATTCGTCGGCGCTGGGGCCGGTAATGGGCTGGTCGGACATCTGGATCCCCCGGGAAAATGGCTCTGTCGGGCCTCTGGATTGGATCAAGTCTAGCGCGCGGCCGGCAATTGCGGTCATTACGGGTTGCGCCCGGCGCGCCAGGTGGCAGGAGGGGCGCCGAAGGCCCGCCTGAAGGCCCGGTTGAAGGCGGCCTCGGACTCGTATCCCACCTCGAAGGCAATGCGGGCGATGGAATCGGAGGAGGCCTCGAGCCGCCGGGCCGCTGCCTGCAGGCGCTGGGCGGCCAGATAGCGCATGGGGCTCTCGCCCATGATGCGGGTGAAGCGGTCGGCAAAGGCCGAGCGGGACATGCCCACGGCATGCGCCAGGTCCTCCGCTGTCCAGCGCTGGCCAAGCCTGCGATGCAGCAGGGCCAGCGCGCGGCCGATCATGGGATCGAAGATGCCCGCCTGCCAGCCGCACTCGCCAGGGGGCTGCGAGGCGATGTAGCGGCGCACCGCCTCGACGAACAGCAGTTCGGCCAGCCTGGCCAGCAGCGCCGGCGAGCCGGCGAGGCCGCCGGCGATCTCCTGCGCGCCAAAGCGCATGGTGCTTTCGATCCAGGCGCTGGAGGGGGCATCGGCGATGCGCACCTTCATCACGCGGGGCAGCACGCGCAGCACGGGATCGTTGGGAACCTCGCTGGCGAGGAAGCCGCACAGCATGCGCGTGGTTTCGCCACCGCCGCCGTAGACGATGCGCGACAGCGAGGCGGCATCGCCGTGTTCCAGGAATTGCTCGGCGCTGACCGGCGGCAGTCCGGGCGCGCTGGCGAGCCGGTGCGCTTCATTGTGCGGCAGCAGCACCACCTCGCCGCTTTCCACAGGCACCGGTTCATGATCATCGAGCTCGAGCACCATGCGGCCCGCGCAGATGTAGTGGTAGGAAATGATGTGCGTGGGGGCTGCGACGAAAGGGGCGACCTCCTCGGCGGTCACGCCGGAGAAGACGCACCACGGGGCCGAGAACTCGGCATCGAGGAACACGCCGCCGGAAAGGCGTGTTGATTGCAGCAGGTCGATCACCCCGTCCATGGCCGCCACCTGTCACCGGTAGAAATGCCCGGCGTCCCTGCAAAGAACCACGGCGTGTCGCGCATGTTCCCGCCCGGGATTGCCGCGCACACTGCCCATCACCGAAGGACGCATGCATGAAAGGAGACAGCATGATAACGGACCAGCAGGGCAATCCCCTCCACGGCGCGACACCGGAAGCCGCGCGGCTCCATGACCAGGCCATGGCCTGCTTCAACAGCTACCGTGGCGATCCGGCCGCATTGCTGGGATCGGCCATCGATGCGGCGCCGCAGTTCGGCATGGCGCATGCCTTCCTGGCCTGGCTCGGCCTGATTTCCACCGAGCCGGCCGCGACGGCCGCGGCGCGCGATGTAATCGCCACCCTCGCGAAGCTGCCGGCGGATGAGCGCGTGCGCGCCCACCTGGGGGCGCTGCGGCTGCTGGCCGATGGCCACTGGAGCGCGGCGGCACGGGCGCTGGAGATGCACAGCGCTGAACACCCGCGCGACCTGCTGGCCCTGCAGGCCGGCCACCTGCTGGACTTCTGCCGCGCCGACTCGCGCACCCTGCGCGATCGCATCGCGCGGGCGCTGCCGCAGTGGCCGGCCGACCTGCCCGGCTACTCCTTCCTGCTGGGCATGCACGCCTTCGGCCTGGAGGAGTGCGGTGAGTACTCGCGCGCCGAAGAGAGCGGCCGGCGTGCCGTGGCCCTGCAGCCGCGCGACTGCTGGGCGCATCACGCCGTGGCGCATGTGATGGAGATGCAGGGCCGCGCCGAGGATGGCCTGGGCTGGATGAGTGCACGCGAGGCGCACTGGGACGGCGAGGACAACTTCTTCAAGGTGCACAACTGGTGGCACCGGGCGCTGTTCCACCTGGACCTCGGGCAGACCGAGGAGACGCTGGCACTGTACGACGGCCCGGTGCGCGAGGCACGCAGCGCGGTGGCCTACGATCTCATTGATGCCTCGGCCATGCTGTGGCGGCTGCAGCTGCTGGGCGTGGACGTGGGCGCGCGCTGGCTGGAACTGGCCGCCACCTGGGATGCGCAGGCGGATGGGCGTACCTATGCCTTCAATGACTGGCATGCGGTGATGGCGTGGCTGGGCGCGGGCCGCATGCGCGAAGTGGAGCGCATGCTGCGCGCCTGGCGCGACGTGGCCGGCGACGGCAACGAGAACACGCGCTGGATACGAGCTGTCGGCCTGCCGCTGGTGGAAGGTTTCACTGCCTTCTGGCAGCGCGACTACGGCACCGCCATCGACCGGCTGCATGCCGTGCGCAACTTCACCGGCATGTTCGGCGGCAGCCATGCGCAGCGCGACGTGATCGCCTGGACGCTCGCCGAGGCAGCGCTGCGCGGTGGACACGCCAGCTTCGCGCGCGCGCTGGCGCAGGAGCGGCTGGCGCTGAAGCCGCATAGTCCGGTCAATCGCGGGCAGCTGGCGCGGGCCAGCGCCATGCAGGGAGTGCGGCGGGCGGCGTGAGCCGCTAGCGTGGCCAGGCGCCGATGATGGCGCCCATGGCCGCGAAGTTCAGCACCTGGTAGCCGGCATTGATCAACCACAACCGCAGGGGGCGCTGCTCGAAGAGATGGATGACTCCCAGCGCCGGAGCGATGAAGAACACGGCGCCGAGCAACCCGGTGTGCAGCGCGAACCAGATGCCGGCGCGGTCGCCGCTGACGGTGGCGATGCCGGTGGCGGCGATGAAGTTCAGCACGTAGGCGGTGCCGAAGGTCAGCGCCATGCTGGTCTCGGCGCCCTTTTCCTTCGTCATGCCGGAGAGGCGCATCCACGCCTTGCCGAACAGCGGGCCGTACCACAATGCGCCGATCACGAAGCCGGATGCAGCGGCAACGATGACGGACAGCCAGTTGACCAGTGCAAAGCGGTCCATGTTGCGACTCCCTGTTTGTTGCCTTGTTGCTGCTCCGGCGCTACCCGCCCGGCACTACCCTGGCAGGCGCGACAGGTCGGCGATGCCGGAGAACAACGCCCGCAGGCTGGCCAGCAGCGCCAGCCGGTTGTTGCGCAGCGCGAGGTCCGGATCCATCACCATTACGCCATCGAAGAAGGCGTCGACCACGCCGCGCAGCCGCGCCAGCTCGGTGAAGGCCTCGCCGTAGTCGCCGGCCTCGATGGAACGTGGCACGGCATGGATGGTGCTCTGGAGTGCGGCGTAGAGCGCACGCTCCGGGTCGAGCTTCAGCAGCGAGACGTCGATGCGTTCCGCGCCGCTGTCACCACCGGCGGATTTCTTCAGGAGATTGGCGATGCGCTTGTTGGCCGCGGTGAGGCTGTCCGCACCCGGAAGGGCAAGGAAGCCGATCAGCGCGCGCACGCGCGCGTCGAAGTCAAGCGGCGAGCGCGGACGGGCAGCGATCACCGCATCGCAGATCTCGGGGGTAATGCCAGGGATGGGCGCCCCGCCGTCCGGCGGTTCCAGCCAGGCATTGCGCTGGCGCTCCATCAGGTAGTCGTACACCTCCGCGGCCACCATTCCGCGCGAAGCGGGGTTCTTCCTGGGATCGGCGGGCGGCGCATCGAACAGGCCGTGGCCGCGCACGGCGGTGTCGATCAGCTCCACCAGGTCCAGCGGCAGGCGATGTTCGTAGATGATGCGGCCGATGCCGATGGCGGCGCGGCGCAGCGCGAAGGGATCCTTGGTGCCGCTGGGCTTCTGCCCGATGGCGAAGATGCCGGTGAGCGTGTCCAGCCGGTCGGCCAGCGCCACCGCGATGCCCGCCTTCGTGGCAGGCACTCCATCGCCTTGGCCGCGCGGCTGGTAATGCTCGGCGATGGCGGACGCCACCTCGGCGGGTTCGCCATCGGCGGCCGCGTAGTAGCGACCCATGATGCCCTGCAGTTCGGGAAATTCACCGACCAGGTTGGTCACCAGGTCGCACTTGGCCAGCTGTGCGGCGCGCTCGGCCTCATCGGCATTGCCGCCGATCCTGGCGGCAATGGCGCGGGCCAGCGGTGCGATGCGGCGGACCTTGTCGCCGATGGAGCCGAGCTGCGCCTGGAAGGTCACCGCATCCAGCGCGGTGAGGCGCGAGGCCAGCGGCGCCTTGCGATCCTGTGCCCAGAAGAAGGCGGCGTCGGAGAGGCGGGGTCGCACCACGCGTTCATTGCCGTCGCGCACTGCATTCATGTCGCGGCTGTCGAGGTTGCTCACGGCGATGAACACGGGCAGCAGTCCGCCGTCCCTGCCCTCCACGGGGAAGTAGCGCTGGTGGTCCTGCAGCACCGACACCAGCAGCTCGCGCGGCAGCGCGAGGAAGCGGTCCTCGAAGCGGCCGGCCAGCGGCACGGGCCATTCCGCCAGCGAGGTCACTTCATCCAGCAGTGCATCGCTGATGAGGGCGCGACCGCCCTGCTGTGCGGCCAGTGCGGTGGCGCCGGCGCGGATGCGCTCGCGGCGCGTGGCGAAATCCGCCAGCACATGGCCCTGGGATTCGAGCACCTGCTCGTACACCGCCGGTGCGGTGATGCGCAGCGCGCCGCTGGAATGGAAGCGATGGCCGCGCGTTTCATTGCCGGCCGTGGCATCGAGGATGGTGGCCGGAATCACTTCGCTGCCGAGCAGCAGCACCAGCCAGTGCACGGGACGCACGAACTGCGCCTCGCTCATGCCCCAGCGCATGCGCTTGGGGATGGGCAGCGCATCCAGGGCCTCGGTCACGAAGCCGGGCAGCAGCTCGCGCGTCGCGGCGCCGGGCTTCACGCCGGAGAACGACAGGCATTCATTGCCCTTGGGATCCTTCTCGCGTCCCAGGTCCGCGATGGCTGCGCCGCAACTCTGCGCGAAGGCCTCTGCCGCACGCGTCGGCGCGCCGCTCTTGTCGAAGGCCGCTGCCACGGGCGGCCCGCGCCGCTGGATCTTCTGCTCCGGCGCCTGCAGCGCCAGTGCGCTGATGCGCACGGCCAGGCGCCGCGGCGTGGCAAAGGCCTGCACCGCGCCATGCGCAAGACCCGCTGCATCCACGCGCGACACCACGCCATCACGGAAGGCCTCTGAAAGCGTGAGCAGTGCCTTTGGCGGCAGCTCTTCCGTGCCCAGTTCGACCAGGAAATCCGCCGCGCTCATGCCGAGGCTCCCTTTGCGGCAGAGGCCTCTGCGATGAGGATGCGCGGTCCGGCCGCCAGCATGGGGAAGCCCAGTGCATCACGGCTGGCGTAATAACTCTGCGCCACCGCGCGCGCGAGTGTGCGCACGCGCAGGATGAAACGCTGCCGCTCGGTCACCGAGATGGCGCGCCTTGCATCCAGCAGGTTGAAGGTGTGCGAGGCCTGCAGCATCTGTTCATAGGCCGGCAGCGTGAGCTTCTGCGCCAGCAGGTCGTTGCAGGCCTTCTCGTGGTCGTCGAAGTGCCTGAACAGCACCGCCACATCGGCGTGCTCGAAGTTGTACGCCGACTGCTCCACCTCGTTCTGGTGGAATACATCCCGATAGGTCACCCGCCCCAGCGGGCCATCCGCCCACACCAGGTCGTACACGCTCTGCACGCCCTGCAGGTACATGGCCAGGCGCTCGAGCCCATAAGTGATCTCGCCCGTCACCGGCCGGCAGTCCAGGCCGCCCACCTGCTGGAAGTAGGTGAACTGCGTGACCTCCATGCCGTTGAGCCACACCTCCCAGCCCAGGCCCCAGGCGCCCAGCGTGGGCGATTCCCAGTTGTCCTCGACGAAGCGCAGGTCGTGCACCAGCGGATCGATGCCGATGGCGCGCAGCGAACCGATGTACAGGTCCTGGATGTCCAGCGGCGAGGGTTTGATCACCACCTGGAACTGGTAGTAATGCTGCAGGCGGAAGGGGTTCTCCCCATAACGCCCGTCCGTGGGGCGGCGCGAGGGCTGCACATAGGCCGCGCTCCAGGGTTCAGGACCTATGGCCCGCAGGAAGGTGGCCGTGTGGAAGGTGCCGGCGCCCACCTCCATGTCATGCGGCTGCAGCAGCACGCAGCCCTGGGCTGCCCAGTACTGCTGCAGCGCGAGGATCAGGTCCTGGAAGGTGGCGAGCCGGGGGCCGGATTTTCCTGTCGGCATAAGGTGTTGCCCGCGCAAGGCGGATTGTCGGGGATGGCGCGCGAGTATATCGGCAAGCCCCGCGCCCGACCCGGGCGGGTGGATGGCACCGGCAAGGTGCATTTCCGGCCCCAACCCGCACCATTGTGATGCAGCGGACGGTGCGCCGCCCTACAATGGTGCAACCGTCGGCATGAACCATCCCTCTCCGCCGGCTAAGCCTTTGATTATCCATACCCATAGAGTTGGCACAGGGCCTGCATCGCAATGGGGCCTGCCGTATGACCGAGATATTCCACCTGGAGGAGCCATGACTACACCGAGCGACGTCCTGAAGATCATCAAAGAAAAGGAGGTCAAGTACGTCGATTTCCGTTTCTGTGACACCCGCGGCAAGGAACAGCACGTCACCGTGCCGGCCAAGGTGATCAAGGAAGACATCTTCACCGAGGGCAAGATGTTCGACGGCTCCTCCATCGCCGGCTGGAAGGGCATCAACGAGTCCGACATGATCCTGATGCCGGATGCGTCCACCGCAGTGCTCGATCCCTTCTTTGAAGAGACGACGCTGAACCTGCGCTGCAACATCATCGAGCCCGCCACCATGCAGGGCTATGAGCGCGATCCGCGCTCGCTGGCGCTGCGCGCCGAGGCCTACCTGAAGTCCACCGGCATTGCCGACGGCGCGATGTTCGGACCGGAGAACGAGTTCTTCGTGTTCGACAACGTGAAGTGGCACAGCTCGATGAACAGCACGGGCTACACCATCGATTCGTATTCGGGTGCGTGGAATTCCAATTCGGATTTCTCCGACCGCACCAACACCGGCCATCGCCCCGGCATCAAGGGCGGCTATTTCCCCGTGCCGCCGGTCGACGCCTTCCAGGACATCCGCAGCGCCATGTGCAATGCGCTGGAGGAAATGGGCCTGGTGGTCGAGGTGCACCACCATGAAGTGGCCACGGGCGGCCAGTGCGAGATCGGCGTCGGTGCCGGCGGCCTCACGCGCAAGGCCGACGAGGTGCTGATCCTCAAGTACGTGGTGATGAACGTGGCGCACCAGTACGGCAAGTCGGCGACCTTCATGCCGAAGCCGCTGGTGGGCGACAACGGTTCGGGCATGCATGTGCACCAGTCGCTGCAGAAGGATGGCAAGGCGCTGTTCGCCGGTGACAAGTACGGCGGACTGTCCGAGACCGCGCTGTACTACATCGGCGGCATCATCAAGCACGCCAAGGCGATCAATGCGTTCACCAACCCGGGCACCAACAGCTACAAGCGCCTGGTGCCGGGCTTCGAGGCGCCCGTGATGCTGGCCTACTCGGCCCGCAACCGTTCGGCCTCGATCCGCATTCCCTGGGTGTCGAACCCGAAGGCGCGCCGCATCGAGGTGCGGTTCCCGGATTCCTCGGCGAATCCGTACCTGGCCTTCGCCGCGATGATGATGGCCGGCCTCGATGGCATCCAGAACAAGATCCACCCCGGCGATCCGGCCGACAAGGATCTCTACGACCTGGAGCCGGAGGAGGAGAAGGGCATTCCGCAGGTGTGCCATTCGCTCGACATGGCACTGGAAAACCTCGACAAGGACCGCGAGTTCCTCACCCGCGGCGGCGTGTTCACCAACGACCTGATCGATGCCTACATCGGGCTGAAGATGCAGGAAGTCACGCGCTACCGCATGAGCACGCATCCGGTCGAGCTCGACCTGTACTACAGCCTCTGAACGGGGCCTGAAGGGAAGCGCGGCGGTGAACCCGCCGCGCTTCTTGAAACGGCAGGAATTGGGACTATGCTGATCCCTTATGCGCCTGATTGCCTCATTCCTGTTGTGCTGCGTCGCGCTGTCGGCCGGTACGGCCGAGATCTGGCGCTGGAAAGACGCCAATGGCGTCACCCATTACTCCGACAAGCCCATGCCCGGAGCCGAGCGGGTGGGCCTGAGCATTCCCTCGCCCGGCAGTCCCGCACCGGAACAGGCTGCGGCGACGCCGCCACCGGAGCAATACCAGCCGTCGGAGCCCACTCCGCCGCGCGCGCAACCCTTCGCGTACAAGACCTGCATCGTGACTGCACCTGCGCCGGACGAGACTTTCCGCGGCGTGCAGCCCGTGAATGTGCAGCTGGGCATCGACCCGCAGCTGCAGCCAGGCCATACGGTGCGTGTGCTCTTCGATGGCAGCCCGGTGGCGGGATGGCCGCCGGAATCCACGCAGTACACCTTGTCCGAGGTATTCCGCGGCAGCCACACGCTCAGCGTGCGGGTGGTGGACGAGAACGGGCGCTCCGTGTGCGCGGGGCCGACGGTCACTTTCCATCTGCTCCAGACCAGCGTGCTGCCACCCGCCGGACAGGCGCTGCGGCCGAGGCCTGCACCGGGCTGATCGCGCGCGCGCTGCGCCAGGCGGCGCGCGGTGTTGCGCCAACGCGGGAGCTCCACCCGCCATGACGCGCGATCCCCACTGGTCTTCCCCGCTCTCGCACTTCGAGCCCACGGAGCTGTTCGATTCGCTGTCCACGGGCATCGTGGTGCTGGATGCGCAGCTCTGCCCGATCTACGCCAATGTCAGCGCCCAGGATTTCATGGCCGCCAGCCTGCGCCATGCGCGCGGCCGGCCTTTCTCCGAACTGTTCTATGACTCGCGCCAGCTGGTCGCCGTGCTGCGCCGTTCGCTGGATCACCTGGAAACCTGCACGCAGCATGAGCTGGTGCTGAAGGCGGTGGGATCGGTGGCCAACCGCGATCCCGCACTCATCGACCTCATCGTCACGCCACTGGAAGGACAGGCCACTGGCACCTACCTGCTGCTGGAGCTCACCGACGCCACGCAGCGCCAGCGCATCTCCCGCGACAACCAGATCCTCGCCGACATGGATGCCAGCCGCCTGATGGTGCGGCAGCTCGCGCATGAGGTGAAGAATCCGCTGGGCGGACTGCGCGGCGCGGCGCAGCTGCTCGACAAGGAGCTGGCCAACCCGGCGCTGCGCGAATACACCGCGGTGATCATCTCGGAGGCCGACCGCCTTGCCGCGCTGGTGGACTCCATGGCCGGCGGCAGCGGTCCGCTGCGCAAGGACCTGATGAACATCCACGAGGTGTGCGAGCACGTCGTGAAGCTGATCAGTGCCGAGGCTCCAGCCGGAGTGACGCTGGACCGGGATTACGATCCCAGCCTTCCCGAAGGCCGCTTCGACCGCCACCAGATCGTGCAGGCGCTGCTCAACGTGGCGCGCAATGCCATGCAGGCGGTGGGCAGCCATGGCCGCATCGTGATGCGCACGCGCGCGCGCAGCGGCGTAAGCATCGGCAAGGCGCGCCACCGCCTGGTGGTGGTGATCGAGGTGGAGGACAACGGCCCGGGCGTGCCGCCCGACCTCATCAAGACACTGTTCCTGCCGCTGGTCACCGGCCGCACCAATGGCTCGGGCCTGGGCCTTGCCGTTGCGCAGGATCTCGCCACCCGCCACGGGGGCATCATCGAATTCACCAGCCAGCCGGGGAGAACCGTGTTCTCGCTGCTGCTGCCGCTGGAGGGGACACAGGAGTAATTGCATGCAGCTGCGCGTCTGGCTGGTCGACGACGATGCTTCCATCCGCTGGGTGCTTGAGCGGGCATTGAAGAATGCCGGCATGTCGCCACGGCTGTTCGAGGCTGCCGAGTCGGCTTTGGCCACGCTGGGCAGCGAGGTACCGGATGTGCTGATGACCGACATCCGCATGTCGGGCAAGTCGGGCCTGGAGCTGCTGCGCAATGTGCATGAGCGGCATCCGGAGCTGCCGGTGATCGTGATGACCGCGCACTCGGACCTGGGCAGCGCCGTTTCGGCCTACGAGGGTGGCGCGTTCGAGTACCTGCCGAAGCCCTTCGACGTGGACCAGGCCGTGGACCTGGTGCGTCGTGCCGCACAGGCGGGCGAGAAGCAGGTGGCCGAGAATCTGCCGCCACCGCCGTCGATGCCGGAGCTGCTGGGCAAGGCGCCGGCGATGCAGCAGGTGTTCCGCGCCATCGGGCGGTTGTCACGCTCATCGGTGAACGTGCTGGTCACGGGTGAGTCGGGAACAGGCAAGGAACTGGTGGCGCGTGCGCTGCATGAGCACAGTCCGCGTGCGAACAAGGCGTTCATCGCACTGAATACTTCGGCGATCCCCGGCGAGCTGCTGGAGTCGGAGCTGTTCGGCCACGAGAAGGGTTCGTTCACCGGCGCGGATGCGCAGCGGCGCGGCCGTTTCGAGCAGGCCGATGGCGGCACGCTGTTCCTCGACGAGATCGGCGACATGAACCTGCCGCTGCAGACCCGGCTGCTGCGTGTGCTGGCGGAAGGGGAGTTCTATCGTGTGGGTGGCCAGACCCCGATCCGTGTGGATGTGCGCGTGATCGCGGCCACGCACCAGAACCTGGAAGAGCGGGTGGCGCGCGGGCAGTTCCGCGAGGACCTGTTCCACCGGCTCAATGTGATCCGCATCGAGCTGCCGCCGCTGCGTGCGCGGCGCGAGGATGTGCCGTCACTGCTGTCGCACTACCTCGGACTGGCGGCGAAGGAGCTGGGCGTCGACACCAAGACGTTGTCGGCTGGTGCGCTGGAAGTGCTGGCGCAGTATGCGTGGCCGGGCAACGTGCGCGAGCTGGTGAACCTGTGCCGGCGGCTCACGGTGCTGGCGCCCGGCAGTGAAGTGCACGTGGATGACCTGCCGGTGGACATCACTGCCGCAGGACCTTCTTCGACACCGGCTGATGACTGGGTATCGGGACTGGCTGGCTGGGCCGACCGTTCGGCGGCCAGTGGCGGCAAGCCGCTGCTGGATGAGGCGCTGCCGCAGTTCGAGCGCACGCTGATCCGCGTGGCGTTGAAGCATACGCAGGGGCATCGACAGGCGGCGGCAAAGCTCCTGGGCTGGGGGCGCAACACGCTTACCCGGAAGCTCAAGGAGCTTGGGATGGATGATATTCCGGAGTAGAGCGACGGAGCTTCGTGGGCCGCGCGGACGCGCCATGCGGGTCTGGCGCGCCGCGGACAGCCGGCGCCCTGCAGGTCGCGGTTGAATTGGAGCAATCCTGGCGCCGGAACTTGCGCGCCAGACCCGCATGGCACATCCGCGCTGCGTCGCGGAGACCATCGAGCAATCAGCTCATCCATCAGGAGCGACGCGAGACGCGGTGAGCAGGGGCCGTGGGCGGTCTGCTCCGGCGTCGGTGCCCGCAACTGGTTAGCCGCGGGCTTCCTTCACGGCCAGGGAGAGGCGGCGGATGCCTTCATCGATCTGCGCGGGAGTGAGGGCGCAGAAGGGCAGGCGCAGGAAGCGCTCGCCGCCGCCGTTGGGGAAGAAGGCCAGGCCGTCGGCGAGGTTCAGGTTGTGCTTCGTGGCCGCGGTGCGGACTGCGGTGGTGGAAGTGCCGGCCGGCAGCGTGAGCGACAGGAAGAAGCCGCCGTTGGGGCGTGTGGCCACGGCGTCGGGGATGTACTTGTCCAGCGCTGCCAGCGTGGCGTCGAGGCGCGGGGCGTAAAGCTGCTTCAGGCGCTCGATCTGCGGCTGCAGGTTGCCTTCGCGGCACCACTCGGCGGTGACGCCGTGGGCGAAGTAGCCCGGGGAGATGTAGGTGTCTTCGGCAACCTTGCCGATCTTCGCCAGCCGCGCGGGATCACCCAGCATGAAGCCGGTGCGCACGCCGGGGGCGATGAGCTTGGTGAAGGAGCTCATGTGCAGCACGCGGTGCGGGGCCAGCGAATACAGCGTGGGCTCGTCGGTGCCGCGATAGCGCAGCAGGCGATAGGGCGCATCCTCGAGCACCAGGAAATCGTATTGCTCGGCCAGCTCGATGATGCGCTTGCGCTTGGCCAGCGAGCAGGTGGCGCCGGCCGGATTCTGGAAATCCGGAATCACATAGAACAGCTTCGGCACGCGGCGGCGCAGCTGCGCCTCCAGCGCCTCGATGTCCGGGCCATCGGCCTGCAGCGGCACGCCATCCACTTCCATGCCATTGCGGCGGAACAGCGTGATGGCGCGGTCATAGGTTGGCGCCTCGGTGAGTACGAAGTCACCACGCTGCAACAGCGCGATGCACAGGAACTCCACCAGCTCCAGCGAGCCATTGCCGGTGAGCACACGCTCCACGGGAACCTGCTGCCACTGCGCCAGCCACTCGCGCAGCGCGCCGAGTCCGGCGGCCGGTCCGTACTGCAGCACGCTGACGGCCTGGTTCTCGAGCACGCGCTGTGCGCAGGCGGCCATCCCGGCTGAGGGGAAGGATTCATTCGCGGGCACGCCGCGCGTGAAATTGATGGTCTCGGTGGCTGACATGTAAGTCCCGGATGGGCCGAAAAGGTGCGCAATTCTATGGAAATCGCGGCCGTTCATCCACGGAGCATTGGATGGGATAACCTGCATGCATCGCGGTACGGGAGCATCGGGAATGAGGACAGCACATATTGCAGGCTGGTCGCCGCCCCGGCGCCTGCACCTGGCCTGGGGCGGCACCCTGCTGCTGCTGGCGCTGGCTGCCTTCCCGGCGCCGGCCCCGGCCGAGCCGCCCATGTGGGTGCTCAAGGACCAGGACTCCACCATCTACCTGTTTGGCACGGTGCACCTGCTGGATCCCGCCATGACCTGGCAGACCCCGCGCGTGCTGGGCGCACTGGAAGAAGCGAAGCAGCTCTGGGTGGAGGTGAACATCCCGCCGGGCGGCGAGCTGGCGCTGGGAATGGCCATGCTGCAGAAGGCGCTGTCGCCCGGAAAGCCGCTGTCCTCCCGCCTGACCGAGGCCGAGCGCACCCAGCTTCGCAAGCTGCTGGAGCGCACCCCCAACGGCTCCGCACTGGCCGCAGTGATCGAGATGACCCGGCCCTGGTTCGCCACGGTGATGCTGGGTGTGGCGCCGCTGATGTCCGCCGGCTACGACCCTGAGGCCGGTGCCGATTCGGTGCTGATGCGCCTGGCGCGGGAGCAGGGCGATGAGATCCGCGGCCTGGAGACGGCCGAGCAGCAGATGGAGTGGCTGGCTGGCGGCACCGACGAGGAGCAGCTGGCCGCGCTGAAGGCACTGCTGGCCATGCCCGAGTCCGAGTTCGACGCCATGACGCGCACCATGGATGAAGCGGTGCGGGCGTGGATGAAGGGCGACCTTGCGCCGCTTACGGACTACGTGGAAGGCTGGCGCAAGGGCGAGGATGCCTCGTCCGGCGGCATGTCCTACGACGTGATGCTCGCGCAGCGCAACGAGAACTGGGCCGGCCAGCTGGACACCCTGCTGAAAGGCTCAGGCGTGGCCTTCGTCGCCGTGGGCAGTGGCCACCTGGTCGGGCCCGACAGCGTGCAGCACAAGCTCGCCGCGCGCGGCATCAAGGCCGAGAAGCACTAGGCGGCGGCAAGCTCGCTGATCGATGCCAGTCCCTTCGCGGACAGGTAATCAGCGATGCCTTGGTTGATCTTCGGGCACACCAGCGGATCGTAGAACAGCGCCGTGCCCACGCCGATCGCGGTGGCACCGGCGTGCAGGAATTCCAGCGCATCATCGGCATTCACGATGCCGCCCTGGCCGATGATGGGAACACCATGCGGCCGCGCCACCTCGCTCACCTGCGCCACCTTCAGCAGCGCGATCGGCTTGATCGCAGGCCCCGACAATCCCCCCTGCCGGTTGCCGATCACCGGCTTGCCGCTGCGCGGATCGATGGCCATGCCCATCACGGTATTGATCACCGCGAAGGCATCGGTGCCCGCCTCGATGCAGCCACGCGCATTGAGCTGGATGTCGGTCTGGTTGGGCGAGAGCTTGGTGATCAGCGGCTTCTTCGTCACCTTGCGGCAGGCCGCCACCACGCGGGCGGACATCTCCGGCGAGTTGCCGAACTGCACGCCGCCTTCCTTCACATTGGGACAGGAGATGTTGATCTCGATGGCGTCGATGAGCGAGTCATCGAAGCGGGCCGTCACCTCGATGTATTCCTCCACCGTGGAGCCGGACACATTGGCGATGAAGCGCGTCTCGGAGAAATCGAGCGTGGGCAGGATCTCGCGCACCACGACGTCGACGCCCGGGTTCTGCAGGCCGATGGCGTTGAGCATGCCCATGGGCGTCTCGTACACGCGATGCGGCTTGTTGCCCAGGCGCGGCTTGCCGGTGGTGCCCTTCAGGCAGATGGCGCCCACGTCTCGGTTCGAGAAGCCGGTCACCCGGGTGTATTCCTCGCCGAAGCCCACGCAGCCGGAAAGCAGCACGATGGGCGAGGCGAAGCGCATGCCGCAGAAATCCAGCGCCAGGGAGGCGGCGGGCGGCTGCCATTGCGGCGCCGGGCGCCGGGCGGCCGCGGGGGGCGATTCGAAGGCGGCGTTCATGCTGCAATTATCCCCCAGAATGGCGGCGGCCGCAGCGCAGCATCGAGGGTTTGCGTGTTCAACATCATCCTGTACCAGCCGGAGATTCCGCCGAATACCGGCAATTCCATCCGGCTGTGCGCGAATACCGGAGCGCACCTGCACCTGGTGCAACCGCTGGGGTTCGACCTTTCGGAGCCGCAGCTGCGGCGCGCCGGGCTGGACTACCACGACCTCGCGCGGGTCACGGTGCATCCCGGCCTGGAAGCCTGTCTTTCGACGCTGCAGTCGCGGCGCCTGTTCGTGGTCGAGACCGACGGGGTGAAGGGCTACCACGAGGTGGCGTACCAGCCCGGTGATTGCCTGCTCTTCGGGCGCGAGACCAGCGGCCTGCCGGATGGCATTGCCGCGACGCTGCCGCCGCACGAGCGGGTGCACATTCCCATGCGCCCCTCCAACCGCAGCCTGAACCTGTCCAATGCGGTGGCGGTGGTGGTGTATGAGGCGTGGCGGCAAAACGGGTTCGGCCCACCGCCGGCCTGATCATGACGCAGTCCAAATAAACCGGCCGCTGCAGTGGCGTAAGCTGCCGCACAAACTTCGCCAGCAGCCAAATCCACATGCCTGTCAGCAGATTTGTCGTTGCGAAAACAATGCAGCGGATGATGGCCATGCTGCTGGTGGCATGCCTGGCAAGCGCCGGCTGCACGGCACCCCGCATGATGGCGCTGGATCCGCCGCCAGTGGTTTCCAGCGGCGACTTCGAGCCGGGACAGCGTGTGATGGTTGTGTTGCGTGACGGGACCAGGATCAAGGGACGGATCGCCGCGGCAACGGAGGATGGGCTGGCCATCGACCCCAGTGCTTCTGGCCGGCAGCGCGATGTGGCCTTCGCCGACATGCAGCAGCTGAAGTTGCGCGAATCATCGACGGCCCGCACGGTGGCGGCGATCGGCGGGGCGCTCCTGGCGGTGGTTGGTGTGCTCTACGTGATTGCCGTGAATCAGCACAAGAACGACGACTGAATATCCTTGCTGAAGGTGCGGGTCAGCCCGGGCGAAGTGGGTTGCGCCACTTCAAGCCGGGGAAGCGCGCGAAGTCACGGTCGGTGGTGTGCAGCGTGGCGCCGTGCTCGATGGCCAGTGCCGCAATGACCGCGTCCATGACCAGGGGACCCTTTACCTGTCCCTCTTGCATCAACTGGCCCAGGATTTCCCAATGCCGCTCGCCGGGCTCCAGCACAGTGACAATGGGCTGGGCGAGCCAGGAGGACACCGCGGCACCGGCCTCCGCTGCAGACATGGGCTTTGCGAACACGCGCGGATTGGTTGTGATGCGCAGGAACGCCCAGATCGAGAGCGATGGAAACCGCACGAGCTCCGTGCCAGACAGTGCCGCCTCAAGCCATGCGCGCGCCTGTTGATGCTGTGCGGCCTGCTGGTGGTACGCATGGAGCAGCAGGTTGGCATCGACAAGGATCATCGGGCCAGAGGCCCCTCCACGGACTCAATCAGATCCGCGACATTGTCGAGCTGCAATCCCGGCGCAAGTGCCCCCATATCCCGCGTATGCACACGAAAAGGTGTCCTGACGGTCGTTGACTTCTGCTGCAGTCCGCGGCGCAGGGTCTCGTTGACCACGTCGCGGAAAGAGCGGCCCGTACGGCGTGAGGCCTGCTGCAATTTGGCCGCGACATCGTCATCGAGCGTCAGGGTGGTGCGCATGGCGGCATCGTGACACTGAACCATCATGATGTCTATTCCTAAGCATCTTGATGTTTCACTGCGCCGCCGCCGGCGGTCATCTGACGGAAATCAAATGATCGGCGCCGCGCAGCCGGAATAGGCTTGCTGCAGCTTTTATGCAGGAGGCGATTGTGATGTTGCGCGACGGCACCGGGAGGGGGGTGGGTGTGGTCCGGATGAAAGCTTTCGGAGCGCTCTTGCTGCTCTCAGTCGCCTCTCTGGCCGCCAGCGCGCAGCAAGCGGTACGCGAGGGCCTGGGCGCCACCCTGGGTCCGTCGCTGATTGGTGGCACCGTTGATTGCGACCGGTGTGCGGATGGCGTGTTCGCCGGCGTCGGCGGCCAACTGAGCCTGGGGAGCTTCGTCCGGCCCGACCTGCTGGCGGGCGCGCAGTTCAGTGTGCACACACTACCCTTGGCCAACTACCGGCTCGACGCGAAGTTCCTTTCAGGAACGCTTCAGTGGTACCCCGCAGCCAGCAAGGGCTTCCACATCAAGGGCAGTGTCGGCATGGCGTGGCTGGCGGTGCTGGACAACGAAGATGAGGAATCCAGGCGCCACACGCTCACCGCCCCGACGCTGGGCATCAGCCTGGGATACGACATCCGGCGTCGCCCAAGCTTCCTGCTGACACCTTTCGCAAGCGTCACGCGCACGATTGGTGGCGACTACAAGCGCAATGGACAGAAGCTGGGGCCTGCCGCGGCCACGGCCTTGCAGATCGGACTGGGATTCAGCTGGTACTGAAGCGGCGCTTACTCGAACTCCGCCTGCGGCGGCCGCGCCATCAGCTCGCGCATCACCGCGCGCGCATTCGCGCCATCGAAGAGGATCTGGCAGATGCCCTCGCAGATCGGCAGGTCCAGCTGCAGCCGGTGCGCCACCTCGCGCAGCACGCGCGCCGCATGCCAGCCTTCGACCACCTGGCCGATCTCGCGCATGGCTTCGTCCACGGTGATGCCGCGCGCCAGCGCCAGCCCGCAGCGGCGATTGCGTGACTGGTCATCGGTGCAGGTGAGCACGAGATCGCCCAGCCCGGCAAGTCCCATGAAGGTACGCTCGCGTGCGCCAAGCGCCACGCCGAGGCTGCGCATCTCGTTGAGGCCGCGGGTGATCAATGCCACGCGCATGTTGGCGCCGAAGCCGAGGCCGTCGGAAAGGCCCGCGCCCACGGCCAGCACGTTCTTCACCGCGCCCCCGATCTCCACGCCGATGATGTCGGTTGAGATGTAGGTGCGGAATTCCGGCGAGGCGAGATCCTCCGCGATGCGCATCGCAAAGTCCTCATCGGCCGACGCCACCACCATCGCGGTGGGCAGCCCCTGTCCGACTTCCTTCGCGAAGGTGGGCCCGGACAGCACGGCCATCGGGTAACCATCGCCGAGTACCTCGCGCGCCACCTGGTGCGGCAGCAGCCCGCTCTCGCGCTCGAAACCTTTTGTGGCCCAGGCAATGCTCACGCCGGGCTGCAGCCTGGGCCGCAGTTCTTCAAGCAAAGCACGGAAGCCGCTGCTGGGAACAGCCAGCAACACATCGCTGGCACCCCGCAGCGCTTCATCCACCGAGTCGGCAATCACCAGGTCGGGGGGAAACGCCGCTTCAGGCAGGTAGCGCGCATTCACGCGCGCAGTACGCATCGCCTCACGCTGCGCGGCGTCCCGCCCCCACAGGCGCGTGGGCTTGCCCGCGCGCGCAAACTGGATGGCGAGCGCGGTGCCCCAGGATCCGCTCCCGAGCACTGCAATCGGATGCGTCAAGGGAGCTGCTGGACTAGTTGGTGACCTGCGGCGCCTGCACCGGCTGTCCCTGCGCATTGAGGAACAGCGCGTCGAAGTTCACCGGCGGCAGCAGCAGCTGCGGGAAGCCGCCCTGCGAGACCAGCTGCGACACCATCGAGCGGGCATAGGGGAACAGCACGCCCGGGCAGATGCTGGCGATGGCGCGCTTGGCATCATCCTCGGAGAGGTTCTGCATCAGGAATGCGCCGGCCTGCTTCACCTCGACCAGGAACAGCGTCTTGTCGTTCTGCTTGGCCGACACGGTGACGGTAAGCACCACTTCACGCACGTCACCCTGGAGGGTGTTGCTGGCGGTGGCCAGGTCGAGGTTGATCTGCGGCTGCCAGTTGCCCTCGGCGCGCGGACCGTGCGGCGCCTCATAGCTGCAATCCTTCAGGTACACGCCCTGCAGCGCCAGGTTCGGCGCGGTGGACTGTGCAGCGCCATTGCCGCTGGCGGGGGAATTCTGGTCGGCCATGTTCGATGATCCTCTCTGGTAATTCAGTTCTTGCCCGGCGCCGCGCCCGTGAGCAGCGGGTCGAGCTCTCCCCTGGCGTCGAGGGCGCGGGTGTCGTCATAGCCGCCGATGTGCCGGCCGTCGATGAACACCTGCGGCACGGTGTTGCGACCGCCGCTGCGCGCGCGCATCTCCTCGCGGGCGCCCTCCACGTTCTCCACGTCGATGTCGGTGAAGGGCACGCCCTTGTCCGTGAACAGCCGCCGTGCCCGGGCGCAGAAGCCGCACCAGGAAGTGGTGTACATCACGACTTCGGCGGCCACTGTCTCTCCCTCAGCCGCGCTTCAGCGGCAGCCCCTCGGCGCGCCAGGCCTTCAGGCCGCCGCGCAGGTTGAACACCTTGGTGAAACCGGCGGCATGCAGCGTGCGGGTGAGCGCGGAGGAGCTTCCACCGTCCTCGCAGACCAGCAGCAGCAGCTTGTCGCGGAACTTCTTCAGGTGCTCGGCGGCCGAGGCCTGCTGCGTGCCGGCGAGGTGCTTCGCGCCGTTGATGTGGGCCGCGGCATATTCCTCGCTGCTGCGCAGGTCGTACACCGGCGCGCCCTGGTTCATCAGCTGGATGAGCTCCTGCGGCAGGATGGCTGCGTAGCTGGTGCGCTTCAGGCGCAGCTCCCAGGCAAGCACGGCCAGCGCCATGGCCACGGCCAGGCTGACGAGGAGGGGGTGCCGGTTGGCGTATTCGATGAGGCGTTCCATAAGGACCTCGCATTATAGCCCGCGGTGCAGGCTAGACTTGCGCCCATGCAGCATCGCCACCGCCGTGTCGCCACGCTGACAGCCGTGCTGGTCGCCGCCTTCGGCCTGGCGCTGGCGCTGCCTGCCGCGCAGCCGGATGCGGCGAAGGCCGAGGCCGAGCTCAAGCGTGTCACCGAGACCATCCAGCGCCTGCAGCGCCAGGTGCAGAAGGATGTGGTCGAAAAGGACCGGCGCGCCCGTGCGCTGCGCGATTCCGAACGCGAGGTCGCCAAGGCGCGGGGTGAGCTGACCCGGCTTCGGGCCCAGCGCGCCGAGCGGGCTGCCATCCGCAAGCACCTGGAATCCGAGAAGGCGGAGCGGGAGGCCGAGCGGCGCCGCATCGAGGATGACCTGGCGCAGCAGCTGCGGGCGGCCTACATGATGGGCCGCAACGAGCCGCTGAAGCTGCTGCTCAACCAGCGCAATCCGGCGGAGGCCAGCCGCAATCTGACCTACTACGGCTACATAGGTCGCCTGCGGGTGGGCCAGATGGACGAACTGACGGCAAATATCGCCAGGATCGACGAACTTTCTGCCCAGATCGAGGCGGAAGATGCCGAGCTGGCCGCCCTGGAGAGCCAGGAGAAGGAGCGCGCTGAGGAACTGGACAAGGCCCTGAAGCAGCGCGGGCGCGCCCTGGCCAGCTTCGAGCGGGAGGCGGGCAGCCGCCAGCAGCAGCTGGAGGCCCGGCGCCAGGAGCGCAAGGAGCTGGCCGACCTGATCGAGAAGCTGCGCCAGGCCACCAGGTCGCTGCCCTATGACCCCAAGGCGCCCTTCGCCAACGCGCGCGGCCGGCTGAGCTGGCCGGTCAATGGGCGCATCACTGTGAACTATGGCGCATCAATGCCGAGCGGATTGAAGTCCGATGGTGTTGAAATTGAAACAGCGCGCGGCGCGCCGGTGCGCGCCATCCACGAGGGGCGGGTCATCCACTCCGACTGGGTGAAGGGCCGCGGGCTGCTGGTGATCGTGGACCACGGCAACCGCTACCTCAGTGTGTACGGGCATCTGGATGAGCTGCACGTGGATGCCGGCCGGAAGGTAGCCGCCGGGGATTCCCTCGGCACGGCCGGAGTCTCGGGCGGACGCAAGGACCCGGGGCTGTACTTCCAGATCCGCTATGCCGCCAAGGCGGACCAGAGCCACAATCCCGTGGATCCGCGCCCCTGGTTCCGCACTCCCGCGCCCCCGGCGCGCTGAGGTCCCACCCCGCCAGGTTTTCGCGCCTCGACAGAGCGCGCGGTTTTCCCCCGGCATTCTGCCAACTCGGTCATCGTCGGCCGTGGGGGCTTGAGTCATCCTCCGGGCATGTCCAGGGACGCGACCGAAACACTGCACGACTACTCCCCCTATGCCCAGCTGGTGGCGGCGCTGCTGCCGCGCGCCGCGGGCCTGACCATCTTTGATGCCACTGGCGAACTGCGCTGGACCAGCGAGGAAGCCGTGCCGCCGCAGCTGCGGCAGGTGATTGCGCAGTCCGCCCCGCTGGCCGCGCTGAACGAGGAGGCCGGTGAGCGCGTACAGCTGCGCTCCCATGAACCGGTTTACCTGTTCTGGCTGCGCGACCGGCGCGGCCAGCCGACCACCGTGCTGAGCGTGCGCTGGCGGATGGCCGAGAGCGATCCGCGCACCTTCACCTATGTGCACGCGATGCTGCGCCCGGTGATCGACTGCCTGAAACGCGAGCTGACGCTCCAGGCGCGCCTGGAAGACGATGCGCCCGGACAAGGCGCCGGCGCGACGGACGCGGATGGCGACAACGACCTGAAAGTGCTGCTTTCCACCGATGCGCCCAGCGCAGGCGGCGACGTGGCGCAGCTGCTCGAACGCATCAACAGCCACATGCGCTGCGATCTCACGGCGCTGCTGATGCCGGAGCGCAACCTGGTGGCCGTGGCGCGCGCCGAAGGGCGGGAGTTCGACACTTCGATCCTGGCCCGTGCGCACCGGCACCTGCTCTCGCTGGCACAGCTGGGCAAGGAAGCACTGCTGCTGAATGAGCCCGGCAGCCTGCCCGGGCTCAATTTGCCCATGCGTGCCCTGGTGAGCGGGGCGCGCAATCCCGCCGGCCGGCCCGGCGCCGTGCTGGTGATGTTCCGCAGCCTGGAAGCGCCGCAGTTCCGGCGGCGCGAGGGATTGCTGGCGGACCTGCTGCTGCGACGCGCGGCGGGCCTGATCGAAGCGCGCTACGACGCGCTGACCGGCCTGTTCACGCGTCCTGCCTTCGAGTCGCGCGTGCGCGCTGCGCTCGCCGAGCGCGAGGGCAACTGGTGCTTCCTCTACCTGGACGCCGATCGCCTGCACGCCATCAACGACAACCATGGCATGCAGGTGGGCGACCGCCTGCTGGAGAAGCTGGGCGAGCTGATCCGCGCACGGTTGTCTCCGGGTGCCGCTGCTGCGCGCATCACTGGCGACCGTTTTGCCATCCTGCTGCCCGCCGGCGAGGAAGATGCAACGTCATTCGGCGAGGGGCTGCGCGCGGCCATCGCATCGCTGCCCGCTGCCAGCGTCGGCGCGGGGCCCGACGTCACCCTGCAGTCTTCGCTCAGCGTGGGCGTGGCGCCCATCCCCACCGGAGTCGACCCGATGGTTGCGCTGGGCGCGGCGGAGACGGCCTGCCGATCCGCCAAGCGCCGTGGCCGCAATCGTGTCGAACGTTTCGTGCCGGGCGGTGACAGCACCGTGGCGGTGAAGATCGGCAGCACGATCACCGAAGCCGCCGCCACTGCGGTGCGCAGCATCCTCGAAGGCGACCGTCTCTGCCTGCATGCGCAGCTGATTGCGCCGCTGCCGGGCAATGTTTCCCCCACGCCGCATTTCGAGCTGCTGCTGCGCGTGCAGGATGAGAACGGCGAGTTTGCCGGCCCGGGACGTTTCCTGGCCGATGCACGCCGCCTGGGGCTGATGGCATCGGTGGACCGCTGGGTGGTGCGCGAGACAATCAAGCAGCTGCAGCCACGGGCACAGCTGGTGGCCGGCGGCGCCGTGGTGCTCACCGTGAATCTCTCCGGTCATTCGCTGGCCGATCCGCAGTTCGCCGGCGAGCTGCTGGCGCAGTTGAAGGAATGTGGCGTGGATCCGTGCGCGCTGTGCTTCGAGTTCGCCGAATCCGACGTGATCGAACACCTCGCCGCCGCCGAGCCGCTGATGCATGCGCTGCGCGACCTGGGCTGCCACATCGCGCTGGATGATTTCGGCACCGGCATGGCCTCGCTCACCAGCCTGCGCTCGCTGCCGCTGACCATGCTGAAGATCGATGGCTGCTTCGTGCGCGACCTGCTGAAGGATCCGCGTGCCGAAGGCATGGTGCGCGGCATGATTCACCTGGCGAACTCCGCCAACGTGGCCACCGTGGCCGAGGGCATCGAGACCGACGAGATCCGCGTGCGCCTGGCCGCGATGGGCGTGGCCTATGGCCAGGGTTTTGCCATCGCGCGGCCGGTGCCGCTGCCCGAGGCCATCCGCGACCTGCCCACCTGGGTGTCGGTGTCGCGGCAGCGCCGGGGCCATGACATGGAACTTGGCGACGAGGACGACACGATTTCGGCGGCGCTGCAGAAGCAGCTGCAGCGGGAGCTGCTGGCCGGCGGCATCGACGCTTCGGTGCTCGACGAGGACCTGGAAACAGCGATGCAGCGCCTCATCGGCATGGATGGCGATGATGATGATCGCGTGCGCGGTGACATCAATATCGAGGACTTCCTCACCGAAGTGGAACTGTCGCAGCGCAAGGCCGCCGGCTAGACTGTGTCGCGCCACTGCTGGCGCAAGGCTAGAGGCTGATCTTGGAGCTGCTGCACTACTTCATCGACCTGATCCTGCACCTCGATGACCACCTCACCGAGCTGCTGGTGCGCTTTGACATCTGGATCTACGCGCTGCTGTTCCTGGTGATCTTTGCCGAGACGGGCCTGGTGGTCACGCCCTTCCTGCCGGGCGACTCGCTGCTGTTCGCGCTGGGCGCGCTGGCGGCCGTGGATTCCAGCGGCACGCTGTCGCCGCTGCTGCTGGCAATCCTGCTGTGCACGGCGGCCATCCTCGGCAACACCACCAACTACGCCATCGGTCGCGCCATCGGGCAGCATGCCTTCAGCGGGCGCTACCGCTTCATCAAGGTGGAATACCTGCGCCGCACCGAGGGCTGGTTCGCGCGCCATGGCGCGATGACGGTGGTGCTGTCGCGCTTCGCGCCCATCATCCGTACCTTTGCCCCCTTCGTGGCCGGCGTCGGGCGCATGCATTACGGCAGGTTCCAGGCCTACAACGCCATTGGCGCGCTGCTGTGGGTGAACCTGTTCCTCTGGGCCGGCTACCTGGTCGGCAATGTCCCGGTGATCAAGGACAACTTCGGCCTGGTGACGATCACCATCATCGCGGTGTCGCTGCTGCCCATGGTGGCCATGGCGCTGAAGAAGGAGCCAGGCTCCGGGCGCGGGGCCTAGCTGGCAGAATGACCTCATGCGGCTGAAAACCCGCGGATACGCACTGCGCATGGACGTGGACGTTCCGGTCGAGCAGACCTGGAATGCCCTGTGCGGACCGTCTGTCTCGCGCTGGCTGGGAGAGGACGCGCGCCTGCGTCCGCAGCGTGGCGGCAGCTGGTCGGCCACCATCGCCCCGGGGCTCACGCGCCACGCCATGATCGACGTGTTTGATCCGCCGCGCCGGCTGCGGCTCATCTACCTGCCGCCCGACGAGCTCAGCGTTTTCGACGGCGCCGTGGCCGACGACATCCTGCTCGAAGGTGAAGAAAATCGCACCATCGTGCGCCTGCTGTGTTCGGGTGTGCCTGACCTGCCGGAGTGGAACGGCTACTACTCGCGCGTGCGACAGGCCAATGAGCGTGCGCTGGCGCGGCTGAAGTCGCTGCTCGAGGGTCGGCGCTAGGTTGCGTCGGGCGCAGCCGCGCCGGAGCGTTCCGGCCAGTTGATCAGCAGCACCCCGGCCAGGATCACCACTGCACCCATGGCCTGCAGCGGCGTGAGCGTCTCTCCCAGCACGAGGTAGCCCACCACCGCGGCGAGGGCGGGATTCACGTAGCTGTAGGTGCCGGTCTGCGCCGGCGTGGCATGGCGGGCCAGCCAGGCGTAGGCGGTATAGGCAAAGCAGGAGCTGAGCACCACCAGGTAGCCCAGCGCGAAGAGTCCCGGCGGATTCCAGTGCCATTGCGAGACTTCTCCGCGCAGCACGCCGGCCAGCACCAGCCAGGTGCCGCCCATGAGCATGGGCATGCCCACCAGCGCGAACAGGTCCAGGTGCAGGCTGTGGTTGCGCATGTAGACGGTGGACATGGACCACACCACGCAGCCGGCGAGGATCACCAGCTGCGGCAGCAGTGGCGTCGCCGTGGCGGCGGCGGCTGCATCACGCGATGGCCACACCAGCAGCACCGTGCCGGCGAAGCCGATGGCGAGGCCCGCCAGCGCGCGCAGCTGCGGACGATGCGCACGCCAGCCCCACAGCCCGAAGAGCACGATCCACATCGCCGATGAGGCATTGAGCAGCGCGCTGGCATGCGAGGGCACCCACTGCATCGCCCACACCTGCGCGCCATTGCAAAGCGCCACGCCCAGCAGTGCCAGCACGTGCAGGTGCCGCCACTGGCCGGCCAGCTGCGCGGGGCGGAAGCCGCGCCAGAAGGCCACCGTCATCAGCAACGTGCCCCCCAGCAGGAAACGCACGCCGCCGAAGAGGAAGGGCGGCAGCGACAGCACGCCGATGCGCGTGGCGAGGTAGGAGGTGCCCCAGACCAGGTAGACGGTGGAAAGGCACAGCACCAGCAGACGGCGCTGGCGGGGGGCGTTCAAGCGGTTGTCGACTCCGCGGGCTCCGAGGGCGGGCGGATGAGGATCCGCGCCATCAGCAGTCCGCCTTCGAACAGCAGCCACATCGGAATCGCCATCATGATCTGCGACATGGGATCAGGCGGAGTGAGCACGGCGGCGGCGACGAACACGCCGATCACCACATAACCGCGTGCAGCAGCGATCTTCTGCGGCGAGACCAGTCCGGTCATTGCCAGCAGCATGACTACCACGGGTACTTCGAAGGCAATGCCGAACGCCAGGAAGGTCATCAGCACGAAACTGAGGTATTCGTTGATGTCAGGGGTGACGGCCACTTCCTGCGGTCCACTGTTGGTGAGGAAATTGAAGGCCATGGGGAACACGAAGTAATACGCGAAGGCCATGCCCAGGTAGAAAAGCACGATCGACGACACCAGCAGCGGCACCGCGAACCGCTTCTCCTTGCGGTACAGCCCCGGCGCGACGAAGGCCCATACCTGGTAGAGCACCCAGGGCATGGCGGCGAACAGCGCGGTGAAGAAGGCCAGCTTGAGGGGTCCCAGGAAAGGGGACATCACCTTGGTTGCGATGGGGCTTGCGCCCTCCGGCAGAACCTGCATCAGTGGATCGAGCAGCAGGGAAAAAAGCTTGTTGCGATAGATGACGGCTGGCACGAACAGGATCAACACGCCGGCCACGGCCTTCACCAGCCGGTCGCGCAGTTCGAGCAGGTGCGAGATCAGTGTGCCTTCGGCCAGCCTCTCTTCTTTCCTGCTTTTTCCTTCGCCGCTCATGCGTCCCTGCTGCTCCGCATCCCGGCGTCTTCCTCGCGCGTGGCAGGATCGGTGCTTGCGGGCGCGTGAGTACCTGCGCTGGAGTCAATGTCTTCCGGACTCCACGGCAGCGGCGCCCCATCCGGGGCATGCGCGTGCGAGTAAGTGTCGTCGGCGGACTGCGGCTCTTCGCCTGCCGTCACGGCGGGGTCTGCTGACCGGGACGAGGATCCACCGGCACCATAGGGGTAGCCACCGCCGGCCAGGGTCTCGCCGGCCTCAGCAGGCGTCGCGGCGCCAGCCTCCGCAGGCGGTGGAGGTGGGGGCGGCGGCTCATCCATCACCGTGCGCTTCACGGCGCGGTTGAGCTCCTCGACGTTGACTTCGTTTTCCAGCTGCGTCCGGAACTCGTGGGCCATGGAGCGCGCCTTGCCGACCCAGCGTCCCACCTTCCGCACGAGGCCGGGCAGGCGCGTGGGGCCGAGTACCACCAGCGCAACCACAAAGACCACCACCAGCTCGGAGAAGCCGAAGTCGAACATCGTCGCGCGTTGTACTTGTTGAGCGAACTAGGCGCAAACGGCCGGGAGCTGCGCTCCAGCTGTCAGCGGGCAGGCCTCAGGCAGCGCGGTCGTCGCTGCCGGCCGTGCTCTTTTCCTTGGCCTTGCTTTCGGGGAAATCCGCGTCCACCGACTGGCGGATCTGCTTGGCCGCTTCCTTGCCCTCGTTCTCGCCCTCGTTCATGGCCTTCTTGAAGTTCTTGATGGCACCGCCAACGTCGCTGCCCAGCGAGCTGAGCTTCTTGGTGCCGAAGACGAGGATGACCACGCCCAGGACGATCAGCCAGTGCCAGATGCTCATTGAACCCATCGTGGTGCTCCAGTTAATCCTTCAGAAAACGCAGTAGACGAGACTGCTCGAGGAAGTCCCACATGATAAGACATGGCCCGTGGGAAAGGTTCGTCACTCCACTTCGAGCCAGAAGGTGACAGGGCCGTCATTGACCAGGGAAACCTGCATGTCGGCGCCGAAACGGCCGGCGGCGACCCGCGGATGGGCCGCCTGGGCGTCCTGGACCAGCCGCTGGAACAGGCTCCGGGCCTGGTCAGGCGGGGCGGCGCGGGAAAATCCGGGGCGGGTGCCCTTGCGGGTGTCGGCGAGCAGGGTGAACTGTGGCACCAGCAACAGCCCGCCGTCGATCTCGCGCAGATCCCGGTTCATCTTGCCGGCATCATCTGGAAAAATGCGGTAACTGAGCAACCTGGCAAGCAACTTTGCGCCGGTTTCGGGCGAATCTGTGCCGGCGACGCCTATCAGGGCCAGCATGCCCCGGCCGACGGTCCCCAGTATCGCTCCGTCCACGCTGACGCCGGCACCGCTCACCCGCTGGATCAATGCAATCATCGTGGCATTCTCGCCTCACGGACCGTAGAATTCGCGAGTTTTGCGCCGCCCGGGGGCGGCGTACGCGAGGGTTTTCATGTCGCTGCGTTTGATCCTGAAGGCCACGGCACCGGCTCTGGTGCTGGCCGCAATCTCCCTGGTGCACTCGGTTCCTGCTGCGGCAGCGGGTGATCCCGCCCGAGGCCAGACCCTGGGCTATACCTGCCTTGGCTGCCACGGCGTAGACACCTACAAGAACGTCTATCCGACTTTCTCCGTGCCGCGCCTGCGTGGCCAGCACGTGAACTACCTGGTCACCGCGCTGAAGGCCTACCGCAATGGCGAGCGCAGCCACGGCACCATGCATGCGCAGGCCTCCTCGCTCTCGGACCAGGACATCGAAGATATCGCCGCCTACCTGTCGGGCCAGGCCGTGGCGCATGACGCCAACGCCAAGGCCGTGGGCAAGGTGCCGGCGCTGGCGACTTCCACCTGCCAGACCTGCCATGGTCCCGTGGGCGTGCCCGATGCCGCCAATCAGCAGGTGGGTGCGGCGACGCTGGCCGGCCAGCATGCCGACTACCTGGTGTTCGCGCTCGAAAGCTATCGCAATGGCTCGCGCAAGAACGGCCTGATGCAGCCCTTCGCCGCGCAGCTCACGCCGGCTGACATCCAGGCGCTGGCCACGTTCTACTCGCAGCAGAAGCCTGCGCTGCAGACCGTGCCGCTGAAGGAAAGCAAGGCGAAGTAGCCGCGCGCGCAGTAGCTACTGCGCGGCCAGCTTCTTCAGGAAGGCCACCATCGCGGCGCGATAGACGTCGCTGTTGGCCTTCTTGCGGAAGCCATGTCCCTCGTCCTTCGCGGCGAGGTACCACACCTCGGCGCCCCGCGCCCGCACGGCCACCATCATCTGTCCTGACTCGCTGGCCGGCACGCGCGGGTCGTTCATTCCCTGCACGATCAGGAGTGGCTTGCTGATCGCTGCCGCATTGGTGAGCGGGGAGATGGACTGCAGGTGCGCGCGCATGCGCGGATCACGCTCGTCGCCATATTCGGCGCGCCTCAGGTCGCGGCGGTATCCGGCGGTGCTGTTGAGGAAGGTGACGAAGTTGCTGATGCCGACCGTGTCGATTCCGCCGGCGAGGCGGTCGCTGTAGTGCACCAGCGAGGCCAGCGCCATGTAGCCGCCGTAGGAAGCGCCGGCCACCACGATGCGGTTGCGGTCGAGGTCCGGCTGCAGGCCGATCCACACCAGCAGCGCGCCGATGTCGCGCACGGAATCCTCGCGCAGCTCGCCGTTGTCGAGCGAGAGGAAGGTGCGGCCGTAGCCTGAGGAGCCGCGCACATTGGGCGCGATCACCGCGTATCCCAGCTCGCTCACCAGGTACTGGCGGAAGGCGCTCCAGCCAGGGCGGTGCTGCGATTCGGGGCCGCCGTGGATGTCGATGAGCACCGGATGCGGGCCGGGCGTGCGCGGGCGATAAAGGAAGGCGGGGATGGTGCGCTGGCGGTCGCCGCTGCGGTCCCAGGTGGGGAACTGCACCAGCTCGGCCGGGGCGAACTTCTTCGGATCCAGCGGGCCGGTCTCGCTGCTGGTCCAGCGCGTGAGTTTCACCATCGGCAGCGTAGAAGGGCCGCCGGAGGTGTCGAGGTCGAGTACGTAGATGTCCAGCGGCGCAAGCGCGGTCTCCAGCGCCACGGCGAGGCGACGGCTCGCGGGGTCGAAGGCGATGGAGGAGATCACCGCGCCGGCCGGCAGTGGTGGCAGCAGCACGTCGGCGTCGAGGCCCAGGTCATGCAGCACCAGCCGGTCCACGCCCGCCTCGTTGCGGGTGTAGGCGATGAATCGGGCGTCTTCGGAGAGCTCGAAACGTTCCACGTCCCAGGAGGTATCGGGCGTGAGCGTGGTGAGCTTGCGCGTGTAGACGTCGTATTTGTGCAGGGCGAGGAACTCGCCGCCGCGGTCGGAGATGAAGAACAGGCCGCGTCCGTCGCGCGAGAAGCGGGCCTGTGCCACCGAAGCAGTGGGCGCTGCCGGCGCGGCATCACGCGCGCGGCGACGGCTGCTGCCAGCCACGGGCGCGGCCTCATTCGCCGGTTCGATGCGCCGCTGCTCGCCGGTGTTCACATCCAGCAGGAACAGTTCGCTGTCGGTGATGGAGCGGTAGCGGATCACCGCCAGCTGGCGGTCATCCAGCGACCAGTCCTGCACGTCCAGCGCATCGCTGCCGCCGGCCAGCAGCAGGCGCGGGCCGGCCAGGCTCTCGATGTCGGCCAGGTAAAGGTCGTTGCTCACGCCATCGCGCGCGTTGCCGTAGAAGGCGATGCGCTTGCCGTCGCGCGAAAACACCGGCCGGCCGTGGCGCGACTTGCCGTCGGTCACCAGCCGCTCCGTGCCATCGGCCAGGTTGCGCAGCCAGATCTGCATGCGCTCGTCGCCGCCGTTGTCGCGCAGGTAGAGCAGCCGGGTGGCATCGTAGGGATGCGCGATCACCTCGCTGATGGGCTCGGCCTTGAAGGTGAACTGTTCGCGCGCACCCATGGGCGCGCGCACGCGGTGCAGCTGCGCGGTGTTGCCGAAGCGGGTGGAGATCACCAGGCTCCCGTCCGCCAGCCAGGCGCCCAGCGAGGCGGCGCGCGAGTCCAGCAACAGCGGCAAGTCCGGTTCGGCCGAAAGCTGCTCCAGCGGGATGCCATCGAAGATGAGGTTGCCCTGCTCGATGCGCTGGGCGGAGGCAAAGGGGCTGATGGAGAGGCAGGAGATGAGGCCGGCGCAAAGCCAGCTGCGATGGATGCTGTGCTTCATGGCCAACGATCTTAGACTGTCCCCATGGAACGGTTCACCGCATTGCGCATCCACGAGCACGGTGCCGCCCTCGAAGAGCTCACGCTCGACGACCTGTCGCCGGGTGACGTCACCATCCGCGTGCACTGGTCGGGCATCAACTACAAGGATGCGCTGGCCGGCACAGGCAAGGGACGCATCCTGCGTCGCTTCCCGCTGGTGGGGGGCGTCGACCTGGCGGGCGTGGTGGTGCATTCCGATGCTGCCGGGATACATGAGGGCGAGCGCGTGGTGGTCACCGGCTGCGGGCTGTCGGAGACGCGCGATGGTGGTTACGCCGGCTATGCACGTGTGCCCGCCGAGGCCGTGGTGCCGCTGCCATCCGCGCTCACACTGCGCGATGCGATGATCATCGGCACGGCGGGATTTGCCGCAGCGCTGGCCGTCACGCAGCTCGAGCACAACGGGCTGGTGCCTGGTGGCGGGCCGGTGGCCGTCACCGGCGCCGGCGGCGGCGTCGGGCTGCTGGCCATCGACATGCTGGCGCGACGCGGTCACCAGGTGGTGGCCCTTACGCGCACATCCGCAAGCAGCGAGCTGCTGCACGCGGTGGGCGCGCAGGAAGTGGAGGTCCTCCCCACGCAAGCCTCGAAGGAGGCAGGCACGCCGGCAGCAATCGATGTTTCTGCCCTGGGCAGCCGGCCGCTGGAGCCGGAGCGCTGGGCTGGCGCCATCGACAATGTCGGCGGCGCCCTGCTGTCGCGCCTGCTGCGCAGCACGCGCATGCATGGCAGCGTTGCCTCCGTCGGACTGGCCGGCGGCGCAGAGCTGAGCGTGAGCCTGATGCCTTTCCTGCTGCGCGGCGTGAACCTGCTGGGCGTGAACTCGGCCGCCACGCCCCGCGCGCGGCGCCTGGCCATCTGGCAGCGCCTCGCCACCGACCTCGCGCCCCGCCATCTCGATAGAATCGCCACGCGCACGGTGACTCCCGGCGAGCTGCCGCAGGCGTTTGAATCCCTCATCACCGGCCGCAATGCCGGACGCACGCTGGTTCGGATACATGACGACGGAAAATGACATCGCAGCCGGCCGCCAGCGCCTGCTGGCCCTGACCGCCACGCTGCTGGATGCCCTTTACGACAGTGCCGCTGTGCGCGTGCTGGCCACGCTGCGTCCGGCAGACATGTGCCCCGGCGGTGCCCGCATTCCCGGCACTTCCTACGAGCTGGAAGTGGAGACAGCAGCACGCGCCATGCGCGAACTGATGGCGCTGCGCGGCGTGCGGGCGGATGCGCTGCTGCAGGCACTGGCCGAAGGCGACCGCCTCGCGCGGCAGGCGGTGCTGGCCGGCAAGCCACCACCCACGCTGGCGAGCCTGTATTCCCTGTGCACGCCCGACACGGCCACTGCCGGCAGCGAAAGCCTGGATGCCGCGCTGGCTGCACTGAGTGCGGCCTGCGAGAAGCTGTTCACCCCGACCCACGCGCGACGCATCGCCACGTTCTGCCAGCAGCTGGCTGCGCAGCCCGCACGCATCGACGCCATGCCCGTGCAGGCCTTCATCGCAGGCCTGGTACGCAACACCCCGTGAGCGATTTCGACACGCGGCTGGCAGAGGGCGCCGCCAGCCTGGGCGTGGTGCTGGATGACCGTCAGCGACAGCAGCTGGCGCAGCTGGTCGAGACCCTGCTGCACTGGAACAAGGCCTTCAACCTCACCGCCATCACCGACCGGCCGCGCATCCTCACGCACCATCTGCTGGACTCGCTGGCCGCGCAGCCGGACCTCGCCGGCATCACCGTAGCCGATGTGGGAACGGGCGCCGGCTTTCCCGGCCTGCCGCTGGCCGTGGTGAATCCTCACCGCCAGTTCACGCTGGTCGATTCGGTGGACAAGAAGCTGCGCTTCGTCGACCACGCCGCGCGCGAGCTGGGCCTGGCGAACGTGCAGACCCGCCATGTACGCGTGGAGCAGCTCACTCCCGGCACGCCCTTCGACACCGTGATCGCGCGCGCCTTTGCGCCACTGCCGCGGCTGGCCGGGTGGATCGCACCGCTGTGCGGGCCGGGCACGCGGGTGGTGGCCATGAAAGGCCGCTGGCCGCCCGCCGCCGACGATGCGGACGAGGCCGCGCCGCTGCCGCCCGGCTGGCGCATCGAGTCGGTGCGTCCGGTGACCGTGCCGGGGCTGGCCGAGGCCCGCCATCACGTCATATTGCGCCACGGGCCCGGCAATGCGCCGTGACGGTATGGCGCCGATTGCCTAGACTGCCCGGTTACATGAAACGCGTCATCGCCATTGCCAACCAGAAGGGCGGGGTTGGCAAGACCACCACCGCCGTGAATCTCGCAGCGTCACTGGCGCAGACGAAGCGCCGCGTGCTGCTGGTCGACCTCGACCCCCAGGGCAATGCCACCATGGGCTGCGGCGTCGAGAAGTCGCGCGTGGAGCTGGGCACCTGCGAGGTGCTGCTGGGCGAGTGCACCGCCGAGCAGGCCATGGTGGCCGTGGCCAATGGCCAGTTCCACCTGCTGCCGGCCAACCAGGACCTCACCTCCGCCGAAGTGCGGCTGGTGATGAGCGAGGAGGGACGCGAGGCCCGTCTGCGTGAGGCGCTGGCGCCGCTGCGCGAGCGCTTCGACCTCATCCTCATCGACTGCCCGCCGTCGCTGAACATGCTCACGCTCAACGCACTGGTGGCCGCCGACTCGGTGATCGTGCCCATGCAGTGCGAGTACTACGCGCTGGAGGGACTCTCCGCGCTCACCTCGACCATCGAGCAGGTGCGCGAGGCAGTGAATCCCTCGCTGCACATCGAGGGCATCCTGCGCACCATGTTCGACCCGCGCGCCAATCTTTCCGGCGAAGTCAGCGCGCAGCTGATGGAGCATTTCGGCGACATCGTTTTCCGCACCGTGATTCCGCGCAATGTGCGCCTCGCGGAGGCGCCCTCGTTCGGCAAGCCGGTGCTGATGCACGACCAGGAATCGCGCGGTGCGCTGGCGTACCTGGCGCTGGCCGGCGAGATGATCCGGCGCGAAGACGAAAAGCTGCAGGCAGCGCGGGAAGCGGTCTGATGTCACAGAAGAAACCCTCACTCGGGCGCGGCCTGGCCGATCTGCTGGGCGCCTCGAAAGCACGTGCCGCAGTGCCGGCGACGCCGGTTCCCGTGGCGCCCCAGGGCGCGGGCGCTGCCGCGGACGGCACTGCAACCGGCACAAGCGCAGGCGCCGCTGCGACCGAAAGTGCCGCGCAGTCCGCACCAGCCGGCACCCGCGCTGCGCCAGCAGGCGATGAAATGCAGCACCTGCCTGTCGATCAGCTGGTGCGCGGCAAGTACCAGCCACGCGTGGACATGCGGCAGGAGGCGCTGGAAGAACTGGCCATCTCGATCCGCAACCAGGGCGTGATCCAGCCCATCGTCGTGCGGCCACTGGCCAGTGCCGGGCCCGGCAGCGCGCAGTACGAGATCATCGCCGGCGAGCGTCGCTGGCGTGCCGCGCAGATCGCGGGACTGAAGCGCATCCCGGCCGTGATCCGCCGCGTGCCCGACGAGGCCGCGATCGCGATGGCGCTGATCGAGAACATCCAGCGCGAGAACCTCAATCCGCTGGAAGAGGCGCGCGCACTCGAGCGGCTCATCGCCGAGTTCGGTGTCACGCATGAACAGGCGGCCGAGGCCGTCGGCCGGTCGCGCGCGGCAGTAAGCAACCTGTTGCGGCTGCTCGAGCTCGCGCCCGAAGTGGCCGACATGGTGGAAAAGCGCCGCCTGGACATGGGACATGCGCGCGCGCTGCTCGGCATCGCTGTGCGCCGGCAGCAGGTCGAGGCGGCGCAAAAAGTGGTGGAACAGGGCCTGTCCGTGCGCCAGACCGAAGCCCTGGTGCGCGAGCTGCTGACGCCGCCCACAGCGGCCCCGGGAGCGCCGGTTGCTGCATCGCAGCGCAACTCCCCTACGGACCCTGACGTACGGGCCCTGGAGCAGGACCTCACCGAGCGCCTCGGCGCCAAGGTCTTGATTCAGCAGGGCTCTGGCGGCAAGGGCCGCCTGGTCATTGCCTATAACAGCCTCGACGAACTCGACGGCGTATTAGCTCATATTCGAAGACAATAATTGCCTATGCACTGACCTTGAACGACCCCCGCGCACTCCGTATACTGCGCGCGCTTTCAAGGCCAACGGGTACTCAAGATGATTGCGCGCGACGCTGAAACACGGCGCATCGCTGCGCGGATCCTGATGATCCAGGCCGCGATGACGGTAGTGATCGCTGTGCTGTGCCTGCTGATCTGGGGCAGGACGCACGCCCTCTCGGCACTGGCCGGCGGGTTGATCGGACTGGTCGCCAATGCCTACATGACGCTGACCGCGCTGCGCTCCTCCGCGAACGCCGCGGGCGCGCTTGGCAGGTTGCTGGTGGGCCAGTTCGTGAAGGTCGCGCTCACCATCGGGCTGATGCTCGTGGTGGCGCAGGGGCGCTGGGCCAGCTGGCCGGCGCTGATCTTCGCGTACATGGCGACGCTGGTGGTGTTCTGGTTCGTGCCCACATTGCACATGCGGGCGCGCCGGACGAAAGAGTGAAGGTTTGAACAAGGCCCTTTCGGAAACACGATAACGATGGCTGCTGAACACGGCGCAGAACAGGCGGCACCCTCCGCCACGGACTACATCGACCACCACATGACCCACTTCAACGTGGGCGAGGGTTTCTGGTCGTTCCATGTGGACACGCTGGTGATGTCGGCGGTGCTGGCCCTCATCGTGATGTTCGTGTTCGGCCGCGCCGCCAGGCAGGCCACATCCGGCGTGCCGGGTCGCTTCCTGGCCTTCATCGAGATCGTGTTCGAGTTCGTCGACAATCTGGTCGGCGAGATCTACCACGGCAACCGCCGCTTCCTGGTGGCGCTGTCGATGGCGCTGTTCACGTGGATTGTCGCGATGAACACCATGGACCTCCTGCCGCTGGACCTGCCGTCGAACATCGCCGGCCTCGCGGGCCAGGAACATGCCTACTGGCGCATCCTGCCCACGGCCGACCTCAATGGCACGCTGGCGATGGCACTGGTGGTGCTGGCGCTGATCGTATTCTTCTCGCTGAAGGCCAAGGGCTTCGGCGGCTACGGCCACGAATGGCTGTCGGCGCCGTTCGGCATCTGGCTGTTCCCCTTCAACATCTTCCTCAACGCGGTGGAGCTGCTGTCGAAGCCCGTGTCGCTGGCCATGCGACTGTTCGGCAACATGTTCGCCGGCGAGCTGCTGTTCATGCTGATCGCACTGCTGGGCCTCGCTGCAACGCAGGCCTTTGCCGGCGGGGCACACGTCAGCGGCTCGGTGTTCTTCCTCACGCAGGTGCTGCTCGGTGGGGTGTGGGCCATCTTCCACATCCTCATCGTGCTGCTGCAGGCCTACATCTTCACGGTGCTGCCCGTCGTGTACATCTCGATGGCAGAGGAACACCACTGATCCGCCGTCCCACTGTTTTTGTCTTGTTTGCTTTGACTTTCGACCAGGAGACTTGAAATGGAAGCTACCGCAATCGTTCAGGGTTACATGGCTCTCGGCATCGGCCTGATCATCGGCCTCGGTGCCATCGGTGCCTGCATCGGCATCGGCATCATGGGTGCCAAGTTCCTCGAATCCGCCGCCCGCCAGCCCGAGCTCGCCCCGATGCTCACCGGCCGCATGTTCCTGCTCGCCGGCCTCATCGACGCCGCGTTCCTGATCGGCGTGGGCCTGGCGATGATGTTCGCGTTCGGCAACCCGCTGCTCACCAAGCTCGCAGGCTGATCGAACCCCTCGACGACCTCTCGCCCGTTACCGGAAGCCGCCCATGGACATCAACGCAACCTTCATCGGTCAGATCCTCGTCTTCGTGATCCTCATCTGGTTCTTCCAGAAGTTCATCACGCCGGTCCTCTCGAAGGCCATCGACGAGCGCCAGAAGAAGATCGCCGAGGGCCTGTCGGCTGCCGATCGCGGGCAGAAGAGCCTGGATGAGGCCAAGGTGCGCGCCGAAGAGGTGATCCGCGAGGCGCGTGACCGCGCCAACCAGATCATCGACGCGGCGTCCAGGCGCTCCAACGAGGTCATCGAGGCCGCCAGGCAGAGTGCGCTGTCGGAAGGGGATCGCCTGATTGCCGCCGCCAAGCAGCAGATCGAGCTGGAAACCGCCAAGGCACGCGAGGAACTGCGCAAGCAGGTGGCCGAGCTCACCGTGCGTTCGGCCTCCAGGGTGCTGGGCCGCGAGATCGACGCCTCGAAGCATGCCGACATCCTCGGCAAGCTGGCGGCGGAGATCTAGGACAGCGCCATGGCAGACCGTCTCACAGTCGCACGTCCCTATGCCCGCGCCGCGTTCGCGCAGGCCGGCAGCAACCTCGGCTCCTGGTCCGAGGCGCTGGGCCGTGCCGCCGCGGCGGTGGGCGATGCCCGTGTGCGTGCGCTGTTCGGCAGCCCGAAGGTGAGTGCGCAGCAGCTGGCGGGACTGGTGGCCGATGTCGCCGGTCCCTCGCTGGACCAGAACGGCCGCAACTTCCTGCAGCTGCTGGCCGAGAACGGCCGCCTGCAGTTCCTGCCGGAGATCTCGCAGCTCTTCGACAAGCTCAAGGCCGAGGCCGAGCACGTGGTCGATGTGTCGATCACCTCCGCCGCACCCATGGGCGAGGACGAACAGCAGAAGCTGGTGACGGCACTCGAGACCCGCTTCAAGCGCAAGGTGCGCGTGCAGTCGGCGGTGGATCCGTCGCTGATCGGCGGCGCCGTGGTGCGCGCGGGCGACCTGACCATCGATGGTTCCGTGAAGGCGCGCCTGGAACGGCTGGCGCACGACCTCACCGCATAGATTTCATTCAAAGGTACAAGTCATGTCCATCAAGGCATCGGAAATCAGCGACCTGATCGGTCAGCGCATCCAGAACTTCGCTGGGGCGACCGAGGCACGCAATGTCGGCAGCGTGATGTCGGTGGCCGACGGCGTGGTGCGCATCCACGGCCTGGCCGACGCGCGCTACGGCGAAATGCTGGAGTTCCCCGGCAATGTGTTCGGCCTGGCGCTGAACCTGGAGCAGGACTCGGTCGGCTCCGTGGTGCTGGGCGAATACAAGTCGATCAAGGAAGGCGACACGGTGAAGACCACCGGCCGCATCCTGGAAGTGCCCGTGGGCCCGGAGCTGCTGGGCCGCGTGGTCGACGCGCTGGGCAACCCGGTGGACGGCAAGGGTCCGATCAACGCGAAGCAGACCGCGCCCATCGAGCGCGTGGCGCCGGGCGTGATCTACCGCAAGAGCGTGAGCCAGCCGGTGCAGACCGGCTACAAGTCGGTGGACTCGATGGTGCCCATCGGCCGCGGCCAGCGCGAGCTGATCATCGGCGACCGCCAGACCGGCAAGACCGCCATGGCCGTCGACGCCATCATCAACCAGAAAGATTCCGGCATCAAATGCGTCTATGTCGCGATCGGCCAGAAGGCCTCCACCATCGCGAACGTGGTGCGCAAGCTCGAAGAGCACGATGCCCTGAAGCACACCATCGTGGTGGTGGCCTCCGCCTCCACGCCCGCCGCGCTGCAGTACATCAGCGCCTATTCGGGCGTGACCATGGGCGAATACTTCATGGACAACGGCGAGGATGCGCTGATCGTCTATGACGACCTGTCGAAGCAGGCCGTGGCATATCGCCAGATCTCGCTGCTGCTGAAGCGCCCCCCGGGACGCGAAGCCTTCCCCGGCGACGTGTTCTATCTCCACAGCCGCCTGCTGGAGCGCAGCGCGCGCGTGAACGAGCAGTACGTGGAGATGGTCACCAAGGGCCGCGTGAAGGGCAGGACGGGTTCGCTGACGGGCCTGCCCATCATCGAGACCCAGGCCGGTGACGTGACCGCGTTCGTGCCTACCAACGTGATCTCGATCACCGACGGCCAGATCTTCCTGGAGTCGAACCTGTTCAACGCCGGCATCCGTCCCGCCATGAACGCCGGCATCTCGGTGTCGCGCGTGGGTGGCGCAGCGCAGACCGACATCATCAAGCGCCTGGGCGGCGGCATCCGCCTCGCCCTCGCGCAATACCGTGAGCTCGCGGCGTTCTCGCAGTTCGCTTCGGACCTCGACGAGGCCACCCGCAAGCAGCTGGAGCGCGGCCAGCGCACCACCGAGGTGATGAAGCAGAAGCAGTACGCCCCGATGTCGGTGGCGCAGATGGCGCTGTCGATCTACGCGGTGAACGGTGGCTACATGGACAGCGTGCCCCTGAACAAGGTGGTGGCCTTCGAGGCCGCGCTGCAGGGCTTCGCCATGTCCAGCCACAAGGCAGACCTCGACGCGATCAATGCGGAGCCGGTGCTGAAGAAGCACGAGGCCACGCTGAAGAGCATCGTCGAGAACTTCGTGAAGACCGGGTCCTACTAAGAGAGCGACACGGCGATGGCCGGCACCAAGGAAATCCGCAACCAGATCGCGAGTGTGAAGAGCACTCAGAAGATCACCAAGGCCATGCAGATGGTCGCGACGTCGAAGATGCGTCGCGCCCAGGACCGCATGAAGCTGGCGCGCCCCTATGCCGAGAAGATCCGCAGCGTGATCGGCAACCTGCACCATGCGAACCCGGACTACCGGCATCCGTTCATGCAGGTGCGTGACGCGAAGAACGTCGGCATCATCATCATCAGCACCGACCGCGGCCTGGCCGGCGGCCTCAACGCCAACGTCTTCAAGCAGACGCTGACGCTGGTGAAGGAATGGCAGGAGAGGGGCGCGGGCATCAGCCTCACCGTGATGGGCGCGAAGGGCACGGCGTTCTTCCGCCGCCTGAACCTCCCCATGCTGGCCAACATCTCGGGCCTCGGCGACAAGCCGCACGTGAACGACCTGATCGGCACCGTGAAGGTGATGCTCGACGCCTACCGCGACGGCAGCATCGACCGCCTGTTCCTGGTGCACGCCGAGTTCGTGAACACCATGACGCAGAAGCCGCGCGTGGTGCAGCTGCTGCCGGTGGAGGCTTCAGAGAAGGCCGGCCTGCAGGATCACTGGGACTACATCTACGAGCCCAGCGCCAGCGAGATCCTCGACGGCCTGCTGATGCGCTATGTCGAGTCGCAGGTGTATCGCGGCGCCGTGGAGAACGTGGCCAGCGAAATGGCCGCGCGCATGGTCGCGATGAAGGCCGCGACCGACAATGCGGGCAAGCTCATCCACGAGCTGCAGCTCGTCTACAACAAGGCCCGCCAGGCGGCGATCACCACCGAGCTCGCGGAAATCGTGGGCGGCGCGGCAGCGGTGTAAGACCGCACAAGAATTCCAGAGGAAGTTCAAATCATGGCAACCGGCAAAATCATCCAGATCATCGGGCCCGTCATCGACGTGGAGTTCCCGCGTGAGTCGATCCCTCAGGTATACGAGGCGCTGAAGCTCACCGAGGGCGACCTCACCCTCGAAGTGCAGCAGCAGCTGGGCGACGGCGTGGTGCGCGCCATCGCGATGGGCGCCTCGGAAGGCCTCAAGCGCGGCCTCGCCGTGGCAGCCACCGGCAAGCCCATCAACGTGCCGGTGGGCAAGGCCACCCTGGGCCGCATCATGGACGTGCTGGGTACGCCGCAGGACAACCGCGGCCCCGTCGCTTCCGAGACCACCCTGCCCATCCACCGTCCTGCGCCCGCCTTCGACGAGCAGGCCGGCGGCCAGGACCTGCTGGTCACGGGCATCAAGGTGATCGACCTGCTGGTGCCCTTCGCCAAGGGCGGCAAGGTGGGCCTGTTCGGCGGCGCCGGCGTGGGCAAGACCGTGAACATGCTCGAGCTGATCAACAACATCGCCAAGCAGTACTCGGGTCTTTCCGTGTTCGCCGGCGTGGGTGAGCGCACCCGCGAGGGCAACGACTTCTACCACGAGATGATCGAGTCGGGCGTCATCGACGCCGAGAAGCTCGAGAACTCCAAGGTGGCGATGGTGTACGGCCAGATGAACGAGCCGCCCGGCAACCGCCTGCGCGTCGCGCTCACCGGCCTCACCATGGCCGAGTACTTCCGCGACGAGAAGCAGGCCAACGGCCGCGGCCGCGACGTGCTGTTTTTCGTCGACAACATCTACCGCTACACGCTGGCCGGCACCGAGGTGTCCGCGCTGCTGGGCCGCATGCCCTCCGCCGTGGGTTACCAGCCCACCCTGGCCGAGGAAATGGGCGTGCTGCAGGAGCGCATCACCTCCACCAAGACCGGCTCGATCACGTCCATCCAGGCCGTGTACGTGCCCGCGGACGACCTGACCGACCCGTCGCCCGCCACCACCTTCGCCCACCTGGACGCGACCGTGGTGCTGAGCCGCAACATCGCCGCGCTGGGCATCTACCCCGCCGTGGACCCGCTGGATTCCACCAGCCGCCAGCTCGACCCGCTGGTGATCGGCGAGGAGCACTACAACGTCGCGCGCGGCGTGCAGGGCGTGCTGCAGAAGTACAAGGAACTGCAGGACATCATCGCCATCCTCGGCATGGATGAACTCTCGCAGGAAGACCGCCAGACGGTGTTCCGCGCGCGCAAGATCCAGCGCTTCCTGTCGCAGCCCTTCAACGTCGCCAAGGTGTTCACCGGCCAGGACGGCAAGATCGTCCCGCTGGCCGAGACCATCCGCGGCTTCAAGGGCATCCTCAACGGTGACTACGACCACCTGCCCGAGCAGGCCTTCTACATGGTCGGGTCGATTGACGAGGCCGTCGAGAAGGCCAAGACCCTGAACTAAGGTTCAGCAGCAGCGAGCACGAACATGGCAGGCAAGACAATCCACGTCGACATCGTCAGCGCCGAGGGCGAGATCTTCTCGGGGCCGGCGGAGATCGTGTTCGTGCCGGCCATCGAGGGCGAGCTGGGCATCACGCCGCGGCACGCGCCGTTGCTGACGCTGATCAAGGCTGGCGAAGTGCGCGTGAAGACGGCCGAGGGCGAGCAGTCGGTGTTCGTCGGTGGTGGTGCGCTCGAGGTTCAGCCCAACCGCGTTACCGTGCTTGCCGATACGGCCGTGCGGGCGCATGACATTGACGAGGCTGCTGCGCTGGCGGCGAAGCAGCGGGCGGAAGAGGCGCTGGCGAACAAGGTCGACAAGATTGACCAGGCGCAGGCGCTGGCGGAGCTGGCGCAGGCGGCTGCGCAGCTCAAGCTGCTCGAGAAGATTCGCAAGACTCGCGGGTAATAGGTCCGCAAGAGGGTGGTGCTGGCGCGACCGCGGTGAAGGGCTCTTCCCGCGCTGCGGACAGCCGGCGCCACGACAGTAGAGATCGAATTTGAGGGGCCTGGCGCCGGAACTTGCGCGGGAAGAGCCCTTCACCACGTCCGCGCTACCAGCGTCGTGCTGGAATTCTCTGAACCTGGAGCCGGGCCGCGGTTGCCCGATGCCGCTGACGGCGCGGCCGCGCGCAGGCATCATTCCCCGATGCAGTTCCGGAGGGTAGAGGCTCGTCGGTATGTCACGCCGTTGCGTGAGGGCGGGTCGTTGCCGGCGATTGTGGAGGGGGATGACGCGGGGTTGTATGTGGCCAAGTTCCGGGGGTCGGGGCAGGGGGCCCGGGCGCTGGTTGCGGAACTGATCGCTGGCGAGATCGGCAGGGTGCTGGGGCTGGATGTGCCCGAGCTGGTCGTGGTGCGCGTGGATGGGGAGCTCGCGCGGACGGAGCCGGATCCGGAGATCCAGGCGCTGATCAAAGGAAGCGTCGGGACCAACGTGGCGCTGGAATACCTGCCGGGGTCGGTGACGTTTGATCCGCTGGTGCGGCCGCCGGAGGCGGAGCTGGCGTCGAAGATCGTGTGGTTCGATGCGTTCTGCTCGAATGTGGATCGCACGGCGAAGAATGTGAACATGCTGGTGTGGCACCGGAAGCTGTGGCTGATCGATCATGGGGCTGCGCTGTATGTGCACCATGACTGGGAGACGGCTCTGGGGCGCAGCCGCGATCCGTTCGCGCGAGTGAAGGATCATGTGCTGCTGCCGCGGGCCAGCCGGATCGGCGAGCTGGATGATGAGCTGGCTGCGAAGCTCACCCCAGCCGTGCTGAAAGACATCATCGATGCGGTGCCGGCCGAGCTGCTGGCCGATTCCGGCGGCGAGGCGCGGCGCGCCGACTATTCAACCTACCTCACGCAGCGGCTTGCCGCGCCGCGCGCGTTTGCGATGGAGGCACAACGTGCCCACGACGCCCTGCGCGTATGACTACGCGGTGATCCGCGTGGTGCCGCGCGTGGAGCGCGAGGAGTTCCTCAACGTGGGCGTCATCCTCTCCTGTCCGGCGCAGGATTTCCTCGCCGCAGCGCTGCACGTGGATCGCTCGCGGCTGGCCGCAATCGATCCGGCACTGGACATGGACGAGCTGGAACAGCATCTGGCGGTGATCCCGCTGGTGTGTCGCGGTGATGCCGCCGCAGGAACGATCGGCCGGCTGCCCGCGCGGCAGCGCTTCCACTGGCTGGTGGCGCCGCGCAGTACCGTCATCCAGACCTCGGCCGTACACAGCGGGCTGTGCATTGACCCCGCGGGCACGCTGCAGCACCTCATGCAACGGATGGTCCTGCCCCCGGTCGCCTGACCTGCGCCCGCCTTGTCATGCGAGCGTCACGCCGGCGTCACGTTCCTTCTCCAAGCTGCGGTTCCTCCCGACAACAACGCGGCCAGGAGCCATCCATGAAGGGCAATTCGCACCCGAAGAACGACGTGACCATCAATCCGTCGTCGAACGAATCCATCCACGAGGTGATCGAGCGCATCGATCCTTCGCGCCGCCAGTTCCTGCACACCGGCATCGGCGCCGCCGCACTGGCCAGCGCCGGTGGCCTGACACTGTCCGGCCTCAGCCGCACCGTGGAGGCCCATGGCCTGGACCGCGGCCCGCCCTTCTTCCAGCCGGGCATCGGCTTCACGCCCGTTCCCCCGCACATTGCCCCGCTGGCCGACAAGGTCACCGTGCCGGACGGCTACACGGCGGAGCTGTTCGTGGCCTGGGGAGATCCCATCATGCCGGGCGGCAAGGCCTTCCGCGGCGATGCCACCGAGACTGCGCTCGACCAGCTGCTGCAGTTCGGCGAGCACTGCGATGGCATGCTTCTTCCCGCTGGGCGGCGAGCACGGTCCCACCGACGCCGGCCTGCTGTGCATCAACAACGAATACACCCACGAGGAAATCCTCTATCCGGATGGACAGGTGGGCAGCGGCTACAACATCGCCAAGACCCGCAAGTCGCAGGCGGCACACGGCGTCTCGGTGGTCGAGGCGCGGCGCGTGGTGGAGAAGGACCGCAAGGGCCGCGTGAAGAGCGCGCGCTGGGTGGTCAACCGCCGCTCGCGCTTCGGCCGCCGCATCACCGCGAACACGCCGATGCGGATTTCCGGTCCTGCCGCCGGCCATCCCCTGATGCAGACGCGCGAGTTCCTGATCCGCAGGGACGGCTCGGAGCCCACGGGCGGCACCACCGACGGCCGCTGGGCCTTGGGCACCATCAACAACTGCGCCAACGGCTTCACGCCCTGGGGCACCTTCCTGACCTGCGAGGAGAACTGGAACGGCAACTTCGGCGGCACCGGTGCCGTCGACACCAGCGCAGCCACGGAGATCGGCAAACTCAACCGTCGCTACGGCATCGCGGCCGCCGGCTTCGGCTACCGCTGGCATGAAACCGACCCGCGCTTCGACGTCACCACCAACCCGAATGAGCCGCATCACTTCGGCTGGGTGGTGGAGATCGACCCCTGCGAACCGCATAGCCCGCCGGTGAAGCGCACCGCCCTCGGACGCTTCAAGCACGAGAGCGCGCAGCATGTGGTCGACGAGGATGACCGGCTGGCCCTGTACATGGGCGATGACGAGCGCAACGAATACATCTACAAGTTCGTGTCCGCCGGCAGGTTCCGCCATCCCAGCGACCGCCGCAACCGCGAGCTGCTGGAAAAGGGCACCCTCTTCGTGGCGCGCTTCAACGCCGACCTCACCGGCCAGTGGATTCCGCTGCTGCCGGGCACCCTGGGCATCGACGGCGTGGCGCTGCGCGACAACCCGAACTTCGCCGGCGCGGATGATGCTGAGGTGCTGGCGAAGATCCTCATCAAGACCCGCATGGCCGCCGATGCTGTGGGCGCCACGATGATGGATCGCCCGGAGTGGACCGGCGCGCGGCCGCGCACGCGCGGCTTCCGCGAGGTGGAGGTGTACTGCACGCTCACCAACAACAACCGCCGCGGCACCAGCACGCCATCCGCGAACGCGGCCGATGGCAGCACCGCCGCCGGATCCGCGCGTCCCCCGGTGGACGCCGCGAATCCCCGCGAGGACAACATTTATGGCCACATCATCCGCTGGCGCGAGGATGGCCGCAGCGTTGCCGCCACCAGCTTCTGCTGGGACCTCTTCGTGCAGAACGGCGACACCGCCACGGACAGGGCCGCGAAGCCGACCAACGACTACCGCGGCAACATCGCCGACAGTCCGGAAGGCAGCGCGGACTACGGCGCACCCGATGGTTTGTGGTTCGATCCCTGGGGCCGGCTGTGGGTGCAGACGGACCAGGCCGGCAACGCCGCCGGCGACTGGGTCAACATCGGCGCCAACTGCATGGTGTGCGCCGATCCGGCCACCGGTGCCACGCGACGCTTCCTCACCGCGCCGCCGAATGCCGAGGTCACAGGCGTCACCATGACACCCGATGGCCGCGCCATGTTCGTGGGCATACAGCATCCGGGCGAGGATTCCACCGCGGCCAACCCGACGCAGTACTCCAGCTGGCCGCAGAGCCAGTGGACGACAGCTTCGGATGGCAAGACCGTGCTGCCGGCCGGTCGCCCGCGCTCCGGTGTCGTGGTCATCACCAAGGACGACGGCGGCCTCATCGGCACCTGAGTCCGGTTCGCGCCGGGAAGAGCCGCGGGGATCCACCGCCGCGGCTGCTCTGCTACGCTGCGCCCTTCGCAAGGAGGGCGCAGGTGGCGCACCAGATCGAGATCCTCTACTGCGCGCAATGCCGCTGGCTGCTGCGCGCCTCGTGGATGGCACAGGAGCTGCTGTCCACCTTCGATGGCGACATCGAGTCGCTCACCTTGAAGCCGGGCACGGGCGGGGTATTCGACGTCCGCCTTGGTGACGAGCTGCTCTGGTCACGCAAGGCGCAGGGCCGCTTCCCCGAGATCACCGAGCTGAAGCAGCTGCTGCGTGATCGCATCGATCCCGCGCGCGACCTGGGCCACATAGATCGCGCGCGCGAGAAGAAGGAGGCCGAATAAGCGCCGGGCCCATCCCGCGCCAGCGAGCAGGCCTCAGGACCCCACGACCTTGCGCAGCACCGCAGGCATGCCCGCCTGCGCCGCAGTCAGGGCCGTCATGTTCAGCACGCGACGGAAGGTGGAAGACGGGGTGAGCACGTGCGCCGGGCGGGCCACTCCCATCAGGATCGGACCCACCGTCGTGCCCTCGCCGCTCATCACCTTCAGCGTGTTGAAGAGGATGTTGGCTGCGTCGATGTTCGGGCAGATCAGGATGTTGGCCTCGCCCGTGAGCCGGCTGTCCATCAGGTTGCCGCGGCGGATGGTCTCCGACAGCGCTGCGTCGCCGTGCATCTCGCCATCGCACTCCACGTCGGGATTGGCCTTGGAGAAGAGCTCGTAGGCCTCGCGCATGCGCTTGGCCGACTCGCGGCGTGAAGAGCCATAGTTGGAATGGGAGAGGAATGCCACCTTGGGCGTGAGGCCGAAATGCCGAACCTCGCGCGCGGCCATGCGGGCAATGCGTGAGAGCAGCTCCGCCGAGGGCGTTTCGTTCACGTAAGTGTCGGCGATGAAGAGCGTGCGCTTGTCGATGGCGAGTCCCGAAAGTGACGCCAGCGCCGTCTCGCCCTCGCGCAGGCCGATCACGTCGCGGATATTTTCCAGGTGCGCGTCGTAGCGGCCGTGCAGGCCGCAGAGCATGCCGTCCGCGTCGCCCATGTGCACCATCAGCGAAGCAATGGTGGTGGTGGAGCGGTGCACCGCGGCCTTGGCCGCATCCGGGCTCACGCCGCGACGACCCATGATGCGGTGGTAGGTCTGCCAGTACTGCCGGAAGCGCGGATCGTCATCCGGATTCACCACGCCCACATCCTGGCCGATCTTCATGCGCAGGTTGGCCTTCAGGATGCGCGCCTCGATCACCGCCGGGCGACCGATCAGCATCGGGAAGGCCAGTTCCTCGTCCAGCGCGATCTGGGCCGCGCGCAGCACGCGCTCGTCCTCGCCTTCGGCATAGGCAATGCGCTTGCGCGCCGAGGCACGCGCCGCACCGAACACCGGACGCGTGAGCATCACGCCTGCGGAGAACAGGCGCGTCAGCTGCGTGCGGTAGGCCTCCATGTCGGCAATGGGCCGCGTGGCCACGCCGGAAGCCGCTGCCGCAGCTGCCACCGCAGGGGCGATGCGCAGGATCAGCCGCGAGTCGAAGGGCTTGGGAATGATGTAGTCGTCGCCGAAGCAAAGGTCCTGGCCCGCGTAGGCGCTGGCCACTTCCTCGCTGATCTCCGCCTTCGCGAGGTCGGCGATCTCCTTCACGCAGGCCAGCTTCATCTGTGCCGTGATCTTCGTCGCGCCGCAATCCAGCGCACCACGGAAGATGTAGGGGAAGCACAACACGTTGTTCACCTGGTTCGGATAGTCCGAACGCCCGGTGGCGATGATGCAGTCCGGCCGTACTTCCTTCGCCAGCTCCGGGCGGATCTCCGGTTCCGGATTCGCCAGTGCCAGGATGATGGGGCGCGGGGCCATCGACTTCACCATCGGCTGCGTCAGCACGCCACCAGTGGAGCAGCCGAGGAACACATCGGTGTCCGGCATCACATCGGCGAGCGTGCGCAGCGTGGTCTTCTGTGCGTAGCGTGCCTTCTCCGGATTGAAGGAATCGCCGCGTCCCTCGTAGATGAGTCCCTTAGAATCACAGGCCCAGACATTGTTGCGGCTGAGGCCCAGGCCCACCAGCAGATCGAGGATGGCGATGGCCGCGGCGCCGGCGCCGGACACCACCAGCTTCACCTTGCCGATGTCCTTGCCCACCAGCTCCAGGCCATTGCGGATTGCAGCGGCCGCAATGATCGCCGTGCCGTGCTGGTCGTCGTGGAAGACCGGGATGTTCATCCGCTCGGTGAGCTTGCGCTCGATGTAGAAGCATTCCGGCGCCTTGATGTCCTCGAGGTTGATGCCGCCGAGCGTGGGCTCGAGCGCGGCGATCATGTCGATGAGGCGGTCCGGATCACGCTCGGCAAGCTCGATGTCGAAGACGTCGATGCCGGCGAACTTCTTGAAGAGGCAACCCTTGCCCTCCATCACCGGCTTGGCCGCCAGTGGGCCGATGTCGCCCAGGCCCAGCACCGCCGTACCGTTGGTTATCACCCCCACGAGGTTGCCACGGGAGGTGAAATCCGCGGCCATGCGCGGGTCGGCCGCGATGTCGAGGCAGGGGTAGGCCACCCCTGGTGAGTAGGCCAGGGAGAGATCGCGCTGGTTGGTCAGTGGCTTGGTCGGGGAAACCGAAACCTTGCCGGGGCCGGGGAGGCGGTGATAGTCGCGGGCGGCGTCACGCAGGGCGGCTTCCGCGGGGGAGAGGGAATCTGCGGGCATTCGGGTGAAGGTTTCGGGTGGAAAGTCCCCGATTATCGGCTGCGGCGGGGGCTGGCGCCAGAGCATGGCTCGGTGTGGAAATTGGTATGACTGAAGCGGTGCCCGAGGTCTTGGCGGGGCCTGTCAGAACAGCCCGTCGAGGGGACTCCTGACGGCCTGACCGCCGCGATTCAATACGTGGGTGTAGATCATCGTTGTTGAAACGTCCGCGTGGCCCAGCAGTTCCTGCACCGTGCGGATGTCGCTGCCGGATTCGAGCAGGTGGGTGGCAAAGCAATGGCGGAAGGTATGGCAGCCTGCGGGGCGTGAGATGCCTGCGCGATGGAGCGCCTGGCGAACCGTCCGCTGCAACGTACGCGGGTGCACGTGATGGCGCACCGTTGTTCGATCGTAGGGATCCTGACAGAAGGTGCTGGACGGGAACACCCACTGCCAGCCAAAGGCCGTTGGTGCACCGGGGTACTTCTTCTTCAAGGCACCCGGGACGGAAACCCCGGGCGCACCCACACTGCGCTCGCGCTGGAACCACGCCGAAAGCTCACCCAGGTGGATTCGCAGTGGATTGACCAGCTCTTGCGGGATGACGGTACGACGATCCTTGCCGCCCTTGCCATTGCGCACGGTGAGTTCGCGGCGCTCCAGGTCAAGGTCCTTCACCCGGAGCTCGAGAGCCTCCTGCAACCGGAGGCCGCTGCCGTACAGCAGGCCCACCACCAGCCGCGAGCGTCCACCCAGTTCAGAAAACACCCTGGCGACCTCAGCCCGCGTCAGGACCACCGGCAGCTTGCGCGGGCGAGTGGCCCGCACCACCTGGTCGAGACGGGGGAGTTCGACCTGCAGCACATCACGATAGAGGAAGAGCAATGCCTGCAGGGCGACGTTCTGCGTTGCCGAGGCAACCTTGAGGTCGACGGCGAGGTGGGTGAGGAAGGTGGTAATCTCGGCGGGACCAAGCTCGCGAGGATGTCGCCCGCCGCAGAAGCGGACGTATCGGCGGATCCACTCCAGGTAGGTGTCTTCGGTGCGGAGGCTATAGTGGCGAAGACGGATTTGTTCGCGGACCACGCCGAAGAGGGTGGGGGGCTTCGGGGCTTCCATGTCGCACTAATTCCCTTATGACGACACGCCGCGATTTGTGCCGGGTGGAAAGGAATATCAGGGGGTTAAGTGCTCCGGGTGTCGCATTTGAACTTTATTTGTCGCGATTTGGAATTAGTGCGACAAACCTAATTAGTAGTTAGGCGACATGATCCTTTCGCACGATGACACGAACTTTCCCTACCGGCGGCAACTGCTCACGGCTGTCATTGGCCTCCTCGCGATTGTTTCGGTGGTAGCTCCCTCTGACGACTGGCTTCAGCGGGTCGTCGCTCCATTCAAAGTCATTCTCATCGGCGCAATGGCGTATGGTGTGGTCCTCCTATTCCTGCACCTCTTCGCACCTTTCGCCGCATGGTTCGCAAAGTTGTACGCGCTGTTCTGCTACTACATCGGAATTCTTGGGCTTGTGTTGACCCCAATTCTTACCGCACTTGACGCCAGGTCTGGCCCACCTGCCATCGGCTCCGCTGAATATTTTTCAGCAGCGCTACCCAGTATGGCCGCAGGAGTGTTCGCAGCTGCTGCAGGATATAACTGGTTGAGGTCGGCGCATGTCGCCTAACTCTGCGCTGCAGCGAGCGGCGTTTGGCATAAAGTGCTCGGCCGCGGGCGGCCGAGCCAAGAGCGCACACGAACGCTGGCGCGCCCGCGTGCTTTCAGGGCATCTCGCCGTCGCTGAGCTGGGTAGTTAGGCGGCACTAAGTGCATGACCAAAACGCTCTCAAGCCCTAACCGCCTGGTGTGGACATTCGCCGATGCGGCGCGCTCCCTCGCAGCTGAGGCGGAGGCGTCGGACTCCCTGAACGTGGCACGGCAAAAGGCCGCCTCAGCCACCGTAATGGCTGTCGCCTGCGTGGAGTCATTCTTGAATGTACAGGCTAGGCTGCTGCTGCTTCAGAATTCTGCCTCACCGCATAAGGAGCGACTTGAGCGCGACCTTCGGGCCAAGAAATCTCTTGGCCGGAAGCTCGAAGAGTGGCCGCTCCTACTATTCGGTGAGGCTGCCGATTTCGGCCAAGGGCCGGCCCAGAGGTTTAAGGCCACCCTGGACAGCCGCAACGCGCTGATGCACTTCATCTCCGACACGCAATCACTTGAGTTCGAAGGTTTCGTGGCAAATGGTCTCATTGATACGTCCGAATTCGACAACCTAACTGCATTGTCCGGATGGTCGGCACTTGAAACGGCCGAAGACTTCATTGCATACCTCCTTCAGCTTGGTGGTGCGCCAGCGGAGAGCATTCCGCATCTCCTACACCATTGGGTCGCCAAGGTTCCGCGCCGTGCCGCCTAACTCGGCGCTGCAGCGAACGGCGATTGGCATAAAGTGCTCGGCCGCGGGCGACCGAGCCCAGAGCGCACACGAGCGCTGGCGCGCCCGCGTGCTGATGCGCCGGCGCGCCGTCGCTGAGCTGGGTAGTTGGGCGGCACTCCCTGCCCTATGAGAAAGCTGACACGACTTCTGCTGGTCGCCGGCGTGCTTCTGGGATGCGTGGGCTGCGACCAGGCCACAAAGGTCGTGGCCAAGACGCACCTCAGCGATGGTCCTGTCATCACGATGCTGCACGATACCGTTCGGCTCACCTACGCTGAGAACCCAGGTGCTTTCCTAGGCTTTGGCGCCTCTCTGCCCGAATCGATCCGGGCGCTCATCTTTCAGGGTGGCGTCAGCCTAATGGTTATCGGCTTAGTTCTGGCCGCCGCGCTGTGGCCTCGGTTGCCCCGAGGCCAAGTAGTCGCCCTAACGCTTCTGGGCGCGAGTGGCCTCGGAAACCTGATTGATCGAATCATCCACGACGGCTTGGTGACGGACTTCCTGAATCTCGGAATCGGAAACCTGCGAACGGGAATTTTCAATGTTGCAGACATGCTCGGAGTTCTGGCGGTCGTGCTGCTTTACCTCTCTCGGAGCGACGCCGCGCCGCCCAACTAGGCGTTGCAGCGAGCCGCATCACTATCAAGTGCTCGGCCGCGGGCGACCGAGCCGAGAGCGCACACCAGCGCTGGCGCGCCCGCGTGCTGAAGCGCCGGCGTGCGGTCGCTGAACTTAGTAGTTAGGCGACTATTCTTCCATCAAAACAGGAATGGTCTGGGTTGTGCGGGTCGTAAGGTTCCAAGAAGCTTCGCGGAGGGTCTCGCCCGTCGACCGCGGCGCTCCAACCGACACCGCTATCGGCATCGTCTGAAGCCTCCAGCCGTCCGAAGGAGAAGCGTTGTGCCCGCATTGCCGGCCGGAAGGGTCAGCGAGCTCTGCGGTAGAAAACGGTCAGCGATAAAGTGCATGGTTGAAAGCGCAATGGTCTTCGTCCCACAACCCCGACCGTCACCTGGCCGGCAGGTCCCCTTCGCCTTTCTGCTGGCCGGGCTGCGGGTCATAGGTGTCCGGTGCATTGCGCCGCTGCGCACGCGACGGCATGATCCGTGCAGCCATCACAAGCCGTGGCCCGTTGTTGAAGGTCCCGCACGGCCCAAGTGAAAGCGGTGGCCAGGTTCGAAGGCAGTGCCCACACATGCAGGAGCTCGTGTTTGAGGTCGTCGCCTAACTCTGCGCTGCAGCGAGCGGCGTTCGGCATAAAGTGCTCGGCCGCGGGCGGCCGAGCCGAAAGCGCACACGAGCGCTGGCGCGCCCGCGTGCTGTGGGGGCATTTCGCCGTCGCTGAGCTGGGTAGTTAGATGGCACTGGACACAACTTCGCCTACCCCGTCTCGGATCCGTCTGGCCAATGCATTGGCGACAGCTGGATGGCTTTACATGTCGTTCCTGTTCCTGGCTCTCATGCTCAAGGGGTTCCTGAACCAACCCCACATTCCATGGCCCCTATACGCAGGCACAGTGGTCGCGGCTGCTCTACTCCTTCTGGGTGGACGGTTGGCTGAGAACGTGAAGGGTGTGCTCTTGGTCACTCTAATGTGGCTGGCGCTCGGAGCCCTTTCCCGCCCATTTACAGGGGCCCTCAGCTGGGCGTTCCTTAACGAACAATGGCTGATTGCGGTGCTACTAGTGATCGGTGCAGGATACGTGGCAAGCCACAAGATGAAATTCCTCATCGAGACGAGGAACGTCGGCGAAAGTGCCATCTAACTCTGCGCTGCAGCGAACCGGGGACACATAAAGTGCCCGACTTGGGAACCATAAAGTGCTGGCGCGCGGGCGCGCACCATCACTTTACGGGCCAACGCTGTGCGCCCGCGCGCTGCACGCGCAGAGGGTGGCCGGTCGCTGAGCTGGGTAGTTAGGCGGCACGTCACGAACTGTGCTGGAATTTGCAGAACGAATGACGCGACCCATTGACAGATTTCCACATCCAGTCTCGTGAGGTCTGAGAATGAAAATGGCCAATGTTCTGTTCGCGGCGGCCACGCTTACGTTCTCGCCTGGCGGCTTCTCCCAGATGGGTGGTGAAGCAGATTTGCGCGCCATGGAGGCAGAACTGACGAAGCTTCGAGAAATCTATTCCGATCAGCACCCGGACGTCGTGAGATTGCTCCGACGAATCGAAGCACACAAATCGGCGCCTGGCGTCGACCCGTCTGAAGCATCGAATGGTCAATCTTTGTCGGAACTTCAATCCGCTCGCGCGCGCCTAGCTGAGTTGCGAAGGCGGCATGGGAATGACCACCCTGAGGTCGAAAAGCAGATCAAACTCGTAAAGGAAATCGAGCAGAGAGAGGGCAACTAAAGTGCCGTCCTTGGTGCCGCCTAACCATGCGCTGCAGCGAGCGGCGTTTGGCATAAAGTGCTCGGCCGCGGGCGGCCGAGCGCCGAGAGCACACGAGCGCCGGCGCGCCCGCATGCTGAGAGGTCATCTCGCCGTCGCTGAGCTTAGTAGTTAGGCGACTATTCTCCGGCCAGAACGGGAATGGTTTTAGTGGTGCGTGTCGTGAGGTCCCAAGAAGCTTCGCGGAGGGTCTCGCATTTCGACCGCGGCGCATCAACCGGTACAGTTATCGGCATCGTCTGAAGCCTCTCGCCGTCTGAAGGGGAAACGTCGTGCCCGCATAGCCGGCCGGAAAGGTCGGTGAGCTCTCCAGTAGAAAACGGTTAGCGATAAAGTGCATAAATCATGGGTCAACGGTCTTCGTCCCATCACCCCAACTCTCATCTGGCCGGCAGGCCCCCTTCGCCATTCTGCTGACCGGGTTGCTGGTCATAGGTTCCTGGTGCATTGCGCCGCTGCGCACGCGACGGCATGATCAGTGCAGCCATCACAAGCCGTGGCCCGTTGTTGAAGATCCCGCACGGCCCAAGGGTAAGCGATGGCCAGGTTCAAGGACGGTGCCCACACATGCAGGAGCTTGGTTTGAGGTCGTCGCCTAACTCTGCGCTGCAGCGAGCGGCGTTCGGCATAAAGTGCCCGGCCGCGGGCGGCCGAGCCGAGAGCGCACACGAGCGCTGGCGCGCCCGCGTGCTGAGAGGTCATCTCGCCGTCGCTGAGCTGGGTAGTTAGGCGACGGAGCTTCATAACATGCGCGGTGCACTTCAAGACAGTAGCCGTCGAAGTGCGTGTCGTGAGCAACTACCGATCAGCGATTGAGCTACCTTGTTGCCCGCGGCGCCCAACCGTTCTGCCATCGGCCACGTCAGTAACCTCCAGCCGCCCAAAGGGTCAAGGCCTTGCCCGCATTGCCGGCCCGGCGAGCTCTACGATCCTCGGTCAACGGGCATCGATAAAGTGCATGACAGTGCGGGCAACGATCTCCAGGTTCTGTCCGCAAACGGCACCTATGGCCGGCTTGGGGCGACTACTCCTTTCTGCCAGCGTCCTGCCGTCCAAAGGTTCAGGTTGCGCCATTGCGCCGCTGCAACTGCGGCGGCATGATCGGCATGCCGCTGAGCGGCCAAGACGCTTCGATCAGGGATTTCAAGAGCCAGAAGGGAAGGCGAGAGCGATGATCGAACAGATAGCTCGCAACATGCATTCCTTGAATTTGAGTCCATCGCCTAACTTGGCGCTGCAGCGATCGGCGATTGGCATAAAGTGCCCGGCCGCGGGCGGCCGAGCGTCGAGAGCACACGAGCGCTGGCGCGCCCGCGTGCTTCAGCGCCGGCGCGCCGTCGCTGAGCTTAGTAGTTAGGCGACTATTCTCCCGTCAGAACAGGAATGGTTTTGGTGGTGCGGGTCGTGAGGTCCCAAGAAGCTTCGCGGAGGGTCCCGCCCGTCGACCGCGGCGCTCCAACCGGCACTGCCATCGGCGTCATTTGAAGCCTCTCGCCGTCTGAAAGGGGAAACCGTCGTGCCCGCATTGCCGACCGGAAATGTCGGCGAGCTCTCCGATAGAAGACGGTCAGCGATAAACTGCATGAATCATGGGGCAACGGTCTTAGTCCCATAACCACAACTGTCATCTGGCCGGCAGCTCACCTCCGCCTTCTTACTGGCCTCGTTGCCGGTCATAGGTTCCTGGTGCATTGCGCCGCTGCGCACGCGGCGGCATGATCGGTGCCGTCATTACAAGCCGTGGCCCGTTGTTAGAAATCCCGCCCGGCCCAAGGGTAAGCGGTGGCGAGGTTTGAAAGCAGTGCCCACACATGCAGGAGTTCGTGTTTGAGGTCGTCGCCTAACTCTGCGCTGCAGCGAGCGGCGTTTGGCATAAAGTGCTCGGCCGCGGGCGGCCGAGTGCAGAGCGCACACGAGCGCTGGCGCGCCCGCGTGCTGAAAGCTCATCGCGCCGTCGCTGAGCTGGGTAGTTATGCGCCACGGGTCACTGTTGTGCTGAAAACTCTCGGACTCCTGCTGCTGGCCGGTGCCGCGTACGCTGCGCAGCCCAGTCCAGTGCTGCTGCACACATTTGTCGCAGACAACGCAGCGGTTGGATACCTGTACGGCTTCCGCGAGCCCAATACCTCTGACGCCTACTCTCGGCTCGAAGTTAGAAGCGCGACGTCCGCCGACGCTCTTGTTCTCTATCGCGTCGAACGAACGGCCCTATATTTAGGCAGCGGCCAAGTCGATGCCAGGATTCACGACGATGGGTCTCGAGGGTTCTTCGTTACGGCACAGAGACCCCAATACGTCACCATTGAGTGCTGCAGGGTCAGAAAAGCGGCGAACGGCGCCATGGACGCGATAACTATCGAATGGGATCCAGAGGGTAGGCGGTTTGCACAACTTAAGAGTCCATAAGAGTGGCGCAGGCGTCGCGGCGCATAACTCTGCGCTGCAGCGAGCGGCGTTCGGCATAAAGTGCTCGGCCGCGGGCGGCCGAGCCGCAAGCGCACCCGAGCGCTGGCGCGCCCGCGTGCTTCAGCGTCATCTCGCCGTCGCTGAGCTGGGTAGTTGGGCGACACTGCGCTTTGCCCAAGGGTGAGCAGCCATGAGATCAACGATAGCGTCCGCCTTGGTCCTGCTTCCTGCGCTCGTAATCGCCGGCGACTCTAGTCTCTTTGCCGTCACGATAAGTTCATCGAGCGCCGGAATGCCGGCCTTCAGTATGACGTTCAAAGAGCTCGAACAATCTGGCGCTAGCTCACTGGTTGAAATGTCCTATGACCCACCGAGGCGCGTACCCGACCAAGGACATCTGCTCCGAAGTCTCTGTTTCATGATGAAGCATCGGAACGAGGAATACGTGGCCGCTGCATCGGTGCCCGGAAATCCTCTGCGATTTACGGTGACGTTTCCAACACCCGACAGGCCAAGGATGAAAGGTCGAGAATCATGGCCGCTTTCGAGTGAGGATTGTGCGCAGTGGTACCCCATGTGACGTGTCGCCCAACTAGGCGTTGCAGCGAGCCGGCCCACCATAAAGTGCTCGGCCGCGGGCGGCCGAGCGCAGAGCGCACACGAGCGCTGGCGCGCCCGCGTGCTGAAGCGCCGCGCCCGGTCGCTGAACTTGGTAGTTAGGCGACCTCGCTCACCGCTTTGCGGGAAATCAGAATGCTACGAAACAAGCGCTTTCTTGAGCTTTACGCCAAGACGTTCACCATAGGCATTCGCGCGGTCGCGATATGGTTCGGGTTAGTCGGCACGGCGTTTGTTCTCTTTTCTCTATTCACTCCTGATCTTCGGCCGTGGGGCTTCATAGCTGGCTTCGCTATCATTGGCATCGGAGTAGGCGGATACATGACTCGCCCGGTCCGCGGCGAGGACATTTCCCGCTGGCAGGAGGACGTCGGGCACTCTCATGTGAGCAAGCTTCGGGTGAACGACCATAAGCGAGAAGAGTAGAAAGCGGCCATGACATCAAACCCTGACGAGCAATTCGTCGAGAGTCCCATCCGGTCGCCTAACTCTGCGCTGCAGCGAGCGGCGTTCGGCATAAAGTGCTCGGCCGCGGGCGGCCGAGCCGCAAGCGCACACGAGCGCTGGCGCGCCCGCGTGCTGAGAGGGCATCTCGCCGTCGCTGAGCTTGGTAGTTGGGCGACACTGCCTTGTGCTTGACGGAGTGATACTATAGTATCACTGCATGCGTACCGAACTCGTCACCACCTTGAAGCGTCAGGCCACCGAACTGCTCGATGACCTTGAGCGGAGTCGCGAGCCCATCCTCATTACGCAGCACGGACAACCCAGCGCATACCTCGTCGACGTAGAAAGCTACGAGTTGATGCAGCGCCGCATGAAGCTCCTGGAGGGCATCGCTCGGGGTGAAAAGGCGATTGAGGAAGGGCGCACAATGTCCCATGCCCAAGCCGAGCAGCGCCTGTCCCGATGGCTGAAGTAGTCTGGACGGAACCAGCCCTTAGTGACCTAGACGCGATTGCTGACTACATCACCCTGCACAACCCCGCCGCCGCGAGGGCACTGGTCCAACGCGTTGTGAAGCATGTGGGCCAGCTTTCTGACCACCCTTTAAGCGGGTCCAAGTTGCCTGAACTTGAAGGGTGGCGATACCGCCAGATAGTCGAGAGACCCTGCCGGGTGATCTATAGGCATGAGAAGGGTGTGGTACATATCCTTCACGTGGTGCGAGGGGAGCGCCTGCTTGATCAACTTCTTCTGTCTGACCGGGATGAGTCTACGAACACGTGACGCCCAACTAGGCGTTGCAGCGAGCCGGGACGCATAAAGTGCTCGGCCGCGGGCGATGGGCGTCGTGCTCGAACAGGTCATGCGCGCCCGCGTGCTGAGAGGCCGGCGTGCGGTCGCTGAACTTGGTAGTTAGGCGACACTAGTGCCGCGTTTCAGGTAGCAAGAGTCTTCCTCTTGAGGAGCTGAGGTATGGCATCACGGAAGCCAACGACACGACAAGGAATGATTCTCTTCGCCAAGAGCAAGAAGCGCATCTCAGCCTTCTATCAAAGCGTGCTGGGCCTCAGAGCCGTCGAATCTGAGCCATCGCACGATCTGCTACAAGCTGTAGGGGTTGAGATCGTAGTGCACGCGATTCCTCGCAAGATCGCAGCCGCCATAAAAATCACTAAGCCGCCGCGTCCGCGCGAATCCGCAGTCATAAAGCCAACCTTCGTGGTGAAATCACTTAAGCGGGTGCGGGAGGTTGCCACCAAGGCTGGCGGCAGCCTACGGCCAGACTCAGAGGCCTGGTCGTTTCGCGGGTTCATCGTTATCGACGGAATGGACCCAGAGGGAAATCAACTTCAATTCAAACAACGTGTCGCCTAACTCTGCGCTGCAGCGAACGGCGTTTGGCATAAAGTGCTCGGCCGCGGGCGACCAAGCGCCGAGAGCACACGAGCGCTGGCGCGCCCGCGTGCTTCAGTGTCATCGCGCCGTCGCTGAGCTGGGTAGTTAGGCGGCGCCTCCTGGTTCGGACTTGACGTCCTATTTCTCGTAGCTACAATTAAGCGATGCGCATCACCTGCAATCCCCAAAAGCGGTTGCAGACGCTTCAGGACCGCGGCCTGGGTCTGCTCCGAGCGAAGGAGGTTTTTGCCGGTCCTCACTTCACCCGGCCGGATCTGAGGTACGACTACGGGGAAGAGCGGTTCATCTCGGTTGGATGGCTGGATGCGCGATTGGTGGTGTTGGCGTGGACTCCTCGCGGCACCGCCAGAAGAGTAATTAGCATGAGGCACTGCCATGAGCGCGAAGCGAAGACGTTCCGTCCATACTTCTCCTGAACTGGACGAAGTGCCCGAGTTGGGCGAAGACTGGATCAAGGGCGCCGACCTTTATGACGGCAAAAAGCTGGTACGCCGCGGACGACCCAAGCTCGAGAAACCTCGTCAACTCTTGTCACTCCGTCTGCCCCCGGATGTGATCGCAAGCTGGAAGGCGTCTGGGCCAGGCTGGCAAACCCGCATGGCCGATGCATTAGAGAAGGCAAAGCCTCGTGGCAAGCGTAGCGCCGCCTAACTCTGCGCTGCAGCGAGCGGCGTTTGGCATAAAGTGCTCGGCCGCGGGCGGCCGAGCCAAAAGCGCACACGAGCGCTGGCGCGCCCGCGTGCTTCAAGGCCGGCGCGCCGTCGCTGAGCTGGGTAGTTAGGCGGCACTGCGTTGAGCTTATCCTCTAGCACCAAGACCCCAATCCTCAGCAGACTGCGCGTGCTGCTCTTTCACGGCATCTGCTGGGCATTCATTCTGGTTGGAGCGACCGGCGCAGTTGGAATCACTTTCGCGTTCATAGTCGCTGAAGGTACCGACCTCTCGTCTATCGTTCAGTGGGTCTTTGTTTCTCTAGGCGTTGGAATATGCGTGCTATTCATGCTAATTGGCGTCAAGGGTCTAAAGCTGCGTTCCACCTCCGACTTCGAGGAGCAGGACGCCGTGTACGAACAGCGCAAAGCGAAACTGGAGGCATGGCTCGATGGTGCGTTTCGCAGGTAGTGCGTCCTCGGATCTCTCGAATATTTGCCGTGGTCTCCCGGCCGACGTGCCGCCTAACTCTGCGCTGCAGCGAGCGGCGTTCGGCATAAAGTGCTCGGCCGCGGGCGGCCGAGCGCAGAGCGCACACGAGCGCTGGCGCGCCCGCGTGCTGAGAGGGCATCTCGCCGTCGCTGAGCTGGGTAGTTAGGCGACGGATCTTCACACGAGCAAGAGTGGTCGCAAGAGGCTCGTGCTTGTCTTGCCCATGGCTCCACTATTGCCCACTGTCCGCGGCGCTCCAGCCCACATCGCTACCGGCTTCGTCTGAAACGTCCTGCCTTCCAAAGGGGAAAGGTCGTGCTGGGGGCGCCGGCTATGGTCGCTCAGCGATCCCGTGAAAATCGGTCATCGATAAAGTGCATGGTTGATAGCGCAACGGTCTCCGCGTTCGAGCCGCCAACGGCACCTACAGCCGGCCTGGGGCATCTATCCCATTCTCCAACCCTCTCGCCGACCAAAGGTTAAGTCGTGCATTGCGCCGCTAGAAATGCGGCGGCATGATGGTCCTGGCCTCGATCGGCGCTACCCGCTGATCTGAGGTTGCAAAGAACAAGAGGGTGCATAGGTAAGGCACGTGCTGGAAGCGCGAAGAAGCTTGAATTTGAGGCCGTCGCCTAACTCTGCGCTGCAGCGAGCGGCGATCACCATAAAGTGCTCGGCCGCGGGCGTCCGAGCCGAGAGCGCACCCGAGCGCTGGCGCGCCCGCGTGCTGAGAGGCCGGCGCGCCGTCGCTGAGCTGGGTAGTTAGGCGGCACCCCCTCGTCCTGCATGAATCCCCAAGACGCCGAGTCGTTCGCATCCAACGCCGAATCGACTGAGCGGCACCCGGAGCCTTCGCGGGCAGCCGCAATGGCTGTCGGTGTACCCGTTGGCTTCATTTACGCCATGTTCTGCTTTGCTCTCGGCTACTTTGGCGCGGCAGTAGTCGGGCTCTTTCTGGCGCTGCTGGTCGGCGCGCTCGTGTCCGGCACACTTGGCTATTTCGCCGGGCACAAGTGGGCAGCTTCGACCCTCGCTCAATGTGCCGGCACGACACCATACACGCTCTTGCTTCTACTTGGGGGTGGCATATCCTTGGGCGACAGATTGGTAAGCTTGATCTTCATGATCGGACCAGCAGTCATTGGTACCTTCGTGGGTTCCAGAATTCGAACCAGCCGTCGTGCCGCCTAACTCTGCGCTGCAGCGAGCGGCGTTTGGCATAAAGTGCTCGGCTGCGGGCGGCCGAGCGAAGAGCGCACACGAGCGCTGGCGCGCCCGCGTGCTGAGAGGTCGTCTCGCCGTCGCTGAGCTGGGTAGTTAGGCGACGGATCTTCACACCGGCAAGAGTGGTCGCAAGAGGCTCTTGCTTGTCTTGCCCGTAGTTTCTCCGTTGCTCGCTTTCCGCGGCGCTCCAACCCACACTGCTATCGGCTTCGTCTGAAGCCTTCCGCCTTCCAAAAGGGAAGCGTTGTGCCTGGATTGCCGGCTATGGCCGCTCAGCGATCCCGTGAAAATCGATCATCCATAAAGTGCTCGGTTGATAGGGCAACGGTCTCCAGGCTCGAGCCGCCAACGAAGCCTACGGCCGGCTTATGGCATCTACGCCTTTCTCCCAACGCCCCGTCGGCCAAAGGTTAAGTCGTGCATTGCGCCGCTAGATCCGCGGCGGCATCATGGTCCTGGCTTCGTTCAGCGCTACCCGCTGATCAGAGGTTACAAAGAACAAGAGGGTGCATGGAGAAGGCGCGTGCTTGAAGCACTAAGAAGCTCGAATTTGAGGCCGTCGCCTAACTCTGCGCTGCAGCGAGCGGCGTTTGGCATAAAGTGCTCGGCCGCGGGCGGCCGAGCGCCAAGCGCACACGAGCGCTGGCGCGCCCGCGTGCTGAGAGCTCATCGCGCCGTCGCTGAGCTTGGTAGTTAGGCGACAGCTCAGCCTGGGTGGCAAGTGCAAGCAATTCGAGACCAGATCACTCAGTGCTTCCCTCAGGGCGGTCCTGCGTGCGAGGCACCCAATGACGTCGCGAACGCGCTATACAGCCTGCTGTACCAGATGGACCTGCCTGTCTGTGTGGACGGTTGGAATTTCTTTCGCATCGTAAGCGACTCAGTCGATCAGCTCCGTGCGGTGGGCCTGATGAATTTGTTGCCCACGGGAACTGTTCCCATTGAACTTCATTTGAAGTCGACCGAACAGACTCTGACGTGGTCTGTACTGGTGGGGCGTCAAGACGAGGCTTGGGAGTCTCTGTCAGAATCCAAGAAGTGGAAGAGTGTGTACTTGTATGCAGGCGGTGAGAGCGAGACTCCAACATGGAACTGGGAGGGGTGCTATGAAGGTAGGGTGCAAAATGCTGTCGCCTAACTCTGCGCTGCAGCGATCAGGCGGCCAGCGACCCTTGGTGTGAGGATAGCTGACCATCATGGATAAACTGCCCACGATCAACCTTGGCGAGCCGCCTGTCGCTGAGCTGGGTAGTTAGGCGCTGGATGACCTTCTCCACTCGAGTTCTTACCGGCCTGCCTGCATACGGCCCGCCGGCACAAGGCTTCAGCGCCACCGGCCAAGGTCTCCATTCCGAGGGTTTGGTCGTAGAGTTCACAATAAGCGGGGACGCCGAGACATGGATTGGGAACTTTGCACGAGGACTAGGCAGCTACGATCAGGTTCTTCCACACCCCAATATGCGCGAGGCGGTTGTGATCTCCGACGGTCAAGCCTACGTGGTCGACCCGGTTGCCAAGGTGGTCACCACTACCTTCGGCGCTGCGATCCAGGGCGTTTGGAATCACCCCTCTCGGCCGTGGATTATCTTTGACGACCAAGGAATTCGATTTTTCGCTCTCGGCCCTATGGGGTTGGTGTGGGAATCAGATCGGGTGTCCTGGGAGGGCTTCAGGTCCGTTCGCATAGAGGGGGAGCGGCTACGTGGCGAGGCATGGGAACCGAGCGACTTCTGGTACCCCTTTGAGCTTGACCTCAACACGGGGGAATTCAAAGGTGGCTCATATCCGAAAACTTTGCCCGGCGCCTAACCAGTAGTTGCAGCGAACCGCACCAGCATAAAGTGCTCATCCCAATGAACCATAAAGTGCTGGCGCGCGGGCGCGCACCATCACTTTCTGGGCGGGCGCTGTGCGCCCGCGCGCTCCGCGCCTGGTTGGGTGCGCGGTCGCTGAACTTATAGTTAGGCGACTTTGTGAGGCACTATGCTTAAAGCGATTGCACTCCTCTGCACTCTCGTTGTGCCGTCCATCCCCGGCTTCTGCGCTGAGCCGTGGAAGGCGGTGTTCGTGACAGATGAGGGAGTTCGCCTTGACTACAGTGAGAAGACAAAAGCCTTGACGCCGAACTCCGATCAAGCGTCGCGCTATAGGTTCGAGTTCAACGTCCCCGCCGAAGGAAATACGGCCACCATTCGCCTTCTACCAGTGGGCGAGAATACGGACGCCTCCGAAGACTACGACGCCCTCATTCTGGCGCGAGGCACCGATATGCTGGTTCTGCTCATGGTGAACGCCGGGCTGCAACGTGGAGACAGATTCGAAACATACACGCTGTACCCAAAGCTTGGCGTAGGCTTCCTCACCGAGACTAGCTCATACCTAGGCAACGCGACGCTACGGCAGAGTACTCCGTCGGGAACGGATATCCCCGCAGCGTCCGCGAAGGCATTTCCCCTGCGGAGAATTGACAAGTAGTGCACGAGTCGCCTAACTCTGCGCTGCAGCGAGCGGCGTTTGGCATAAAGTGCTCGGCCGCGGGCGGCCGAGCCAACAGCGCACACGAGCGCTACCGCGCCCGCGTGCTGCGAGGGCATCTCGCCGTCGCTGAGCTGGGTAGTTAGACGGACGCATAAAGCCATATTTGAGTGATTGCACGATAAACGATGTCAAATTTGAGCAATGCCCAGAAATGCAAAACGCCGTTGTTCGCGATCCGTGCTATATCGGAGCAAAAACGTTTTCGCGGAAGCTAGCTTCAGCGAGAAACGTTTTCGCTCCGATACCACCCGTGTGCGTGTTGCACTGCTTTTTTGGCTTATCAGCGCCGTGCAAGTGACGAGCGTCTCGCTCACGGCTGGCCTCGGGCGCCGTCTAACTTTGCGCTTCAGCGCGCGCGATCACCATAGAGTGCCCAGCCTAGCAATTGTGGCGCGGCGCTGAGCTAGAGTAGTTAGGCGGCACCGACACGTCATCTTTGACGTCAAGGCGTCAAGACGTCATAATCCGCGCATGAGCACCCCGAAGCGCGCTACAGTCTATTTTGAGCCCGAAGTTCACAAGGCATTGCGCCTGCGAGCTGCTGCCAACGATCAGTCCATCTCGGACATGGTTAACGCGGCAGTGAAAGCATCGCTTGCGGAGGATGCCGAAGACCTCGCGGCATTTGAGAAGCGAAAGCGCGAAAAGAGCGTCTCATTTGACAGCTTCGTGCAGGGCATGAAGCGTCGTGGCGTTATATAAGCTTTCGATCAAGCCCTCGGCAGGCAAAGAGCTTGAGGCCGTTGGTTCCAAGCAAGATCGTACACGCATCATAGCGAAGATCTCTGCTTTGGCTGAGAACCCAAGGCCAAGGGGCTCGGAAAAGCTGGCGGGTTACGACGACCGGTACCGAATCCGTCAAGGCAACTATCGGGTGGTCTATGAGATTGATGACGACGCGAGTCACGTCACCATCTATAAGATCGGACACCGCCGTGAGGTATATCGCTAAGGTGCCGCCTAACCAGGCGCTGCAGCGAGCGGCGTCTGGCATAAAGTGCTCGGCCGCGGGCGGCCGAGCCGCAAGCGCACACGAGCGCTGGCGCGCCCGCGTGCTGCCAGGTCATCTCGCCGTCGCTGAGCTGAGTAGTTAGGCGGCACTGACATGCCTTGCTTGGATTCGTTCGTAGGCGAGAAAATCTGCGCGGCGCGAGGTGTCCAGTCCCACGCAGATGCGACGCATCAGATTCCCTGGCTGGAGATCGATATGACCTCCGGCAGAAAAATAGAAGTGGTCCCTATTTCTATGGACGTCGAGAAAATCGAGGTGTTCGGGTTGGAGGTTCGTGAGGTGGCGACGTACCAGCACCCCACACGATGCCCCAATGGTCCGCTCGCTGAGAAGCCAGAATTGACAGCTCTGGATCCAATTCTGGGCAAGCCGATAGCAACTGCTGTGCTAATTGCTACCGACGGCAACCCAATGCCGAACTGCCTCCAGATGAGATTTTGGGGCGGCGAGACTGTCAGAATTTCTCACGACGAATCGGTTCCTCTTAGCGTTCGCATTGAGAGGAGGTTGCCAAGTGCCGCCTAACTCTGCGCTGCAGCGAGCGGCGATTGGCATAAAGTGCTCGGCCGCGGGCGGCCGAGTGCAGAGAGCACACGAGCGCTGGCGCGCCCGCGTGCTTCAGCGGCATCTCGCCGTCGCTGAGCTTGGTAGTTGGGCGTCATGAGAGACCGATTGCCAGCGCTAGCGGCGTTTCTGATCGACCTTGAGCGTCTCAAGCTCGTGCCACGTAAGGCGTACGTCAGCGACTTGTCACGTCGAGAGAACTCCGCAGAGCATAGTTGGCATCTTGCTGTAGGCCTTCTGGCTCTCTCACGTGAGCTCGACCTCGAGATCGATCTAAACAAGGCCCTCATCATGGCCCTCATCCACGACACGTGTGAAATCGACGCTGGCGATTCTCCTGTGTACGGCCCTGCTCGCCATGATCAGTACAAGGCAGAGTTGGCGTGCGTAAACCGGCTTGCATCCCACGGACTGAAATTCGGCACAGAGCTCCGCCAGCTCTGGCTGGAGTATGAAGCCCAAGAGTCACGAGAAAGTCGTTGGGTGAAGGTGTTTGATCGGGTCATGCCCTTTGTAGTAAATCTCGCGACGCGCGGCCAAAACTGGAAGGAGCAGTCCATTTGTCGTTCTCAAGTCCTAAAGGTCAGTGCCCCAGTGAAAGATCACGCACCTGAGATCTACGCTTGGATGGAGGAAAAACTCAAGGAATGCGTTCAGGCCGGATGGTTGGTGGATGCATGACCCCCCGGTCCGACTCCAGGAGGGAATAGACTTGGAATCGTGCCTTGGGCGGCGCGCCGCTGCTGAGCTCAATCGTTAGGCGCACTATGAGGAATGCTAAAGGTCAGATCTCAACCAACTGAGGAACATCAATTGCACTCTGCCCGTGTCGATCGCGCATTCTTGATCCTCGTAGTGACCCTGGCATGGTCGCCGACGCTTCTGGCGGAGCAGGACGTCAAATTCTCCACGGAAGTAAACTTCACCGTCCGGCCATCGGCCAGTGGAATCGTCTCAAGGTCGGCCGATGGGTTGTCGCTGTTTCTATATGACGTCACTCTTGTAACTGATGACCCAGGTCGTGCTACGCCCAGGTCTTTCCGCGTCGGCATCGCCTTTGAAGATCCCGCTATTGGGCGGTGGAACGTCTCGAATTGGTCGCCATACGTCGACATCAAATCAGCGTTTGACGCCACCGGCACGCTGGAGGTCAAGCGAATTGACCTGCGCATTCCCACGGCCAGCGCGTCGCTAAAGGGGCGGTGGCTCGTAATTGAAATTCGCTACGTCAGTCATGGCTTGAACGGAGCGATCGCAACTTCATACGCTCATAGCAGCAGAGCAATCTTCGACGGACAGGGATACTAGAGATCGATGGGCGGAATGCTGGTGGCGCCCTATCAGGCGATGCGCCAGTTCTCAGCGTCGTCTACTGAACAAGCCCTTCAATCGCCAGAAGCGTCGCTCACCGCTGCCGAGATGGCGGCGCAGTAACGCGTTCCGCGACAGCTTGCGAACCGGAGATCTACGTCGTGAAAACTATCCCTGCCCGGTTGTGGTGGGACACACAAGGAATGATACAAAGTGCTAAAGACTTACACAGGAACCTGCCACTGCGGCGAAGTCCGATTCGAGGCCGATATCGATCTCTCCCTTGGAACCAACAAGTGCAATTGTTCCATATGCACAAAGACACGCAATTGGAACGTAATACTGAAACCCGGCGCGTTTCGGCTGCAGTCAGAAGAGGGCGTTCTCACTGATTATCAGTTTGGCAAACGTGCCGGGCATCACTTCTTCTGTTCACGGTGCGGCGTGCGAACGTTTGGCCGGGGTTATGTCGCCGAGATTGGCGGCGACTATGTGGCGGTTCAAGTCTCGTCCCTGGACGACGTAGATCCCGCTGAGCTGGCTTCCGCTCCGGTCAGGTACGCAGACGGAAGAAACAATGACTGGGAGAAGCCACCAGAAGAAACGCGACACCTTTAGGCGGGCACGTCGAAAATGCAAGACGCCTGCATCGAGCCCCCAACTCTGCGTTGCAGCTGGCGACGTTCGGGACACATTGCCCGGTCGCTGAACCTGAAGACCTGGGCGTCTATCCAAATGAAGCCTTGCGAAGGCGCTTGCGGTCCCTTGCCCGCAACCGCCCCCACCGCGCACAATCGCCACCTGCACAGGGAGGTTGTGCGTGCGCTATCTCCAGTCAGGTTCTGGACGTGAGTCGCCGGTTTGGATGGGAGACTTGCGGAGACGGGTTCGAGGCCGCGTAGGAGACGCCATGGAATCTTTGGGCATCTGGCACTGGGTCATCATCCTGGTCGTCCTCGTGGCGGTCTTTGCCCCGATATTGTGGGTGATTGCCTCCGAACGCTCCCATGGCGGTGCAAAGCTCGGCTGGCTGCTGCTGGTCATCGGTTTTTCCTGGCTTGGGCTGGCCGCGTTCCTGATCATCACGCAGGCGCAGAAGGACCGCTTCATCCAAGGGAAGAGCTGATGGGCACAGGCCCCCGGTGCGGTTGTTCTCTGGCTGAAAGCGCCACTCCGGGCTGATCGAGGGCAGAGTCGTGAGCCCGAGAAAAACCTTCGCTACAGTCCCGGATTACCTTTCGACGCTGACGCCAGCACAGTCAAAGCCGCTGAGATCGATTCTGGCCCTGGTCAGGAAGTCTGTCCCGAAGGCTGAGCTCGTCATCAGTTATGGCATTCCGGCCTTCAGGATCGACCGTGCCTTCATGTACTGTGCGGCATTCAAGCGGCACATCGGCATCTATCCACCTGTGCGAGGCGATGCCAGGCTCACAAGAGAGCTGAAGCCCTATGCGAATGCGAAGGGGAACCTCAGCTTCCCGCTGGATGAGCCAATGCCGATGGCATTGATAGCCAGGGTAGCCAAAGCACTGGCGAAGCAATACGCACAAGGGAATCGATGAGCATGAATATGCAAACCCCAGACGCCAGATCACGCCCCCGGGTCGCTGCGATCGCCGCCTTCGTGCCCGCCAGGGATTTCGCCCAGTCCAGAAGCTTCTATCTGGATCTCGGTTTCGAGCAGACCTGGGGCAACGATGCCGCTTGCGGCCTCCGGATAGACGGCCACGACATCATCCTCCAGAACTTCCACGTGAAGGAACATTCGGAGAATTTCATGATGCAGCTCATGGTCGACGATGCGGATGCCTGGTGGGAGCGCATACAGAGCTCGGACCTGAAAGAGAAGTACCAGCTTGGTACGGCCAAACCGCCGGCGATGCAACCCTGGGGCCTGAGGGTTCTATTCCTCACCGATCCCTCCGGGGTCTTGTGGCACATCGCCGAGATGCCCGGGAGGTGAAGACCCCGCGTTCGCCCGTCGTACTTCGTCCGGGACAAGGACGCAGCTACGACATGGGTCGTATCCGCGCCGTGTTCAAGGCGGACGAGCTCGAATCCGCGCACCGGTATTCGATCTCCGAGTGGTGGCTGGAGCCGCGCACCACCGGCCCCGGACCGCATTCCCACGATGAGGACGACATTTTCTACATCCTCGAGGGGACGATGAGCATCCTGGTCGGCGACCGGTGGATAGACGCCAGCGCCGGTTCCTTCGTGCTCGTGCCTGGCGGTGTGAAGCATGATTTCGAGAACCGCGGCAGCGTCCGGTCCGGCTTCCTCAACATTTCGGCACCCGGCGGTTTCGAGCCGCACATGCCGGGCATCAGGGACTGGTTCATCGAGCACCCGCCGGGCGAGCCTGCCTGATGACGGGTCCTGTGCGGTAAGCTGGTCGCCGGTCTCCAGACCTGATGGCAGGGAGTGCAGGAACATGCGCACATTCGAGCTCAAGGGAGAGGAGGCGACGCTTCGCCTTTCGGGTGAGCCACCCGCCATTGCAGCGCCGCATTTTGGCTGGGAATACCGCGCAGAGCTGCAGGGACACGCACTGCAAGTCACCCTTGCAGTGGGGGACGACGATCCGACGTCATTCGTGGAGTTCTTCGAGTCCCTGGCGGAAGACTGGCAAGGGTGGCCGGAAGCCCGCGGCTACGAATCGCTCGACGGCACGCTGCGAATTGCGGCAACGCACGACAGGGTTCGCGCCGTGCGGTTCGAGATCCGGCTGCGGGGGGACGCGCGTAGCGGATTTGATTGGGCCGCGAGCCACAGGCTGAGCGTGGAATCGGGCCACCTGGGCAAACTGGCCGCCGCAGCCCGGGCTTTTGCTGTGTGATTGTACTCATCGGGAAATGTACCGGGCCCTCTCCATCACATTGACGCTGCTGCTCGCGGTCGCTCAATCTGGCGTCACGGCGGAATCGTCCGGGGCTCCGCTGCAACTCCGCGACCGCGACCAGCAGCGCATCGCGGAGCTTGTGTGCACGCCCATCGGCGCGGCCGGCGTGGACACCTTGCAGGCCCGCCGCCAGAGCGGCCTGGAAATCATCGCGGAAGTGCGTTGCCTGCCCCATGCCACGAACTACTCGGTGCCGGTGGTCCGGCTTGCCACCTGCACGGGCAGCGCCAGCCGCTGGCAGTGCAGGCTGCGCACTGACGCGCTGCGCATGACGCTGCCCGACGACTCGGTAGTCACCGTGACCGCCACGGACCTGCCATTGAAAGCCGCGGCAGAGGCCATACGCGAGGCGGCGAAGCTCACGATCCGGCCGTTCTACCGTCCTGCCGTGCGTGTGATGCGGGAGGCCTGCTCGGTTGCCCGCACCAGCACCTCCGAGCGGCGCGGAACGGAGAGCTTCGCCATCCGCTGCGGGGAGACGAGCATGGTGCTCACGAAGGATTGCTGGGACAGCGGCTGCCGCTACTTCATTCCCTTCGCGGAGAACTACTGAGGAAATCATGCAGGTTTGCCGTCGGCACTCCGGGCGTCGCGCATTGCCGTCGGCTTGCACGCAGGTGGCCGTACCTGTAGAACAATTGAATCCGTGAATACACGGGGCGCCTTGCAGGCGCACGGGGGAAACATGGCACATTCATCCTCTCGCGACGAGTGGATCGACCGCTATGAGCGCAGTCACCGGAATCCGGTGAACCGCGCCTGCCACACTGCCGGCATTCCGATGATCGCGCTGTCGCTTCTTCTCGCCCTGCCGGCCATCGCCGTGCCCGGGCTGCGCCTGCCCGCCCTTGCGTTGTTCGTGGCGGGATGGATACTGCAGTTCGTCGGCCACGCGGTGGAGGGCAAGGCGCCGGAGTTTTTCTCCGACTGGCGCTTCCTGTTGGTCGGATTCCGCTGGTGGCTGCTGAAGGTCAGTGGTCGGGTCTGAATGCCGGTGAGGGCATGTACGAACTGTATATCGGCAACAAGAATTACTCCTCCTGGTCGATGCGCCCATGGGTGCTGATGCGATCACTGGAGATCCCCTTCCGGGAACGGCTGATGCCCTTTCACCTGAATCGTGGCGAGGGCGCCTTCACGAATTTCTCGCCCACCGGGCGCGTGCCCCTGCTGGTCGATGGCGCAGCGCGTGTGTGGGATTCGCTGTCGATCACGGAGTACCTGGCCGAGCGGCATGAAGGCGTGTGGCCGGATGATGCCGCGGCGCGTGCCTGGGCGCGCTCCGCGGCAGCAGAAATGCACAGCGGCTTCGGCGACCTGCGCAACGACTGCTCGATGAGCGTGGGCGTGCGCGTGCGGCTCCATCACGTCACCAACCAGCTGCTGGCGGACCTGCGCCGGCTCACCGAACTCTGGCGTGATGGCTTCACGCGCCACGGTGGCCCCTTCCTCAACGGCCGCACCTTCGGTGCGGTGGATGCCTTCTTTGCACCGGTGGCCGCACGTGTGCAGACATACGGGCTGCCCCTGCAGCGCGAGGCGATGTCATACGTGGAGCGGCTGCTGGCCCACCCGCCGGTGCGCGAGTGGATCGACGCGGGCATCGCCGAGACCTTCCGCGATGAGCCGCATGAGCGGGAAATCCGCTCGAAGGGCGAAGTGGTACAGGACCTGCGTGCACCTGTGAAATGATTCGCTGATGAAGCGAATCTGGTTTTCCCTGCCGGCGGCGGCAATGCTGCTGGCTGCGTGCAACGTCACGCCCGTCCGGCCGCCCGAACCCGCGGCGCCTGTCGAACCCCCCGTGCCATCGCTGCGTTATCTACCCGCCCAGTGGCAGGAGCTGCCGGGCTGGACGGCGGATGACCTGGCGGCGGCGTGGCCCGCGCTGCAGGCCAGCTGCCGCAGCCCGCGCATGCCGCAGGCCTGGCGCCCCTTCTGCACCCAGGTGCTTGCGGTGCCGGCGTCGGAGCGCGCCGCCCAGCGCACGCTGCTTGAAACAAGGCTGCGCCCCTGGCGGCTGGTGCTGGAAGGCGAGGGTGGCCGGCCTGCGCGCCAGGACCAGGGACTGATCACGGGCTACTACGAGCCGGTGCTCAACGGTTCCCGCCGGCGCGGCGGCAGCTTCCAGACACCGCTGTATGCAGTGCCGGATGACCTCGTGATCGTGGATCTGGGTGCGCTGTATCCCGCGCTGCAGGGCGAGCGCGTGCGGGGCCGGCTGCAGGGCCGGCGCGTGACACCCTATCCCGATCGCGCGCAGCTGGCAGACGGACAGCTGCCGGGCGGCAAGGAAATCGTCTGGGTGGACAGCGCCATCGATGCCTTCTTCCTGCAGATCCAGGGCTCCGGACGCGTGCGGCTGCCGGATGGCACGATGATCCGCGTGGCGTTCGCGGATGTGAATGGCCATCCTTACCGCGCCATCGGCCGCTACCTGGTGGCGCAGGGGGAGATGACGGTGGAAGAGGCGACCGCCCCGGCCATCCGCCAGTGGCTGGCCGCGCATCCCGATCGGCAGGCGGAGGTGTTCAACACCAATCCCAGTGTGGTGTTCTTCCGCGAGCAGCCACTGGGCAATCCTGCAGTGGGGCCGGATGGCGCCATGGGCGTGCCGCTCACTGCCGGCCGTTCGCTGGCGGTGGACCCGCGCCTGCTGCCACTTGGTGCGCCGATGTTCCTTGCCAGCACGCATCCGGTCAGCGGCGCGCCGCTGCAGCGACTGATGCTGGCGCAGGACACCGGCGGCGCAATACGGGGCGCGCTGCGGGCGGATTTCTTCTGGGGCATGGGTGCGGAGGCCGGTGATGCCGCAGGGCGCATGCGGCAGGACGGTGCCCTGTGGCTGCTGTGGCCGGTGGACCAGCCGCTGCCCGTTGCCGCGCCCTGAGCGCGGGCGTTGACGGAACTTGCGGGCTGCACCTAAGGTCCATTCAAAGCCATTTTTTGCAACGGATTGAAGGGGAGCAGCATGGGCATCAGCGACAGGGATATCTCGCGACGCCGGGTCATCCAGGCAGGGGCCGCAGTCGGGGTGACAATGGTGGCGGGTCGTACGTTTGCCGCGGCAGCCTCCCTCATCACCAAGGCCATTCCTTCCACGGGCGAGAAGATTCCGGTGGTGGGCACAGGCACCAATGCCTATGGCGTCACCGGCGCCGAGGAACTGGCCGAACTGAAGCGCGTGCTTACCGCAATGCCGGGCATGGGTGGCATGGTCATCGACTCCGCGCGCGCCTACGGCACCTCGGAGGAGGTGATCGGCAAGCTGCTGGCGGACATCGGCAACCGCGACAAGTTCTTCCTCGCCACCAAGACGCCGATGAACGGCGATGTGTCCAATGGCAAGGCCGTGCTGGATGAATCCTTCCGTCGCCTGCAGGTGAGCAGGATCGACCTGATGCAGATCCACAACCTGCATGGCATGAACGAGCTGATGCCGCATTTCAAGGAATACAAGGCGGCGGGCAAGATCCGCTACATCGGCATGAGCACGTCCACCGACAACCAGTACGAGGGCATCTCGCAGGCCATCCGCACGCACAAGCCGGATTTCGTGCAGGTGGACTACTCCATCGGCAACCGTGGCGCGGCGGACAATGTGCTGCCACTGGCGCAGGAGCAGGGGCTGGGTGTGCTCATCAACGTGCCATTCGGCGGCCGCGGCCGCACGCTGTTCCCGCGGGTGCAGAATGTGACAGTGCCGGACTGGGCGAAGCAGGAACTGGACATCAACACCTGGGCCCAGTTCTTCCTCAAATACATCGTGTCGCATCCGGCGGTGACAGCGGCGATTCCGGGTACCACCACGATGGCCTACTTGCAGGACAACCAGGCCGCCGGCCGCGGGCGCTTGCCCACTGCCGCGCAGCGGAAGAAGATGGAGGAGTTCTGGGACGGACTCCCGTCCTGATCCACCGGAGGCTCCCATGGCCATGCAGATCGACATCGGCATCGACAAGAAGGACCGGCTCGCCATCGCGCAGGGGCTGGGCCACCTGCTTGCCGACACGTACACGCTGTACCTGAAGACCCACAACTTCCACTGGAATGTCACGGGTCCGATGTTCCAGACGCTGCACCTGATGTTCGAGACGCAGTACAACGAGCTGGCGCTGGCGGTCGATCTGGTGGCCGAGCGCATCCGTTCGCTGGGTGCGCCGGCGCCGGGCACCTATGCGGAGTTCGTGAAGCTCAGCTCCATCAAGGAATCCAGCGGCGTGCCGAAGGCGCGCGAGATGATCAAGCAGCTGGTGGAGGGGCAGGAGGCGGTGGTACGTACCGCACGCAAGCTGTTCCCGGTGGTCGAGAAGGCTGGCGATGAAGCCACGGCCGACCTTCTGACCCAGCGCATCCAGCTGCACGAGAAGACAGCCTGGATGCTGCGCGCCCTGCTCGAGAAGGAGTAGGGCGCGCCGTGACCTTCGTCCTCACTCCTCGAGGATGAAGGTCACCTTCAGCAGCACGCGGTATTCGGTGATCTTGCCGTCCTTGCCGCACTCGACTTCCATTTCCTTCACCCAGGCGCCACGGACGTTCTTCAACGTCTTGTTGGCGCGGGCCACGCCGTTTTCGACGGCGTCATCGAAGCTCTTCTTGCTGCTCGACTTGATCTCGGTGATGCGCGCGACAGTCATGATTCCCTCCTTGGGACCAGCGGTCTATTCCAGGGCGAATGCCAGGAGCACGTTGCCGGGGCGGCCCACCAGGCCGCCATAACCGGCGTTCACGTATAGCATGCCGCCGGCCACGATGGCGCCGGGGCCGTCCATGCTGGCACCATTGGCCTTCACGCCGTTCACCGTGGTGAATTCGCGGTTGGCATCGAACATCCACAGCACCTTGCCGTCGGTGGTGGAGTAGGCGCGCAGTGCACCATCGTGCGAGCCGCTGAACACCGCGCCGGGAATGGCGGTGACGGCCGCGCCCTGGCCGGCACCGCAGCCCTGCTTCTTCTGGCCGCAGGCCAGCTCCTGCGGCGGGGCCTGCCAGGTGATCTTGCCGGTGACGAGGTCGATGGCGGTCATGCCGCCCTGCACGTCGGCCTGGAAGGCGTTGGTGCCGGTGTAGAAGTTCCTGCCGTCGGTGGCGCCGCCCCACTGGCCGCCCAGGCCGCTGGGCTTGCCGAACTGGGTCTGCCACAGCAGCGCGCCCTGCTTGTCCGGATCGAGCGCGAAGGCGATGCCGGACTTCTGGGGGATGACGATGATGTCGCGGCGGCCGACGGTGGCGAGGATGGGCGTGGCGGAGAAATCGTAGTCCGGGCCCAGTGTCGCGGGGCAGCCGGGGTTGTCGGGATTGGTGGGACGGCAGCCCATGGTCCACTGGTCGGCGGGCAGCACCTGGTGGTGCCAGCGCACCGCGCCGGTCTTCATGTCGAAGGCGATGACGGAGTCGGTCATGGCCTGCGGAGGATCGGCGTAGCCATTGCCCGTGGCGGCGTAGACAACACCGCGCTTCACGTCCACCGAGGGTGCGGACCAGATGCCGCCGCCGGCCGGGCCGAACATCTGCACGCCGGCGGCGTTCTTCGCGCGCGGCTTTGTTTCATCGACAGTGTATGTCTTCCACAGCAGCTTGCCGGTGTTCACCTCCACCGCGGAAAGACTGCCGCGGAAGGTGCAGCAGCCGTAGCCGCCGTTGGCGCCGCGGCCTTCCTCACCGAGGCCCTGCACGCCGACGAAGACGCGGCCGTCGTGCACGATGGGCGAACCGGTGATGCCGGCGTTGGCGTGGTCATCGAGCTTGATGTTCCACAGCATGGAGCCGGTGTCGGCATCGAGCGCGTACAGCGTGGCGCGCTGGTCGCCGACGATCACGGCATAGCCGCGCTTGCTGCCGGACTTGTAGGGCGTGACCGAGGGCGCGGTGCGCACGCCGGCGGCGGCCTTGAAGCTCCAGTGCGTGCAGCCGGTGGCCGGATCGAGCGCGTGCACTTCACCGCTTTCGCTGCCCACGAAGAGCCGGCCGCCGGCCAGCGTCGGCTGGGTGCGGGCGGAGGAGACGCCGGTGTAGCCGAAGGCCCACTTGAGCTTCAGGCGGGGCAGGTCGGCGGCGGTGATGCCGCCCGTCTTCGCGTCCTGGAAGCGCGTGGAGGCCGGGCCGTTGCCGAAGCCGTTCCAGCTGATGCCTTTCGACGGATCAGTGACGGCCGCGGACTTTGCGCAGTGGTTCGCGGACTGCAGGGTGCCGGCGGTGGCCGAGATGAGCTTGCCGGTGGCGTATTCAGCGACGGCGCGCCGCTGGGTCTCGTTGAGCGCGGCACCCTGGGCCTGCATCTTGCCGCTGACCAGCGAGTTGAGCACGGCATCGGCGCTGAACTGCTGCAGCTGGGATCGGGTGGGGGCCTTTTCGTTCGGGCTGCCCGGAGGTGCTGCAGTCTGCGCGTGGCAGGCAGCGCAGAAGCCGTTGAAGACGGTATCGCCTTCGGACTGGGCAGCCTGTGCGGTGGCGGCGAGGCCGGACAGGAACAGGGCGGCGAGGGCCAGGTGGCGCGATGACATTGACGATTCCCCCTTGAACAATGCGGTTGGCGCCGCGGACGATCAGGCGTCCGGCGCGTAGTGTCCCCACAGGCTGCGGAACGACGCGAGCACGAAAGCTTGCGAACCGCCCCACTGGGCCTCGAATTCCTTTGCCGGGCCTGAAGCGTAGGCTTCATCCGGGCCCATGCCTTTCACCAGCTGCTTCACCAGGCGGTCGAAGATGGTGAAGTACATGTCGCGGTACGCCTGCAGTTCCTTGCGGCCGACGATGGGACCGTCGGCGCCGATCACGCGCGTGCGGTCATCGGCGATCTTCAGCAGGCGGTCGTAGGCGCCCACCAGGCCGCCGATCCAGCCGCCGGTGCGCCAGTCCATCAGCGGCCAGCCGGCGCTGGAGACCACGCCACCGGCGATGAGCACGTTGGCGGCGGGCAGGAAGGCATAGAGGTCGCCATCGGTGTGCGCCTGGCCGAGGTGGCCGAAGGCGATGCGCTCGCCGCCGAAGTCCACGGTCTCGGTGGTGTAGAAGCTCTTGTTGGGCTGCGCCACCCTGGGGAATGCCGGATGCGGCGCGTCGCGCCAGGGCACGTCGATGCGGCGCGTGAGCCAGAGGCGGGTGTTCTCCTGCGCGAGGATGCGGGCGCCCTGCTTGCCCAGCGTTTCGTTGAGGCCCGTCTGCTCGGGGTGCCAGTGCGTGTTCACCAGCGTGTGGGCCTTCTTCGCTTCCACGGAAGACAGTGCGAGCTTCAGCAATGCCTTCGCGTGATCGCGCTGGCCGCCGTCGAACAGCATGGCACCTTCAGGCGAACCGAAGGCCACCACGTTGGCTCCGGCGCCGGTGATGAGCGCGAGGTTGCCGCCCAGCTCCTGTGCGGCGAGCTTCGCCTTCTTCTCGCGCGCCAGCGCCGGCATCGCCGGCGCCAGCAGTGCGCCGGCGGAGGACAGCGCCGCCGCCTGCAGGAATCCGCGCCTGGAGTGCATCAGATCTCGGCGAACAGGCCGGTGCTGTTGCCCAGCGACTCGGCGGGTACGCCAGCGCGGTTCAGCAGCGTGAGCAGCAGGTTGGCGTGCGGGGTGTCCTGCGGGAACTTCAGGTGCTGGCCACCCTTGATGCGTCCGTAGCCCTTGCCGAGGATGGCATTGGGCAGCGGGTCGTTGTTGTGCAGGTCGCTGTTGGACATGTTGCTGCCGTACAGGATGATGGAATGGTCGAGCACGCTGCCGTCGCCATCTTCCATCTCCGCCAGCTTGCCGATGAACTTGGCGAACACCGTGGTGTGGTAGTTCTGGATGCGGATCAGCCGCTCGATCTTCGCCGCATCGTTCGCATGGTGCGACAGCGGATGGAAGGCCTCGGTGATCGAAAGGTTCGGGTAGGTGCGCATCGACACCTCCTTGGCCATCATCATCGAGGCGACCTGGGTCTGGTTGGTCTGCCAGGCCAGCGCGATAAGGTCGAAGAGGGCGTCGAGGTGGGCGCCGAACTCATCGGGCACGCCCTGCGGCGCATTGGGCAGGTCCATGGTCTGGCTCTTGCTCACGGCCAGGCGCGCGATGCGCTGCTCCACCTCGCGCACGGAGTCGAGGTAGTCGCTGACGCGGGCGCGGTCGGCGGCGCTGATGCGCTTGCTGAGCGCCTTGCCTTCTTCCATCACGTAGTCGAGCAGGCTGTCGGTCTCGGCGAGGATGGCCTTGCGCTCGGCGCCCGTGTCTCCCTGGCCGAACAGCTGGTAGAACACCTTGCGCGGGTTGTCTTCCATGGGCAGCGGCTGCGTGGGCGTGCGGAAGGCCACGGTGCTGCCGAAGCCGCAGCCGGTGGCGCCCTGGCCGCAGGTGGCATTGCCGCCTTCGCCGGTGAGCTCCAGCGAGGGCAGCGGCGTGTTGCCGGTGAAGTGGCGCGCGGCGAGCTGGTCGGCGGTGGTGCCCTTGTCGCCCTCGCGGTTGGCCACGCCGTAGCAGGACAGCCAGGTGCCGGCCATGATGCCGTGCGGATCGGAGCTCTCGCCGCCCTTGTTGCGCAGCCCGCTGACGATGGTGAGCTGGTCGCGGAAGGGCTCCAGCGGCTTCAGGATGGGCGACAGCTCGAAGTCGCGGCCGGTCTTCTCCGGCATCCACGCCTTGATGATGGCGCCGTGCGGGAAATAGATGAAGCCCAGGCGCGGCGCGGGCTTCGCGGCGGTCTGTGCCAGCGCGGTGGCGGCCGGGACCATCGCATCGAGCAGCGGCAGCGCGATGGCGGCGCCTGCGCCACGCAGCAGGGTGCGGCGGGAAAGGGCTTTCTTGGTGATGTACATGGCGGGCCTCTGCTTCAATTTACCACCGTGGCCTGGCGGGTGTCGGCGCCCTTGCCGGCATCGGGAACCCGGGCCTTCAGGAACGGATCGCTGAGCACGATGTTGGTGATCAGGGTGTGGAACCTGTAGCCGTCGCCGGCGGTGCGGCGCACGATGTCGCGCACCACGGGCATGTCATGCGGCTCCACCAGGCGGCCGAGCGCATAGATCATCATGCGCTCGGTGACGTTCTGCACGAAGGGCACCGGATCGGCCAGCAGCGCGGCGCGCAGTTCATCCGGGTTGCGCACGATGGTGCCGTCGGGCAGCTTGCCCAGCATGTCGATTTCCGTACGCGCGAAGCGGTCGATGCGGCGAGCCTTGCCCGTGGCGTCGAAACCCTCGAGCACGAAGCCGATGGGGTCGATGGCCGCATGGCAGGAGAAGCACTGCGGCTTGGCGCGATGTGCTTCGAGCAGCTCGCGCACGGTGGCGGGCTTGTTCTGTGCGTTGGTTGCGGGCAGCGCTTCCACTGCAGGCGGCGGAACCGGCGGCGGTGAGCCGATGATGCGCTCGAGTACATAGGCGCCGCGCAGCACGGGCGAGGTGCGGTTGGGGTAGGCGCTGGCCATCAGCACGCCGCCCTTGCCCAGGAGGCCGAAGCGGCTGGAATCCTCGAGCTTGATCTTGCGGAACTGGTCACCGCGGACGGAGTTGATGTCGTAGTGCAGCGCCAGGCGCTCGTTGATGAAGGTCCAGGGTGAAGAGAGCAGCTCGGTGACGCTGCCGTTGCTGCGGATGATGTCATCCATGAACAGCGCGATCTCTTCGACGAAATCCCCGCGCAGGTCGCCGCTGCCGCTGGCGTAGGGGAAGATGGCCGGGTCGGGGGTGATCTCCGGCAGCTTGGTGAGGTTCAGCCACTGCGAGCCGAAGTTGCGGGCCAGCGTGCTGGCGCGCTCATCGGCCAGCATGCGCTGCACCTGGGCCTTGAGCACCTCCGGTTCGCCGAGGCGGTGTTCCTGCGCCAGCTTCAGCAGCGTGTCGTCGGGGAGGCTGTTCCACAGGAAGAACGACAGGCGCGAGGCCAGCGCAAGGTCGTCGATGCGGTAGATGGTGCCGGGCGGCAGGTTCTGCGGCGACTGGTCGGTGCGGAACAGGAAGTCCGGGTGCGCCAGCACGGCGGTGAGCGCCCGGCGCACCCCGGCGTCGAAGTCCGAGGACTTCCGTCCTTCCTCATAGAAGCGCAGCAGCGGTTCCAGGTCCCGGTCGGCGAGGGGCCGGCGATAGGCGCGGCTGGCGAAGGAGGAGATTACCTGGCGCGCGCAGGGCGCTTCTTCCGCGGCGCTCTTCGGGTAGCAGGCGGCGAAGATGTGGCGCCGCGCCGGCGTCTCGCTGACGCCGGTGGAATTGAAGGGGCCGCGGATCTCGAACGAGGACACGCGCAGGATGCGGTCCTGTCCGCCGCCGGGGGTGTACATCTGCAACCGGTCTTCGGATTCGGCAAAGGTGCGATGACGGAACGCGACCACGAAGCGGTGCACGCCGGCCGTGGCCTTGAAGCGGATGTTCTTCAGCCGCGCATTGATGGCCTCGACCGCAGGATCCTGCTGCTGGTCGATGGCCTTCATGTCGTCTTCGCCGCCGATGGTGGTCTCGTAGATCAGCTTGCCGTCCATGGTGACGACCAGATGATTCCTGAACTCCATGTTGTAGACCCACAGCGCCGTGGCCATGTTGGCGATGGTGAGCACGTACTCGCCGTCGGCGGGGAAGTTGTGGTCCACGGCAATGCCGCCGCGCGTGCCCAGCGGCAGGCCATCCTGGTGGAAGATCTGCGTCGAGGGTGCGGTGGCGCGATAGGTGGTGGCGGCGGGCAGGGCATCCTTGTTGCCCATGGCCTGCACCACCACGCTGCGCGCGGCGGAGATGTACTGGTCGAGGAAGGAGGGCGTGACGCTCAGCGCCGCGGCGACATTGTCGAAGCCCTCGCGCGGCTCGTCGCGTGGCAGCAGCTCGGCGGCGTCGATCTCGATGCCCAGCAGGTCGCGCACGGCATTGGCGTATTCCTTGCGGTTAAGGCGCTGCAGGCCGACGTAGCCGGGATCGGGGTGCGCGCTGGCGGCGGTGTCGAGCTGGCCTTCCATCCACTTGATGAAGGTGCCGCGGGTGGCCTGGTCGGGCACCTTGTGGCCACCAGGTGGCATCTGCTGGCTGCGCAGCTTGCGCACCACCTTCTCGAAGACCTCGGCGTTGTCGCCGATGTCCTCCTGGGAGAGCACGTCAAAGGCGATGCCGCCGGCCCAGTCCTCGGTGTTGTGGCATTCCGTGCAATAGGCTTCGAAGAGTGTCCAGTCGGCGCCGGCATGCGCCCCTGCCGGTGCGCTGGCGGCCATGGTGGGCTGGCCCGCGATGGCGGCCAGCAGCGCCGCGCCCAGCGCCGCGGAAATGCGAGAATGCTTCACCCGTCGAAACCCCTTAGAGGACACCGTGCCCGTGTACTTGATGGACCCCGCCCGCACGCGACGGTTCCGGGCAAAAATCCCGGGAAATCATAGATGAAACGGCTGGCGCAGGTGGTCCTCGTGGCGGTGGTGGCCGTGTTCGGCTGGCGCCAGTTCGCTGACCGGCCGCTGGGTGGTGGTGGGGAGCCCGGACAAGGGGTGGAGGCCACCGGCGAGCCACCGGCGATGCGCCCCGCTGCCGGCGGCGATGTGGCGCGGGAGGCCTTCGAGCAGCGGGCCAGCGGGAGGATGTTGCGCATCAGGGGGCGTGTTGTGCGCATGTTGGCCGATGATCAGGACGGATCGCCGCACCAACGCTTCATTTTCGCAACAGATAGCGACCAGACCCTGCTGGTCGCCCACAATCTCGACCTGGCGCCCCGGCTGGAGGGGCTCAAAGCGGGGGAAGAAGTCACCGTCTACGGCGAATACGAATGGAATGCCCAGGGCGGGGTGATGCACTGGACGCATGACGACCCGGCCGGTCGGCACGTGGCCGGTTATATCGAGTGGCGTGGCCGGATGTACCAGTAAATGCGCGATCTGTGTCCGCACGATCCGGAAACGGAAATGCTAGCGTCGCGCACCAGATGAAGGACGGACGGATGAAGGGAGTGGCAAAGCGCGCGCGCAAGAGCGCCCCGCGCAAGGCAGGGAAGGGCAGCGGGCAGGCGCAGGTCGCCGCGGCGGCTGCGTTGCCCCCGGTGTCGGTGGTGGTCCTTGCTGCCGGCCAGGGCAAGCGCATGAATTCGGGGCTGCCGAAGGTGCTGCAGCCGCTGGCAGGCCGGCCGCTGCTGCGCCATGTGCTCGACACGGCGAGGGAATTGCAGCCGGCGGGCCTGCATGTGGTCCATGGACATGGCGGCGCACAGGTGCAGGCAGCCTTCGCGGGCGAGCCGGTGACCTGGGCACTGCAGGCCGAACAGAAGGGCACGGGCCATGCGGTGATGCAGGCCATGCCGGCCATTCCGGATGATCACCTGGTGCTGGTGCTCTATGGCGATGTGCCACTGCTGCGCGCTTCCACGCTGCGCTCGCTGGTAGCCCTGGCGGGCAATGGCGGGCTGGCGCTGCTGACTGTGCAGCTGGCTGATCCCACCGGTTACGGCCGCGTGGTGCGTGACGCGCGCGGCAGCGTGAAATCCATTGTCGAGGACAAGGACGCTTCGGCGCGCGAGAAGCGCATCACCGAGGGCAACACCGGCGTGATGGCGCTGCCCGCCGGCCGGCTGCGCCAGTGGCTGGGTGAGCTGAAGAGCGACAACGCGCAGGGCGAGTATTACCTCACCGACGTGGTGGCCATGGCCGTGAAGGCGCGCATGCCTGTACGTCCGCTCACCGCGCTGCAGGAATCCGAAGTGCTGGGCGTCAACGACAGGCTGCAGCTGGCGCAGCTGGAAGGCGTGCTGCGTGGGCGGAATGCCGAGGAAGCGCTGCGCGCCGGAGCCACGCTGGCCGATCCAGCGCGCTTCGACCAGCGGGGCCAGCTTGCGCTGGGCCGCGACGTGTTCATCGACGTGAACGCGGTGTTCGAAGGCCGCGTGGTGCTGGGCGACCGCGTGCGCATCGGTCCCAACTGCCTGCTGCGTGACGTCACCATCGGCGCTGATACACAGGTGCTGGCCAACAGCGTGCTGGAGCGCTCGGAGGTCGGCGCGGGCTGCCACCTGGGGCCCTTCGCACGGCTGCGGCCCGGCAATGTGCTGGCCGACGGTGTGCACGTGGGCAATTTCGTCGAGGTGAAGAACTCGCGCATCGGGCGGGGCACCAAGGCCAACCATCTCACCTACCTCGGCGATGCCGACGTGGGCGAGAAGGTCAACGTGGGCGCAGGCACCATCACCTGCAACTACGATGGCGCCAACAAGTCGCGCACGGTGATCGGTGACCAGGTGTTCATCGGCTCGGGCAACATGCTGGTGGCGCCGGTGAGCATCGGCGCCAACGCCACCACGGGCGCCGGCTCGACCATCACGCGCGATGCGCCCCCGGGCCAGCTCACGCTGGCGCGCGGCAGGCAGGTCACGATTGAAGGCTGGCAGCGGCCAGTGAAGAAAAAAGTTTCCCAGGAGTAATACGCGCATGTGCGGAATCGTCGGAGCAGTGGCCGGGAGGGACATCGTCCCCGTGCTGATCGAGGGCCTGCGGCGGCTTGAATATCGCGGCTATGACTCGGCCGGCCTGGCCGTGATCAACGGCACCGGCAAGGTGACGCGGCGCCGCACCGTGGGCAAGGTACGCATGCTGCAGGAGGCGCTGGACGGCGATCCCGCGCATGGTGCCACGGGCATTGCGCACACGCGCTGGGCCACGCATGGCGTGCCCAGCGAACGCAACGCGCATCCGCACATCTCGCGTGACGGCCTGGCCATCGTGCACAACGGCATCATCGAGAACCACGAGGAGCTGCGGGCGGAGCTGAAGGCCGCCGGCTACGAGTTCACCTCGGAGACCGACACCGAGGTGATCGCACACCGCATCCACCACCACATGCAGCGCCTGGGCGACCTGTTCAAGGCCGTGCGCGCCACGGTGGCGGAACTGGAAGGCGCGTATGCGCTGGTGGTGCTGGACGAGCATGCGCCGGACCGCCTGGTGCTGGCGCGCATGGGCTGCCCGGTGGTGGTCGGCCTGGGCGAGGACGAGAACTTCGTGGCTTCGGACGTGGCCGCGCTGCTGCCGGTGACACGCCGCTTCATGTTCCTGGAGGAAGGGGACATCGCCGAGGTGACGCGTGGTGGCGTGCGGGTGCTCAATGCCGGGGGCGACAGCGTGCAGCGCGAGGTGAAGCTCAGCGAGCTGTCGGCCGCGGCCGCCGAGAAGGGCCCTTATGCCCACTACATGCTCAAGGAAATCCACGAGCAGCCGCTGTCGGTGGCCAGCACGCTGCAGGAACGCGTGGCCAACGGGCGGCTGCTGGAAGCGGCTTTCGGGCCGCGCGCGGCGGAGATCTTCCCGCGCGTGGAATACGTGCGCATCGTCGCCTGTGGCACCAGCTACCACGCGGGCGTGGTGGCGCAGTATTTCATCGAGCAGATCTGCCGCATTCCCTGCCGGGTGGAGATTGCCAGCGAATACCGTTATCGCAACGCGGTGGTGCCGAAGAACTCGCTGTTCGTGACCATCTCGCAGTCGGGTGAGACGGCCGATACGCTGGCGGCGCTGCGCCTGGCAAGGCAGAGCGGCTACCTTGCGACGCTGGCCATCTGCAACGCGCCGGAGAGTTCGCTGGTGCGTGAGTCGGACCTGGTGATGCTGACGCGCGCAGGTCCGGAGATCGGCGTGGCCTCGACCAAGGCATTCAGCACGCAGATCACTGCGCTGTCACTGCTGGTGATCGCACTGGCCAAGACGCATGGCACTGACGCGGAGCGCGAACGCGGCCTGGTGGAGCGGCTGGTGCAGCTGCCGGGGCTCATCGAGAAGACCCTGTCGCTGGATCCGCAGATCCGCGAGCTGGCCGGTCGTTTCGCCGACAAGCACCACGCACTGTTCCTGGGTCGCGGCGCACTGCATCCCATTGCGATGGAAGGTGCACTGAAGCTCAAGGAAATCTCCTACATCCATGCCGAGGCCTATGCTGCCGGCGAGCTCAAGCACGGCCCGCTGGCGCTGGTGGATGCGGACATGCCGGTGATCGCCGTGGCCCCGAACAATGACCTGCTGGAGAAGCTGAAGTCGAACCTGATGGAAGTGCGCGCGCGCGGCGGTGAGCTGTACGTGTTCGCGGATCCGGAGGCCGGCATCGAGTCCAGCGAGGGCGTGCATGTGATCCACATGCCGCGCCACGTGAGCTATTTCCAGGCGCCGGTGATCTACACGCTGCCGCTGCAGCTGCTGGCCTACCATGCGGCTGTCCTGCGCGGCACTGACGTCGACCAGCCGCGCAACCTGGCCAAGAGCGTGACGGTGGAATAGCGCTCCGGCGCGCGTTGATGGATATGGATGCCTACTTCGCGCGCATCGGCCATGCCGGTGCGCGCGCACCGACGCTTGACACGCTTGCCGCTGTTGTCCTGCGCCACGCCCTGGCCATTCCCTTCGAGAACATCGATGCCTTCCTCGGGCGACGCATCAGCCTGGAGCCTGCCGCAGTAGAGGAAAAGCTGGTACGGCAGGGGCGCGGTGGCTGGTGCTTCGAGCAGAACCTGCTGCTGGGCGAGGCGCTGCGTGCGCTGGGCTTCGATGTCACCGATCTTGCCGGCCGTGTGGTGTGGGGCCGTTCGGCTGATGCCGTCGCGCCGCGCACGCACCGGCTGCTGCTGGTGCGCGTGGAAGGCGGCGAGTGGCTGGCCGACGTCGGCTTTGGCGGCCAGATGCTGGCGGGTCCGCTCAACCTGCGCAGCGGAGAGCCGCAGCAGGATTCCCATGCGCAGTTCCGGCTGTCACGCCTCGGCAGCGAGCACCTCGTTTCCACGCTCGTGCGCGGGGACTGGCTGCCCATGTACCGTTTCGACGAGCATCCGCAGCTGCCGGTGGATTTCGAGGCGGCGAACTTCCAGCTGGTGCATGACCCGGCTTCGCATTTCACGCAGCAGCTGGTGGTGTCGAACCTCACTGCCGGCGGCCGGCACGTGCTGCGCGGCGGGGAAATCGCCTGGCATGACCCGGCGGGCAATTCAACGCGCCGCGAGCTGGGTGACCCCGGCACGGTGATCGCCACGCTGCGCGATGTCTTCGGCCTGCGCATCGACGGGGAGACCGCGGCGGCACTGGCCGCGCGGCTTCAGGCTGGGTCGCCCGGTCCTTCCCGGTGAGGAACTGCCGGCGCGGCAATCACAGCAATTCACCGGCGAGGTCGTAGGTGCCTGCGGCGGTGATGCGCACACGGGCGAACTCGCCCGGTCGCAAGCCCTTGGCCTTCTTCACATTGACCACGCCGTCGATCTCCGGCGCGTCAGCCTGCGTGCGTGCGATGGCCTTGCTGCCGTCGACACTGTCGACCAGCACGGTGAGTTCCCGGCCCACCTTCGCCGCCATGCGCTTCCCGGAGATCGCAGCCGCCTTCTGCATGAAGCGCTCGTAGCGCTCGTCCATCACCTCGGGTGCAACGGCCCCCGGCAGTTCATTGGCGGTGGCCCCTTCGACGGGCGAGTAGCGGAAGCAGCCGACGCGATCCAGCTGCGCGACATCGAGCCACTGCAGCAGCTCCTCGAACTCCGCGTCTGTTTCCCCGGGGAAACCGACGATGAAGGTGCTGCGCAAGGTGAGGTCCGGAACCTGGCGTCGCCAGGCCGTGATGCGATCGAGCGTGTCTTCTGCATGGGCGGGGCGGCGCATGCGCTTCAGCACCGAGGGGCTGCCATGCTGGAAGGGGATGTCGAGGTAGGGCAGCACCTTGCCCTCGGCCATCAGCGGCAGCACGGCATCCACGTGTGGATAGGGATAGACGTAGTGCATGCGCACCCACACCCCCAGCGAACCCAGGCCACGGGCCAGATCGAGGAAGCGGGTTTCGTATTGCTGGCCGCCGAAGGTGACGGGCTGGTAGCGAAGGTCCACGCCGTAGGCGCTGGTGTCCTGCGAGATCACCAGCAGTTCCTTGACGCCGGCAGCCACCAGCCGCTCGGCCTCGGCCAGCACGCTGTCGAGCGGCCGCGACACCAGCCGGCCGCGCAGCGCGGGGATGATGCAGAAGCTGCACTTGTTGTTGCAGCCTTCGGAAATCTTCAGGTAGGCATAATGCCGCGGCGTGAGGCGGATGCCCTGCGCGGGCACCAGGTCGGTGAAGGGATCGTGCGGACGTGGCAGGTGCAGATGCACAGCCTCGAGCACCTGCTCGGTGGCATGCGGGCCGGTGACGGCCAGCACCTTGGGATGCTGCTCGAGGATGCGCTGCGGGTTTGCCCCCAGGCAGCCGGTGACGATGACCTTGCCGTTGGCGTCGATGGCCTCGCCGATGGCCTCGAGGGATTCATCAATGGCGCTGTCGATGAAGCCGCAGGTGTTCACGACCACGAGGTCCGAGGCCTCGTAGCTGGGCGAAATCTCGTAGCCGCGGATGCGCAATTGCGTCAGGATGCGCTCCGAATCCACCAGGGCCTTGGGGCAGCCAAGGCTGACGAATCCGACGCGGGGAGCAGGGGCGTTCATGGGCGCCTATGGTAATGGAATGACAGAGCAGTTTGACCGGGCTTACTACCAGCGTTTTTATGTTGATCCGCGCACCGCGGTGACCAGCCGCGCGGAGATGAACGCGCGCGGAAGGCTGATCGCGGCAATGGCACAGCACATCGACCTGCCGGTGCGCAGCATCCTGGATGCGGGCTGCGGCGTGGGCCTGCTGCGCGCGCCACTGAAGCGGGCACTGCCGCGGGCCACGTATACGGGCCTGGAGGTCAGCGAATACCTGTGCCGCAAGCATGGCTGGATCCACTCCGGAATCCAGGATTTCACGCGCAAGGCAGTGTTCGACATCGTCATCTGTTACGACGTGCTGCAGTACCTCGATGCCGCTGCAACGCAGCGCGCGCTGGCGAACCTGGCGCGCGTGTGCCGGGGCCTGCTGTATTTCGGCGTGCTCACGCGCGAGGACTGGGAAGAGAACTGCGACCAGTCGCGCACCGATCCGGCGGTGAGCCTGCGCAATGGCGCCTGGTACCGCCGCGAGCTGCGCAAGAACTTCCGCCAGCTGGGCGCCGGATTCTGGCTGCGTCGCGGCGCGGCGATCACGGTGTGGGAGATGGATACGGCGGGAGACAAGGCATGAACCAGCCAGCGCGCATTCCGGTCACGGTGCTCACCGGCTTCCTCGGCGCGGGCAAGACCACGCTGCTGAACCGCATCCTGTCGGAGAAGCACGGCCGGCGCATCGCCGTGATCGAGAACGAGTTCGGCGAGGTGGGCGTGGACCACCAGCTGGTGATCGGCGCGGAAGAGGAAATCTTCGAGACCAGCAACGGCTGCATCTGCTGCACGGTGCGTGGCGACCTGATCCGCGTGCTGGGGCAGCTGCTGAAGCGGCGCGAGCGTTTCGACCACATCCTCATCGAGACCACGGGCATGGCCGATCCGGGGCCGGTGGCGCAGACCTTCTTCCTCGACGATGACCTCAGCGAGCAGTTCGTGGTGGACGCCATCGTCACACTGGTGGATGCGCACCATTTCGAACAGCACCTGACGGAGTTGAAGGAGCCGGCAGTGCAGGTGGGATTCGCCGATGTGGTGATCCTCAACAAGGCCGACCTGGTCGGCGCTGCAGACCTCGAGCGCATCGAGCGCAGGATCCGCGGCATCAATGGCAGCGCGAAGATCCATCGCGCGGTGAACGCGGCCGTACCCATCGATGTGGTGCTGGGGCTGGGTGCATTCGACCTGGATCGTGCACTGGCCTTCGACAGCCGTTTCCTCGAACCGCAGTATCCCTTCGAGTGGGCTGGTGCCTGCGAATTGAAGGCGGGACGGCACATCCTGCGCGCCGCAGGTCCGCATGCCGGCGCACACGATCATGACGATGGCGAGGCGACGCATGGCGGCCATGACCACCACGGACATGACCACCACGGCCATGACCATGGCGCGCTGAAGGTGGCGCTGCTGCCCATGTCCGCTGCCACCGACGACGCACTTGCCGCGCAGATCGAGCCGGCGGTGCGCGTGTTCGCGGAGAAGGCGAGCACGCTGGAGAGCGGCGGCCACCTGGCGCCGGGCAACGCGCCCTTCGCGCTGGAAATGCAGTGCATGGGCGGCCAGTGGTGCATCGACATCGACAAGCCCGGCGCCTATGCGCTGTTCATCGAACATGCCCCGGGCGAGTTCGGGCTGGTGATGCCGGCGCAGCCCGTCGCGCAGCGCGCCTTCGCCTCGCATCACCATGATGCGGAGATCAGCTCCATGGGCATCGAGGAGTCCCGTCCGCTGGATGCGCGCAAGGTGAATGACTGGCTGTCCTGGCTGCTGCAGGCACATGGCGAGCACATCCTGCGCATGAAGGGCGTGCTCAACCTCAAGGGCGATGACAGGCGCTACGTGTTCCACGGCGTGCACATGATGTTCGACGGCCGACCCGAGCAGCCCTGGGGCGATGCCCCCCGCCGCAGCCAGCTGGTGTTCATCGGCCGCAACCTGGATCGCGAGGAACTGATGACCGGGTTCCTTGGCTGCGTGGCCTGAGCGACATCCCGCGATGAGCAGGCCTGCGGCAAGCCTGGTGCCTGGCGCACAGGCGCAGTTCGAGGATTTTCCGGTGGCCCTGGCGTGGTCGCCGGACGGCAGCGAGCTGGCAGTGGGCGGCGGTGAAGGCCATCTTTACCTGATCAACGCCGGCACGGGCGACGTACGCCTGCTCGGCGAGCACGCACCCGGTATCATCGAACTTGCGTGGCAGCCGAAGGGCATGCTGCTGGCCAGCTCGGGCCAGGATGGTTCGGTGCGGCTGTGGGATATCGCAGCCCCGGAGTCCGCACAGCGCACGCTGCACCGCGCTGCGCACTGGGCCGCAGGGCTTTCCTGGCGCGGTGATGGACAGCGCCTGGCCTTCGCGCAGGGCAGGGATGTGCGGCTGTTCGATGCGGCGGGCCTGCCGTTGCCTGCGCTGGCCGGCCACAGCGTGCCGCTCACGCAGGTGGCCTGGCGCGGCCGCGACGAACTGCTGGCCACTGGCAACGGCGCCATGTTTGTCGACAGGGTGGATGCGGCGGTGATCGAGGAATTCGTGCTTGAAGGCACGCCGCTCACGCTGGCGCTGTCACCCGACAATCGCATCGCCGCCTGCGGACTCTCCGACGGCACAATCAATTTCCGCTATCTCAACAACCGCAAGCGTTCACGCATGAGCGGCTATGCGGGCAAGGTGGACCAGACGGCCTGGAGCGCCAACAGCCGCTATCTCGCCACGGCGTCGACTGGCGCCAGCAGCATCGTGGTGTGGGACTTCAGCGGCAAGGGTCCCGAGGGCGGCGAGCCGCTGCAGCTCAATGGCCACGAGGAGCGCCTCACTGCACTGGTGGCGCAGCCCAACGGGCCGCTGCTGGCATCCGCCGGCAAGGACTGGCGCGTTGGCCTGTGGCGTCCGGGCCCTGGCAGCCGCGCCGTGCTCGACTTTCAGCTTCTGGACGGCCCGGCCGGCAGCGCCTGCTGGTCGGCCGATGGCCGGCGCCTCGCCGTGGCCCAGCCGGCGGGCAAGGTGCGCTTCTTCTCCACCAGCCCGTCGTAGATCGCCAGCTGGTGCCGTAGCGCGCTGTCCCAGGAGTAGTGCGTCTCGACCCGCTGGCGCGCCGCGCGACCCAGGGCCTCGATGTCGCGGTCGTACAGGTCGCGCACCGCGCGCGCCAGCAGATCCGCCTCGGCCCGTGCGGCCGTGATGCCCACGCTCTCGTCCACCAGTTCGGCCACGGCATTGGCGCGGATGCCCACCACCGGCCGTCCGCAGGCCATGGCTTCCAGCACCACGAGACCGAAGGTCTCGGCCGTTCCCGCGTGCACCAGCGCGTCGGCAGAGGCCAGCGTGGTGGCCAGCTCGGTGCTGTCGCGATGGTAGGGAACCCGCGTGATGTTCGAGGCGGGCCGCTGGTATTCGCCGCCGCCCACCAGCAGCAGATGATATTTGTTGCCCAGGCGCGCAAATGTTTCGTGCAGCACGGGGATGTTCTTTTCGGCGGAGAAGCGGCCGGCATACGCCAGCAGGCGGGTGTCGTCGGCGAGTCCGAGCTTGCGCCGCAGCTGCCCGCCACGGCGCGCGGGGTTGAAGGTCACCGTATCCACGCCCAGCGGCTGCAACGACACATTGGTGAGGCCGATGCCGCGCAGGTAATCGCACATCACGCGGCTGGGGGCGAGCACCTGGTCGAACCGGGAATACAGCCAGTGCAGGTAACGGCCCGCCATGCGCCCCATGCCATCGCCAAGGCGGATGCGGATGAGGCGCGGCAGGTGCGAATGGAAGAATGCCACGGCGGGAATGCGCCGCGCGCGGGCCACGTCGAGGGCGCACCAGGCCGGATGGAAGGCATCGCCGGCCTCGATGAGATCGGGGGCCAGCTCGTGCAGCATGCGCTTCCAGCGGCGCGGGGACAGCGGCAGGCGGTAATTGAACGTGCCTGGCACGATGCGGCCGGCAATGGTGCTCACGTCGCCGCAGCGCGCCTGCGTGGTGTCACCGGGAACCAGCAGCGAGTGGGTGACCTGGGGCTGGCGGAGGTACCAGGCGTGCTTTGCGTTGAGGTACCGCCGCACGCCGCCGCTGGTCGGCGAGTAAAAGAGCGTTGTGTCGACCAGATGCATGCGCGCTCCACCGACCAAGTGGTTGATGCATTGCAACTGGCGGCGTCATGTTTTGTCAAGCCGGAGCGGCTGGCTGCCAACTTGCGCGTCGGCATCGGACTACAGGACCTGTAGTCGATCGTCTATGGCCAGCTATGTGGCAGCTGTGCCGAGCGACTGTTCTCTGCCCTGGGGCAGGTCGATCACGAACTGCGTGTACTGCTCGGGACTTGCGGCCACGGCGACCTGCCCACCCATGCGCGCCACGGCCTTGCGCAGGAAAGTGAGCCCGAGGCCGCGCCCGCGTCCGTCATCGCGCACCGTCATGCGCAACCAGCCATTGCCGCTGTTCTCGAACTTCACCTGCACCTTGCCGGTGGCGGGCTTGTGCGCCGCGAGGCGCTGCTCGGGCGTTTCGATGCCGTGTTCCACGGCGTTGCGCAGCATGTGCTGCAGCAGCTCATCCACGCTCACGCGCAGGTGCGTGGGCACATGCACGGCGCCTTCCATCTCCAGGCTGACCAGCACGCCGATCTCCTCGCTGCGATGGTGGAGGAAACTGGACCAGCGGCGCCCGGAGGCATAGGTCCAGTCCGGCTGGCGGTGCGCGGTGCGTCGCGCCGGCGTCGGCCGCTCCACGTAGCGCTGCTCCTCGATGCGCCACAGTGTGCCGGCGGCGCCGGCGATGCGGTCCACCAGCACAGCCAGCGGCAGCAGCGCATCGCCGGTCAGGTCTTCCTGCGCCAGCAGTGCGCTGACGCGGTTCAACACGGTCTGGCAGGCATCCTGGATCGGCGCCAGCTTCAGTACGCCGGCCTCCCTGGCCAGCTGCTCCACGGCCACGTGCAGGCGGGCCAGCTTGTCATGCACCGCGGGCTGGTCATGCGCGGGCATGCGCAGGGTGGCGCGGATGGCGCTCACGGAGGTCAGCGCCGAGCCGAGGAACATGCGCAGGCCCTGCACGGGCGCGCGCAGTGCGGCCATGGCGGCATCCAGCACACCCTGGGTTTCCGCGAGGCTGTTCTGCACATCCGTGAGTGCACTCACGTCGCGCAGCACCAGCATGCGCCGCGAATCGGCCACGCCGCCGCCGTGCAGGCTGACGGCCACGTGGCGCGGCGCCGCGCCGCCGCGCGGCGTGCGCAGCGCGACCACGCCCAGGTAGAGGCCGGCCGGTGGCAGCGTGCCAATGGCAGCCGCCACCTGTCCGGCCAGTTCGCGGGCGCGGACGGGCGAGAGCAGTTCATCGAGCAGGCCGCGCAGCGTGGCAGGGCGCTCGCGCGCTCCCTGCGCGCCAGGCGCGCGCCATTCGTCGAGGACAAGGGGGTTGTTGACGGCTGCGATGTAAAGCGACGCGTCGAGCTCCAGCGCCACCGTCCTGCCGAGGGTCAGCAGGATGCCGGCCAGCATGCTGTCGGATTGACCTTCCATTGCCGCGTGGCCTCAGGCCGCGGCGGCCTGCCGCAGGGAAGCGAGCAGGTCGGTGGCGGAGGGGAAGCGGTCATCGCGGTCCTTCGCCATCATGCCTTCCAGCAGTGTCTGGTGCTGCGCCAGCCCCTCGGGCAGCTGGGGCATGGCACCGTTCACGTGCTGCTGCAGCACCTCGATGGCGCTGTTGCCCAGGTAGGGCTTGTCGCCCGTGAGCATCTCGAAGAACAGCACGCCGAGGCTGTACAGGTCGCTGCGCGGATCCAGCTCGTGGCCCTGCGCCTGCTCGGGGCTCATGTAGTAAGGGGAGCCGCGCAACACACCGGCGCGCGTGCTGTGCGTGCCACTGCCGAGGTTGCGCGCCAGACCGAAGTCGATCAGCACCACCTGGCCGTCTTCGCGCAGCATGATGTTGGGTGGCTTCAGGTCGCGATGCAGGATGCCCTGCGCATGCACCGCGGCCAGGCCTTCGGCAATGCGCTCCAGGTAGTCCAGCGCCTCGCGCTCGGAAACGGGATTCTGCAGGCGCGCCTTCAGGTCGCCGCAGGGGAAATATTCCATCGCGATGAACTCGCGGCCCTCGTGCACGCCGTAGTCGAAGATGTCGACGACGGCGGGATGGCGCAGCACGCCCACGGTCTCGAATTCGCGTGCGAACTGCGGTGTGTCGTCATCGCTGCCGTGGCTCACCTTCAGCGCCACATTGCGGTTCAGGGCGGCGCTGTGCGCCAGGTACACGGTGGCGCGAATGGATTCGCCCAGCGTGTCCAGCAATGTGTAGCGGGGGATCAGGTCGCGCGACACCTTCAGCGGGGCGGGCAGCGCCACCTGCGGCGCGGCGCGCACGCGTTCGCTGTGCTCGCGGCGGCGACGGGCGGCGCGGGCGGCGGCGATGGCGCTCTCCAGCAGCCCGGCATCCAGTGCGCGTCGCGGCAGGTAGTCCGCGGCTCCACGGCGCATCGCGGCCACGGCCGACAGTTCGTCACCGTTCTGCGAGACCACCACCAGCGGCGGCATGTCCGGGATGTCGAGCACGCGGTCCATCCAGTCGAAGCTGGCGGCCTGTGTGTCGGGGGAAAAATCGAGCACCGGCACCAGCACGTCGATGCCGGCGGCCGAAGTCGTGGCGAGGCGCCGTTCGAATGCGGAGGCATCATCCAGCTCGGCCTGGTGGTTGCCGGCGAGTGATTCAATGCGGTGAAGCAGCCAGCGGCCGACCTGGGCATCGTCGGCGACCACGAGCAGGCGCAAGGGGCGCGACACCGTCGTTACCGGTCCTGGGCAGTGAAGCGCATGCGCATGCTGGCGCGCTGTTCCACCGCTTCGCCGTCGCGCTGCACGGGCTGGAAGCGCCAGCGCCTCATCGCGGCCATCGCGGCATTGTCAAAGGTGCGCCTGGGCTGGGATTCGATCACCACCACATTCTGCACAGTGCCGTCCTTCATCACGGTGAACTCCATCTCGACCCAGCCGGAAACCAGGCGCTCCAGCGCCTGCTGGGGGTACTCCGGCTCGACCTTGCGCACCACGCGCAGGGAGAGTGCTGAGATGACCTCGGGGGCGGCCGGCGCCGCAGGGGCCGCGGCGGGAGCCGGCTGTGCAGAAGCAGGAGCCGTGGCCACCGGAGGCGGCATGACGGGAGCCGGGGCAGCCTGCGGTGCTGCCTCGGCCGGCGTGGGAACGGGCGGTGGCGGGGTGGTCGCTGCTGTCGCCGGAGCCGGCTCCGCGGTGGCTGGCCGCGCGACGGTCTCTTCCAGGCGCCGACGCATGATGTCCAGTCCCGGTGCGCTGCTGTTCACCGAGCCGGCGGCTTCGACCATGCGGCGCGCGCCGGGGTTGCGTCCGGCTTCCAGCTCCTTGTCAGCCGCAGTGAGCAGCGCGGCAACGAGCGCATCGCGGCTGCCGCGCACCATGGGATCGCCGGCGCCGATGGCCTGCGCTTCGCGGAAGCGCGACACGGCATTGTCGGTGGCGGGTTCGATCAGGGCGCCGGCCGCGATTCGCTGCGTCACCGTGTTCACGGCGCTGCGGATCTGCGCCTGTCGGCTCTCCATCGCCTGCCGCTGCGTGGCATCTGCATTGATGCGCGCCAGCTCGCGCTCGATCTGTGCATAGAGGAAGGCGAGGCGGGAATTGTCCGGCACGATGAGGCGTGCCAGCTCTGCGGTGACGCGCGCGTCGTCCAGCTTGCCGGCCAGCAGCGCCTGCTCTGCGCCGGCGAGGGCATCTTCGATGGAACGCTCGAATCCTTCCGTGGCCGCGGTGCTGGAAGGATCCAGGCGCATTGCCTCGCGGTACAGCTCGGCGGCGCTGCTGCCATCGGCGGCGATGAGGTCGCCGGCCGTGGCCGCCTGGCGTGCACGCTGCAGCAGGTCCTGCACCTGCGGCGAAGGGGCCGTGACTGCGGTGCTGTCCGTTTTCGCCGGTGAGTCACCTGGCTTGCGGTCCAGCATCATCCAGCCGCCGACGGCGAGGATCAGCACGGCGGCAGAGCCGGCAATGATGGGCAGCAGCGAGCTGCCGCCGCGCGTGGGCGGAGCAGCCGCCGCAAGGGCGGGCACATCCGCTGTGGCAGCCGCATCGCTGCGGCGCCCGGGCGCAATGGAAGCGGCCGCCTCGAGGAACAGCCGCAGCCGCTGCGGCGAGGCGGGCTTGTGGATGAAGCGGAATACGCGCTGGTCGGAAATGCGCGTGGCCAGCATGTTCTGGTCGGCAGCCTGGCCGGCAACCATCAACCGCACATCGGGGAACTGGTTCTTCAGCGCGTCCACTGCGGCATCGGCGGGCACGCCCAGCGCCTGTGCATCCAGCAGCGCCACGGCGGTGCCATGCTGCAGCAGCTCATCGGCCAGGTGTCGCAGGTCCTCCACCAGCAGGATGGTGAGCTCCCCGCCGGCCAGCTCCTGCAGCGCGTGGATGAGCGCCGCGTCGCGCGTCATCGCTATCAGGTGGCGCCCGGGGGCCGAAAACTGCTCGGGGAACCCTTCCGGCGGCATGGCGCCGTGCACCTTGGGACTACCTGTCAAGACCGTCTCCGGAAGCCAGTGAGGGTTGCACCAGGGCGCTCCTGCCCCAATGATGTACACCGGACTTTACGGCTGCCCGCCACCGGTACAACCTGTGGGACGGTTGGCTTTGACAATCTGTGAAGCCGGTCGCCCGCGTCCGGTTATCGGCTGAGGAATGCATGCAATGCACACTGTGAAGTCAGTCACATTCACGATGCTGCTGTCCGCCGCGCTGTGGCTTGGTGCGGCGCAACCGGTTGCTGCCGGCAGCGGGACCATGGTGCAACAGCAGGCTGCGCTTCAGTACCTTGCCGCGGTGGCCGCAGGTGATCCGCAGGCCATGGCCATGGCCATCCATGAAGACGAGCTGGTGAAGCTGCGCACGCAGCTGCTCGACCAGATGAAGCTCGAGGCTGATCGCGACGAGACCATCACGCGCCGGCGCCTGTTCGGCGACGGCATGCCGCTGGTGGACCTCGAGCGGCTCACGCCGCAGGCTTTCTTCGTCACGCTCTCGCAGCGGCTGCGTTTCGGCAGCCGCGAGTTCCAGAAGGTGGAATGGATCGAAGCGGTGAATGACCGCGGCAACATGGTGCTGATGGTCGGCCGGCTGGTGCCACTGGAGGACATGGGTGACGTGAAGGTGCCGGTGATGGTGTCCATCGTGCCCTGGGGCAAGGACTGGAAGGCCGCGATGCCGCTGGAACTGCTCGCGCAGATCGATGACCTGCGCGCAGGCCGCACGAGCGTTGGACCGCGTCCCGCCGTGGCCGCTGCACCTGGGCAAGGTGCGCCGGGTGAGGCAGCCGCGCCGTCGCGGCCGGCCCTGCCGCAGGCCATCATCACCTTGCTCGACGAGGCGGAGAAGAACCTGCAGGCCGGGCGCTGCGAGGCCTACTTCGACAAGCAGATGAGCCCGAACTTCCGTCGCACCACCGGCTCGCGTGCACTGCGTACGCTGATCACTTCGTGCGAGACGCGCGAGTCACTGCGCGAGCAGCACCTGGCCGCCATCCGGCTGGCGCGGGAACGGGAGCCCAGTTTCGAATACGGGGGAACCCGCGCGGTGTTCGATCTGGCGGGCAGTGGCCTGCCCTACCGCACATGGGCGGTGGAGCTGGTCAACGACCGCTGGTACATCGCCGAGTAGCTACTCGCCGGCGGTGAGGCGGAAGCGCCGGCCGCTGGCTTCCAGGATCACCGCCTGCGGGGTGATGCGCTCCACCTTCACGCCGTTGGGCAGGTAGTCACCCTCGCGGGCGCGCTGGCCGTTCAGCATCACCGAACGGTCTGCGGGCGCCAGCGCGTAAACATGCAGGTTGAGCGCGAGATCGGGAAGCGACACGCCGGCATTGCGCAGCTCACGCAGTTCCGGGAGGCGTTCCTCGTCGCCGGTGGCGGCGAGCGACGGGCCGCTTGCGTGGGGCGGCGCGACGGGCAGTGTGGGGAGGTCGGCCGGGGCCTGTACGGGCTGCGGCGCGGAGGCTGCAGGTCCCGGCGGATCCTGGGCTGTGGGTGCAGCTTGTGGCGCAGGCTCCGCGGCTTCGCGTGCAGCAGGCGCGACCATCGCGGGTGGCTGCGTGCGGCCCAGCAGCCAGGCCAGCAGGCCGAGGTTCAGCAGCAGCACCACGCCCAGTCCCACCGCCCAGCCCGGCAGCCCGCGGCGTGGTGGCGCGATGCGCGCATCCATCAGCACCGGCCCGACGTTGCGGTTGCGTTCGGACTCGGCCTTCCTGAGTGCGTCGAGGATGAATGACATGGCGGCTCAGCGCGCGGCCGACAGCAGTGGCGTGCCGGCATCGGCGACGGCTGCGTCCAGCAGCGCCTGGGTGCGCACACCGGCGATGCCATCGACCACCAGGTCGTTGCTGGACTGGAAGCGCATCACCAGGTCCTGCAGCGCTTCGTCGAAATACTCCGGGTCCGCCACGGTTTCCACGGTGACGCCGGCCCAGGCATTGAGCCGGGCGCGCAGGTTGAGCACAGGTTCGCCCCAGGTGCCCAGCGAGAGGTTGCGCGTATCCAGGTGCGAGGGCTTCCACAGCAGCTGGAAGTTGCCATTCCACCGCGCCTGCAGATCCGCGAGATTCACTTCCCACGCACCGTCGCCGAGCATCAGCCGTGCACGTTCCTCATCCAGCAGCTGCGCGAGCACGGCCTGGTGGGCCACGCCGTCATCATCGTTGAGCGACAGCAGGGCCGGGCGGTTGTAGCGGCGCAGGGCGTCGAGGCCGCCGCGCTCCTCCAGGCACTCCAGTGATTGCCGCAGTGCCTGCGTGCAGGGGGGCGCGGCCCCGGGCGTGAACTGCGCGCCCCACAGCCCGAAGAGCTGTGACCAGGCGCTGTCCTCGCCAGCCGTGCCGGCCTCCTGCTGCAGCAGCTGCGCCACGGTGGGCGGCGCTGCCGGCGGGGCGACAGGCGGTGCTTCCGGTGCCGCGGGTGCCACAGCCGCTTCTTCGGCCGGGGCGGCCGCAATCTGGGCAGCCACTGCTGGTGATCCTGACTGCTGCTGCTTCCACACGGCCCATGTACCTGCGCCGAGCATGGCCACGCCGACGAGGCCCGCCGCGAGCGGCAGCCACACCGGACGCACCGGCCTGCCAAACACCTCAGCCGCGGCCTTGCGCACCATGGCGGCGTTCTGCAGGTGGCGGTCTTCGGTGAACCCACCCAGCAGCGCACGATCGCCGATGATGTTGATCAGCCGTGGCACGCCGCCGCTGACACGATGCAGCTCCGCCAGCGCGCCGCGCGTGAAGATCCCGCGCGTGGCGCCGGCGATGCGCAGCCGGTGTTTCACGTAGGCGGCGGTCTCCTCACGCGACAGCGGATCCAGGTGGTAGCGCCCGGTGATGCGCTGGGCGAGCTGCCGCAAGTCGTTGCGGGCCAGCATGTCGCGCAGCTCCGGCTGGCCAATCAGGATGATCTGCAGCAGCTTCTGGGTCTCGGTTTCCAGGTTGCTCAGCAGTCGTACGCGCTCGAGCAGGTCGGGCGTGAGGTTCTGCGCCTCATCGACGATGAGCACCACGCGGCGGCCGGCCGCATGCACCTGAAGCAGGTGGCGGTTCAGCAGCCCGGTGAGCTCCTTCATGCTGCCACGCGCTGCCTCGGGCACCGCGATGCCCAGCTCTTCGCACAGGGTCTGCAGGAATTCGGATTCGCTCATCCTCGGGTTCAGGACCAGCGCGATCTCGGCATTCTCCGGTCGCCGCGCCAGCAGCGAGCGGATCATCGTCGTCTTGCCGGTGCCCACCTCGCCGGTGAGCTGGATGAAGCCGCCGGCCTCGGTGATGCCGTATACCAGGTGCGCCAATGCCTCGGCGTGACGGCCGCCGAGATACAGGTAGCGTGGGTCGGGCGTGATCGAGAAGGGTTTCTCGGCCAGTCCGTAAAACGGCAGGTACATCGCTGGTTCCGGCAAGGCCGCCGCTCCAGTGCGGCGGCCGTTGGGGCCCTCAGTTCACGTTGATGGTGATCTTCTGCGAGGCAATCACCGGGTCGAAGGGAATGTGCAGGTAGTCGCCGAGCACCAGCTGCAGCGTGTGCGCGCCGGGAGCCAGCGCCACCTCGGCCTCGGTCTGCGCCTTGCCGAAATGCACGTGCTTTTCGTCGGCTGGGATGGGCAGCGAGGCATCGGCCAGTTCGGTGTCGATCAGCAGGTGGTGGTGGCCGGCGTTGTCGTTCTTCTCGCCCGCGGGGGCCAGCCCCATGCCCGAGATGCCGAACACCACTTTCACCGGCGTGGTCACCGTCTCGCCATCCTTCGGGCTCACGATGAAGACGGTGGCGCCGGCAGGTGCCGGGGTGCGGGCCAGGCCCGTGGGGGCGGGGGTGGCCGTGGTGTCGTGCTCCGCATGCGTGGTCCCGGCGGCCGCGTCGGCGGTGGGTGCGGCGGGCGCGGCAGTCTCCGGCGCCTTCGAACAGGCCGCCAGCAGGGTGATCGTCGCAGTGGTGGCGACGGCCATCAGCCTGGTATTCATGATCGTTCTTCTCCCGGTGATCTAGTTGCTGGACGTGCCCGCGGGCAGTTCGGCGGGCGCGAAATCATCCACATTGATGATGCGCATGATCTTCGCATCATAGTCGAGCAGCAGGGCGGCTTCCTCCGCAGAGAGGATGCCGAGCTCGCGACCGGCGGCGATCTGGCCGGGCATGTCCAGCGCCGCGATGCGGCCGGTCTTCACACCCTCCACCCTGAGCTTGCGTTCCAGCGGTTCGGCGCGCAGCGACAGCTGCAGCGCCTCTTCGAGCAGGCCCAGCGGATTGCCGGAGACATTGGTGCGGAAGGCGTGGCGGCACAGCCGCTCGCGGGCCGGGCCCGGTTCCATGGCGACCGCTGCCAGCTGCGCGCCGAGGCGGTCGCTGGGCGCAAAGTAGGTGCGGCCGCGCGGGAAAACCAGCACGCGCATCAGCCAGGCCAGCGGACGGTTGGGGAAATTGCGCAGGAAGCCATGCAGCTGTTCCTGCGCGCGGTACAGCAGGTCGCGGCAGGCCCACTCGACGATGGGCTGGTCCTCGCGCGGCGCACCGTTGTCGTGGTGGTGCTTGAGTACCATCGAGGCGAGGTAGAGATAGGAGAGCACGTCGCCCAGGCGTGCGGACAGGCTCTCTTTCTTCTTCAGGTAGCCGCCCAGCGACAGCATGGCCACGTCCGCAGCGAAGGCGAAAGAAGCGGAGAAGCGCTCGATGTGCTGGTAGTAGCGGCGCAGCGGGCCGTGGTCGGGCACGCGCTCGAAACGGGCCAGGGTGATCGCCATCACCAGCGAGCGCACGGCGTTGGAGATGGTGAAGCCGATGTGCGCGAACAGCGCGCGGTCGAAGTCATCCACGCTGCGCTCGCCCTGCGCATTGCGTGCCGCCTCCATCTCCTTCAGCACGAAGGGGTGGCAGCGGATCGCGCCCTGGCCGAAGATGATCAGGTTGCGCGTGAGGATGTTGGCACCTTCCACCGTGATGCCGATGGGCGAGGCCTGCCAGGCGCGACCGAGGTAGTTGCGAGGTCCGAGCATCACGGCCTTGCCACCGTGCACGTCCATGGCGTCGGCGGCGATCACGCGGCCCATCTCGGTGAGATGCATCTTGAGGATGGCCGCGGGCACGGCGGGCTTCTCGCCGGCATCGATGGCGCCGGTCGTGACGCTGCGCGCGGCATCCATGATGTAGGTGGTGCCGATGATGCGGGCGATCACCTGCTCCACGCCTTCAAAGCGGCCGACCGACAGGCCGAACTGCTTGCGGATGCGCGCATATGCACCAGTGGTCCAGGCTGCGGCCATCGCGCCGCCCAGTGCGGTGGAGGGCAGCGAGATACTGCGTCCCACCGACAGCTGTTCCACCAGCATGCGCCAGCCGCGCCCGGCCTGCGCGATGCCGCCGATGATGAAGTCCAGCGGCACGAACACATCCTCGCCCTGGATGGGGCCGTTCTGGAATGGCGTGTTGAGCGGGAAGTGGCGGCGACCGATGCGGATGCCCGGCGTGTCGCGCGGGATCAGCGCGCAGGTGATGCCGATGTCCTCGATGTCGCCGGCCAGGTGTTCAGGATCGAACAGCCGGAACGCGAGGCCGATGACAGTGGCCACTGGCGCCAGCGTGATGTAGCGCTTGGAGAAGTTGAGGCGGATGCCGATCACCTCGCGGCCGTCGTACTGGCCGCGGCACACCACGCCGGTGTCGGTGATGGAGGTGGCATCAGAGCCGGCCACCGGGCTGGTAAGCCCGAAGCAGGGGATCTCCTCACCGCGCACCAGGCGCGGCAGGTAGTAATCCTTCTGCTCGTCAGTGCCGTAGTGGACCAGCAGCTCGCCCGGGCCGAGCGAGTTCGGCACGCCCACCGTCGTGCCCAGCACGATGCTGCGACTGCAGAGCTTCACCAGCACCGAGGACTGCGCGTAGCGGCTGAATTCCAGCCCGCCATAGCGCTTCGGAATGATCATGGCCCAGAAGCGGTTCTTCTTGATGAACTCCCAGGCCTCCGGCGGGAGGTCGGCACGGCGGTGCGTGACGTCGAAGTCATCCACCATGGCGCACAGCTGTTCCACCGGGCCGTCGAGGAAGGCCTGTTCTTCTGCAGAGAGGCGCGGCGGCGGTGTGCCGAGCAGGCGGTCCCAGTCCGGCTTGCCGGTGAACAGCTCGCCGTCCCACCACACGCCGCCGGCTTCCAGTGCCTCGCGTTCGGTGGCCGACATGGTGGGCAGCATGCGCAGGTAGGTGCGCAGGAAGGGGCGGGAGACCAGCGCCTTGCGCAGCGGCCTGAAGTTGAACAGCCACATCACCGCCAGCAGCGCGAGAAGGAACCCCTTCCACCACAGTGGCGCGGTGCCGAAGAAGGCGTAAGCGCCGAAGAGCGCCGTGAAGGCGATGGAAAAGGCCCACAGCGGCAGTCGCCAATAGGCCAGGGCGAGCACCGCGATGATGAGGCCCAGGGTGATCAGGACACCGGCCTGCGCTACCGAGAAGATGGCAGCCATGGCAGCGAGTAACAGCAGGAGAAACAGCAACATGCGGCAACTATAGCGCGCTGCGGCGGGCGCGGCCGGGTGTCGGGGTGCTGGCCGGCGTTACGCGAAGGCTGCCGGATCCATGGCGGAACGATCAGGCGTCAAGTCAACAGGGAAAGGTTGTCGGGTGATGGACGGGATCGCACGGCAGCTGCGTCAGCCCGGCAGCCGTGCCGGCGATCCCCCCGACCGGTCGCCATTACTTCCGACCGGCGAAGCAGGACGTCACGGCCGATCCCACCAGGATCGCCACAGTGGCCAGGGCGTGGATCAGCAGGGTCGAAAGTGCAAGTGCGTTCATGTCAGCTCCTTTAACCAATCAGTCAATCTGTTCCATCGACAATTGATCAGAGAAGCAAAGGCGGGCATCGGTTCCAGCCTGTTCGCACAATCCTTATTGGGAGGAATTGCGCACGAATTGTGCACCGGACGCCCGGCCGGGAAGGCCCGGTTTTCAGCTGCTTTTTGGCCGGAAAGCCTTCATCACCGCTTCGTTGGTCTCCAGCCGCGGACCGCCGATGAGGTCGATGCAGTAGGGGATGGCCGGGAACACGGCTTCCAGGTTCTCGCGGATGGACTTGGGACGGCCGGGCAGGTTCACGATGAGCGTGCGGCCGCGGATGCCGGCCGTCTGGCGCGAGAGGATGGCGGTGGGGACATATTTCAGTGACGTGGTTCTCATCAGCTCGCCGAATCCCGGCATCTCGCGCTGCACGACCTTCAGCGTGGCCTCGGGGGTGACGTCACGCGGGGCCGGGCCGGTGCCGCCAGTGGTGACGATGAGGCAGCAGCCGGCCTCATCGCTTTGCCGGATCAGCTCGCCGGCAATCACGTCGATCTCGTCCGGGACCACGCGGTAGTCCACATCGAACCCGGTACTGAGCCACTCGCGCAGCAGCGCGACACAGGCCTGGCCGGGCTCATCGGAATAGACGCCGGCGCTGGCCCGGTCCGACACGTTGAGCACTCCAATCACGGGCTTGTTCATGCCGTCGATTCTATCGCGCCGCAGCGCGACTCAAGTGCCGCAGAAGGTTGCGGCCACGCGTTCATGATCCTCCGGCGGCAGGCGCCAGGCCTCGAATCCCGGATGTTCCTCGAAGGGTCGCTGCAGCAGCGGCAGCAGCGTGTTGAACGGCGCCATGTCGCCACGATCGGATGCCGCGGCCAGCGCAGCCTCCACGCGGTGGTTGCGCGGGATGAAGGCGGGATTGCTCCGCAGCATCGCTGCGCGACGTTCCGCCACCGGCACCGGCTCTCCTGCCAGTCGCGCGCGCCAGCTCGCCAGCCATCCGGACAGTTCGGGGTCGCCGCCGGATTCGATGCAGTCGGCAAGCCCGCGCAGGGCCTGCGTGAAATCGGCGCGCGCCACCTGCAGGGAGCGCAGCAGCGCAGTCACCAGCGCAGTGTCTTCAACCTGCGCGGTGGCCAGGCCGAGCTTGCGCCGCATCAGCGCCAGCAGTTCCGCGTCGAACTGGTCCATGAAACCGGTGATCACTGCCGTGGCGCGCTCGACGCCATCTGCAGGTTCGCCCGGCATCAGCGGCAGCAGGCACTCGGCCAGCCGCGCCAGGTTCCACTGCGCGATGGTGGGCTGGTTGCCGAAGCTGTAGCGGCCGCGATGATCGATGGAACTGAACACCGTGGCAGGGTCGTAGTGGTCCATGAACGCGCAGGGACCGTAGTCGATGGTCTCGCCGCTGATCGCCATGTTGTCGGTGTTCATCACGCCGTGGATGAATCCCACGCTGCACCACAGGGCGATGAGCCGCGCCTGGCGCGCGGCCACGGCGCGCAGGAACTCCAGTGCCCGATCCTCGGCGCCATCGATCGCGGGATAATGGCGCGCGATGCAGTAGTCCAGCAGCGTGCGCAGGGAATCCACATCGCTGCGCGCGGCGAAGTACTGGAAGGTTCCCACGCGCACATGGCTGGCCGCGACGCGGGTGAGGATGGCGCCGGGCAGCGGCATCTCGCGCAGCACCCGCGTGCCGGTGGCCACCACGGCCAGCGAGCGGGTGGTCGGAATCCCCAGTGCGTGCATGGCCTCGCTCACCAGGTATTCGCGCAGCATGGGACCGACGGCAGCCAGGCCGTCACCGGAGCGGGACCATGGCGTGCGACCGGACCCCTTCAGCTGCACATCGCGCAGCACGCCATTGCGATCGCGCAGTTCACCCAGCAACAGCGCGCGTCCGTCGCCCAGCGCGGGCACGAAACTGCCGAACTGGTGGCCGGCATAAGCCATGGCGATGGGTCGGGCGTCCTCGGGAAGGTGCCGCCCGGAGAAAATTTCATGCGCCACCGGCCGCAGTGCGGCCGCATCGAGTCCGAGCTCTGCGGCCAGCTCGTCATTGAAGGCCAGCTGCTGCGGGGCGGGCACGGGCGCCGGCGACACCGCGACATGGAAGGCCTCCGGCAAGGCCGCGTAGGTGTGCTCGAATCCCAGTTGCATGCCGCGAGCCTACCGCGTTGTGTCCTGCCCGGGCCTGCGATCTGCCGCGAGGCGCTAGACTGCGGGACATGAACGCCATCCCCCCGCTGTTCCAGCCGCCGGTGTCATTTGCCGACCCGCGCGTCGCGCCCGTGGAGTGGCGCCCGCCGGCCGAGCGCATCGTCTCCGGTGATCCACTGCAGCGCGCCTGGAATCTCTACAGCAGCGCCGACGGGCACTTCAGTGCCGGGATCTGGGAATGCCAGCCGGGCAAATGGCGCGTGATCTTCACGGAGAGCGAGTTCTGCCACCTGCTCGAGGGTCGCATCGAGGTGACCGGCGATGATGGCTCCGTGCGCACGTTCCGTGCCGGTGAGGCCTTCGTATCACCCGCAGGGTTCACCGGCTGGTGGGAGGTGCTGGAGCCGGCCCGCAAGTACTACGCCATCCATGAATAGCGGCATCGTCACCGCGGCGCTGCTCGCCTGCACGCTGGTTGCCTGCAAGGACGTGCCGCAGCAGGCCAGTGCCGACGAGCTGGCTTCGGCCGGTTGCCTGGCCGGCGGCGACGGCAGGCTCGAGGCCACATTGCGTGGGGCAATGGATGCCGACATCGCCTGGGACAATGCGCAGATGGAATGTGATGGAGACCTGCGGCCGGATGGATCGGGACTGCGCATCACCATCGCGGGCCCGCTGCCGGCAACGCCAGTGGGGTCCGGGTCTGCCAGCGCTTCGCGGCGGCTGCGCTTCATCTTCGGAGTCGATCTCGAGGATACCGCTGCCGGGGCGGCGCAGGCCCTGCCGACCAATCTGACGGTGATCATCGAGGGCGGCGAGCAGCTGTACGCCACTCGCGGCAGTGATCTGTGTGCGGTGGAGGGCCTGGAGCGCGTGGCCACTGGCGCAGAGACCGAATGGGTCAGCGCCCGCGGCTACTGCCTGGGGCCTGCGTCCGACCTGTCGGGGGAAAAGCGCCTGCTCGTGCCGACCTTTTCCTTCACTGCCCTGGTGCGCACGGGCGAAGCAACCACCGAGCTGCTGCAGACAGCGCAGTAGGACTGTCAACGGCAGCGTCGACGCCGCGTTATGCAACCGGGGCGGGCATGAGGTGCGACATGTACAAGCCGCTGTGTGCCGCCATCCTGGCGGTTGCCATGAGTGTGCCCGCCGGCGCGGCCTCGCTGTCGCTGGCCGGCCTGGTCGATGGTGACGGCGGCAGCATCCTGGATATCGATGGCTCGATCCCCCTGACGGAGAACTGGATCATCGGCGCCGGTGCCGGACGCGGGGATTCCAGCGTCGAAGGCGAGCGTTTCTCCGGCACCAGCCTGCGCGCGCGCACTGACGTGCAGCTGGGTTCCCTGTTTGCCAACGCCGATGTGGAGCGCTGGAAGGATTCCGGCCAGTTGCGATCCACCACCTGGCGGGCGGGAGCGGGATGGCTGGGCGAGTCGGGCCTGGCCGCCAGCCTGCTGGTGGTCGACCGCGGCCTCGACATCACCTATACCGCCGTCCAGGCAGGCAGCACGCGCGAGCGCAGGATCCGCCTCGATGGCACCGGCGTCGGCGCCGAGCTCGGCTGGTTCGGCGAATCGTGGACCGCGGGTGCGCGTTACGTGGGTTACGACTACGGCCGCAACGTGGCCCGCATCCGTGCCATCCGCGATGCGGCCGCGACGAGGCGCTTCCCGCGGCTGCAGCAGCTCATCGCCTCCATCGCCACGCGCGCGGCCGGTGCGCCGGACCGCGAGATGTCGCTGTTCGTTGATCGCAGCCTGGGACGCGTGCATCTGGGCGCGGACTGGCAGCAGCAGCGCGATGCGGTGACGCGGGATGTCATCGACAGCGCCGGCATCACATTGGGAATGGAATTCGCCGCCCGCTTCAGCCTGGACGTGATGGCGGGTGGCTCAAGGGACGATGTGGCGGGCACGGTGCCCTGGGGCGGCGTGGCGCTCACCCTGCGCAGCCGCCGCTGAGGCGGCTGCGCCGTGGAGGGAAGGCGGCAGGGCTGGCCCCGCCGCGAACGCTACTTGTCGCCCCAGACGTCGCGGGCCACGCCGATCACCAGCTCCAGCTTGCGGCGCTGGTTGTCCCAGCTGATGTCGTTGCCCTCGGCGCTGCTGGCGAAGCCACACTGCGGGGACAGTGCGAGCTGCTCCAGCGGAGCGTATTTCGCCGCCTCCTCGATGCGGCGCTTCAGCAGGTCGCGGTCCTCCAGATCGCCCACCTTGGTGGTGATCAGGCCCAGCACCGCGGTCTTGCCCTTCTTCAGGAAGCGCAGCGGGCGGAAATCTCCGGAACGTTCGTCGTCGTATTCGAGGAAGTACGCGTCGATGTCCATCTCGGAAAGCAGCGCCTCGGCCACCGGCTCGTAGTTGCCGCTGGCGGCGTGCGTGCTCTGGAAATTGCCGCGGCACAGGTGCATGGCCAGCAGCATGCCCGCCGGCTTGTGCGCCACCACCTTGTTCACGAACATGGCATAGCGGTGCGGCAGCTCGTTCGGGTCGTCGCCGCGCGCCTTGGCCGCCTCGCGCATCTTCGGGTCGCAGAGGTAGGCGAGGTTGGTGTCGTCCATCTGCACGTAGCGGCAGCCGGCGTCGTACAGCGAGCGCAGCTCATCGCCATAGGCGCGCGCCACGTCATCGTAGAAAGCCGGGTCGAGCTCCGGATAGGCATCCTTGCTGATGCCGGCGCGGCCGCCGCGGAAGTGCAGCATGGTGGGCGAGGGAATGGTCACCTTCGCCACGCTGCCGGGCGAGAGCTGGCCCTGCAGGTACTGGTAGTCGGCGAGCTGGATGGGGCGGTCATGCCGCACCTTGTCCACCACGCGCATCACCGGCGGCGCCAGTTCGCGACTGCCATCGGGCTTCTCCACGATGACCGGGTCGCTGGTCTTCACGCCACCGAGCTGGTCGAGGAAGTCGATGTGGAAGTAAGTGCGCCGGTACTCGCCGTCGGTGATGGCCTTCATGCCGACACTTTCCTGGAAACGCACGATCTCGGTGATGGCGCGGTCTTCCACCTGCCGCAGGTCAGCGGCGCTGATTTCCCCCCTGGCGCGTTTGGCGCGCGCCTCCAGCAGGTAGGCAGGGCGCAGGAAGCTGCCCACATGGTCGTAACGGGCGGGCAGGGCGGGGTGTGAGTCCACGGCGGGACCCGGGGTATTGCGGGTTTGCATGGCCGGCAATGCTAGTGGGGTCATTGAATGAACCAAAATGATATATTTTCAGGTATTCATGAAATTTATTCATAGATGATCCATGCTGGAACGCAGCCACCTGGCCATCATGCGGGCAGTGGAGCGGCAGGGTTCGCTCACCGCGGCTGCGCGGGACCTCCATCTCACCCAGTCGGCCCTGAGCCATGCCATCGGCAAGCTGGAGCGCGCCGTGGGCGCACCGCTGTGGCGGCGCGAGGGGCGTTCGCTGCAACTCACCCAGGCCGGTGAGCACCTGCTGGAGGTGGCGAACCGGTTGCTGCCGCAGATCGAGCACGCGGAACAGTCGCTCAGGGCCTTTGCGCGCGGCACGCGCGGCAACCTGCGCATCGGCATGGAATGCCACCCCTGCTACCAGTGGCTGCTGAAGGTGGTCGAGCGCTACCTGCCACGCTGGCCCGATGTCGATGTCGACGTGAAGCAGAGATTCCGCTTCGGCGGCATCGGCGCGCTGCTGGACCACGAGATCGACCTGGTGGTCACGCCCGATCCGGAGCCACGCGCGGGACTGCAATTCGTGCCCGTGTTCGACTACGAGCAGGTGCTGGTGGTCGGGCACCGGCATCCGCTGGCGCGCGCCAGGCACGTGGAGCCAGCGCAGCTCGCGGGGGAGGTGCTGATCAGCTACCCGGTGCAGCAGGAGCGGCTGGACGTCTTCACGCTGTTCCTCACGCCGGCCGGGGTGATGCCGCGCGAGCACCGCACGGTGGAATCCACCGACCTGATGCTCCAGATGGTGGCCGCCGGGCGCGGCGTGGCAGCGCTGCCGAAGTGGCTGGTGCGCGAGAACGCCACGCGCGCCGCAGTGGTGCCCGTGCGGCTGGGCAGGAAGGGCGTGCCCAAGCAGATCCACCTGGGAATGCGGGAGGCCGATGCCGCCACCAGCTACCTGCGAGGCTTCATCGAGACGGCGCGCGCGGCCAGGCGGCAGGGTTGAGCGCGGGAGTGGTTATCACCCGCAGCGCGAAGGCGTGACCGGCGCCAGCGGGCAGCGGGTAACCTCGGCAGCTTCAACCCGCCCTCTGGAGAGCATCATGGCCAGCGCAGTGAAGAACATGGCGAGCAGTGGCCGGGCACGCGTCGTGTTGCTGCTGACGGCGCTGGCGCTGGTGCCAGCCGCGTTCCCGCTGCGGGCCGCGAGCCCGCCACAGGCGGTGCAATCCGCCGCAGCGGCTACTCGTCCGAACATACTGCTCATCATCTCCGACGACATCGGCATCGACGCGACGTCGGGCATGTACCCCGGGCTGCTCGAGGGGCTCACGCAGCGGTATGGACCCTCGGGCCTGAATCATCCCGCCTACCGCTCGATCAGCGGCCATCCTGCCTCCACACCCAACCTCAACCAGCTGGCCCGCCAGGGCATCACCTTCTCCAATGTGTGGGCGCAGCCCTTCTGCTCGCCCACGCGCGCTTCCATCCTCACCGGCCTGTTCGCGGGCAAGGTGAACGTCATCAACTACACCGATCCGCTCTCGCAGCACCACACTTCATTCGTGCAGCGGCTCAGGGACGAGGGCGGCTACAGCACGGGCCTGTTCGGCAAATGGCATCTTTCGGGCATGCCCGGTGGTGCACAACCGTATCCCGGCATGAAGCCCAGGGAGGCCGGCTTCGAGTACTTCCGGGGCAACCTGCATGCGGCCATCCGTGGCTACTGGGACTATGAGTACTTCGTGCAGGACGCCGGCACACCTGCCGACCAGTGGCGGGTGGAGCAGCCACCACTGAAATCGCTGCCGGGTATCGCGCCCACCCGCTTCGCCGACGTGGTCAAGGTGGCCGATGCGCTGGAGTGGATCGGCGGCCGCGAGCGCGCGGCACCTGCAAGGCCATGGTTCGCCTGGGTGGCCTTCAATCTCGCCCATGCGACCTCCAACCAGCAGCCCAGCGCCATGGCGGTGCCGGACGCCGACCTGCTGGATGCGCCCAGCCGCGCCGAGATGCGCGCCTGCAATGGCACCTTCGGCACCAACACCACGGGCAGTTGCACGGGCGAGGCGCTGAACCGCGCCATGACCAACGCGCACGACACGCTGCTCGGCAAGCTGCTGGCCGGCGTGGAGGCGCTGGACGCCAACACCATCGTGATCTACGTCGGCGACAACGGCACGCCGATGTACGGGCGGCCGAACCTGGACATGATCGACAGCCTCTACATCACGCGCAAAGGGCGCGGCAAGGGCACGGCGTATGAGAGCGGTGCGCGTGTGCCGCTGGCCATCCGCGGGCCTGGCATCGGCGCCGCCCGCAGCAGCGGCGAGTTTGTGCACGTGGTGGACCTCTTCCCCACGATCCTCGAGATGGCGGGACTCAAGGCGCCGGCGAAGGTGGCGAGCGGGGATGGCAAGGGGAGCTTCGATGTCGACGGCGTGTCGCTGCTTCCCATCGTGAATGGCAGGGCACAGCGTCTGCGCGATCCCGACCAGGGCTACCTGCTCACCGAATCGCTGAACCTGATGACCAACAGCACCCGCCAGGTGGCGGCGCGCAATGGCAGCTACAAGGTCATCTGCACCGAGAAGGTGGAGCACGACGCCTGCCAGTTCTTCAGCCTGGCCGAGGACCCGCTGGAGGAATTTCCCCTGCCGCACCCGGCCACCTGCGGCAGCGGCCTGGCGGTGAAGGATCCCGCCTGGCACTACTGCCGGCTGGCAAACCTGATCCGCACTGAGTCATTCTTCGCGCGGGGACGCTAGCGCAGGCGACGGCCATCTGCGGCGCTGGCACAATCGGCGCAAAGCCGATGGGAGGATGACCATGCGCAAATCCATGCTGTTCACGTTGCTGGCGTGCGTGATTGCCGTTGCCGGCTGCGACAGGCAGCCCGCCGCGCAAGCGGCGCCCGAAGCCGGCGCAGCCGCAGCCACCAATGCCGCGCCCGCTCCGGCAGCGCGACCCGCACCCGGCATGTCCGTGTCGGGCAAGCCACTGGCACCGCTGACGGTGGCCGCGGACCATCATGCCCTGCTGGCCAGCAATGATCCGAAGCTGGCGCGCAACAAGAAGCATGTGTACGACTTCTGGCGCATCGTCTATGAGGCGGGCCACATGGAACGCGCCGCGGAATTCATGGCGCCCGAATACATCCAGCACAATCCCAATGTGGAGTCCGGCCGCGACGCCTTCGTCGCCACCATGAGCCGTGCACGGCCGAAGCGCGAGGTGGAGCCGGTGTCGCGCTTCCCCATCATCGACATCATCGCCGAGCGCGACATCGTGATGGTGATGTGGGCTCGCAAGGTGCGCGACCGCGAGCACCCGGAGGAAATCTACGAGATGACCTGGTTCGACGTGTTCCGCGTGGATGACGCCACGGGGCTCATCAGCGAGCACTGGGATTCCTCCGAGCGCTGGGGCAGCGCGGGACGGCCGCCGGGCGCGGAGTTCTTTCCCTAGAACGGCGCGCCGATCACGATGCGCCAGCCGGAGAACTCCCCCGCCACGCGATAGCCGAAGCCCAGGCGGGGCCAGCGCCAACTGCCGATGCGGGGGCGGGGCTCGGTGTTCACGGTGATGCCCAGTTCCAGCTGCACCACTGACTGCTCGCCGGCTTCCACGGGCAGCGCCGGTGGATCCGGCACGATGTCCACGATGGCATACAGGCCCATCATCAGCCGGCGTGCAGGCGTCACGCGCAAGGACTGCTGGCGCAGGTCCAGCGCATTGCGCAGCCGCAGGAAGCGGTCATCGGGAATGGCCGCGGCGTAGTCGATGCTCACCAGCGACAGCTCATGCAGGCGCTGCATCTCCACGGCTCCGCGCTTGCCCGTCCAGGCCAGGCGCGCGCCGGCGCCATACATCAGTCCGTCGCTCTGGCCGTCAGAGAAACTGCCGCCCACGCGCAGCCAGGGCGTGAGCACCCAGTCATTGCCCTGCAGCAGATCGATCTCAACGCCGGGCATCAGGCTGAAGCTGTCCACGCGATCCGGCACATCCGCCTCGATGCTGTCGAAGGGATTGAAGTCGAACGAGCCGGCGGCGATGGGCGCCACCACGCGCAGGCCCGGACGGTGGTCACGCGCGGCGCGCATTTCGTGCTGCGGCGTCACGCGGATCACGAAGATGCTGCGTCCGCCCATGTCGTAGACGCCGGTGCCGAGTTCGGTGGCGAAGGCATGGTTGATGGTGCTGACGGCGGCACCATCGTCGGCCGCAGTTGCCAGCCGCGGCAGTGAGATCAGCAGCGCGGCCAGTGCCATGGCGAGGTGCCCACCCGGCAAACCGCGCACCGGGGCAGTGACGGTAAAGCGCGCGTTCAATTGAGCGGCGGGCGGGCGGGGTTGTCGCCGGTCACGCCGCCTGCCAGTTCCGCCAGCGCCGTCCGCAGCTGGGCCAGCCTCGGAGGCTTGCCCAGCATGCGGTCCACATGCGGCGGAATGTCTCCTTCGTCCAGCAGCCGCTGGCCCCAGCCGGTGAGCATGATCACGGCCGGGGGGGTGGGCAGGGCCTTGGCCGCGGCGGCCACGCGGCGGCCATCCACATGCGGCATGCCGAGATCGGTGATCACGACGGACAGCTGCTCGCCCCTGGCCTGCATCTCGCGCAGGGCATCGATGCCTTCCTGGCCGGAGTTCACCGCCACCACGCGATGGCCATCGGTCTCCAGTATCTCGCGCAGCGTGCGCAGCAGCACCGGGTCATCGTCCACCAGCAGTACATGCAGCGCTGGCGGTGTCGCGGGCGCGGCTGCGCCCGGGTCGCTGGCCTGCACGCGCGCAACCGGAAAGAGCATGGACATCTCGGTGCCCGCGCCGGGCTCGCTTGCTATCTCGATGCGGCCGCCATGCCGTTCGAGCATGCCGTACACCATCGGCAGCCCGAGGCCGGTGCCCAGTTCCCCCTTGGTGGTGAAGAAGGGCTCCAGGCAGCGGCGCCGGGTCTCCGCGCTCATGCCGACGCCCGTGTCCCGTACTGCGATCCGCACCAGCGGCGTCACCTCCGGGCCCACGCCTGGCAGCAGGCTGGATTGCAGCGCCAGCACGCCGCCCTGCGGCATGGCATCCACTGCGTTGAGGATGAGGTTGGTGATGGCGTCACGCAGCTCGCTGGCGGTGGCGACGATGGCCGGCAGGTTGGGCGCCAGATCCATCTGCAGCTCGATCACCACCCCGCGGCGCTGCGGGATGTCGTGCCAGCGCGCGCGCGTGAGCTCCATTGCCTGTCCAATGGCCTCGTTGGGATGCACCGGCTCCCGCGGCTGCTGTGGCTCGCGTTCCCGGTAGAACTCACGCAGGCGCTCGATGGTGTCGGCCACGCTGCCGATGGCCTGCTCCACCACCTTCATCTGCTCGCGCACGCGCGGACTGAGGTCCGGTTCGCGCTCGAGGATGGATTGCACGTAGAGCGCCGCCGGTGAAAGCGCATTGTTGATGTCGTGGGCCACGCCGCTGGCCATCTGTCCCACGGCGCGCAGCCGCTCCTGCTGCATCACGGCCTGCTGTGACCGGCGCAGGTCGTCATAGGCGGTTTGCAGGTTGCTGTACAGCTCTGCCTGGTGCGCTGCCAGCGCAACGTGCCCCGAGAGCTGCCGCAGGAACTCGCAATCGGCGCTGCTGAAGCTGTCGGGCTGGCGACGCGCCGCCACCAGCACACCAAAGATGCGGCTCTCGACGGTGAGCGGCGCGAAGACCACCGCGCCCAGTCCCCCCGCCGCCAGGCGGCGCGAAAAAACCGCCGTCGCCCGCGCCAGGTCCGGCTCGTGCACCAGGTGGCCCGATGTTGCGCGCCCCAGTCCCTCGGCCTCGCTGTCGAGGCGCGTTCCCGGCAGCAGCTGCAGGGCAGGCACGAGGTTGCGGCTGGCGGCGCCGACGCCGTTCACGGTGAGCACGTGTCCGGCGTCCCAGGTGCAGATGCAGCCGAAGTCGATGTCGAAGCCGGTCTCCAGCCGGTCGAGCACGGCCTCGAACACCTCGCGCAGGTCCTGTCGCTCGCCAATGGCGCGCGTGCAGCGGTCGAGCAGGCTGAGCCGCTCGATCTGCGTGCGCATCTCGTGCTGGAAGGCCTTGTAGTCGGTGATGTCGGTGCAGGTTCCGAACCACTTCACGATGCTGCCATCGTCATCCTTGAGCGGGATCGCGCGGGTCTTGAACCAGCGGTACGCACCATCGCGGCGGCGGATCCGCATTTCCTCGTCGTACTGGCCACCGCGCGCCGCGGCAGCAGCCCAGGACTCCTGCGCGCGGGCCTGGTCATCGGCATGCAGGTGCGTCATCCAGCCGTAGCCGAGCTGCTCCTCCAGCGGCCGGCCGGTGTATTCCACCCACTGGTGGCCGAGGAAATCGCACCAGCCATCCGGACGACAGGTCCACACCAGGTGCGGCACGGACTCGGCCAGTGTGCGGAAGCGCCGCTCGCTGTCGTGCAGCGACGCCAGCGCCTCCTGCCGCCGCGTGATGTCGCGCACGAAGGCGCAGAAACTCACGCCGGTGCTGGTGCGCAGCGGCGTGATCGCGATCTCGATGGGAAATTCGCGGCCGCTCCGGTCCAGGGCGGTGAGTTCGACGCGGCGGTTGAGCATGCGCGACAGCCCGGTTTCCAGGTAGCGCTTCATGCCCGCGTGGTGTGCCTCCGCATGGCGGGGGGGAATGATGATGGCGCTGAGCTCACGTCCCATCACCTCTTCGCAGCTCCAGCCAAAGGTGGCTTCAGCATGGGTGTTCCAGCCGATGATGTTGCCGCTGCTGTCGATGGTTACCACGGCATCGAGGGCGCCCTCGACGATCAGCCGGGTGCGCTCCTCGCTGGACGACAGGGCCTCGAGTGCTTCCTGGTGGCTGCGCCGTACGCGCGCCAGGGAGGCCCGGTGCAGCCACACCATGGCCGCGACCAGGGCAACTGTCGACAGCCCGGACAGCATCATGGCCGTCTGCGTACCCATGCCCGGGATCTCCCGTGAAGGGACTCCCGGGCATTGTGCGCGAGCGTCAGGGGCGCGGGAAGGGCAATCTGCCGGTCAGAGCAGGTCCTTCACGCCGTCGCGCTCTTCGCGCAGCTCGGTGTGCGAGAGATCCATGCGCTTGCGGCTGAACTCATCAACGGAAAGGCCCTGCACGATGGCGTATTCGCCGTTCTTCGTCGTCACCGGATAGGAGTAGATGACGCCCTCGGGAATGCCATAGCTGCCATCGGAGGGCACGGCCATGGACACCCAGTCCCCTTCCGCCGTGCCCTTCACCCAGGTATGCACATGGTCGATGGCGGCCGCGGCGGCTGATGCGGCGGAGGAAGCACCGCGCGCCTTGATGATGGCCGCGCCGCGCTGCTGCACCACCGGGATGAAGGTCTCCTCGATCCACTTCTGGTCCACCAGCGACCTGGCCGGCTTGCCCGCCACGGTGGCATGCGAGAGGTCCGGGTACTGCGTGGAGGAGTGGTTGCCCCAGATGGTGAAGCGGCGGACGTCGGTGGTGTGCGTGCCGGTCTTTTCCGCCAGCTGCGAGAGGCCGCGGTTGTGGTCCAGGCGCGTCATTGCGGTGAAATTGCGGGGATTCAGGTCCTTCGCATTCGCACGCGCGATCAGCGCATTGGTGTTGGCGGGATTGCCCACCACCAGGACCCTGATGTTGCGGTCGGCCACCTCGTTCATGGCCTTGCCCTGCGCGCTGAAGATCTGCGCGTTGGCCAGCAGCAGGTCCTTGCGTTCCATGCCGGGGCCACGCGGGCGCGCGCCAACCAGCAGCGCGACCTGGGAATCACGGAAGGCAACCTTCGCGTCATCGGTGGCGATCACCTTGTTGAGCAGCGGGAAGGCGCAGTCGTTCAGTTCCATCACCACACCCTGCAGCGCCGGCAATGTCGGGGTGATCTCCAGCAGGTGCAGGTTCACGGGCTGGTCGTTGCCGAGAAGCTGCCCCGAGGCGACGCGGAAGGCGAGGGCGTAGCCGATCTGGCCGGCGGCGCCGGTGATCGTGACGGTGACGGGCTTCTTCATCAGCTTGGGCTCCAGGCTCGAAAGGGTGGGGGCGGATTCTAACCGCCTGCGGCGATGCGCCACGGGTGGCTCCCCGGGAGTTGACGCTGGTTTGGTGTTGTAGTTAGATATAACACCATAGGGGTGCGGGATGGAGCCCGCCCGGCAACAACAAAGGGAGCAAGGCGATGGACAGCAGCAGCAAGGAGTCGATTCGAGTGGGTCTGGTACGGCGCGCCGTCGCATCTGGACTGGCTGTTCTCGCCACCAGTCTCCTCTTCACCAGCGTCGCGGTGGTATTCACCAACCCCGGCAGCCCGGCCGCCGCGCAGGTCGCGCGGTTGTCGGCAACCTGAGCGGGGAGCCTCTCGTGATCCTCTCTGAATCAAACCGGATTTCAATCCCGACTCGTATGCCCCAGATTGTATCTTTCATGACACAAAAACGGCTCGCGCGACTGGGGGCGGTGCTCACCGCCCCGATTTTCTGCCTGGGGTTGTCGCTGCTGGGCCTGGTGCCGCTGCTGATCCGGTGAGGTGTCTTGAGTCCGGTAGACGCCAAGTGGGATGACTCGCAGCCTATCTACCGGCAACTGCGCGACCGCGTGGTCGTGCTGATGCTCGAGGGGGTGCTGAAGGAAGGCGAGGCGCTGCCCTCGGTGCGGCAGGTCGCCACCGAGTACCGCCTCAATCCCCTCACCGTGCTGAAGGCCTACCAGCAGCTGGCGGATGAGGGCCTGGTGGAAAAGCGCCGCGGCCTGGGGATGTTCGTGGCCCCTGGCGCCGGCGCCGCGTTGCTCAAGGATGAGCGCCGACGCTTCCTGGAACAGGAGTGGCCGAAGATCCAGGCCACCATCCAGCGGCTGGGCCTCGACACCGCAACGCTTCTGGAATCCGGACCGGCAGCCGGCGTGCCCGCGCTGCCCGCAAGAAAGGAGCAGGGGGAGGAATGACTGCGATCATTCAGGCGCGGGGCCTGGCCAAGCGCTATGCCGGCGGCAAGCAGGCCGTCGCGGGAGTGGATTTCACCGTCAATGCCGGTCGCATCGTCGGGCTGATCGGCCGCAACGGCGCCGGCAAGACCACGGTGATCAAGTCGGTGCTGGGACTCACACCCTACGACGGGGACCTGAGCGTGCTGGGGAAAAACCCCACCACGCAGCGCGATGAGCTGATGCGCGAGGTCTCCTTCATCGCTGACGTGGCCGTGCTGCCTAAGTGGCTGCGCGTGAAGGATGCCCTGGACTACGTCGCGGGCGTGCATCCGGCGTTCAATCGTGCCAGGGCCGAGCAGTTCCTGGCCACCACGGACGTGAAGCTCACCAACAAGGTGAAGCAGCTTTCCAAGGGCATGGTCACGCAGCTGCACCTGGCGCTGGTACTCGCGATCCGCGCCCGCCTGCTGGTGCTGGACGAGCCCACGCTGGGCCTGGACCTGCTGGTGCGGCGGCGGTTCTATGACACCCTGCTCAATGACTACATGGATGAAGAGCGCACCATCCTCATCACCACGCACCAGGTGGAGGAGATCGAGCACCTGCTCACGGATGTGATGTTCATAGAGCAGGGCGGCATCGTGCTCGACAGCCCCATGGAACAGATCGGCGAGCGTTATGCACAGCTCGTCGTGGGGCCCGATCAGCTGGCGGCGGCGCGGGCCCTGCGTCCATTCAGCGAACGGACCGTGTTCGGCCGCACGGCGCTGTTCTTCGAGAACGCCCCGCGCGCGGAGCTGGCAAGACTGGGTGAAGTGGGAACCCCGAGCGTGGCCGACCTGTTCGTGGCGCGCATGCAGGAGGCCGCATGAACGCAGTGTACGGCAAGTTCGCCATGATGCTGCGCCGTGAGCTCTGGGAGCACCGGGCTTTCTGGATGGCGCCGCTGGCGGTGATCGGGTTCGCCATCATCATGGCGCTGATCCAGCCCGGTCGATTCGGGCCGGGTGAGGGGCCGGTGGCAGGGACCTTCGACGGTCCAGTCCAGGGCGCGCAGTATTTCGGCCGCGGGGTGATGATCATCATCGCCACGGTGCTGGGCGGCGTGGCCAGCATCAGCATAGTCTCCTACCTGCTCGACTGCCTCTATGCCGAGCGCAAGGACCGCAGCATCCTGTTCTGGAAGTCGCTGCCGGTCTCCGACACGCAGACCGTACTGGTCAAGCTCCTGGTGGCGCTGGTGGTTGCGCCGCTGCTGGCGATGCTGATTGCTGCCCTGGTGTTGCCGGTGATGCTGCTGGTGCTCAAGGTGAGGTTCAACCTGCTCTCCGGCGTGATCAGCTGGGATGCCTTCGTCGGCGCCTACTCCGCGCTGCCGAAGATCGTGGCGTTCTGGTTCAGCGGGGCCCTCTGGTACGCGCCCTTTGCCGCCTACCTGCTGCTGGCATCGGTGCTGGCGAAGCGCGTGCCGCTCATGTATGCCGTCCTGCCGCCGGCCGTGCTGATGCTGCTGGAGGGAACCATCGCGGGCTCCTCGCACGTGGCGGGCTTCCTTGGCAAGAGGCTGGCGCCGTGGGCTGGTGACAGCTGGGCGCTGAATCTGAATCCCGTGCAGTTCGTCTGGGACACCGCGGAACCAGACTGGATGGCCTTCCTGCTCAATCCGGACTTGTGGCTGGGGGTCGCGGCGGCGGCCGTAATGGTGTACATCGTGATCCGTCTGCGGAGATATCGCGACGACACCTGAAGGACGTGGATGGCTTTCGTTGAAGGCCGGCGCAATGGAACGACGCTGGATCTGGCACTGCGCGGCGTGTGGCGCGCGCAGGCCCTCGATGCCATCCATGCCGAAGTCCTGGCACTCGACCTTGAAGAGGTACGTGAGGCCCGCATCTCCACCGCCGGCGTGGAACGGCTCGACCTCGCCGGCGCCTGGGCGCTGGATGAGCTGACGCGCATCCTCGCCGGCCGCGGCATCGGCGTTGCCTTTGCCGGGCCGGAGCCCTCCACCCTGGTGCTGGTGCGCACTGCGCTGCATGCCGGCGCGGAAGACAAGCCGCCCGGGCTGCGCTCGGAGGTGAACTTCAGCATCGTGGAGTCGCTGGGCAAGTCCACGGTCGAGCGCATCCAGGGTTTGCGTGACGGGCTGGACTTCGTCGGGCATGCGGCCATGGAATTCGTGCGCGCGCTGGTGCGCTGGAGGTCGCTGCGCCCGATCTCGGTGGCCCGCCACATCTACGACACGGGCATCACCGCGATTCCGGTGGTGTCGCTGATCGCCTTCCTCATCAGCGTGATCGTGGCCTACATGGCGGCCAGCCAGCTGCGCAACTACGGCGCCGACATCTACGTGGTGGACCTCATCACGGTGGGCGTGCTGCGCGAACTGGGCGTGCTGCTCACCGCCATCATCGTGGCCGGCCGCACGGGCAGCGCCTTTGCCGCGGAAATCGGCTCGATGCGCCTCAACGAGGAGGTGGACGCGCTGGACGCCATCGGCGTGGATGCCGTGGAAACGCTGGTGCTGCCACGCATCCTCGGCATGGTCATCGCGCTGCCGCTGCTCACCGTGATCGCAGACCTGGTGGGCATGGCAGGCGGCGCGTTGCTGTGCATGTGGCTGCTGGACATGCCGCTGGCGCAGTTCATCGCACGCGCCAACGAGGCCATTGCGCCGACAACGTTCTGGGCCGGGCTGGTGAAGGCGCCGGTGTTCGCGGCGCTGATCGCACTGGCCGGCACCTACCGCGGCTTCCAGGTGCGCGGCTCGGCGCGCGAGCTGGGCCGCCTCACCACCGTGGCCGTGGTGCAGTCCATCTTCCTGGTGCTGCTTGCGGACGCGCTGTTCGCGGTGCTGTTCCTGGAGATCGACTTCTGATGGCCGCCGCGGACCAGCAGCTGGCGGTGGAAGTGCGCGGCGTGGTGAACCGCTTCGGCCGCCAGCTGGTGCACGATCACCTCGACATGGAGGTGCGGCGGGGCGAGGTGTTCGGCCTGCTGGGCAGTTCGGGCAGTGGCAAGTCGGTGCTGCTGAGGACCATCCTGGGACTGCACCAGCCGCAGGAAGGCAGCGTGAAGCTGGAGGGCGTGGACATGACCAGCCTGCGCGGGCGCGCGCTCACTGCCGCCAAGGCGCGCTACGGCGTGACCTTCCAGCACGGCGCGCTGTTCTCGGCGCTGACCGTGCGCGAGAACATCCAGCTGCCCATGGTCGAGCACCTCTCGCTCACCAGCCGCGCGATGGACGAGCTGGCGCTGCTGAAGCTGCGTCTTGTAGGACTTCCGGAAGACGCCTTGCACAAATATCCTGCACAGCTGTCAGGCGGAATGATCAAGCGTGCCGCCCTGGCGCGCGCACTGGCGCTGGATCCGCAGCTGCTGTTCCTCGATGAGCCGACTTCGGGGCTGGATCCGATCAGCGCCGCGGCATTCGATGATCTGATAGCCTATCTGCAGAATGAGCTGCATCTCACCGTCGTGATGATCACGCACGACCTCGACACGATCTTCCGCATCTGCCAGCGCGTCGGCGTCATTGTCGATCGCAAGCTGGTGCAGGACACGCGCGAGCGCATCGTCGATCATCCGCATCCGTGGATCCAGGCGTACTTCCGCGGCACGCGTGCCGCGCGTTTCTCCAACGCGGAGGCGAAGCGTGGAGCGTAGGGCCAACTACACCGCCGTCGGCGCGTTCGTGCTGCTGGCGCTGGGCCTGGCCGGCGGCTTCGTCTATTGGTACTCCGAAGGGCGCGACAGCCGCAACTACCAGCGCTACGAGATCTACTTTCCCGGCTCGGTCACTGGTCTCTCCGAAGGCAGCTCGGTGCGTTACCTCGGCGTGGAGGTGGGCAAGATCCGCCGCATCCGCCTTGATCCGCGCAGCCCCGACCGTGTGCAGGTGATCGCCGACATCGACCAGTCCGCGCCCATCTCCGACAACACGGCGGCCAGCCTGTCGGTGCTGAGCTTTGCCACCGGGCTGCTGTACATCGACCTGCTGCGGGTGGGGCCGAATGCCACGGTGCTGCCGGCGGTGCCCAGCGAGCGTTATCCGGTGATCGCCTCGATGCGATCGGGATTCGATGCCTTCCTCAATGCGCTGCCCGAGCTCGCCGGCACGATCGCCGAGCTGCTGGACAGCGCGCAGGAAGTGTTCTCGTCCGAGAATGCAGAGGCCATGTCAGAGATGATCCAGAACCTCCATGCGGTGACGAAGCAGCTGCCCGCGACGATGAATCGCGCCGATGCCCTGCTGGGTGACATGGCAGAGGCCACACGCGCCGCGCGCAGCCTCGCTGCCAACCTCGACACCACGACCGGTGCGCTGGCCGGCAAGGCCACGGAACTCATCGACCGCCTCAACGTCACCGCCCAACACCTGGATGACGCGGCCTCGAATGTCAGCGCCATGGTGCAGGACAACCGCCCGGGCCTGGCCTCGTTCACGCAGGAGGGGCTGCCGCAGCTGCAGCTCACGCTGGAGTCCGCGCAGCAGGCTGCCGAGGAGCTGCGTGACCTGGCGCGCGGGTTGAAGGAAAATCCCTCGCAGCTGATCTACCGCGCGCCGACGGCGGGCGTGGAGGTGCCGCGATGAGCAAGCTGCGCGCCATGTGGTGCTGCGCGCCAGCGTTCGCGGCGCTGCTTCTCTCCGGCTGCGGCATGTTCCGCAGCAATGCCGAGCCTGACCGCCTCTATGTGTTGCGTGCCGGGCCGGCGCAGGCGGCGGCACCGGTGGCCGCTGTACTCAGCGTGCCGCGGCCACAGGTGCACCCGGGACTCGACACTTTCCGGCTGGCGCTGACCCGGCCGGGCAATGAGCTGGATTATTTCGCGGCCAGCCGCTGGGGCGGGTCGCTGCCCGAGGTGCTGGCCGCCTTCGCCGTGCAGTCGATGGATGGCAGCTTCACCACCGTGGTCGGCGGCGGGCGCAGCGCGGGCCCGGCCGAATTCGAACTGCTGCTCACGGCGCGGCACTTCGAGGCGGAATATGAATCCGGCAGCGGCGCCCCGGTGGTGCGCGTGACGCTGGAATGCATGCTGGTGGACACCTCGCCGCGGCGCGTGGTTGGCAACTGCGATGCCGAGGCGCGCGAGCCGGCCGGCGAGAACCGCATGGCGGCCATCGTGCGTGCATTCGAGAGCGCGGCGCAGAAGGCGATGGAGGAAGTGCGCGGCAAGGCAACGGCGGCGGCGAGCGCGGCGCTGCAGGCACAGCGCTAGAAAGTCGACAGGCCGGTGGCTTCCATCACGCGGGCGCGCAGGTAGCGCCCATGGCTGTCTTCGGCCCAGCGCGAGGCCTCATCGGAATACACGATTCCGCCAGCGTTGCTCCACAGCCGCTCGAACCAGCTGGCGGCGTCCAGCGCCACTGCGCAGCCTGTGGCGCACTCCACCTGCACATTGGCCTCGAGGTTGTAGTCGGCGATGTTGCGCCGGGTGAAGTTTGCCGATCCCAGGGTGAACCACAGCCTCCCGCCCGAGCGCACCATGGCGAACTTCGAGTGGAACTGCTCGCCGTGGGTGCGATACCAGCGCAGTGCGATCGTGCCACTCGCGCGGCGGGCCAGCGCGCTGGCCAGCGGGCGGTTCGGGATGCCGGACTTGCTGAAGCCGAAGGCATCGCGGTTCGGATCCAGCAGCAGCCGCACGGCCGCGCCACGCCGGGCAGCCGCGAGCAGGGAATCGAGCACGCCCTGGTCCGAGAGATAGAACTGCGCCAGGTCGATGGCGTCGCCGGCGCCTGCGGCATCCAGCTCCTGCAGCAGCACCACGCGGATGGCGCCCTCGGTGAGAATGCCGACCTGCGCAGGCCCGTCTTCGCCAGCAACATCGTCGGCGACTTCCACGGCTGACGACCCTGTCGCCGATGCTTCTGCCGGCGAGGCGCGGTACCTGTCCAGCACCGCCTCGCTGGCGCCAGCCTGCCGCGCGATGGACAGCTCGCTGCCGAGCAGCTCGCGCAGGGCCTCGCCCTCCACGCGCAATGCCACGTTGGAGTGCGCGCTGCTGGCGTCGTGGGGATTGCCCGATGAAACGATGCCCACCAGCGAACCGGCGCCATCGCCGGTGAGGACCACCTTGCGGTGGTTGGCCTTGAAGTTCGGCAGCCGCAGCAGTGCACCGGGCTTCAGTCGCGGGCCGGCGCCGTCGAGCAGGTTGGGGAAGGCGCCGACGCCTCCGGAGTCCAGCCACCAGGCAAACAGCATGCGCCAGGTGGCGCTGTAGACCGGGTTGGAATCGCGCAGGCCATCCAGGCGTGTCACGGCCACGTCCACGCCCAGCGCTTCGAGCGCAGCGAGCGCCGGCGGCGCTGTGCCGCGATAGTAGTCATTGATGGGATCCACCAGCAGCAGCACGGGCAGCGTGGGCTGCGCCTGCTTCAGCTCGCGCAGGGCATCTGCCAGCGCCGTGGAGACCGGCGCAAGTCCGTCCTCGTACACCAGCGGTCCGCGCGGCCCGCCCTGCCCGTTGAACAGGAAGTAGTCGAGCACCAGGAAATCGCGCGCGTTGCGCACCAGCTCCAGCGTGGCGGCATGGATGGTCTGCTGCTGCACACGATTGCCGGCAGCGTCGGCCGCCGTGACGTCGGCCAGGAACTGCAATGAACTGCCGGGCGTGGCGACGAGGGCACCTTCAACATGCACGCCTTCAGGCAGGGGTTTGTGCGTGTGCCAGACCGCCAGCCCGAGCCACAGCGCTGCCGGCACCAGCAGCAGCCTGCGCCATCGCCGGCGCGGCGGCTTCTTCAGCGAGATGCCCTGCCGGATGCCTGGCTCAGGCCCGGCCATCGATTACGGCGCGACCGTCCTGCTCGAACACGGGGAAGGGCGAGCGGCCCGTGGCCACCTGCCGCGAAAGCAGCGCTCCCAGCGCGTCGGCCGAGCAGGGCTCGCCGAACAGCTGGCCCTGCGCGAAGTCGCAGCCGGCGGAGCGCAGGAAATTCAGCTGGCCCTCGGTCTCCACGCCCTCGGCGACCACGTCCATGCCCAGGCTGCGCCCCATCTCGATGATGGTGCGCACGATGGTGGCGTCGTTGTGGTCGAGGTTGGCCTCGCGCACGAAGGACTGGTCGATCTTCAGCGTGCCGATGGGGAACTGCTGCAGCGCTGACAGCGAGGAGTAGCCGGTGCCGAAGTCATCGATCGACAGGTGCACGCCCAGCGCGGCCAGCTCCTTGAGCATGCCGATGGTGCGCTTGGGATTGGCCATCAGGGTGCTTTCGGTGATCTCCAGCTCCAGGTGCGAGGGCGACACGCCATGGCTCTCGAACACCGAGCGGTAGTCGAGGATGAAGCTGGCCTGGCGCAGCTGCTTCAGCGAAAGGTTCAGCGCGATGCGTCCCGGAGCGCGCCCGGCGCTGGAGAGCGCGCGGTAGTCCAGGCACACGCGGTTGAGCACCCACTCGCCGATGCTGCTGATGAGGTTGTTCTCCTCCGCCAGCGGAATGAACTGCGCGGGAGGAATGTCGCCGTGCCCAGGCAGCCGCCAGCGCAGCAGCGCCTCGGCGCCCACGATGCGCCCGTCGGTGACATCCACCTTGGGCATGTAGGCGACCACGAACTCATCGCGCTCGATGGCGCGCTTGAGCTTGCTCTTCAGCATCAGCCGTTCCACCGAGGCGGCGTTCATCTCCGGGGAGTAGAAGGCGCAGGAATTGCCGCCGTTCTGCTTGGAGTAGTACATGGCCGCATCCGCGTTGCGGATCAGGTCGATCACGTTCTCCGCGTCGCGCGGGCACAGCGCCACGCCGATGCTGGCCGACAGGAACACTTCCTGTCCGCCCACGTAGAACGGTTGCGCCACGGCGCCCAGGATCTCCTGCGAGAGATGCCGCACAACCTCGCGCGCCGTGCTCTCGGAGATGCCGTCGATGAACAGCGCGAACTCGTCGCCGGCCAGGCGGCCGAGCACGGTGTCCGCCGGCAGCGAGCTGGTGAGCCGCTCGGTGAGTGCCTCGAGCACGCGGTCGCCCGCGCCATGGCCGAAGGTGTCGTTCACCTCCTTGAAATGGTCCATGTCCAGGTACAGCAGCGCCAGCCCGGTGCGCGTGCGCAGCGCGCGCGCGATGGCCTGCTGCAGCAGGTGCTGGAACTGCATGCGGTTGGGGATCTTGGTCAGCGCGTCGTAGCGCGCCAGGTAGCGGATGCGCCGCTCGGCCCGCTTGCGGTCGGTGATGTCGCGCGCCACATAGATGTGGCCGTGGAACTGCGGGTCGGCCGAATCGAGGATGGAGGAGGAGAAGGACACCGGGATGGTCTGTCCCGCCGCGGTGCGCAGCAGCGCCTCGCCGGACTCGCTGGCCTTCTGCACGCGCTCGGCCTCGGCGAGGTCCGGCGCGGAGAGCAGCGAGCCGATGTGCCGGTCCACCAGCTCCACGGCCGGCGCGCCGGTGAGTCGCTGCGCTGCAAGATTGGTGGAGCGGATGGTGCCGTCCGGCCGCACGACGAACACCGCGTCCACCATGCTGTTGAGTACGTTGTCGAGGTAATTCTTGGTGATGGTGGTGTCGGCCAGGCTCTTGCGCATCAGGTCGACGGTGCGCTGCAGGTCGCCGAGCTCGTCGTCGCGCAGTGCGCGCACAGGCTGGGTGAAGTCGCCCTCGGCCATGCGGTGCGTGCTGACGTTGAGCTGCTCGAGTTCGTTCGTGATGCGCCGCCCCATGGCGAATGCCAGCCACGCCGCGCCACCCGTGGCGGCCAGGGCAATGGGAATGGCCAACCATTGCAGGGGTGAAAGTGAGCTGCCGAGCAGGGTGGTGAGCGCAAAGACACCAATGACCAGCAGCAGGCCAATGGCTGCGCCGGACAGGGCGAACTTGGTCTTGAGGCTGCGCAAGGTCATGAAATGTTAACCTGATCGCCGAAAAAAGCCGCTTTTAAAGCGATGAAAGGCCCGAATCGCCCGTATGACCCCTGTTTTTTCAGATAGCGAACTCACAGGGAGGAGCCGAACCCATATCCGCGAACTCGCGGATCCCCCTTGTGCGTTGCATCATGATGTGGTCGGGCCCTTCCTGGCAATGCGCGCTGCGGCAGCGCAAGAGGGCATCGACCTGGTCCCTTTCTCCTCCTTCCGCGACTTCGACCGGCAGCTGGCCATCTGGAACGGCAAGGCGCGCGGGGAGCGGGAACTGCGGGACGAGACCGGCCGGCTGCTCGACGCCGCTTCGCTGGATGAGGACGGGCGGGTTGCTGCCATCCTGCACTGGTCGGCGTTGCCCGGCGCCAGCCGTCACCACTGGGGCAGCGACCTTGACGTGATGGATGCCGCGGCCATGCCGCCCGGCTACCGGCTGCAGGTGGTGCCGGAGGAGTACGCATCCGGCGGTGTATTCGGGCGGCTGGATGCCTGGCTGGCGGAACACGCGGCGCGCTTCGGCTTCTATCGCCCCTACACCACCTGGCGCGGTGGCGTGCAGCCGGAGCCCTGGCACCTGAGCCATGCGGCGGTGGCGCAGGCTGCAATGGAACAGTTCTCCCTGGAGGTATTGCGCGGGGCGTTGGATGCCGCGGCCATCGATGCACGCGGCGCGGTGGAGAAGAGACTGCCGGAAATCCTCGAGCGCTATGTGCGCAACGTGGACGCGCCGCCGGCGCTGGCGCTCAGCGCTCCCCGCGTGACCAGGCCCGCTTGAGGTAGCTGGACATCAGGCCGCGCACGCTGGCCAGCGGATCCGGGTGCGCGGTGTATACACGCGGCGTGCGGCGCAACATGCGCCAGTTCTCCCCGCGCAGCACCTGCTGCAGGAAATCCAGGCTGCGCTGGATGGATTCCATGTAGGGATTGGTGCCGTCGAACAGCACTTCCACGTAACGGTAGGCGCCGCCGAAGGCGGCATCCAGGCGCTTGCTGATGGTGTCCTGCATGAACTGCGGCGTCTGGCGCAGCAGGTCGAGGCCCGATGAATAGCGCACGCCGCGATCGCCGGTGGGACCCACCGAAAGTGCCACGCCGCCGAGCACGAACTCCGGATACAGCCGGTCACGGCATTTTTCCAGGTAACAGCGGTCGGCCATCTGGGCAATCATGTCGGCGGTGCCGAGCAGGTGGCCCAGGGCGATGTCGCGCGGATCGGTGACGGTGGCGCCGATCTGCTCGAAGGTCTTCTCGTAGCCGGTGAAATGCACCAGTTCCGCGGCCAGCGGGGCGCTATGCCCGAAACCCACCGTCGGCAGGTAGAAGTCCATGAAACGCGCACTGCGCGAAACATGGTTGCGGGTGAACTCGGCGCCGTTGAGTGCCTCTTCGCCACGCTCGCGCAGGTAGCCGATGTCATGGAACAGTGCGAGGAAGATGCCCAGCGCTGCGCGCCCGGCGCCCAGCGCCTTTTCGGTGCCGGCGTGCTTCAGCTCGTAGCCGGTGACCAGGCGCGCCATGGCCAGCGTCACGTCCAGCGTGTGCTGCTGGTCGTGGTAAACGGTGTCGACACCGAAATAGCCAGGCATGCGGCCGGTGAAGGCCAGCTCGAAATCGTGGAAGGCGCGGGCCAGCGGCGCGAACGCCAGGTCAGGCCAGGCCCGGACCAGCAGCTCCTTGACCGCGTCGCGGACCTCAGGCGCGGAAGACACCCGCACCGTGTTGGTGACGTCGTAATCGCTGCGGCGGGCGCTGTACATGCTGGAGGCAGTCTATTCCGGGCCCGCAGGGCGGCACACGACACGGTCCGCAGAATGCGATCCAGGTCCGGTCCGACATGGCATATCAGGGTTGCCCTGATCACGCCGGACGCGAAAAAAGTTCAGGCATCGAAACGCAGGAACACGGGCGTGTGGTCGGAGGGCCGCTCCAGGCGACGTGGTGCCACGTCGATCCAGCCCGGGTCGGCGGCGCCAGCTACCTCGCGGCTGGCCAGCAGCAGGTCGATGCGCAGGCCGAGGTTGCGGCGGAAACCGGCGGCGCGGTAATCCCACCAACTGAACAGTGCTTCCGGCTGGTCGTGCAGGCGGAAGCTGTCGGCCAGTCCCAGCTCGAGCAGCATGCGCAGCGCCTCGCGTTCCGGTTCGCTGCAGAGGATCTGGTCCTTCCACAGCACCGGGTCGTGCACGTCGCGGTCATCCGGCGCGATGTTGAAATCGCCCATCACCACCAGGCGCGGATGCGCGGCCAGCTCACCTTCAAGGAAGCGGCGCAATGAGCTGAGCCAGCGCAGCTTGTATTCGAATTTTTCGGAGCCCACGGCCTGGCCGTTGGGCACATACACGTTCACATAGCGCACGCCGTCCACGGTGGCGGCGATCAGCCGGCGCTGCGGGTCTTCGAGGTCGGGCAGGCCCATCACCACGTCGGTGGGCGGTTCGCGGGCCAGCAGCGCCACGCCGTTGTAGGTCTTCTGGCCGCTCATCACGCAGTGGTAGCCCAGCGCGCTGAGCGCCTCGCGGGGAAAGGCCTCGTCAACGCACTTGGTTTCCTGCAGGCCGAGCACGTCGGGACCGGTGGTGCCCAGCCAGGTGGAAAGGTGCGGCATGCGCACCCGCAACGAGTTGACGTTCCAGCTGGCGACCGTGGGCATTTCAGGGCGCGATGCCGTGCTGCCGCAACAGGGCGTCGATACGGGGCTTCCGACCCCGGAACGCGACGAAGGCATCCAGCGCATCGCGGCTGCCGCCGCGCGAGAGGATGGCATCCACGAAACGGCCGGCGGTGGCGCGGTCGAAGATGCCGGCTTCCTCGAAGGCGGAGAAGGCATCGGCCGACAGCACCTCGGCCCACTTGTAGCTGTAGTAGCCCGCGGCGTAACCGCCGGCGAAGATGTGGCCGAAGCTGTTGGGATAGCGGTTCCACTCGGGGACCTGCACCACCGCCACCTCCTGCCGCACCTCGGCGAGGATTTCCGCCATGCGCGCGCCGCGCGCCGGGTCGTATTCGGCATGCAGGCGGAAGTCGAACAGCGCGAACTCCACCTGGCGCAGCGTGGCGAGCCCGGCCTGAAAGCTGCGTGTCTTCAGCAGCTGCGTGATCTGCTCCTCGGGCAGCGGTGCACCGGTCTCCACATGCCGGGTGATCTCGCGCAGCACCGCCGGCTGCCAGGCGTAGTTCTCCATGAACTGGCTGGGCAGCTCAACCGCATCCCAGGCCACGCCGTTGATGCCGGAGATGGAGGGGTAACGCACGCGGGTGAGCAGGTGGTGCAGGCCGTGGCCGAACTCGTGGAACAACGTCACCACATCGTCGTGGGTGAGCTGTGCGGGCAGGCCGGCGGCGCCGGGCAGTGCATTGCAGACCAGGTAGGCCACGGGCAGGGCGCTGCCGGTGGAGAGTTCCTTGCGGCCCACGCACTCGTCCATCCAGGCGCCGCTGCGCTTGTTGGGGCGCGCATAGGGATCGAGGTACACGCCGCCGATCACCTTGCCGGATGCGTCGAGGATGTCGTAGTAGCGTGCATCGGCATGCCAGACCGGCACGTCGGTGCGCTGGCGGAATCCCACCTGGAACAGCCGCTGCACCACCCCGAACAGGCCATCGAGCACACGCGGCAGCGGGAAATAAGGGCGCAGCTCTTCCTGCGAGATGCTGTAGCGCGCCTCCTGCAGGCGCTCGGAGTAATAAGTGATGTCCCAGGCGTCGAGCTTGCGGCCGGCGAATTCGGTGAGTTCGGCCAGCTCGCGCTCGGCGGCGGGGCGCGCGGCACGCGCCATGTCGCGCAGGAAACCGAGCACCTCATCCACCGTGCGCGCCATGCGGCGCGCCAGCGCATAGGCGGCGAAGTCCGGATAGCCCAGCAGCTGCGCGGCCTCGTGCCGCAGGCGCAGCAGATCTTCCATCACCTGCGTATTGTCGAATTTCGCCGGCGTGGGGCCGGTGGTGGCGGCGCGTGTGCTCCACGCGCGGTAGAAGATTTCCCGCAGCTTCTGCGAGTGGGCATCGGTGACCACGGCCACGTAGGTGGGTTGCTCCAGCCCCAGCACCCAGCCGGGCTTGCCCGCGGCTTCCGCGCGCTGGCGGGCCTGCGCGAGGATGGTGGCATTCAGGCCATCCAGCTCGGTGGCGTCGTGCACTTCGTGGGTGAAGGAGTTGGTGGCATCGAGGACGTTCTCCTCGAACTTCGCGCCGAGGCGGGACATCTCGAGCATCACCGCCTTGAAGCGGTCCTTCTTCGCGCCGTCGAGTGCGACGCCGGCGAGGCGGAACTCCAGCAGCGCGTGATCCACCACGGCCAGCTGCTCGGCATCGAGGCTGCCCGACTCGTTCTGGCGCACGGCGGTGAAGGCCTGGAACAGCCGCTCGTTCTGGCTCAGGTCGGTGCCGTACTCGGACAGCAGCGGCAGGCAGGCGTTGTAGCGCTCGCGCAGTGCCTCGTTGTTCATCACGCCGTTGAGGTGGCCCACCGGCGACCAGGCACGCGCCAGGCGGTGCTGGAGTTCTTCCAGCGGCTCGACCAGGCTGCGGAAAGTGGGCGCGGAAGTGGCCTGGATCTCGCGGATGCGGGCGCGGTTCTCATCGAGCAGCTCGCGGATGCCCGTTTCGACATGTTCCGGGCGGATGGCATCGAAAGCCGGTAAGGGGCCGGCACCCAGCAGCGGGTTGTGGTTCATTTCTCCTATTATGCCCACATGGACCAAACCTTCGATCTGATCGTGGTGGGCGGGGGCAGTGGCGGCATCGCCACCGCCCGCCGTGCCGCCGAGTACGGCGCCCGGGTGGCGCTGGTGGAAGCCGGCGATCTGGGCGGCACCTGCGTGAACGTGGGCTGTGTGCCCAAGAAGCTGATGTGGAATGCGGCAGAGATCGCCGACGCCCTGCACGATGCGCTGGGCTACGGGTTCTACCTCGGAAACGCGGCCCACGACTGGTCCCGGCTGAAGGTGGCGCGCGATGCCTACGTGATACGCCTGCGCGGCATCTACCAGTCGAACCTCGCCAAGAGCCGCGTCGAGGTGGTGCAGGGCTGGGGACGGCTGGTGGATGCACACACCGTGGAGGTGGAGGGGCGGCGCCTGCGGGGTGAGCGGGTGCTGCTGGCCTCGGGTGGGCGGCCGCGGCAAGCCAACATCCCCGGTGCGGAGCTGGGCATCGATTCCAACGGATTCTTCGAGCTGCAGCAGCGGCCGCAGCGCGTCACCGTGGTGGGGGCCGGTTTCATCGGGCTGGAGATCGCCGGCGTGTTCGCCACGCTGGGCAGCCAGGTGAACCTGGTGGCACGCGGGCATGCGCTGCTGCGCGGCTTTGATCCCATGCTGGTTGAGGCGGCGCAGGAGGGACTGGTGGATGCCGGCGCCACCGTGAGCCTGCAGGCCGAACCGGCCGGGCTCGCGCGCGCCGCCGGCAACCGCATCGACGTGCGGCTGAACACGGGCGAGGTGATCGCCGGGCAGGATGCCGTGGTGTGGGCCATCGGCCGGGACCCGGTCACCAGCTTCATCGATCCGGCTGTGGGCGTGCGTCTGGACGAGCGCGGTTATATAGAAGTGGATGAATACCAGCAGACCTCCGTGCCCGGCGTGTTCGCCATCGGCGATGTCACAGGCAAGGTCACGCTCACGCCGGTAGCGATTGCTGCCGGGCGGCGCATGGCCGATCGCATCTGGGGCGGCATGGAAGGCCGCAAGCTCTCCTACGAGAATGTGCCGGCCGTGGTCTTCAGCCATCCGCCGCTGGGCGCGGTGGGATTGACCGAACCGGAGGCGCGCGCGCGTTTTGGCGACGCGGCAGTGAAGTGCTTCACGGCACGCTTCGTGCCGATGTACCACGCTCTCACACAGCGCAAGCCGAAGACGCGCATGAAGCTGGTGACGGTGGGGGCGGAGCAGCGCGTGGTGGGTGTGCACCTGGCCGGACGCGGCGTGGACGAGATGCTGCAGGGATTCGCGGTGGCGGTGCGCATGGGGGCAACCAAGCGCGACTTCGATGACACCGTCGCCATCCATCCCACGGCGGCCGAAGAACTGGTGACGATGCGATAAGGCGGTGGCGCGGCGATGCTCAAGCTCAATCTGATCAACACGCTGGCATTCGCCGGACTGGTGCTGATGCTCGGCTACCTGCTGCGGAAGGTATTCCCCGTGCTGGCCCGCCTGAATCTTCCCGCGCCAGTGCTGGGCGGATTGCTGGTGTCGGTGGCCATCCTCATCGCGCGCGGGCAGGACGTGACGCTGTTCGAGTTCGACACCACCCTGCAGACACCGCTGATGATTGCCTTCTTCACCACCATCGGCTTCGGCGCCAGCGTGTCGATGCTGAAGTCCGGCGGTCCGCAGGTGGGCCTGTTCTTCGTGCTGGCGCTGGGCTTCGCGGTGCTGCAGAACGTGGTGGGCATCGGCGTCGCGCTGCTGTTCGGCATGGATCCGCTGTTCGGCGTGCTGGCCGGTTCGGTGACGCTCACCGGCGGACCGGGCACGGGGCTGTCATTTGCGCCGCTGTTCGAGGCGGCAGGCGTGGAAGGCGCCGCATCCATCGCGCTGGCCATGGCCATGGCCGGCATCGTCTGCGGCGCGCTGCTGGGCGGCCCGCTGAGCGGGTGGCTGATCACGCGCCACAGGATCCCCACCGGCACCAGCTACCCGCCGCCGAAGCCGGACGAAGGTTTTGATGCGCCCGGGGACGTGCAGGCGCCGCCGCCGGGTGATGACGAGAGCGCCGAGACCTGGGCCGTGATGCGCAATGCCGTGCTGCTGCTCGTTGCAATGGCCGTCGGGTCGTGGCTGTCCAGCTGGGTGCAGGCGCAGGGCATCACCCTGCCGCCCTACATCGGCGCCATGCTGGTGGCGGCGCTGATCCGCAATATCGACGACCTCACCGGCTGGTTCGGCCTGTCGATGCGCATCCAGGACACCATCGGCGCCGTGACGCTGTCCCTGTTCCTCGCACTGGCGCTGATGACACTGAAGCTGTGGGACCTGGCGGGCCTCGCGCTGCCGCTGCTGGTGATGCTGGCGGCGCAGATCATCCTCATCGTGGTGAGCGTGCCGCTGGTGTTCCGCCTGATGGGCCGCGACTACGAGGCCTCGGTGATGGGCGGCGGCTTCGTGGGCTTCATGCTCGGCACCACCGCCAATGCCATGGCCGTGATGCGCACGCTGGTGGAACGCTACGGCCCCGCGCCGCGCGCCTTCCTCGTGGCGCCGATGGTGGGCGCATTCTTCATCGACTTCGCCAACAGCGCGCTGGTCACCGCGCTGCTCAACTTCCTGCAATGAAGATGCCGCTGGTCATCGGGCACCGCGGCGCCAGCGGCCACATGCCCGAGCACACGCTGGCCTCGTATTCGCTGGCGCTGCTGCAGGGCGCCGACTACATCGAGCCGGACCTGGTGGCCACGCGCGATGGCGTGCTGGTGGCCCGCCATGAGAACGAGATCGGCACCACCACCGATGTGGCCCGGCATCCGGAGTTCGAGGAACGCAAGCGCACGCAGTACATCGATGGCGTGGACGTGAGCGGCTGGTTCACCGAGGACTTCACGCTCGAGGAGCTGAAGACGCTGCGCGCACGCGAACGCATCCCCGAACTGCGGGCGGGCAACAAGCGTTATGACGGCCGCTTCGAGGTGCCCACGCTGGAAGAGATCCTGCAGTACGTGGGCTATGTGAACTCGATGCGCGCACCGGCGAAGCTTCCGCCCATCGGCGTGTATGCAGAGCTGAAGCATCCCTCGCACTTCGCTTCCATCGGGCTGAGGCTGGAACCCCTGCTGCTGGAAGCGCTGCGCGTCGGGCTTGGCACCGCCCCGGTCTACATCCAGTCCTTCGAGGTGGGCAACCTGCGTTACCTGCGGCGGCAGTGCGAACATCCGCTGGTGCAGCTGATGGCGGCTGAAGGCGCGCCCTGGGACCAGTCGCCGGAGAAGGGTGGCAGCTTCGCCAACATGGCAACTCCCGAGGGCCTGAAGCGCGTGGCCGAATATGCCGACGTGATCGGCGTGCAGAAGAGCATGGTGATCGCCGAGAAGGCCGGCGGAATGCTGGTGCCCACCGGCCTGGTGGAGAACGCGCATGCCGCAGGACTGCAGGTGCATGCCTGGACGTTCCGAGCCGAGAACATGTTCCTGCCAGTGCCGTTCCGGCGTGGCAATGAGCTGAATGGACATGGTGACCTGGCTGGCGAGATCCGCATGCATGTCGAAGCCGGTGTGGATGGCCTGTTCTGCGACCATCCTGATGTTGCGCGGGGTGTGTTGCCCCGTCCGTTCAGCAGCAGATAGGTGACAATTCACTGTCGCTGCAGCATCCCGGCGTCTTTCGAGACGGAATGATCCTTATTTCTTCCACAATTGATATCGGGTGAACGACAAGTAATGTCCGTTGCATCCGACAGTTGCGCCGCCTTTCAGGCGTAGCGCTATGATCATCGCGGTTTCTTCCACTTCATTTGTTCCGGGAGATTCGACGATGAAAGGCAAGATGAAAACATTGCTGCTGACGGCTGCCGTCGGCGCGATGATGACGATGGCGGCCGGCGCGATGGCGCAGGCGCCTGGTGGTGGTCCTCCCCGTGGTGGTCCTGGTGCTGGTGGCCCGGGCATGGGTGGTGGCATGGGCATGCCGGCGAATGATCGTGCCGGCACGATCCAGCGTTTCGGCCTCAATGATCCAGCGCTGAAGCTCACTGCTGCGCAGACGGCCGAGATCGACAAGGCGGCCGATGCGTATGTGGCGGAGGTTGCGAAGGTTCCGGCCGGCGCAGGTGGCCCGCCCAGCCAGGAGGCAATGGCCGCGCGCACCAAGGCGCGTGACAACCTCACGGCTGCGGTGAACAAGGTGCTCAACGCCGACCAGAAGAAGACCTGGGAAGCTGCGCAGGCTGCACAGGCCCAGCGTCGCGGCGGCATGGGTGGACCGGGCGGCGGCATGGGCGGCCCTCCGGGTGGTGGTCCTCCGGGCGGACGTCCGCCGGGACAGTAAGCACAGTCGCCGCATGGCGACAGGCTGGTGACAGCCTTCACAGAAGTGACAGGAAGGCCCGCCCGGTGCGGGCCTTCTTGCTTCAGGTCCTCCTAAAGTATGGAATGACTTTGCCCGTGCAGATCGCGGGGGCGAGTGAACATCCGTCCAAGGAGGATATGAAGATGGCAACGATTCAACGATCCGGACTTCCCGGCGTGCGTCATGGACTGGCCGCGCTGCTAGCCATCGGCGCGCTCGGCCTGGTGTCGATGCCGGCAGCGGCGCAGGTGCCGGGAGTGGATTTCTACATCGGTGCGGGCATCGGCCAGAGCGATGTGGACCTCAACGCAGATGACCTCGGTGCACTGGACTTCGATGCCAAGGATACGGGCTGGAAGCTGATCGCCGGCGTACGCGTCGCATCGATGCTTGGTGCCGAGCTGGAGTACATCGATTTCGGCAAGCCCGATGGCAGCGACTCCTCGGTGGACTACAAGGGCATTGCTGCGTACGGCCTGCTGTATGCACCGCTGCCGCTGCCCATCCTCGACCTGTACGCCAAGGCGGGACTGGCCAAGGTCGATGCCAACCTCAGCGTCGACGGCCTGGGCGATGCCGACGCCAAGGACACCCAGTTCGCCTACGGTCTCGGCGCGCAGCTGAAGTTCGGCTCCTTCGCCCTGCGTGGGGAATGGGAGAAGTTCAAGGTGAAGGATGGCGGTGCGTCGGCCAGGCCTTCGCTGCTGTCGCTGAGCTTCACCAAGTCGTTCCTCTAAGGGGCGTCTTCCGGGAAGCGCCAGCGTGCTGCACGGTCTGCTCGATCGCCTGGTGCTGCTCGCCGCCACACTGGCCGGCGGCTGCATACCAGGCTTCATCCAGCAATATCGCCAGCGCGTGGGCGGAAGGCTCGACCAGGTGCAGATCGACCTGGCGCCCTTCGAGGAGATCGCACGCCGCTACCATGGCGGCGACATGGACGCGCTGGTCAGGCACCACCTGGCCAGCGCCGATCCCACCTTCCATGCCGAGGGGGAGGCGCTGCAGGCCATGCTGGCTTCACTGTCGCGACTGCAGGCCATGGCTGAAGGGCTGGCCGGCACGCTGTGGCAGCAGATCGGCTACCTGCTGCGCGGCTATGACAGCAGCATCGGCGCCGCCACCTGGCGTGACCATGTACCCACGTTCTCGCTGGAGCCCGATGGACTCATCGTGGCGGTAGCGGTGGGTGTGACCTGCTGGCTGCTGTTCCAGCTGCTCTGGTCGGCGGGACGCTGGATCGCCGGCGTGATTGCCTTGCGCATGCGCACACCGCGACGGCGTGCCGCGTAGTCCTCAGCCGCGCAGTTCGGCTACCAGCGCGCTCAGCACCGAGGCCGTATCCGGCCGCACGCCGCGCCACAGGTGGAAGGATTCCGCCGCCTGTTCCACCAGCATGCCGAGGCCATCCATCGCGCGCGCCACGCCGCGTTCATGCGCCCAGCGCACGAAGGGTGTGTCATCGCGGTCATAGGCCAGGTCGTAGCAGATGCTGTCCTTGTTGACGATGCTGGCGGGCAGCGCAGGCAGTTCGCCCGCGAGACTCGCGGCGGTGGCGTTGATCACGATGTCGAAGGGCGCGCCGTTGAGCTCCTCGTAACCGATCGCCGCGATCACGCCGAGGTCATCGAACTCCTCCGCCAGATCCCGCGCACGCTGCACGGTGCGATTCACGATAGTGAGCTGGCTGGGCTTCAGCCCGAGCAGTGGCGCCAGTATTCCGCGCACCGCGCCGCCGGCCCCGAGCACCAGCACGCGCCGCCCGGCGATGCTGATGCGATGGTTGTTGGCCAGGTCGCGCGCCAGGCCCGCGCCGTCGGTGTTGTCGCCGAGCAGCGAGCCATCCGGGCGCAGCGCCAGCGTGTTCACCGCGCCGGCGCGGTGCGCGCGCGGCGTGAGCTCATCCACCAGCGCCGCGGCGGCCTCCTTGTGGGGCACCGTGACGTTGAGTCCCTTGCCACCGCCAGCGAAGAACTCGCGCACCACGACATCGAACTGCGCGGGCGCGGCGTCGATGGTGCCGTAGCGCAGCTGCTGATGTGTCTGCGCCGCGAAGTGTGAATGAATGAATGGCGAGCGGCTGTGGCGGACGGGATGGCCGATGACGGCGTAGCGGTCGGGTTCACTCATGCGGGCGCGATTCTAACGTGAGGTCGCGTCCCGGCGCGTGACTATTCAGTTGCCAGCCGCGCGCGCATCGGGTGGACGCGTCCGGTAGAAAGGCCGCTTGGCCACTTCCGTGGCCGCGACGTAGAGGGCCGAGATGGCCAGCAGCGAAAGCAGCAGCGGCGCCGGCATTGCAGTGAATCCGAACAGCGCGGCAAAGGGCAGGTAGGGAAGGGCGATGGCTATGGCGCACACGGCGGCGGTGAGGCCAAGCAGCAGGCCGCCGGGGCGGCTGGCCCATACCGGCCGCTGCGTACGTACCACCACCACTACCAGCAGTTCGCTGAGCAGTGATTCGACGAACCAGCCGGTGCGGAACAGCTCCACGCCCGCGCCGAACAGCCCGAGCAGCAGGGCGAACGTGACGAGGTCGAACAGCGAACTCACCAGCCCGAAGCGGATCATGAAACGCCGCACGAAAACCATGTCCCAGCGCTGGGGTGTCCGTACCCGCTCCGGATCGACGCGGTCGTCCGCAAGGCCGATAGCCGGTATGTCGGACAGGAAGTTGTTGAGGAGAATCTGTCCAGCCAGGAGCGGCAGGAAGGGCAGGAACAGTGAAGCAATGGCCATGCTCACCATGTTGCCGAGGTTGGCGCTGGTGGTGGCCAGGACGTACTTGAGGGTGTTGGCGAAGGTGATGCGCCCGGCCTCGATGCCGCCGCGGATGACAGCCAGGTCCTGCTCCATCAGCACGAAGTCCGCGGCCTCGCGTGCCACGTCCGCGGCATCGGCCACGGAAAGGCTGGTGTCGGCCGCACGCATCGCGGGTGCGTCGTTGATTCCGTCACCGAGGAATCCGACAACATGGCCGTTCTTCTTCAGTGCCAGGACGATGCGTTCCTTCTGGTTCGGATCGATCTCCGCGAACACGGCCGTGTCGCGCACCGCCTGCCACAGGGCGGCATCGTGGAGCGGGTCGAGCTGCGGACCAGTCAGCAGGCGATCTGCTTCCAGTCCCACGGCGGCGGCCAGATGCCGGGCGACCTGCCGGTTGTCGCCGGTGATCAGTTTCACGGCCACGCCGAGGTTGTGCAGGTCGATGATGACCCCGGCCACGCCTGCCTTCGGGCGGTCGAGGAAAACGAGGAAGCCGGCGTAGCGCATGCCGGATTCATCGCCCCGGCCCACGGGGCCCGCCGCATCCAGCGGCCGGGTGGCCACCGCAAGCACGCGCCTGCCGGTGCTGCTCCAGGCGTCGAAGCGGGCCTGCAATGCCGCACGCCCTGCTTCATCCAGCAGCGCGCCATCGGATGTGTGCGTGCAGACTTCCAGCACCTGCAGGAAGGCGCCCTTGGTGACGAGCACCGGACCCTCCGGCGTGCCGACGGCGACGCTCAGCCTGCGGCGCGTGAAATCGTAGGGAATCTCCCCGAGCTTTGTGCCGGGGAGCGGTGCGGGTTGCCAGGCGCGCAGGATTGCCTCATCCAGCGGATTCGCTACTCCCGACTGCAGGCCGGCATTGCACGCCGCCAGCTGCAATATGGTCGAAGAATGATTTCCCTGCGCGTCGCAGGCTTCCTCCAGTTCGATGACTCCCTCGGTCAGCGTGCCGGTCTTGTCGGTGCACAGCACGTCCATGCTGCCCAGGTTCTCGATGGCATTGAGGCGTCGTACCAGCACGCCGCGGCGCGCAAGCGACTGCGCACCGCGGGCGAGGTTCACGTTCAGGATGGCCGGCAGCAGCTCCGGGCTGAGGCCCACCGCCAGTGCAATGGCGAACAGCAGCGTCTGCACCGGCTCGCGGTCGAGCAGCATGTTGGCGGCGAACACCACCAGGACCATGATGAACATGGTGGTGGCGAGCAGATAGCCGAAGTGCCGCACGCCGCGGTCAAAGTCGGTCTCCGGAACCGGCAGGGTGAGGTGATGCGCAATGGCGCCGAAGCGCGTGGCTGTCCCGGTGTCCATGGCCAGGCACAGCGCGGTTCCCGAGCGCACGCTGGTGCCGAGGAACACGCTGTTGCTGCGCTGGGCGGGCGGCGTCGAGGCCGGCAGCAGGCCTGGCTGCTTCAGCGCCGGAAAGCTCTCGCCGGTCAGGGCCGATTCGTTCACGAAACAGTCGATGGATTCGAGCACCAGCGCGTCAGCCGGCACCAGGCTGCCGGCTGACAGGCGGAACACATCACCGCGCACCACTTCGCGCACCGGTACGTTGGCCGCCGCGCCGTCGCGCAGCACCCAGGCGCGGGCCTGGACGCGCGCCCGCAGTCGTTCGGCCGTCAGCTGGGCGCGCAGTTCGCGCGTGTAGCCCACGCCGGTGCTGGCCACCACGATGAGCAGCACGATGCCTGCGTCAGTCCATGCCCCGGAAAGTGCAGAGGCCGCAGAGGCGAGGATGAGCAGCAGTAGCAGCGGGCTGCGCAACTGGTTCCAGAGCACCCTGATGTGTGACACGGCATGGGCGGAGCGCAGCTCGTTCGGTCCCCATTCGCGCAGGCGCCGGGCTGCTTCGGCGCTGGAAAGCCCGCGTGTCGCGGATGGTTCGACGCCCGCGGCCCACCATTGCCCGGCCGATGAGGGGCGAACCGGCTCGCGGCTTCGCATGGGTCCTGCGGTACGCCGGAACGGTGCTATAGCGGCACAGCGCCAGGAACCGCCGGTGGCCGACGGGGCACGGTGGTCCTGAAGCCGCGCGGCTTGATCACCAGCAGGTCGCAGGGCAGGTGGTCCAGCGTGCGTTCCGCGGTGCTGCCGATGAAGAGGCGGCGCAGTCCGCTCCTCGATACGGCACCCATCACGATGAGGCTGCTGCGCAGCCGGCGCGCCATCTCCGGCAGCACCGATCCGGGGCTGCCGGTTTCCACGTGCAGCCGGCGGCGCGGGATCTCGAACTCCGTTGCCAGCCGTTCGACCGCACGCTGCGCCTCGCCCAGATACCTCTGCTCAAGCTCGGGATTCGCAGTCATCATGAACACGTCGCCGTAGATTTCCGGCATGTAGGCATACAGCGGCACGTGCGCATGCACTACATCCAGCCGCCCGCCCAGTGCAGCGGACATGGCAGCCCCGGCGGCAAGGATGCGGCGGTCAAGTTGCGAAGGCCTTGCATGCCGGTGCATTGGATCGATTGCGGCAAGCACACGCGCCTTGCCCGCCTGGCGTTCACGCTTCACGAACAGCAGGGGCACCGGGCACTGGCGTATCAGCTGCCAGTCGGTATTGGCCAGGAACATCCGTGCGCCCGGGGCGTGGTGCCGGCTGCCGGCAACCACGAGATCCGGCTTCGACCGCAGCACTTCGCGCACAATGGCTTCATGGGGCGGGTAATCCCAGGCTGACTTCACGGTGGCACGCAGCCCGTCCGCACGCAGTTGTCCGGCCATGTCGCGCAGCGCTCGCGCCTCGCTGGCGCGCTGCCGGGCCGTCTCCCTGTTGACGGCGTCCTGGAACCGCGGACCGACTGCCAGCTGGCTGAAGGCGCTATGGAACAGTACCAGGCGTGCGCCGGTGCGCCGCGCCACCTCGACGGCGCGACGCAGCACCGGCTGCCGCTTAGCTGCCGGGAATTCTATGCAGACGAGGATGGACCTGAAAGGTTTGCCGGCCATGCTTGCTCCCGTGCGGATTGCCTGGACGAGACCGCAAGGTAAGCGCGCGGTGCGCCGGATTCATCCGCACAACTACCTACGGACTCAGCGCGTACCGGAAAGTGCCAGCACGCGCCGTTCGATCTCATCCACCAGCGCGGGAACTTCGTCCATCTCCGATGCGGAGCTGATCACGGGCGCATCAGCGTCAATTGGCGTTGGTCTGTGCCGCCGGTGCGGCAGTGGCTGCCGCCGCGTCCTGGTTGGCGCGCAGGGTGACGTAGGCCAGGATGGCCTGCACGTCTTCCTTGTCCATGACCTCGGCAAAGGAGGCCATGCCGTTGTGGCTGCGCGCGCCGCCGATCACCACGGCCTCGAACTGCTGCGGAGTGCGCAGCAGCGGGGTGCGCCGCAGGTCGGGCAGCAGGCCCACGCCCACGACACCCGCCCCGTGGCAGCTGCCGCACCAGGTTTCATATAGAGGACCGCCGCGACTGGCGAGGTCGGCGGAAGCGGTGGCCGGCGGCGGGTCGAGCGGTGGCCGTTGCATGACGGGCGCCGCGGGCAGTTGCACGTTGCCACCCAGCTTGTACACCAGCAGGCGCGATACATTGGGCAGGGCGAAACCCTTCATGTTCCCGTCGCCGCCGATCATCGCCCAGGAGCCCCCGGTGCCCGCCATGATGGCCACGTACTGCTCACCGTCGATGGCATAACTGATGGGTGCGGCGATCACGCCGGTCTGCGTGGGAGTCGACCACAGCTGCTTGCCACTGGTGGCGTCAAGCGCGGTGAATTCCCCGGAGCCGGTGCCCTGGAACACAAGTCCGCCAGCGGTGGCCAGTGCGCCGCCATTGGCCTGGCCGGCGCGCTCCACGCGCCAGACTTCCTTCTGTGCCACAGGGTCCCAGGCGATCAGCCGGCCGTAGGTATTCTCCATTGCCCACCTGGGGTCGATGCCGGCATTGGAGGAGAAGTCCGCGCCGAGGTTGGTGGTGAGCTTTGCCGGCGTGAATTCCTTCGGCGTGCCGTATTCGAACGGTGTGCCGTGGATGGGCACATACACCAGGCCGGTCTCTGGACTGAATGCCATCGAAGTCCAGGTGTGCACGCCATTGGGATTGTGCGTGGAGCGGAAGGGCTTGCCGGTGAGGTTGTAGCGCGCCTCGGGTCTTTCCACCGGACGACCGGTGGCCAGGTCCACATGCGTGGCCCAGGCAATCTCCGTGACGTTCTGCGCCGAGATCAGCTTGCCCGTCTGGCGATCAAGCACATAAAAGAAGCCGTTCTTCGGCACCTGCATCAGCACGTGGCGCTCGACTCCATCGATGGCCAGGTCCGCAAGGATCATCTGCTGCGTGGCGGTGTGGTCCCAGGTCTCCCCTGGCGTCGCCTGGTAGTGCCACTTGTACGAACCATCATCCGGATCGAGTGCGACGATGGAGGTCAGGAACAGGTTGTCGCCCTTGCCCTCGCTGCGGAAGCTGTGGTTCCACGGGCTGCCGTTCCCCACGCCGATGTACAGCAGGTCGAGGTCAGGATCGTAGGACATGGAATCCCACACCGTGCCGCCGCCGCCGATGCGCCACCATTCACCCGACCAGGTCTTCGCCGCCTCCTCGAGGATGGGCGCCTCGAATCCATCGGCGGGATTGCCGGGCACGGTGTAGAAGCGCCAGGCCATCTCGCCGGTGCCGGCGTCGTAGGCGGAAACATAACCGCGCACGCCGAACTCGCCGCCGCCATTGCCGATCAGCACCTTGCCCTTCACCACGCGCGGCGCGCCGGTGATGGTGTAGGGCTTGCTGCGGTCGATGGTGTTCACGTCCCAGAGCTTGTTGCCGGTCTTCGAGTCGAGTGCGACCAGCCGGCCATCGATGGTGCCGACGAGCACCTTGCCTTCCCACACCGCGACGCCGCGGTTCACCACATCGCAGCAGGCGTTCACCGCCCACTCGCCGGGCACCTCGGGATCGAAGGACCACAGCGGTTTGCCGCTCTTCGCGTCGAAGGCCTTCACCTTGCTCCAGGCGGTGGACACGTAGATCACGCCGTCGACCATGATGGGCGTGGCTTCCTGGCCGCGGCTGGAGTCGAGGTCGGCGAACCAGGCGAGGCCGAGGTCAGCCACGCTGGTGGTGTTGATTTCATCGAGCGGGCTGAAGCGCTGCTCGGAGTATGTGCGACCGTGGGTCATCCACGCGCCGGGCTCGGCATCGGCGTTGAGAAGGCGCTGGGCATCCACTTTCGCCCCGCCGGTCCCTGCCTTCTGGCAGCCCGCCACGAAAGCCATGGCGATGAAAAGTGCTCCGCAGGCAATCAGCTGGCGCGAAGCCTTCTGCTTCCGGTTCATGTGTACCCCCACTGTGGCGCACTTCGGCGCTTTTCGTGGGGGCAGTATAGGCGCTGCCGCCGTTCACCCGACAGGGCGGGGGCCGGTGATCACACCATTGCGGATGGCGGCAGCGGGAAATAGAGCTCCGGGCCGCGGATGCCGGGGGCAACCTGTGACTTGAATCCGGGCGGCTTCACTACCAGCAGGTCGCAGTTGAGGTCATCGAACAGGCGTTCGGCCGTGTTGCCGATGAACAGGCCCTTCAGGCCCGAACGCGCCAGGGCGCCCATCACCACGATGTCGCAGCCAAGCCGGCGCGCCAGCTGCGGGATCGCATCGACGGGATGCATCGCCAGCACGTGGCGCCGCGCTGCCTTCACCTCTACCTTCGCGCCCCGCAGCGTTTTCTCGAGGCGGCGTTCCGCCTGCTTCGCGGCGTGGTCGACGATGAGCTGCGAGGCATTGGGCTGGCGCAGTTGTCCCTGGCTGATGTCGTCGATCGTGGGGACATAGGCGTGCAGCACGTGCAGTGCCCCGCCTGTGGCGCCGCTGATGGCGCTGCCGGCCTCGAGTATGGCGCCGTCCAGCTGCGCCGTCTTGGCAAAGGCATGCGAGGGATCAACCGCAGCAAGGATGGCCGGGGAGCGGTATGGCCGCGCCTTCTTCACCAGCAGCACCGGCACGGGGCTCTGGCGCAGCAATTCCCAGTCTGAATAACGCAACAGCCAGCGCGCCACGTGGCGGCCCTCGTGGCGGCCCACCACGATGAGATCCGCGCGGCTGCGCCGTGCGTGGCGGATCACGGCTTCGTACGAGGGGTAGTCCCACTCCGCTGCGGTGGTGACTGCAAGGCCGCGCTGGCGCAGTGGCGTGGCCATGGCCTCCAGGCGCCGCAGATGCAGCGCACGTTGTCCGTCCTCGTACTTCCGGATGGCGTCTTCGCTGAAGGCATCGACCGCCACTGGCCCGGAGATGGCATGGAACAGCTCCAGTTGCGCGCCGAGGGCCTGGGCCAGTGCCGCCGCCTTGGCGAGCGCCGGGAAGGCCCTCTGTCGCGGATTCTTGACGGCGAGGAGTATGCGGCGGATTGTCGGCATGACCTTGGGCTCCCTGGTGAATGTGCCGGATGATGCAACAGCCCGGTGCGGTGCGCATCCGGAGAGGTACCTATGCGCGGGGGAGTCGATGCCGCGACAATGGGTCATGGCAACACTTCGCTTCCTCGGTGCCACCGGCACCGTCACCGGTTCCCGCTATCTGGTCGAGCACGAGGGCATGCGCGTGCTGGTGGATTGCGGGCTGTTCCAGGGCTACAAGCAGCTGCGCCTTCGCAACTGGGGCAACTTTCCCGTGCCGCCCGACAGTATCGACGCGGTCATCCTCACGCATGCGCACCTGGACCATTCCGGCTACCTGCCGCGCCTGGTGCGCAAGGGATTCCGCGGCCGCATCTACTGCACCCCGCCGACCGAGGCGCTCAGTGAGGTGCTGCTGGCGGACAGCGGCAGGCTGCAGGAGGAAGAGGCCGGTTACGCCAGCCGCAAGAAGAGTTCCCGGCATGCGCAGCCGCTGCCGCTGTACAGCGAGGCGGATGCAAAGGCCTGCATGGCCAGCTTCACCGCCCGCGAGACAGGCGCGGAGTTCGCCCTGGGGCGTGACCTGTCATTCTCCCTGCTTCCCGCCGGCCATCTGCTCGGGGCCGCGCAGGTGCGCATGCGCGTGGGCCGGAAGGTCCTGCATTTCAGTGGCGACATCGGCCGCGACAACGACCTGCTGATGCCGCCTCCTGCGCCGCTGGGCGAGGTTGATGCACTGGTGTGCGAGGCCACGTACGGCAATCGCCAGCATCCGGCGGTGGACGTGGCCGACGAGATCGCCGCGGTGGTACAGCGCGTCGCGGCGCGCGGCGGAGTGATTGTGATTCCCGCCTTCGCCGTGGGACGCACGCAGGAGCTGCTGGTGCACCTGGACAGGCTGCGCCGCAACGGCGCGATTCCCGCATTGCCGGTGTTCGTCAACAGCCCCATGGCCCAGGCGGCCACGGAAGTGCACCGCCGGTTCTGTGGCGGGCTCCGGCTGAGCGCGGAGGAGTGCCAGAGGATCAGCGAGTTTGCGACGCCGACGCGCACCGTGGAGGAGAGCAAGGCGCTCAATGGCTTGCAGGGGCCGGCCATCATCATCTCGGCCAGCGGCATGCTCACCGGGGGACGCGTGCTGCACCATGTGGCGGCGTATGGCCCGGACCGGCGCAATGCCATCGTGCTGGCGGGATTCCAGGCAGCGGGCACGCGCGGGGCGCGGCTGGCGGCGGGAGAACGCTCGCTGCGCATCTTCGGCACCGATGTGCCGATCAATGCCGAGGTGGTGAACCTGCAGGGTCTTTCGGCACATGCCGATCGCGACGGCGTGCTGCGCTGGGTGCAGCGCGCCGCGCGGCCGCCGGGCATGGTGTACGTCACGCATGGCGAGCCGGAGGCGGCGGATGCGCTGCGCTACAGTCTCGAGCACCAGCTGGGAATCCCGGCGCGGGTTCCCGAGCACCTGGAGACGGTTTCAATCGAGCATCCGGCGGAGGTTGATGCAGGATGATTGACCCACCACTGGCCTATGAGGATGAAGCCTTCCTCAAGGGTCCCGACGGCCGCCCCATCCGCATGCTGGCGGAATACCTGGGGCCGCTGCATGCGCTGCGTGCGGCAGGCATCGTGGACACCGTGGTCTTCTTCGGTTCGGCGCGCCTGTCACCCACCGCGCGCAACGGGCGCTATTACCAGGAGGCGCGCCAGCTCGCCGGCGAGGTCACGCGCTGGGCGCGGTCATTGTTTCCCGACGGCTCGCGGCTGGTGGTGAGCTCGGGGGGCGCGGGCGGCATCATGGAGGCCGCCAACCGCGGTGCGCGTGAAGCCGGTGGCCGCACCATCGGCTTCAATATCGGCCTGCCGCATGAGCAGCGGCCGAATGAATACCTGGAGCCGGGCCTCTCGTTCGAGTTCCATTACTTCTTCATGCGCAAGCTGTGGTTCGCGCACCTGGCGCGCGCGGTGATCGTCTTTCCGGGCGGCTTCGGCACGCTGGACGAGCTGTTCGAGATCCTCACGCTGCAGCAGACGGGCAAGATCGGCCGGGATGTCTGCATCATCCTCTATGGCTCCGGGTACTGGAGCCGTGTGCTGAACCTCGACACGCTGGTGGAAGAAGGCATGATCGACGCGGACAGCCTCAAGCTGCTGCATGTGGCCGACAGCATCGAGGAGGCGATGCGCTGCCTGCGCAGCCACGTGCGGGCGGACCAGAACGGCCATGACAGGCCCTCGATCGCGCCTTCGGCGACTCCGCGCGACCTCGATGGCCGGTGAGGAGAAGCCGCCGCGCTGGTACCGGCACTCGGCGGCGAGGGCGTTGGAGCTGCTGCAAAGCTCGGCCGCGGGCCTCACCGCGGAGGAGGCCCGGCGGCGACTCGCCGAACACGGCGCGAATGCCATCATCGAGGCCCCGCCACGATCGCGCCTCGCGCTGCTGGCAGCGCAGTTCATCGAGGTGCCGATCCTGCTGCTGCTCGGCGCCGCTGCGATCTCGCTGCTCATCGGACACTGGGGCGACGCGGTGGTCATCGTGGCCATCCTGCTGCTCAACGCTGTCGTAGGCTTCTTCCAGGAATGCCGGGCCAGCCGCGCATTGGCGGCACTGAAGAGCATGACGGCGCCGACCGCAGTGGCCCTTCGCGACGGCGCTGCCACACAGCTGCCGGCCATGGAGCTGGTGCCGGGGGACGTGGTGCTGATGGAGGCCGGCGGCATCGTGCCCGCGGACCTGAGGCTGCTGGAGGCGGCGCGGCTGCGCGCCGACGAGGCGGCGCTGACGGGGGAGTCGGTGTCGGTGGACAAGGTGACCGCGGCACTGGACGGCGAGGACCTGCCGGTGGGCGACCGCCACAACCTGCTGCACAAGGGCACGTTCGTGACGCATGGCCGCGCCACCGGCGTGGTGGTGGCCACCGGCATGCAGACCGAGTTCGGCCGCATCGCGCAGCTGCTGCACGGTGCGGCCGAACTGCAGACGCCACTGCAACGGCGGCTGGCGACCCTGGGGCGCGGCCTCGCGGCAGTGGTGCTGGTGATCTGCGTGATCGTCTTCGTCACCGGCCTGCTGCGCGGGGAGCCCTGGGTGCCGATGTTCATGACGGCGCTGAGCCTGGCCGTGGCCGCGATTCCCGAGGCATTGCCGGCCGTGGTCACCGTGTCGCTGGCCGTGGGCGCGCGCCGCATGGTGGTGCGCCAGGCGCTGATCCGCCGCCTGCCCGCGGTGGAGACGCTGGGCTCGGTGACCTTCATCTGCTCCGACAAGACCGGCACGTTGACGCAGAACCGCATGACGGCAGAGCGCTTCTGGTGCGACGGCGGCGAGGCGGCGACGGTGCAGGACAGTGGGCCCTGGCGTGATTTCATGCAGGCGCTGGCGCTCAACAACGACGTCGTGCTGCAGGCGGCGCCGCGTGCAGGGGCCGATGATGCGCATGGCGACGCACCTGCGCTGGGCGATCCCACCGAGGTGGCCCTGTTCATGGCGGCGCGCGCCGCGGGGTTCGACCGCTGCGCGCAGGAGCGGCAGCTGCCGCGTGTGGCCGAGCTGCCCTTCGAGGCAGAGCGCAAGTGCATGACCACCGTGCACCGGCATCCCGCAGGTGGCTTCCTGTCCATCACCAAGGGGGCGGCCGAGGTGCTGTTGCGGCAGTCGGTGTGCCTGCGGCGCAGCGGCGGCGATACGGCCCTCGATCACGGGGCGCTTCTCCAGGTGGCGGAGCGGATGGCAGCGGAGGGCTTCAGGGTGATGGCCGTGGCAGCGCGACGCTGGCCGGGTGAGCAGCTGCCACCGGTGAGCGCCGGAACACTGGAACGTGACCAGGTATTCCTGGGGCTGGTCGGACTCATCGATCCGCCGCGCGCCGAGGCCCGCGTCGCCATCGCCGACTGTCTTGCCGCCGGCATCGTCCCGGTGATGATCACCGGCGATCATCCCCTCACTGCGCTGGCGGTCGCCCGCCGCCTGGGATTGACCACGGAGGCCGGGCGGGTCATCACCGGACCGGAACTGGCGGCGCTCCCCATGGAGGAGTTCGTGCGTCGCGTCGGTGACCTGCGGGTATATGCGCGCGTCTCGCCCGAGCAGAAGCTCAAGGTGGTCACAGCGCTGCAGCAGCGCGGCGAATGTGTGGCGATGACCGGTGATGGCGTCAACGATGCCCCGGCGCTGCGGCAGGCGGATATCGGCGTGGCCATGGGCATCACCGGCACGGATGTGGCCAAGGATGCCAGTGCCATGGTGCTGCTGGATGACAACTTCGCCACCGTGGTGGGCGCGGTGCGCGAGGGGCGGCGCATCTACGACAACCTGCGCCGCTTCATCCGCTACGTGGTCACCACCAATTCGGCGGAAGTGTGGACCATCTTCCTCGCGCCGCTCCTGGGCCTGCCCATCCCGCTGCTGCCCATCCAGATCCTGTGGATCAACCTGGTGTCCGACGGGCTGCCTGGCCTGGCGCTCGCGGCCGAACCGGCCGAGCGCTCGGTGATGACGCGCCCGCCGCGGCGTCCGGATGAAGGCCTGTTCGCCGGCGGGCTGGGCTGGCATGCGCTGTGGGTCGGCCTGCTGATGGCCGCACTCACCCTGGGCGCGCAGGCCTGGTATGTGCACGAGGGCGCGGCACAGGCCCACTGGCAGACCCTGGTATTCACGACGCTGTGTTTCGTGCAGCTGGGACATGTGCTGGCCGTGCGCTCGGAGCGCGATTCCCTGCTGCAGCTGGGGCTGGGCGGCAATCCGCTGCTGCTCGGCGCGGTGCTGCTCACCGCCGCGCTGCAATTGGCCATCATCTACGTGCCGGCGCTGAACGTGGTGTTCCACACCGCGCCGCTCAATGCACTTGAAATGGGCATTGCCGTGGGTGCCGCGCTGGTGGTGCTTGCCGCCGTGGAAATCGAGAAGATGATCCGGCGGCGGCCATGAGGCGCAGGACATGCGCCCATCAGCACAACTACCTACAGCCACGGTGGCGCAGCTTGCGTACGCTTCCGGTCAACTGACCGAAGGAGAGCAAAGTGCGCAGTTCGAATGGACGGAAGTCGAAGGCCGGAGTCCGCAAGCCGGCGCGGGCAGCGAAGGCAGGCGCCAGCGCCGCCATTGCCCTGCCACGCTGGCCCAACACCGGGGTGCTCGTGGCCGACGGGGGCGATGCACGCATCCTGCAGGCGACGCGCCGGCTGGGCACCAGCGGTCGCGGCAGCATCGATCTGGTGGAGATCGCGCACCTGCAGAACGCGGCGGCGCACCTGCCCGGACGTGCCCTGGTCACGGACCGCACCGGCAGGGTGTTCGACAGCACGACCCGCACCGGCGCCGGACCCCGCAGCCACGCGCGCCATGGCGCGAACAGCGAGTACGATCCGCACGATGCCGAAGTCGAGCGCTTCGCGCGCACCGTGGCGCGCAAGCTGGATGCGGAGCGCCGCCGGCTGGGCATCGAAGAGCTCATCCTGATTGCCGGGCCGCGTTTCCTCGGCGTGCTGCGACAGCAGATTCCCCCGGCGACCCGCAAGCTGGTCACGCGCGAGATCGACAGCGACCTGGTGCATGCGAACGATGCGGCGATCCGCAAGACCGCCTTCGCGCGGGCGCGGGCGGCGTGAGCAGCCGCATCCTGATCATCGACGGGCATCCGGATGTGGCCGCAGGCCGCTACGTCCACGCGCTGGCAGATGCCTACGCGAAAGGGGCGGCGGAAGCCGGGCACGATGTGAGGCGCATCCTGGTGGGCAAGCTGCGCTTTGCCAGCGTGCGCAGCAATGCGGATTTCGCCACCGGCACCCCGCCGCTGTCCATCAGCGAGGCGCAGGAAACACTGCGCTGGGCGGATCATGTGGTCCTGCTCTATCCACTGTGGCTGGGCTCGATGCCGGGGCTGCTCAAGTCGTTCCTCGAGCAGTTGCTGCGGCCGGGGTTCGCGTTTGCCGCCGCGAAGGGCAAGGGCCTGCCGCGCAAGCTGCTGCAGGGCAAGTCGGCCCGCATCGTCGTCACCATGGGCATGCCGGCGTTCTTCTACCGCTGGTACTACCGTGCGCACAGCCTCAAGAGCCTGGAGCGCAACATCCTGGCCTTCTGCGGCATCAGCCCCGTGCGCGCCAGCATCGTGGGGATGGTGGAGGGAATGAGCCAGCGCAAGCGGGAGCAGTGGCTGGCGAAGATGCAGGCGCTGGGCAGACTGGCCAGGTGACTGCGCGCTAGAATCGCGGCTCGACGGTTTGCTGGGCCGGCACCATGGAGTTCAAGGACTACTACGCCATCATGGGCGTGCCGCGTGACGCCACTGCGGAGCAGATCAAGCAGGCGTACCGCAAGCTCGCGCGCAAGTACCATCCCGACGTCAGCAAGGAGGCAGACGCGGAGCGGCGCTTCAAGGAAGTGGGCGAGGCCTATGAGGTGCTGCGCGACCCGGAGAAGCGCGTGGCCTACGACCAGCTGGGCTCGGGTCCCAGGCCCGGCGAGGAATTCCGCCCGCCGCCGGACTGGGGTTCCGGTTTCGAGTTCCGGGGCGCAAAGGCGGGCGATGGCAGCGAGGGCTTCTCCTTCCAGGGTGATACCAGCGAGTTCTTCGAGACGCTGTTCGGCCGTGCCGGCTTCGGCGCTTCGGGCGCGCGCGCCCGCGCCGCAAGGCGCGACCGCGGCGAAGATCATCATGCGCGTGTCATCATCGACCTCGAGGCTTCATTCGAAGGCGCCACCCGCGCGGTGACCTTGCGCGTGCCGGAGATGGGAGAGGACGGCCGCCCGCAACTGCGCGAGCGCACGCTGAACGTGAGGATCCCGAAGGGCATCCAGGCCGGCCAGCACATCAGGCTGGCAGGCCAGGGCGAGAAGCCGCCCGGTTCAGCCCGGGCGGGCGACCTGTACCTGGAGGTGCAGTTCGCACCCCACCGCCTCTACCGTGCCGAAGGGCGCGACCTGTACCAGGAGCTGCCTGTCGCACCATGGGAGGCCGCGCTGGGTGCGACAGTGGCCGTGCCAACGCCTGCGGGCGTGGTGGAGCTGAAGATTCCTGCCGGCTCGAAGACCGGGGCGCGCCTGCGGTTGCGGGGACGCGGACTGCCATCCAGGCCGCCGGGCGACTTGTACGTGGCATTGCAGATTGTGCTGCCTGCGGCGGACAGCGAGGCTGCACGTGCAGCCTACCGCGCCTTCGAGGCGGCCGTGCCTTTCGATCCACGCGCCCGCAGCGGAGAGTGACCATGGCGAGCGATGAGCTGCGCGTCCTGGCAGGTGAGCTGGTCGAGGAAGAGCTGCACCTCACCCTGGAGGAGCTGAGCCTGGCGTGCGCGGCGCGACGGGAAAGCCTGCTTGAGTTGATCGAGCAAGGCCTGCTCGATTCCCCCGCGACGGAAGGCGGGCGCTTCGGTGGCAATGCATTGCGCAGGGCGAGGGCGGCGCTGCGCCTGCAGCGCGACCTGGGCGTGAATGCCGCGGGTGCCGTGCTGGTGGTCGAGTTGCTGGAGCGCATCGATGTGCTCCAGCAGCGCGGAAGAAGCTGAGCCGGCGCCTTCAGTCGTTGCGCTGCTGGTCCGCGGGCACATCCTTCATGATCTTCGTGCCGGTGAACATGGCGGAGATCAGGTTGCTGCCACCACGCACCTCCGTGACGACCACAGCGGTGATGTGGATGACCACCAGGCCAAGCAGCGTGTAGAAGCCGCAGTAGTGGAAGCGGAGCACGGGGGAGCGTGCGGCAACCAAAGCACCAGGTAGAGTCCCCTAGAGACATCCGCAGGATTGCTGCACCTGCGAGTGCCGGGTGGGCGGGCCCGGGACGGGGCGGACAGCGTCCCGCGCATTAAGAGCACTTAAGCGGCGCTTGCGAAGGCGCCGGAATGCCCCATAACGCGAGCTGTGCACTTGCCTGTGCCCTGCCCGCCGGAGAAACTGGAACGATGCGCCATCCTTCTTCGATCCGCTCCATCGATCCCGGCCGCCGTCGCCTGTTGCAGTGGCTGGCCGCAGGTCCTGCAGTACTGGCACTGGGAATGCGTGGCCGGACCGCCCATGCAGCCGATGCGCCGCCGGAACTGCTCGCGCCACGCTCCCTGTCGATAGTCAGCACGCACACGGGCGAGCAGCTGGAAGTGCGTTACTTCGAAGACGGGCGCTACATTCCCGAGGCGCTGAACCGCCTGAACCGCGTGCTGCGTGACCACCGCACCGGCGATGTGGCCGCCATGGACCCGCGGCTGTTCGACCAGCTGCATGCGCTGGCCAGCTGCGCCGGCTGCGCGCCGCATTACGAGATCATCTCCGGCTACCGCTCTCCGGCCACCAACGAGAAGCTGCGCCAGGCCAGCAGCGGCGTGGCCACGCGCAGCCTGCACATGGATGGCCGCGCCATCGATGTGCGGCTGAAGGGTTTGCCCACCGCGCGCGTGCGCGACATGGCGCTGGCGCTCAAGGGTGGCGGCGTCGGCTACTACAAGAAGTCCGATTTCGTGCACCTGGATACGGGCCGGGTGCGCACCTGGTCCGGCTAGTTGCGCTCCAGGCCGTAGAGGTCGTCCAGGAACAGCACGCTGCCATCCTCGCGCGCGATCGCGGTTCCATAAACAATGTAGACCCGGATGGGCTCCTTCAGGTCCACCTGCTGCGGAGCGTCGGCCTGCATTGCTGCGGCGATGCGCTCCGTCGTCCAGGCCGGATCATCCTGCAGGGCAAACCGGGCCAGTGCCACTGGATCCGCCACACGGATGCAGCCATGGCTGAAGGCGCGGCGGGTGCGCGAGAACAGCGCGCGCGCCGGAGTGTCGTGCAGGTAGACATTGTGCGCGTTCGGCATCATGAACTTCACTCCGCCCAGCGCATTGTCGGGGCCGGGCTGCTGGCGCACGCGCAGCGTGCCGAAGGCCAGCTGCTGCAATGAGGCCGGCGTGCCGGCGACGACGCGTCCCGCCGCATCCACCAGCTCGAAATGATTGCGCGCAAGGTAGCCGGCATTGGCACGCGCGGCCGGGACGATCTCGTTGCGGGCGATGCTGTGTGGCACTTCCCAGTAGGGCCGGAAGATCAGGTGCGTCATGTCGGCAGTGAACGTGGGCGTGCGCAGGGCGCGCATGGTCTGGCCGACCACCACGTCGATGCGCAGCATGTCGGACTCGCTGCTGCCCATGCCGGAGATGGCGTACAGCCTGAAGCGCGGGATGTTGATGAAGATGGCGCGTGAATGCGGATTGGGCGGCAGTTCGCGCCAGCGGGCGAGGGTGCGCTCGATCTGGTGCACGCGCTGCGCCAGGGGCGTGGTGAGGGCGCGCCAGGTGGCCGGCCCGAGTACGCCATCACTTTCGAGCCCGTGGCGTTCCTGGAAGTGGTGCAGGGCTGCCACCAGCGCCGGGTCGAGCACGGTGGTGGCCGACAGCGGTGTGGCGGATGCGGGAGCAGATGCTGCGGTGGGAGCGGCGCCACCGGGTGCGGCTACGGCTGGGGTTGCCGTGTGGGCGGGCAGATCTCCCAGCGACATGAGCAGGGCCCGCAGGGCGGGGACACCCTCCCAGCTGTCGCCGGACTTCAGTGAGCGCTGCGGCAGGCGCGGCAGCTGCGTGAGCGCCGGCTGCGCCGCGAGGGCGCGATAGCGCGGCAGCGCCTGTTCGAGCAGCAGGTAGTGGGGCATCGACTGCGGCGAGATGCCGGGTGCTCCCGCCAGCGCACTGGCGGTGCACGTGAGCAGCAGCAGCCACAGTGCGATGGAGGATTTCAGCAGGGCGGTCGGTTGCGGGCGCGGCACATTGCAATTCTGCAGCCGGCCCCTTCGCCGGGGGATCGGCACAAATACCTATCGACCCCGGCAGGCCGGTCCACGATCATCTGCCGGGCCGGGAAGGTGCCGGAGGAGTTGCCAGTGTCCGCAGATCTCTTCGGCTTCGATGCTTTCTCGCCCCGTGAAATTGCCCGCAAGGTGGAGACCATCGGCGTCGGCAAGGCGCGGCTGCCGCTGCTGACCATGCTGCTGCTGGCCATGCTGGCCGGTGCCTTCATCGGCCTTGGCGCACTGTTCTTCACCCTGGTGCGCGCCGACGCCACGCTGGGGTTCGCGACGGCGCAGGTGCTGGGCGGCCTGGTCTTCTCGCTGGGCCTCATCCTGGTCGTGGTCGCAGGCGCGGAACTCTTCACCGGCAACAACCTGCTCGCCATGGCCTGGGCGGGCCGTCGCATCAGCACCGGGGAGCTGCTGCGCAACTGGGTGGTGGTGGCACTGGGCAACCTGGCCGGCGCCGCGGGACTGGCCTTGCTGGTGGTGCTGGCCGGGCACGGCGACCTGAACGACGGCGCGGTGGGCGAAACCTACCTGCGCATCGCCACGGCGAAGGTCGCGCTGCCCTTCTGGACGGCGTTCTTCCGCGGCGTGCTCTGCAATGTGCTGGTGTGCATGGCGGTATGGATGAGCATTGCCGGCCGCAGCGTCACCGACAAGGTGCTGGCAATTGTGTTTCCCATATCCGCCTTCGTGGCCGCGGGCTTCGAGCACAGCGTGGCCAACATGTATTTCATTCCGGTGGCGATGCTGCTGCAGTGGACCGGAGCAGTGGAGGGATGGCCCGCGATCACGGTCGCCGGCTTCCTGGGAAACCTGCTGCCCGTGGTGCTCGGCAACCTGGCGGGCGGCAGCCTGCTCGTGGGCGCGGTGTACTGGGTCATTTACCTGCGTGATCCAGCAGCGCGCGCAACTCCTCCCCCGTGAGGGTCTCGCGTTCCAGCAACGCAGCACCAGCCGCTCACAGGCCGGCGGCTTCGCCTGCGGTGCCCTCGCGCGGCTTCTCCGGCTTCTCGGTCATGGTGGCCTCGGTGAGCAGCAGCACGCCCGCCACCGACACCGCATTCTCCAGCGCCACGCGCACCACCTTGGTGGGATCGATGATGCCGGCCTCGAAGAGGTCCACGTATTCCTTGCGCGCGGCATCGAAGCCCACCGTGGGGGCCGCGGCCAGCATCTGGTGGATCACCACGCCGGCATCGACGGCCGAGTTCTCCGCGATCTGCCGTGCCGGCACCTCCAGCGCCCGGCGGAAGATCTGCACGCCGGTGCGCTCGTCGCCCTGGTATTCAGCCTCGAGCTTCGCCAGCGCGTCGGTGCAGCGAAGCAATGCCAGGCCGCCGCCTGGCACGATGCCTTCCTCCACTGCCGCCTTGGTGGAGGCGATGGCGTCATCCAGCGCGTCCTTGATCGACTTCATTTCCGACTCCGAGGGCGCGCCCACGTGGATGACCGCCACGCCGCCGGCAAGCTTGGCCAGCCGCTCCTGCAGCTTCTCCCGGTCGTAGTCGCTGGTGGCCTTCTCGATCTCGTGGCGGATCTGCTGGGTGCGGGCCTCGATCTGCGCCCGGTCGCCGGCGCCACCGACGATGGTGGTGTCATCCTTGTCGATGACGATGCGGCGGGCGCGGCCCAGCTGCGCCATGCCCGCATCCTCCAGCTTCGTGCCAAGTTCCTCGGAGATTACCTGCGCGCCGGTGAGCACGGCGATGTCCTGCAGCATGGCCTTGCGGCGGTCGCCGAAACCCGGCGCCTTCACGGCCGCGTTCTTCAGGATGCCGCGGATCTGGTTGACGATCAGCGTGGCCAGTGCATCGCCCTCGATGTCGTCGGCGACGAAGAGGATGGGGCGGCCGCTCTTGGCCACCTGTTCCAGCAGCGGCAGAAGATCCTTCACGGCGCTGATCTTGCGGTCGGTCACCAGCACGAAGGCATCTTCGAGCACGGCCTCCATGCCCTTCATGTCGGTGACGAAATAGGGCGAGAGGTAGCCGCGGTCGAACTGCATGCCCTCGACCACTTCGAGCGCCGTCTCGATGGTCTTTGATTCCTCGACCGTGATGACGCCCTCGTCGCCGACCTTCTCCATCGCCTCGGCCACCAGCTCGCCGATCGTCGCATCGTTGTGCGCCGAGATGGTCGCGACCTGCGCTTTCTCCTTGCGGGAGCGAACCGGCCGGGAAAGGGTGCGCAGCTGCACCACGGCCGCGCGGAAGGCCACATCCATGCCGCGCTTGATGTCGATGGCGCTGGCGCCGGCCACGACGTTGCGTACTCCGTCGGCGAACAGCGCATGCGCGAGCACGGTGGAAGTGCTGGTACCGTCGCCCACCGCCTCGCCGGTCTTCTCGGCCGCCTGACGCAGCATGCGGGCGCCGAGGTTCTCCTCCGGATCCTCCAGGTCCATCTCCTTGGCGATGGTGACGCCGTCGTTGCACACGATGGGCACGCCCCAGGACTTCTGGATCAGCACGGACTTGGATTTCGGTCCGAGCGTGATGCGCACCGCGGCCGCGAGCTGGGTGGCGCCGCGCAGCACCTTCTCGCGCGCAGCAGAGTGGAACAGTACCTGCTTGTGGGCCATGGCCATGCACCTGTGGGGTCGAAGTGAGGAAATGCTGTGAGGCGGGCTGCGCACCAGCAATGCGGGTATTTACGTATGGACCGGCCCCGGCACCACGCGCACGCTGCCGGCATGAACGCTGCTGCTGCGCCGGGTGCACGCGAATCCAGGAACCACATCCTCTGGCTGGAAGAAGTGGGGGTGACCGACATCGCACGCGTGGGCGGCAAGAATGCCTCGCTGGGCGAGATGATCCGCACCCTGAAGGCGCAGGGCGTGCGGGTCCCGGACGGTTTCGCCACCACTGCATCCGCGTTCCGGCGCTATGTCGACGCGAACGGCATTGCAGCGCCCATGCGCGGGTACCTGGCTGCCCTGCGCGATGGACGCACCACGCTGGCCGCGGCCGGTGCTGCCATCCGGCAGCTGTTCCTCGACGGCGAGTTTCCCGCCGACATTGCCGCCGCCATCCTCGATGCCTATCGCGAGCTGTCGCGGCGCTGCGGCTCCGACGGGGTGGCGGTGGCCGTGCGCAGCAGCGCCACGGCCGAAGACCTGCCGGAAGCCAGCTTCGCCGGACAGCAGGAAAGCTTCCTCAATGTGCGGGGCGAGACGGAGGTGCTGCAGGCCTGCCGCCGCTGCTATGCGTCGCTGTTCACCGATCGGGCGATCACCTACCGGGACAACCAGCATTTCGACCACGGCCAGGTGGCCCTGTCGGTGGGTGTGCAGAAGATGGTGCGCGCCGACACCGCCGGTGCGGGCGTGATGTTCTCCATCGATACGGAAACCGGCTTTCCCGGCGCCATCGTGATCAATGCCGCCTGGGGCCTGGGCGAGAACGTGGTGCAGGGCGCGGTGGATCCCGACAAGTACGTGGTGCTGAAGGCGCCGCTGGCGGAACCGCGCTACCGGCCGATTGCCGAGAAGACGCTGGGCGGCAAGCAGAGAAAGCTCATCCATGGCCCCGATGGCGGCGCGCGCACCCGCAACGTGGAGACAACTCCCGGGGAGCGTGCGAGCTTCGTGCTGGACGACGCGGATATCCTGCAGCTGGCCCGCTGGGCCGTGGACATCGAACGCCATTACGGGCGCCCGATGGACATGGAGTGGGCGCGTGATGGCGAGACGGGCGCCCTCTACATGCTGCAGGCGCGGCCCGAGACCGTGCAGTCGGCCATGGACTCACCGCTGCTGACTACCTTCCGCCTGAAGGAGAAGGGTCGCAGGCTGCTGGGTGGCGTGGCCATAGGACAGGCGATTGCCGCAGGGCAGGTCTGCGTCATCCGCAATGCGGCCGACATCGGTCGCTTCCGCGAAGGCTCCATCCTCGTCACCGAGACCACCGATCCTGACTGGGGCCCGGTGATGCGCAAGGCCGTGGGATTGATCACCAACCACGGCGGGGCCACCAGCCATGCCGCCATCGTCAGCCGCGAGCTGGGACTGCCAGCCATCGTGGGAACGCAGAACGCCACCGAAGTGCTGCAGGATGGCCAGGCGGTGACGCTGTGCTGCGCCGAGGGCGAGGAGGGCGTGGTCTACGAGGACCGCCTGGCCTACGAAACCCGCGAGATCGATCTCGCCGGCATTCCGCCGACGCGTACCGCGATGATGGTGAACATCGCAAGCCCCGCAGCGGCGTTCCGCTGGTGGCGCCTGCCAGCCAGGGGCATTGGCCTCGCGCGCATGGAATTCGTCATCAACAACCTGATCCGCATCCATCCGATGGCGCTGGTGAATTTCGACCGGCTGGCCGATGCCGGGGCGCGCAGCCAGATCGAGACGCTCACGCGTGGCTATGCGGACAAGCGCCAGTACTTCGTGGACACGCTGGCCCGCGGCATCGCCAGGATCGCAGCTCCCGCGTATCCCCACCCGGTGATCGTGCGGCTCAGCGACTTCAAGACCAACGAATATGCGCACCTCATCGGCGGTGCCGGGTTCGAGCCCGCCGAGGAGAACCCCATGCTGGGCTTCCGCGGTGCCTCGCGCTACTACAGCGAGCGTTACCGTGACGGGTTCGCGCTGGAGTGCCGCGCGCTGCGCATGGTGCGCGAGGAGATCGGCCTCGACAATGTGATCGTGATGGTGCCCTTCTGCCGCACGCCCCGCGAGGCGGACCTGGTGCTGGCAGGCATGGCGGAAAACGGCCTGGTGCGCGGCAAGGACGGCCTGCAGGTTTACGTGATGTGCGAGATTCCATCGAACGTGATCCTGGCGGAGGAGTTCGCGCGGCGCTTCGATGGCTTCTCCATCGGCAGCAACGACCTGACGCAGCTGGTGCTGGGCGTGGACCGCGACTCCGCCGAGCTGGCGGGCCTGTTCGACGAGCGTGACGAGGCCGTGATGCGGATGATCAGTGATGTCATCCAGCGCGCCCACCGCTGCGGCATCAAGGTGGGAATCTGTGGCCAGGCACCCAGCAACCATCCCGAATTCGCCGCCTTCCTCGTGGAAGCCGGCATCGATTCGATTTCCCTCAACCCCGACAGCTTCGCGACCACTACCCGGCGTGTCGCCGAAGCCGAGCGGCAATTTGCATCGCCCGCGGAGAAGCCAGCATGAACCCCATCAATTCCCACCATCCTTCACCGGAACGCCTCGAGGAGCTGCGCGAGGATTTCACGGCGGTCGACGAGGACCAGGACGGACGCATCGACTACGGCGAGTTCGGACAGCTGATGGAGACCCTCAACGCCGGCATGACGGGCCACGAACTGCGCATCGGCTTCGGCGAGATCGACACCGACCATGATGGCCGCATCAGCCTGGCGGAGTTCATCGCCTGGCGCAGCAGCTGAACGCCTTCAGTTCCTTTCGCCCGCCGGCCGCGAATGCAGCACGGTGGAGATCTCGGCAACCAGGGTCTTCACATCCACGGGCTTGCTGAGCACACGGCAGGTCTGCGCCTGCGCCAGCTTCAGTACGGCCGGGGAGGTATCGCCGCTCAGTATCAGCGCTGGCAGCGGCTGTTCCGCGCGCGCACGCAGGCGAGTGATCGCCTCGATGCCGGTCTGTCCATCCCCGAGGTGGTAGTCGGCAATGATGAGGTCGGGGGTTCGCGGGGCTTGCTGCAGGGCGCGCTCCGCGCCGTCGATATTGCCGGCTGCGATGGCGGTGTGGCCGACGGCCTTGAGGTAGAACTCGGTGGCCGCGCGTACCGCATCGTCGTCTTCGACCAGCAGGATCAGCGCCCGCGGCAGCTGGTCCCGCCGCTCGGCCACGCGCCTCTCCTGCAAGGGCCGCGTGCTGATGCGTGTGGCCGGAATGCCGATGCGGAACTGCGTGCCACGGCCAGGTTCGGAGCGCGCTTCGATCGAGAACCCGAGCAGTCGACTGATGCGATTGACGATGGAAAGCCCCAGCCCCACGCCCTGGCGTCGTGCGCGGTCGACCTGGTAGTACTCGTCGAAGATTGAACCGAGCTGGTCGCACGCAATGCCGATGCCGGTATCGGCGACCTCCACAACCAGCTGGTCGTCCTTCAGGCTGCAGGACAGGGTGATGCTGCCCGACTCGGTGTACTTGACGGCATTCGCCAGCAGGTTCTGCAGCAGCTGGCGGAACAGTGTGCGGTCGGTATTGAGATGGCGCGGTTCCACTCTTACGACAAGTGCCAGTCCGCGCGCGCGGGCCAGTGGTTCAAACTCGCGCTGCAGGGCGCGGAACACTTCCACCAGGTTAATGTCCTCCATCTCGGGTTTCACCGCGCCGGCCTCCAGCCGGCTGATGTCCAGCAGGGCATTGATCAGCCGGGACATCGTGTCCAGTGCCTCACCCTGGCGCTCGATCAGTTCGCGGGGGTCGCCGACGTGCACCTGCTCGAGCAGCGCGGCATTGAGCAGCTGCAGGGCCTGCAGTGGCTGGCGCAGGTCGTGGCTGGCCGTGGCGAGAAACCTGCCCTTGGCCGCGTTGGCCCGGTCGGCCTCCAGCAACGCGGCGCGCATCACCTGCACCGCGTGCCGGCGATCGGTGACGTCACGCACCGCCGCGGCGACCAGTGACCGGCCCTCGACCTGCATGGGCGAAAGGCGGATTTCCACGGGGAACTCGGAGCCATCCTTGCGCGTGGCCAGCAGCTCGCTGGCCGCCGCACCCATCTCGCGGGTGCGCGGGCTGTCGGCGTAGTCACCGCGATGGCCGACATGCGCGCGGCGCATGCGCTCGGGTATCAGTCGCTCGATGGGCGCGCCGAGCAGCTCATGGCGTGCGAAGCCGAACAGCGCTTCGGCCGTGTGGTTCACGAGCACGATCTCGCCAGCGGTGTCGACAAGCAGCAGCGCGTCGGGGGCGGATTCGACGAGGTTCTCAAGCAGGCTGCCTGGAGACTGCGGTGCTGCCATGGCCTTCTACTATGAGTTTGACGGAAGGGCCGTCCTGGCGCTCATTGCGGGCACTGATCAGGGCAGCTGGACGATAGCACGTCACCAAGGCGATCAAGGGACAAGTGCGCCTCAGCGCGCTGGAGTGCTGTAGCTTCCTGGGCCCCGACGATCGTTGTCGCAGCAACCGCCGGGGCCGCGCCCTGTTCAGGAGCCCACAGTGATGTTGTTCGTCACCCGCGTCACACCAGGGGCGGCCCAGGCTGTCTGCTGGGCCTCGTCACGCTCCGCCCATGACCGTACCTTGCCGCTCAATACCACCTGCCCGCCATCGGCAAGTACCGAGATGTGCGATGCGTCGACCTCGGCGCTGCGGCGGAAGGCTTCCTCGATGTGGTGCTTGATCTGCGCTGGCTGCACGCGCGGGGCGAGATGGATGAAGTTGCGCACGCCGGTCACGCCCTTGAGGTGGCGCACGGCATTCTCCACGGCGTCGCGCTGGAAATTCCATGCCACTTCGCCCTCGAGCGTGACATGTCCTTCCTTCACGATGGCCTTCACGCCGTCCAGTGCCAGCGGCAACTGGAACTTGATGGCCGTGGCCGCATTGCGCGCGATCTCGGGGTCTGATATCGCGTCCCCGGAGGCAAGGCGTACCTGGATGTCATTGGCAACGGCCCGCACGCCGGCAACGCGTTTCACGGCGATCTCCGCCTGGTGCTTGCCGTAGTAGCTGGACACGAACCCGGTCAGGGAGACGACTCCTCCCTCGACCTTGGCAGCGATGTCCCGGTCATCGAACTCCGGGCTCCAGCGCAGTTCGGCTTCCACGTCGGTCTTGATCTGGCTGTCGGTTCTCATGGCGATTCTCCCTGTCAGGCCACGGCAACTTCGTGGTGCGGCGGCTGGCAGATCGAGGCCAGCGTGGCACCGATCTCGTTTCCGCTGATCGCGGTTGCGCCCAGGCCCGCTTCGCGCTCCGCCTCCCTTGCGAGGTCGGCGAGGGTGATCATGCCGACCAGGCTGCCCTCGCTGTCGACCACGGGCAGGCGGCGAATCTGCGCCTCGCGCATCAGGCGTTCCGCATCTGCCAGCGAATCTCCCGGGCGACAGGTCTGCGCCTGTGTGCTCATGGCATCGGCCACATGCATCTCGCGCAGTGGCTTGCCCTGGAAGAGCGCGGACATGCAGATGTCGCGATCGGTAATCACGCCGGCGACGCGGTTGGCGCCGTCACCGACACAGACCGGCAGGCAACCACAATCGCTGTCCCACATCAGCTGGGCAGCGCGGCTCAGGTCGTCGCCGGGCCTGCAGGATGTGACCTGCCGGGTCATGAGTTGTTTCACGAGCATGACTTGGTTCCTCGACGTTGGTTGGTAGGGAGCGATGCTTCGCCACTGTATGCACATGGGCGATTCCAGGAAATTCGGAGATGTACTTACCCTCAGGCAGCGGGCATGCCGTCGAAGTGCCGTTTCGCCGCGCCGCTGCGCTTGTGCCGGTACATGGACATGTCGGCCTGGTGGAGCAGCCGGTGGGCGTCGCTGCCATCCTGCGGAAACAGGCTGAATCCGATGCTGCACGAGACCATCACATTCCGGTCGTCGATCCGCGCTGGATGTCGCAGTGCGTCGTGCAGGCGATGCACGGCTGCATCCACCTGGCTTGTATCTCCCACGTCCAGAAGCAGCAGCGCGAACTCGTCCCCGCCGACACGCGCAGCCGTGTCTCCCGCGCGCAAGGTAGCGGCGAGGCAGGCGCCTACATGCTTCAGCAGCTCGTCTCCCGCCGAGTGGCCGAACTGGTCGTTGACGACCTTGAACCGGTCCACGTCCACATAGATGACCGCGAATCCCTTTGACGGGGCGCGGCGCCCGGCGAGCGCCTCTTCGAGCCGGTCGCGGAAGGAATAGCGGTTGGGAAGGCCCGTCAGCTCATCGTGGAACGCGCGGTACAAGATCTGCCGGCGTCGCTCCCTCGCGGCCATGAAGGCTGTCATCGTCTGTTTCAGCATGGTGAACTGCATGGTTCGAATGAGTCCTGGTCGAACGACGCCGGAACCTGATGCGGGAATCACTTTCTGCCGCCGGGACGGGCGGCACAATGCGCGGTACTACGTAGCCGGAATCTGCTGCATCGCGGGTGTGCTTCAGGCAGGGAAGGCGGCGCCGACATTCATGCGTGTGCGCGTCCGTACCAATACGGATGTGCCTGCACCGCGCTTCCGGCTCGAATCGACAGCATGAGGACGCCGGCATCAAGCAGCATCCCGTTCCGCGATCGTGCCGCGGCCGGCAGCGAACTGGCGGAGCTCGTCGCGACACACTGTGCACACGGGCCCGTGCTCGTGCTCGCCCTGCCGCGCGGTGGCGTGCCGGTGGCTGCGCCTGTGGCGCGGCGCCTCGCTGCACCGCTGGATGTGCTGGTGGTGCGCAAGGTCGGGATGCCGGGACAACCGGAGCTGGCCATCGGGGCGGTGGCGCCGGGCGGAGTGACCGTACGCAATGAGCTGCTGCCTGATGGCCTGGTGGACGAGGCGACATTCGCACAGCTGGCAGCGCGGGAGATCCGCGAACTGCAGCGACGTGAGCGGACCTATCGGCAGGGCCGGCTTGCGCTGCAGCTGCGCGACCGGCATGTCGTGCTGGTCGACGACGGACTGGCCACCGGCGCCACGATGCTGGCTGCGATCAAGGCCGCGCGCCTGGGCGGGGCCGCATCCATTACCGTGGCCGTCCCGGTTGCATCGATCGAGGCGACGTCGCTCGTGCGCGCGCTGGCAGATGCCACGCTGGTGCTGGTGACACCGTCGCACCTTGGCGCAGTAGGCGAGTTCTATGAACGCTTCGGGCAGGTGAGCGATGTCGAAGTGGTGCAGCTGCTGCAGGACGCTGCGCAATGAAGGTGTACGCCTTGCAGGAAAGCCGCACCCTCGCAGCCGCCATCGCGTTGGCAGCCGGGACCCGGCTCGAGGAGCTGGAGGAACGGGATTTCGCGGGGGGTGAGTTCAAGCTGCGGCCCGTGGCGTCGGTTCGCGGGCACACGGCTTTCGTGGTGCAGTCGCTGGCAGGCGCAAACGGCACTTCACCGGCGGAGAGCCTGTTGCGGCTGCTGTTCCTGTGCAAGGGCCTGCGCGATGCCGGCGCCAGCCAGGTGGTGGCCGTGCTTCCCTATCTGGCGTTCGCGCGCAAGGATCGCCGCACCCAGCCGAGGGACCCGGTTACCGCGCGCTACGTCGCCCAGCTCATTGAAGCGGCCGGCGTATCGCAGGTACTGGCGCTTGATGCACACAATCCGGCGGCTTTCGACAATGCATTCCGCATTCCGGCCGCACATCTCACGGCGCTGCCCATGCTTGCCGGCCGGCTGTGCGACCACATCGACTCCGCCGGCATGGTCGTGGTGTCCCCGGATGTGGGTGGAATCAAGCGCGCGCAGCTGTTCTGCGAGCTGCTGGCGCGACAGTCCGGTGCACCCATCGGGCTGGCATTCATCGAGAAGCGGCGTGCAGGTCACCGACAGTGTGGGCTGGGACAGTCCGCCGCAGGATCCCCGGCTCACGATACTGCCGGTGGCGCCGCTGCTGGCCTCAGCGGTGCAGCGCATCGCGACCGGCGGGCCGCTGACGCCACTGGCGGAACGCTGGCCCCCCGCCGGCTGACCAGTCAGTTGGCTGCTGCCGCAGGACGATGCGCGCATGCCACGCGGCATCCTCGAGATAGGAGCGTGTGCGCGCCAGCCAGGGACGCGGGTCGGGAAACTGCGGATCGCCGATGTGCCAGGCGGAGACCTTCGCACGCGCCGCGGCCCGCAGGCTCATGTAGAAGTGCAGCAGCGCGCTGCTGGCATGGGAATCCAGGGTGGTGCAGTAGTGGTGCAGCAATGCCGATGCCGAGCAGGCCCTTCCGAGCCGCGCCATCTCCAGTGCGAGGAAGGCGACTTCCTCGGCAGGATCCATGCGGCGCAGCCCGGCGTCGAACTCGATGCAGTCGATCACGGCCATGGGCTGCAGGCACAGGTGCTCGGGCCGCAGGTCGCCATGGCCATCCACCAGGAGTCCCGCGCGCAAGGCCAGCTCGGGCCGCAGCTGGCGAAGGCAGCGTCGCTGCAGCGCATCCACCTCGTCGATGCGGGACCGGAGTGCGGGCGCATCGGTGCGCAGCTTGCTGCTTGTCGATGCGAGGGTGCGCCGCAGGTGCTCGATGTGTCCGGCAGCTGCGCGCGGTCGCCGCCGTGCACGCGCGAAGAAGCTGCCCAGCATTGCAAGCAACGCGGCCAGTTCGCGCGGACGCGCCGGCCGGCGCATCAGCACGGCATCGAGCATCCAGCGGGCCGGAAGGCGCCGCATGCGCACCAGGTAGTCGATGGCGCGGCCGCGTCCTCCCAGGCGCATCATGCCGATGGCGGTGCGGGTCAGCGGGACGACTCCAAGGTAGATGCCGGGTGCGGTGCGCCGGTTCAGTGACAGCTCTGCAAGGCAGCCGCGCCGGCGCTGTGCCAGCGTGCGGTAGTCCATGCGCCCGTGACGCAGGGGCTTCTTCAGCTTGTAGACCTCGCGTGCTCCCAGGAATACCCAGGCGAAATGGGTATCGATCATCACCACGCGCCGCGAGGCGTCTTTCCATGCATGGCCTGAGCACAGGAAGGCAAGCTCTTGCCCGGTGATGGAGGGATGCATGTGACAGGGCAGCTTACTGCGCAGCATCCGCGCCTCAATAGGTACATTTCCCCATGCCGCGCAGGCGCCTGCGCCGCGCACACTGGACAGGCTGACGCAGTCCATCCCGCACCAACCACGGAGCATTACATGAACACGACCAGCCTTGCGCGCCGCTGCATGGCTTCGTTGCTGCTGCTGCAGCTGGCAGCGTGCGCATCACTCGAAACCGGCAGCGACAAGTACCCGCGCGCCGATCTTGGCGCCTACTCGACCTATGCGTGGATCTCGGAAGACCCGCTGATCCGGCCGCATGGCGAGCAGCTGCAGCTCAGTGCGCTCACGGTCCGGCGCATCACCGAAGCCATCGAGAACCGGCTCCAGGCCAAGGGGTACCGCAAGCTGGATGCGCCGGCCGACGCGGACTTCGTGGTGTCGTTCACCGTCGGCTCACGCGAGCGGGTGGACGCCGAGTCGTATCCGGCACCCTTCCGCGGACCCTGGCTGTGGGGCTGGGAGGGCCGGTATGTGGACGTGCAGGTCTATCGTGAGGGCACACTGTCCATCGACATCTTCGATGGCGCAAGCCGGCAGCCCGTGTGGCATGGCTGGGCCCGCAAGACCGTCACGGCTGCCGATACCGCCGATCCTGGTCCGGTGATCGACCGCGCCGTGACACGGATCCTGCGGGAGTTTCCGTCGCACAGGTAGCAAGCAGCAGCCTGGCGGGGACAGAAGGCTCGTCTAGATGGCAGTAGTCCTGCGGCGGGCCTGTTCGTGGGCCTGCTGGCAGGGCAGGCAACGCTTGGCGGTCGGATAGACATTCAGGCGCGCGCGGGGAATCCTTGCTCCGCATTTGGTGCACTCGCCGAACCGGCCTTCGGCCAGCCGCGTGAGGGCGCCCTCCACATCACTGATCTCTTCGGCATCACGCACGATGTCGGCGTGGGTGACATCGGCAAGCAGCCCTGCGAGCGACTGGTCCTGCGCATCCTGCAGGCGTCCTGCGATGTCGGCGTAACGTTCGTTGCCTGCGCGCAGCAGGGCCTCGCGGATTTCAATGCGCAGGGCGATGCGGCGCTCGCGCAGGCGCTGCTCGAACTGCTGGCGATCAGACTGGGTCAGGAGTGATGGCATGGTGACGGGCTTTCCTTGGGTGAACTGGCGCCCCTGCGCGGGTGCGGGGGAATGGGCTGCGGCCTTGCGCGGCGGAGCCTGTCCGCCGCGCGCCGGCCGGCCTACTGGACCTTGATCTCGACCGTGCGGGCCCTGGCGGCGGCAAGCTTGGGCACATGCACGCTCAGCACGCCATCGCGCGTCTCGGCGCGGATGTGTTCGGCGTCGGCATTGTCCGGCAGCGTGAAGCTGCGGCTGAAGCTGCCGTAGAAGCGCTCGGTGCGATGCGTCTTCTCGTCCTTCTCCACCTTCTCCTGGTGGCGCTCGCCCTGGATGGTGAGGACGCCGTTGTCGAGCGTCACCTTCACGTCCTCGCGCTTCACGCCGGGTAGCTCGGCCTTCACCAGGTACTCCTTTTCGGTTTCGCTGATGTCGGCGGCGGGTGCCCACTCGATCTCGCTGCCATTGCCGGCCGTGCGCAGCCAGCGGTTGAAAAGCGGGGATGAAAGGCCGCGGAAGAATTCGTCGGTTTCCTTGAAGGGTTCCCAGCGGATGATGCTCATGATGCTTCTCCTGTCGGAATGGGGAGTCCGCAAACGGATCTGGCGGGAAGCAAAGCTACGCTGCGTGCCACAGGAGACAATAAGTACAACTACCAGTCGCCGCATCGACGCCTGTTCAGCGCAGGTAGGCCTCGGTGGCATAGCGCCGCATCATGCGGTGGCTGTTGAACAGCGCGGCATTCTTCACGATGGCACCCTTCATCAGCGCGGTCCAGCCGGGGGAGGCGCCGGGCGCGGGGCCTGCGTAGTACAGGGGCAGCACGGTGTCCTCGAGCCTGGCATACAGCGACGCCGCGTCGTCGATGGCCCAGCCGGTGACGCCCTCGACGCAGCCTTCCGTCCACCAGCCGTCCAGCACCGAAAGACTGGGCACGCCGTTGAAGGCGGCCTTCATGCCGCTGGTACCGGAAGCCTCCAGCGGCGGCAGGGGCGTGTTGAGCCAGACGTCGCAGCCGCCCACCAGCAACCGCGCTGTCGCCATGTCGTAGTCGGGCAGGAAGACCACCTGCAGCGTGTCCGCGAGCTCCCGTGCATGGCGTATCAGCTGTTCAATGAGCTCCTTGCCCTGCATATCGCGCGGATGCGCCTTGCCCGCCAGCACGATCTGGAACGGATGGCGCGCGTGGATCTGTCGCAGGCGGCCGAGATCGGTGAACAGCAGGTCGGGGCGCTTGTAGGCCGTCATGCGGCGCGCAAAGCCCAGGATGGCGGCATGGGGGTCGAGCGCCTGGCCTGTGCCCGCGCGCACGCGATCGAGCAGTGCCTGGCGCGCCTGCGCATGCGCCTCGACCAGCGCGAGGTCCGGGATGGCATCGGCCCGGTTCAGCAGCTCCGGCTCATGGCACCAGCCCGGCACGTAATGATCGTAGACGAGGTGGAAGGCATCGGCGGTCCAGGTGTGCGGGTGCACGCCATTGGCGATGCCGCGGATGCGGTAGCCGGGAAACATCCGCGCCGACAGCTCGGCATGCCGGGAGCCGACGCCATTGACGAACTCGCTGAGGTTCAGCGCGAGCCGTGTCATGTTCAATGCATCGGCGCCGGCCAGCATCCTCAGCGTGGCCGGGTCGATCAGGCCGTCCTCGTCCGCGCTGCCCTGGTCGAAGAGCTGGTCCACCAGCGGGTAGGGGAAGCGGTCATGACCTGCCTCGACCGGGGTGTGCGTGGTGAAGCAGCACAATGCGCGCACCTCTGGCAGGTCATAGCGGGGTTCTCCCGGGCGCAGGATGCGCTCGTCGTAGGCATGGCGACGCAACAGCTCCAGGCAGAGCAGCGCGGCGTGTCCCTCGTTCATGTGGTAAGTGTCGATGTCGAATCCCAGCGCATGCAGCATGCGCACCCCGCCCATGCCGAGCACCATCTCCTGGCGCAGGCGGTAGGCATCGTCGCCGCCATAAAGCTGTTCGGTGATGCGGCGATCATCCGGATGGTTCTCCTCGACGTCCGTATCGAGCAGGATCACGGGGGCCTTGCCACCCATGTGGCTGTCGAGCACGTACAGCCAGGCGCACAGCGCGACGCGCCGGCCGCCGATGTGCAGGGCCACGCGCGCATCCAGCTGTGTGGCCCACTGCTGCGGTACCCAGGGCGCCGGCTGCTCCACCTGCCGTCCGGCGTCATCGATGTGCTGGCGGAAATAGCCGTTGCGGCTGACCAGGCTGACGGCCACCAGCGGCAGCGAGAGATCCGCCGCCGAACGCAGCGTGTCGCCTGCCAGGATGCCAAGGCCGCCGGCATAGGTCGGGATCTCGCTGCGCAGGGCGATTTCCATGGAGAAATAGGCCACGCGGCGCTGGTACAGGAACTGGTCCAGCATGGGGGCAGTGTGCCGGCCGCATCCGGCCGTGCTGATCCGCACTTGTACCTACTTGGTGCACCCTACGGCGAATACCTATGGCTTCCGTGCGGCGGGGCCGCAAAATGTCCACTGCCCCCTCAAACCAAGAAGGAATACGGCGATGTCCCACGTGACCACGGACAAGCTGCTTGATGAACTGCGCAAGGTCGTGCACGACGCGGAAGACCTGCTGCGCGCCACCGCCGATGCGAGCGGCGACAAGGCTGCGCACGCCCGCGCCCGCGCGGAAGCTTCGCTCGGCGCCGCGCGCGAGCGTCTGGCTGCATTCGGCCAGGAAGCGGCCGGCCGCGTCCGCGAGGCTGGCGAGCGGGCGGATGACTATGTGCGCAACAACCCCTGGCCGGCCATCGGCATCGGCGCGCTGGCGGGTCTGGTGGCAGGCGTGCTGCTCACGCGCCGCGGCGGATCGCGGTGATGGATGCCGCCGGTGTGGCGGGCGCTGCGCAGCAGCTCACCCAGTCCCTGGTGCGGCTGCTGGACATGGCCGCCGACTACGGCCGCGGCGTGCTGGAGCGTGCGGAGGCGGAAATTGCGGCAGAGAGGCGCTATCGCATCCGCCAGGCTTGCTGCATCGGTGCGCTGGTGATGCTGGTACCGCTGGTGCTGCTGTTCACTGGCGTGGCAGTGCTCATCGCCTTCTGGGAGACCCATCGGGTGGTGGCGGCATTCGCGGTGGCCGGCGGCTATCTTCTACTGGCGGTGGTGGCGGCATTGCTGATGCGCAGCCGCCAGCCGCGGCCGCTGGGCGGAGTGGTGGGCCTGGTCGCGACGGCGGCAATCACCGAGTTGCTGCGCCGGCGCCGCTGAGCTCAGTCGCCGACGACAGTGGTGCCGGCGGTTCCCGCGAGGATCTGCTGCACCTGGTCGAGCCGGCCGATGCAGGCGCGGCGGCCCGGCAGGGCCACGAAACGGCAGGCAGCGGTCACCTTCGGGCCCATCGACCCGGCCGGAAAATGGTGTTGCGCCAGCTCGCGCGGCCGCGCCCGGCGGATCTCGCGCGCCTGCGCGGTGCCGAAGTCCCTCTGCACCGCCGCCACATCGGTGAGCATCAAGAGGCAGTCCGCGCCCAGCAGGTCGGCCAGCAGGGCGGCGGTGTAGTCCTTGTCGACCACGCATTCCACGCCACCGTACCCACCGGCCTCCATGCGCGCCACCGGAATGCCGCCACCACCCGCACAGATGGTGATGAATCCCCCGGCCACCAGATGGCGGATCGCCTGGATTTCCAGGATTCCCCTGGGCTCCGGCGATGGCACGACCCGGCGCCAGCCACGGCCGTCCTGCGCCGTCCGCCAGTGGTTCTGCGCCGCGAGCCGCAGCGCATCCTCGGCGTCGTACAGCGGACCGATGAACTTGGTGGCGTCGGCGAAGGCCGGGTCAGCGGGATCGACCTCGGTCTGCGTGAGCAGGGTGGCCACCCGGCAGTGGCCCAGCGCATTGGCCAGCTCCTGCTCGAGGATGTAGCCGATCATGCCGTCGGTCTCGGCGCCCAGCACATCCAGGGGTTGCGGTGCGGTGCCCGCCATCGCCGCGGCCCGCAGGGCGAGATAGCCGATCTGCGGGCCGTTGCCGTGCGTGACGATGAGCTCGTTGCCCGCGGCGATCTGCGCGATGGACTGCGCGGCCAGGCGGGCGTTGCGTCGCTGGCCGGCCACGGTCAGCGGCTCGCCCCGCTGCAGCAGCGCATTGCCGCCCAGCGCCACGACGATGCGCATGCTCAGGCCTTCGCCCGCGCGGCCGGCACCTGCTGCGTGATGCAGTGGATGTTGCCGCCGCCGAGCAGGATCTCGCGCGCGGGCACGCCGACCACGCGGCGGTCCGGCAGCAACCGGCGCAGCACATCCAGCGCCTGCTGGTCGCGCGGATCATCGAACAGCGGCACCACTGCGCCGCCATTGCACATGTAGAAGTTGACGTAGGAGGCGGCCATGCGGTCCCCGGCGGTACGCGGCAGCGTGCCGTCCACCCGGTCCACGCCGGCGGATTCCTCCTTCGTGATCAGCACCGGCGAGGGGATGTCCAGGCGCACGATCTCCAGCCGGCGGCCGCGCGCGTCGCGCGCCGCGGACAGCCGCTCGAAGGCATCGCGGGAAATGGCATGCTGCGGGTCGCTGCTGTCGTCGGTCCAGGCCAGCGCCACCACGCCGGGGCGGATGGGGGCGACGAGGTTGTCCACGTGGCCATTGGTCTCGTCATTGAACACACCTTGTCCGAGCCACACGACGGTGCTGATGCCGAGGAACTCGCGCAGCAGCGCTTCGATGTCGCTGCGCGAGAGTTGCGGATTCCGGTTCGGGTTGAGCAGGCACTCCTCGGTGGTGAACAGTGTGCCTTCTCCATCCACGTGGATGGAGCCGCCTTCCAGCACCAGGGGTGCGTCGTAGCGGTCCAGCCGCTCGACCTCCAGCATCTTCACGGCCACCTGGTCGTCGAGATCCCAGGGAAAGTACAGGCCGCCGGCAAGGCCGCCCCAGGCATTGAACTGCCAGTTCACCCCGCGCACCACGCCAGCGTCGTCCACGACACCGGTGGCGCCGCAGTCGCGGATCCAGGAGTCGTTGCTCGACATCTCCACGACACGCACTTCAGGCGCCAGCATGCCGCGCGCATTGCCGTACTGGCGCTGGCTGACTCCCACCGTGACCGGCTCGAAACGTGCGATCGCGCCTGCCACCAGGCTGAAGGCATGTTGTGCGGGCCTGGCGCCGTCGCGCCAGTTGTCGGTGCGCTCCGGCCACAGCAGCCAGGTGCCGGCATGCGGCTCGAATTCCGCCGGCATGCGCAAGCCATCCGCGCGCGGCGTGCCGGGCAGCAGCGCGCTCAAGTGGCTTCCTGCGCAGGGCCGGTGCCGGGCTGCGATCGCGTCGCGGCGCCAGTGCGGCGGATCAGCACCTCACCCACCACGATGGTGGCGAGCACGCCGCCCACGATGGCCAGCGCTGCCGTGCGGTCAAACTCGCTGCCGGGCACCCACACGAACAGCACGATGGCCTGCAGGATGAACACCATGCACAGCCCCACCAGCACGCGCGCGGTGGTAGTGCCGCCCGGCACGCGGTAGGGCCGGGGGCGATGTGCATCTTTCCGCCGCAGCACCAGGAAGGCGCCGAACATCAGCAGGTAGGGCAGCAGGAACACGATGGAGCTGAAGGCGAAGATGGTCCAGAAGAGATCCTCGGCGCTGGAAGCCAGCAGTCCGTACAGCACGATCACCGCCGTGGAGACCACGCCTGTGACGATGGCGGCGTTGGCAGGTGTGCGGTGGTGCGGGTGCAGCTTGCCGAACACGGCCGGCAGGTCGCCGCGCTCCGCGGCCTCGGAGGCGGAACGGTTGGCGCCGATGGTCCAGGTCACCATGTTGGCGAGGAAGGTGAACAGCGCGCCGATGCCGAGCATGGTGACGAAGGCGGCGCCCCAGGCGTAGCCATCGAAGATGCCGTGCAGCGCGTCGAGCAGGCCCTCGATCAGGCCGATCTGGTCGACGGGAAGGGCGATCAGCATGCCCACCGTGGCGAGCAGGTAGAAGGTGGCGATGAGCACGCCGCTGATGATGATGGCCCGCGGCACGTCGCGCTGCGGGTCGGTCATCTCCTCGCTGGCGCCGGACATCAGCTCGAAGCCCATGAAGTTGTAGACGATGACGGGCAGGAAGGCGAGGCCGGCCTGCCAGGACGGCGCGAGGCCCTGCAGGCTGAAATCGTTGGCCACGCCATGGCCCGTGGCATAGACCACGCCGCCGATGCCGATGGACAGCATGATGGCCGCCTTCACCACTGCGCCGGCATTGGGCACCCACTTGCCCACGTTGAGCGAGATCACGTTGATGTAGACGGTGACCCAGGTCAGCACGATGCCGATGCCGATCTTGGCCCACAGCGACAGTTCCGGCGCGAACATCTGCGCGAACATGCCGGCGAACAGCACGTAGACCGAGGGCATCCACAGCGCCACGTTGACCCAGTACAGCCAGGAGGCACGGGCGCCCCAGCGCGGGCCATAGGCGCGCCGCACCCAGGCGTAGATGCCGCCCTCTTCTGGATAAGCGGCGCCCAGCTCGGCGGAGATCAGCGCATAGGGGATGAAGAACAGCAGCAACGTGAACACCCACCAGAAGATGGCCGAGGTGCCGATGGAGGCCGCCGCGGCGAGCTGGTCGATCACCAGGATCGCGCACACCGTGAACAGCGTGGCATCAAGGCGCCGGAGCACGCGCGGAAAGGCGCGCCTTGCGTGGGTATGTTCCATGAGGGATTCCTTCAGGGGTTGATTTCAGCCAGCAGGTTCTCGATCCGTCCCGCATGCCAGGCGCGCAGCTCGGGGCTGGCGCGCTTCAGCCGCGGGTAGACCGCCCATACGAGCAGGGCCTTCTCCACATGCAGGCGGTTCTCCGCCTGGTCGAAAATGATCGACTGCTTCGAGTCGAGCACTTCATCCGTTGCCTCCACGCCCCGCGACGCGGGCAGGCAGTGCATCACGCGGCAGTGGCGCGGCGCGCGCGCCAGCAGCTGCCGGTTCAGCTGGTAGCGGGGCATGAACGCCGCGCGACGGTCCGGGATCTCGCTTTCCTGGCCGACCCACCACCACAGGTCCGTGTAGAGGAAGTCCGCCTGTGCCACGGCTGCCTCCACGTCGTCGGTGACCTGCAGCGAGCCTCCCGAGGCCTGGCAGTTGCCGGCCGCCATGGCCTGCACCTGCTGGCTGAGCTGGTAGCTCGCCGGCGCGGCATGCGTGAAGTGCATGCCCATGCGGGTGCAGATGGCCGCCAGTGAGTTGCAGACATTGGTGGCGTCGCCGACGAAGGTGACGTGCAGGTCACCGAAGGGGCGCGCGCCGGCGTGCTCCTGCATGGTGAACACGTCGCACAGCACCTGGGTGGGATGGTTGTAGTCAGTGAGGCCGTTGATCACCGGCACGTCGGACTGCCGGGCCAGGCCAACCACGGTGGCATGCTTCAGCGTGCGCGCCTCGATCACGTCCACCATGCGTTCCAGCACGTCGGCCGTGTCCTCGAGTGATTCACGCTGGCCCAGGTGGATCTCGCCGGGGCGCAGGTACAGCGCATGGCCGCCGAGCTTGGTCATCGCCACCTCGAACGACACACGCGTGCGCGTGGAGGGTTCCTCGAACAGCATCCCCAACGATGCGCCCCGCAGCAGGGGCGGGCAGGCGCCCACCTTGTCTGCCTCCTTCAGGCGGGCGGTGAGCTCCATCAGTTCAAGCAGCTCGGCGGCAGTGAAATCCTGGGTGTCGACGAAATGGCGGGCTTTCATGGTCCGGTACGGTACGGCGCCAGTGCATGGTCCACAGCGCGTAACTGCCGCAGGAGCATCCGCATTTCTCCCTATGTCCCGCGGCGGTGGCGGCTGCTAGAAAGCAGTCATTGACCCGGAGTAGCCCATGGATGCCCCTGTAGCAGAGCCGATCGAGACCAGCCAGGCGCCGCCGCCGGTGATGCGAAGTATCCTGGTGGTGGTCGATCCCACTGCCGGGAGCATGCAGCCGGCTGTCGACAAGGCGGTGCGCCTGGCTGCGTCAAGCGGCGCCGGGCTGGAGCTCTACATCTGCGATGTCGAGCAGGATATCCCTGACAGCTGGGCCGACTCCGGCCGCGTCGCGGAATACCGGGAGTTGCGGCGGCAGCAGTACCTCAGGGAACTCGAAGCCATGGCGGCCCGCATCCGTGCAGGTGGGCAGGTGGTGACGGTGGCCTGCGAGTGGCATGCGCCGCTGGAAGAGGGCATCGGGCACCACGTGATCCGCGGCCGCCCCGATCTGGTGGTGAAGTCCACCTCACGTCATGCAGTGGAAGCGCGGGTGGCGCTCACGCGCACCGACTGGAACCTCATCCGGCAGATTCCCGCATCGCTGCTGCTGGTCGGGCCGCGGCCGTGGTCCTCGCAGCCACGGATTGCCGTGGCGGTGGATCCGGGACAGTCGGTGGAGCACCCCGCCCACCTGGACGAAACGCTGGTGGAAGAAGGCTGCGAGCTCGCGGGCATGCTTGCCGGATCGCTGGAGATCTACCACGTGTTGCGCAATCCACCCCATCTCCCGGGAGAACCGGTGCCGTCGCAGGAAAAGGAAAATGCCCATGCGCACGCGCGCCAGACTGCGCAGCGCCTGGCGCGCCGTGCCGGTGCCGCAGCAGTACGCGTGACGGAGGGTGGTGTGACCGAGGGCCTGACAAGGCTGGCAGCCGAGCATGCGCCGGATGTGCTGGTGATGGGCGCCGTGGCCCGTCCGCGCTGGGTGCATTCGGCGGCCAGTGGCACGGCGGCGCAGATCCTCGAACGCATCGCCTGTGACCTGCTGGTGGTGAAGCCACCGGGATTCATCAGCCCGCTGCTGGTGACGGAGGATTGATCCATGTCGAAGTGTCTTGCCGGCCTGCTGTTTGCCCTGCTGCTGGCGCCGGCCACATTTGCCGCCACGCCGGCCGCCCAGGATTTCCAGGAGGCCTCCGGCCGCACGCCGGATCCGGCGCGCGGCGAGAAGATCTTCGTGACCTGCGCGGGATGCCACCGCGCCAATGGCCGCGGCAACACCGACGGCAGCGTGCCCCTGATCGCCGGACAGCACTTCAAGGTGCTGGTGAAACAACTGGCGGACTACCGCCACGCACGGCGCTGGGATCCGCGCATGCAGCACTATGCCGACACGCACGTGCTGCCGGACGTGCAGGCCATCGCCGACGTGGCGGCGCATGTGGCATCGCTGGAGCGGGCGGGCAATTCCGGCACGGGCAGGGGCAATCGCCTGCAGCTGGGGCGCGCGGTCTACGATGAGCGCTGCGCGGCCTGCCATGGCCCGCGCGGCGAAGGGGATGGCGTGGCGGTGGTGCCGCGCCTGGACGGCCAGCACCAGGCCTACCTGCTGCGGCTGTTCCGTGACGCGGTGGAGGGCACGCGTCCGGCCTTCGCACCCGACCACATCAGCCTGCTGCAGGGCCTGGGTGCCGAACAGCTGGAAGGCGTCGCCGACGTCCTGTCGCGGACGAAACCCTGATCAGGAGGGTTCGACTGCGTCCAGTGCCATGCGCACCAGCTGCGCCACGGAGCTGGCGCCGAGCTTCTCCATCACGTGCGCGCGGTGTATTTCCACCGTGCGCTGGGAGATGCCCAGTTCCGCCGCCATCACCTTGTTCTGCTTGCCCTCGGTGAGCAAGTCGAGCACCTGACGTTCGCGGATTGTCAGGGAAGCCAGCTTCTCGCGGATGTTCCCGTGCTGCTGGAGCGCGGCCCGGGCCTCCTGGTCGCGCTGCAGTGCCTTCTGGATGCGGTCGATCAGGTCCTGGTCGCGGAAGGGCTTCTGCAGGAAATCGAAAGCCCCCTGCTGCATGGCCTCGACGGCCATGGGCACATCGCCGTGGCCGGTGATGAACAGCACCGGCAGGATGGCGCCGCGACGGTTGAGCTCCTGCTGCAGTTCCAGGCCACTCATGCCGGGCATGCGGATGTCGAGCACGAGGCAGCCCGGCTGGGCCGGGTCAAAGGCCGCGAGGAATTCCTGTGCGGAGGCAATGGGAGTCGCGGCTATGCCCACCGATTTCAGCAGCAGGCGGATGGAAGAGCGCACCCCGGAGTCATCATCGACCACGAACACCGTAGCCGGCTTCTCTTTCATTTATGCAGTCTCCGCTGCAGGCAGGCTGAGAACGAAACGGGCACCGCGGGGCACGCCAGGCAGGTGACGCAGCGAGCCGCCATGCGCCTGGGCGATGGTCTGGCTCATTGGCAGGCCGAGGCCGGTGCCATTGGTCTTGGTGCTGCGGAAAGGCTCGAACATGCGGTCGGAAATGGCCGGCGCCACACCGGGGCCATTGTCGCTGACCTCGATCTCGCAGTCACCGGCGCCGCCGCGGCGCGCGGTGACCACCACCTCGCGCGTGCCGGGTGGATCGTGGGCGAGGGCTTCCAGGGCATTGCGCACCAGGTTGAGCACCGCCTGCGTGATCTGCACACGGCGGATGAGGAGCGAAGGCACATCCGGCTGCACCGCGAAGCGGATGCGGGTGTCATGGGCGCGCGCATCGGCCAGGCACAGCGTCTGCAGCTCCTCGAGCAGCTCGTCCACCATCGTGGGCTCCGCGCCTTCATCCCCGCCGCGCGTGATGTGGCGCAGCTTGCGGATGATGTCGGCCGCGCGCCTTGCCTCGGCGGCGATCTCGCGCAGCGCTCCGCGCGCCTCCTCGATCTCAGGCTCGTCGAAGGCCAGCAGCCGCTCGGCGGCCAGCGCGTAGTTGGAGATCGCGGTGAGCGGCTGATTGACCTCGTGCGCGATGCCCGCGGACATCTCGCCCATGGTGGCCATTCGGGTCACCTGCATCAATCGCCGGTTCAGGCGCAGGGCATCCTCCGCCTCGCGGTGGCGTTCTGACAGATCGTGGATGAAGCCGATGAACTCCGGTGGCTCACTGCCGGCGACATGGCCCACGGAAAGACGCGCCGGGAAGCAGCTGCCATCGCGGCGCTGCGCCTGCACGTCGCGGCCGGTGCCGATGACGCGCGGCAGCCCGGTGGCCAGGAAGCGGGCAATATAGCCGGCATGGGCGCTGCGGTCCGGCTCGGGCATCAGCATGCACACGTCGCGGCCCAGCAGCTCGGTGGCGTCCCAGCCAAACAGCCGCTCGGTGGCCGAGTTGACCATGCGGATCTGGCCTGTGTGGTTGATGACGATCACGGCATCCACGGCGGCGTCAAGCACGGCATTGAGGGGGGAAATCTGCATTGGCGCAGTATGGCGGCTGCGCAATCCGGACGACCTAGGGACTTTCCGCAGTCAGCGGGGCAGCAGGGCCTGGATCAGCCCCACCAGATCGTCGGCATTGATGGGCTTGCTGGTCAGGCGCAGGGTGGCATCGAGCTTGAGGCTGGCCATGGCCGGTGTGGTGTCGCCGGTGACAAGGATGGCCGGATAGGCCGGGCCGAAACGCTCGCGGGCCGCCGCGATCACCTGGGCGCCGGTGCGGCCGCCCTCCAGGTGGTAATCGGAGATCACCAGCTCGATGCCGGCATGGCGTTCAAGCACTTGCACCGCTTCCTCGAAGGAGGCTGCCGTGGACACCTGGTAACCCTCGCCCTTCAGGAACAGCCGGGTGGCATTGCGCACGCCGGCGTCGTCCTCCACCAGCAGCAGGTGGTGCGCATTGCCGCCGCGCGCGGCGGTTTCGGATCGCTTGCCGCGCGGCGCGGCGCTGCCTGTGGCCGTCGACTGGCTGGCGGGAATCACCAGTGCGAAGGTGGACCCCGTGCCGGGCTGCGAACTGACTTCGATGCGCAGCTCCAGCAGGCGCACCACGCGCTGCACGATGCTCAGTCCCAGCCCGTAGCCATCGCGGGAGGTATTGGTGGCCACGCCGACCTGGTAGAACTCGTCGAATATATACGGCAGGCTTTCAGGGGCGATGCCGCGTCCGGTGTCGCAGACCTCGATGCGGACGGCGTCGGGAAGGGCGCTGGCGCGCAGGCTGACTGCACCCGCGCTGGTGTACTTGATCGCGTTGGCCACCAGGTTCTTCAGGGCCTGGCCGATCAGCGTCGGATCGGAACGGGCCCGCATGTCGGCGTCCTCGACAATGAAGTCCAGCCCCTTGCTCGTCGCCAGCCCGCCGTACTCCAGGCGCAGCTCGGCCAGCAGCTGCGCGACGGAAAACTCGCAGATGTCCGGCATGATCGCGCCGGATTCCAGCTTGCTGATGTCGAGCAGTGCACTGAGCAGGCGCGACATGGTGCCCAGCGCCTGCTCCTGCTGCTCGAGCACCTCAAGCGCGTCGCCATCGGGTACGAGCCGCCGCAGCGTGCCATTGAGCAGGGAGAGCACCTGCAGGGGCTGGCGCAGGTCATGGCTCGCGGTGGCCAGGAAGCGGCTCTTGCTGAGGTTGGCCCGGTCGGCGGCGGCGCGGGCATCGCGCAGTTCCTTCTCCGCGCGGGCCCGGTCGGTGACGTCGCGGATGGCGGCCGCGACCAGGATATCGCCATGTTCCTGGATGGGGCTGAGGCTGATCTCGACCGGAAACTCCCCGCCGTCCTTGCGGCGGGCAAACAGCTCAAGTCCCGCACCCATGGGCCGCACCCGCACTGCGCTGGTGTAGCCCTTGCGGTGGGTGACGTGGCGGCTTCGGAAGCGCTCCGGCAGCAGCATCTCCACCGGGCTGCCCACGACCTCTGCTGCCGCGTAGCCGAACAGCGCGGTGACCTGGCGATTGGCGAACAGGATGGTGCCCGAGCCATCGATGATGACCATGGCATCGGGCGCGGACTGCAGCACGCTGCGGACGAGTTCGGAGGAGAGCGTCACGGAAGCACCTGCATCGCCGCAATAGGTTGGCATTGACGCGGGCGCCTTGCAAATCAGGGTGCCCTGCTGCGAGATTGGCTGTCTCGCACCCGTCACCAGCAGTGGAGAGCCGGCACTTGAAGCACATCCGTCCGTCCCCGGGCCCGGTGCAGATTCCCGTCGCCGTATCCGCACGGCATGTGCATCCCAGCCAGGCGACGCTGGATTCGCTCTTCGGAACGGGTCACACGCTGCAGGCGCAGTCTGCGCTTTCGCAACGAGGCCAGTTCGCCGCAGTGGAGACCGTGTCGCTGGTCGGGCCGCGTGGGCGGCTCGATGGCGTGCGCCTGCTCGGTCCACCGCGCGCCGTGGACCAGGTGGAGCTGTCGCGCAGCGACGAGATTGCATTGGGCATCGACGCGCCGCTGCGGGTGTCGGGTGATCTGGCTGACACCCCCGGCATCGAGCTGGTGGGTCCGGCGGGGAGCGTGCGGCTGGCCGCGGGCGTGGTGCTGCCGGTGCGCCACATCCACATGAGCCCGGCCGATGCGCAGCGCCTGGGCGTGCAGGACCGGCAGCGGGTCAGCGTCGCGGTGGACAGCGAGGGACGGGACCTGGTGTTCCAGGACGTGGTGGTTCGCGTGTCACCGGATTTCCAGCTGGAGCTGCACCTGGACACGGACGAGGGCAATGCGGCGGGCGTGACGCGGGCTTCAACAGCCAGGCTGCTGCCGGGGCGCTGACCTGCGCGGCGGCCCCGCGGGAGTCGCCGCCTAGAGCGCCAGCGTGTAGATCACCTGCGTGGCGTCCGCGGGATCCACCTTGCGCGAGAAGCCCAGGTGCGCCGCCAGGGCGCGCATGGATTCATTGCCGGATGGATCCACCGAAAAAAGCGCACGGATGCCGCGCCGGCGTGCCTCGGCGATGAGGGCGTGGACCAGCAGCGAGGCCAGTCCCCGGCGCTGCCAGGCATCGTCCACCGTCACGGCCACCTCGGCCTGGTCATCGGGCGTGCGGCTGAAACGCGCCACGCCAACCTCGCGCTGGTGCAGGCCCTCATCGACCACGGCGATGAAGGCGGCCTCGTTCACCGGGTCGACGTCGGTGAGCTTCTGCAGCAGCGCCTCGCTGGGCTCGGCGATGGTGTAGAGGAAGCGGTAGCGGCGCGCTTCGGGCGAGAGGCCCTCGATGAAACGCCGCTCGAGCTCGATGTCGCCCTTGCAGATGGGGCGGATGGTGACCTGGCTGCCGTCGCGCAATGTTTCCATGGTGGCAAGGAGTCTCGTTGCAGGGTAATCCCGGGGAATCTAGGGGTGGCCTGCGCCGTCGTGCATTCGCAGTTGTACGTAGTGCTAGTGGGCGCCGGCCAGGGTCCAGTCCTTCAGCTCCGGCGGGTCATCGCCGTGCTGCAGGATGTACTGGCGGTGGGCGATCAGGCGCCCGCGCATCAGGTCGGCCACGTGGCCGCAGCGGGCGGCGAGGCCGGGCACGCGCGTGATCGCGTCGATGACCAGGTGGAAGCGGTCCAGCTGGTTGCGCACCGTCATGTCGAAGGGTGTGGTGGTGGTGCCTTCCTCCTTGTAGCCGCGCACATGCAGGTTGTCGTGGTTGGTGCGCCGGTAGGTGAGGCGGTGGATGAGCCAGGGGTAGCCGTGGAAGGCGAAGAGGATGGGCCTGTCGCGGGTGAACAAGGCATCGAAGGCTTCGGAGGTGAGGCCGTTGGGATGTTCCTCCGGCGGCTGCAGCGTCATCAGGTCGACCACGTTGACCACCCGCACTTTCAGGTCGGGAACATGCTCGCGCAGCAGCTGCGCGGCGGCGATGGTTTCCAGCGTGGGTGTGTCGCCCGCACAGGCCATCACGAGGTCGGGGTCGCCTTCCCCTTCGCTGCCGGCCCAGTCCCAGGTGCCGATGCCTGCGGCGCAGTGGCGCACGGCCGCATCCATGTCGAGCCACTGCAGCTGCGGCTGCTTGCCGGCGACGATCACGTTCACCAGGTTGCGGCTGCGCAGGCAACGGTCGGTGATGCACAGCAGTGTGTTCGCGTCCGGCGGCAGGTATACGCGCACGATGGCCGCCTTCTTGTTCATCACCACGTCGATGAAGCCCGGATCCTGGTGCGAGAAGCCATTGTGGTCCTGGCGCCAGACATGCGAGGTGAGCAGGATGTTCAGCGAGGCGATCGGGCGTCGCCAGGGCACCTCCGCGCACACCTTCAGCCACTTGGCGTGCTGGTTGAACATGGAATCGACGATGTGGATGAAGGCCTCGTAGCAGGAGAACACACCATGCCGGCCGGTGAGCAGGTAACCCTCGAGCCAGCCCTGGCAGGTGTGTTCGGAGAGGATCTCCATCACGCGACCGTCGCGGCCGAGATGTTCGTCCTCGGGCAGGCGCCCTGCCACCCAGGTGCGCGATGTCACCTCGAACAGTGCGCCCAGCCGGTTGGAGGCCGTCTCGTCCGGTCCGACAACGCGGAAGTTGCGCGTGGCGGCGTTCATCTGCATCACGTCGCGCAGCAGCTCGCCCATGGCGCGGGTGCTCTCGCCGATGGCAATGCCGGGCGCGGGTACCTGCAGCGCACGGGTGCGCGGGTCCGGCAGCTGCAGCGGCTGCAGCAGCAGGCCGCCATTGGTGTGCGGGTTTGCCCCCATGCGCTGCGCGCCGCGCGGTGCGGGTTGCAGCACCTGCTGGCGGGGCCGGCCTTCAGTGTCGAACAGCTCGCGCGGCCGGTAGCTGAGCAGCCACTGCTCCAGCGCCGCCAGGTGCGAGGGATTCTCCAGGTTGCCGAAGGGCACCTGGTGCGAGCGCCAGTAATCCTCGGTCTTGAGGCCGTCGATCTGCTTCGGCCCGGTCCAGCCCTTGGGCGTGCGCAGGATCAGCATGGGCCAGCGCGGCCGCGTGACATCACCGTTCCTTGCTGCCTGCTGGATGGCGCGGATCTCGCGCAGGATGGTATCGAGCGTGTCGGCCATCTGCCGGTGCAGCACGGCCGGATCGCTGCCCGCCACCACATGGGGCTTGTAGCCATAGCCGCTGAACAGCTGCTCGAGCTCCTGCTGCGGAATGCGCGCCAGCAGCGTGGGACCTGCGATCTTGTAGCCGTTGAGATGCAGGATGGGCAGCACGGCCCCGTCGCGCGCGGGATCGAGGAACTTGTTGGAGTGCCAGGAGGCGGCCAGCGGCCCGGTCTCGGCCTCGCCATCGCCGACGACACAGCTGACGATGAGGTCCGGATTGTCGAAGGCGGCGCCATAGGCATGCGACAGCGCGTAGCCCAGCTCGCCGCCCTCGTGGATGGAGCCCGGGGTCTCGGGCGTGGCATGGCTGCCCACGCCGCCGGGGAAGGAGAACTGGCGAAACAGCCGGCGCATGCCCGCCTTGTCCTGCGTGACATCCGGATACAGCTCGGTGTAGCTGCCTTCGAGCCAGGTGTTTGCCTGCAGCGCGGGCCCGCCGTGGCCGGGGCCGGCGATGAAGATCATGTCGAGCGCATCGCGCGCGATGATCCGGTTCAGGTGCGCGTAGATGAAGTTCAGGCCCGGCGTCGTGCCCCAGTGGCCGAGCAGCCGCGGCTTCACGTGCGCGAGTTCCAGCGGTGCCTCGAGCAGGGGATTGTCGAGCAGGTAGATCTGGCCGACCGAAAGATAGTTGGCCGCGCGCCACCAGGCGTCGAGTGCCGCAAGCTGTGCGTCCGGAGCGACGGGGTCATCCATGAGCTTGTTCCTTTGTCGAGCTGCGCATCACGCGCAGCGCCTCTGATGCCATTGACGAGGATTCATCCACCGGCAGTGCCCATATTCCGGCGCCGATGGAACCGCCGGGTGGCTGCGCATCAATGCGAGCCTCGCTGCCCACCGCCGCATCGTTTGCCGCCGCGTCAATAGAGATGCCGGCCCATTCCATGCCGCCGAGGATGCGCGCCCGCACGGCGGGCGCGTTCTCGCCCACGCCGCCGCCGAACAGCACCGCATCCACACCGCCCAGCACCGCCAGGTAGGCACCCACGTACTTGCGCGCGCGGTAGCAGTACATCTCCACCGCCAGCTGCGCAGCCGGATCCGTGGATTCGAGCAGCGCGCGCATGTCGCCGCTGATGCCGGAAACGCCGAGCAGCCCGGAGCGGCTGTTCAGCAGCTGCTCCAGTGCATCGGGCGTCATCGCCAGCGTGCGTTGCAGGTGCAGCAGCAGCCCGGCATCGACGTCACCGCAGCGGGTGGCCATCATCAACCCTTCCAGCGGCGAGAAGCCCATCGAGGTGTCCTGCGGCACCCCGCCCAGCGATGCGGTGATCGAGCAGCCCGCACCCAGCTGCAGGGAAATCACGCGCGCCCGCGGGAATGCATGCGGAGCCAGCTCGCTCCAGCGCCGCAGCATGGCCTGGTGCGCGAGGCCGTGGAAGCCGAAGCGGCGCAGGGGAATGCGATCCCCGAGGTCGCGCGGCAGCGCATAGGTGCGCGCTGCCGGCGGAAGCGTGGCGAAGAACGCCGTATCGAAGACGGCCACCTGCGGGACCTGCCCGCCGACGGCTGCCCGGCTGGCCTGCAGCCAGGCCAGCGCAGGCGGATTGTGCAGCGGCGCGAGGGGCGCCAGATGCTGTATCTGCGCCTCGACCGCAGGGTCGACCAGGCAGGCATGCACCAGCTCGCTGCCACCGTGCACGATGCGATGCGCCACGACATCCACCGGCAACGCGCCCGGGCCGGCAAGGAAACTGCGCAATGCGGAAGAGGCATCGGCAGGGGGGTGCGCATGATGGAGCGCCGCCGCGCGGCGCAGTCCGTGCCCGGTTTCCTCCAGCACCGCGAGGCGGATGGAGGAGCTGCCGGCGTTGATGGTCAGCACCCTCATCCCTGCGGAGCCTGAGGCAGCCCGCGCCGCGACTCAATAGGGAATTGTGCCCATCGACACCCCGGGGCCGGTCGCGTGTGATGCGGGCAGCCAGTTACCGGAGTCGCGACGTGACATCGCCCAATCCGCTGCGCAGCCTCGGGGAGCTGGGCCAGAGCCTGTGGGTCGACGACCTGCGCCGCATCTGGCTGACGGATGGCACGCTGCAACGCTGGATGGATGAGGATGGCATCAGCGGCGTCACTTCCAACCCCGCCATCTTCGAGCGCTCCATCTCGGCGGGCGGCGAGTATCGCCAGCAGCTGGCGGACCTGGCCGCGCGCGCCCTGGCTCCCGCGCAGGTCTGCGAGACGCTGGCATTGCAGGACGTTCGAATGGCTGCCGACCTGCTGGCGCCGGTGCACGAGGCCAGCGGGGGCAGGGAAGGATTCGTGAGCCTGGAGGTCTCCCCCCTGCTGGCGGATGACACCGGCCAGACGCTGCATGAGGCGCGCCGCCTCTGGCGGGAGCTGGATCGTCCCAACGTGATGATCAAGGTGCCGGCCACCGCGGCGGGAGTGCCGGCCATCCGCGAGCTGGTCGCGGAAGCCGTGAATGTGAATGTCACGCTGATATTCGGCCTGCAGCGCTATGCGCAGGTGGTGGATGCCTTCCTCGACGGACTGGAGATGCGCGTGGCGCGCGGACTGGGGGTGGCGGATGTGGCCTCGGTGGCGAGCTTCTTCATCAGCCGCATCGATACGGCCATCGATGCCCGACTGGATGCGCTGGCCCCTGGAGAAGCCAGTGCACTGCGCGGCGTGGCGGCCACGGCCTGTGCGCAGCTGGCGCATGGGCACTATGGCCGCACGATTGCCGGCGAACGCTGGGGCAGGCTGCGGCAGCGGGGAGCGCGCACGCAGCGGCTGTTGTGGGCGTCCACCTCGACCAAGGATCCGGCCTACGACGAACTGAAGTATGTGGAGGCACTGATCGCGGCCGATACCATCAGCACGGTGCCGCGGCAGACGCTGGATGTCTATCGCCAGCGCGGCCGGCCGCAATTGCGCCTGGGGACTTCGGAGGAACCGGCGCGCCGCCAGCTCGCGGCGTTGCAGGACCTGGGCATTGATATGGAGGCGACAGCCGGCACGCTGGAGAGGGAGGGCGTGCGCAAGTTCGTGGAGCCCTACCAGAAGCTGCTGGCCGCAATCGCGTCGCGCAGCGCCGCGTCGCCGGTCTGAGCCGGAGGTCTACTGTTCCACCAGCCAGCGCACCCGGCTTCCGCCCCGTGCTCCCAGCAGCGACTCCAGCTGCGCCTGCCACACCCGCGTGGTGGCATCGAATTCCCAGGGCGGATTCACCACCAGCAGGCCGGAGCCATTGAGTGCGGCGGAGTTGTCGGCATCATGCAGGCAGAACTCGGCTGCAAGCGTGGGCCGTACGATGCCGCGTATCACGCGCGCCACCCACAGCTCGCCGTCGCGCATCTTCTTGATGGGATACCACACCGCAAACACGCCAGTTTGGAAGCGCGAGAGTCCCTCCGCCAGCGCGTTGGCGACCTGCCGCTCCTCTTCGCCGGATTCATAGGGCGGGTCGATGAGCACCAGGCCCCGTCGCGAGGGCGGCGGCAGCTGGGCGCGCAGTTCGTGGTAGCCGTCGGTGTTCAGCACGCGTGGCGTGGTGGCCTGGTACGCGGCACCGGCGTCGAGCGCGCGTTGCAGGGCGCGCGCCACCGGCGCCTGTGATTCCACGCAGGTGGCGGAGTCGACGGCACGCAGCACCGCGCCCGCCAGCAGTGGCGAGCCCGGGTAGATGCTGGCACCGCCATGCTGCTTGCGCAGCCGTTCCACTACCTCGAGGTAGTGGCGAATCGGGGGCAGCACCGCTTCCCCGGCCTGCGCCGCGGCTGTCGCCAGCCTTGCGATGCCGGCCGCGCTCTCGCTGCCGCGACGCGCCTCCTCGCCGTGCAGGTCGTAGAGACCTTCGCCGGCGTGGGTATCCAGGAAGTGGAAGCCCTTGGCCTTCTTCTGCAACGCGCCGATCAGCTGCAGCAGTGCGATGTGCTTGTGGACATCCGCGAAGTTGCCAGCGTGGAAGGCATGACGGTACTGCATCCGCTCAGGATGCCTCAGGCGCGACTGAGCTTCATGGCGGCGAACCACTCGCGGGCCGATGGGGTGTTGACCAGCACCAGCGTGACCAGGTTCGTGATGTAGCTCAGGATGGTGAGGGTGCCAATCAACGGACTGGCGAATGACTGGGCGGCGAGCTCCGACGAGGCCCAGGAGAACGGCGAGATGATCGTCGAAAGGCCGTAGAAGATGGTCACCAGCCAGCGCATCCAGTTGCGGCCCGCGCTCAGCTTGGCGGTGACCCACCAGATGATCAGGGCTGCGAACACCGCCCCGAGGATTCCCGTGGCGAGGGTTCCTCCCCATCCAAAAGCGCCCGATACCACTTCCGGCTGCTGCTTCACGGCGACGGGAAGGGCAATGAGCGTGATGGCCAGCGAGCACCAGAGAACGATGCAGGCCCACTTCACATGCCTGTTCTCCGGCGGGACAACGCCGGGCGCAGCGACATCAGCAACCGCCGCATCCGGCGCGGCATAGGGATTGCGAACCTCGGTCATCGGAAACTCCTTTTTCTTGTTACGCCTTCCACAAAGTCCACAGGCCAATGACGATGAAGCCGATGCCCGCCGCGTAGTTCAGGTACTTCGGCTGGATGTAGGCGGCCGCCAGCGAGCCGGCGAGCACGCCGATGGCCGTGGTGGCGATGAGCGCGATGGACGCCGCGATGAACACTATGACCAGGCTGTTGCCGGTCTTCGACGCGAACAGCAGGGTGGCCAGCTGGGTCTTGTCGCCCAGTTCCGCGAGGAAGACGGTGCCGAATACGGTGAGGAAGAGCTTGGCGTCCATTGAGATATCCCGGGGCAGATAGAGAGAAGAAGCGCGCGCAGTTGCGCCACGCGGAATTGCTTATACACGCGCCCGGGCCGGCTTGTAACCGGTTGATAACCGGCCTGCGACTGACCCGCTAACCGCCCCCCCGCCACTCTCTCATGACGATTCAGGCATCTTGAGGAGTAACAAGAGTGGAACTGAGATATCTGCTGGCGGCAGGGATTGTATCGACGGCCCTGCCCGGGGCGACAGTCCTGGCACAAGAGGCTGTGCCGCTGACCGTGGCGGCGGCAGTGTCCGCCGCAATTGCGGAAGACGAGGAACTGGATGCGGTGACCGTCACGGCCCGCCGCCGTGACGAGGAGCTGCAGGACGTGCCGCTGCCCGTGTCGGTGGTGGATGGCACCTTCCTGGAGGAGCAGGGCAGTTTCAACGTGGCCCGCCTGCAGCAGCTGCAACCGGCGCTGCAGTTCTACAGCCAGAACCCCCGCAACTCCTTCGTGAACATCCGCGGCTTCGGTGCGCCGTTCGGGCTCACCAACGACGGCATCGAGCAGGGCGTGGGCCTGTATGTGGACGACGTGTACTACAGCCGCGCGGCCGCCTCGACGCTGGACTTCCTCGACGTGGAACGCCTGGAAGTGCTGCGCGGACCGCAGGGCACGCTGTATGGCAAGAACACCACGGCCGGCGCGATCAACATCACGACGCGTGCGCCGACCTTCGTGCCGGTGGGCAGCACGGAACTGTCGGTGGGCAACCTGGGTTTCTACCAGGCCAAGGCCGCGATCTCCGGTCCGCTGGCTGGTGAGTCAGTGGCCGGGCGCCTGGCGCTTTCCACCACAAGCCGCCACGGCACTATCTACAACGTGGCCACCACCAACCGCGTCAACGAGCTGGACAACGTGGGCTTCCGCGGGCAGATCCTCTGGCGCGCCACCGACACGTTGAAGGTCACCTTCTCCGGTGACTACAACAAGCAGAATGGCGAGTGCTGCGCGCAGATCGCCGCGCGCCATGGTGTGACGCAGCGTGGCGCCAACCGCCAGTACTTCGCGCTGGCCGAGGCCTTCGACTACGTGGCACCGGGCACGGACCTGGTCAACCGCACCTTCAGTCCGTTTGATCGCGTCACTGACGTGGACGGCGAGCTGTCGGCGCGCAACGAGCTGGGTGGTGCCGCGGTGCGCGCGGTGTGGGGCCTGGGCCAGGGAACGTTCACCGCCGTGTCGGCGTGGCGCTACTGGGACTGGGTGCCGGCGAACGACCGTGACTTCACGGGCCTGCCGATCACCACGAAGTCGAACAATCCCTCGACGCAGGAGCAGGTCACGCAGGAGTTCCGCTACTCCTTCACGGGTGAGCGGTTCGACTATGTGGTGGGCCTGTTCGGCTACCACCAGAACATCCACACCGATGGCATCACGCAGCGAGGTCCCGCGGCCAGCCGGTGGAACCTGCATCCGGTGAACCAGGCGGTGCTCGCCAATGCGCCCGAGGTGCTCGATGGATCGACGTCGCTCAACGACATCGACTACAAGAACACCAGTGCCGCATTGTTCGGGCAGCTTTCGTGGAGGCTCACGGACCGCTTTCGCGTCGAGCCGGGCCTGCGCCTGAACTACGACAGGAAGCGCGGCACGTACGTGGCCACCGTCTCCAACGGTGCGGCGTGGGGCAACGAGGTGCTGCCGACGGATCCCACCGATCCGTTCTACAGCGATCCGACGCCGGTCACCACCAGCGCCGGCGGCGCCACCACGCTGGGTGCGGTGCGCGCCGCGCAGCGCAGTGACCAGCCGCCGCAGGCCTATGGCGCGACCTTCAGCGACTGGAACGTGTCGGGCAACCTGACGGTGGCCTACGACCTCTCGCGTGATGTGCTCGCGTACGCCACCTGGGGCAAGGGCTTCAAGACTGGCGGCATCACCAACAACGGTGCACCCACGGATGCCAACGGCAATCCCATCCTCGCCGGCACCACCGTGCGCCCGGAGAAGGTGACGCAGTACGAGGCGGGCCTGAAGACGCAGTTCCTGGATCGTTCGGCCACGCTGAACCTGGCGGCCTTCCGCACGGAAGTGAAGGACTACCAGGCCACCGTGTTCAACAATACGCTGGGTGGATCGGTGCGCGGCTATCTGGCCAACGCCGAGGGTGTGGAAGTGCAGGGCTTGGAAGCAGACTTCTCTTACCGGCCGAACTACAACTGGAACTTCTACGTGAATGCGGCCCTGACCGATCACGAGTACTCGAAGTTCACCGGTGCGCCGTGCCCGCCCGAGCTCTCCGGCAACTCCACCGTGCTGCCCCCGGGCCAGCCCCCGCAGCCGGCGACCCCCGGTGCGCCGAGTCCCTCGTCCTGCGACATCTCGGGGCAGTGGGTTCCGGGCCTCTCGAAGCTGGCAGGCTCCTGGGGATTTCAGTACCAGCGTCCCGCGAACTTCCTGGGCCGCGAGGGTGAGCTGTACTTTGGCTATGATGGCAGCGCGCGCAGCCGGTTCTCGTCGAACCCGTCGCGCTCGATCTACACGGATATCGGCGGCTATGGCCTGGCCAACTTCCGGCTGGGCTTCCGCACCCGGGGCAACTGGGATGTGTACGGGTGGGTGAAGAATGCCTTCGACAAGGACTACTTCGAGGCACTCAACGCCAGCACCGGCGGCAACACCGGCCTGATTGCCGGCCAGCCTGCGGACCCGCGCACCTGGGGCCTGACGATCCGCACGGAATTCTGAACACCGGAGTCGATGCATGAACGCAATCCAGATCGCACGTCGGGCCTTGCTGCTGCTGCCGGTGGCGCTGCTGGCCGGATGCGGCAGTTCCGGTTCGTCGGGAACGGGATCGGGCGCGGTGACGCTGCTCAATGTCTCGTACGACCCGACGCGCGAGCTGTACGTGGACTACAACAAGGCCTTCGTCACGCACTGGAAGAACACCACCGGCCAGGTGGTGAGCATCAAGCAGTCGCATGGCGGATCCGGCAAGCAGGCGCGCTCGGTGATCGACGGCCTGCAGGCCGACGTGGTGACGCTGGCGCTGGCCGGTGACATCGACTCGCTGGTGAAGCAGGGCAAGCTGCTGGCGCCGGACTGGGAGTCGCGGCTGCCGGACAACAGTGCGCCCTATACCTCCACCATCGTTTTTCTGGTGCACAAGGGCAATCCCAAGGGCATCAGGGACTGGGGCGACCTGGTGCGCGAAGGCGTGCAGGTGGTCACGCCCAATCCGAAGACTTCGGGCGGCGCGCGCTGGAACTACCTGGCGGCGTACGCGTGGGCGAAGGCGCAGCCCGGCGGCAGCGATGCCACGGCGCTGGAATACCTGCGCAAGCTGTATGCCGCCGTGCCGGTGCTCGACACGGGCGCGCGTGCCGCGCTCACCACGTTCGCGCAGCGTGGCGTGGGTGACGTGTTCATTTCGTGGGAGAACGAGGCCTTCCTGGCGCTGGATGAATTCGGTGACGACAAGTTCGAGGTGGTGGTGCCGTCGGTGAGCATCCTCGCCGAACCGTCGGTGGCGGTGGTGGACCAGGTGGTGATCCGCCGTGGCACCAAGGCTGCGGCAGAGGAGTACCTCAAGTACCTTTACTCGCCCGAGGGGCAGGAGATCATTGCCCGCAATTACTACCGGCCGCGTGATCCGGAGGTGGCCGCGCGGTATGCGGACCGGTTCCCCGAGATCAGGCTGGTGACGGTGCAGGACCTGGGTGGATGGACACAGGTGCAGCAGACGCACTTTGCCGACGGCGGTGTCTTCGACGGTCTGCTGAAACGCTAGGCCGGCCCTTGCGAGGTTGCCCAGCGCACGATGTGCTCCGGGCTGGTGAGCGCGCCGGGCTGGCGCGCCACTTCGCGGCCACCGGCAAAGAAGATCAGCGTGGGGATGCTGCGGATCCCGAAGCGGTTGGCGATGTCCGGTGCAGCTTCGGTGTTGAGCTTGCCGAGGCGCATGCGGGGTTCGAGCAGGGTGGCGGCCTTCTCGAAGGCGGGCGCCATTGCGCGGCAGGGGCCGCACCAGGGCGCCCAGAAGTCGACAAGAAGCGGCAGGTCGCTGCTGGCGACGTGGCGGTCGAAGTTTGCGGAAGTCAGTTCGACGGGGTGTCCCTGGAACAGCGGCTCATGGCACTTGCCGCAGCGGGGCGCATCCGCCAGGCGCGCGGCGGGCACGCGGTTGATGGCGCCGTCGTGCGGACAGACGATCTGCAGCGTGTTCGTGCTCATTGCGACCTCAGCTGGCCATGCGCAACCGCAGCGCATTGCCGATCACGGATACCGAGCTCAGGCTCATCGCCAGCGCGGCGATCATCGGCGACAACAGCCAGCCCGTCACAGGATAGAGCAGCCCCGCGGCCAGCGGAATGCCCAGCGCGTTGTAGAGGAAGGCGAATATCAGGTTCTGCTTCATGTTGCCGACGGTCTGCTCGGAGAGACGCCGCGCCGCGGCGATGCCCCGCAGGTCGCCCTTCACCAGCGTGACCTGCGCGCTGCTCATGGCCACATCGGTGCCGGTGCCCATGGCGATGCCGACGTCGGCGCGGGCCAGCGCCGGGGCGTCGTTGATGCCGTCGCCGGCCATGGCCACGACCTTGCCCTCGGACTGCAGCTTTTCCACCAGCGCGAGCTTGTCGGCGGGGCGCACCTCGCCATGCACCTGGGTGATGCCGAGGCGGGCGGCGACGGCGCGGGCGGTGGCGTGTCCATCACCGGTGGCCATCACCAGCTGCAGGCCGGAGCGGCGCAGCAGTTCCAGCGCCTCCGGAGTGCTGTCCTTGATGGGGTCTGACACGGCGAGCAGGCCGAGCAGGCGGCCATCGGCGGCGAGATACATCACGCTGGCTCCTTCGGAGCGCAGGGATTCAGCTTGTTCCCGGAGCGCATCAACCGGGATCCGCGACTCCGCCATCAGCGCTGCATTGCCCAATGCCAGTACGCGGCCTTCCACCGTGCCGGTGACGCCAATGCCGGTGACGGACTGGAAGTCCTGCACCTGCGCGAGTGCGATGCCCTGGTCGCGCGCCGCCTGGACGATGGCTGCGGCCAGCGGGTGCTCACTGCCCTGGTCCAGGCTGGCCGCAAGGCGCAGCACCTCGCGCGGTTCGGCGCCATGCGCAGCCAGGGCGCGTTCGAACGCAGGACGTCCCTCGGTGAGCGTGCCGGTCTTGTCGACGATCAGCGTGTCGACTTCGCGCAGCTTCTCGATGGCGGCGGCATCGCGGAACAGCACGCCGCGCGTGGCACCGCGTCCGGTCGCCACCATGATGGACATCGGTGTCGCCAGTCCCAGCGCGCAGGGGCAGGCGATGATCAGCACCGAAACCGCAGTCAGGATGCCGTACAGCCAGCGTGGCTCCGGCCCCCAGATGCCCCACGCCAGCAGCGTGAGCAGCGCCGCCGCCACAACGCCCACCACGAAGTAGCCCGCCACCTTGTCGGCAAGCCTCTGCATGGGCGCGCGCGAGCGCTGCGCCTGCGCCACCAGCTGGACGATCTGCGCCAGCATGGTGGACGAGCCGACGCGCTCGGCGCGCATCGTCAGCGCGCCCGTGGTGTTCAGTGTCGCGCCGATCACCTTGTCGCCGGCCCGCTTGGTGACGGGCATCGGCTCGCCGGTGAGCATGGATTCATCCACGCCGCTGCTGCCATCGGTCACCGTGCCATCCACGGGGATCTTCTCGCCGGGCCGCACCCGGAGGATGTTTCCCACGTGCACATGCGACAGCTCGATGTCTTCTTCCGTGCCGTCGGCCCGTATGCGCCGCGCAGTCCTTGGCGCCAGCTGCAGCAGTGACCGGATGGCGTTGGATGTCTGCGAGCGCGCCTTCAGCTCCAGCACCTGGCCCAGCAGGGTGAGGGAGATGATCACCGCCGCCGCCTCGAAGTACACCCCGACCCTGCCCATTGATACAAAGGATGCGGGAAAAACCTGCGGCGCCACCGTTGCGACAACGCTGTAGAGATACGCAGCACCCGTCCCCAGCCCGATCAGAGTCCACATGTTGGGACTGCGGTTGACGAGGGACTGCCAGGCGCGTTCGAAGAACGGCGCTCCCGCCCAGAGGACCACCGGCGTGGCGAGTACCAGCTCCGTCCAGCTTTGCGCAGCCATATCCATCCAGCCGAGCTGATGTCCGAACATCGCCAGCACGACGGTGACGAGGGTCAGCGGCAACGTCCACCAGAAGCGCCGGCGGAAGTTGATGAGCTCCGGATCCTCTCCCTCGTCCAGCGATGGCATCTCCGGCTCGAGTGCCATGCCGCACTTGGGGCAGCTGCCCGGATGGTCCTGCCGCACCTCCGGGTGCATGGGGCAGATGTAGATTGTGCCAGCGGGCATTGGTGCCGCAGCAGTCTGCGGCGACGCGCCATGATGACCAGCGCAACAGGACTTTGTCGCACTTCCTGGAGACGGTTCGACGGATTGGTGACCGTGGTGGTGATGCTCATCCATGGCGGCCATCCTCCTCATCTTCAGTTGCAAAGATGTTGTCAGCGCCCAATGCGGCAAGGATGGGACAGTGCGCCGGATCGCCCGCTCCGGAGCACTCATCCACCAGGGATCGCAGGGCATCGCGAAGCCGGGACAGTTCGGCGAGCTTGCCTTCCACTACTTCGAGCTTCGCGGCGGCAAGCGACCGGGCCCTGGCCACGCTGCCGCCGGGGCGGCTGAGCTTGAGCAGCGAGGCAATCTCCTCCAGCGAGAAGCCCAGCCCCTGGGCGCGCCGGATGAACTCCAGCCGCTGCCGGTCACCCGGCCTGTAGAGGCGATAGCCGGAGGCGGATCGTCGCGGCGCGGGCAGCAGGCCGATGCGTTCGTAGAAGCGGATGGCATCCACGCCGACACCCGCGGCCCTGGCGAGGCCGCCAATGGAAAGCGTGGGCTTTCGGTCACTGCTGCGTGGTCGTGTCATGGCGGGCATGGTTGCTCCGGGTCATCCAGCATTGCTACGGACACAGCGTAAACCCTGGAGTCATGTCCAGGGTCAAGAGAGAGCAGAAAGGGGAGCTGTAGGCGCTTGGGGACTGAAGGGCGCTCGGCGCTGGGGCCGGGGCGCGGGGCTGGGCGATGGGCAGTGGGCTGGGCGATGGGCAGTGGGCTGGGCGATGGGCCGTGGGCTGGGGAGCCTCCCGTAAATGTAGACCGGAAATCACTCCATCTCCGCAGGGAATGGACGACTCAGCCTGTCGCCGTGTGGGCGAAAAAATTTGCACAGTGTGGACGCTCGGCAAATCGGCGCAGCGGCGGATTTGCCGAGCGTCCACAACCAGGAAAATTTCGCCCCACATGGGTCCTCCAGCAGCTGATGGTGCTCTTGTTGCGGTGTCGCGTCCCGATCTGACGGGAGCTGCGGATCCGCTTTCGCATTTGCTTGCGGTGTTGCGGCCGCGTGCGGTGGTGAAGGGTGCGGTGGTTGGCGACAGCACCCGGGAGGTTCGGGAGTTGGCCGGCTACCAATCGGCCTTCTGCATGGTCACGACTGGGCGTGGCGTGGTGGAGAGCGGTGAGCGTGGCATCTGCATTGCCGATGCCGGCGATTTCATCGTTCTGCGGGGTGCATCTAGGTTCACGGTGACCGGGGTCACGTGGGACGCGCGCTGCCTGATCGGGGCGCTCGAATTTGATTGCGTTGATCCTTCCTTTCTTACGGCACTGCTGCCGCCGGTGCTGCATCTGCGGGGATCGGTGCGTCACGAGTGGCTGGCTTCCATGATGGACAAGGAGGCGAGTTGGGAACCGGCCGGGAATCCGGTCATGCTCGACCGGCTGCTGGAAGTGATGCTGGTGGACGCATTGCGTGAAGCCACGGCTGGGCGGTCGCCGCCCGGGCTGCTGCAGGGAATGGGGGATGCGAGGCTTGTGCCGGCCTTGCATGGGATCCATTCACAGCTGGATCACCACTGGACGGTTGCGGAGCTGGCAGGACTGACGGACCTGCGGCGCTCAGCGTTCCATGTGCGATTCACGCAGCGACTTGGTTTGTCGCCGATGGACTACCTGCTGTTCTGGCGAATGCTTGTCGCGAAGGAGCTCTTGCGCGACTGGGTGCGCGGTCGTGGGGTTGGTGGGCGAGGCGAAGGCCTGGTGACTCGCCGCGCGGCAGCGGTCCGCGAAATGGCACTTTGCGAGGTGGCCCGCCGGGTCGGGTACAGCGGCGCTGCGTCGTTCATTCGGGCCTTCCATCGGCATGTGGGCCAGACGCCGGGGGAGTTTCTGCGATCGCTTCCTGGCAGCCCGCTTCGCTGCAAGTAGGACAAAAAGGGAGGGACGCTGGACTGCGTCCCTCCCTGGTGATGCCGGTCGCTCAGTTCAGGGGAACGATACGGGTCCCGTAGTAGCGTCCGCTGTTGAAGTTCACCGCATAGGAGCCGACGGCCTGGTAGGCCAGGGGTCCGCCGTTGAGGGCGGAGAGGCCGGAGGTGCCGTCCGTGTCCACAGCGGCGGGGCCGGTGGTGCAGGCGGCTACTGTGATGGCTCCGGCGCTGGTGCCGGTGCGGGTGTAGCAACCGGTCTCGATGCCGGCGGCATAATTGCTGCCGGGCACGTTGACCGCGTTGGTCTCGAGGTAGCGACCATCCGGCGTGAACACGGTGAACGACAGTGTGCCGTTGGTGAAGCTGCCGATGGGCGTGTTCGGGATGGAGGCGACGGGGACCAGCACCTGCGCGGGAGCCGTGCCGACCTTCAGCGTGAGCACCTGCGACTGGCCGGTGCCGCTCTTCGTCAGCGTGCCATTGAGGGCGCTGGCGCCGTTGCGCCAGAGGCCACAGGTATCCCCATTGGTGTCGTGCACATTGCTGATGAAGGCGATGCTGCCTGAGGTGGCGTTGTAGTCATAGGCGCCGATCTCCACGCCATTGCCCTGGCTGGCGCCGCAGGTGGCGCTGGCCTCCGCGCTGCCGAAGACATAGGTGCCGTCCGGGTAGAGCGTCAGCGCCATGGTGGCGTCATTGCGGATGAAGGTGCCGGACAGCGGGTCCGTGTCGTTGTCCACGCAGGCCACGGAGACGTCGGTGATGTTGGCCGTGCCGACAGTGATGCCGCCGTTGGTGACGATGCAGGTCTGGTTGGCCGGCTGCGAGGAGACGGTGACGCGATAGTCCGTGTTGGCGGGCACCGCTTCCGGGAAAGTGAACGGAGTGCTCGCGCCAGCGGGATTCACGACCAGCGGCGAATTGTTCTTGTTCAGCGTGAGTTCCAGCGCACCGGTGAGGCCGGTGACGGTGCCGCCGACGGTGTAGGCGGTGGGCAGCACGCCGTTGGCGCACATCACGGTCACGGAACTTGCGCTCAGTGCGTTGACGACGCCGCCGGCGTTGTTCACCACGCAGTACTGGCCGGTGGGCTGCGCGGTCACGGTGACCAGGTAGGGCGTGCTGGCCGGCAGGTCGGTATCGAACTCGAATGAACCATTCGTGCTGGTGGTGACGGTCGGCGGAACTCCGGTGGAATTCAGCGACAGCGTCACCGGCTGGCCGGCGAGGCCCTGGATGGTGCCACCCACGGGCAGGTCCGCACCCAGCGCCGCGCAGGTGAGGGTGACGTTGGTGACGGCGGCCGAGATGGTGCCGGTGCCGTTGGTTACTGTGCAGTCCTGGGCGGGGTTCTGGCTCGGCGCGACAGTCACCGCGTAGTCGGTGCCACCTGCCAGTGGCGCCGGGAAGGCGAAGCCGCCATCGGCATTCACGGTGACGTTGTTCGCCAGGTTCAGCTGCAGCACCACAGGCGAGGTGACGCCCGTCGCCGTGCCACTGACCGCAAAGGGATGATTGCTGCAGGCGACGGTGATGTTCGTGACATCCGCCGTGGCCGAGCCGGTGCCCGAAGTGACCGTGCAGTCCTGCCCGGCGGGCTGCTTGTACACGCTGACCGTGTAGTTGGCGCCCTCAGCGGCTTCCGTATTGAACTTGAAGGCGCCATTGCTGGTGACGGCGATGGCATCGCGACTGGTGCCTTCGCGCAGCACCACGGTGCCGGAAAGACCGGATACCGTGCCGCCGATGTCATAGGGCGCGGTGCTGGTGGGAGGAGGTGGCGGGGGCGGTGGAGGCGGCGGTGGAGTGCCGCCGTCATCATCATCGCTGCTGCTGCCGCCACAGGCGGCGAGGCCGACGGCCAGTACCAGCGACAGGAAAAGGGGACGGGTGGTGTGTAATTTGTTGCGCATGACGACTCCTCGAATCTTTCATGCGACGCTAGCAATGGGTTTCACCAACCCATGCCGCCGGAGAAGTCGTCCGTTCGGACTAGGGCGTGCGCGGCGCCCAGAGGATGATGGCCATGCCGGTGAGGGCGACCGCACTGCCGATGATGTCCCAGCGATCCGGGCGGATGCCGTCCGCGGCCCAAAGCCAGAGCACGGCGACGGCGACGTAGACACCTCCGTATGCGGCGTAGGTGCGTCCCGCCGCGTGCGGATGCAGCGTGAGCAGCCAGACGAAAACCGCAAGTGACAACGCGGCGGGAAGGAGAACCCAGGGCGAGGCGCCGCGCTTCAGCCAGAGCCAGGGCAGGTAGCAGCCGATGATTTCGGCTACCGCCGTGACGGTGAACAGGCCGAGGGCGGGGAGGAACTTCATGCCGGCGTGGCGCCAGCCTGCTGCTCCAGCACGGTCCGCAGCCTGTTCAGGTCCGAGAGGATGGTCTCCCTGTCTTGCTGGAACTGCTCGTCGGAGGTGCCGGGCAGCTGCAGCAGGGTGAACAGCACTTCGCTGCCGGTGCCGTTCGGGACCACGCGCATGGGATTGTGGAAGGTTGCGTCGGGCAGCTCCACGTCGTGGTCGAGTACTCCGAAGTCATTGGGCGGGGCGAAGCGGAAGGTGACCTCGCCGATGGTGGTCTGCGCGACCCAGCGAGTGCCTTGCTGCGCGATGGACTTGATGAAGCCGGGGGCCCAGGCGGGGAGGTTGGCGGGGTTGGAGGCGTACGTGTAGACCGTTTTCGGGTCGACGGCAATGCTGACGGAGACGGTTTGCGCGCGGTACATGGGGGGATTCTGCCTTGCTATCGATCCGGAAAGTGCAGATTGATGCGGCCGCGCCGGCCGGCTAGGGCGTAGGCGTGCGGCGGAGGAAGTCCCCCATCAGTCGCGCACACTCCTCAGCATGCGTCTCCAGCAGGAAATGCCCGCCATCCAGGATGTGCGCCTCCATCCTCGGCAGCGCCTGCATCCACGACAGCGTCTCCGCCAGGTCGAAGAACACATCATGCCGGCCCCACAACATCAGCGCCGGGGGCTGCCAGCGGGCCAGGTATTCGGCGATCTCGCCGAAGCGCGCGACGTGGCTGCGGTAGTCGAGCACCAGCGCGCGCTGCGTGGCGAGCCGGCCGGGCTGCGACATGACCTGCCAGTCCTCTTCCCAGCTTGCCGGATCGAGGCGCGCCGCGACGCCCGCGGGCAGGCCGCCGACGTACTGCTGGCGCGTGCCTTCCGCGGTCAGATGTGCAGTGGCCTCTTCCTCCAGCGTCGGCAATTGTTCCTTCCACCAGGCCCGCGTCACGGACCACTGCGGACCCAGTCCGCTGTCGTGGGCATTGGCGTTCTGGATGATGAGGCTGCGGATGCGCTGCGGCGCGCGGGTGGCCAGGTGCAGGGCCACCGCTGCGCCATAGTCATGCAGGTAGAGATGGCAGGAGCCGGCGGCAAGCTGCAACAACAGCACGTCGAGCAGCACCGCGAAGTGGGCGAACGTGGGATTGTCGATGGGCGGGGACTCCCCGTAGCCGGGGAGGTCCGGTGCAATCACGAAGCAGTCGCGCGCGAGAGGAGCGATGACATTGCGAAAGGAGCGGGAAGAAGCCGGAAACCCGTGGAGCAGCAACAGCGGGGGATTGCCACGATCGCCTGCCAGGCGCACTGCCAGCTCGGTGCCCCTGATGGTGAAGCGGGTGACTGCTGGTTCACTCATGGTTACCGGGAGATGCCGGGGCATTGACGATCGCCTGCAACGCCGCTGGGTCGACCGGTTTGACCAGGTGATGGTCAAAGCCGGACTCCGCGGTCAACTGGCGGTCTTCGGGCTGGCCCCAGCCAGTCAGCGCAATGAGTACAGGTGCCGGGTCGCGCTGCAGACGGCGAAGATGCTGGGCTACCTGCAGTCCACTCATCCCCGGCATCCCGATATCCAGGATCACCACTTCCGGCTTTTCGGATTCCGCGAGGCGCAGCGCGGCGTCTCCGCTGTTGGCGATCGAGGCGTGGTGGCCATCCAGCTCAAGCAGCGCGGCCAGGCTGAATGCGGCATCCACGTTGTCGTCCACGACCAGGATGCGGCGCATATGCTTCCCGGCCGGTGTGTCTGTGGGCCGTGAGGCCTGCGCAGTTGTTCCTTCGACATGGCGGGGAAGCCGAACCGTGAATTCAGTGCCGGTGCCACGCCCGGCGCTGTAGAGGTCCACCGTGCCGCCGTGCAGCTCGACGAGCTTGCGCACGAGGGAAAGGCCGATGCCGAGGCCGCCGCGTGCCCGGTCCTTTGAACTGTCGATCTGGGTGAACATCTCGAATACGCGGGACTGGTCAGCCAGGGGAATGCCGATTCCGTCGTCACGGACGCGCAGGGTGACCTGATCGCTCTCCCTTTCGGTGGTGACCCAGATACGTCCGCCGGGGGGCGTGAACTTGTAGGCGTTGGCGAGCAGGTTGACCAGCACCTGCACCAGGCGATTGGCGTCGCCGTGAACATGGAGGGGTTCGGGGGAGCCGATGACTTCGACGTTGTGCCGGAGGGATTCCTCCTGCGGGCGAACCACCTCCAGGGCCTGCTGGACGATGGATGACACTGCCACCGGCTTCCTGTCCAGCTCGATCTTGCCATGTGTGATGCGGCTGACATCGAGCAGGTCCGCTATCAACTGGCTCATCTGCGCCACCTGTCTTTCGACCAGCGCCGCCATGGACTGAACCTGTGCCGGGTCGCGCGCGCGCCTCTTGAGCACCTGGGCCACGTTGCCCAATGGGGCCAGGGGATTGCGCAGCTCATGGGCCAGCACGGCGATGAATGCGTTGCGCTCCTGGTCGACCTTGGCAAGTTCATCCATCCTTCGCTGGAGCTCGATCTGGCTGTTCATCCACTGGGTGCGATCGCGCATGATCTTGAGGAAACCTGCGACCTCACCACTTTCGCTCCGGATGACGGTGGTGGCGCCGGCGGCGAAGAAGAGGGAGCCATCCTTGCGCCGCATCCACCGATCGTCATTGGCGTGGCCGGTGAGCGTCGCCTGTTCAAACTCCAGTTCGGGAATGCCGCTGGCGACGGCTTCGGGGGTGAAGATGATGGGAATGACGTCGGCACCGACGAATTCGGCTTCTTCGAAGCCCAGGATGCGACGCACGCCTCCGTTCCAGCTCCGGGGGCGTCCGGCCGTATCCATCGTGAAGATGGCGTAGTCCCTCACCTGCGATAGGACCACCGCGAACTGGGAGCGCGGGTCGAAGAGGCTGCCGGCGGTGGGGTCGGGTCTCGAGTCCTGGGTCACGAGCGCCCCCGTTTCTAGCGGCCAACTTGCGGCGATGGCACCGATGCCGGGAGCCCGGTCGGTGACGGGGGATGCCTTCCGTGGCGTCCGGCGTCACCGGCGCGGGCTCCGGGTGACTGGGTCAAGCCCGCTGCGCCTCCGGCCCTGCGGCTGGAGGCGACAGGGTCAGATGCGGGCCTGGCTGCGGGCGCGGGACTTGTCGGCGTCGGCCTTGGCGTTGCCGTAGGCGCGCTGGGCCTTGCCGACGAGTTCCTTGGCGCCGCCCTTGATCTCGTGCTTGCGGCTGGAGACGGCGGTGCCGGCTTTGCGCTGGACTTTGCCGTCGGCTTCCTTGGCGGCGCCTTTCACTTGGTGCTTGTTCATGATCAGACCCCTTTGATGACTTGCTCGTCAGGGCTCTATTGACACGCAAGCGCGAGGGAGGGAGAAGCCGGCAAAGGGCAGGGATTGATGTGGTCGGATTCCTACTGGTCAGGACAGCCATGAATCGGTGCAAATCGGCGGATTCGCCGTCGAAACACGCATTGACCAAGCCGGGCACAGGCGTATAGTTGGTTGTTGAAGATTTCAACAATGGACGCCACGCATGGCAACCGTCAATTTCAGTGTGCCCGATGAAGTGAAGGCCGAGTTCGACAAGACCTTCGGCGATCAGAACAAGAGTTCGATCATCGCCGACTTGATGCGCAGGGCTGTCCTTGAGCACCAGCTCCAGATCAGGCGAGCCCGGGTCTTCCGCCAATTGAGCAGCATGCGAGCAAGTCGGCCATCCGTCAGCAGTGAGGAGATCCGCAGGGCACGCGCTGCCGACCGCCGATGATCCTCGTGCTTGATGCGAGCGTGATTCTCAAGTGGCTGATTGAGGATCCCCTCCGCGAACCGGATACCGACAAGGCAACGGCCCTCATGGAGTCAATCGTGAAGGGCAAGATTGAAATCCTGCAGCCGGTGCATTGGCTGGCCGAGGTGGCAGCTGTCATTGCGCGCCTGACTCCTTCCACGGCGATCCGGGATGTCGAGTTGCTTGCCGCGCTGGAGCTTCCTTGTTCCGACGACCCCAACATCATCAGCCGGGCTACCAGCCTCGCAATCGAGACCGGGGATCATCTTTTTGACACGCTGTATCACGCCGTGGCGCTCGAGCACGAGGAAGCAATGCTGGTGACGGCGGACGACCGCTATTTCAAGAAGGCCAAACGCTGGGGGAGGATTACGACACTTCGCGACTGGAAGTCGCCAGCTCAGGCGGCAGATGTTGACCCGTAGTTGACGCTCCTAGGCTTCGGCTGCGCGGGCCGCCATTTGGGGTGACATGAGCTTAGGGCGGGTAAAGCAGACCTCCCCTAAGCTCAGCGACAGCGAGATGAACTCTCAGCACGCGGGCGCGGAAGCGATGCGCCCCTCATACTGGCTTCAGTGGCATCTGAGGGCCTGGCGGAGCGATTATGGTTATGGGATCTCCGGCCATGACGTCTCCACCGACCTCCACGACGCCCATGACACCCGCCTTACGAACCAACTGGCCGTCAGTGGTGCGGTCAAGAACAGCGCTGGCGAGGCCAGGGCTGAAGTTGTCGAGTTGGGCGCATGGGTTTCGTAAGCCGGTGACTACGACGACTGCTTCGGCGCCTATGTGCAGTTTCGCTCCCTGAGGCAGTGCCAGCAGGTCGATGCCGCGGGTGGTGATGTTCTCACCGACACTGCCCGGCACGACGGGATGGCCCTGTGCTTGAAGTTCGTCGAGGAGTTCTGCGTGGAGTAGATGCACTTGACGCAAGTTTGGCTGGGAAGGATCTCGAGCGACCCTAGAGCGGTGTTTGACTGTAGTGCCGCTGTGAGCATCGCCGTCCACGCCAACGCCTGCCACAAGTCTCAGCAAGCCGGCCGTCTGTTTCGAGAAGGAATGTGTGGCACTTAGATGAACCGCCAGAACCTTCGCTGTCATTTCAGAGCGCCGCCCAACTAGTCATCAAGATTCTTAGCCATGAAGATATTGAAATGCGTTGCTGCATAGCCTCCAAATGGGCCGCATCGCTGAAAGCCGTTCTTTTCATATAGCCGGTGTGCGGCGTCAAATGCTTCGCCAGTACCTGTCTCCAGCAGGAGTTGGCGATAGCCACGCCGTCGCGCCACGCCTGTGATTACGTCCAGGGCGTATTGGCCGACGCCCTGGCGCAGGTGCTGGGGGCGGGTCCTCATGGACTTGATCTCTCCAGAGCGCGTATCCAGTTCCTTCAGCGCGGCGCAGCCAACCAGATCTTCTCCAGTCCAGATCGACCAGAACGTGACCTCCTGGCTTTGCAAGGCTTCGATGGCGAACGCATTGACGTGCCCCGGCGGAGAATTTGCGTGCATTCCGCGCAGGTGCTCAAAGACAAGATCCTGCACCTGCTGCGAAGTCAAATCGTCGACGCGTGCTTCCAATTGCATGTGCAGGACCTTGTTGCCTTCGCGGCCCTAGACTACAGCGTCAAACTTGTAGGCGGTCGGTCACATGATGCCTATTCATGCGCTTCACCAATTTGGATTGGACGCGAATAAATATTCGACGCATCGGCCCCTAAGAGGTCACGAAGGAAGAAGCCAATGCTGATCAGGGCGTCACAATGTGCATCCGACACACTCGCCAATTTGACGACACCTTATCTTCGCAGGATCAAATAGGAAGCATTGTCTTGCTCCCAGCGCGACAGGTCCGCCCAGAGCCGACCGGTTCGGAATTCGGTGTCATCCATTCCTGCACGAAGAAGGGAACAGATCTCATCCGCGTCAACCTGTGTGGACCCAATCACGCATCGAAAACCATGCGCAAGAATCTCAATCAGATCGTGTCCGCGGCAAGTGTGCCACGGGTCTTTCGGGGGAAGTGTCGCCAAGGTAGCAGAAAGCGAGGGCACATCAGTCGCCAACCCCAATCGTACGGCCTCAGCAAGAATTGCTTGGGTGTCGTATGTCCAATTCGACAGGTCGACAAATCGCGACGGCTTCAGAGGCTTCAAATCTAAAGGCTTTGGCTGAGTAAACGCCAGCCAACGGAGTCTTCCAAAAAGTCCTGCGCGCGAGAGCAGCGCATCTCTTAGTAGACCCTCCCGTGCAAGAAATGCCTTGAGTTTGGTTTCGTCTCCTAGCTCTCCCACGACTCTATCGAGAGCCCTTGACCTAAGTAGTGTGCCTTCTAGGTCACGCGGCTCGGTTGAAACCACATTCCTAACTTGATGGGGCTCCCCAAGTAAGGTATCGAAGTCATCGTCGACAATCCCGAGCACCCCGCGCATGCCAGAGTCACAAGCTAGTTGCACGCTTCCAAGTACCTGATGTCTACCCATCGCAATCACGATTTCGCAGAACTCCGACTTTCTGGGGCGCCAAAATTTGGAGTCAGAAGGACCTTCAACTACGAGAAATGACCCGGTCCAATTCAGCCTCGACATTGCAATCTCAGAGGCGACGTCCCCGGCGCTTCGAGGTATACCCTGAAAATTCATTGATCGACGTCCGCATCCAGAGGGACAGTGAGGTCCAATCGGTCGCCGATGATGAATGGAGAGTGGGTTGCAATAATGGTGTCGAATGGAACGGTGCGAGCAGTTTCCATTAGTTCCGGTAGAAATTTCTTTTGCCATGTTACGTGTAGAGATAGTTCTGGCTCATCAATCAGAACCAATGAATTGCTTTCAACTTTGAATAGCAAATCGTACCAAAGCACCAACTCGTGCTGCTCTCCAGAGGAGAGGAACTCGAGTGGCACCAGGGTTCCATATTTGTCGAAAATTTGCAGGCCACGTTCGCGGCTAACGCCAAGTGTCTTATTTCTGAACTTTCCGTTTACGCTTTGTACGAGTAGACGCACTCTCGTAGAGAGATCGTCAAGAAGGCTGAGCTTTGTCTCGGTGTCCGCGACATATAGCGCCATCACGCTTCGCTTAGTGTCATCCAGCTGATCTATTTGAAATGGGAGCAAAGATTGGTAGCTAACTTTGTCAATCAATCCGAGTGAGTTGAGATCGCTTTGCCGTCTATCCAATGCACCAAGTTTTTCCTTGAGGTGGCCTGGGGAAACTGTCGGAAGTTGACTTCCGATAAGGCGTTGGGGGAAGGTTTGATCGAGTTTTTGGGACTCTGTGCCATACCTGGTAAGTGTCCGACTAATTTGTCTGACAATGTCGTCGGAGTACGACCTCACCGTTGCAATCATGGGCTTCTTTTCGGCCCGAGGGAGTGGGTCTGGACTTCTTAAGAGGCGTTGAGTCTCAACATAGTGAACGGAAACTCTTGACCTTAAGGTTCGCGCCTCCTTGGGTTCGTCATCTGACTTTACGAATCTCGCCAGAGAGGCTTCCTCTGCACTGCCGAATCGATCGACAACTTCCTCCGCTGTTAGCCACAGGCCGTTTCGAAAATCGATAAACCTTCCGTCTGAAGATCGACCAACATTGGCTGAAGAGCGTTCAATCTGCGTCGCTATTTGTTCATATGCGCTGACGATGGGTAGCTCATATCGCACGGTATCTGGACCCGAGATTGTCACGCAAATTGTTGCTGATTGACGCGCTCCAATTCCGCCGTCAGGCCAGTGGATCGCAACAATTGATCCGTCGGATAAAGCAATAGTGAAATCTCGAAACGGCACGAGCGTGAAATCGCGGTACCTTCCCGAGAAAAACGCCGCAACCATTCGAAGAAGCATCGATTTGCCAACGCCATTGGGGCCGTGAAGTATGGTTACCCGCTCTTCGCGATTCAGAACGATGTGATGATCGTAGAGTCCATATAGCTGGGAAATAGAAACGCGCACTATGCGAACGCGGAATGAGTCAACATTCATGATTCCACCTCAGTATGGCGTGACCCGCATTCTTGGGCGGGCTGCTAGATTTCGAACAAACTAGAATGCCCAAATGCGCATATCTACTCAACAGCTGGCGCGCATTCAGCAGTGTTGGAGTCTGAATCGGCGAGAGTGCGCTCGAGTGAGACGAAATTCCCGCTGGCAAGTGAAAATTCATGAGTGATCTTCCGCGAGGTGTCCTCGTCAGATAAGCCACGCAGTTTCACTGGGCGGCGAGCGTAGGCCTTAGCCTGTATTGCAGATTCGAAGCGTGACGATGTCTAAAGCCGTCCGAATTATTGGACCGTGATTTTTACTATCGAGTTAAACGACGGTAGCAGCCGCCACGGCCACGGCGAGTACAGCGCTCAACGCGCCAGAGTTCTTGTGTACAAAATCTAGGAAATCCAATTCCCTACCTTTTGGCACGACTTTCTATTGGTGTCGAGGCCTTGGAGTGGGTCGTCGATACGTTCGATTGCGCATTCTGAAGCGCGCCGAGTTGACACCTCACCTAAGAGTCAGCTACGACAAGGGGGTGTGTCCTTCTCCATACTTAATCTACGAGTAGCTTATATCCGGAAACGGCTGCAGTCTGAAGAAGTCGGGGTGCACTTGGGTTGGGCTCAATCTTCTGTCTCAACCGATGAACAAGTTGCTTCAGCAACTGCCGGTCTCCGGCTCCGCGATGACCCCATACCAGTCCGAGCAGCCGATCCGAATGAACGGCTCTGCCGGACTGTGCCAACAAGGCCTGCATCAGGCGGAACTCCAGTTTCGTGAGAGCAATAGGCTGGTCTGCGCCGATACGGACGGTGCTGTCGCTCGCATCGAGGGTTACTCTGCCAGCGCTCATGGGGGCCGCGGCGCCCTCGATCTTCGCCCTGCGCAGCAGGGCCTTGATGCGTGCCAGAAGAGTCTTGGGGCTGAACGGCTTGGTGAGATAGTCGTCGGCGCCCAGTTCCAGCGCCTTCACAAGATCCTGCTCCTCCCCCCGCGCCGTCAGCATGATGATCGGCGTGCTCCCTTTCTCCCTCAGGCTCGCGCACACCTCAAACCCCGTCGCCCCAGGCATGTTGATATCGAGGATCACCAGATCCGGTGCTTCCTCATCAAACCCGGCCAGCGCTTCCGTCCCGCTCTTCGCCTTCACCACCAGGAACCCGGCCTGGCCCAGCGCATAGGCAACCAGGTCCAGCAGGTCCGGATCGTCGTCGGCGACCAGAATCTTCATGCGTTCTCGGCGGGCAGTGTGAGCGTGAACCGGGTGCGCGCCTCGGCGGTGCGCGTTGCCGTCAGTGTACCGCCGTGCCTTTCGGCGATGGAGCGCGAGATGGAAAGCCCCAATCCCATGCCGCTTGGCGCGGGTTCCACGCCGCCGCGGCTGAAGCGCTCGAACACGGATTCCAGCGCACCTTCGGGCGGGCCGGGGCCTTCATCTTCCACCCAGGCGATGACCTGGCCTTGCTTGCGCCCAGCGCCGATGCGGATGGGCGTGCCTTCGGGGGCGAACTTGCTGGCGTTCGCGAGCAGGTTCACGAGCACCTGGGTGAGGCGCACGGCATCGCCCTGCAGGCTGAGCTCTTCGCCGACTTCGCGCACGATGTTCTGGCCGCGCTGGCGCAGCAGCGGCTCGACGGTGGCCACTGCATCCTCGATCACGCCATCGAGCTCGATGCCCTGGCGGCGGATGTCGAGCTGGCCGGCTTCGATGCGCACGCTCTCCAGCAGGTTGTCGATGAGCTGCGTGAGGCGCACGGTGCCGCGCTCCAGCGAGAGCACCAGTTCCTCCAGCTTCTCGGGCGGGCTGGTCGTAAGGCCTTCGCGCAGCAGCTCGATGGAGGCGAGCTGCGCGGCCAGCGGGGTGCGGAACTCATGCGACACATTGGCGAGCACGGTGTCGCGCGCGCGGCGCACGGCTTCGAGCTCGGTCTCGTCGCGGATCACCTGCACTTGCAGGCCGTCGACGGGACGCGAGCTGGTGAGCACCATGCGGCGATTGCCGGCGGGGGTGGCGAGGTATTCCACGGCTTTGCCCTCGCCGCTGGTGCGCGCGTGGCGGATGGGGCAGAGCCGCTCGCAGGGCAACTCGGTGCCGACGGGGCGGGGATTGAGCACGTCGCCGCAGAAGCGGCCGATGGCTTCGGTGGCGTTGATGCCGAGCAGTTTGGCGGCGCGGTCGTTGAGGTAGCGGATCTTGCGGTCGGCATCGACGGCGTACACGCCCTCGACGATGCCGTCGAGCACGGCCTTGGCCTCGGCCTCGCGCGCCCGCAGCGTGCCGGTGAGGTCGATGAGGTTGCGGCGCATGTCGTCCATGGTGTGGGCGAGCTGGCCAATCTCGGCGGGGCCGCCGCGGGGAATGGCGGCGGCGAAGTCGCCTTGGCCGAGGCGCGCGGCGGCGGCGGTGAGGGCCTGGGTGGGCAGGGTGACGCGGCGGCCAAGCAAGAGGCCGCCGAACAGCGCGGCGGCGGCGAGCAGCACGGCCACCCAGATGAGGCGGGTCTGCAGCGCGCCGACTTCCTTCTGCATGGCGGCGGTGGAAAGCCGCGTCTCGAGCAGCGCGATGCCTTCGCCGGTGGTGGAGAACACGGGGTGGCTGGCGGCGTAGAGGTTCTGGCTCTCGATGTGGGCGACGGCGAAGTTGCCGTCGGCGAGTGCGGCGGTGTGCAGGGCGGTGAAGGCGTCTTCGGGGCCGCTCTGGAACAGGCGGTAGTTGCGCAGCTTCAGCACCACGCCCTCGTGGCTGGCGAGGGAAGCGGCGAAGTCATCGTCGAGGCGGCGGGCCACGAGCACCTGCGCGCCGGGTACGGCCTCGCTGGCGCCGTCTGCGCCGAGGGCAGCATCAGCGCCCAACCAGGAATTGGGCTCGCCCTGCGGGGCGACCATGAAACGCTCGCCTTGTTCGGCAGCGGCGGCGCGCATGGCCTCCCACGGCACGGGGAGGCCGGCGGTGGCCAGCACTACACCGTTCTCGATCACGGCGCAGGAGTCGGCGCCGGCGCGGGTGCAGAAGCGCTGCAGGAAGGGCGGGATGTTGGCGAGGTCGCGGTCGCGCAGCAGGCGGCGCAGGGTGGGGCGGTCGGAAAGCACGCGCGCGAAGGCGAGGGCATCCTCGCTGGCGCGGGTGATGCCGGCGCGGGCGTCGGCGCCGGCGAGCTGCACTTCGCCGCGCAGGCGGTTGTCGGCCAGGTCTTCGAGCACGCCGATGGCGGCCCACGACACGCCGGCGGCGACGACCAGCACCAGCAACACCTGGATGCCGGCCAGCCACCAGCCGAGGCTGCCGCGACGGGGCGGCAGGTCCTTGATGGCCGCCAGCGTGTCGTCATCCGGCAGCCAGCGCTTCAACGATGATGCAATCCGGTTCGCCATTCGAGCAGTGACTTCAGTATGAGGGTAACGACTGCGAGCAGGGACAGCAGCGACGCCACGGCGAAGGCCGCGGTGAAGCTGTATTCCTGGTAAAGGATCTCGATGTGCAGGGGCATGGTGTTGGTCAGGCCCCGGATGTGGCCGGAGACCACCGACACGGCGCCGAATTCGCCCATGGCGCGTGCATTGCAGAGGATCACGCCATAGAGCAGGCCCCAGCGGATGCGCGGCAGGGTGACGCGGAAAAACGTGAACCAGCCGCCGGCGCCCAGCGTGATGGCGGCTTCCTCCTCGTCATTGCCCAGCTGCTGCATCAGCGGGATCAGCTCGCGCGCCACATAGGGGAAGGTGACGAACATGGTGGCCAGCACGATGCCGGGCAGCGCGAAGATGATGCTGATGTTGTGTTCCTGCAGCCACAGGCCGAACCAGCCCTGCAGGCCGAAGAGCAGCACGTAGACCAGGCCGGAGACCACGGGAGAGACGGCCAGCGGCAGGTCGATGAGGGTGAGCAGCAGGCTCTTGCCGCGGAACTCGAACTTGGCGATGCACCAGGCGGCGGCGACGCCGAATACCGTGTTCAGTGGCACCACGATGCCGGCGGTGAGCAGCGTGAGGCGGATGGCGGCGAGAGTGTCGGTGTCCCTGAAGCTGTCGATCCAGGCGAGCCAGCCGTTCTCCAGCGCGCTGACGAAGACCACGGCCAGGGGGGCGAACAGCAGTCCGCCGAGGAACAGCAGTGCGATGGCGATGAGGATGACGCGCGTCATGTGCGCGCTCCATGGGCGCGCTTGCGGCCCCACTGCTGGATCAGGTTGATCGACAGCAGCATCAGGAAGGAGATGAACAGCATCACGCAGCCCAGCGCGGCGGCGGCGGCGTAGTCGTATTCCTCCAGGCGGATGATGATCAGCAGCGGGGTGATCTCCGTCTGCAGCGGGATGTTGCCGGCGATGAAGATCACCGAGCCGTATTCGCCAATGCCGCGGGCGAAGGCCAGCGCGAAGCCGGTGAGGGTGGCGGGCAGCAGCGCGGGGAAGATCACGCGGCGGAAGGTGTAGAAGTTGCCGGCGCCGAGCGTGGCGGAGACTTCCTCCACATCCTTCGGCAGTTCCTGCAGGGCGGGCTGGATGGCGCGCACCACGAAGGGCATGCCGATCAGGGTGAGGGCGATGGTGATGCCAAGCTGGGTGTAGGCGACCTTGATGCCCAGCGGCTCCAGGTGTTGGCCGATCCAGCCGTTGCTGGCGAATACGGCGGTGAGGGCGATGCCGGAGACGGCGGTGGGCAGGGCGAAGGGCATGTCGATAATGGCATCGACGATGCGGCGGCCGGGAAAGCGGTAGCGCACCAGCACCCAGGCGACGATGAAACCGAACACGAGGTTGATGGCTGCGGCAAGGAATGCGGCGCCGAAGCTGAGTTTGTAGGAGGCGACGGCGCGGGGGTCGGTCACGACGTCGATGAAACGCTCCAGCGTCATACCGGCGCCCTTCATCACCAGTGCGGCCAGCGGCAGCAGCACGATGGCGGTGAGGAAGAAGGTGGTGAAGCCCAGGGTGAGGCCGAAGCCGGGCAGTACATTGCGTTCGCGGCGGAGCATCAGGCGCTCCTCTCGCGATAGACGATGAGCACGGGGAGCTGCGGGTTGTGCTGCAGGATGGAGCCCAGCAGCGGGCCGGCCTGCTCGAGGTTGGTGGTGCCGAGCACCAGCATGGGCAGCTCCAGGGTGGCGAGGTAGTCGTTCAGGGACTTGGGCAGCTCGCCGTTGAGCAGTTCGGTGCGGGTTTCGAGTGCGTGCACGGCGCGGGCTTCGGAGTGCGCATCGATGAGGGCGCGCAGGCCGGCCTGACGGCCGTCGCGTCCGCTGTTGCGGCCGGCGACGCAGATGGCTTCGGAGGGGAGGTGGCGCAGCAGGCTGGCGGCCACGGCGAGCGTGGCGCCGCGGGCGCCTTCATCCACCCAGTGGATGCACAGGTGCTGTGGCAGTTCGGGGCGGCCGGTGAGCAGCAGGGCCTCGTTGGCACCGGCGCGCAGCAGTTCGATGGCGCGCAGGGGGTCGCCTGCGCCGGTGACGGCCACGCCCTGGGGTGCGTCATCGCCGGTGAGCTGTGTGGCCACGCGGGTCTTCATGCGCGAGACCAGCGTGCTGAGAACAGGGTCGTCCTGCAGGCGCTGCGCGGCGGCTTCATCCTGTGCGTGCAGCACGAAGCTGGACAGCGGCGTGGGCAGCACATGCAGGCGGCGCGCGCCGAGGAATACCTGGTCGCCGGGTTTCAGCGGCACGGCACGGGTTTCGGACTGGGTGCGCGTGGCGTCGATGCGTCCGCTGGCGCCTTCGCCATTGCCGTGCAGGGAGACGAACGGGTCGAGCAGCTTCAGGCGCAGGCGTTCCAGTGCGCCGGTGAACTGGACTTCTTCCACCACGGCGGAGCCGATGGGGCTGGAGGCGAGCATCTCGGCCTGTTCGGCGAGTTCGACTTCCTCGGGGCGCAGCACGGCGACCACTTCGTGCTCGCGCGTGCCGCTGCCGGATTGCGTGCCTGTGGCTTCCACCAGGGCCTGTCCGACGTGTATGCCTTCCTGGGTCTGGCGCGCGAACAGCAGGTTCGCAGCACCGAGGAAGGTGGCGACGAAGCGGGTGGTGGGGCGTGCATACAGCGTGTGCGGGTCGCTGGTTTCGAGCAGGCGGCCGAGGTTCATCACGCCGATGCGGTCGGCGAGGGCGAAGGCTTCTTCCTGGTCGTGCGTGACGAGCATAGTGGTGATGCCCAGCTCCTGCTGCACGGTGCGGATGGTGCGGCGGAGCTCCTCGCGGATCTTGGCGTCGAGTGCGCCAAAGGGTTCATCCAGCAGCAGCACGGGAGGGCGATGTGCGAGGGCGCGGGCCACGGCGACGCGCTGCTGCTGGCCGCCGGAGAGTTGTGCGGGCAGGCGGTCGTCGTAGCCTTCGAGGGCGACGAGCTTCAGCAGCTCCTTGCGGCGTGCGCGGCGTTCGGCGGCCTTCACGCTGCGCACGCGCAGCGCGAACTCGATGTTGTCGGCGACGCTGAGGTGCTTGAACAGGGCGTAGTTCTGGAATACGAACCCCACGCCGCGCTCGCGCGCACCGACATGGGTAACGTCATTGCCGTGCAGGGAGATGGCGCCGCCGTCGATGTTGGCGAGGCCGGCGATGGCGCGCAGCAGAGTGCTCTTGCCGCTGCCGCTTGGGCCGAGCAGCACGAAGAACTCGCCCTCGGCCACTTCCAGCGACACATCGTTGACCACGGGCTGGCCGTGGTAGCGCTTGGTGACCCGTTCGAGCGTGATGGACATGCCGGCCCTGATTGTCGATTTGGAATAAGGGAAGGTAATCCTAGCAATCGGCTGGTATGAGCCGGGTGGTCCGGTGGTTATAAAGCGGTTACAAAATCCCGGGCCGGGGTGAGCAGCAAGACTTCGTAGCGGGCCGCGAAGCGGTTACAGTCCTCAAGGAAGCAGACCGGAGGTCAAGGATGACCCACATCGATGCATGTTTTGCGACGGACTACGCGGATGCGCGGCGCCGCATCCGCGATCGCGCGGCCGCGGCGGATTTCGAGCTGCAGGAATACCGGCATGGCGGGCAGGTTGGCCCGGCCGGCGAGGCACTGGCCACAGATGTGGCGCGGAGCGGACCGAAGGATGCGCCCTTCACCTTGCTGATCTCCAGCGGCACGCACGGCGTGGAAGGGTTCTGCGGCTCTGGCTGCCAGAATGCGTTGCTCGAGTCGGGAGTGCTGCGATCCCTGCCTGCGCACATCTCGGTGGTGCTGGTGCATGCGGTGAATCCTTTCGGCTTCGCGCACCTGCGACGGGTGAACGAGGACAACGTCGACTGCAACCGCAATTTCATTGCGCATGACTCGCATCCGGCCAATCCAGCCTATGACGAGCTGCATCCCTTGCTGGTTCCGGCGGACTGGACCGGGCCGGCGAAGCAGGCTGCGGACCAGGCCATCTTCCAGCTCGTGGCCACGCGTGGACAGCGCGCCTTGCAGGAGGCGGTGTCTGGCGGGCAGTACACACATCCGGATGGCCTTTTCTACGGTGGGCGGGCACCGGTGTGGTCGAACACGACCTGGCGTCGCATCGTGGCCGAGCATGCGGGTGGGTCGCGCGAGGTGATTGCCATTGACCTGCACTCGGGGCTGGGGCCTGCGGGAGTTGGCGAAGCCATCTGCACCGGAGTGGGCGAGGAGCTGGAGAGGGCGCGTGCCTTGTTCGGCGAGGATGTCACTTCGAGCACGGAAGGCAGCTCTTCATCCGCGAAGGTGGGCGGCAGCATGGGAGAAGGAGCCAGGGAGGAGCTGCGGGGTGCGCGATTGACGATGGTGACGCTGGAGTATGGAACCCAGCCCATGCTCGCGGTATTCGAGGCACTGCGGGCGGACAACTGGCTGCATCTGCATGGAGACGTGGCGTCTGCGCTGGGCAGGCAGATCAAGAAGGCCGTGCGCGATGCGTTCTACGTGGACACCCCGGAGTGGAGGAACTCCGTCGTTGAAAGGTGCCTCTCGCTGGTCGAGAGAGTCGGAGAGCGCGCGCCAGCGGCGCTTGGCTGACGCGGCTCCCGGACCGGTCTCAGTGCGGCGTTGACCCCGGCAGCATGCGCTGCTTCAGCAGATGGAAGGCGGCGGCGAAGAGAGCGAAGAATGCCACCGCGCGAAGGGCAATCATGCCCAGTGTTGCCGCGCCATTGATCCTTCCATCCATGTAGACAGCGGGGATGACGGAACCGCGGATGCCGGTGGCAGCGCCGGCCTCGGCTCCCATGAAGTGGATGTGGACGCCGAATGGTCCGCTGAGCAGGGCGATCGCGGCAAGGCCGATCCATATCCATCGCGAACCCAGGCGCTGACGCAGGGCGACGGCAATGCAGGCCGCGGCCAGCGCCGGCGCGAGCAGGTAGCTGCCGACGAAGGACAGTGCCATGCCGACAGCGCGGGCGCCTTCCGGAATGTCCGTCCCCAGTGCGCGGTAAGGCGAGAAGAAGCCCATGGCCAGGCTGTTCAGCAACATCACCAACACGATCAGCGCGACGACGGGGAAGAGACCGAACACGGCCCATGGTGCTTTCGCCGACAGTGCGCGCGGCGGGCTGCGCTCAAGCATCGCCACTACAAGCTGGGCGTCGGTGCCGAGAAGGGTGCGCGCCCTGGCCTCTGCTTCCTCTGTTCCTGTTCCCCTGGAGCGCTCCTGCGCGATGAGGTCGGTGAGGTGATCCTGCAGTTCGGTGATGTAGCGGTTGACGTGACGGGGCGAGATGCCAGCCCTGAGCAGCGGCTCGCGGACATTCCTGAATGAATGGCTAGACACGCAATGCTCCTTTGATGACCGACTGGATGGCGGAAGTGAGCGTGGACCAGCTGCTGGCCAGGTCCTGGTATCGCTTGAGGCCGCGAGCCGTGACGCTGTAGTAGATGCGGCTGCGGCCGTCGACGCGCATGCGGCGGGATTTCAGGGCGCCGTCGCGCTCGAGTGCGTGCAGCACGGTGTAGGCCACGCCCTCGCCAATGCTGACCACGTCACCGGTCTGGGTGCGGATGGCCTGCACGATCTCGTAGCCGTACATCTCGCGCTGCTGCAGCAGGCGCAGGATCATCAGCTCGGGGACGCCGGCCATGAAGTTGGGGCTGGTTTCGCGGGGCATCGGATACCTCTTGGTGAGAGGTATCGTATACCTCTCCGCGAAAGGTATGCGAGACTCAGCTTAGCCTGCCGCGGCAACGATGCCCGTATAGAATCCGCGCCATGAAAAAGAGTCTGTTGCCGGCGCTGCCGGTCCTGGCGCTGGCGCTGGCGGTCGCGGTTCCTTCATGGGCCGCGGAAGAAGTATTCCTCAAAGTATCCGGCAGCGTGCGTGCGCGTTACGAGTTCATGGACGGCCAGTTCCGCCCCGGCTTCGACAATCGCGACGACATCATCGCGATACGCAGCACACTGCTGGGCGAACTGCGCACGGGCGCCTGGCGCCTGGTGGGCGAAATCATCGACAGCCGCGCCTATGACACCGACGCCGGCAGCGTGCTCTCGACCAACGAGGTGAACACCTTCGAGCCGGTGCAGGCCTATGTGCAGAGGGATTTCAGCGCACCCTTTGGTGAAGGCAGTTCGGCTTCGGTGGCCGTCGGGCGCTTTACCTTCAGCCCGGGATCGCGGCGCCTGGTGGCCTCCAATGACTATCCCAATGCGACGCAGGGCTATACCGGCCTGCGCGCCGAGGGGCGCAGCGCTGCCCGGTCGCAGTGGCAGATGTTCTACCTGCTGCCGCATCAGCGCCGGCCCGATGACTCTGCGTCGCTGCGCGACAACGACTGGGAACTCGATTACGAGGGAACGAACCTGCAACTGTGGGGTGTGGTCGTGGCCAGGCCGGGCCTGCTGCCCGGGGGCGCAATGGGCGAGTTGGGTTACGTCGGCCTGAGTGAGGAGGACCGTGGGTCCCGCCAGACCCGCGATCGCGACCTGCACAGCTTCAGCCTGCGCACGCTGCGTGCCGCGGCTGCGGGGAAGATGGATTTTGAACTCGAGGGCATCTACCAGTCCGGCCACGCCAGTGCAACGGCGACGCCGGGAGCACCGCGGCTGGATGTGAGCGCCTGGTTCGTGCATGCGGAGGCGGGCTATACGCGCGCTGACACGTGGAAGACGCATCTTTCGCTGGAGTTCGACCACGCTACAGGTGATGGGCCGGGCGCTGACTACCATCGCTTCGACACGCTCTATGGGATGCGTACTGCGGATCTGGCGCCCTCAGCAACCTTTGCGGCGGTGGGTCGCACCAACCTGCAGGCGCTGGGTGCGCGAGTCGAGGTGACGCCTTCATCGCGGCTCGATTTCATGGCTGCGTGGCGCCTGCTGCGTGCCGCGGAGGCAACCGACAGCTTTTCCACCACCGGCGTTCGCGACGCCTCTGGCGCCGCCGGGCGGAACGCGGGATGGCTGATCGATACGCGTCTGCGCTACTGGATCGTGCCCGATACATTGCGCACGGAGATCAGGGGCGTGTGGATGAATCGCGGACGGATGCTGCGGGATGCGCCGAATGCAAACCCCTGGGGCGACACGCACTACGCCGCTGCCGCACTGACCTGGACTTTCTGATCGGGTAGCATCGGCAGATGAATATCCGAAACGTCTCTGTCTCGCGTGCGGGCCTTGTGCTCGCTGGACTGGTCCTGATGGCCGGCTGCGGTGGCGAGGAGGCCGATGTGCCCCAGCTGGTTGTGCCGACGGACGCGGATCCGGGCGCAGCGCAGCGCCCGCAGGTCACGATGGTGGTGACCAATGGAGCTGGCGTCAGTGGCACCATCGTGATCACGCTGGTGCCTGAGCACGCACCCCAGACCGTGGCGAACTTCCTCAGCTACGTGAACAACGGCTTCTATGTGAATACTGTTTTTCACCGCTACCAGGCGAACTTTGTATTGCAGGGCGGTGGCTTCGCCTCGCCCGTGAATACGACGGACATTCCTGACCACAAGGCTGCTGGCGCCGCCATTCCGCTTGAGGTGAAGGTGTCGAACGTGCTCGGCACTGTAGCCATGGCGCGCACCAGCAATCCGAATTCCGCTACCACGGACTTCTTCATCAACCTGGCCAACAACACCTTCCTGAATACCAATAGTGGTGGATACGCGGCTTTCGGCTACATCACGGACATGTCGCCGGTGTCGGCGCTGATACAGGCGCCTTGTCAGACCGCTGCCGTGACCGGAAATGGACAGTTGGGCTGCCTGCCCGACCCCAATCTCGTGATCACTTCGGCGACCAAGACCCGCTGAAGCAGACACATACGGGATGAACTCCCAGGATCCAGCACTCCTTCGCCGCCTGCTGCGGGCGAAGGACTGCATGGACAGGGCGCCGGACGAGGAATGGCCCGTCACGCGCCTGGCGAAGGTGAGCCATGTTTCTGCCGCGCACTTCGCGCGCCAGTTCAAGGAAGCCTTCGGACTGCCGCCGCATCGCTACCTGCTCACGCGCCGCATCGAGAGGGCCAGCGCCCTGCTCAGGGACACGCAGATGTCCGTCAGCGAGATTGCCTTCCACACGGGCTGGAGCAGCCTGGGCACCTTCGGCCGCACGTTCCGTGACGTGACCGGCGACAGTCCCGGGAACATCCGCGAGGGAGTCCGCGAGAACGCAGCCAGCCTCGCCAGTGTTCCCGCCTGCATCGTTGCCGCCGCGCACCGCCCGGACCTGAGGACAGCAGTTTCGGAGAAGCGGCGCAGGAAGGCAGCCGCTATAAATGGTTCCCCACAGACACGGAGGGGATCCAATGAGCCAGGGCGTGGAAGTAGTCGGACTGTACGTGAGGGACCAGGATGAGGCGCTGGCGTTCTACGGGAAGCTGGGATTCCGCGTCCATACGGACGTGCGCAACGGTGATTTCCGCTGGCTGACTGTCCAGCATCCGGAACAACCTTCCTTCCAGCTCGGACTGTTCGTCCCGGGGCCGCCCATGCTCGATGAGGGGTCCGCACAGGCGCTGCGCGCGCTGGTGGCCAAGGGCGCCATGCCGCCGCTCGTCCTCGTGGTGAATGACTGCCGGGCGATGCACCAGCAGCTGCTCGCCCAGGGCGTGGAATTCACGCAGGACCCGGTGGACCGCTACGGCACCGTGGACGCCGGATTCCGCGATCCTTCGGGCAATGGCTGGAAGATGATCCAGGCGCGCAAGTGAGATAGGCTGGCGGCCGCCAGCCACCACATGTTTGTCCGGGGGATTCATGCGTCGCCTGATTTTCGGCCTCATCGGCACTATTGGCCTGCTTTCGTGCACCGCCACACAACCTTCCGGCAGCGATGCCAAGGGCGACCTGGAATGGACCACCCATGGTCGCACCAACGAAGAGCAGCGCTACGTGCCGCTCGACCAGATCAACGCGGACAACGTGAGCCAGCTGGGCCTTGCCTGGTATGCCGACATCGCCGACAAGGGCGGCTACCAGAGCACGCCGCTGGTGGTGGACGGCAAGCTTTACATGACCGGTCCGTGGAGCAAGGTGTTCGCGTTCGATGCCGTGACGGGCAAGCAGCTGTGGAAGTTTGATCCGCAGGTGCCGCGCGAGCTTGCGGCCACGAGCATCTGCTGCAACATTTCCAACCGCGGCGCGGCCTACTGGAAGGGCAAGGTCATCATCGGCACCATCGACGGCCGGCTGGTGGCGCTGGATGCGAAGAGCGGCCAGAAGGTCTGGGATGTGCAGGTCACCGATCCCAAGCTGCAGTACTCCATCACCGGCGCGCCGCGCGTGGGCAAGGGCATCGTGTACATCGGGCAGGGCGGCGGTGAGTTCTACACGCGTGGCTTCCTGTCGGCGCATGACGCCGAGACTGGCAAGCGGCTGTGGCGGTTCTGGACGGTGCCGGGAGATCCCTCGAAGGGGCCTGAGGGTGAGGTTTCGGATGAAGTGATGCCCATGGCCGCCGAAACCTGGAAGGGTGCGAAGTGGTGGGAGAAGGGCGGTGGCGGCACGGTGTGGGACGGCATCGTCTACGACGAGCCGACCAATACCGTGGTGTTCGGCACCGGCAATGGCCTGCCCTGGCCGCACTCGATCCGCTCGCCGGGCGGCGGCGACAACCTGTTCACCGCCTCGATCGTGGCGCTGGATGCGAAGACCGGCAAGTACAAGTGGCATTACCAGACCACGCCCAAGGACAGCTTCGACTTCGACAACAACAATCCGCTCACCGTGGCGGAGCTGATGATCGATGGCAAGAAGAAGCGCGTGGTGATGCAGGCGCCGAAGAATGGCGTGTTCTATGTGATCGAAGTGGCCACGGGCAAGGTGGTGTCGGCTGATCCTTATGTGCCGACGATCAACTGGGCCACGGGGTTCGACAAGGCCAACAACTGGGCGCCCATCATGAACCCCGATGCCATCTATGGCACGAAGGGGTTCTATGTGATCCCGTCGCAGGCGCATGTGTGGTATCCGCAGTCGTACAACCCGCAGACGGGGCTGTTCTACTTCGGCATGCGCTATGGCGTGAGCTCGTTCGTGGCTGAAGAGGGTGGGCGCATCCTCGGCAACCAGATGGTGGACGTGAGCCTGGGCAAGCAGCCGGAGGGGCAGACGCGTCCCACGATCGAGGATGCGGGCAATGCGCTGCTGGCGTGGGACCCGGTCAATCGCAAGGTGGCGTGGAAGCAGCGCGCGGGCAATGGCAGTGCCGGCACGCTGAGCACGGCCGGCAACCTGGTCTTCCAGGGCACGCCGGGGCAGAAGTTCTCGGCCTTCCGCGCGGATACGGGCGAGCAGGTGTGGTCGGTGTCCACGCAGGGCAATGTGGTGCCGGGGCCGATCAGCTACTCCATCGATGGCGTGCAGTACGTGGCGGCGATTTCCTCGGCGAGCACGGGCTTCTCGGCGGCGGCCGGCACGAACCGGCTGCTGGTGTACAAGCTGGGCGGCACGGTGGAGCTGCCGCCTGCGCCGCCACCGGTGCAGCAGGTGCTGAATCCGCCGGCTGATTTCGGGGACGCGACCATGCATGCGCGCGGCAAGGACCTCTACGAGCGCAGCTGCACGGGATGCCATGAGGGTGGGCGCATGTTCTCGGGCTTCCCGGACCTCAACTACAGCATCGCACTGGGCAATGCGGCGTTGTTCAAGGGCGTCGTGCTCGATGGTGCGCTGACCGAGGGCGGCATGATCTCGTTCAGGAATTCACTGAACGAGAATGATGTGGAGTCGATCCGCTCCTATCTCACGCTGCGGGCGAATGAACTGAAGCGCAATCCGCCGCGGGGTGCGGGTCCGGGCGGACCGGGCGGGCCGCCGGCTGGGGGCCCTCCGGCGGGCGCGGCCCGTGGTGCGCCTGCTCCCGCGCCTGCACCAGCGCAACCGGCCGCCCACCAGTAAGGAAAGGCGCGCAGGCGCCAGGGGAGAGAGTCATGCTGACGAACCGGGACCGTGATGACAGATCAAGGTGGACCGTGAAGCGCGCGGCAGGGCTGCTGCTCGCCCTGGCGTCAGGCTTCGCGCCCGAGGCGCTGGCGGCGGCACCGGGAGCAGCGCCTGCCTCCGCGGAACGCAGTGCGGCGGCTGAGCGTCTCGCCCGGTGGCGTGCCGAACTGCCGCAGGGCTCCGGACCGCACCGCGTCGTGCGACTCATCGAGCCGGACCTGACCGAATACACCATCTATCGTCCCGCCTACCTGGGTCGCGCCGGCAAGCTGCCCATCATCGCCTTCGCCAATGGCGCCTGCCGCAATACATCGACCGAGTACGCGGCTTTCCTCAGCGAGCTGGCTTCGCATGGCTACCTGGTCATCGCGGTGGGCCGTGACGATCTGGGGCCTGCGCAGAACGGCGCGACCACCGCGCCGGACGGGCGACTGATACAGGTCATCGACGTGAAGGTGCTCAACCAGGCCGTGGACTGGGCCCTTGCGCGCAACAAGGATTCCTCCAGCGCTTACCACCGCAAGTTGCGCGCGGACCGCATCGCCTTCATGGGACATTCCTGCGGCGGCATGCAGGCGCTGACGGCGTCTGCCGATCCGCGCACCACCACCACGGTCGTGCTGAACAGCGGCTATTACCGCACACCGCCTGCAAGACCGCCTGGACCGCTGCCGGAGTATCGCCGCTGGTCCGAACTGCATGCGCCGACGTTGATCCTCGCGGGTGGGCCCGATGATGTGGCTTACCGCATCGCCAAGGACAGCTACGAGGATGGCGTTGCCGCCAGGCTGCCGATCTTCCTGGCCAGCCTGCCCACGGTCGCGCACGGCGGGGCTTATGAAGCGCCGGATCGCGAATGGTCGCGCGTGGTGCTGGCCTGGCTCGACTGGCAGCTGAAGGGTGATCGCAAGGCCCGCTCGCAGTTCGTGGGCAAGTCCTGCGGGCTGTGCACAAATGCTGCCTGGCAGGACGTTGCCGGATCCGGATTGCGCTGAAGCACAACCCTCGCGGGGCTAGTGCCTGGAGAAGAACTCCATGATCCGCGCGGTGCTCGGCGCAACCATCGAGCCGTGGGTGCCACCGGCGATCTCGACATAGGTCACCTTGCCGCCGGCGGCTTCGAGCGCCGCCACGGCTTTCTTGCTGGTGACCACGGTGTCGGCTTCCTGCTCGCCGACCGCAACCAGCACCGGGATGCGGGCCAGCTTCCTGATGTCCAGTGCCTTCAGGCCGGCGTCATTGATGCCTGACATGGGCGCGATGGCCGCCCACTTGTCGATGTGCTTCTGCCCGAGGAACCAGGTGCCGAAGCCGCCCATGGAATGACCCATCAGGTACATGCGCTTCGGGTCGACCTTGTATTCGCGCGTGACGATCTCGATCACGTTCAGCACATCCAGCTCGCTCAGCTCACGTTCGAGCAGCTGTTCCTTTTCGGTGCCGGTCTGCGGGACCGGAAGCCTGGAGCCGGGTGGAGGTGTGCCTGGCACCGTGATCGGCGCGCCATACCAGCCGCTGGTCGAATAGCCCATGGGGGCGACACAGATGAAGCCGTTCTGCTCGCAGAGAGCTGGCAGGTCGGGCACGGACGAAAAGAAGAAGCCGTAGTTCACGCCGTAGCCGTGCAATGCGACCACCAGCGGTGCACCGACACTGGGGTGGTACTTCTGGGGGACGTACAGGTGATAGCCCACTTCCCGTCCGGCCTTTTCAAGGCGGTAGTGGCGCTCCTGGAATCCCTTTGCGCCGGGGGTCTGGGGCAGCGCTGCAAGTGCTTCGCTGGTGGGGCCGGGTCCGACGAACGCGGCGGGTGCCTGCCCGGCTGCCGAGATTCCTGCGAGGGACCCCAGCAGCAGCGTCAGCATCAATTGTTTCTTCGAGTTCATCCTGCTCTCCTTGCGAACCAGCCGTGGATCAAGCCTGCCTGGAAGAATTGCACGGGGGAGGTGAACCCCGCGGTGGCGATGAGGGATGCCACCTCGGCGGGCGGCAGGATGGCCACGTCGCGCGCGTAGTTGGCGCGCATGCGTTCGAGCTTCTCCGCATCGAGCCCGCTGCTGGCCATCAGGGTGAACCAGGGAGGCAGCAGCTCTTCGTATGCGGCAGAGTTTGTGTCGGAAGCGAGGTCGGTGCTGGCGAGCAGGCCATCGGGGCGCAGATGGGTTGCGATGGCGCGGAAGAGGCCGGTGCGTTCGTCGCGGTCGAGCAGGAACTGCGAGACCAGGAAGCAGGTGGCCGCGTCGTAAGGTTCGTCCTCCGGCAGGGAGTCGATGTAGCCAACATGAAAGCTGCAGCGGGAGAGAAATCCCCCTGCTTCGGCGCGCTGGCGGCAGACACCGATCATTGAACCGGACGGGTCCACGGCCGTGAAGCGCCAGCGCGGGAAGGCGCGGGCGAAGAAGGCGATCTCGGCGCCCGTGCCGGCGCCCACGCTGAGCAGGCGCGTGTCTTCACGCAGTCCAGCAAACAGGGACTGCACCAAGAGATGCAGGCAGTCGCGGAGGGGAGAAAGGCGCGCCCACTGCTGGTCGTAGCCCGCGGCCTGCTGGTCGAAGAGGCCTTTGATGGAGTTCTTGTCCATGCCCACGATGGTACAGAATAAGGGTGGGCGCCCGGGCGGGTTCCCGGCCGTCGCTCTGGCCGGGTTCGCTTCAGGCGATTCCCTTCACACTCACATCGCTCAAGAGCCTCACGCCGTTCAGGTTGAACTGCGCGGTCTCTTCTTTCAGCTGCTGGTAGACATTCACCGTCTGCGCGTCCAGGGCACTGCGATCACGGACGTAGAGGTGATAGGCGGCGATCTGCGTAGCCTTCTGTCCGCCCTGGTCGATGCCCACGGTGGCTTCGAGCCGGCGTACTGCACCGGACCCGTACAGCGAGAACAGCCGGGGCAGGTAGCCTTCGGCGAATGCCCGCGCGTCGAACGGCGGCACGCTGCCTGCCGGCGGGACCGGAACGTCCTCCCTGTTGCGCTTGTAGGCCACGAACTGGCGGTAGTAGTTGGAGACCACCGGTGTGTCGACGGCAATTTCGCTGCGGGCATCGCCGAGTTCGAGCACGACCCGGTTCGTCTGCACCAGCCGGTTGCCATATGACAACGCCTCCAGATGCTGGTTGATGCGCTGGGCATTGGCGGCCAGCTTCTGGCCGAACGCCGCCACGTCCCTGATCCACAGCGTGGTGGCGGCGCGTGGCACTGCAATGCCCGCAAACATGGGCACTGCGGTGATGAGCGCCTTGGGATCCCGCTCGGGTGCGGCAAGCACCTCGATGCGCTCGACGCTGTCGCCATACACCTCGCGCAGCAGCGGCAAGTGGTCCTTCACGTACTTTTCCGTGTCGAACTTCACCTTGCCGCCATCTTCGAAAACCATCGACAGGCAGACGCTGCCGGGCTGGCCCTGGCGCGCCTGGGCCGCTTCCTGTGCGCGCGCCACCGACAGCAGCTGGCCAACCGCGGATCCAACGGCCGCATAGCCCGTGCCGGCAAGCACCGAGCGTCTCGACAGGCTGGTCGACTTCATGTCTCTCCCCTTCAATCGCTGATCCGCTGCGGAGTATGTGCCGGTGCGCGACCCAGATTCTACCGGACGCGATCGCCGCGGGTGATCCGCTGCGCCAGCGCCCAGCATCCCCACGCCCACAGTGCACCCACCAGCCAGCCGGCGATCACGTCACTGGGCCAGTGCACGCCGAGGTACACGCGACTCGCTCCCACCAGCATCGCGAGCGTCGCTGCCACGGCGATGAAATACCTGCGCACCGCCGGTTGCGGAAACTGGCGGGCCAGCAGCGCGCCCAGCGTCAGGTAGATGCTGGCCGACAGCAGCGCGTGGCCGCTGGGAAAACTCGGTGTCGACACTTCGACCAGGTGATCGACCACATCCGGCCGGGCGCGATCGACCAGCAGCTTCGTGAAATGACTGACCAGTGCCGCGCCGGCGGCACTGCCCGCCAGCAGCGCCGCGGTGGCGCGCTTGTGCATCAACAGCAGATACAGCGTGACGAAGAGCACCAGCAGCGTCAGCACCGTGTGGCCGCCGAGGCTGGTGAGGTCGATGGCGAATTTCTCGACCCAGTCGGGGCCCAGGGGGTCGCCGGGATCTGAAGGCTCACGGAGGGCGCGCATCAGTCCGCGCTCGAACTGCTCCAGCGAGCGGTTGCCCACGGGGATGACCAATGCATCACCCGTCATGCACTGCCCTCGGCGACGAGGTTCCACGAATCCGTGGTGCTGGCATCCCCGCGAGCTGCCCCGGTGCGAAGTGCGTTCACCGCGACGTGCCGATGACGCGGCAGGAATGCGCCCGTGGTGGCATCGAAATCCCGCCGCTCCAAGTGCATCCGGCGCTGCGCCAGATCCTGTTCCAGCACGATGACGTTGTACGAATTGGGCACGCCCTGGCGCGTGCGATGCGAAATGCAGGTCCCCGCCTGCAGCAGCATCGCCCTGCGGTGGCCATCCGGGCTACCCACCTGCAGGCAGTACGGCAGGTGAATGTGGCCGCCGAAGAAGAGATCCGCGCCGGCGCCGATCCAGCGCTGCAGCGCCTGAGGCGCGCCATGGATCACGTTGCGGGTGTCGCTGTGCGTGGCGGAAGCCAGTGGCTGGTGTGTGGCCACGAGCCGGAAAGGCTGGGGAAGCCTCGCGATGCGGCTCGCCAGCCTGTGGATCTGCGCCGCATCCACCTTGCCGTCCTTGTGACGCCAGGGGCTGGTGGCATCGACGCCCAGCACTGCCAGCCGCGCATCCTCGAACACGGGTTCGCGCTGCGGAGAGATGAAGCGCCGGAAGCGGCCATAGGGTCGCGTGTACCGCGTGAACACATCGAACAGCGGCAGGTCATGGTTGCCGGGCAGGCATATCCGCGGCGTCGGTGGCAGCGCATCGAGGAAGTCGCGTGCCGCGGCGAACTGCGCACGGCGAGCACGCTGCGTGATGTCACCGGTGAGCAGCAGCAGGTCTGGCGGGTCGGCATGCAGATCCGCCAGCAAGGCATCGCGCACCGCGGTGACTTCGGTGCCGAAGTGCGGATCCGAGATCTGCGCGATGCGCACCGTGAGGGGCGCAGTCATTTGCGTTCTTCCGGCTCGCGCGGCACCACCACCTCGAGGGCGTCGCGCACTACCTCGAATTGCAGCGGCAGCCTGCACTCAAGGCTCTCGCCATCCACCGCCACGCGCAGCCGGCGACGTCCCGGCAGCAGCACCTGCGCCTGCCAGGCGCAATGCGTGCGCAGGTCGGTGGAATCATGCAGCCGGTGCAGCGCGCCGCGCAGCGCCAGGCGCAGCAGCTGCCAGCGCCCGGAGGGTTGCAGCGCGATCACCGCCATCATGCCGGCCTGCGTGCAGGCGGCCGCACCCATGCCGAGGTTCTCGAATTGCAGCGAGTTCAGGCCGAAGAACAGCATCGGTGAGCGGATGGCCACCGGCTTGCCATCCACATCCAGGCGCAGCGTGTAGACCTTGCGAAAGCGCAGCAGTGTGTAAAGCGCAGCAAAGGTGGCCACGATCTTGTAGCGACCAAAACGCTGCTTGAACTGCTCGCGCTCTTCCAGCAGCGCCCGATACAGACCGAAGCTGGCATTGTTCAGGAACAGGTTGCCGTTCACGCGGCCCACGTGCACGCGCCGGGTGACGCCGGTGGCCAGCGCGATGGCTGCCGCGCGCGGCTCCAGCGGGATCCCGAGATGGCGTGCCAGGTAGTTGAACGTGCCCAGCGGCACAAGGCCGAAGGTCAGGCCCGCATCGAGCACCAGGCGGGCCAGCAGGTTGATCGTGCCGTCGCCACCCGCTGCGGCTATGACCGGACGTTGCGCATCGGGCGGCGCGTCGCGCATCTGCGCGCGCGCCTCATCGATCGCGCGTCGGGCCTGCGCCTCGACCTCACCGGCCCCGTTCGCGATCAGCAGCCGGCAGGGACAGCCGACCTCATCGAACCCTGCCTGGATTTCTTCTGCAGCCCGTTGCGCGTCATGGTGCCCGGAGGAGGCATTCAGGATCACCGTGACCCGCGGCACCTGCATGCGTGTCGGGTCAGCGCTCTGCCCGGGGCAGCTCACCTTGCTCCACACATTCGAATGCTCGCGCATATGGCCGGGAAAGGTGGCCATTCTACGCGACGCTCCACGGCTCGGTGCGGAAGCCTTGAGTCGGAGGCCTCCGACAGGCCGATCGCGCTGGCCGCGACCGCCTGGAATGGCACGGTGTGGCGGAAATGGAGGAAACTTTGCAATTGTCCGGGCCCTGGCTGGAGAAGCTGCATGACTGACGCTGTCATCATCACCGGCGCGAGCCGCGGCATCGGCGCCGCGACGGCGCTGCTGGCCGCGCGGCGCGACTACGCCGTGTGTGTGAACTTCCGCAACGACGCGGCGGCGGCGCAATTCGTGGTCGATACCATCCGCAGTGGCGGCGGAAGGGCCATCGCTGTGCAGGGTGACGTGGCCGTGGAGAGCGATGTGCTGCGGCTGTTCGATGCCTGCGAGGCCGAGTTCGGCAAGCCCAGGGGCCTGGTGAACAATGCCGGCATGCTGGAACCACAGATGCGCTTCGAAGACATGTCGGTGGAGCGATGGCAGCGTGTGCTGGCCACCAATGTCATCGGTTCATTCCTCTGCGCCCGCGAGGCCGTGCGACGCATGTCCACGCGGCATGGCGGCAGTGGGGGCGCCATCGTCAATCTCTCCTCGATGGCCGCGCGGCTGGGCGCACCGTTCGAGTATGTGGACTACGCGGCCTCGAAGGGCGCCATCGACAGCCTGACGATGGGCCTGGCCAAGGAAGTTGCGGCTGACGGCATCCGCGTCAATGGCGTGCGCCCGGGCCTGATCCACACGGACATGCATGCCAGTGGTGGCGAGCCGGGACGCGTGGAGCGATTGAAGGATGCCGTGCCGCTGCGGCGTGGCGGTGCACCGGAGGAAGTTGCGGAGGCCATCCTCTGGCTGCTGTCCGATGCTTCGGCCTACACCACCGGCGGCTTCATCGATGTCTCCGGAGGGCGTTGAAGGCCCGCTTGACCCTCACCTGGCGTGAGGCTGGATAACGTCCGTGTCATGAAGGAACTGACAGTCAGGCAGCTGGCGGCGATCTCAGGCGTGACGGTGCGCACGCTGCACCACTACGACGAGATCGGCCTCCTCAAGCCCGCGAGCGTGGGAGCCAACGGCTACCGCTACTACGGCCGCGCGGAGCTGCTGCGCCTGCAGCGCATCCTCTTCCATCGCGAGCTGGGCGTGCCCCTGAACGAGATCGCGGGCCTGCTCTCGCTGGAGGGTGAGGACCAGGTGGGCGTGCTGCTGCGGCACCGGGGGAAGCTCGAGGCCGAAGGCGCGCGGCTGGCAATCCTGATCGACACCATTGACCGGACCATCGCCAGCATCAAGGGGGAATCGAGCGTGTCGAACGCGGAACTGTACAAGGGCTTCAGCGCCGAGAAGCAGGCGGAATACGAGGCCTGGCTGATCGAACAGTACGGGGAACCGATGCGGGAGGACATTGCCCGCAGCCGCAAGCGGCATGACGCCAGCACGCCGGAGCAGCAGGCCGCGATGATGGCGGAGCTGCAGCAGGTGGAGGAGGCGCTCGCCGAGGCCTGCCGCCGCGGCATCGATCCTTCGTCAAATGCAGTGGAAGGCCTGATCCGCCGGCATCGTGCCTGGGTGGCCTCGATGTGGGACAAGCCCTGCCCGCCGGAGGCCTATGCGGGCCTGGCAGACCTCTACCTCTCGCATCCGGACTTCGTCGCGCGCTACGAGAAGATCACGCCGGGATTCACGGAATATCTGGTTCGTGCGATGAAAGCCCACGCGGCGGCTGCGCGGGCGGCGGCGGACTGAATACGCCGCGCTGGTGGAAGTAGATGATGCTGGCGGCCATGCGCATCGACGATGAGGCCAGCAGCAGGTTGAAGGCCGTGTCGCTCTGGAAGTGGTCGAACAGCAGGCGCAGCAGGCGCTTGGTGCGATAGCGCGGATAGGTGTCGACGAACCAGCCTGCGGGATCGGCGGCACGGCCGGCGAGGAAATCGGCAACTGCATGGCCTGCGGCAAGGCCGTGCTTCAGCGCCGCGTGGATGCCGCCGGCGGTGAGCGGCGACACCATTCCCGCGGCGTCGCCCACCAGCAGGGCGCGGGTGCCTGCGCTGGGTGACACCACGCCGCCGCAGGGAATGAGCCCGGCACGGACCGAATCCGGCTTGCGGTCACGCAGGTCGATCACCGGGGCGATCTTGGCGAGGAAGGCCTGCATGGCCTCGCCAGGACGGAATGGCGTGGAGCCTTCGCGCTGGGCGAGGCCGGCCTGCACGCCTTCGACGCCGGCCACCACCCAGCCGATGTAGCCGCGGGCGAGTTCGCCATCGATGAAGCAGTGCAGGCGATCGGGCGCGGCCAGTTCGGCACCGGTGTATTCGTATTCGATGCCGGTGAGGAAGCGCGTGCTGCGGCCGAGGTTCAGTACCTGCGCGAGGCGTGAGCGTGGTCCGTCCGCGCCGATGAGGAAACGGGTGTGGCCGATCCCTGCCACGTCGAAGCCACCCGGCATGCGATCGGCGGAGGTGAATGCGGATCCGCAGCGGATGATTGCGCCGGCGCGTTCTGCTTCCGCCGCAAGCCAGCGCATCAGGCCGGGGGTGTCCGTGGCGAGGAAGTAGTAGCCAGGTGCGTCGAGGTCCACGTGGCGGAGGTTCGGGGCGTAGAGCCGGACGCCGGGCACACGCCGGACCAGTGAGGCCGGCAATGCGTCGAGCAAGGGGATCTGGTCCACCGCGTCCTTCACGAGGATGCCAGTGGTGTGGAGCCGCGCGCCAGGGTCGGATTTCTTCTCCAGCACCGTGACCCGCAGCCCGCGTCGGGCCAGGGACCAGGCGCTGGCGAGGCCGGCGAAACTCGCGCCGACGACGATGCAGTCGGTGGCGGCTGGCGGGGCGGGCGGGCGTTCAGGCGCAGTCGGCATGGGCGGGATTCTCCGGCGGGCCCGGCGGCGCCAATGTGTAGTGTCTGTGGAGATTCGGTGAGATCCAGCGGGCGGGGTGTCGCCGCTGGATCTATTGACAGAAAGAACTTTGTATCACAAAGTACAAGCCAGAACGGAGAACATCCCATGCACAATGCCTTCTGGATGCCCGCGGGTCCCCTGCTGGCCATGCTGATCCTGCAGTACCTCGATGCCTGCCTCCCGGGAGTGACCTGATGTCCATCACGCAACAGGACGCCAGCGCCGCGCTGGATGCCGTCGCCTGCGCCGACCGGCGGGTGCGGGAGTTCAAGGGGTCCCGCGAGGCCTCGCCCTACCTGATCCTGTGGGGCGCGATCTGGCTGGTGTGCAACGCCGTGACTGGCCTGGCGCCCCGGTTCGCGGGGCCTGCGTGGGAAGTGGCGCTGGTGATCGGTGCCCTGGTGACGGTGCTGCTGGTCGTGTTGCGGGTGAGGCGCAACCGGCGGGACAACAGCTATGCCGCCAGCGAGCGAGCCCTGATCGGCAGGCGCGCGGCGACGATCGGTACCGCCATGATGATGTTCTTTCCGGCGATGTTCACGGTCCTGCCGCCGCTCACGGGCATGCAGAACAACGCGTTCATCTCGCTGTCCTGGGCCTTCGTGTACATGGTGGCCGGCGCCTGGGTTGGCCTGCGGCTGTTCTTTACCGGGATGGCGACGGCCGCGGCAGTGCTGGTGGGCTACCTGCTGCTTCGCGAACACTACTTCCTGTGGATGGCGGTGGTCGGCGGCGGCTCGCTGATGCTGGGCGGTCTGTGGCTGAGGAAGCTGTGATGGATGGCCCTGATGAGGTGATCCACCAGTCCATGCGACTGCGCATTGCCGCGGCACTGAATGCGCTGGGCGCGCGCGAGAAGCTGGAGTTCGGGCAGCTCAAGGCCATGCTCGAGGCCACGGACGGCAACCTCGCCACGCATCTGGGCGTGCTGGAGAAGGCCAGCTACGTGGAAATCGAGAAGGACTTCGTTGGAAAAAAGCCGCGCACGCGGGTGGCGCTGACGGCGAAGGGACGCAAGGCCTTGCGCGCCCATGTGGCGTACCTGCGCGAGGTGCTGGACGGGATGGCCGAATAGCCGGCGCCGGGGCCCGGTCAGGCGTTGACGGGCTCGGCCTTGCTCCTGGCTGCCTTGGGCTTCCCCTTGGCCTTGGCTTTCGACTTCGCCTTTGCCTTCGACTTTGCAGCCGGAGCTTTTGCTTTCGCCGCCTTGGCCTTGGGCGCTGCCTTTTCCGGTGCCGCGGCAGCCGGCGCTGCCGTCTTCGCCGCGCCCGCCTTGCCCTTCGCGGGCGCACCACGCCGGCCGAACCTGCCCCGCGCCGGACGCGGCGGCGCCGCCGCCAGCAGCGCGCGGCATTCCTCCAGCGTCAGCGTCTTCGGATCCCGGTCCTTCGGGATGCGCGCATTGCGCTGCTTGTCGGTGATGTACGGTCCATAGCGGCCGTTGAGCACCTGGATGTCATCCACCCCGAAATCGATGATGGTGCGGTTCGCATCCGCCAGCTTCTTGGCCTCGATCACCTCGATGGCGCGCTCGCGCGTCACCGTGTAGGGATCATCCGGCTCCTTCAGCGACACGTACTTGCTGCCGTACTTGATGTACGGGCCGAAGCGGCCGATGGCCACGGTCATCGGCTCGCCCTCGGGCGTGTCGCCGATCTTGCGTGGCAGCTGGAACAGCACGAGGGCGTCGTCCAGCGTGATGGTGTCCATCTTCTGGCCGGGACGCAGGCCGGCGAAGGCGGGCTTCTCGACGTCGTCCTTGGTGCCGGCCTGCACGAAGGGGCCGAAACGGCCCATGCGCACCGAGACGGGCCGGCCGGTCTCCGGATGGATGCCCAGGTCGCGCGCCATCGCGACTTCCTCGCGGCTGACGCTCTTCTCGATGTCCTCCACCTGGTCGATGAAGGGCTTCCAGAACTTCTGCAGCGGCGTGACCCAGGGCTCCTCGCCGCGGGATACGGCGTCGAGCTCGTCTTCCATGTCGGCGGTGAAGCCGTATTCCACGTACCGGGTGAAGTACTTGGTGAGGAAGCGATTGACGATCTTGCCGATGTCGGTGGCGGTGAAGCGGCGCGAGTCGATCTCCACGTACTCGCGGTCGCGCAGCGTGGAGATGATCGACGCATAGGTGGAGGGACGGCCGATGCCGTATTCCTCCAGCGCCTTCACCAGCGAGGCCTCGGAGAAGCGCGGCGGCGGCTCGGTGAAATGCTGCTCGCCATGCAGGCCGATGAGCCTGACCAGGTCGCCTTCCTGCATGGGCGGCAGCACGTGGTCGTTGTCATCCTCGGCGGGTGCGCCGCCTTCGTCGCGGCCTTCCTGGTACACGGCAATGAAGCCGGGCTTGACCAGCGTGGAGCCGTTGGCGCGCAGCATGTGGCCGGAGCCGCGCTTGCCGGCAATGAGGTCGACGGCGACGGTGTCGTACACGGCGGGCGCCATCTGGCAGGCCACCGCGCGCTTCCAGATCAGCGCATAGAGCTTCAGCTGGTCGGCGTCGATCTTGCCTTCGAGCTGCTGCGGCGTGATGGAGGCTGACGTCGGGCGCACGGCTTCGTGCGCTTCCTGCGCGTTCTTCGACTTGGTCTTGTAGACGCGGATGTCTTCGGCGAGGCCTTCCTTGCCGTAGAGCTTCTGGATGGTCTCGCGGATCTCGGTGACGGCCTCGGCGGCCAGCGACACCGAGTCGGTACGCATGTAGGTGATGAGGCCGACGGCGCCCTCGCCGAAATCCACACCTTCATAGAGTTGCTGCGCCAGGCGCATGGTGCGCTGGGCGGAGAAGCCCAGCTTGCGCGCGGCCTCCTGCTGCAGCGTGGAGGTGGTGAACGGCGGGGCCGGATTGCGCTTGCGCTGCTTGCGGTCGATGGTGTCGACGGTGAGCTGGCCGCCGGCAGCCTGGTTGAGTGCCGACTCGACCTCGCGGGCCGTGGTCTCGTTGGTGAAGCTGAATTGCTCCACCTTCTTGCCCGCGTATTCGATGAGCTTCAGCGGGAAGGTGACCTCGCTGTGCTCGCCCTGGGCGTCGATGGTCCAGTATTCCTGCGGCACGAAGGCGTCGATGGCCTCGTCCCGCTCGCAGATCATGCGCAGCGCCGGGCTCTGCACGCGGCCGGCCGACAATCCCTGGCGCACCTTCTTCCACAGCAGCGGCGAAAGGTTGAAACCCACGAGGTAGTCGAGCGCGCGGCGTGCCTGCTGCGCGTTCACCAGGTCCATCGACAGCCCGCGCGGCTCCTGGATGGCGGCGCGGATGGAATTCTTCGTGATCTCGTAGAAGGCCACGCGATGCACGGTCTTGCCCTCGAGGTCGCCACGCTCCTTCAGCAACTCGAACAGATGCCAGGAGATGGCCTCGCCCTCGCGGTCAGGGTCGGTTGCGAGATAGAGCGCGCTGGCCTTGCGGAGCGATTTGGCGATGGCCTCGACGTGTTTCTCGTTGCGCTCGATCACGCGGTACTTCATCTGGAAGTTGTGGTCGGGATCGACCGCGCCTTCCTTCGGGACCAGGTCGCGCACGTGGCCATAGGAGGCCAGCACCTCGAAATCCTTCCCGAGGTACTTCTTGATGGTTTTCGCCTTGGCGGGCGATTCGACGATGACGAGGTTTTCAGCCATGGCGGGTGATGCTGGCGCGGCGGCCCTGCGAAGACGCAGCGGGCCCCGCGACGCTCAATGTGTGGTGCTCGATTCGGCGTCGAAGACCAGCGTTTCCATGCGGGCGCACGCGGTCTCCTGGCCGGGCTGGCTGGAGAGCACCATCAGGACGACCCACCGCACCTGTTCGGGGGTGAGGTCTTCCACGTCGAGCGCCAGCAGGCGGTCGATGACCAGCTCGCGCTGGGCGGGCTGGAGGATTTCGGCGGCCTCGAGCGTGAGCAGCATGCCGCGGCAGTCTGCCGACAGGCGCAGCAGCTCCTGCGGGGAGTAGAGGCGCAGGGATGGCGTGGGCCGTGGCGCGGCTTCTTCGCCGGGCACTGGCGCGGGGATGTGCTGGCGCAGTCCTGCGAGGTCGGCCAGCCAGTCCAGCGCGCGCTCCACGTTCGCCTCGCCAAAGCCAGCGCTGGCCAGGTGGCGCGCCAGGGCTTCGCGTTCGGGCACCTCGGGGGCCTCATCGAACATGTAGCGGTCGAAGACGTAGAGAAGGATGTCTAGAACGGTGCCGTTCATTCTTTATTGGACGCGGTTGTACAGTGCCCCGGGCCTGGCCTCGACCCTGCCATCAAGCTCGAGGATCAGCATCATGGAAGCCACGGAACCTGCCGCAAGGCCGGTCCTGTCCACCAGATCATCGATGCTGGCTGGCTCGAAGCCGAGCGCATCTAACAGCATTTCGTAATCCTTGTCCAACCGGCCGACCCCTCCGACAGGCTCATTTGCGGTTGCAACTGGTTGATGGGACAAGGGAATCTGCTCCGGGAAAAATCCGGCTTCTGCCAGCACGTCGGCCGCGCTGCGGACCAGCACCGCGCCATTGCGGATAAGCTCGTTGCACCCGGCGGCAAGGGGATTGAGCGGGGAGCCGGGCACGGCGAACACATCGCGGCCCTGGCCGGCGGCATGGTCGGCGGTGATCAGCGAGCCGCTGCCGGCGGCGGCCTCGACCACCACCACGCCCCGCGCCAGGCCGGAGATGACGCGATTGCGGCGGGGGAAGTGGAAGGCGCGCGGCTGGGTGCCGGGCGGGAACTCCGAGACCAGCGCGCCGTGGCGCGCGATGAGATCGAACAGGGCCTGGTTCTGCCGCGGATAACAGGTGTCGAGGCCGGTGCCGCAGACAGCGATGGTGGTGCCGCCCGCATCGAGCGCCGCCTCGTGCGCGGCGGCATCGATGCCGCGGGCCAGGCCACTGGTGATGACGTAGCCGGCGGCGACCAGGTCGCGCGCCAGCGTGGCGGCGATGCGCCGGCCTGCTGCCGTGGGCGCGCGGCTGCCGACAATGGCGATCTGCGGCCGGGCGAGCAGCGCGGCATTGCCCAGCACGAACAGCGCGGCCGGCGCACCGGGCACCGACGCGAGCTGCAGGGGATATTCCGCATCACCGCGCGCGATGAGCCGCGCGCCGGAGACAGCCAGCCAGGTCGCGGTCGGGAGGGCCTGATCCATCCCGTCAGTATCAAAATGAAAAGGCCCGCACGGGGCGGGCCTTTCTGCTGCAGGCGGCGCGAAATGGCGCCGCCGCTGGCTTGCAACCGGTTACGGCGTGCGCACCACGTCGGCCACGCCCACCGGCATGGTGGTGTCGAGGATCAGGCCGTAGCTCATCTGGTCATAGGTCTTGAACACCAGCACAGAGCCGGCGCGCTCGGCCGGCAGGTGCAGCTCGCCGCCGCGGCACTGCGAGAGGCCGGAGCGGCGGCAGGAACCATCGCGCACCACGCCGCCATCGCGGTCGATGGCCAGCACATGGCCCACGTTCAGGCCGTGGTCCGCGCCGCGGTTCAGCGCCACCACCTGGTACTGGCCGATCAGCGAGACGCCATCGACCACTGCCATGATCTGGCCGCGGATATCCGCCGAAGGCGCATGCGGGATGATGTCGGAAGCCACCGCCGAGGTGTCTTCGGCCAGCAGCACGTCGCCCGCCACGGTCTCGCGCGCGGAGTCGATCACCGTGGCCTTGCTGAGCTCATCCACGCGGGTGATCTCGACCATGCCGGCGTGCACGCCCATGTAGCCGAGCACCTTGCCGTTCTCGGGGTTCTTCAGCTCGTCGCCCACGCGCATCACCGTGTAGCGGCCGGGGCCCTGGTTGCGCGCGCCCTTCACGTAGAGGTCGCTGCCGACGCCGCCGATCAGGTGCTGGTCGCGCAGCGCGGCCACGCGCGGGGCGGCATTGAGCTCGTCGCGGGTGATGATGCCGGGCTTGCCCAGGAAGGCGGCGATGGCTTCATAAGGAATGGTGGGAATGGCGGCGCCATCCATCGGGGTGCTGCGCACCAGCGGCTGCACGCGCAGGTCGCTGCCGGAGGCCAGCACGATGCGCGGGGTGCCGTCGGCGCCATAGGCGAGGTTCAGCACGTCGCCGGGATAAATGAGGTGGGGATTCTGCACGCCGGGGTTCACGTGCCAGATCTCCGGCCACAGCCAGGGATCGCGCAGGAAGCGGGTGGCGATGTCCCAGAGGGTGTCGCCGCGCTGCACGGTGTAGCTCATGGGGGCGTCGGGCTTCAGCTCGACCCGGGGGGCGGGCTGGGCGGCGGGGGCCGGGGTGGCACCCTGGGCGGCCTCGCGGGCCAGGGCCGCCTCGATGGCAGTCTGCTGCACCTGCGGGGCGGTGGCCACGGGGCTGGAACGGGGTTCGGAAGCCGGGGCGGGAGCGTCGCGGGTGGTCTGGCAGCCTGCGACGAGACCCAGCACTGCAAGTCCGGACAGCAGGCCGCCACGGGCGCCCACCGAACGCGTAAGTGCTTGATTAGAGACCATTTCTGCTCCTCTTCCCGCGTTATGTTACACCACTGGGGTGCAAAGCGCCTTTAACGCCCACTGTTATAAACTCTTTGAACAATGTCGCGCCCGGTGCTCGCGCAGGTTTGCGAAGCGCATCACGTGCCCTGCTGGAATTCCCAGTTCCGGGCCGCACATAGGATCGACACTAGCAGCATTTTCGAGACCCGGAGAAGCCCATGGCCCGCCTGACCATCCTTGAATACCCGGACCCGCGCCTGCGGACCGTGGCGGCGCCGGTGACGCAGTTCGACGCGGCGCTGAAGCAGCGCATCGCCGACATGTTCGAGACCATGTATGCGGCCCCGGGCATCGGCCTCGCTGCCAGCCAGATCGACTGGCATCACCAGCTCATCGTCATCGACGTGAGCGAGGAGCACAACGCGCAGCGGGTGTTCATCAATCCGCAGATCCTGTCGAAGGAAGGCAAGGCCACGGGACAGGAAGGCTGCCTGTCGGTGCCGGGCATCTATGACGATGTGGTGCGCGCCGAGCGCGTGCGCGTGCGCTACCAGGATGCGGACGGCACCACGCACGAGGAAGATCTCGACGGGCTGCTCGGTGTGTGCCTGCAACACGAGATGGACCACCTGAACGGCAAGCTGTTCGTCGACTACCTGTCGGAACTGAAGCGGCAGCGCATCCGCAAGAAGCTGGACAAGGAACGGCGCGAGCGCGGAGCCGGCGGCGGGGATTCCGCTGCCCGGCAGGCGCGCCTGTAATCGCGGCATTCCATGAAACTGCGCGTGGCGTTCGCGGGCACGCCTGCCTTTGCCGTGCCGGCGCTGCGTGCATTGCGCGAGGCGCACGATGTGGTGGGCGTGCTCACGCAGCCGGATCGTCCGGCCGGGCGGGGGCGTGCGCTCACGGCCAGCGCGGTGAAGCAGGCGGCACTGGAGATGGGAGTGCCGGTGTCGCAGCCGCTGAAGTTGCGCGGCGCGGATACACAGCTGGAAGAAACGCTCACGCTGCTGCGGGAGCGGTGGCGGCCGGACGTCATGGTGGTGGTGGCTTATGGGCTGATCCTGCCGCGCGTGCTGCTGGAGCTGCCGCGGCTGGGCTGCCTGAACATCCACGCCTCGCTGCTGCCGCGCTGGCGCGGGGCGGCGCCGATCCAGCGCGCAATTCTTGCAGGGGATGCGCAGACCGGGGTTTCCATCATGCAGATGGATGAGGGGCTGGATACGGGCGCGGTGCTGTGCGAGGCGCGCATCGGCATCGGCGCGGAGATGACGTCGGCTTCACTGCACGATGAGCTGGCGGGGCTGGGTGCGCAGCAGATCCTTGTGGCGCTCGAAGGGTTGTCGCAGGCAACGCTGGTCGCGCGGCCGCAGCCGGCGCAGGGCGTGACGTATGCGGAGAAGCTGAGCAAGGCCGAGGCGCGCATCGACTGGAGCGGCAGCGCGGCGGATATCGACCGGCGGGTGCGTGCCTTCAATCCCTGGCCGGTGGCCGAGACGCGGCTGGGCGAGGAGCCGGTGAAGCTGTGGCGCAGTCGTGTGGATGCAGCGCGCGTGGCGCCGGCAGGTGTTGCGGCCGGCAGCGTGCTGGGAGTGGCAGGTGATGCGCTGGAAGTGGCCTGCGGCACCGGTGTGCTGCAGGTGCTGGAGTTGCAGCGTGCAGGGCGCCGCGCCGTGGGTGCGCGCGACTTCGCCAATGCGCTGGGAGCGGAATCAAAGGTGGTGTTCCAGTGAGCGGTGCGCGGATGGCGGAAGTGGGTGAGACAGGACCGCATGGCGTGGCGCCCGGCGCCGCCGTGCTGGCGCTGGCTGCGCAGGCACTGGATGCGGTGGTGCGTGATGGCGGCTGCACGGCCGAGGCGGCGTTGCAGTCGCTCCACATTGCTCCTGCGGAGCGCGGCGCGGTGCGCGCCATCCATACCGGCACGCTGCGCTGGTTCCTGCGCCTGGCGCCGGTGGTCGAAGCCTTGCTGCAGCCGGGCCAGCGCATGCCGCCGCTGGTGCGTGCAGTGCTGATCACGGCATTGCACCAGATCGAATATTCACGCGCCCCCGCGGCCAGCGTGGTGAACATCGCCGTGGATGCAGTGCGCGTGGTGGGGCGCGGCAATGCTGCCGGCTTCGTGAACGCGCTGCTCCGGCGTTACCTGCGCGAGCGCGAGGCGTTGCTGGTGCGCATCGATCGCAGCGAACCGGCGGCGCTGGCGCATCCGCGCTGGCTGCTGAAGGCGTTGCGCGCGGCCTGGCCGCTGGAAGTGATGCAGATCGTCGCCGCCAACAACGAGGCGCCGCCGATGACGCTGCGCGTGAATCTCGCGCGCACCACGCGCGAGGAATGCCTGGCCACGTTGGCGCAGCAGGGCCTGCCGGCCGCCGCCGGCATGGGCGAGGCCAGCATCGTGCTCGCCGACGCGGTGGACGTGAACCAGCTGCCGGGATTTGCAGAAGGGTTGCTGAGCGTGCAGGACGCTGGCGCACAGCAGGCTGCAGTGCTGCTGAATGCACAACCGGGCGAGCGAGTGCTGGATGCCTGCGCTGCGCCGGGTGGCAAGACCGGCCACATCCTCGAACGCTGCGCGGGACGGCTTGATCTCACCGCCGTGGACAGCGATCCCCAGCGCCTGGCGCGGGTGGAGGAGAACCTCGCGCGGATCGGCTGCACAGCGCAGTTCGTCGCCGCGGACCTGTGTGCGGAGCAGTGGTGGGACGGGCGTCCCTTCGACCGCATCCTGCTCGATGCGCCCTGTTCCGGCACCGGCGTGATCCGCCGCCATCCGGACATCAAGCTGCTGCGCCGGCCCGATGACATCCAGGGTTACGCCGCGACACAGATGGCGCTGCTCGAGCGCTGCGCAGCGCTGCTGCGAGACGGCGGCCGCCTGGTGTATGCCACCTGTTCCGTGCTGCCGGCGGAGAACCACGAGCTGGTGGACCGCTTCCTCTCGCGCCACCGCGAGTTCACGCGCGTCGTGCCTGATGTGGCGCTGTCGCCCGTGCCGCGTGCCGCCGGGCCGGACAAGGTCACGGATGGCTTCCACTACTCCTGCCTGGAGAAGCGGGGGCCTGGGTGAGCCTGCGCGCCGCCTTCATCGCGCTGCTGCTGCCGTTGTGCGCGGCCGCCTCGGTGCAGGGCGCCGACCGCCCGGTCGTTGACGCCGCCTGGGTGAACGTCACCGACACCACGCTCGAAGTGAACGCCCGCGTGGTTTTTCCCCAGGATGAGCGCATGAGCGCCGCGCTGGCGGAAGGCGCCACCGTGCACCTGGACCTGCAGGTGGGCGTGGCGCGCAAGAGCCGCTACTGGTTCGACGCCGACCTGGTGGAGACCACGCTGCGCCGCGCGCTGTCTTTCAATCCCCTCACGCTGCGCTTCGAACTGAAGGAAGACGCCGGACTGCGCAGCTTCGACTCGCTGCAGGAAGCGCTGGATGCCGCGGGCATGGTGGATGCCTGGCCCGTCGCGTTGCGCGAGCCGCTGGACGCCGAAGGGGTTTACCGCGTGCGCGTGCGCGCCACCACCCGGCGCGGCAACCTGGCCTCGTCTTTGAAAGCGCTGCTGCCCTGGTCCGACGGCGGCATCCGCCACAGTGAATGGAGCACATGGACACTGCCCCGCTGAAGCGCTGGCGCGGCTACTTCTTCATGGCGCTGGGCACCGTGCTGGTGCTGGGCCTGCTGTTCGTGTTCTCGCGCACGGTGGAGAACTCGCGCAAGTACAGCGGCTGGGCGGAGGAGATCCGCCTGGTCAGCGCCATCGGCATCGTGATCATCGCCGCGCTGCTGCTGCGGCGGCTGTATGTGCTGGTGCGCGACTACCGCGCGCATGTGCCTGGTTCACGCCTTGCCGCGCGCACCGCCATCATTTTCGGCACGCTCACCGTGGTGCCGCTGCTGGTGGTGTACCTGTTCGCGCTGTCCTTCCTCAGCCGCGGCATCGAGAGCTGGTTCACCAAGGGACTGGGGCGCGGGCTGCGCGCGGCCGTGGAGGAATCGCGCGTGGCGCTGGAGCAGCGGCAGCAGGACCAGATGCGGCACACGGCGGCGCTGGCCGGCCTGCTGGCCGGGTACTCGCCGGACAATCTCGCGCTCTCCATTGATGCGGAGCGCATGGCCGCCGGGGCCACCGAACTGGTGGTGGTGAATGCGCAGGGACAGGTGCTGGCAGCCAGCAGCGTCGAGCCCGCACGCGGCACCGATGCGAACCACATCGCCGTGGTGCTGGCGCAGATGGGCGATGCCACGTCCTGGTCCGACAGGGTGGCCGACGGCAAGGACGGCTTCGTGATCAATGCAGCGGCCATGCTGCCGCAGGAACGGCAGGAAGCCAGGCGCATCCTGCTTGCCCGCTACCAGCTCGAATCCGCGCTGTCGGACATCGCCAATGCCGTGCGCGAGGCGAACACCGTCTACGCGAACACCACGGAAGACCAGAACGAGCTGATGTCCAGCTTCATCTTCACCCTCACGCTGGTGCTGATGCTGGCCATGCTGTCGGCCATCTACCTTGGCATCCGCGCCGCGCGCCACCTCACCAAGCCCGTGCACGACCTCATCGAGGGCACGCGCGCCGTGGGCAAGGGCGACTTCGGCACCCGCCTCACGCTGCCCTCGCGCGACGAGATGGGCTACCTGGTGCAATCCTTCAACGAGATGACCCGCCGCCTGCGCCGCGCCAGCGACGAGACGGCTCGCAGCCGCGCGCTGGTGGAAGCGGAGCGCGAGCGGCTGGCGGTGATCCTCGCGGGCCTCTCCACCGGCGTGATGGTGATCGACACCGGCCAGCGCATCGTGCTGGCCAATGCGGCGGCCGATGCCATCCTCGGCACGCCCATCGAGCGGCGGCTGGGCATCGAGCTCGAAGCGCTCGATGACGACTCGCCACGCCTGGCCGCCTTCGCCTCGGCGGTGACGCAGATGCTGGATGCCGGCGGCGCCGACTGGCAGGAAGAATTCACCCTGCCGCAGGAGCGGGTGCTGCGCTGTGCCTGCGCGCCGCTCGTGCAGCCTTCCGGCGGCGAGTCCGGCCATGTGCTGGTGTTCGATGACATCACCCACATGCAGAAGGCGCAGCGCGATGCGGCCTGGGGCGAGGTGGCGCGCCGCCTCGCGCACGAGATCAAGAATCCGCTCACGCCCATCCAGCTGGCCGCCGAGCGGCTGCGCCGGCGCCTTGCGGGCAAGCTCGACGCAGAAGACTCCATCCTGCTCGAACGCGCCACGCACACCATCGTGCAGCAGGTGGAATCCCTGAAGGGCATGGTCAATGCATTCAGCGAATACGCGCGCGCGCCGGAGCTGAAGTTCCTGCCCGTCGACGTGAACGAGCTGGTGGCCGAGGCGGCGGAGCTCTACCGCGCCCACGAGACCCGCGCCAGCATCGAGGTGCGCGCCGACAACTCCCTGCCCATGGTCCGGGCGGACCGGGGGCGCTTGCGGCAGGTCCTCAACAACCTCATAACCAATGCCCTTGAAGCGCTTGAGGGGGTGGAGGGTGGGCGCATCGTGGTCTCCACGGAACACAACGCTGGACCCGGGGGCGGTTCTGCCGTCATCATGGTGGCTGACAACGGCAATGGTTTTGACGAAGAAATGCTCGCACGGGTGTTCGAGCCCTACGTGACGGGCAAACCCAAGGGGACGGGTCTTGGACTCGCGATCGTGAAGAAAATCGCCGAGGAACACGGCGGCGGCATAGAGGCGGGCAACCGGCCCGCGGGCGGCGCATTCGTACGCGTCATACTACCGCTGGAGGCACGCAGTGAAGCGGGCCAGCCGGCACGAGGCATCGCATGAGCACCGGCAAGATCCTGGTCGTCGACGACGAAGCGGACATCCGCGTCCTGCTGAAGGAAATCCTCTCCGACGAAGGCTACGACGTCGACGTCGCGGCCAATGCCGGCCAGGCCCGCGCCTCGCGCGCGCGCGGCGTGCCCGACCTGGTGCTGCTCGACATCTGGATGCCCGACACCGACGGCATCACGCTGCTGCGCGAGTGGTCCTCCTCCACCTCCGAAGATTGCCCGGTGGTGATGATGTCCGGCCACGGCACGGTGGAAACCGCCGTCGAGGCCACGCGCCTGGGCGCCTTCGATTTCGTGGAGAAGCCGCTGTCGCTGGCCAAGCTGCTGCGCACGGTGGAGCGCGCGATGGATGCCGGCAAGCGCCGCCGCATCGCCGGCCGGCCGCAGCTGGCGCCGCTGCTGGCCACCTTCGGCAAGAGCCGCGTCGCGCAGCAGCTGCGCGAGGAACTCACCCGCGTGGCCGCGCTCAATGCCTCCCTGCTGCTGCTGGGTGAGCCCGGCAGCGGCCGCGAGGCGCTGGCGCGTTTCACGCATGAATCCGGCCCGCGCGCCCCGCGCGGTTTCGTCAGCCTGGTGGCCAGCGCCGTCCCGGATGACGCGGCCGAGCGTTTCCTCTTCGGCGCAGTGAGCCCCGGCGGCGAAGTCACGCCGGGCCTGCTCGACCAGGCCCTGGGCGGCACGCTCTATGTGCAGGAAGTGGAAGATCTCGCCCCACGCGTGCAGCGGCTGCTTCTGGGCGTGATCGAGACCGGCCGCTTCCACCGCACCGGCACCGATGCCGGCCAGGGCGTGCCTTTCAACGCGCGCCTCATTGCCACCGCACAACCCGGCATCGAAGGCCGCGCCGGTGGCGAACACGGCCTGCGCCGCGACCTGCTGGCGCATCTCTCCGGCGTGCTGGTGCGCGTACCGCCGCTGCGTGAATACGCAGAAGATGTGCCCGACCTGCTGCGCTTCTATGTGGAGCGCATCGCCGATTCGGAAAAGCTGCCGCTGCGCCGCTTCTCGGTAGCCGCGCAGAACCGCCTGCGCAATTATCCGTGGCCGGGCAACCTGCGCGAGCTGCGCAGCCTCGTGCGCCGCATGCTGGCACGCGGGGGCAACGAGGAAATCGGCCTCGAGGAGATCGAGAGCGAACTGGCTGCGCACGCACCGCCGAACGAGCCCCTGGTGAAGCAGGACCTGCTTGCCCTGCCGCTGCGCGAGGCGCGCGAGCAGTTCGAGCGTGCCTACCTGCAGCAGCAGCTGCTGCTGTGCAACGGCAAGGTGGGACAGCTGGCCAAGCGCGTGGGCATGGAGCGCACGCACCTGTACCGCAAGCTCAGGTCACTGGGCGTGGAGTTCCGGCCCTCGGGCGACGAGTAAGGCCAGCGCGGCTGGCTTAAGCTTGGGGCGAATGCCCCATCGCACGCTGCTCTGGTTCCGGCAGGACCTGCGCCTCGCAGACAATCCCGCACTGCATGCCGCGCAGGCACGCGGTGCTGTCATCCCCGTGTACCTGTGGACGCCGCAGGAAGAGGGTGGCTGGCAGCCCGGTGCGGCCTCCCGCTGGTGGCTGCATCACTCCCTGAACTCACTGGCCGCCGACATCGCCGCGCGTGGTGGCGAGCTGCTGGTCCGGGCGTCGGGAGAGCAGGGCGCCCTCCAACTGCTGCAACAGCTGCTGCGTGAAACCGGTGCCGATGGTGTGTGCTGGAACCGGCGCTACGAGCCGGCGGCCATCGCGCGCGACCAGCACATCAAGCACACCTTGCGCGCGGCGGGCCTGTGGGTGGAAAGCTTCAATGGGGCACTGCTCGAAGAACCCTGGGAAGTGCGCAACAAGGCCGGCAAGCCGTTCCAGGTGTTCACGCCGTACTGGAAGCGCGCCGTGCAGGTGATCGATCCGCCCGCGCCGCTGCCACCGCCGGTGCGCTGGCCCGGCGAAAGGCGGGACACGACAGCGCGTCCGCCGTCATCCGCTGCAATCGATGCGCTGGAACTGCTGCCCCGCATTCGCTGGGATGCCGGCATGGAGGCTACGTGGAGGCCCGGCGAGTCGGGCGCAGCCACTCGCCTGGCGCAGTTCCTCGCCGGACCGGTGAGGCAATACGACACCGATCGCAATCGCCCCGACCTCGAAGGCACATCGCGGCTGTCTGCGCATCTTCACTTCGGCGAGATTTCCCCGCGGCAGGTCTGGCATGCGGCCGCGCAGGCTTCACTGCGCGATGGCGCACGCCCCGGCGCGCAGCTGCAGTGGCAGTTCCTCACCGAGATCGGCTGGCGCGAGTTCGCGCATCACCTGCTGTTCCACTTCCCGCATACGCCCGCGCAGCCATTGCGCGCGGAGTTCGCGCATTTTCCCTGGGAGGATGACGAGGTAGTGCTGCGCGCCTGGCAGCAGGGCCGCACCGGCATCCCCATCGTCGATGCCGGCATGCGCCAGCTCTGGCACGAGGGCTGGATGCACAACCGCGTGCGCATGATCGTCGGCTCGCTGCTGGTGAAGAACCTGCAGGTGAACTGGCTGCACGGCGCGCGCTGGTTCTGGGACACGCTGGTGGATGCCGACCTCGCCAGCAACACGCTGGGCTGGCAGTGGGTGGCCGGCTGCGGCGCCGATGCGGCGCCGTTCTTCCGCATCTTCAACCCCGAGACACAGCAGCAGAAGTTCGATCCGGATGGCGCGTATGTGCGTCGCTGGGTGCCGGAGGCAGGGGATGCGCGTCGCTATCCGCCGCCGGTGGTCAATGTGCGCACCTCGCGCATCACGGCGCTGGCGGCATACGAGCAGATGAAGCGGGCCGCCGGTCCGCGGACCTGAGGGATCCGCGAACCGGGCAGCCGCTGGTCAGCGCGCTTCCTGCAGCGCCGCGATGCGCTCTTCCAGCGGCGGATGGCTCATGAACAGCCGCTTGATGCCGCCGCCCTTGCCACCGTTGATGCCGAAGGCACGCATGGCCTCGGGCAGGCCCTCGGCCTGCTGCTGGTTGCGACGCAGGGCCTCCAGAGCACCGATCATGTTCTGGCTGCCGGCCAGCTTCGCCCCGCCGCGGTCGGCGCGGAACTCGCGATGCCGCGAGAACCACATCACGATCATGCTGGCGAGGAAGCCCAGCACCAGCTGCGCCACGATCACGCTGATGAAGTAGCCGGGACCATTGCCGTTCTCGCTGCGGAACACCGCCTTGTCCACCGCGCGGCCGATGATGCGCGACAGGAAGATGACGAAGGTGTTCACCACACCCTGGATCAGCGTCAGCGTGACCATGTCGCCGTTGGCCACGTGTGCCACCTCGTGGCCGAGCACGGCTTCCACTTCCTCGCGCCGCATCTTCTGCAGCAGGCCGGTGCTCACCGCAACCAGCGCGGCATTGCGCCGGGCGCCGGTGGCGAACGCATTGGGCTCGGGCGAATTGAAAATGCCCACTTCAGGCATGCCGATGCCGGCCAGCTCGGCCTGCGCGCGCACCGTGCTCACCAGCCACTGCTCGGTGGGGCTGGAGGGCTGGGTGATCACGTGCACGCCCATGGAGCGCTTGGCGATCCACTTGGACATGGCCAGGGAAATGAACGCGCCGCCGAAGCCGAACACGGCTGCGAAGGCCAGCAGCCCGGCGAGGTTGTCCTCGCCACCGGCGCCGAGGTAACGGTCCAGCCCAAACAGGCGCACGACGATGGTCAGCACCACCAGGATGGCGATGTTGGTGGCGAGGAAGAGCACTATGCGTTTCATGGGCTTCGGGGGTCTCCGGGCAGAAAAAATGTCCGACAACCCTATATTAGCGCCCGCGGGGCCTTTTCAAGGGTAGAAAAGGCCAATAATTTCAGGGTCTTGCGCTATCCGGCGGCGGCGCCGGCACCAGCCTCAGCCAGAGGTACCCCAGCACGCCCGAAGCCAGCGTACCGGCGAGGATTCCCATGCGTTCCAGCCCGGCGTGCACCGGCACCCCGGTGACGAAGGCCAGCTGGGCGATGAACAGGCTCATGGTGAAACCGATGCCGCACAGCAGGGACATGCCGGTGATCTGCAGCCAGCCCACACTGCGTGGCGTCTCGCAGATGCCGGCGCGCACCGCCAGCCAGGTGAACAGCAGGATGCCCACCGGTTTGCCCAGCAGCAGCCCCAGCGCAATGCCCACCGGCACGGGGTGCAGCAGGTCGGCCCCGGTGACGCCGGCCAGCGGAATGGCGGCATTGGCCAGTGCGAACAGCGGCAGCACAATGAAGACCACCCAGGGATGCAGCAGCCGCTCCAGCCACAGCAGCGGCGAGCGCTGCGGATCCACCCTGCCACCCGCCTCGCGCAGCGGAATGCACATGGCCAGCATCACACCGGCCAGCGTGGCGTGCACGCCGGATTTCAGCACCGCCAGCCACAGGCCCGCACCGAGGATGAGGTAGGGCGCAAGGCGTCGCACGCCGGCGAGGTTCAGGCCGGCCAGGCAGGCCAGCAACAGCGCAGCGATGCCCAGTGCCGCCAGTGACAGCTGGTCCGTATAGAAGAGCGCGATGATCACGATGGCGCCCAGGTCATCGAAGATGGCGATGCTGAGCAGGAAGGCCTTGAGCCCGGTGGGCACGCGGCTGCCCAGCAGCGACAGCACGCCCAGCGCGAAGGCGATGTCGGTGGCGGTGGGTATGGCCCAGCCGCGCATGGCCAGCGCGTGGTCGTGGTTGAAGGCGGTGTACACCAGTGCCGGGGCGACCATTCCGCCCAGTGCCGCCACGGCCGGGAGGCTCGCGGTGCGCCAGCTCGACAGGTGGCCCATCACCATCTCGCGCTTGAGTTCGAGGCCCACCACGATGAAGAACAGCACCATCAGTGCATCGTTGATCCAGTGCATCAGCGACTTGTCGAGCGCGAGCCCGCCTGCACCGACGCGCACATGCTGTTCCAGCAGCCCGGCCCAGCCCGGTCCCACGGCGGAGTTGGCGACCAGCATGGCAGCCACAGTGGCCGCCATCAGGACCAGTCCTCCGGCCGATTCGGTGCGCAGGAAATCCAGCAGCGGACGCGTGAGCGCGGTGAGGTAGGAGCGGGCCATCCGTGTAGTATCCCCACTGTGATGGACAATGACCACCGCGAACGCGGTGAGCCACTGCGCTTTGCGGAACGCCGGCTCGGTGAATACCGGGCGCGCTGGCTGGCCACCGTCGATGAAGGCTACGCGCAGATGCAGCAGCGCATCGATGACTCCACCGCCTGCGTGCGGCTGGAGACCTACATCCTGCGCGAAGAGGGGCCGGCGACGCAGCTGCGTGAGGCGTTGCTGCGTGCCCGCGCGCGCGGCGTCGAGGTGCGCATGCTGCTCGATGCCTTCGGCTGCGAGGGCGTGAGCCCGGAATTCCTCGCGCCCCTGCGCGATGCGGGCGTGAAGATCGCCATCTTCAATCCGCGCCGCTTCCTCTTCCGCACCCTGCGCAACCACAGGAAGCTCCTGGCCTGCGATGGCACGCACGCCATCGTCGGCGGGTTCAACATCGCGCCCGAATATGCCGGCGACGGCGTCAACGTGGGCTGGCTGGATTGCGGCGTGTACGTGAGTGGCCCCATCGTGAAGGTCCTGGAGAAGAACTTCGACGCGCTGTTTGATCTCGCGCCCTTCACGCCGCGCGCCTTCAACAAGTACCGGCGCGACATGCGGCGCGGCAGGCGGCTGCGTGTGGCCAGCGAAGGGCCGGTTGAAGCCGTGCACTCAGGTCCCGGCCTGCCGCGCGGGGTGCTCGGCTACATGCTGCGCCGGGACCTCGCCGGCGCCGTCAACGTGGCCATCGCCTCGGCGTACTTCCTGCCCTCCACGCTGCTGCGACGACGCCTGTACCGCGCGGCCCGGGGCACCGGGCGCGTGCGCGTGCTGCTGGCCGGCAAGACCGATGTGCCCATCTCGCGCCTGGCCGCCGAGCGCCTCTACACCAAGCTGCTGGGCCGGCGGATCCGCGTGTTCGAGTACCAGCCGCAGATCATGCACGCCAAGGTGGTGGTGGTGGACTCCATCCTGTGGGCAGGCAGCGGCAATCTCGACCGCCGCAGCCTGTCGATCAACTACGAGCTGCTGCTGCGCTTCGACTGGCCCGAGTTGGCAGAGGATGCCCGCACCTGGTTCGCCCACGCGCTGCGCCACTCGCGCATGGTGCGGCTGAACCGCTGGCGCCGGGGCCGCTCGTTGTGGCGGCGGCTGGCGTCGGAACTGGCCTGGCTGCTGCTGGCGCGGATCGACCCCCTGATTGCGCGGCGTGGGTCACGCGGCCTGTCCTGAGGCTGTTGCGATTTGTTACAGCTGCCGAGGCCCGGCCGCGGCAATCTGGATGGCATGTTCCGCAATGCCCGCCACCATCGAGCCCGGCACCTCGCAGCTGCCGCACTGTGGTGTGCCGGGCTCGCCGCGCAGGCCGCCGAGGAGCGCGTCTTCGACTTCGATGTGCTGCTCGACGGAAAATCCATCGGCACGCACGAATTCCGCCTCACGACCGCCCCTGACGGGACCCTCGACGTACGCAGCGAGGCCCGCTTCGATGTGCGCGTGCTTGGCCTGGTCGTCTACCGCTACCGGCACCTGGCCCGCGAGCAATGGCGCGCGGGCTGCCTGCAGCGTGTCGAGGCCGAGACCCGTGACGGCGGCGATCTGCTGTCGGTGAGCGGCAGCCAGCGGGGTGACCGCTTCGAGCTGCATCGCCCGACGCCCCGCGCCAGCAGCGGCGCCTGCGTGGGCAGCTATGCCTACTGGGACCAGTCGCAGCTGCAGGGTCGCCCCGAACTCCTGAATCCGCAGACCGGCGAATTCGACGCGGTCCGCTTCGAGGTGCTCAGCGAGGAAAGCATCGAGGTGCAGGGCCGGCCCCGCGCGGCTCAACGCCATCGCCTGCGCGGTGCCGGATTGTCCATCGACCTGTGGTATTCGCCCGAAGGTGAGTGGTTGCAGCTGGCCAGCCCTGCACGCGGCAACCGCCAGCTGCTCTACCGGCGCCGCTGACTTTCCGCATCCCCGTGGTCGCTGCCGCCAGCTGGCGCCACGCGGGGCAGTCGTGCGACGAACAGTGCGCCAGGCCCATCCACATCGACGAGACGCATATCCCCGCCATGTGCGCGGGCCACCTGGCGCGCCAGGTACAGGCCCAGGCCGGTGCCGCCGGTTTCGCGCGCACGCGAGGCATCCGGCCGGTAGAAGGGCTCGCCCAGCCCTTCGCGCTGGTCAACGGGAATGCCGGGTCCATGGTCGCGCACACTGAATCCGATCCAGGCCCCATCGGCTTCCACCCGCAGCTCCACCGGGCCGTCTTGCGCCCCGGAATACCGCAGCGCGTTGCCGACCAGGTTCTTCAGCATCAGCTGGATGCGGGCCCGATCGAGCATGACCGGTGCCGGTGCGTGCAGATCCAGGCGCAGCCGGACCTCGCCGGGGAAGAAACGTGTTGCCAGGTCACGTGCCAGCTCATCCGGCGACACCGCCTCCAGCTGCAGCGCGCTGTGGGAGGACCCCAGCCGCTCCGCATCGAGCAGGGTCTCCACGATGGTGCGCATCTCCCGCAGGTCCTGCCGCAGTGCGCCGGTGGCCGGTGTCTCCTCCAGCAGCGCAAGGGCCAGCGTCATGCGCGAGATCGGCGAGCGCAGTTCATGACTGACGCCCAGCAGCAGCTGGCGCTTGGCGTCGAGCATGCGCTCCACCTTGCCGGCCATGCTGTTGATGTCGTCGGCCAGCTCGCCCAGTTCGTCGTTGCGGCGCGTGCGGATGCGATGGTTGAAGTGCCCGGCACCGATGTAGGCGGCGCCGGCGCGGATGGTGCCAATCGGCCGGAACAGCCAGCGCACCGCCAGGTAGGCCAGCAGCACCAGCAGCAAGGCGAAACCCACGAGGATGGGAATCAGCGGCGGCCGTGAGCGCCGGGTGTCGATCTTCGGCGTGACCACCACGATCTGGTAGTCGCCTTCCCTGAAGCGCAGGTAGCGGTGGTTGTCCCGCAGCGCAAAGTCCACGCCCTCCAGCTCGTCGAACAGCGCGCCGGGTTCGGCGCTGAAGTAGTCGCTGGGGCCGAAGTCCAGCGTGGCCGGGTCGGGGAAGTCCGGGTCGGACGACCAGCGCACGCCCGGGCCATCGATGTGGATGTCCACCGGCACCGTGCGCGTGATGGCCAGGGCGCGGTCAATGCGCGGCGGCGAGCCGATGTCCTTGCGCACATAGTCCACGTGCAGCGAGAGGTGGCCGCTGATCAGCGCGCGCAGGTCATCCGCGCTGTAGGCCCAGCGGATGCCGGCCACCACGCCCCATGCAAACAGCGCCGCCAGCAGCAGGAAGATGGCAATCAGTCGTGGCGAGAGCGAATGGAAGAACAGCCGGATCATGGCGCTGCGGGGGTGCGCCCGGTGAACCGGTAGCCGCGGCCCCACACGGTGTGGATCCAGCGCGCCGGCCGCGTGCTGTCGCCCAGCCTGGCGCGCAGGCGGCTCACCAGGATGTCCACCGAGCGGGTGAGGATGGCCGCATCGATGCCGCGCAGCGCGGCCAGGATGTCATCGCGCGAGAAATCCTGGCCAGGGTGCGAGGCCAGCAGCAGCAGGAGCTCGTACTCCATCGTGGTCAGCTCGATGCGTGCGCCATCCGCGATCACCGTGCGGCTGGTGGTGTCGATCGACAGCCCGTCGAATTCCAGCAGGCTGCGTCCGGCCCCGGGCTCCAGCCTGCGCAGCACCGTATGGATGCGTGCCACCAGCTCGCGCGGCTCGAAGGGCTTGGCGATGTAATCGTCGGCGCCGAGTTCCAGCCCGGCGACGCGGTCGACCACGTCGCCGCGGGCCGTCAGCATGATCACCGGCAGGCGGCTGCGGCGGCGGATCTCCCGGCACACCGAGAAGCCATCGCGGCCGGGCAGCATCACATCCAGCAGCACCAGGTCGGGACGCGAGCTGGCCAGGCGGCGCAGGCCCGACTCCCCGTCATAGGCGCAGTCCACCTGGATGTCGAACCGCGCGCAATAGGCCTCGAGCAGCTCGGAGTGCCGACGGTCATCGTCGATGAGGAGCACGCGGATCACGGAACCGGATTCTACCCGGACGCCGCGCGGCCGCCGGGGTGGGTGTGGAATGGCACACGCTTCAGCCACAGCCGCAGCGCCTGCCAGTAGATGGCCGCCTGCACCCTGAGCGTGGCGGCCGGCCAGCGCAGCAGGGCGAGGGCCAGCGAAGCGGTGCCGATCTCGCGGCGTCTCAGCACCAGGGTGGCGTCAAACACGCGCTCGCCCTGCTGCAGGTTGTCCATGTGCACGGCCAGGCGCGCGGCCGGCGCGGTGAATGTCCAGTGGTAGCGCTGCGCCATCTGCATGAATGGCGAAACGTGGAAGCGCTTGTCGAGATGGAAGCGGTGGAGCGCCGTGGGGCCCTCCGCCCGTTCCACCGGCAGCACGTAAGTGTGGCGCTCACCCCAGGGCGTATTGGTGATCTGCGCCAGGATGGTTTCGATGCGCGTTCCGTCGGGCGCAAAGCAGTAGTAGAAGGTCACCGGGTTGAAGCAGTGTCCGAAGCTGCGCAGCTGCGTGAGCATGCGCACCGGTCCCGTCGGGCGTTGTCCGGTATGGGCGGCCACGGCATCACGCACCGCCTTTTCCAGCGGCACCCCGGGATCGCCGAGGTAGTCGGCGCGCTTCAGCCAGGCCAGTGCCGGCCGCCGCGTGGACCAGAACCAGCGTCGACGGAACACCTCGTCGAGCTCGGCGAGGTCGAGCCACACCATGCACAGGGCATAGGAGAAGGCATGCCGCCGCGGTGCATGGCGGCGGTGCCTAAGCCGACCGATGTACAGCGCGCTGTGCATGATCCTCCTCGAAATGGGCGAGCGCGGCCTCGGCGCTGACCACGCCATCCTCGTGGAAGCCATGGCGCCACCAGGCGCCGCAGTAATACGTGCCATGGTAACCGTTGAGCTCGCGGTGCCGGGCCTGCGCCGCAATCGAGGCCGGCGTGAACACGGGGTGCTCATAGACGGTCCGCAGCAGCACCCGCGCCGGATCGATGGCATCGCCATGGTTCAGCGTGACCATGAGCTGCCGGGGAGCATCCAGGCCCTGCAGCATGTTCATGTTGTAGGTGAGCGCCAGCGGCCCCTGCCGCTGCGGCAGGCTGTGGTAGTTCCAGCACGCCCAGGCGAGGCGGCGACGCGGCATCAGCCGTTCATCGGTGTGCAGCACCGCCTCGTTGCGCTGGTAGGGAATGGCCCCGAGCACCTCGCGTTCGGCCGCAGTGGCGTCGGCGAGCAGCGCCAGCGCCTGGTCACTGTGGCAGGCGAGGAAGATGGCGTCGTAGCGCTGGGCCTCCTGGTCCCGCGCCTTCACGAACACGCTGCCGGGCTGGCGGCGGATCCACTCCACCGGCGTGCGCAGGCGGATCCGGTCGCGGAAGGGCGCGATCAGTTCCTGCACATAGCGCGCCGAGCCGCCGCTGACGGTGCGCCATACGGGCCGGTCGTTGATCGACAGCATGCCGTGGTTCATAAGGAAGCGGATGAAGAACCGCGCCGGGAAGGCAAACATCGCCGCCGGCGTGGTCGACCAGATGGCCGCTCCCATCGGGATGATGTAGTGGTCCACGAACGGCCGTCCGTACCGGCCGCGCTCCAGCACCTCGCGCAGCGGCAACTCGCCGCCCTCGTTGCCCAGCAGCCGTGGCGCCTCGCGGTTGAAGCGCAGGATGTCGCGAATCATCGCCAGGAAAGACGGCCGCAGCAGGTTGCGGCGCTGGGCAAACAGCGTGTTGACAGTGGTGCCGTTGTACTCCAGTCCAGCCGCATCATTGCGCACCGAGAAGCTCATGCTGCTGGCCTGCGTGGCCACGTCCAGCTCGCGCAGCAGCGCGCTGAAGCGGGGATAGGTCCAGTCGTTGAAGACGATGAAGCCGGTGTCCACGCTGACCGGGTGTCCATCCACCTCGATGTCGTGCGTATGCGCATGGCCGCCGGCATGGCTGCCCGCCTCATAGACGGTGATCTCATGGTCACGGCAAAGCCGGTGCGCCGCCACATTGCCGGCGATGCCGCTGCCGATGATGGCGATCTTCATGGTGCCGGCCACTGCTGCGGCACCTTGCGCAGCCTGCTCACGTCATAGCCATGCGCCTCGACCACCTGCACCAGCCGCTGGTAATCGGCCTCGGAGACCTGCGGCGTACGGGCCATGATCCACACGTAATCGCGCTTCTGGCGGCCGATCACGGTCTCGGAATAGTCATCGGCGAGATGGATGATGCGATAGTCCGCCTTCACCGGCCACACGAAGCGCATGCCCCACAGCGCGTTGGTCTGCTTGTCGAGCACGAAGCCGCGCGGGTGGTAATCCTTCAGCGGCCCGTCGAAGGCGTCCTTGCGGTAGGTGAAGGTGGTCTCGATGCTGCCATCCTCCGCCAGCGCATAGGTCTCCACGGCGTTGTGCGCGCCACGCTCCAGCAGTGTCGGTATGTTGGCGATCACATACCAGTCGCCCATGAAGCGCTGAAGATCCACGTGCGGCACGGTCTGCATGGGTGCGTATCCACTGGTCTGGCAGGCCGCCAGCAGCGCCAGCACCGGCGCCACGACGGCCAGGGAGAAGATCGACTTCATCGCAGGCTCCGCGGCGGGCCGGGGAAGAAGGCATTGGTGCGCGCTGCATAAGCGGCATAACCGGGACGGCGCTCGCCGATGTCCTTCTCCAGCAGCCGCACACCCGACACCCGCCACAGCAGCAGGCTCATCAGCAGCGGCGAGACCAGGCTCCACCAGCCGCCGGTGCCCAGCGCGATGATGAAGAAGCCCCACCAGATGCAGAACTCGCCGAAGTAATTGGGATGGCGGGAATAGCGCCACAGGCCGCGATTCATCACTTCGCCGCGGCCGGACCGCTGCGCGCGGAAGGCCGCGAGCTGCGCGTCGGCGACAGCCTCGACCGCAAGGCCGCCGATCACCACCATGGCGCCGATGAAGTCCGCCAGGTGCAGCGGCGTGGCCGCTGCGGTAATGGCTGCAAACAGCGGGGCCGAGACCAGGAAGGCCAGCACCGCCTGCAGCCCGAACACCAGGTACAGGCTCTTCGATGCGAAGCCCGGTTCATTGCGCAGGCGGATGGCGCGGTAGCGATGATCCTCCGGCGCATTCCAGTTGCGGCGCGCCAGGTGCCAGGCCAGGCGCAGCGCCCAGGCGGCCACCAGCGCGAGCACCAGCATGGCGCGCGTGCCGGCTGGCCACGCAAGGCAGAGCGCGTGCAGCGCGGCGGCCAGCAGGAACAGCGGCCAGAAGATATCCACCAGGCCGGCGTTGTGCCGCAGCGTGCAGACTGCCCACGCGGCCAGCGCGAGCAGCAGCAGCCAGGGCAATGCGCCGAACCATGCCAGGTTGCTCATGCGGGTGCGAAACCATCCAGGCGGCGCGCGACGCGCATCAGCAGCGGCAGCACCACTGCCCATCCCGCCGACACCAGTACCAGCGCGGGCAGCGCATCGATGAGCACCAGCGCGCCCAGCTTCGATCCGGCCTGGTAGGCCAGCGGCGCACCCACTGCGGCCACTGCGGCGCACAGCCAGGGGCGGTCGCGCAGCGGACGCAGCGTGACGTTGAGCGTGGTGGCGAAAGCGGCCCACAACGCCACCATGAGCACCGGTGTGGTGCCGCCGAGCAGCAGGGGATCATTCGTCTGCACCCAGCCGCTGGTCACCAGGGCCGTCTCGAACAGGCCTCCGGCCAGCACGGCGATCATTGCCAGGGCCAGTTCCCGCTCCGGTAGGGCGGCCACCGACAGATGCAGCAGCAGCACGGCACCGGCGACGCCCACTCCCAGCAGTGGCAGCTGGTTGGCCGTACCCAGGACACATGCCAGCCAGGCGCACTGGTAGGCCAGCAGGTTCAGCAGACGGGGCTTCAGTCCCATCAGCGCGGCTTCTCGAAGAGATAGTGGCTGACCCACCACTCCTGTCCGCCGCGGTAGCCGAACAGCTCCGCGCAGGCCATGAAGAACAGGCGCCAGCGCTGCAGCCACAGCTGCGCCGCCGCCTCGCCGTAGGTGGCTGCCAGTACCGGCAGCACGGTGTCGCGGCGAGCGTCCAGGTTTTCCAGCCACGCATTGGCCGTCTTCTCGTAATGGCGGCCATCCCAGCGCCAGCGCCGCTGGAGTCGCAGGGCCTGCTGGAAATGCAGGGGCAGCTCGTCGCTGGGCATCATGCCGCCAGAGAAGAAATGACGGCTCATCCAGTCGGTGTCGTCGTCGTCGTCGAAGGCATAAGGGGTGGAGCGATGGACGAACACATGCATGAAGAAGCGGCCACCGGGCTTGAGCCAGTTGCGCACCCGGACAAACATGGCCGGCCAGTTGCGCAGGTGTTCGAACATTTCCACCGACACCACGCGGTCGAAACCGCCTTCATGGGTGAAGGTATTCGCGTCGGCAGTAATGATCTCGATGTTCGTGAGTCCCTCTGCAGCGGCACGTTCCAGGATGGAAGTGCGCTGGGAGCGGGAGTTGGAAACCCCGACGATGCGGCTGCGCGGGTACCGCCGCGCCATGGCCAGTGTCAGTGACCCCCAGCCGCAGCCCAGCTCGAGCACCTGTTGCCCGTCCGACAGTTCCGCACGCTCCATCGTGGCCAGCAGCGCCAGGTCCTCCGCCTCGGCGAGAGTCCCGACATCGTCGGGCCACCAGGCGCAGCTGTACTTGCGCTGCGGCCCGAGCACCTGGGCAAAAAATTCCGCGGGCACCTCGTAGTGCTGCTGGTTGGCAAGCTCCGGCACCGGTGCCACCGGCGCGGTGGCCATTGCGGCCACGAACCCGGCGGTCCGGAGTGCGGAGATTTCCGCATCATCGGCGCCGATGGCGGCCAGGCGGGCAGCGCAAAGCCGGCGGATGCCAGCCCGCACCAGCGGGTCGGGAACCAGTCCGCGCTCGACGAGGCTGATCGAACCTGAGGCTATGCGGCTGTTGGCGGTGGAGTGTGTCATGGTTGGCCGTGGCGGGATGGCGTGCGCACAGTATGCGGAGAACCCGGTGCGCCGGGAGGCGGGGACGGCCATTTGTTACATTCCGATACATACCGCCCCGTCACGGCAGGAGAAGAGACATGAGCTGGCAGGAATGCAATGAGCCTGAACGCGTGGGCGGCTGCGACGGCATCGAGACGCGCATCGTGCCGCGGGCGCGCGACCTTGGCGGCTTCGAGGTGCGCCGGGTGCTGCCCTCCACCAGCCGCATGATGGTGGGGCCCTTCATCTTCTGGGACCAGATGGGTCTCGCGCGCTTCGCCCCGGGCACGGGCATCGATGTGCGGCCTCATCCCCATATCGGCCTCGCCACGGTGACCTACCTGTTTCGCGGGGAGATCATGCACCGGGATTCACTGGGCACCGTGATCCCCATCCGCCCCGGCGAGATGAACCTGATGAGCGCGGGGCGCGGCATCGTGCACTCCGAGCGCACGCCGCCGGAGTCACGCGCCAGTTGGCACCAGCTCTTCGGCATCCAGGCCTGGGTGGCACTGCCGCGCACGCATGAAGAGTCTGATCCCTTCTTCCGTCACTTCGGCGCCGCCGAGCTGCCGATGCTCAGCGATGGCGGGCTCGATGTGCGACTCATCGTGGGCGAGATGGCGGGCAGGCGTTCACCCGTGGAGCTGCCCATGGCCACGCTGTATGCGGATGCGGAGCTGTCGGCGGGCGCGACCCTGCCGCTCGATGCGCTCTACCCGGAACGCGCCATCTACACCGTGGAAGGAGAGATCGAGCTGGCCGGCGAGCGCATCGGCCCCGGCCAGATGCTGGTGCTGCGCGAGGGCGTGCCGGTGGTGATCCGTGCCGTCACCGAGGCGCGGCTGATGCTGCTGGGCGGCGAGAGCGCCGACGCGCCGCGCCACATCTGGTGGAACTTCGTTTCCTCCAGCCTCGAGCGCATGGAGCAGGCACGGGCGGACTGGAAGGGCGGGCGGTTCGAGGCCGTGCCGGAGGAGACGGAGTTCATCCCGCTGCCGGAGGTGTGAGGCGTTGCACGTCCCTGCCGCGGACCGTTGATGGTGCGCCCCGTTCACGATGTAGGAGATGTCCGAGCGTGGTGCTGGCCCGCTCCGACGTCAAACCGCTTCTTGTTGCGTCATGGTGTGGGTCCCGACTCTTTTCCCCCGGGAGCACGTCATGCCACACCATCGCCACGAAAACATCATCCAGGCCCTCAACGAATGCGCCGCCGCTTGCGGGCATTGTGCCTCCGCCTGCCTGCAGGAGCAGGATGTCGCCAGCATGGTGCGCTGCATCTCGCTGGACCTGGACTGCGCCGCCCTCTGCCGCACAGCCACTGAACTTCTGAGCCGCGACAGCGAGCTTTCCGCCCGCTTCTGCGAACTGTGCGCCGAGGCCTGCGAGCTATGCGCCGCCGAATGCGAGCGCCATTCCATGGATCACTGCAAGGCCTGTGCGCAAGCCTGCCGGCGCTGTGCGGCGGAGTGCCGCGGAGTGGGACAAACGGGCGGAGGCAGCCAGAAGCCGGGAACCGGGATGCCGGCCCACTGAGGCCCGGCTACTCCTGCACTTCCCAGGTCCGGAACGTGATCTGCGCCGAGCGGAGCACCTCGCGCACCTCGTTGAGCTTCTTCAGGTCGCGCAGCGGCCCGATGATCACGCGATGCCATTCGCTGTCGTCGATGGTCACGTGCTGGATGGTGGCCTCGATGCCCAGCTTGCCCAGCCGGTCACGCTCGCGTTCCGCGCCGGCACGATTGCGCGAGGCGCTGGCCTGGATCACATATGCACCAGCCCGCGTGATCGGCGCCAGCGGCTGCGGGCGTCCGGCGCGCGGCGTGTCGGAAGCCACCACCACTTCCTGCGTGGGCGCCATCTCGTAGAAATCCAGCTGCACCACGGGATCGGCATCATCCGGCGGCACTTCGGGCGCCGCCTCCACCACCTGCGCGACAGGCTCCTCCGGCTCCTTCTTCAGCTGCCGTTGCCCATGCACCCACACCAGCAGCGCCACCGCCAGCCCTACTCCCAGTCCCGCGCCGAACTGGCGATACTGGCCGGGATCGAACCGGTCGCCCCGTGCACCATGCTTGTAGTCACGGGCGGGCATTCGCGGGCGCGTGGTGTTCACATGCTCTCCGGTGCAGAGACCCCCAGCAGCGACAGCCCGTTGCGCACCACCTGCTGTGCGGCCAGGGCCAGGGCGATGCGCGCATTGCGCAGCCGCGCATCCTCGACGATGAACTGCTCGGCGTTGTACCAGGTATGGAACGACTGGGCGAGTTCGCGCAGGAAATGTACCAGCGAATGCGGCGAGCGCTGCTCGCCGGCGAACCGGATCACCTCCGGATACTTGCCCAGCAGCGTCAGCACCTCGCTCTCATGCGGCGACACCAGCGTGTCGAGGCTGTCGAGCCCGATCGCCGCGTCATAGGCATATCCCTTCGAGGCCAGCTGCCGCTGCACGCTGGCCACGCGCGCATGGGCATACTGGATGTAATAGACCGGGTTTTCGTTGCTGCGCGACTTGGCGAGCTCCAGGTCGAAATCCAGGTGCTGGTCGTGGCTGCGCATCACATAGAAGAACCGGCAGGCATCGTTGCCCACTTCCTGCCGCAGCTGCCGGAGCGTGATGAACTCGCCGGCGCGGGTCGACATCGGGACCTTCTCGCCCTTCCTGAACAGCGACACGAACTGCACCAGCAGCACGTCCAGCGATTCGGGCGGGTGCCCCAGCGCGTCCAGGCCCGCGCGCACGCGCGCGGTATAGCCGTGGTGGTCCGATCCCATGATGTCGAGCAGCAGGTCGAAGCCGCGCTCGCGCTTCTCCAGGTGGTAGGCGATGTCGGAGGCGAAGTAGGTCTTCACGCCATTCTCGCGCACCACCACACGGTCCTTCTCGTCACCGAAGCTGGAGGTGCGGAACCAGGTCGCGCCATCCTTCTCGTAGAGGTGGCCCTGCGCACGCAGCCGGTCGAGCGCGCGGTCGATGGCGCCGCTGTCGACCAGCGAGCGTTCCGAATACCAGCGGTCATACGTGACGCCGAATCCGGTGAGGTCGTTTTCCATGTCGGCGATGATGGCCTCGAGGCCGAGTTCCACCACCTCGGCGAAGCCCGCATCGCCCAGCAGCGCGCGCGCACGCGCGATCACCGCGTCGATGTAGGCTTCCTTGTCGCCACCTTCCGGTTCATCCGGAGGCAGGTTGCCGAACACTTCCCCTTCGGGGCGCAGCAGCCTCTCGCCAGCTTCCTGCAGCAGGTCAGCGGCAATCTCGCGGATGTACTGCCCCCTGTAGCCGTTGGCGGGGAAGGTGAACTTCTCGCCCAGCGCCTCCAGGTAGCGCAGCCAGATGCTCACCGCGAGGATGTCCACCTGCCGCCCCGCATCGTTCACGTAGTACTCGCGATGCACGGCGTAGCCATTGGCCACCAGAAGGTTGGCCACGCAGGCCCCGAAGGCGCCCAGCCGCCCATGCCCGACGTGCAGCGGCCCGGTGGGGTTCGACGACAGGAACTCCACCAGCACCTTCGTGCCGGCGCCGGAGTTGTTGGTGCCGTAGCTGCTGCGCGCCTCATCGATGCGGCGGACCACCTCGGCCTGCGCCGCCCGCGCGAGGAAGAAATTGATGAAGCCCGCGCCGGCGATCTCCACGCGCTCCACGCCCGGATGTGCCGGCAGCGCCGCCACGATGGCCTGCGCCAGTTCGCGCGGCGGCTTGCGAGCGGCCTTTGCCAGGCGCATGGCCAGGTTGGTGGCGAAATCACCATTGGACGCATCGCGCGTACGCTCCACGCCCAGGTTTTCCAGCGGCAGGTCGGCGGGCAGCAGCTGCCCGGTGAGGCTGGCCACGGCAGCGCGCAGCAGTTGTTCGATTTCTTGCTTCATAGGGGGCCGGCAAGTCTACCCGTGGCGTCTGCGGTTCACCACGGCCGGCCCTGCCTAGAACAGCTCCAGGGGATCAACATCCAGTGCCCAGCGCAGCGAGCGCGGCGCGGCCACGCCGCCCAGCCGCGGCACCCACTCGCCGAGGAAGCGCTGCAGGGGTGCGCGCTGGGGTGATTCGACCAGCAGCTGGGCATGGTGCCTGCCGGCGCGCCGGGACATCGCCGCCGGCACCGGGCCGCGCAGCATCACGCCCGGCGGCGTCGGCAGCAGGGCACGGGCTTCCTTCAGGAACTTCAGCGCCACGCCGGGCGAGGTATCCGATGCCCGCAGCACCGCCATGCGGGCAAATGGCGGCCAGTGGGCATCCGCGCGTTCCGCCAGCGCCCCGGCCGCAAAGCCGGCGTAGCCCTTCTCGAGCAGGGTGACCAGCAAGGGATGTTCGGGATACAGGCTCTGCACCAGCACCTCGCCGCTGCGGCCGGCGCGACCGGCCCTTCCCGCCACCTGCACGATGGTCTGCGCCAGGCGCTCGGCTGCCCGGAAATCAGTGCTGAACAGGCTTTGGTCCGCATTGAGCACCACCACCAGCGTCACATCGGGAAAGTGATGCCCCTTGGCCAGCATCTGCGTACCCACGAGGATGCGCGCGCTGCCGCTGTGCACACGGTCGATGGCGCCGGTGAGCGCCTGCGGCGCGCGCAGCACATCGCGGTCAAAGCGCTCCACTGGCGCATCGGGAAACTCCGCGGCCAGGGTTTCCTCCACGCGCTCGGTACCCTGTCCCAGCGGATGCACTTCATGCCCGCAGCGCGGGCAGCGCTGCGGCAGCGGCTCCTCTGCGCCGCAGTGATGGCAGGCCAGCCGGTTGCCGCGCATGTGCACCGTCATGCGCGCATCGCAGTCGTGGCAGGGCGCAATCCAGCTGCAGCCCTGGCACAGCAGCGTGGGCGCATAACCGCGGCGGTTGAGGAACACCAGTACCTGACCGCCGGCATCCAGGTGCTGCCGCATGGACTTCAGCACCGGTGCCGACAAGCCCTTGTGCACGGCATGCGCGCGCATGTCGATCAGCGCCAGGCGCGGCGGCTCCGCATTGCCCGCGCGCTCCGGCAGCAGCAGGTGCGTGAACCGGCCCTGCGCGGCATTGTGCAGTGATTCCAGTGATGGCGTGGCCGAGCCCAGCACCACGGGTACCGACTGCAGCTGGCCGCGCAGCAGCGCGAGGTCGCGCGCGGAGTAGCGCAGGTCGCCTTCCTGCTGCTTGTAGGATCCGTCGTGCTCTTCATCGACGATGATGAGCGCCAGGCCGGGCAGCGGTGCAAACACCGCCGAGCGGGTGCCGATCACGATGCGCGCACCGCCCCGTGCAGTGGCTTCCCACGCGCGTGCACGCGCAGCATCGGTGAGTCCGGAATGCAGCGCCACGATGGGCGCATCGAAACGCTGCTCGAAGCGCTGCAGCAGCTGCGGCGTGAGCCCGATCTCCGGGCACAGCACCAGCACCGAGCCGCCGCGCGCCAGCACCGCCTCCACCGCCTGCAGGTACACCTCGGTCTTGCCGCTGCCGGTGACGCCGTCGAGCAGGAAGTTGGCCGCGCCCTGCGCGGACTGCAGCGCCGTGAGCGCGGCCTGCTGTGCGCCGCTCAACGGCAAGGGCGCCTCGCGCAGTCCACCCGATGCCGAAGCCGCGGGCTTTGCTCCCTTCGCCGCCCGCTTGCGCACCACACGCAGTCCCTTGGGCAACGCGGTGGCCATCACCTCGCCGACGGGATGGTGGTAGTAGTTCGCCGCCCACTCGAGCAGGGCAAGGTCCGTCGCGCCCAGCAGCGGCCGGTCGTCGAGCACCGCGCCCACCTCGCGCAGCTTTTCCGCCGGCACCTCCGAGGTCGTGGCCAGGCGCATCACCAGGCCCACCACCTCCCGCCGGCCGAAGGGTACGCGCACGCGCATGCCCGGTTCCACCGGGAATTGCGGTGTCAACGTGTAATCGAACAGCTGCCGCAGGGGCGTGTCGATGGCGATCTGGCAGAAATGCGGAGCCGTCACGAGTTGTTAACTTGTGCCACGAAAAGAGGAGGGATAAAGATGGCGTCATGCGACGCACCACGATTGTAGGCGGCAAGCTTCTCCTCCTGCTGGCCATTGCAGGCTGCGGCGGCGGCGATTCCGGTCCCGGCGGCATCACCTACACTCCCGGCGTCTATCCGCCGTCCGGTTCCTTCGCCGCCCGCTGCGAGAACCCGCGCCGCGGCAGCGACCCCTGGAGTGGCAAGCCCTGGCCCGACCGTGCCGGCAGCGCCCTGCACGAGAAGCACTTCCTGCGGTCGTGGACCGATGAGCTCTACCTCTGGTTCAATGAGGTGGCAGACCGTGATCCTTCCAACACCGGCGGCGACGACGGCGGCGTGAAGGAATATTTCGCGCTGCTGAAAACCACCGGCCTCACTTCCACGGGCCGTCCCCGGGACAACTTCCACTTCACCGTCGACACCGGGGAATACCGCCAGCTGTCGCAGGGTGGGGTGGTGCTGGGCTATGGCATCTCCTGGAAGGTGGTCAACGCCACGCCGCCGCGCGAGATCGTGGTGGAGTATGTGCAGGCCGGCAGTGAGGCAGCAGCCGCGGGCATCGAGCGTGGTGACACCCTGCTCAGGGTCGACGGCATCAACGTGGTGACGAACAACACCCAGGCCGGCGTCAATGTCATCGTCGAGGGTGCTTTCGAGCCGGATGATGGCTCGACCCACAGCTTCGAGTTCCGCGACCGCGGCAGCACCACCGTCACCACCGCCTCTCTCGCCGCCGGCCTGGTCGCAATGGATGCCGTGCCACTGGTCGATGTGCTCCAGGTGGGTGGCAATGACGTGGGCTACCTGCTGTTCAACGACCATTCGGCCATCGCCGAGACCCAGCTCTTCGACGCGGTGGAATACCTGGCCGGACAGCAGGTCGATGAACTGGTGCTCGACCTGCGCTACAACGGCGGCGGATTCCTCGACATCGCCAGCGAGCTGGCCTACATGATCGCCGGCTCCGCAGCCACCACCGGCCGCACCTTCGAGCGCCTGCAGTTCAGCAGCAAGTATCCGACGCATCACCCATTGACCGGCGCCCCGCTGGTGCCCCTGCCGTTCCACTCCACGACGCAGGATTTCTCGATCGACCCCGGCACGCCGCTGCCCACGCTGAACCTCAGCCGGGTGGTGGTGCTGACTTCACCGCTCACCTGTTCCGCCAGCGAATCGCTGGTCAATTCGCTGCGTGGCATCGGCATCCAGGTGATCCAGGTCGGCGGTGACACCTGCGGCAAGCCCTATGGCTTCTATCCCGCGGACAATTGCGGCACCACGTACTTCTCGATCCAGTTCCGCGGCGTGAACGAGGCGGGCTTCGGCGACTACGTGGATGGCTTCTCGGCCACCCGCGCCACCGGTGACCCGATGGCGAACCTGCCCGGCTGCCCGGCGGTCGATGACCTCACGCACCTGCTGGGAGATCCGGCCGAGCGCCAGCTCGCCACCGCGCTCACCTACCTGCAGGACGGCAGCTGCCTGCCTGCGGCATCTGCAAAGCTGCAGGCACCCCAGGCAGCGCTGATGCCGGATGACGGCAACATCGCCGTGCGCGGGCCGCGCCGGCAGCCCTGGCGCGACAATCGCATCCTGCGTCCGTAAATCGCCGTCAGCCGGCGCGCACCACCACCTTGCCGAAATGCCCGCCGTTTTCCTGGAAGCGGTAGGCATCCTGCAGTCCGGTGAAGTCGAAGCTGCGACCCACCACCGGCCGGATTCCCGCGGCTTCCACGAATCGCGCCAGCTTCTCGTGCATGCGCCGCGAACCGACGTACACACCCTGCAGTCGCACCGCACCGGGGATCAGCGCGCGCGGCGGCAGGCCGCCGGCGGCGCCGCTCACCGCACCGATCACCACCACGGTGCCCTGCATGCGCACCGCGGCCACCGACTGCAGCAGTGTCTTCTCGCCGCCCACTTCCAGCACGACATCGACACCAGTTCCGCCGGTGAGCTTGCGCGCCTCGGCTGCCCACTCCGGCGTGTTCCGGTAGTTGATGGTGTGGTCCGCACCCAGTGCGCGCGCCTTCTCCAGCTTCGCGTCATCCGAGGAGGTGATGATCACACGGCAGCCTGCCGCCTTTGCCAGCTGCAGTGCCCAGATGGACACACCGCCCGTGCCCAGCAGCAGCACCGTCTCGCCCGGCTGCGCACGCGCCTCCTCGAACAGCGCGCGCCACGCGGTGGTGCCGGCGCAGGTGAGCGTGGCCGCCTCCTCGTCGGTGAGATGTGCCGGTGACTTCACGAACGAGTGCTCGCCCAGCACCAGTTCCTCGGTGAACGTGCCGGCACCGCCGCCGCCCAGTGCCCCTGCGACCGCAGCCGGCGTCATCACGCCATCCACCCAGTCCGGGAAGAAGGACGTGGCCACCCGGTCACCCACGGCGAAACGCGTGACGCCGGCGCCGATCTCCACGACCTTCCCCACGCCATCGGATCCCGGCACGAAGGGCGCGGGTGCGCCGGGGCCGTAGCCACCGCGCACCACCATCAGGTCGCGGTAATTGAGCGAGGCAGCGGCAAGCCGCACGCGCACCTGTCCGGGCCCGGGCCGCGGCGAGGGCTCCTCGCCGAGCTTGAGACCATCGATCTGACCGCCGGCCGCTACGCGCCAGGTTCTCATGGGTTCGTCTCCAGACTGAAAAACACGGGGAAAACGCCGGTGGCAACCCGCGGGACATTGTCTGCCGGCGGCACCTATCTTAATCTTCCAGGGATGAACCGGAACGCCGTTCAGGAGCACAGGGAAGCGCCAGCCAGCCACCATGATTTCGCCGTCGTGCAGTCGGCGGCGATACAGGGTCTCGGCCAGCCCATCCTGCGCGCCGACGTGGCCGGCATGCCGCTGGAATGGGTCGACTACAAGGAAGCCGCGCGACTCTACACCCAGGGCCAGGTGGCCTATTCGGTGGGCACGCCCCTGTACCGCCTGAAGGGTGGATTCAGTGCCGTCACGGGCAAGCGCAGCGTGCTGGAGATCAACTCCATCATCGCCACCGTGGGCCACACCGCCAATCCGGGCAACACGCGGCATGACTACATTCCGCCGCTGAACAACCAGACGCTGTTCCGCCGCGACGGCTACCTGTGCCTGTACTGCGCGCAGCGTTTCCCCACGCAGGAGCTCTCGCGCGACCACATCCGCCCGTTCAGCCAGGGCGGTCGCGACACCTGGAACAACGTGGCCACGGCCTGCCGCCGCTGCAACAACGCCAAGGCCTCGCGCACGCCCGAACAGGCGAAGATGCAGCTCATCGCCGTGCCGTTCACGCCTACCTACGCCGAATACATCTTCCTGAAGGGCCGGCGCGTGCTGGCCGACCAGATGCAGTACCTGCTGGCGCATTTCCCGCGCAGCAGCCCGCTGCATGCGCGCCTGCGGGAATGGATGCACTGACAGCGCCTTGATCTTCCTCGTCGACGCCTCGGTGTACGTGTTCCGCGCGTACTACTCCATGCCGCCGGACATGCGCGATGGCGACGGCAATCCCGTGCATGCGCTGTATGGCTTCGCGCGCTTCCTCGGCGACCTCATCGAGCGCGAGCGTCCCGAATACATGGCCGTGGCCTTCGATGCCAGCCTCGCCACCTCGTTCCGCAACCGGATCTACCCCGCCTACAAGGCCAACCGGGATCCGGCGCCGCTGGACCTGCTGCTGCAGTTCGAGCGCTGCCGCGCCTTCTGCGAACGCCTGGGCATCGCCTGGTTCGACAGCAGCGAGTTCGAGGCCGACGACATCATCGGCACGCTGGCCTGCCGCATGCGCGCGGAAGGCCTGCGCGTGACCATCGTGTCGCGCGACAAGGACCTGGCACAGCTGATCACGCCGGGCGACGTGTACTGGGATTACGCCGGCAATGTGCGCTACCGGCACGGCGAGATTGCCGACCGCTTCGGCGTGGCGCCTGAGCGCTATGCGGACTACCTCGCCCTCACCGGCGACGCCGTGGACAACATCAGCGGCGTGCCCGGCGTGGGTCCGAAGACCGCCGCGGCGCTGATGCAGGCGTACGAGTCGCTCGATGACCTCTACCTGCGCCTGGATACCGTGCGCGACCTGCCGCTGCGCGGCGCCGCCACGCTGCCGGACAGGCTGGCGCGCCACCGCGAAGCGGCCTATCTTGCACGCGAACTAACACGCATCCGCTGCGACATGCCGCTGGACGTGTCACGCGCTGACCTCAGGCGCCGCGTGCCCGACATGCCGGGCATCGACGGCTTCTGCAGCACCAATGGATTCGGACAGCTGCTGTCGCGCCAGGCGGCGGGGCTGTGCGGCTGACAAACGGAGATTGCCCGCCATGAACGACAAATCCCTCCAGTCGGTGATGCAGGAGGAGCGCAGCTTTCCGCCACCGGCGCGTTTTGCTGCCACCGCGCATCCCAATGCCGCCGAGCTGGCGCTGCTGCGCGAGCAGGCGGGTCGCGACACCGGGGAGTTCTGGGCCGAGCAGGCGCGGCGCGAGCTGGTGTGGCACAAGCCCTTCACGCGCACGCTCGATGAATCTGCGGCACCCAACTACCGCTGGTTCACCGACGGCCAGCTCAACGTCTCGTACAACTGCCTGGACCACAACCTCGCCACCAGCCGCGATCACCTCGCGCTGGTCTTCGAGGCCGAGGACGGCAAGGTACGCAAGCTCACCTATGGCCAGCTGCATGCGGAGGTCTGCCGCTTCGCCAATGCCCTGCGCGCGCTGGGCGTGCGGCAGGGCGACCGCGTCGTGATCTACATGCCGCTGGTGCCCGAGGCCATCATCGCCATGCAGGCCTGCGCGCGCATCGGCGCCATCCATTCAGTGGTGTTCGGCGGATTCTCCGCGCTGTCGATGCGCGATCGCATCGAGGATGCCACCGCCCGCTTCGTGATCACCGCGGACGGCGGCTGGCGCGGCGGCAAGGTGGTGGAGCTGAAAGCTGCCACCGACAAGGCGCTGTCGGAGGGAGGCGCGAGCATCGAGAAGGTGATCGTGCTGCGCCACACCGGCCTCGACGTGCCCATGCACGCCGGCCGCGACCTCTGGTGGCACGACGTGGTGCAGGGGCAGGGCACCGACTGCGAGCCCGCCTGGGTGGATGCGGAGCATCCGCTGTTCCTGCTCTACACCTCCGGCTCCACCGGCAAGCCCAAGGGCATACAGCATTCCAGCGCCGGCTACCTGCTCGGCTCCAAGCTCACCTCGCGCTGGGTGTTCGACCTGAAGCCCACCGATGTGTACTGGTGCACCGCGGATGTGGGCTGGATCACCGGCCACAGCTATGTGGCCTATGGACCGCTGGCCAACGGCGCCACCGTGGTGCTCTATGAAGGCGCGCCCACGTTCCCCGATGCCGGCCGGTTCTGGAAGATCATCCAGGACCACAAGGTGAGCGTGTTCTATACCGCGCCCACCGCCATCCGCGCGCTGATGAAGCTGGGCGATGGCATCCCGCAGAGCTACGACCTGTCGTCATTGCGCCTGCTGGGCAGCGTGGGCGAGCCCATCAACCCGGAAGCCTGGATGTGGTACCACCGCGTGATCGGCGCCGAGCGCTGCCCGGTGGTCGATACCTGGTGGCAGACCGAGACCGGCGCCATCATGATCTCGCCGCTCCCCGGCGTCACTGCGACAAAGCCCGGCTCCTGCACGCAGCCGCTGCCCGGCATCGAGGCCGACATCGTCGATGAGGATGGCAATCCCGTGCAGGGCGTGGAGGCCGGTGGCTACCTCGTGATCCGCAAGCCCTGGCCCTCCATGCTGCGCACCATCTGGGGCGACAACGAGCGCTACATCGAGACCTACTGGGCGAAGTTCGGCAACCGCTACTACGTGGCCGGCGACAGTGCGCACCGCGATGCCGATGGCTTCTACTGGATCATGGGGCGCATCGATGACGTGCTCAACGTGGCCGGGCACCGGCTGGGCACGATGGAGATCGAGTCGGCGCTGGTGGCGCACCCGCGCATTGCGGAGGCTGCCGTGGTGGGCCGTCCGCATGACGTGAAGGGCGAGGCCGTGTTCGCCTTTGTCGTGTGCCGCGGTGAGCGCCCGGCGGGTGACACCAAGGCGCTGGTTGAGGAGCTGCGCGCCTGGGTGGGCGAGCAGCTCGGCGCCATCGCCAAGCCCGACGACATCCGCTTCGCCGACAACCTGCCCAAGACCCGCTCCGGCAAGATCATGCGCCGCCTGCTGCGCAGCATCGCGCGCGGGGATGAGATCACGCAGGACATCTCCACGCTGGAAAACCCTGCCATCGTCGAGCAGCTGCGCGGCGCGCGCTGACCGCAAGAATCAGGACGCACGCCACGTCGCCGGGCAATAGCCTGCGATCTCCTTCCGCAATGGAGATCGTTCGATGCATGTACTGCAGGATCAGGTTGCCATCATTACCGGAGCGTCGGCCGGCATAGGTCGCGCCACCGCGCGATTGTTCGCCGCGGAAGGCGCGGCGGTGGTGCTGAATGCGAGGACCGAGGGGCCGCTGCAGGAGCTTGCTGCGCAGATCCGCAGTGAAGGCGGCGCAGCGAGCGTGGTGGCCGGAGACGTGGCGCTGCCGCAGGTGCACGAGCAGCTCGTGCATGCGGCCCTCCGGGATTTCGGAGGCCTCGACATCGCGGTCAACAATGCCGGGGCCACCGGCCCGTCCAGGCAACTTGCCGATCTCTCCGACACGGAGTGGAGGCATGTCCTTGATGTGAACCTCACGGCCGCCTTCTTCGGTGCGCGCAGCCAGATTCCAGCCATGCTGGAGCGGCGTGGCGGCTCGATCATCTTCACCTCCAGCTTCGTCGGCACGAGCGCGGGGCTCGCAGGGATGGCCGCATACGGTGCCGCGAAGGCCGGCCTGGGCGGACTGGTGAAGGGAATCACGGCCGACTACGCCGCGCGCGGAATCCGCGCCAACGCAGTGCTTTCAGGCGGGGTCGATACGGCGCTGGCCGGCGATGACGCACAGAAGGCCTGGGCTGCGGGCCTGCACGCGCTCAAGCGCATTGCCCGGCCCGCCGAAATCGCGCAGGCCATGTTGTTCCTCGCGGGCCCGATGTCCAGCTTCATCGCCGGCTCGGCGATGTACGTGGACGGCGGCAATGCCGCAGTGAAGTAGCCGGCAGAAAGGACGCTGCAATGAAAAGGCCGCGCCTTGCAGGCGCGGCCCGTGTTCATGGCCGAGGGGGCATGAGCCTCGGCCCTTGCCCCCAACAGCAGCACCTACCTGGGCGCAGCACCCCCGGCTGGAGCACCCTGGCGAGGCGGTCCGCCAGCGCCAGGCGCACCACCCGGCGCATTGTCCGCATTCGTCCCCGTCGGTCCACCACGGAAACTGCTCTGCAGCAGGTTGGTGATGGTGTGCACGTACCGGATCTTCCCGTTCTCCACGCGGAACAGGTGCGTGTCGGCCGCGCCGCTGCCGCCGTTCGGGCCACCCGCACCGAAGGTGCACCACACCACCACCGAGCCGGTCACGTCATCCACCACGAACTGGCGGTTGGCGATGTTCACGCCCGCCGGCACGCCGGCCTCGCAGGTGTCGGCGTCGGTGCCGCGCGAAGTGGTCATGCCACCTTCGACGCGCACGCAGGGATAACCCCAGGGCACCAGATCGATCTTGCCCTCCAGGAAGGCATCGAGGTACGCATTGGCCGCGTTCACCAGCGTGCCGCGTGAATCACGACGATCTGCCGGGATGGGGCCCCAGTTCTCGGTCGAGGTGTACTGCAGGAAGTTGTCGGCGTTGAACAGCCAGTAGCCGGTGGTCGTGGTGATCACCTTGATCTCGGCGATCTTGTCGTGGTTCACGCGCAGCGTGACGCCGACCACCCAGGGCTCGGCCTTGTCCGTGACCACGATCTCGGTGAAGGTCTGGCAGGACTGGTCGTCATAGAGCGTGAAGCTCTTGTCGATCTTGAGCTTCTTTGTGAGAAAGCCGGTCTTGACGTCTGCCGGCTTCAGGTTCTCGGAGTAGCCGAGCCCGGTGGCCAGCGGCAGCCCGGAGATGTCACCCTTGGCCTGCGCCTCCAGGTAAAGCCGCGCGGCATGCTGCAGGCCGCCGCGCTGGCAGGACACCGTCGGCCGTTGCGCGGCCTGCGGTGCGGGCTGGGCGGCAGGTGCCGCGGCCGGAGCGGTGCCCGCGCGTGGCGCGGCGGGCGCTGGAGCCTGCCCGGAATGGGCGGCGGATGCGACCAGCGCTGCGCAGAGCGCAAGGCCGGTGATGATGTTCTGGCGTTTCACTGACAGTTCCCTCCTGGTACGCGATCGTTCCTGATTCGTTCAGATGCCGCTGACGCGGCGGTTGCGTGTGGCGCGGCGATGCGCGATCTCCTGCGCATAGATGGGCGTGCGCAGGTAGCGGTCGGCCGGCGCACTGGCGATGGATTCCGGCACGGGCTGCAGCGGCACCATGGATTCCAGCAGCGCGTTGGCGCGCGCCTCGACACCGGGTTTCCACTCCGGCTGCAGCACGACGTAGAGATCGTTGTGCAGGATGGCATCAAGTACCACGCGCCCGACGACCACCGGGTCCTGCGGCCGTGCCCAGTACGGGGAGGGCGGCGGCGCGGCTGCAGCCGCCTGGCGGGGTGGTCCGCCTGCGCCCGGCGCGCCCGCGCCGCGCGCACCCGCGGCACCCGCCGTGTTGCGCAGTTCTTCCGGCCGGTGCGTCTCGCTCTGCCCGATGTTGCTGGTGGTGTTGCCCGGCACGAAGCATGTGGTGCCGATGTTGGTGCCGCCCAGTTCCGCGCGCAGCACTTCCATCAGGCCCACCACCGCAATCTTGCTGATGGAGTAGATGCCCGCACCGGCATTGGGCACGATGCCGCTGGTGGAGGCCGTGGTCACGATGTGCGCCCCCGTGCCCCGTGCCCGCATGCGCGGCACGAAGGTGTTCACGCCATACACGGGCCCGAAGAAGTTCACGCCCATGCCCCATTCCCAGTCCTTCAGCGAACCCGCGCTCGCGGACTGCTGCAGGCCCACGCCGGCATTGTTGATGAGCACATCCACCGGCCCGAACTTCCTCTCGATGGCATCGGCAGTGCGCTGCCAGCCATCCTTGTCCATCACGTCGTGGACCACGGTCATCAGCCGCGGATCGTCCGGCGGGAATTTCTTCAGCGCATCGGCCCACTGCTTGTCGTCCAGGTTGCCGATCACCACCTTTGCGCCGGCCTCGTGCATCACCTGTGCAATGCCCAGCCCGATGCCGCTGGAGCCGCCGGTGATGTACACCACCTTGTCCTTCACCGTCGTGAGGGTGGGCTTCTGCGATTCGCCGGCATTGGCCGCAGGCGCCGCGGCGGCTCCCGCCTCACGCGCTGCCATGGCGCCGAGGGTGCCGGCAGCCCCGGCTGCGGCGAGTCCACCCAGCAGGTGGCGCCGGTTCAGAGTGAGTTCGTCCATGTTCATCAGCCCTCGAAGCCCTTGATGTTGCGCTTGCGGGTGGCGCGGCGGTGGGCGATCTCCTGCACGAAGATGTCGGTGAAGAAGTAGCGGCCCGCAGCTTCCTGCTGCCTGATGGCGTCGGTCATCGGATAGAAGTCCACCATCGACTCCACCATCGCCATGCCGCGCGCCAGCACGCCCTGGCGGTACTCGGGGGCAGGGAAGATGAACAGGTCGTTGTGGAGGATGCCGTCCACCACCATGCGGCCCACCATCAGCGGATCCTGCGGCCGCTGCCACAGCGGATTCACCGGCGCGGGCGCTGCCGCCGCCTGTGCGCCACCGGCGCCGCGTGGCGCAGCCCCGCCGCGCGCTCCGCCGGCACCAGCCGGCACCAGCGGACGCTGCGCCTGCTGCGGTCCCTGGTTGCGCAGGTCGTCCGGCCGCGCATCTTCACTGCGCGCGATGTTGGTCGTGGTCATGCCCGGCACCAGGCAGGAGGTGCCGATGTTGGTGTTGCGCAGGTCCGCGCGTGCCTGCTCCATCAGGCCGGTGGCGGCGATCTTCGACACCGCATAGATGCCCACCGGCAAGCCCACGAGGATGCCGCTGGTCGATGTGGTGGTGACGATATGGGCGGGCGTGCCCCGTGCACGCATGCGCGGCACGAAGGTCTTGATGCCATAGACCGGGCCCCAGAAGTTCACCCCCATGCCCCAGTCCCAGTCGTTGTAGCTGCCGTCGACGATGCCCTGCTGCAATCCCACGCCGGCGTTGTTCACCAGGATGTCGATGGGGCCGAAGAACTTCTCGATCTCGTCGGCCTTCTTCTCCCATGCATCGCGTTCCATCACGTCGTGCACGATGGTCTTCACGCGCGCATCGTTGCGCGGGAATTTCGCCAGCGCTTCGGTCCACTGGCTGTCGTTGTAGTTGCCGAGGATCACCTTCGCCCCGGCTTCATGCAGCGCCTGGGCGATGCCAAGGCCGATGCCGCTGGAGCCGCCGGTGATGTAGGCGACCTTGTCCTTCACATCGGTGATGGGCGGCTTCTGTGCAGCGCCCCGGTCCGGAAACTGGAGTCCCGCAGTCGAACCCTGCGCCGCGGCTTCATTGGGCCCCAGCGCACCCAGCACGCCGGCCGCGCCGGCCGTGACCGCTCCGCCCATCACGTGGCGACGGCTCAGTTTCTTCTCTTCCATATGACCCCCCGGGCGTAGTGAGCGAAGTATTAGAGCAGCTTCTGCCAGTAGCCGACATCCACCCAACGGTCCTGCTTGAAGCCCACGCCCTGCAGTGTGCCGGTGTGCTTGAAGCCGAGCTTTTCGTGGAGCGTAACGCTGGGCGCATTGGGCAGTGCGATGAGTCCCACGGCGGTGCGCATGCCCTGCGACTTCAACAGGTTCAGCAGTTCCACGTACAGGCGCGTGCCCGTGCCCTGGCCCTCGCGGCCATGCGCCAGGTACACGGCAGTCTCTGCGGCATAGCGGTAGGCCGAGCGCGTGTGGAACCGCCCCGCATAGGCATAACCGATGATGCCGTCGCGGCTGTCGGCCAGCAGCCAGGGCAGGGAGGCATCGCGCACCGCGGCAATCCGCTGCTCCATCACGCGCGTGCTCAGTGGTTCCTCTTCGAAGGTGACCACGGTGTTGCGGATGTAGTGATTGTAGATGCCGCAGATGGCCCAGGCGTCCGCCAGGGTGGCGGGCCGGATGATGAGCCCGCTCACAGGCCCAGCTCCCGCGCGATGTCGCCGGCGTCATATACCTGGGTGAGTGCCACGCGCATGATGGCCGGGTGCACGGAGACGGCGCGGTTGCGTGCGGCATCGAACCAGTACGCACCGGAGATGGCGTGGATGTTGCCGTCGAAGACCAGTCCGACGATTTCGCCCTTTGCATTCACCAGGGGACTGCCGGAGTTGCCGCCGATGATGTCGTTCGTCGACACGAGGTTCATGCGCGTGTCGAGGTCCAGCACATCGCGCTTCGCGATCCAGCGCCCGGGCAGCATGAAGGGTTCCACTCCGCTCGCGCGCTCGAAGGCACGCCGCAGCGTGGAGAAGGGCGTGACATCGCTGCCGCCTTCCTTCCAGCCCTGCACCACGCCCACATTCAGGCGCAGCGAGAAGGTGGCATCCGGGTACACGCTGGTGCCCAGCGCGGCAAAGCGCGCTGCGGCGATCGTGGCGGTGGCTGCATTCACCACGGCCTCCACTTCATCCTCGTACTGCTTGCGCACCGCGCGCGCGGGGCCATCCACCAGCCGGGCCATGCGGATCATCGGATCATCCGAAGCCTCGATGGCCGCCTGGCCTCCATCCCACAGCTGCCGGCGCACCGCGGGATCCCCCAGCCGGGACTGCGTGACCAGCCCCAGCGCCAGGTCATCCGGCGTGAGCTCCGCCAGCAGGTTGCGCACCAGCGGATCATCGGGTCCCAGGAATTCGCGCATGCGTTCCAGGCCAAACGACAAGGTGAGCCGCTCGCGCTGCGGATACACCGGCACATCCGCCAGCAGCTGCTGTTCCACGCGCGGCAGCGCGGTATCGACATACTCGCGCAGGCGCTGCTCGCCGGGCTTCGCACGCTCGGCTGCACCGCGCACCAGCGTGCGGGCGTAGCTGAACAGGGTGCTGTCGAAGCCGGCTGCGTCTTCGAGGAAGGTATAGGGCAGGTACAGTTCCTGCTCACGCGCCATCGCGCGCTCGATCTCGCGCCAGGGATCGGGCCTGCCGGCCGGCAGCCGGGCCGATGCACGCAGCTGCTGCCCGGCGGCGCGCTTCTCATCCAGCAGCCCAGGTCCAAGCAGTGCATCCAGCATGCGCCGGCGCACCTTGATGCGGTTCTCCAGCGAGTTGAGCGGGTCTTTCACGATGCGCGCGGCTTCGGCGCCGGTCTTCGAGAACTGGATGTAGCGCCCCCGCAGTTCACTGGCCCGCTGCAGCCACAGTGGCAGCTGGCGGCGCTGCGATTCCAGCTGCGCCACCGTGAGCAGCCGCTGCGTGGTGCCGGGATGACCCGACACGAACACCGCCTCGCCTTCGGCAGGACCGTTCCAGTTGATCTTCAGGTGTCCGGGTGTCCTGGCTGGCGCGCCGTTCTCGTAGGCGCGCATCAGCGACATGTCCAGCGCCCAGCGCGGGAACTGGAAATTGTCCGGGTCGCCGCCGAAAGCGCCAATGGCCGCCTCCGGCGCGAACACCAGCCGCACGTCGTCGTAACGCTTGTACTGGTAAAGGAAGTGCTGGCCGCCGCCATACAGCGCCACGGCCTCGCAGCGGCGGGGCTCGCGGGGCGATGCGGCCTGCTCGCAGGCCTTTTCCAGCCGGGTCAGCGCCTGCTTGCGGGCTTCATTGGCGGCGCGGTCATCGAGGCCGGCCAGCGCGGCCTGCACCTGCGCGCTGATGTCCTCCACCTTCACCAGTACATCGGCGCGCTGCGTGGGACAGCGCAGTTCCGCGCCGCGCGAGCCGGCGATGAAGCCATCGCGCAGGCGGTCTTCCACTGCGCTGGAAAGCTGCGCCAGGCAGGAGGAAGCGCAGTGATGGTTGGTCAGCAGCAGCCCGTCAGGCGAGACAAAGGAGGCGGTGCAGCCGGACAGCCGCACGGTGGCCAGGCGCACCTTGTCGAGCCACGCCGGCGTGATGTCCACGCCATGCTGCTGCCGCACCTGCGCCGCCGGGAAGTTGTCGAAGGGCCACATGCCCTCGTCCGCCATGGCGGGAGCCGCCAGGAACAGCACCAGCAGCAGGGACATCAGGCGCATGCACGCGGGCTCCGGCCATTACCGATGCCCCATTGTAAGCGAGCGCGGTGCGCTCAGCCTGTTGCGCCCAGCAGCAGGATCGCCAGCTTTTCCGGTGTGTGCAGCAGACGATGGCGCCGCCCGCGCAGCGCAGGCAAACCGCGCGGTGTGCCGAGCACGGCCTCGCGCAGGGCCTCGGCGTCCAGGTCCTCGCCCGCCTGGTCGAACACCAGCAAGGGTCCATCCAGCAGGTCCGGCGCATGGCAGGCCAGTGGCAGGCCTTCCACCAGGATGCCGTCCCAGGGGCTCTCGATGTCATGCACCTCGTAGTCCAGGCGCTCCCAGAAGCCGCGCGCCTCGGCCAGGTCGTGGCAGGGCAGGCTGAGCGTGCGGAACCGGCCCAGTGCGGTGGTGCGCGGTGGTTCGGCCGGGGGCGAGAAACTGCGCGCTTCCTGCACGCGCAGCAGCAGGCCGCCGGGCTCGCGCAACTCCAGCTGGTTGAACACATCCGGGCCCAGCACGGCGCGCTCGACGCCCATCAGCCGGTTCGACAGCTCCTGCTCCAGTTCGTCCACGCCAGGGCGCACGAAACTCAGCACCAGGGGTTCGTCGGCACGCGCGTGCAGGCCCACGGCCAGCCGCTGGCAGGCCACCACACCATAAGGATGCGACCATACATCGCCCGCCTCGCCGGAGGCGAACCCCAGCGACAGCCATCTCTGCCAGGACGTCCCGATGTCCCGGGCCAGCAGCGAGACTTCGAGGAAGCTGCCCAGCACGCGCGCTACAGCAGCGGCCGGAGCAGCGCGGTGACCAGGCCCACCTGCGCGGGGCCGGAGTTGAGCGCGGGGATGTAGCGCAGCGCTTCGCCGCCGGCAGCGCGGAAGGTTTCGTCGGCCTCGTGGCCAATTTCATCCACGGTCTCGAGGCAGTCCACCGCGAAGCCCGGGCAGATGGCATCGAGCCTGCGCACGCCGCGCTGCGCCAGCTGCTTCACCACATCGTCGGTGTAGGGCTTCAGCCACTCCGCCGCGCCCACGCGTGACTGGAAGCTGAGCGTCCATTCACTGTCGGCCAGGCCCAGTGACTGTGCCAGCGCGCGTGCCGTCAGTCCGCACTTGCGCTGGTAGGGATCCCCCTCGTCGCAGTAGCGCCTGGGAATGCCGTGGAAACTCATCAGCAGGTGGTCACCCGCACCCTGCGCAGAACGGTGCGCGCGCACGCTTTCCGCAAGCGCCGCGATGTATGCCGGTTCGACGGCGTAGTCGGGCAGCAGGTGCAGTTCGGGCACGAAACGCCAGGCGCGCAGCGCCGCGCCCACCTGGTCGGCGGCCGCCGCGTTGGTGGTGCCGGAATACTGCGGGAACAGCGGCAGCACGATGATGCGTTGCGCGCCGGCATTGCGCAGCGTGGCCAGTCCCTGCTTCACATCGGGCGTCGAATAGAGCATGCCCAGTTCCACCGCCACCGGTTCGCCCCGGCTGTCGGTGAGCTGCGCGCGCAGGGCATCGCGCAGCGCCAGCGAATGCAGCAGCAGCGGCGAGCCGTCTTCCGTCCACAGCCGCCGGTATTTGGGCAGCACGCGCGGCGGCCGCGTGGTGAGGATCACGCCGTACAGCACGGGATTCCAGATCCATCGCGGGGCCTCGATGGTGCGCGGATCCCCCAGCAGGCGTCGCAGGAAATTGCGCACGCCGCCGCTGGTCAGCGTGTCGGGCGTGCCCGAATTGACCAGCAGCACACCGGTCCGGTAGGGACCTGCGTCTCGATAGGCAGGGGAGGGCTGGAACTCAGGCATCGCCCCAGTCGTCCAGCGGCTGTTCATCACCGTCGAGTGTTTCGGCCAGGTGTTTCGCGAAGAAGGCCAGCGTGCGCTCGCGCGCCAGCGACGCGGCCGCGGCGTCGTACGCCGCGCGATGGTCGCAATTGAAGCCGTGGTCGGCCTGGTACACGTAATACTCGCCTTCGGGATGCGCGGCGCGGATCTTCCCGATGCTCTCCGGCGGAATGGTCTTGTCCAGCGCGCCGAAGTGATACTGCACCGGCACCCGCGGCTTGCGGTCGAGCAGCTGCATGATGCGCGTGCCGTAGTAGGACACCGCGGCACGCACCGGCAGCTCGCAGGCCGCAAGGTACGCGAGGCTGCCGCCCCAGCAATAGCCCACCACGCCCACCGGGCCATTGCGCCTGACCACATTGATGCAGGCGGTGAGGTCGGCGAGGATCTTCTCTTCCTTCAGCTGCAGCACATAGCCGCGGCCCTGTTCCACCGACGGCGGGCTGTAGTCCAGCTCCACATTGCGCTTCACGCGGTCGAAGAGGCTGGGGCAGATGGCCACGTAGCCTTCGGCGGCGAAGCTGTCGGTCACCTCGCGCATGTGCGCGTTCACGCCGAAGATTTCCTGCAGCACCAGCACCGCGCCGCGCGGCGTGCTGGCAGCCGGCGCCAGCCAGGCGTCGAACTCATGCCCGTCGCGCGCCATCAGGCGCGTGAACTGGCCCCTGGCCGGCGACTTGCTCAAGGCCGCTCCACGATGGCGGTCACGCCCATGCCGCCGGCGGTGCACACGGAGATGAGCCCGCGCCTGGCCTGCGGCAGCTCATCGAAGAGGCGCGCCGCCACCGCGAGGATGCGCGCGCCGGTGGCAGCGAAGGGATGGCCCATCGCGATGCTGCTGCCCTTGATGTTGAGCTTGCTGCGGTCGATGGCGCCCAGCGGCGCATCGCGTCCCAGCCGCTCGCGGCAGAACTGGGCGGATTCCCAGGCCTTCAGCGTGCACAGCACCTGCGCGGCGAAGGCCTCGTGGATTTCGTAGAAGTCGAAGTCCTGCAGCGCAAGGCCTGCATCCTTCAGCATGTCGGAGACGGCATAGGCCGGGGCCATCAGCAGGCCTTCGTGGCCGCTGGCGAAGTCCACCGCCCAGGTCTTGCCATGGGTGAGCAGGGCCTTCACCGGCAGTCCGTTGCTGCGCGCCCAGTCCTCGCTGGCCAGCAGCACCGCCGCGGCGCCATCGGTGAGCGGCGTGCTGTTGCCCGCAGTCAGCGTGCCCGCGGCAGACGTATCGAACACCGTGCGCAGCTTCGCCATCTTCTCCACGGTAGTGTCGGCGCGCACGTTGTTGTCGCGCTTGAGTCCCATGAAAGGCACCACCAGGCTGTCGTGGAAGCCGGCCTGCCATGAGGCCGCAGCATTATGGTGGCTGCGCACCGCCAGCTCATCCTGGTCCTGGCGGCTGATCTGCCAGGTCTTGGCCATCAGCTCGCAGCTCTGTCCCATCGACAGCCCCGTGCGCGGCTCCACCACCCCGGGCATCACGGCCTTGAAATGCCGCGGCCTCACCTTGAACCAGGGCTTCAGCCGCTGCATGAAGGTGCGGCCGCGATAGCTGGCCAGCAGCAGGTCGCGGTATTCCGCCGGGAACACCACGGGCGGATCGCTGATGGTGTCCACGCCGGCGGCGATGCCGGCGTCGATCTGTCCCAGTGCGATCTTGTTGCCGACGAGGATGGCAGCCTCGAGGCTGGTGCCGCAGGCACGCTGGATGTCCAGGCCCGGCGTCTGGGGGTCGAGCCCCGAGGAGAGCACCGACTCGCGCACCAGGTTGAAGTCCTTCGAATGCTTCAGCACCGCGCCGGCGATCACATCGCCCAGCCGCCTGCCCTGCAGGCCGAAACGCTCCACCGTGGCGCGCAGCGCGGCGGTGAGCATTTCCTGGTTGCTGACCCCGGCATAGGCCCCATGGGCGCGCGCGAACGGAATGCGCGCACCGCCGACGATCGCGACGCGCCTGACCACAGCACCTGCAAGCATGATTGACCTCTGTTCAGTTCAGTAAGGAGCAGGGCTGGCGGAGACTGCGGCCCGGCCCCCGGGAGCCATCGGGATGGTCATATCCTACCAGCCTCGCATGCCGGCCCCGGGAGGTGCCCCGCCCCGGGCGGCGCATCCGGCCGATTCCAGCCCCGGTGACGCTGGCGGCGCGCGGAGCCGGCGGCGGCTGGTGTAGACTGCCGCGCTTCATGGGCCGCGCCGTCGACAGCAACTTCGAAAGCCGTCTTTCCGCGCTGGTCAATTCCCGGGAGCCACGCCTGTTGCAGGGTGGACTCAAGGGGGTCGAGCGCGAAGCGCTGCGGGTCACGGCAGCCGGCCGCATCGCCCACACACCCCATCCTCCGGCCATGGGCTCCGCGCTGGCCAGCGAGCATGTCACCACCGACTTTTCCGAGGCGCTGATCGAGCTGGTCACGCCAGCCTTTGGCACCAGCTGGGAACTGCTGCAATACCTGCTCGACCTGCACCAGTTCGTGTACCGCCACCTCGACGACGAACTGCTGTGGACCACGTCCATGCCCTGTCCGCTGGACGGTGATGCGGACGTGCCCACCGCCCGCTACGGCAGCTCGCACATCGGCCAGATGAAGTATGTGTACCGCGAGGGCCTCAGGCACCGCTACGGTGCACTGATGCAGGCCATCTCCGGCGTGCACTTCAACTACTCCTTCCCCGCGGGTTTCTGGGAGGTGTATGCAGCCGTGCGCGCCGCGCGCGGTGGCAACTCGCAGGACTTCCGCTCCACCAGCTACTTCGACCTGCTGCGCAATTACCGCCGCCTGTCGTGGATCGTGCTCTATCTCTTCGGCGCCTCCCCGGCCACCAGCCGCGACTTCGTCGGCGAGAACCTCGATGGCCTGCAACTCCTGGGCGCACGCACGGCCTACGGACCCCATGCCACCTCGCTGCGCATGAGCGACATCGGCTACCGCAACCGCAACCAGGCGGGCGTGAGCGTCTCGGTGAACAGCCTGGATGAATACCTGCGCGACCTGAAGCATGCGGTGAGCACGCGCCATCCCGACTACGAGAAGATGGGCGTGAGGCGCGATGGCCAGTGGTTGCAGCTGAACACCAATGTGCTGCAGATCGAGAACGAGTACTACAGCGCCATCCGGCCCAAGCGCGTGGCGCGTTCCGGGGAAAGCCCCAGCAGCGCACTGCGCCGCGGGGGCGTGGAATACATCGAGATGCGCGCGCTGGACTGCTCGGCCTTCGATCCGGTGGGCGTGAACCGCACCAAGCTGCGTTTCCTCGAGGCGTTTGCCGCGCTGTGCCTGCTGAAGGACAGCCCGCCCATTGGCAGCACCGAGCAGGATGCCGTCGACGACAACTTCCTGAAGGTGGCGCGCCGCGGCCGCGAACCCGGCCTGCACCTGGCGCGCGATGGCCGGCAGCTGCCGCTGGCCACCTGGGCGGCGGAAATCCTCGACAGCATGACGGGCATCTGCGAACTGCTGGATGCCGGCGATGAGGAGCGCCCCTACACCACGGCCCTGCGCCTGCAGCAGGAAAAGGTGTCAGACGTGGCGCGCACACCCTCGGCACGCCTGCTCACCGAGCTGCAGTCCGATGGCGTGGATTTCATCGAGCTCGCGCTGCGCATGTCGCGGGCCCACAAGGACTACTTCCTCTCGCTGCCCGCGCCCAATGCCGGCCGGCTGGCGGAATTCGAGCAGGAAGCGCGCGAGTCGCACGCCAAGCAGGCGGCAATGGAAGCGGCCAGCACCGGCAGCTTCGAGGCCTATCTGGCGGAGTGGTTCGCCCGCATCTGACTCCGTCGCCACGCCAGCAGGGCCAGCGCCGCCAGCAGTGACAGGCCCAGCGACCCGCCGCCGCCCTGGTCCGGCGTGTCATCCGGATCGAACACGCCGCCACCGGACGGCAGCGGTGACAGGCAGACGGCCGCCTCGATGCGCGGGGCTATCTGGTCCAGGCTGCACTGCGAGAACTGCTGGCTGCCATTGATGCGCGGCGCCATCAGGAAGTCGGTGGGTGTGGTCGCGCAGGCGCTGCCGGTTTCCCCGTCATGCGGCGCGCCGAACACATGGCCGATTTCATGCGCCGCGATCAGCGCCGCGAAAGTGGTGGAAGCCGTGGCCTGCGACAGGCTGGTGCTGTAGCGCCGGCTGCACAGCGCGCCGATGTAGGCCATGCCCACGGTGCGGCCGGAGAGGTTGCGGCCGGTGAACACATGCGTGAGCCCGGCGCCGCGCTGCGTGGCGTCGGTGGCGCGCCAGTCGGCAATTTCTTCCAGCAGGTCACTTGCCTCGGTGGTGCGCCCGAAGGGCTCGTCGGCATGCCGCGTGAACAGGGTGACGCTGGCCGCCTCGATCTGCACGCCAAGCTGGCTGGCGAACAGGCCGTCGATCAGGTTCAGCCGCGCCAGCAGGTGGGCCTCCGTCGCATCACCGTCCTGCCGCGACAGCAGGGCGTCGGCCACCACCGCCACTGACAGCCGTGCCGGTTCGCCGAACCTGAGGGCTGCCAGCCCGCTTTTCATGCCGCGCACCAGTTGTGCGCCATTCTGCGCCGGGGCCAGGGTGTCGTTCTCCAGCTCAGGGGCTTCCCACACGGCATCACGCAGGCGGTAGACGAGCACCTGCCGCGGATCCATCGCGGCGGCCTGCTCGCTGGCATCGGCCAGCGCGCCGGCAGAATCCACGCCGTAGAAATCCCCGCCGTCGTACCAGATGCCGCTCCAGCGCCCGTCGATCCGGGTGAGGGCGGCCCAGGAATCGGCAATGTTGCCCACCTTGCCCCGGTAGGCCTGGGCACGCCCGGCTACGCGCTGTTGCAGCGCGCCCATTCCGTGATTCGGCTGCAGGTGCAGCTCGTGCGTGCGGCCCCGTCCCTCAAAGCGCACCACCAGTTCGCCGCTGGTCGCGGGCGCCAGTCGCTGCACGGTGGCCGGATCGGCGTGCAGCAGACGCACCTCTGCCGCCAGCAATGGCGTAACGCCGGCGAGGGAACAGATCAGCAGCAGTGCCTGGCGCGTGCACCGGGCCGCAAACGCACCAGCATTGCGCGCAGTGCGGATCACGCCGCCCCGAATTGGTGCAGACCTAGCTGGTGAATTGGCTGGCAAGGCTGCGGCGTCCGGGGTTTGGCGCTACGATGGCCGTGGCACGAAAGGTGCAATCTGTCATCCAGTCCCTAAGCCGCGCGGATCGCGATCAGAGAATAACGGAGGCGGGAGTCTCGCATGAAACTGGTTACTGCAATTATCAAGCCTTTCAAACTCGACGACGTTCGTGCCGCGTTGTCTGAAATTGGTGTATCTGGCATGACCGTAACGGAAGTGAAAGGATTTGGCCGCCAACGCGGTCACACCGAGCTCTACCGTGGCGCGGAATATGTCGTCGACTTTGTGCCGAAGACCCGCATCGAGGTCGCTGTGCGCAGCGAGCTGGTCGATCAGGTGATCGAGGCCGTGCTGAAGGCCGCCAAGACCGGCAAGGTCGGCGACGGCAAGATCTTCATCACTGAAATCGATCGCGTGATCCGCATCCGCACGGGCGAGACGGACAACTCGGCGCTGTAAGCGCTCGACCCCGGGGTCAGGGCGCCGGTTCAGGCGCCCTGGCTCTCCACCACATGCAGCGCCGGTTCCTGGCGCGACATGGCCAGGGCCCCGCTGCGCACGATCTCCAGCAGCTCGCCCATCGCGGCCAGCTCCCGGGTCAGCTCGCTGATGGCGGCCTCGTCCGAAGTCAGCTCCACGACCAGGCAGTCGCGCTCCTCGGCCAGCAGGCGTCCGCCGGCGGCCGTCACCCGCGCCTTCACAGCATCGCGCTGCGATGCCTTCACGCGCAGCTTCAGCAGCGCCAGCTCGCGCTCCAGGTGGTCCTCGCCGGTCATGTCGTCCACGGCCACCACGTCGATCAGCTTGTGCAGCTGCTTGGCGATCTGCTGCACCACCTCGTCGGAGCCCTTGGTCACCAGGGTCAGCCGGGACAGGGTGGGGTCCTCAGTGGCTGACACCGACAGTGATTCGATGTTGTAGCCACGGCTGGAAAAGAGGTTGGCGACCCGGGTCAGGGCGCCGGATTCGTTCTGGAGCAGGATGCCGATGATGTGACGCATAGTGCGCGCATGTTACGCTTATTGACCCTCCAAACGACACCGCCAAGGCCCGTCCGCCGCGGCAAACGCCTCCATGAATGACACTGCTGCACTGACCGACACTCCGGCCCATCCACTGGCAGGCAAGGTCATGACGGGCGCGGCCATGGTGGTGCAGGCCATTGCCGATGAGGGCCCCAGCGCCATCTTTGGTTACAGCGGCGGCGCGGTGCTGCCCTGCTACGACGCGGTGTTCCTTTACAACGAGGCCCAGGGCAAGGCCGGCAAGCCGCTGCTGCCGCTGATCGTGCCGGCCAACGAACAGGCTGCGGGCTTCATGGCGGCCGGCTATTCGCGCTCCACCGGCCAGGTGGGCGTGGCCATGGTCACTTCCGGGCCCGGCGCCACCAACATGGTCACGCCGGTGCGCGACTGCATGGCCGACTCCATCCCCATGGTGGTGGTCTGCGGCCAGGTGCCGCGCGCGGCCATCGGCTCCGATGCCTTCCAGGAGGCGCCCATCGCCGCGGTGATGGGTGCGGTGGCCAAGCATGTGTTCCTGGTGACCGAGCCTGAAAAGCTCGAGGGCACCATCCGCGCCGCCTTCGAGCTGGCGCGCAGCGGCCGTCCCGGCCCCGTGGTGGTCGACATCCCCAAGGATGTGCAGAACTGGCAGGGCGTGTACCAGGGCCGCGGCATGGTCAGCTCCATCGGCGTGTACCTCAACCGCACGCGCGCGCTGGCGGCGAAGCGCCTGTCGGCCGCGCAGCTCGATTCCTTCTTCACCCTGCTGGGTCGTTCGCGGCGGCCGCTGATCTACGCCGGCGGTGGCGTGATGTGCGCCAATGCCTGCGATGAGCTGCGGGAGTTCTCCCAGCTGTTCGGCATCCCCGTGGTCACCACGCTGATGGCCATCGGCGCGGTCGACACCACGCAGCCACTGTCGATGCGCATGCTGGGCATGCATGGCACCGCGTTCGCCAACTACGCGGTGGAAGACTGCGACTTCCTCATCACGCTGGGCGCGCGCTTCGATGACCGCGTCGCCGGCAATCCGGCGAAGTTCGCCCCGCGTGCACGCGCCATCGCGCAGTTCGACATCGATGCGGCCGAGATCAACAAGGTCAAGCCGGTGCAGTGGCACCACGTGGGCGACCTGAAAGATTCGCTGAAGAGCCTGCTGGCGTACGGTCGCTGCCTCGACGCGAAGGCTGACCTTTCTGTGTGGCATGCCGAACTCGCAGCGCTGAAGCGCGACTATCCGATGGATTACGACCGCAACAGCGCCGTCATCCAGCCGTACCACGTGATCGAGGAGATCAACAAGCTCACGCGAGGCGAGGCCATCATTTCCACCGGCGTGGGCCAGCACCAGATGTGGGCCGCGCAATATTCTGATTTCCGCGGTGCGCGCCAGTGGCTCACCTCCGGCAGCATGGGCACCATGGGCTTCGGTCTGCCCGCGGCGCTGGGTGCGCAGGTGGCGCACCCGGGCAAGCTGGTCATCGACATCGACGGCGACGCCAGCATCCGCATGAACATCGGGGAGCTGGAGACCGCCACCACCTACAACCTGCCGGTGAAGGTGTGCGTGCTCAACAACATCGGCGACGGCATGGTGCGCCAGTGGCAGAAGCTGTTCTTCGGCGGCCGCATGGCCTCCACCGACAAGTCGCTGCACACCAAGGATTTCGTGAAGGCGGCGCAGGCCGACGGCTTCCGCTACGCGGTGCGCCTGGCCAACAAGGCCGACGTGGCGCGCGTGGTGAAGGAGTGGCTGGAGTTCGACGGCCCAGCCTTCCTCGAGGTGATGATCGATCCGGATGCGGGTGTGTACCCCATGGTGCCGCCCGGCCAGCCCTATGACGCGATGATCACGGGCGACTTCATCCGCGCCCGCGCGGCAGCACCGGTGGTTGAGAAACCCGGCGCTTCCGAGATGTTCTGACCGCAAGCGCACGCCCGCCGCCGAGCATGTCCCGTTCCGGCCAGCCAAAGGACCTCCTACGTCCCGCGCCCCGGATACGCCGCGCCTATTACGACTGCCGGCACGGGCAGCTGCACCTGCACAACGCCATTCCCTCCGGCGGCGGGTTCGATGAACTCACGCCGGTGATCTGCCTGCACGATGCCGGCGAGAGCGGGCAGGTTTTCCTGCCGCTGCTGGCGCCGCTGGGCGAGGCGCGCTCGGTGTACGCCTTCGACCTTCCCGGCACGGGGGGATCCGATCCTGCCCCGGGCGTCCCGGCCACCGATGCGGCCGTGCATGCGGTGGTCGATTTCCTCGACAACATGCGCATCCGCCAGGTGGACCTGGTCGCGCGTGGTGCTGCTGCGGCCGCGGCGCTGAAAGTGCTGGAGCAGCGCGAGGGTGCCGTGCGCCGCGTAGTGCTCATCGGCGCACCCGGCACGCCGCGCGCCGGTTCGAAGGTGATGGCGCTGCGGCCAGACGAAGCGCAGGCGCCGGCACTGGTGCAGTTGCTGGCGGGGGCGGGCTGATCCCATGAAGCGTCCCCAGCCGCAACGGAGCGTGAATCCGCAGTTCGAGCGTACCGACACACTGCCGCTGCCGACGCTGGATGACACGGCCCGCTTCGCCATTCCCGCCATTCCGGTCGACACCGCCGACCTGGCTGCCAGCCTGCGCGAGCGGGAACAGCGCCTGGAACTCTCGGCGCATCGCGTGGCTGAACTGGAGGCGGGCCTGGAGGCCGCGCACCAGCGCTGCGCGCAGCTGCAGCAGGAATGCGAGGAACTGCGCGGCCGATCTGCGCCGGAGGCAGCGACGCGTGCGCAATCCGCCGCGGTGGCCGTGCTCAACGCACAGGTGGCGCTGCTGCGGCGACAGAACGAAAGCCTGCATGAGGCGCTGTGCACGGTGCAGGGACAGCTGGCAGTGCGCGAGGCCATGCTGGTGGAGGCCGAGCAGGCGGCGCGCGGAATGACGCGCGAGCATCCACCTGCCGTCGTCCCCGACAGTGACGAGTTGCGCCAGCGCTGCGCCGAACTCAGCTCTGCGCTCGAAAGTGAGCGCGAGGCCGCGCTCGAACGCGCCCAGCTGCAGGAGGGGCGCCTGGCTGCGCTGGAAGTGGAGCTGGACGCCGTGCGCGTGCGGCTGCAGGTGCAGGAGGTGCAGGCCACGGAAGACGCGATGGCGCGCGCCGCGCAGCCACGTCCCGTCGGCACCGCGCTCAGGGTGCTGGTGCGCGACGAGGGCGGGGCGCAGGTGGTCTATCCGCTGGGCCGCCACACCACCATCGGCCGCACACCCGACAATGACATCCAGGTGAATGCCAGCTACGTGAGCCGCAACCACGCGGCCCTGCTGGCCGGCACCGACCACTGCATCATCGAGGACCTCAACAGCACCAACGGCCTGCTGGTGAATGGCCGGCGCGTCGGCCGGCAGGTGCTGCATGATGGCGATACCGTGACCATCGGCAAGACGCACTTCAGGTACCAGCAGCGCACATGAGCGAACCCTACGTCGAGCGCATCCTCAAGGCGCGCGTCTATGACGTGGCCGTCGAGACACCGCTCGATGCCATGCCGCGACTTTCCGCACGCACCGGCTCGGAGGTGCTGCTGAAGCGCGAGGACCTGCAGCCGGTGTTCTCTTTCAAGCTGCGCGGCGCCTACAACAAGATCGCCAATCTCTCCGAGACCGTGGCGCGGCGCGGCGTGATCTGCGCCTCGGCCGGCAACCACGCGCAGGGCGTGGCGCTGGCGGCGCAGTGGCGGCGCGTGCCGGCCACCATCGTGATGCCGGTGACGGCGCCCAACATCAAGGTGCAGGCGGTGGCCGCGCGCGGCGCCGATGTGGTGCTGCACGGGGAAAACTTCGACGCCGCCTACGAACATGCACTGAAGCTCGCCGCCGAACGCCAGCAGGTGTTCGTGCATCCCTTCGACGATCCGGACGTGATCGCCGGCCAGGGTACGGTGGGCATGGAAGTGCTGCGCCAGGCGCCCGGCGAGATCGACGCCATCTTCCTCGGCGTGGGCGGCGGCGGGCTGCTGGCCGGCGTGGCCGCCTACGTGAAGTCGCTGTACCCGCGCACGCGCATCATCGGCGTGGAGCCGGAGGATGCAGCTTCGATGCACGACTCGCTGCGCGCCGGAAAGCGCGTCACGCTCGACCACGTCGGCATCTTCGCCGACGGCGTGGCGGTGAAGCGGGTGGGCGAGGAGACCTTCGCGCTGGCGCGCAAGTACGTGGACGAGATGGTGCTGGTCTCCACCGACGAGATCTGCGCCGCCATCCAGGACATCTTCGAGGACACCCGCGTGGTGCCCGAGCCCGCCGGCGCGCTGGGCGTGGCGGGCCTGAAGAAATACCTCGCGCGCGAGAACTGGCATGGCAAGCGCGTGGTGGCCATCAACACCGGCGCCAACGTCAACTTCGACCGCCTGCGCTACATCGCCGAGCGCGCGGACCTGGGCGCCGGGCGCGAGATGCTGCTGGCGGTGGAGATCCCGGAGGAGCGTGGCAGCTTCCTGAAGTTCTGCCGCTCGCTGGGCGCGCGCAATGTCACCGAATTCAATTACCGCGTGCAGGGCAAGGAGCGGGCGCAGATCTTCGTGGGCGTGAACGTCAGCGGCGGCCGCGCCGATCATGTCGCCATCATGGATGTCCTGCGCCAGTCGGGCTATCAGGTGGTCGACATGACCGACAACGAGATGGCCAAACTGCACATCCGGTACATGATCGGCGGGCAGTGCCGCGGGTTGGCTGACGAGCGCCTGTTCCGCTTCGAGTTCCCGGAGCGTCCCGGTGCGCTGCTGCGGTTCCTCGAGGCGGTGGGCACGCGCTGGAACATCACGCTGTTCCACTACCGCAACCACGGCGCCGACACCGGCCGGGTGCTGGCGGGGGTGCAGGTGCCTCCCGGCGACCAAGAGGAGCTGCGCCTGCACCTGGACGAGCTGCATTTCCCCTATGTCGAAGAGACGGCCAATCCCGCCTACCGGATCTTTCTTGGCCCCTGACCAGCCGTCGTCCAGGCCACCGCGGGAAGCCATCCATGTCCAGGCATTGCGCCTCGGCAAGAGGATTGCCATCGGCATCGCCGGCGGGGTCGTCATCCTGGTCGGGCTGGTGCTGTCGGTGCCGCTGGTGCCCGGTCCGGGCGCCCTGGTCATCCTTGTGGGCCTGGCCATCCTCAGTCTGGAATTCGAAAAGCCACGGGTATGGCTGGCGCAGCTGAAGGTCTGGGGCCACCAGCTCAGGGAGCGCTATAAGGCAGCACGCCGGTCGCGTAGCAGCGACGGTTGAACGACACAACGCCGGCCCCATTCACTTCGACCGGCGAAGGGCTGAATGGCCCCTTCATTCAGCCTTCGTTCAGCCGGCAGGCGCCCAAATGGCACAGGCCCTTGCTCCGGCAGTCAGAGCCCACCGTGGCATACTCGGTGGGCGGCCGTTGTCTTCATTCATCGGGGTTTGCGCGCATGAACACCAGGCTCCTGCTGATCGCCACCGCCCTGCTGCCGCTGGCCGGATGCATGCGCGCGCACATCGATGAATCCCGCGAGCTCGACACCCGCATCGGCAATGCCGAATCGGTGGTGGTGCTGGCGAAGCCGCAGATCGAAGGCGCGGGCGCCGACAGCCAGTTCCTCGACTGCATCGGCTTCCGCATCGCCGGTCGCCGCAAGACCATCAAGGTGCACCCCAACGAGGAGTTCACCGACAAACTCTTCCCGTGGTTCGAGCCCGGCACCGTGCCATCGAAGGCCGAAGGCATGGAGAGCATCCTGTCGCAGCCCGGCGTGGCCGAGCAGGTGGCGGCCACGGGCGTGCGTTACATCGTCTGGCTCGACGGCGGCACACGCAAGACCGATGGCGGCGGCAGCCTGGCCTGCGGCGCCGCTCCCGGCGCGGCTGGTTGCGTCGGCTTCGGCTGGTGGGAAAAAGCTTCTGACTACGAAGCCACGGTGTGGGACCTGAAGCAGGCCAAATCGGCGGGATCGGTGGGCACCAGCGTGTCCGGCACTTCCGCGATCGTCGGCGCCATCGTGCCGCTGCCGTTCATCGCGCACACCGAACAGACGGCCTGCACGCGACTGGGCGACCAGCTGCGCAGCTTCCTGGAGGGCGGCACGGCCGCCGGGACGTGAACATGAAGTCCCTGGTCGCACTTTGCATGGTGGCGTTGCTGGCCGGTTGCGCCACCACCAGCGGTGGCGGTGGCGGTGGCGGCGGTAGTGGCGGGGGCGGTGGCGGTGCGTCGTTGCCCGGTGGATCCAGCGGCGGTGGCGGCGGTGGTGCGCCGCTGCCCGGCGGAGCCGGTGGTGGCGATGGCGGCACGGGCGGGGGCTCCGGCGGCGGAACTGGCACGACCAGTGGCGGCGGTGCGGGCGGCGGCAGTGACTCCGGCGCCGCATCGACCGCATCGTCCGGCCCTGGCTCCACCGGCGGCGCGGGCAGCAGTGCCGCAGGCGCTGCCGGCGCCAGCGGCGCGCAGGGCGGATCCGCTGGCAGTGCAGATGCCGGTGTGCCGGCGCGCACACCCGCCGAAAGCCGTGCGGCACTCGACAGCCGGCTCGATGCCTCGCTGGGCGAGTTTGATGCCCAGATCAGCAAGGAACAGCAGCGCACGGCCGAGCAGCGGGATTCACGCGCCGCGCACCGCGCGGGCAGCGGTGCGAACTCCGTTACTGACGACCTCGACGGCGATGGCGACGTGGACCAGGACGACCGCGGCCTGCTGGAGCGCAACCGCGCCGGCGACCTGCGTTCCGAGAGCGCGCGTGAGCGCGCGGACCGCACCGGGGCCGGTGCCGCTGCCGGCGCCGAGGTGGGAGATGGTCCGGCCGACGGTTCCGGAGTCGGGGGCAACGCCAGTGTCGGTGGCGGAGGCGGCAAGGCCGCGCGCGAGATTCCCTCCGGCCAGGACGATGACATCATCGCCCGGCGCCTGCGCAAGGCGGCCGAGGCCGAGACCGATCCGGAGCTGAAGGAAAAGCTCTGGAAGGAATACATCGATTACAAGCAGAACACGAAGGGTGGCTGACATGCTGCGTCTTCCTTTCATCATCCGCCTGGCTGCCGCTGCGCTGGCAGGCGCGGTGCTCAGCGGGTGCGTGGTGCAGGAGACCCGCCCGCTGAAGCGTGTCGAGGCAAAACAGGCGCTGCAGGTGATACCTGACGAGCAGCGGCTCGACGTGGTGGTGCATGCCTTCGATCCGGGCATCCCGGCCGACAGCGCCTCCGACGAGGACGCGCTGGCCAAGAAGCGCATCTATCCGGACCTGCGCAAGGCCGAGGCGCGCTACTTCCCCGTCGTGCTGCGCAACACGCTGGAGAGCAGCGCGCAATGGGGCGCCGTGCGCGTGGCGCCGGAAACAGTGCGTTTCGTCGACCTGGCTGTCGATGGCCGCATCATCGAATCCACCGGCAAGCGGCTGGAGCTGGAGATCACCGCACGCGACGCCTCCGGCCGCGTGTGGCTGGACCGCAAGCGCTATGAAAGCGAAGCCGACATCGGCAGCTACAAGACCGATGCGGCGCTGAAGGCACGCGATCCCTTCCAGAACGTCTATTCAGCGATTGCCAACGACCTGCTGGAGGCGCGCAATGCGCTGGATGCCGCGGCGCTGCGCGAAGTGCGGCAGGTGGCGCAGTTGTCGTTCGCGGCCGACCTCGCGCCGGAGGCCATGTCCGGCTACCTGCGCACCGACAGTTCCTCGCGCAAGCCGCTGACGCGCGTGGTGCGCCTGCCGGCACGCGATGATCCCCTGGCCGGGAGGGTCGAGCGCATCCGCGAGCGCGACGTGGCCGTGATCGACACGCTCGATGGCTACTACACCGGCTTCTCGGAACAGATGCAGGATTCCTACGGCGACTTCCGTCGTACCTCCTACGAGGAGATCGACAAGGAAGAGCGCGCAAGGTCCAGCGCCCGCACGCGCACGGTGCTCGGCGCCGCCGCGGTGCTCGCTTCCATCTTCGCGCCCACCGATTGCAACACGCAGGCCACCTGCAATCTCACCGACGTGGCGCGCTACGCCGGCACCGTGGGCGGCATCACCGCCTTCCTGTCGGGGTTGAAGAAATACTCCGACGCGCGCACGCATGCGATGGCCTTCGGCGAGCTGGCGCGCTCGATGCAGTCGGAAGTCTCCGAGCAGGTGGTGGAAGTGGAGGGTCGCACCCTCCGGCTCACCGGCACCGCGGAAGAGCAGTACCGCCAGTGGCGGGAGATGCTGCGCGAGTACCAGGCCGAGGAGGGCCTGGCGGGCCATGGCGAGCCTTGAAGCCGGGCGCCGGCTAGCCGACCGATATGTGCTCAGGGAACGGCTCGGCGATGGCGGTCACGCTGAGGTCTGGGCCGCGGTGGACGAGCGCGCCGGCGGCCATCCCGTTGCCCTGAAGTTCTTGCACCTGCGCAGCTGCACCGCCGAGGAGGCACTGCCGCTGCTGCGCCATGAGGCGCGCATGGCCCAGCGGCTCGACCATCCCGGCGTGCTGCGCGTCGAAGAGCCGCAGCGCGATGGCCAGTACGTGTTCCTGCCGATCGAATTTGCACCCGGTGGCGGCGCCCTGCGTTTGCGCGGTGCGCCGTGGCGGCGCGTGCTGCCGGTGCTTCTGCAGGTGGCCGGCGTGCTGCAGCATGCGCATGAGCGTGGCGTGGTGCACCGGGACATCAAGCCTGGCAATGTGCTGTTCAGCGCCGGCGGCCTGGTGCGGGTATCGGACTTCGGCACTTCCACGCAGCTGGGCAGTGCCGAGGCACCTGCGGCCGGCTCGCCCTTCTCGGCCAGCCCGCAGCAGTTGCGCGGCGAAGCGGCCACTCCCGCTGATGATGTGTATGGACTGGGCGCGCTGGCCCATGAACTGCTGACGCGCTATCCGCCGTTCTATCCGCAGTTCGATGCACAGCGGGTGCAGGATGAGGATCCGCCGCGTCCGGTGCCCGTGCATCCGGCGCCTGCCGCGCTGCTGGACCTGGTGCAGGCCATGCTGGCGCGCGATGCGCTGGCCCGTCCGTCGCTTGAGAGTGTGGTGCAGGAGTTCGAGCGCTGCCTCGCCCTGCCCGTGGCGCCAGGCGAGACCGATCCCCTCGTGGTGGAAGCCGCCGCACAGGCGCCAGCGGCGGCGCCGCTGCGTCGTCGCATGTCGGCCTGGTGGTGGCTGGGCGGCGCCGTTGCCGCCGGTGCCGCCGTGCTGATGCTGCTGCCCGAGCCGGTGCCCGGCCCGCCGGTGGCTGCGCTGCCCGCTGTCACGGCGCCGGTGGCCAGCGTCGCAGATGCCGTGGTCACTCCTGCCGACACCACAGCCGCGACAGCGGAAGCTGCACCCGCACCGCCTCCCGTGGAAGCTGCGGCATCCCCCGCAACCACCTCACTCGCGGATGAACTTCGCACCGGGCAGCAGGCGCTCTCGCAGCTGCGACCGGCGCAGGCGCGGGCTGCCTTCCGCCGCGCGCTGGTACTGGAGGCCGACAATGCCGGGGCGCGCGCCGGCCTGGCTGCAGCGGAGCGCCTGGAACAACAGCTGGAGCAGATGGCCGCAGCCACGCGCGTCGAGGCGGCAGGCCAGCTCGCCCAGGCGCGGGAGAGCTACCGCCTGCTGCTCGCCAACCAGCCGGACTTCGCGCCGGCCCGCAGTGCACTGGCGCGCGTGGAGGCGCGCATCGCCGACGGGGATTTCGAAGTGATCCTCGCGGCGGCGGCCGATGCCATGCGGCGCGGGCAGGTGGATGAAGCCGAGAGCGCCTATGCCCAGGCCGCTGCCATCCACCCGCGCGAGGTGCGCGTGCTCGATGGCCAGCGGCGCATCGCCGAGATTCGCCGCGACCGGCAGAACGCGGAGGACCTCGCCGCAGGCACGCAGCTGGAATCCACCGAGCGCTGGGATGAGGCAGTGGTGCTGTATCGCCGCGCGCTGGAGCGCGACGCGAACCTGCAGTTCGCGCAGGATGGACTGGCGCGCAGCGAGCGCCGCGCCGCCCTCGATCGCGAGCTGGCCGACTACATGGAGCGTCCGCAGCGCCTGGTGGCGCCGGCGGTGCGGCAGGCGGCGCAGCGTGCGCTGGCGCGTGGCGAGGCCAGTGCGCACGGCTCACCGCGCCTGGCATCGCAGCTTGCGTGGCTGCGCGGCGTGCTTGATGCAGCGAAGGAGCCCGTGCACCTGGAGCTGACTTCAGACAACAGCACGCAGGTGAGCGTGATGCAGGTGGGCGAGCTCGGCGTCTTCCAGATGCGCCGCCTCACCTTGCCGCCGGGGCAGTACACCATCGTCGGCCGGCGCGAAGGTTTCCGCGACGTGCGCTACGTGCTGGAGCTGGCCCCGGGCCAGCGCGAGATGGCGCTGTCAGTGCGATGCACGGAGCGCATCTGATGCAGCCCGCCACCGCATGAGCTCCACCCTGCGCATCACCGAGCCGCTCGGCAGCCGGGCGGCCACGCTCCCGCTCGACCTGGGCGGCGAAGGCGCGGGAGTGGTGCTTCCCGGCGTCGCAGGCATCGCCGTCAGCATTGCCGGGGAAGGCCAGTGGCTGGCGCAGCCTGCGCCAGGCGCGCGCAGCCTGCTCAATGGCCAGCCGTTGCGCTCGCCGCAGCCGCTGGCAGCCGGCGATGTGCTCACGGTTGGCGAGGCGCAGGTCACGGTACATCCTGAAGCCGGCCTGGTCGACGTAGTGCACCTGGCGGGAAACGCCACGGTCGCCCCGTTGCGCGAGGCGTTGCTGCCGGGTGATGAAGTCGAGGCGGGTGTGCGCGAGATCATTGCCGCGCGACCCGAATCCGGCGCCGCGGCGCGCGGCACGGGACCGGCATCGCGCAAGGGTGTATGGCTGGCTGCCGGCATTGCAGCGGCGCTGGTACTTGTCGTGGCCGGCCTGCTGTTCACGCTGGTAGGCGTGCCGATACAGGTCATGCCGGACGGCGCCGCCGTCCGGCCTTCGGGCTTCGGCTGGCACAGCGGTGCGCGTGTGTTCATGCCCACCGGCCGCCGCACACTCAGCATTTCCCACCCGGGTTATGCAACCCGCACGGTGACGCTGGATGTGTCGCGCCGCCTGGCCACGGCGCTGCCACTGGAGGTGGAGCTGGACTATCTGCCGGGCATCGTCGGGCTCGACACCGGCGGCGTCGAGGCCGAAGTGCTGGTCGATGGTCGGCCGGCAGGCAAGGCCCCCGGTGAAATCTCCATTCCCGCCGGGGTGCATGACCTGGTGTTCATCGCGCCGCATCACGTGGATCACGTGGCGCGCGTCGAGGTCACCGGTGGCGGCGAGCGCCAGCAGCTGCAGGTGCAGCTGCAGCCTGCCAATGGTGTGCTGGCGCTCGACACTGCGCCCGCCGGCGCCACCGTGCGCATAGATGGCCGCGAATACGGCCCGGCCCCGCAGCGCGTGGAACTGGAAGCCGGGCTCTACCGGCTCACGCTGACCGCTCCCGGGCGCCGGGTGTGGAACAGCGACGTGGCGGTGATTGCCGGCCAGACGCTGGATCTCGGGCGCATCGATCTCTCGCTGCCGCAGGCGGTGACGCTGCGCGAAGTGGGGGAGCGCCAGGCCGAGGCCGCCGAAGCGGCGGGCGCCGCAGCTTCCGGCCAGGCGGTGGCCGCCGCGCCTGAGCCGCGCGCACCGCCGCCCTCGCGCGTCGAAAGCCCGCTGCTCGGCCAGCTGCTGCTGCTGCCCGCGGGCGAATACCTGCAGGGCAGCGAACGCCGCGAGCAGGGCCGTCGCAGCAACGAGGTGCAGCGCCGCGTGACGCTGACGCGTCCGTTCTACCTGGCCGCCACCGAAGTGAGCAACGCGCAGTTCCGCGCCTTCCGCGCCGGGCATGCATCGGGCGTCGCGCTGGAGAAGTCGATCGACCTGGATCCACAGGCTGTCACGCGCGTGAGCTGGAACGATGCAGTGGAGTTCTGCAACTGGCTGTCGGTGCGCGAGGGATTGCCGCCGGCCTACGAGCGCAATGCCGGCCGCTGGCAGCTGGTGAAGCCCGCCAACCGCGGCTACCGCCTGCCCACCGAAGCCGAATGGGAATACGCCGCGCGCTATGTGGATGGCCAGCGGTGGCAGCGCTATGCCTGGGGCGACACGCTGCCGCCGCCGTCGGGCGCCGCCAATCTCTCCGGCGGGGAAATGGAGGCGGCCAGGCCTTCCACCGACTTGCATTCCGCACCGATGCTGCCGGAATACCGGGACGAACATCCGGTGGTCGCGCCAGTGAACAGCTACGGTCGTTCACCGCTCGGCTTCTACGGCCTCGGGGGCAATGTCTCGGAGTGGATGCACGACGTGTACGTCTCGCTGCCGGAAGCCGCCGCGGTGTCCGACCCGATGGGTCCGGACAATGACGGCCCCCGCGCCATCCGTGGCGCGAACTGGCGCAGCGCCACCCTGTCCGAACTGCGTGCGGCGTGGCGCGAGCGTGGCACCGCCCCGGGGCCCACCATCGGTTTCCGCGTGGCACGTTATGCGGAGGATGCGTCATGAGCGCTTCCTGGCGGGCACGCCTGTGCCTGCTGGCATTGCTGCCATTGCTGTCGTTGCGGGCCGCGGAGGCGCCGCCGCCTGCTGCAGGGGAACCGGCGGCCGGGCAGGCCGATCGCCCGGCACCGGCACCACCACCAATTGAAGCCACACAGAGGCCCGCACCGCCGCCCCCGGCGCAGGAGGAGGAAGAGCCGCCGCTCGAGCCCATCTCCGCGGACAACAACCTCACCTTCCCGGTGGACATCTGATGCACGGCGCCGACTACAACGACACGCTGGACGCCGCAGCCACCAATGGCGTGCCCGTTGCGCTGCCGTTGCCCGTGGAAGGCGGCCTGTGGGTGGCACTGGCGCCGCCTGCGCACCCCGCGCTGCCCGGCGAGCTGCTGCGCGAACTGCGCACGGCCGGCCACGAGGTGCAGGGTTTTGTTGACCGTGCGGCGGTGCTGGCGGCATGGCTGCCGCAGTGCCCGCAGCTGGTGGTGCTGGGCCTGTCGCGCCGGCAGTTCTCCGTCGACCTTGCCGTGCGCGCCGGCGACATGGCGGCACTGCGCCGGCACGTGCATCTGCCCGGCGGAATGCAGAGTCTGCACGATGCCTGGCTGAGGCTTGCCGCAGCCACCCTGGTGCAGCAGACGCGTTTTGATCCCCTGCATGACCTGCGTCACGAACAGGCGCTGCGCGGACAGCTGCCGCAGCTGGCGGCCGGGGCGCAGCGCCAGGGCCAGGCGCTGCTGCAGCTGGAAACCGGCAACGGAGAGGTGACCCTGGCGCTCACGCGCGACCAGCTGGCCGCCGCGGCCCAGCCCGTGCTGGCACCGCTGGCCAATGCACTGCAGGCGCTGGCTGCCGCATACGGGGACGCGACGCTGCTGGTGCCGCATCCGGCGGCGGAAATCCCGGGCCTCCAGTCCGTGCTGGTTGCCGCCAGGTTCGCACGCCTGTGCGGCGGCGCCGGCGATCTTGCGGCGCGCGCCGCCAGCCTGCTGCAACCCTCTGGTGCCACCGCCGATGCGGGCGTGCCCTATCGCACCAGCATGCCGCTGTTCACCGAGCCAGCACCCGATGGCCTGCTCGAACCGCTGTTCGATACCACAGGCGCCGCGCGGCCGATGGCCACGCATGTGGTGTGGCAGGGCGGGGTGGTGCCGATTTCCTCCGGCGGCCTGGTGGTCGGGCGCGCAGGTGATGTGGCGCTCAGCCTGCCCGAGGGCCTGGCCGGCATCTCCCGCCGCCATTGCACGCTGCGCCGTGAAGGCGGCCGCACGCAGGTGATCGATCATTCCACGCACGGCACCTTCGTCGATGGTGCGCGCGTGCGCGGCCGTGCATTGTTGCCAGCGGGCGCCGTGCTGCGGCTGGGCGATCCCGGCATCGAGCTGCCTCTGGTGGCCATCGGGGCGCAGTAGCCATGGCCCGCCGCAACAGACGCCGCTTCGAGGTGTTCTCGCTGTCCTTCCTCGACTGCATCTGCTGCGGCTTCGGCGCGGTGGTGCTGTTCTACACCATCGTTGCCGGCCAGGCCGGCGTGAAGCGCGTGGAGGACATCGACAAGCTGCAGGCCGAGGTCAACAGGCTCGAGGAAGAAGTGCTGGTGGGCACGCGCAACCTGGTCCTGCTGCGCAATACGCTGGAGAAGACGCAGGCCGAAACCGCGCAGGCCGCCGAACGGGCGCGCACGCTCAGCGAGGAAGTCGGCTCCCTGCAGATGGCCGCGCTGCAGGCTGGCGCCATCAGCATGGCCCAGCGCGCGCACATCAATGAACTGAAGACCGACCTGAAGCAGCTGGAAGAAGGCACGCGGCGGCTGCAGGGTGGTCCCACCGTGCAGCAGGCGCCACAGGGCGAGCGGGTGCGTGCCTTCCGTGGCACCGGCAACCGGCAGTACCTCACCGGCATCCAGATCAAGGGCCGGCGCATCCTGGTGCTGATGGACCGCTCCGCCAGCATGATGCACGAGGAGCTGGACGCCATCATCAAGCTGCGCAATCAGGACCCGGGCCTCAGGCGCGCGGCGCCGAAGTGGCGTCATGCGCTGGATATTGCCGACTGGCTCTCGACGCAGCTGCCCGCCGGCAGCCGCTTCCAGATGTATGGCTTCAACACCCAGGCCCACCCGCTGGTCGAAGGCACCGAGGGCAAGTGGCTGGATTCCGGCGACCCGCGGCTGCTGGAGCAGGCCATCACCAGCCTGCGTGCGCTCACGCCCGAGGGTGGCTCGAGCCTGATCAATGCCTGGAGGGCCATCAACGAACTCTCGCCGAAGCCGGACCAGGTCGTGCTGGTCACCGACGGCCTGCCCACGCAGGGACGCGACGTGCCCCGGCGCAAGTACGTGGATGCCGCGCAGCGCTCGCGCCTCTTCGATGAAGCCCGGCGCGCGCTGCCTGACAACGTGCCAGTGAGCGTGATCCTGCTGCCCATGCAGGGTGACCTGCCGGCGGCACACCGCTTCTGGACCATGGCGCGCGAAACCGGCGGCAGCTACCTGGTTCCCGGGGAGGACTGGCCATGAAGCTGCGCCGCCGCGAGGGCGAGGTGTTCAGCCTCTCGTTCATGGACTGCATCTGCTGCGGCTTTGGCGCCATCCTGCTGCTGCTGGTGCTCACCGACGTGGACCAGCCGGTGGTGATCGAGCGGGCGCGCGTGTCGCTGAACGCGCAGCTGCTGAAGCTGGAAGAGGAGCTGTTCGAGATCCGCGGCGATTCCGACGAGCTGCGGCGTGAACTGCAGGGCCGTATCCGCGAACTGCGCACCGAGCGTGACCGGCTGGCGCGCCTGCAGGGCGACCTCACCGATGTGCGTGGCGAATACGACGCCAGCCGCAACGATGCGGCAGTGGCCAACATCGTCGCCAGCGAGCTGGTGTCGGCCTACCAGGAGCTCACCGCCGAGATGGAGCGGCTGCGCGCGCAGCCACGCCGGCGCACGGCGCCGACGGCATCGGTGGGCGGCATCCCGGTGGACAGCGAGTACGTGGTGTTCGTGATCGACACCTCCGACAGCATGGCCGTGAACCACTGGGAATCCACCCTCGCCATCATGAGCGAGACGCTCGACATCTACCCGGACCTGAAGGGCCTGCAGGTGGTCAACGACCAGGGCCGCTTCATGTTCGAGAGTGGCGCACCCGGCTCGTGGCTGAAGGACTCAACCGAGCTGCGCCAGCGCATCCGCACCCGCCTGCGCAGCTGGCGTCCCTACAGCCAGTCCAATCCCGTGCCGGGCATTGAGCTGGCGCTGCGCCTGTATCGCGAGCGGGGACAGAACCTCAGCATCGTGGTGATCGGCGATGAATTCTCCGGCAACTCCATGCAGGAGGCGGTGGAACGCATCGCACGCCTCAATGTCGCCGACAGCCGGCCGCGCGCGCGGATCCATGCCATCGGTTTCCAGCAGGGTGCGGGCATGTCAGCATTTACAAACATCCAGTTTTCGGCGCTAATGCGTACGGTTACCGCACGCAACGGCGGCACATTCGTCGGCATCACCAACGAGAAGCCATGACAGTTCAGTGTCGAAATGCGCGGCTGCCGGTGCTGGGCGGGCGAGGTGCACTGCGCCGCCTGCGTTCCACGTCGCTGGCGGCGCTGGCGCTGCTTCTTGCGGCCTGTGGCAGCGTGGCCGTCAAGCCCACGCCGGCTCTTCCCCGCGCCCTGGTGCAGCCCCTGCAGGCGCGCGTGGGTCTGGTGGTCAACGACCGGGTGCGCAACTACAAGCACGAGGAAAAGCGCGGCAATTCCGGCTGGAAGATCGACCTCGGCCCGGGCCACGAGGAGCTGTTCCGCACCATCTTCGGCACTTCCTTCTCTTCCGTGCAGGTGTTCGACAGCGAGGCGGCCGCACGCTCCGCAGGCAACCTGCAGGCCATCTTCGAGCCGGAGATCGAGCAGTTCTCCTTCGTGACCGACAGCGAGACCGGCGGCGAATACTGGGCCGTGACCATCCGCTACCGCATCGCCGTGCTCGGCCAGGCCGGCGAGGCCATCGACAACCTCACGCTCACCGGCTATGGCAGTTCGCGCGCCGGGCGTGCCGCCAACGCACTCACGCAGGCCACGCGGGCGGCCATGCGCGATGCGGCGGCGAAATTCCTGGTGCAGTTGCCACGCCAGCCGATGGCGGCCCGGCTGGCAGCGGGCGAGGTGCTCACCGCGCAAGACGCGGCGGCCGCCGCGATGGAAATAATCGAGCTGGTGCCGATCGAGCCGGACGCGCCGTAGCCGCTCAGTTGCCGCGGCTCTCGCGCGGCAGCTTCACGTAAACCTTCTCGCGGAAGACATGGTCCCCGGTGGCCACGGGCTGGCCGCGTTCGAAGGCGGGCCGCCACACGGCGCGCCGCAGGGCCGCGATCACCGCGCGCTCGGCGCCTTCACGTTCCGGCGCGGGATTGGCCACCGTGACCTCGCGCAGCGTGCCATCCGGCCCGATGGAGGCGCGCAATTCGACTTCCTGCACGCTGTATTCCTCGGGGTCCTGCTGGCGCTGCGAGGTGGCCACGGGTGGCGCGCGGTAGATCACCGGCACCGGTCGGGCGAGCAGCGAAGTGTCGCCAGCGATGTTCAGTTCGTTCCAGGCGTCGCGCCAGGTGGCCAGCGCGCGCTGCGTGACGCCGGCGATGCGGTACCAGTCGCCGAGCTCGGCCATTACCGTGCCGCGCTCCGCCGCCCTCGATGCGCCGGAGGACTCCAGCCGCTGCAAGGCTTCGCGCAGTGCCCGCTCGCCATCGCTGGAAGGCATCGACAGGTTCACCGCCGCAGCACGGCGCAGGGAATCCGGCAGGTCCTCGGGGGCCGTCATCGCGGCCTGTGAATTCTCGCCATGGATGAACGCGAGGCGGTACGCACGGGCGATGCCGCGCAAGGGTCCGATGGCCTTCAGGCTCATCGGCTGTTCCCTGTCGGCCAACTCCACCGCACGCATGTGCAGCAGTCGCGCCCCGGTGTAGCGGCCGGTGGCCTCGTACCAGTCGGCCAGTTCCTCCAGCGCATCGATCATGCGCGGGTCGTTGGCGCCCCAGGTCTGCTCGGCGATGGTGAACGCATACTGGTGCTCGCGCCCGGCATCCTCGGTGCGCCCGGTGGATTCATAGCAGGCGATGAGGGCGCGCAGGATGGGCAGCTGGGCCGGCGCATGCAGGCCGTCGCGGTTGCGGATGATGTCCACTGCGCGCTTGAGCGGGATGATGGCTTCCTCGTCCCGGTCCATGGCGCGCAGGGTCGCGCCCAGGCCATGCAGGGGCGAGACGAAGCGCGGATCGGTGGCGTCGCCTTCCTGGTCAAGCAGCGTGAGCGCACGCCGGTAGGCGTCGAGGGCCTCGCCGTGCTGCTTCAGCCGGTACAGCGTGGTGGCCACGTTGGTGAGTGGATTGACCAGCTCGACGGCCTCGTTGCCGAACTGGTTGCTGGTCAGCTCCACCACCCGCACGGCCAGGGGCAGTGCCTTCTGGAAGTCGCCGGCATCGAAGGCCTCGCGGTACTGGCGGTAAATGGCGGGGCGGTCATCCGTGACGGCATCGGCCGCAAGGGATTGCAACGGCAGCAGCAGGAGCGAGGCAAGAAGCGGGGCAATCCTTGGCATGCAGCAAGAGTACTCCCAAGCGGCAGGACGGGTGAACTGGGGCGCCTGCACCGCCGGCGACGCGATGGCAGGATCGCGGGCATAATTCCGGTCCCTGTAGGACTGCGGGAAGAATTCCTTTGGTGGCGGCAAAAGAGCCGGCAAAGCCCGAGCCACGCGTGGCACTGCTGGCCGGTGCCAGTGGGCTGACCGGCACGGCATTGTTGAAGCTGCTCCTGCAAGACGACACTTTCGCGCGCGTGCTGGCGCTGTCGCGGCGCCCGCTGCCGCTGGAGCATCCGCGCCTGGCCAATCGCATCCTGCGCTTCGATGACCTGGAGCGCAGCCTGAAGGGCCAGCGCTGCAGCGACGCGTTCTGCGTGCTCGGTGCGCCTGGCGGTCCGCAGGCTGCGGAAAGCGCCCTGCGTGAGGTGGACCTCAAGCTGGTCTGTGCGTTTGCGCGGGCAGCACGCACCCTGGGTGCAACGCGCCTCATGGTGGTGTCCGCAGCCGGTGCGCGGACAGGTGCGGGCGAAGTGTTCCAGCGCGTGAAGGGGGAGATGGAAACCGGGGTGCGGCAGCTCGGGTTCGATGCCGTGGACCTGCTGCAGCCTGGCCCGCTGCTGGGCCTGCGGGCGCAGGAGGGCGTCGGGAGTGTGGTGCGCAAGGGGTTGCTCGCGCTCACGGCCCCGTTATTGCGTCGCAGCAGCCATGGCGCGCTCGCGGCGCTGACTCCGTCGCAGCTGGCCACCGCCATGCTGGCGGTGGCGCGCCTGCCGCGCCGCGGGGTTTCCACCTATGCAGGGGCCTCACTGGCGGGCCTTGCCGGTGCCCCCGGCGGGCGCTGAATTGCGCGTTGGTGACGTGGCGCACGGCCTGCGGGAGCGACCCATAGTCCAATAAGAACAAGGAGGATACCTGTCAGATGCGCAGGGCAGCCTTGGCGCGGTTCGGGGGTATCGGAGCACGCATGGCCTGGACGGTGGTTGCCGCCGGGCTCGTGCTGCTGGCCGCGAGCACCCTGCTGCAGGCCGGCAAGCAGCACCGCCAGTACCGCGAGATGCACCAGCAGCAGCTGCGCGACGCCACGCGACAGGCGGCGCTGACAGTGCGCGCACGCATCGGCAATGCCGAGATGCTGTTGCGCTGGATCACCGAGCGTTCCCCCCGCAATCCCGATGGCAGCTGGGAATTCATGCGCGCGGAGATACAGCGCGACGCCGGCTACTTCAGCAGCGTCTCCATCCTGCCGGCCTCTACTGGCACAGCGTTCACGGTGGGCGCGCGCGAATTCGAACTCACCGGGCGCGAGCGTGAAGCCCTGGCCGAAAACGGCACCGTGCTGCTGGTGCCCAGGTCGGGCACCGGTGCCGGACGACTCTACCTGATGCGCGAACTGCGCGATGCACCGCCCCGCCGCAAGGTGCTGGCGGAGCTGCGCGAGGGCTGGTGGCGCACGGTGCTGGATCCCGGTCCGGACAACAACCTGGCGGTGTTCGATGCCTGGGGCCAGACGCATTTCACCTCGCGCCCCCGGGCGCCGCAGATCGCCGCGCAGAGCATCGAACGACTGTTGACGCTGCCCGGCGGCGAGGCGGTTGGCAACCTCGCCTGGAACGAGGCGGGCGCGGAGTGGGTGGGCGCGGTGGTGGCCATCAACGCCGCATTCGTCACCAGCGACACCGCACTGGCCATGGTGTCGCTGGCGCCAGACCAGCCGTGGTCCGCGGCATTCTGGTCAGCGCTGCGCACGCAGGGCACCTTCCTGCCGTTGCTGCTGCTGGCAGCGTGGATGTGCCATCGCGTGGGCGCGCGCAATGGAACAGCGCTGCGCCAGGTGCGTCGCGCGCTGGGCCAGCTGCCCGATCGCCGCGTGGCGATTTCCGCCTCGCCGTTGCTGTTCCCGGAAGTGCGGCAGCTCGCCGAGGCCTGCAACCGCGCTTCCGGCGCCATCCAGCAGCAGAACGACACGCGGCAAGTGCTGGACGAGATCGACGGCCTGCTGCTGCCCGGCGGCGACCATGAGAGCGTGATCGACCAGGTGCTGGACCGGGTGCGCGCCGTTACCCGCGCGCACAATGTCGGCCTGACGCTGGTGGATCCCGTGGCCAGCCACGGCCGCCTGTTCGCTTTCAGCGCAGCGGGTGGCGCGCCGGTGACGCGTGTACCGCTGGATGCGGAGATGGTGGCCACGCTGCGCGGGACGGAGCTGGGCCTCACCATCGTGCGCAGCGAGGAGGGGCGCCACAGCTTCCTCGCGCCGCTGCAGGCCGCCGGCGCCACCTTCTTCTGGGTGTGGCCGGTGATGGCGGCTGGCGAACTGGCCGCCATCCTGACAGTGGGCTATGTCGAGGCGCCTTCGGGCGCGAGCAGCATTGCGCAGACAGGCACGCTGTGCGCTCTGCGCCTGGGCTCCTCGCTGGCCAGCAATGCACGCGCCGAGCGCCTGTACCGCCAGGCGCACTTCGATCCTCTCACGCAGCTGCCCAACCGGCTGCTGTTCAGGGACCAGCTGCAGGCCGAGCTGCATGCGGCCACGCGCAAGGCCAGCAAGGGGGCGCTGCTGTACATCGACCTGGACCACTTCAAGCGCGTCAATGATTCACTCGGCCACGAGGCTGGCGACCAGCTGCTGTCCATCGTGGCGCAGCGGCTGCGCGGCTGCGTGAAGGACGGCGACACGGTCGCGCGCCTGGGCGGTGACGAGTTCACCATCATCCTGTGTGACGTCGGCGGGACCAGCGAGGTGACCACGGTGGCCCACCGCGTCATCGAGTCGATGCGCAGGCCCATCCGCGTGGGCGGCCGCGAGCACATCGTGCGCGCCAGCATCGGCATCGCGCTGTTCCCGGACGAGGGCGCCAGCATCGACGAGCTGCTGCACAATGCGGACCTGGCCATGTACCGCGCCAAGGAGCTGGGGCGCGGCGGCGCCGAGTTCTACAATCCCAAGCTCGGGCAGCGCGCGCCGGACTCGGGCATGTTCCGCGCGCTCGGCCGGCGGGAGTTCTCGCTCTACTACCAGCCGCAGTATCGGGTCGATGACGGCAGCCTCGCGGGCATCGAGTCCCTGTTGCGCTGGCAGCCGCCCGGCGGTGCGATGAAGACCTCCGCCGAGTTCGTGCCGGCAGCCGAGGAATCCGGCCTGATCGTCGACCTCGGAGGCTGGGTGCTCGAGGCCGCCTGCGCACAGCTTGCGGCGTGGCGCGAGGCCGGCATCGCCGCGCCGGTGATGGCGGTGAACCTCTCGGTGCAGCAGCTGCGCGATGCACAGTTTGCCGCCAGCCTGCGACGGCAGCTGGCCCGCTACCGCCTGCCGCCGGAGGCACTCACCTTCGAGATGAGCGAGTCGGCACTCATGGACGACGACAGCCAGTCCTGCCTGGAAGAGCTGGCCGGGATTGGCGTGGGGCTCACGCTGGATGACTTCGGTACGGGCAGCATGGCGCTGGCCAGCCTGCGCCGCTACCCGGTGCGGGCGGTGAAGATCGACCGCAGCTTCGTGGCGCAGCTGGTGAATGATCACTCGGCAGCGGCGCTGGCCAGCACCATCATTGCGATGGCGCATGGCCTCGGCAGGACGGTGGTCGCCGAAGGCGTGGAGGAGGCCGTGCAGCTGGAGTTCCTGCGCGAGCAGCGCTGCGACCTGGCGCAGGGCTACTTCATGGCGCGCCCGCTGTCGGCTCAGGACATGACGGCCCTTCTGTTCGGCCGCATGGAAGCGCGTGGCGATGGCCGCAGCGCTGCCGGCGGTTGATCCGCGCCGCACGGACAATCGGCATTTCCCTTATTCCCGCCCCTCGCGCGACGTTATGTTGCGCATCCGCGATCAAGCTCGCAACGCTGCAAAGATGCAGCGTGTTCATGACATATCGCATTTACCAAGTTCTTGACGCGGGGTCGCTGGTTGCCGACACTGTGACTTCGAAGTGACCAAGGCATACCCGTCGCGAGGCGGGGACGCAAAGCCACCGGTCTTGTTCGGGAATCCCCCCGCGCAAGACAGCGGAGCCGCCCACGGAAGACAAGCTTCCACGGAGTTTCACAGCAATGAGTGCAAGCAGCGCAGAACGTATCGGTGCCGGAGAATCCACCGCACCCGCGCAGATGTACGTGATCAACCTGGCCGCATCGACATCGCCCATGGCGCTGTCGCATCCGAGCTCCCCCGCGCTCAAGCGATTCACCTTCTTTGTCAGCCGACAGCGCGAGGAAGGGCGCGAGCGCTTCCGCCTGCACATGGGCTATTTCCAGACGCAGGAACAGGCAGAGGAACTGCTGCCTTCGGTGCGCGAGGTGTATCCGGGCGCGTGGGCTGGTCCGGCGCCGAGCACGGGCACGGGGCGTCGTGGACGCATCGCGCCGGGCAGCGTGGTGCCGGCGGCTGCGCCGGCACCGGTTGCCGCGCCTCCGGCGGCTGTCATGCCTGCGGCGGCGCCGACGATCGAAGCCATGTCCAACGTGCGCGACGTGCTCGCACAGTTGTCGGAAGGCGCAGCGGAAGCAAGCGCTCCAACCATCATCGCGCCCTCTCCGCTGCGTACCGCGCCAGCGGTGGCGCCCGTGGCGAAGGCTGTTCCCGCGAGCGCGACCGCGAGCCCGACCGCGAGCCCGTCCGCGCCAGTGGCTGCGCCTGTGGCTGTGCCAGTAGCTGCGCCAGTGGCCGCACCTGTGGCCGCAGCCGCGCCCACGCCTGCGCAGTCCGCGCCGGCGCGCGAGCTCAGCAACCTCGAGGCGCTGAGCCTGCTTGAAGAGCCGTCGGACAAGGCAGCACCGGTGATCCCCGCGATGCCGCCGCTGAAGAATCCGTTCGATGGTCTCGACAAGGAACCGCAGGTGCGCCTGGTGACCCCCGAGGACACCCAGACGCTCACCGACATCAAGGTGGATCGCGAGAACAACGCGCCGCCATGCTTTGCCGTGCAGCTGGTCTGGTCCACCACGCCGGTGGACGTGGCCGCGCTGCCGCACCTGGCCATCTTCGAGGCGTACACGCTGTACAACGTCGAAGGCAATCGCCAGGGACGCAAGTGGTACGGCCTCAGGCTGGGCTTCTTCAGCGATCCCAACTCCGCCTCGCAGGTGGCCAACTACGTGCGCTCGGACTACACGACCGTGGCCGTGGTGCCGGTAGCCGTGAAGGAACGGGATCGCGCACGTGGCACCACTTCGCCGCCTCCGGGCGGGCCGGAGAAGACCACCGACGCCGACCTGCGCCGCGAAGGCATGGAAGGCTTCGAGCTGCTGGCCGACGACCGCCCGCCGCCGCCGCGTCGTGACATCGACGACGCCGTGCGTGCCAGGGTGGCCGGCAAGCCGGTGGCGGCCGCCGTGCCGCCGCGCCTGGCGCCCAAGGCTGCGCCCAAGGCGCCCGCGGCGCCAGCAGCGGCCCCGGTCCCGGGCAAGGCCACCGGCCATCCGGTGGGCAAACGCGTGGTGGCCCGTCGCCGCGCGCCGGATGTACCGCTGGACCGCAAGATCAGCGCCGGTGTCGGTGGCGCCGAGGTGCTCGAGTCGACGCTGGAGATCCTGGGCGCTTCGACGCTGTCACTGGATGATGGCGGCCGCACCATCATCAACGACGCCGCCGCGCGCAAGCCGGAGAAGAAGTCCGGCGGCCGGTTCTCGCGCCTGCTGGGCCGCCTCGGCGGCAATTGATCCGGTGGGGCGCGGGAATCCTCCCGCGCCTATTTTCCGAACAGCTTATCGAGCTCCGCGCGGGCTGCATCGGCCGTGGTGTTGGCACCCTTGAACGCGCCGGCCACCGGCTTGTAGTGATCGCAGAAGTTGGCGCGTTCCTTGTCGCGCACTTCTTCCACGGTGGGCTCACGGCATTGCTGCCAGGCGCGCGGGTCGTACAGCGAGCACAGCCGGCAAGCATGCAGGTCCGCGCCGCACTGGCGGCAGCGCTCGGTGCGCCCGAAGGGCAGCGGCAACGCTGACAGCGAAGCACCGCATTTCCAGCAGCCGATGTCATGCGGCACGGCGCTGCTCCAGGAATAGGCGCAGTTCCGCGCCGGTGCGCGAGGTGCGGTGACCGGCCACGACGGAGGGAGGACCGGCCACGACACAGCGGCCGCCCGCAGGTCCTGCCTCAGGCCCGAGATCGATCACCCAGTCTGCCTGTGCCACCACGTCGAGATTATGCTCCACCACCAGCACGGTGTTGCCGGCGTCGGCCAGGCGGTGCAGCACGGCGATCAGGCGCTCAACGTCGGCCATGTGCAGTCCCACGGTCGGCTCATCGAGGATGTAGAACGCGCCGCGCGCGGAGGGCACCGCGTCGGGCCTGAGGCGGGCCAGTTCGGTGACCAGCTTGATGCGCTGTGCTTCGCCACCGGAGAGCGTGGGGCTCTGCTGGCCCAGCGTGAGATAGCCCAGCCCCACTTCCTGCAGCAGCGCCAGCGCATGGCGGATGCTCTTGTGGCTGGCGAAGAACTCCACCGCCTCGTCCACGCTCATGGCCAGCACGTCGCCGATGCTCCTGCCACGCCAGAGCACGCCGAGGGTGTCAGGGTCGAAGCGCTTGCCCTTGCACGCATCGCAGGGCACCTTCACGTCGGGGAGGAAGTTCATCTCCACCGTGCGCATGCCCTGGCCCTCGCAGGCGGGACAGCGGCCGCCGGCGGTATTGAAGGAGAAACGGCTGGGTCCGTAGCCGCGGATCGAAGCCTCGGTGGTGCCGGCAAACACACGGCGGATCGCATCCCAGAAACCCACGTAGGTGGCAGGGCAGGATCGCGGCGTCTTGCCGATGGGCGTCTGGTCCACCTCGAGCACGCGCTCGATCAGCTGCACGCCGTGGATCGCCTTGCAGTACTGGGGCCGGGCAGACTTCGCCTTCGTGCCGCGCACCAGTGCCCGGGCCAGTTCCGGGCGCAGCACATCAAGGGCCAGCGTGGATTTGCCCGACCCGGAGACCCCGGTGAGCGCGATGAGCCGGCCCAGTGGCAGGTCGACGTCCAGTCCGCGCAGGTTGTGCAGCGAGATGCCTTCCAGCCGCAGCATGGGCGTGGCGCTGGCGCCGCGCTTCACCACGGGGCGACGCGGCTCAACCGGATGGCGCATGGGTTCGCGCAGGCAGCGGCCGGTGATGGAGTCTGGATGGGCGAGGATTTCGGCCATGGTGCCGGCCACGACCACGTGCCCGCCGCGCGAGCCGGCGCCCGGTCCCAAGTCGAGCACATGGTCGGCACGGCGGATGGTTTCCTCGTCGTGCTCCACCACCACCAGCGTGTTGCGCCCCTGGCCAAGTTCGCCGAGCGCATCGAGCAGCAGGCGGTTGTCGCGCGGATGCAGGCCGATGGTGGGTTCGTCGAGCACGTAACACACGCCGCGCAGGTTCGAGCCCAGCTGCGCGGCCAGGCGCAGGCGCTGCGTCTCGCCGCCCGACAGTGTTGGCGCGGCGCGATCCAGCGTGAGGTAGCCCAGGCCCACGCGCGCGAGGAAGCCGAGGCGGCCGCTGATCTCCGGTACCAGGTCCTTTGCGATGGCTCCTTCACGCGCACCGAGTTTCAGCTGCTGCAGGAAGGTGGCGAGCGAATCGATGGACAGGGCGGCCAGGTCGGCAATCGACCGGTCGCGGAACTTCACCGCCAGCGCCACCGTGTTCATGCGCGCGCCATCGCAGGTCTCACAGACATGCGCGTCGGCACCGGCCTCCAGCCAGTAGTCTTCCTCTCCCGTCTGCTCCTCGTCGAACTCAGGCAGTTCGAGGCCGGTGCCGTGGCAGTCCGGGCACCAGCCGCGCGCGCTGCTCCAGGCGAAGAGGCGGGGATCCGGCTCGGGGAAACCGCGTCCGCAGTCCGGGCAGGCGCGGCGGGAAGAGAAGGAATGCAACGTGCTGCTGCCCGCAGCCTGCACCATCACTACGCCCTTGCCCGCCTCCAGGCCTGCATCGATCAGTTCGCGCAGCTGCGTCTCGTTGCGCGGCGTGGCCTGCAGCGTGCCCAGGGGCAGCTCGATGTCGTGCACCTTGTTGCGCGCCAGTTTCGGCCAGCGCGCGGTGGAAACCAGCTTGCCGTCCACGCGCAGCTGCTCGTGGCCCTTCTTCGCCGCCCAGCGCGCCAGCTCGTTGTAGATGCCCTTGCGTCCGCTCACCAGCGGCGCCAGCAGCGTGATCTCCTTCTGCCGGTGGCCTTTGAGGATGCGCGCGGTGATGGCGTCGGCGCTGAGCGGCTCGATGGGGATCTGGCAGTCCGGGCAATGCTGCACGCCCAGCTTCACGAACAGCAGGCGCAGGAAGGGATGGATCTCGGTGAGCGTGGCCACCGTGCTCTTGCGGCCGCCGCGGCTGGTGCGCTGCTCGATGGCCACCGCGGGCGGAATGCCGGTGACCGAATCGGCATCGGCGCGCGAGGCAGGCTGCACGAACTGGCGTGCATAGGCGTTCAGCGACTCCAGGTAGCGGCGCTGGCCCTCACCGAAGATGATGTCGAAGGCCAGCGTGGACTTGCCCGAGCCGGAGACACCGGTGACCACCGTCATCGCCCCATGCGGCAGCTGGGCATCGATGTTCTTCAGGTTGTGCTCGCGCGCGCCGCGCACCTCGATGGCACGGGGCGGCTCCGGCGGCGCCAGGTGCTGGCGGGCAGCATCGCGCACGGCTTCGGCCGAAAGCGTGTAGCTGGCCAGCGCCACGCCGGTGTGGCCGATGCGACCGGCGCGGAACTCGGCGGGCGTGCCCGAGCCCACGATGCGGCCGCCGCCATCGCCGCCTTCGGGGCCGAGTTCGATCAGCCAGTCCGCCGCGCCGATCACATCGAGGTTGTGCTCGATCACCAGCAGCGAGGCGCCGCGCCTGGTGAGCGCCCGGAAGGCGCGCATCAGCCTGGCGATGTCCTCGAAGTGCAGGCCCGTGGTGGGTTCGTCGAAGATCAGCAGCTGTCCGGTGGTGCCGGCCACATCGGCCAGGTGGCCCGCCAGCTTCAGTCGCTGCGCCTCGCCGCCGGAAAGCGTGGGCACGGGCTGGCCCAGCTTCAGGTAGGAGAGTCCCACATCCGCCAGCGGCTGCAGGCGCGCGAGCACCTCGTCCTCACCGGCAAAGAACGCCAGCGCCTCGGTGACCGTCATTTCGAGCACGGTGGCGATGTCGGCGCGGCCACCCTGCGCGCCTTCGACGGTGAGCTCCAGCACCTCGTCGCGGTAGCGGCGGCCATTGCAGGTGGGGCAGCGCAGGTACACATCGGCCAGCAGCTGCATTTCCACGTGCTCGAAACCATTGCCGCCGCAGTCCGGACAGCGGCCGTTGCCGGAGTTGAAGCTGAAGGTGCCGGGTGTGTAGCCCCGTGCCATCGCCTCGGGCAGCTTCGCGAACAGCTGGCGGATGGGATCGAAGGCACCGATGAAGCTGACGGGACAAGATCGCGCGTTGCGGCCAATGGGCGACTGGTCCACCAGCGTCACGCCCTGCAGGTGGCCGTGGCCGCTGAGCTTCTCGAAGCTGCCCTGCATCTCGGCGGGTTTGCCGAAGGTGCGCTGCAGGGCCGGGTAGAGCAGCTCGGTCACCAGCGTGCTCTTGCCGGAGCCGGAGACGCCGGTGACGCACACCAGCTGTCCCAGCGGCACGCGCAGCGTGGCATCGTGCACGTTGTGCAGGCTGGCGCCCTCCAGCACCAGCGTGCGGGCGGCGTGTGCCATGGGTTCGGTGGAGACGGCGGGGCTTTCGTCGACGGGCACGATGCGCCTGCGGCCTGCAAGGTAGTCGCCGGTGAGCGATTCCTTTTCGCGCAGCACGCCGGCGGGCGGGCCGTTGAACAGGATGCGACCACCGTGCTCACCCGCGCCGGGTCCCATGTCGATCAGCCGGTCGGCTTCGAACATGATCTGCGGGTCGTGCTCCACCACCACCAGCGTGTTGCCCGCGTCGCGCAGCTTCTGCATCACGCCGATCACGCGGCCCATGTCGCGCGGATGCAGGCCGATCGAAGGTTCATCGAGCACGAACAGCGTGTGCACCAGCGAGGTGCCCAGCGCGGTGGTGAGGTTGATGCGCTGGACCTCGCCCCCGGACAGCGTGCGTGACTGGCGGTCGAGTGTGAGGTAGCCCAGGCCCACCTCGCACAGGTAGCCGAGGCGCGCGCGGATTTCATCCAGCACCAGCGAGTCGGCATCCTGCAGCGGTGGCGGCAATTGCAGGTCGGCGAAGAACTCGCGGCAGCGCGCCACCGGCAGCATGGACAGCGCCTGCATGTTGTGCGGCCCCAGCCGCCACAGCAGCGACTCCGGCTTCAGCCGCGCGCCCTTGCAGGCCGGGCATTCGGTGTAGCTGCGGTAGCGCGAGAGCAGCACGCGCACGTGCATCTTGTAGGCCTTGCTCTCCAGCCAGTCGAAGTAGCCCTTGATGCCGTACCAGTGCTTGCGACCCTTGCGGCCGTCACCGTTGATCACCCAGTTGCGCTGGTCGTCGGTGAGGTCGTGGTATGGCACGTCGAGGGGAATGCCGGCCGCCGGCGCATGCTTCTCCATGTCGTCCTGGCATTCCTTGCCGGTGGCCGTCTGCCAGGGCTTCACCGCGCCGCCGGACAGCGTCTTGTTCTGGTCCGGCACCACCAGGTCGTAGTCCACGCCGATCACGCGGCCGAAGCCGCGGCAGGTGTCGCAGGCACCCAAAGGCGAATTGAAGGAGAAGTGGCTGGGCAGGGGATCCTGGTAGCTGATGTCGCAGTCCGCGCAGTGCAGGCCGGCGGAGTAGCGCCAGCTGGCGCTGGTGGCGCCATCGGCATCGAGCGCGTGCACGACGATGTGCCCGCGACCACCCTTCAGTGCTGCCTCGAGCGCCTCACCCACGCGCGCGGGCTCGGCATTGCCCAGTCGCAGCCGGTCCTGGATCACGGTGAGCCTGTGGTGCGGCCCTTTGCCATCCTCTTCCAGGAAGCGCACGTAGCCTTGTGATTCCAGCAGCGCGCGCAGGTCTTTTTCCGACAGGTTCTCCGGCCGCGTCACCTCGAAGCACACCAGCAGGCGCGGATCATCGATCGCCGCCGCGCGCTCGCGCAGCGAGGCGAGGATTGAAGAAGGTGTGTCGCGCCGCACCGGCTGGCCACAGCTGCGGCAATGCAGTTTCGCCGCGCGCGCGAACAGCAGCTTCAGGTGGTCGTTGATCTCGGTCATCGTGCCGACCGTGGAACGCGAGGTGCGCACCGGGTTGGTCTGGTCGATGGCGATGGCCGGGGGAATGCCGTCGATGCGGTCGACCTGCGGCCGGTCCATGCGGTCGAGGAACTGCCGCGCGTAGGGACTGAAGGTCTCCACGTACCGCCGCTGTCCCTCGGCGTACAGCGTGTCGAAGGCAAGGGAGGACTTGCCCGAGCCGGAGACGCCGGTGATGACGGTCAGTTCGCCGAGCGGCAGGTCAATCGAGAGGTTGCGCAGGTTGTTCTGGCGCGCGCCCTGGATGCGGATGGCTTGGTGCAGAGGCGGGGACTTCGACATGTCAGGATTCTACCGCGCGACTGTATATTCATACAGTCGGGTCATTTTCGCATGCGGGAGGGCGATGGCTGACGTGAAGGGCGGGGGCTGACCGGACTACCATCCCCGAACGGCCTGCTTCAGGAGATCCCATGGAAGAGTCGATCAGGGCGCGGCTGGAAGGGCTGAAACAGAAGTTCGACCGCTGCGACCCCAACGGCGACGGCCGCATCGACGTAGCTGAGTTCCACCAGCTGCTGATGGACATCGACGGCGATGTTTCACGCGAGGAATGCGAGCTGGACTTCCTTGCCGTCGACGTGGACGAGGACGGCTACATCAGCTTCGAGGAGTTCAGCACCTGGTGGCTGGGCTGAGGCGCGGCCTCAGCCATCCCATCCGCACTGCTTGCCGGCGTTCCTTTCCTTCAGCCAGCCCATCAGTGGCTGGAAGTAGTCAATGATGGCGCTGGCATCCATCTCGCGCGTGCCGGTGAGCTTCTCCAGCGTCTCCGGCCACGGCCGGCTGGCGCCGGCCTGCAGCATGGCCCGGAAACGATCTCCCGCTTCCTTGCTCCCGGCCACCGAGCACTCATGCAGCGGCCCCTTGAAGCCAGCCGCATCGCACAGCGCCTTGTGGAACTGGAACTGCAGGATGAAAGCCAGGAAGTAGCGCGTGTAGGGCGTGTTGCCCGGGATGTGGTACTTGGCGCCCGGATCGAAGTCTTCCTCGCTGCGCTCGTTGGGCGGCGCCACGCCCTGGTATTTCCGGCGCAGCTCCCACCAGGCCTTGTTGTAGTCGGCGGGGGCCACTTCGCCCGAGAACACCTTCCACCGCCACTGGTCCACCAGCAGGCCGAAGGGCAGGAAGGCGATCTTGTCGGCGGCCATCTTCATCTGCTCGTTGATGGTGGCCTCGCGCGAGGGCTTCACGGGACTGCCGAGGCCGATGCTGGCGAGGTACCCCGGCGTCACCGACAGCAGCACGGTGTCGCCGATGGCCTCGTGGAAGCCGTCATGCGCGCCGCCCTGGAAGAAATAGGGCTGGTCCTTGTAGGCCAGGTCGTAAAAGAGGTGCCCGAGTTCGTGGTACACGGTGCCCAGCTCTTCCTCGGTGGGCAGCATGCACTGCTTGATGCGCACATCCTCCCCGCCATCCATCTGCCAGGCGCTGGCATGGCAGACCACCTCGCGATCGCGCGGGCGGGTGAGCATGGAGCGCTCCCAGAAGGTATCCGGCAGCTTCGGCATGCCCAGCGAGGTGTAGAAGGACTCGGCCTGCCGGGTCATCTTCACCGCGTCATATTTCTGCCGTACCAGCTCCTTGTCGAGCGGCTCCCGCGAGATGGCCGGGTAGGGCTTGAGGATGTCCTCGTAGATGTTGTTCCATTGCTGCGCCCAGATGTTGCCGAACAGGTGCGCGGGCACGGGCTTGCCGGCCGGCACCTTCGAAGCGCCGTATTTTTCCGCCAGCTGGTCGCGCGCATAGCACTGCAGCTCGTCATACAGCGGCTTCACCTGGCCCCACAGGTGCTCCACCGTCTGCACGAACTGGTCAGGCGGCATGTCATACCCCGAGCGCCACATGGTGCCCAGGTCCGCATAGCCCATCTCCTTCGCGCCCTCGTTGGCCAGTTCCACGAAACGCACGTAGTCGGGCCGCATGGGACGGCTGATGGTGTGCCAGCCGTTCCAGGCGGCAAGCAGTTCGTCGAAGTCGCGGCTTTCCGCCATGACCTTGGTGACATCGTCGATGTTGTGGCATTCCTCCTTGCCACCCACCGTCCCGCAGTACTTGCCCTCGCCGTAGGTGGCCTCCAGTTTCGCGCCCAGCGCCGCCAGCTCCTCGCGACGCTGCGGGTCATCCGGCGCCGGTGCGGACACGCCCTGTCGCAGCAGCTGCAGGGTGCGGGCGGTGGCCTCGTCCATCTTCACGCCGTCAAAGCGGCGTGATTCCTTCACTGCGCGGCTCACCAGTTCCAGGTAGCGCTCGGTGGCGCGGGCATTGAGCAGCTGGGTGTCTTCGGTGATGTAGGTGGCCTGCACCCACCCGGCGGCTGCCGCCTCGTCTCCCATGCGACGGAAATCCTTGTTGAGCTGCTCCACGAAGGCGGCAGCTTCTTCCGGCGTGGCCTGCTTCGGGCCTCCGCAGGCGGCGGCCAGCGACGCGAGCAGCAGTGCGGTCAGGTGGGGAAGGCGGACGGTGGTCATGCTGGGCTCCCGGCCGGGGAAATGCCGGCCTGGCGGGGGGAAGGGGTAGAATTCATGAAAAACCCGTAAAGGGCGGCAAGGCTGTGCAGCCCTTAGGATACGCCCGCATGCGCCTGCTGCTGATCGAAGATGATGCCGAAGCCGCCAAGTACCTCGCCCGGGGCCTGGGCGAGAGCGGCCATGAGGTGGAGGTGGCCGCCGATGGCCGTGCGGGCCTGGCGCGCGCAATGGCCGGCGACCACGAGCTGATCATCGCCGACCGCAACCTGCCGCACATGGATGGATTGAGCATCGTGCAGGCGCTGCGCGCCGAAGGTCGCAGTGTGCCGGTGCTGGTGCTGTCGGCGCTGGGCTCGGTGGATGACCGCATCGAGGGATTGCGCGCCGGCGGCGACGACTACCTCACCAAGCCCTTCGCGTTCGAGGAACTGCTGGCGCGCATCGAGGCGCTGCTGCGGCGGGGCCAGGGAGCCGCGGTGGTCACGCGCCTGAAAGTCGCCGATCTCGAACTTGACCTGCTTTCCCGCACGGTTGCACGGGCCGGCAAGCGCATCGACCTCACGGCCAAGGAGTTCCAGCTGCTGGAATACCTGATGCGGCGGCAGGGCCAGGTGGTCACGCGCAGCATGCTGCTGGAGGGCGTGTGGGACCTGCACTTCGACCCGCAGACCAACATCATCGACGTCCACATGAGCCGGCTGCGCGCGGCGGTGGATCGCGACTTCCCGCGCCCGCTCATCCACACGGTGCGCGGCGCGGGATACGTGCTGCGCGATGGCAACTGAGGCGGGCGCCGGCCCCGCAACGCACAGGGCCTCCGGGCTGAACGCACGCTCGTGGCTGCGCTCCGCCGCGGCCCGGCTCACCCTTACCTATGGCGTGGTCGTGCTGCTGCTGGTGGTGGGGCTGCAGGGCACGGTGTGGTGGCTGACGCGCAATGCGCTGGAGCGCGAAGTGCAGCGCGTGATGACCGCCGAGCTGGACAAGCTGGCGCAGGTCTATGTGAAGAACGGCAGCATCAGTGACGTGGCCTGGGCACTGCGCGAGCGCGCGGACAGCTGGGGCCGTACCGGCGCGGTGTACCTGCTGGTGAATCCCGCCATGGCGCGCGTGGAGGGCAACCTGATCGCCTGGCCGCTGGATGTCGAGCCGCGGCATGACACCGATGTGCACTTCCGCATCGCTGCCGAGGGCGAGCTGGGCAGCCACCCCGTGCGCGCCCACCTGGTGATGCTGGCCGGCGGCTACTGGCTGCTGGTGGGCACGGATACCAGCGAGATGGAACGTGCACTGCGCCGCTTCGGCTGGGCCAGCGTGTGGGGTGTGCTGGCCATCACGCTGCTCATCGTGGCGCTGGCGCGCTGGTATGCCGCGCAGGCCGCGCGCCGCGTGCGCGAGTTTTCCAACACCTGCGATGCCATCGTGCACAGCGACCTGTCGCGGCGACTTGAACTGCGCGGCAAGGGCGATGAGTTCGACCAGCTCGGCCGCACGGTGAACGACATGCTCGAGCGCCTGGAGCAGCAGGCCACGCTGCTGCGCACGACGTACGGCAGCATCGCGCACGACCTGCGCACACCACTCTATCGCCTGCGCGTGCGCATGGAAGAGGCGCTGCGCCGGAGCGATGTGCCTGCCGCGAGCCTCGAGATGGCGCAGCCGGCGCTGGAGGAGCTGGACCGGGTGCAGCGCACGCTGGGCACCCTGCTGGAAATTGCGCGTGCCGAGAGCAGCGGGCCCATGGCCGACGTCGAGCGCATCGACCTGGCGCAGCTGGCGCGCGAGATGCACGAGCTCTACCAGCCCGGCATGCAGGACAGCGGCCTGGACCTGCAGACGGATTCGCAGGGCGAGGCCGTGATCCATGGCAAGCGCCAGTTGCTGGCACAGCTGATCGCCAACCTGCTGGAGAACGCCATCAAGTACGTTCCCGCCGGTGGCACGGTGCACCTGGGGGTGAGCAGTGATCCTCACTGGCTGACCCTGGTGGTCAGCGATAACGGGCCGGGAATGAGCGGCGAGAAGCCCGCCGGCGGTGGCCTGGGGCTGAATCTGGTGAAGGCCATTGCGCGCCTGCATCGCGGCGAGGTATTCCTGAGGAACAATCAACCGGGCCTGGCCGTGGAGTGCCGTTTCGAGCGGCGCCCCAACGGAACCTGAGGTCCGGCGCTCAAGGAGGGGATCAGATGTCGAAAGCGTTCTTCACGCGCCTTGCCTGGCTGCTGCTGGCTGTGCCCGGCGCGGCATGCCTGGCGCTGGATTATTCCGGCCGCCAGAACAACGAAGCCACATTCGAATCGCTGGCGCAGGCGCGCATCAATGGACCGCTGGCCGTGGCGAAGCTGGAAGGCAACACGGGCCGCTTCGTATCCCATCCCGCGCTCGACGGCTATCCGGACGGCACCACCTGGATCTACCGCTCGCCGAACCTGTATGGCGGGCGCGCGGCCGCGCGCCTCAACACCAACATCCTGGTGTTCGTGGAGCGTGCATTCGCGGACCCGCGCGCCGCGCGGCAATACCTGGAAGAACTCGGCCTGATCCGCATCATCGACGAGGCCATCGGCAGCGTGATCCTCGTGACGCCGGCCGATGGCAAGGCCTTCGGCGCCGGCGACCAGAAGTACTACTACGCGCTGCAGACCGCGCTGCTGGCGCAGAAGGCCGGTGCGGGCGGGCGCGACGGCGCACGCTACTCCGATGCCGAATATTTCGGCGGTTTCGGCTATACCTATGTGATCGGCATCGATGGCGGGGCCACCTACCTGAACGACTACGTGGCCGGCACGCTGGACTATGTCAGCCGCATCGCCGGCATGCTGCTGGTCAACGGCACCATGCAGGACGTGCGCGAAGTCGCAGGGCTGGTCCCCGTCTACCTTGTCAACGCGCCGCCGCAGGTGGTCGCCAGGTACCGGGCAGCCAACGGCACCAATGCCTACGCCTGGACTCCCGACACCGAGACGTACTTCAACCAGCAGCTGCCGCTCAGGCGCGTGGTGGTGGCGCGCCAGTCCGGCCGCACCCTCCCGGCCATTATCTCCGACGCCTACTACAACCTGTTCACCCATGCGATGCGAGTGCCGGTGGGACGTCCCGGGCTGCACAGCGCCTCCACGCCCTGGCAGGGCTACAGCATGGACCAGGCACCGCTGTCGCTGAGTGAGCGCAATGCCGTGTTCAACTCGGCCACGCGCGATGGCATCCAGGTGTTCGAGCGCAAGGATGAACGCTTCCGCAAGCTCGCGGCGCCCAACGGCGAGTACCTGCAGACCTGGTTCGACTACCTGCCGAAGGAAGTGGTGGATGGCAGTGCGCCCAGGGCGTCGGTGCCCCTGGTGCTGGCATTGCATGGTGGCGGCGATGATCCCCGGCAGTTCGTCGAGGAGATCGGCCTGCTGCCGCTGGCCGGCACGGAACGCTTTGCCATCGTGGCACCCGAGCACCAGAGTTCCCTGCCCACTGCCAGTGCCTCGTTGCCCGCGCTGGTCGAATACACGCTGCGCCGCTGGCCGGCGCTGGATCCCTCCCGCGTCTATGTCACCGGCTACTCGCTGGGTGGCGCGGCGACGCTGCGTGCCATCAATGGCAAGCCCTCGCTGTTTGCCGCGGCGGTACCGATGGCGGCCGCGCCCTACACCGGCACGCCCGAAGAGGTGAAGCAGTTCGACAAGGCAGACCTGCCGGTGATGTTCACCACCTCCGAGTTCGACCTGGCCGGCGCCTTCGACCAGGCCGGCGGGCATATTGCGGCGAACTACCAGCAGCAGCTCAACCTGTTCCTCGGCTACAACGGCATGCAGCCGGTCAGGTTCGATTTCGAGCGCTTCCCGCTGGTGGGATTCCGCGCCGACTACATGGACCGGATGCGGCGCAACGGGGAGTACGAGAGCTCCCGCTGGTACATCAACAACGGGACCGGCGTGCCGATGGTGGCGGTGTCATATACCAGGGGGCTGATGCATGCCCTGTACCCGGAGTATGGAAAGATCGCCTGGGAATTCTTCAGCCGCTACTCCCGCAATCCGCGCACGGGGGCAATCGAGTACCGGCGCTGACGGCGGTCGCTGCTGGAGGGACTAGAGGGACCCGGCGGCGAAAGTGTCGCAGGCCACCACCTCGCCACTGCCGAAGCCGCGCGCGAACCAGCGCCGGCGCTGCTCGGCCGATCCATGCGTGAAGCTCTCCGGCACCACGTAGCCCTGCATCTTCTTCTGGATCATGTCATCGCCCACTGCGGCCGCGGCGGTGAGCGCATCGTCGATGTCCTGCTCGGTGAGGCGGTCGCGCGCAAAGCGGGCCCAGATGCCGGCATAACAGTCCGCCTGCAGCTCCATCCGCACCTGCATCGCGTTCTGCTCCTGCTGCGAGGCGCGGGACTGCACCCCGCGCACCTTGTCGGAGATGCCGGTGATGGTCTGCACGTGGTGGCCGACCTCGTGGGCGAGCACATAGGCCTTGGCGAAGCTGTCGTCGCGCGTCGCATCGGTGGGGCCGCCCAGTCGGCCGGCCAGTTCCTGGAAGAAATCCAGGTCCACGTACACGGCCTGGTTGGCCGGACAGTAGAACGGGCCCACTGCTGCACTGCCCGTGCCGCAGGCCGTGGGTACCTGGCCGGTGAACAACACCAGCTGCGGAGCAGGATAGGTCGACCCGGATTCGCGGAAGATCGCTCCCCAGATATCCTCGGTGGAGCCGAGGATGGCAGCGGCGAAATCGCCGGCGTCATCGCCGGGCGGGGCGGTCTGCATCTGCGTGGGGTCGGGTCCGGCGGCTCCGCCCGTATCGAGCAGGCCCATCACCAGGCGGGGATCCACGCCGGCGAAGTAGGCGATGGCGGCGATCACCAGCCCGCCGATGCCCAGCTTGAAGCCGCCGCCGAAGCTGCGGCCGCGTACATCCTTCACGTTCTGGCTTCGGCGCAGATCCTGCCAGCGCATGGGCTCTCCCGGTTGGTGTCGCCGGGCAGATTATCATGGCCGATCCATGCCTGATGCGACCTCACTGCCTGTAGGCGAAATCCTGCCGCAATTGCGCCATTGCCTGGCCAATGGCGCCAATGCAGTACTTGTTGCACCGCCGGGTGCGGGCAAGAGCACGGTGGTGCCGCTGGCTTTGCTGCGTGAGCCCTGGGCTGCGGGCCGGCGGATCCTGTTGCTGGAGCCGCGTCGCCTGGCGGCGCGCGCGGTGGCCGCGCGGATGGCGGCCACGCTTGGCGAGCGGGTGGGCGAGACCGTCGGTTACCGGATGCGGCTCGACACGAAGGTGGGTCCGCGCACGCGGCTGGAGGTGGTCACCGAAGGCATCCTCACCCGCATGCTGCAATCCGACCCGGCGCTGGAAGGCGTGGCGGTGGTGATCTTCGATGAATTCCACGAACGCAGCCTGCACGCCGACCTGGGGCTGGTGCTGTGCCGTGAGGCGCAGCAGTCACTGGACCTGCCGCTGAAGCTGCTGGTGATGTCGGCCACCATCGACGGTGCGGCGGTGGCTGCGCGGCTGGGGGATGCACCGGTCATCGAGGCGCGCGGCCGCACCTGGCCCGTTGACGTGCACTACCTGGGCAAGGGATTACCCGCGCTGCCCGAACAGCGCACGCTGGCGCCCTGGGACATCGACCGGCTGGCCGTGCAGGTGCGACAAGTGCTCGACGCCACCGACGGCGATGCACTGGTGTTCCTGCCGGGCGCTTCTGAGATCCATCGCCTGCGCGCGCAGGTGGAAATGGCGCGCATCCCGGGACTGGTGGTCCATGCACTGCATGGGGAGATGCGCATCGAGGCACAGCAGGAGGTGCTGGAGCCGGCACCGCGCGGCCAGCGCAAGCTCATCCTCGCCACCAACATCGCCGAGACCAGCCTCACCATCGAGGGCGTGCGGGTGGTGATTGATACCGGCCTTGCACGCCGCTCGCTGTTCGATCCCGGCACGGGGATGGAGCGGCTGGCCACCGTGCGCATCTCGCAGGCATCGGCCGTGCAGCGTGCGGGACGGGCGGGCCGCACCGCTCCGGGCAGCGCGTGGCGGCTGTGGGGCGAGGGCGTGCAGGCCACGCTGGCGCCACAGACTCCGCCGGAAATCCTCACTTCCGACCTGGCGCCGCTGGCGCTGGAACTGGCGCGCTGGGGCGCGCGCGACGTGCAGGACATGCCGTGGATGGATCCGCCGCCGGCGGCCACGCTGGCGCAGGCCCGCGAGCTGCTGCGGCGTCTCGAGGCCGTCGATGGTGGCAATGCCATCACCGCGGTGGGCACGGCCATGCTCGAAACCGGTTTGCATCCGCGGCTGGCGCACATGCTGGTGCGTGCGCGTGGCACCGCGCTGGCACCACTGGCGGGGAACCTTGCCGCACTGCTGTCGGAACGCGACCTGCTGCGCACGGCGCGCGATCCGGATGTGCGCACGCGCCTGGAAATGCTGCGCGGGGAAGTGCGTGGCGCGGACCAGGCTGCGCTGTCCCGGCTGCGTGAACTGGCGCGGCGCCTGGGCGGTGGGCGGGCCGGGGCGGCCAACGATCGCGACGCGGGTGCGGTGCTGGCGTGGGCCTATCCGGACCGCGTGGCACAGCTGCGGGCAGGATCAGGCGGATCGGCAGGACAGCGCTACCTGCTGGCTAACGGCCGGGGCGCCGTGCTGGAAGGCGCCTCCACGCTTGCAGGTTCGGCGTATCTCGTCGCGCTGGACCTGGATGACGCCGAAGGGGCGCAGGCCACCATCCGCCTGGCGGCGCCGCTCACCAGGGAGCAGCTGGAGACAGCGCTGGGGGCGCAGATCCGGGAAGGAGTGGAGACCGATACCGACCCGCGCAGCGGCGCACCGCGGGCACGGCACGTGCGACGGCTGGATGCGCTGGTGCTGGAAGAGCGCCGCGCCGAGCTGGATCCGCAGGCCGTGACCGATGCGCTGCTGGCGCAGGTGCGGCAGGCCGGGCTGGATGAGCTGCCCTGGGGCGAGGCGGGCAGGCGGCTGCTGTCGCGGCTGCGCTTTGCCAGCGCGCATCGCGTTGCGGCACTGGGCCTGCCGCCCTGCGATGAGTCCACGCTGCTGGCGGAACTGCCGCAATGGCTGGCGCCTTGCCTCCATGGCATCAACCGCCTCGAGCAGCTCTCCCCGGGCCAGCTGGCCGAGGCACTGCTGGCGCGGTTCACGTATGCACAGCGGCAGAAGCTTGATGAGTTCGCGCCCAGCCATGTCACCGTGCCCACCGGTTCGCGCATCGCGGTGGATTACGAGGACGACAACGCACCCTGCATCGAAGTGCGCATGCAGGAAGTGTTCGGCCTGGCCGACACGCCGCGCATTGCAGGCGGGCGTGTGCCGGTGACGTTGAAGCTGCTTTCGCCTGCGCGAAGGCCCATGCAGATCACGCGTGACCTGGCCGGGTTCTGGCGCGGCAGTTACGCGGAGGTGCGCAAGGACATGCGCGGGAGATACCCGCGGCATTACTGGCCGGAGAATCCGCTGGAGGCCGAACCCACGCGGGGCGTGCGGCCCCGCAAGTCGTAGGCATCGGCAGGATCGATCGAGCATGCTGGCCGGCCGCATGGCCGTGCGCTGCCGTGGCTCCAATCCGCTACACTTGCGTAATGCTGCCGTTTTACGTGAAAGCCATCCACATCCTCTTCATCATCTCGTGGATGGCCGGCATCTTCTACCTGCCGCGCATCTTCGTGCACTACGTCGAGGGCAAGGCTGCCGGCGAAGACGTGCGCCGCCTGAAGGTGATGGCGCGCAAGCTCTACCACTTCACCAGCGCCATGGGCGTGCTGGCGCTGGCCTCGGGCGTGTGGATGACGGTGCTGTTGCGCGCCGGCTCTGCCGGCTGGCTGCATGCCAAGGTCACGCTGGTGGTGCTGCTGATCGGCTTCCACGTCTCGATGCGCGTCTTCATGAAGCGCATGCTGCGCGATGCGCCACTGCCGGCGGCGACCACCCTGCGCTGGTACAACGAGCTGCCGCTGCTGCTGCTGGTGGGTATCCTCTGGCTGGTGGTGCTGAAGCCGTTCTGACGGCGGGGCCGTCGAATGACCGGCGCTCCCAAGGAATTCCTCACGGCAGACGAGCTGCTGCGCGATTCGCTGGCGCTGGGCATGCAGATCCTGCGCAGCGGGTTCCGTCCCACCATCCTGGTGGGCGTGTGGCGGGGTGGCGCACCCATCGGCATCGCCGTGCAGGAGGTGCTCGAGTTCCACGGCGTGGACTGCGACCACCTGGCGGTGCGCACTTCTTCATACACCGGCATCGACCAGCAGGCCGGGGTGCGTGTGCACGGCATCGACTACCTGGTGTCGCGCCTCACTGCCGATGACCATCTGCTGCTGATCGATGACATCTTCGATTCCGGCCGCAGCCTGGAAGCGCTGCTCGGCGAACTGCAGCGCCGCTGCAAGCTCAACATGCCGCGCGAAGTGCGCATCGCCACGGTGTTCCACAAGCCGGCGCGCAACCGCGCCGCGCTACGCCCGGACTTCTGCGTGCGCACCACCGATGCGTGGCTGGTGTTCCCGCATGAGCTGCAGGGTCTCACGCGCGAGGAGATCCTCGCGCACAAGCCGGTGGACGAGAGTTTCTTCGAACCCTGAGCTTCAGGGTGGCGGGCGTCGCCACCTCCACAGCACCAGGCAGCACAGGCCGGTGAGCAATGCGATCCACAGGCCGAGCAGTCCGTCGAATTTCCCCACCAGAAAGCTCCAGTCGTTGCCTGCCGCCGGCGCTGACACCTTGCGGAACAGCGAGATGATGGCCACGAAGCCGGCGTGCAGTCCGATGCAGCCGGCGATATCGCCCCAGTACCGGCGCACCAGAGCCAGCAGCAGCCCCACGAACCACAATGCGATGAAGGCATCGGCGATGCGCAGGGGATGGGTAAAGCCTGAGAAAAATCCCGCCAGCGCAGTGAAGCCGCTGAAAGCGTTCACCTCCTCGTAGGGCACGCTGGCCGCGCGGCCCAGGAAGTGCACGGCGGCGTAATACGCCGGCACGGCAAACAGCGCCAGACGCCAGGCGCCGAGCTTCTGCAGGGAGCCTTGCAGGGCGCCACGGAAGAAGGTCTCTTCAATGAGCGCCACAGCCAGCCCGCTGCCAAGCCCCTTCATCACCAGCGGCAGCCAGTCCATCAGGGCGTCTGGCGCGCGCGTGCTCCAGGTCCGCACGTCGAGCAGGAACAATGGCACCAGCGCCAGGGCCATCAGGGCAATGCCGGCGAGCAGTCCGGCGAGCCCGCGCCGCAGGAAGCGCGTCCACGGGCCGGTGTAACCCAGCGTGCCATCGCCACAGAGGCGATAGCGCCACAGCAGCCAGGCCGTGGCGAGCACCACGCCCAGCATGGTGAGGCGCGAGAACACGCGGTGCAGGGGAAAGATGTCGATGGGCGCCAGCGCGGCCTGCACGGCGGGGGCTGCAACGGCTGCCACGAGCATGGCGGCCGGCAGCGCCAGCACAAAGGCCAGCAGCAGGCGCCGCGGTGTCATGTGCCGGCGATCGCCGCAGCCACCTGGCGCAGGAAGGCGCGACCGGTCGCGGTGACGCGGATGGCATCGGGCGTCACCTGCACCAGCCCATCCTCCTGCAACAGGGCCAGTCGCTGCTGCGCGGCGGGCCACCACGGGGATGCAAGGTCATCGGCCAGCAGTGCTGCCTCGCTGCCTGCGAATATTTCCCACAGCAGCTGGCGGATGCGCCTCTGGCTGGAATTGAGCACATGGCCGCGTTGCAGCGGCAGTTCGTTCGCCGCCAGCCGGGCCTCGTACTGCTGCAGGTTCTTCTCGTTCTGCGCATAGGCCTTGCGCGCATCGCCCATGGCCGACACGCCGAGGCCGATCAGCGCGTCGATGGCCGTGGCCGAGAATCCCATGAAGCTGCGGCTGAGCGTTCCGGCGGTCAGCGCCTGCGCGATGGGATCCGACGGCAGCGCATACTGGTCGATGCCGATCTCCACGTAGCCCGCCGCGCCCAGCCGATTGCGACCCAGCAGGAACAATTCGCGCCGCAGGGCTGCCTCGGGCAGGTCTGCATCCGTGTACTGCCTCTGGCTGGACCTGATCCATGGTACGTGGGCGTAGGGCAGGAAATTCACGCGGTCGGGGCGAAGCCTGAGCACGGAGTCGAAGGTGCTGCGCAGGCTCTCCACGGTCTGCAGCGGCAGGCCGTAGATGAGGTCGAAGCCCACACTGGTGAAGGCGAGGTCGCGTGCGTCATCCACCACGCGGCGCACCTCCTCCTCGGCCTGCACGCGATTGACGATCTCCAGCACCCGCGTGTCGAAATCCTGCACGCCGATCTCGATGCGCCGGAAGCCATGCCGGCGCAGCACGCCGAGCTTCTCGCGCGTGGTATTGCGGGGATCCGCCTCGATGGCGAAGTCGGCGTTGTCGGCGATGGGGATGTCGGTGAGCAGTCCTTCGAGCAGACGATCCAGGGATTCCGCCGGCAGCCAGCTGGGTGAACCACCGCCCAGGTGCAGCGCGGCCAGTGCAGGTCGTGCACGCAACCCCGTTCGATAGAGCGAATGCTCCTTCAGCACTGTCGCGACATAGGGCGCGGCCAGTGAGTGGCTGCGCGCCACGCGCATGTTGCAGCCGCAGAAGGTGCACAGCGCGCCGCAGAAGGGTGTGTGCACATAGAGGCCGGCGCGCGCTCCCTCGGGCGACAAGGCCTCATCGAGCGCGGCCAGCCATGCGGCCCCGGACGGCGCCGCACCCCAGTGCATGGCCGTCGGGTAGCTCGTGTAGCGCGGGACTGGCGCCCCGTGCCGCTCGAGCAGCTCCGGCGGCAGTGGTGTCACCCGAAGATCTCGCGCTGCAGGGAAACGAAGCGGCGCACATTGGCCTCGGGCGTGCGCTGCAGGATGCCGTGGCCCAGGCCGCAGATCCAGCCGCGACGCAGCTGCGCGGGCAGCGCGCGCACGCGCTCGAAATACCCGCGCAGGCGCGATTCCAGTTCGGCCGCCGGCAGGTGCAGCCACTCGGGATCCACATTGCCCTGGATGGCCCAGCGGTCACCGTACCGCTGCAGTACCTCGCCGATGTCGTGCCGCCAGTCGACGCCCAGGCACTGGAAGGGCAGCCCGTGGAGATGATCCCACCAGGCCGGCCCGGTGCCGCGCGAGTAGTAGATCACCGGGGTATCCGCATGGAGCCGCCGGAAGCGCGCGAGCAGGTCAGCCAGCACGGGCACCACACGCCGGCCGTAGAGCTCCGCGTCGATCTCGCCGGCGGCCGTGTCGAACAAGGCCACCACCTCGGCACCCGCGCGCGACTGCAGCGCCATGTTCTGTGCCAGCAGGTCGAGCAGCTTGCCGTTGAAGGCGTCGTACACGCCGTTCTCGAGGCCTGCCAGGGCCTCCTGTGCCTTCTCGTGCGAACCGGCGGCGGCATAGACGTACAGCGTGAATGGCCCACCCACGAACCCGATGAGCCCCTTGTCGCGCCGCAGCCGTGCGCGCGTGAGTCTCACGGCCTCGGCCTGGAACTGCATGAACTCGGCGCGGTGCGCGCCGCCGGTGATCTTCTCCACGTCGAGCAGGGTGCGCAGGTGGAAAGCCAGTTTCGGACCCGGATCGTAGGTCAGCCCCATGCCCATCGCTTCCAGCGGGAACAGCAGGTCCGAAAACAGGATGGCGGCGTCGAAGTTGAAGTCGTGCACCGGGCCCATCGCCACTTCGGCGGCCAGCTGCGGGTTCTTGCACAACGACAGGAAATCGTTCTGCCGCTTCAGCGACTGGTAGTGCGAGTGGTAGCGGCCGGCCTGGCGCATCATCCATACCGGCGGGCGTCCGGTGTTGCGGCGGTGGAGGGCGGCGGTGAGAAGTGTTTCGGTCATCATGCGTTTCCCAGTTGGTAGCCCACGCCGCGGATGCTGAGGATGGTCGCCGGGTTCCCCGGGTCCCGTTCCACCAGCTTGCGCAGGCGCAGGATGAAATTGTCCACGGTGCGTTCGGTCGGAAATTCGTCCGGCGCCCAGGCATGGTTGAGGATCTCGTCGCGCGTCACCGCGCGGCCGGCGCGCTCCAGCAGCAGTTTCAGCACCGCGCACTCCTTGTGGGTGAGGCGGTGCAGCTCGCCGCCGCTCTCGGCGGTGAAGCGGTCGAAGTCCACCGTGGCGATGCCGATGCGCACCGGGCCGGAAAGCGCCGTGCCACGCTCGGCGATGTCGCCGGCGCGCTTGAGCATGTTGTGGATGCGCAGCACCAGCTCGCGGAACACGAAGGGCTTGGTCATGTAGTCGTCGGCACCCAGTTCCAGGCCGCGGATGCGGTCCTCCGGCGTGCCGTAGGCGGTTAGGAACAGCATTGCAGTGGAGGGGCTCGCCTCGCGCAGGTGCTGCGCCACTTCGAAGCCGTCGCCGTCCGGCAGGCCCACGTCCAGCACTGCCGCGGCGAAGCGCTGCGTCCTCACCGCTTCGCGCGCGGCACGCACGCTGGCCGCATGTGTCACTGCGAAACCTTCGCCGCCCAGCCGGCTGGAAAGTGTGCCGGCGACGTTCGGGTCATCCTCGACCAGCAGCAGAGGAATGGCGCTCATGAGTCAGCCTTGCGCTCAGCTGTCCGTGGGAAAGAACAGCGTGACGATGAAGCCGCCGCCCTCGGCATTGGCGAACTCCACGCTGCCGCCCATGCGCTCCATCAGCACGCGCACCAGGTACAGCCCCACGCCCGTGCCGCGCGAGGAATCACTGCGCTGGAACAGCTGCCCGAGGCGCGCCGGGTCGCCGCTGTAGCCGCCGCCGTGGTCACGCACGCGCACCTCCACACCATGCCGGCCGCGCAGCGCCTGCACGTCGACACGGATGGGCTCGCGGTCGCCATGACGCTGCGCGTTCTCGACCAGGTTGCGCAGGATCAGCTGCAGGGCGGAGGTGTCGCCGCGCACTGGTGGCAGCTCGCCCTCGACCGATACCTCCAGCAGTACGTCGTCACCGCTGGTGGCGACGATGCCGCGCAGCACGCGCTCCAGCCACTGGTCGAGGCGGATGGCCTGCTCGGCGAGCTGGCCGCCGCCCTCGATGCGCGCCAGCTCCAGCGTCTTGTCGATCTGCGATTCCAGGCGGTGCGTATCCACCAGCAGGCGGTCGATCAGCTCCTGCGTGGGCTCGCCGGCAGCGATGGCCTCGGTCTGCAGGCGCACGCTGGTCAGCGGCGTGCGCAGCTCATGCGTGAGCGCGGCGAAGAAGGCCTGCGTGCCGCGGGCGCGCTGCATGTCGCGCCGGTAGTAGCGGAACAGCATGGCCGACAGGGTCAGCAGCAGCACCAGGAAGGTGCCGGATTCCCAGTACAGCATGCGCTCGGTGCGCCGCAGTTCGGCCATGGCCTCCGCCTGCGAGGCCACGCCGGCCTCCATGCTGAGGCCTGCGATCTGCTCGGACTGGGTGTAGACGATGGTGGCCCACCAGAAGCCCAGCACCAGGATCACCGTGAGCCACAGCGCGGACAGGATGGCCACGCGGCGCGACTGGCGCGCGGGCCGGACGCTCAATGCCCCTTTGCTGTCCATTGGCACCATGCTTCGGGAGAGGGAAATGCGTTGCAGTTTCGCACGCCGCTGCGGCGGATATGCGCCGCGGTCTTGCCCGCGCCGCTGGCATGGTGTGCATCCGGGCCGGCGAGGTGCCGCCAGCGCTCGAACTGCGCGGTGCTGCTCCAGTAGATGTGCGTGGCGGCACCCAGTCGCGCGGCATCGGCCTCGGCGCCGCTCCCCACCGTGTAGGTGGCGATCACATTCGCGCCGGCCCACTGGCCTTCCTGCCAGGGCCCCGTGGCCGCCGCATGGGTGAGCACGTCCCAGGCAGCCGGCGGTGGCAGGCGCAGCAGTGGTTCGGCGATCAGCCGCGCGGCGCCCTCGGCGCCCAGCGTCTCGCCGCAGCCCTGCACCCACACACCCGCCGCCGCCAGCGCGAACCAGGTCTTCGCGCCCGCGGTCCACACGGTGCGGCCGGCGAGGGTGGCGGCTGCACCTTCAGGCAGCGCTCGATGGTGCGCGACGAACACCGCGCGGCCGCGCAATTGCGCTGCAAGCTGCGTGGCATCGAGCAGCGATGTGCTGGCTGACTGCGGGACGGCGCTGCCGTCCCACGCGTGCACGATGGCGGGCAGCGCCGGCAACGGCGGATCCGCGATGAAACGCTGCGCGCCGATGTCCACATCCTGCGCGTTGCGTCCGGCAACCTGCAGCACGCTGCCCATTCCCGGCAGCCATTGCAGGGAGGCGCCGAAGCGCTGGTGGCAGCCACCGCCATGCTCGCCCAGCAGTTGCCGCTCCCGGGTCACCGCGGCGCGTGTTTCCGGATGCTCGAGCACCGACAGCAACCGGCGGGTGTCGCCATCGGCGGCCCGGCACTCCACCGCCAGTGCGCCCTGGCCCGGCGCGCCCGGCACTTCGGTGAGCGGCAGCATCATCAGGTGCAGCCCATCGAGCAGGTCCTCGAGCAGCTTGCGGCCCTGTCGATCGGTGGTGGCGTCCGCGAAAAGGCGGGAGAGGCCCGCCGCGGCCAGCACGATGCCATCCAGGTGACGCTCGGCGCCGCGCGGCTCATGCAGGCGGCGCAGCCGCGTATCCACATTGCCGCGCAGGTTCACCAGCTCGATGGTGTTGCGCGCGCCGTGGGGCAGTGCCCTGGCCAGGAATGGCGGCAGCAGCGTGGCGCGACGCGGCGAGGAGGTGCCGATGCGAAGGCCCGCGCCCTGCGCCAGCCGCTGCGGCACATCCGGGGCGAACAGGGCGATGTCGCGCGGATTGGCCCGCATGGGCACGGCGGCGAGCACGAAATCCGCCGGCCGTTCCAGGCTCAGGTCCTTCAGTGAATGCACGGAGAAATCCACGCGGCCTTCGCGCAGCGCCTCATCGAGCTCGGCGGTGAAGAACTCCTTGCCCTCCATCGCCGACAGCGGCTTGTCGAGCACGCGGTCGCCGCGGGTGTCGATGCCCACCAGTTCCACCTGCAGACCGGGATGCGCGGCGCGCAATGCCGCGGCCACCTGGCTGCTCTGCACCCAGGCCAGCGCCGAGCGGCGCGTTCCCAGACGCAGCGTCCTTGCAGTATTCATCAACGGGATTCTAGTGGCTGAAGGCCTGGAACACGGCCAGATCCTCCCAGCCGTGGTTGGATGAGCCGGCGCGCGAGCCGTCGGCATCATCCAGGCGCGCCAGCTGCGCCTTGTCGCGGCAGGCGCGCCGCGCCCGCGCCAGCTGGGCTTCGCGCTGCAGGGCGTGCGAATCGCGCAGGCTGAACAGGTCGCGCAGGGTGAACACGCCGGGCAGGGCCGCCCAGGGCGTGCCCTCCACCCCGTCGATGCCCAGGTGCAGCACGCGGCCATCGGCCGCGCCATGCTGCTGCCACAGCCGCACGCGGGCGGCATCGCGCGTCTCGTCGGCGGGAATGCAGAGGATCACATCGTGCGCACGGCACCAGGCGGCGTTCTCCGCCTCCAGCGTGGACCCGAGCAGGTGCACGCGTCCGCCAGCGCCGGCGCGCTGCCGGGCCAGCAGCGCCGCGCCGCGTTCCGGGCTCCGGTTCCACACCATCACTTCGCCGCTGTCGAGGAAGGGCAGGATGGCCTCGGCGAGCTGGCCGGCTCCGACCAGCAGGGTGGGGCCAGGCAGTTCATTGCCAAGCAGCCGCCGCACCAGCGATCCATAGGTGGCGCTGCCCAGGCTGGTCACATGCTCGCTGCGGATCTCCTTTGTATCCTGCAGCAGGCGCTGCATCCAGGGACGCAGCGCCCGGGCGGCCTCCGTGGCCTCGTGGTCGCGCCAGGCCTGCTTGATCTGGCCGAGGATCTCCGTCTCGCCGGCAATCTCGCTCTCCAGGCCGCAGGCCAGCTGCAGCAGGAAACGGTATGCCTCGGCGCCCACATGGCGCTCGTAACCGGCGGCCTCGGCCGCCGCGCGGGTGGGGTGCTCACGCGCCGGCGCCATGCCGATGCGCACCTCGCGCAGGCAGGTGGCCAGCACGCAGGCGCCGGGCAGCAGCGCGGCGGATGGCGTCGCGGACACCTTGCGGTTCAGGACGATGAGGTCGGCCAGGGCCATGCAGCCAGCGTAGACAGCCGCCCTGGCGGCCGTGTCACAGGGAGGTCATCGCAAGACGCAGTTGAGAAACGTTCTCAACAACAGCGTTTCATGGTGACGAGCCCTCTTCCTTGCGGGCCCGCTGCACCGAAGGCCGCGCGTGGCAGCGCTCGTAGAAGGCGCTGAGCTTCGGCAGGCCGGAGATGTCGACGCCGAGACGGTTGCGCCAGCTCAGCGTCACGTAGAGGTAGGCATCGGCCACGGTGAAATCGTTGCCGGTGAGGAAGGGCTTGTCACCCAGCGTCTGCTCCACGTAGCCATAGCGCAGCAGTGCGGCCTCGCGGGCCAGCCGCTTCATGTCCTCGGTGCTGGTGGGGCGGAACAGCGTGCTGAGGTTCTTGTGGATCTCGGAGTTGATGAACGCCAGCCATTCCAGGATGCGGAAGCATTCCATTGAACCGAGCTTCGGTCCCAGCTTGCCGGAGGCATCGAGGGTGGAGATGTAGGTGAGGACGGCCACGTTCTCGGTGAGCCGCGTGCCGTCATCGAGTTCCAGCACCGGCACGTAGCCCTTGGGGCTGATGGAGTTGAAATCCTTGCCGTCGGCCGTGCGCCTGGTGCCGCGATCCACTGCGTAGGCCTCGAACTTCTGCCCGGCCTCGATCAGCGAGATGTAGGAGGCGAGCGAGCAGGCGCCAGTGAGGTAGTAGAGCTTCATGCGATCACCATGGTGGGTCGGAGGATGGGGATTCTAAGCCAGGCGAGTGGACGTGAAGTGACCCGCGCTGCTGCGCCGGTGTCGGCTGCCTCCTACAGGCACACGCCTGCGCCGCTGGATGCCGCGCATCCCCATACACGCGAAGAATCGGGAACCCGCACGCCGCCTGCGAGAAGGAACAGAAGGAACAGTGTCCCTGCGCCGAAAGCCCCACCTGCTCTCGCTGCTGCTGGTCGGCGGATTGCTGCTGGCCGGCGCCGCAGGTGGCGCCGTGGTGCTTTTCTCGGGAGCGGTGACCACGGCGGCCACGGCGCAGCACTTCCGCATCACGCATCACCTGCTGGAGATCGGGCTGCACAGTTCGATCTTCGCCCACACGCGGCACATCGAGGCGCCGGCGCTGGATGATCCGCGGATGATCGCCACCGGCATGGCCTGCTACCGCCAGCACTGCGCGCAATGTCATGGCGCGCCAGGGGTGGCGCCGGGGCCTGCAGCGCTGGGGCTGCTGCCCGTCCCCGCCAGCCTGGCGCAGACCGCGCGCGAGTGGCCGGCCGAGTGGATCTACTACGTCACCAGCAAGGGCGTGCGCATGACCGGCATGCCGGCGTGGGAAGTGAGGCTGTCCCCGCAGAGCCTGTGGGCGACGGTGGCGTTCGTGAAGACCCTGCCGCAGCTGGATGCGGCCGGCTATGCGCAGGGCATCGAGGATGCCGCCGCCGATTGCGAGCGACGGCGCGACCTGCCGGACATGCCGTCGCGCAAACTCGGGGATGTACTGCTGCGCCAGTATGCCTGCCACACCTGCCACGTCATCGACGGCGTGGTCGGGCCGCCCAGCCACACCGGCCCGGCGCTGCGCGCCTGGCAACAGCGGGGCTACATCGCCGGCGTGCTGCCCAACACACCCGAAAATCTCGCCCGCTGGATCAGCGATCCGCGGCAGGTCAGCCCGCAGACGCTGATGCCGGATCTGAACGTGCCGCCCAGCCATGCACGGGCGATGGCCGCCTTCCTGTTTGCGCAGTGATGCAGGGCGCCGTCACTTTCCTGCTCGCGGCGCTGCTGATGGCAGGATGTGGCTCGCGCAAGGAAACCACGCCCGATGTGGCGACTCGCGGCGACGCGGGGCGCGGCCGCGTCGCGCTGCAATGGCATGACTGCGGCGTGTGCCATGTGATCCCGGGCGTGCGGGGCGCGCCGGGGCAGGTGGGTCCATCGCTGGAAGACTTCGCGCATCGGCCCCATCTGGCGGGCAAGTTTGCCAATGATGAGCAGACCCTCATCCGCTGGATCATGGACCCTCCCGCCATGGCGCCGCGCACGGCGATGCCGGCGGTGGGCGTGTCCGAAACCGAGGCGCGCGACATGGCGGCCTACCTGTTCACGCTGCAATGAACGATGCGGGCATGCAGTCCACCGCGCACCCTGCCGCCGGCAGCGGTGCAGCCCTGATCCATGAATTCAGCCTGGCGCTGTATGTCGGCGCGGCGCTGATCTTCCTGCTGGTAATGGGCCTGGTGCTGGTGGCGGTGTTCGGGCGCGCCCGGCCGGTGGACAGGCGACGCTGGATACTGGGCGGTGGCATTGCCTTTCCCGCCGTCACGCTCACGGTGTTGCTCACCTGTTCATTGGCTGTGGGCACCGCGCTTTCCCCGGAGGGCGGCGAGGGTCCAGTGCGCTTCGTGCTCAACTGCATCAGCAGCAGTGCCCGCGCCCTGGGCAGTGCGGTGGGGCTCGGCTCGCCGCAGCCGTTGCGCATCGACATCGTCGGTCGACGGTGGTGGTGGGAAGTGCGCTACCAGGACCCGGACGCCGGCTTGCGCTGGGTGACGCTGGCCAATGAGCTGTACCTGCCCACCGGACGGCCGGCACAGGTCACGCTGCAGGCAGAGGATGTGATCCACAGCTTCTGGGTGCCTTCGCTGGCCGGCAAGGTGGACATGATCCCGGGCCGCACCAACCGCCTCGTGCTGCAGGCCGACGAGCCGGGCGTACATCGCGGCCAGTGCGCGGAGTTCTGCGGGGCGCAGCATGCGCTGATGGCGCTGTACGTGATGGTGGTGCCGCCGGCCGAGTTCGACGCCTGGCTTCGCCGGCAGGCAGAGCCGGTGACCTTGCCGGAGGATGCCATGCTGCGCGCCGGCCACGATGCCTTCATCAAGGCAGGCTGCGCCGAATGCCATGCCGTGCGCGGCACCGTGGCCGCCGGCGACTCCGCACCCGACCTCACCCATGTGGGCGGCCGCCGCGCACTGGGCGCCGGCCTGCTGCGCAATCACATCGGAACCATGGCCGGCTGGATCGCCGATCCGCAAATGCTGAAGCCGGGCAACCTGATGCCGCAGACGCGGACGCTGGATGGCCAGGAGCTGCGCGCACTGGCGCAGTGGCTGGGAAGCCTGCAGTGACCGCCGACCAGCGACCACTGCCCAACGAGCTGCCGCGCCCGCCAGATGAGCTGGCGCAGATGCAGGAGGTGTGGCGCACGCCGCGTGGCTGGCGCCTGCTCAGCGCCGTCAACAACACCTACATCGGCCTGTTCTACATCGGCGCGGCGCTGCTGTTCCTCGTGCTGGGCGGCATCCTCGCGCTGCTGATGCGCCTGCAGCTGGCGGTGCCGGAGAACGATTTGCTGGGCTACGACACCTACAACCAGTTCTTCACCATGCATGGCTCGGTGATGATGTTCCTGTTCGCCGTGCCCGTGGTGGAGGCCATCGGCATCCTGCTGCTGCCGGCCATGCTCGGTGCGCGCGACCTGCCATTCCCGCGCCTGTCGGCGTATGCGTTCTGGGCCTATCTCATCGGCGGCCTGGTGTTCTTCGGCACGCTGTTCCTGGACCTTGCGCCGGATGGCGGCTGGTTCATGTATCCACCGCTGACCGGCAGCGAGTTCTCTCCCGGGCTGCGTACGGACTTCTGGCTGCTGGGCATCGGCTTCATCGAGATCTCGGCGATTGCCGGCGCCATCGAGATCGTGGTCGGCATCCTGCGCACCCGGCCGCCTGGCATGACGCTGTCGCGGATGCCCGTGTATGCCTGGGCCATGCTGGTGGTGGGCGCGATGATCATCTTCGCCTTCCCACCCGTGATCGCGGCCACCGCGCTGCTGGAGCTGGAACGCGCCTTCGACTGGCCCTTCTTCATCGCGGATCGCGGCGGCGACCCGGTGTTGTGGCAGCACCTGTTCTGGCTGTTCGGCCACCCGGACGTGTACATCATCTTCCTGCCAGCCGCCGGCCTGGTTTCGATGATGGTGCCCACCATGGCCCAGCGCCCGCTGGTGGGCTACAAGTGGATCGTGATGGCGCTGCTAGGCACCGGGCTGGTGTCGTTCGCGCTGTGGGTGCACCACATGTTCGCCGTGGGCATGCCGCATCTCTCCGCGGGACTGTTCTCGGCCGCCAGCATGACAGTGGCGATTCCCGCCGGCATCCAGGTGTTCGCATGGATCGCAACCTTGCGCAGCGGCACGGTGCGCCTGGCCACGCCGACCTGGTTCCTGCTCGGCTTCTTCGCCGTGTTCGTGCTCGGTGGCCTCACCGGCGTGATGCTGGCCGCGGTGCCTTTCGACTGGCAGGCGCATGACTCCTATTTCGTCGTGGCGCACCTGCACTACGTGCTGATCGGCGGCATGCTGTTCCCGGTGATGGCGGCCATCTACTACTGGGCGCCCATGGTGAGCGGCCGGCCGCTGTCCGAGCGCATGGGCAAGTGGGCCTGCGCGCTGATGTTCGGCGGCGTGAACCTGGCGTTCTTCCCAATGCATATCGCCGGGTTGCTCGGCATGCCGCGGCGCGTGTGGACCTATTCCGATGGACTCGGCTGGGATGTATGGAACCTGCTGTCCACCTGCGGGGCGTTCGTGCTGGCGGCCGGCATCGCGCTGGTGCTCATCGACCTGCTGCTGCGCCTGCGGCCCGGCGGCAAGGTGGACGTGAACCCCTGGAACGCCGCCACGCTGGAATGGCTGCCGCTGGACAACTACGCGGTGCGCAGCATTCCCCGCATCGAGAGCCGCGATCCCCTGTGGCACGACCCGCAGCTGCGCGAGCAGGTGGATGCGGGACAGCACTACTTGCCCGGCCTTGCCACCGGCACGCGCGAGACCATCGTCACCTCGCCGGTGGACGCGCGGCCGGAATACCTGCTGCGCCTGCCCGGGCCCAGCTGGCTGCCGCTGATCGCGGGCGCCGGCACGGCCGGGTTCTTCTTTGCGCTCACCGTGAAGCAGATGGTGGTGGCCGCGCTGTTTGCCGCTGCCGCGCTGGCCTCGATCCTGCGCTGGCTGTGGCAGGGGGATCCGCCGCCGGGCAACCAGGACCATGAGATAGGCGATGGCGTGCGGCTGCCGGATTACATGACCGGCAGCCGCTCGCATTCCTGGTGGGCCATGGTCGTGCTGATGCTGGTCAATGGTTCGGTGTTCGCCAGCCTCACCTTCGGCTTCTTCTACCTGTGGACCGTGAATGCCGGCGGATGGCCGCCGGACGGCATGACAGCGCCCGCGGGAAGCTGGTCGATGGCCGGCGTGGTGGCCTGCGCTGCCAGCGCGGCGATGGCGCTGCTTGCCACCCGGGCGTTGCAGCGGCGCCAGGGAGCGCTGACCGACCTGCTGCAGGCCGGCGGTGTGCTGGCGCTGTGGGGCGCGTTCGCTGCAACGGCGGCAGCGCTGCGTGGCGCGGGCATCTCGCCCGAAGCGCACGGCTATGGCGCCAGCATGCACGCGCTGCTCGGCTGGCTGGGCCTGCATGTGTTGCTGGTGACACTGATGTGCGGCTACACAGTCCTGCGTCGCCGCTGCGGCCTGCTGGATCACCGCCGGCGCATCATCTTCGACAACACCTGGCTGATGTGGCTGTTCACGGCGGGGCAGGGGCTGCTGCTGCTGGCCATCAGCAACAGCCCGCGGCTGGGAGGCTGAGATGCGGGGCCGGTTCTCGCACATCACGCTGCTCATCATGGGGCCGCTGCTGGCGTGGCTGGCGTGTTTTGCGGCGGCTTATGCGCTGGGCGCGCTGGCCTGCGCGCGCGGATTTGCGGAGGTGCGGGTGGCAGGCCTTGGCATCACGACGGTGCTGACGGTGCTGCTCGTGCTGGCGACGGCGGCAGCCACGGTGCGGAAGATCCTTGCCGCGCGGCGCAGAATGCAGGATGTGGGGCAGCAGGAGCGGTTCGGCGCGTTCCTGGCATTCAGCCTCGGAGCGCTGGTGCTGATGGGATTGCTGCTCCTGTGGCTGCCGGCGCTGGTGGTGCGGCCCGTGTGCACCGGGCAGCCGGAACTGGAAGTGGGCGCCTCAGGGCGCGCAGCGGCAGGTACAATGCCGGCCTTCCCGGCGGGCCTGTAGCACAGCGGTTAGTGCAGGGGACTCATAATCCCTTGGTCCTTGGTTCGAATCCAAGCAGGCCCAGCACAACAAGAAGTCATCCAGTGGATGTCGAAAACCCTGCATGCCGATCGTCGCAAGGGAAACGACCTCGTCGGTTACCTGCAAGGAGTTCCCTGTGAAGAAGACAGGCTGGATCCTGACCGTCCTGCTGCTGGCCTTCCTGTTGCCCGCATCCGTCGCACCCAAGCTGCTGGCCCTGCCGGTCGCCGTCGAAACCATGGTGCAGATCGGGTGGTCACCAGACTTTCTCGTGCCGCTGGGCATCCTCGAACTGACATTGCTCGCCCTCTACACCTGGCCGCGCACCGCCCCGCTCGGGGCGCTGTTGTTCACGGCCCTGCTCGGCGGCGCCACGGCCGCGCACCTGCGCGTCGGAAGCCCGCTCGCCAGCCATACGCTGTTCGGCCTCTACCTGGGCGTGATCCTGTGGGTGTCCCTGTACCTGCGTGATCCTGCACTGCGGGAGTTCCTGCGGAACTGCCTGCGAAGGTGATCACGCGGCCCGGGTCTTGTCCCGCAGCGTGCGGAAGGTGATCGAATACCGCAGCTCCTTCGTCGGCGAGATGGAGTGCTGCCACTGCCATCGCGCAGCATCGCGGATGATGTAGGCCGAGCGCGGCGCCAGATCGATGTAGAGGATGGCCCTGGTCCATCCTTCCGCAGGCGGGTAGGGCCGGAAGCGCATGCGCGCCATGCCCTGCAGCGACACGCCGGCGACGACCTCGAAATCCGGCACGTCGCGATGCCATCCCAATGGCGTGCCCGGCGGATACTCCGCAATCGTGGCGTGCGTGAACTGTGCGCCTTCGATGCAAACCCAGGCAGCCATGCGATCACGCAAGGCATGGAGAAACTGCGGCAGCGCTGCCGCCGGATGCAGGCGGTTATGCGTGAAGTCGTAGCTGCCACCGAAGCTCACGATGCGCCGTCGCGCTGTCCACTGCCGATAGCTGGCCTGCTGGAAATCCAGCGTGGCGATCGACTGCAGCAGGGCAGCTTCCTCCTCCACTGCCAAGAAATCGGCCCGATGCTCGAAGCCAGCCGGCAGCCTGGGCGGTGCGCCGAACAGGTCGTCCTGGCGCATCATTGACGCACCGCCTTCCTGCCGGCACGCGCCCGCGTACGCTTCAGTTCGATCCACGCCGGCGCGTGGTCGCTGGCCTTCGGCTCCGCGCGCACCCAGGCATCCACGCCTGCAGCCTTCAGCCGCGGCGCCAGCTGCGCATTCAGCAGCAGATGGTCGATGCGCAACCCGGCATTGCGCGGCCAGTGGTTGCGGAAGTAATCCCAGAAGGTGAACACCTGCGCATCCGGATGCAGGTGCCTGAGGCTGTCGATCCAGCCCTGCTTCAGCAGCCTTGCATAGGCCTCGCGGGTTTCCGGCTGCAGCAGCGCATCCTTGCGCCAGGACTTCGGGTTGTAGATGTCGAAGTCCGTGGGCACCACATTGAAGTCGCCTGCCAGCACCACCGGATGGCCCGACTTGTACAGCCCGCGCGCATGCCGGATCAGGCGTTCGAACCAGGCCAGCTTGTAGTCGAATTTGGGGCCCGGCTGTGGGTTGCCATTGGGCAGGTACAGGCAGGCGACAAGCACACCCTCCACCGCGGCTTCCAGGTAGCGGCTGTGGCGGTCCGTTGCGTCACCGGGCAGACCTCGCCGCACCTCCACCGGCGGTGCGCCCCGCGACAGTATGGCCACGCCATTCCATGCGCTCTGGCCATGCCAGATGGCGTGATAGCCGGCCTCGAGCAATGCGCTGGCAGGAAAGCGGTTGTCCGCTGCCTTCAGCTCCTGCAGGCAGGCCACGTCGGGCTGCTCGCGTTCCAGCCAGCGCAACAGCAGCGGAAGCCGCGACGTGATGCCATTGATGTTGAACGTGGCGATCTTCACAACAGCGGGGATTGCCGGGCCGCCAGCTCGCGCTCGAAGTTCAGCAGCTCGTGCTGGTCCGCCAGGTGCTGCATGATCAGCTCGCGCTCCGCGAGCCTGGCCTCGGCGCTGGAGCTCGTCCACGCAGTAACCAGCATCGCGGGCAGCCGGTACTCATCCCGGTGCAAGGCGCGGATCCACTCGTACAGTGGACGCAGTTCGGGGCTGCCGAACCACCAGGGCACCTCGTCCGGTAGCCAAAGACGCGCGCAGTTGAGGTGCTGAAGCAGCCGGCGGCGCGGCAAGCGCGTCTGGCCCACATAGCGCACCTGCCTCAGGTCGCGCGGATCCGAGAGCGTGTAGATGGCGAACCCGGCCGGCGGCATGCCGGAGACATCCAGCATCAGGCTGGGCAGGCGGGCGCGGATCAGGTACGCCAGTTCGGTCCGGGACAGGGGTGGCATCGCGCTCTCGCGGCGGTGGGGGTCTCCAGTCTTGTCGGCGTGCCCGGTTGCGTACATCGGATGACGGTACGCCCGACGCTGCGGGATTTCCTACATGTCCCCGGGGTACGCCTTGAGGCGGGCCGCGCCCCCTGCGAAGCTTGCCGGATGTGCTACAGCAGCCAGATCGAATCGGCCTACCACCGCTACCTGCGGGAGACCGGGGCCGAGATGGACCTGGACCAGTTCACCGAGATCTATGGTTTTTCGGCGACCGACAGCACCGTGCGCATCGCCCGCGCGGTGGACCGCTGGTTCGATGCGCCCGACAGCGAGGCTGGGCGGCGCATCCAGGCGCTGATCGCGCGGCGCAACGCAGCCATGGTGGACAAGCTCACCGCAGAGATTTTCCGCCAGCGCCGGCGCCTGGCCGACGCCGAACGCGTCCTGGCCAGCCGCCCGACGAAGAAAGCGGCCGAGGACCAGCGCATCGCCACGGCGAAGATCGAGCAGTCGCTGCGCCGCCTGCCGCTGTACCAGGGCACGGCGCGCACGGCTCTGGACGATCGCATCTTCCCCTTCCACTACGCGCCCATCGTGATCGAGGAAGATGGCCGCCGGGTGCTGCGCCTGGCGCGCTACCACTGCCGGCAGGCACACCAGCCGGCCAGCATCGACCGGCAACGCGACGGTCTTTACAACGCGCGCCGCGACAACCTCGAGCGTTTCTGGCGGCGCGAGTTCGGCAGCACGCATGCACTGCTGCTGGCCTGGTCCTTCTTCGAGAACGTGCAGCGCGAGGGGCGCAATGTGGTGCTGCAGTTCCGGCCGCGGCCGCCACAGCTGATGCGCATCGCCTGCGTGTATTCCACCTGGACTGATCCCGCCGACGGCAGGAAGCTGCTGTCGTTCGCGGTGGTGACCGATGCGCCACCGGCCGAGATCGCGGCCGCCGGCCATGACCGCTGTCCGGTGAATCTCTCCGCCGCCGCGGCCGACCGCTGGCTTGCGCCAAAGGGGCAGGACGCCGCCGCGCTGCAGGCGCTGCTCGATGATCGCGAGCGTCCCTACTACGAGCACGAAGAGCTGGCGGCCTAGGCCCGAAGGAAAACAATGCGTTTCAACGGCCTGGACCTGAACCTGCTGCTGGCCCTGCAAGTGCTGCTCGAGGAGCGCAATGTCACGCGTGCCGCGCGGCGGCTGAACATCAGCCAGCCGGCGATGAGCGCGGCGCTGAGCCGCCTGCGCGAGTATTTCCAGGACGACATCCTGGTGGTGCAGGGCAAGGTGATGCATCCCACGGCGCAGGCGCAGGCCATGGCCGGGCCGGTGCGCCAGTTCCTCGCCGACCTCAACGCGCTGCTCACGCGCGCGGCAACCTTTGATGCGGCCAGCACGCAGCGCACCTTCCGCGTGGTGGCCTCCGATTACATCACCGCCTCGGTGATCGCCCCGCTGTGCCGTCGACTGGCCGGGACGGCGCCGCGCATCCGGCTGGAGATCATGCTGCCCAGCGAGGAAGCTGCGCAGCTGGTGATGGAAGGTCAGGCGGACCTCATCATCACGCCCGAGGATTTCATGGATCCGGACCAGCCGGCCGAGTTCCTCTGCGAGGAACCGCAGCTGGTGTTGGGATGGAGGGATAACCCAGCACTGGCCGGCGGCCTCAGCGAGGCGGATTTCAACTCACTCGGCCACGTCGCCGTGCACGTGGGCAGCAACCGCACACCCTCTTTTGCGGACCGACAACTGGAACGCATGGGCAGCCCCCGCCGCATCGAGTTGACCTGCGGCGCATTCACGCTCGTGCCCTGGCTGATCTGCGGCACCCCGCGCATCGCGGTGATGCACGCGCAGCTGGCGCGGCTGCTGGCCATGCAGTTCCCGCTGGCGCTGGCCCCGGTTCCATTCGATTTCCCGGTGATGCGGGAGATGATCCAGTACCACCGGACGCGCGAGGCCGACGAGGGCCTGCTCTGGCTGCGCCGGGAGTTGCGTGCGGCAGCTGCCGAAGTGCCGTCATAACTCCCGTGGATGGCTGCCAATCCGTTTAATTGCTTGTACTCCGGACAGGCTCTGCGCCTATGCTGCGCGGTTCCAGCAGGCTTTGGAAGACGCAATGCGTGACTTGTCCATCCTCGTCATCGGCGGGGGGATCGGCGGACTGACGGCAGCCATCGCGCTGCGCCAGCGCGGCTTTGCCGTACACATCATAGAAAAGGATCCGGCCTGGTCCGTCTACGGGGTGGGCATCATCCAGCAGGGCAATGTGCTGCGCGCGGCCGGCCAGCTGGGCGTGCTCGACCAGTACATCGGCGGCGGTTTCGGTTTTGATGCGGTGGAGGTGTTCGCCCCCAACGGGATGAAGGTGGCACGTGTGCCATCGCACCGGCTGCTGCCCGACCGTCCAGCCAACCTCGGCATCAGCCGCCGTACCTTGCAGAAGGTGCTGGGAGACAACGCGATTGCGGCCGGCGCAACGGTGCGCCTGGGCGTCACTGCCACCAGCATCGACAATGGCGGCGGCCGTGCCGAGGTGGGTTTTTCCGACGGGTCGCGCGCCACCTACGACCTGGTGGTGGGTGCCGACGGTGCCTATTCGGCCACGCGTGCCTGGCTGTTTCCCGAGGTGGCGCCGCCGGCATTCACCGGGCAGGCGGTGTGGCGCTACAACCTGCCGCGGCCGGATGATGTGACCACACTGCAGGCCTACAACGGTCCCATCGGTGCGGGACTGGTGCCCATCAGCCAGCAGCTGATGTACCTGTACCTGACGACACCGGAACCTGACCGGCCGCATTACCCGACCGCAGGCCTGGCCGCCCAGATGCGTGCGCGCACCGAACGCTGCGCGCCGGCCATCCGCGCACTGGCCGACGGCATCGCCGACGATGCGGAAGTCGTGTACCGGCCGCTGGACTGGCTGCTGCTGGAAGGCCCCTGGCATCGGGGGCGCGTGGTGCTGCTGGGCGACGCCGCGCACACCACCACTCCGCACCTGGGACAGGGCGCCGGCATGGCCATCGAGGACAGCCTGGTGCTGGCCGACGAGCTGGCAAAACACGGCGACATGGAGTCCGCGCTGAGCGCCTATCGTGCACGGCGCTTCGAGCGCTGCGCCTGGATCGTGCGCGCCAGCCTTGCCATCTGCCTCGGGCAGCTGGGCAAGGGTCCGCCGGTGGACAACGCGCGTGCCACCTCCGAGATGTTCAACCAGACGGCACAGCCGATCTGAGCAGGAGAGCAACATGAGCCGTGTGACCGAGATCCGCCACGTGGGCTACGGCGTGACGGAGTTCGATGCCGAGAGTGAGTTCTACGGCACCAAGTGGGGACTTGAGCAGGTGGCCGCCCAGGGCGAGATGGCGTGGTTCCGTGCGCAGGGGCACGATGAGCCCTTCGTGGTGCGGCTGCGGCGCTCCGATGCAAATCACCTGGACGTGATCGCGCTGGCTGCTGGCAGTCGCGCGGACGTCGACGCGCTGCAGGCCCGTGTGGTGGCCGCCAACTGCCGCCTCATCCATGAGGCCCGTGCGCTCACCGGCCCGGGCGGTGGTTATGGATTCCGTTTCTTCAGTCCCGACGGACTGCCCTTCGAAATCTCCAGCGACGTGGCGCGCGTGCCGGCCCGCGCCGTGGAGCGCAACGAGGGCATTCCCGTGCGCATCAGCCACATCGTGCTGCATTCACCGAAGCAGGCACAGGCAGTGGAATTCTTCACCAGCGTGCTCGGCTTCCGCGTGAGCGACTGGCTGGGGGAGTTCATGTGCTTCCTGCGCTGCAATAGCGCGCACCATCGCGTGGCCATCCTGCCCGGACCGGCCTGCCTCAACCATGTCGCCTACGACATGCACGGCGTGGACGGCATGATGTGTGGCGTCGGGCGGCTGAAGAAGGTGGGCGTCGACCTGCGCTGGGGACCCGGCCGTCACCTGGCCGGCGACAACACCTTCAGCTACTTCGTGACGCCCGGCGGCTTTGCCGTGGAATACACGGCCGAGCTCGAAGAGGTGGACTTCGAGAACCACAAGGACCGCGTGTACCAGCCGGGTCCTGGCGTGATGGACCAGTGGGGCAGTGGCGTGGGCGGGCCGCAGACCATGCCGCATCCCTCGCCGGATCCGCGGCTGTTCCAGCCATCTTCGGTCTGACGCCATGGCCCTGTTCGAGTACTTCCCGAACTACATCTGGAACCTCTCGGTGGCGATGGCCATCGAGAGCGGCGGCCAGATCGGCGAGATCATCGACATGTGCCAGCCGATCCGCGACGCGTCGGCCAGCGGCGCCGATGCAGGCACGCCGCAGTTCATGGCGCAGTGGGTTGCGGTGGCCGATCGGCTGATCGGCCTGGCGCAGGAAGACGAGGAGCGCGGCCGCGGATTCTCCGCCTCCGCCAAGCTGGAGCGCGCCGCGCTGTACCTGCTGGTGGCCGAACGCATGCAGGCGCAGGGATCGCCCGGTCGCGAAGCCACCTATGCGCGCGCGCGGGCACAGTTCGACAAGTCCACCACTCTGGGCCAGCTGAACCGCGTGCGGGTGGAGATTCCGCTCGACAAGGGCACGATGCCCGCGCTGTACACGCGTGCGCCAGGTGCCGGCCGCAAGCCGGTGGTGGTCTATTGCAATGGCCTCGACAGCTGCAAGGAGCTGCTCTACTGGTCGCGCCTGCCCGAAGCGCTGGCGCGTCGCGGCGTCTCCACGCTGTGCGTGGACCAGCCCGGCACCGGCGAGGCGCTGCGCCTGCAGAACCTGCCGGTGGATCCGCATGCGGAGAGCTGGGCCTCCAGGGCCGTGGACTGGCTGCAGCCGCGCGATGACGTCGATGCCGCGCGCATCGGCATGACGGGCATTTCCCTCGGCGGCCACTTCGCGCCGCGTGCGGTGGCCTACGAGCCGCGTTTCGCGGCTGGCGCCGTCTGGGGCGCGAACCACAACTGGGCCGAGGTGCAGCAGCGGCGCCTGCAGCGCGAGGGTGAGAACCCCGTGCCGCACTACTGGGCGCATGTGCGCTGGACCTTCGGTGCCGCCGACATGGCGCAGTTCCTCGAGCGTGCGAAGGAGATGACCCTCGAGGGCCACCTGCACCGCATCCGCGTGCCCTTCCTGGTCACGCATGGCGAGAAGGACCGGCAGATTCCCCTGGATTACGCCCACCAGACCTATGCGCAGCTGGTGAACAGCCCGCAGCGCGAGCTGAAGATCTTCACTGCGCGAGAGGGTGGGGTGGAGCATGTCGGCGCGGACAACATGGCCTTCGCGCGCGACTACATCGCCGACTGGTTTGCTGACCAGCTCGGCGGCCACACTGGCTGAGGAGCAGCGATGAAGGAAGCACCTGTGCGGCGTGTGGTTACCGGGCATGACCGGGAAGGGCGCGCCATCATCCAGGAAGACCGCGCCGTGCCACGCGTGCAGCGCATTGGTGGCGAGCATGGACCGCTGTTCTTCGAAGTATGGAACACGCGCGCGACACCCGCACCCATCGACCGCGATTCGGGCGAGCCGCCGGAGGAAGGCATCCAGCTGGCGCCACCCAGGCGCGGTACGCGCATCCGCGTGCTCGACATCCCGCCCGACGACGCCAGCTTCGAGTCCCTGACGCCCGAACAGATCAAGGCGCATTTCGCTGAAGTGGCCGCGGCGGATGCGCCGGCGCAGGCACAGGCCAGTGGCAGCGCGCGTCATGCCTTCATGCATCGCACCGAAACCGTCGACTACGGCATCGTGCTCGAGGGCGAGATCACGCTGATCATGGACGTCGGCGAGACTGTGGTGCGCGCGGGTGACATTGTCGTCCAGCGCGGCACCAGCCATGGCTGGGCAAACCGCTCCGGCCGGCATTGCCGCATCGCCTTCGTGCTCATCGACGGGGAGTACCACCTGGAATGAAACTGGCAACCCGCGCCCAGGGCACTCCTGACGGCGAACTGCTGGTGGTGTCGCGCGACGGCACACGCTGCCTGCCTGCCGGGCCACGCTGGCCCAACCTGCTGGCCGCCATCGAACGCTGGGAGATCGCCGAGCCGGCCCTGCGGGCACTGGCTGCGCGCCTCGCGGCGGGCGAAGGGCTCGCGCTTGATCCGCATGACCTGCGCGCCCCGCTGCCGCGCAGCTGGCAGTGGCTGGATGGCTCGGCTTTTCCGGTGCATGGCGAGCTGATGGAGGTGGCCTTCAACGCGCCTCCCATCGAGACCGACAAGCCGCTGATGTACCAGGGCATGTCCGACTGTTTCTACGGCCCGGAAGACCCGGTGCCCTTTCCCGACGCGGCCCTGGGCATCGACTTCGAAGGCGAATTCGGTGTGGTGGTCGATGCCGTGCCCATGGGCACCAGCGCAGCCGATGCCATGGCCCACATCCGCCTGGTGGTGCAGATCAACGACTGGTCGCTGCGGGCGCTGGCGCTGGCGGAGAAGAAGACCGGCTTCGGCTTCGTGCAGGCCAAGCCGGCCTGTGCGATGGCGCCCTTCGCGGTGACGCCGGACGCACTGGGCGACGCCTGGCAGGACGGCCGCGTATGCCTTGACCTCGCCATCGACTGGAACGGCCAGCGCTTCGGCAGCGCCAATGGACGCGAGATGGCGGTGGGTTTCCACGAACTCGTGGCGCATGCGGCAGCCACCCGCAACCTCGTGGCCGGAACCATCATCGGCTCGGGCACTGTGTCCAACCGCGAATATGCGCGGGTGGGTTCCAGCTGCATTGCCGAGCGTCGCGCCATCGAGATCATCGCCAGCGGCAAGCCGCAGACACCGTTCATGTCCTTCGGCGATCGCGTGCGCATGGAGGCCCGGCTGCCGGACGGCAGCTCCCCCTTCGGCGCCATCGACCAGGCCGTGGTCGCGAGGAGCTGAACCGGCGCTATCATGCGGCGGCATAACGCAAAATCCGGGGGGCGGAAAATGAGCAGGATTCCGGCACGCGTCGCGCTTGGCGGCGCCATGGTGGCAACACTTCTGGCCGCAGGTCCTGCTGTGACCGCCGATCCCGGCCGCGCAGCGGCGGGGCCGCCCTCTGATCCCGCGCGGGCGCAGGCCTGCGCGGCCCTGGCCAGCCTGCAGTCCCCGGCGTTCCGCGTGGATACTTCCGAATGGGTGAACGCGAACACCAACCAGCCCGGCCACTGCCTGTTCCGCGTGACCCTCGATCCCCGCACCTCGGGCATCGAGGGACTCACCTATGGCACCGGCATCGAGCTGCGCATGCCACTCAACTGGAATGGCCGGCTGCTGGTGCAGGGAGGCGGCGGGCTCAACGGTACGCTCAATGCCGCCGTGGGCAACGTGCCCGGCAGCCAGTCCGCCCTGCAGCGCGGTTTCGCCGTGGTATCCAATGACGGCGGCCACCGCGGCCGCGGCATGCTGGATGCGCGCTGGGCACTGGACCAGCAGGCGCGCCTGGATTTCGGGTACCAGTCCGTCGAGCGCGCCACGCGCGAGGCCAGGACGCTGGTGAACCGCTACTACGGACGCTCCCCCGACTACACCTACTTCATGGGTTGCTCCACCGGCGGACGCGAGGCCATGCTCGCCGCACAGCGCCTGCCGCTGCTGTTCGACGGCGTGGTCTCGGGAGACGCGGCCTTCAACTTCACGCGGCTGGTGATGAACCAGGCATGGAGCCTGCAAGTCATCACCCGGATGGCCCCGAAGGACGCGAACGGCAAGCCCGACCTGTCGAAGGCATTCACCGACGAGCAGCTGAAGGGGCTGTCGGATGCGGTGCTGAAGAAATGCGATGCGCTGGACGGCCTGGCCGACGGCATGATCAATGACTACCAGGCCTGCAAATTCGATCCGCAGGAGCAGGTGTGCGATGCCGCGCGCGACCCGCGCGGGGCGCAGTGCCTCACCAGCACGCAGGCAGCCGCACTGCGCGATGTGTTTGGTGGCGCGCGCAACTCCCGCGGCGAATCGCTCTACGGCAGCACGCCCATCGATACCGGCATCGCGTCCCCCGCCTGGCGCAGCATGCACCTGGGTTCCAATGGCAGCACGCCGGGCAATGGCACGCTGGGCAGCGAGACGCTGCGCATGTATGCGATGACGCCGGGCGACCCGGATTTCGACACGCTCAAGTTCGACTTCGACCGTGACGTGGCGCGCCTCACCGAAACCGCGGCCATCAACGATGCCGTGGGCACGCAGCACGACACCTTCGCAGGCAAGGGCGGGCGGCTGATCGTGTACAGCGGACTCTCCGACCAGGGCATGTACGTCGGGCCGCTGACCTCATGGTATGACCGCATCACCCCGCGTGATGCCGCTGGCCCGCAGTCCTGGGCACGGCTGTTCCTGGTGCCGGGCATGCTCCACTGCTCCGGCGGCCAGGCCACGGACCGATTCGACATGCTCGATGCCATCCAGAAGTGGGTGGAGCAGGGCCAGGCGCCCGATCGCATCATCGCTACGGGCAATGCCTTCCCTGGTCGCACGCGGCCGCTGTGTCCGTATCCCAAGGTGGCGCGCTACCAGGGCGGCAACACCGAGGATGCGGCCAGTTTTGCCTGCCGCTGACGCGCCAGAGAGACCGTCAATCGCAGACGTTGGGATCGGGCACCGATGAGCGCGGCGTTTTGCCCGCCATCATGTCGTCGAACAGATGCTTGTTCGGTTCCGGCTTCGAGCGGCCGAGCGGGATGCCTGCTCCCACGACACCGACACGCGTGCCTCCCATCATCACGCTGCCCGGCGGAGGCCTGGCGGCGTCCTGCCAGGTAGGCGGTGCATCTTCCACTTCCTTCTTCTTCGGGAACATGCTGGATTGATGCGGCTTGCAGGGCTCGCGCAAGGCCTGCAGCGGACCGCTGAAGCCTTCCGGTTCATCTTGCCACTGGCGCCGCGCTGCCAGCTTTTCCGCCTCCAGGTCCCAGTCGGTCCACGGGCGGGAGTCGATGCCTGGCTGGGTGCTGCCTTGCGCGCCATCGTCTGAAGCGGGAGGCGCTTCCGGCGCGGGCGCCAGCGAGATGGCCGTGGGTGGCCGCACCGCGGTCGCGCGTGCGGGAGCCACGGGAACGGCCGGCTGCACCACATCCTGTTCGGGAAATTCCGGTTCCGTCAGTGGCAGCAGGTGGATCCAGGTGCCTTGCAGGGTGCGCTCGGTCCGTGCGCGCGGCTGTTTGTCGTCGCGTTCGCCAAGCAACAGCATCGCAAACAGGCCATGCACGGCCAGAGTCACGAAACCCGCGACGGTACGGACGCTGCGCCTGGTTCGCGGCGGGTGGAGCATGCGTCCAGTCTATGCCTCAGCCACGCAGCGCTCCCCACGAGCATGTAGGGCACCTGTGCAACAGGCCGCCTGCCGCTGTCCGCGCGCCGATCGCAGGTGGCGGCCGGTGGTCCATTGCCGAGTGTAGGCCGCAAATTCCGGCGGACGGCCGGCCATTACGCTGAATTAAGCCGGTTCCCGCAATCGTCCGATCTGCCTATGCCCGCATGCGAAAGGCCGGGCATTGTCACGTCTATACATGACCGTGACTTTCCCCCTTCCAAGGATGGCTGCCATGGCCATTAGGCGTATCGCGTCCGGCATGTTGCTCGCCCTGCTGGCACTGGGCTGCGTGGACGATGAGTTCGCCCCGCGCGACGAGGAATCGCTCACCAGCTGCCAGATGCTGCCGGGAGACCTTGATTCCGATGGCGACGGGCTGCCCAACCGTTGTGATCCGCGCGCGGAGTCTGACGCGGATGGCGACTCCATCGGCGATCGCGCCGACAACTGCCCGGGCGTCGCCAACCGCAACCAGCTCAACAGCGACCGCGACCGCCAGGGCAACGCCTGCGACACCGACGACGATGATGATCGTGTGCTGGACGAGGACGACAACTGCCCGCTGGTCTCCAACCGCAACCAGGCGGACACCAATCGGGATGGCACAGGCAATGCCTGCCAGAACGACTTCGATGGCGACCGCGTGGCCGACACCGCCGACAACTGCCCGCAGGTTCCCAACGCCGACCAGGCCGATGCCGATGGCAATGGCATCGGCGATGCCTGTGATGATTCCGACGGTGATTCCGTCACGGATGGCCTGGACAACTGCCCGCTGGTGGCGAACCCCGCGCAGACGGACATGGACGCGGATGCGCAAGGCGACGCCTGCGACGCGGATCCGGATGGCGATGGCATCGCCAGTACAGCAGACAACTGCGCCCTCACGCCCAACGCCGACCAGGTGGACGCAGACCGCAACGGCATCGGTGATGTCTGCCAGAACGACAGCGACGGGGACGGCGTCGGCAATGCCATCGACAACTGTCCGCTGGTGCCCAATCCCGGGCAGTTCGACCGTGACAACAACGGCCGGGGAGACGCCTGCGACTAGCGCTCGCGGTAGTACAGCACGCGCGCGCTGCCGGCGTCTGGCTTGATCAGCGTGGTGAGCATGCGGATGGTGGTGGTCTTGCCGAACTGCTTGCGCAGCCCGGAGGTTTCGATGGCGGGGTTCACCCCGCCATCTTACTTGCTGTCGTTCTGGTCGGGGTTGCGGCGCCGGCCATTCTGCGGCGGATCGCTGGCCGTGAAGCTCTCGATGGCGCAGCGCATGTTCTCTTCAGGAACGATGACGTAGCTGAACCGGTCGAGCTTGTCGCTGGTGCCGGTGTCGAAGCCCAGCCGGATCGAACGGTCGACCCCGTGGCAGGGGCCGAGGAACTTCGCGTAATACCAGTCACGGTGCTGGCCTTCGATCCACATGCCGTCAATGCCATCGGTCTCCCAGCTGTGCACTGCCGTGCGCAGGTTGGCGAAGGGGATGAAGGTTTCTTCGCCCTTGAGAGCGACAGCCTCTGAAGTGGATGGCTCGGTGGTGCCAACGTTGGCGCAGGCCTGCAGGAGAGCCAGCGTGGCGGTGGCAGCAAGCAGATGGCTTTTCATGCGTCCTCCTTACTCGCCGCGCGGCAGGATCTGCAGTTCCCGGCGCCGGTAATCGATCACCAGAGTGTCGAGCAGGCCGAGGATGTCCATGCCCACCAGTATGGCAGGCCTGTCGGTCAGCTCCCATAGCCTGAATACGTACAGGTCGCCAAAGGTGATGCGGGCATCGCGGATTTCAAGGCCGCCCAGCCGGATGGAGCGTATCGGGGCGCTGATGCCGCTCTGCGTGTCGCCCGTGGCGCCGTGGATCTGGTCTTCGCCCACCGTATCGCCTGACAACTCCCGGCGCAGCAGCTGGCGCAGGGCCTCGTTGCCCACGGTGGTCTGCGCTCCCGTGTCGATCACGGCCAGCACCTGCTGCCGGCCGACACGCGCCGTCACCGTGAGCAGTGGCTGTTCGGACTCCAGGAAGGGCAGGGTGATGAAACCTTCCGCTGCGCGGCGGTTGCGCGACAACGCGATGTCCACGTAGTCGGCGCGGAAATTGATGTAGATGCGCCGGTCCTGCAGGCCCTCCACGCCCAGCATGCCGTCGGCGCCGCCGAAGGCGTCCACCACGACGGGCAGGCGTCCGGCCGGCAGCCACACGTCCCCCACCTCGAGGACACCGGCCTCGATGCCCGGCACCACGCGCGTGCCGGTGGCGCCATGCAGGCGCATCGGGGCGGCGTTCTGCAGCGAAACGCCCAGCTGCGTCGCGACGTCGGGCACCACCGCCGAGCGCTGTGCGCCGGTGTCGAGCACCAGGCGGAAGGGCCCCCTGCCGTCGATCAGCACCGGCACCCACACGCGCCCGATGCGATCGCGCGTGGTGGGTGCGACGTAGCGTGGCTCGGGCGCCGTGACGGTGACTTCGGCGAGTTCTTCTTCGACCGCGGGGGGTGCGGTGGGCGCGGTTGTACCGGTGGCCGAAGTCGCCGCCACGGCCATCAGCGTGCACAGTGGAATCGCCCTGGACATCGTTCCCCCGGGCGGGAACCCGGTCACCACATCAGGTCGTCGGGTACCGCGAAATCCTTGTAGGGATCATCTTCTGCCGGCTTCGCATCCGGCTTGTTGAGGTGCAGCAGCGCCTTCTCCACGCGCGCACCGATCTGCTCGCCAATGGCCGCGGGCACGAAGGCAAAGCGACCCTCGCAGCGCACGATGGCCAGCTGGCCGGAAACCAGCTGCCGTCGCAGGTCGGGATTGACCTCGATGCGGCGGATCTGGCCATGGTCCTGGAAGTTGTAGAAATCCTCGCTTTCCACCCGCGGCACCTGGTGCACTGCGACGAGCTGCTTGATCTCGGCGTACTTCGCGCGCCGCTCCAGCTTCTCCTGCTTGCGGCGGTTGGCCTCGGCATCTTTCGCGGCTTTCCCGGCGGCGGCCTTTTGCGCTGCCAGCTGTGCCGGCGTGGGGCCCGGCGGCGGGAGCTTCTTGCCGCGCGGGGCCTTGTAGGCCTGCTGGCGCTGCTCGCGTTCCGCGCGCTGCACCTGCTGCTCGGATACCAGGCCGGCCTTCAGTAGCTGATCGCGCAGGGAAAGACTCATGCCGCGCATTCTACCGTCCGGCTGGCATCGGGTACGATAGCGATCTTCCCGGAGAACTGACCATGCAGCGATTCACTCCTTCCGCCGCCGTGCTCCTGCTGGCATTTGCTTCCGCGGCAATGGCGGTGCCCGACGAGAACGGCAACCTGGTGGCGCCCGGCGAGGCCGAGGCGGGCGTGTCCAGCGATGGCGAGATGGCCTCGCGCCTGCACTACAACGTGGGTTTCGAGCGCTTCGAGCAGGCCAGGCGCCTGGAGATGGAGGGTGCCAGCCTCAAGGGTGCCGCGGCGAAGCAGAACGACACCGAGGTGCTGCAGGGCATGCGCGAGGCGCGCGACAAGTTCCGCGCTGCCACGGCTGCCAATCCTTCGATGAAGGAAGCCTGGAACATGGTGGGCTACACCAGCCGTCGCCTGGGTGACTACCAGGAATCGCTGTCTGCCTACGACAAGGCGCTGGCCCTGGCGCCGGATTACCCCGAGGCCATCGAATACCGCGCCGAGCTGTTCGTGCTCACCGGCAAATTCGAGGAGGCCAGGGCTGCGTATGCGCAGCTGCAGAAATCCTCACCGTCCTACGCCGACACGCTGAAACAGTCGATGCGCGACTGGGCCAAGCGCAAGGATGCACCCGGCAGCAACGCGCCGGGGCGCGATGCCTTCGTGGCATGGATGGGCAAGCTATAGCAGTCGCCTGGCTGCGGCGACGCCTGACAGCCAGGCGCCATGCAGCGTGCCGTAGTGGTTCACGGCGCAGGCCTCCCCGGCGAAGTGCAGTTGTGGTGATACCGGCGCCGCCAGCAGGGTGCGGGCGCTGGCATGGCCGGGTCGTGCCGCCGAGTACGAACCCAGTGACAGCGGGTCCGAGCCCCACGCAGAGGCGAGCGCCGGCCCCAGCTCGCTGAGTGCGTCGGTGCCGAAGAGACGCGTGAACTCATCGCGCGCAAAGGCTTCCAGTCCGCCCTCCTGTTCGAGCTCCCATGACAGGTCGCCGCCGAAATAGGCCATCAGCAGTGGGTGGTCACTGCTGTTGACGGACCAGCTGCAGGTGCGCGAGGTGGAGGTCGAGCCCAGGAAGTGCCGCGGCAGTTCCGTGGCGATTCCCGCTTCGCGCAGGCGGAAGAACACCTTGTTGCACACGCCCAGCGGCAGGTTGGCAATGGCCTCGGCGTGCGCTGCCGGCAGGTGCGGATGGAAGAGGATGGCATCGCGCGCCAGCAATGCCGTGGGAACCGTGACGATGGCTGCGCGGGCCCCGATACGGCCTGCACTGCTGTCGATCTGCAACGTGGCACCGGACCAGTCGATGCGGGTAACCCGGGCATGCTGCACGGGGAGTTCGCGCGCAGCTGCCGCCACCACTTCGCCCAGGCCTTCGCGCACCGTCCAGTTGGCGCGGGATTCGGCATAGTTGTCCAGGTCGATGGTGGAGACCGATGGGGTTTCAACGCCGACCGTCCAGGTCATCACGGCATCGAAGCGCGGCCGCCAGGCGTCCTGCGGCAGCACCTGCGACAAGGGCACATCGCGACCGGCCTGCGCTGCGGCGGCAACCAGGGCGTTGTAGTGCCGGTCGTGCGCGATGGCAGCGGCTTGTTCGGCGGCCGTGGGCACATGCGGGCCGATGCAGGCCCCGGGACCCCAGCCAGGATCCCGTTTCACGAGGGTGAATCCGCCGGCTTCGGCCAGGCTGGTCCAGGCGTTTTCCTCGGCGAAATGCAGCCAGCCGGCGCCCAGGTCTGCAGGCACGCCGTGCAGCTGGCCGGTGAACGCGCGACCACCCACGCGATGGCGGGCTTCGAGCAGGATGATGCGTCGGCCGGCCGCCTGCAGCTGCCTGCCGGCGGCAATGCCGGCCGCACCTGCGCCGATGATGGCCACGTCAAAGGCTGCCATGAGGGGGCAGTGTACTTGCTACCATTGCCGCCGCATGAAGGACCTCGAACATCTGCTCGCGAACAACCGGCGCTGGGCGGCAGAGCGCGTCCGGCAGGATCCCGAATTCTTCTCGCGCCTCGTGGCGCAGCAGTCACCACGCTACCTGTGGATAGGCTGCGCCGACAGCCGCGTGCCCGCCAACGAGATCGTCGATCTGGCGCCGGGCGAGCTGTTCGTCCATCGCAATGTGGCCAATGTGGTGGTGCACAGCGACCTGAACTGCCTGTCGGTGATCCAGTTCGCCGTGGACATGCTCAGGGTCGAGCACATCATCGTCACCGGCCATTACGGCTGCGGCGGCGTGGCCGCGGCCCTGCGTTCGGTGTCGGTGGGGCTGGCCGACAACTGGCTGCGGCATGTGCAGGACATCCGTGACCGGCACACCGGCGACCTGGTCGCCGCCGGCACCGACGCGGTCAACCGCCTGTGCGAGCTCAACGTGCTCGAGCAGGCGCTGAACGTCTGCCGCACCACCGTCGTGAAGGATGCCTGGGCGCGCGGCCAGGACCTGACCGTGCACGGGCTGATCTATTCCGTGGCCGACGGGCTGGTGCGCGACCTGAACTTCCGCGCCAGTGCACAGAACGATCCGACGGAAGTGTTCGCGCAGGCGCTGCGCCTGCCCAGGCCGGACTAGGCGCGCGAGGCCGGGAGCTGCCACCGGACGGTGAGGCCCGGCGCGGCATCCTCGAAACGCAGCGTCGAATGGTGCCGGTGGGCGACGGCTGAAACCAGGCTCAGTCCCAGCCCCGCGCCGGGCGCGGCTGCGGTGGCCGGGGCACGGAAGAAGCGCTCGGCGATGTGCAGGCGATGTTCCTCCGCCACGCCGGGGCCATTGTCGGTGACGGCGATCTCCACCTGTGTGCCACTGCGCCGCGCGGAAAGATGTATGCGCCCGTCCTCGGGCGTGTACTTGATCGCATTGTCGAGCAGGTTGCAGCTGGCCTGGAACAGCAGTTCACGATCGCCCTCCACGGCAAGGCCATCGTCGATGGCCACCAGCAACGACTGGCGACGCTCCTCGGCCAGTGGCGCATAGAGTTCCACGGCGTCGCGCAGCAGGATGGACAGGTCAATCCGCGCGACGGCGCCGCCATGCCGGCCGCTCTCGATGCGCGCGATCCGCAGCACGGCGTCGAAAGTCTTTTCCAGGCCTTCTGTTTCCGTCATCAAACCGTCGAGGGCTTCAGTGCCCGGCGGGGCGCCGGAGTCACGCAGGCCTTCGAGGCGGGCGCGCAGGCGGGCCAGCGGGGTGCGCAGCTCGTGGGCCACGTTGTCGGACACGCGCCGCACCGATTCGAACAGCTGCTCGATGCGGGCGAGCATGTTGTTCAGTGTGGCGTTGAGCTGCTCGAACTCATCATCGCTGCCGCTGGCCGGGATGCGCCCGGAAAGGTCGCCTTCCATCACGCGCCGCGCTGCGCCCGTCACGGCGGCGAGGCGGCGTCCGATCACGCGGCTCATCAGCAGGCCCCCCGCGAGGCCAAGCAGCAGGGTGCTGCCCACCACGCCAACCACGGCGGTGAGCAGCTTCTCTTCCACTTCATCGATATCCTCGATGTCGCGTCCCACCAGCAGGTGCATGCCGCCATCGAGCGCCACATTCAGCAGCAGCGCCTCGTGGTCGAGTTGCTCTCCCTGATCGAAGGTGTCCGCATCCAGGCGCTGCCAGCGCCGCTGGCGGGCGGCGGGCAGGCTGGCGAGGTTCGTGGCAACCACGGCGCCGTTGGTAGAAAGCAGGGCGTGGTAGGGCAGCCGCGGTCCGGCGCTGGCTTGCCGTTGTGCCAGCGCTTCGACCAGGGCATCTCTGCCGCTGCGCTGGAAGGTGGACACCAGCGCAGCGGCCTCGCTGCCGATGCGCTGCTTCACGGCGTTCAGCGGTGCATGCACGGTGACCCAGTACTGCACTGTGCCCAGCAGCAGCACCGAGGTGCAGAACAGCGCCATGTACAGCAGGGCCAGCCGCAGCGACAGGCTCAGCCGCGGGCTCACGCCGGCGCCCCCACCATGTAGCCGGCCCCGCGCACGGTGCGGATAAGTGGTTCGGCCGCGTCGCGATCCACCTTCTGCCGCAGCCGGCTCACATGCTGGTCGATGACATTGGTCTGCGGATCAAAGTGGTAGTTCCACACATGCTCCAGCAGCATGGATCGCGTGACCACACGACCTGAATTGCGCACCAGGTATTCCAGGATGCGGAACTCCCGGTCGGTGAGGGCGATGCGCATGCCGCCGCGCTGCACTGTGCGGGCCGGCAGGTCGATCTCCAGGTCGCCGGCCAGCAGCCGGGTGGCTTCGGCAATGGCAGGGGTACGGCGTCCCAGCGCCGTGACGCGTGCCAGCAGCTCCGCCATGGCAAAGGGCTTGGCGAGGTAATCATCTCCGCCGGCCTCGAGGCCGGCCACCCGCTCGTCCACATCGCCCAGCGCGCTCAGCAGCAGCACCGGCGTGGCAGTGCCGGTGGCGCGCAGGGTCTTCAGTACGGTGAGGCCATCCATGCGCGGCAGCATGCGGTCGAGCACGATGACATCGAACTCCCCGGTAGCCGCCAGCAGCAGGCCCTCGCGCCCGTCCGGCGAGTGCTGCAGCGTGTGCCCGCTGTTGCGCAGGCTGCTTGCCACATGCCCGGTGACCCGCGCGTCGTCTTCGATGAGGAGTATCCGCATCCGGCAAGATTTAACAGGAATCCCCGGTGCCTTCATGACGGAAAACAAATGCTGGCGCCATCTGCCTGCCAGGCTGCCCATTCATGCTCGCTGCATGGCTACTTCTGGAACCGGTGCGGCAGGTCGGCCGCTGGCGATATGAACACCCGGCCTGTCAGTGCGGCGCGTCCGTGGTGGCGGGCAGTGCGTGGTGGGCCGGGCGGCCGAACAGCCGCCTGACCCACTGCTCGAAGCCATCCATCAGCGTGTAGATCACCGGCACCACGAACAGCGACAACGCCGTGGAGGCCAGCAGGCCGCCGATCACCGCTGCGCCCATGGGGGCGCGGAAGCTGTTCTCGCCATGCAGGCCGATGGTGATCGGGATCATGCCCGCGGTCATCGCGATGGTGGTCATGATGATGGGGCGGGCGCGCTTGCTGCAGGCGTCGAGGATGGCGTCATGCCGCGACAGGCCATGCTCGCGCCGCGCCATCACGATGTATTCCACCAGCAGGATGGAGTTCTTGGTGACGATGCCCATCAGGGTGAGCAGGCCGATCAGCGCCGACAGCGAGAGGTCCATGTCCATCACCCACAGCATCACGATGGCCCCGCCCGCCGACGGCGGCAGCGCCGACAGGATGGTGACGGGTTGCACGGGGTCGTGGAACAGCAGCACCAGCAGCGCGTAGATGCACAGCACGCCGATGACCATCGCCAGCACGAAGCCCACCATGATGTCGTTGAGGATTTCGGCCTCGCCGGTCTCGACGGTGCGCACGCCCTCCGGCAGCTTCTTCATCGACGGCAGTTCGTTGACCTTCTCCAGCGCCACGCCGAGCGCCATCGCGCCGCGGTCCGCAGTGATGGTGATGGTGCGGCTGCGGTCGTAACGGTCGATCTGCGAGGGTCCGGCGCCGAGGCTCACATCCGCCACGTTGGTCAATGGCACGGGCCCGAAGCGCGAGGGAACCTGCAGCAGCTGGATCTGGTCGATGTTGGCGCGCGCCTTGTCAGTCAGGCGCACGCGGATCGGGATCTGCCGGTCCGGCAGGTTCAGCTTGGCCAGGTTCATGGTGATGTCGCCGCTAGTGGCGATGCGCGTGGCCTGGCTGATCGCCGTGGTGGTGACACCCAGTTCCGCGGCCCGCTCCGGGCGCGGCCGGATCACCAGCTCGGGTTGCAACAGGCTGGCGCTGGTGGTCACGTTGCTGAAGCCGGGAACCTGGCGCAGCTCGCGTTCGATGTTGGCGGCCGTGACCGCCAGCACGGCGGAGTCATCGCCGGTGAGCTGGATCTGCAGCGGTCCGCCGCCCGGGCCGCCGCTGAATCCGCCTTGCACGCGGACGCCCGGAATGTTGCGGAACTCCTGGATCAGCGCCTGCTGCACCTCGGACTGCGAGCTCGCGCGTTCCTTGCGGTCGACCAGGGTGATGAAGGAATTGGCGCTGCGGGGCGACAGCGACACGGTGGCGTGTTCCACCTCTTCGTGGGCTTCCAGGCGCGCGAAGATGTCGCGCGCCACGGCGCGTGCGTCCTCCATCGTGGAGCCGGGCGGCAGGCTGGTATTGATGCTCACGAAGCCGTAGTCGCCGGCAGGAATGAACTCCTTGGGAAGGAACCAGCCAAGGCTGAGCGTGGCGGCCATCACTACCGATGAGGCAATGACCGTGATGAGGCGGTGTGACAGCACCCACCGCACCTTGTCCAGGTACCATTCCTTGTAACGGCCCTCGCGCTCCAGTTCGTGCTCCGGCCGCATCAGCTTGGAGGCCATCATCGGCGTGAGCGTGCGCGCCACCAGCAGCGAGAACAGCACGGCCACGGCGGCGGTGAAACCGAAGGGCTTGAAGAACTCGCCGGGGATGCCGCCCATGAAAGCCACGGGGATGAACACCGCGCACAGCGTGAGCGAGGTGGCCACCACGGCGAGGCCGATCTCGATGGCCGCGTCGGTGGCCGCCTGCATGGGCGACTTGCCCATGCGCAGGTGGCGCACGTTGTTCTCGACCTCCACGATGGCGTCGTCCACCAGCATGCCCACCACCAGCGACAGCGCCAGCAGGGTGAGGGTGTTCATCGAGAAGCCGAACAGGTACAGCGCCCAGAAAGTCGGCAGGACAGACAGTGGCAGCGCTGCGGCAGAGATCAGCGTGGCGCGCATGTTGCGCAGGAACAGCCACACCACGATCACGGCCAGGATGGCGCCTTCCACCAGCATGATCATCGAGCCCCTGAAGCTCTCGCGGATCTCCTTGTCCTGGACGGAGTTGATCTCGGTGATCTGGATGTGCGGGTACTTCTTGCGGATCTGTTCGACCGCGACGCGCGCGCCGTCGGCCACTTCCAGCGCGCCTTCGCCCCAGGCGCGCAGCACGCGGAATCCGATCACCGGGCGGCCGTCCAGCAGCATCTCCTGGCGTGTCTCGGCCGCCTGGTCGCGCACGTCGGCGATGGCATCAAGGCGGATGTTGCGGCCATCGCCCAGGGTGATGGGCAGCGCCGCCAGTTCCTGCACGGAGCCGATCGTGCCCAGCGCGCGCACGCTCTGCTCCTGCGCGCCGATGCGCGTCTCTCCGCCGGGCAGTTCCACCTGTGTGCGTACCAGCTGGTTCGACACATCCGCGGCTGTCACGCCGAGGGCGGCCATGCGGTCAGGGTCGAGGTCGACGCGCACCTCGCGGTCGACGCCGCCGACACGGCTCACCTGTCCGACGCCGTCGACGCCGCTCATTTCGCGCATCACGCTCAGGTCGACGAACCAGGAAAGCTCGGTGTCGCTGAGCTTGTCGGAGGCCACCGCGAAAGTGAGCACCGCATCGCCTACCGTGGTCTGGCGCGAGATGTAGGGCTCGGTGGCGTCCATCGGCAGGTCGGGGCGGATGCGCGTCACGGCGTCGCGCACATCATCCAGTGCCTGTGACATGTCGGTGCCGAACTGGAACTCGATGGCGGTGCTGGAGTTGCCCGTGGTAACAGTCGAGGTGATGTTCTCGATGCCCACGATGTTGGAGACCGCATCCTCGACCTTGCGCGTGATCTCGGTTTCCATCTGCGAGGGAGGTACCCCCGCATAGCTGATGCTGACGTTGACGAACGGGAAGGTGATGTCCGGCTGGTCCTGCACGTTCAGCTTCGGAAAGCTGATGATGCCGCCGATCACCAGGGCGATGAACATCATCAGCACCGGGACGGGATTGCGGATCGACCACGTTACAAAGTTCACGGGACCATCCACCAGGCGTATTGCATCGCCGAAGAGATTGCGAAGTTCATGGTTCAGTCCGCCGCGACGGCGGCCGTCTCGCCCGGTACCGCGGTGGCAATGGCCACCTTGTCGCCATCCTTCAGGAAGCCCGCGCCGCGCACCGCGATGACGTCGCCGGGCGCAAGGCCGCTGCCGACTTCCAGCTGGTCGCCGTACACGCCGGCCTGCTCGATGCGGCGGCGTTCCACGACATTGCCTTCCTTCACCACGAATACATAGCTGTAGCCGTCCTGCATCACCACGCTGGAGATCGGCACCAGCACGCCGGAGCCGCTGCCGGCGGCGATCTGGCCGCGCGCGAACATGCCGGGCTTCGCCTCGCCGCTGGTGATGTCGACGTAGGCCAGGCCGGTGCGTGAATTGGTCTGCACCGTGGGCGCCACCGTGCGCACGCGGCCCTTCAGCACGCTGCCGTCGGCGGCGAAGATCTCTGCCTGCTGCCCGACCTTGATGCGCGAGAGCTGTGCCTCGGGAATCTCGGCGCGCCACTCCACGCGGTCCTGCCGCAGCATGCGCAGCATCTCCTGGCCCGCCTGCGCGATCTGTCCCGTCGTGACCGTGCGTACAGTGATGGTGCCCGCATCCGGGGCGCGTACCGTGCCATAGCGCAGGCGCAGTTCGGCGGTGGTGAGGTCGGCGCGCGCCGTCTCCACCCGCGCCTGTGCGGCCACATGCTCCGCGCGCAGCTGGTCGAGGTCGGCCGCCGACAGCGCGCCGGAGGTGGAGATCGATTCACCGCGGCGCAGTGCGGCGGCGGCATTGGTCAGTGACGCCTCGGCGCTGCGCAGCGCGGCGCGGCGCGAATTGAGGTCGGCGTCGAGCATGTCGGTGGACAGGCGCACCAGCTCCTGTCCCTTCTGCACGCGCGAACCCACGTCCACCAGCACGGCATCGACGCGATAGCCGCCGACTTCCGGGCTGATGATCACTTCCTGCCAGGGGAAGATCGAGCCGGTGGCCGGCACGGCGCGCACCAGGTCACGGCTCTCGACCTTGGCAGTGGTGACCGTCAAGGCGGCCTGGGTGTCGGCAGCGGCATCTGCTTCCTCTGCGACCGGCGTGTCACTGCGGTCGCAGGCGACCAGCAGCGCGGCGCAAGCCAGGCAGGCGGAGAGAACAACTTGCTTGGCCGCGCGCGCGCGCGCGGCAGGGAGGGGAGGCTGGGGCATTGCGGGAAGCTTGTCCGATATCAGGTGACTGATAGAATATCAGCCACCTTATTTTACGGCAGCCGATTGCCATCGTCCAACCCATGCCCGCGTCAAGACACCCCAGCCGCACGCCCGAAGAGCAGGTTGGCTACCTGTTGAAGCGGTTGATGCATCAATTCCGCCACCAGGTCGAGGAGCGGTTGCGCCGGGGGTGCGACATGTCGCTGGCGCACCTGGTCACCCTGGACCAGCTGCAGCAGGAGCCTGGCATCGCCGGGGCGCGCCTGGCGCGGCGCCTGCTGGTGACGGCGCAGACCATGACCGGACTGCTGCGCCGGCTGGAGCAGGAGGGCGCCATCGAGCGCCGGCCCGATCCGCACAACCGCCGCGCTGATCGCTGGTACCTGCTGCCCGCCGGGGAGGCGCGCCTGGCCGCGGCCCGCAGCGCAGGGGCCCCCGTGATGACCAACATGCTGGGGCTGCTGGATGCGCGGGAGATCACCGAACTGCGCGGCTACCTGGAGCGTTGCGTGGAGGGCCTCGAGGCCGGTGCCGCGGGGCCGCGCGAAGGCGCCGTGCGCGAGCGGCGCGCCCGGGGTGAGCCGCGCACGCAGCCATGACGGCGATCCTTTCGCGGCTCACCATCCATCCCGTCAAGTCCGCTGCAGGCATTGCCTGCGAACGGGCGGTGCTGGGCCCGCGCGGGCTGGAACATGACCGCGAGTGGATGATCGTCGACGCGGCGGGACGTTTCGTCACGCAACGCGAGGAAGCGCGGCTGGCGCTGCTGCATGTGGCCATTGATGGTGACCGGCTGCACCTTTCGAATCCGCAGGGTGCGGGGCCGTCGCTGGCGCTGGATCATGAAGGAGAGCCGTGCGAGGTCACCGTGTGGCGTTCGCAGTGCGCGGCCTTCGACGCCGGCGGGGAGTCGGCGCAGTTCCTCTCGGATTGGCTGGGCCGCCCGCTGCGCCTGGTGCGTTTCGACGCGCGGCGGCAGCGGCTGTCCAACCATGACTGGACCGGCGGTCGCGACGTGCCGAACCAGTTCTCCGACGGCTATCCCCTGCTGGTGCTGTCGCAGGCATCGGTGGATGACCTGGCCGCCCGCGTCGGACGGCCGCTGCCGGTGGAGCGCTTCCGCGCCAACCTGGTGATCGACGGCGTGGCGCCCTATGCAGAGGACGAGGCCGCATCCCTGGTGGCCGGCGCGGCGCGTTTCACGCTCACCAAGGCCTGCACGCGCTGCGTGATCACCACCATCGACCCCCGGCGCGGGGAGCGGGATGGCGAGGAGCCATTGCGCACCCTGCGCACCTACCGCCAGGACAAGGCGCTGCGCGGGGTGGTGTTCGGCCGCAATGCCTTTGCTGTCGAGGGCGTGGGCACCGCGCTGTGGCGCGGCATGCCGGTGAGCTTGCTGGCGGGCTGAACACCGCTAGAATCCGCCGCCATGGAAAAGACCGTCGAACGCCTGTTCTTCGCCAGCCGCTGGCTGCTGGCGCCCATCTACCTGGGCCTGTCCGTGGCGCTGATCGTGCTGGGCATCCAGTTCTTCGAGGAGCTGTACCACTCCTTCGAGATGGTGCTGGGGCTCGCGCCCGCCGGTTACGACGAAAGCGGTGCTCCCATCGCCGCGGTCGAAGCGGACATCGTGCTTACCCTGCTGGCACTGGTCGATCTGGCAATGGTCGCCGGCCTGATCGTGATGGTGATGTTCTCCGGCTACGAGAACTTCGTCTCCAAGCTGGATGTGGAAACCGCCGGCAGCGAGAAGCTCGACTGGCTGGGCAAGCTGGACGCCGGGACCCTGAAGCTGAAGGTTGCGGCGTCGATTGTCGCGATCTCCTCCATCCACCTGCTGCGCAAGTTCATGGAGGTGGAGGAGACCGACAGCAAGCAGCTGATGTGGTACGTGATCATCCACATGACCTTCGTGCTGTCGGCGCTGCTGATGGGCGTGCTCGACCGCATCACCGGCAAGGCGCCGGCGCACAAGTAGGTCAGCCCGGCGCGCGTGCTCCCAGCAGCACGCGCAGCGCGCTCACCAGCGCCACCGGCTGGCTCACCGGCAGATGGTGGTGGCTGGCGGGAATCGAGGTTACCGAGCGCACATCGGGCAGGCAGGTGGGCAGGCGTGCAGCGCGCGCGGGCGTGACGACGCGGCTGTCTTCGCCGTAAACGAAATCCACTGGTGTCGGCAGGCCTGCCAGGCGTGCCACGTCATTCACGCCATCGGGACGGTGGCCGGGCGCCTGGAACAGGCGCGTCACCTGCTCGTCGAACTTCCAGGTCCAGCCATCCTCTTCCTTGCGGATGGAATGGCTGGCCATGTGGGCCAGTGCGAGCGCTGGCGCGGGCTCTGCGGGGCGCAGCAGGAAACGCTGGCGGATAGTGGCCTCATCCGGGTAACGCTTCTTGGGCCGCCAGTCCTCATCGAAGCCGCGCACCGGATCTTCCGGCGAGCCGAGGCGTGAATCCACGACGATGGCGCGTGAGAAAAGATCCGGCCTTGCGTGGCAGGCATAGAGCAGCGCGCGCCCGCCGAAGCTGTGGCCGATGCCCACGCAGCCCTGAATGCCGAGGGTTTCGACCAGCTCCGTGACTTCCTGGTGGAAGCTGTCGTAGCTGTATTGCGCCCGGTAGCCGGAGTCACCCATGCCGCCGAAGTCCGGTGCGATGACGCGGTACTGTTCCGCCAGCCAGGGAGCGACAAAATCCCACCAGTGCGCATGCGCCAGGTAGCCGTGCAGCAGCAGCAGGGCGGGCGCGCCGGCCGGACCGGGCCACTCAAGATAGTGCAGGCGGATGCCGGCGACCGACGCGTGGTGGGGCGTGCCCGGCCGGTTGATGGAGCGCGTGGCGAAGTCTTCGAAACTGGTCAGCAGGGGATCGGTCAACGGGAGCTCCGGTGCGGCAAGCCCCGCAGTTTGCCATCGAATGATGCGGCGGGCAGCCGGGCCCTTCCTCGCCTCTGACGGAGACGCCCACCGCTCTCCTACAGCTGCCTCTGGCGGCCAGGGACACACTGTCCCAGATCATGTCTCTGCTCCAGCCCTACCGCGAACTGCGCGGCGGATCCGCTGCATGGGAAGAGGGGCGCGTGGCCTTGCCCCCGCGCTCCACCCTGGGTCGTGACCGCGAGTGCGATGTGCTGGTTGTGGGTGCCGGCGTCACCGGCGCCATGGTGGCCGAGGCACTCAGTGACAGCGGACTGCACGTGATCTCCTGCGACCGGCGGGTGCCGGCCACCGGCGCCACCGCCGCTTCGATGGCGATGGTGCTGCACGAGACCGACACGCCCCTGGCAAGCCTCGCGCGCCGCATGCACCGCGAGGATGCGGAGCGCCTCTGGCGCCGCTCCTTCGTGGCCGTGCATGCGTTGCGCGACCGCGTGCGTGCGCTGGGAATCGAGGCGGAACTGCAGGAGCGCAGCTCCGTGTACCTGCAGGGCGACCTGCTGGACGCGGCGGGGCTGCGCGCGGAGGCGCAGGCGAGGGCACGGGCGGGATTCGAGGTGAGCTACCTGCCGCCGGCGCAGGTGCAGCGCGAATACGGCATCCGCGGACGTGCCGCCCTGCGCTCGGGTGGTGCGCTGGCGGTGAACCCACGCGCACTGGCGGCAGGGTTCCTGCGCGCGGCGGCCGCGCGCGGCGCGGAACTGCTGGCGCCGGAAGACATCACCACGGTGGAGGTGGGCCGCTCCGGCGTGCGCGCCGCAACCCGTACGGGCCATCGCATCATCTCGCGGAATGTGGTGCTCGCCACGGGGCACGAACTGTTCCGCTGGATTCCCTCCCGCGGCCACCGCGTCGTGTCGTCGTGGGCGATTGCCACACGCCGGCAGCCGCGGCAGTTGTGGCCGGGACCGGACCTCATCCGGGAAGCCGGTTCCACAGGACTGCACCTCAGGGCCACTGCCGATGGACGTGTGCTCTGTGCCGGCGGCAACGAGGAGCTCTCCCTTGCCGCGGAACGTGAAGCGCTGCTGCCGGCGAAGGTGCTGTGGCTGCAGAAGCGCCTGGCGGCGTTGCTGCCGCGGGTGGACGCACAGGCAGCGCAGGCCTGGTCCGGCTCATTCGGCACCATGGCTCCGGGCCTGCCCGCCATCGGCGAGATCCCCGGCATGCCGCATTGTTTTGCCATCGTCGGCTGCGGCGGCAATGGCCTCATCTTCTCGATGGTGGCCGCGCAGATGCTGCGCAACCGCCTTGCGGGCGCCGGGGATGCGGAGCTGGACCTGCTGGGATTCCGGCGCCGCAGGTAGGAAGTCGCCGCCATGCACCGGCGAAGGTTTCCGGCAGCCGGTGGCCGGGTGCCGGCGAATACTGCCCGGGGACACCTGAAGGAGACTGACATGGCCACTGCAACCGGACATACCAAGGCGATCCTGGCCACCCGCGTCGCGGGCACCAGGGTGCGCGACATCAATGGCAATGCCATCGGCGAGATCAAGGACGTGGTGCTGGACAAGACCTCCAACAACATCATGTTCGCCGTGGTGGGCTTCGGCGGCGTGCTGGGCCTGGGCGAGAAGTACCATCCGCTGCCCTGGGCAGAGCTCGACTACGATCCCGAGCAGCACTGCTATGTGATCTCCCGGACCAAAGAGCAGCTGGAGGCTGCACCGGCCGATTCAATCGATGCGCTGACAGCCTACGATGGCATGGTCTACAGGGATCGCGCGTACGACTATTACAAGACGCCGCGGTACTGGTGACAGCACATTGACAGGGCGGGGCACAGATAGTTAAGTGCCCCGCGATGCTGCATCGAATCGCCCGCGGGCTGCTGCCCGCCCTGTTGTTCGGGTTGTCCCCGCTGCCAGCCGCGGAACCGCAGGGACAACAACTGGTCCCCACCCCGCGCGCGCGGCTGATGCCGGCCAGCGCCACCAACCGGCCCTTCCTGGCGGCGGCACGCGTGCAGCAGCCCGTGGATCTGCGGGCTGCCGGCTATGCCGAGTCCGAATACCTGGTCAACGGCGTGGCGAACATCTACGAGTGGACCGGTGCCCCTGGACAGGCAGCGGTCAGCGTGCGCGATGCCGCTGTTCCCTACGCCACGCGCATGCTGGTGCGCCGGCCGGTCGATGTGCGCAAGGCCAGCGGCCTGGTGGTAGTGGAGCTGCTCAATCCCACCGGGCTCTACGACTTCGCACCGCTGTGGGGATTCTCCTGGCAGCAATTCACCCGCCGCGGCGATGTGTGGGTGGGCGTCACGGTGAAGCCGGTGGCGGCTGCCACCCTGAAGCGTTTTGATGAGCTGCGTTATGCGCCGCTCACGTTCGCCTTCCAGCAGAGTCCTGAATGCCGGCCCACGCCGCCCCGTGCCGGCATGCCGGGCGCAAACGACCCGCGCGTGAATCCGATGGATGCGGAGAACGGCCTGGCCTGGGACCTGATCGGCCAGGTCGGCACGCTGCTGCGCAGTTCCAGCAAGGAAAATCCGCTGCTGGACATCGCGCCCCGCCAGATCGTGGCAGCGGGCTATTCGCAGACCGGCGGCTATCTCATCACCTATGCGAATGCCCTGCACCGCGTGCACCGGCTGGGCAATGGTGCGCCGGTGTTCGATGGATTCCTCAACGCGGCGGGCTTCAACGCCGCGCCCATCAACCAGTGCGCGGCGCCGCTGCCTGACGAGGATCCGCGCCGCACCGTGCTGCCGCGCGATGTGCCCTTCGTGATGGCGATGACGGAATCCGACTTCAATCGCTCGCCGTTGCTGCGGCGTGCGGACAGCGATGAGCCGCGCGATTTCTTCCGGCTCTACGAGATCACCGGCAGCGGCCACGCCGGACCCTTTGCCGCCGGTGTGCCCACCGCGGCCGACCTCCGGATAGCAGGCCTCGGTGCACCGCCCGAGGACCCCTGCCTTGAAACCACCGGCGACTACCCCGTGGGCCTGGCCTTCAACGCCATCTGGAACCAGTACGCGGAGTGGCTCACGGCAGGCGTGCCCATGTCCAGCATGCAGCGCATCCAGACCGATGCCGCGCACCAGCCGGTGCGCGATGCCAACGGCAATGCGCTGGGAGGCTGGCGCCTGCCGCACCTGGACCTGCCGCTGGCCGCATATGCGGGCACCGGCACCGCACGCGACGACACTGACCGCGGACGCGCCGCCTGCTCGCTCACCGGTGTGAAGCGGCCCTTCGACGCGCAGTTGCTCAAGTCGCTTTACGGTTCGCGCGCGCAGTACCTGCAGCTGTTCGGCGCGTCCGTTGACCAGGCCGTGGCCGAGCGGCGCCTGACGGGGCCAGATGGCGAGGCGCTGAAGGCCCCGGCCGCGCGCGTGGTGCCGGCCTTCTGAGCCACCAGTAGCCGGTCATGGCGCCGCCGCCGTGCCTTGGGGCAGAATCGGCGACAACGAACCGGGGGGACTCATGAACAAGAGCGCATTGTTTTCCATTGCCGCAGCCGGCCTGCTCATCACTACCGCAGGCCATGTCGCGCAGCCGGCGGCGCCTTCCTGCGATCGCGCCTGCCTCGAGGGCATGGTGGAGCGTTATTTCGACGCCGTGGTTGCCAACAATCCTTCCGCCGTCCCGCTGTCGCCCAATGTGCGCTTCACCGAGGATGGCCAGCGGCTGCTGATCGGCGATGGCCTGTGGAACACGGCGAAGGGCAAGGGCAAGTACCGCCTGTTCGTCACCGACGTGCCGGCTGGTTCGGTGGCCGTGCTGGCCACCATCCAGGAAGACCATCGCGAGGCGAACAACTTCAATGGTTCGCTGATCTCGCTGCGCCTGCGGGTGAAAAACAGGCAGATCACCGAGATCGAGCAGATCGTGTTCCGTTTCCCCAACGAGACTGGCGATGCGCACAACCGCACCTACGGCCGGGTCGACGGCATGGCGACGCATCCGCTGTACCTGCAGGCGATCCCGGCCAGCGAGCGCATGTCACGCAGCGAGCTGGTGATCCAGGGCAACAAGTACTTCAGTGGCCTGCAGAAGAACGACGGCAAGGGCGACTATCCCTTCACGGCGGACTGCCTGCGGCACGAGAACGGCGGCCAGGCCACGCTGGCGCCGACGCCGCCGGGCCAGACGCGCCCTGATCCGCGCACGGCCACGGGCTATTCGGGGCAGTGGACCTGCACCGAGCAGTTCAAGTCGGGCCTGATGGCCTTCGTGAACCGCATCCGTGACCGCCGCTTCGTGGCCGTCGACCAGGAGCGGGGCATCGTCTTTGCCTTTGCCTTCTTCGACCACTCCGGCGGCGAGACCCGCAAGTTCAAGTCGGCGGATGGCCGCGACATCGTGGCCGGCCCGGTGCAGCCGCACACCTGGCAGATCGCCGAGGTGTTCAAGATCGAGAAGGGCAACATCCGCAAGATCGATGCCTTCCTGCAGCGCGCGCCCTACGGCATGAACGCGGGCTGGAGCACCTGGGAGCAGGGCATGAGCGACCAGGTGCGCGACGAGACCTTCCTCGCGCCCGCCGGCATCTAGGCCGGCCTGGCTAGCCGTCGCCTGCGGGCTGCGCGCAGGCGACGATGGCCTCCACCTCGATCTGCATGTCCGGCAGCGCGAGGCAGGGCACCGGGATCAGCGTGGCCGCCGGATGGTGGCTGCCAAACAGGCCACGCTGCGCCGCCTGCATCAGGCGCAGTTTCTCCATGTCATGGTCCACGATCAGCACGGTGATCTTCGCCACCTCGCCCGGGCGTGCGCCGGCGGCCTCGATGGCCAGTCCCAGGTTGCGGAAGGCAGCCACGGCCTGGGTGTGGAAATCCGCGGCAAAACTGCCATCGGGGTTATCGCCTCCCTGGCCGGAAATGAACACCAGCCGGCAGCCGGCCGGAACCATTGCCAGCTGTGAATAGGCATTGGGTGAGGGGTCATAGAGCGCGGGGGGATTGAGCAGCTTCATGGTCCTGGCGTCCGGTGAGGTAGGCTCTGCATGGCGACATGGACAGCATAGAACGCCAGCCCCACCTGATCACGCCCACCCTGCACCTGCGGCCATTGCGGCCGGAGGACTGGGATGCGCTGTATGCGGCGGCCAGTGATCCGGCGATCTGGGCCCTGCACCCGGCGCATGACCGCTGGCGCGAGCCGGTATTCCGCGCCTTCTTCCAGCAGGCGCTGGACAGTGGCGGGGCGCTGGCGGCCCTCGATCCGGCACACGGGGGGATCATCGGATCCTCGCGTTTCGACCTGCGCCGGGCCGGCCCGGGCGAGATGGAAATCGGCTGGACCTTCCTGGCGCGCCGCTACTGGGGCGGTGCGATGAATGCCGGAATGAAGCGCGCCATGATCGGCCATGCACTGCGCTTCGTGGACCGGGTGATCTTCCTGGTCGGCGAGGACAATCTCAGGTCGCGTCGCGCCATGGAGAAGATCGGCGCCGTGTTGACGGAGCGCATTGCCGAGCCGACCGGTTCGCCCGGCCGGCATGTGGTCTATGCCATTGACCGCGCGAATTTCCTTGCCGGCCCGCTGATGGCCGGCGCGGCGGCGCCTGGCGTGGCGCCAGAATAGTACGATCCACCGGCCCCCTCCAGCGGGGCGAAGGGGCAGTGATGCGGATTCAGATGCGGTTGCCGTTCCTTGGTTTGATGCTCCTGCTCGTGGTGGCCTGCCAGCAGAAGCCGCCTGCGCTCGACAGCGCCAGCGCCGATGCCTGGGCGAAGGTCATCGTTGGCCACACCAGCGGACTGGTGCCAAGGCGCAGCGAGATCCGCGTGCTGTTCGCCAACGACGTCAGCGGCGACACGCCACTGGATGCCTCGGTACTGAAGGTGGAACCGGCCGTGAAGGGCGAGCTGGCGTTGCGCGGACCGCGCGAGCTGGTGCTGGTGCCCGAGGACGAACTGAAGGCCGGCCAGGAATACCAGGTGACCCTCACGGGGAAAGGGCTCGGCGGGCTGCCGCAGGGCCTGACGCCCTACCGCTTCGACTTCCGGGTGCAGGTGCCGCAGTTCGACGTGCGCCTGCTCGACCTGGAGTCCGATCCCGCCGATGACCAGCGCATGATCCAGCGCGGCGTGCTCACCACTTCCGATGCGGAGGCGCCGGAGGCCGTGGAGAAGATGCTGCGCGCCACCTATGGCGGCAGTGCGCTGCAGGCGCAATGGATGCATTCAGGGGATGGCCGCGAACACCAGTTCACCCTGGCAGGCCTCCAGCGGCAGGCAGAGCCGCAGGACATCGACGTGCGGCTGGCCGGAGAGGCCATCGGCGCGCGCGGCGAGGAGCAGCGCACCGCCACCGTGCCGGCAGTGGGCGAATTCTCGGTGCTCAATGCGCAGGCGATCGAGGAAGACGGCCGCAAGCAGATCCTGCTCGCCTTCACCGATGCCCTGGACGACGGTCAGGACCTGAAGGGCCTGGTGAGGATTTCCGTGGGCACGTTCACCACGCGCATCGAGGGCAACAGGCTGGTGCTGTATCCCACCGACGAGGTGACCGGCGATGTCACGGTGACGCTGGAGCCGGGCATCCGCAACCGGCGCGGCGAGCGCATGGCCACGCAGTCGGTGCATGCGCTGTCGCTGGCCAGCGCAAAACCGCAGGTGCGCTTCGTTGGCAACGGCACCATCCTGCCTGATGCGAAGCAGATGACGGTGGCCTTCGAGGCGGTGAGCGCGCGCTCGGTGATGGTCACTGCCACGCGCATCTTCCCCGACAACATCCCGCAATACCTGCAGACCAGCACGCTGCGGCAGGCCAGCTACGAGATCGGTCGCGTGGGCCGCTACCTGTGGCGACGCAATGTCGCACTCAATGGCCCGCGCACCGGGCGCTGGCAGCGCTACGAACTGGATGTCACCGAGCTGATGCAGGGCTATCCCGGCTCCATGATCCAGCTCACGCTGCAGCTCACGCCGGCCAACGCGGCATATCTGTGCGGCGAGGCAGACAGTGCGCAGGCCACCCTGCCCGCGGAGCTGCCGACGCCGCGCAGCCAGGAAAGCCAGCGCTCTGGGATGGAGACGCCCTGGCAGTACGAGGAGGAATTCCTCGGCGTGGCCGGAGACGATGACCCGGAGGATGTCGACTACGACGCACGCTGGCGCGATCGTGACAATCCCTGTCGCAGCGCTTACTACCTCTACGGCTACAACAACAAGGTGCGCGCGCAGCGCAACCTGCTGGCCTCCGACTTCGGCCTGCTGGCCAAGTCCGATTCACGCGGCCGGCTGCTGGTGACCGTGACCAGTCTCGCCACTGCCGAGCCACAGGGCGGGGTGGCGCTGGAAGTGCGCAATTTCCAGAACCAGCCGGTGGGAACGGCCACCAGCGACAGCCGCGGCATGGCCACCATCGAGCCTGCCGGGACGCCCTTCCTGCTGGTGGCGGGATCGGGGGCGGGACGCGGCTACCTGCGACTGGGCGAAGGCAATGCGCTGCCTGTGAGCCATTTCGAGGTCGGCGGCGAGACCGTGCAGAAAGGACTCAAGGGCGCAATCTACGGCGAGCGCGGTGTATGGCGGCCGGGAGATGCCATGCCGCTCACTTTCGTGGTGTATGACCGCGACGGCACGCTGCCGCAGAACCATCCGGCCACGCTGGAACTGCTGGATCCCCGCGGCAAGGTGACGCAGTCGCTGGTCAATGCCCGCCCGGTGGACGGCTTCTATCGTTTCGACGCGCAGACTGCCAGTGACGCGCCAACGGGCAACTGGACTGCCCGCGTCTCCCTCGGCGGCGCCACCTTCACCCGACGGGTGAAGGTGGAGACAGTGATGCCGAACCGCCTGCGCGTGGGCCTGGACCTGGGGCAGGGCCCCCTTGGCGCGGGTTCGCCGCTGCGCGGCCGCCTGGAGTCGGAGTGGCTGTCGGGCGCCAGCGCCGCGGGCCTGCGCGCGGATGTGAAGCTTCGGCTCACGCCCATGGGCACGCAGTTCGCGAACTACACGGGCTTCGTGTTCGATGACCCGGCGCGCAACTTTGCGCCGGCGGAACAGGATGTGTTCGAGGGCACGCTGGGCGCGGATGGCAGTGTGCGGTTCGAGAAGACGGTGCAGGCGCCGCAGGCGCCGGGCATGCTCAGTGCCGGCTTCACCACGCGCGTGTTCGAGCGTGGCGGCGCCTTCAGCATCAACTACGTGGCGCGCGACTTCGCACCCTACAGCCGTTTTGTCGGCCTGAAGGTGCCGCAGGTGAACAAGCGCAACACCCTGCCGCTGGACCAGGAACACACCGTGGAGTTCGCCAGCGTGAGCGCGCAGGGCGCGGCTGTCGGCGGGCGTTCCATCAGCGTGAAGCTCTACAAGGTGGAGTGGCGCTGGTGGTGGGATCGCGAAGACGGCTCGCTGGCCTCGTTCGTCGCGCGCGAGAGCAGCACGCGCGTGCGTGACGCCGTGCTCACCACCGATGCGCAGGGGCGGGCGCAATGGAAGTTCCGCCTTGCCGAGGCGGAGTGGGGGCGCTACCTGCTGCGGGTGTGCGATACGCAGGGCGGCCACTGCGCAGGTGAAGTGTTCTACGTGGATTCGCCCTACTGGACCGAGGGCCGCGACCAGACCGGCCCGGCCGCCACCATGCTGGAGCTCACCGCCGACAAGGAGAGCTACCGCGTCGGCGACACCGCGACCATCCAGCTGCCGCAGAGCGCGCAGGGTCGTGCGCTGCTCACCGTGGAGAATGGCAGCGGCATCATCGAGGCGCGCTGGATCACGCCCACTGCGCAGGATGCGCGCGTCACCATCCCCGTGACCGCCGCGATGGCGCCGAATGTGTACGTGGCCGTGACACTGCTGCAGCCGCATGCCGGCAAGCGCAATGACCGGCCAATCCGCCTCTATGGCGTGATTCCCCTGCCGGTAACCGACCCGGATACACAATTGAAGCCGGTGCTGGAGACTGCCACGGAGTGGCGTCCGGAGTCGGAGGTGACGGTGAAGGTCAGCGAGGCCGCCGGCAAGGCGATGACCTACACGCTGGCGGTGGTGGATGAGGGCCTGCTGTCGCTGACCAGCTTCCGCACGCCGGACCTGCATGGCGAGTTCTTCCGCCGCGAGGCGCTGGGCGTGAAGACCTGGGACCTGTTCGATGACGTGAGCGGCGCCTATGGCGCCGAGCTGGAGCGGCTGCTGGCGCTGGGTGGCTCCGATGCCGCTGATCCCAACGCCGCCAACCGCGAGCAGTCGCGCTTCGTGCCCGTCGCACAGGTGCTGGGGCCGTTCCAGCTGCCAGCGGGTCGTGCGCAGGAGCAGAAGGTGAAGCTGCCGCGTTATGTGGGTGCCGTGCGGGTGATGGTAGTGGCCGGCAGCGGCGCGAAGCCAGCCGCCTTTGGTTCGGCGGAGAAGTCGGTGCCGGTGCGCCAGCCGCTGATGATCCTGCCCACGATGCCCCGGGTGGTCGGCCCGGGCGAGGAAATCGCCGTGCCGGTGTCGGTGTTTGCCATGCATGACAGCGTGCGCGACGTGCGGCTGACCATCGAACCGGATGCCATGTTCCAGGTGGTGGGCAGCGCCGAGGCGAGGGTGGCCTTCCAGGGCACCGGCGAGAAGATCGCGATGCTGAGGCTGCGCGTCGCCGACCGCGTCGGGCGCTCCACGGTGAAGTTCAGCGCCACCAGTGGCCGCGAGCGCGCCGGGGACCAGATCAACATCGAGGTGCGCGCGCCCAATCCGGCTTCCACGCGCGTGATCACGCAGATGCTGCAGCCGGGCGCGTCCTGGCAGCATCGCATCGAACCCCACGGCATTCCGGGCACGAACGAAGTGGCGCTGGAGGTGTCGCGCCTGCCGCCACTGAACCTGGAGCGCCGGCTCGCCAACCTGATCCACTATCCCTATGGCTGCCTGGAGCAGACCACCTCGGCGGTGTTCCCGCAGCTGTTCCTGCCCGCGCTGGCGCAGATGAGCGATGCCGACCAGCGGCGCACCGAGGCCAATGTGCGTGCCGGCATCGAGCGCCTGCGGGGCTTCCAGCTGTCCAGCGGTGCCTTCACCTACTGGCCGGGTGGCCAGTTTGCCGTGACGGATGGCTACCACCAGTGGGCCAGCATCTATGCCAGCCACTTCCTGGTCGAGGCGGAGCGGCTGGGATACACGGTGCCCGCTGCGATGCGCAGCGCCATGCTGCGCAACCTGCGCGCGCAGGCACGTGACTGGCGTGCGGACAACACACCGCCCCTGCACCAGGCCTACCGCCTGCTGGTGCTGGCGCGGGCGGGCGAGGCTGAAGTGGGCGCGATGAACCGGCTGCGCGAGCAGCAGCTGGATCCGGTGGAGCGCTGGGTGCTCGCGGGTGCCTACCAGCTGGCTGGCCTCGCCGATGCGGCGCGCGCGCTGGCGACGGCGGATCCGATGGGCGCGCGTGACTATCGGCGCGGCGACTGGTCCTGGGGCAGCACACTGCGTGACAACGGGCTGGTGCTGCAGTCGCTGGTGATCGTGGGCCAGCTGGAGAAGTCCGAGCCGCTGGTGCGCGCCATCTCGGCGCGACTCAGCGAGGACGCCTGGCTGTCGACGCAGGAAACGGCCTATGCACTGCTGGCGATGTCGCAGCTGGCGGGTGCCCGCTCCGAGGGCGCGTTCTCGTTCACCCGTTCGCTGGCCGGCCGCGACGCGAACTTCACTTCCACCGCCGCCGTGCAGCGCGAAGCATTGACGGTGCCTGACGCTGGCGCCCCGCTCGCGGTGCGCAACACTTCGCAGGGCCTGGTCTTCGCCACGCTGACAGTGCGCGGCGTGCCCGCCGCCGGCAACGAGGACCAGGTGAATTCCGGGCTGACGATCTCGGCGCGCTACTCGGATGGTTCGGGCGGGCCGGTGGATCCGGCCAGCCTGAAGCAGGGCGAGGACGTGGCAGTGGACATCACCGTCTACAACAGCACGCGCGAGGACCTGCGCCACATCGCAATGACGCAGATCGTGCCCTCGGGATGGGAGATTGCCAACGAGCGGCTGCATGACGTCGACGAGGGCACGGGTGACCGCGATGTGCGCAACCGCGGCGATGAGTTCCGCAACCAGCGCGCGGCGCGTGCAGACTACGTGGACATCCGCGACGACCGCGTGATGCAGTTCTTCGACCTGCCTGCCGGCGGCACCATCCGCTTCCAGACCCGCGTCACCGCGGCCTACCAGGGCCGCTTCTACCTGCCCGGCATCGCCGTGGAGGCCATGTACGATGCCACCAAGTACGCCCGCACCGGCGGCCGCTGGACGCAAGTGGTGGCGCGCTAGGCGGGTCCGCTTCGCCGCCATCCTGCTGGCGGCGGGCGGCATCGCTTTCTGGTGGATGCTGCCGCGTCCGCTGTTCAGCGAGCCGCTGTCGGCAGTGCTGCTGGCGCGCGACGGTTCGCTGCTGGGCGCACGCATCGCAACCGACGGCCAGTGGCGGTTCCCGGAAAGCAGGGCGGTGCCCGGGCGGTTCGCCACTGCGCTGCTGGCTTACGAGGACCGGCGTTTCTTCGATCACCCCGGCATCGACATCCGCGCCGTGGCGCGCGCCGCACGCAGCAACTGGCGCGCGGGCCGCGTGGTCAGTGGCGCCTCCACGATCACCATGCAGCTGGCGCGCCTGGTGCGGCAGCAGCATGACCTGCGGCGCGGCCGGGGTTACCTGGAGAAGGCGTGGCAGTCGCTGCTGGCCCTGCGGCTGGAATGCAGCTACACGAAGCCGGAACTGCTGGCGCTGTATGCCAGCCATGCGCCTTTCGGCGGCAATGTGGTGGGCCTGGAGGCGGCGGCGTGGCGTTATTTCGGACGTGATCCGGCGCAGCTTTCCTGGGCCGAGGCAGCCACCCTGGCGGTGCTGCCCAATGCGCCCGGGCTGGTAACTCCGGGCCGCGCACGCGCGCGCCTGCAGCAGCGGCGCGACGATCTGCTGCGTGCGCTGGCGGCGCGCGGCGAGCTCGACCCCCTGGACCTGGAGCTGGCGCTGGCCGAGCCACTGGTGGAGGCCCCGCAGGCGCTGCCCAATCTCGCGCCGCACCTGCTCGACACGCTGCGCGCCCGCCATCCTGCACGCTACCGCTTCGAAACCACGCTGGACGCCGGCCTGCAGCGCCAGGCCACCGCCCTGGTGGCGGAGCATGCGGCGCAGATGCAGCGCTCCGGAGTCGGCAATGTGGCCGCAGTGATCGCCGACAACCGCAGCTTCGAGGTGCTGGCCTATGTGGGCAACGCGGGCTGGGGACTGGATGCGGGCCGCGCCCTGGCGGTGGACATCGTGCAGCGGCCGCGCAGCACCGGCAGCATCCTGAAGCCCTTCCTGTATGCCGCCATGCTCGACAGCAGCCAGCTGCTGCCGCGCATGCTGGTGGCGGATGTGCCCACGCAGTTGCGCGGCTTCAGGCCGGAGAACTTCGACCGCACCTTCCGCGGCGCCGTACCCGCGGATGAAGCGCTGGCGCAATCACTCAACGTGCCGGCTGTGCGCATGCTGCGCGAGTACGGCTACCCGCGCTTCCACGAGCTGCTGCAGCGGATGGGATTCTCCACTCTCACGCAACCGCCAGACCATTACGGACTGGCGCTGATCCTGGGCGGCGCGGAGGCCACGCTGTGGGACGTGATGGGCGCATACGCCAACCTGGCCGATGGCGCGCGACCTGCGCCGTCCGGCAACGCATCCATGCGGCGCCTGCGCTGGCTGCTCGATGACGGGCAGCCAGCCGCAAGCGCACGTCCCATTTCCACTGGCGCCGCGTGGCTTGCGCAGGAAGCGCTGCTGGGTGTGGCGCGGCCACCTGATGAAGCCGGCTGGGAACGTTTCGCGGGCAGCCGGCAGATTGCCTGGAAGACCGGAACCAGCTGGGGTTTGCGCGATGCCTGGGCCATCGGCAGCACCACCGCGCACACGGTGGGTGTGTGGGTGGGCAATGCGGATGGCCGCGGCGTGCCCGGGCTCACCGGCGGCGCCGCCGCGGCGCCGCTGCTGTTCGCGTTGCACGAAACACTGCCGCGCAGCGCGTGGTACACCACGCCGCTGGGCGCGCTGAAGACGGTGCGCACCTGTGCCGATGATGGCTACCTGGCCAGCGACCTGTGCGAAGTGCGCGATGCACTGGTGCCGGCACGCAGCCACTTCGACCGGCAGAGCCCGTACCACCAGCTGGTGCACCTGGATCCGGCCGGCGGCCGGCGCGTGAATGCCGCCTGCGAGGCACCCGGGCGCATGCGCCACCAATCCTGGTTCGTGCTGCCGCCGGCGCTGGCGCACTACTACGTGGCGCGGCACGGGGATTACCGGCCGCTGCCGCCCTGGCGCGCGGACTGCGGCCCGGGCGGTGCAGATGCAGCGCAGTCGATGATGGAGTTCATCTATCCGGATGCCGGTGGGCGGCTCTATGTGCCGGTGGAGCTGGACGGGCAGCGCGGCCGCGCCGTGCTGGAGGTGGTGCACCGTGATCCGGACGCCGTGCTCTACTGGCACCTCGATGAGGACTATGCGGCACGCACGGAACTGCGCCACCAGCTGGCCATCGACCTGCCGCAGGGCGAACACCGCGTCACCGTGGTCGACCAGGACGGACGGCGCCTCGAACGCCAGTTCACCGTGCTGGCGCGCGGGAAGGCAGAGTGAGGCGGATCAGCCGCGACGCCCGAACAGCCGCGCCAGGAAGCCTGGCTTCTTCGCGGGACGCACCGGCTGCGTGATGCGCGGCTTCGGTGGTGCCGGAGGTTTCGGCTTGCTGGCGCCGCGTCCCGTCGGGGTGCGGGTGTCGTAGGGATTGAAGCCGCGGCCGGCAGCGGGGTCTTTTTCCGGTGGACTGCCGAAGGTCCGCGGTGGGTCGTTGCTGCCGGGTGATGCCTCATCGGGCGGCAGTTCAAGGCCCTTCTTCTCCCAGGCCTTCTCGTCATCGCCGACCAGCCGCAGGCTGCTGAGGTCCAGCTTCTTCAGCAGGCGCGAGGTGGAATCGAGCGCATGGCGACCGGACTCGATGGCCCACTCCCAGACGGCCTTGCCACCCGGTTCGTGGCGGACACGCCCCGAGCGCTGCGGCTTGCTGTCTGAATCCTGCCCCGACACGATTCGACCTCCCGGGCCTGGTACCCGCTCCGATCTTACCGTTGCGCGCGCAAAGGCACATGGGCGGGTTGTTGGATCTGTCGGACGGAGCCTACATTTGCGCATGAAGATCATCCGGATACTTGCCCTGCTGGGGCTGGCTGCCGCTGGCGCATGGGCGGCGGAGCAGCGCTGGCTGGCTGCGGACGACAAGGCGCTGGTGACCGACGGACATGTGAACTCGTTCACATTGCCAGAGCCCGGCAGCGGCCCGACAACGGTGGCCATCGCGCCGGATGGCAGCGTGTGGTTCACCGAAGGCCAGGGCAACCGCATCGGCCGCATCCGCGCCGACGGGCGCGGCTACCAGGGTTTTGCATTGCCTCACCCGGACAGCTCCCCGCGCATCATCGCGCTGGGCAGTGATGGCAACATGTGGTTTTCCGAGCATTCCGGCAACCGCATTGGCCGCATCACGCCGCAGGGTGTGATCACCAGCTTTCCCATTCCCACGCCCGCTTCGCAGCCGCGGGCCATTGCGCTCGGGAGGGACGGCAACATCTGGTTCGGCGAGTTCGCAGGCAACCGCATCGGCCGCATCACTCCCCAGGGCGTGATCACGGAGTTTCCGCTGCCCACTCCGGACAGTGGTCCGCGCGCGCTGGCGGCAGGGCCCGACGGCAACATCTGGTACTCGGCCTTCCGCGCCAGCCGCATCGGCCGCATCACGCCTGCAGGCGTGGTTACCGAGTTTGCACTGCCACGACCTGGATCCGGTCCCGGTGACATTACTGCCGGCGCGGATGGCGCCATGTGGTTCCTGCAACTGTCCGGCAACATGGATGGCTTGCAGGTGGACGGCGGCCGCATCGGCCGTATCACCGTGGACGGCATCATCACCGAATATCCGCTGCCCGCGCGCACGCCTTCGCCCATCAACATCACCGTCGGGCCGGACCGCAACATCTGGTACACGCGCGGCGGCGCCGTGGGGCGCGTCACACCGGATGGAAGGATCAGCGAATATCCTCTGCAGGAGGGCGCGCGAGGCGCAGGCCTCAGTGCCGGCAGCGACCGCCAGCCTCCGGGCCGGCTGGTGAACCGCCTGTACGTGGCGGACTCCGGCGGCAACCGCATTTCATGGCTCCAGTTCGCGCCGCAGCGCCCGTAAGGATCTGGCGCCCACCGCGACTGTCCATCCGACCTTGTTCCAGGAGACTGTCTTGAACGCCATTCTGCGAAGGATCTGTGTGTGGCTGGTCTGCAGTGTGCCGCTGGCGGGGCTGGCGGCCGCACCGGCCATGCCGGGCGTGGAGCGCCTGCCGGCCGATACCTGGGTGCTGCTGCAATGGCATGGCGTAGCCGCCGCAGACAAAGTGCGCGGCAGCAACCCGGTGATGCGCCTGTGGGACGACCCGCAGTTCAAGGTGGTGCGCGCGCGTCTGTTCGAGGACCTGGCGCGCGCGAACAGCTCGTTCAACCGCGCGCGTGCCGATGACGTGCTCTCGGTGCTGGAGAACCCCGCGCTCATCGGCGTGGCCGGCGATCCGCTTGCCGTGGCTTCCACGGGCGGAAAGGTGCATGGATTCGCCGTGGTCAACCGGAAGGGCAAGGAAGATGCCTGGGCCCGCCTGCGACAGGAAAGCACCACCAGGCCCGGCGTGGTGGAGACCAGCTACGCATTCAGCGGCGTGCAGGTGAGGAAGACGGTCACCACCACGCAATCACCCCCGATGCCTGACGGTGCGCCACAGCCGCCACCGCGCGTGCGCGAGAGCTACAGCGCGCTGCTGGGGGATTACGAACTGTTTGCTGATGACCAGCAGCTGATGGAAACGCTGCTCACGCGCCTGCAGGCCAGGGCGGCTCCTGCCGGCGCAACGCTGGCTGGCGATGCCACCTTCCAGCAGGCACAGCGCTTCCGCGCGGCCGGGCCCTTGTTCGAAGCCTTCGTGAAGATCCCGGACCTCGGCAAACTGCCGCTTCCGCAGCAGCCGCAGGTGGACGTCGGCGCCGGGGTGCGTGAGCTGCACCTGGAACGCGCACGTGGACTGTGGATGTCCGCCGGCATGGGCAGCGACCGCATGGTAATGCGCGCGGCGTTGCTGGGTGATACCTCTCCGGGCAGCGTGCTCGACCTGATCGGCGGCAACGTGAAGGACTTCCAGACTGCGGCGGTGGCTTCACCGGCCGGTTCCTACGGCGCGCTGCGCCTCGACCTGCCGGCGCTGTACAACACACTGCTGCGCGCGGTGCGCGCCGGACTTCCGCCTGACCAGGGTGCGGCGGCCGGGATCCTGATCGATTCGGTGGTGGCGGCCCAGACGGGCATGCGTGCCGCCGAACTGCTGTCACTGCTGGGCGGGGAAATCGGGGTTTCCAGCGTTGGCGAGGGGCTGGTGGACGGCGCCCTGCCGGGAATGCTGCTGTTCCAGGTCGCGCGCAGCGAGCCGCTGCTCGGTCTGTTGCAGATGGTCACCTCTTCGATCAGCCGGGGCGAGGAGCGCATGGGGGCGGCCACGGTGCTGAATCTGCTCGTCCCGGCCACCGGAGCGGGCGCCGGCGGCGAATCGCCGCTGCTGGTCGCCGTCGCTCCCAGGGTGATGGCGCTGACGCAGGATCGGGCGCAGCTGGAAGCCGCCCTGGCGCGCGAGGCCACCGGCGCGGCAGCCCCGGCAGGATCGGTCGCTGCCGATCCCGTCTACCAGGCCATGCGGCGTTCCTTCCCGGCTGAACTCAACGGCGTGAACTTTGCCGACATCAGCCGCGGGCATTGGGAAAAGGATTTCGAAGGCGCGCGCAAGGCGCTTGCCGAACAGAAGGAAAAGTTGCGCCAGCGCATTGCCGAGGCTGGCGCGGCCGACGGCGACGCGGCCAGCGCACAGCGGGCCGAACAGCTGCGCGGCGAACTGCGCACGCTGGAGCGGGTGGAGGAAGCTGCGGAAGTCGTGATCCCGTTGTTCACGAAGTACCTGAAGCTTTCCGCCGGCGGCAGCTGGAAGGCTGCGGATGGCTTCTTCTACGACTCGTACGTGAACTGAACCGGTCAGCTGCGCGGCGCGTTCTCGCGCGCCGCCCACTCGCGGTTGATGGCCAGGGCGACCAGGGTGCAGATGGCGCCCGACAGCAGGTAGAGTCCCACGGCCCACAGGCCGAGCCGGCTGGCCAGCAGCAAGGCCACCAGTGGCGCGAATCCGGCGCCGATGAACCAGGCGGAATTGGCGACGATGGCCGCACCGGTGTAACGATGGACGGGTGGCAGGCTCCTGTTCACCGCGCCGGATGACTGCCCGAATGACAGCCCCAGCAGCACGAAGCCGCCGAGCATGAAGATCGCCTCTCCCAGCTGGCCGGCGCCCAGCAGCTGCGGCGCGAAACCGCTGTAGGCTCCGATGAGCGCGGCGGAAATGCCCAGCACCACGCGTCGCCCGACCAGGTCGGCCAGGAAACCCGAGGTCATGATGGCGCCCACGCACACCGCAGCGCCGGCCGCCTCGAGCAGCAGGAAACGTACCGGATGGCTTTCGGTGTAGAGCTGCACCCAGGACAGCGGGAACACCGTGACCAGGTGGAACAGCGCGAAGCTCGCCAGGGGGGCGAAGGCGCCGAGCAGGATGATGCGCCATTCGCTGGCCAGGGTGCGGAATGGAGGCGAGGGCTGCAGTTCCCGTGATTCGAAGGCGCGCTGGAACTCGGGGGTCGCCACCAGTCGCAGGCGCGCAAACAGCGCCACCGTATTGATGGCGAGCACCACGAAGAAGGGATAGCGCCAGCCCCAGGCGAGGAAATCGTCAATGCTGAGCAGCGCGAGGAAGTAGGCGAAAAGTGCGCTGGCGAGCAGCAGTCCGAGCGGGGCGCCCAACTGCGGCACCATGGCATACCAGCCGCGCCGGCCGCGCGGCGCATTCAGCGACAGCAGCGAGGGCAGGCCATCCCATGCGCCGCCGAGGGCGATGCCCTGGCAGAAACGGAAGAAGCCCAGCAGCCAGGCGCTGAGTGCGCCCACCTGCGCATGGCCTGGCAACAGCGAGATGGCCATCGTGGAGCCGCCGAGCAGGAACAGGGCGATGGTGAGCTTGGTGCCGCGGCCATGGCGTCGGTCGATGGCGGTGAACAGCAACGTGCCCACCGGGCGGCCGACGAAGGCCAGCGAGAACAGCGCGAAGGAATACAGTGTTCCCGTCAGCGGATCGGCATAAGGAAATACCACCGCCGGAAAAACCAGCACCGAAGCGATGGCATAGACGAAGAAGTCGAAGAACTCGCTGGTGCGGCCGATGATCACGCCGATGACGATGTCGCCGGGCGACACGGTGTCGTGGCGCGCGTTGACGAGTCGGGCGTCGCGCTCGAGATCGGCGGAATTCGCAGGGGACGCAGGAATTGTCATGCTTGGTCCTGAGGTCGTGGCCCTTATCTCATGACGTCGGCGTGTTTTGCAATACGGAAAATCCTACTTGCGCAACGGACGCCATCAGGAGCAATGTCTCGCCTTATCCGCGACAGCACGCTTCGTTGCAGAGAGCTGACTTGCTGCAGCAGATCACAAACGAATTGAAACGCCGCAAGGCCCTGGCATTGCTCCCCCTGACCTGCCTCCTGGCGGCATGTAGCGGCGCTGTGCTCGATCCTGCCGGAGATGTGGCCCGCCAGCAGCGCGACATCATCTACATTTCCACCGGCCTGATGCTGCTGATCATCGTTCCGGTGCTGATCCTGGTGGTGGTGTTCGCCTGGCGCTACCGCAAGGGCGGCGAGGGCACCTATGACCCGAAGTTCGACCACTCCGCTTCGCTGGAGCTGGCAATCTGGTCCGCGCCGCTGCTGATCATCATCGCCCTGGGCGCCCTCACCTGGTCGAGCACGCACTTGCTTGATCCCTTCCGGCCCATCAAGACCGAAGACGGGCGCGAGCCGCTGGTGGTGCAGGTGGTGTCGCTCGACTGGAAGTGGCTGTTCATCTACCCGGAGCAGGGTGTGGCGACGGTCAACGAGCTCGCCCTGCCGGTGGGGCGTCCGGTGCGTTTCGACATCACCTCGACGAACATGATGAACACGTTCTATGCGCCCACCCTGGCGGGAATGATCTACGCCATGCCCGGCATGCAGAGCCAGTTGCACGCCGTGCTCGATCGTCCCGTGGAATCCGAGGGTTTCTCGGCCAACTACAGCGGCGCGGGCTTCTCGCACATGCGTTTCGCCCTGAAGGGCATGGATGATGCGGCATTCGCGCAGTGGGTGGCCGGCGCGCGTGGCGGCGACAGGGGTGAACTCGGGCTCGAGGCCTACCGCGAGCTCGTGGCCCCGTCGGAGCGTGTGCCCGCAAGGTATTACTCCAGCGTGGATCCCGACCTGTACCGGCGGATACTGGAACGCTGCGTGGAGCCCGGAACGCCCTGCATCAGCGAGACCATGCACGCGACCGGCCATGCGAATCCGACCCGGGGAGAGCCGCAGCCGTGACGGGAGCCGCCGAGACCAGCGTGTTGTTCGGGCGTCTCACATGGGAGTCGCTCGCCTTCCTGCACGAGCCCATCCTGCTGTGGACCTTCGTCGTGGTGGTGCTGCTCGGCGCGGGCATGGTGGCGGCCGTGAGCCGCTACCGCCTGTGGGGCTGGCTGTGGCGCGAGTGGCTCACCTCGGTGGACCACAAGAAGATCGGCATCATGTACATCATCCTCGGCATCGTGATGCTGCTCCGGGGCTTTGCCGACGCACTGATGATGCGCCTGCAGCAGGCGATGGCGTTCGATGGCAGCGAGGGTTACCTCAATGCCCACCACTACGACCAGATCTTCACGGCGCATGGCACGATCATGATCTTCTTCGTGGCCATCCCGCTGATCGTCGGCATCGTGAACTACGTGATGCCGCTGCAGATCGGTGCGCGCGACGTGGCCTTTCCCTTCCTCAACAGCCTGAGCCTGTGGCTCACCGTGGCCGGTGCACTGCTGGTGATGGTGTCGCTGTTCGTCGGGGAATTCAGCCGCGCCGGCTGGCTCAACTACGTGCCGGTGGCCAATATCCAGAACAGTCCTGATACAGGGCCGGATTATTATTTATGGGCCCTGCAGATAGCCGGGGTGGGAACCACGCTGTCGGCCATCAACATGGTCACCACCATCATCCGCATGCGCGCGCCGGGCATGACGCTGATGAAGATGCCGGTGTTCACCTGGACTGCGCTGTGCAGCAACGTGCTGGCCATCGCCATCTTCCCCGTGCTTACCGGCGCCTTCGCGCTGCTGATGCTCGACCGCTACATCGGCACCAACTTCTTCACCAACGACCTCGGCGGCAACCCGATGATGTACTGGAACCTCGTGTGGGTGTGGGGGCACCCGGAGGTCTATGTGCTGGTGCTGCCGGTGTTCGGCATCTACTCGGAGGTGACTTCCACCTTCTGCGGCAAGCGGCTGTTCGGCTATTCCTCGATGGTCTATGCCACGGTGGTGATCACCATCCTGTCGTACCTGGTGTGGCTGCACCATTTCTTCACCATGGGCTCCGGCGCCAGCGTGAACAGCTTCTTCGGCATCGCCACCATGGTGATCGCCATTCCCACCGGGGCGAAGATCTTCAACTGGCTGTTCACCATGTACCGCGGGCAGATCCGCTTCGAGGTGCCGATGATGTGGGTGATCGCCTTCATGATCACCTTCGTGGTGGGCGGCATGACCGGCGTGCTGCTGGCCGTTCCGCCGGCGGACTTCGTGCTGCACAACTCGCTGTTTCTGGTGGCGCACTTCCACAACGTGATCATCGGCGGCGTGGTGTTCGGGCTGTTCGCCGGCATGTACTACTGGTTCCCGAAGGCCTTCGGTTTCCGCATGGATCCCTTCTGGGGCAAGGTGACCTTCTGGGGCTGGGTGATCGGCTACTGGGTGGCGTGGACGCCCATCTACATCGTGGGCCTGATGGGTACCACGCGGCGGGTGCGGCTGTTCGACGATCCGGAGCTGAGGATCTGGTTCGTGATCGCCGGCATCGGTGCGCTGATCATCCTGGTCGGAATCCTCGGCTTCGTGATGCAGATCCTGGTGAGCATCCGCAACCGGCATGCCCTGCGCGATACCACCGGCGATCCCTGGGATGGGCGCACGCTGGAATGGTCCACGTCGTCGCCGCCGCCGTTCTACAACTTCGCCTTCACGCCCGTGGTGCATGACAACGACGCCTGGTATGACATGAAGGCGCGGGGTGCGCAGCGGCCGGTGGCCGGCTATCGGCCCATCCACATGCCGCGCAATACCGGTGCGGGCGTGGTCATCTCGGCCCTGGCGATGGTGCTGGGCTTTGCGATGATCTGGTACGTGTGGTGGCTGGCGGCGCTGTCGTTCGTGGCACTGCTGGTGTACTCGATCGCCCATACCTTCAACTACCGCCGCGACTACTACGTCACTGCGGAAGAGGTGGCGCGCGTCGAGCGCGCGGCGGCGAGCCCATGAGTACATCGGTGCACGCTGGAGCCGGTTCGGTCACGCCGGTGTTCTACCAGCTGGAGGGCGAGGAGCACGTGCACGCCGGTGGCGGTACGCTGCTGGGGTTCTGGATCTACCTGATGAGCGATGCGCTGATCTTCGCGACGCTGTTCGCGACCTTCGGCGTGCTCAGTTCCAGCTTTGCCGGTGGGCCGGGGCCGCGCGAGCTTTTCGACCTGGGGCTGGTGGCGGTGAACACGGGCATCCTGCTGCTGTCGGCGCTTACCTGCGGGCTGGCGATGATCAGCCTGCAGGCGGGGCAGCTCGGTGCCGTGCGCCTGTGGCTGGTGGTGACGGCGCTGCTGGGCGCGGCGTTCGTCGGGATCGAGTTGTATGAGTTCGGCGAGCTGATTGCCGAGGGCGCCACGCCCCAGCGCAGCGGATACCTGTCGGGCTTCTTCACGCTGGTGGGTACGCACGGCCTGCACGTGACCTTTGGCATCCTGTGGATCATCGTGATGCTGGTGCAGCTCGGGCAGCGCGGGCTCCACCCGGAGAACCGCCGGCGCATGCTGTGCCTCAGCATGTTCTGGCATTTCCTGGACGTGATCTGGATCGGCGTGTTCACCTTCGTCTACCTGCTGGGAGTGCTGTGATGGACAGCGCACAGGTCTCGCATGCGCACGGTCACGACGACACTGGCGAGGCCGCGCACTTCACGTTGCGCACCTACCTCATCGGCTTCGGCCTGGCGGCCGTGCTTACGGCCATCCCGTTCTGGATCGCGATGACGGGCGCCATTCCGGGCCGCACAGTGGCCATCGCCGTGGTCGTGGTGCTGGCGGTTGCGCAGATCGGCGTGCAGACCTGGGCCTTCCTGCACCTGAACGCGCGCGCGCAGGAAGGCTGGAAGCTCATCGCCTATGTGTTCACGGCGGTGATCCTGCTGATCCTCATCGCCGGTTCGCTGTGGATCATGATGCACCTCAATGCCAACATGATGCCGGGCATGATGCAGGACGCAGCGAGCCTGAATCCCTTGCCGTGACGGGTGGGAGAGGCAAGCGGGTTGTCCTGCTTGCGCTGTGCATCGGTGGAATGCTGCTGTTTGGCGCACTGGGTGTGTGGCAGGTGCAGCGGCTGGCATGGAAGCGCGACCTGATTGCGCGGGTGGAGGCGCGGATCCACCGGCCGCCGGTGCCGGTTCCGCCTTCAGCTGACTGGGCCTCGCTCGACCGGCGCGATGCGGAATACCGGCACGTCGAGGCCCATGGGGTGTTTCTTCATCAGCAGGAAACCCTGGTGGATGCGCTCACGGCGCTGGGCGCGGGCTCATGGGTGGTGACGCCCCTGCGCACCAGCGATGGCGTGATCCTCATCAATCGTGGCTTCGTGCCTCCGGACCTGCGTACGGCGGAAGCCCGCGCCGCCAGCCAGACCCCCGGGGAGCTCACGGTGACCGGACTGCTGCGGATGACAGAACCCGGCGGGCGGATCCTGCGCCCCAATCAACCTGCAGCGGGACGCTGGTTCTCCCGCGACGTCGCAGCGATAGCGGCTGCGCAGGGACTGGGTGAAGTGGCGCCTTTCTTCATAGACGCCGAGGGTGGGCCGCAGGTGGCCGCAGCGCCGGTGGGAGGACTGACTGTCGTGCAGTTCCGCAATGCTCACCTGGCCTACGCGGCAACGTGGTTCTCGCTTGCCGCGCTGTGCGCCGCCGGGCTGGCGCTGGTGTGGCGCCGCCCCCGTTCGTCGGGAAGCCCTTATTCCTCGAGCGCGGCGCCGTAACGCCCTGGGTTGGTGACCGGATTGATGAAGGGGAAGGTCTCGCGTCCCTTGGTCTGCTCGTTCACCGTGCGGCGCGAGGTGTAGTACCACTGGCCCTTGATCTTCACCAGGCGGTCCACGTAGTGGCCGTAGGCGGCGATGCGCGGCTCGGCGCCGCGTACCATCATCCAGTAGGCCTGGGACACGGCAGTGCGACCGTTCTTCGACACCTCGATCACCATCGCAGTGACGAAATGCTGCGCATGTGCGCTGCCCTGTCCGGTTTCGCCGGGCTTGAGGTTCGCCATCTCGCGGTCGCGCATGCCCTGGACGACCTTGGCGATGGCCTCGCGGCCCTTCGCTTCTCCGCCGCCGTAGACAAGCACGCCGTCCGGCGCAAAGGTGCCGGCGTAGGTCTCCGGATCGCGCCAGTCCAGCGCGAAGATGTAGCGGTAGGCGAGGTTCTCGATGTCCGCGCGTTCCTGCGCGGTGGGATTGCGCGCGAGTGCGGGGGCGGAAAGGGCCAGGGCCAGCAGCGTGGTGGCCGCGGCCAGGCGGGTGATTCGCATGGGGTCGCTCCTTTGCGGATGGAAATGTGAAAAGGGGCCGGTTTTCGCCGGCCCCTTCGCTTCTCAGTCCTCGACGAGGAAGCTGCGCAGCTGCTCGCTGCGACTTGGATGCCTGAGCTTCCTGAGCGCCTTCGCCTCGATCTGGCGGATGCGCTCGCGCGTGACGTCGAACTGCTTGCCGACCTCTTCCAGGGTGTGGTCGGTGTTCATGTCGATGCCGAAGCGCATGCGCAGCACCTTGGCCTCGCGCGGAGTGAGCTGCGAGAGCACCGAGTGGGTGGTTTCGCGCAGCGATTCCATGGTCGCCTGGTCGATGGGCGAAGTCACCGAAGTGTCTTCGATGAAATCGCCAAGGTGCGAATCCTCGTCGTCGCCGATCGGAGTCTCCATCGAGATGGGCTCCTTGGCGATCTTCAGCACCTTGCGCACCTTGTCCTCGGGCATCTCCATGCGCACGGCCAGTTCATCGGGCGTCGGCTCGCGGCCCATCTCCTGCAGCATCTGCCGCGAGATCCGGTTGAGCTTGTTGATGGTCTCGATCATGTGCACCGGGATGCGGATGGTGCGCGCCTGGTCGGCGATCGAGCGCGTGATGGCCTGGCGGATCCACCAAGTGGCATACGTGGAGAACTTGTAGCCGCGGCGGTACTCGAACTTGTCGACCGCCTTCATCAGGCCGATGTTGCCCTCCTGGATGAGGTCCAGGAACTGCAGGCCGCGGTTGGTGTACTTCTTGGCGATGGAGATCACCAGGCGCAGGTTGGCCTCGACCATCTCCTTCTTCGCGCGGCGTGCCTTGGCCTCGCCGATCGACACCTCGCGGTTGATTTCCTTGATGTCGTTGATCGGCAGATGCTGCGCGACCTCGATGTCAGCCAGCTTCTTCTGCCGCTTCTCGATTTCCTCGGTGAAGCGGGCGAGGCCTGCGGAGTACTTCTTGCCACCCTTGATGTGCTTGCCGAGCCACTTGAGGTTGGTTTCGTTGCGCGGGAAGGTGGTGACGAATTCCTTGCGCGGCATGCCGGCGTCGCGCACGCACATCGTCATGATTTCCTTCTCGAGCTGGCGCACCTCGCCAATGTGCATGCGCAACTGCAGGATCAGCAGGTCGAACATGCGCGGGGACAGCTTCAGTTCCATGAACTCGGCAGCGGTCTTCGCGCGCGCCTTCTGCGTCTTGGGATCGAGCGGACCGAGTTTCTCGAGGCAGGCCAGCGAGGTCGCGTGCAGTTTGGCCAGCTGCGCGAAGCGGCGCGCGGCTTCCTCGGGATCCGGGCCCGTGTCCACGGCCTCCTCGGTCTCCTCCTCGCTCTCTTCCTCTTCCTCGTTCTTCTCGGTCGCGACCGCTTCCATCTTGGTCGGGTTCTGCGGCTGGGCGATCACGTCCGGTGCATTCGGGTCGATGAAGCCGACGATCACGTCGACGAGGCGGCCCTGGCCGGCCTTCACCTGCTCGTAGGTGGAGATGATCTGCCCGATCGTGGCCGGGTAGTTGGCCAGCGAGCGGCGCACGGTGTCGAGGCCTTCCTCGATGCGCTTGGCAATGCTGATCTCGCCCTCGCGGGTGAGCAGTTCCACCGTGCCCATCTCGCGCATGTACATGCGCACCGGGTCGGTGGTGCGGCCGAGCTCGGCATCGAGCGCGGCCAGCGCGGCGGCAGCCTCCTCGATGGCCTCTTCGTCGGCCGGCTGGGAATTCTCGGTGGCGAGAAGCGGCTCGGAGTCCGGCGCCTTCTCGTACACGGGAATGCCCATGTCGTTGATCATGTTGACGATGTCTTCGATCTGCTCCGGATCGACGATCTCGCTGGGCAGGTGGTCGTTCACCTGCGAATAGGTGAGGAAGCTCTGTTCCTTGCCGAGTGCGATCAGCAGCTTCAGCTGCGACTGGCGCTCCTCGGGCATCACCGGCGCGCGGCGCTCGATGTTGGTGAGCAGTTCGGCCTCGCCAGCGCTCTCGCGGCTCTTCTTGCGGCCGGGCTTGCCGGGGGCGGGCGCGGGAGCTGCGGCGACCTCAGGCTTCCCGGGCGGGGCCGGCTTGGTGGCCGGCCTGGCAGCGGCGGCGGCAGCCTTGCCCTTCACCGGGGCGTGTTTGTCCTTCGCAGCGGAAGGCTTTTCTTTCGCGGCGGGCGCGGCCTTGGCCGCAGGCCTGGCCTTGGCAACTGGCTTCGCAGGAGCGGCCTTGGAGTTCCTGGCAGCGGCCGGCTTCGCAGCCTTGGCCTTGGCGGATTTGGCGGGCACGGCGGTCTTCGGTTTGGCAGCAGGTTTCTGGGGCTTGCGAGTGGGCGCCATGAGCTCTCCAGCAGTCGGGGGTGGGGGTCGTCGAGGGGACCGCGAATTCTAGCGGCGCGCGGCAGTCTTCGCCACGAAAATGCCTAGAAATACGATCCCGGAAGGGTAGTCGCGCCATTGGCACGATCCTTTCCGCGGGGTGGGAATTTCCGTCTGCAGCGCCCCGACTTCCGGGTTAGACAAGCCGCAGGGCGGGCAGTTCACCCCCGGCGGGTAGTCTTCAGCAGATGCACCAGTCGCGCGCGCTCCTCGGGCGTCAGGGAACGCTCGCGTTCGGCGGCGATCAGCTGGTCCAGTTCCGTGGTGGCGGCGGCGCGGGCCATTCCGTGCAGGGCATTCACCAGTTCCTGGGTGGCGGCAGTCTCGTTTCCCAGCACCGAGGCTTCGGCTGCCAGCTGCGCCAGGCGTGGCGCCAGCGGGTGGTCGCGCCAGCGCTCCAGCACCTGGGCCGTGTGCTGTGCCGGCTGGGCTGCCAGCCCGTCGAGCAGGTCGCGCAGCAGGTCGGCGCCGGGTTCGTTGACCTCATCCACCGCCGCGCGGTCTTCGGCCTTCACCTGCGTCGCGATGGCAGGGAAATCCAGCAGGTTCTTCACTGCCTGGCGGATCAGGCCGCCACGGCCGGCGGTACGGGCGGCGGTCCGCGGCGGTGTGCGGCGCGGGGGCGGTGCAGCCTCGGCCGCCTGACCCCCGACAGGGCCCAGGATGCTCATGAACCGTTCGGCGCTGACGCCGATGGCCTGTGCCAGCCGGTCCAGCAGCAGCTCGCGGTAGGCGCCTGCGGGCAGGCGGGCCAGCAGTGGTTTGGCCTCGGCCACGAAACGCGCCTTGCCGTCGGTGTGGGTGACGTCGATGGACTCGGAGAGGTGCGCAACGAGGTATTCGGACAGGGGCAGTGCCGAGCCGAGGCGCGCCTCGAATGCCGCCTTGCCCTCGCGGCCCACCAGCGAGTCCGGGTCTTCCCCGTCAGGCAGGAAAAGGAACTTCAGCTCGCGGCCGGCCTGTGCCTCCGGCAGCGCATTCTGCAGGGCGCGCCAGGCCGCGCCGCGACCGGCGCGGTCGCCGTCGAAACAGAAGATCACCTCGCGCACGAGGCGGAACACACGCTTCAGGTGCTCCGGCGTGGTGGAGGTGCCCAGCGTGGCCACGGCGTAGCTGATGCCGCTCTGGTGCAGGCGGACAACGTCCATGTAGCCCTCCACCACCAGCAGGCGGGTGAGCGGTGCGCGATCCTGCCGCGTTTCGTACAGGCCGTAGAGCTCACGGCCCTTGTGGAACAGTGCTGTCTCCGGCGAGTTGAGGTACTTGGGTTCGCCCTTGTCGAGCACCCGCCCGCCGAAGGCAATGGTGCGGCCGCGCGCGTCGCGGATGGGAAACATCAAGCGGTCGCGGAAGCGGTCGTAGTGCCCGTCTCCCTGCTCGCGCGCGATGATCAGGCCGGTCTCCAGCAGCTTCTGCCGCGAGGATTCGCTGGCGCCGAAGCGCTTGAGCACTTCGCTCCAGGCATCGGGCGCATAGCCGATGCCGAACTTTGCGATGGTGGCGGCATCCAGTCCGCGCCGGGTGGCGTAGGCGCGCGCGTGCTCATGCGCGGCGAGCTGCTCGGCGAAGAAAGTCGCCACGCGGCCCATCAGCGTGTACAGGTCTTCGCTCACCACGGGCCCGGCGGGCGCGGTGCCGGCCTCGCGCGGCACCTCGACTCCCACGCGCTGCGCCAGGTCTTCCACCGCCTCGACAAACGAGAGGCGGTCGTAATTCATCAGGAAATCCAGCGCCGTGCCGTGCGCGCTGCAGCCGAAGCAGTGGTAGAACTGCTTCACCGGGTTGACCCAGAACGAGGGCGTCTTCTCGTTGTGGAAGGGGCAATTGGCCTTGTATTCGCGGCCCGAGCGCTTCAGCGGCACGCGTGCGCCGATGAGCTCGACCAGATCGGCGCGGGCGATCAGGTCATCGATGAAGGCTCTGGGGATGCGACCGGCCATGCGCCAAGCCTACCTTGGCGGTGCCCGCGGGTGATGCTACTTGCGGTTGCGCATGCGGTGGATGAGCCACAGCACGGCGCCGAAGATGATGATGAACAGCAGCAGGCGGTTCATCAGTTCAGCCGGACAGTCTGGCCTTGACCCGTGCGCTCACTGCCGCCATGTCGGCACGACCCGCGGCAAGGGCTTTTACCTGCGCGACCACCTTGCCCATGTCCTTGATGGAAGCGGCGCCCGTGGCGGCGATGGCCTGGGCGATGAGCCCATCCACCTCGCCATCGGAAAGCTGTGCGGGCAGGTAGGCCGTGAGGATGGCCAGCTCGGCGTTTTCCTTTGCCACCAGGTCGGCGCGGCCGCCGGCCTCGAACTGGGCCACGGATTCCTTGCGCTGCTTGACCATCTTCTCGATGGTCGACAGCACCTGGCCGTCGTCGAGCGTGATGCGCTCGTCGACTTCCTTCTGCTTGATGGCCGCGAGGATCAGGCGGATCGTCGCGAGGCGCTCCTTGTCACCAGAGCGCATCGCGGACTTCATGTCCTCGGTGACGCGCTCCTTCAGGGACATGGGCTGTTCTTAGAAGGCGCGGGCGGGGCGGGCGTCGCCGCGCGGACCGCTGCGCTTGGCATGGCGCTTCACCGCGGCGGCCTTCTTGCGCTTACGTTCCTGCGTGGGCTTCTCGTAGAATTCGCGGCGACGCAGCTCTGCCAGGACGCCCGCCTTCTCACAGGCACGCTTGAAGCGCCGCAGGGCGACGTCGAAATACTCATTCTCGCGAACACGCACACTAGGCATAAGCCTTCGTCTACCTTGTTAGGTGGCCGGTAAAAGGGTGCGGGATTCTAAAGCCCGGAAGGTCAGGTGTCCATTGCGGATCCTCGGTATCGAATCATCCTGTGACGAGAGCGCGGCGGCGGTGCTGGACGAGCACGGCGGCCTGCTGGCGCATGAGCTCTTCAGCCAGGTGGACCTGCACCGGCTGTACGGCGGGGTGGTCCCCGAGCTGGCCTCCCGGGACCATGTCCAGCGGCTTCTTCCCCTTGTACGTCAGGCACTTGCGCGCGCCGGTACCAGCGCGACGGAGCTTGATGGGGTAGCCTATACGGCCGGCCCGGGGTTGGTCGGCGCATTGCTCACGGGGGCTGCCCTGGGGCGCAGCCTGGCCTATGCGCTGGGGGTGCCGGCGGTGCCGGTGCACCACCTGGAGGGCCACCTGCTGGCCCCGCTGCTCGAGGATCGTCCGCCCCCTTTCCCCCACCTGGCGCTGCTGGTGTCGGGCGGGCACACCATGCTGATACGGGTGAGCGGCCTGGGCGAATACGAGCTGCTGGGGGAAACCCGGGACGATGCGGCGGGGGAGGCCTTCGACAAGTCGGCAAAGCTGCTGGGATTGCCTTACCCCGGCGGTCCGCAGCTGGCACGCCTGGCGGAAGAGGGGCGGCCCGGCGTGTTCGACTTCCCCCGTCCCATGCTCGACCGGCCCGGTTACGAATTCAGTTTTTCGGGATTGAAGACCGCAGTAATGCTGGAGGTGCGCGCAGCGCCGGCGGCCGGCACGGCGGAGGATGCGCAGCGGCGCGCCGACATCGCGCGTGGCGTGCAGGACGCCATCGTTGCCACGCTGGTGGGCAAGACCGTGCGCGCCCTGGACGACACCGGCCTGCAGCACCTGGTGGTGGCCGGGGGAGTCAGCGCCAACCGCGCGCTGCGCACCGCGCTGGAGGCCGCCGCGCGGAAGCGCGGCGTGGAGATTTATTTCCCGCGCCTCGAATTCTGCACCGATAATGCCGCGATGATCGCGATGGCTGGCCTCGCGCGCCTCAAGCAGGGCGACGTGGCCGGCGACCTCGCCATCATGGCGCGTGCGCAGTGGCCGCTGGGCTCGCTGCGTGCACCGGGCAGTCCTGCATGATGGAATTTATGGCTGAGCAGTCTGTGGATACGGTTTTCCTGCGGGGTCTCGCGATCGAGACCACCATCGGGTTCTTCGAATGGGAGCGGCACGTCAAGCAGACAGTGGTGCTCGACCTGGAGATTCCCGTTGACTGCGCGCGCGCCGCGTCCACCGATACCGTCGACAACACGGTGGACTACAAGGCCATCGCCAAGCGCTGCATCGCCTTCGTGGAGGCCGCGCAGTACCACCTGGTCGAGACGCTGGCGCACCAACTGGCCACCACGCTGCTGGCCGAGTTCGACATCGCCTGGATCCGCCTCAGCGTGAACAAGCCCGGTGCCATCCGCGGCTCGCGCGATGTGGGCGTGAAGATCGAGCGCCGCAGGGGCTGAGTCCCGGCATGACGCTGGCCTACGTTTCCGGCGGCAGCAACCTCGAGCCGGAAAAGAACCTGGTGATTGCCGCGCTGGCGCTGAAGGTCCGGCATCCCGGGGCGCGTTTCTCCCGCTGCTACCGCAATCGCGCGGTGGGGTTCGAAGGACCTGACTTCATCAACTTCGTGGTCGAGCTGCCGGTGGCGGGCAATCCCGCGCTGCTGAAGTGCGAGCTGGAATGCGTGGAAACCCAGTGCGGCCGGCACCGCGATGCGCCGAAGTGGGCGCCGCGGGCCATGGACCTGGACATCCTGCTGTTCGGCGAGGTGGTGCAGCACACGCCCGGGCTGGTGCTGCCGCGCCCGGACCTGCTGCGCTGGGGCTTCATGCTGGGGCCGCTGGCGGAGCTGGCGCCACAGCTCCTGCATCCGGTGGCGCGCAAGACCATCGGCGAACTCTGGAATGAGTTTGACCGCGCAGCCAATCCGCTGCAGCCGGTGGAGCTCGACCTGGACGCCGCCTGAGGCGCAGCCCTTCGGCCTGTCAGGCGTTGGCGCTGCGGCCGCCGTCCACCGCCAGCACCTGCCCGGTGACGTAGGGCGCCTCGCTGGCAAAGAAAAGCGCCGCACGCGCGATGTCATCCGGCGAACCGCGCCGTTTCAGCAGCGTGCGGTCGATGATGGACTGCTTCATCTCTTCGCTGAGCCCCTGCTCCGGAAACTCCACTGGCCCCGGCGCGATGGCGTTCACGCGCACTTCGGGCGCCAGCTCGCGCGCCAGCGACTGGGTGAGCATGATGAGTCCGGCCTTGGCCGGGCTGTAGACAGTGTGGTGGCGCAGTGGCCGCAGGCCGTGGATGTCGGCAATGTTGATGATGAGCCCCTGCCGCATCTTCAGGTGCGGCGCCGCCGCCTGCGAGAGGAACAACGGCGCGCGCAGGTTGGTGCCCATCAGGTCGTCCCATTGCGCCGGTGTTATCGTTCCCACCGGCGTGGGATAGAAGGTGGAGGCGTTGTTGATCAGGATGTCCAGGTGGCCGTGGCGTGCGATGGTGGCCTCGACCAGCGAGTCGAGCACCTTCAGATCCAGCAGGTTGCCGCCGAGCGGCGTCACCGAGGCGGGACGCCCGGCGTTCAGCTCTGCAGCCAGGGCCTGTGCCTCGGCGGCCGAGCGATGGTAGTGGATCACCAGCTGCGCGCCCGCGGCATGCAGTTTGCGCGCAACCACCGCGCCCACACGACGCGCCGCGCCGGTGATCAGCACTACCTTGTCCCGCAGTGGAAGCTCCATCCCTGCAGCTTATGACGCCATTCGATGCGATGCACGAATCCGCTCATGCGGCGCGTGTGCTGGAAGCGCTGCGCGCACGCATTGCCGAGGGCGGCGGCTGGCTGCCGTTCGACCAGTACATGCAGCTGGCGCTGTATGCACCGGGCATGGGCTACTACAGTGCTGGCGCCCGCAAGCTGGGCGAAGGCGGGGACTTCACCACCGCGCCGGAAATCTCGCCGCTGTTCGGGCAATGCCTGGCGCGGCATTGCGCTGAGGTGCTGGCGGCCTGCGGCGGCGGCGACGTGCTGGAGATCGGCGCTGGCACGGGGCGGCTGGCTTTCGACGTGCTCACCACGTTGCACACGATGGGCGCGTCGCCGGCGCGCTACCGCATCCTCGAAGTCAGCGCCGACCTGCGCGCGCGCCAGCGCGAGCTGTTGCAACGCCTGCCCGCGGACCTGTCGGCACGCGTGGAATGGCTGGACGCGCCGCCCGCAGAACCCTGGCAGGGGGCGTTGCTGGCCAACGAGGTGCTGGATGCACTGCCGGTGGAGTGTTTCACCTGGCGCGATGGGCGGGTGTTTGAGCGCGGCGTAACGGCGCAGCATGGCAACCTGGCCTGGAGCGAGCGGCCCGCACCGGATGCGCTGCGGCTGGAAGTGGAGCGCCTGCGGGCCGACGCCCAGGTGTCGTGGCCGGATGGATTCCGCTCGGAGCTGTGCTCACGCGCCGGTGCGTGGGTGGGGGAAGTGACGCGCTCGCTGTCGCAGGGAGTGGCCCTGTTCATCGACTACGGGCTGCCGCGTCGTGAGTATTACGCCGCCGCCCGCGACGCCGGTACCCTGCGCTGCCACTACCGCCAGCGCGCGCACGATGATCCCTTCGCGCATCCCGGCCTGGAGGACATCACCGCCTGGGTGGATTTCACGCGCGTGGCAGAGGCGGCCGACGCGGCGGATCTCGAGGTACTCGGCTTTGCCACGCAGGCGGCGCTGCTGCTCGGACTGGGCATCGAGCGCGAAGTGGCCGCTGCGGCAGACGAGGTCACGCGCATCCGTCTTGCCAGCGAGGCGCGCCGCCTGCTGATGCCCGGGGAGATGGGTGAATCCTTCAAGGCCATCGCGCTGGGACGGGGAGTGGACGCCCCGCTGGCCGGGTTCGCCTTGCAGGACCTGCGCAACCGCCTCTGAACACGGGGCACGCGCCGTCTGGCGCATCCGCCGCGCAACTGCCCCGGCCGCTGCGTACCATCTGCACATGCCCCTGAAACTTTCCATCCTCGACCTCGCCCACGTGCCCGTGGGCAGCGACATCGCCACATCGCTGCGCAATTCGCTGGAGTACGCCCGGCTGGCGGACCGGCTGGGGTACACGCGCCTGTGGTACGCCGAGCACCACAACATGCCTGGCATCGCCAGCGCAGCCACCTCCGTGGTGATCGGGCAGGCGGCGGCGGTCACTTCGCGCATCCGCGTGGGCGCCGGCGGCATCATGCTCCCCAATCATTCGCCGCTGGTGATCGCCGAACAGTTCGGCACGCTGGAGGCGTTCTACCCGGGCCGCATCGACCTGGGCCTCGGGCGGGCACCCGGCACCGACGGCCTCACCTGGCGCGCGCTGCGCCGTGATCCGGGGGCGTCAGACCGCTTCCCTGACGACGTACTCGAACTGCAGGCGCTGCTGGGCCCGGTGCAGCCGGGACAGCGCATCCGCGCCGTGCCGGGAGCGGACAGCCACGTTCCGCTGTGGATCCTCGGATCCAGCCTTTTCGGCGCACAGCTGGCGGCGCGGCTGGGACTGCCCTACGCGTTCGCCTCCCACTTCGCACCGGCGGCATTGCACGACGCGCTGCGTGTCTACCGCGAGCAGTTCCAGCCTTCGCCGCAACTGCAGGCGTCCTATGCAATGGCCGGCGTCAACGTCATCTGCGCGGACTCCGACGATGAGGCGCAGCGGTTGTTCACCTCGCTGCAGAACGTGGTGGTGGGCATCGTCACCGGCAATCGCGGGCGACTGGCGCCTCCGGCGCCGGTGGATGACCTGCCGCCGCATGTCCAGGCACACGTCGATGCCTTCCTCGGCTGCTCCTTCGTGGGCTCGCCCGCGACGGTGCGCGCGGAGCTCGAGGCGTTCAGTGAACGCACCGGCGCTGACGAGCTGATGGTGGCCAGCGCCATCTACGATCCGGCAGCGCGCCTGCGATCCTGCGAGCTGCTGGCCAGGGCCTGCCTGTAAGGTCACAGGCAGGCCCGACCGGGCCGTTTACTTCAGGTCAAAGCGGTCCAGTTCCATCACCCGTGTCCAGGCCGCCACGAAGTCGGCCACGAACTTCTTCTGCGCATCCGCCGTCGCATGGACCTCGGCCAGTGCGCGCAGCACCGAGTGGGAGCCGAACACCAGGTCCACGCGCGACGCGGCCCACTTCACGGCGCCGGTCTTGCGGTCGCGCGCCTCGAAGGCGTCACCCACCGGCTTCCACTCGTTGCGCATGTCCAGCAGGTTCACGAAAAAGTCATTGCTCAGCGTGCCGGGCCGCTTCGTGAGCACCCCCTGGCGGCTGCCGCCATGGCTGACACCCAATGCGCGCAGGCCACCGACCAGTACCGTCATCTCCGGCGGGGTGAGCGTGAGCTGCTGTGCCTTGTCCACCAGCAGGTGCTCGGCGCCTGCAGGAAATGAGCCACCGAGGTAATTGCGGAAGCCGTCTGCTGCCGGCTCCATCGCTTCAAAGCCCGCCACGTCAGTCTGCGCCTGCGAAGCATCGGTGCGACCGGGACGGAAGGGCACGGCCACCCTCACGCCGGCCTGCTTCGCGGCCTTCTCGATGGCTGCATTGCCGGCCAGCACGATCAGGTCGGCCATGCTCACCTTCGCGCCACGCCCCGCCTTGCGATTGAACTCGGCCTGGATGCCTTCCAGCGTGCGCAGCACCCCGGCCAGCTTCGCCGGCTCATTCACCGCCCAGTCCTTCATCGGGGCCAGGCGGATGCGCGCACCATTGGCGCCGCCGCGCTTGTCGCCGCCGCGGAAGGATGAGGCCGACGCCCAGGCCGTGGTCACCAGTTCGGTGACGCTCAACCCCGAGGCCAGCACCTTCGCCTTCAGCTTCGCGACGTCCCACCGGCCGATCTGCTTGCGCTCGGGCCTCGGAACCGGGTCCTGCCAGATGTGCTCTTCCTTCGGCACTTCCGGGCCCAGGTAGCGCGCACGCGGACCCATGTCACGGTGCGTGAGCTTGAACCAGGCACGCGCAAAGGCATTGGCGAAGGCGGCCGGATCCTTGTGGAAGCGGCGGGAGATCTTCTCGAACTCCGGGTCCATGCGCAGCGTGATGTCGGTGGTGAGCATGCCCGGGGCGATGCGCCTGGACTTGTCATGCGCATGCGGCACGGTGCCGTTGGCCTCGGGATTCTTCGGTCGCCACTGGTGCGCGCCGGCGGGGCTCTTCGTGAGTTCCCACTCGAAGCCGAACAGGTGGTCGAAGAAATCATTGCTCCACTTCGTGGGCGTCTTCGTCCAGGTCACCTCCAGTCCGCTGGTGATGGTGTCGCCGCCTTTGCCGCTGCCGAAACTGTTGCGCCAGCCCAGGCCCTGTTCCTCCAGTCCCGCGGCCTCCGGTTCCTTGCCCACGTGCGAGGAGGGGCCGGCACCATGCGTCTTGCCCAGCGTGTGTCCGCCGGCAATCAGCGCCACGGTTTCCTCCTCGTCCATGCCCATGCGGCCAAAGGTGTCACGGATGTCCTTGGCCGCTGCGACGGGATCGGGGTTGCCGTCCGGGCCCTCCGGATTCACATAGATCAGGCCCATCTGCACGGCGGCGAGCGGGTTCTCCAGGTTGCGCGAGTGCATGGGCCCCGGGTTGTCATCCGAAGAGACCACACCGCTGCCTTCCACTCCGGGCGAGCCATGCCGGTAGCGCTCGTCCCCGCCCAGCCAGGTGCGTTCCGCGCCCCAGTACACATCCATGTCCGGCTCCCACACATCCTTGCGCCCGCCACCGAAGCCCACGGTTTTCAGTCCCATCGACTCCAGCGCCACATTGCCGGCGAGGATCATCAGGTCGGCCCATGAAATGGCCTGGCCATACTTCTGCTTGATGGGCCAGAGCAGGCGGCGCGCCTTGTCGAGGCTGACGTTGTCGGGCCAGCTGTTGAGCGGCGCGAAGCGCTGCTGCCCGCGCCCGCCGCCGCCGCGTCCATCGCCGATGCGGTAGGTGCCGGCCGAGTGCCATGCCATGCGGATGAAGAGGCCCCCGTAGTGGCCGAAGTCCGCCGGCCACCAGTCCTGCGAATCGGTCATCAGCCGGCGCAGGTCCTTCTTCAATCCTTTGTAATCGAGCTTCCTGAATGCCTGGGCATAGTTGAATTCCGGGCCCAGCGGATCGGATCTTTCCGAGTGCTGGCTGAGCAGATCAAGGCGCAGTTGCTGCGGCCACCAGTCCCGATTGGTGGTCCCGCCACCCGCGCTGTGCTTCACAGGGCATGCGGACTCGCTGGACATTGTTCTTCTCCCACGAATGGTTTGCCTGCGGACACAAGCTACGCCTCGGGAGTGCCGGCCACAAATCGCTGGTGGCCATGCAACCGATAGCTGGCGTCTATCCGGCCCCGGGCTTGGGGAGAGAGCGGATGGATTCCAGCCGCCGCGCGCGCAGGGCGCTGGCAATGGCGGGGCCCGCAAGATCCTGCATTTCCTGCTGCGACAGCTGTATGCGGCTGGCCGTCGCGCGCGCCGCCTCGAGGTAGCCGCGCTGCGGATAGGGCCTGTCTTCCAGTCCGGTGCGTCCCTGCGCGTCGCACTGGCAGGCCAGCAGCATCTCCGTGAACCGCTCCGGGCGGCGGAACGCATCGCATTCCTCCAGCAGCTTCAGCACGGTCTCCGGCCGCAGCTGCAGTGCGCGATGCACGTTGGTGTGTTCCTTCGCGGTGAGCCGGGCCAGCTCGCGGTGCGCGGTGGGGACCTTCAGCCTGGAACACAGGGCATCGATCAGCGGCAGGCTGCGCGATTCATGCATGATGTGCTTCGGCCACTGCTCGCGAGGCGTGGTGCCCTTCCCCAGGTCATGGGCGAGCACGGCGAAACGCACGGTGACCGGTGCATCCAGCTCCGCCGCGCGCCGCAGGCACAACATCACGTGCACGCCGGTGTCGACCTCCGGGTGCCACTGTGGTGGCTGTGGCACGCCGAACAGCTTGTCCACTTCCGGAAACACCACGGCCAGCGCGCCGCAGTCGCGCAGCACCTGGAAGAACACATCCGGCCGTGCCTCACCCAGCGCACGGTCGGTCTCCTGCCACACGCGTTCGGCAACCAGCGCGTCCGCCTCACCCGCGGCGACCATCTGCCGTGCGAGTTCCAGCGTGCTCTCATGCACGGTGAAGCCCAGCGGCGCAAAGCGGGCCGCAAACCGCGCCAGGCGCAGGATGCGCACCGGGTCCTCGCTGAAGGCGGCGGAGACATGCCGCAGCACGCGGGCCTTGATGTCGGCCTGGCCGTTGAAGGGATCCACCAGCCGCCCTTGCGCATCCTGCGCGATGGCATTGATGGTGAGATCCCGCCGCAGCAGGTCTTCCTCCAGCGTGATGTCGGGCGAGAACTCGGTGACGAAGCCGCGATAGCCGGGGCCGGTCTTGCGCTCGCGCCTTGCGAGCGCGTGCTCCTCATTCGTGTCGGGATGCAGGAAGACGGGAAAGTCGCGCCCCACCGGACGGTAGCCGGCCGCGAGCAATTCCCCGGCGCTGCCGCCGACGACCACCCAGTCCCGCTCCTTCACCGCGCGGCCCAGCAGTTGGTCACGGACGGCGCCGCCGACCAGATAGACTTGCATGCAGCGATGGTACCGAAGATCGATGCTCTGCGGCGGCGTCCCTGGCGCGCGGCAATCATGCTGGCCGCGACGCTGCTGCTCGGCGGCTGCGGCATCGGCTACTACGCCCAGGCCGCACGCGGCCAGCTGGCGGTGATGCGCGCCCGGCAACCCATCGACAAGCTTGTGGCCGCGCCGGGAACGGGCGAGGAACTCAAGTCACAGCTGCTGCGCGCGCGCCGCATCCGCGACTTCGCCTCCGCCCGGCTGGGACTGCCGGACAACGGCGCCTACCGCAGCTACGCGGACATCGGCCGGCGCTATGTGGTGTGGAACGTGGTGGCCGCGCCGGAATTCGCGATCGAACCGCGCCAGTGGTGCTTCCCGGTGGTGGGATGCGTGGCCTATCGCGGCTATTTCCGCGAGCAGGCCGCGCGCGACTTCGCCGCGCAACTGAAGGCCGCGGGTGATGATGTGGTCGTTGGCGGGGTGCCCGCGTACTCCACCCTCGGCCGCGTGGCCGACCCTTTGCTCAACACGGTGACCGGGTACGACGAGCTGGACCTTGCCGGCCTCATCTTCCACGAACTGGCCCACCAGATGGTGTGGAAGCCCGGCGATTCCTCCTTCAATGAAGCCTTCGCCACGGCGGTGGAAGAGGAGGGCGTGGCACGCTATGCCGCCGCTTACGCCGACACAGCCATGCTCGAAGAATGGCGCAACCGCCGACGGTTGCGGGAAGAGGTGACGGCGCTGTTCATCGCGGCCCGCAACGACCTGGCGAACCTCTATCGCCAGCGCATCGCGCCGGAGCTGATGCGCACCCGCAAGGCCGGGCGCATCGAGCGACTGCGCGAAGAGGTGCGCGCCGTGGAGCAACGCCATGGCCGCCGTTCAGGTTATGGCAGCTGGTTCGAGGCCGGCCTCAACAATGCACACCTGGCTTCAGTGGCCACCTACTACGACCAGGTGCCGCGCTTCGAGGCGCTGCTGCGCGAAGGCTGTGGCGGCTATCTGCCCTGTCTTTATGTGCGCGCACGTGATGAGGCGCGGAACGAAAGGCCGGCCGCGGTCAAACCAGCCGGCTGAAAAAAAGCCCCGCCCGGAGACGGGGCTTTTCTGGGGGGATGTCAGCGACGGCTCACGCCGCCTCGACCGTCACGCGCTTCGGCGCCACTTCCGGCTTCTTCGGGATCGAAACCGAGAGCACGCCATGCGTGAACTTCGCCTTGATGGCATCTCCCTGCACATTGTCGGGCAGGGTGAAGCGACGCATGAAGCTGCCGGTCACGCGTTCGAGCCGCTCGTAACCGACCGCGTCTTCACGCCGTTCGGCCTTGCGCTCGCCGCGCAGCGTCAGCACGCCCTTCTCGGCGGTGACCTCGATGTCTTCCGGCTTCACGCCCGGCAGATCGGCCGTCAGCACGAATGCGTCCTTCTCCTCGTGCACGTCCACGGCGGGAATGTAGGACACGCTGTTGCCTGCCGGCGCGGCCAGGAATCCATCCAGGTCGCGGCTCAGGCGGTTCAGCAGACCCCAGGGCTCACGAATTGCAATATTCATAGTCTGTTGCCTCCTGCAGGCACGTAAATTTCATTCACGGACCCTATCTAGGGGGCAGGAAAAATGTTTCAAGGGCCCGCGGGCTGCAGCCTGACGGGAACCGGGACATTGCACAGGTCGATGTGGCCCGCGGGACGCCGGTAGAACTCATCCACCCGGTTGCGCCGGGCTTCTGTTGCATCGCGAAAACTGCTGCTGTCGCTGCGCAGCACCTCGATGCGCGGCCGCACCCCGGCCGGGATCTCGCTGCCCAGCACCAGCGCCCGAATGGGCATGCGTTCTTCCGGCCGCGCATACATGCCCATCTCCTCACTGCCGCGCTTCAGCGCACTGAGGTACTCCATGCCCATCAGCACCCGGCCCACAACAGTGATGTTGTCGTCCAGCTGCCGCGGTGCCTGGCCGATCACCACATACAGCTCGGCACCCGTGCTGCTGTCCGGCTCGTTGCTGCGCCCGGCACCGACGGCGCCATAGCAATGCGCCAGCCAGGCCTTGCCGGAGCGCGGATCGCGCGCAGCAGGAAAGCTGTCGACAAAGCCGGATTCCGGCGCCCAGCCATCGCGGTCGGGCAGGGGATCGAAAGGCAGGTCCTTCACATCGCGATGGAACTCCGCCGGCAGCTTGCGTTTCGCACCGCCCAGCGACTTCGCCTTCGCCGGATCATCGGCGTCCGCGTCGCCGAACTGCGCCACGAAGTTGTCCTGCACGCGGTACACGCTGGTGCCGTCCCAGAAGCGCTCGCGCGCCAGTGTGCGGATGTTGGCCACATGCTCCGGGGCGAAGCGCGGCGCGAGCTCGATGATCACGATGCCGCCGTTGACCTGCATGAACAGCAGGTTGGCCGGATCCGGCTGGCGCCAGTGCGCGGCCGGCGCCGCATCGATGATCTCGCCCGCGCTGCGCCAGGCCTGGCGCGGCGGTTCCGCGCCACCGGATGTCAGCGAGGCCATGAGGCCAAGTGCGGCTGCTGGCAGGCAGCGAACCGCAACGCGGCGTGCCGGAAAACGGCTCTGTTTCATTTGTCCTCCATCCCGCGCGCCACCTGCTGCGCAGCGCCAAGCACGCGCAGCAGGTTGCCGCTCCACATGTTGGCCACCTGCGCTTCGGTGTAGCCCTCCTGCAGCAGCCGCGCCGTGAGCTTCGGCAGCAGCGACACATCCTCGAAGCCGGCCACGCCGCCACCGCCATCCCAGTCAGCGCCGAAACCCACGTGTTCCGGCCCCGCCACGCGCAGGACGTGCAGCACATGGCGCATGTAGTCCTCGAAGTCCGGCGGTCCCTCGCGCGGATCCTTCAGGTACGTGCCATAGGAATTCACCTGGACTACGCCGCCTGCCTCGGCCAGCCGCCTGATGCGCGCGTCATCGATGTTGCGCGGATGTTCATACACCGCATCGGCACCCGTGTGCGTGAGGATGATGGGCGCGCGCGAGATCTCCAGCAGCTGGTCCAGCACCGCATCGGAGGCATGCGAATGATCGATCAGCAGGCCCAGCCGGTTGGCTTCGGCCACCAGCGCGCGGCCCGCGGGCGACAGGCCATGCCACTCCGGCGGCGAGGTGGCGGAGTCGGCGAATTCATTGGCGGCACCATGCACCAGCCCCAGCACCCGCAATCCCTGCGCGTAATAGAACTTCAGCAGCGAGGGATCGAGCGTCAGCGGCGAGGCATTCTCCATGCTGATGTACACCACGCGCCGGCCCGCGGCGGCAATGCGCGGCGCGTCCTCCGGCGTCAATGCCAGCTCGAAGTGTTCCGGATGTGCCGCCAGCAGGCCGTGGATCTGCAGCAGCCGCAGCAGCCCGTGGTCGCGCGCCTCGCGATTGTCGGCCAGCGTGCGGCCCGACTGCGGCGTATAGATCACCCACATGCCGCCATCCAGCCCGCCCTCGACCATGCGCGGCAGATCGACCTGGGTGCCCTGGGGGCCAGGGCCGGGGCCCCCGTGGCGTTGCAGGATGTCCCAGCCCGCATCGTCGAACAGCCGCGGCGTATCCAGGTGACTGTCGAGCACCAGCAAACGCTCATGCAGCGCGCGGACCGGCGCCGGCACGCCCTCTGCGGCCGCCAGCGGCAGCGGGGCGATCGCGCACAGTCCCGCCGCGAACCACCACCGGACCCACCGGACAGCGAAATTCAGGCTCACTTCAGGGTATCCCTTGCAGCATCCACATCGCGGCCACGCCACCGCGCGCCGGCCCGTGCGCTGGCGCACGGTTCACATAATGCTGTTTGCCATATAGTCTGGTCCATCCCCGCCGGAGCCAGGTCATCGTCGAAACAGCCATGATCAGACGACCAGCCTTTTCCATCCGTCATTGCCTGAGCGGCGCCATCGCGCTCCTCTGGTTGCTCGCCCTGCCTGCGGCGGCCGGCGAACAGCTGCCGTTCCCTGCCGAGCTGAAGAAGGACGTGGATTTCTGGATCCGTGTCTACAGCGAGGTCAGCACCAGCGAGGGTTTCCTGCACGATGAGCGGGACCTCTCCATCGTCTACCGCAAGCTGGAGTTTGCGCCCGACATCGTCCCGTCGGCGCGGCGCGACGCGGTGGATGCCGAGCGCGAGAAGATCGTGCTGATGCTCAAGCGCCTGGCCGCGGGTGCGGACAAGCTCAGTGCCGACGAAAGGCGCATCCGCGAAGCCTTCGGTGACGATGCCACGCCCGCGCGTTTCCGCGAAGCGGCGCAGGGCGTGCGCTTCCAGATGGGCCAGTCCGACCGCTTCCGTGCGGGGCTTGAGCGCTCGGGCGTGTGGGAAGGGCACATCGCCCGCACCTTCGCCGCCCATGGGCTGCCGCCGGAGCTGGCGGCCCTGCCGCATGTGGAATCCTCCTTCGATCCCACCGTCTATTCCAAGGTGGGCGCGGCCGGCATGTGGCAGTTCATGCCGGGCACCGGCAAGCTCTACCTGCGCATCGACGATGCGGTGGATGAGCGCATGGATCCCTTCCGCGCCACCGAGGCCGCCGCAAAACTGCTGCAGGCCAATTACGAGATCCTCGGCAGCTGGCCGCTGGCGCTAACCGCCTACAACCATGGCGCCGCCGGCATGGCACGTGCGCGCGACACCATGGGCACCACCGACATCGCCACCATCCTGCGCAAGTACAAGAGCCGCAGCTTCGGCTTTGCCTCGCGCAACTTCTACGTGTCTTTCCTCGCGGCCCTCACCATCGACCGCGATCCCGCGAAGTACTTCCCGGGCATCCAGCGCAAACCGGAGATGAGCGCGGTCGAAGTGGAAATACCCGCCTTCATTCCGGTCGCTGCCCTGACAAGACAGCTGGGCATCGGGCGCGACGAACTGCAGGGCCTGAACCCCGCGTTGCTGCCTGCGGTGTGGAGCGGGCAGCAGTATGTGCCCCGGGGCTACCGGCTGCGACTGCCGCCTGATGCTGCCTCGTGGACCGCGCAGCACATGGCCCTGAACATCGCTCCGGAACACCAGTTCAGCGGCCAGCCGCGCCCGCCGGTGTACCAGGTGCGCGCCGGCGACACCCTGAGTGGCGTGGCCGCGCGCAATGGCCTGTCCACAGCGGAACTGGCGAGGCTCAATGGCCTGTCTGCGCAGGCAAGGCTGCGTGTCGGCCAGAGCCTGAAGCTGCCCCTGCCACCGGGTGCAGCACGCACCGACCAGCTGGCTGGCACGCTGGAGCCCGGGCCGGGCGCCGGCGCCGGGGACTCCGCGGCCCTGTGACGGGGGTTGGAGGCAATGCCTTGCGGTGCATCTATAATGCATTGCATGAAGTGGCTGGCAGGTCAGGCAAGTTGAAGCCGCGCTCCGTCCTCCTGGCATTGCTGGGGGCGGTGCTGCTCCCGGGCGCCACCCTGCGCGCTGACAACGCCGTGGCGCCGGTGGTCCATGCCGTGTCGCTGGCCAGCATGCCCGTGGTCACGCGTGTGGTGGTGCACAAGTCCGCCCGCCGCATGGAATTGAGGAATGGCGAGCAGGTGCTGCGCAGCTACCGCGTATCGCTGGGCCTGCAGCCGCAAGGCCCCAAGGAGCGCGAAGGGGATTTCCGCACACCCGAGGGCCGTTACCAGCTCACACGGCGCAATCCCCGCAGCGATTTTTTCCTCTCCATCCAGGTGTCCTATCCCAGCGAGCGTGACCTGCAGCGCGCCAAAGCCAATGGCTGGGAGCCGGGCGGGGCCATCATGATCCACGGCATGCCCAACAGGCTGAAGCAGGATCCGGACTACTACAAGCGCGACTGGACCGACGGCTGCATCGCGGTCAGCAACTCGGACATGCTCGAGATCTGGCTGTTCACCGACCAAAACACGCCCATCGACATCCTGCCCTGAGGGCGGGAACGCATGGCGGGGGAACCCCTCTGGAAGCTTCGATAGAACTGCCCGAGCTGGTGGATGCCAGCGTCGGCCCGCGCGGCAGCCTGGAGATGCTGTCGCAGTCCGAGATCGACGCGCTGCTCAACTCCGATGCCGGCGGCATCCACCCGCTGTTCCGCAAGTGCGCGCTGGCGGTGCTGAACTCCGGCAGCGACAACGACAACGCCAAGGAGCTGTTCGAGCAGTACCGCGACTTCCAGGTGCGCGTGGTGCGCCATCCCTGGGGCATCCGCCTGGAGATCACCAACGCGCCGGCGCGGGCCTTCGTCGACGGGCAGATGATCAACGGCATCAAGGAGCACCTTTTCGCGGTGCTGCGCGATGTGGTCTACATCGCCCACGAGATCGAGCAGGGCGGGCGTTTCGACCTGGCCACCGGTGCGGGCCTCACCAACGCCGTCTTCCACGTGCTGCGCAACGCGCAGGTGCTCAACCGGCGCATCCGGCCCAACCTGGTGGTGTGCTGGGGCGGCCATTCCATCAACGAGACCGAATACCAGTACACCAAGCGCGTGGGCTACGAGATGGGCCTCAGGGGCCTGGATGTGTGCACGGGCTGCGGACCGGGCGCCATGAAGGGCCCGATGAAGGGGGCCACCATCGGCCACGCCAAGCAGCGCATCTCCGCCGGGCGCTACATCGGGCTCACCGAGCCCGGCATCATCGCCGCCGAGCCGCCCAACGCCATCGTGAACCAGCTGGTCATCATGCCGGACATCGAGAAGCGGCTGGAGGCCTTCGTGCGCCTGGCGCATGCCGTGGTGGTGTTCCCCGGCGGCGTGGGTACGGCCGAGGAGATCCTCTACCTGCTGGGCATCCTGCTTGATCCGGCCAATGCGGAGCAGCAGCTGCCGGTGATCCTCACCGGCCCGCCATCGAGCGCGGGCTATTTCGAGCAGATCCGCCGCTTCCTGCAGGCTGCCGTGGGGCCCGAGGCACTGGCCCGGCTCAACATCATCATCGGCGATCCGGCCGCGGTGGCACGGCAGCTGGTCGCCGACGTGGCGCGCGTGCGCAGCCAGCGCCGCGCGAACAGCGACTCCTACGCCTTCAACTGGCTGCTGCGCATTCCCGAGGACTTCCAGCTTCCCTTCGTGGTGACGCACGAGAGCATGCGGGCGCTGGAGCTGCACCGTGGCCTGCCACCGCATGTGCTGGTGGCAAACCTGCGGCGCGCGTTCTCCGGAATCGTCGCCGGCAATGTGAAGGAACATGGCATCGCCGCGATCGAGCGGCACGGGCCCTTCGAGATCAGCGGCGATCCGCAGCTCACGCAGCTGCTCGATGAGCTGCTGGCGGCATTCGTGTCGCAGGGCCGCATGAAGCTGCCGGGGACAGCCTACAAACCCTGCTATCGGATCGTCACGTGACGTAGTTCCTGTCGATTTAACCGGCACCTTTCCTACCCTGCATGCAGGTACTGGAGAAAGGCGGTGGCGGTTATGTCGAATGAAGCGCAGGGCGATGATCTGGCCGCCACGGGTGAACATCCGGCTCCCGGTTCCGCCGAGCATTTCGCCGAGTGGTCCGCGCGCATGCAGCGCGGCCGCGGGCGCCATGCGGCCATCAGCCGCAACCTGAACACCTGGTCGAACTACAAGAACTGGTCGGAGAAGGTCCGCCAGTCCTGGGAATCGGACGTCGCACCGCGCCCGACCCGCAAGTAGCCCATGGAGAGGCTGCTCTTGATCTGGGATGAGGTGGAAGACTGGCTGCGCCTGGGCCTTTACGCGGTGCCGGGACTGCGCAACCGCCTGAGGTAGCCCGCCCGGGCCACCAATCGCCATCCGGCCCCTTGAATTGGCGGGCCGCGGCCCTATCCTCACGGCGGTTTCCGCTGACGAGAGAGTCCGGCCGCATGTCCACGACTGCAGAAGCCAGCCCCGACGGGGCAGGCACCCCCCCTGGCGCCTCCGCCGCATCCGAAACGCTTGGTTTCAAGGCCGAGGTGCGTGAGCTGCTGAAGCTCATGATCCATTCGCTCTACAGCCATCGCGAGATCTTCCTCCGCGAGCTGATTTCCAACGCCTCCGACGCCAACGACAAGCTGCGTTTCCTCGCCATCGCGAATCCGCAGCTGCTGGGCGAGGAGCGTGAGCTGGGCGTGTGGATCACCCCCGACGAGAAGGCCGGCACCGTGTCCATCCGCGACAACGGCATCGGCATGACCCGCGAGGAGGCCGTGGCCCACCTCGGCACCATCGCCAAGTCCGGCACGGCCGAGTTTGTCAGCCGCCTCAGCGGCGACGCGGCGAAGGACTCGCAGCTCATCGGCCAGTTCGGCGTGGGCTTCTATTCGGCCTTCATCGTGGCCAGCAAGGTCGAGGTGCTCAGCCGCAAGGCCGGCGAGCCCGCCAGCGCCGGTGTGCGCTGGACTTCCTCCGCCGACGGCGAATACACCGTGGAGAGCATCGAGCACGCCCAGCGCGGCACCACGGTGATCCTGCACCTGAAGGATGACGCAAAGGAGTTCGCCGATACCTGGCGCCTGCGTTCGCTGGTGCGCCGCTACTCCGATCACCTCGCCTTCCCCGTGCACATGCCGAAGACCGGCGAGGCCAGCCTCGACTACGAGGCCGTGAACCAGGGCAAGGCGCTGTGGACCCGCGCGCGCACGGAGGTCAAGGACGAGGAATACCGCGAGTTCTACAGCCACATCTCGCATGACTCCGAGCCGCCCCTGGCCTGGAGCCACAACAAGGTGGAAGGCAAGCGCGAATACACCAGCCTGCTCTACCTGCCGGCCCGCGCGCCCTTCGACCTCTACCACCGCGATGCCGCCCGCGGCCTGAAGCTGCATGTGAAGCGCGTGTTCATCATGGACGACGCGGAACAGTTCCTGCCGCTGTACCTGCGCTTCTTCAAGGGCGTGCTCGATTCCTCCGACCTGCCGCTGAACGTGTCGCGCGAACTGCTGCAGAACGACCCGGAAGTGGAGGCGATGAAGGGTGCGCTCACCAGGCGGGCGCTCGACCTCATCACCCGCCTGGCGAAGGATGAGCCGGAAAAATACGCCACCTTCTGGAAGGAATTCGGCCAGGTGCTCAAGGAGGGTGTGGGCGAGGACTACGCCAACCGCGACAAGCTGCTGCCGCTGCTGCGTTTCGCCAGCACGCATGAGGCCAGCGACGAAGACAAGGTTTCGCTGCCCGACTACGTGGCGCGCATGCGCCCGGGCCAGGAGAAGATCTACTACGTGCTGGCCGAGAGCCGTGCCGCTGCACGCAGCAGCCCCTTCATCGAGCAGCTGCGCGCCCGCCAGGTGGAGGTGCTGCTGCTGGGCGACCGCGTGGATCCCTGGATCATGGGCCAGCTGCACGAATATGAAGGCAAGTCCTTCCAGGACGCGGCCCGTGGCGACCTGGACCTCACGAAGATCGAGGGCGGCGAGAAGCCGGCCGAGGCCGCCAGCGAGGACGATCCGGCCACGAAGGAGCTGTTCGAGCGGGTGAAGAAGGAGCTGGGCGACGCCGTGGCCGGCGTGAAGGCCAGCCGCCGGCTTGCCGAATCCCCCGCCTGCCTCACGCGCGGCCCCGATGACATGAACGAGGCCATGCGCCGCATGCTGGCCGCCGCGGGCCGCGAAATGCCCGCCTCGAAGCCCGAGCTGGAACTGAACCTGGCCCATCCGCTGGTGAGGCGCCTCACCGGCCTCACGGGCGAGGACTTCAGCGAATTGGCGCGCCTGCTCTTCGACCAGGCCCAGCTCACCGAGCATGGCCAGGTGGCCAACCCGGGTGAATACCTGAGGCGCCTCAACAGTCTGCTGGTCAAACTGCTGCAATGAGCAAACCGGATCCAGAAGAGCTGCGCCGGCGGCTGACCCCGCTGCAATACCAGGTCACGCAGGAGAAGGCCACGGAACGCGCCTTCACCGGCGAGTACGCCGCGCACTGGGTTGCCGGCACTTACTACTGCATCTGCTGCGGCACCGACCTGTTCGAATCAGACAACAAGTTCGACGCAGGCTGCGGGTGGCCGAGCTTCTGGATACCGCTGGCTGGTGATCGCATCCACCAGCATCGCGACACCTCCTACGGAATGATCCGCACCGAGGTGACCTGCGCTGCCTGCGAGGCACACCTGGGCCATGTGTTCGACGATGGTCCGGAGCCCACGGGCCTGCGCTACTGCATCAACTCCGCGTCGCTGGGCTTCCGGCCGCGCGACGCAGCGCCTTGAAAGCACCCGACGCCGGGCGGCTGGCATTGGCCGGACCTGCCGGGGCGCTGGAGGCGGTGATCGAAGTTCCCGCAGGCACAACTTCGCCCGCAGCCTTCATGGTCGTCTGCCATCCGCATCCCCAGCACGGCGGCACCATGAACAACAAGGTCGTCACCACCCTGGCACGCACGGCACATGGCCTGGGTGTACCCACCATCCGTTTCAATTTCCGTGGTGTCGGCGCCAGTGAAGGCAGTTTCGATGCTGGGCGGGGCGAGGTCGAGGATGCACTGGCCGCCGTCGCCGCCGGGCGGCTACGTTGGCCCGCGGCGGCACTCTGGCTGGCGGGATTTTCCTTCGGCGGCATCATCGCGCTGCGTGTGGCAATGCACGCCGGGGCTGGCCAGGTGGCGAAGCTGGTGACGGTTGCGCCAGCGCTGGGCCGCGACTTCAGCAATCCGCAGGACATCAGCGTTCCATCCTGCCCCTGGCTGATCGTGCAGGGCGATGCGGATGAAGTGATCGATGGCGCGCTGGTCATCGAGTGGGCGGGCCGCATCGAACCCGCGCCACGCCTTTCAGTGCTGCCCGGCGTGGGGCACTTCTTCCACGGCCGGCTCACGGAACTGCAGGAGCAGGTGCAGGCTTTCCTGCAGGGCGCCTGACCGGCGCCGCAAACTAAAAGGCCCGGAAAACCTGCGTTTTCCGGGCCCTTGAAGCCGATATGGCGTGGGAGGTCTTAGTTGACCATCGCCTTGAGGCTCTTGAGCGGCAGCGCGCGAACCTTCTTGCTGGCCGGCTTGGCCTTGAACATCATTTCTTCGCCGGTGAACGGGTTGACACCCTTGCGCGCCTTGGTGGCGGGCTTCTTCACGACCTTAAGCTTGAGCAGGCCGGGCACCGTGACGACGCCGTTGCTGCGCAGGCTCTTGCGGATGACGCCGTTCAGTGCTTCAAAAACCCCACTGACCTGCTTGCGCGACAAGTCCGTGTCCTTGGAAATCGCAGCCAGAATCTCGGACTTGGTCGGTGCGCCGCCCTTCTTCGCCATGTTGGGATACTCCCACGTGTTGTGTTTCTGTGTGACGGGAAAATTCCCGCCGATCGATCAATCCGCGCGAAACATAGCACATGCGCGAAGTCACGCAAGGGCTTTTTTTCAAGTGTTTTCGCGTCAGGCGACGTATTGGGAGAGGATGATGCGCAGTGCCTGTATGGCGATGCAGGCCCACAGTGGCGAGAGATCCAGTCCACCAAGAGGTGGAATCACGCGACGGATGGGATTGAGTACCGGATCGCAGATCGAGGCGAGTAATGCCTGCGCCGGCGAGTAATTACCCGGTGCAACAAAAGACAGTATCGCGTTGAGAACAATGGAAAACAGGTAGGTGCCAAGCACCAGGTCGAGCACGTCCAGCACAGTGGCGGCGAGCAGCCTGCCAGGCGGAGGAGCGACCACGCCGGCCAGGGCGAGCAGCAGCCACAGCTTCAGCAGCGTGCACAGCACCACCGCCACCAGGCTTGCGGTATCCACCTTGCCGATGGGCGGCAGCACCTTGCGCAGCGGCAGGACCACCGGATTGGTGAGCTGCACGATGGCCCGCGCCAGCGGATTGCGGAAATCAGCCCGTACCAGCTGCAACAACAGCCGCAGCAGCAGCACAGCCGAGTAGAGCGTGAACAGGATGTCGAGCACGTAGCGCAGGGCGGCTGCCATGCTTCAGCCCCGGGCTGCGCCGAACTGGCTGGCCAGCTCGCGACTGCGTTCCGCCGCAGCGCGCATCGCCGCCACCACTGTGGCGGGCAGGCCGGATGCATCAAACTGCGCCAGCGCAGCGGCCGTGGTGCCACCGCGGGAGGTGACGGCAGCCCGCATCGCCGCGAGATCGGGACTGGCCTCGGCGGCCACCATCTGGCCCGCGCCGGCAAGCGTGCGCGCAGCCAGCTGCCGCGCAACCGCCGGATCAAGCCCCTCTGCCGCAGCTGCCTCGGCCATCAGCTCGGCAAGGCGGAAGAAATAGGCGGGGCCGCTGCCGGACAGCGCAGTGACCAGGTCGAGGTCCGCTTCCTTCCCGACCCACAGTGCAAGACCGGTGGCGCCGAGCAGTTCGAGAGCCAGCGCGCGGCCGACTTCACTGACGCTGGCGTCGGCAAACATGCCGGTGGCGCCGGCGCCGATCACGGCCGGGCGATTGGGCATGGCCCGCACCAGGGGCACCCCCGGTCCGATCCATTGCCGCAACTGGCCAGTGGTGATGCCGGCGGCCACGGAGATGACCAGCGGTCGTGCGGTGCGCAGTCCCGGCGCGATGCTGCGGGTGACTTCACCCATCACCTGGGGCTTCACGGCAAGCACCACCACGCGCGCGCCGGCGATGGCGGCCTGGTTGTCGGCGCTGACCTGCACGCCAAGGTCGGCGGCCAGTGCGGCCCGCGTGGCTGCCGTGCTCGCAGTGACCGTGATGCGTTCGGGGTCGATGCTGCGGGCAAGCAGCCCGCCCAGCAGACCCCGTGCGATGTTGCCGCCACCAATGATGGTGACCTTGAAGGAATCGGTTGTGGTCATGCGGGGGATTCTACGTGAGGCCGCGGGCCGAACAGGGCTGTGCCGATGCGCACGATCGTAGCCCCTTCGGCAATGGCCGCATCCATGTCGGCGCTCATCCCCATCGAGAGCGTATCCAGCGGCAACCCCGCTGCGCGCAGCGTGTCGGCCAGTGCGCGCAGGCGCGCGAATCCGGCATGCTGCTCTCCTGGCGCTGCCTCGAAGGGCAACATGCACATCAGGCCGCGCAGCCGCAGGCGTGGCAGCGCCGCCACTTCCCGGGCCAGCGCCAGGCATTGCGCCGGCTCCACGCCCGCCTTGCCAGGGTCCTCCGCGACCCGTACCTGCAGGCAGACATCCAGCGGTGGCGCGAAGTGTGGTCGCTGCGCCGACAGCCGCTCGGCGATGCGCGCACGATCGATGCCGTGCACCCAGTGGAAGTGCGTGGCAACGGGGCGGGTCTTGTTGGCCTGGAGCCGCCCGATGAAGTGCCAGGTCGCCGGCGTGCCGGCCAGCGCCTCGATCTTGGGCAGGGCCTCATCCAGGTAGTTCTCGCCGAACGCGGTGAGGCCCAGCTCCAGTGCCTCCCGGATGCGCGCCGCGGACTGCCCTTTTGACACCGCAAGGAGCGTGACGGAGTGCACATCGCGGCCGGCGCGCGTGGCGGCCGCGTCGATGCGTTGCCGCAGCCCCGCAAGGTTCGTCGCCAGCGAAGCGCTGGATGTCGCGTCAGGGGCCGAATTCTGAGGAGTGCGTATCATGGGGAGGGGCAAGGCGGTGGACTATACTGCCGGTGTAACGTAATCGGAGCTTCCATGGCCCTGGATATTGCCCAGCTGCTCGCCTTTGCGGTCAAGAACAAGGCCTCTGACCTGCACCTCTCGGCCGGCGTTCCGCCGATGATCCGCGTGGATGGCGACATGAAACGCGTCAACATGCCCGCGCTCTCCCACAAGGAGGTGCACAGCATGGTGTACGACATCATGAACGACAAGCAGCGCAAGAACTACGAGGAGTTCTTCGAGACCGACTTCTCGTTCGAGATTCCCAAGCTGGCGCGCTTCCGGGTCAACGCCTTCAACCAGAACCGCGGCGCGGGTGCCGTGTTCCGCAGCATTCCCTCCACCATCGTGGGGCTCGATGACCTCGGTGCGCCGAAGATCTTCCGCGACCTGTGCATGCTGCCGCGTGGCATCGTGCTGGTCACCGGTCCCACCGGCTCGGGCAAGTCGACCACCCTGGCCGGCATGATCGACTACATCAACGACAACCGGCCGGACCATATCCTCACCATCGAGGATCCGATCGAGTTCGTGCACGAGTCCAAGCGCTCGCTGATCAACCAGCGCGAGGTGCACCGCGACACCCTGGGCTTTGCCGAGGCGCTGCGCTCCGCGCTGCGCGAGGATCCGGACATCGTCCTGGTCGGCGAAATGCGCGACCTGGAGACCATCCGCCTGGCGCTCAGCGCCGCCGAGACCGGCCACCTTGTATTCGGCACGCTGCACACCAGTTCCGCCGCCAAGACCATCGACCGCGTGGTCGACGTGTTTCCCGCGGCCGAAAAGGAGATGGTGCGGTCCATGCTGTCGGAGTCGCTGCGCGCGGTGATCTCCCAGACCCTGCTGAAGAAGACCGGCGGCGGCCGTGTTGCCGCGCACGAGATCATGATCGGCACTCCGGCGATCAGGAACCTGATCCGCGAGGGCAAGATCGCGCAGATGTATTCGGCCATCCAGACCGGCCAGGCGCAGGGCATGCAGACACTCGACCAGTGCCTCAACGAGCTGGTGGCCAAGGGCATCGTGAGCAAGGAAGAGGCCCGCTACAAGGCGCAGAACAAGGACGCGATGTAGTGCCCGTTCCGCACTCTCCGGCAAGAACCAGAATGAACCAGGCAGGGTAAGGCAGTGGAGCGCGAACAAGCCATCAAGCTGATCCAGGATCTCCTGCGCCGCCTCGTCGAGCGCAAGGGTTCCGACCTGTTCCTGACCGCCGGCTTCCCGCCCGCCGTGAAGATCGACGGCGAGATCCGCCCGCAGACCGAGCGCGCGCTCACCGCCGAGCAGGCTGCGACGCTGGTGCGGGCCATCATGAACGACCGGCAGACGCGCGAATTCGACGCCAGCAAGGAGTGCAATTTCGCGATCGCACCGCCAGGCATCGGCCGCTTCCGCGTCAGTGCCTTCGTGCAGCAGGGCGCCGTGGGCTGCGTGATCCGCACCATCAACGCCACCATTCCCACCTTCGAGGAGCTCGACCTCCCGCCGGTGCTGAAGGACGTGGTGATGTCCAAGCGCGGCCTGGTGCTGCTGGTGGGCGGCACCGGCTCGGGCAAGTCGACCACGCTGGCGGCCATGGTGGGCTACCGCAATTCCAACACCCGCGGCCACATCATCACCATCGAAGACCCGGTGGAGTACATCCACCCGCACAAGGGCTGCGTGGTCACGCATCGCGAGGTGGGCGTGGATACCGAGAACTGGCATGCCGCGCTGAAGAACACGCTGCGCCAGGCGCCGGACGTGATCCTCATCGGCGAGATCCGCGACCGCGAGACCATGGAATACGGCATCCAGTTCGCCGAGACCGGCCACCTGGTGCTGGCCACGCTGCACGCCAACAGCGCCAACCAGGCGCTCGACCGCATCATCAACTTCTTCCCCGAGGAGAAGCGCGAGCAGCTGCTGATGGACCTCTCGCTGAACATCAAGGGCATGATCTCCCAGCGCCTGGTGCCGCGCGAGGGTGGTGGCCGCATCGCCGCCACAGAGATCCTGCTGCACTCGCCGCTGGTGCAAGACCTGATTTTCAAGGGTGAGGTGCACAAGATCAAGGAAGTGATGTCGCGCTCCAACCGGCAGGGCATGAAGACCTTCGACCAGAACCTGTTCGAGCTCTACGAGGCCGGCTACATCTCCTACGACGAGGCGATCCGCAACGCCGACTCGAAGAACGAGCTCAGGCTGCGCGTGAAGCTGGAGAGCAAGCGCGACGCCCGCCCGGCCGATGATGCCGCCGGCCTGTCGCTGATGGACGAGAACGAGGGGCACTCCCTGTGAGCGAGGATCCAAAGATTGCCGAGGCGGAGGAATACCGCGTCGGGGCTACTTCCTCCGGTGGCGGATTCAAGACCCGCCCGCTGTTCAAGCTCATGGTGGAGAAGCGGGCGTCCGACCTCTTTTTCACCTCCAACTCGCCCATCAAGATCAAGATCGAGGGCCAGATCCACGCCATCAACAAGCAGGTGCTGGCGCCGGAGGCCGTGCGGGCGGCGGCCTTCAGCCTGATGACGCCGGAGCAGATCGAATATTTCCAGCGCGAGCTGGAGATCGACTTCGCGATCTCCGAGCCGGGCCTGGGCCGCTTCCGCTGTGCCATCTTCTACCAGCGCGGCTTCCCCGCCATGGTGATGCGCTACATCACCGCCGACATGCCGCGCCTGGAGCAGCTGGGGTTGCCCGATTCGCTCATCGACCTGGCCAAGCTCAAGCGCGGCCTGATCCTGATGGTGGGAGCCACCGGCTCGGGCAAGTCCACCACGCTCGCGGCGATGATCAACTACCGCAACGAGCATTTCTCCGACCACATCATCACGATCGAGGATCCGATCGAGTTCCTGCACACCAACAAGCGCTCCATCATCAACCAGCGCGAGGTGGGCCTCGATACCAGGACCTACTCGCGGGCGCTGAAGGGTGCGATGCGCGCGGCGCCCGATGTGATCCTCATCGGCGAGATCCGCGACCGGGAGAGCATGGAAGCGGCGATCAGCCTGTCCGGCACCGGCCACCTGGTGCTGGCCACCCTGCATGCCAACAACTGCGCCGAGACGCTGGACCGCATCATCAACATGTTCCCGCACCAGCAGCATCCCCAGATCCTGCTCGACTTGTCGCAGTACCTGAAGGCCATCCTGGCCCAGCGCCTCGTGCCGGGTGCCGACGGTCGCCGTGCCGCGGCGCTGGAGATCATGATCAATACGCCGCACATCAGCGACCTGATCAGGAAGGGCGATGTGAGCAGCATCAAGGAGGCCATCCAGGCCAGCGGCGAAAAAGGCATCCAGAGCTTCGACCAGTCGCTGGTGGAGCTGTTCAAGGCCGGGCGGGTGTCGCTGGACGACGCACTGGCGAATGCGGATTCGCGGACCAACCTCGAAGCGAAGATCAACTTCGGCTGACCCGGGCCCGCCGGCCGGGGGCGTTAACAGGCCCTCAACCGTTCCTTAACTCCAGCTACCTGTCCCGGCCACCTTGCGCTCCTGACAATCGGGGTTTGCAGGACACAAACCCGGGGGCTGACATGCGGTTCATCACTGGCCAACGGCTGCGGTTCTCCACCGTGGCGCTGGCCTGCCTTTTTTCGGTTACCGCCGCCGGGGCGCAGCCAGCTGAAGAGCAGGAGCTGGACTCGGTCTACGTCTACGGTCGCAGCCTCGAGGCCACGCTGCCCCAGGAGCTGGCGGAATACGGCTCGGACCTGGTGAGCCTGGGCCGCTCCTCCATTGAGCAGAACGTCTACGCCGACCCGCAGCAGGCGCTGCAGATGGACGTGCCTGGCCTCTACATCACCCCGGCCGGACCCTTTTCCTATTCCTATGTCTCCATCCAGGGCTCGCGCCTGGCCCGCTATGGTCCCAGCGACGTGCTCTGGCTGGTGGACGGCGTGCGGCTGAACAACCGCCTGTACTCCAGCACGCTGAGCGACACCCTGCCGGCCAACATGGTGGAGCGCATCGAGGTGCTCAAGGGCGGCGAGTCGCTGTTCTATGGCACGAACGCAGCCGGTGGCGTCATCAACATCGTCTCGCGGGATTTTTCGGACAGCTTCGGTGGTGATGCCTCCTTCGGTGGTGACAGCAACGGGGGCTACGCCGCCGCCGGCATGGTGCGCGGTTCTGCCGGTCCGGGCCGCTTTGTGCTGTTCGGCTCGAAGGACGAATCCGACGGCTACAAGCTCTGGAACGTCACCGAGCCCAGCGCCACCGACCGCCGGCAGAGTTATGACGTCTTCAACGTGGGTGCCAAGTATGGCCTGGACATCACACAGGACCTGGCCCTGGTCGCCCAGTACCAGCACACCGAGGGTGACATCGACAACATCCGCCCCGTGCTCACCAGCAGTTCGGTGAACAGCCGCAATGAGGAGATCGCCAGCATCCGCCTGGACTACGCGCCCGCGCAGGGCACGCAGTTCTTCCTCAAGGGCTACTACCACGACTGGGACACGCGCTACACCACCATCGAGAACGTGCCTGGATCCCCAGGCGCCACCGACGTGGTCGATGACAACCTCTACTGGGGCTACGAGGACTACGGCATCAACGCCCTGGCCAAGTTCCGTCCTTCGCGCGGCGGCATGGAGTACCTGCTCGGCTACGACTTCCAGCGCTACAACGCCGAAGACCAGGTGTGGCAGATCGATCCTGAAACCGAAAGCGTGCATGCTGTGTTTGCCCAGGTGCGAACGGCGCGCGAGCTGATCCGCAACGGCGCCATCTCCGCCGGCGTGCGCTACAACGACACCGGTGGGACATCCGCCACGGTGTGGAATCTCTCCGGCAAGTACGATCTCGCCGGGGGCTACTACTTGCAGGGCTCGGTGAGCACCAATTTCATCCTGCCCAATGCCGAGCAACTGTTCCTCAACGACTGCTGCGAGGTGGGCAACCCCGACCTCGCGCCGGAAGAGACCACCAATTTCAATGCCTCGGTGGGTGCCGTGCAGGGCCGCCACTACTGGCAGGCCACGGGCTTCTGGCGCAAGGTCGATGACATCATCGGCATCGACTTCGAGCAGCCAGCGTATCCGGACGGCATCTTCGAGAACATGGGCGAGGCGAGGATCCGCGGCTTCGAACTGCTCGGCGGCCTTTCCCTCACGGACAGCCTGCGTGCCGAGGCCAGCTACACCCATGTCCGCGCCCGCATCGACGGCCAGGACCGGCAGATGGATTACAACCCGCGCGACCAGGCCAAGGCGTCCCTCACCCTGGACCGCGGCCAGTTCGGCGGCAGCCTCGCGGCGCGCTGGACCGGCGATGTGGCGGCGCGGGTCAACGACAGCTTCGGCGTGGTGCCGTTCGGCGACGTGGTGGTCACCGACCTCTCCGCATACTTTTATTTCGACAGGGATCGCAGGCACCAGATCGCAGCGCGCGTGGAAAACCTCTTCGACGAGGACTACGTCACCCTGGTCGGATACCGCTCATTCACTCCGGATGGTGGCGGTCCAGCCTTCCTCGCCGGCCCGCGGGGCGTGCCGAGGACGTTGCACGCCACCTACCGGTTCCGCTTCTGAGGCCCCGCACCCCGTAGTAGAACCCCAGGCAGCTGGTGGCCAGCCCACCCAGGAGCAGTGTGATCATCGCCAGGTCCCACAGCGGTCGCTTCGAGTACCAGAAGCGGAAGTCGAGGCTGTGCAGCCCGTTGTACAGCCAGCGTTCCACCCGGCTGTAGCGGTGCACGCTGGCCAGCACCTGGCTGGTGCGTGGATCGATGTACAGCCAGCTCTGCAGCGGATCGCCGAGTTTCACGCGCAGCACCGGCAATGGCAGCTGGCCACTGCGGGAATAGTAGTAGTCATCGAAGTCCTGCAGCATCTCATGCGAGGCGACTGGCGCCCCGGGCGGCAATGCTGTCGCCAGGCGCTGCAGGATGGCCCCGGTGCTGAATGGCACATCCAGTGTCGCGAGCGAGGCAGCATCCACCATCACTTCGCTCCCTGATGCACGCCCGTCCAATCCATAGGGTGCATGCCGGCGTTCGCGGGCAAACGTGCCTGCATCGGCCTGTTCCGAGGTCCGCAAGACGAGAAAGTGCCGGTCATGGATGCGGCGGAAGCCAACTTCCTTCAAGTAGCGCGGCGCGACCAGCGCGGCCAGGTCGGCAAGATCGACATTTGCGTATGCCGCCATGTCCGGCGGTCCGCCTGTCATGGCGTCCTGGCGCACGCGCACACCGGGAGCGCTGGTCCACTCGAAGGGTTCCATGGACAGCAGTCCGCTGAACGCCCAGGTCAACGCAAAGAGGCCGAAGACCGCGCCGGTGATGTAATGCCAGCGCATGCCGCCGCGGTAGGGAATGGAGCGCCTGAGATCCAGCGGCCGGGACTTGCGCCACTGCGTGAATGCCAGCGCGAGGCCCATCACGGCCAGCAGGCAGGCCAGCGCGGACAGCCACACGACCATCCTGTACCACAGCGACTGGTTCTGCCGCAGCGAAGAGAAGTACAGCCAGTGCGGAATCGTGGCGATCCACGCCCTGGCGCGATCCGCACGGGTGGTTGCCAGCAGCACCTCGGCGCTTTCCGGGGAGACGTAGAGCTCAGTGCCCCGTGCGTCGCCGGCGGAAAATTTCAGCAGCGGCAAGCTGCGGCGCAGGGACAGGGTCCACTGGTCCGGCTCAACGACCTGCCGCAGCAGCTTGAGGTCCGGCGCCTCTTCGCCGAGAAAGCCACGCGCCACTCCGGCTGCGGCTGCTGCGTCCAGTTGCCCGGGGATCGAGCCATCGTCCGCGAACACCGTGGCATTGCCGTCACCGGGAAAGCGCCATGCCGGCCGGTCCTGCAGCATCATCAGCACCGGTGCGCCACGGCGCGCTCCCTCGCCACCAAGCCGTTCGGCCGCATCGGCAGCCGTGAGCTGCACGCGGGCCAGGTCCAGGGCCGGGGCACGGTCGAGCCGCTCCTGGGGAGTCAGCGCGGGCATTGCGCCCACATACATCATGGCGATTCCCGACGCGAACCAGAGAATCAGGACCAGGCTCATGGGGATGCCCAGCCAGCGATGTGACTGGATCAGCAGGCGAACCAGCAGACTGCGGATGCTTGCCAAGGCGCGCCGGCCGATCAGGCAAATACTGCCGGGCGCCCGGGGGCCGGCCGGTCACTGGATTGAGGCATGTCCATGATTGCCGGTCTCCGGTTGCTGTGGAACCTGTGCCCTTCGGGGACGGTCCCATTCCTGGGTGCCCGTGGATCCTAGACCCTGGCATGCGCTGTCCCCAGTGGAGAACCGTTTCTTAACCGTTGGGAACGCGAAAAACTGGGAGTATTCTGGCTATATCCCTGCCTGTCGGTACGGGAGGAACGATGCATAGACACATCATCCGGCTTCTTCTGGCCCCCGCCCTGCTGGCGGGCGCGGCGGTGGCGCAGGCCCACAACGCCATCTGCAGCTGCTTCGACAACGGTGACGAATCGGTCACCTGCGAAGGTGGTTTCAGCGATGGCGCGTCGGCGGCCGGCGTGCCGCTGAAGGTGTTCGACCAGGCCGGCAAGGTGCTGGTGGAGGGCGCGCTCGACAAGTCGGGCGAGTTCCGGTTCGCAAGGCCCAAGGTGCCGTTCCGCGTGGAACTGAACGCCGGTGAAGGCCATGTGGTGAAGATCGACGGACGCGACATTGAAAAGTGACGCCTGGCTGCCGCGACATTGCGGCAAGGCTCTCGCTGCAGCGCTGGCGACCCTGGGTTGCGCAGCGGCGCAGGCGCACTTCCAGCTTCTCTACACCCCGCAGGCCGCGCTGCGCGAGGCGGCGCCCATTCCCCTGGCCCTGGTGTTCTCGCACCCCTTCGACAACGGCTTCACCATGGACATGGGCAAGCCGGAGGAGTTCTACGTGGTGCACCAGCGCGGCGAAAGCGAGCCGCGCACCACCGACCTGAGGCAGTACCTTACGCCCATCCAGTGGTCAGGTGTGCAGAGCAAGGCGGCTGCCTTCCTTGCCAATCCGCCGCGCAGCCTGACCCGCTCGCTGGGCGACTACACCTACGTGCTGCGCCCGGCGCCTTACTACGAGGCCAGCGAAGACAAATACATCCAGCAGGTCACCAAGACCGTGGTGAACATCGGTGGCCTGCCAGGGGAGTGGGACAAGGCGCTGGGTCTGCCGGTGGAGATCGTGCCCCTCAACAAACCCTATGCCAACTGGGTGGGCGGGGTGTTCCGGGCCGTGGTGATGGCCGGCGGCAAGCCCGTGCCACATGCGGAGGTGGAGATCGAATACCTGAACCATGAGCCGCAGATCGAAGCGCGTCGCTTTGATCCGGCGGCCAAGGTGACGGCGCCGCAGGACTCCTACGTCACCATGAGCATTCGTGCGGACGGGAACGGGCAGGTGATCATCGGCCTGCCCAGGGCTGGCTGGTGGGGCATCTGCGCACTCAACCTCGATGATGACCTCAAGTACCAGGGCAAGGAGCTTTCACTCGACGCGGTGCTCTGGGTCCACGCCGCGGACATGGTGAAGTAGAGACAGATGACCGCGCTCGCCCTCCAGCAGGTCAGGCCGGCCGGCGCGCGCGGTGAGGCCCTGGCACTGGTTGCCGCCACGGTGCTGGTCGCGCTGGGTCTTGCGCTGTGGATACAGGCCCATGGCACCACCGGAGGCAAGCAGCAGATCTATGAGTGGCAGGTCAGTGCCTTCGAGACGCTCACAGGTCCCGACCAGGCCATCTACAACGCGCTGGACGCGGCCAAGTACGACATCCTCTATCTCTACGACGACCTGAACATGATGAACCAGCCCGGCCAGCCCTTCCGCTGGCCCTCCATCACCGAGCTGGAGGAATCTCTGGTGCCGCCCTTCGTGCGCGATGGGAGCTGGCGGCAGAACGGTTCGCTGCAATGGTCGCTGCATGAGCCGCTGGACAAGGGCGAGATGCAGGGCTCGGTGATGTATCTGGGCACCGGGGGCGACGTGGAGGGGCAGGGCTCCTTCCTGCTGGTGATCGGCCACGTGCATGCCGGCTTCTCCAACAACAATTCCCTGCTGATCTGGTGGAACCGCGACCCACAGGTGTCGATGCCGCAAAGCGGCTTCAATGACAGCCTGATCCTGCAGGGCTGGCGCCAGGTAGTGCCCTACAGTGGCGCCACCGAGATCCGCCGCCTGTTCGGCAAACAGCCGGAGGACGATGCCGCCGGGCAGTCGCAGGACATCGCCGATGAGCTGTTCGGGGGTGGGCAATGAAGAGCACGCGAAGGACGCTGGTCACGCTGCTGGGAATGGCTGCAATGGCCGTGCTTGGGCCAGGCGCACATGCCGCCGCCGCCGCGCCACGGTTGAAGGTCGGCGTCACCCTGCATCCCTACTACAGCTTCGTGGCGAACATCGTGGGAAACCGCGCCGACGTGATTCCCCTGATCGACGCCGATGCCAATCCGCATGGCTACACGCCGCAACCCGGCGACATGGTGCGCATCGCCTCGATGGACGTGCTGGTGGTGAACGGCATCGGCCATGACAGCTGGGCCTTCGAGATCCTCGATGCCGCGGGCAAGCGCGGCAAGCTGAAGCTGATCCACGCCAACGACGGTGTGTCGCTGATTCCCGTCGCCGGCGCGCCGGCGGGCGAGAAGGTGGTGAATCCCCACACCTTCATCTCGACCACTGCGGCCATCCAGCAGGTCTACACCATCGCCTCCCGGCTCGGTGAGCTGGATCCTGCCAATGCCGCGTACTTCCGGGACAACGCCCGCCGCTACGCGCTGGAGATCCGCAAGCTGCGCGCTGAATTCGACGCCAGGGTTGCCGGTGCGGATCTCTCGAAGTTCCGCTGCGCCACCATGCACAGCGGCTACGACTACATCCTGCAGGAGCTGGGCCTGCAGGTCACTGCGGTGATCGAGCCCCGCCACGGCGTGGAGCCCACCGCGCGGCAGCTGGCCGAGACCATCGAGCGCATCAAGTCGGCAAAGGTGAACGTGCTGTTCGCGGAGAAGTACTTCGCCAGCAAGCTGTCGGAGACCATCCGCGAGGCCACCGGCGTGCGCATGTACTCCATCTCGCACATCAGCAGCGGCCCCTACACACGCGAACGCTTCGTCGAGGAGATGCGCGAGAACCTGGCCACCCTGGCTGCCGCCATCAACGACTCGGCCCGGGGCGGCAACTGAAGGAAGGACATGCACGGCCCATCGATTGAATTCACCGGCGTGGGCCTCACCCTGGGCAACACGCGCGTGCTGGAAGACGTGAGCTTCAGCGTGCGCGCCGGCAGCATCCATTGCATCGTCGGCGCCAACGGTGGTGGCAAGACCTCCCTGGTCCGCTCGCTGCTGGGCCAGATGCCACACACGGGCAGCATCGAGGTGCGCTGGCAGGAGGGTCGCGTCACAGGCTACGTGCCGCAGGTGCTCGACTTCGACCGCAGCCTGCCAGTGACGGTCACGGACTTCATGGCGATGACGGGCCAGCGCCGTCCGGCTTTCCTCGGGTTGTCGAAGGCCCGCCGCGGCAAGGTCGACGAGGTGCTCGATCGCATGGGCCTGAAGGATCGCCGGCGCACCATGCTCGGCAACCTTTCCGGCGGCGAGCGCCAGCGCCTGCTGTTCGCGCAGGCCATGATCCCCGAGCCGGCACTGCTGGTGCTGGATGAGCCCACGGCCGGCGTCGATCTTTCCGGTGAAGACATCATCGAAGGCGCGATCCGCGACTTCGCCCGCGGCGGTGGCACGGTGGTGTGGATCAACCACGACCTGGCCCAGGTGCGCGAGAATGCCGACGCGATGACCTGCATCAATCGCAGGGTGCTGCTCGACGGCCCGCCGCGCGAGGTGCTGGCAGGCGGGCAGGCGGAGCGCCTTTTCCCCGGTTTCGCGGCATCCGCCAGCGAGGCCAGGCCATGAGCGCGCTGTACGACATTCCGCGCCAGTTCATCATCGGCCTCGCCGAGGCCGGCCACATCCACTTCACCTTCACCTACGCCTTCGTCGTCAACGGCTTCCTGTGTGCGCTGGTGGTCGGGCCGCTGCTGGGCGGCATGGGCACCATGGTGGTGGCCAAGCGCATGGCCTTCTTCTCGCAGGCCGTGGGCAATGCCGCGCTCACCGGCGTGGCCATCGGCGTGATCATCGGTGAGTCCTACACCGCGCCCTATGTGTCGATGTTCAGCTTCTGCCTGCTGTTCGGGCTGTTCCTGAACTTCGCCCGCAACCGCACGAAGATGTCCTCTGACACGCTGATCGGCGTGTTCCTGTCGATCTCGCTGGCTATCGGTGCCACGGTGCTGCTGTGGGTGTCGGCCAAGGTGAATACCCACATCCTCGATACGGTGATGTTCGGGTCCATCCTCACCGTGGGCGACACCGACATCAGCGTGCTGCTGGCCACCACGCTGATCTGCGCGCTGGTGGCCCTGCCGCTGTACAACCAGATGCTGCTGGCCACGCTCAACCCCAGCCTGGCGCATGTGCGGGGCGTGCGCGTGAAGCTGCTGGAGTATGCGTTCGTGGTGCTGATCACCATCCTCACCGTGGCCTGCGTGAAGATCGTCGGGGCCGTGCTCGTCGAGGCGTTGTTGCTGATCCCCGCGGCGGCGTCGCGCAACGTGAACCGCACGCTGCGCGGCTTCGTCGGCTGGGCCATGGTCTTCTCCACCGTGAGTTGCCTGGTGGGCATCTACGCACCCATGCGCTGGGACCTGCCGCTGCCCTCGGGCGGCGCCATCATCCTGGCCAGCGCGCTGATCTTCCTCGCCACGATGGCGCTGCGAATGGCGCTGCCGCGGTTCCGCGAGGCGGCTTTCTGAAGACGGCCACCCGGGAGGCAGGAATGCACAAGCGGATCCGTGTTCACTGCCGGCTTGCCGCCGCACTGCTGGCGATGCTGGCCCTGTCAGTCGGCGCGCCCTCCCGCGCCTCGCAGCCTTCCGCCCTGACGGTGCTCACCGGCAACCAGGCGACGTATTCCATCACCGCGGCCCTGCTGGAAGGCACTCCCGTGCAGGTGCAGAACGTGCCGGAAGATGGCCGCGAGATGGCCGTGCTGCCTGACTACATCGCAAGGCGCAAGGACTCCCTCGTGCCGGCGTTCGCCGCCGCCACTGCCGTGGTCACGCTGACCAACGCCCTGCCGGAAGATCCCCTGTACCGCTTCGCCCGCCAGGCCAACATCCGCATCGTGAACATCGACGCGGCCGTGCCCTGGTCACCGGACATGCCCGGCGTCGCGCTGGTGCAGACCCCCGTCTCCAATGTGCGCTGGGGCAGCGATCCGGATCCGGCCGGCGGTGCCACCGCTCCCTACCTGTGGCTCAGTCTTTCCAATGCCATCCGCATGGCAGACATCGTGGCCCATGATCTTGCGGCGCTGTTCCCCCAGTCGGCGCCGGTGATCGCCGCCAACCTCGATCGCCTGAAGCGCTCCCTGCTGCGCCAGCGCGGTGACTTCCAGTCGCGGCTGATCGAGTCGGAAAGCGACCTGGTGTTCGCGCTCACCGGCGACTTCATTTACCTCACCAATGACATGGGCCTGCTGGTTGACGGCTATTTCATCAAGCAGGATGTGCGCTGGACGGCCGCAGACCTCGCGGCGCTCACCCGCCATCTGGAGGACCATGGCATCAAGGTGGTGTTGCACAAGTGGCAGCCCAGCGAGGCCATCCAGAAGGCGGTGCGTGACGGCGGCGCACGCCTGGTGGTGCTGGATGCCGGCGACACCGGCGTGGTGGTCGACGGCAAGCTGGCGAGGGATGGCCTGCAGCAGGTCCTGCGGAAGGACCTGGAGGCCATCCTGGCGGCGCTGAAGGCGCCCTAGCCAGCGTCAGCCGGGGCGCGGCAGGCTCAGAAGTCGACCGCGCCGTCCCAGCCGCCGCCAAGCGCCACGTACAGGTTCACTGCAGTGTTGAGCCGCGTGAGTCGCGCGCGGGCCAGGTTGTCCTGCGCCGAGAACAGCGAGCGCTGCGCGTCGAGTACTTCCTGCAGGTTGGCCGCGCCCTCCCGGTATTCCACTTCCGCCAGTTGCAGCGAACGCTGCGCGTTGGCCAGTGTCTGCCGGGTGGTCTCTTCGGAGCGCTGGTTGGCGAATGCCGTGGCCAGCGTGTTGTCCACGTCGGCCAGTGCCTGGCGGAGCGTCTGTGCGTAGTTGACCAGCGCGATGAACTCGTTCGACTCGGCGTTCAGCACGTTGGTGCGCCGCTGCTTGAAGTTGAAGATGCCCTCGGCAATCGACAGCGCGGCGCCTATGGAGAACGTGCGTGCGTCGGTGAGCTGGAACAGCTCCTGCGAGCCCTGGTTGCCGCTGGCGTTGAGCGTCAGCGTCACGGGAATCAGGGCGGCGCGGACGGCTGCCGTATTGGCCTGCTGGGAGATCAGGTCCAGCTCCGCACCGGCCATGTCCGGGCGGCGCGACAGCAATTCGGAGGGCACCCAGGGGGCGATCTCCGGCACCACCAGCTGGTCGATGGGTTCGCCCTCGATCTGGAACTCCTGCGGGGTGACCCCCAGGAGCAGTCCGAGCGTGGTCTCCGCCTGGCGCATCTGGTTCTCGAGCGGAATCAGCTGCGTGCGCTGCTGCAGCACCTGCGTGGTCTGCTGCGTGAAATCGAATTCCCGCGCCACGCCCTCGCGCCAGCGCACCTCGAAGATGCGCAGCAGGTCCTCGGCGATGCGCAGGTTCTCGCGCGCCACGTTCACCTGCGAGCGGATCGACAGCAGGTTGAAGTAGGCACGCGAGATGTTGGCGGCCATCGTGATGCGCGCCAGGTCCGTGTCGTACTTCGTGCCGATGAAGCTGGCGATCTGCTGCCGGTAACGCGCGGCTTGCGCACCGAACAGGTCCACGGTGTAGCTGGTCGAAAGGCCGATCGAAGTCGAATCGGACGTGCGCTCAGGCTGCTGGTTCCCGCCCGTGCGGGTGCGCCCGGTGCGGGCACTCAGGCTCAGGTCCGGGAACAGGTCCTCGCGGCTGCGGGCGAAGTTGCGCTCCGCCTGCTTCATGCGCTCCTCGGCCACGATCAGCGTCGGGTTGTCCTGCAGGCCGCGCTCGATCAGCGCGTTCAGGACGGGTGAATTGAAGTTCTTCCACCATTGCGCCGACACCGAATCGGTGGCGGCGGGAGCGATGCTCGCGTCCCACGCCGAGGGCATGCGCACCGGGTTGTCGACGGGCTTGATGTTGTAGGAACACCCGGCGAGCACGGCCGCGGCAACCGCCGCGGCCACCATTTTCACAGCGGCACGCGGCCGCGACTGGATCAGGGAAGTCACTCGATTACTCCGATTGCAGCGCAACTACCGGGTCAAGGTAGGCGGCCTTGCGGGCTGGCAGCCAGCCGAAGATCAGGCCGATGCTGAACGCCGAGAAGAAGGCGAGCATCACCGGGAAGATGGTGTAGTGGATGGCGCGTTCGGTGAATACCTCCACCAGCCACGCGGCACCCAGGCCGACAAGCACACCCAGGACGCCACCTATGAGGGACACCACCAGCGCCTCGATGAGGAACTGCTGCATGATGTTGCGGGTGCGCGCGCCCGTGGCCATGCGGATGCCGATCTCGCGCGTACGCTCGGTGACGCTCACCAGCATGATGTTCATCACGCCGATGCCGCCCACCAGCAGCGAGATGGCCGCGATGGAGCCCAGCAGGATGGTCATGGTCTTTTCCTGCTCGACACGCTGGTCGAGCATCGCGCCCATGTTGAACACGCGGAAGTCGACCTGGCCGTGGCGCTCGGCGAGGAGGTTCTCGATATCCACCTGCGTCGCCAGGATCTTCTTCACATCGTCCGCGGCTACCTGGATGCGGCTGACATACCGCTGTCCTGTCACCCGCAGCGCTGCGGCCTTGTAGGGGACGACAACCACCTCATCCTGGTCCTGGCCATTGGAGCTCGCGCCCTTGCGCGACAGCACCCCGATGACCTGGAAACTCAGGGTGTTCATCAGGATGTACTTGCCGATCGGATTCTCGCCGTCAGGGAAGAGCGTATCCGCTACGGTGCGGCCGATCACCGCGACCGGGGCGTAGGCGTCGTCATCCTCCTTTTCGAAGAAGGCTCCCTGCGCGACGGGCCAGTTGCGCACCTGCACGAACTTCGGCGAAGTACCGATCACCTGGGCGCGCATGTCCCGGTCCTGGTACCGGAAGGTGGCGTTGTTCTCCTGGTACGGGATGGCGCCGAGGATGTTGGGCACCGTTTCCAGCGCCGCTGCATCTTCGAGCGTCAGGCTTCCCGTGCCGCGGTCGCTGCCCCGGTTGTTGCCTCCCGACCCCGCATTCACGTTCAGCAGGTTGGCTCCGAAGGAACTGATGGCGTCAACCACCTGCTTCTTGGCGCCGTCGCCAATGGCCAGCATGGTGATCACCGAGCCCACGCCGATCACGATGCCAAGCAGCGTGAGGAAGGAGCGCAGCATGTTGGTGCGCAGCGCACGCACCGCGCCCTTGGCCGACTCGTAGCCTTCGGCAAAGGCGCCCATGCGACCGCGGCGTGCCGTCCAGCTGTGGACTGCGGGCGGATTCACCGGCGGCTTGGGGCCGGGATCGGCCACGATGTTGCCGTCACGGATCTCGATCACGCGGCGTGCGTGCTCGGCCACTTCCAGTGCGTGGGTGATGAGAATGACGGTGTGGCCCTGGGCCGACAGCTCGTCCAGCAGTTTCATCACCTCGACGCCGCTCTTGCTGTCGAGTGCGCCCGTGGGCTCGTCGGCCAGGATGATCTCGCCGCCGTTCATCAGGGCGCGCGAGATCGAGACGCGCTGCTGCTGTCCGCCGGACAGCTGTTTGGGCCGGAAGTGGACACGGTCGGCAAGGCCCAGCCGCGTGAGCAGCTCCTTGGAGCGCACATGCCGGTCGTGCAGCTGCACGCCGGCATACATGGCGGGAATCTCGACGTTCTCGGCCGCGGTATTGGCCGAGATCAGGTTGTAGCTCTGGAACACGAACCCGAAGGATTCGCGCCGCAGGTCCGACAGTTCGTCGCGGTCGAAGTCCGAGACGTCGCGGCCCTTGAAGAGATACTGGCCGGTGGTGGGCCGGTCCAGGCAGCCGAGGATGTTCATCATCGTCGACTTGCCAGAACCGGACGCGCCCATGATGGCCACGAACTCGCCCGGATAGATCTTGAGGTCTACGCCATGCAGCACCTGGGTGGCCAGGTCGCCGTTGAAGTAGGTCTTGGTAACACCCCGCAGTTCGATGATGGGAACTGCGGGGTCATGCGTGAATTGCTGGCTCATCAGAAGGGCCGGAAGTTGCCGCCGCCGCCACCGCCCGGGAAGCCACCCTGGTTGCCGCGGAACTGGTTGTTCATGTTGTTGTTCTGCTGGGCGCCAGCGGCGGTGGGGCCGGTCTGTGGCTCGGTCTCGCGCTTGCCCACGACCACTTCTTCACCCTCGGTCAGGCCTTCGATGACCTGGCCACGCACGCGATCGTTCACGCCCACGACGACCTGGCGCGCCTCGAGCTCGCCGTCGGCCTTCTTGACCATTACGGTGCCGCGGCGCTGCTGGACGACGCCAGGGGCTGCGGCCGCTCCGCCGCCCATGCCACGGAAACCGCCGAATCCACCGCCACCGCCACCGCGACGGGCCTGGAATTCCGCAATCTGCTCCGGTGTGAACTGTTGTCCATTGAAGCCGCCCCCGCCATTGCGATTGCCGCCACGCGGCGGGCCGCCATTGCCGGCCATCCGGTTGCCGCCAGGTGCAGCCGCGCCTGCGCCGCCTTCACCGCCCGCTCTCGCGCCGGGGGCGCCCGATGCGGCGTCCGGCGGAGCAGAACCGGCCATGCCGGGAGGACCGCCGGCACCCGGAGGACCCCCTGGTGTCGCAGCAGCACCAGCCTGGGCCTGCTCACGCTCCTTCATCGCCAATTCGCGCGCAATCTGCTGGCCCTGCTGCAGGGCTGCCATGGGAACCGTCAGCACGTCGCGCGCCTCGGCGGCGACGAAGAATACCTGCGCTGTCGCATTCGGCATCAGCTCCGGTCTCCCATTGACGATGGGGTTCTCCACATCAAACAGCGCGGGATAAAGGATCACGCCCTGCTGAGTCTTCGGCGTGGGCTCGATGCGCTTGAGTTCGCCGAAATAGCGGCGGCTCTGGCCCGCACTGAGAGGGGTGAAGTACACCGGCATTCCCTTGTACACCTTGGACACGTCTGCTTCCGAGACGTCGGCACGCACGGTCATCGTCCTGAGATCGGCCAGCCGCATCACGTTCGGCACGCTCTGCGAGGCGTTCACCGACTGACCTTCCTTCACGGCGATGCTCATCACCGTGCCGTCAATGGGGGCGGTGATCTTGGTGTACTGGAGGTTGCGCTCCTCGATTCGCATGTTCGCCTTCTGCTGCGCAATGCTCGCCTCGGACTGGATGATCTGGTTTTCCGCGTTGTCGAGCGTGGTCTTGGCGTTGATCACCGCCTCTTCGGTGGTCGCGTCTTCCTTCTTGAGGTTCAGCTGACGCTGGTAGTCGCGCTTGGCCTTCTCCAGGTTGTTCCGCTGCGTCAGCAGGCTGGTCTCGGAGGATCTCAATTGCGCCTTGTTCGCCTCAACGCGTGCGGAAGCCTGCTCGGCATCGATTTCGGCCAGCACCTGTCCGACCTTCACCTCATCGCCCACTTCCACGTAGATCTTCTCGATCTGCCCCGACACCTGCGCGCCCACGTCGACGTAGTCGCGCGGCTCCAGCGTGCCGGTGGCGGTGACCAGATCCTCGATGCTGCCCATCTCCACCTTGGCGAAGAGGTAGCCACCTTCTTCTTCCTTGGGTCCCAGCAGCTTCCAGGCACCGTAGCCGGCGAGTGCCACGGCCACCGCGGCAATGACGGCAAGCTTTGCGCGGCCCTTGCGCGGGCGGCGGTGAGTATCCGAGATCGAGTCGTTCATAACGTATTCCGTATTGGTGGATGTCCGTTCAGTGCGCGTGGCAAACAGGGCTGCCAACCCGCCGGACGCTGGAAAGGATGGGGGGTGAGTGAGGAAGAATTTTGGACGTCGCCGTGCACAAAGCTTGCTTGTTCTCCGTTTAGTCTTGCCTGTACGTGAACAGTCTTACGAACAATTCATCTTCGGCCCGCCCTGCTGGCGGACCCGGCCCCCTGCGCCGCGGTTTGGACACGCTGCGGGTCAAATTGTTCCTTGCCATTGCCGGGGCGAATTTCGTGCTCGTGGCAGCGGTCTACCTCATCTATAGCTGGAGCTTCGACAAGGGATTGGTTGACTATGTGAACCAGTCCGAGCAGGCCCGCCTGGTGCCGGTGATTTCGCAACTTGCCGAGGGTTACCGCCTCAACCGCGACTGGACGTGGATGACCGCTGACCGGGAGCGCTGGGACAACCTGCTGCGGGAGGTGTTCGGCTGGCGTGCCGGCCGTCGCGACGCCATGCGTACCGAATGGTCGCGCCACCAGGCGCCGAACCTGGAGGAGCGCATCCCGCGGCCCGCCGCCGGCGATACCGGGCCTCTGCCGCCCCTGACCATCGACTGGCGCCTCATGCTGTTCGACGCCGACGGCAGGGTGCTCATCCTGCCGCCCTGGAGCGAGCCCTCGGACCCGGAGCTGGCCACACGCCTTCCCATACGTGTGGATGGCAGGGTGGTGGGTTACCTGGGTTACGTGCCGCGGCTGGGTGTGCTGCAGTCGCTCGAATCCATCACCGCACGACAGCAGTCGCTGCGCTTCGGCGTGATCGCCATGGGCATGCTGTTTGCCGTGCTGCTGACCGCGGCGCTGATTTCCAGCTGGCTGGCCCGGCGGCTGCGGCTGCTGGGCGCCGGGGCAGGGTCCCTGGCCCGTGGCGACTACGGCACGCGCCTGGCCGTGCAGGGGCACGACGAGGTGGCCCAGCTGGCTGATGACTTCAACCACCTGGCCGAGGCGCTGGAGGCCGCGCAGCGCGGACGCCAGCAATGGATCGCCGACATCGCGCATGAGCTGCGCACGCCACTGACCACGCTGCGCGCAGAAATCGAGGCGGTGCAGGATGGCGTGCGCCCGCTCACGCAGGGCAGCATCGCCTCGGTGGGGCAGGAAGTGCACCGCCTCACGCGCCTGGTGGATGATCTCAGGCTGCTGTCCCTCTCCGACCTTGGCGCGCTCACCTATCGCAAGACGCGGCTCGAGCTCGGCGAGACCATCACCGAGACCCTGGCTTCCAGCAGCGCCGCGATGGAAGAAGCCGGGCTCGATGTGCAGCTGCAGCTTGATCCGGACGTGACAGTCGAAGCCGATCCCGACCGCCTCGCGCAGGTGTTCGGCAACCTGCTGCAGAACACGCTGCGCTACACCGACGCGCCCGCGCGACTGCTGGTCAGGCTGGGCATCGAAGGCCGCGAGGCCCGCATCGACTGGGAAGACTCCGGGCCAGGCGTCACCGATGCAGACCTGGGTCGCCTCACCGAGCGCCTCTACCGCGTGGATGCCTCCCGTTCCAGCGCCAGCGGTGGCACAGGCCTGGGCCTGGCTATCGTGCAGGCCATCATCAGCGGCCATGGTGGACGCATGCAGGCGGATCACAGCACGCTGGGCGGTCTGCACTGGCGCATCTGGCTGCCGCTGGCGGATCATCGCCAGGTATGACAACCGGCCAGAGTGATTCTTCCGCCCGCATCCTGATCGTCGAGGACGAAGACAAGATCGCCGAGGTGCTGCGCGACTACCTGCTGCAGCAGGGCTACCAGGTGCACCGCCTGGCGCGCGGCGACGAGGCGGAACCCTGGGTCCGCGCCAATCCCGTGGACCTGGTGCTGCTCGACGTGATGCTGCCCGGCCAGAGCGGCATGGAGGTGTGCCGCGCGCTGCGCTCCTTCTCCGAGGCGGCCATCATCATGGTGACGGCGCGGGTGGATGAGATCGACCGCCTGCTGGGGCTCTCGCTGGGTGCCGACGACTACATCTGCAAGCCGTTCAGCCCGCGCGAGGTGGTGGCCCGGGTGGCCACCGTGCTGCGCCGCACGCGCCGTCCGGCCAATGCCCCGGCTGCCAACGGCAACGCGGCGACCGGCGGGCTGTTGCTGGATGAATCCGCCTGGCGCGCCACGCTCGACGGGCACGCCCTCGACCTGACCGCGGTGGAGTTCAAGCTGCTGTCGGTGCTGGCGGCACACCCCGGCCGCATCTATTCCCGCGACCAGCTGATGGACCAGATGTACCGCGACGAGCGCATCGTGGCCGACCGCACCGTGGACAGCCATGTGAAGAAGCTGCGCCGCAAGATCGCCGACGTGGTGCCGGGCGAGGAATTCGTGCACTCCGTCTATGGGGTGGGCTACTGCTACGAGGACCGCCGCTGAAGGCGGGCCGGACCGGTCCGGTGCAAACAAGAATCATTCGCGCCCACAGCTGATTCGCCAGCCAGCGCAACGAGCCCTGCCCCGCTTATCCTTCCGCCTTGCGGACGGAAGCCGCGCACAAGGAGAAGGGCATGGGGAATCGGGCAAGGGGAGTGCTGGCTGTTGCGGCACTGGCCATGGTTTCTGGCGCAGCGGCAGCGGCGACGCCGCCAGCGGCGGCCGCGGGCTGCAATCCGGACGGCGAGCTGCGTTACCTGTGCGGTCCGGCCAATGCCGAGGACATGGTGCGCCTGGGCGAGACGCGCTGGCTGGTCACCTCCGGCATGGATGGCCCGCTGATGGGTGGCGGCCCCGCGCGCGGCCACCTTTACCTGGTCGACCACCAGGCAAAGACCTTCGTTGACTGGTTTCCGGGACAGGCCGGGCCGGCGAAGCATGACAAGACGCTGTTCGGCAGCTGCCCGGGCCCGGTGGAGCCCAACAGCTTCTCCGCCCATGGTCTGTCACTGAAGGAGCAGTCTGCCGGACGCTACCGGCTGTACGTCACCGCCCATGGTGCGCGCGAGGCCGTCGAGGTGTTCGACATCGACGCCAGCGGCGCCCGGCCGACCGTGGCCTGGGTGGGCTGCGTAGTGCTGCCCGACGACGTGATGGCCAATGGCGTGACCATGCTGCCGGACGGCGGCTTCGTGGTCACCAAGTTCCTCGACCGTCGCCAGCCCGAAGGCCAGGCCTTCGCGGCCGTGCAGCGCCGGCAGCTCAACGGCGCGCTGTACGAGTGGCGTCCGGGCGGCAAGGTGCAGGTGATTCCCGGCACGGAAATGTCCGGCCCCAACGGCATCCTCGCCTCGGCGGACGGCCGCACCCTGTATGTGGCTGCCTTCGGTACCAGCGAGGTGATCAAGTTCCAGCGCGACGGCGCCGGCGTGAAGAAGCAGGTGAAGAAGGTGGATATCGCCGCCGACAACCTGCGCTGGACCCCTGACGGCAAGATGCTGGCCGCCGGCAACAATTCCTGCGGCACGCCGCCGTGCCCGCCGGGCTGGAAGGTGCTGGAGATCGATCCCGCCACGCTGGCCGCGCGCATCGTGGCCAGCTCGGAGCGCACCACCGGCATGGATGGCGCCACCGTGGGCATCCGTGTGGGCAACGAGGTCTGGGTGGGCACGTACAAGGGCGATCGCATCGGCTTTCTGCCCTACAAGCCGCGGTGAACTTTGGCGGCCGGAGGCGGCCCAAGTGACGATGGGGCGGGGGCAAAAAGGGCAACGGGGAAGGGCAATGCTGGCCGGGCTGGCATTGGCGATGGCAGCCGGCCCGACGGCGTGGGGCGCCGAGCCGGCCTCGCACGCCTCCCTGCTGGAGAAAAGCTGCGCCGCCTGCCACAACAGCACCGACTGGGCCGGCGGGCTGGCCTTCGACACGCTCTCCCTCGACAACCTCGCCGCAGATGCCGAAGTGTGGGAAGAGACCCTGCGCAAGCTGCGTGGCCGGCTGATGCCGCCGCCCGGCGAGCCGCAGCCTGCGCAGCGCGAGATCGATGCCTTCAGCGGCTGGCTCGAGACCCGCCTCGATGCCGCCGCCGCGGCCGCGCCGGATCCCGGCTACGTGGGCCTGCACCGCCTCAACCGCAACGAATATGCGCGGGAAATCCGGCGCATCCTCGACCTTGACGTGGACGTGTCCACGCTGCTGCCGAAGGATGTGTTCAGCGATGGCTTCGACAACCAGGCAGCCACGCTGCGCATGTCGCCGTCCTTCCTCGAGCAGTACATCACCGCCGCGCGCAGCGTGGCGCGCCAGGCCATCGGCCGGACGGACGCAATGTCCAGCAGCCATGAATACCGCGCGCCTTCCTCGCTCGACCAGTCGCGGCACATCGACGGGCTGCCGCTGGGCACGCGCGGCGGATTCTGGGTGGATCACCATTTCCCCGCCGACGGCGAGTATGTGTTCAGCATCCGCGAGTTCTTCGCCATGGGCGCCGGCTATGTGACCAAGGTCGATCACCCGCACACGGTGATCCTCACCATCGACGGCCGGCGCGTGTTCCAGCAGACCTACGGCGGGCCGGAAGACCTGAAGGCGGTGGACCAGAACCAGGCCATCGCCGCCGATGACATCCAGAACCGCTTCAACCAGATCCGTGTGCCGGTGAAGGCTGGCGTGCGGCGCATCGGCGTGAGTTTCATCCAGCGCTCCTTCGCGCAGTCGGATTCGCCGCTGCAGCCCATCGCCATGCTGCCGGAGATGGAACGCGTGCCGCGCATCCCGGGATTCACCGTGGCCGGGCCTTTCAATGTCACCGGGGTGGGTGATACGCCGAGCCGGCAACGCATCTTCAGTTGCCATCCGGCGAGCGGAGCGGAGGAGGCTGGCTGCGCGCGGCGCATCCTGCGTGAGCTGGCTGCCGCCGCCTTCCGGCGCCCAGTGGCGGAGGAAGAGCTGGCGGCGCCGATGGAATTCTTCGCCCGCGGCCGCGACAACCGCGATTTCGAGGCGGGCATCGAGGCCGGGCTCACGGCCATCCTGTCGAGCACGAAATTCCTGCTGCGCTCTGCACCGGCTGTGGCGGGCGATGAGGCGCAGCCGCTCACGCAGCTGGAGCTGGCGACGCGGCTGGCGTTCTTCCTGTGGAGTTCGGGTCCCGATGCGTCGCTGGTGGCGCTGGCCACCGATGGCAGGCTGGGCGACGCGAAGGTGCTGCAGCGTGAAGTGCAACGCATGCTGGAGGATCCGCGCGCCAGCGCCCTGGTCGACAACTTTGCCTTCCAGTGGCTCAACGTGGCACGCATGGGCAACTTCCAGGTCGATCCGACGCTGTACCCGGACTTTGACCACAACCTGTACGCCGCGCTGCGCGAGGAGATCCAGCTGTTCCTCGCCGATACGCTGCGCGGCGAGCGCAGCGTGCTGGACCTGCTGCGTTCCGACACCACCTTCCTGAACGAAAGGCTTGCCCGTCACTACGGCGTGCCCGATGTCCGCGGTGACCAGTTCCGCAAGGTGCGCCTCGCTGACCGCAACCGGCATGGCCTGCTGGGCAAGGGTGCGTTGCTGCTGGCCACCTCCTATGGCAACCGCACCTCCCCGGTGCTGCGCGGCGCCTGGGTGATGGAAACACTTTTCGGCACGCCCCCCACCGCGCCGCCGCCGGGCGTGGAGCAGTTCCCGGAGAGCGAGCCGGGCAAGGCGATGGACACGGTGCGCGAACGGCTCGAACAGCATCGCGCGCAGAAGTCCTGCAATTCATGCCATGGCGTGATCGATCCGCTGGGCTTCGCGCTGGAGAATTTCGACGTGGCCGGCGCCTGGCGGGAGCGTGACCTGGATGCCGGCGAAGCCATCGATGCGCACGGCCAGCTCGCCAGTGGCGTGCAGGTGGATGGTCCCGCAGCGCTGGCGGATGCCATCCTGGCGCGACCGCAGCTGTTTGCGCAGGCCTTCACCGAGAAGCTGATGACCTATGCACTGGGGCGCCCGCTGCGCGCCCAGGACATGCCCGCGGTGCGCCGCATCGTGCGTGAAGCGGCGGCACGGGAGTATCGTCTGGAGGCGCTGGTGCAGGGCATCGTGGCCAGCGATGCATTCCGCATGCGCCGCGCACCGCAGGAGGAGCCGGGCGCCGCGCATCCCGTTGCGCAGGCCGGTACCGGGAGGTAGGGCATGTACATCACGAAGAAGCATCTTCCGCGCCGCACCGTGCTGCGTGGCCTCGGGGCGAGCATCGCGCTGCCGCTGCTGGATGCGATGGTTCCAGCTGGCGTGGCGCTGGCGCAGACCGCTGCCGCGCGCAGGCCGAGGCTGGGGTTCTTCTACTTCCCGCATGGCGCGGTGATGGAGAAGTGGACGCCCGCGGCAACCGGCCGCGACTTCCGGCTCAACGAGATCAATGAGGCGCTCACGCCTTTCAGGGACCAGCTCACCGTGCTGAGCAACCTGGGCAACCGGCCTGGCGAAAGCCGCGCGGTGCATGCGCTGGTGCCGGCGACGTGGCTTTCCTGCGTGCATCCGCGCGAGACGCTCGAGCCCTACATGGCGCCCACCGTCGACCAGCTCGCCGCGCAGCACATCGGGCAGGACACGCCCTGGCCCTCGCTCGAAACCGCTACGGCGCAGGGGCAGGGCACGGGCAGTGCCTGCGAGCGCGGCTATGGCTGCACCTACACGGGCACGCTTTCGTTCGCCAGTCCCACCACGCCGCTGCCGGTGGAGAGCAATCCCCGCCAGCTGTTCCTGCGCCTGTTCGGCCAGGGCGATACGGCGGCGGAACGGCGCTACCTCACCGAGCAGACCGGCAGCATCCTCGACATGATCCAGGGGGAGATGGCGGCGCTGAACCGCAAGCTCGGTCCGCGCGACCGCACCACGCTGGATGACTACCTGGCCAGCGTGCGCGAAATCGAGCGCCGCCTGCAGAATGGCGCGCGCGGCGACCTGGCCGGCCTGCCGCTGCCGGAAGTGCCGGGCGCCACGTCGGAGAATTTCGACGAGCACCTCAGGCTGATGTTCGATCTCATCCTGCTCGCATACCAGGGCAACCTCACGCGCGTGCAGAGCTTCATGCTGGCGCCGGAGGTCAGCGAGATGACCTACAACCACATCGGCATTCCCGATGCCTTCCATGCCATCTCGCACCATGCGAATGACCCGGCGAAGAAGGAACGGCTGGCGAAGATCCAGAAATACCACGTCGACGTGTTCGCCGACTTCCTGGCGAAGATGAAGGCACTGCCGGACGGCGACGGCAACATGCTGGAAAACTCGATGCTGCTGTTCGGCAGCAACATGAGCAACAGCAATGCGCACAACCAGTATCCGCTGCCCACCACCATCCTCGGGCGCGGCGGCGGTGTGCTGAAGGGCGGCCAGCACATCGACTTCGGGAAACGCACGCCGCTGGCGAACGTGCACCTCACGCTGCTGCAGCGGGCGGGCATTCCGGTGGAACAGTTCGGCGACAGCACTGGCGCCGTGGCGGAGATGTGAGCCAATGAATCCTGGCAACCGGTCCTGGCTTCCTGCGCTGCCGCTCCTCGCCCTGCTGGCCCTGCTGGCGATCGGCATGGAGGCGACAGCCGGCGGCAAGGCAGATGCCGCGACCGCGCGCGAGATCGATGGCACCACGGCCCTGCACTGGGCTGTCTACCGCGACAACCTCGCCGAGGTGAAGCGCCTCATCGCCGCCGGCGCGGATGTCAATGCCAGCAACGACTATGGCGCAACGCCGCTGTCCGAAGCAGCCGTCACCGGCAACGTGGAGGTGATCCGCGCCTTGCTGAAGGCCGGCGCTGACGTGAAGGCCACCAATGCCGACGGGCAGAGCGCCCTGATGATCCTCGCCCGCAGCAGCAACGTGGCGGCGGCAAGGCTGCTCATCCAGCGCGGTGCGGACGTGAACCAGCGCGAGGCCTGGCGCGGCCAGACCGCGTTGATGTGGGCCGCGGCCGAGGGCCAGCCGGAGATGGTGCGGCTGCTGGTGAAGCAGGGCGCCGAGGTGAATGCGCGCTCGGCCGTGAACGACTGGGAACGCCAGGTTACCGCCGAGCCCCGCATGCAGGCGCGGCCTTCCGGCGGATTCACCCCGCTGCTCTACGCCGCGCGGCGCGGCTGCACCGGGTGCGCGGCCATCCTGCTGGATGCGGGCGCCGAGGTGAACCTCACCGATCCCGACCGCGTGACGCCGCTGCTCCTGGCCACGCTGAACCTGAACTTCGATACCGCGGCACTGCTGGTGAAGCGCGGCGCCGACGTGAACAAGTGGGATACCTGGGGCCGCGCGCCACTGTATGCGGCAGTGGACGTGAACACCGTTCCCACCGGTGGCCGGGCGGACCGGCCCTCCGCGGACCGCACTACCGGCATCGAACTGATCGCCATGCTGCTGAAGGCCGGCGCCAATCCGGACATGCAGCTGAAGCTCTTCCCGCCCTACCGCTCGCTGCGCGATGACCGTGGCGCGGACACCATGCTCACCGTGGGTACCACCCCGCTGCTGCGCGCCGCCAAGGCGGTGGACCTGCCGGCCGTGCGCCTGCTGCTGCAGCATGGCGCGCGGCCGGACCTTCCGACCTCGCGTGGCATGACGCCGCTGCTGGCTGCAGCGGGCGTGGGACATTCCGGCCTCGACACGCGCGGCCGCTACCGCGACGAGGCACAGGGCCGCGAGGTGGTGCAATTGCTGCTGGATGCCGGCGCCGACATCAACGCGCGCGATGGCACCGGCGCGACGGCATTGCACGGGGCCGCAGGCCAGGGCTGGAACAGCGTGCTCGGCCTGCTTGCCACGCGCGGCGCTGATCTCTTCGCGAAGGATGGACGCGGGCGCATGGCCATCGAGCTGACGCGCGGCGAGGCGGCCACTTCGGGACGCGCTGCCGGAAGCCCGGCGCGGCCGGAAACCGAGGCGCTGCTGCGGCAATTGATGGCAGCGGCCACGCCGCCGGCTCCCTAGCATGGATCGTCGTCGATTCCTGCTTGCCGCCGGCTCTGCCGCGGCCTGTGTCTCCCGCGCAGTGCAAGGCGCATCCAGTGCGGTGACGGCCACACCGCTGGCGGAGCGCCTGTGGCTGATCGCCGGCTGCGGCGGCAATGTCACGCTGTTCGACTCGCCCGAAGGCGCGCTGCTGGTGGACGGCGGCGCGGCGGAGCACACGGCGGGCCTGCTGCAGCAGGTGCGCGCGCTCACCGGCAAGGAGCGTGTGCACACCCTGTTCAACACGCACTGGCACCATGACCAGACGGGTTCGAACCTCACGCTCGGGCGTTCCGGCACGCGCATCATCGCGCACGAATACACGAAGCTCTGGCTGACCACCGACGTGCACAGCCGCTGGGAGAACCGCACCTACCAGCCGCTGCCGAAGGCGGCGTTGCCCACCGAGACCTTCTACACCACCGGCTCGCTGGCCTTTGGCGGCGAGCAGATCGACTACGGGCACCTGGGCCAGGCGCACACCGATGGCGACATCTACGTGTTCTTCCGGCGCGCGAATGTGCTGGTGGCGGCCGATGTGGTCTCGGTGGGGCGCTTCCCCCTTGTCGATCCGGACAGCAACGGCTGGGTCGGGGGCATCACCACGGCGGTGGAGAAGCTGGTGGGCCTGGCCAATGAAGGCACGAAGGTCGTGCCCGGGGCCGGGGCGCCGCAGGGACTGGCGCACCTGAAGGCAGAGCACGCCATGCTCGACACGCTGCGACAGCGCCTGGCGCGGCTGCTCGCGCAGGGCATGAGTGCCAGCGAGATGATCGCCGCGCGGCCAGCCGCCGAATACGAGGCGGAGTGGGGTGATCCGGGGCAATTCATCCGCAACGCCTACCCGGGCCTGGCGCACCGCGCACGCGAGCTGGGCGTTTCCATCGTCTAGCAAGGCGTTGACGGCCCTCACTATGTGTATTACTGTCGTAATACACATAGTGAGGGCCACGGCTTGTTTTCCCTGCATCCCGAATCCGGCGTTCCCATTTACCGGCAGCTGATGGACCAGGTGCGCCGGCTCGTCGCCGGCGGCCAGCTGCCGCCGGGCGCGGAGCTGCCCTCGGTGCGCGAGCTGGCCGCCGCGCACGCCGTCAACCCGATGACCATCTCCAAGGCTTATGCGCTGCTGGAAGCCGAGGGGCTGCTGGAACGCAACCGCGGCAAGCCGATGACGGTGACGGGCGGCCGCAAGGGCGCGGCGCCACTGGCCCAGCGCATGCAGCAGCTGCAGCCGCTGGCGCGCGAGCTGGCGGCCGCGGCGCGGCAGCTGGAGGTTTCCCCGAAAGACACGATGGCGCTGGTGCGGCGCCAATGGGAGTCAGTCGATGAGTGAGGCAGTGGTGCTGGCCGCACAGGGCCTGGGCAAGCGCATCGGCGGGCGCGCCGTGCTCAAGGATGTCTCCTTCGCAGTGCCGCGCGGCTGCGTCGTGGGCCTGGTGGGCAAGAACGGCGCGGGCAAGTCCACGCTGTTCGACCTGCTGCTGGGATTTGCCCGGCCCACGGTTGGCAGCTGCAGCGTATTCGGCGAATCCAGCAGCGCGCTGACGGCCGCGGCCCGTGCGCGCATCGGCTTCGTGCCGCAGCAGGATGAACTCCCGGGACTGCTCACCGGCGCACAGCAGCTGGCGCTGGTGGCGGCCTTGCATGAACGCTGGAACGCGCAGCTGGTGGCGCGACTGGCGCATGAATGGGAAGTGCCGCTGGAGCGGCGCATCGGCCGGCTCTCCGGCGGCGAGCGCCAGAAGCTGGCCACGCTGTGCGCGCTGGGGCACGAACCTGAGTTGCTGGTGCTCGACGAGCCGGCATCCAGTCTCGATCCGGTGGCGCGGCGCCAGTTCATGCGCGAGATCCTCGCCATCGCGGGCGAGGGCACGCGCACGCTGGTCTATGCCTCGCACCTCATCGGCGACCTGGAGCGCGTGGCAAGCCATATCTGGCTGCTGCGCGAAGGCAGCCTGCTATGGCAGGGTGAGCTCGACGCGCTGAAGGAGTCGGTGGTGCGCGTGCACCTGCGCGCCACGGCGGAATTCGATCCGGGCCTGTCGTTGCCCGGCCAGCTCACCCGCAGTGTCACCGGGCGCACGGCCGTCTTCACCGTGGATGGCTGGAATGACATGGCGCTGCAGGGGCTGCGCGAGCGCGTGGCGGCGGAGATCGAAATCGAGCCGATGGGGCTGGAAGACATCTTCCTGGCGATGCACGCATGAAGCTGTTGCTTCATGTCCTGAAGCTTTGTTTCTGGGCGCTGCCGGCGCAGCGCCTGTGCACCATCGCAGGCCTGTCGCTGATGGCCCTGGCCGCGCTGTGGCTACCGCAGAAGGGGCTGTCGACGAGCGTGCTCCTCTGGGCCATCAATGGCCTCTTCATTGCCTTCCTGCCCGCGATGGTGGCAGGTGGTCCGCTCTGGCGGGCCATGGCGTCGCAACGCCAGACGGCGCTGGCTCCGCACGGACGCCTGCGCCTGCTGCTGCTTGCCTTTGCCATTGCCCTGCTGTGCGCCCTGGTGATGAGCACGTACATCTGGACGCTCTACCTGTGGCTGCCTGTACCCTGGCGGTCATTTGCCGGCTGGCTGCGGGATGTGGGCGGCTACTTCGCCTTTGCCAGCCTCTGGGCCATGGCCAGCTTCCTCGCAGCACGCTCGCTGCTGGCCACCTTCACGGTGCTGCTGGTATTGCTGGGCGGTGGCCTGCTGCTTGACCGGCTCGACCTGCCGATGCCCGACGAGTGGCTGCCGGGCGGGGGGCTCCCCTTCATCCTGCTGTGCTGGATTGTCTTCGGGGCGTGGTATCTGCGCGCGTGGCGCATCGCCCCTTCGGCCTGGACATCGCGCCGCGCGGAGGACGAGGCCAGGGTGACGCCGGCAGATACTGGCGGCATAAGCGCGCGTATCACGCGCACCGAAGCGCTGCGGCGGCTGTTGCTGGGTGGTCGCAGCGTCGGGCTCCTCATCATGCAGTGCGTGCTGGCGCTGGGCCTGTTGCAGGTGATCCTGGTGCTCATCCGCGTAGTCGCCGACGTTCCTCCGGCGCAGGTTGCGCCGCTCCACTACTTCGCCCTGGCGCTGGTGCTGCCGACGATGGCGGCAATTTCCTGGTTGGTGGCGGCGCGGCTGCGGTCGCTGTGGCTGACCTGCCGCGGTTCGCGGGCGGAGCTGTTTGCCCTGGGCGAGGGCACGCTGCTCATGCTGGCGGCAGGCGTCGCCGGTTTCGGCAGCGTCATCTTCGTGGCGCTGTGGACCCTGCTGCCGCCCCCGGGTTCTGCTTCGTCCGCCGAATGGCTCCGCCTGGGGCTGGGGGCGGTGACCGGCGCCGTGCTGCTGCCTGTCTATGCAGCCCTGATGCGCAACGGGGTGGCCGCCGTGGCGGCGCTGGTGGTGGCGCTAGTGACGCTCGAACCCACCTACATGCATGCCTTCGTCTATGGAGAGCCGGCAGGATCCCCCTGGTGGCTGGCCTTGCTGGCCATGGCGATCGTCGCGCTGCGCGAGCGGGCGCGACGTCGCTGGCTTCACGCGGACATGCCGCGTGCGGCGGCTACCGCGCCGGCTTCCTGAACTTCAGCACCACCTGGTCGGTCGTGCCGCGCTTGCCCGGGGCGAACGGCATCCAGCTGTGGTCATCCTCCGGATTGGCCAGCAGCTTGCTCTCTTCCACCAGCTCGAAGCCCGCGGCCTTTACTTCCTTCTTGATCACTTCCGGGTCGATGCGGTGCAGCTTCTCGGTGTCGCGCGTGCCGGAGCCCGGCGCCGCATTGTGGTCCACGATGAAGAAGATGCCGCCCGGCTTCAGTGCCTTGAAGATCTTGCCGTTGAGCGTCGCGACGTCGATCTTGTTCAGCATCAGGTCGTGGTAGTAGAGCACGTTGAGCACCACGTCCACGTTTTCGGGCAGCTGCAGCGCGTTGTAATCGATGAACTCGAACTTGGTGTTCGGGTGCTTGGCGGCGAACTCGCGGCTGGCTGCGCCGCTGTTGCGCTCCAGGTAGGGCAGGTCATACATGTAGATCATGCCCTTGTCGCCCACGAGGCTGGTGAGCATGGTGGTGAAGTACTGGCCGAAGGAGGCGAACTCCACCACCTTGTCGCCGGGCTTCACGCCCGAGAACACCAGCAGTTCGGCCGGCTTGCGGTCGGCATCACGGGCCGTCATCGCGGGAGTGCGCTCCGGCGACTGCACGGCCTTGCGGACGTAGTCCGGCACGCCGGCGGGAATGTTGTAGGGCTTCGGCGGACCGGCCGGCTGGGGCGCCTGGCCCGCCAGCAGTGGCGCCGACATCGTGGCCGCGGCCACCAGCATGAGAGCGGCAACTCGCCGCGACGCAAACCTGATCATCGCAATACCCCCTTGGTAGATCCCATAAAGCCCCGCGGGCTGTCTGGCGGCAAGCATACCGACGGGGCGACCGGCTGGCACGCCGGCGGCCTGATCTTGCCGGATCAGGCCCGCGGCAACGCTATCAGGCAGCGAACACCGTTCGCGCGTCGAATACCGGACCGTCCACGCACACCCGCTTCATCGCCGGCCCGGCTGGCGTCTGGACTTCAACCGCGCAGCCGGCGCAGCCGCCCACGGCGCAGGCCATGTACTCCTCCAGCGACACCTGGCAGGGCAGATCGAACTCGCGGGCCAGCGCCGCCACCGCCTTCAGCATGGGCGTGGGGCCGCAGGAGAAGATCTCCACTTCAGCGCGTGCCGCGGAATCCAGCTGCGCCAGCCACAGGCGTGCCAGGTCGGTGACAAAGCCATCGTGGCAGCCGGGAAACCCCGCCCTGGAGGTGAGACGGCTGGGCACGCCCCAGTCATCCAGCAGGGGCATGCAGGCGATCACGCCCTCCGGCATGCCGGGCACGATGATGGTGGAGGGCCGCGCGCGGAACGGGAAGGGCAGCTCCGATCCCAGGATGGCGAAGGGGCGGAATCCTTGCGCCGCGCGATCGCGCAGCGTCTCGGCGAGGAACACCATCGGCGGAATGCCCACGCCGCCGCCGAGCAGCAATGCCCGCGGGCGCTCCACGCGCGGCATGAATCCCTGGCCGATCGGTCCCAGCAGGTTCACCACATCGCCCGCGCGGCGCGCGGCCAGGTGCGCCAGCCCGTGGCCGTGGATCTTGTACAGCAGCTCGATCCAGCCGGCCTCCGCATCCACGCGCATGATGGAAAGCGGCCGGCGCATGGGCACGGCGGGATCCACCGCCACATGCACGAAGCTGCCCGCGGTGGCGCGCGCGGCGGTTTCCGGCGCCGCCAGCCGCAGCACGTACTGCCGGCCGGGGAAGGTGTCCTGCGCGAGTACCTTCGCGTCCTCGACGAAGATGGTGCCGCGGTGCTCGCGCGAGGCGGAAGCGTAAGCCATTCAGGACCTCCTGCCGGTGCGTGCCGCGGCGAGGATTTCCAGCGCCGCCATGCGCACGGCAACGCCGTTGGCCACCTGCCGGCGGATCACCGACTGCGGGCCATCGGCTACCGCAGACTCGATCTCCACGCCACGGTTCATCGGCTGCGGATGCATCACGATGGCATCGGGCTTCGCACCGCGCAGGCGCTCGCGCGTGAGCCCGAATTCGCGGTAGTAATCCTCGCCCGCGGGAATCGCGGTGTCGGCAAACCTTTCCTTCTGGATGCGCAGCATCATCACCACATCGCAGCCCGCGATGCCCTCGGCGATGCTGGTGCTGCGCGTGGCGGCGGCGAATTCCTCCGACGAGGGCATCAGCGCCGGCGGCGCCACGATGCGCAGGTCGGTCACGCCCAGCTTGCCGAAGGCCTGCGCCGCCGAGCGCGCCACGCGCGAATGGCGGATGTCGCCGACGATGGCGATGGACAGCCCGTCGCAGTGTCCCTTCTCCTGCAGCACGGTCAGTGCATCGAGCAGGCCCTGCGTGGGATGCGACACATGCGCCTCGCCGGCCGACAGCACGCTCACATGCGGGGCCACGTTGGCCGCGACCATGGCCGGCACGCCTACCTCCGCATCACGCAGCACGAACACGTCCACGTGCAGGGATTCGAGCGTGAACACGGTATCGAGCATGCTCTCGCCCTTCACGCGCGAGGACAGCTGCACCTCCAGGTTCACCACGTCGGCGCCCAGCCGCTTGGCTGCCAGCTCGAACGACACGCGCGTGCGGGTGGAAGGTTCGGTGAAGAGATTCGCCACGGTCACGCCGGCCAGCACATCCGAGCGCGGTGCATCCTCGCCCGGGCGGCGCGCGTAGTGCTGCGCGCGCTCGAGCAGGGTCTCCAGTTCGTCGCGGCTGAGGTCTTCGAGGGAAAGCAGATGCCGGAGTGATCCGTCGGGGCGGCGATGCGGGCTGCGGCTCTGTGCGTCGTTCAAGTCTGCTGCTCCAGCCAGCTCGCGAGCATCACGGCTGCGGCGGCGCTGTCGATATCCCCCTTGCCCAGCTGGCGCCGTCGCTGGCCCGAGGCGCGCTGCTCGCGCAGCAGGCTGTGGGCTGCCGTCGAGGAATAGCGTTCATCGATGCGGGCGACTTCCAGGCCGTAGCGCTCCCCGAGCGCCTGTGCAAAGGCGTCAGCGCGGGGGGCGAGGGTGCCGGGGGAACCATCCTCATTATACGGGACGCCGACCACCACGAGGTCGGGTCCGAGCAGCTTCACCTGCCGGTCGATGGCCGGCCAGTCCGGTCCGCTGTCATGGTGGGCGACGGTGGCCAGGGGGGTGGCGGTGCGGGTGAGGGTGTCACCGCTGGCCAGGCCAATGCGGCGCAGCCCGAAGTCGAAGCAGATCACCAGCCGCGCCTTCAAGGGAAGGCCTTCTCAAGCGTGGCCGGCGCGCGGCGTCACCTGGTTCACGTCCACGCCCAGTGAACGCCAGGCGGCCAGCCAGCGATCCTCGTAGGGCAGGTCGAACAGCACTGCGTCGCTCACCGGCAGGGTGAGCCAGCTGTTGTCGCGCAGTTCGCGCTCCAGCTGTCCTTCCTCCCATTGGGCATAGCCCAGCGCGATGAAGGCGTCTTCCGGTCCTTCGCCGCGGGCCATGGCCGCAAGCACGTCGCGGCTGGTGGTCACCTGGATCTGGTCGGAAATGCGATGGGTGGATTCCCAGCTGCCGCCGGGCCGGTGCAGCACGAAGCCGCGGTCCTGGTGCACGGGTCCGCCGCGCAGCACGATCTGCTCGCCCACGCCGGGATCCTGCGGCGCCAGCTTCATCTGTTCCAGCACTTCGGACAGGCGCATCGACAGGGGCTTGTTGAGCACGATTCCCAGCGCACCGCGGGTGCCGTGCTCGCAGACCAGCGTCACGGTGCGGGAGAAGTGTGGATCTTCCAGTCCCGGCATGGCCACCAGAAGCTGGTTGGTCAGGGAGCCTTCTTTGGACATGGACTCAGTATGGGGGCGCAGGTCATGCGTCTCAAGGAAGTCCGTCATGGATTCCCGTCACCTGATTCCTACGGCAGGCGCGCGGATCCGGAGGCTGCGCCGCGCTCGAACCGCCATTCGTACGCAAAGCGCAGGCTGCGGTAGTCACGCGCCAGTTCCGGCGGGAACGGATCGAAGGGACTGGCCAGCCGCAGGATCTCGCGCGCGGCCTCATCCAGCTGCCCGTTGCCGCTGCTGCGCAGGATGCTGGCGCGGCGCAGCTGCCCATCGCTGTTCACCACCACCTCCAGCAGCAGGCTGCCGGATTCGCGCTGCCGCGCCAGCGCCTGGAAGCGCGCCGTGCCGATGCGCTCCACCCGCTGCACCCAGTCGTGCAGCCAGGGCGCGGCGCGCGAGGCGCGCGTGTCCGGGGAATCGTACAGCTCCGGGCGCTCCTCGCCGCGCAGGATGAGGTCCGGATCGCCGGCCAGGATCCGCTCCAGCTGCTGCTGGGACAGGAGCAGCTCCGCCTCCGGCGCCGCATCGATGCGGATGGCGGAAAGGCTCATCCCCGAAGTGGTGAGGATGCGTTCCGAGGGGTCGAGTCCCTGCGCGGTGCTGGCCTCGGACTGGGGCTGGGGCTCCGCGCCCGGCAGGCGCGCGGTGAGACGCTCGCGGGTGTTGCCGGCACCGTCCTGGGTGCGCTGCGCCAGGTAGGCGGCATCCTCGTTTTCGCGCGCCTCGGGCAGCTCGCTGGATACCAGCAGCACCTCCAGCCCGCGGGGGGCCTTGCTGCCGCTGATCGGGGCGGTGAAGGTGACGCCCAGCAGCAGCAGACCGTTCAGCAGTGCGGCCAGCACCAGCATGCTGGCCAGGCGGTCGCGCGTGACCCGGCCCTCGAAGCCATCGACCTGCCGCCGCCGCGGGCGTTCCGGAGCCTGGAGTGACCCTGCGCCGGCGCTCATCGATTCAGTTCCGTGCCGCGGATTCGCGCCGGGTGGCGAGGCGCCGGTCCACGGCATCGATGAACAGCCCGGCGATGTCGGTGCCGAAGGCCTTGTCGATTTCCCGCACGCCGGTGGGACTGGTGACGTTGATCTCGGTGACGCAACCCCCGATCACGTCGAGGCCGACGAACAGCATGCCGCGCCGCGCCAGCTCCGGCCCGATGCCGGCCACGATCTGGCGGTCGCGGTCGGTGAGCGGCCGTGCCACGCCCGTGGCGCCGGCTGCCAGGTTGCCGCGGTTGTCGGTGGCCGAGGGCATGCGCGCCAGCGCATAGGGCGCGGGTTGGCCGTCGATCACCAGCACGCGCGAATCGCCGGTGCTCACGATCTCCGGCAGGTACTTCTGCACGATGGCGAAGCGGCTGCCGTATTCGGTGAGCGTCTCGAACACCACGCGCAGGTTCTTGTCGTTGGTATCCACAACGAATATGGAGCGGCCACCCATCCCGTGGAGGGGCTTCACCACCACGCGGCCATGCTCGCGCGCGAAGGCATCCATGGCCGCCATGTCGCGCGTCACCAGCGTGGGCGCGCAGAACTCGGGGAACCAGGCGGTGTAGACCTTCTCGTTCATGTCACGCAGCCCCGCGGGCCGGTTCACCACCAGCGCCCCGGCGACCTCGGCACGCTCGAGAATGTAGGTGGTGTAAATGAATTCCATGTCGAAGGGCGGGTCCTTGCGCATCAGGATGGCGTCGAAGCCGCCTAGTGGCTGGTCAGCCACGTCCCCCAGCGTGTACCAGCCGGCGGGATCGGCCTTCACCGTGAGCGGCCGGGCCCGGCCGCGCGCCTGGCCATCGCGCAGGTAAAGATCGGACTGCTCCAGGTACCAGAGCTCATGCCCGCGGGCCTGTGCCGCAAGCAGCATCGCCAGGGAGGTGTCCTTGGCGTATTTGAGCTCCCGGATGGGGTCCATCACCACGGCAAGACGCGTGCGCTGCGGCATGTATTAAGTCCAGTTCCCGAAACGTGTGCCAGTTCAACGCCCGATGTTAGCCCACGGGCTTAAATCGGTTCCGGTATGCCGGCGGCTTTGCATATAGCCCCCGTTATTACGATATGTTAAAAGCATCGGGGATTTGCAGGCCGCTATGAACTCTGCCGGGAGTGCGATGACGGTGAGCGACGACAACGGGACCTTGAAGGGTCTTAAGGTGCTGGTCATCGATGACAGCAAGACCATCCGTCGCACTGCTGAAACGCTGCTGCAGAAGGAAGGCTGCGAGGTCTTCACTGCCATCGACGGCTTCGACGCGCTGGCCAAGATCGCCGACCACCAGCCGGACATTGTCTTCGTCGACATCATGATGCCGCGCCTGGACGGGTACCAGACCTGCGCGCTGATCAAGCACAACAAGGTGTTCAAGGACATCCCGGTGATCATGCTGTCCTCCAAGGACGGCCTGTTCGACCGCGCCCGCGGCCGCATCGTCGGCTCCGAGCATTACCTGACCAAGCCCTTCACGAAGGAAGAACTGCTGGGTGCGATCGATGCGCACGTTGCCGGGAGGTAGTCTGGCCATGGCCCTGATCCTCATCGTTGATGACTCGCCCACCGAAGTGCACGTGATGAAGAAGGCGCTGGAGCAGGGCGGCTTCAAGACCGCCATTGCCGGCGACGGCAAGGAAGGCGTGCGGCTGGCGAAGGACCTGAAGCCCGACCTCATCTTCATGGACATCGTGATGCCGGGCATGAACGGCTACCAGGCCACCCGCGCCATCGCGTCGGATCCGGGCACGCGCTCCATCCCCATCGTGATGGTGACCTCGAAGGGACTGGAGACCGACAAGGTATGGGGACTGCGCCAGGGCGCCGTGGATTACGTGGTCAAGCCGGTCTCGCCCGAGTTGCTGGTGCAGAAAGCCCAGGCGACGCTGGCCGCCTGAAGACGGATACGCAGGTGGATATCGTCAGTTCCATCCGCAGCCTGCGCGAGACGCCCTACGACCTGCTTGTGGCGCTGGACCGCAGGGGCCAGGACGCCAGCGGCGTGCGCGGCGAGAGCCCCGACCTGGCGCGCGAATGGGTGGGCGTCGCCTGGCGCATGGCCGGCGAGGGCTACCTGGTGGCGCGCGAAGAGACACGCGAAGTGCTGCCTTATCCCGCGCAGCTCACCCGCGTCCCGGGTGCGAAGAGCTGGATCCGCGGCCTCGCCAACCTGCGCGGCGCGCTGCTGCCGGTGATCGACCTCAGGCAGTTCCTCGGCAGCGGTGTCACGCCGATGACGCGCAACACGCGCCTGCTGGTGGTGAACCACCGCGACGTGCCGGCTGGTCTTGTGGTCGATGAGGTGCTGGGCTTCCGCCGCTTCGTCGACGGGGAGTTCAGCGGCGAAGCGCCGCCCACCATCGTGCGCTGCGAGCGTTTTGTTGCAGGCGCCTTCCGCCGCGGCTCCGAAGCCTGGCCGGTGCTGAGCCTGCGCTTGCTGGTTGAGAATCCGGGGTTCCTCGATGCCGCAGCCTGACGCTTCCGCCACTTCCTCGCGCGGCCTCAAGCTGGTCGTTTTCGCCGGCATCCTGGCCATCGCCGGTGCGGCGGTGGGGGCGATCTCGGGCAGCCTGCTCGGTTTCGGCGCCGCGGTGCTGTGCCTGGCCACGCTGATTCCGCTGGGCCTGTTGCTGAAGTCCATCCGCAGCGCGCAGGAGGAAACGCGCGCGGCGCGGCTGGCCGTGCAGTCGCAGCGCGAGGAAAGTGAACGCAACCAGGCGGCCATCCTGCGCCTGCTCGACGAGATCGCCGGCCTCGGGCAGGGCGACCTCACTGCCACCGCCACGGTGACCGAGGACATCACCGGCGCCATCGCCGACTCGGTGAACATCGCCGTGGAATCCCTGCGCGGCCTGGTGATCGCCATCAACCAGTCCTCGGTGCAGATGGACAGCGCCGCGCGCCAGACGCAGGCGCTGGCGCAGCACCTGGCCAAGTCCTCCGGCTCGCAGTCCAAGCAGATTGCGGCCGCCACCGAATCCATCGCCGCGATGGCTTCTTCCATCGAGGAGGTTTCCGGCAACGCCGAGCGTGCCTCCGACGTGGCGCGGCACTCGGTGGACGTGGCGCACAAGGGTGGCAAGGCCGTGCGGCGCACCATCGAGGGCATGAACGGCATCCGCGAGGCCATCCAGGAGACTTCCAAGCGCATCAAGCGCCTGGGCGAGAGCTCGCAGGAGATCGGCGGCATCGTGGAACTGATCAACGACCTGGCTGAGCAGACCAACATCCTGGCCCTGAACGCTTCCATCCAGGCGTCGATGGCCGGCGAGGCCGGTCGCGGCTTCGCGGTCGTGGCCGATGAGGTGCAGCGCCTCGCCGAACGCGCAGCCGCGGCCACCAAGCAGATCGATGCCATCGTCCGCACCATCCAGACCGACACCAACGGCGCGGTGGTATCGATGGAACGCTCTACCGCCGACGTGGTGAGCGGCGCCCAGCTGGCCGAGAACGCCGGCGCCGCGCTCGAGGAGATCGAGCAGGTGTCCAACCAGATCGCAAGCCTCGTGCAGAACATCTCCGCCAGCGCGCGCAACCAGTCGCAGACCTCGCAGAGCGTGGCGCGCAACATGCAGGTGCTGCGCGAGATCAGCTCGCAGACGGCCGACTCCACCAGCCACACCTCCGAGGCGGTGGCCAAGCTGGCGCTGCTGTCGGCCTCGCTGCGCAAGTCGGTGGCGGGCTTCCGCCTGCCCGATGCTCCTGCGGGCAACACCATGCGCGTGCCGACGCTGAATGCGGGCCAGCAGATCTTCGATCCCACCGGCACCATCAACCTGCGCCGTGTGGCGGGCGCCAATCCGAATGGCTGAGGCAGGCGTGGCGGCACCGCAGATCGCCAGCCAGACCCTCGACGCAGTACTGCGCGAGATCCTGGCCTCGCTCAATGAGGCGCGGATCGCGCTGGAAACCTTCGTCGAGCAGTCGGACAACTTGCAGCTGCTGCAGCGTTGCCGCGGCGAGCTGGCGCAGGTCCAGGGTGTGCTGCGGGTGCTGGAGATCCACGGCGCGGCGCTGCTGGCCGAGGAAATGCACCAGGTGTGCACCTACCTCGAAAATACCTCGCAGAGCCCGAAGAACCAGGCCGAGACACTCGATGCGCTGATGCGCGCCATCGTGCAGCTGCCCGGCTACCTCGACCGCGTGCAGGCCGGCGGGCGCGACATGGCGCTGGTGCTGCTGCCGCTGCTGAACGACCTGCGTGCCGTGCGCGGCAGTCCGCTGCTGTCCGAAGGCACGCTGCTGTCGCTGAACCTGAAGTCCGATCGCCAGGCTGCCCCGTCGCGACCCGGGCCCGGCGAGGAGCCGCTGCCGGTACAGCAGTGGGCACGCAAGCTGCGCACTGCCTTCCAGGCCGGCCTCATAGGCTGGATCCGCGGTGACCGCGGCGATGCGCACTGGGCTACGCTCACGGACGTGGTCTCGCGCTTCGAGGCCATCGCCACCACGCAGCCGGTGTTCCAGCTGTGGTGGGTCGTGGGCGCGGTGGTCGAGGCACTGCGCGAGGGCGGACTGGAAGGCGGTGTTTCGGTGAAGCGCCTGCTGGGCCTCGCCGACCGCGAGATCCGCCGCCTCTACGAGGAAGGCGAGGCGAAGTACGCGCAGCATCCCCCGGTGGAGCTGCTGAACAACCTGCTCTACTACGTGGCGCGCGCCACCAGCAACGGCCCGCGCGTGGCCGCGGTGCGCAGCTCCTTCCGCCTTGGCGAGCTGCTGCCGGTGGACGACAGCGTCGAGAAGGAACGCGAGAACCTCTCCGCGCCCTCCATCAAGCTGATGCAGACCGTGGCCGCGGCCATCCGCGAGGACCTGGCCAAGGTCAAGGATGTGCTGGACATCTACGTGCGGCGCGGTGGCGCGGCCCCGGACGAGCTCGGCTCGCAGGTGGAGCTGCTGCGCAAGATCGGCGACACGCTGGGCGTGCTCGGCCTGGGCGAGCAGCGCGCCCGCGTGCAGGCGCAGATCACGCGCATCGAGAACCTGGTGAAGTCAAGCGAGCGGCCTGCCGAGTCGGCGCTGATCGACATCGCCGCGGCGCTGATCCAGGTGGAAGACCGCCTCGACGACGAGCTGGTGCGCATGGTGCTGCCGAAGGAGAAATCCGCTGCGGTGCCCGGCGAGCCCGAGCCGGACGTGGACTTCGTGCAGGTGCAGGGTGCGGTGCTGCGCGAATGCGTGGTGAACCTCGCCCGCGTGAAGGAATACATCGCGCAGAGCGTGGGCGGCACGCTGGATGCGGCTGGTTTCGACAACTGGCACGATCTGATGCGCGGCATCCAGGCCGGCCTGTCGATGCTGGGCAAGACCCGCGCCGTGGAATGCGTGCGCCGCGTCACCCAGCACCTGCGCAAGGTGATCCAGCAGGAGGGCTCCGGCCTTTCCATGCACGCCATGGAACGCCTCGCCGACGCCATCGTCAGCGTCGAGTACTACATGGAGACGCTGCAGGCCGGGCGCTCCGATCCCTGGTACATGCTCGACAACGCCGAGACCGCGCTGAAGGCGGTGGACGCCGAGCCCGGGCGTGACATCCCGGTGGTCGCTCCGGCGGGCGACAGGCAGTTCACCGGCACGGTGGTGCTGGGCCAGCCGGCTGGTGCGGCCGCTCCTGCGCCACCTTCGCTCTCTCCCGCGGCCACCGATGTGCTGCCAGTGCGCGGCAAGCCCGCGGTGGCAGATGCCGGCGATCCGGAATTGCTGGCGCTGTTCCTGGAAGAAGCGGGAGAGGAGGAGGCAAAGATCTCCCGCCACCTGCCGCAATGGGACCAGGATCCCACGCAGGAAGAGTCGCTGGTCGCCTCACGCCGCGCCTTCCATACGCTGAAGGGCAGTGGCCGGGTGGTGGGTGCCACCGCGCTGGCCGAATTCGCCTGGTCCATCGAGAACCTGCTGAACCGCCTGCTCGACAAGACGCTGACGCGCTCGCCGCCCATCCTTGGCACGCTGCGTGAAGCGGTGGCGGCGCTGCCGCAGCTCATTGCGCAGCTGGAAGGCGGGCCCGCGCCGACGGCCGACACCGTGGCGATTGCCACGCGTGCGCATGCGCTGGCGGCCGGCAAGCCGCTCACTGCTGCCGCGGCGCAGGCTGCACCGGCGCCGCTGGTGGTGCCACCGCCGCCGGTGGTGCCCGCGCCTGAACCTGCGGCGTCGCCGGCGCCCGTTGAGCCTGCGGCGCCAGTCGCCTCTCCTGACATGGATCCCACGCTGCGCGAGATCTATGCGCGCGAGACCGCCAGCCATGTCGCCGTCATCCGCGCCTGGCTGGCGCGTGAGGGCAGCCTGCCTGGCCCGCACCTGTTGCCGGAACCTGTGTACCGCGCCTGCCACACGCTGGCCGGCAGTTCGAAAGCCGCGGCCGCGCGGCATGGCATCCGGCTGGCCGAACCGCTCGATCACTGGATGCGCAAGGCTTTCGACGGCAACGTCGGCCTGACTGCCGCCGACATGACCCTGGTCAGCGAGTGCATGGATGCCATCGAGATGGTGAGCACCCATCTCGACGAGAACACCGGCTTCTTCACAACGCACGACGCGCTGCTGGCCCGCATTGCCGGCAGCGGGAGCGAACTCGACGCGCGCCTTGCCGCGGCGTCGGATGGCGTGGCCCAGGCGACGGTACCGCCGAAGGCGCCCGCGCCTGCCGTGGCCGCTCCGGTCGAATCCGCGCCCGAACCACCCGCACCACCGCCGGCTGCATCGGTCGCGGACGCCGGGGAGGACATGCCTGCCTCCACCGGCTATGACGCCGAAGTTGCGGCCATCTTCAGCGACGAGGCCAACGAGCTGCTGGAAGAGTGCCAGTCCTCCTTCCAGGGCATCGGCCAGACGGCACCCAGCCGCGAGGAATTCGCCGCGCTGAAGCGGCCGTTGCACACCCTGAAGGGTGGCGCGCGCATGGCCGGCGTGATGACCATGGGCGACCTGGCGCATGAGCTGGAGTCGCTGATCATCGGCATCGAGATGGGCATGGTGCCGCCCAGCAGGGAAGCCCGCGACGCGCTGCAGAGCTCGCTGGACGAGCTGGCGCAGATGCGCGACCTGATGGCGGCCAATGCGCCCGTGCCTGCGGCGCGCGCACTGCTGCGCCGTGTACGCGTGCTCAATGGTGCGACACCGGCGGCACCGGCGACACCGGCGGCACCGGAACCGGCACCGGCTGCTCCCGAGGCTGCCGCGCCGTCGCCGCCGGAATCCCTGGCGGTCGATGCATCCACAGGCGACACCGCCATCGAGGCCTCACCTCTGGCGGACCAGCAGCAGGAGCCGGGCGATACGGTTCCCGCGATCGATTTCCCCACGCCACCGCCGGAACTGGATGCAGCAGCGCCGGCGGCGATGCCGCCGCGCGAAGAACCTCCAGCGCCGGCCTCCAATGTCGTGGAGCTGCACCGGCCGGAGCCTGCAGCGCCCGAGCCCCCGGCAGCAGCACCGGCGCCGGCCCCGTTCAACCCGCCCTCGATGGCGGCAACGCCACCGGAGTTCCAGCGCCTGATGGCGCGTGCCGCCGTGCCGCCCGGCCGCGAGCCGCAGGCACCGGTGGAGCGCGTGGAGATGGCGCGCGTGGACGCCGAGCTGCTCAACCAGCTGCTCAACCAGGCCGGCGAGGTGAGCATCGCCCGCTCGCGCGTGGAACAGCAGCTGGGTTCGGTGGAGTTCAACCTCGCCGAGCTCACGCGCACCGTCACGCGCCTGAAGGAACAGCTGTCGAAGCTGGAGATCGAGACCGAGGCGCAGATCCTGCACCGCCACGAGACCGAGATGAGCTCGCGCGCCGACCGCGGCGATTTCGATCCGCTGGAGCTGGACCGTTATTCCTCCATCCAGCAGTTCTCGCGCGCGCTGGCCGAGACCGCCAACGACGTGGCCAGCATCCAGGCCATGCTCGAGACGCTCACGCAGGAAGCGCAGACCCAGCTCATCCACCAGGGTCGCACCATCACCGAGCTGCAGAACGGACTGATGCGCACGCGCATGGTGTCCTTCCAGCGCCACGTGCAGCGCATGTCGCGCATCGTGCGCCAGGCCGCCAGTGACACCGGCAAGCAGGCCGAGCTGGTGGTGGAGGGCGCCGCCGGCGAGATGGACCGGCAGGTGCTGGAGCGCATGCTGCCGCCCTTCGAGCACCTGCTGCGCAACGCGGTGGCGCACGGCATCGAATCCCCTGAAAAACGCCGGGCCGCCGGCAAGCCGGAGACCGGGCGCATCCAGCTGGCACTGCGGCGCGAAGGCGCCGAAGTGCTGGTGGAAATCAGCGACGATGGCGCCGGCATGAACCTGGCGGCCATCCGCAACAAGGCCATTGCGCTGGGCATGATCCGCGAGGACCAGGCGCTTACCGACCAGGAGGCGATGGCGCTGATCCTGGAGCCCGGTTTCTCCACTGCCGAGAATCTCACCCAGGCCGCCGGCCGCGGTGTGGGCATGGACGTGGTGGCCGTCGAGGTGAAGAAGCTCGGCGGTTCGCTCCACATGGAGACGGAACCCGGCTGCGGCTCGCGTTTCCTGATCCGCCTGCCGCTCACGCTGGCCGTGAGCCATGCATTGATCGTCGGCGTGGGCGAGGAACAGTTCGCGCTGCCCATGCCCACCATCGAGGGAGTGGTGCGCGTGCCGCGCGAGGAAGCGCTCCAGCACCTGCGCAGCGACACGCCCTCATACACGTATGGCGGCCACAAATACCGCTTCCAGCACCTGGCGAGCTTCGTCGGGCTGGAGGCCGGCCTGCTGCCCGATGACGAGCCGACGGTGCCGGTGGCCATGGTGCGTGCCGGCGAGCTTTCCACGGGCGTAGTCGCCGAGGAACTGATCGGGACGCGCGAGATCGTGGTGAAGCCGGTGGGGCCGCAGATCGCCTCCATCCGGGGCGTGGCCGGCGCCACCATCATGGGCGATGGTCGCATCGTGGTGATCCTCGACATCGGGTCGCTGGTGCGCGGCGGCTGGCGTGGACGGGAGAAGCCCGGCCTGCCCGTGCGCGAGCGCGCCGAGCGGCGCATCACCGCGCTGGTGGTGGATGACTCGATCACCGTGCGCCGTGTCACCCAGCGACTGCTGGAACGCAATGGCATGCGTGTGCTCACCGCGCGCGATGGCGAGGACGCCGTGGCGGTGATGGAAGAGCACGTGCCCGACGTGGTGCTGCTCGACATCGAGATGCCGCGCATGGACGGCTACGAGGTGGCCCAGCACATGCGCACTTCACCGCGCCTGAAGAACGTTCCCATCATCATGATCACCTCGCGCGTGGGCGAGAAGCACCGCGCACGCGCGATGGAGATCGGCGTGGATGAATACCTGGGCAAGCCCTACCAGGAAAGCCAGCTGCTGGAAGTCATCGCTCCGCTGGTGGCGCGTGGCGGCGCCCGCGTGGCCGGAACCTGAAGCGGAGCAGCAATGGTCAGCGAACGTCCCGCCGAACTGTATGGCCTGATGGTGCCGCTGGAGAAGGAGCGGCTGCTGGTGCCGCGCGGTTGCGTGGCCGAAGTGGTGGGCTACCAGCCCCCGCAGGAGATGACCGGCGCGCCGCCCTGGCACCTGGGCATGATCAAGTGGAATGGCCGCAGCGTGCCGCTGGTGTCCTTCGAGGGCTGCGCGGGCGGCGACGTGCCGCCGCCGAATTCGCGCGCACGCGTGGTGGTGCTCAATGCACTCAACGAGACACTGGGCGGTGGCGCGATGGCCATCCTCGCGCAGGGATTCCCGCAGCTGGTGCGCATCTCGCCGGAGTTCGTGAAGCTCGACGGCACGCGGGACTTTCCCGATGGCAGCCCCGTGGCCTGCCAGATCCAGCTGCTCGACGAGACGCCGCTGGTGCCTGATCTCGACCGTCTCGAGGCGATGATCGCGCAGGAGACCGAGCCGCTGCCGGGAGACGGCGAGTCGGGCTAGGAGAGGTCCCCGTCGACCGCCTGCAAGGCGGCCAGTGCGGCGAGTGCGGCAGTTTCGGTGCGCAGTATCCGCGGCCCGAGCCGGCACCCGGCAAAGCCCGCGGACCCGGCGATCCGGATCTCGTCGGCATCAAACCCGCCTTCGGGGCCTACCAGCAGCGTGATGGCCGCGCGCGGGGAATCCCCGGCAAGCAGTGACGAAGGAGTCCGGGCAGACTCATCCGGAGACAGCATCAGCTTCAATCCCGCCGGTGCTGCCTGCACCGCCGCGGCGAATGCCACAGGGGCCGCAACCCCGGGCACGCGATTGCGCCCGCACTGTTCGCAGGCGCTGGTGACCACTGCCTGCCAGTGCTCCTGCTTGCGCAGGGCATTGTCGGCGGTGAGTCGCACGCTGCTGCGCGTCATGCTCACCGGCACGATGTGCGCCACGCCCAGTTCGGTGGCTTTCTGCAGGATGAAGTCCATCTTCTCGCCGCGTGCTATTCCCTGCAGCAGCGTGATCTGCAGGGGGGATTCGCGTTCAATGGCGTGGTGGGCGCCCACGCGCACGGTGACGGTGTCGCGCCGGATGGCCTCGATGACGGCGTCGAATTCGCCGCCCTCACCATTGAACAGCGTCACTGGTGCACCCTCCGCCAGGCGCAGCACCTTCGCCAGGTGCCGGCCCTGCTGTGCCGGCAGTTCCAGCAGCCCGCCCGCCGCAAGACTTGCAGGCGCGTGGATGCGCGTCACACGCATGTTGCTGCCTCGATGCCGGTGCGCGCCACATCGGCCAGGAAATCGATGTCTTCCGGGGTGACCACATATGGCGGCATGAAATAGATGACATTGCCGATGGGCCGCAGCAGGGCGCCACGTTCGAGTGCATGGCGATACACCGCCAGGCCCCTGCGTTCGCGGAAGTCATAGGGCTCCCGGGTGGCCTTGTCCTTCACCATCTCGATGGCGAGGATCATGCCCGTCTGCCGCACCTCCGCCACGTGTGGGTGCTCCGCCAGCGCGGCGGTGGCACGCCGCATGTGCGCGGCCAGCTCCCGGTTGCGCTCCAGCACGGGCCCGGTGGCAAAGATCTCCAGCGTGGCGCGCGCTGCGGCGCAGGCCAGCGGATTGCCGGTATAGCTGTGCGAGTGCAGGAAGGCATTGAGTTTCGTGTACTCGTCGTAGAAAGCCTCGTACACCTTGCCGGTGGTGAGTACTGCCGACAGCGGCAGGTAGCCGCCGGTGAGCCCCTTCGACAGGCAGAGGAAATCCGGCGTGATGCCGGCCTGCTCGCAGGCGAACAGCGTGCCGGTGCGCCCGAAGCCCACCGCGATCTCGTCGGCGATCAGGTGCACATTGAACTCGTCGCAGGCCTCGCGCAGCAGGGTGAGATACACCGGGTGGTACATGCGCATGCCGCCGGCGCACTGCACCAGTGGCTCCACGATCACGGCTGCAGTTTCATCGGCATGCCGCTCCAGCAGCGCCCGCATGGCCGTGGCCGCCCGGCGCGCCACGTCTTGCGCTGATTCGCCTGCCTCGCGCGCCCAGGCATCAGGCGAGGGGGCGGTGATCACATCCATCAGCAGCGGCGCGTAGATGTCCTTGTAGAGGGCGACATTGCCCACGGCCAGCGCGCCCAGGGTCTCGCCGTGGTAGCTGTTGGCCAGCGTGATGAAGCGTGTCTTGCGCGGCTGGCCGGCATTGCGCCAGTAGTGGAAGCTCATCTTCACTGCCACTTCCACGGCGGCGGAACCATTGTCGGCGAAGAAGCAGCGCGCGAGGCCCGGCGGTGCGACGCGCAGCAGCTTCTCGGCCACTTCGACCGCCGGCTCATGCGTGAAACCGGCGAAAATCACATGCTCCAGCTCCGTGAGCTGTCGGGCCACCGCCGCGCCGATGACCGGGTTGGCGTGCCCGAACAGGTTCACCCACCAGGAGCTGATGGCATCCAGGTAACGCTTGCCGTCCACGCCTTCCAGCCACGCGCCGCGCCCGCGGCGCACCGCCAGCAGCGGCAGCTCGCGTTCGTGGTCCTTCATCTGCGTGCAGGGATGCCACAGGCAGGCGAGATCGCGCTCCGCCAGCGTGGCGTGCTTGTCCGAAACCGGGTTCATGCGCGCATAATGATCCTACACTTGAGGGGGTCTGCGGGGGGTTCGAGGATGATTTCAACGCGCCAACTGGCGGGCACAGCGCTCGCCTTCATTGCGGCTGCACTGGTGTCGGGTTGCAACCGGCCATCCGCCGTCACCAGGCCTGAACCTGGCGGCCGCATCGATGCGGCGCGCCTGCAGGGCATTTCCACCGAACCCGGACAGTGGCTCACCACCGGGCGCGATGCGGGCAAGACCCACTACTCGCCGCTGGAAACCATCAACCGCGACACCGTGGGGCGGTTGGGTTTTGCCTGGGAATACCGCACCGGCACCAATCGCGGCATGCAGGCCACGCCCATTGTCGTCGACGGCGTGATGTACACGTCCGGTGTGGCAGGCCGCGTCTATGCACTCAATGCCGCCACCGGCGAGGAGATCTGGACCTTCGAGCCGCCGCTCGACCTGCGCAATGCGCGCGGCTCCTGCTGCGACATCGTGAACCGCGGCGTGGCCGTGTGGAACGGCAAGGTCTACGTGGGTTCCTTCGAGGGCATCCTGTTCGCGCTCGACGCACGCGACGGCAAGGTGCTCTGGCAGGCCGACACATTCCTCAAGGATGGTCGCGCCTACTCCATCACCGGCGCACCGCAGGTGGCCGGCAAGGTGGTGGTGATCGGCAATGGCGGCGCGGAGTTCGACTCCCGCGGCTACGTGACCGCGTACGACCTGGAGACTGGCGCCATGGCGTGGCGCTTCTTCACCACGCCCACCGATCCCTCGAAGCCCCAGGACAATCCCGCGCTGGAAATGGCCGTGAAGACCTGGGATCCGCAGCGCGAGTGGCAGTGGGGCGGCGGCGGCAACGCCTGGGACGGTTTCGCCTACGACGCGAAGACCAACCTGGTGTACTTCGGCACTGCCAATGGCGCGCCGTGGAATCCGGAACTGCGCAGCCCGGCCGGCGGCGACAACCTCTTCCTGGCCTCCATCGTGGCGCTCAAGGCCGACACTGGCGAATACGCCTGGCATTACCAGCAGACGCCGGGCGAGCGCTGGGACTATGACGCCACCCCGCAGCTGATGCTGGCCACGCTCGAACTGGATGGCGTCGCGCGCGACGTGCTGATGCAGGCCTCCAAGAACGGCTTCTTCTACGTCCACGACCGGGCCTCGGGCGAGCTCCTGGCGGCGGACAAATTCGTGGATGCCAGCTGGGCGTCGGCCGTGGACCTGGCGACGGGCCGCCCGGTGATCAACCCGGCCAGCGACTACACCCGCGGCAGGCCGGTGATCGTGTTTCCCTCCGGCGCCGGTGGCCACAATTTCAATCCCATGTCGCTGTCCGCCAGCACCGGCCTGGTGTACATCCCCGCCATCCACAGCGGCATGATGCTGGCCTCCACCGAGGCGCGGCCGCGTGCGCCAGGGCAGATGGCCGGTGGATTCCAGGCAAGCTTCATCACCGGTCCCATCGCGGCCGAGGCACTGCCGCCCATCTTCAAGTCGCTGGCCGATCCGGCGTATCTCAGGACCGTGCCCAGCCTCGAAGTACACGCATCCCTGAAGGCCTGGGATCCAGTCGCGCGCAAGGTGGTGTGGGAGCACAGGTATCCCTCCTTCAACGACCATGGCGGTGTGCTGTCCACGGCCGGTGGACTGGTCGTCCAGGGAAGCATCGACGGCTACCTGCGTTTCTTCGACGACACCACGGGCCGGATACTGAAGGAGATCGACACCGGCACTTCGCTGGTGGCCGCGCCGATGAGCTACACCGTCGACGGTGTGCAATACATTGCCGTGCTCGCCGGAACGGGCGGCGGCGGCTGGAACATGTGGACGCCCGACAAGGTGGCGTCACGGCGCGGCAATGACAACCGCATCCTGGTCTTCCGCCTCGACGGTGGCACCACGCCCATTCCGCCGGAGCTGCCGCCTGTAGGGCCGCTGCCGGAACCGCCGCCACAGACGGCCAGGGCCGCCGAGATTGCGGCCGGCGCGGCACTCTACGGTGCCTACTGCGGCAGCTGCCACGCCAATGTGGATCGCGCCCCCGTGCCCGACCTGCGCCGCTCGCCGCTGGTTCGCGAGGCCACGGCCTTTGCCGGGGTGGTGAGGGGCGGCGCGCTGCGCAAGCGCGGCATGCCTGCCTTCGACGACCTGCTCAGCGAGGCCGAGGCCGAACAGATCCGCGCCCACATCATCAACGTGGCGCGCCAGGCCTGGGAGGCGCAGCAGCGCGATGCACTTCCGCAGGCATCCGCGCCTGCGACTTCGGGCGGGCATCTCTAGTCGGCCAGTGGGCCCCGCAACCGGCTACATCGGTTCCTCGACCGTGTAGCCCTTCGCGCGCAGCTGCGCCAGCACGCCATCCTCCGCGAACAGCTTGCTGACCGGGAAGGTGGTGAAGCTGGTCTCGTGGGTGAGCAGCATCCAGTCCACGATGCCGGCCCAGTCCTTGGCGAAGAGCGCTTCTTCGGCCTTGTCGAGCTGGTCGATGCGCGTGCCCTCGCCCAGGCCGACGCACTGCGGTTCCAGGGCGGCGGGTGGCAGCGCACGCAGGGCGGCCAGGTCGCCCAGTGCCCAGGCCTCGGCGCGCCGCTTCATCTGCGGCACTTCCCGGTCGATGAAGTCCATCACCTCCACCAGGCAGGCCACTTCCTGGTCCCGTGGCAGGTTGGCGAGCTCCGCGAACATGCCTTTCGGGTCCTCGACCTTCACCCTGAAGCGGCGCTGGCGGATCTTCACCTTGTGCTGCTTTGCCAGTTTCTCGGCGCGTTCCCAGACCAGCGGCTCCTCGGTGAGGCCGGATTTCTTCAGCGAGCGGCTGTACAGCAGAAGCGCCGCATACAGCGGCCGCGCGCGCTCCTTCGGACTGGGCTTCTCGCCGAACCAGCGGCGATGCGCGGCATGCCAGCGCTCGTACACGTCATCCGGCAGCACCTCACGCAGCGTGGAGCCATCGGCGTTGTGGCGCAGCTTCAGCAGCGTGCGGATCATGCCGACGGCCTCGCGGAAGCCGAGGTCCATGTCCCAGTCACTGGTCGAGGCGGCGAGGATCTCGCCTGAAGCCTGGATGACATCTTCGGCGCGCTTCTGCCGCCAGCTCATCTTTGCCGGCATGGGCGAAAGCGTGCCCATGATCCACAGTGTGTGGTCGCCCTTTGTGACCTTCCACATCGCCGGCCCCGGACGCTCGCCCGTGATCAGCACCTCGTCCAGTTCGACGTCTTCGCGCGAGGACTCGGCGCTGCTGGCGGGTGGCGGGCCCACCGCCAGCAGTGACAGCGTTGCCAGCACAACGGAAAGGGCGCGCAGGCGATCCATGGCTCAAATGCCTCGGTGTACAGGACAGCCCTGCAGTCGGCGGAGCCGGCGTTCCCTTACAACGCCGGCCCGCTGCGCTCAGGCAGTTGCGTCGCGGCCCAGCCAGCGATGCACCACCCCACCCAGCGCAGCGCCAGCCAGCGGGGCTACCCAGAACAGCCAGAGCTGTGCCAGTGCCCAGTCGCCCACCAGCAATGCGGGGCCGGTGCTGCGCGCCGGGTTCACCGAGGTGTTGGTGACGGGAATGCTGATGAGATGGATCAGCGTGAGGGTGAGGCCGATGGCCAGCGGTGCGAATCCCGCCGGAGCGCGCGCCGAGGTGGAGCCGAGGATGACCAGCAGGAAAAAGGCCGTGAGGACCACCTCGGTCACCATTGCCGACTGCAGGGAATAGCCGCCCGGCGAGTGATCGCCGTAGCCATTGGAGGCCAGGCCATCTGCGAGGCTGAAGCCAGGCGCACCGCTGGCCACGTACTGCAGCAGCAGGGCGGCAGCGATGCCGCCCAGCACCTGCGCCACCACGTAGGGCGCGAGGTCCTTCCACGCGAAGCGCCCGGCAACCGCCAGTCCCAGCGATACCGCCGGATTGAAATGCGCGCCGGAGATGTGCGCGAAGGCATAGGCGGCGGTGAGCACGGTGAGGCCGAAGGCCAGCGCCACGCCCGCAAAGCCGATGCCCAGTCCCGGCCACGCCGCAGCGATCACGGCACTGCCGCAGCCACCCAGTACCAGCCAGAAGGTGCCGAGAAACTCGGCGCCCAGACGTTTCGTGATAGGCATAATCCTCTCCCGTTCGAATTAGTTGTTGGTATGTCCGATCTGCCCGGCGCAGGTGTAGCACCGCCGGATGGCGGGCGGCAAGTTCAGGAGGCGCGGTGGACCTGCGGGTACATGTGGCAACGGGACTGCTGGAGGGCGTGCGCCAGGTGCTTTGCCCGCATCGTGATGCCCGGCCGGCCGGCGTCGTGCCCGAGCTGCTGGTGATTCATGGCATCAGCCTGCCCCCGGGGGAGTTCGGCGGCCCATGGATCGAGAAGCTGTTCACCGGCAGCCTGCCGCCTGGGGCACATCCCTACTTCGCCACCCTCGCTGGCATGCGCGTGTCGGCGCACCTGCTGGTGAGGCGCGATGGCGAGCTGGTGCAGTTTGTGCCGTTCCACCAGCGTGCCTGGCACGCCGGAGCCTCCTCTTACCAGGGGCGGGAAACCTGCAATGATTTCTCCATCGGCATCGAGCTGGAGGGCGACGACAACACACCCTACGCCACTGCCCAGTACAGCAGCGCCGCTGCCGCCATCCGCGCGCTGCTCGCGGCTTATCCCGGGCTCGACCGCTCCCGCATCGCTGGCCACAGCGACATCGCACCGGGCCGCAAGACCGATCCGGGTGAGGCCTTCGACTGGGCCGCGTTGCGCGCCCGGCTGTCCTGAGCACACACGGAACACTCACAGGAATGAGCATGCAGTCACGCGAACTGAGGGCCGCGCTGGAGGCGGCGCGCGCCGCCGACGCCGTCATCGCGCCGCTGTACCGCGCCAACGTGGCGGTGGAGCTGAAGTCCGACCGCTCCCCGGTCACCGAGGCCGACCGCCGCGCCGAGCAGGTGATCCACGAAGTGCTGCTGAAACACTTCCCGGATTACGGCTTCTACGGGGAGGAGGGCGGACGCACCCGCCCCGACGCCGAAAACATCTGGCTGGTGGATCCGCTCGACGGCACCAAGTCATTCGTGCGCGATACGCCTTTCTTCTCCACGCAGATCGCATTGCTGCGCCGGGGCGAGCTGGTGCTGGGCGTGTCTTCGGCCTGCGTGTACGGCGAGCTGGCCTGGGCTGAACGCGGCCGCGGCGCCTTCCTCAATGGCGAGCGCATCCGCGTCAGCGGCACCAGCCGCCTGGATGAAGGCATCATCTCCGGCGGCAACCTGAAGACGCTGGCGGCGGGTCCGCAGTGGGGCAACTACGGCGCGCTGCTGCAGAAGGTGAACCGCAGCCGCGGCTATGGGGATTTCGTGCACTACCACCTGCTGGCGCGCGGCGCGCTGGACATCGTGGTCGAATCCGACGTGAACGTGCTCGACGTGGCAGCGCTGTCGGTGATCGTCATCGAGGCCGGTGGCCGGTTCACCGACTTCGCGGGCCGCCCCGTGGGGCTGGACACCACCACCGTGCTGGCCAGCAACGGCCTGCTGCACGAGACACTGCGCGCCGAACTCTGGCGCTGATCAACCGCCTGCGGCGGCGCGCATGGCCGAGGGATCGCCGGTGGGCGGGGGCGCCTGGTCCACTGCGGCGGGCGGGCCCAGCCATTCGAGCAGGATGGGGCGCAGCGCAGCGGCCCAGGCTTCATACGCCGGCAGGGCCAGGTGCAGCTGGTCCGGATCGGTCATGCCCGGCAGCAGCTTGCCGGATGGATCGGTCATGCGGCCCTTGAGGTCCACGAAGCGCACGCGCTGTCCATCCGCGATGCGCGCGAGGCGCGCATTCACGCGGTCAATCACCGGCTGGTATTCGGGCACGTCACCGCGCGGCGTGATGCCCATCAGCACGATGCGCGCCTGCGGCGCCAGCGCCTGGCAGCGGTGCAGGATGGCCTCGATGCCGCGCGCGATGTCGGCGGCCAGCGCTTCGCCATCCACCACCGGGCGCGCCAGGTTGTTGGTGCCCGCCATCACCACGATCACGCGCGGATTCACGCCATCCAGCTCGCCGTTGTCGAGGCGCCAGAGGATGTTGCCGGTGGTGTCGCCACCCCAGGCGAAGTCGGCCGCGTTCCAGCCGTGGAAACTCTTCTGCCAGTGTTCGAGCAGCGGGCGATAGCGCGGCTCGGCCGCGCCCCAGCGCCGCGTGATGGAATCGCCCACGAAATAAAGGTCGATGCGCCCCTTGCCGCGCTTGGCCAGCAGGTCCTGGTGGGCCTGCCGCGAGTTCTCGTCCGTTCGCGGCAAGGGCACGTCTGCTGCCGGGCGGACGGGTGCCTCTGCAGCGCAGCCCGCCGCCGGGAAGGCCAGCAGCGCGGCCAGCAGGGGCGCGAGACGGTACAGGCGCTTCGGTTTCATGACGCCCCCTTCGGCAGCACTGGCCGCGATGAGCTTCAGTTGTTCAGCAGGTTGGCCGGCGAATACTGGTCCGTGAGCACGCGGGCGCTGCGGTCCCAGTCCGGTTCGGTGCTGAACATGGTGAGCACCTTCTTCACGTCCACGCCATAACCACGCAGCGCCAGCTCGAAGTCCTGCGCGCGCGCGGCCATCTGCTGCGGCGTGGGCAGGCCGGCGGGACGCGCCACGATCACGCGGTTGGCCGCCTTCAGGTTGTAGAAGGTGTTGAACACCGCCGCATAGGTGGTTGACTCGTGGTTGTAGAGGCGGCTGGACGAGAAGGTGTTGCCCACCAGCACACCCCCCGGCGACAGCAGCGACTTCACTTCCTCGAGGAACTCGCGCGTGAGCAGGTGCTCGGGAATGTATTCATGGTCGAAGGCATCGAGCAGGATGGCGTCGTACTTGCGGCCCTCGCGGATGGCGCGCTTCACGTACACGCGGCCGTCCATCTCGTGCACCTTCAGCTTGTTGTCATCCTTGAAGCCGAAATAGCGCCGCGCCACCTTCGTCACGGCCGGGTCGATCTCCACGGCGTCGATGGTGGCTTCGGGCAGCACTTCGCGCAGCGCGGTGGGAATCGTGCCACCGCCCAGGCCCACGACCAGGACGCTCTTCGGCGCGGTATTGGTGGTGAACAGCAGCCCACCCATCACCATGTGGGTGTAGTTGAGCGCGAATTCACGCGGCCGCTTCAGGTTGAGGCAGGACTGCCGCCCGATGCGGCACATGCGCGTGAAGCACATGCAGCGCTCGTCCGAATCCTCGTACACCAGCACCTCGCGGTACAGCGAGCGTTCGGAATGCACCAGCTTCTGGGCCAGTGCATGGGGTGCCACCAGCAGCAGCGCCAGGGGCAGCAGTCGCGCGAGCATTCTCATTTGCGTTCACTCCTGGACAGGGCCGCGAGCACGGACAGCACCGCGGAAATCGAGATCAGACCGATGAGGATGGTGTTCACCTCGAACCACTTCACGAGGTAGAACGAGGTCATGATGGTGCCGCCGGCGCTGCCGAAGGTCGAGACGAAATAAAGCTGCCCGGCGCGGCGCCCGGAGGTCTCGCTCTGGTCCACCAGCAGGCGCACGCAATACGGCGAGACCATGCCCGAGAAGAAGGTGGGGATGAAGAACAATGCCGCCGCACCGGCCATGGATCCGAAACGCACATCCGGCACCGCGAAGGCCAGCTCTTCCATCACCGCGCCGGACAGCGCCAGCACCGGCAGCGCGGTCACTGCCGCCGCGCCCAGCAGCAGGCCGAGCCTTGCAAGGCTGGGGTTGTGCTGCGACCAGCGTCCGCCAGCCAGGTAACCCAGCGACAGCGCCAGCATGAACACCGTGATGATGGCGCCCCACACATAGATGCTGCTGCCGAAGTTCGGCGCCAGGATGCGCCCGCCCAGCAGCTCCACGCCCATCACGAAAAAGCCGGACCAGAAGGCGATCAGGTAGCACACGGCCACCCGCGGGCCGGTGATCAGAAGGCGGTCTTTCAAGGTTGCAACCTCGTCACAGTCCAGGGTCCAGCCAGGGGTAGGGTGCCGCGGGCGGAGGATAGTTCCCTGCTCCAGCGAGCCCGCTCGTGCAGCCGCGAGTCCCCGGCCACCCAGAGCTCGACGGATTCGGCGCGGAAGATGAAGCTGCCCCAGTTCTCCGGGCGCGGCACGGTCGCCCCCTGGTACCGCTGGCGCACGACCTCGGCGCGCTCGCGCAGCGAAGCCATCGAATCGATGGGCGCACTCTGCTGGCTGGCATGCGCGCCGATCTGGCTGTCACGCGCCCGCGTCGCGAAGTAGCTGTCGCTGTCGGCGGCGGAGGCCCGGATGACGGTGCCTTCGAGGCGCACCTGCCGGCGCAGGTGGTCCCAGAAGAACACCAGCGCGGCATGGGGATTGGCGGCCAGTTCGCGCCCCTTGCGCGAGTCGTAGTTGGTGACAAAACGCAGCGAGCCGGTGTCCGCGTCGATCTGCTTGCAGAGGACCACGCGGGCGGAAGGCCGGCTGCCCTCGACCGTGGCCAGCACCATCGCATCGGGGTTGGGCTGGTCCCTGCGCTGCATGGCATCCCTGAACCATTCCGACAGCAGCGCCATCGGCTCGGCCGGCAGCGGATCGGGCAGCGTCTGATCGGGTAACATTGAGCGAGTTTAGCCGCATAACGGTTTGCGATGGCCACCACTTCCCTGGAGCAACTGCGTCAACAGCTTGACCAGCTCGACGGCGAGATCGTCGCGCTGGTCGGCCGGCGGCAGGCCATTGCCCGCGAAGTTGCCGCTGCCAAGCGCGCCACGGGTTACCCCACCCGCGACTACGAGCGCGAGCGCGAGGTGATCATGGGTGCGCGCCGCCGCGCCGTGGAGCATGGCCTCTCGCCCGACGTGGCCGAGAAGTTGCTGCGCCTGCTGATCCATTCCTCGCTCACCACCCAGGAGCAGGTCAGCGTTGCCACCCGCGGTGCCGGCGGCGGTCGCCACGCGCTGGTGATCGGCGGCGCCGGCCAGATGGGCGGCTGGTTCGTGGGCTTCCTGGCTTCGCAGGGTTTCTCCGTGCTGGTGGCCGATCCGGCCGGCGCACCCGAGGGCATCGGGCATGTGGCCGACTGGCGCGAGCTGCCCGACCTCAATGTGTTCGACTACATCGTGGTGGCCACGCCCCTGGGAGCCAGTGGCGCCGTGCTCGAAGAGCTGGCGGCGCGTGCGCCGGGGGGCGTGGTGTTTGACCTCGGCTCGCTGAAGTCGCCTCTCAGGCAGGGTCTGTCGGCGCTGCAGCACGCGGGCGTGAAGGTCACCTCGCTGCACCCCATGTTCGGCCCCGGCGTCGACACGCTCTGCGGGCGCCATGTGGTCTTCATCGACCTTGGCAACAGCGAGGCGCTGGCCGCCGCCCGCGCGCTGTTCCAGCCCACGATGGCCGAACAGGTGGTGATGGAACTCGAAGAGCACGACCGGCTCGTGGCTTATGTGCTCGGCCTCTCGCATGCACTGAACATCGCCTTCTTCACGGCACTGGCCGGCAGCGGCGAAGCCGCACCGAAGCTCGAGCGCATGTCCAGCACCACCTTCGATGCACAGATCGAGGTGGCCGGCGGTGTCGCGGACGAAAATCCGGAGCTCTACTACGACATCCAGGCGCTCAACGATTACGGCGGTGAATCACTGCAGGCGCTGGCCGCCGCGGTGGACCAGCTGCGCCAGACCGTGCAGCAGCGCGACCGCGCGGCGTTCCGCCGCCTGATGGAGCAGGGGCAGGCCTATCTGAAGGGCCGCCGCATGCAGGCCCGCCAGCGGGCCTGAGGCTGTCGCGCCGCGGGGTCGCCTTGCCACGAACCCCGCAACCCGGTTACAAGTTGACGATCATGACGGACCTGATCGATCGCGACGGTTTCCGTGCCAATGTGGGCATCGTGCTGATGGGCGAGGACGGCAACCTGTTCCTCGGCCGGCGCACCGGCGGCAAGGGATGGCAGTTCCCGCAGGGGGGCATGCGCAAGGGCGAGTCCGCCGAAGAGTCCCTGTTCCGCGAATTGCATGAGGAGATCGGCCTGGTGCCGGCGCAGGTGGAGCTGCTGGGCGCCACCACTCGCTGGCTGCGCTACCGCCTGCCCACGCGTTACCAGCGTCGCGGGCAGAAGCCGTTGTGCATCGGCCAGAAGCAGCGCTGGTTCCTGCTGCGATTGTCCGCCGCCGAATCCGCCATCCGCCTCGATGCCACTACCGAACCGGAATTCGACCGCTGGCGCTGGGTGGATTACTGGCAGCCAGTGAAGGAAGTCATCTACTTCAAGCGCCCGGTCTATGTGCGGGCGTTGCATGAACTGGCCCCGCTGGCCCGGCCGGACGGCCTGCCGCCTTATCCCTCCTGGTGGGCCCGGCAGGCGCGCCAGCCTGCGGCATCTTCCGCGCGCAAGGAGAACGGCGCCGCCCGCGGGGGCAGTGGCGCAGCAGCGGAATGAACAATCCGACGGTGAAGATCCCGCGCGTGGTGGTGCGCCACGAGACCAACCTGCGTCGCTGGCTGCTGCTGGGCCTGATACCCGTGGTGTTGCTGGTATGGGGCGCATTCGAATGGGGCCGTGGCAATCTCGGGCTGCCAGGTGGCATCACGCCCGACCGCGTGACCCTGCGCGAGCGGGTCAGCTACCTGGAGGACGAGCTGCGCACGGTGCGCGTCGCCCTGGCCCAGCGCGAGAGTGATCGCGTGGGGCAGATCAGCGAGCGCAACGAGCTGGCTCGCACCATCAGCGCGCTGCGCGCGGACGTGCAGCGGCTGGAAAGCGAGCTGGGTTTCTATCGCGGCGTGGTGGGCGACAGCCCCCAGGTCGATGCGGTGAAGGTGCAGCAGTTCCGCGTCACCCGCACGGCCGAGGCGGGCGTGTATCGCATGCGGCTGGTGCTGGGGCGCCCCATCAACCGTGACGGCAACATCAGCGGCAAGCTGCGCATCACCATTGAGGGTGCGCCCGGTTCGTCCCCTGCCAGCCTCGACCTGGCACAGGCAGCAGATGTTGCCGCCGGCGAGCTCACCTTCGACTTCCGCTACCTGGAGGAGGTGGAGCAGAACGTGCGGCTGCCGCCGCGATTCACCCCGGCCCGCACCGTGGTGGAGCTCATCCCGTCGCGCAAAGGCGTGAACCCGGTGCGTGAAACCTTCCCCTGGGCCGAGGAGAATTGAGCGCAATGTTTGGCAAGGGCAAGGCGGCCGCACCCGCCATCGATTCGCTGCTCGGGGCCACCACGCGCATCCAGGGCGACCTGCAGTTCGCGGGCGGCCTGCACCTGGACGGCTCCGTCACCGGCAATGTGCGCCCCGGCGAGGGCGCCTCGCGCCTGGTCATTGGCGAGAGCGGGGTAGTGGAGGGCTCCTGCGAGGCCCAGCTGGTGGAGCTCTACGGCACCGTGAAGGGCGATATCCGGGCTCCCCGCAAGGTGGTGCTGGGCCCCCGGGCCACGGTGGAGGGCAACCTGCACTACGGCACGCTTGAAATGGCCGCCGGGGCCACCATCAAGGGTAAACTGCTGAAGTTATGAGCGAAGAAGTCATCCAGTTCACCGATGCGGCGGCCGGCAAGGTCGCCGAGCTGATCCGCGACGAGGGCAACCCGGCGCTGATGCTGCGCGTCTACGTGCAGGGCGGCGGCTGTTCTGGCATGCAATATGGCTTCGAGTTCGACGAGGCCGTGCAGGAAGGCGACACCCTGGTCGAGAAGCTGGGCGTGAAGCTGCTCGTCGACCCCATGAGCTTCCAGTACCTGAGCGGCGCCGAGATCGATTACCGCGAGGGGCTCGAGGGCGCGCAGTTCGTGATCCGCAATCCCAACGCCCATACCACCTGCGGCTGCGGTTCTTCTTTCGCCGCCTGATCCGCGGCGCCGTCCCCGGTACGAAGTTCGTTCAGCGCGCGACGTAGGCGGCGGGTGCCTCGGTCGGCGCGCCATCCAGGCGCGCCAGCAGCGGCGCGATCTGCGCGGCGAACTGCTCGCGCTCCGCAGCGGGCACCGGCGGCCCGGGCTCACCGCGGCGGATCTCCTTCTGCGGATCCACGTGCTGGCCACCCTTGATGAATTCGAAGTGCAGGTGCGGGCCGGTGGCAAGGCCGGTGCTGCCCACGTAGCCGATCAGCTGCCCCTGTTCCACTTTCTGGCCGTTGGCGAGGCCCGCGGCGAACTTGGAGAGGTGGCCGTAGCGCGTCACCACCTTGCCGGTGTGCGCGATCTCCACCACGTTGCCGAAGCCGCCCTTCACCCCGCGGAACTGCACGCGGCCAGCGCCGGCGGCATATACCTTCGTGCCCGTGGGCGCCGCATAGTCCACGCCCTTGTGCGCGCGGATGGTGTTCAGCACCGGGTGCCGGCGCCGCGGATTGAACACCGAGCTGATGCGCGAGAACTGCACCGGCGTCTTCAGGAACGCCTTGCGCAGGCTCACGCCCTCGGGCGTGTAGTAGTCGGAGGTGCCATCCGGCCGCGCATAGCGCACGGCGCGGTAGCGCTGGCCGTCATTGACGAATTCCGCAGCCAGGATGCCGCCGTCCTTCAGCACCTTGCCGTCGCGTGAAAGCTGCTCGTAGACCACCTTGAAGGCATCGCCCTCGCGCAGGTCGAGCGCGAAGTCCACGTCGAAGCGGAAGATGTCGGCCATCTCCATGATGGTGGCATCGCTCACCCCGGCGGCCCCGCCTGCCAGGAACAGCGAGGAGGTCTTGCCTTCGATCACTCCGCCGGCGGCGCGCTGCTGCCGGTCCACCGGCAGCTCCTCGACGCTGGCGACAAATCCCGCATCCGCGTCGCGCTGCACCCGCAGCGTCTGGCTGATCGACAGCGGCCGCATCAGGGCGACCAGCTGGCCGTCCCGCGTGGCCAGGGTGAGTTCATCGCCGGGCCGCAGGCGGTCCAGCTGTGCGCGCGCGCCATCCAGGCTGCGGATGAGGGCCAGGTCGGTCAGCGAGAATTCCAGGCGGCGGAAGATCGCATCCAGCGTGTCTTTGGGCTTCACCACTACCGTGATCTCGGACAGCCCCGCCAGCGCGGCCTCGGCCGCGGACTGGGTCGTGGCCATCTCCAGCGCCGCCCGCTCGAACGCGCCCACGGCGGCCTGCGTGGCCGATTTCTCGTGGTGGAAGAGGCTGGCGGTGATGTGCACGCCCAGGCCTGCCACGGCGGCCACACAGAGCAGCTGCAGCCCCTTGAGGGGCACCATGCTGCCGGATGGTTTGGAACGGTCGGGTTTCTGGTTCACCAAAGGGCCACCGGATCAGTGAATTACATAATATTTGTGCGGGCGAAACTAACTGATGCGGCGCGCGGGTGGCAACCCGGAAAACCCTGTGCCGTGCGCAAACTGGGAGCCACGGCACGCCCGCCCGGGCTTCCGCTATCCTCTTGCCGCACATGACAGACCACAGCCAGTCGCCGGAACTCTCCGGCCCACACGCCGCCCAGCTCGCCGAAATCGCCCGCGGAACCCAGGAGGTGCTCACCCAGGCCGATCTGGTGCGCAAGCTGTCCCGGGGCAAGCCAATGGTGATCAAGGCCGGCTTCGATCCCACCGCGCCGGACCTGCATCTGGGCCACACTGTGCTGCTGAACAAGATGCGGCAGTTCCAGCAGTTCGGCCACGAGGTCGTGTTCCTCATCGGTGACTTCACCGGGATGATCGGCGACCCCACCGGCCGCAACGCCACGCGCCCGCCACTGACCACCGAACAGATCAAGGCCAATGCCCACACCTACGAGAAGCAGGTGTTCAAGATCCTCGATGCGCAGCACACGCGCGTGGATTTCAATTCCCGCTGGTTCGGGGCGATGGGCGCGGCCGGCTTGATCGAAATTGCCGCAAAACATACGGTCGCGCGCATGATCGAGCGCGACGACTTCAGCAAGCGCTTCAAGGCCAACCAGCCCATCGCACTGCATGAATTCCTCTATCCGCTGGTGCAGGGCTACGACTCGGTCGCGCTGAAGGCCGACGTGGAGCTTGGCGGCACCGACCAGAAGTTCAACCTGCTGGTGGGCCGCGCGCTGCAGGAGCACTACGGCCAGGAGCCGCAGGTCGTGATCACCATGCCGCTGCTCGAGGGCCTCGATGGCGTGAACAAGATGTCCAAGTCATTGGGCAACTACGTCGGCATCGCCGAGGACCCTGACACGCAGTTCGGCAAGCTGATGTCCATCTCCGATGAGCTGATGTGGCGTTATTTCGAGCTGCTTTCCTTCCGTCCCCTGGCCGACATCGCGGCGCTGCGGCAGGCCGTGGCCGAGGGGCGCAATCCGCGTGACGTGAAGTTCGAGCTGGCCGCCGAGATCGTCGCGCGTTTCCACGATGCCGAAGCCGCCAGCCGTGCACAGGCGAATTTCATCGCACGTTTCTCGCAGAAATCGCTCCCCACGGACCTGCCGCTGCAATTCCTCTCCTGCCCCGAGCAGGCCGGCCTTCGCCTGGCTGCCGCGCTGCGGGAATCCGGGCTTGCGGCGAGCAATTCCGAGGCCAGCCGCAAGATCCAGGAGGGCGCGGTCAAGGTGGACGGCAATCGCACCACCGACCGTGAGCTGCGGCTCGTTCCCGGCACCGAATACGTGCTGCAGCTGGGCCCGCGGCGTTTTGCCAGGGTGCAGGTGTCGCCTCCTGCCTGAACGGCCCTTGAGAGGGCGCGCAGGAGGCTCCACATCCCCTCACGGGGCCCGCTGACCGCGTGCCTGGGGTCCCGGAATCGGGCCTCAGGAAATCTTTTTCAGGGTGGCCTGAAAGGTCGTTGACACGGCAGTTGCCTTGTCTATACTGCGCGCCCTCGCGAAGCTCACTGCGGCGCAAAAGCGCCACGGAAAGCCCCGCGAAAAGGATTGGAAAACAAGGGTTGACGAGTGGCGGAACGCCGCTATACTTGCCGCCCCTTCGCCTCCGACCAGATTCGGAAAGAGGCAAATCCCCGGTGTCCTGGCGACCCCGGTGCTGTTTAAAAGTTCGGCAAGTAATTTGTGTGGGGACTCGTGTCATGCACTTTGGTGTTGGATGACCGAGTGACCAAAAGTCCAGCAATGGGCCTTTGATTGCTCTTTTTGTTTGAAAGCTCAAAAACTTCAAGTGAAGAGTTTGATCCTGGCTCAGATTGAACGCTGGCGGCGTGCTTAACACATGCAAGTCGAGCGGTAACGCGGGGGCAACCCTGGCGACGAGCGGCGAACGGGTGAGTAATGCTTCGGAATCTTCCTCGTAGTGGGGAATAACTTGGGGAAACTCAAGCTAATACCGCATACGAACTATGGTTGAAAGCAGGGGATCGCAAGACCTTGCGCTATGAGATGAGCCGAAGTCGGATTAGCTAGTTGGTGGGGTAACGGCCTACCAAGGCGACGATCCGTAGCTGGTCTGAGAGGACGACCAGCCACACTGGGACTGAGACACGGCCCAGACTCCTACGGGAGGCAGCAGTGGGGAATATTGGACAATGGGCGCAAGCCTGATCCAGCGACGCCGCGTGTGTGAAGAAGGCCTGCGGGTTGTAAAGCACTTTTAGTGGGGATGAAAAGCCAGGGGCTAATACCTTCTGGTCTTGACCTAACCCAAAGAAAAAGCACCGGCTAACTCTGTGCCAGCAGCCGCGGTAATACAGAGGGTGCAAGCGTTAATCGGAATTACTGGGCGTAAAGCGTGCGTAGTCGGCTTTTCAAGTCGGGTGTGAAAGCCCCGGGCTCAACCTGGGAATTGCATTCGATACTGGATGGCTAGAGTTCGGCAGAGGGAAGTGGAATTTCGGGTGTAGCGGTGAAATGCGTAGATATCCGAAGGAACATCAGTGGCGAAAGCGACTTCCTGGACCAGAACTGACGATCAGGCACGAAAGCGTGGGGAGCAAACAGGATTAGATACCCTGGTAGTCCACGCCATAAACGATGACAACTAGACGTTGGGGGCAATTGGCTCTCAGTGTCGCAGCTAACGCGTTAAGTTGTCCGCCTGGGGAGTACGGCCGCAAGGTTGAAACTCAAAGGAATTGACGGGGACCCGCACAAGCGGTGGAGCATGTGGTTTAATTCGATGCAACGCG